>Ga0207426_1000003_pt1 | contig 1063212 bp, 1111 predicted proteins | sample AraplaMF_Cvi_mMS_FD_184265 | JGI IMG/M metagenome (GOLD analysis project Ga0207426, IMG submission 184265) | Arabidopsis root microbial communities from the University of North Carolina, USA - plate scrape MF_Cvi_mMS (SPAdes) (version 2) | ecosystem: Host-associated > Plants > Roots >...
GCTCGGGCAACAGTGGTTCCGGCAGCAGCGGCAACAGCGGCTCGGGCAACAGTGGTTCCGGCAGCAGCGGCAACAGCGGCTCGGGCAACAGTGGTTCCGGCAGCAGCGGCAACAGCGGCTCGGGCAACAGTGGTTCCGGCAGCAGCGGCAACAGCGGCTCGGGCAATAGTGGTTCCGGCAACAGCGGCAACGGTGGCTCAGGCAACAATGGCGGCAACGGCGGCTCGGGCAACAATGGCAACAACGGCGGCTCGGGCAACAACGGCAACAACGGTGGCTCTGGCAGCAGCGGCACCGGTGGCCCCGGCAAGAGCGGCGGCCATAACTGATCCGGCATAGCGAACCGGAGGAGGGGCTTCAGGCAACGAAGCCCTTCCTCAATGGAAATATCCGAGATGCGGCCCGGCGACGGTGTCTTCACTATTTGCCTGGCGCATTCCCTTTCCTCTCTCATTCCTGTGCCCGCGTGCTGGCGCAAAGGATGTCACAGGAATCGCAGCGTCTCTTCTGTGCAGTGATGGTTCAGATGTAGTGCGTAGGAGTTGCTGCACCCGAAAGGGGAGAGTGCTGGATCTCTGTGAGATAACCCGGGCTGGGCCGGGAACACAGAGATGAGGGGGGAGAGGGGTATTTGTGAGGGGCCGGGATCCTGCATCTGGGAGGGGGATTCCGGTTTGGGGGACGAAAGAGGGGTGCCGCAAGGTACCCCTTTTTTGTGACATTAAGGGGCAGGTGGTGCGGATAGAGGCTCAGGCAAGGCGCTCTTCGTTCGCCGGTCCGCGCGATGGTTGACAGTCCCAGACGATCTGTATTTTATTGATTGCTAATATTGAGATAAAAGGCGAACCTGATTTCAATCGGCGCCGCGGCATATGGCAGACCAGGCTGGGCCAGAAGTTACATTTCCCTAAAGCAGTTGTTGTGAACTCGGACCGGACAGGCAGATGAGCAACGCTTCAGATTCCGAACACATCACGTCGTCCGGCCATAAGCTCAGCGCCGGAGGACATCTCAATCTTCATTACCTGGCGCTGAAGGACGAATATGATGCCACCCTTCGTGCCGCCGGCATCCGGTCCGGCTGGTCAGTGCTTGACGCGGGTGCAGGCAACGGGGTCTTCCTGCCTTTGATGGCGGAGTTGCTAGGGCCCGAAGGGCATATCGAGGCTTGTGATCTGGCGCGGGAAAATCTCGAGGCAATCGAAGGCTTGATTGCAAGCGAGCGGTTTGCCTGTCCAATAAGAACGCGGATCGGCAACATCCTCGCGCTGCCCTATGAGACGGGCACATTTGATGCGGTCTGGAGCGCGAACGTCGTCCAGTATCTGAGCGATGTGGAACTGACACAAGCAATCGCCGAATTCTGCCGCGTCGTAAAGCCGGGCGGACTTGTGGCGGTAAAGGAGGTCGATATCTCGGTATGGCAGTATCAGCCGCAGGATCCCAAACTGATGTGGCGTCTGCTCGACACGCTGTCTGATGACGTGCAGATGTCCGGCGCAATGAGGGGAACGCGCGTATCGGCGTGGTTTCGAGCGGCGGGCCTTGAGAAGGTCTCTGCAATCACGACGCTCGCGGAACGCCGTCAGCCGCTCAAGTCCGTGGAGCGCGAATACATTCGCAACAATCTGGAATTCCTGTCCGGGCTGGCCAGAACGCGCGACTTGACAGAAGCGGATCATCGCCAATGGAAGGCGATCGGCGAAGAGCCGGAACGCCTGATTGGTGACCCCGATTTCTGCTATCGCGAAATGTGGGTACTCAGCCTGGGTGTCGTGCCGAGGTCTTAAGCACCTTCCGTCGCCACGATCTGACCTGCGATGTATTGCGGTAATACCGGAGTGGCGAGGGGCGCAGGATGCGCAGTGCGGTCCCGCCAACTTATGCTTCCGCTCCCAAGCGATCGCGATTGCCAGGCTCCGGAGGCAAGACATCAGAGGTCTTGTGGCACTCGCTCCATGATGCCGCCCTTTGTCGAGCCAACGATCGCTTCCGGCCCAAAGGAGACATTCAAAGCCGTCGGCGACGCCGATCGGCCGCCGCGGGCATTGCAGCACGGAACCGATTCTACGTGATGTTACGGGCCAAGAATTGGTTCGAATGTTATGATGTTGCCGCTTGTGGGAGGCCGGCCATGACCGGTCCTGACGTTCCGCATTATCAAAGCGTTTGTACGCACCGTGGCCTGTTCAATGGCATTGATCAGGCCACAGGTGGGAGTGGGAGCAACCGCAGTGCTTCTCGGGAAGTATCGAAGACATAGGAGGAGAATATGAAACGAATTGCTGCTGCGTCACTTGCCTTTCTAACGATTGGATTTACGGCGCCGCCCATGGATACCGCAAATGCTGTCGTCTACTGTCAATATATCAGCTATCCGGCGGGCTGCGTCGTAAGACCCGGGGTGGTGCTGAGGCCGCGCCCGGTTGCTCGTGCAGCGCGTGGTACGGTGACGCAGGGAACTGCTGTAAATAAGGGTGGCCCAGTTAACCGCGTCGGTCGTCGCTAGTTGTCGGTTTCGACCCGCCAACCTCGACCGCTACCAGATCGTCCAAGCTCCGTAGGCAAGACATCAAAGGTCACCGGAATCTTGTGGCACTCGCTCCATTGTGGCCGGCAACGACCGCTCCGTTGCGAAGCGGTCGTTGCCGGGTCAATACTGCCGCCGTGCAGGCGGCCGGAGGGCGGCTGTGTGACTGTCGTTCCCCGCCATCACACCATACCGTCGTCAGGTTTCAGAGGCTGCAGGACGATATCGGAGATCGCCGATACTCCGACCTTGAAGGCAATCTGGTATTCCGGATCCGCAACCATGTCCTTGAATGCGGACCGGCGCGGATACTGGACCAGCACGACCGCATCCCAACCCTTTTCCTGCCCGGTCGTCAGCACAGGCAGGCCATTTCCGCCAAACAGGATCCTCGCGCCGAAGCGAGCCAGGATCGGCTTCGCCATCCGCAGGTATTCCAGATATCTTTGCTTGCCGCCATCGGGCTCGAACCGGATGAGGTTCAGCATGACGACGGCAGAATCGTCGTCTTCGGCCAGGAAGGCGTCGAACACGGCGGGTGAGAATGAAACCATCTAACTTTCCTTTGACATGGCACCGGGAGTGGGTGTGGGTGCGCCGGTCAATTGTTAGCTGGTCGCCGTGCCAGAAACTGGCAGGAACGAGCGCCAGTCGCGATCCTGTTGCTGCCACTGTTTCATGATCGACTGGCGTCGACCGGGGTAGCGCTCTTCAGAAATCGTCATGCAGCGGGTGGGATGACGAGCCCGGCAAGCGGCGAAGCCTTGTTCGCCGCTTCGGTCAGGGTTCCCGTCATCCCCGGCTCAGATCAGCCTGCCTTGCCGGGCAGCGGCGTGTTGAGCAGCTGCTGCTCCCAGAGATAGGCAATGCCGCTGCCGGCCGCGTGCTGCTTGAAGATGTCGGTCAGCTCGTCGGCGTGTTCGGTGCGCGCCCAGTCGCGCTGCCATTCGGCGGCCAGCGCCACCCAGGTCATCATGTTGGCGCCCGCCGCGATCATGCGCTGGATGGCCACCTCGTGAGCCTCGAGCGACGTGCCGCCCGAGGCGTCGGTGATGACAGTGACATCCCAGCCTTCGCCAAGCGCCTGGATGACGGGCATGGCGACGCAGATCTCGGTCCAGAGACCCGCGATGATCAGCTGCTTGCGGCCCGTTGCCTTGACCGCATCCACCACCTTGCTGTCCTCCCAGGTGTTGATGAAGGTCCGGTCGATCACCTCCTGGCCGGGGAACACATCGGTGATCTGCGGGAAGATGAGGCCGCCGCGCGCGGCGACCACGCTGGTCAGGATGGTCGGTACGCCGAAAGCCCTGGCGGCCTTTGCCAGCGCCGCCGAATTGTTGACCACCATCTGCGGATCATGGCTGTTCAGATTCGCGAGCTGATAGGGCTGGTGGTCGATCAGGACGAGTACGGAATCTTCCGGGCGGAGAAGCGAAGCAAGGCCATTACGAAAGGTCATGAAGGGATCCTCTGCTGCCGTCTTGTATGAGTTCGGTCTGGATGTCTCTCGATATTGAGACAGACATGCGCTGACAGCGGCGCCGCCTGCGAGACGGACACTGTCATTCCCGTTTTCGATACGGTAGCCTCCCGTTCTGCCAAGCTGTGTCGCAAGATGGGGAACGCCAACCGTGGATATCGAAGATCTCAGGACATTCGTGGAAGTTGCCGATGCCGGCGGCGTTTCGCCCGCCGCGCGGCGGCTCGGCATCTCCAAGTCCATGGTCAGCCGCCGGCTCATCCGGCTCGAATCCGAACTCGGCGTCCAGCTTCTGGCGCGTACGACCCGCGGTGCGGCGCTCACCGAAGCGGGGATCACCTTTCGCGACCATGCCGCCAGGGTCGGTTCCGAGATCGACGCTGCCATCGAAACGATCCTGCCTTCCGGCGAGCTACGCGGCCGGCTGCGCATTGCCGTGCCGGTTTCCTTCGGCCCCAGCCACTTCGCCCACGTGCTGGCGCAGATGGCGCAACGCCACCCGCAGCTCCACATCCACGCGTATTACAGCGACCGCTTCGTCGATCTCATCGCCGAAGGTTTCGATTGCGCGATCCGGGTCGGCTATCTGCCGGACTCGAACCTGGTCGCAAGACGTATCGGTCCGCTCTACGGAAAGCTGGTCGCAAGCCCGGATTATATCAGAAGGCACGGCTCGCCCGAGACGCCGGAGGAACTCGCCGGCCATGAGGCCCTGATGCAGGGAACGGAGGTCTGGCAGTTCATGGATGGAGAGGAGATCATCACGGTTCATCCGCGCGGGCGCTTCAAGGCCGATAACGCGCTGGCTCTCGCCGCCGCCGCTTTGGCCGGCGTCGGCATCGCCTGGATCCCCGATGGCGTGACCCACGACCATCTGGCTTCCGGCGCGCTAGTTGCGGTCATGACACGCTACCCGCCACCGCCCGCCGGCATCTACGTCATCCGCCCCTCGGGGCAGCATCCCACACGGAAGGTGCGGGTGCTGACGGACATGCTGATCGAATGTTTCGAAGAGGCGCCGGCGCCGATGGGAGCCGCCGGCGCGGCGTGAACAGCGCTTCGAAGCGCCTTCGACCTGCGCCAGCGCAGTGGATGGCGCGCGTTCTTTCAGTTATTCTTTCCAGCGAATATCGGCTTCCTGTCCCCATTCAAGCGAGGAGATTGCAAGGATGACAGAAGGGGAGATTGGCTGGGTCACTGCCATCATCGTAGGCCTGGTTGCAGGGTGGATGGCGGACAAATTCATGCATACTCACCTGCCGTTCGGATGGGCAGCCGTCGGGATGTCAGGCGCCTTTATTCTGAATGCGATAGCCGAAAAGGCCGGCTATCACTGGGGCGGCTGGCTGACCTACCTGCTGCTCGGCTTCTTCGGGGCATGTATGCTTCTGATCCCCCTTCGTCTCTACATAGTCCGCACGCGGCTTCCCAAAACTCCGGATGAGTGGTGAGACACGGCTTCGGTTAGCGCAAATGCCGCCGCCGTCGGCCTTGCTGATATCAGAAGTATTCGTCTCGCCTGTAAAACTTGCCGTAGATATGCGTCAGCGACGAACCGGGCACTGCCAGTTTGGCCGGATCGCTTTCGCTATAAATCAGAGCGATGAAATGATTTAGATCAGCGCCGGCGATGCCCATCGAGACGTCACGCCCTTCGATCACGGTGAAATTTGCGCTGTCCTGTGAAAGGGCCTTCGCGGCTGCCTCGGCTTCGAAACTCGATTTGTTGAAGACGACATACCAAAACCAGGGATCGAACAAGGGCACGCTGAGGAGCGTCATACTCCAGACGGGAACAACGAGAATGGCAATAAGGCTGCTGGCCGCCTTCCGGAAAGTATGGCGCCACAATGCGATAAATACGCCGATAGACCAGATGAATAGCGTCACCGCGACCGACAGGAAAAGAAGCGGACCTCCCAACAGATCGAGAATTACGCGCAGCCCGTTGGCTGGATCAAGCTGCCAGAAATCAAAGGCGCGAATGTATGCGGCGCAAGTCGCGCCAAGCAGACCGGCGATGGCGATCCGTCTGATATTCCAGCTATCTACGGGCCGAACTCGCGTATTCATCTCGTTGTTTTCCGTCGCCGACTGATATCAGCCGATTGGACATATCTCTTGGGACCGGCGTCGCATGGGCGGTCGCGGCCGCACCGCAACAGCGGGTCAGGCTTGCACGAATACGCACTAAATCGAATGGCCGCAATTGGCTGCTGGTGTTGAAGAAAGCCGGGCAAGCCGCATTGTGCCAACAGGCCTTGATAGGAGTATGCGACGCGAAGGCATGAGCGGCACTTGCTGAATTCCGCAAGCCTGGCCATGCATCACCCATGCACCTCATCATCCGCCACCGCCTTAACTGCCTGTCTCCGTTTGGTGACTTGCGTGTCCTACCATCGGCGCAGGATGCGAAGCGCGAATTGATGCGGTGAGCCAGCAAATGCCACCAATGCCACCGCCGGCCCGTTGCGGACATCAAAAGGGGTTGTCTGCCGCATTCTACCCCAAGGCTTCGTCGAACGCCTTTCGGCCGATCCCGGCGAGCCAGGTGCGGAAAGTGAGGATTTCCGGATTGATCTCGCGCATGAGATCCAGATCCACACGTTCTGCCAGTGGACCATCTTCCAGGCTCCTCGCCATGTGCGCGAGGTCGGCATTGGCTGCAAGAACATCGTCGGGAAAACGCGCATAGGCGACCGTGCGGCCGGCGATTTCGCTCAGGGCGGCCTCGAGTTCGTAGCCGGTCAGCCTGTCGCTTGCGATCTTCAAGGTGACGCTGCCGAACCGGGTCTTGTCGGCAAACATGGCCGCAACGAATTTGCCGATATCGTCCACAGCGGTCAGCTGGATCGAATGCTCCGGCCTGATGAGAGAGAGCAACTGCCCCTTGTCCAGGCCGAATCCCGGCCGCACCAGCATTTCCATGAAGATCATCGGCCTGACGATGGTGGCCGTGACAGGCAATTTGCGGATATGCGCCTCTATGCGAGGCTTGGCGTCAAAACGCGCCACACCCGTCGGCTTGTCGCCGACGCTGGCGCCCGAGGAATAAACGAGATGCGCGACGCCGCTTTCGACGGCCAGGTCGGCGATCGAAATCCCCAGACGTTCTTCCTCTTCCGCCGACAGGTTGGCCGGCAGCACGCTGAAAACGCCATATGCGTCTTTCATCGCCGCCCCGGACGGTATCCTCGTCCTCGAATGATCCGGGCACGATTTCGACGCCGGCGTCCTGCAGGGCGATCGCGGCCGGGGACCCGGTATTCAATACAAGTGCGCGGACAGGTCGCTTCGCTTTCAGCAAGGCTCTGGCGACCGATCCGCCCTGGCGACCGGTGGCGCCGAAAACGAGAATTGGATGTTTGTCATTGGTCATTGGGAACCCTCGCGTTGAACAACGACCGTCCATATATACGAGTAGAAAATCGCTGGAAGACGGCACATTTTTCAGCGTCAGGCACAAGGATGATACGCTTGGACAATGGTATCGGGCCCGGTTCCCTTCAGGGACCAGAGGACAAACCACAATTCAGGCCGATCCCGTCAAACGGGATTTGCACACGGCTGGGCGACAAGTGGACTGTGCATGTTCTATGGCGGCTGTCTCTCGCCGATGAGCAACGGCTGCGCTTTTCGGCGCTCAGGAAAGAGATCGACGGGATCACCCAGAGAATGCTGACGCTGACGCTGCGCAACCTGGAGCGCGACGGCATGGTGATGCGTCACTACTTTCCCGAAGTACCGCCGCGCGTCGAATATGAACTGACCGATATGGGCGCCGGCGTGCTGCACGCTCTCGAGAGCTTCAACCTGTGGGTCCGGGACAATCTGCCCGTCGTCGAAGAGCATCGTCGCTCCTATGACGAAGCCCTGAAGTGATTTTTTGAGCATGTCGCGCAAAATGCGCAACCACTGCGCCACGCCGCGCTACCCATAGACATCATAATCCACCACAGCCTTCACCCCGGTCTCCGACCGGTGACGCAGGCGTTTGACGACTGGCTGCGTGAATGTCAGTCCAGCGCGTCGGCCTCGTTGGGCGAGGGCAGGCCACTGTCCTTCATGTCTTCCTTGGATGCACCAACCGAGCTATGGCTGCAAGCCGCATAGGCGGGAGCGTTGATATTCCCATGCGCCGGCAGGGATCGCGACCAGTACCGCCGCGAGATTGATAGCGGCTCTCATTCAACCAGCCCGTAGAAGATGTCCCAGAGGCGGTTCTTGCGTGGCTCTACGGTTTCGAGGCAGTTAGCGTCTAGGCCTACGGGGCTCTTGTCGCGGCACATGCCGACCAGCAGCGCGTATCGCTCGCGTTCGACGTCCCCTAGGCGCCACAGCACAAATGCCAATATTCCGATCAACACGATCATGATCACATTGCGCAAATTCGTCGCCCCCACGATGTTGAAGAGGCTAGCCGCTTTCGGCTGAACTGGAAAGGTGCCGCTAATGATCGCCCAACGCCGCAAAATTCCTGAGAACATGACACGGCTCAATGAGGGCGAGGAGTACATCTGCAAGCGGTCGATTGCCGCGATTGAGGCCGATGAAGCGCTTCTGAATCATGTCGAACTAATCGAAGCGGTGATGGACCATATTGATTTCTTCGCGAAGCGCGATGCCGTCAACCTCGATCAAGAAACCATCCAACTGCTCGGCGCCCGGATATTCAACGATCTCGGATCTGCGTATGGTCAGCTCACGCGAGGCTACTATCAGCTTGCAGCGGCGACCCTGCGCGACATCATGGAGATTGTCTTTTTATGGGGCTGGTTCGACCGCGATCCCACCAAGATAACTGAATGGCGGGAATCGGACGACAAGAAGCGCCGGCAGATTTTTGCACCGGTGAAGGTTCGTGAGTTCCTCGACAAATTCGATAACTTCAAGGAAGGCAAGCGCGGCCCGGCGTACAAGTTATTCTGCGAGTATGCGTCGCATGCGACGCGGCACGGCTTCGCGCTGATGCGGCCCACCGGTGGAGGCCAAGTCGTCATGGGGCCGTTCTTTGATGCACCATTGATGAAGGCCGTGCTCGAGGAGATGGCGCAACTCGCCGCACAGGCCGGCAACTATTTCTCGGGCTTCTTCGACAAGACCGGCGAGGACGTGCAAGCACTTGAGGTCTGGCTGCGCCGATATGTGGTCACGGGCGAATGGGCCGAAAAATACCTTGGCCGGCCGCACGACAGGAAGTTCGTCACAGAGATGGAGACATGGCTGCTTCAGCTCAAAGCACAAGCATGATGGGTTCCAGGACAGTGCCAGCGATCTAGCCGCCACCTGCTACCCATAGACATCATAATCCACCACAGCCTTCACCCCGGTCTCCGACCGGTGACGCAGCTTCTTTGCCACCGGCTGCGTGAATGTCAGCGCCAGCGCATCGCCTTCATTGGGCGATGGCAGACCGCGATCCTTCATGTCTTCCTTGCTTTCGAGCTGGATCTTGCCGTCCAGCCGCGCCACGGTCTCCGGTCCCACCAGGTCCTGATAGAGAACCTCATTGCCGGGATCGATCGCGCCGCCGGCCTTCAGCCAGCGTTTCATCTGGCCCCAGATATAGGCGCGCATATTGTAATAGCCGGGGTCCAGCACCTTCGTCGAGCCGAACCAGACGAGCTGCCAGGAGCGGCCCATGACGGTACCGGCGCTGGCGATGCCGGTGCCGTAGCCGGCATCCACGAAGACGGCGTCGGCCTCGTATTCATCCTCCAGCCGGGCGATGAGATTGGCGACCTCGATATCGTTGTCATTCCGGGCAATGGTCGCCAGCCGCTTCGAATAGAGGCCCTGGCGCAGCATGATCACCGTCGGGTCGTCGCCCGTCCAGGCGGGGTCGACGCCCAATATGACGGGCGCGAAGGCATATTGCTCGGGGCGCAGGTGCATTGATCTGGCCCGGTCGGCATCGTCGGCGGAGATGAACTGCATGGCGGACTGGCTCGGAAACTGGCCGCGCACGCGCACCTTGACGATATCGCTATCCTCGCCGTGATCGTCCACGAGACGTTGCAGGAACTCTTTGTTGGTGCCAGGCACCGTGCGGCTGTCGATCTGCCGACCGGTCCAGCGGTGGCGGAAGCGGCGGAAGCATTCGCGGAAGCGGCCACTGTTTCTGGTCGGATTGCCGAAGACGATCCAGATGATGACCGTATCCTCGTCCGTCAGCGCGCCTTCGGCCACTTCCCAGACCTTGTCGTGGATCTTCGAGGCCTCGTCGAAGAGCAGCAGGATGATGCGGCCCTTATTGTGCAGGCCGGCGAAGGCTTCCGTATTGTGCTCGCTCCAGGAGACGAAATCCTGCCGCCAGCTTTCGCTGCGCTCGGGATCGCGTGACTTGATGGACATGGCCTGCACATCGAACCAGTGGGCGGTGATCGAAAGCCGGAACCATTTGCCGATTTCGGGCGCCGTCTTGGTGCGCAGCTGGCCCTCGGTATTGGCCGTCGTGACGATCTTGCAATCGGCAAAGCAGGACATGGCCCAGTTGGAGAGCATGCCCATTTCCGCCGATTTGCCGATGCCATGGCCGGAGGCGACGGATATCTGCAGCGGCTGGTAGCGGGTGGCAGGGTCGGCAAGATGGGCGCCGATCAACTCGTTGATTTCATCCTGCCAGGGGCGCGGGCCGTCATAGTCCTTGAGCTCGGCCATGCCCCAGTCCCAGGCGAGCCGGGTCCAGCGCTTCGGGCTGAAGCGGCAGGCGGCGGCAAGCTCGATGATCGCGTCATTGGGATCGCTGATTTCGCCGGATGCGGCGGGCAGGGGCTTTCGGCGCGTCATTCCGCCTCGCCATCGTTTTGCGTCTCACTACGCCTTTGCGCCCGCTCCAGCCGCTCGGCGAGCGCGGAGAGGCCCTTGTGCTCGATGATCTCCTTGAAGGCATTGATGCGGATATGTTTGCCGATCAGTTCCAGCCGGCGCAGCCGCTCGGCAAACTTCACTTTCTTCACATGTCCGATTTCGCGGCGCTCCTTGCCCGTGCCCTCGTAGAGCGCGGAGATTTCGAGATCCGTCACCAGCCCCTGCCGCCAGATCTCGGGCCATTCCCGGATCGGCAGGAGATCGCCATTGTCGTCATAGAGATCGCCGAGATCGGCTTCGGCCTCGGCGGCAAGCCGCGTGAGCAGCCAGTCCGCATCGATCCTCGTGCGCTCGGAGCGCTCGGCCTTCGCCTTGCCGATGGCTGCGGCAATATGAGGTATCTTCAGCAGCCTGCAGGCAGTCTCCTTCGCGCCGCGCGGTGAATAGCCCGCCCTTATCGCCGCCTGCGCGCCGACAGTATCAACGAGATATTCCTCCACAAAGCGCTGCTGCCGCGCCGTCAGTTCGCTCATGCCATCACACCCCGGTTTGCCGGGGAGATAACAGAGCAACGGTTGGCGCAATGAATGGGCGGAGGAAAAAGAAAAATTGTGAACGGCCGGCGGGAACCTTTTCGGGGAACTGCGCGTTTGGGGCCTCAGCCGCTTTCTGTGCCTGACCTAGCGGGAGGAAAATCGCCCCGGGTGATGGCGGCGCAAGAATAACAGTAGGGAATGCAGCTTTTACGCGTAAATACGGACGTTAACCACCCTATTTAACTGAATTAAACGATAATCATTGCCGCATGCAATGAATTAATCAAGGATTTATTAGAATAGAGGAGTTCGCTTATGCTTGAAAAACTTAAGAATGCTATCGGTATATCTGACAGGATGCACCGGGACAGGGAAATCAGCAGGATTGGCTATAGCGAAGAACCTTCCAAGCTGGTCGTCGAATTTTCTGACGGCAGCATGCATACCCATCTCGATGTGATCGAAGGACATATCGTCGGCCTGCGCATCGCCGAGGACAAACTGGATTTCTATGAATCCCAGATCGAGCCTTCGAACCGCCCGCTGGAATCCGGAAGCGCGGGGCGGGGATGAGTCCAGTCCACAACGGGCAACGGGGCCATAACGGGCAGGGGGACCATAACGGAGAGGGGGAACGGGACGAGCATACAGCAAACCCTGCTGCCGCAACCGGCGAGCAAGGAACGCAGTCGTATGATCCCGCCCGGTCCTCCGATGAGCCCCCGGTTGCGGTGACGGTCAAACTCGCATCGCATCTGATCAGCGAGATCACCTATGATCCCGTCACGCGGATCCTCGAGATCGAGCACCGGCTGAAAGGCCACCGCCGATATTTCGACGTGCCCCAGGGCGTCGTCATAAATCTGGTCACCGCGCCATCGCCCGGCTGGTATTACACGCAGCACATCCGCGACGCCTTCCGCCGCGACGACGCCCACCGGCATTTTTCCTTCCACTGGCTGCGCTCCCGCGACCATCATCATTGAGACGCTGTGTGTCCACTCGGACGTAGAACCGAGACCCTGTGAAGCACCGTGAGCGAGATGGTCAGACTCCTCCAACCTTAATCGCGCGCCCGCCACTTCGCAGCATGAGGAATGAGCGCGTAGAGGGCTGAAGTTTTCCCGGAATGGGCCTGTGTTGTAGAAATTGAATCTGTTGAGTTTTCGCACGTGGTAATTGACTACTTTATAAGTATGCTATAGATTAGAACATTGTAACGTAAGCTCACCCGTTTATATGGCTACAGTTTAATCCTTCGTGGATAACAACATCAACAAATTTTGATGGGTTAAAAAGGCGGTGGCGACATTGACAGAGAGCAAGCAACGCCGAGTTTGGCGCGATTATGAAAACAAAGAAGAACTCATGACCGAAATATATTTCGGTGATGCCTTTATTCGAGTTTCTAGGCCGACTGTATCTGCCTGGGATGCTCTAGAAGCTATTATTAACTCCTATAATTACAAACTCAGTCCGGACGATACATCAGGATATACGGTACTTGACGCGAGTTCGGCTACGAGTGATCTTCGATCTTTCGGAATCGCCGTGAATATCAACACTGCTTCAAATCCTGAGAGACAGACTCCCGATAAGCGAAAAATATGGTTCTCGAGCAAGCCCACCCAGGTGGAGCGCGCGCACGATGTAGCGGAGAATGCCGCAGACACCGATATGCCGGCCGAGATGATCGATGCCATCAAGGACGTCCGAACGCTCGAAAATAAGCGGGTGTTCGGCTGGGGAGGCGACCGGCCCGCCAGGAAGAGCGCAGGTTTTTTCTATATCAACGTGTCGCCTGAGGAACTCGCCAGGGGGTTAGATAACAATACGGTCAGGAGGCTGGAGGAGGTATCTCCAAAGCCTGATGACGAAGATCGAAATTTCGATGCGAATGTCCCGATTGATCCGGTGCTTGAAGAAGAAATGTTTGGGGAGACCGAAACAATGGTCGATGTGATACATGTTGAACGCTTTCGTGTATTGCTGGATTTTATCGCCAACCATGAGGGTACGGCTCAGCAGCCGGGAGGCGGATATAATACTTCGCTCGGTTTCGGGGTGCTGATCGGCGGCGAAAAGACGCTCACGAACATGACCCTCAACAAGATCGATGCGCTTCAGACGCTGATGCTCAACAACCCAAAGAACAAGTGGAATTCTTCCGCTTTGGGCCGCTATCAGATCGTTCGCACGACGCTGCGCGGCCTCAGAACGCAAATGGGCCTGACTGGCAACGAACTCTATTCGCCAGATCTGCAGGATCGCCTCGCCACCATGCTGATCAATCGGCGCGGGCGCAGCGTCCCCGGGCTTCGTGCTGAATGGGCGAGCCTGCAGAAAGTATCACCGGCCGCAATTCTTGCTGCTTACGACGCGCCTTCTCCGGGTCCGTACGCCGGTCCGGAATCGGTTGCTCCGGAGCAGGTGGACATTGCCAAGATGCTCGAAGCGCTGTGGGAGAGACTGGGCGTTTCAAACACCCAGCCATTTCCGACCCCGATCGCCACGTCTCCAATGCCGCAGCTGGCGCTGAAGCCAGGGGACCGCGGGCCGGCTGTGCAAGCCCTGCAGGAAGCCCTCAGTCGCCGCAACTATCAGGTGGGTAAGATCGACGGAATCTATGGTTCATTGACCACCGCTGCGGTTGCGGCCTTTCAGATCGACTACAACGTGCCGACGGATCATGTCGGTACCGTCGATGGCCCCACATGGGAGATGCTGGCCAATGCGGCCAATCGCCCCCTAGCCGAGGACCGGTTGAACACCAGCGCCGACGATCTGCGGCGGATGGGATCTCAAATCGTACTGAACGCCGACCGAACGAAAATGGTCGCAATCCTCACATCGGTGTTTGGCGCACTCGGGCTGGGAAAGGCGACGCTCGGCGACTATGGCGGATCCGGTGGCACGGCATCGACCGCGCAGAGTGCCGCAACGAATTCGACAATTCCCGTTGAACAGCAGATCGCTCATTCGATCAACGCCTTCAGTGCCACGCAGTATGGACCATTCTTCGGGCTCAGTCGCGACGAAACCAATGCCGTGAGGAATAAGATTCAGGATCTTGAAAAACTCTACAGCCAGTCGAATTCCTCGCAACAGACCTCGCAAGTGGGGCCGCGCCCCGATCTCGTCGACCCATTGATCGGACTGGCGACGGGCGCCGCCAACATTTTCCTGCCGGGAGTAGGGGGATCGTTGGCGATGCTCGCACTGGGGGTGGCGTCGCATATGTTCGGATCGAGGATCATCAACCGGCGGGTCCAGGATCAGCGTAGCGGCGCCAATATCGGCGCAGTTGGCCGGAGCTAGTTCAGGTCTTGAAGGCCCCTGCCGAGGGGCCGTGCCTGCCGGCATGCGGCAAGGATGGGCTAAGTCCTTGATCCTGAATAAGTGACGCAGGAAAGCGGAAAAACTTTTATATTTTTTTCCGTCGCCGGCGGCTTTCTCCTGATTTGAATTTCTTTACGCGTAAGTTTGCGAGTAAGTGGATCACTTATTCAGGATCAATGACTTAGCCGGAATTTTGGCCGTTTTTGCTGCATTTTCAGAAATTCTTATTCAGGATCAATGGGTTATTGTCGAATGGCTGGGGATCTGAGCCGGGAGGCGGCGCTTTCCGGGCTGTGCGAGACGCCAAGTTCGGTCTCCAGCCAAGCCGGGAAATGCAGGCCTGTTATAGTTTCGAACTTGCTAACTCAATGATAGATAGTAGTCCACTCAAGTCAAAATATTGGCTAACAAAACGATAAATCCTTAATTCGTAGCGTCTTTCCTTGGGTCAGACTGCCGCTTTCGGCAGAAACTCTTTCCCTGTTTCTTCAATTATGCTACTATAAAGTGAGTTAGGGAAGGTAACATGCGTATCTTCGTACTACTCATCGCTATCGGCCTCTGCATATCGACCGTCGCTGTCGTTCCGCCTGCCGCAGTGGCGGGGCCCTGCGACCCGAATGTCGGCAACTGCTAGCCAGAAAAATCCGGATACACCGGCGCTGACCGGTTCCGCGTGAGAACCTTTGAGCGCCACTATCTCTGGAGAGGCGGATGGATAATCCATGGCCGGCGGATATCCCGTGGTCGCTCTGGAACTACCAGGGCCTGACCATCAGCGACATGCCGCAACTGCCGATGATGGGCGTTCGGTTCGAGCCCTCTTTCCTTTACGCTTTCGCTTTCGGCTGTTTTTTCGTGGCCTTCTTTTCCTGGCCGCGGTTCAAGGCGAGGGGGCGGAATATCAATGCCACTTCGGAAGCGCTGCGCGATTTCGACCCGACGGACCTCGGTGGCCAGAATTCGCTCCACAGGGCCTATTTCATCTATGCCGGCGCGATGCTGATCCTCTATGTTTCGCTGACCTTTTTCGGCAAGCTGATCTTCCAGGCAACGCAGATGATCCCCGTTGCCGGCATTTCCGTCGATATTGCCGAATTGAAATTCGACAGTCCGCAATGGCCACTGACCCTTGCCTTCGCCTTTGCGGGGCTTGCGGATCTGCTGCCGCCGGTGCGGATCGCCGAGGAGTGGCTGCGCAACCGCGCCTACCGGGCAGCCGGCATTCCCGTGCGCATCGAACAGACCACCCGCAGCCTCATCGCCACGCTGGAGGAACCGCCGGGGCACAGCAGCGAGCGCCGGGAGCATTTGCGCAACAGGGGCAGGGGCTCGCTTGCCGAAATGCTGGGGCAGTTTCGCAAGAACTGGCAGGCCCAGATCGATGCCTATCCACGCGTCAGGTGGCTGCTCGGAAAGCGGACGTCGCGAACCCGGGAGCTGCTCGCGCTGCTGTCGCAGCTGGAGCTCCTGATCGTCTGGGCGAAGACGACGCGCGGCAGCTGGCCGGGCGCCGAGGTTTCAGCCCGCGTGCGGGAGACTGAAGCCAAGTTCGTCGATAGCGCCGATGCTCTGCTGAACAGCTTTCAGCGCCGGCTGCAGGAAACCGGCGATCCCAATGCCACCGATCCGGCCCATGCCGAGCTGCATGCGGGCGAAGCCCGGCCGGCAAATGCCGGTCTGCACGCGAGCGAAGCCCGGTTCGACGATTATATTTCGCAGGTCATGAAGGACGCGACGGCGGTCCGTTTCGAGCTGGTGACGCTGCTGGCGATCTTCCTCGAGCGCGACCCGGATTTTCGCGGGCCGGCCAGGGCGCCGAAGCCCGGCCTGGCGCACCCGATCGATGCGCTTGCCGATCTGCTGCTCGAAACCGACCGGCCGGATGCCGTCGGCAGCGGGCCGGAGGCGGGGCTGCTGCTCTCGCTCATCCCCGTCTTCATCCTGTTTGCCGCCAGCGCCTGGCAGGGCGCACAGGAACTCGTCAGTCAATATGTGGAGACGACGAACCTCGCCGGGGTGCTGCTGACGGCACTGGTCGAAACCCTGAAGATCGCCTCGCTGACCTGGCTGCCGCTTCTGGCGGCCTTTTCGCTGCGTCAATACCGGTGGGACACCAAGGACTGGGTCGGCGCCCAGCAGGATTGGGACTATAGAAATTCCTCGCGCCTGTCGCAGATGATGGGTTGCCTTGCGCTGGCGCTCGCCGCCTCGGTCCTCGGACTGACCGGGGTTGCGATGCTGCGGGCCTTTGCCATCGCCCAGAATGCGAACCATTTCAATTCGCTGCTCTTCGGCGGGTCGGCCCCCTTCATCCTCTATTATCCGACCCTTGCCGTCACCCTTCTCCCCATGGTGCCGATGTGCCTCGCGGCGGCCGATGCGCGGGCGCATGGAAGGCCGGTCCGTGGCCATGCGGTGCTCTGCGCCGCTTCGGTGCTGGTGCTCTCCATCGCCCATAGCTGGTTCTGGGATCCCGGCTGGCCGGGCGACTGTTTCAGGGCGGAGACAATTGCGACCGCAGCATGCAGCCGGCGGTCTGATACGCTGAGCCGGCTCATCCTGACGGTCCTGGTATTCCTCGCCAGCTGGAACCTCGGCCAGCCCGGCTTCAGCCGAACGCGGCGACGGATCAACCGAAAGCAGGCGGAGTTTGTCTGCGCGGTCCTCATGGCCGCCACCTTCGTGCTGAGCACGCCCGTTTTCGCTCGCGACGTGCGCGTCGGCTTCCGCGACAATGTCGAGCCGTTCTCCTATCTCGTCGGTGATGGGCACGGCAAGGCGCATCATATCGGCTATCTGGCGGACCTCTGCCACGAGATATTTTCGGTCGGCGAATATACGATCGAGGAAGTGTCGGTCACGACGGCCGAACGCTTCAAGCTGGTGAACGGGGACACGGTCGGCGACAAGAAGCCCGTCGAGGTTCTCTGCGATACAGTGACCATGCGCTTTTCGGGATTGGCGATCAGCGCCAATGGCGATTCAGGCGACGATGCCGATGGCCGGTCCAAACGGGACTGGAACAGCATCTACTCGCCGATCGTCTTTGCCTCCGGCGTCTCCTATCTCGTCCGGTATTCGCGGGAAGCGACGACCTATGCCGGCGATGTCGTGATCGGTTACGTCTCGGCAACGACGGCCGCAGACGTTGCCTTCAAGAGCTGCCAGGTCGACTTCTTCAAGGGGCTGGCACCGCCCCAGCGAAAGGCACTCTACGAGCGCTGCCGTTTCCTCGATGCGGCGGCGGCGGTCAGGCGCAGGATTGCGATGCTGCTGCCCGACAATCCCGGTTCGCGTGCTTCCGCCCCGGCATCGTCTGAAAAGGCGATGCCTGATGATGCCAGCGTATCGCCCGAAATAGAGCTGCCACCTGATTTCAAGACATCGCTTGAAAAGGCGCTCCAAAGCGCGAAGGACCTCGCGCCCCTTTCGATCCTGCCTGATACGACATCCTTTCTACCGCTGCCGTCGCAGGAGATGGCGAACAATCTCATCAGCACCGTGGGCAAGATTTGCGGGTCGAGCCCGAATACGTCGGGCGATCAGACCGCGCAATCGATCGTCCTGTGCGACGACGCGCTGAAGCCCGATCCGCTCAAATTGATATCCGCTGCCGTCACCGATCCGCGTTGCAACCCTCTTGAGAAGAAGGAACTCAGCGATGCTGACAAGAAGAAGAGATCCTGGCGTGATTATCATTTCTGCCCGATGAAGGATTACGGGGATCTCATCCAGTGGTTCTGTAGCCCGAATCCGGGCCTGAGGCCGGTCTTCATGGGCGATCGGGAGCTGATCCTCGGCAAGCTCGACAGCTGGAACGCCCGCAATACGCCCTGCGCGGTCGAGCAGTTGATTGGCGCCGAATATCTGACCTACGAACCCTATGCGCTGCTTGTCAGCAAAGACGATCCCGAGCTGGTGCAATTCGTGCAGAGGCGCGTCTACCAGATCTTTTCCCACCGCTCGACGGCAACGGCGCGCTTCGCCTCCTATTTCCCCAAACGCAGCATGTCTTCTGCGCTCGCCTATCTCTACCTGCTGAATGCGGTCGATCCCGAGCAGGGCTATCTCGTTCCCTGCGGCACGCCCGACAAGGCGCAGAGCGACGGAACAGGCCCAGATTCAGCGGTGTCCCGCCCGGCCGGCGACATCAGGTCCTGTGTAGACGAGACCGAACAGAAGCCCGCGCCTGCCGCGTTGAACGCCTGGCTGGCGGCTGCGGGCGAGCGGGCACGATCGATCCTGTCTTCGGTGCTGCGCACCTCGGGGATCATCGAGTGAATGGGTGTCGGCGCGGCGGCAGCCGGCTCAAGGTTGCGGGGTTTTCGACCCCAAATAGGCGCGTTCCAATCCTTGCTGCAGGACATAGGGGAATTCGGCCCTGTCGAGCTTGTATTCGCCGGGTTCGGCATCGGCAACGTTTGCCATGATCAGCCTTACCCTGGCATAGGCATAGTTGCAGCTGAGGCTGTCCTCGATCCCCTCGAATTCCAGTTCCGCGAGGCAATTGATCATATCGAAGTCGGGATGATCATGCTCGCCGAGAATGTGCGCGACCGTGCCGGCTATCCCGTTCAGGCTCTTTTCGCGCGCGGACGGTGCAAAGCGGGCCGGCCCTTTTTTCCCTGCGGTCTCCTCGATGATCCTCGAGGCGGTGGCATCATCAATCCTCAGCGGCGGAACGGCATATTTTCCCGCCATCTTGATGAATAGCGCGGCCCTCCAGCAAACGATCAGCTTCTTACCAACGATCCTGGTGGTGGTCGAACACTGGTAAATCGTGTGGCGTGTCGACGAAAACTTGTCCAGAAACGCATCTGATGACAGCGGCACCTCGGCGAGGCCTACGCCCGGAAGGAGGAGGGTGATCGCAAGAAGGAACGGTCGCCAGCGGCTATGCATGAGATCTCCCCATAGTCTGGAGGCGGCATTTCGCCGCCGCTTTATCTGCAGGCCATTAAAAGCCTGAATGATGGATTTGCAATCAGGAGCTGAGGCAATTCAGTTGCAACCTGAAAGGCTGCCGGGCGAATAAGCCTGTACAAGACCTCGTCATTGAGGCCCCGGACGGTCCTTCGATAAAGCGGCCGCACTTCCCGGCGCGGTGATGAGCCTGTAGAGTGGCCGAACGTGCGCCAGATCATCCCACCCGGAGTTTCTCAATGGCCGAGGTCTTGCTGTTCCACCACGCACAGGGGCTGACCGCCGGCGTGCGCGCCTTTGCCGATGACATCAGGGCTGCCGGTCACAAGGTGCATACGCCCGATCTCTTCGAAGGACGCACCTTTCCGAGTATTGCCGAGGGGCTTGCCCATATCGGTGCAACCGGGTTCGACGCCATGCGGGAGCGCGGCGTCCGCCTTGCCGACGAGCTGCCTTCGGGGATCGTCTATGCCGGGTTCTCGTTCGGGGTGCTGCCGGCGCAGAAGCTCGCGCAGACGCGGCCGGGCGCGCGGGGAGCCCTGCTTTTCTACTCCTGCCTGCCGATCAGCGGGGAGTGGGCCTTCGGACCCTGGCCGGCCAGCGTTCCGGTGCAGATCCACGGCATGGATAACGACCCGGTCTTCGTCGGCGAGGGCGATATCGATGCCGCCCGCGAGATCGTGGAGGAGGCCGATGACGCCGAGCTTTTCCTCTATCCCGGCGACCAGCACTATTTCGCCGACAGCTCGCTGCCCTCCTATGACGCGGATGCGACCCGGCTGCTGACGATCAGGGTGCGGGCGTTCCTGAACCGCGTTGACACGGGCCGATAGGCCCGGCAGGCGGCGATAAAGGGTGCCCCATTTCCGGGGCACCGGATTTGCGCATTTCGGCGTTCCTGACATCTAGGAGGGAAATATGATAGCCTTGGACTCGAGGAAGGCCTGAACGCCTTCGGGGCCGCCCTCGCGGCCGACGCCCGACATCTTGTAGCCGCCGAAGGGGACTGCCGGGGTGAGTTCCATTCCATTGATGCCGACCTGTCCGGTCCTCAGGCGACGGGCTAGCGCATAGGCCTTGTCCGGGTCGCCGAAGATGGTGCCGCTGAGACCGAAATCCGTGCCGTTCGCAATTTTGGCCGCTTCGTCGAGCGTATCATAGGTGTGGATCGTCACGACGGGGCCGAATACCTCTTCGCTGGCGATGCGCGAGCGCGGACTGATGTTCCTGACGATCGTGGGCTCGATGTAATTGCCGGCATGTCTTGCGTCCGGCTTTCCGCCGCAGATCACCTCCGCCCCGTCGGCCACGCTTTCCTCGATATAGGCCATCACCTTGTTCGACTGACGTTCGTTGAGGACGGGGCCGATCTGCGTGGTTTCGTCCCAGGGATCGCCGACCTTCAGATTCCCGATCCTCCGAGCGAAGGCAGCGACGAATTCATCTTCCCGCGAACGGGGAACGAGAAGCCGCGACTGGGAGAAGCAGAACTGCCCCGAGAAGGGCATGCTGAACTGCTCCAGAGTTCCCATCGTCCTCACGATATCCGCGTCCTCGAGCATGATTGCGGCGGACTTGTCTCCGAGTTCGAGCGTGAATCGGCCCATGCGCGCCGCGACGGTGGAGGCGATGGCGCGTCCGGTGGCGACGCTGCCCGTGAAGCTGACCTTGGGTACGTCATGTGAAGCGACGAGGCGCGAACTGACCGAGCTGTCGGCCAGAACGACGTTGATCACTCCCGGTGGAAAGCCGATGTCGTCAGCGCATTGGGCGACCAGCATCGCATCGAGCGGGCTTTCCGGCGAGCTCTTGATGATGCACGTGCAGCCGGCGGCGAGCGCGGCGCCGAGCTTGGTCATCAGAATCGGCAGTGCGGCATTCCACGGTATGATCAGTGCGGCCGCGCCGATCGGTTCGGAAACGACTTTTGCAAAGCCGCGTTGAGTGGGCCGCTCCGTCTCGAAAGGAAAGGATGCGGCGAGATCGGCAAAGTATCTCAGACGGACGGCCGCCAGCGGAGCAAGCCTGTTGGTCAGGGAGATCGGCGCTCCGACCTGAGCGGTCCAGAGCCTCGCCGCCAGCGAAAGCCTTTCGGTCAGCCGGTCGGCAAGGCGGTGCATGAGAACGGATCGCTGCCGCGCATCGGTCGCCGGCCATGGACCGCTCTCAAAGGCCAACTTTGCGGCGGCAATCGCTGCATCTATCTCCGCGGGTGCGGCCAGCGGTGCTGCAAATATTGCCTTGCCGGTAGACGGGCTGACGATTTCCTTGGCATTTTCGCAGGTGCCGCGCACCCATGTGCCGCCAATGTAGAAACTATCGAAGAGATGCGGGGGCACCTCGGATTTCCAGTCATTCATCACGGTCGATATCCTTTTGCCGTCGCATCCCATGAACTGGATGCGAGAGCCGAGATCTAGCGTGGGCCGCCGCGAGGCGCTTTCACCGGGGTCCGAGGCTGGTACGTCGTTGCGAAAAGCTTGGGAAAGCACTTCGGCGAAGGAAGGTGCTTTTTCTCACAAAAGACGATGCCGCATGGAGGCCTGACATTGGCAGGTCTCAGACCGGACGACCGGTTCATGGGCGCTTTACGTGTTCGACCGGCGGAATTCGCTCGGGGAAATGCCGTATTTCCGGATGAAGAAGCGTGTCAGATGCGAGTGGCTCGAAAAGCCGACGCGCGCGGCGATCGACGCGATGGTTTCCTTGCCATCGAGCAGATCGCGCCGGGCCGCCTCCAGCCTGATATCCCGAAGGCACTCGAACGGGGTCTTGCCGGTCGCAAGATGGAACATCCTATGGAAATGCGAACGGCTGTAGCCAGCCTCCCGCGCGAGATCGGACAGGCTGACATCGGTCTCGTATTCGCTCGCGAGCTTGTCCAATGCGCGCTGGAGGATGTATTTCGGCAGCGGCGAAATCGACGTCTGCTGAACGCCTTCGGTTCGCGCAAGCCTGAGGAAGCGACTGATCAGCGCCTGCTCGATCGATTCCCGATAGAGCGAACCGCTCGAACCGCCGCCATCCGACTCCAAAACGACAAGGCGGATCAGATGCGCCAGGGGCTCATCCGCGACGCCGAGATGATCGTGGAGGGTGGCCGGCCCCTTCAGTTCCATTTCGTCGCCCAGCGCCAGCGCGGCCTTTGCGTCGATGACGCATGCCGTCACGTCATAGGGTGTCAGGGCGCGCGCCGCAGGGAGCCTTCCGGCGCAGCCGAGCGACAGGCTGTGCGCCGGCTTCACGACGCGCTGGAATCGCCCGACCCTATATTCGCGTTCCGCGATGGTTGGCCTGTCGCCCCAGAGGATGATGTGGTGGCAGCCGAGTTCCTCTTCTGGTCGTTCGATGGCATCCAGATGACGGCGCTCGACCCCGATCGCGCTCCACGTTTCGGCAGCAGGCGGCCCCACTATCGTCGAGCCTCTGAGGAGGGTGTCAAAAGGGGATGTTTCGGCGGGCATGCCTGTTCCTTTCGATTGCTTCAGCAGGACGTCCGGTTCGGGGTGCGCGGAGCTGCGCGACCGACGAAATTTCGCTTGGTGGGTGTCGATTGTCTGTGAGGAGATAAGGGTGGAAAGGTGCCCGTCCAATACCTGTTTGATGTCACCTGTAACATGACCGCCGTTTCGCGCCGGGGCCGTCAGTCCGGGCCATACAGGCGCCAATTGACCTTGGGCAGCGTTATTGTAGCCTGCGCCCATGCACAATGCGCTGCTCGACTATGCCGATCTCATCTCGCTGCTGACGGCCGTCGGCACCTTCGTCGCGATCGTCGCCGGCGTCGTCGAACTCATCAAGGCGCGGCGCGAGCATGTGAGGGCGAAGGAGCAGGAGTTCAACAGTTCCTACCTGACGATCAGCGACGCCTATCACCGGCTGCTCGAACTCTCCGTCGAATACCCCCATCTCGGCATCTTCCCCTGGCAGGAAGAACCTGCCGACCTCTCGCCCGACGACCTCGTCAGGCGGGACATTTTCTACGAAATGATGATCTCGATCTTCGAGCGCGCCTATCTGGAACGGCACAAGACGCCCGAGATAGCAGAGCATTTCTGGCCGGGCTGGGAGACATTTCTCAGGCGGCAGATCGAGAAGCCGTCGTTCCGGAAATATTGGGGTATTTTCGATGGGGAGGGGGCGTTTGGAGCGTATGACAAGCGCTTCGAGGCGTTTGCCAAGGGGCTGGATGGCGGGCTGCGCGGTCAGGATGGAGTGTGAGGCATGTCACCGGAGAGGGAGAGCGAACGCCCCCCGAACAAGAACAGCGTAAGCGAATTCTAAATCTACTATCAGTTGCTGTGCCAGTGTGGGTCAACCAAGTTGCATGGCGGTAAAACTCCCCGGCAGGATCGCCGAAATGATGACATCCACAAGATAAAATCTACCTAGACGGATTAGCCCAATTCTTGCAATCCTCGGGGGTGGTGCAGACATTATTGTCGCGATAAGATCAACCCGATACCGCGGTGGGCCGGATCTGTAACCTCGACTTGGAACTTGTTGAAGGCCCAACGTATTGTTTAGGCGTTCTTCTATCGATCGAGGGTAAAATGTCTGCAGAGTCCACGCGTCTCACGTCCGAGGCAATGACACTATCGGCCGCCGCCGTCCTGAATTCACTCATCTCCGTGCTTGGCAACAAGGGCCTGCTTTCGCCCGAGGAAGAGCGCGAGGTCTACCGCGCCGCCGCCGACATGATCGACGAGGCCTCCGGCGACGACGAGGACGGAACCTACGAGCTGGCGCGTGAACTGATCGAACTCAGGCTTGCCGATACCTAGGGCATGTCGCGCAGGAATGTGCAGCAGTTCATTCGGTCGCCGGGTTGCTGACATCAATGCACCAGCCTCGGCGTCAGGCGCCGGGGCGCAAGGGTCGAAGGCCGGGTCTCGGGCAGGAGTTGCATCAACTGGTCGAACAGCGCATGCACGAGGCGGAAATCACGGCTCTGCTGCAGCTGGGCATTCTGGAAGGCCGGCACGGAAGACGCGATGACCACCCAGCCATTTCCGAGCCGCCGCGCCACGGCGACGGACTGGGTCGTGATCAGGCCGTTGGCATCCGGCTCCCCCGAGGCCAGTTCAAAGAGGGAAATCTCGCCAGCATCCTGCGGGAAGATCAGCGGCGTCGGAACGGCTCCGATGGACCGTCCTGCTGAGCCATCCGCCTCGGCGCATCGCACCGGCAGCCAGTTCTCCCCCTGGACGAGCTGAGGTTCTGAAAAGCCGAAATGCTGCGCAAAGGCGCGCTTGTGTTCCCAGTCCTGCGGGTCGGTCAGCATCAGCAGGATATTGCCGTCTTCGATGACCCGCGCGTAGCCCTGGAAAAGAGCATTGCCGAGCATCTGGTTCACTCTCGGGATCACCAGGATGAGGCGACGGGTGCCGGCCAGGCTCTCCCAGGGAGCATCCGCCAGCGGAATGACGTTGCAGCCACGGTCCTCAAGGCAATTGCGCAACTCGGACAGTCCGGTCGCTGTTTCCGATGTCGCGCTGTTGACGTCAGGGGTGCGGGATTCGTCGAAGATGACGGTAGCAGGGGCATTGGCATTGCCGAGGTCGGCGAGCACTGTCGCCACAAGCCTGAACAGCATCATGACGGTCTCTGTCGCCAGGACGAGGCCGCCGAAGGCACAGACGAAAAGCCCGGCGCGGATCGAGCCCATCATGTCAGGGTTCGGAGCGCCCAAGGCAAGCTCGCCTTTCGTCAGGATCAGGCCGAAGATCGATGCAACGACGGCGATGGTTGCCGCCTGCTGCACGGAGCGCGTGTCCGCCGCCACCTCGCGCCTCAGCCGCATGGTCGGGATGGCTTCGTAGATGAAGGTGAAGACCAGGGCTGCAAAGCCGATGATCGTCAGAAGACCGCTGATCGCGGCGGAATAGAATGTGGTGAGCACCGCCTCGCTCAAAACGACCCCGAACCAGAAGAGGGCGATGATGGCGAGGAAAAGACCGAAACGGACGACGACGGTCCGGTCCTTGACCCAGGCGCGCTCGATGCGGCGGATCTTGAAGCCGCGCAGCAGGGTTTCGGAGGAATAGCGCGTCGCCATAGTGTTCAGCTTCGATATGTCGAAGCTCGTCAGGCCCAGCATGGCGCCGCCATAGATGAAGGCCGTCGCCAGATTGTTACGCAGTCCGTTGGCGGCGAGATAAAATCCGATGCAGCCCGCAACCACAGCCCATGTTCCGAAGACAACTCTGAGGACCCGGAGAAGCCTGCCGTCGCCGCCCGGCAGCAAGACGAGCACGACGAATGGGCAGGACAGGAGAAGAAATCCGGTCGCCGGCCCCAGGATCTCGTAGAGCGCTCCATACTGCGTTTGCACGAGCGGTCCGAGGCGGGCCTCCATGGGCGGCCAGATATACTGCAATATCAGTGCGTAAATTACATGCGTCAGGGCGACGATCGCCCACATGATAAGGGGTATGCCGACAAACTGTCCGAGCCTGGCGCCTTGTTTGGCGTCGAGCAGGCCCGAAATCAGGCCGGCAATCAAAATCGCAGGCAACCATCCCCACAAGGCGAAGAAATGTTGCCAGGTTCCAAACCAGTCCGCAATGAAAGATCGAATGTATTCCATTGAAGTTCTTGTCGAAACCGAACAAATATATCATGTGTTCTTTATGTCTGCGATTTATACGTTATTATACCTCGGGTGGAATTTCTATATCTGGAATTAATATTTACGACCGAAGCAACGCAAGGCAAATGACTGCCCGATTCCCGCTCTCACAGCTATCGGTCAGCTGCGCGAACGGATCTTCCTGCCGATGAGGCGTCGACCAGCAGTCGCCGGCTTATCCAGATCCCGGAAACTGATTGCGATTTAAAACCGGTGAAGCTATTCTGCAACTGATTGCATGACGCAATCAGATCCGCGTTCGCGCGGCGCTCCGGAGGAGGGAGAGGACATGGCCAAGCTTGTTTTCGGAAAGAACGTGTCACTGGACGGATACATCGATCATCAGGCGTTTGCGCCCGGTCCGGTGCTCTTCCGTCACTTCATCGAGAGCGTGCGGGGTGCTGCCGCCATCGTCTATGGCCGCCGCATGTACGAGATCATGCGCTACTGGGACGAGGACCACCCCGAGTGGGACGCGGCGGCACGCGAATTCGCGGCGGCGTGGCGGGGCCGGCAGAAATGGGTCGTGTCGCGCTCGCTGAAGTCGGTCGGCCCCAATGCCACGCTTGTCGGCGAGGGGCTCGAAACGGTCATCGGCGGGCTGAAGGACAGGCTTGCCGGGGAGATCGGCATTGGTGGATCGGAGCTGGCGCGAAGCCTGACCGAGCTTGGTCTCATCGATGAATACCAGCTCTATTTCCATCCCGTCGTGCTCGGCCACGGCACACCATTCTTCGCCGCACCCCGGCCACGGCTGCGCCTCGTGGCCAGCGATCGCATGGACGAGGATGTGATCAGGCTGACCTATGTTCCGGCCTGAGGGCTGAGGCGGCTGATACGTCCAGATGCATGCACCCGTCTGTCCCAAAAATATACCGCACAAGCTGTGTTTTCGCGCAGGGTTCGCTAACTCTTCGTTGAAAAATTCGGATGTAGGATGCATCCGCAAATATTCCTTCCACCTGCGTAGTTGCGCTTCATTCGGCGGGCTGAGGGATGTGTGGGGCTGCTTTGCGGAGGGGTGATGAAGAGCTTTGGCGAGGTGCTGGCGAGCTATCACGGTATTGCGCCGGGTTTCAATTTCCTGCGTCTTGCGCTGGCGCTCACCATCGTCTTCTATCATGTGCTCACGGCAGACGGTTATTATGGAACTGCGCACGGCCCGGTTCTGTGGTTTTTCGAATATAGCCTCGTGCCGATGTTCTTTGCGCTCAGCGGCTTTCTGATCACGGCGAGCGCCCAGCGGCTCGATCTGGCGAATTTCCTGCTCAATCGCGCTCTGCGTATCGTTCCTGCTCTCGCGGTCGATATCCTGATCTGCGCCTTCATTATCGGCCCGGCCGTCACCACGCTGCCGCTTGGCGAATACTTCACCGATGCGGGTTTCCTGGCCTATCTGATGAACATCATCGGCATGGTGCAGTTGCAGTTGCCCGGCGTCTTCACCAGCAATCCCATTCAGCAGGTCAATGGCGCGCTCTGGACCATTCCGTGGGAGATTACTTGTTACATCATCATGGCATTCATGATGATAACGGGTGTGGTGCGACGACAGACGGCAACGTTCCTGCTGCTTGCCGCTTTCCTCATCGCCGGTCTTGCGATCGAGCATTTTGTGCCGGTCAGGCCAGGGGTTGGATACGGCCTCCATACATTGTTCGTCATTCGCGGCGCCCAGTTGATCACGGCTTTCCTGTGTGGCGTGCTCGCCTACCAGTTCAGGGGCCGGATACCGATGAGCAGGGCGCTCTTCTCGATCTCCGTCGCGGTCGCGCTGATCGCGATGATCGTGCTCGATACGCGGGCCACGGAAAGCGTCGCAAACCGCCTGATCCTGATCCCGGTTCTCACCTACATCACGATCTATGCCGGCCTGTCGCGGCTGCCGTTGCCGAAGATTCTCGGGCGCGGCGATTATTCCTACGGCGTCTATCTCTACCACGTGCCGTTCATCCAGCTTTCGATCTTCCTGGCGCCGTCTCTCTTCGTCGGCACGATCCCCGGCGTCGTCATGCTGACGGCGGTGACAATTGGTGTCGTGCTCTGCGTCGCTGCCGTCTCCTGGCACGTGGTCGAGAAGCCCGTGCTGTCGTTGCGGCGCTTTGCGCTGACGGGCAGGGCGACCGGGGAGGACCGGGCGGTGATGGCGCCGGTGGCGGCCGTGGAAGGGGTGGGACGGTAGCGGCGGCTAGGGGCGGTGACGTCGGTGGCAGTGGCCCCCTCATCCGGCCCTTCGGGCCACCTTCTCCCCGCCGGGGAGAAGGGACAGCGTCGCCGCGCGCCGCTTCCTGTCAAAGCCCTATTCTTTACATGAGACTCCGCCGCTTGCTCCCACTTCTCCCCTCGGGGAGAAGGTGGCCCGAAGGGCCGGATGAGGGGGCTGCACGGCACCTCGGAAAATGAAGGGCCCGTCTCCCGGTCCCCGCCGCCATCCCGTTGCCCCTGCAATACCTTTTCCGAACCCGTCCTGCGCGAGGCAGACCTGCCGCCAAGCCCCGCGAGCATGCGCAAGCATCATCATATGGACGTAGGGAGGCACCACCCGCATACCCCTGATTGCTGTCGTACGGTCCGGCGCGAAAACTGACAGAATGGGTGTCTTGAAATACTGCTTCGTGGGGCCGGTTGAGGGGCAGGTCCAGGAGGCTGGTGGACGGGAAAGGGGACGCCGCATATGCGGAGAATTCGGGTTAGTAGTCTTGAGTACCTGAGCATATATGGTGGAGCGTTGAGTATCTGTCGTGTACCGTCAGCCTGGAGCGCAGTGCTGGGAACCGCGACTGTCGTATCATCAACGAGTACCGATGGTTCCCTAAGTTTTGCCAATCAGGGCAGCTTTACCGATCCGGGCGGCGCCGTCGTCCCGTCCTCCTTCACAGGCAGTATCACGCAGCCTTCTGCGTCGATCTCCTTGGGCGGCGTGCAGACTGCCTCGATACCGCCGAGCGCAATATCAGCGCCTTCAGGCGATGGCGGCGCGCAGGACACGTCGACCAAGACGGCATCGCTCCTGCCGGCGCTGCAGACGACAACCACGACGACAGAGCGCACCGTGCTCGGCCCGGACCCATACCAGGAGGCCGCGACGCTGCCGCTGGCGCCCGTGTTGACGGGCGTTACCGGCGATGCCGGCGCGTCAGGCCCGACCACGTCTCCGACCGATCCTGCCGCCGGTTCCGGCGCGAGGTCGATACAGCTTCAGACCTCGATAGCCTCCATCTCGGTGCAGCCGAGCGAGAGCGTTTCGGCCGAGACCCCCGTAGGCTCGGCGGCGCTCGCAGCCCCTGCGGCTGCCGCTGCCGCTGCCCCGACGCTCAACAAGATCGCGCTCGAGAACATGAAGCAGGGCAACCCCATCAGCGAATGGGGCATCGAGGGCGATGGCAACGGCACCATCCAGGGCTTTGCCACCGAAATCAGCACCAATATCGGCGGAACGGTCGATTTCAAGATCGCGACGGATTCCACCCATTACCGCATCGATATCTACCGCATGGGCTATTACGGCGGGGCCGGCGCGCGCAAGGTCGACTCGATCGAGCAGCAGCTGACCACGGCGCAGATCCAGCCGCATCCGATCGTCGACATGTCGCTCGGCCTCATCGATTGCGGCAACTGGTCGGTGTCGGCCAGCTGGCAGATCCCTACCGATTTCGTCTCGGGCGTCTATTTCGCCAAGCTGGTGCGCGAGGACGGCGTCGAGGATGCGAGCATCATTCCCTTCGTCGTGCGCGACGATGCCTCGACCAGCAATATCGTCTTCCAGACCTCGGATACGACATGGCAGGCCTATAATGCCTGGGGCGGCGCCAGCCTCTATTATGGTGAAGTGCCCGTCGATCCCGCCGACATGATCGGCTACCTGCCGCCGAACTGCAGCTGCGGCCTGACCGCAATCGGCCGCGCCTCGGCCGTCAGCTACAACCGCCCGATCATCACCAACACGAGCCCGATCGGCGGCAGCCACGATTACATTTTCGGCGTCGAATCCTCGGCCATCTCATGGCTGGAGCAGAACGGCTACGACGTCTCCTATATCTCCGGCGTCGATGCGACGCGCAACGGCGCGCTGCTGCTGAACCATGATGCCTATCTCTCCGTCGGCCATGACGAATACTGGTCTGCCGAACAGCGCGCCAATGTCGAGGCCGCCCGCGATGCCGGCGTCCACCTCGCCTTCTGGAGCGGCAACGAGTGCTACTGGAAGGTTCGCTGGGAAAGCAGCATCGACGGCAGCGGCCAGGCCTACCGCACCATGGTCTGCTACAAGGAGACCTGGGGCACGAGTTCGGATCCGAGCAATGTCGGCACCGGCACCTGGCGCGATCCGCGTTATGCCGATCCGGGGCAGGAGCCGGAAAATTCGCTGACGGGCACGATGTTCCAGGTGGACAGCTACCGCCAGGATACGATCTCGATCCCCTACGACTATTCGAAGCTGCGCTTCTGGCGCAATACGGATGTCTCCCAGATCAACGAGGGCGATACCTACAATCTGGTGCAGAACTTGCTCGGCTACGAGTGGGATTCCGATGTCGAGAACGGCTTCCGGCCGGATGGCCTCATCAACCTGTCGCTCTCGTCGATCTCGGTGGAAACCTATCTGCGCGATTACGGCGCAACGGTCGGTTCTGCCGTCGCCACCCACAGCCTCACCATGTACCGGGCCGCAAGCGGCGCGCTGGTCTTCGGCGCCGGCACCGTCTTCTGGTCCTGGGGCCTCAGCGACAATCACCAGGGTCCGGCAACCTCGACCGACCGCAACGTGCAGCAGGCGATGGTCAACATGTTTGCCGACATGGGCATCCAGCCGACCACGCTCGATGCGAGCCTGATCCTCGCGACCCAATCGACCGACACGCTGAAGCCGACCTCGACGATCTCGTCGCCGATCGTCGGTGCCTCCTTCCTCGAAGGCCAGCACGTGACGATCACGGGCACGGCGCAGGATTTCGGCGGCGGCATCATTGCCGGCGTGGAAGTCTCCACCGATGGCGGCCAGCACTGGTTCAAGGCGACCGGCCGCGAGAGCTGGAGCTTCAACTGGGTCGTCCAGGCAAGCGGCACCTATACGATCATGTCGCGCGCCGTCGACGACAGCGTCAATCTGGAGGCGCCGTCGGCCGGCAAGCAGGTCACGGTCAAGCTGCCGACCACGCAGGGCCTTTGGACGCTTTCGGAAAAGCCGGCGACCGAAGTCGCGATCGACCGCGATCCGGTCGAGCTCGGCCTGCGCTTCCAGGCGACGACCGCCGGTTCCGTGCAGGGCATCCGCTTCTACAAGGGCTTCTACAATATCGGCGATCATGTCGTCAGCCTCTGGTCGGCCAACGGGACGCTGCTGGCAACGGGTGTCGCGGTCGATGAATCGCTTTCCGGCTGGCAGACGGTGATGTTCTCTTCGCCCGTCCAGATCGCGGCGGGCACGACCTATGTCGCCTCCTATCACAGCAACGGCTTCTACTCCGTCACCGACAATTATTTCGGCAGCGGCAGCACCTATGCCAGCGGTTCGCTGAAGGTCGTCGATGGCGGCGGCGTCTATGCCTATAGCGACAATGCCGGCACATTCCCGGGCCTCAGCCCCGGCGGGTCCAACTACTGGGTCGACGTGGTCTTCGATGCAGGGCCGAACAGCGTGCCTGTTGCCGGCGACGACAGCGGCCTGACGATTTCGCGCAACAGCACGCTGACGATCTCGATCGCCACGCTTCTGGCAAACGATACCGATGCCAATGGCGATGCGCTGACGATCAGCGCCGTCGGCAATGCGCTCAACGGCACGGTCACCCTCAACAAGCAGGCCGGCACCATCACCTTCACGCCGGCTGCCAATTATGCCGGCCCGGCAAGCTTCACCTATACGCTGTCGGACGGGCGCGGCGGCACGGACCAGGCCAATGTCAGCCTCACGGTCGACCCGGGCCCGGCCGGCCAGAGCCTGTTTACCGCCAATGAGGGGCCGACGGGCGGCAGCATCCAGGAAAATTCGGCGCTGGAACTCGGCATGAAGTTCTCGGCCTCGGCAAGCGGCACGATCACGGGCATCCGCTTCTACAAGGCATCCGGCGATACCGGGCCGCATACCGGCTCGATCTGGTCGGCGAACGGCACGCTGCTTGCGACGGTGACCTTTGGGGATGGATCGGCCTCCGGCTGGCAGACCGCGACCTTCTCCAACCCGCTGCAGATCACGGCAGGCACGACCTATGTCGCCTCCTACCACACGACCGGCAGCTATGTGGCGACATCGGGCTATTTCAGCACCGCCCATACGAATGGCGCGCTGACGGGCCTTGGGGGCGCCAACGGCGTCTATTCCTACGGATCGGGCACGACATTCCCGACATCGAGCTACCAGTCCTCGAACTACTGGGTGGATGTCGTCTTCAACCAGTCGACATCAAATTCGGCGCCGGTCGCCGCCAACGACAATGGCTATACGACCTATTCCAACACCGCGCTGTCGATTGCCGCGGCAAGCCTGCTTGCCAACGACACCGACGCCGATGGCGATCCGCTCTCGATCACCGGCGCCAGCGGCGGGGTGAACGGCACGGTCATCTTCAACAGCCAGACGAACAGCGTCACCTTCACGCCAAACTCGGGCTATACCGGCGTCGCAAGCTTCACCTATTCGATCTCGGACGGGCATGGCGGCACGTCTTCCGCCACGGTCAACCTCACGGTCAATTCGCAGCCCGACAGCGGGACGACGAGCCTGTTTACCGGCGCCGATACGTCAGGTGTAACCGCCGCCAACGATCCCAATTCGGTCGAGCTCGGCGTCAAGTTCATCGCCTCGGCCAATGGCCAGATCACAGGGCTCACCTATTACAAGAGCGCCCAGGATACCGGCACGCATGTCGCCTCGCTGTGGACGGCGAGCGGCCAGCTTCTCGCCCAGGCAAGCTTCATCAACGAGACGGCGAGCGGCTGGCAGACGGTTTCCTTCTCGCAGCCGATCAATGTCACGGCCGGCACCACCTATGTGGCGAGCTACCATTCCAACGGCTTCTATTCGGCGACCGCAAACTACTTCACGACGGATCATACGAGCGGGGCGCTGACGGCGCCGGCAAGTTCGATCAGCGGCGGCAACGGCGTCTATGCCTATGGCAGCGGCAGCCTGTTCCCGACCTCGTCCTACAATGCCACCAACTACTGGGTGGACGTGCTCTACAAGCAGGGTGCGCAGAACACGGTGCCGGTTGCCGCCAATGACAGCGGCTTCACCACCAGCACCGGCACGCCCGTCACCATCCAGGCCTCGGCGCTGCTTGCAAACGACAGCGATGCCGACGGCGATGCGCTCACGATCACCGGCGTCAGCAGTGCGGTCAACGGCTCGGTCAGCTGGAATGCCCAGGCCCAGACGGTGACCTTCACGCCGACGGCAGGTTACACGGGGCCGGCAAGCTTCAACTACGCGATATCGGACGGCAAGGGCGGCACGTCCTCGGCGCAGGTGGCGCTGAATGTCAACAACCCGGCCGCAGGACCGGAGCAGAACCTCTTTGCCGCCAATGCGACGCCTGCGGTCGTCTCCGTCAACGACAACCAGCCGGTCAATCTCGGCATGAAATTCCAGGCCGATACTGCCGGATGGATCACTTCCATCCGCTTCTACAAGGGTGCGGACAATACGGGCTCGCACAATGGCTACCTGTGGACGGCGTCCGGCACTCTGCTCGGCAGCGTCACCTTCAACAACGAAACGGCGAGCGGCTGGCAGACCGCGCAGCTCACCCAGCAGATCGCCATCCAGGCGGATACGACCTACGTCGTTTCCTACTCGACCAATGGCAACTATTCGGCGACCGGCAATTACTTCGGCAGCGACGTGACCAACGGCGACCTGAAGGCGCCATCAGGCAATAACGGCGTCTATGCCTATGGCTCGGGCGGGCTGTTCCCGACGAACAGCTACAACAGCACGAACTACTATGTGGATGTGGGATTCAAACCGCAACTCGCGGCCTAAAGCAATTCCAGCAAAAGCGCGCAGCGGTTTTGCTGGAATTGCGTGAATACATTGGAGCGCGGTGCGCGCTCCAGAGGCCGCGAGGATGTCAGACCAAGCTAGTGTAACGAGTAATATCGATGATGCGTACAGACAACAGATTGCCGGTTACCGTCCTCGCCGGGTTTCTCGGCGCCGGCAAGACGACTGTCCTCAATCATGTACTGAGTAATCGCGAGGGCCGTCGCGTTGCTGTCATCGTCAACGATATGAGCGAGGTCAACATCGATGCGGATCTCGTGCGCGAAGGGGGTGCAGACCTTTCGCGCACGGACGAGACGCTTGTGGAGCTCACCAACGGGTGCATCTGTTGCACGCTGCGTGACGATCTCCTGAGCGAGGTGCGGCGGCTGGCGAGCGCCGGCCGTTTCGACTACCTGCTGATCGAGGGCACGGGCATTGCCGAGCCGCTGCCGGTCGCAGCCACCTTTTCCTTCCGTGACGAGAGCGGGGCGGCCCTTTGCGACGTGGCCCGGCTCGACACGATGGTCTGCGTCGTCGACGCGGTCAATCTTCTCGCCGATTACCAGAGCGCCGAGTTCCTTGCCGATCGCGGCGAGCGGCGCGACGGCGATGACGAGCGCAAGCTCGTCGAACTCCTGGTCGAGCAGATCGAATTTGCCGATGTCGTCGTCATCAACAAGGCAGGCGACGTGCCCTGCGCTTCGCTTGCGGAGGTGCGCCGGGTGATCGCGGCGCTCAACCCGGATGCGCGCGTCATCGAGGCTGTCTTCGGCCAGCTGCCGCTTTCCGCGATCATGGATACCGGCCTTTTCAGCGAGGCCAAGGCTGCCCGCCATCCGCTCTGGCACAAGGAGCTCTTCGGCTGGGGCAGCCATGTGCCGGAGACCGAGGAATACGGTATTTCGAGCTTCGTCTACCGCAGCCGCAGGCCCTTCGATCCGGCGCGGCTTGCCCGCTTGCTCGAAGCGCCGCTTGCCGGCATCATCAGGGCGAAGGGGCATTTCTGGCTGGCGACGCGGCCGGACGAGATCGGCCTCTTGTCGATTGCCGGCACGCAATGCCGGATCGGCACCAGAGGTTTCTGGTGGGCTTCGGTGCCGCAGGCGCAATGGCCGCGCCATCCGCAATTCCGCCAGCTGATCGAGAGGCATTGGGACGAGGTCTGGGGCGACCGCCGCCAGGAGCTGGTCTTCATCGGCTCCGGCTTCGACGAGGCGGCGATCCGCGCGGCACTCGACGATTGCCTGACCGGGGAGGAGACGGGTTTCGACCCGGAGAGCGCCATCGGCCTTTGCGATCCGTTTCCGGCCTGGCAGCACGATATGCATGCAACGGGCCGAAAGGTGTGAAGCCGCTTCCGGCCAACAATTTTGACGTCAACCAGAGGGAGAGAGAACAATGAGCAACGAACTTTATGCAGACGGCATCGGCGAAATCACCATCACCGGCACGATCGTACGCATCGACCTGATGTCGCTGTCGGCGACCGACCGCGATGCCAACAACAATCCGAAGCCGGTCTTCCGCCAGCGCATCATCATGCCGGTCGACGCCTTCGCCAATGCGGTCGACCTCATGCAGAAGGCGCTTGGCGGCCTCGTCGAAGCGGGCGCGGTTCGCCGCATCGGCGACATGTCTGCTGCTGCGGCGGCCGATATCCAGGCGACGCAGGCCGGCGCTTCGAACGCCTCGCCGAACTTCAACTGACAGCGAGTAGAGCCTCGGTCTCTTTTGTTTCGGGTGGGCCATGAGTGGATTTCTGCATACCAATCTGCATTGTCTTGCGCTCGTCGCGCGCCATCACGGCGTCGATCTTGCGCCCGAGCGGCTGCAGCACGATTATGCCGTCGGCAACGATCCCGTCGCCGTGCGGCAGCTGTTGCGCATGGCCAAGGATGCGGGCCTGAGGGCAAAGCATCTCGATCTCACCTGGCGCGGCCTGTTCCAGCTCGGCGAGGCTTTCCCCGTGCTTGCGGAACTGACCAACGGCAACTGGGTGGTCATCGCCGGCGCTATCGGGGAGGGGGAGGATGAGCGGATCCGGGTTCTCGACCCGCTGGCGTCACGCGCCGAGGTGATGATGCTCAGCGAAGAGCAGTTCGCCAAGGCCTGGCTCGGCTCGGTAATCCTGCTCAAGCGCAACTATCGCATGTCGGATGAGGACCGGCCCTTCGGCTTCCGCTGGTTCGTGCCTGAAATCATCAAGCAGCGCAGCTTCTTCCGCGATGTCGCGCTCGCAGCCTTCGTGCTCTACGGGCTCGGGCTGATGACGCCGATGTTCTTCCAGCTCGTCATCGACAAGGTGCTGGTGCACCAGAGCTATGCGACGCTGACCGTCCTGACCGTCGGTATCGGCATCGCGCTGATCTTCGACGCGACCTTCTCCTTCCTGCGCCGCTACCTGCTGCTCTATGCCACGAACAGGATCGACATCCGCGTCGCCACCCGCACCTTCGGCCATCTGCTCAATCTGCCGATCGCGCTCTTCGAGCAGGCCTCGGCCGGCGTTCTCGTCAAGCATATGCAGCAGACCGGGCGCATCCGCGAATTCCTGACGGGGCGGCTGTTCCTGACGCTTCTCGACGGTGTGTCGCTCTTCGTCTTCGTGCCGATCCTGCTTCTCTACAGCGTCAAGCTGACGCTCGTGGTGCTCGGTTTCGCAGCCCTTGTCGGCCTCGTGGTGATGATGCTCGTCGGCCCGTTCCAGCGCCGCCTGAAGGCGCTCTACCAGGCCGAGGGCGACCGGCAGGCATTGCTGGTGGAAACCGTGCATGGCATGCGCACCGTCAAGTCGCTGGCGCTGGAGCCGCGCCAGCGCAAGGTGTGGGACGATTATTCGGCCCAGTCGATCTCCGTGCGTTTCCGCGTCGAGAAGATCTCCACCATCGCCCAGTCGCTGACGGGGCTTCTGGAAAAGCTGATGAGTGTCGCGATCATCGGGCTCGGCGCGCTCGACGTGTTCTCGGGTACGATGACGATCGGTGCGCTCGTTGCCTTCAACATGCTCGCCGGCCGCGTTTCGGGGCCGCTCGTGCAGATCGTCACCATGGTGCATGAATATCAGGAAGTGGCGCTTTCCGTGCGCATGCTCGGCGAGATCATGAACCAGCGGCCGGAGCAGGCGGGACGCGGCCGTGGTGTCAGGCCGCATCTGCATGGCCGCATCGAATTCGACCGCGTCAGCTTCCGCTATGCGCCGGATGCGGCACCTGCGCTCGACAATGTCTCCTTCGCCATTCCGGCAGGCTGCGTCTTCGGCGTGGTCGGCAAGAGCGGCTCGGGCAAGACGACGATCACAAGGCTCATCCAGGGGCTCTACCAGAGCCAGGAGGGGCTGGTGCGCATGGATGGCTACGACAGCCGCGAGATCGACCTCGTGCACCTGAGAACCAGCATCGGCGTCGTGCTGCAGGATAATTTCCTGTTCCGCGGCTCGGTGCGCGACAATATCGCCGCCGCCAAGCCCGATGCCAGTATCGAGGAGATCATGCAGGTCGCCCGCATCGCCGGTGCAGAAGAGTTCATCGAGCGGCTGCCGCGCGGCTTCGACACGATGCTGGAGGAAAATGCCGCCAACCTCTCCGGTGGCCAGAAGCAGAGGCTCGCCATCGCGCGTGCGCTGATCACCGATCCGAAGCTGCTGATCTTCGATGAGGCCACAAGCGCGCTCGACCCGGACAGCGAGGCGATCATCCGTGACAATCTCAGCCGCATCGCTGCCGGGCGCACGGTCATCATCGTCTCGCACCGGCTTTCGACGCTCGTCGATGCCGACGCCATTCTCGTCATCGATCGCGGCAAGGTCGCCGATATCGGCCGGCACGATCAGCTCGTGTCGCGCTGCATGACCTACCGCCATCTCTGGGCCCAGCAGATGAGGCAGGTCGCATGAACGCCCATGTCAGAAAATCCGACGAAAACATGCCTGTCCCTTCCGAGAAGGGGCCATCGGAACAGGGCCGATCCGGCAAGGGCGGGGCGCTTGTCGCCCGGCCGCCGCTGCCGCCTGTCATTGCGGAGTTCCAGTCCGATGCCGTCGAACTGGAAGAACGCGCGCCGCCGCGCGTTGCCCGCATGACGCTCTATTGCGTCACCGCACTGCTTGCCGCAGCCATCACCTGGGCCTCCGTCTCCTCCATCGACGAGGTGGTGATTGCACCCGGCAAGCTCGTCACCACGCAGCCGACGATCGTCGTGCAGCCGCTCGAAACCTCGATCATCCGCACGATCGACGTGAAGGCCGGCGAGGTGGTGCATGCCGGCCAGACGCTGGCGACGCTCGACGCCACCTTCAGCCAGGCCGATGTCGGGCAGCTGAAGGCGAAGTTTTCCGCCCTCGACGCCCAGGTGAAGCGGCTGGAGGCGGAGCTGACCAGTGAGGATTATTCAAAGATTGCCGGCAATACGCCGGACGAGCAGCTGCAGGTGCAGCTCTTCGGCCAGCGGCGGGCCTTCTACATGGCGCAGCTGCAGAATTTCGACCAGCAGATCGCCGGGCAATCGTCGGTGATTGCGGCAAACCGCAATCAGGAAGCGGTGCTGAACGACCGGCGCGACAACCTCGCGCAGATCGAGGCGACGCGAAAGAAGCTCTATGACAAGGAAAGCGGCTCGCTGCTCACCATGCTCGGCTCGCGCGACGCCCGCCTCGATGTCGAGGCCGATATCACCGCCGTGCGCGGCAAGGCCGACGAGGCTGCCCATGCCTATGCGAAACTGCGCGCCGACCGCCAGGCCTTTGTCGAGGATTTCCGACGCGCCGCGATGGAACAGCTGGTCGACCTGCGCAGCCAGCGCGACATGGCCGGCGAGGAACAGAAGAAGATGGAGCTGCGCCGCAACATGGTGGCGTTGACCGCGCCGGCAGACGCCGTCGTGCTCGATCTGGCGCAACGCTCGGTCGGTTCCGTCGTGCGCGAGGCCGAGCCGGTCGTCACACTCGTGCCGATCAACGTGCCGCTCGAAGCGGAAGTCTCGATCAACACCCGCGACATCGGCCGCATCGCCGTCGGCAAGGAAGCCCGCATCAAGCTCGATGCCTATCCCTTCCAGAAATACGGCACGGCCTCGGGCGAAGTGCGCACGATCAGCCAGGACACGTTCGTGACCGGCCAGCAGCAGGACCCGAACGCCACCACCGCCCAGCCGCCGGCCGCTCCCTTCTTCAAGGCGCGCATCCTGCTCGCCGATACAAGGCTGAACGTCTCTGACGTACCGGTGCGGCTGCTGCCGGGCATGACCGTCTCGACGGAAATCAAGGTCGGGAACCGGACGGTGATGTCCTATTTCCTCTACCCGCTCCTGCGCGGGCTGGATGACGCGATCCGCGAACCAAACTGAGAGGTCCGCCGGCGGTGCAGGCGAGGGGCCTTCTGCACACGCCATGGGATGGGGGCGCGCCGCCGCTCACGGCGCTGCCCCCAAACCTGTTTTTGGGGGGTAAGGGGCAGGTGTCGACCGTCCTTCGGCCCCGCGGAAAAGGCAAAATCTGCCGCGCCGCTTTCCGGATCTCCAACGTTGCAGGAGGGACGAGGCGTTGCCCCACCCTCCCTCATCCCTGTGCTTGTCACAGGGATCCAGCCACCGCGCGTCTGCGCGGTGAATGACTCATAATATGCTTCAAGCAAAAAAGTCTTTCCTGCCCAAAGACTTGGGCAGGCTGGATCCCTGTGACGAGCACAGGGATGAGGGGAATTTGAGGCGGGCGTCGGCGTCCAAAGCGAACTCGAGTGACAACCGGGTCGCAGTTGCGCCAAGAGCCGCCATTCCCCCAAGGCGGGTGATCAGATCACGAATTCCTCTTCGTAGGTCTTCGGCTCGGGAACGACCGTAACCTTCACCGGAATGATCCAATTGGCCACGTAGCTCTCGCAGTCGGAACGCTGGACGTCGGGCTGCACGCACCCCGCCGCATCGGTCGCGCGAGATCGCAGTGTATATTGCCCCACGTCTTCAGGGGTCCACATGTACTCCCACAAGCGCCATGCAAAGGGACGTTCTGTTTCGAGGAGCCTCGCCTCGCGCCAGCCCCTGCCATCTCCGGTGCAGACCTGAACCTGCCGGATAGGAGCCTCTCCGCTCCAGGCGGCTCCGAAAATCCGGTGCGGCTGGCCTGCGATGAGATGCGCCCCCTGTACGGGACGCGCGATCTGCGATTTGACCTCCATCTGCGCAAGCGGGACCAGCGTCGGTTCCCCGAGGCCGCGCTCCCAACGGAAATAGTCGCGCGCCTGCCAGTAGCCAAGGAAGGGTCGCTCCACAACCGTGATATGCGTGATCCACTTGACCCAGGCCATGCCGAACCAGCCGCCCACGACCGCGCGCAGCGGATAGCCGTGATCGCGCGTCAGCGGCCGTTCGTTCATCGAATAGGCAAGGATCGTGCTGTCGGCCATGGCCTTCTCAAGCGGCAAGCTGCGCGCAAACGCGATGGGGCCGGGAGAAGCCGTTTTCTTGTTCGCGTCGACGACGCCTCTGTCGGCGCCTGTGAGCAGAACCTCACATGCAGTTTGCTTGACGCCCGCCATCTCCAAGATCTCGCGCAGAAGAACACCTGTCCAGGCGGCATTGCCGACGGCTCCGTTCTGCCACTGCAAGCCCTCCCGCGGCGGCTCATAGTAGACGCGCCCGTTGCCTGCGCATTCGACGACGGCGGTCAAACTTGTGCTCCGCATCGCCTTGATGCTGTCGAGGTCAAGCTCGATCGGCCGCTCCACCGCCCCGTCAATGCGCAATCTCCACTCTCGCGCATCGAGGTCCGGCGACGGGAAATGGTTCCGCACGAAGAACAGTTCGGCTGGGATCAGCCAATCGGAGAGCGACGCAAACGGAAACTCGATGTTTTCAGGTGATTTCTGTCGAACTATCAGACTGGGTTGCTGTGCTGTCGGCATCTTCCTCGTCTTCCCCTTTGAAGAACACAATGTCGGCTCTCGGTCGCGCGAATTCCGGTACGATAACACTGCCCCTCGCAGCGCGTCTGTCGCATTTCGGATTCGTGCGGCATCCTAGCACATGCCGCACGTTGCTCGGATCGACTTCCAATGACAGCAAAGGGGCCGACGGCGGTCCTGATCGCCTTGCGCCAGAAGCGGATATATTCGGGTTCTCGATCGTTGGTGACAAGTTCGCCGTCAAAGCGGGAATCGGCCGGCATTCGGAGGCGTATCGCCCCGCCGAACTGTGAGCGCGCGGAAATCAATCCACGAAAGTCATCAGCGCACGGCGGGATAGGCAGCAAGAAGCTGTTGTTCGAGAAAATCGATGAATGCGATGACCCTCTGGTTGCGCAACTGTCCTGTCGTAACGGCATACAGGTTCGCATCCCCGACTGAAAATACATCAAGCGCGGTTACAAGCTGGCCGGTACTCAATTCCTTCCGGATACCCAGGGCTCCCCTCCTGATTACGCCGCGTCCCGCGAGTGCCCAATCGCGGAGGGCGCCGCTGTCGTTGGCAACGCGATCTCCCTGAACGCGGACCGATATCGGCTTGCCTTCCACCAGGAAAGGCCAGGCGGCGGAGGCAGCGTCGGGGCGTGCGTGCACAAGGCAGTTGTGCTCCGTGAGATCATCCGGCTTGCGAGGAACGCCTCGCTCATTCCAGTAGGCCGGCGATGCGCACACGACTCTGCTGCCTCGCAGCAGCAAACGCGCCATCAGGCTCGAGTCATTCAAGGGGCCGAAGCGCAGGGCGACATCGATGTCGTTGCCGACCAACTCGACGACGTCGTCCGCGAAATGCAGTGTGATCTTTACAGCCGGATGTTCGAGAAGAAACCTATCGACCATCAGCGCCAGTCCGAGCTGGCTAAATTCCTGCGGGGCGGTGATCTTGATCGGTCCGCTCAATAGCCCGCCACGCGCGCCTACGACCGCTGCATCCCAGTCGGCCAGGATGCGTCGCGAGTCCGCAAGGAATTGCCGTCCCTCGTGGGTGAAGGACAAGCGCCTTGTGGAGCGGGTGACGAGGCTCACGCCAGCCCGTTCCTCGAGCTGCTGCAGCGCGACCGTGACCGTAGAGGTAGCCACTGACGCGTGACGAGCCGCTGCGGACAGGCTGCCCGTCTCGGCAATGCCAACGAAAAGGCGCAACGCGTCGATCGTATCCATTTCTCGCGTTTCCCGAAAAGTGCTTTTGAATCGGGATTCCTTATCACGGGCGGCGAAACAAACAATATGTCGGCTTCAGCACGGTCCGACCGCATGCCATGCGCAACCGTACCGAGGATATTTTACGGAAAGACAAGATCATGACCAAGGTTGTTATCGTCACTGGCGCTTCGCAGGGCATTGGCGCTGAAATCGTCAAGGCGTTCCGGAAACTCGACTACCGCATTGTTGCAACTTCGCGAACGATCGAGCCGACGGAAGATCCAAACATCGTGACGGTCGCTGGAGATATCGGTGATCCCGCAACCGCCCAGCGCGTCATTTCAGAGGCTGTCGCACGATTTGGCCGCGTCGACACGCTGGTGAACAACGCCGGGATCTTCATCGGCAAGCCATTCACCGAAAACAGCATCGAAGACTACAATGCCGTCATGAATGTGAACATGGCTGGCTTCTTCCACATCACCAAGCTGGCCATCGCCGAAATGGAGAAGCATTCGAGCGGCCATGTGTTGAATATCACCGGCAGCATCGACAACGGTATCAGCGGCGGCCACATGGCGCTGGCGGCGCTTACCAAGGGTGGCCTGAATGCTGTCACGCGCGTGCTGGCGATCGAGTATGCCAAGAAGGGTATCCGTGTGAACGCCGTCGCGCCGGGTGTTACCAAGACGCCGATGCATCCTGAAGAACATCACGAAATGCTGGGCACTTTCCACCCCCTGGGCCGCATGGGTGAAGCAAGCGAAGTCGCCAGCGCCGTCGTATTCCTGGATTCGGCCGAGTTCGTCACCGGTGAAATCCTGCATGTCGACGGTGGCCAGAGCGCCGGTCGCTAGGCGAGGCCAAACGGGGCGTTCCGGCCGCTGAAATCACGTCCATCTGGAGATGACCACTGAGGGCCGACAGCGGCCCAACCATGTCGTTCGAAAGGCGAACCGCCGTTTGGGCGTTTGACAAAGTGCCCAGGGTACCGCGCTATACGCATTATTTCCCGCCAGATCGAAAAAGTATGATCCAACCTTCACGGCTTTTGCTTATGACTGCGACGCAGGAAAATACATGCATGGACAAACGATGACGCTGCCTCACATCCCCGCCGCCGTGATCTTCGACATGGACGGGCTGATCTTCGATACGGAAGCTCTCTATCAACAAGCGTTTTTCGCGGCGTCAAGCGCCGGGGGGCTCAATCTGCCGATAACGCTGATCCAGAGCACGATAGGGGTGCCCTGGACCAGCAACAGACTTCTGATCCTGGAGCAGATGGGACCGGATTTCCCGGTTGATCAATATGGGGAAGCGGTGATGGCCCATTTCACGGCGCTGGCGGCGAGCGAACTCCAGCTGAAGCCCGGCGTCCTCGAACTCCTCGATGTCCTCGATCAGCTCGAACTGCCGCGAGGTATCGCAACGTCGTCGTCCCACTCTACCGTCCGGAGCCATCTTTCGGCTCATGGTCTGGAAGGCCGTTTCGATGCGGTCATTGCATACGGAGACTATGCGGCAAGCAAACCCATGCCCGATCCGTTCCTGACTGCCGCGAAGAGACTGGGCGTCAATCCCGCCCTGTGCCTCGCGCTGGAAGATTCCCACAATGGCGTTCGCTCTGCCTCGGCGGCCGGAATGATGACCTTCATGGTCCCCGACCTTCTTCACCCAACGCCGGAAATCCAATCCCTCTGCACCGGTATTGTCAGCGACCTCAACGCCGTCTGCGAGCTGATCCTCGCGGCCTCGGCTGATCGTACTGTGGCGTGAAGGGATTGCGGCGGCTTTGGGCGACAGCCGACATTTAGTGTCGGCCGCTTTGCGCCAGAAGCAGCCGTTAATCTGTCCTTAAGCAGATAAACTGGAGCAACCGTTTACAACTCGATGCGATGGTGAGCTACCATGCGTTGAGGATGCTTGACCTTGCCAACTGAACTCCCGTTGCAAACCATCGAAAACGGTCGCCGTTCCTCATTCCTATCGGTGGTCCTGCTTTCATGCCTTCTCACATCATGCTCTGATGATCTGGACCGCGAGAATGTGGAGCGACTTGAGGCAGCGGATCTATATGTCTACGGCGAAAATTGCAGAGGACCCTATTGGCGATTCGAAAATGGCGGACTGTTTTTCCATGAGAATGGAACGGTCCGAGAGATATTAGACAAGCTCGCTCTCATTCCCCGCCCGAATGACGTTTTGGTTGTGCGAGCCCTTTCTTCATCCTCGCTGACGATGGTGCTCACCTTCAGCCCAGACGGTTCAGCCAAATTCACAGATGTCTACTTGGAACCTAAGCCGACCGAAGCACAGTTGGCCGAGCTGAACGATAAGTACGGTTTTGCGCAGACCGTTTCATCCATTGTGAAACTCCCCTCAGTCGAACTCTGCACCCGCATGAGATCCGCCGGATCGTTTTAGGCACCGTCACTGACCGCCTTTGCTACGAAACGTCCGCTTTGGCCGACAGCCGACATTCAGGGTTGGCCGCTTTGCGCCATAAGCGGTCATACCGGGGCGGTCGCGAAGGCGGCACGAACAACAGCCGAGGCGCGGGCGCATATGTCGTGGGGTTGATCAGCGAGCGCGCGTGGCCGCGCCCAGCGTCGCAAGATCGATTGCCTCCGGGACGGAATCTGTGTTCTCAAGTGAGCATCGGCTTCTGAGCGAAGGTACCCGCCATCGCGCCTTGCCATGCTGCCGTGGTGACCGAGGGGATGCGATGCACGCGTCGACTGCCCTTCGGGCCAATCCGGCCGTCCAACCTTATCGAGACCATTGTCTATTCTGTCTCGATCGCTGAATGGATTGCTTCGACGGCCTCGGAAAGCTTGTTTGCGTCGTCGTTCGGCTGGCTGTTGGTCTGCACGGTGATCAGAATGCCATCCTTCTCGTACCACACATAAAGAGTGCGATAGCCCAGGGTCATTCCCTGATAGAACCAGGCCGGGCCGCCCGGTATCATGCCCTGCACGAGGCCGAGGGCAAAGCCCTGAGGATGCTCCTCGCTGACCTGCGCGATCGGTTCACCTGTCTTGGTCGAAACCATCGACATCCATTCGGCCTGTTGCTTCGGCGGCACCACACGGCCTTCGAATATGGCGCGCATCCAGCGGGTAACATCGCGCGCGTTGGAGATAGCGCCGCCCGCGGCCTGAGCCCAGGAGGTGCTGTCTTCACGCACGTCGCGACCGATCATCGGCTTGTTCCAACTTTCCTTGCAGTCGGGCGGCTGGTATTCGGCGCAAGCGGTGTTTTCGAAATAGCCGTGCGCCAGCCGGGCGATCACGTCCGGTGGGTAGGCCCCCGGAGAGTAGAAGGTGGAGTGGAGGCCGTGCTGCTGGATCACCAGTTCACGGACAAGCTCCTGATAGGGTTTGCCCGTCGCCTTGGCTGCGATCAGGCCGGCGAGAATGTAGTTGGTGTTGGAGTAGTGGTACCCTTCGGTCACCGGCAGGTTGTTGCTGCCGTTGGGATATGCCGCGGCGATCAGTTCTTCCGCGGTCAAGTCGCGTTTCGGCTGCTCTACCCAGCTGCGCGAGATCAATTCGGTCTCAGAATAATTCGGAATACCACTGGTCATATCGAGAAGGCGGCGGATGCTGACGCTGCCCCAGGCGGGATATTGCGGCAACCACTTTCCGACCGTGTCATCGATGGAAAGGAGCCCTTGGGCTTCCAGTTTCAGGATCACCGCGGCAGCGAAGGACTTCGACGTGCTGCCCATGGCGAAGAGGGTATTCTGGTCTACCGGCGGATCGTCATCGGCTCTTCCGGTCTTGCCTGCAAAGGCTTCGATATTCGGACCTGATGCGCCAAGGCTGACATAGGCGGCGATGCCGGTGACACCCTCGAGTGGTGAGCGTTCCGCGAGCCAGGCGTCCAGCGCTTTCTGTACGCGCTGAGTTTGCGTGGGCGTTTCGCCGGCAAACGCCGTGCCCGTGACAAAAAGGACGATTGCTGCCGCGAGTCCTCGACATCTAGCCAGTTCCATGATCGCGCCGCCCCTCCGGGAAGTTAGCCATTCTTGAAATGAACATGACAGATCGGGAATAAAATACTGGCCCAGCTTTCAAAACGCCATGGGCCGGGATGCTGGTGACAAATAGACACGACAACTGAAGGGCGGTCAATCGGGAGGATTTCTCGACCTCCCGTAGGCCTAGGCAGTGACAAATTGAATGTGGCGACGGAGGCCTTGGGTCAATGCGACCATCTATGTCCGCGTGGGGCCGATAGCTGCCATCCATATTCGAGCACCTTACGCCGATTGCAGACTTGACGTTGGTGCCGAAGGGATGCCCTAACGCTCTTATTAGAGATGGCGGCAGCGGGTAGTCTTATGGTTTGGATTGCACTCAGTAGCGGATTGCTCATCGCTTATCTTCTCGGTTCGATCCCAACGGGATACCTCATGGGAAGGATGCTTCGCGGCATTGACATAAGGGAATACGGGTCGAAATCCACCGGCGCGACAAACGTATTGCGCACCCTGGGTAAAGGGCCAGCTTTCTGTGTGCTTGTCGTAGATGTCCTGAAGGGCGCAGCGGCAATACTCTTCGCCGCCCGCTACTATTCCTGGCTGATCGCGCAGCCATCGTTCACATCATCGCCGGACATTGCCCCCCAGTATTTAGTGCCTTGGTATACCTGTGTTGCTGGCCTAGCGGTGCTGTTTGGCCATGGCCGTTCAATATGGTTGGGGTTCAGGGGCGGAAAGTCTGCGGCAACTGGTCTTGGCGTCTTATTGGCGATCTCTGTTCCTGTGGGGCTTGGCGCAGCGGCCGTATGGATTCTGACGCTCGCGGCCTTCCGCCTCGTTTCATTCAGTTCGATTCTTGCCGCACTAACCGCCATCGTGCTCGTCTTCGGCCTGGAGCACCCGACTCCTTATCGACTGCTCGTAGTTGTTGGCGGGCTTTACGTCGTTGTTCGGCATCAGGCCAACATTCAAAGGCTCGTTGCAGGTACGGAGCCACGGTTGGGACAGGGGAAGTGAATGGGAGGTTGTCCGACCCAACGGCTTGTCCGCTTCGGGCCGACAGCCGACTTTGGGGTTGGCCGCCTTGCGCCAATTGCGGTCATATGGCCACCGCAATAAAATAGTTTGCGGTAGCGTCCGGTAAGGACAGAAAATTGCCGGGACAATTCAAGAGAACCAGCGCTAGTCCCTGGCGGCCCACATGAAAAACGTCTCTCGCTGGTCTCCCGCTCCGACCGCCTCCAGGTAGCGCGGCTTCCAGACATTCCCGATGAACGCCTCCATCGTCGTGGGCAATTTCGGGCGATCCTCGTGCTCGCCATGGAACCTTACGATGCCGTTGTTCAACGCGTCGGCACTCAGGGTGTCGTCCTGCCATTTCTCCGGCGTGCCGAACCGCGCCAGAAATTCGGCCTCCACGTCTTTGCGGGTCGTCTCGATGTATCGGTACTCCACCGGCCTGCCGATCTCCCTGCCTATGATCGCGGCCAGTTCGTTCATCGAGACATCTTCCGAGCCGACTTCGAGATAGACGCGGTGCCTGCCCCTCGGATTGGTCAGTTCCTTCGCGGCCAGCGATGCGATGTCGTCGGTCGCCACCCAGGGCATCTTCAAGTCAGGTTTGCAGAACCAGGCGATGCGACCGTATTTGGCAACCGGCCCCGTCCACGCCGATACGTCATCCATGAACCAGGCGGCGCGCAGGTGGACCAGATTGATATTGCCGAGTTCGTTGAGCTTTTCGTCCAGATCGTGGAAGCACTCGAAATGACCCGTTTTCCCCTTCACGTCCGAACCCATGGCCGTCAGGCTGACGGCCAGTTTGACGGAGGAATTTTCGAGCGCATCGACAAAGCGCCGGGCAACGGCGGGGTAGTGGCCCGCGATGTTGTTCCAATCGGTCTTGACCATCAGGAACGCGGCATCCGCACCCTGGAAGAACTGGTCAAGCTCTCCCGCTCCGGTGTCAAAGCTTCCGAGGAATGGCTCTGCTCCGAGCTCGACCAGTGCGTCAAGCGCCGGGCCGCCTCTCGACAGTGCTCTGACCTGATGCCCTGATCTCAGCAGGGTCCGGGTCAGTTTGGCGCCGACTCGTCCCGTGGCGCCGACGACGGAAATTCGCATGACAGTCTCCTTTCGGTTGTTGGTCACCGAGGTGTAGACTATTGCTGTCCGTACGAATTTGGAGATAATGCCAAATGATCTCGAAATCGGGCCAATCCGCAAAACTGCCTTCCTGCTACGACGATTTTGATCCCGACTGGTCAGATCGCCCGGCCATCGCTGTCCGCCTCGACTTCAGCGACTATGAGGCTGAAGTGCCGCAGCACCAGCACAGGGAAGGGCAGCTCATCCTGGCCCTGCACGGGGCCGTCACATGCAGGACGGAGAATGGCATCTGGATTGTCCCGCCAGACTGCGGAATCTGGATACCCGGCGGCGTGCCCCACAGCAACCAGGTGACGTCCAACGCCCGCCTGTCCTATCTGTTCGTTCAGCCCGAAGCGGTGAGGCTGCCGCGGGAGTGCTGCACTCTGTCCGTGTCGCCGATGCTGCGCGAGATGATCCTCCGGCTGGCGGATGTACCGGTCAATTCTGCGCCGGACGATCATGTCGGCCGCATGGTGCGGGTCTTGCTGGATGAACTCGCGCAAATGCCGATACAGGGGCTGGACTTGCCCGCGTCCAGCCATCCCAAGATCGCCGCGATCACTGCCGCCCTGATGGCGGACCCCAGCGACCGTCGCACCCTGGTCGATTGGGCGGCGCACGTTGCCATGAGCGAGCGATCCCTGAAGCGGCTGATGGTCCAGGAAACGGGCCTGACCTTCGGCCGATGGCGGCGGCAACTGCACCTGGTCATCGCGTTGCGCGAACTGGCCAGCGGCGCGACGGTCCAGAGGGTGTCGAGCGACCTGGGCTATGAATCCGCCACCGCCTTTATCGTCATGTTCAAGAAGGCATTGGGCACAACGCCGACGCGCTACTTCGCGAGCTGATTTGCGGCAGCGGAGCACCTGGCCACGGTCTCCCAAAATGGGAAGCTCACGCAACATATCCCGGACGATGACCATGTCCCACGGCAGGAACTCCGTGATGCCCAGGCCCACGACATCGGCTTGCTGCGCAACATCCGACAGCAGGCGAACGACTTCCTTGATCAGCACGCGTCCTTGCGGAATGCCTCAGCTACCCCGATCTCGATCCATCCTGATCTGTCGCAGCATGCTGTGGCCCGACACGATGAGTTCAAACAGAAAGGCTGCCAACGAAGACATCAAGGAAACGATCGCGCCACCAAAGAACCACACCAGATTTTCTGGCCGGAGCCGGATTGCCAGCGCGCCCGAAAGAAGGTTGAGGATTGCGCAACAGGTACAAATGCCGGCGATAACGCCAAGTATGACCGCGGCCTCGAGGATCAAAGTCCGGCTTCGCAGATAGACGAGCTGATGCAACCGGTTCTCTCGTGGGAGGTGAGTGTCCGTTGCCTCGTTCAGCCTGTCCGACACGCGCCCTAGACGGGTGACGTAGATTCCGACAAACGCCGCTGTACCAGCGAGCAGGAATACCGGGGCAAGCGAGGTTTGGATTACCTGAGCGTAGTCGACTATGATCGGCGGGGTGTCCATATGGATTCCGTATCAATTCGATGCTGCAACAGGAAATCCATACGATGGGTGCTTCCACGAAGGCAAATCGAAAAAGCGAACTCTGAAAGGCTCACGTGAGGTCGGCATTGGGCCGACAGCCGACATTCAGGGTTGGCCGCCTTGCGCCTGTTGCGGTCATCCGCATTGGGGCATCAGAGCCTGCTGACAGCCTCCACGACTTCGCGCAGCGCAATCGGTTTTTGCAGGCGCTTGATATTGGCGAGGTCATCAGGGATCACGTCCGGGTCGTATCCCGTGAGAAAGACGAACGGTATGCCGCGCTCCAGCAATCGATGCGCGATTTCGAACTTCGGGCCCCCACCGCCGAGATTCAGGTCGAGAACGACCGAGGTCGGGGTCTCATGTTCGAGCAGATGTGCTGCGTCCTCCGCTGTGGGGGAGGGTCCAAGAACGACCGCGCCCGCGCCGCGCAGAGCAGCGGCAGTGTCCGACGCAACATAATAGTCGTCTTCCACGACGAGGATCGTCTTGCCGCTCAGGTCAGGTGCTCCGGTCATATCGACAGTTCCTCCATATAGCCGCGTCGGTACGGGCGCATCGGTTTCCAGAATGCTCTCAGCTTCGCGAAGCGGAAACTCGATATGACATCTGGCGCCCTCGGGCTCGATCGTGGTCTTTCCAGTGCCCCGCAGTTCGTAGGGAATCCTGGCCTCGATGAGCTCCGAGCCGAAGCCGCGGCGGGTCGGCGGGGCACGCGATGGCGCGCCTTCCTCCACCCAGTCGATTGCGATCCAGGTTTTTTCCCGCTTTTCGAAAAGGGTCCAGGTGACAGTCACCTTTCCCCTGCTGACCGAGAGCGCGCCGTATTTCAGGGCGTTGGTCGATAGTTCATGGAAGGCCAGGGTTAGAACTTCCACGGCCTTGGGGGATAGCATGATGTCGGGGCCTGTCAGTTCATACTGATTTTCGGAGTGCGCTTGTGCCCCGATTTCGCTTTCGAGGATGTCACGCATCCATCCGCCCGCATTGGCCTGGCGCGTGAGGAGGGTCTGGACCCGAGCCAGGGCCAGAAGACGTCCAGCAAGGGACGTCTTGTAGTCTTCCACATCCGCAGCCCCATCCGCAGACCTGACGGCCATGGAGCGGATCACCGCCATGATGTTGCGCACCCTATGCTGCAGTTCATGCAGCAGGACGCCCTGGTGCTCGACGGCCATCTTTGTTTCGGTGACATCTTCCGCGATGCCGCCAACGCGCTGCACATTGCCGTTCTCGTCAAAGAGGGGGAAATCCGTGTCCCTGATCCAACGGAATGAACCGTCGTCTCGCCGAATGCGGAACTCATGAATAGCAGGGTCACCACGACAGGCCTGCGCTATGTGATGGCCTGCGGTCTCCCGATCCTCGGGCAGGACCGTCGCGGCCCAGTATTTGATGTCGCCGAGGAGCGCGTCCGGTTCGGTGCCATAGATCGTCGCGATGGAGGGGCTGACGAATTCCATTCTCAACGTTTCTGCGTCTCTTATCCAAAGGCCGGATGAGGACGCATTGGCAAACTGCTGAAACCTGTTTTCGCTTTCACGCAGGGCGATCTCGGCGCGTTTGCGTTCGGTGATGTCATAGAAGACGCTGACCAGGCGCCTGCTTCCAGAGCCGCCGACACGTGCGGTGGAGCTGTGAACCCATCGTCCGGTGGGCTGGTGCCACTTTTCAATCTGCTCGGCTACTCCGGTCTCAACCACCCTGCCGAACATTTCAATCCAGTATGGCTCCGTTCCAGGCATGAATTCACTGGCCAACCTGCCTGCAACATCCTTCAATCCGCTCTGCTGTTCGTACCCGGCATTGGCCTCTACGATCCTCCAATCGACAGGCCTGCCAAACTCGTCGTAGATCATGTCGAAGACGCAGCAGGCTTCGATCATGGTTTCAAACGCCGCACGAAACTTCGCCTCGCTCTGCCGCAAGACGTCGATCTCGGCCCTGGCGTCCGAGAGGAGGCGCTCCAGTTCTCGTGCATCAGCCACAGCCAAGCTCCTCGCGCAGGACATCGCTCACGAAGTCGATAGGCCACAACTTATCACACAACTCGATGGTAGATCGGCTATTTCAAAGCTGACGTCCGGTCTGGGCGAAAGCAGGTTTCAGCCGCTTGTCCGCCGCGGATAATTCCACGGCGTCAGCACGTCGATCTGGCTCTGCCTGTGGCCGCTGACGATAGCGGTGAGTGCCCGGCGAAGAGAGCCTTCTTTCGCTTGCGTGCTATCGTTCTCCCGACACTGTCGACGCGATCATGGCATGCTCAAGTCCAGGCCAAGCATCCCGCCAAGGACGAAGGCGACGAGCCCCGTGCCCAGTAGCGCCAGCGCAAACATCGCGACCATCGTGCCGCCCGTGCGCAGTAACGCTCGCCGCTCGCCCTTTTCTCCTCGGTCGTAATGCCACTTGATGGCGAAGAACATGGCAATTCCCAATGCGAGAACCTTGAAGATAACGAGGACTACGGGGATCCAATCCATCTTGGAGACTTTCATGTACATCAGCTACGCGCCTTATGATCTCATCTTGGGCAAACGGATACTTCCGATGATGCAAGGCAGCTATGTAATGGCAGGTGGCAGTTTCCTGGCGGGTGTCGTTGGCGTTCGGGAATCCTTCTTCAAGGCGCGATGCTGCTGGCAGATATAGGGCTGAATGCCTTTGATGTGCCGGTGCGGCTGCTCCCGGGCATGACCGTGTCGACGGAAATCAAGGTCGGGAACTGGACGGTGATGTCCTATTTCTTCTACCCGCTCTTGCGCGGGCTGGATGAGGCGATCCGCGAACCAAACTGAGCGGTCCGCCGGCGACGTGTAGGCGCGCGTCGCCGCACACGGCGCGGCCCCCAGACCTATTTTTTGGGGTGCTCCAAAGAACAACGCGATTGCAGGCTTCTCGTCGGAGATCGCCAAACTAAAGCGCGCGATCCACTAAATGGTGAGTGGTACGTTCTGCTCCACGTACTGCTGACCAATTGGAGAGATGGTAACAGCGCCGGTCTTAGAGTTGAAATCGATAAGACCGGCCTTGTGCGCAGGAAGCACAATCCCGGTACGAAATCGAGTCGGATTGCTATACTCGATAGTATCCACAATCTCTCGCACAGTCATGGAGCCGGTCGAGCCGTAAAGCAGAGCCATCATCTTGTCCTTGGCGCTCATGCCGGGAGCCAGTACTCGGGTCCGTTCGCCTACCTTCCACAGAAGCGGAACCGGTCTCTCAATCAAGCTCCCCACAACTGCCGTGGCTTCGTCCGTTGAGACGCTGTGAAAAACCCTGACGAGTTCAGACATTATCCACTGGCACATCGCGAAAACGACAGATGCGTCCATATGGTTCGGATCGACGTCTGCGCCTACATGGCCCACGTTGCGGTTGTTGCGCACCTCGTAGAGGGCAACAAGCATGCGAGGAATCTGTATCCGTATTGATCGAGGAAAGGTGTGACCCGTCTGCTCCAGCTTGCGACAGTCATCCGCCATGTTCTTGGGCTTGTAAGGGGCGCTCGGGAAAGAGCCATCAACGTGACCCTTCAAAATGGAGTAGACAATCTCGCAAAGCTTGCCGCCGCTCAACTCGGCAGGCTCCCAGCGGCCCTCGCGGAAGTTCTTGGCAATCTTGTTGTACTCTTCAACAAGAGGGGTCCGAAGGCAATCAGGAATGTTTGCGAGCGCGGTTACGGCACTAGTTGTCATTTAGATGTCTTATGCGGAAGTTCACGCCTCACAAAGTTTCTTCCCGCCGTCGTTATCTTAATGTTGCTCATGTTTGAAATATCGATGTAGAGCTTACGATTAGCCGCGTTCTGCAACCCGGAACGAAGATTGGTCGGCTCCTTCCACGCACTGATCCGACGAAATACCGTGCCGATCTCATTCATCGTGATCGGGTTCAGCCTCAAAGTCTCTTCGAGGTAATATACGACTACGGCGTAACGCTCTTGATCGTTGGCGGGCTGCTTTTCCGCAATAAAATCCTCAAAACTCTGCTCGTTTTCAGGATGCAACTCTATGTCAACTGGTGACCACCCATTTGAGTTGCCCCCACCCTTCTTACGTCTTTTTTGTTGCGATGTAGGTGGTGGATTGCTCACTGACTCAATGCCGCGCTGTCGCTCGGATTGCGGTTCCTCGGGCGCTCGCTTTTGTTCCGCAGATGTCGGGGGCAGTACATGCGATTTACGGTGTTGACCGCCGAACGCTGCTACAAGCGAAGAGAACGCCTCCTGCTGAACTGCTTCTGAGTTAAAAGCGTTCACTGCTTCCGCTATTTTTGGCATTCGCTCAAGAAGTGCATCAAGATCCTCGGTAGACATTGCTTGCCCCAGTAGTGATTCGCTGCATAAAAAATATTATGGCGAGCAACTTGGGGTGTCTAGCGGGATGAACAGGTAGAGAAAGTACGAGGGGCCTAAAGCGATTCGTTAGCTGGGCGTTTGCGGCAGGCACAAAGCACCTCACATTCAATTAGCTCGTTACGCAAAGGAATTGATATTGCCGCAGATTTCTCGATGACCTTGCTCGCAATTGTATCGAAGCGCAAAAATGTTTCATCCATTACACAGGAAATGAAAGACGCTTCTTTTCCTATCCGCGTAACTTACTGGAATTCTACAGTCTGGTTTTGGGTAAAACACACAGCATCAGCTTGTGCCGCATCGTTGAACCACTTCCGTTCTAATGTCGGGACAATTCTATTCTTCACTTTCCATTCGAGTTTTCCGCCGCATCCGCCATATTTCCCGTTCATAATCCAAATTTGGACGTTGTTTGGACCGCGATTGATTTGCGGGGTCACGTCCACCCATCCTGGAGATTGCCCAAAGACACCGTGAGTCACTTTGGTTCCGTTGATATTGACCCACATTTCATCATCGATTTCACTAATTCGAATTTGTGTTGGGCCAAATGGAATTCCACATCCTGAATCACTCACTAAAACCTGGGAACCAGCAAAAAAAACAATGAGAAAAGCGGCGATCCCGCCACTTGCAGATACCGCAAGAGGATGCTGACTTAGCTGAAGCGGTAATTCGAACTTGCTTGTGAGCGATCCGCCCATAAAGCTGGCGGACATTCCAGCACCAAGTGCTAAGACAGCAACTGGCAACTGCTGACTTCCGCAAGGTATTTGGTAACCCAACAAAGAAAATAGAACTAAAGTCATAAAAAATATAATTGTAATAGATCCGAGGAAAATTCCAGCCTTTTCACTCATGGAGACCAGCCTTCAAAGCAGATATCTTAACTTCGTAACATGGCTATAAACGGAAAATGGAGTCAATCTGCACTAACAGAATAACATTTACAGATCGACTGTGTATTGACGAAGGCGTTTACGACAATAGTGCTTATGCTAGCGATCCAGAAGGGAGCGAGCTTAAGCTCGATCAAAAGTATGATGACCATTTGCGAAACTTTGGTCAGCGTGGCGATATCATGAACGATGTGACCAGTTGATGAGGTAAATACTCTCGAGCTCGTTAACGACGGCTTCGGGCCGAACACAGACTGACAGTTCCCGGATTCAGGCTGCTAGAGGCGAACTTTGGATCTGGCGGCGTCGCACAATCTCTTCATCCGGAACGTCTAGCTGCAGAAGCTGCTGATGGGCCTCAACGGTGAATTGGTCGCCGTCCCTGACGAGTGCGATCGTGCCCCCGTCACATCTCCGGCAGGCCAGCCTTCCTAAAACCGTCGACAAAGTGGTCTCGTACGGATGCATCGCGCAGCGGCTGGGAGTTGAGCCAATGGGCGATCGTGAAATGAGGGTGGGCGATCAGGAACAATTCTGCTTCTCGCAGCGCCTCGTCATGGTGGCCCAATTGCGCAAGCGTGGCGGCCAGGAATTTGCGTGAGTTGGTGCGATAGGTGTCTTCCCTGCGCAGTGTCGCGGCTGCGGCCTCAAAGTCACGCGCGGCGTATTGCGCCTGCCCGAGATGACAAAGATACCAGCAGGCCGGACGGGGATTGAGCCGCAGGGCTTTTTCGATCTGCGCCAGTCCGTCGGCAATCCTGCCGTCCAGCACGGAAATGTCCGACATGGCGGCCCAGGTGTCGGCGTGGTTGGGGTCCAGCTCCAGGGCCTTGGCGAAGGCGGCCTCCGATTCCTGCCAGCGCCGCTCATAAGCCAGGATGGTCCCCAGGACGTAACGGCAGCCGGCATCGTTGGGGTCGAGGTCGACCGCCTTCTGCGCCGATGTCGTCGCCATCTCCCGGTTGGGATCTTCGGGTTCGCCGAAATGGGTCCAGGCCAGCCAGCGGTTATAGGCGAGCAGCCCGAGCGCCTCGGCATAGGATGGCTCGAGCTTGAGCGCGCGCTGCAGCAGCATATGGGCCTCACGCTCGGTTTGCGGCGACTCTTCCGTCAGGAGGCGGGCGCGCACACACAGGTCGTAGGCCTCAAAATTCTTCGGCCGATTGCGCTGCGGCGGGATGGTCAGCCGGCCGACGAGGGCTTCGACGATCTTGGCGTTGACTTCATCCTGCAGTTCGAAAACATCTTCCACCGTCCTGTCGAACCTCTCGGCCCACAAGTGCCCGCCGGCAAGCGTGTCGACCAGCTGGGCATTGATGCGGACACGGCCCATTGCGCGTCTGGCGCTTCCCTCCAGGACGTAGCGGACGCCGAGTTCCTGGGCGACCAGCTTCACGTTGACCGGCTTGCCCTTGTAGCCGTAGACCGAATTGCGCGCGATGACGAACAGGCCGGCCGTGCGGGAAAGGTCGGTGATCAGGTCTTCGGTCAAGCCGTCGACGAAAGGCGCGTCCGTTTCATCCCCACTCATGTTCGTGAACGGCAATACGGCAATCGAGGGATTTTCCGGCAGCGGCAATATGCTCTGCAGCGCATCCGGCCAATGCCACACGTGGACCGGGCGGGTGAGGTTCTTCAGGTAGCGTTCGCCTGCATCGAAGAAGCGGTCGTCGATCTTGCCGAGGATCTCGCCGTGAACGCTGGATGAAATGCAGATGCCTCCCGGCGCGGCCAGTCTCTCGAGGCGCGCCGCGACATTGACCCCGTCGCCGAGGACGTCTGAACCCTCGTCAATGACATCTCCCAGATTGACGCCTATGCGCAAGAGCAGGCGCCGGTCTCCGGAAGCCTCGCCGGCAGCGTTGGCCAGCTGCATTTCCAACGCTGCCGCGACCGCTTCCACCGCGCTGCCGAATTCGATCAGGAAGCCGTCGCCCATGACCTTGAAGATGCGGCCTTTGTGGCGCATCACGGCCGGCTCGATCGTGCCGGAACGGAGTTCCCTGAGGTTCTCCAGCGTTGCGACTTCATCTGCCTCCATCAGGCGCGAATATCCCACCACATCGGCAACGACGATGGCGGCAAGGCGACGCTGAAGAGATTGATCCGTCATATGAGGACAAGCCTAACGACCGAATTAGCAAGTTATTGTTCAACCGTCGGTGAGTCAACAAGGGGCAGGGGGCAAGTCCAGGGGCACTCCACCTCCATCGAGCCGTGGTCCTTGTGACCGACGGCGTCGAGATTGCGAGCGAGGATCAGCAGACGCCACCAGTCGGTGGTCGTGCCGGGCGGGTGCCTTACGGTCGAAGCGGGCCTCAGCCCGTCACGGCTCCCTCGTTCGCCGGTCGGACCAGGGCCGCGAACTTGGCGAGGACGCCGCGCCTGTAGCGCGGTGGAGGCTGGACCCAGAGGCTTCGGCGGCGCGCAATCTCTTCATCGGGGACGTCGAGCTGCAGAAGCTGGCGATGGGCGTCGATGGTGATCTGGTCGCCCTCGTGGACAAGTGCGATCGTTCCGCCCTCGAAGGCTTCGGGCGTGACATGCCCGACCACCATGCCCCATGTGCCGCCGGAGAAGCGTCCATCGGTGATGAGGCCGACGCTTTCTCCAAGGCCACGCCCGACGATGGCCGATGTCGGGGCAAGCATTTCCGGCATTCCCGGACCGCCCTTCGGCCCGAGGTAACGCAGCACCATGATATCGCCGGCCCTGATCCCGTCCGATAAGATAGCGTCCATTGCGGATTGCTCGTCGTCGAAGACGCGCGCCGGGCCGGTAATGACCGGGCTCTTGAGGCCGCTGATTTTTGCCACCGCGCCACCTTCCGCCAGATTGCCGGTGAGGATTGCGAGATGTCCCTCGCGATACAGTGGCTCTGCGAGCGACCGGATCACCTCCTGGTCGGCAGACGGCTCGTCGGGCACGGCCGAGAGTTCGTCTGCTATCGTCCTGCCGGTGATCGTCAGACAGTCGCCGTGCAGGAGGCCGGCATTCAGCAGCAGCTTCAGAACCTGGGGAATGCCGCCGGCAGAGTGGAGATCGACAGCCATATAACGGCCGGATGGCTTGAGATCGCAGATGACGGGTACCTTGCGGCGTATCCGCTCGAAATCCTCCAGCGTCCATTCCACCTCGGCCGCATGGGCAATGGCGAGATAGTGCAGCACCGCATTCGTCGAACCTCCCGTGGCCATGATCAGCGCCACGGCATTTTCAATCGACTTGCGCGTGACGATGTCACGCGGCCGGATGCCGGCTCTTACGGCGTCCACCAGGACACGCGCGGACTCGACCGTGCTGTCGATCTTTTCCTGATCGGGATTGGCCATGTTGGAGGAGTAAAGCAGCGACATGCCGAGCGCCTCGAAGGACGAACTCATGGTGTTTGCAGTGTACATGCCGCCGCAGGATCCCGTTGTCGGGCAGGCATTGCGCTCGATACCCTCGAAATCCTCGGCGCTCATCCTCCCGGCGATGTAAGCGCCGACGGCCTCGAAAGCTGAGACGATGGAAAGGCTCTGGTCCTTCCAGCGACCCGGCTTGATGGTGCCGCCATAGACGTAGATGGCCGGAACGTTGGCGCGGAGAATGCCGATCATGCCGCCCGGCATGTTCTTGTCGCACCCGCCGATCACGAGAACGCCATCCATCCACTGGCCCTGCACCGAGGTCTCCACGCAATCGGCGATGACCTCGCGCGAGACGAGGGAATATTTCATGCCCTCCGTTCCCATGGCCATGCCGTCCGAGATGGTCGGCGTGCCGAAGGTCTGCGGATTGGCTCCGGCCGCCTTGATGGCGGCGACCGCCGCATCGGCAAGCGGCTGGAGCCCGGCATTGCACGGCGTGATCGTCGAGTGCCCGTTGGCGATGCCGATCATCGGCTTGTCGAAATCGGCCTTCGTATAACCCAGCGCATAGTACATCGCGCGATTGGGGGAACGGGCAATGCCCTGGGTAATATGCCGTGAACGGTCGTTGTCAGCCATGAGCGCCTCCCGCTAACCAGCCGCGACTATAGCGTGCCGGAAGGCAAATACGCTGAGAAATATGCACTTGCCTCCGGTGAAGTCGCCGACGGCCAGCTCACTATTCTCGCTCCTGGCCGTTCTGCTCACCCGAGTTCCTGGGCAAGCCCGATGAGGATGCCTTCGGGGCCGCGGATGTAGCAGAGCCGGTAGGTGTCCTGATACCGGACGACTTCGCCGACGAGTTCGGCGCCGCGCGCACGCAGCCTTTCCAGCGTCTCGTCGATATCGTCGACGGCGAACATGACGCGGAGGTAGCCGAGCGCGTTGACCGGGGCGTTCCGGTGGTCGGCGACGACCTGCGGTCTCAGGAAGCGGGAGAGTTCGAGCCGGCTGTGGCCATCAGGCGTGCGCATCATGGCGATCTCGACATGCTGATCGCCGAGGCCTGTGACCCGTCCGGCCCATTCTCCCTCTATCATTGCCCGGCCTTCGAGTTCGAGGCCGAGTTCGCCAAAGAAATCAATCGCTTCTGCGAGGTCTTCGACGACGATTCCCACATTGTCCATTCGCTTGAGCGCCATATTCCCGATCTCCAGGCTGCTGTTTCACTCTACAAGGCCTCGCCTCGTGCACCAAAGGACGTTCGAGGCGGCGCAACGCCGACAGCCATCCGGCCGATTTTTGCTTTCCGCATGATCGCGATATGGTCCGTTGCAATTGGCACGCACAGGACTAACTTCGGTGGAAGCCACGCCCCTTCGTGGCGAAGATATCAAAGGGAAGCAAAGGCATGTGCCGGAACATCAAGCCCCTGTTCAATTTCGATCCGCCGGCGACGGACGCGGAAATCCACGATGCGGCGCTCCAGTTCGTGCGCAAGCTCAGCGGAACCAACAAGCCATCGAAACGCAACGAGGCCGCGTTCGAAAACGCGGTCATGGCGATTGCGAATTGTGCCCGTGAATTGCTCGATTCGATGGAGACGTCGCAACCGCCCCGCGACCGCGAGGAAGTCGCCGCCAAGGCGAAAGCTCGATCGGCAGCCCGCTTCGCCTGAAAGCACATTTGCCGATCCTAGTCATTCGCCGTGATAGCGGCTGATAAAGCTCCAGACTTCGGCCGCCGTCTCGATATCGTTGCTGCATCCCCCGAAACGCGGTCCGTCCGGCGGATCGTCCATGCCGAAGCCGGTATCGGGCCTGGCGAGGCGGGGCCAGCAGTGGCCGCCGTTTTCGATGCGATACAGTTGAACGCCCGTATCGGCCTGGCATCCCGTCCATTGCACGAGACTGGCGCGGGTGAGGTCATGTGGGTTCAGATGCGGCAGCGGCGTTGACGTCTCCCCGGTGCAGCCGTCGATCCGGCGCCAGTATTCGGTCGTCTCGGGCACGGAAAGCAGCCGTCCGAAGGAGCGGATATAGCCGTCGTAGCGCTGCACGTCGTCGCTCGTACCGTTGATCATCATGACCGGCATGGGGTGGCCGGGCTTGCAATCTTCGACCTGCGCTTCGTTGATCGCACTGGCGACGGGCGCGATCGCCGATATCCTGTCGGGAAGCGCGCAGGCGAGCGTATAGGTCATCAGCGCGCCGAACGAGAAGCCCGTGGCATAGACCCTTGAGCCATCTGCGATCTTCCGGCTGACGAGATCGTCGATCATGGTGCGGAAAAAGCCGATGTCGTCGACCGGCTCGCCATTGATGGCAGGTTTTCTGGATTTGATGTTCCAGGCGCCATCGATCGCTTCCGGATAGAGGGTAATGAAATTCTCGCGATCGGCGACGGCATCGAAACCGCTGTTCTTCTGGAAGTTCGCGGCCTTGTCGTCGGACCCGTACATGACGATGACGAGCGGGGCAGGGTGCCCGGCAGCACCCTTGGGAATATGCAGGATCGCGGTTCGGTCGACGCCCTGCCATCGGTAGGTCAGGAGGTCATCGGCATGAGCGCCCTTCGGGCCGAGGAGAAATGCCGGGCCGAGGATCAGGCCGAAGAGAAAAAGGAAGCCGGCAAATGGCAGGCGTGGCAATGCGCAGAACATCAAACGTCCTCGATTTCTGACGAAAACACAGCGACGAAACATATGCCATCGCGCAGCACCGGCAATGAACCGACGAAGCGACGCAATGGCGCAGGTTGATGTCTTCATCGGCTGGGTTTCAGTCGAGGTCCGCGTGAACGGTTGCGCTCACATCCAGAAACTGCTTTTCTTGCCTGTGCAACCTTCGGGGGATTCTTTGCCGAACAAAATTCAATTGATTGCGGCACTCATCACAGTGGTCGCGACGCCATCTTTGGCCCAGGCTGATAGCGGTACATGGAACAGTGAAACCTTCGAATACTACGCTTCTATCATCCGTCAGCAGCCGGCGACCCATTCACGAATTATCCAAGCATGTACTGAGAATGGGTTGGCAGCGATGGCCGGTCCAGCAAGGACGGAGGTCGAGCGGGATAGCGGAATGCCTCCTGAGAAGGCGACTGCCGAGGTGTGCCGTCGTTTGGTCAAGGGAATTGCGTCCGGTGCCGTGAAATACGAAACCTATCGAGCGTGGGTGGATGCGCCTGATGACAAGAGGGTAGTTTTTCCCGATTACGAATAGTGTTCCCTGAGGGCTGATAGAAATGGCGGGATCGGCAGCAGGTGTGGTTGGGCGGCATAACCGCTCGGCGTCATGAGCGGTTATTGCGATCCGCTATGGTTTTCCTACAGTGCTTTAGGCTTGTCTTGATATCGGGTCGTTTCGATGACTGTTCTGCAGGGAGCACGGGTAAGGCTAAGGCCTGCTTCATCCGATGATGCGGATGCTCGGTTCGCGCTGGGCACGGATCCCGACATCGTCAGGATGTTCGGGGTCAGCTTGGCGGACGCGAAGCCAATGACGAAAGACGCTGCTAAGCGATGGGCTCAAGGCCAAGCAGAAAATCCTCACGCGTGGGTTATCGAGGTAGAAGGATGCTTGGTTGGCGAAATAAAGCTTCACAGTATCAACGCTGAGGACAAGCGGGCGGCCATGGCGATTGCCATTTATGACCGTAGCCGTCTTGGAATGGGAATAGGAACCGAGGCGATCGACCTGCTGTTGAGACATGCCTTCTTCGAGCTGAAACTTCATCGTATCGGCATACGAGTGCTCGCGTACAACGAACGTGCAATCCGGGCCTACGCGAAATGCGGCTTCATCGTAGAGGGACAAGAGCGGGAAACAGCTTTTGTAGATGGCAAGTGGCACGATGACCTTATGATGGGCCTGCTATCCACCGAATATCAGATGCGCGGTTAGCGGTGTCCGGCCGAATGAATCTTCACCGTCGCAGCCAGTGAAATTCTGCCTGTTTTCACCCGGCCATGTCTCGCGCCACTTGTGACTTGGTCGGGGAGGGGCTTGCCAATTGTGAAGCGTTTTGGCCTCTTCTTGCCCCCGGCGCTGAGGCGGCTAATTTGCCGCAGATATTGCTCAATTCAGAGACGGTTGCATGTCACAATCCTGTTGGAATTGATGGCTAGACGGGCGAAAAATCGGCAGCGAGGATCGGCAGATGGCAGAAGAGAAGCCCCTGGACCTGACGGGCGAAATCGTCGACTTCGATGCGGGGCACGGAGAGGCGGCCACCGTCGAGATGGACGACTATTCCAAGAGCCTGGCGCAGGCGAAGGCAAAGTCGGTCAAGCTGGTGGATGCGATCACCGGCGCGACGCTGAAGAAGAAGGACGCCTTCCATTTCGACGATCTGCGCCCGGCGCTTGCCGATTTCGTGCGGCAGAAACATCCGGGCCTCCGCTCGGACGATTATATCAGCCGCAAGCTGATCGATGATTATCGCGGCCAGTACATTGCCGAATTGCTGCGCGACGAACGCGGCGAGCTTTCCAACCTGGAAGATGAGGTCGTCGAGAGCCTGAAGAGCCACGACACGCTCGCCGAAAACATCGAAGAAGATTACGAGGAACGCCGTTCGCTCGGCGATCGTGTCGCCGATGTCGTCGCCACCTTCGGCGGAAGCTGGACCTTCATCATCTCCTTCTGCTTCTTTCTCGCCGTCTGGATGGGCATCAACCTGGCGCTGGGCGAGAAGGCTGCCTTCGACGTCTATCCCTTCATCCTGCTGAACCTCATCCTTTCGACCATCGCCGCTCTGCAGGCGCCGATCATCATGATGAGCCAGCGCCGACAGGAAGCGAAAGACCGGCTCAGGGCGCTCAACGATTACAAGGTCAATCTCAAGGCGGAACTCGAAATCCGCCATCTGCATGAAAAGGTCGATCACCTCCTGAACCGGCAGTGGGAACGGCTGACCGAGATCCAGCAGATCCAGATCGAAATGATGCTGGAGCAGGCCAAGGCCGCCAATCGCGCGCTGAAGCTCAGCAAGGCGCAGAAATCCAAGACCAATGCGCTGAAGAACCTGTTCAGCACCAAGCCTGCCGGCGAGGAGACCGAGGAATAGGGGAGTGGTCGTGCAGAGGGCACAAAAAATAAAAGAGGCCTCGAAGGGCCTCTTTTGGGTTGTTTAGACTCATTCGCGTCGCAATCTCTGCAGAATGCGCACAGCCCCCCTAAGGGCATCGCAACGGAGTGCATCGAAAGTAAGTGTTCACCCCGGCAATGTCAAGCCCCATGGCACCCATTCAGTTGCAAATTATCTATGCAACCCAAACCATTGAGTGTAACGCTACCGTAAAGCAAACGCGGTTGCAAGTTCATGAAAACTGTCGTCGAAAAGCATGCCGAGGGGCTGCTGGCAGAGTTTGAAATCGAGCTGGAAATCTACGAGAGAGCTCAGTTTACTGCTCTTTGCGCGCAGGCCAATGGCGACTTCCTCACCAGCGCATTGAAGGAACTGCGCGGGGTCGCCAAGAGCGTCGCGAAGGCCAAGGCTCGTGCCGAGGCGGCGGGAACGAAGTGCGAAGCTGCCGCGCTCATCCCGAAAATCATCCGCACCTATTATCGAAAACTCGGCGAGCAATCGAAGCTCTTTCCGGCATTGTCATTGTTCGAAGCGGCCTACCGCACGCATCTGTCGGCATGGATGGAGCATCATTATGGCACGCCCCAATGGTGGGGCGACATCTATGCCCACATCAAGCGCGGCGGCAAATCCTCCGATTTTTCCGATATCAACGGGGTCAGCGTCACGGCGGGTACGCCTCGCGTGATCGAGAACATGCTGAGAGGCATAGATGGGCAGGGACTGCACGGAACGCTGATCCCGACCCTGAGCGATGGCAGGAAGATGCTGGAGAGGAGCAAGCTCTCCGACATCGAAGAGTTGATCCGCGAACAATGGGTGCAGTTCAAGACCTCGATACCGGACAGGCTTCATCACGGCGCGCCTTTGGACCTCGAAGTCTTCATGGGCATGTTCAGAAGGGTGCGCGACGCGCGCAATCTCTGCTCTCATCACCGCGAGGTGAAGGACCGCGCGGGTATTCTCAGCAACATCGAGCAGCTCGTCGATCTCGTGAACGTACACCTCGAAATGGCGCTGGCCGCCGTCCACACGGCCGCCGTCAGGCCATATCCGTTCCAGGTGCTGGCGGTCGAAAAACATTCGATAGGCCTGCCGGAGCGCCAGGTCTTCGAGACTGTCTTTACGATCGACACCGTCATCAGGACGTCGGATCTGAAGGCGTTCTCGCTCGGCGAGGCGCTGATCATGGCGCTTGAGCCGCTGTCGGCAGACGACCGACTGAAGCTGACCAGCATCTCGGTCCGGGCGAAGTGATGCTCACCGCGCCATGAATGACCCGGCTCCCGGCGGAGATTTATTCGCCGGGAGCCGGGCCACTTTCAGCCGGGCTATGGCGAGGGGAGGATCAGCAGGCGTTCGCCGCATCCGGCTGGACCGAATTCGTCGAAGGGGTCGGCGCCGGGTTGCCTGTGCCGCTGTTGGTCGTGCGCTGGCAGTCGTTCGGGTCGCCGCCCGAGGAGCCGGAATTGGTCGTGTTGCTGGAGGGATTGCCGGCGTTGTTGGTCGAGCCGGTCGTGCTCTTGTCCGTCGCGCCGCCGTTGGTGCCGCCGCCGTTCATGTTGCTGCCGGTGCCGTTGCTGTTGCCATTGGTGCCGGAGGTGCTGCTGCCGCTGCCGGATGTGCCGCCCGAGCTGCCGGAAGACTGTGCCATGACCGGGGCCGCCAGGATGAGGGCGAGGGCGGACGTTGCAAGGATTCTCAGAAACATCGGTATTGCCTCTTCAATTGGAGCTTTGTGACAGAGGCTCAACCTGACGAGGCTCTCAATGTTCCGTCTTTTGCTGCCCGGACGGGGAAAGGGTGCGTTGCCGTACCAAGGAGCAGGGCCGAGGGAACTTCCGCCGCTCCAGATCGTTTTACCCCGCTTCCGAACTGCAATCCGAAAAGGCTGATATGTCCAACCGAGACGGCACGCGTGTGCTTTTCGACCGCATCTGGTCCGCCGGCGTCCAGGCGGCGCGGGAGGGGCGGCACAGGGAACTCGACTATCTCGTCCACATGCGCCCCAGCCTCGAGGAGTATCAGGCCGGCCGGGGGCTGCGAATGACGCATATGATCAAGGTCGTGCAGCTCGGCATGTCGAGACTGCGGGCAGCCGGCGACCTGCCGGGAGAGTGACCTGCTGACTGAGGCGAGGACGGGGCCTCGCCATCGATCACCACGAGTTGAGGCCCATATCGCGCTTGCCGTTCATGACACGCACGGAGTTCGGGCCGGTCTTGTTCCAGGTCTCGCAGATTTCCTTTCCGGCGTCCCGACCCTTCCAGGTTCGGCAAAACTTGTTGCCGGCAATGTGCCATGTGCCTTCGATCAGGATCACGTCGCCGTTGTCGAGCTTGACCTGACCCTTGGCGGTCCCGTCCTTCGATATGGACAGCATGCCGGCATACCCCTCCTTCGGTCCGCCCAGGGTGAGTTCCTTGCCGTTTGACAACAGGGCCGTCAGTTCCTTGCCCGTCATCGCCGTCGCGGCGATTGCGGGGAATGCGCCGAAGACAAGGACCACTGCCAAAGCTGCGATGCGCTTCATGTTTCCGTCCTCCACCTGGATGCCGATGATCTCCCGCCGGTCTTCCCAACCAGCCGGCGAAATGATGCACCAGGGATCGCGATAACAACAATTAGCCATTGCGGATTATCCCGTCAGAGATCATTGGTGGTCGGGAAATGTTCTAACAGATGTTGCGCTACCTCGAGTTGCGCAACCCTGTGAGTCCCGCGAGGGTATAGGCCGTTTCAAGACGAGATCGCGGCGAGAGCGATCAGGCTGACGAAGACGCTCAGCGGCGGAAGGTGCTGCATGTCCCGGTGGCGCAGAACAGTCACGATCGCGGCTGCGATGATGACCGTGGCGAGCACCAGGCCGAGGCTTCGGCTAGCTGGAAATGCAATCAGGGCGGCCGCCGATATCTCAAGTCCGCCTGTCAGGATGCCCCACCAGCGCGGATAGCCCCAGCGGGCAAAATCGCTTCGTATCCCTGATGTGCCGATCGCGTTGACGAGGCCGGCGCCTGATAATGCGGCACAGAGGAACCAGAGTGAGAGAACATGAACCATCTCAGTGCGCACCTGCAATCATGGGAACGGCCGCCAGGACCATGATCGCGGACGTCAGGCCATGAATGCCGAAGGCGCTTTTCGTGGAGCCTTTCGCTGCGAGAATGACCAGCATGTCGCCGAGAGGGATGATCGCCTCAATCAAGAGCACGATGCCGATCTCGCGCTGGACACCCCAGACCATGAAGGCAAGCACCAGCAATCCGGCGACGATGTCGCGAACGCCCTTGAGGCGGAGCCACGAAGGGAAGTTCGGGTCATCGCCCGGGAGCGGCAGGCCGAAGCTGCGCACCATGGTCGCCGGGCTCGCAATATAGCCGGTGCCGATCGCGATAATTGCAAGGGCCACAAGCAGCCCGATCCCATTCAGAAGCCAATCCATCACGCCATCCTTCTAGCGGTTTGAAATAATCTAGCAGTGCTAACATTTATGCTAGCGTTGCTAGATATTCAAGCCATGATATGATCTCTTCATTCAGGCGGCAGGGCATGGAGGTTGGGAATGGGTATCGCAGAGCGAAAAAGCCGGGAACGCGCCGATCGCGAAGATCGTATCGTCGCGGCAGCCCGTGGCATCGCCGAGAGCGAGGGATGGGAGGCCGTCACGATCCGCCGCCTGGCCAAGGAGATCGAATACAGCCAGCCGGTCCTCTATTCGCATTTCGAGAACAGGGATGCGATCGTGGCAGCCGTCGCAATCGAGGGGTTCAGGGAGCTCACGGCCGCTCTTTGCGCCGCGGCGGAAGGAGCGAAGGGCAGGCGGGAGGCCCTGACCGACCTTTCCGTGGCCTATTTCGACTTCGCGCAAAGCCGCCCGTCGCTCTACGAGGCCATGTTTGTCCTCCCGACCCAGCTGCGCTTCGCCGAGGCCGAGACGCGGCCAGAGCTTCGGGCCGGTTTCGAGGCATTGGCCGCGGCGGTATCTCCGTTCTGCGCCGATGCGGAGATCGTGACCGAGACCTTCTGGGCAGCCCTTCACGGGCTTGTCGCGCTCGAGCGGGCAGGGCGCATCAGGCCCGGCATGCGGGACGAGCGCATCGCGCTGGTCGTTCGGGCGATCGTGGATGCGGGAGGTCATTCGCGCAGCCGTGGCTGACATTGCCCGGTCGACGATTGCCCGTTCGATCTCCGGGCAGTTGCCGCCCACCACCGTCGAACGAGGACGAGCAATATGTTAATCGTCCTGGAAGGCACGGGATTAGAACGGACGCATCAATGGCCGGGTCGGGCGGTGAACGCCTATCTCTCAAGCTCGCGGCGCATCCGGCCAAACTCCGCTGAGGCCGGCAGGCTGTCAAATGGAACTGCACAAAAATCGAGAATACTCACCGGGGGATGAGCCAATGGACGAAGATCATACGAAACGCATGATCCTTGAATTCCTGAGGAAGCACACCCTGGCGGTCATTGCGACCTGCCATGGTAATGGAACGCCGGAGGCTGCTACGATCGACCTCTCGGTGCGCGACAATCTTGAGATCGTGTTCAGCACTTTCACGCACACGCGAAAGTTCGACAATCTCGCCGAGCGTCCCGGCGTCGCGTTCGTTGTCGGATGGGACGACAATATCACGGTTCAATACGAGGGTGAGGCGACAAGAGTTCCTGCCGCGGATATCGAACAATACCAGGACGCTTATCTCAACAGCCTTCCGGCCGCCAGGGAGTTCATCGAGAGAGGGGCCGTGTTGTTCAAAGCGGTGCCGCGGTGGATTCGATATTCCGATTTCAACAAGGAGCCTCCCGAGCTGATCGTGGTTCAATTCTGAGAGGCGCAACGGTTTCGGGGGCGTCGGTTAAATCGTGACCCTTGTGGGGGGCGAACGACGGGTCGAGACCCGTGGCTCGACCCCTGCAGCCCGGCAAGGCAGAGGGGGTGCCCCAAGGCGCGCCATCACGCTCCCGCCCGCAATTCCCCTTTCAGATGGTCCGCCAGCCTGAGCGCCAGCGCCACTGCCGGCAAGGTCGGGTTGGCCTGTCCTGACACCGGGAAGACCGAGCTGCCGGCGACATAGAGGTTTTCGAGGTCGTGACAGCGGCAATTGCCGTCCACCACGCTCGAGCGGGGCGAGGCGCCCATGCGGGTCAGGCCGATCTGGTGGTAGCCGTCGAGCGCCTGACGGCGGACGGCTGTTTGCAGGCCGTCTTCGGGATGAAGCCATTCGAAGGTGCCGATCTGCCTTGTGCCGATCCATTCCGCCAGCGCGTGGTGGCACCTGATCAGCGAGGCGAGATCTTCCTCGTCGAAGTCGAAACTGACGGCGAGCCGCTTCAGGCCGGTTTCATCGACCTCGGAGCTCAGCCGCACGCGGTTGGACGCGACCGGCCGCTGTTCGCCGTGATAGGCGAGCCAGTAGAGATGCTCGCCGTTCTTGACGAAGAAATTCGGCTGCCGCTCGGATTTGAGCGCTGATGTCGTCAGCTGCAGGGCGGCGTTGAAGCTTTGCACGGGGTTTGCGACGAGATCGGACAGCGAGGTGGTATCGGACACTTTCGACTTGAAGGACATGCGGCGCATCTTGCGCCTTCCGGTGATCGCCTTGAACAGGTTCAGCGTCGCACGCGCGCCGGCCGTCGCATAGACTTCTTCCAGCGGCGGGCTGCGCAGCCAGAAGACGCTGTTCAGGAGGTCGCGCTCGTTCTGCAGGGCAATGCTCGGTATCAGCCGCGCGCGGAACCAGGCGCCGCTGCCGTTGCGCCGGAAGAACATCTTTTCCATGAAGCTGCGGTCGGTAAAGCGGATGCGGGCAAGCTCGCCGGCGAGATGCCCCATGTAATAGCGCCCGAGCGGGCCATCGACGCCGCCGAAAAGCCGCGGCGCGATCTCCTGCGCGGCCAGCAGCAGCCTGGCATTTTCGCGCCCGCCGCAGGCCAGAACGAAGATCGTGGCGCCGAGCGAATGCAGCTTGCCGCGATGCCACACCATCAGCCGTTTCGTGCGGGCGCCTTCGCGGTCGAGATCGAGGCCGATCACGGTCGCCTGAGTGACGAGGTGCAGGTTCGGCAGGCTCTCGATCAGCGCTCCGTGCGCTTTTGCCATATCCGGCTCGCGGGCCCAGCTCTCGATCGAGGGTTCGAATTCGCCGTCCATATCGGGCATATCGACTGCCGGCAGCTCGGCGCCGAGAAAGGCGCGGGCATCGTCGTAATAGGCCCTGAAGGCGCTATGCTCGATCGGCCAGCGGGCATCGCCGCGCGCCGGCCTGCCATCGAAATCGCTGTCGTCGAACTCGACGCAGCGGCCGCCCCAGGCTTTCGAGGTGCCGCCGACCGCGCGGCGGATCGTCAGGCTCGCTTCGGCATGGTGGTCGGTGCTGATGGAGGCGGCTGCCGCCAGCCGGTTCGTCTTCTCGGAAATGGTCTTGCCGCCGGATTCAAGCAGCGCGACAGAGAGACCGGAGCGGGCAAGCGCGATGCCCAGCGCCAGGCCGACGGGCCCCGAGCCGACGACGCAAACATCGACACGTCCCGCAAGCAGGTTTTGAAGCGACGAAATCATTTCACCATCCCGGCTTATGATGGCGGGATCATAGCCGCATTTTTCGGCGCGTGTAATGTATTTTGTGAGGCTTCAGCCCTTGGTTGTCTTGGGGCTGTATGAGCGCCGTCTGGGGCGGGGCGCGGGGGAGAGCTGCTCCCGGCACGGTGGCACCGGGAGCAGGATCGTCACTTCGCGAGCGCGGCCTTTTCAATGACGGCGGCAACCTCGTCCGCGTGGACGACGAGGGAGGCATGGCTGCCGGCCACCTCGGTGGTCTTGGCCTTGATCCTGGCCGCGAACAGTTTCTGGGCCTCCGGCGCGATCACCTTGTCCTTCGTGGTGATCACATAGAATGTCGGCTTGTCGTGCCAGGCCGCGATATCGACCGGAGCCTCGTAGGCCGTGTGGTTCAGCGGAAGCTGCGAGTTTGCCAGGGACTCGGCGACCTTCAGGGGAAGGTCGGCGGCGACCGCCGCCGGAAACACCTTGGGATCGATATAGAGGTTGCCCTTGTCGTCGGGATGAATGGCATTGGTGCCTTCGGTTGCCGGGCCGTGCGCGGCCAGGGACGCCAGGGATTCTCCAACGTCAGGCGCGAAGGCCGAGACGTAGACGAGCGCCGAGACCTCGGGTTCGTCACCGGCTTGCGTGATAACCACGCCGGCCCAGGAGTGACCAACGAGGACGGTCTTGCCATCCTGCTTTGCCAGTGCCTGCTTGGTGGCATCGACATCCGCAGCCAGCGAGGTGAGCGGGTTTTCGACCAGCGTCACGTTGTAGCCCTTCTTCGTGAGAATGTCGGCAACGGGCTTCCAGCTTGACTGGTCGACGAAAGCGCCATGGACGAGCACGATATTGTGCGCCGCGCCCTCGGGTAGTTTGGCCGAATGGGCGGGTGCGGCAAACGCTGCTCCGGCGGCGAGAACGGTGGCGGCTAAGAGTAGTCTATTTCGCATTGCTTGCTCCTGTTGGGATGCCGACAACCCCGCCCCATGGAAAAGGGGCAGGCGCTTGGGTACGTGTTGCGGCAGTTTTCCAGATTGCTTGCTGGGTGGCCTGTCGGCTCACGTCGACACGAAATAATACGAAGAGTTCCGGGAGGTTAGGCCCCGATCGTCCGGATATTGTGTCCGACCGTACGGCGGATTAACATCAGACATGGACATCCTCGCCGAAGTGCTCGATCGCGTTCGCCTTAGCGGAACCCTGCTCTTTCACTTCGAGCTCGGTCATCCGTGGAACCTGGCCATGCCGCAGCGGCCCTACGCCCTGTTCCATTATCTCAGTCGCGGCTCAGCCACGCTTGCGCTTGAACACGGGCAAGAACTCCTGATGGCGGAGGGCGATCTCGTCGTCATCACACGCGGCGAGCCCCATCTGATCTACTCGGATAGCGGGACGACGCCTTTCCTGGTGACGGATCTCGACCGACCCGCGCATCTTGGCGTCGTTCATCACGGAGGCAGCACGAAGCCGCTCTCGACGATGATCTGCGGCAATTTCATTCTGTCGTGGCCGGCGCGCGGCAGCGTGATGGAACTGCTTCCGCCCGTCCTTCTCTTGAAGCCGGCGATGGATGGTGACTGGCTCGAGGCTATCCTGCGCCGCATGGTGAGCGAGTCGGCGCTTGCACGTCCCGGTCAACGCGTCGCGCTGTCGCGAATGACCGAGGTGCTCTTCGTCGAGGTGTTGCGAAGCTGGATCAAATCCCTTCGGCCGGGAGAAGGCGGATGGCTTGGGGCGATGGCGGACCCCTATATTGGGCGAGCGCTCGAGCTGATCCATGAGCAACCGGATCGGCCCTGGACACTTCGCGACCTCGCACATCGCGTAGGGCTCGGCCGCTCGGTGTTTTCGGCTCGTTTCACCAAGCTCGTCGGCCAGTCCATGCAGCGCTATCTGATCGCACGCCGGATGTCGGAGGCTGCGTTCCTGCTGGAATCAAGCGATGAGGGGATTGCCCGGATCGCAAGCCGCGTCGGCTACGAAACCGTCGCGGCGTTCTCGAAGTTGTTCCATCGCCACCACGGCCTGTCGCCTGGCCGCTATCGGGCAGCTCGCCGCGTCGAAGCCGGCCCAGGGCCCGGGGAACGTCCCGATCAGACGTTGCTGACTGATCTCGACGAAGCTGACGTCGAAGCCGCCCTGTCGTGATCGCCGGCTGGGCGAGGCATTGAGGCTCCTGTCTGCTGTCGCAGAAGTGATGACCCGTCGAGCCCGTTTTCCTGTTTTGCATGCGACTTGGCCGGCAGCAGATGCTAAACTTTTCCAAAGCCCTCCAAGCGGCAAAGGACCAGGGAACCATGACCAGCGCACTCCTCATCATCGATATGCAGATGGTCATGCAGGAGCGGCTCGATGCCGGGCGCGAGCGCGTGAACGGCGAGGCGGGAGAGAATATCGCAGCCCTTGCCGGCGCCTTTCGCGCCGCCCGCAAGCCTGTCATCCATGTCCGTCACCGCGATAGCGCGGAAGGGTCGGCGCTCAACGAAAAAGCGCCTGGATACCAGCCGATGCCCTGCGCGAAGGCGCGGGAGAACGAGCCCGTCTTCATCAAGTCCACGTCGTCGGCCTTTGCCTCCACCGAGCTCGAGGGCTATCTGCACGAGGTCGGCATCACGCATCTTGTCGTCACGGGGGCGGTCGCCGGCTTTTGCGTCAACACGACCGTACGCGCCGGCAGCGACCTCGGCTTCAAGATGAGCGTCGTCAGCGACGCGGTGCTCGGCTTCGACCTGCCGGATGCCGATCTCTCCGCAAAGGAGATCTTCGACGTGACGATGGCGCACCTGAAATCGGATTTTGCCGAGATCGTCGAGACGCGGCAGCTGATGGCCATGCAGCCTGCCTGAGAGGTGGCCTAAGGGCGGCTGCCTAATCCGGTTTGTCGCCCACCAGCGCGACGATCGGCCCGTAGCCGCCGTGCCAGGATGTGTCGTTGCGGCCGAGCGCCGGATTGTAGAGGCCGGTGCCGTTTCCGCCGTCGAGGAAGAGTGCGTCGGGGCATTTCAGCTCGTCGCGAAAGAACCTTGCGAAATCGTGGAAATTCACGTTGCCCTCGCTGATGACGAAGCGGAGCGTGCCATCGGCTGCAAGGCCGACGCCGTTGCGCCGCGTGCGGTCGGTCGAGCCGGGTATGAAGATCGGGTTGACCTTGCCGGCGACGAGCAGCATCGGGCCGGATTGCGTGGCGAGGCGCGTCTTCGGCTTCTGCTTCAGGAAATCGGCGGTCGGGATGATATGGGCGCCGGTCTCATCGAGATAGAAGATGCCGTTCGGCTGCTTGAAGAAGTTCGGCACCGGACCGGACACCTTGGGCGGCGCTTCGACATTGGCCGCTATCAGCTCCCTGCCATCCTCGACATAAAGCCCCAGCGGCGTGAAATCCTCGCGGTACATGCCGGCATTCATGGCAAAGAGAAGCCGCTGTCCTTCATCGGCAACAGCATCGGCGACGCCTGAAAACCTACGATAGGGCTTGCCCCCGGCATCCTTCCAGAAGAGGCGCAGATCCGCCTTTGCGGGATCGACGCTGCAGACGATATAGCTGCCGCCCTCGAAATTCTGGCGCGTGCAGGGATCGGCAGGCGCCGGCGCGCCAGCCGCATCGGGCGCCTCGGCCTTCGCGGCAAACGCACCGGCAAGGAGCATGGCAAAGGCGATTATGGTGCGAAGCATGGCATCTCCCGACTCGTGGCTGATAACTGGTAGCTGATGACCGGGAAAGAAGGCGAGAGCGGGGAGCAATTTAATCCCTGCCTGCGAAGCTTGCCGCAGGTCCGCCGTGCTGACCTAAGGTAAGGCGATGGCGCCCCGGGCCGCGGGGTTCACGTAAGGTAAATCACCGTTGAATCCGTTCAGTTTTCTCGAAAATCTTCGCGTATCTCACCCGATTGGGGGTGGCGGTTGCCTGGCTAAGGGCTAGAGTGGAAGCCGGCCTTGTGGAGCTGGGCCGACTTGACGCAACCTTGGAGGCCGTCTCTCCCGACGAGCCTCTTTTTTTATGCCATGCGCTTCCGCTGCGAGCGCCGCTAACTCGGCTGTCGTTGCGCGGAGGCCTAAACCCTCTATCCTGGGCTCATCAGCTGCAGGCGCTCGCATTCACGGTCGGGCATCCTTTTCCGCAACAGCCGGGACATCAGCCATGACGATCGAGATTGCCGATTGGTCGCCGCTCTGGTCGGAGAAATTCCAGGCGAAGGCCGCGGATATTCGCCGGGCGCTTGGAAATGTCGCGCTGCGGATCGACCACATCGGCTCCACCGCCATAGCAGGCATGGCCGCCAAGCCTGTCATCGATATGCAGATTTCGGTGGCCGGATTCGAACCCTTCGAGCGGCTGCTGATGCCGCTCAATGCCATCGGTTATGTGTGGCGGCACGACAATCCGGATCGCGCCAAACGTTATTTCCGTGAAAGTCCCGATCAGGAGCGCATGCATATCCATATCAGGCGTTCCGGCAGCTGGCACGAACAATGGGCGTTGCTGTTTCGCGATTACATGCGCGCCCATGCAGCAGAACACCCTGCCTATATCGCGCTGAAGCACGCGCTCGTCGCTGCCCATGGGGGCGATCGGAAGGCCTATACGGACGGCAAGGCCGATCATCTCTGGGCGGTGATCCGCCGGGCGGACCGCTGGGCGGCCGAGACGGGCTGGGCGCCGGCACAGTCGGACGCGTAGATGGCGCTGCGCGGGTGAGCCAGACTATTTGGCGTGAATACCCAGCAATTCGAACTCGTCGATCAGGCCGACCACCTTTTCGCCGTCAAACGTCTCGGCGCCGATGATGCTCTTGCCGTCGTATTTCTCGGCCTGCAGGATGATGACGTATTTGTCTTCCTGGCGAAAATAGCCGTATTGCGGGATTTCGATGTCGATCGGCTTTCCGTAGTTCCTGGCATCCTCGCCGGTGGCAAAGATCGCCGTTCCGTTGTCGACATCTTCGGGGGCGGCACTGCGGCCGATCAGGAAGCCCGAGCTCGGCAGGTCCGGCCATTTGGCCGCACCGCTGAAAAGCAGGGAGGCGCAAAGCGCGATCGCAAGCGCTCGGATGGTCTTCAAATCAGTTGCCTTTGCCATGGTCCACTCCTGCCGTGCAAGGAAGGGCGAGGGGAGCGTCATCTAAGGAATCCTCCCTGCAGCCGGAAGTTCCCTAAAACCGTCAACGGAAGGCGAGGGCAAGCCGGGAGAGCAGCACTGCACAATTTTATTCGCAATGGCGCATATAGGCGAGAGGTCCGGATGCCGCAGGAAGGTAGCCGGGTACCGGTGAAGGGGTCGAGGGCCTACTCCTGTCGCGGGGTCGGCGCTTTCATGTACTCGCAGATGTTCGTGAAATACAATGTCTGCCCGTTATGTTTGGCTTTCGACAGGGCAAACTCCCAGACGGCGAATTTGTCGTCATTGTAATAGAAGGCCGCGCTCAGGAAAGCGTCGAGGCGGCCGCAATCGCCCACGCCGGCGCCCGTGTAGATGGACAGGGTCTTCTCCTTGAGCTTACCCTTCAGCACCTTGTCGATCTCGAAATCGCCGCGCGTCAGGGGTGTTGGCGGCTCATCACCCTGCGAAAGCGGCAGATCAACGCCGAAGGTCACCAGCTTCATGCGGCCTCGGACCACGAGGTCGGCGCTGGAAAACTGCTCCTTTTCGGAGATTTTCCGGCAGCTGCAGGCGGCGGCTTGCGAGGCTGTCAACCCGAGAAAGAGCGATGCGAAGACTGCGGCTGCGGCATGACATGACTTCATCGACATCCCCATTGAAAGAACGCACCCCTAGCGCCCGACCGCTTCTAGGCATGATTGCAGAAAATGGCGGGTCGATGGCGGAGCAGGACAGTCTGCGTGATCTTCCTGAAAGGGGCATGCAGCGGGCTTTGCGCCGCCCTGGCAGCTGTTTGTTTTCTTTCGATGCGGCAGTCTCTCAGGCGTAGCCGGTGGCCGGATTCCGCAATTCAGAATTGACTTTCTCCGGCCGCCCTCGGGACGGTTCGGCGCAACTGTGCTGGAGCAGGTCTTGGCCTGGCCGTTCAGACGACGTCGTCCGCCTCGCGCGTCATCTCGACCATCGTCGGGCGGAAGCCCATGGCGCTAAAGAGGCTGCGGGCGACGTCGTTGCGGTGGGCGGTCGAGAGCACGAAGCGTTCGGCGCCGAGGGATTTCAAACGGGCCATCGCCGCTTCCAGCAGCATCCGGCCGACACCTTCGCGGCGGCGGCCGGGATCGACGAAGAGATCGTGGATGACGCCCGCCGGTCCGCGAAGCGACATGTAGTCGAAGCCCTCCGATGCGGCATAGGCATATCCGAGGAGGCCGCTGTCGTCTTCGGCGACGATCACGATGACATCGGGCTCGGCGAGCTGGCTCTTGAGGAACTGCCCATATCTGAGCGGGGTGCTCTTGGCGGCTTCGATGAAGCGCCTGGGGTCCAGTTCGTGATGGAGGGCAACGAGCAGGGCGCCGAAGCCGCCGAGAATGTCCATGTCGGCCGATGTGGCGGGGCGGATCCTGACTGCATGTTCAACCGGCTTTTTCGCCATATGGGTTCCAGTGGTCTTGCAAATGGAGGCGCGGTAGCGGCGCCTGGATCCTTCCTACATCGCGGCCGGTTCCAAGGCCATATGGTGCGTGGGCGATGAGCCCGCCGTGTGCGGTCAGCCGCCCTTGCGAACAGTTGATAGTCACCTGGTCACCAACCGTTCGAGGAGGACGCAGAGCAAGGATGAATGGTGTCGGAAAGCCGGAGGCGAATCGCGGCAAGGAGGCTGGCGGACAGGGCGGTCGCACCGCAGCACGCCTGCCAACGGTCGCTAAACGAATAATATTCCATAGAAAAATCAGTATATTACAACAGAAACTTGCAGGTGATTCGAAGTTTTTGTGCCTAAATCTGTTGCCAAATTTAAAATTGACCTTATATTGCCGTTATCGACCATTGCTTGTGACGTCGTTGCGGAGCTATTTGCTCTCGTCAGATTTCCTTCCAAATAATCGACCCAAGCCCGCAGGGTATCGCGGGAAGTTTCAACGGTTGCTTTGAAAGGAGATCGTTATGAATACAGGTACAGTCAAGTGGTTCAACGCCACCAAGGGTTTCGGTTTTATCCAGCCGGATAACGGCGGCACCGACGTTTTCGTCCATATTTCTGCAGTTGAACGCGCTGGCCTGCGCTCGCTCGCAGACGGACAGAAGATCAGCTACGAAATCGTGCAGGACCGCCGTTCGGGCAAGAGCTCTGCCGACAATCTCCGCGCTGAATAAGAACTTGTCACGACTTCGCGCGACCACGGATGTACTGGCGCGCGGAGACGTTGACCGAGGCCAGGGCCTGGCCTGAAAAAAGTCAGGATCTGGGAAGGTCGGGAGCAGTCCCGGCCTTTTATTTTTCATTGCATGAGGGTAGAACGGCATGGCATATCGTCGTTACAGTCCGGGTGACACCATCATGCTCAAGCATGGTGTTCTCGGCGGCGCGCAGCCCTCGGGCTCCGGCGACATTCTGTCCATTCTGCCGGCCGCGCAGGGCTTCGTCCACTATCGCGTTCGGTTTCAGAACGAGAATTTCGAGCGCAGCATCCGCCAGGATGACATCGACGTCCAGGCATCACCTTCGTCGCCTTCGCTTCCAGAAGCAGAGGCGGCGCCCGAAAAGCCGAAATCGAGCTGGATCAATTCGAACGTGATCCGCATCAGGAAGTAACAGCAGCTACGCTGATTAAGGAGAAAACTTGCAGGTACTCGTCCGAGACAACAATGTCGATCAGGCCCTCCGCGTGCTCAAGAAGAAGCTGCAGCGCGAAGGTGTGTTCCGCGAAATGAAGGAACGCAGCGCCTATGAAAAGCCGTCGGAAAAGCGCGCCCGCGAAAAGGGTGAAGCGATCCGCCGCGCCCGCAAGCTCGCCCGCAAGCAGGCGCAGCGCGAAGGCCTGCTGCCGGCACCGAAGAAGAAGGTGATTGCTCGCGGCCGCTGACGCCTTCCCGGTCTCCCGTTCCATCGACAAGGAGGAAACATGACCGAGACGAAAGACACTTTCTTCAAGCCCGAAAAGCTTTCGCCGCAGGCGAAGGCCGAGCAGACGACATCTGTCGCCAAGGGTATCCTCGAAAGCGAAGCTGTCGCTAGGCAGAAGAAGACCGAAAAGCTGCGCGCGCTGAGGCTCGCGCAGGAGGCGGTCGAGGCGCCGCCGAAAAAGCCGAGAGCGGGCAAGAAGGCTTAGGGCCTCTGTGCCTCGCCTTGCCATGGCATGATAAAGCGGTGCTCTCTGGAGCGCCGTTTTTTGTGTTTGGTGGTGGCGCCGGGCCTCATGGAGGCCGCCAAATCATTGCAGGCCACATTCCCAGAGCGATCACGAAAAGGCCGGGGTTTCGAAGCCCGGCCTTGTGAATGATGGCGATCGGTTGCGGATTTCAATGCAAGGTGACGGCTCGCTCCGGCACGGCGATTTCTTCCTCTGCGAGGCCGCTGAGTGCGACAATGACCTCGTCGATGGACCAGCCGACGCTCAGAGCATGGTCGATCAGCTGGTGGAAGTCGGTTCCGAGGTATTCCTTGCAATCATCGAGACGATCTGCCGAAATAATGATTGTGCGTGAATTCAGGACCCTGGTCATGGCCTTATCCTTTGCTGCGAATATAACCGGCGCAATCGGTTATAGTTCCCGCTTCACAGCATGTTGTTGAATGAATACTTAACAGCTTGCGAACTAGTTCCGGTCCCGGGAGCGGGCAACCTACCCGCGCCGGAAGTCCGAACGCAGGTGGCTGTAAAGTCGCAGCGCGAATCCAATGCCCGGAGCGCACCAGAAGACAGCGATTAGATAGGCGATCACCGTTGCGCCCAGGCATTCGCTTTCACCGGTCGCGCAGGTTGGGGCGACCATAATCGAATGAAGGCAGAGCGTGCCTGCGGCCAGTGAAGCAACTGCAACCGCGATTGGCAGCCAGAGGCTTTTCGCACGCCCGATGGCCAGGGCGGCAATGAAGACCGCCATGAAGGGAAGGGATGCAATCCAGAACAGGGTCATCAGGCTCTCGGGGCAAGGTTCTTCGCATGGAGCCTATTCTGATTTGGCAGAACGGCAAATGACCAACATGCACGAGCCCAGGCCCTGACATGCTCGTTGTCAGGGCCTGCACCCGCATCTCACCCAGCTCCGTTCAGTTCCTGACCTCGAAGATCATGTTGAACGGCGTCTCGCTGGCGCGGCGGAAGTGGTGGTATCCGGCGTCCAGCGCCACCTTGCGCAGCTTCATCTCGCCCGCCTGCGCGCCAAGCCCGAGGCCGACTTCCTGGGCCATGGAGGCGGGCGTGCAGATCATCGTCGAGGCGCCGTAATAGACGCGGCCGACGGGGTTGAGGTTGTCCTTCAGCCCGTCATGGGCGAAGGGCTCGACGATCATCCAGGTGCCGTCCTTTTTCATCGTCTCGCGGATATGGCGGCCGGCCCCGACAGGGTCGCCCATGTCGTGCAGGCAGTCGAACATGGCCACCAGATCATAGTCGCCGGCCGGGAAATCCTTGGCCGATGCCTTGCTGAAGGTCACGCGGTCGGCCACACCGGCGTCCTTTGCGGCGCGCTTTGCCCGCTCGATCGACGGACCGTGATAATCGAAGCCGTGGAAATGCGATTTCGGGAATGCCTGGGCCATCAGGATGGTCGAAGCGCCGTGGCCGCAGCCGACATCGGCGACTTCCGCCCCGCTTTCCAGCTTTTCCTTCATGCCCTTCAGCGCCGGGATCCACTCGGTGACGAGATGGCTGTTATAGCCCGGCCGGAAGAAGCGCTCGGTGCCGCGGAAGAGGCAGGTGCTGTGCTCATGCCAGCCGAGGCCCTTGCCGGTGCGGAAGGCGTCCTCCACCTTTGGCTCGTCCATCCACATGGACTGGACGATCTCGAAGGCGCCGCCGAAGAAGGCGGGGCTTTCCTCATTGGCGAAGACCAGCGCCTGCTCGGGCGTCATGGCGAATTTGTTCGAGGCCTCGTGATAGGTGATGTAATCGGCAGCCGCCATGGCGGCGAGCCATTCGCGCACATTGCGCTCGGTGAGACTGGTCGTTTCCGCAAGCTCCATCGACGAGCGCGGCCGCCCGTCCATCATCGCCCGGAACAGGCCGAGATGATCGCCGAGCACGACGAGAACGCCCGATACACTGGCGCCGAGATCGCCCACGAGGCGACCGACGAGTGCATCGACTTTCTGCATGTCAGGTTGCTGCATATCGGTTTTCTGCTTATCGGTTTTCTGCATGGCACCCTCCTCAAGATGCGCCAGCCCCAGTCCGACAGTTCGACCCGCTGATGATTCTAGGCCGGAGCGGCAGGCAGTCAATGCTGCATTCGGGTTAGGGGACCGGCGGGTTAGGGGAGCGGATGAGGATGCTCCACATTGAAACGTCACGTCAGGCTTTCCGGAAGCTGCGGCCGATCTTGCCGATGCTGTCGGGACGGGAGGAATGCCGACTGAAATCAGCCCTCCAGGAGCACCAGTCAGGCCCGGAAATTGAGTGCCACGCCGTCCTTTCCGCGGTATAATGACGCGCGGCGGATGCAGACGGAGGTGAAGCCAATGAAGAGGCTCTCAATCATTGCCCTGTCGCTGGCAACGGCGCTGGCGAGCGCACTGCCGGCCGAAGCGTTTCCCACCATGGCCACCGCCCCTGATGTCGAGGCACAGCAGGCGCAGCTGGTACGCTACCGCGGTTACTATGGCGGCTATCACGGCGGCTACTATGGCGGTCACGGCGGATACTACCACCACCATGGCGGCGACGGCTGGGGCTGGGCGCTCGGCGGCCTGGCCGCAGGCGCGATCATCGGCGGAATGCTGGCGCAGCCCGGATATTACGGCTCCGGATATTATGGCTCCGGCTATTATGATCCCGGCTACTACGGCGGCTATTCCGGTCCGTACTATTACGGCTCGACGCGATATTATGCACGACGCTACTATTATCCCCGGACCTATTATTATCCCCGGGCCTACTATGGCGGCAACAGCCATGTACGCTGGTGCTTTGCGCGTTACCGGTCCTACAGGGCTTACGACAACACGTTCCAGCCCTATTACGGCCCACGGCAAGCGTGCGTCTCGCCGCAATATTGATAGCCGCTGACAGCGTGGAGATCGCGACAGGCTTCAGGGAAGTTCGATTTCGCCTGCTACCACGTGGTTGAGGCCGGTGCCTTCCGCCGTCAGCGTCATGCGGACCTTCAGCTTCTTGCCGCCGATCTGCGCGTCGCGCACGGTCTCCTCGATCTTGCGCTGCGAGGTCACGCCGACTTCCTTCAGGAACTTGCGGATGGACATGTTGAAGGCGTCTTCGCTCATGATGAAATCCCCCATGTGAGGAAGGGATTGTACGGGAAGGCGGCCGGTCGGGAAAGCTGGATAGGAGGCGCGGTGGCATAATCTGCGCGAGCCGGGAGATCGACTGATCATCGCATCGGGAAGCACAGCCTGAAGCGGCCCGCCCGTCCCAGGGATCGGAAGGGCGGGCCGCCATCGGCTCGCGCTATTTCAGCGGCAGGAACAATTCCACGACGACCTCATGGACCGGCACATCAGGGAAGAAGGAGAAATGCCGCTGGCAATAGATCGGGAAATCGCGGGCTTCCTCGCCGCTTGCCGGAAGCCAGTCCCGGTAGAGATAGAGGGCTGCAGGCTCCAGATTGTGGGTATCGTGGACGACGCGGATGACCGCGCAGCGGCCGGCCGGGATCACGCCCGATTTCATCACCTCGTCGTCGGCATCGATCGGCCGGTCGGTGCCGACACAGATGTCCATGCTGTAATCGGCCGGATTGGCGGGGATTCTCGGGGACCGGAAGATGTTGAAGGTGGGGCTCGTCTCGGGTGACAGGCCGGCGGCCTTGCGCCAGGCGATGAACCGCTCGATGCTGGTGCCGAGATTTGCCCGGTCGCCCCGGTGTTCCAGGATCGCCACCGGGGTTGGCGGCACGTCGCGGATCGTCACGTCGTCTTCTTCATAGGTTATCTGCATGAGCTTGCTCCTTGCGTTTTCGAGGGGCCTGAAGGCGGCAAGCCACGGAGCCCAGTCGGGCGATCTCCGGAACGAGGAAGGCGATTGCCCGAACCGTTGCCGAAAGGCGCGGGCAAAGGCATCCGGTGCACCGTAACCGGCATCCATCGCTATGTCGGTGACACTCTGGTCGCCGTTTGACGCCAGGTAGTGCGAGGCGCGCTTCAAACGGGCGAGCTGGACATAGCGATGCACCGACAGACCGAAGGTTGCCGAGAACTGCCGGTGAAAGTGAAACTTCGAAAAGGCTGCGATAGCGCTCAGCGCGTCCAGGTCCAGATCGTCATCCAGATGCCGGTCTATGTGATCGAGCACCCGCTGCATCCGGGCATGGTAGTTTCGAAGCGCCGCCTTCATCATTCCGTCCTCCGTGGCGGCTCCAACTAAACGCGGGCAGGGGCGATCCGCTCGACCGATCTTGCGGTTTTGGCGGCACCTGCGGAACAGGCAGGTCGGTTCATGCGTGATCGGCGTCGTAGCGCAGGCGGTTGTCCTCGATGCTGCCCCTGTTTTCAGCCGCCCAGTCGGCCAGGTGGCGGACGGTTTCCGACAGGGAGTGCCCGAGCGGGGTCAAGGTATATTCGACCTGCGGCGGGGTGCTGGGGTGGACGGTTCTGGCGATCATGCCGTCTCGTTCCAGCGTCTTCAGCGTTCGCGTCAGCATCTGCTGCGAAATGCCGCCGACCTGGCGCTTCAGCCCGTTGAAGCGGAGAGCACCCAGCCGAAGTGCGACGACGACCTGGATCGTCCATTTATCGCCGACCCGGCTGAGGATCTCGCTGACACCCCTGCAGTCGGCGCCTGCCGGCCTTGCAGTCACATCCATCTGACCAGCTCCCAAAGATATGCTTTTGACGGATAATTTTAGGTCCCATAAATGGCCGTGGTCAACATCTGAGACCTTTTCTCTCGGCGAAGCCGGCGGGCGGGTCACCACCAGGAGACCACCATGAATCTCTTCTACTATCCCGGCGCCTGCAGCCTTGCCGATCATATCGCGCTCATCGAGGCCGGGCTTGCCTACAGGCTCACCAGCATCCGGCATGACAAGACGACGGAGGACGGGCGCGATTTCCTGTCGATCAACCCCAAGGGCTACATTCCCACGCTCGAACTCGAGGACGGAGCGATCCTGACGGAGAACCAGGTCATCCTGGCCTATATCGCCGAGAAGAGCGGCAAGCTCCTGCCGGGGGACGGCGTCATACGCTGGCGCGCGCTCGAGGCGCTCGCCTTCATGTCGTCGGAGATTCACTCACGGTACCAGCCCTTCTTCCGGAATTTCCCCGAGCCGGAGAAGGAGCGCGCCCGCGAAAAGCTCGCGCAGGCTTTCGCCATCCTTGCCGGCCAGATGGGCGACAAGACGTTCCTGGTCAGCGACGAGATGACGATTGCCGATTGCTACCTGTTCTGGGTGCTGACGGTCGCGCCGAGGAGCGGCGTCGAACTGCCGGAGGCGCTCGGCAGGTTCCTCGCCCATATGCGAACGCTGCCTTCGGTGACGCAGGCCCTTGCCGAGGAAGGGCTCGGCTGATCAGGCGGTCCGGCTGGCCGGGGAAGGTTCGCGGCCGGCCAGCCATTCTTCGCGCGGGCGGCCGCTCAATCCAGGAGGACGACAGCCTCGACCTCGAAGAGCATTGGGTCGATCGCGAGTCTCGGCACCGGAACCAGCGTCTGTGCCGGCAGCCTGTTCCCGAACATACGCGTGACGGTCTCGGTCAGTATGCCGAGCTTCGACATATCGTGGCCGACCACGTAGACGGTCAGTTTCACGACCTGGTCCGGGCGGGCGCCAAGTGCCGCGATGACGGCGGCGAGGTTCGCATAAGCCTGTTCCACCTGGGTGGCGAAGTCAGGCGAAAGAGCGCCGTTCCGGTCGTACGCGCCCTGGCCCGAGATGAAGGCCAGCCGGCCGGCCGCAGGGGTGATGACCGCCGTGCTGTAGCCGTGCGGTGTCGGGTCGTGAAGATGGGAGGGGTTCACGATAACAGGCGTTGCGGCGAGGGCGGGGGCTTGATGGGATGTCATGGTCTGTCTCCTTGTCGGGTTGCCATGACATGCCTAAGGTAAATCGGTGCCAGATTTTGGCACCGAATATCGGGAAAGGTCCAGGGTGCGCAAATGAACATCCGCCTCAGACACGACGCCATCGTGCGCATCCTCAGGCGCAACGGAAGCTCGACAGTCGATGATTTGGCAGAGGAGGTTGGTGCTTCCAGGCGAACGGTACTGCGCGACATCGGGGCGCTGCGCGAGCAGGGTTTTCTCATCCATTCCGAATCCGGTCGGGGTGGCGGGCTGCAGCTCGACCCGGAATCGGTGCAGACCACGGCCCGGCTCTCGGTCACAGAGGTGTTTGCGCTGCTGATCAGCGTGGCGGCCATGCGCGCGGCACGCTCGCTCCCCTTCTCCGATCTCGCCGATGCCGGGCTTGCGAAGATCGAAAAGGCGCTTTCGGCAGAGAAGGTGCGGCACCTGCGCCGGCTTCTCGACTGCCTCTATGTCGGGCAATTGTCTCCCAGGCAGGATATTTCGGACATCGGGTCGATCGATTCCGCGCTGCTGCCGGCCTTCGAGACGGGGTTTCTGCAGCGGCTGCATCTGCGGTTCCGCTACCGTGACGCCAGGGGAATGGAAACGCTGCGCGAGGCCGAACCGCAGGCCATGCTCATCCTGCCGCCACTTTGGTATCTCGTCGGCTGGGATGCCGCGCGCGGGGATTTCCGCCATTTTCGTATGGATCGGATCAGCGCGCCGGAGATCGTCGAAGGCACGCAGTTTCGTCGAAGGCACGTGCCCTTCGAGGATGATGTCTGTCCGTTCAGCGAAATGGCGCGCTGAGCATCGGCGAAGGGCCAGGGCAGAAGCCGAATATCTGAGATGCGGGACGCCGGAAGGCTGGCTCGACGACAACCCGGCCCTTGATACAGCAACGGCGGCCAGGTGCGTTTCCATGGTGCCCGCATTGCGGTCGGCCCTAGCTTGAAGTTGCCCGTCAAACCTTTAGTTTCGACTAAAATAATCGCAGGGACATGCAGGCAATGACTGGCAAAGCCGTTCACTCGTTCGAGATCGTCGAAGAGGTGGCCTCGGATGCGGGGATCTATACCTGGGATATCGTCAGGAACCTCGTCTTCGCGGACAGCGCGCTCGCCGAGCTTTTCGGCATGGATGCCGACGCCACGGTGCGCGGCCTGCCGCTGGAAGACTATCTTGAGCGTGTCCATCCCGACGACAAGCCGGATCTCGCAAAGACGATCTCGCAGGCGATCGTCGCCGAAATTGCCCAGCAGAACATCTATCGCGTCCAGGGCAGCGATGGCCGCTACCGGACGGTCGCGGCCTTCGGCCGGGCCTTTCGCGACCAGAGCGGTTCGCCCGTGCTCTATTCCGGCATCGTCGTGCCGGTGACCGACTGCGAGAATGCCAAACCGGTGGCGCATTAGACGGCTGTTGCCGTCGATTCGCGCCGGTCGCTTGCGATGCTGATGTCACCGCATCGCTTCTGCTATCCGCAGCAAAGCTGCATAGATGACCTCCGGATCGCCGGGCGCAACGGCGTCTCGGGTCAGGGCTTCCGCCTTGGCGACAATCTCGTGGGCCGCGCGCAATGCCGACCGGCCGTCCGGCGTGAGTTCGGTCGTCAGGACCCGGCCATGCACCGGGTGGGCGGTTCGTTTCACGAGGCCGTCCCGTTCGAGCGTGGCGATGATGGACTGCATCGTCTGCGCTGTCACGAAGGCGCGCCGCGCCAGCTCCGCACTTGACAGGCCCGCGTTGAACTCGAGCCCCGCCAGCACCGAATATTGCGGGGTCGTCAATCCGATGTTTCGAAGTTCATTGTCGAGATGGCCCCGCAGCGCCTGCTGGGCCCGTTTCAGCGCATATCCGAGCGAACGGTAGGTGTCATCCACCGGGGGATCAATCAGGCTGGACATATCAGGGTCCTTATATTATATCAGGCCCCTGACGATACTGCGTCAGGTATAAAAAGGGAAGACAGCTCATGGCTCGCCTCATTGGACCGGATTTCATCGGGATACAGACAAGGGATCTGGACGCCGCACGGACCTTCTACCAGGATATTGTCGGGCTCACGCCTTCGGCAAAAGCCCCTCCGGGTGCGGTTGTTTTCGAAACGCAGCCCATCCCCTTCGCCGTCCGCACGCCGATCGGGGATTTTGATGACACGGACAAGCTCGGGGTCGGCATCGCGATCTGGTTCGGCTGCGACGATGCCGACGAATTGCACGCGCATCTCTGCGAGCACGACGTGCCCATAGCCTTCCCGCCGAAGGACGGCCCGTTCGGACGCTATTTCGCCTTCGTCGATCCGTTCGGGTACACGATCACGGCGCATACCGTCCTGCCGAGGCAGTAGAAGCCGCGGCCGGACGGACGATGTTGCCCTGATGGCCGCACGGGCCCGGGGAAGCGGGCGCAATCTTCCAATCGGTTGCGCCCATCGACATGGACGTTTGTCATTGCGATAGGATCAAGCCGAAAAAGGTGCTAAGCGCGCCAGCCAGACAATGACAGGAGTGCAATTGTGAGCGAACTGACCGTAGCGGATGCAACAAACCGCATCTATGAATCGCTGCATGCCGATAATGCCGACCTCGACACACACATCGCCGCACTCAAGGCGGCATTGGCTCGGGCGGGTGTGAAAGAAGCGGTATTCGATCCGGCCAGGCTCGTGCAGAACAACCGTCAAGGCAGGAAGCTGATGCAGGCATATTTTCGCCAGCGCGGCGTGACGGTGAAATACTCGGCCTAATGAGGCCGGCTGACCGGCTCACCGGGTATCGCAGCAAATAAAGCATAGGAGAGGCCACTTTACGGCGGCCTCTCTGGCGTCGTTGGAAACCTGACGGGCGCTGTCAATCGTTTTGAACTGCAGCGGCGGCTTTGCGGATCACGTCCATCACGACGTCGCCGCTGATCGGTTCCGACCTCCTTCTCGGACGCGCGGACGGTATGTTTCAGCAGGATGTCAGGCTCCTGCTTGCCGCTGACGACTGCGGTCTGATCCTGATGACCTATCGCGGCGTGAGGCGCTCCTCCCAGAGCGTCGATGAGCGTCTCGCTGATGGTGTCGAATACGACGTATTCGAGATTCTATGAATTCGCTGCGCGACGGCGGCGATGTGGTCGAATTGCCCGTTTCCCGACCTTGCCGGCGGCCCGATGATGGATTTGGCTGGCGCCATAGCCGTCAATGGGAGCGCCAGCATGACCTGCCTCGACCGATGGACCGCCCACACGCCGATGTCGGACCCCGGCCAACAGGCGGAGGCTATCGCAGCTTTCTCTGACGAGGTCGGGCATCTCGCCGGCATCGTCCAGGGCCTCCTGGTGCATTCCAGCTGGCTCGGGGACTATGGTCTCGACGCCTCGAAGCTCGGGCCGAGCGCGCGCCAGACCCTGCCGATCGCCGAACGGCTTGCCGACATCATGCAGCGCGACGACCGTCCTCTCGCCCAGGCGCGGCCGGCCGACAGGCGATCCGTTGGTACATGCCGGGATTTTGCGCTCATGCTTTGTGCATTTCTCCGCAGCAAGGGCGTTCCCGCGCGTGTGCGATGCGGCTTCGCATCCTATTTTTCGACGGAGTGGGAGGATCACTGGATCTGCGAATATCGGGATGGCGGGACGGGCGAGTGGCAGCTCGCCGACGCACAGATTGACGCGATGCTGAGAGGCAGGAAACACATCGAATTCGACGCAGCCGACATGCCCCGCAGCGCTTTCCTCATGGCAGGGGAAGCCTGGCTGACATGCCGCCGCGGAGAGGCCGGGCCCGCAAGCTTCGGCCATGGCGGCACAACCGGTCTCTGGTTCCTGAAGATCAATGTCCTGCGCGACCACCTTGTCCTGAACGATCGCGAGACCTCCGAGTGGGATCGCTGGCGCGAGGTACCGGAGGCAAGCCGGCAGGTGCCACCCGATGAGCTGGCATGGCTGGATGATCTCGCCGCCCGACCGGACCAGTCGCGCGTCGCCCGCAAACCGGACTGGCTGGCCTAGGTTTGGTTACGTGGCTGGAGAGGCCGGCTGTGCTGGACGATCAAAAAACGAAAACCTAAAAGAGATCGACGCCAAGCCCGCGTTTTGAAGGAGGAGAAAAATGGAGCGTATCGAGAGGGAAGTGAGCGGCGGCTGCCAGTGCGGGGCCGTGCGCTACCACGCAACCGCGATGCACGACAATTCGCATCTCTGCCATTGCCGCATGTGCCAGAAAGCCTCGGGCAATGTCTTTGCCGCGCTTGTCGCCGCGCCCGACGATGCGCTCACCTGGACACGCGGCAGGCCTCAAGTCTGGAAGAGCTCGGAGCTTGTCGAGCGCGGCTTCTGCGCCAATTGCGGCACGCCCTTGTTTTTCCACCACCTCGAAAACGGCCGCACCAATCTGATGATCGGTTCGCTCGACGATCCGCACGCCTTTCCGCCGCATGCCAGCACCTGCACCGAGAACATGGTGGGGTGGTTCGATACGATCACGGGCATTGAAAATACCGGTGCGACCGAAACCAACGGTGCCGACTGGGCTGCGGCGATCAAGGAGAGCAGCAACCAGCACCCCGATCACGATACGAGTTCATGGATGGTCAAGGGGGCGTGATGGCTGACTCCTGTTCCCCCGGTCACGAGGGGATGGGCTGCGGCTCGATGCCGACATCGAGCAGATCGATCGAGACGGCGACGCGATCGAGGATGGGCCGGTTGTCCGGGCCGGTTGCGTAAACCCTGCGCTTCGTCGGGATTATCAAACCAGCGAAACTCCTGTGGTCGCTTGCATAGTTGGCGCTCCTGGTGCCGCCCATGATGTCGACGCTGTAGTCATGGCGCCGCAATAGGCCGTCCGCATTGAAATAGAAGGTCTGCACGGTGGAATGGCTGGGAACGATCGGCGGGAAGGTTACCTTCAGCCGGCGCCAGGTTTCATCCTCTTCCTGCCACGGCTCGATCTCCTCCGTCCTGAAGCCGGGAAGCGTGAAGAGAAACGGCGTCGTCAGATAGGTCCACATGGCATAGCCGGTGAAATAGATCAGGTGCTGCCGGTCCCAGGGTGTGGTGATCGTATGTCCTTCAAAGAGGGAACGCGGTGCGGCACGATGTTCGATGACGTCGCCGCCGTCAGCAACGATAGATGTTTGCTCCGGTTCCCAGACGCAATGCTGCCCTTTCTCCAGGAAGGGCGTGAATTCGGTGTGCGGGCGACGGGTGGAGACCGATGTGTGGATGTCGGCATAGACATCCGGCCAGCCCTTCACATGCCAGACCGCGCCACCAACTTTGATATGTGAATGCAATTGCTCGATCCGCTGCCAGCGTTGCAGGCCGCCATGCGCTTCGATTGCGAGATCCAATAGGTCGGTCACTTCGAGACCCTCCGGTTCGTGATGATCATAAAGGTTTAACTTTGAAACCTATCGACATCTATTCCGATATGGTTTAACTTTGCAACCGTAATTCGGATGAAAGGCGGGAAAATGAAGGGCAAGCGAACTGACATGGGGGATGCCCAGTGCGGGATCGCGCGGTCCCTGCAAGCCGTCGGCGATTGGTGGTCGCTCCTCATCATCAGGGAGGCTTTCAAGGGGCTTCGACGATTTTCCGAGTTTCAGAAGAGCCTCGGGCTCGCAAAGAACATCCTGTCGGTTCGCCTGCGAAAGCTCGTGGAGGAGGGCATCTTCACGGTGGAGCCGGACCCTGACTCCGCACTCAGCCATCTCTATCTCCTGACGCCGAAAGGGCGCCAGCTAAGCGTGGTCCTCGTCGCTCTCTGGCAATGGGGAGAAGAGCATTGCTTTGCAGAGGGTGAACTGAACTATGCGATCGTGGACAGCCTGAACCGGCAACCCTTGCAGAAGCTTCAGCTTGCAGCCCGAGACGGCCGGCCTCTGGACTCTCAACAGTTTCGCATTGATCCCCGGGATCGTTGACCCGGGATCGTTGAGCCCAGCCCCTAGGGAGCCTTCGTTGCAGGCGCAGGGCGCTTCTCGTCAAGCCTCTTCATGAAGCGCTCCATCTCGATAACGGCGCGCCGATGCGTTCCTTCACCGATAAGACCGGCATCGTCACGGCAGGTTACGCTGAAGAGGAGCGACTTTCCGTCGATCTCCGCCAGTTCGATTTCCGCGGTGATGTTCATTCCGACCGGCGTTGCCGCGACGTGACTGACATTGACATGGGTGCCGACGGTGCGCTGTCCCTGACGAAGGAAAGGTTGAAGGCCCTGCACACAGGTCTGCTCGATGAAGGCAATCATGATTGCTGTCGCCAGCACCGGCGGCATGTCACGAAAACCGGGCCAGGAATCGTCGATCTCGGGAACCGTATGGATGGGGGCGACACGCAGCCGCTCCACATGACGCAGCCCGACAAAGAGTGGCGGCAGTTCGGCTGACTGTCTCATATCTTGCCCAATCGCATATTGATCGGCCAGGAAATCGGCAGCTTCCGCGTTGGCTCGCCCCATAGGGACGAGACATCGCGTACGAAGCCCTCCAGAATATCATCGCGCCCGGCCTCGTTCACGCGCCGGACGGCGGACCAGGTCGACAGGTAACCCAGGAATTCTCCAAGCTCCCAGACACGATCGATCGTCATTTCGGGATAGGGCATCTCTTCGAATGGAAACTCGATGTCGGCATAGCCGGAATCCACAAGCTTGCGCTCCGGCGGCCAGTAGGGACCGATTTCATCGCTGTAGAACCTGTCGAACCGGTGCTGCAGGTCGGAAGGTGCAAGCCGCATCACGCCATAACTGAGCAAGGCGATGATCGCGCCGTCGTCGGCGACACGTCGCACCTCGGCGTAGAAACGCGGGCGGTCGAACCAGTGGGCCGCCTGCGCCGCGGTGATCAAGCTCGCGCTTGCGTCGGGCAGGGGGAGCCGTTCTGCGGGGGCACGGAGATAGTCGACGTTCGAAGGACCCTGCGCATTGGCGATCTGGTCTTCGCTGGGATCGATGCCGATGACCTTGTGGAAATGCTCCGCGAGCTGTCGCGTCAGTTGCCCGGTGCCGCATCCGACATCGACCGCGCAACCCCTGCCGCCGACGGTCTCAGCCAGAAACTTCGAAAGCCCGGCCGGATATTCCGGTCTGAATAACGCATAGGCCCTGCCGCCCATGTCGAACCAGTTTTTCGCAGTGTTTGTCGAGGTGTTCCTAGTCATCAGTCTTTCCCGCCCGTTCCGCATCCGCCAGCCGATCGGCAAAGCCCTGTCTTTCAAGGGCGGCCGCAAGGCTTCCCAACATATCGAGCAGCGGGAATCCGATTTCCGTCTCAAGCGCGCCGATGGCGCGGAACGTCGTTTCCCAATGGGGTTCCAGCCTCTTCAGAAGTTCCAGGCCGCGCCTGGTCAGCTTCAGGCCGCTCTTGCGTCCGTCTTCCATATCGTGCCGAACGACCAGATCGTCCTTCAGCATCAGGCTCACGGTCTGGCTGATCGCCCCTTGCGTGAGGCGGCTGGCGGTCGTGATATCAGTCACCGTGACGGCTCCTGCGCTGAGGGCACGGAGCACGGGCGTATAGCGGGGGCGGTAGTCGATATCCATGGCCCGATACCGCTCGGCTGCGCCCTGGTCCACCAATTCGCCGACATATCGAAGGAGTTCGCCCAGACCGGGCCTGTCTTTGTCGCTCATGGACAGGAAATTATATTAGCGCTAATGTAATTTCAAGCGCCCATCGTCATTCGCTCGACGAAGCCCTCATGTTCGACAGAACCCAGCGCGTCAGCTGCGTTGAAGGCTCAGCGAGGGACCTGCAGAGGGTGGTAAGACTAGGACGGCCTTTGTTCCACGCATCGGCCATTGCGATCTCCTCGCATCACGGCACAGAGAGAGCAGGACCAATCACCGGACAAGGAACCCAAGCACTGCTGCGTTTGCAAGATCGATGAAGAATGCGGAGACGAGCGGCAGGATGATGAACGCGATGGTCGCTGCTCCGTGGATCTTGGTGACCGCCGTCATGTTGGCTATTGCCGTGGGGGTGGCTCCGAGCGAAATCCCGCAAAAGCCGGCGGAAATGACTGCCGCATTGTAGTTGCGCCCCATGGCCGGGAACACGATGAAGATGATGTAGACGATGGCCGCAAGCGTTTGCACCGCCAGCACGATCGCGAGCGAAAGGCCCAGTCCGCTCAAGGCCCACAACTGCATGCTCATCAGGGACATCGCCAGGAATACGTTCAGAGAGAGATCGGATATGAGCGCCAGACCGCGGGTGTGTGCTGGCCAGGGCAAATTCGGAGCCAGGATCGGAATGCTGTTCGTCATCACGATGGCGACCAGCAGACAGACGACGAACAGCGGAAGATTGATCCCGGCTTCAAGGATAAGCTCGTGCAGGGCGTAGCCGATGATGATGGCAATATTTGTCACCAGCAATGTGCGCAACAGGCCGATGTAGCTGACATCGTCTTCCTGGCCGGCGACGGCATCCCGCGACACGCCGATCGTCAGCTCCTGGTCCTTGGGGCCACTCAGGCCATTCCGGGCGATCAGATACTGCGCGATTGGTCCCCCGATCAGACTGGCGACGACCAGGCCGAGCGTTGCGCTGGCAATGCCGATTTCGAGAGCATTGGTGAGACCGAAACGGTTCGACACGACAGGTGCCCAGGCAATCGCCGTGCCGTGCCCTCCGATCAGTGAGATCGAACCGAGAAGGATTGCCATGCCTTGTGGAAGACCGAGCACTTCGCTCGCCCCCATGGAAAGGAGGTTCTGGATGACAAGAAACGCAAGCGTGAGGGCCAGCAGGATGAGAAACGGCCTGCCTCCGGCAAAGAGATCGGAGACCCGCGCGTTCAGGCCGACGCCGGTGAAAAAGTAAAGCAGCAGCATGTCGCGTGCGGCAAGCTCGAAGCTGATCTCGATATCGAAGAACTCGTAGGTGGCGAGCGTCACGAGCGCTGCCAGCAGCCCGCCCGTGACTGCCTCCGGGATGCTCCAGCGGGTGAGGACGGGGATGAGCCGATTGAGGTTCGCGCCGGCGAAGAACACGAGGATCGCTATGGTGAAGGACAGCAGTCCCGGGACCTGTATTGTCGACATGTGCCACCTTCACCGTCAGACGCGCCGTATCGGTTGCAAAACACTGACACACGCGCTTTGACTGAACCAGTGAAAATATTGTTTCGCCCCCTCGCTGCTCCCGGGGACATCGTGCGGCATCCGGCTTCTGCGACCCGTTACTGGTTTCGAAGCACGCCGACGAGAGCCTTTCCGTCGGTGAAATAGGGATCGCCGCCGCCGTTGCGACCGTCTTTGGTCGGTCCGATGCCATTGATCTCATAGCTCGACAAAAGTTGCCCGGCCTTGAGAAGGTCGCTGATGACAAGGTCCCGCTCTGCATCGACGTCAGGGCCGATATGATGCGTGATTTGACCGGTATCGTGGCTGAAGCCGACGCCCCGATCAAAACTTGCCGAGCCCAGCCAATGCGGGCGGCCATTCGGGCCGGTTTGTTCGGTCAGCCAAAAACGAACATGGTTGCGTTCGTCGGCGCTTTTGCCGACGGGCTTTTCGAAAGCCAGATCCTGTTTTCTGCCCTCAAAAAGCAGGGGGCTGACCGGCGCATCGAGATCAGGCCGATCAAGCACCACGCTCAGTCCGATATCGATCGATGTGCGCAGGGTAATCTTATCGGCAGGATCCCATCCGGCCGCCGCGAACGCCCGGATGACCTCTTCCTTCGAACCGACAAGACCGACATTGATGGGATCGCCGGGAATACCCTGCTCGGTGGTCGTGACCATGTTGCCAACTTTGGCAACGCGGTCGGCATCGTGAAAAATCCAGATTTCGGGAATGACGAAATAGGCAAGCAGCAAATATGTGAACAGCAGGGCAGCCACAGTGCTGGTCGCCATGCGGATTCTCGTGCGATGACGCATTGGAAATCCCCCCAGATTGCCAGGGAGGATCATACGCCGAACATGCGGTGGCGACATTCATAATTTGCAGTTGTCGGCTCGATCTCGATCGCAGCAAAAGGCAAACGCACAGGACGTCGACTGTCGCGCCGACGATAGCGTTCATTAGAAGCTGCTTGAATTCTGATACGCATGTTGTATACAAGTTGTTTATCAGCTCGTGGAGCAGGTCCATGTCGCTTTCATTCTCTTCGCAGCCGGATGCCGCCCAGGACATGGTCTATGCCTGGTTGAAGCAGCACGTGCTGACCTTGCCCCGCCATGAGACGACTTTCCTGACGGAGTCGCAGGTCAGCCGGGAGACCGGAGTTTCCCGAACTCCCGTGCGGGAAGCCTTCCTGCGGCTGGAAGCCGACGGCTTGCTCAAGATCATGCCGAAGAAGGGGGCCTACATCGCGCCGATCACCGAGGCCGAGATCGACGATATCATGCAGGCACGGCGCCTCGTCGAAGAGTGGTGCGCGCAGCAGGCGAGCAGTTTCGGCAGCAGCGTCGCCGATGGATTGGACGACATGATCGCGCGGCAGGAACAGGTTCGCAACGATCCCGTCGCCTTCATCGAAAGCGATCGGGAATTCCACAGGACAATCGTGCGGGCAGCGGGCAACGTGGTTCTCGCAACATTCTACGAGAGCCTGCGGGATCGGCAGGTCAGGATGGGCGTGCATGCCATCTCCGTCGGCAGCCGGATCGACGAGGTCCTGGTCGAACATCGCGCAATTGTCGATGCGATCCGGGCTGGCGAGCCGGCACAGGCGGTGGCGGCGGTCGGCGAGCATCTGGCGAGGACGCTGACGGCATTGCGGGCGCCGGCTTTCGGCGGCCGGGCTGCCGTCTCTCGGGCTGCGGAATAGTAGCTGCACGGACGCAAACTTAAGGCTGACAAGAAAGCAGGAATGGCAATCGGATAATTCAGATCAGCACCGGGGGGCCGGACATGGAACCAGTTTTCGACGTGAATGCATTCAGGCAGGCGTTGGGGCAGTTTCCGACCGGTGTGTGCGTGGTCACCAGTGTCGTCGGCACAGAGACGCTCGGTGTGACGATCAGCTCGTTCAATTCTCTCTCGCTCGACCCGCCGCTTGTCCTGTTCAGCATCGATCGCCGTGCGGCCAGCCTGCCGCTTTGGCAGCAGGCGACGGCGTACACGATCAACGTTCTCTCGGAAAACCAGGCGGATCTTTCGGGCCGCTTCTCGCGGTCGCTTAGCGACAAGTGGGAGGGGATCGCCTGCGAGATGCGGGCAGGGCACGGTCCCGTATTGCCGGGTGCTGCGGCGGTGTTTCACTGCGCGCATTGGGCCGTCCATCAGGGCGGCGACCATCTTCTTTTCATAGGCAAAGTCATCTCGTTCCGCACATTCCGTGACCGCCATCCGCTGGTCTTTTCCAAGGGCCGTTACGCCGCCCTGGAAAATGAAGGATTCGCCGATCAATCGTGGCCGTTGGCCTCGCACTATTGAAGGGGGTAGTGATGTTGAAGACAGGTGCACAGCATATCGAAGCCCTGCGCGACGGCAGGCAGGTGTTCATCAACGGCGCTGTCGCGGGCGATGTCACCGCGCATCCGGCCTTTCGCGAAACGGTACGGTCCGTGGCGCGGCTCTATGACTTCCAGAGCGAAGAACGGAACCGGTCGCTCATGACCTGCGAAACGGAGAGCGGGGACCGCGCAAGCCGGATCTGGCAGATGCCGGCGAGCTACGCGGAACTCGTGGAGCGACGCAAGGCGCTGGAGACATGGGCCACACTGCATTGCGGTTTCCTTGGCCGCGCTCCCGATCATGTCGCCTCCTGCCTGTCCGGCATGATGATGGGGATCGATGTGTTCCGGGATCATGATCCGAAGCGCGCCGATGCGCTGGCCGACTATTATCGCCATGCCCGCGACAGCGATCTCTACCTGACTTATGTAATCATCAATCCGCAGGCGGACCGGTCGAAGACGGCAAGCCAGCAACAGGACCGCACGCTGACTGCCGGTGTCGTCGATCAGGATGCCGAGGGCCTGACGATCCGCGGCGCGAAGATGCTGGCGACGGGTGCGATCATGGCCAACGAGGTCCTCGTGACCTGCATCCAGCCTCTCTCGGAAGGCGACGAGCCCTATGCCGTCTCCTTCGCCGTCCCGATGAATGCGCGCGGCATGACAATCATGTCCCGCAAATCCTACGAGGAACATGCGGTGAGCGTGTTCGACAACCCGCTCGCCAGTCGCTTCGACGAGAACGACGCGGTCCTCTATTTCGATGACGTCAAGGTGCCCTGGGACAGGGTATTCATCAACCAGGATATCAAGATGTGCCAGCGGCAGTTTCATGACACGCCGGCGCATGTCCTGCAGAACTATCAGGCGCAGATCCGCCTGATGGTGAAGATGCGCTTCCTGTCGGGGCTCGCGCATCGCATTGCCGAAACCAACGGCATCGTCAATTTCCCGCAGGTGCGTGAGATCCTCGGCTCGCTGGCAGCCCAGAATGCGATGGTCGACGCCTTTGTCCACGCCATGGAGGTCAAGGGGCAGATGCGCGGCCGCCATTTCATCCCGGATGCGCACATGCTCTATTCGGCGCAGGTGCTGACCCAGAAACTTTATCCCGCCGTGATTTCGACCCTGCGCGAACTGGCGGGCGGCGGATTGATCATGCTGCCTTCGAGCGTCGCCGATTTCGCCGACCCGCAGCTGAAGGAACTGATCGAGAGGACGCAGCAATCACCGGCAACGAGCGCCGAAGGACGGGTGAAGCTGTTCAAGCTGGCCTGGGATGCGATCGGCTCGGAATTCGCCTCGCGCCATACACAATACGAAATGTTCTATGCCGGGGCGAATTTCGTCACCACCAACCACAGCTTCCGCACCTTCGACTGGCATTCCGGCACGAGGCTCGTCGACCAGATGCTGGATTCCTATTCGCTCGAAGGCGAGCGTCCGGCCGATGCCGCGGTGGCGGCATGAGCTTCCCGATTTCGGCCTTCCGGGAGCACAAGGAGTTCCACCGCGTCGACATGGATACCGGCTGGCATGGTCCTTCCGGCTATCCGCCCGGCATCGAACAGAAGATACTGGCGGGACGCCTGGACGAGACCGGGGGCAAAGGCAGCCGCACCCGCTTGCTCCGCTTCAGCCCGGGTGCGCGGACCGAGCGGCCGTTTGTCCACGATTACTGGGAGGAGGTCTATCTGCTCGAGGGCGACCTGATCGTCGGTGATGGAACAGAACTGGCGACCACCTTCTCCGTTCATACCTATGCCTGCCGTCCGCCCGGTGTCTTTCATGGACCATTCAGATCGGAGACGGGATGTCTGCTGCTGGAGGTCCACTACTATGACGCACCATAGATTCTGACGCAGGGTGGCCGAAAACCTCGCAGCCCATCGGACTGATCCGGCTATTGCCCACCGGCCGATACGGCGAGGAACACCGCCTTCTGTGCCTCGAAGGCGCGCTTGAATGCGGGCCGCGCCTGTCCGCGTGCGATATAGGCGCAGAGGCTGGGATATTCGCCCAGCAGCGCCGATCCCTCCAGCCGCAGCAGCACCGAGATCATCTGCAGGTCGCCGGCGCTGAAATTCCCGTCCAGCCATTCGGCATCGCCGAGCCGGGCGGAGAGTTCGCCGAGCCGCTTGCGGATGCGTCTTTCGACATGGGCCAGCCGCTCCGGGTACCAGCTCTCCTTGCCCTCTTCAAATCTGGCGGTCTCGCGGTCGACGATGACGGGTTCCATCGTGGAGATGGCGGCAAAGATCCAGGTGATCGCGCGCGCCCGGGCGTTGGCATCGTCGGGCAGCAGGCCGCCATGATTGAGGGCGATATGCAGGATGATCGCGCCGGACTCGAAGAGCGCGAGATCGCCTTCCTCATAGGTCGGGATCTGCCCGAAGGGCTGAAGCGCAAGATGGGCATGCTCCTTCATAGTCTTGAAGGAGACGAGGCGGACATCATAGGGCTGGCCTGCTTCCTCAAGCGCCCAGCGCACGCGCATATCGCGCGCAAGGCCCTTGCCGCGATCGGGCGAGCGTTCGAAGGCGGTAATGGTGATCGTCATTTCTGTCCTCCGTGATCTGTCCGTCTGGAAGACGGGCAGGCGGGCCTGAATCCGACAGCGGGATGTCAGTTCTTCGCTATCCGTCATGCCTGCGCGACATCCCCACCGGGTCCAATATCACGGGATCGGTGCGGAAATCGTCGGAACTTGGTAGCAATGCGGCCGCTTGATCTCCGTAAATTCCGGGCTTGCTTGCGGCGGCCATTATCGGCCGAGCAAACCTAAACAGGCGCTCCGGCGGAGCCGGGCACTTCGCCAAACCGGTTGGCAGTTTTCGAGCCAGGAGTGAGGATGATTGCAAGATGGAGCGCCAGCAGAAAAATGCCGGTGAGAATTGCCCCGATCAGGGAGCCAACCGCCTCGAAATAGCTATAGACCAAATGAAGCAAGAGGACTGAAGGGCTCCACCAGCCGCTCTGATCGAAGTCATGCAGACGCGTCACCATCAAGCAAAGGCTGGCGATGATAGCCAGCACATAGGTCAGGGCGACTAACGCCTCGACCATAGGAATCGTCTGCCGAGTTCCGACCGGCGTCAGTAGGCGAGTGAGCGCGAATATCGCGGCCGCGGCGAAAGCGATGACTGCCACGTTGGACAGGAAATAGCGAATACGACCAAGCCTACCGTGTAACGAGAATGCTCTGAGCATTGAATCCCTTGCCGCTGATCGAGAAAAACACTCTCGCGCCCATAGTTAGACGATTGCCTTGAAACAGCGCGATCGGCCGCTCCGTGGATTAAATCTCAGTGGCTGCCCCCTTGATCTCTGTCAAGGACTGCCGGGCGGGCCTGCGATACACCTTCTCATGTACCCGATTCCTGGACGTGCAGCGCCTGCGATGGCGCGACAGGAGATGGTGATTGGCCTGACACGCCTAAAGTGTCATAATGGTTGCGTCGGCAACTCTGGGGAGGCGTTGTGGCTCAAATCACGGATTCTGTCGCAGAGTTCAAGAGGAAGCGCAGGCGGGAGCTTTTGACCTTCGCCGTGCTCGCTTTCGGGATTTGGCCCGTGGTCGCCGTCGGCGTCGTCGGCGGTTACGGCTTCATGGTCTGGATGTACCAGATCGTCTACGGGCCGCCGGGGCCGCATGAGGTCAAGGCCGCACCTCCCGGCTCGGCAGAGTGAGGGTCTCCAATGGTTCTCTCGACACGCACGCGACGCGGTTTTCTGACCGGCAGGTCATCGGCAGATCCGACGACGAATTTTCCTCCCGGGTGATACTTCCCCCCGGAGCGACTGAAACATCCGTTCGAAGCTGTTCGGGCTGCGGCGCCTGCGTCGATGCCTGTCCCACCAAGATCATTTCGATCCGTTCGGGCGTTCCCACCGTGGACTTCAGGCTCGGCGAATGCACCTTCTGCGGCCAGTGCGCGGAACGATGTCCCGAGAGCGTCTTTCCGGCCGGTGCCGCCAGCAGCTTTGCCCATCATGCTGTTATCGATGACGGGTGCCTCGCCAATAATTACGTCGACTGTCAGGCCTGCCGCGACAGCTGTCCTGAAGGCGCCATCCGGTTCTGGCCGCGGCTCGGCGGGCCGTTCGTTCCCGAGCTCGATGCGCATGCCTGTACGGGATGCGGCGCCTGCATTTCGGTCTGTCCGGCCGATGCAATCGCGATGAAACCCCGCCATCGGGAGACAGCCCATGTCTGACAGCCGCCATCACGTCTCCAGCGCCGTCGTCGTCACCCGCCCGGAACTGACCGGAGATGTCGCGGCGCGTCTGGCAGCGATCGAAGGGGTCGAGGTTCACGCGACGGTGCCCGGCAAGATCGTCGTCGTGATCGAGGGGCCGCATTCGGGCGTGCTCGGGGAGAGGCTTATCGGCATTTCGGCGATGGACGGCGTGCTCGCCGCCCACATGGTTTTTGAACAGGCATTGGAAATGAAGGAGACGATCGATGACGACCGAACTCACGCGGCGTGATCTCCTGAAGGCGCAGGCGGCGGCGATTGCCGCGACGGCTGCCGGCATCGCTGCGCCCGCTGCGGCGCAATCGGTGCCGGGCGGGGTGGCGGCGCTGGAGATCAAATGGTCGAAGGCGCCATGCCGCTTCTGCGGCACCGGCTGCGGCGTCATGGTCGGCGTGAAGGAGAACCAGGTCGTTGCCACCCATGGCGACATGGAGGCCGAGGTCAATCGCGGCCTCAACTGCGTCAAGGGCTATTTCCTCTCCAAGATCATGTACGGCAAGGACCGGCTGACGAGCCCGCTGCTGCGCAAGCGTGACGGCGTCTATGCCAAGGACGGCGAGTTCGAGCCCGTCACCTGGGAAGAAGCCTTCGACGTGATGGCGGCGCAGGCCAAGCGCGTGCTGAAGGAAAAGGGGCCGACGGCGCTCGGCATGTTCGGCTCCGGCCAGTGGACCATCTTCGAAGGCTATGCCGCCACAAAGCTGATGCGGGCGGGCTTCCGCTCCAACAACCTCGATCCCAATGCGCGCCACTGCATGGCGTCCGCGGCGGTCGCCTTCATGCGCACCTTCGGCATGGACGAGCCGATGGGGTGCTACGACGATTTCGAAAACGCCGATGCCTTCGTGCTCTGGGGTTCGAACATGGCCGAGATGCATCCGATCCTCTGGACGCGGGTGGCCGACAGGCGGCTCGGGCACGAGCATGTGAAGGTCGCGGTGCTTTCCACCTTCACGCATCGCAGCATGGACCTTGCCGACATACCGCTGATCTTCAAGCCGGGTTCGGACCTTGCGATCCTCAACTACATCGCCAACCACATCATCCAGACCGGCCGCGTCAACCAGGATTTCGTCGACAAGCATACGAAGTTCATGAAGGGCACGACCGATATCGGCTACGGCCTGCGCCCCGACAACCCGCTCGAATTGAAGGCCAAGGGTGTCGCCGACGCCGCCAAGATGGAGCCGATCGATTTCGAGGCCTTCAAGGCGATGGTCTCGGAATACACGCTCGAAAAGGCGGTCGAGCTCTCCGGCGTCGACAGCGCCTTCCTGGAGCAGCTCGCGGAACTCTATGCCGATCCCAAGACCAAGGTCATGTCGCTCTGGACCATGGGCTTCAACCAGCATGTGCGCGGCGTCTGGGCCAACCAGATGGTCTATAACCTGCATCTGCTCACGGGAAAGATTTCCGAGCCGGGCAACAGCCCGTTCTCGCTGACGGGACAGCCGTCGGCCTGCGGCACGGCCCGCGAGGTCGGCACCTTCGCCCACCGCCTGCCGGCAGATATGGTCGTCACCAATCCGGAGCATCGCAAACATGCCGAGGAAATCTGGAAGGTGCCGGAGGGGCTGCTGCCGGACAAGCCCGGTTATCACGCCGTCGAGCAGGACCGCATGCTGCATGACGGGAAGCTGAATTTCTACTGGGTGCAGGTCAACAACAACGTCCAGGCCGCGCCGAACACCAGCAACGAGACCTATAAGGGCTACCGCAATCCGGACAATTTCATCGTCGTCTCGGACGCCTATCCGACAGTGACAGCCATGAGCGCCGATTTGATTCTGCCGGCGGCCATGTGGGTGGAGAAGGAGGGGGCCTACGGCAATGCCGAGCGGCGCACGCATGTCTGGCACCAGCTGGTCAATGCGCCGGGCGATGCCCGCTCCGATCTCTGGCAGCTGGTGGAATTTTCCAAGCGCTTCACGACCGACGAAGTCTGGCCCGCCGACATCCTCGACAAGAACCCGGACTACAAGGGCAAGACGCTCTACCAGGTGCTCTACCAGAACGGAAATGTGGACGAATTCCCGCTGACGGACGTCTCGCCAGACTATGAGAACCGCGAGGCCAAGGCATTCGGCTTCTACATCCAGAAGGGGCTGTTCGAGGAATATGCCCATTTCGGCCGCGGGCATGGACATGATCTGGCACCCTACGACATGTACCATCAGGTGCGCGGCATGCGCTGGCCCGTCGTCGACGGCAAGGAGACGCGGTGGCGATACCGCGAAGGTTACGATCCCTACGTCAAGCCGGGCGAGGGGCTGAAGTTCTACGGGCAGAAGGACGGCCGCGCGGTCATCCTGGCGGTGCCTTACGAGCCTCCCGCCGAGTCGCCCGATGACGAGTTCAATTTCTGGCTCGTGACGGGCCGTGTTCTCGAACATTGGCATTCCGGCTCGATGACGATGCGTGTTCCCGAGCTCTACAGGGCCTTTCCCGGTGCGCGCTGTTTCATGAACGGCGACGACGCCAGGAAGCTGGGCTTCAACCAGGGGGCGGAGGTGCGCATCCAGTCACGGCGCGGCGAGATCATCAGCCGGGTGGAAATTCGCGGGCGCAATCGCATGCCGCATGGCGTGATCTTCGTGCCGTGGTTCGACGCCAGCCAGCTGATCAACAAGGTCACGCTCGACGCCACCGACCCCATCTCCAAGCAGACGGATTTCAAAAAATGCGCAGTCAAGCTTCTTCCGGTCGCCTAATCTCCAGGCGCGCTCGGGCGATCGCGGCCGTCGCCCTTCTCCTGCTCACCGGCACCGTCACGCTCGCGCAGATGGTGCCCTCGTTGTCCGGCAACGAGAATCCGATGGAGAGCAAGGAGGCGAAGCCGGTTCCCAAATGGGTGATCGATGACATGAGGAAGATGCGGAATTATCCGGACCAGCCTCCGATCATCCCGCATTCGATCGAGGGCTACCAGCTGACGGTGAACGCCAATCGCTGTCTCTCCTGCCATCGGCGCGAGCTGACCGAAGGCTCCGGTGCGCCGATGATCAGCGTCACCCATTACATGACCCGCGAAGGGCAGATGCTCGCCGATGTCTCGCCACGGCGATATTTCTGCACCGCCTGCCACGTGCCGCAGGCGGATGCGAAGCCGCTGGTGCCGAACACCTTCAAGGATATGAGCGAGCTGGGCTTCAAGCCTGCGGGAAGCGAGCAATGATCGGGAGGATCAAAACGATAGTCCTGTGGTGCTGGCGCCTGTTGCGCTCGCCGGCAACGACACTCAGCCTGGCATTCCTGACGCTCGGCGGCTTTGTCGGCGGGGTCATGTTCTGGGGTGCCTTCAATACTGCGCTCGAAGTGACCAATACCGAGGCCTTCTGCACCGGCTGCCATGAAATGAAAACGAACGTCTATGAGGAGCTGAGCCGCACCGTTCACTTCTCGAACCGCTCGGGCGTTCGCGCCACGTGCCCGGACTGCCATGTGCCGCACCAGTGGACCGACAAGATCGCGCGCAAGATGCAGGCGTCGAAGGAAGTCTGGGGCAAGATATTCGGGACGATCAACACGCGCGAAAAATTCCTCGACAAGCGGCTGGAACTCGCCGAGCACGAATGGGCGCGGCTGAAGGCCAATGACAGCCTGGAATGCCGGAACTGCCACTCGATGGGCGCCATGGACCTGACGAAACAGACCGTGCGCGCCGCCGAGATCCACACGCGATACCTGCTGCCGGGCAAGGCGACCTGCATCGATTGCCACAAGGGCATCGCGCATGAGCTTCCGAACATGGAAGGCGTCGATCCGGGCTGGAAGGTTCCGGCGGAGCTGATGGGCAGGAATGCCGATCCCGGCTGGCATGAGCGGGCCAAGCTCGCGGCCTATCTCGGCACGGCCGATGCGGTGGCCATCGACAACTGACGGCTGCGGCGGCCCCGCCTGGTGTCGCAAGAAGGGCAGGGCATGCGTGTGAAGGTCCGCAGCTCCAAGCCTCTGAAAGCGGCAGGCTTTCCGGGGCTTGGAACGTTTGCCGGGGCATCCGCGTTTTCGCCGTCATGATGTACGTGCAGCCCGTTCCTTCGCCGCTTGTCTCCCCGCGGGTCGGCAAGATCGTTCAGACCGGCCGCGAGCAGATCCATATGCTCGAAAGCGGCAGCGCGGGTGCGGATCCCGTCGTGCTGCTGCATGGTTGCGGCAGTATCGCCGAGGAGGTGATGATGCCGTTTTCGGGCAGCGGCCTCCACATTATCGCGCCCGACAGGCCGGGTTATGGTTTCAGCGCGGCACTGCCTGCCGGCGAGCGCGGGCCGCTTGGCCAGTCCTTCTGGCTGGAGCGTTTGCTGGAGGCGCTGGCGTTTGAGCGTGTGGTGCTCGCTGCCCACTCGATCGGCTGCGCGGCAGCCCTGCATCTGGCCGCCCGCCGGCCGGATCTGCTGAAAGGCCTGTTTCTCATCTCGCCCTGCTGCCGGCCAGTTCCCTTCAAGCCGCTGATCGTGCTGCGCAGCGCCGTCGCTCCCTTCGTCGGCCCCGTCATCCGCCAGCATGTGATTGCCCGCTGGTCGTCCTATTTCCTCGAGCGCGGCCTGCGCACCTCGTCCCATCCCAATCCCGTCGCCGCAGGGCTTTTCGCGCTGCCGGCCATGCATGTGGTCAATGCCGCCTCGATCGCCACCATGGCCGAGGAACTCTGGGCCTTCAACGGCGACATGCAGCCGCTTCGGAGCCTGCCGGCGGAGCTGCCGGTTTCCGTTCTCTTCGGCCGTGAGGACCGGATCATCGGACCGCGCTGGCATCTCGACTGGCTGCACGAGAGGCAGCCGGCGGCCCGGGTCGAACTGCTGGATGGCATCGGCCACATGCCGCACCATGTCGCCTCCGATCTGGCGGTGACGATGCTCTGCGATCTTGCAGGCAAGACGCCGGACGATCTTGCGGACAAGACGTTGGACGATCTTGCGGACAAGACGTCGGGCGAAACCAGTGAGGCGAGCCAGCCCACAATCGCGGTCGCCTAAGGGCGTCGCGCAAAAAAAGCCCGCCTGGCTAAGGCGAGCCGAAAGTTGCTGCCCTTGTCGGGCATGGGGAAGTCAAGCGGTGGTAAGGGCCTCGCTGGATCGGGCCTCCGGAACTGCGGGCCGCGGAGCGGCGTTTTCGCCGGCGCGGCGGGCCAGCTGCCGGCTGGCGGTATCGAGCAGGGTTGCGAAGGCGGCAAGGCTGATCCTGTCGGCGCGCAGCATCTGGCGGATCAGTGGATCCCTCAGCATATCCGATGCGGTCATCTCATTCATAGCTGGTCCTCCTTGTCCGAACCTATGGTAGGCGTTGTTTGTAAAGAATACATGTCAAGGTGGTGACAAAAGCAAGGCGGAGTCGGCGAGCGTTCGAAGGCGGTCGTGGTCATCGTCATCGCTGTTCTCCTTGACCTCCCTGGCAAGATGACGCGCGAGCAGGCACGAATTCGACATCCGGTGCCAATTTTTGCCATCGGTCATGCTGCAGAATGGGCGTCAGTGCCGGGCGCCAAGCCGGCTCGCGGTGCCCACGGCTCTGGCCGGATGGGCGTTTTGACGGTGGCGAGCCTGTCGCGGTATAGAAGGCGGGTCTTCCGAAAATCCCTTCGGGGTTTTCGTTCCGCCGGCAAGGCCGCGGCCGCCATCTGCCGTCGGCCTCGCAGAATTTCCACCGAGGGAGACGGGCATGAGCAGGTTGAACAGCAGTGCGTTTGCCTTGTCAGGTGCGGTGCTTTTGATGAGCCTTGCGCCGGCATTTGCCGAGAACAAGGCGGCGGTAATCTATCGCTGCGATGACGGCGAAGGCGCCACCGCAAGCTTCGTGACCGAGCCGAGCGCGGTGCTGCTGACCACGGGCGGGAAGAGCTTCCGTCTGCCGCAGGGCATGTCCGGTTCCGGCGCGCGTTACACCGACGGCACCGTGCTGTTCTGGATCAAGGGCAACGATGCGCAGCTGGAGGCGCCCGGGCGATCCACCAGCTGCCACGTGCAGTAAGCCGGCGCCTTCGGGCCGGTTGCGTCGAGAGGCCTGATTTCGCGACAAGCGGAACTTTTGCGGCTGCGCATTGTTCGTTTCGTGGCGCCTCAATCAGGAGAAACAATCATGAAGCCTTTTCTCATCGCCGGTCTTGCCATGCTCATCGCATCGCCCGTGCTTGCGCAGACAGCCGCAGAGAAAACCGGTGTCAATTCCGCTCTCGGGGTTGCACCGAAGACAGAGGATTTCGTTGCGGAGGCGGCGACATCGGACATGTTTGAGATCGATTCCAGCAAGCTTGCCATCGCGCGCTCGGACGCTGCGACCAAGGCTTTCGCCGAGCAGATGGTGAAGGACCATCAGAAGACGTCGCAGGAGCTGAAGGCGCTGGTCTCGGGCGGCAAGGTGCAGGCGAAGATCCCGCAGACGATGACATCGGCCCAGAAGGAGATGCTCGACAAGCTCAGCAGCCTGCAGGGCGAGGATTTCACCAAGCAGTATCATGCCGACCAGGAGGAGGCGCATGAGGATGCCGTCGATCTCTTCAAGCGCTACGGCGATGAGGGCGACAATCCGGACCTGAAGGCCTGGGCCGCGAAGACCCGGCCGGCGCTCGAGCATCACCTGCAGATGGCAAAGGACCTGAACAAGTAGGCCATTCGATCGGCGGCAGGGCGCTGCGGTGCTTTTCAGGTCAGTCACCCGGGCATCGCAGCCAGCCGCACCACATCAAAACGCGCCCTTCAGCGCCTCCATCACCACTCTCACGGCCGGCACGTCCCTGATCTCGGCGTGGACCACCAGCCAGATTTCCCGCGTCAGAGCGTTTTCGTCCCCGATGCGCTGAAGGCCATCGGCATCCGTGACAGCGAAATCCGGCAGCAGCACCACGCCGCCGCCGAGCCTTGCGGCGGCGGCCTGAAATTCCAGCACCGAAGAGCGGATCGCGATCGGACGGCCGGCGGCGAGTTCGGTCAGGCGCAATTGCTGCGGCGAGGCGTTCATGCCCTCGTCATAGCCGATGAAGGTCCATTGCGCTTCCGGCACGCTTTCGAGATAGGCCTTCGCGGCATAGAGGTGGAAGGCCATGTCGCCGAGCCTGGTGATGGCATAATCGCCATCTTCGGGGCGTGACATGCGCACGGCAATATCGGCCTCGCGGCGGTTCAGCGAGGCGAGGCGTTTTTCGCCGACAAGCGTGATCTCCACGCCCGGATGCTCGCGCCTGAGGGCGGCGACAGGTTTTGCCAACAGCACGCTCGAGAGCGCCGGCGGGGCGCTGATCCGCACATGGCCGCGCGTCTCCGTGGCGCTTGCGCGGCCGAGCTGCTCGATGACCGCCATCTGCTGGGCGACGAGGGCCGCATGCCCGGCAACCTGCTCGCCGTCGCCGGTCAGGATGATGCGCCGACCGCGGCGGTCGACGAGCTTGCGGCCGAGATTTTTCTCGAGCGCGGCTATGCGCCGGCTGATCGTCGCGTGCTCGACGCCGATCTGCCTTGCCGCGCCGAGAAAGGTTCCCGCCTGCGCCAGCGCCAGGAAATGCCTGAGATCATCCCAGTCTATATGTGTGAATTCCTTCCCAATCATTGTGCGACGATAGGGAATTTTCACACACAGGGCTAGCGGCTAGTTTGCCCCCATCCGCAAACCCCATGAAGGAGAATGACCGATGCCCGACCAGATCGTCCTGCTCGACGCCCCCGGCGATGTCACCCGGTTCCGGCTGCAGGATCAGCCGCCACAAAGCCCCGGCGCCGGCGAGATCAGGATCCGCCATCAGGCCGTCGGCACCAATTTTCTCGATGTCTATCACCGCAAGGGGATCTATGCGCTGCCTTCCTATCCCGCCGTCATCGGCGTGGAGGCGGCCGGCGTGGTCGAGGAGATCGGCCCCGATGTCTCCGGCTTCCGGCCGGGTGAGCGCGTCGCCTATGCCGGCCCGCCCGCCGGCGCCTATGCCTCCACCCGCATCGTCGCGGCCGAAAGAGTGATGGCGCTTCCCGACGCCGTCTCCGCAAAGGTCGCCGCAAGCTCGCTGCTCAAGGGCATGACGGCCTATATGCTCCTGAGAAAAGTCACCGATGTCGGGCAGGGCAGCACCGTGCTCATCCATGCCGCTGCCGGCGGGCTCGGCAGCATCCTGGTGCGGTGGGCGAAATCGCTCGGCGCCACCGTCATCGGCACCGTCAGTTCGCCGGAAAAGGCTGCCCTTGCCACCTCCTACGGCGCCGATCACCTGATCGTCGGGCGAGGAGCCGATATCGTGGCCGAGGTCAAGCTGCTGACCGGCGGGAACGGCGTCGATGCCGCCTATGACGGCATCGGCGGCGACATGCTGCTGCAGACAATCCGCGCCGTGCGCCCCTTCGGCACCGCCGTTACCATCGGACAGGCCGCAGGTCCCATCCCGCCCGTTGCGGTCGAGGAGCTGCGGCCCGGCAAATCGCTCTCGCATCCGAGCATCATGGCCTGGTGCGCCGATCCCGACCGATATCGCGAGGCTGCGGAAGCTGCGATCGCCGCCATGGGAAGGGGTATCGTCTGCGAGATTTCAGCCGAATATGCGCTGGCGGAGGTGGCCCGCGCGCATGAGGAGATGGAAAGCGGGCGGTCGGCCGGGAGTATTCTTCTGCTGCCGTGATGGGGCCGGGGCAGGAGGCTGCTGCGGCTTATGGCGCTGTTTTGAGCTGACGAAAAACCCCTCCCCAACCCCTCCCCACAAGGGGGAGGGGCTTAACGTGCGGCAGCTGCTTCTCCATACGCAAAGTTGCAGAAGAGGCGAGGCGGTACGCCCCGGGGTAGCCCCTCCCATCTGTGGGGAGGGGTCTTTTCGCCGACACCCCGCACTGTGTCTTGCACGCCGCCCGTCCATAGGCTATATACTGAACCATATGGTTCAGTATTCACAAACCCGCCTCGATACCTCGTTTGCCGCGCTTTCGGACGCCACAAGGCGCGGCATTCTGGAGCAGCTCGGGCGTGCAGACGCGTCGATCACGGACCTTGCCGAGACGTTCCGCATGACGCTGACCGGCATGAAGAAGCATGTCGGTGTGCTGGAGCGGGCGGGGCTCGTCATCACACAGAAGGTCGGGCGCGTGCGCACCTGCAAGCTCGGTGTGCTCCGTCTGGAGGAAGAGGCGGCATGGCTCGAGAGCTACCGCCAGCTCTGGGACACACGCTTCGATGCATTGGACAAGCTTGTCGAGGAACTGAAACAGAAGGAGAAGGACGATGGAGAGTAAGCCTACCCCCATGAAGAACCCCACGACGGTGGAACGGACGTCCGAGCGTGAACTCGTCGTGAGGCGAACCTTCAACGGCCCGGCACATATCGTGTTTCAAGCGTGGACCAAGCCCGAGCTGTTCATGCGGTGGTGGGCGCCGAAGTCGATGGGCGTGCCCATGCTTTCCTGCGAGATGGATGTGCGCGTCGGAGGCGGCTACCGTATAGCGTTTGGCCACGATGCCGCGAGCGCGATGGAATTCTTCGGCAAATATCTCGACGTGATACCGAACGCGCGCCTGGTCTGGACGAATGAGGAAAGCGATGACGCTGCCGTGACCACGGTGACCTTCGAGGAAAAAGACGGCAAGACGCTACTGGTCCTGCACGAAGTCTATCCCTCGAAGGAAGCGTTCGAGGCCAATTCCGGGGCGGAGGGCGGGTTGCCCGAACAGTTCGAACAGCTGGACGAGCTGCTCCTTACCCTCGGTGCGGAAGGGGCGTAAATCGCCGGTTTCCCAGACCGGCCGCCTGGCGCGGCCGGTCCCGGTGCCGCAAGGCGCGGCCATGCCGGCAAGGCGGACTAGAGGCGACTTGCGAAATTTCCCAGGAGCGCCAGACCTTCCGGCCACTCGCCGAGGTCGCTTTGGCCGTTGATATGGCCCGCCGCTCCGATCACCTTCAGTTCGCTTCCCCATTGCTCTGCCCGCCTCTCGGCATAGGGCAGCGAACCATAGGGATCGTCGGTGCTTGCCACGATGAGCGACGGAAATCGAAACCGCTTGCCGGGTACGTCCGCAAAGCCTGCCGCCTGTGACGGAAAGGCCGGAGAGGCCGGATCCGGCACGGCTACCAGCATTGCGCCCTTTACCGGAAGATCGGACACGTCATGCCAATGTGCGACGAGCAGGCAGGCGAGGCTGTGAGCCAGGAGTAGAGGTGGCGTTTGCGCCGCACGCACGGCCTCTTCCAGCGCCGCAATCCAGTCGGAAAGATCAGGCTCGTCCCAGCTCGCAGGTTGGAAGCGGCGGATGGAGGGATCGGTATTCTCCCAATGGCTCTGCCAATGGGTCTTTCCGGAATTGCCGATGCCCGGCAGATGGATGATTGCGGTCATGCTTCGCCTCTCGTGGTTATCGCGCAAACATGACCGTTTACTCGGATTGGATAAATTGGCATTCATCGGAAAAACCCGCGGCAAACCGATGGATTCAAAGTCGATGGCGAAATATTTCGATAGTCGTGCCGAGCTCGATCCAACCGATATTGCCATGATCGAAATTCTGCAGGGCGACGGGCGCATCAGCGTTTCCGAACTTGGAAGAAAAGTCGGGCTCTCGCAGCCGGCAACATCGGAACGCCTGAAGCGGCTTGAAGAACGCGGCATCGTCAGCGGCTACAGGGCTGTCGTCGATCCGGCTTCTGTCGGGCTTGGAATGATGGCAATCATTCGCCTGCGCACCACGCACGAACACATCAAGACCTGCCTGAAGCAGTTTTCCGAAATGCCCGAGGTCATCGAGGTTTTCAGGCTGACGGGCGAGGACTGCTTCCATCTGAAGGTCATCGTGCCGTCGCCGGCCGAGCTCGAAGGCATCGTCGATGCCGTTGCCCGCTATGGCTCGGTCAACACTGCGATCGTGTTACGCAGCGAGCCTCCCAAACGGATCGGGCGCGAGCTCATCATGAAGGGCTGATTTCGCGATCATCGCGATGTGGGTGCCACGGGATTTTCTCCCTGGCTCAAACAGCGGCGTCGTATCGCAGCGCGATACGACCAACTCGCCGTTCGTCTCTTTGTTCTCATCACGCTCGAGAGCATGATGATCCGGCTTGCATGACGAATGCGTCACGACAGCCTAGTTGGATCGCACCGTCTTGCTCGCGATCAGCATCACAAGCTCTTCGGAGGCATCGGCAAGGGCCAGTGCCAATTCCGCTGCCGACCATCCATGTTTCTGCAGATTGCCGAGCATTGCCATCATTGCGATTTCGACTTCCTTGCGGCAGTTCGAAGTCACTTTCAATTCGACGTAGTTCTGGTTTTCCGTAGTGATCATCTTAGCCTCCGTTTGCCCATGACCGGGCAGCCCGCATCAGAATTCTCAAGGTTCGATAGAATGGGGTTGCGCGTCAGCGTCAGGCTCATACGCATAGACTCAAGCGCCTGAGCTTGCGCGCAACCCCTCACTTCGCCTCACATGGCCTTGCCAGCGATCGCCTCGATCCTCCCCCAGTCGAGTGATCAAGGAAGACTCCGTAGCCGGTTATAAGTATTCTTTTTGACGGCTGCGGGTTGTGTGACGAAGAGTTTCCGCAATGGCCGAAGCCTATGCAGAACGCGCACGAATATTTCCCGGGCAGTTCATGACTGCCCCTTCATATCCTTGTGTTTTTACTTGGGTTCCTGCCGTTTCACCTGGGGCTGCTCCGTCCCTGTCGGGCGCTTTCAGGTGAAATATTCCGGTCTATTCCGTCTCCATCAGGGAATTGACCGTGCTTATTTAAATACAGCCATGGGGCGCAATTGTCGTTATCCGCCCGTCCTGAAAATTATCGTTGCGTACATTTCTGCTCCAAAGGGATTATGATAAACAACTTAAAGGGGTGAGCGCGCGCCGATTCCCGGCCAGGGCGGTTTCCGGTGGCGATCTTGCCGTAAATAAGCGATTGTTCATTTTCGATTTCAACGGCCCGGTCGGATCGGTTGGCACGCTGGAGGGATTGGATGGCTACGGGTTCTGGATCTGGAGATGACCCCGCTGCGGGGCAGGCGTGGCCGGCCCATCTGGAGCGGCGGCGGTGGCCGCGCGAGCCGGCCGCGGAGAAGGAGCTGCGTGCGGATGTCGCGCCTGCGCTGGTACCCTTGCGTTTCTCGACGAAAGATCTGCCGGCGCAAGACCAGTTCCAGGCCTGGCGCGCGCATATGGCGCCGCTCGTGGATGTGCGTCTGCCGGACGGAAAATCGCCCGAGGACGGGTTTCTTGCCGAACAGACCGGCTGGCATCTCGGCAGCATGCTGATCGTCCAGCAGCATACACAGGCGCATGGCTATAGCCGCGATCAATCCATGCTGCGTTCGAGCCCGATCGACCATTGGAATGTCGGCCTGCTTCGCAGCGGCCGGATCTGGACCGAGGTCAGCCGTCACGTCACGGAAACGGCTGCCGGCGAGGTATTTTTCAGGTCGCTCGGTTATCCCTATCGCGGGCGCATGACCGATAGCGTCGCCGTGCTCGTCTTCCTGCCCTATGAACTGCTGGCCGTCGATGCAAGCATCCTCCAGGGCGCCAACAACACGCTTCTGTCCGGCAGCCTGGCTGAATTGCTCGTCAGTTATATCGCCGGCCTGGAAACGAAGCTCAGCAGCCTGACGACCGGGGAGGTGCCGCGCATCATCCAGACGATCGCCGATATGGTCGTTGCATGTGCGGCGGCGTCCATGAGGTCGGATGCGGGGCAGATGCAGACCGGCATGGGAATAATGGAGCGGGCGCATCGCTACATTCATCTCAACCTGCAATCGGAGAATCTGACGCCCGACACCATCTGCCGCGCCGTGGGCATTTCGCGCACGCGGCTCTACCAACTGTTCGAAGCGAGCGGCGGAGTGCTGAACTATATCCGCAAGCGGCGGCTGCTGCAGGCCTATGCGGACCTGAGCAACCCGGCCGACGGCAGGCCGATCTCCGAGATTGCGGAGGCCGCAGGCTTTGCCGTCGCTGCCAATTTTACGCGCGCCTTCAGCCACGAATTCGGAGTGAGCCCGCGTGAGATCCGCAAGACCGTGGCAACCGAGCGCCCGGCTGTTCCTGCCCAGCGTTCCACGCGGCATCATGGGACGACGATCGGCGACTGGCTGACGCTTGCAGGCTGATCCCTGACACAAAGCTGCCGCTCAATCGTCAGCAAATTGCCCCGCCACCGCCGCACCGTGCCCTCTTGGCAGTCCATCGTTGCGACCTCGCCGGCCCCCAGCGGCTGAGCGATCGACCGAGGCGGTCCTGCTGCCGATCAAATCTTGCACGTGAAAAGGAATGACTATGATCACTCGTTACACACCCGTCGCAACGATGACCGCTGTGGTCTTCAGCCTGCTTGCTCTCAGCCCGGCATCCGCCGAGGACATGGCCCAGGCGCAACAGCAGCCGTCGGCACAGGGCCAGGCGCCGATGCAGGGGCAGAGCGGCGACAATGGTGCAGCCGCACCCGTCAGCGATCAGAAACTCGAGGCCTTTGCCGTTGCCTATCTGCAGGTCGACAAGGTCAGGAAGGAATATTCGGCCAAGATCGGCGCGACGAAGGACGAGGCTTCGAAGCAGAAGCTGCAGGAGGAAGCCAAGAAGCAGATGGTCGACACTGTCGAAGCCTCCAAGGACATCTCTGTCGAGGAATACTCGTCGATCCTGACGGCCGCACAGAGCGACCCGGCTCTCGCCAAGAAGGTTCTGGAAAAGATCGGAACCCCGCCGCCGGCGCAGCAGCAGCAATAGGGCTGCGCGTTTCTGCATAATCCTTGAATTGCAGAGGATTACGTCGAGGAATACACCTCGATCTGGGGCGAGGTCAGCACCATCCTGGCCTGTCTCCCCGGATCGCCGCTGATTATTGCGCCTTCCGGTTTGCGTGATCTGCGGCCTGCATCGCGTCGACAAAGGGAGGGCCGAGCACGGCTTCGACCGCGGTCATATGGGCAAAACACGAATCATTGCCATCGGTTTCGAAGGCCTAAACCAAAAAATGCTCTATCGGCGTCTTAAATAGCACCGAGTTGCGTGCGCGACCGAACTTTTTGCACCTGTCGCGTTGCCATCGCGTCAATTGCTCTACAGCATTATGTCCAAGTGAAATATCGCAGGCTTCTGTGGTAACGTGGCGACGCGCTCGCCAAAATATGGAATTTCGCGGCGTTTTGCTCGTTGGCGCAAATGCGGGGACGCTCCGTTATTGGATTTCGATCCAGTTGAAGCGATGATCCCTGAAAAGCCTGTCGAAATAGACAGACCGATGTTCATTTCGGTGATGCCGAGAAAAGAAATGGTCGATCTCGCGAAGGTAGTTGAACAGATGCCACACGTCAGCGAGCTGGTTCGTTGACATGGACGCGTGAGGGCCCATTGCCACGGAGACAACCGCTTTGCCGTTGCCTTCGACGTACTCCACTGGAAACCAGCCTGCTTCGACATTTGCCAAAGCAAATTCCGCGGGATCCATGCCGAGGTTCTGGACATGAAAAATCGTCGGCGGTTGGGGCAATCTATTTGCCAATGCGAGATACTTGTCGGGCCTCGTATACTGATCGAGGTCGAATGCTCCGCTCGTCAGAAGATCCCGCTGATTGTCAACGAAGCGACAGTAGGCCTGTACTGCTTTGCGCGCATTGGCATCCGCGGTCGGTTTCAGGCCTCCTTCGATTTTTTCCGCCAATGAAAGGTTTCGTACGAGAGAGAGTTCGACATTCTGTTTCCAGACCGAGCAACCAAGACTTTCGTCGAGATCTCGGAAAATCTTGAATACGGATGCTTCTGGGCGCGGAAGACCGACGCGCTTGAACCACGCTATTGCGCCCGCATACCTAGCGGCAGGCGACCCTTGCGCCTCTCCAACATCCCAGTCTTTCATGTCCTTACCGAAGACTTCTCCGCTCAAAATCGCCCACGTCGATGCAATGAGAACGGCCCGTGGGATGAGGGGACCGTCGGAAGAATGAACCTGAATGAAAGGCAGGAGTGCTCGAATGTAGCGGGGGGCATCCGTTGCCAACTGTCTCAGAAAGTCATTGGCCGAAAAGCCGACGCACGATTCGTGAGCGGCAACCATCTGTACTGTGACCGCGGCCGCTTCAAATACCTCCCAGGGCTGGAGATTTCCGACCCTCGAAAATGGAAGGCCACGCAACAGAAAGTCGACCTGATCATAGTGGTCCTTGAGTATTGCCATGCGCAACATGTATAGGCGGCGCGCCTCGTCTTCATCCTTGCCGTAGGAGGAAAAGAAGCCCTCGGAAAGCGGAGGGAACACTGGATATTCAAGGATGCTGTCTGCTCTCAGCATTGCCGGGCTGGCAATCTGATTTGGAATGACTGGCATCGGCAACGGCCGCAAGTTGGCGCCGAAGAAACCTGTAGCCTCAAAGTCGGCAATCAGTACCCCGCGCTCCTGCTCGGAAAGCTCGATCCATTTTTCGGCCGGTACAGGAACGCAATTGCAGCCCGTTTCGAAACCGGCAGCGACCATGTCGTTGAACACCTGATCGAAATTGGTCGCGATCTCGAGGCGAAGTCTGAGCAACTTAGCGGAATAGGGACTAATTAGCGCGTCGTGGAAATGACGCACTTCATGTTCCAAGACGGTGCCAAGCCACACTTTGTCGACAGCGCGCGGGTCTAGTGGATCGAACTGGAAGACCTTTCGATCCACGTAGAATTCATTGAATGTTGCAACCGCCTCGTTCGAATTCAGCGTCACCTGAGTTCCAAGGAAGCGGGGGTCATAGGCGCCAAATGTTCGTACGCCGCTGACCACGCTACTCGGCCTTGTCCCCTAGCAGATCTGTTAGAGCTCTCGTTATATCCTCCTGCTTGACATCCTCAGACGCCTGGATGCTGAGGCTTTTGCCATTTGCAAGCCGGATGTTGATCGAAGTGTCCTTCCGCCGCTTCAGCACATTGAAGATGGCAACACCCACGCCTGAGACAAACATGCCTATGTCGAGAACGGAAATCAGGTTTGTCGCGTCGCTGAGATCGAACTTGAGTTGGCTAATGTTTTCTTCATCTTCCATGCGGAAGGACTCGTCCGGAACCAGTTTGGCAAATTCGTCCAGCAGTTCAAGATTGACGACGCGTTCGGCAGTAATTCGGTTCGGAATTTTCATTGCGTTAGTTCCGTGAAAATGGAGGAGTGGCATTCCATACCCCAGCAACTTCATGTTGCACAATCCCAGTTTGTTGAGATTCGCGGTAGGCCGGCAGAATTGCATTCCACTTGATAGCCTATCGAGCGTGCACCGGTCTCTACAGTCTCGCAAACAGATGCGCGTTGGTCTCGCGTTGCGCGCAGAAGCGCTGTCAGATTGAAGCAGCTTGCGTAAAGCACCGCCCGCCGGGACCTTATGTACGGCGGTGGTTGAAAACAATCGTTGGATATGGTCCTTCGTGCCGGGGCCTTGCCGCGACAATCTCCAGTCGGGCATCCGGCTCGCCGGAGGGAATGAAGTATTTCTCAAGCCTGGTGAGACCTGCCGCCATCTGGATTCGCGCCCGATTTCCACTGACGCAAACTCCCACACGCCAACCGAAAACTGCAATGAATTTCGCAAGGCATGTGCCATGGCCGACCGGCGCGCATTGAATTAGTCTTCGGAAATCGGCGAATTCGAAACGGGAGAATTTTCGAATGGAGGACGACGGCTGGACGGTGATCAAATCCACGGCGATCCTGCAGGATCGGTGGCTGAATTTGCGGGCCGACGACTGCCTGACGTCAGGCGGCGTGAGGATTTCTCCCTATTACGTGCTGTCCTATCCGGACTGGATCAACATCGTCGCGATCACCACCGACGATCGCCTCCTGCTCGTTCGCCAGTACCGGCATGCGGCAGGCAGGTTCTTCCTGGAAATACCGGGAGGCGGCCTCGACGAGCAGGATATCGACAGTGAAAAGGCGGCCCGCCGCGAACTGGAAGAGGAGACCGGCTACATTGCCGAGAACTGGCAATTGGTCAGCACGCTTTATCCGAACCCGGCCTCACACACGAACCGTCTTCACACCTTTCTCGCAACCGGCGCCGAGCCCAGATATCAGCAGCGGCTCGATGCCGGCGAGGAGGGCCTGACCGTTCATGCCCTTCCGATACCTGACGTGCTGGACGGATTGCAGTCCGGCCTGATCGGGCAGGCCCTTCACGTCTCGTCGATCCTCCTGGCGCTGCGGGCTGCCGGCCGGCTCGGATAATGATCGGGCAGGCCGGGGCCGGTGCCTTGAAAGGATCGGCAAAGCAGGCGTTTCCGGCTTGTTGACAATTGCGGGGCGGAGGGTAGTAATTTCGCCAAGGCCTTGTGTTGCCAGCCGCTCACGCCAAACCTGGTATGGTGAAAACACTTTTGATACCCCTTCGACTTCCAGCCCTTCGGCAGTCGGTCAGCAATGTGAGCTCTGACGTTTTGATTGCCCTGGAGGAACTGGAATGCTCAGGACACTTGGTATCAAGGGCATGGCGAAAGCCCTGCGGCAGGCTCTCGGCGATCGCAAGATCGAGCTGTCTCACAGCGATTGCCTGGAACTGATTGCAAAGCAATTCGGCGTGAAGGATTGGAACACCCTTTCTGCAGCGGTCGGGCAGGATGCGGGCGACAAGCCGCTGCTCTTCTCGGTCGTCGGCGATGAGATCATGCTGCATCGGACGACGCAAAGGCTCGATGTCAATGACACCGACCTGTCGGGCTCACGTTTCAACGACGCCAATCTCACGGGAACATGGTTCAACCAGATCAATTTTTCCGGTGCGAAATTCAACGATAGCAACATGACCGGCTGGTACGTGAACGACGTCAATCTGTCGGGATCACAATTCCAGAACATCAATCTCTCAGGCGTCACCTTTTCCAACTGCCGCATGCCTGGCACCATGCTCGACGGGGTGCCGCTCGAAGAGATCGTTGCGGCATACAGAAAATCGCAGGCGTCCTGATCCTGCCATGGGACATTCGAAAAGCGGTTTTCCTCGGCTCCTCACAGACAGGTTGAAGTTGCGCTCGCCCGATATGGGCGACTGCGACGATTTCCACGAGCTTGTCCTGATACCGGAGGTTACCCGCTTTTCGAATTGGCCGGATGCCCCGAAAATAGCTCAGACCCGACGCTCGATAAAATGGATGTGCGAGGCCTATGCCAAGGGAAAGGGCTGCGCCTGGATCATGGAGGATCGCGTCTCGGGCCGGCTTCTCGGCGCCATCAGGTTCAACACTATCGACATGCATTGGAAATGGGCCGAGCTCGGCTACGAATTGCACCCTTCGGTCTGGGGAAACGGGCTGATGACCGAAGCGGTGAGGGCCGTCACGAGATGCGGATTTGATCACTTCTCCCTGAACCGCATCGAGGCATGGACCTTGCCTGGCAATGCGGCATCGGACCGTGTTCTGGAAAAGGCCGGGTTCCACTATGAGGGGACGCTCCGCCAGAAAGCGTGGTTCAAAAACGCGTTTCACGATTTCAGGATGTTCGGCTGCATCGCCGGTCAGGCCATGTGAGACGCCGATTTCAGGAGTGCCCGCATCGATAGTCCCATGGTGCGATCGCCCTTGGACGAAGCCGGGGCAGGGTGCGTGCCCGTGAAAGGGCACGCCCGCTATCAACAGGCGATCAGTGGAAACCGCCGGCGGCGACCAATTTTTCGCCGGTCAGCCAGCCGGCATCGTCAGAAGCGAGGAAGGTCGTGATCGTGGCGATGTCGTTGGGCTGGCCGATACGGCCGAGCGGGGTCTGGGCGACCGCGTTGCTCTCGAAATCCGAGCCGATGACGCCTGCGGTGTGCGTGCCCTCGGTCTCGACGATGCCCGGGAGGACGGCGTTGACGCGGATCTTGCGCGGGCCGAGCTCCTTGGCAAGCACGCCGGTGATGGCGTCCACGGCGCCCTTGGTGCCGGTGTAGACGGCCGAGGCGGGCGGGGTGAGGCTTGTTACCACGGAGGAGATGTTGATGACGCTGCCACCCTCGCCAATGTGCTTGACGGCGGCCTGGGTGGTCAGCAGCAGGCCGAGGACGTTCACGTTGAACTGGCGGTGATAGTGTTCCTCGGTGATCTCTTCGATCGCGCCGAATTCGTAGACGCCGGAATTGTTGACCAGTATGTCGAGACGGCCATATTCCCTGACCGCGGCGTCGATCAATCCCTTTGCCTGTTCCGCCTTGGAAACATCGCCCTGTACCGCGACTGCCTTGCCGCCGGCGGCAGCGATCGCCTCGACGACTGCGTCTGCACCCGCCTTGCTCGAGGCGTAGTTCACCACCACTTTTGCACCTTCAGCGGCGAGTGCCTTGGCAATCGCAGCGCCGATCCCCTTGGAGGCTCCCGTCACGACGGCGACTTTTCCAGCAAGCTTAGACATATCAGTTCCTTTCGACCTGGATTGCCGCCGGAGTTGACGGCATTGTTCCATAGTTCAGAAATTCGGAACTGTTGATCTCGATTTCAAGTAGCCCTATATCAAATTCATGAGACCGCTCTTTCATCCAGCCATCGAGGACTTGAAGCCGGAGGCGATCCTTTATGCGCTCTCCGATCCGGAGCGCGTGGCGATCTTCGCACAGATCGCGGGCCTCGGCTCCAGCGGCACATGCGCTGCGCTTTCCAAACTCGGTGGGCGCGTCATCCCCAAATCATCGCTGTCGCAACATATGAAGGTGCTGCGCGAGGCGGGCCTCATCCGCGGCGAACGTCAGGGCGTGGAGATGCGCAACCACTCGCGTTGCCAGGAAGTGGAGGAACGCTTCCCCGGCCTCGTCAGGGCCATCCTGAGCGCCTACGGACAGCCCACCGATGTCGCGAACGTAGGCTGATTTCCCTGGCCGTTGCCGTCTGGCCTTCGCCTGACGAGGTGTGCTGGACGACTGCCCGGCTGCCAGCCGGTGAGGGCGCCCGAACCCGTCGAGATCAGATCCCCTGCATCGAGGGTCGTCACATAAACGTAGGCCGGAGGAGATAGTTTGGCATATTAGTGACATCTGATTTTTCGGTCGACTGATGCCCGCGATCGGGTCAGTATGTGCCGGAGGTTGTGCGACGTTGGGGGACGCGCCATGTCCAATTTGCTGCTGAGGGAACTTTCTCTGGTCGGGCACGGCTGCCCTGTCATCACGGCGGACCATCAGGATTACGAACGCTACCGCAAGGTATGGAATGGCGTCGCCGATCGGCGGCCTGCCGCGATCGTCCGCCCGCAGAGCGTTGATGACGTCAGGAAAGCGGTACATGCGGCGGCTGCATCGCGCGCCCTGCTTGCGGTGCGCGGCGGCGGCCACAGTCTTCCGGGATTTTCGACCTGCGATGACGGACTTGTCCTCGATCTATCGGAACTGGCGGCGATCACGATCGATCGGGAGGCGCGCACGATCGAGGTCGGCGGCGGGGCTCTGCTTGGCGATCTCGATCGAGCCACTGTTCCTGAAGGGTATGTGGTGCCGGCCGGCGTGATTTCGCATACGGGTGTGGCGGGCTTGACCCTCGGCGGCGGCATGGGATGGATGAGCAGGAGATATGGCCTGACCATCGATAGCCTGCTCGGCGCGGAGATCGTGACCGCTGCCGGCGATGTCGTCTGGGCCAGCGAAACGTCCGACCCTGAACTCTTCTGGGGCATTCGCGGCGGCGGCGGCAACTTTGGCGTCGTTACGCGGTTCAAATTCAGGATGCATCCGCTTGCTTCCATCGCGGTCGGCCGATGGGACTATCCTGCGGCCAGCATGCGGCAGGCCCTGCTGGCGCTGCGCGACCGGGGGCATGGCCAGCCGCGCGACTTTACCCTCAGCTTCACGGTGACCGCCACGGGTCTGAACGTGACGACGGTCTGGTCGGGAGATGATGCTCTTGCCCACGCGGCCCTGTCGCCTTTCGGCATGCTGGCCGATGGCGGCGTCGGGAGCATCGACAGGCTGCCCTATCTTACCCTCCAAAGCCGCAACGACGAGCACTTCGCCTGGTCACGGCGATATTATTGCAAGGGCGGCTTCTGGTCCGATGTCAGCGATGAAGCAATCGACACGATGCTGCTCTCGGTCGCCGATGCGCCAACGCCGGATTCCGAGGTCTATGCGATCCAGCTCGGCGGAGCCATCTCCGACATCGCGGACGACGCAACGGCCTATACGGGAAGAGGAGCAGGCTATTACTGGATTGCAGAGCCGGTCTGGGACGACGCTGCCGATGACGAGCGCTGCATTGCCTGGGGGCGGACCACCGGTAAATCGCTTTCGAAACTCTCGATGGCCGGCAACTACGTCAACGAGCAGGCCGATGCCGGCTCGGTCGTCGCCCTGGATGCCTATGGCGCGGAAAAGTACCAGCGCCTTGCGCGCCTGAAGACGCGGCTCGATCCGCATAATCTGTTTCGTCTCAACCAGAACATCACGCCGCTGGCTTGAGTTTCTGTCCATGACGGCCATGAGCATGCGGGCCGCGATCGATACCTAATCGGCCATGGACCGGTTCAGCCAGTCCGCGAGCCTGACAGGACCGACATGGGCGGGCTGGCGCGGCAGCAATGTGTCGTCGTTCAGTTCGACGCCATAGTAGCGCGCGGTCTCGTCGGTGATCACCTCGCGCATGTCTTCGTTTGCGGCGACAAGGATGCGGGCGATTTCATCGAGGGCGAACCGCTCCGGCCCGGCTATTTCCACCGTATCGTTCACCGGAGGTTTCAAGGCCAGCCGGGTGAGGACGTCAGCGACATCATCGGCCGCGATGGGCCGCATGGAGGCGGAGGGAAGGCGGATATCGCTGCCATTAGCGGCCATGTCGATCACGCCGCTGATGAATTCGAAGAACTGCGTCGAATGCACGATCGTATAGGGCCGGCGCGCCGCCCTGATCAGGTTCTCCTGCACCATCTTTGCGCGGAAATAATCGCTCTCGACAAGGTGCGGGGTTCCGACGATCGACAGCGCGAGATAGTGCCCGACCCCTGCATCTGCAGAGGCGGCCAGCAGATTTCGGGTAGATGTCCGGAAGAATTCCAGCGCGGAATCGTCTCCGAAGGATGCCGCGTTCGTCACGTCGATGACGGTGTCCGCGCCGGTGAGCGAGGCCCTCAGGCCTTCCCTCGTCACGCTGTTCACGCCGAACGTCGGGGATGCGAGGACGACTTCAGCCCCCGCCTGCCTGAGGCTTTCCACGAGGCGCGTTCCGATGCGCCCGCTTGCTCCCATGACCGTCACCTTCATCGATCCGCTCCCTGTTTCCAACGTATCAGCAATCCACGCATCAGGCTTTCCGGGCTTCCGACCGGCGCTGTCGCGCTGTCATTTGACGGGCATCACCACCGGAGCGCCCTTTTTCTTGACCAGCACGACGATGAACTTTGCCGGTTTCGTCTTGCTGGCGTTACGGCTGACCAGGTGAATGTCGGAAGGACTTTCGTAGAACGTATCGCCCGGATGCAGGGTCACTTCCTTTTCCCCTTTGACCTGCATCACGATCGAGCCTTCCAGCACGTAGACGAATGCGTCCGCCTCGTGCTTGTGAATGGGCGAGGAGCCTCCCGGCCCGTAATCGACCGAGATCATGAGACCCTCCTTGCCCGGATAGTCGGGAAGATCCTTGCTCATGAGCGATTTTACCTTCGCCGTGTCCTCGGCGGCGATAGCCAGAGTGCCGGAGAGGCAGATGCCGGCTGCCACCAGCAATGCGGATAGGGCAGAATTCATCGTCGTAACCCTCTTCGTTGCCGTGCAAAAATGCGTGTCGGGAGCCCCGGCTAGCGGGGCTGCCCGGACAGGCGAAACCAGTCTGCAAAACCGATCTTGCCGAGCCTCGCGCCGGCCTCCGGCACGAGCGAGCGATCGTCGAGCTCCGAGCCGAAATAGCGCGCGTGGACATCCGCCTCGACCGTGCGCGGATCGTTGATCGCCTTCAGGTAACGGCCGATGATCTCGTTCATGCCGAAGCGTTCCGGGCCTGCGATCTCGATCATCCCGTTGATTGGCTTGGCAAGGGCGACATCCGCCACGATGTCGGCAACGTCGTCAGAGGCTATCGGCTGGAAGGCCGCGGGCGAGAGCCGGGCGACAGTGCCGACGGTCGCTTCATCGGCGATGCCCTTGAGGAACTCCATGAACTGGGTCGAATGAATGATCGTGTAGGGAATGGCGGATGCCTTGATGAGCCTTTCCTGGGCAAGCTTGGCCCTGAAATAGCCGTTCTGCGGCAGTCGTTCCGATCCGACGATGGAGAGCGCGATATGGTGTTTTACGCCGGCGTCGCGTTCTGCGGCGAGCAGGTTGCGGCTCGATGTTTCGAAGAAGTCCAGCACCGCCTGATCTTCCCAGGACGGCGAGTTCGAGAGATCGACGACCACGTCGGCCCCGGCCAGCGCGCTTGCCAATCCTTCCCCGGTGATGGTGTTGACGCCGGTTTTAGGGGAAGCGGCCAGCACCTCGTGGCCCTTGTCGCGCAGACGCGCCGCGGTCTTCGATCCGATGAGGCCGGTGCCTCCGATAAGGACGATTTTCATAACAGGTTCTCCTCCCGCGGCCCTCTTGGGCCGGAGTTCCAGGTTAGGATCGCAAGACCGACGCAGCCGCGAGAATTTCAATGTCTGGATAGGTGGAACACATCGACTGTCGTCGCCTCGGTCGGCTTCGGCCGAGGGGCAATCTCGCATCGCGGAGGTATATTGTTCCCATATGCGATCGGGGGCAACCATATTTGGCGGAACCCGCCGCTCGCTTGCAGTCCGGGCACGACAGCAGGTCGACAGCGGCGAAAGGGAATCTCAACCATCGTATAAACGATGCTGTGTAGTGCTTTGCTTCTACTGCTTTTTCGGCGGCTCGAACAATTCGATCGCATTGCCGGCCGGGTCTTCGACGAGGACCTGCTTGCCGCCGATCCCGGCGACGATGTCGTTGCGAAAGCCGGCGCCTGATGCCTTCAGCCGTGCGACCTCGGTCTCGATGTTTTCGACCTCCAACTGGATGCGGTTCCATCCGCCGGGCTCGGGCCGTCGCCCGTCCGGCATCGGCTGGGAGGCGCCGCCGGGGCCCGTCGTGCCGTTCACGAGCAGGCGCAGATCACCCCGGGTCAGCATGGCGAAGCTCGGAGCCGGGTGCATGGTGAGCGCGAAGCCGAGCGACTGCGTATAGAATGCAATCGCTGCATCGACGTCGTCGACGATATATCGAACGCTGACGGTAGCCATATCAAATCCTCCTTCGGACAGGCTTGGCGGTAGCGGACAAGGCAGGACATGGCATTGGATATAGCGTCCCGGACGGGACCTTGTAGCCGTGGTGCGCGATATCGGGAACCGGGACCAGTGGTCGAAGGTTTGGCTGGCAGAGCCCCAGGAGATTGCCGATGGACAGCAAAGCCGATCGCGAGCCGCGACACCATACGCAGAAAATGCAGATGCGCCTTCAGGAAATGATGGACCATCTGCGGCGACATCATCGATGTCGACGAGCCGCAGTTGAAGGCCATGTTCGAGACCGCAGCCGAAGTGCTGGGCGGGCTGAAGAAGGCGTTTGGCGACTACGAGAAGAAAAACGAGCCCGCCTGGAAATAGGGCGCCGGAGATATCAGCTTGCAATGACCGTCCCTGGCGCCAGGCCGAGCGACGGCCTTACTTCACCGAGATGCTCATGCCGCTGATATCGGCGTTGATCTGCAGGCCTACCTGCTTGCCTGTCAGTTCCAGTTGGGCGCCCTTGTCATTGGTCATGACGATCACCTGGGCTCCTTTGCCGAGCGCGCCGCCGCCGCCCGCAGCACCGTACACACCCGTCACATCCTGAGCGCGGCGTATGTGGCTCACGGTACCCTGGAAATAGGTCTTGGAAGCACCGAAGGCGAGGCCGCCCGAGATGCCGCCGATCGAAATTGGATATCGGTGACCATGGAAGGTCAGCGTGCCGTCGCCTCCGGAGCCGCCGACGAAGAAGGCGGCCTTGTAGACGGAGAAGCGGATCGTACCGCTATCGGCATGCGCGGTGCTGGCAAAGCCAACTCCCGCAGTGGCGATGACTGCAATGGCGACCGAACGAAATCTGGACGAAATCTTCATGATGACAGGCTCCTCAAAAAGCACCGCTTACCCAGTCAGCCGGGCACGTCAGCGTCGTCTCAACGTCATAGCTTGAACAGTCTCGCAGGTCATTAGTTCCAAGGCCGTTTCAGGGCGCGGGGAGATGACGCACCCGACCGTTTCTGTTGGTGAAGAGCTTTCGAAAGCCAAAGGTCGCGTGTTTCGCAATAGCGGCCCGGCATTGCTGGCATGGATGGAAAACGACAACGACCTGGACAGCCTGCGCCCGCTGCCGCGGTTTTCCGAGATCATGCTCGCGGCGAGGGCGCATCTTCGGGATCAGGCCTCGCCGATTGCGCAGTGACCGAAGACCTCGCTCATCCTTTGGTTATCGCTTGCCGCATCGCCGACGGGCGCTGCAACGATTTCAGCAGGTCAGTTTTCAGGGCATCTCATCCAATAACGTTTGAAGGCCGCAGGCCCAGTGCCGTAGCTGGAAGCCTGGCTCCATGGGTTCTTCGGGGTTTCAATAAACGTGTCGTCGTCGATCGAAACAAGCATCACCGGCGATACGAAGGACAATGTCGCCTGACGGTAGCGCGCAATGGCTGCCTGTTGGAGGCGTTTGGCCACCAGGTCGTCTTTCGCAGCGGGTGGAGCGCGAAAGCGTTCGGGATCCTGTTTCACCTCGGTAAGCGGATCATGCAGGGCCACCCGCAACAATTCACCGTCACCGGCGAGCCGCAATTCGAATTCATCCTGCAATGCCGGCACCGGGCGATCTTGCTCGGAAGAGGTGTCGGCGACGTGCGCGGTCAGGATCGGCAGAGGCTGATGGTCCGGCCGCATCTCGATGCGGCGGATATGACATAGGTCAGCGAGTGTTTTGTTTCGCACCTCGGGGCGGGCGGGTTCATCGACCAATGTCCAGCTGCCCTGCATCTTGCTGACAAAGGGGACCGACCCATCCGGGCCATATGAGAAAAACGCGGCACGTTGCGCCATCGTTTCCGCGATCGTGCTCACGGTCTGGATATTTCGTTCGGTCCTTGCCGTATCCTCGGGCTCACCCGGGCATCGGACGAGAAAAGTCGGCGTGGTGGAGGCGGCTGGATTGATAAAGCCGACCACATCATCGTTTACCGGAAAGACCTCGCCTTGCTGAACGCTGTTTTTTATGACCAGGTTGCGCCGCGCGCCGGCCATTTCAGTGGCTTCGGGCTTGTCATAACCCAGCACATGCATCTCATCCTGGACATTGGAGATCCAGTAGATGGCTGCACCGACAGACAGGCGCAATTCAAATCGCCTGGCGATGCCCTCAGGGCCCCTCTGACCGTCAAAGATCGGATAGCGTGGATCGGTTTGCTTGAGATTGATGCTATTGAACTTGCACCACGTCTTCAGTTTGTTTGCCGGCAGGCCGTGATCCGGCGGCAATATCGCCCAGTCGCCAGGCAAGGTCTCGATGAGCGTTCTCGGGCTTAGATCAGCACCGAAATCGAACATCTGCACCAGCGCCTCGGTGGCGGCCTGCACGCGTTCGCCGACGGTTCCGGCGTTATCAGTGACTGGCGCAGGAGCTGTGCCCTGCGCCGCAAGCGGCGATGATCCGACCGCGAAGAAGGCAAGTCCCGCCAATATGCCAAGCGTTCTGTAAGCCAGCTTTGAGCCCGGAGATTTGCAATCAGTATTTGGCTGCATGCTCTAATCCATCATTGCGATGGTGGCGGGTGTTAACAGCCTGGCATTAACAATTCCCCAGTCGGCCCGTTAAAGTTGCCAATTGTCGCAAAAACACATCCATCGGTCACGGGTTGAGGAAGGGTCTTTCGAGGCGGCGGCATTGCTGCCGTTCAATCCACCGGCTGCGGGGCCGGGAATTTCCAGCTTCCGTCCAGTATGGTCTGATGTGGCCGGTAAAGGCGGACCGTGTAGTTCCAGCCGGCCTCGATCGGCAGGCAGTTTGCAAGCTTGCCGTCGCAGCCCCCGAACTGGATGTCGACGGAGCCGTCCGCGCCCTTGGCGGCGGTGATATTGTTGACCGAATAGGCGTTGAGCGGGTTCTCGACGAAATAGCCTGCCGCGTCGTAGCGGCTGATCGACCAGAAACCGTCCACCGGCACGTCACCGGGAACATGCAGCCTGTAGAGGGTCTTGCCATCGTTCCTCTCGGGCGTGACGCTCAGATAGGTCGCTTCGCTGTCGGGATTGCCGCCCCAGGCGGCGGCCGTTGCGATCAGGTGATGAACGGGATCGACCTCGCTCTTCCTGCCGAAGGCCTTGTTGAAACTCTCCATTGTCGTATTGAGCGCGAGCAGCGCATTGCGCACCGTATCCTGGCTCGTCTTGTCCCAGATGGGCATGTCCAGCGTACCAGGCCCGCCTGGTTGATCGAGATTGATGGCATCTGCAGTCTGTGCACCTCGTCGGCATCGCCTGATTTGGTCGGGTCGATCAGGGTGCGTACGGCAATCAGGACGTACCGTGTGCCCACGCCATCTCTTGTGAATGTGTGGCTGCCGGCCCCGTGAAAGACATCGGTGACATAGTGGTCTTCATTGACAACCATCAGCGACATGAAGCGCTTTCCCGCATCCGGCATTGATATCGTCACTGGTCCGGCATCGAGATCGAAGACACCGCTGGAATAGAGCGTATCCCGGTTGCCGCGAACGACCGTCTGGTGTTTCACATCGAAGGGTTCGCGGCGGTGGAAGAGCTTTCCGAGACCGGCTTCCCCTGACGATGCCGCCATGTACATGTCGCTCTCGGCGCGCACGAAATTATCCGGCGTGACCTTGATGGGATCGGCGCCGGATGCTGCGCCCGACATGAGGAGCAGTGCCACCGACGCGGCAGTGAGATTTGTCTTCTTCGCGGCCATAACCTTGCTCTCCTCACATCGGTTCGACATCCGCCAGCGTCCAGGCCTTGTCGAACAGGCGCTGCGTTGGCCCGTAGAGGCGGAACATCAGCTCGAACCGGCGACCGGGAATGGTCGGCACCCAGTTCGTTTCCATGCCTTCGGGCGCCTTCGGCCCGAAATAGATGTCCACCGATCCGTCGGCATTCTTCTTGATCTCGGCGGCATTGGAGGCGCGGCTGGCGCGATCGGCACCCTTCAGAAGCGCGTGTGTCTCACGGTCGTAGACGGTGACGGACCAATATTGCTTTACCGGCACATCGGCCGGCACATGCAGCTTGTAGGCGCGGGCGCCGTCATAGCTCTTGCCGGTCTTGTCCTTGATGTTGATCAGGTAGAACTGGCCGACGCCAAGCCGCTTGATCGCGATATAGGCGTAGCTGTAGCCGATGCCGCGTGCATCCACGGCATATTTGTCCGGTTCGGCATAAGTGGTGGACTGGCCTTGAACAGCATCGGGCAGGGCCGGCATGGTCCAGTGCGTGCCTTCGAAAAAGGCCGGAAAGCCCGCATCATAACGCGCCTCGAGCCAGGCCCTGGCATCGGCAATGCCTTCCTCCTGGGCTTTTCTTGCTGCGGCATCGGGCGCGTAAGGCTTGCCCCTTTCGATGCCGATCGAGCGCAGCTGGTCGATCATCGCCCGGTCGCGCGGCAGCCAGGGCTCGCTCTGGACAACACGGTCAAGCAGCGTGAAGAAGCTCGGGTCGTATTTGATGGTTGAATCGAAGTCGGCGTCCTTGATGTCGCGGTAGACCGTCTGCGGAGGCGCCTTCGCCTCGGACAGGGGGTAGAACCTGACGCGCTTGCCATAGGCGATCGATTTCTCGACATCTGCCTCGCCATGGCTCCTGAGGTTGGAGCGCATCAGGAAATAGCCGGTATTGGTGTCGGCCGCGAGCCGCTGGAGGCCCCTGGGCAGCTTGCCTTCGAAGCCTGGCGGCGTGATCACGAACTTGACGCCGGCGCCCTTGTCGCTGCCGAGCAGGCCGGCATCTTCGAGCGAGGTCTGCCATAGGGTCACGAAATTGGCGTTGAGCGAGCCGTCGTCGCCGGCCGGCGGAATCTCCACCACGACAGGGCCGCTCTTGCCGAGATCGTAGAAGCCCATGAAATAGAGCGTATCGGGATTGGGCGTCAGCGTCTGATTGTGCCAGTCGAGCGGCCGGCCCCAGTAGATGATCTCGCCGGCCTTGCCGCCGGCCGCGATCATCTGGTCGTACATGAGCAGGGTATTGACCGCCGGCATGCCCCAGATCACCGCTTCCGTCGCCCGGCTGCGCGCCAGGCGCTCTTCCACTTCCTGCGCCGCGGAATGGTCCTGCGCGGCAGCCGCACCCGCCGACAGCAGGCCGATCGTCAATGCAAACACCAGGCGCAACATGCATCACCTCCAGCCCAGAGCTCCGGGGCCGAAGGGTGCCACGGCCGAAACGGCCGGCGGAAGTACGCAACCGTAAATGCCGGTGTAAATCGGGGCGTAAGCGTGCGGGCCACCCATGCTCGACAAGTGGACGGGCAGGGCCGGCCGCAACAGCTCGCCATTGCAGCCACCGGCAGCAAATGCGATGATTGCCCAGGCAATCGCATGCATCATTTCGGGGGGAGTGGCATGGCTGATTTCAACATTGGTTTCGTGATCTTTCCCGGCATCACCCAGCTCGATTTCACCGGGCCGTTCGAGGTGCTCAGCCGGCTTTCAACACCGCCGTCGCTGACGGTTCCATCGCGCTTTCCTGTCGTCAAGACGCATGTCATCGCCAAGAACCTGGAGCCGGTCGCGAGCGATCGGGGTTTGAGCTTCCTTCCGGGGCAGAGTTTCGAGACCTGCCCGGCGCTCGACCTGATCTGCATTCCGGGCGGCGCCGGTGTCGTCGATGCACTCGACGATGCCGAGACGGTGGATTTCATCGGCCACCAGGGACGGCAGGCGCAATATGCGACATCCGTGTGCGTCGGGGCCTTCCTGCTTGGCGCCGCCGGCCTGCTCAGGGGGCGGCGGGCGACGACGCATTGGGCCTATACGGATCTGCTGCCGCTCGTCGGCGCGACACATGAGAAGGCGCGCACCGTGCGCGATGGCAATATCATCACCTCGGGCGGGGTCACGGCCGGCATCGATTTCGCCTTCACGATCATCGCCGAACTTGCCGGCGGCGATGTCGCCCGGGCAATCCAGCTCGGTATCGAATATGATCCCGCACCACCCTTCGATGGCGGCCATCCCGACAAGGCGAGCGAGGCAGCGAAGGCTCTGATGCTGCAGCGCAATGGTGCCGCGCATGGCGGGATGCGGGCGGCGCTGGAGGCGCTGGCTTTGCGGTGAGCGGGCAAGCCGCCCCTTCTTCCCGGCGAGAGAAGGGGCAAGACAAGCTTCACGCCCCTCTGGCCAACCCATGCTCCACCAGCTTGTCTATGACCTCGGCATAGGCCACGCCGCTTGCGGCCATCGCCTTGGAATACATGCTGATATCGGTGAAGCCCGGAATGGTGTTCACCTCGTTGACGACGAAGCGCATGTCGTCCATCAGGAAGAAATCGACGCGGGCCATGCCGTCGCAGCCGAGTGCGCGGAAGGCACGGGCGGCCATGTCGCGGATCTTCGCTTCGACATCGGCGGGAAGCTCGGCCGGCACTTTCAGGGCAGCGCCATTCTCGTCGAGATATTTGGCGGTGTAGCTGTAGAAGCCGTGGCTTTCGGCGGGCGCGATCTCGCCGGGGCGGGAGACGAAGAGGCCGCCTTTCGTATCCTCCAGCACGCTGCATTCGATCTCCCGGCCGGCGATGAATTCCTCGGCGATCAGCTTGCGGTCATGGCTGAAGGCATCAGCAAGGGCAGGGGCGAATTCCTGGCTGCCGGAGACTTTTCGCACGCCGACGGAGGAGCCCTGGCGGGCGGGCTTGATGAAGACCGGCAGGCCGAGCGCGGCTTCGAGGGTTTCGAGCGAAGGCGGGCTGTCCTGATCGAGCGTCACGGAGCGGGCCACCGGCAGGCCGGCCGCCTTCAGGAGCTGCTTGGCGATATCCTTGTCGAGTGCCGTTGCCGAGCCGAGGATGCCGCAGCCGGCGAGCGGCACGCGCGCCACCTGGCAGAGGCCCTGGACCGCGCCATCCTCTCCATGCAGGCCGTGCAGCACCGGAAAGACGATGTCGACCCGGCCGGCTTCAGTCGCGTTTTCGTCGGGACCGATCGCCAGCAGGCGGCCGTGGCCGCCCGGCAGGAGGCAGAGTTCGGTGCCGGAAGAGGGCTTGTCGAGTTCGCCATCGGCAAAGCGGCTTTGCAGCCAGCGTCCATCCTTGGTGACGAAGACGGGCAGGGCATCGTATCTTTCCGGGTCGAGCGCACGCATGACATTGGTGGCCGACATGACGGAGACGTCGTGTTCGCTGGAACGGCCGCCGAAGAGCACGGCGATGCGCAGCCTGGATGGGGAAGGGCTCATTGGAATTCTCCTGAAAAGTAAGCAATTCCGGCAAAAGCGTGCAGCGGTTCTGCGTCCGGAATTGCGCGAAAACAAAACCTCTAGAAGCTGACCGCAATGCCTCGGTTGGCGAAGAAGCGGTCGAAGGTGGCGAGCGGCAGGGTGACATCGGCCTGGGTGGCGCGCTCGTGGCCGGAAGGGTTGTGGAAGCGCACGCTGTCTTCATCGGCGGCCGTCACCAGCACCAGGTGGCCGCCCTTGCCCGGCGGCTCCCGCTCCGGCCAGCGGATGGAGCTGCTGACCGAGGCGATGAAGAAGCGATGGGTCGCGAGGATTTCGGGGATGGTTTGCGTCGGGAGCTCGGTGCGCACCTCGGCGACAAGCCCGAAGCGCTCGCGCACGAAGGTGACGAAGGGCGCATAGATCAGCCCCTTGATCGAGGCGTCGGTCTCGTTGACGACATAGCCGCCATAGCGGGTGCAGGCCCTGGCCAGCGAGAGGATCGGATGCGCCTCACCGCGGGCAGCCAGGATCATTTTCAGGCAGGCCATGCCGCAGACGTTCACCGCCCAGCGCGCATATTCCTCGATCGTTTCTGCGCCCGAGTTTTTCCAGTTGGCATCGCGGTGCAGCGCAACGGCACCTTCGGCCAGCACCGGCAGTGTCATCTCGGGCGTTTCCCACTGGCTGAAATAGGGCACGTCGAGTTCTCGATGATCCATGTCGTCTCCGTCAGGCACTGCAATGCGAATCCCGTTAGAAAGTGGCTCATACTAGATGCAATTCCGATATGTTTGACAGAGCCACTTTGTCGTGTTCCTGTGGGCCACTTGGATCGCGTCAGGCGAGATGAACCACGGGAATAAGGGCATGGACGCAGGAGAGCCGATGACTGCTGTGAGAAGACGTGAGGGGCCATCGGCAGCATTCCGGCCAGATATCGATCCCTCGTCATCGGCGCCCTTGCCGCGCCAGCTCTACCTTGCGTTGCGGAATGCCGTTGCGGAAGGGCGGCTTTCGGGCGGGCAGCGGCTGCCATCGACGCGACTGGCCGCTACGGAATGGGCGGTCTCGCGCGGCGTGATCGCGGAAGCCTACGAGATCCTGATTGCCGAAGGTTTTGCGGTCGCCCGCCACGGCTCCGGCACCTATATCGCCTCGTCCATTCCCGAGGGGGCGGCGCGCATCGAACCGCCGGGCGCAGGCAGCAGCCAGCCGATCCGCCGCGGCGTGTCGGCCGCCGCCACGGTAATCCTCACGCGGGGGCCGAGCCTAGAGCCGCAGAAGGCGCTGCCCTTCGTCACCGGCCGCATCGCCCATGACGAGCGCACGGCACGGCTTTTGAACCGCATCGCGACACGGCATATGAATTATGCCTTCGAAGGCTATGGCGATATCCAGGGCGAATATTCGCTGCGGGCGGCGATCAGCGCCCATCTCGCCGTTTCGCGCGGGGTGCGCTGCAGCCCGGAGCAGATCTTCATCACGGCGGGAACGCAGCAGGCGCTCGACCTTGCCTTTCGCGTGCTGATGACGCCGGGTGACAGGGCCGTGGTCGAAGACCCCTGTTATCCGCCGGCCCGGCAATGCCTGGCTTTGAACGGCATCGAAGTCACCGGCCTGCCGGTCGACGGTGACGGAATCGATATTGCCCGGCTGCTCGACGGCACGGTCGCGCCGCCCGCCGCCTTCTACGTCACGCCTTCCAACCAGTATCCGGTCGGTTCGGTGCTGTCGCTCTCGCGCCGGCTCGGGCTTCTCGCTTACGCGGAGGAGAACGACTGCTGGGTCATCGAGGACGACTACGACAGCGAATTCCGCTACCAGGGCCACCCGATCGCCTCGCTGCACGGGCTCGATAAGACGAGCCGCGTTCTCTATACCGGCACTTTCAGCAAGGCGCTGCTGCCGAGCCTGCGCATCGGCTATCTGGTCGTCCCCGCCGACCTCGTGCCCGCCTTCCGCGCCGTGCGCCCCGCCGTCGACCGCTGCCCGCCAAGCTTCCAGCAGCGGGTGATCGCCGATTTCCTGGAGGAGGGCTATTTTCCGGCGCATCTGCGGCGCCTGCGCGAACGGCTGCGCGCATCACGCGACATGCTGGCGGGGTTTTTGAGGGAACGAGCGGCGGAGCATGTGACGGTGCTGCTGCCGGATCAGGGGATCAATCTGACGGTGAGGAGCACGGGCAGCTGGAATGATGACACCGCAGTTTCCGCCGCGGCGCTGAAGAAGGGCGTGGTGGTGATGCCGCTGTCGCGCATGAACGTGGTCTCGACGGATCGGTCGCGGCTGCTGCTCGGGTTCTCGGGGCTTTCGGAACGGGAGGCGGATATGGGGACGCGGGTGCTTGCCGAGGTTTTCGAGGATGGGGCGTTTTTGGCGGGAGGGTGAGGGGCTGCTGAACCGAGCGTCTATTAGGGTTGTGGCCCCATCGCCTTGCCAGGTCGGATAACGAGCAAGGGAGTGCGTCCGCGGCCCCCTCATCCGCCCTTCGGGCACCTTCTCCCCGCTGGGTAGAAGGGGAGCACGCGGCGCGGCTTGCAACGAGAGATGCTTTGAGCCGAGCGAGAGGCTTTGCAACGACACCCCTTCGCCCCATCGGGGAGAAGGTGCCCGAAGGGCGGATGAGGGGGCCGCGAGCTCGATAAACGCTATCGGCTCTTTCCGCGTGGGGTCGTTCACATCAGAATTGCAACTGCCCATTGCGGCCATCGGCCTGCTCTTCTAGTTTGCGCGCCATGTTCCTCTTGCGTGCAAGAATCCCATGAGTTCCCCCCGTACGAAAATCAATGTGAAAGCTCTTGGTCTCCATTGGCGCAACGGCTGTCTTCTGGCGGCCGAGGTCTATGACAAGAAGGGGCGGGTTGCCGGCGTGCGTCCGCTCGGCGGCAGTGTTGAATTCGGCGAGGACTCGGAAGCGGCTTTGAGGCGCGAATTCAGGGAAGAGCTCGGCGTCGAGGTCGAGGTTTTCTCAGGGCCGCTTGTCATGGAAAACATATATGTCTTCGAAGGCGAGAGCGGCCACGAGATCATGTTCATCTTCAAGATCGGCTTCGTCTCGAATGACTATCAGGGTCAGGATGTGATCACCTTCCAGGAGAGCGATGGAACGTTCGGGGTCGCTCGATGGTACGACCCTAAAACGCTCGATCTCGACGGCTCGCCAGGCCTCTATCCAAAAGGCCTGAAAGCGCTGCTGACGTCCACTCTGCTGGCCGAATGAGCAGACGCTTTTGCCGCATCTACCACTTCACGCGCAGGCCCGCGGTGCCGCTGAAAGCGTAGCTGTCGCCGAAATCCTTCAGCGAGGATTTTGCGGCGACTTCGCCATAGAGCGAGTAGCGCTCGTCGTTCCAGGTGTAGGAGCCGCCAAGCGTCAGGCCGGCCCAGACGGGGTCGTTCCTGCTTTCGAAGCCGGTGCCGGAGACATCGACGGCGGTGCCATCCAGGAACTCGCCGTAGAGATTGGCGATGCCATAGACCTTCGCCAGTGCCGTCTGGCCATCGGTGCGCTGCATTGTCTCCTCGTGATCGAGCGCCACGCCGAGCCGACCGATCAGGCTGTCGCCGTCATCAAGCGATACCCGCGCGCCGAAGCGATCATTGAACGTGTCGAAGTCGACGGAGGAATAGATGAGTTGGGCCTGCGGCGTGACCGACCACGGCCCGGAGGCCGCAAAGCGCCGTCCGGTCTCAAGGCTCAGCGCATAGCCGAAGCCATTGCTGCCGCTCTCCATGGCGCCGTCGATTAGATCGGATTTAAGGTCGGTGTCATACCAGGTGGCCTGGCTCTGGGCGTCGACATAAAAGCCGTTGTCGCCATACCAGGTCAGCGTCGCGCCAAGCCCGAAGCCTGTCGTGTCGATATCGCCATTGCCGTAGAGGGAGTCGATATCGCCTGATATCGTGCCGTAGTGGACGGTGAGGCCGCCGATCAGCCGGCCGCTCTGATCCTGATAGAGCTCGCCATCCAGGCCACCCTCCAGCTTGAACAGATCGTAGTCGTAGCTGTCGACGGTGGTGCTGCTGTCGGGCTCGATGCTTGCATGCATGCCCTCGGCGCGCAGCCAGACATTGTCAGCCCCTTTGGCCGATGCCGCCTTGTTGTCGTCCGTCCAGTAGCGGTCGCCGACGCGCTGCTGCAGCGTGGAAAGCCCGTTCAGGGCGAGCAGCAGCTGCGGATAGGCCTCGTAAAGCGGAACGCCGGGCTGGTACTGGGGGCCGATTGCCACTCCCGAGGGATCAATGAGTGCCGAGCGAAGGTACCAGTCGCCGTCAGCAGGGGTCGCGATACCGTTCTGATAGAGCCGATAGGCGTATGCACCGCCGACAACGGCCTGATCGCCCTGAAAAACATAGTCGCCGAGCAGCGAGAAGCTGCCGGCCGAGGTGCCGCCGACATCGACGATCTTGATGCCTTCGACGGTCTGCGCCCCACCGCCGCCGAGATTAGTGACGCGCACATTGGTGGTGCCCGCCGTATTGCCCGTCACCACGAGCCGGTCGGTCGGCGAGGCATCGCCGCCGAGCACGCTCTCGATCGCAAGCGTGCCGCCATTGCCGGTGTAGTTGCCCGCGATGGTCAAGGTGCCGATGGAATTACCCGGGGCAACCGTGCCGGAACTGGCGACGTCGCCAATGATGGTGCCGCTGCCTCCGAGCGTGCCGGCATTGGTGATGTCGCCGATAACAGAGGTCGGGGTGGTGTGATCGCCAATCAACAGCGTGCCATCCGAGATGGTCCAGTCTGTTGTCGCCGAGCCGTTGCCGGTCAGAAGCCATGTGCCGGTGCCGGTCTTCTCGAACCTGTCGAAGTTCTGGTATTGGGCTGCTGCGCCGATCTTCGATACGTCGAAGCTGTCGGTGCCCGCGCCGCCGAGGCGGAAGGTATCGACACCCGCGCCGCCAACGACGTTGCCGATGATGTTGGAGCCGGCATGAAGCTCCAGCGTCGTGGCGCCTGCGACAACGGAGATCGCGTTGCTGCCGCCGGCGCCGGCTTGAATGGTTCCGCTATTGATAAGCAGGGCACTCGGCGTCTGGACGATGATCCCGGCAGCATTGTTCCCGCCAACGATCGTGCCGTTATTTTCGAAGTAGGTCGCGCCGACCCCCAGACGGACGCCTACGCCCCCACCGGCGCCGCCGTTGCCGCCGCGGATCGTGCCATTGTTGGTCAGGGAGGCCGGGCTGGCGGCCGTGGCCAACTGGCCCAGATTGACACCGGTGCCCCCGGTGCCGGAGACGCTGTTTCCGCCCTGGATCAAGCCGTTATTGGTGACCGCGAGCGCTCGGAGGGCGTTAATTCCCTCACCGCCAGACCCTGCGCCGCTATTGGAGCCGCCTTTTACCGTTCCGTTGTTTATGAAGATGCCGGGGCCGGCGTAGGCGACGCCTGAACTGGTGGTCGAGCTTCCGTCGGCGCCGCCGGTGATCGAACCGTTGTTGACCAATGTCGAGGTAAGAGTGCCGCTGTTGTACCAAAACCCGCGTTGAGCAATGTTGCCGACGATAGTGCCGGACAAGGTCAGAGTATTGCCGTTGGACGTTATCATCTGCAGGCCGGTCATAGTGAAGCCGTTGGTATTGATGCTGATCGGCTTCGTGGCATTGGGCAGTGCGGCAATGGTTCCTGCGATATTGCCCGTCAGCGTGATCGTCGCGCTGCCATCGGGGTCGCCATTGGCGGCTGTAACCGCGTTGGCGAATTCCGTGGCATTGCTGGCGGTGTAATTGCCCGCAACCGCCGACATCGGGGAGAACAGACAGGAGGCGAGTGCCAGCGTCGCAAGACTTGCGCCCGCAAAAAGTTTTGCTTTCCTGGAAGCCTTCGTGTCGACAACGCTGCCACGCATGTCTGACCCCTTTAAATTGATGGAAATAAAACGCCGCATGGAATCAGGCGGCAACAAGGATTAGTTGCTTTTCTACGTTTCCGTACCGTACCTGCTGAATGCGGAAAATAGTAATTTCTGGCGGGTTGGAAATGAGAGTAGGCTGATCGCAATTTACGGGCAATTCACAAAACGAATATAAATCAATATGTTAAATTCTTATCCATTGCCGCCGGCAATCGGGCGGATGACGTGAGGCGGGGGCGAAAGCACCGCGCTCAGTGAGGCTGAAAGCATCTACCTAAGCGAGAATAAAACAATCGGGCATGGCGTTTGCCATCAAAAGCCATGCCCCCTTATATCTAGGGTGCAGTCGGTGACTCCTTGCGGGCGTGGTGTCGCGATGCAGCTGGTGTGACCGGCGATCCTGCTGAACGCATCGCTGTGACCGGCAAAGGAAAGGTCCCTCCGCCGGCTTTCTGTCGGCCGGGCGCATTCCGCTGCGCGCTGCCCATCTCCCATCCGGATGGTGCTTTCAGGTTCCGTCATCGCGCTCTCTTCCATCGCGCTGTTGCGGTGACCCCGATCCGGCGATCTGCGGCAGCAGTTTACACGGTCAGGACACTGCCGATCCTCAAGGGCGATCTTGGCCGGCAATGTCCTTTCCGCTCATGAAGTCCGGATAGACGCTTTCGCTCTGGTCATCGGCCGGAAACATCGTTTCGATGCGTATTTCCTCGGCGGTTACTGTCTGCGGCGTTCCGACCGTTGATATTATCGAAAAGAAGTTGAGCGTATGGCGTCCGGTCCGGAACCTGAGCGGGATCATGGGCCGCAGCATCCGGCAGCCGTTGCCGAGCCGCAGCACGCGGCCGCCTTCTCCTGCTCGGCGAGCCATCGGTCACGCGGCTTGCAGCTTGCGGCGCGCGGTGAAAGCTCGACATGCACGGCACCGGCGCGCAGCGTCGGCAGGGAGGCGCAATGGAGTTGCATCGGCTGCAGCCCGTCGCTGACTTCGAAGGTCAGCCTGGCCGCGTCGTCGAGCTTCACGTGCTCGGTGACCTTGCGGATGATCGCATGGAACTTGCCGGCCGGCATATGCGTGCGGTCGTCCTCCTCGATATCCCAGAGCTGAATGAAGATCTCGTTCCAGGCTTCCGGATTGGCGCCGCAGTCGAGCGCCGAGAACTGCCCGGCTTTGACTTCGGTCACGTGATAGCCGGGCTTCACCGGGCGGCCGTCGTAATAGAAGATCAAGGGCGAATCCCTGGCATCCGAAAGGGCGCTCATCAATTCGCCGAGAGAGATATCGTCGTTTCGAATTTTGCTGTTGTCGATCGCGTTCATCTGCGTTATTCCTCGTTTCAACATTTCAAGGATTATTGAAGTATGGACAAACGTCAAGCCCTCGCTTCATTTGGTGCTCTTTCCCAGGAAACCCGCCTGCAGATCGTGCGCATGCTCGTCGTTGCCGGTCCCGATGGCATGGCGGCTGGCACGATCGCGGAAAAGCTCGAAGTATCGCCGTCAAACGTTTCCTTCCACCTGAAGGAGCTGGACCGCGCCGGCCTGATTGCCCAGCAGCGGGAATCGCGGTCGATCATCTACACGGCCAATTACGACGCATTGGGCGGCCTCATACGCTTCCTGATGGAAGATTGCTGCGCCGGTCACCCGGAAATCTGCGCCCCGGCCGCGGAGGTCGCGGCTTGCTGCGCGCCTGCGGGTCCCGCCTCGCGGATACCGAACGCATGAGGCCCGAGCTGGAACAACGCGCCCTTGAGGGCCATGATGACCGTCTTCGCGCCGCGCTTTCGGGCGCCGGGCTTCCGGTCGACGATCTCACTGAAGCCGGCCGCAGCTTCTACCGGTTTTCGCAGGACGGCGAGACGGTCGGTTTCGGCGGGCTGGAACTCTATGGCGCGGCCGCTCTCCTGCGCTCCATCGTCGTTCTCTCCGATCGACGGGGTTTCGGTTTCGGCCACGTCATCGCCCTTGCGCTTCTCGATCAAGCCCACCGCAAAGGCGCGGGCACTGCCTATCTGCTCACGGAAACGGCTGCCCCTTTCTTCGCGTCGCTCGGCTTCCGGCCGATCGCGCGCGCTGAAGCGCCGGCGCAAATCCTGGCCACACGGCAGGCGGCAAGCCTGTGCCCGGCATCGGCGGCCCTGATGATGCGGAGCCTGCCGGCATGAGCGCGGTATTTCCATTGTCGCGGCGCGTGGTCGCCGAAGCGCTCGGGACGATGCTGCTGCTTGCGACCGTCGTCGGCTCGGGCATCATGGCCGATAACCTGACGGATGATACGGCGCTTGCGCTTGTCGGCAATACGCTGGCGACCGGCACGATGCTGGTCGTGCTGATCACCGTCCTGGGGCCGATCTCCGGCGCGCATTTCAACCCGGTCGTTTCGATGGTTTTCGCGCTCCGGCGCGAACTGCCGGCATCGTGGCTGCCGGCCTATATCGTTGCGCAAATTGCCGGCGGTATTGCCGGCACCATTCTGGCGCATGCGATGTTTGCAATGCCTTTGCTGCAGGCCTCTGAAACCATGCGCTCGGGCGGGGCACAATGGCTCTCGGAAGCAACGGCGACCTTCGGCCTCGTCCTCGTCATCCTTTCAGGCCTGCGCTTTCGTGCCGATGCCGTGGCCTGGCTGGTCGGCCTCTATATTGCCGCTGCCTACTGGTTCACCGCGTCCACGTCCTTTGCCAATCCGGCGGTGGCGATTGCCCGATCGCTGACGCATACGTTTTCCGGCATCCGCCCGGTCGATCTTCCGGGCTTCATCGTCGCCGAAATCCTTGGCGCATTGCTGGCGCTGATATTTGCCGGATGGCTGCTGATGGAAGCCCGCAATTCCCAGACCCTCACCAAGACGGAAACAGCCCCATGAGCATGGACGTTACGATCTATCACAATCCGGAATGCGGCACCTCGCGCAACACCCTGGCAATGATCCGCAATGCCGGGATCGAGCCCGAAGTGATCGAATACCTGCACAATCCACCGTCCCGCGCCGAGCTCTCGAAGATGATCGCCGATGCCGGCCTGAGCGTTCGCGAGGCGATCCGCGAAAAGGGCACGCCCTATGGCGAGCTTGGCCTCGACAATCCCGATCTTTCCGATGAGCAACTGCTCGACGCCATGCTGAAGGATCCGATCCTGATCAATCGGCCATTCGTCGTCACGCCGATCGGAACACGCCTTGCCCGGCCTTCGGAAGTCGTGCTCGATATCCTGCCGGATACGCAGAAGGGCGCCTTCACCAAGGAGGATGGCGAGAAGGTGCTCGACGCCGAGGGAAAGCGCATTGTCTGATCGTCGGGCCGCCGCCGACAGCGGCAGGATGAGGCGGCAAGACCGGAGCAATGCATGAGCCCGCAATCCACATGAGCGAACGCATTCCGCTTGCTGCCGTGCTCGGGCTCGGCGTGACGCAGATCATCGGCTACGGCACCCTCTATTACAGCTTCAGCATTCTTGCCCCGGCCATGGGCGCACAGTTTGCGTGGTCCAGCGAATGGGTCTTCGGCGCGCTTTCGGCCGCGCTTCTGGTTGGCGGCCTCACGGCGCCGTGGCTTGGGGTGCTGTTTGACAGGATCGGCGCCGGCCGGGTGATGGCGATCGGCTCGCTGGCGGCGGCCGCAGCTCTTGCCGCCTGCGCCTTCGCGCCCAACAGGGCAGCCTATGTTGCCGCGTTGATCGCCATCGAGGTCTCCGCCAATCTCGTTCAATATGGCGCAGCCTTTGCGCTGCTCGTGCAGATCCGCCCGCAGGCCGCTTCCCGCAGCATTACCTACCTGACGCTGATTGCCGGCTTCGCATCGACGATCTTCTGGCCGATCACCACGGCGCTGCATGCGCATCTCAGCTGGCAGAATGTCTATCTGCTCTTTGCCGTCCTCAACCTCGCCATCTGCCTGCCCATCCACGCGTGGCTCTCCGGCCGCGGCACGACGACCCGGGTCGCCGCAGCGGGCGCCGCCGCGCCGGTGCAGGGATCTTTGCCTCCTCGACACCGCCGGCTCGGTTTTGCCATCATGGTCACGGGCTTTTCGCTGATGTCGCTCTCGGGCTCGGCCGTGCTCGTGCATCTGGTGCCGCTGCTCTCCGGCCTCGGTCTGGTTGCGACGGCTGCCCTTGTCGGCACACTGTTCGGTCCGTCGCAGGTCGGCAGCCGGCTGATCAACATGATCTTCGGCAAGAACCTGCCGGCGCTCCATCTGGCCGTCATCGCGGCGCTGCTCATTCCAAGCGGTGTGCTGGTTCTCCTGTTCTCGGCCCCATCCGTGCCGGGCGCCATGGTTTTCGCCGTAATTTTCGGGATGGGCAACGGGCTGCTCAGCATCGTCACCGGCACCTTGCCGCTCACTCTTTTCGGCAGCGAGGGCTATGGCAAGCTGCAGGGCAGGATGATGGCGGCGCGGCTGATCCTGTCTGCACTGGCGCCTTTCGTGCTCGCCTTTGCGATGGAGAACCTGGGCATTGCAACGTCGCTCGGCATTACCGCCGCGCTTGGCGGCCTTTCCGTCATCGCGCTCTCTTCCATCGCGCTGTTGCGATGACCGCGAGCCGACGAGCTGCGGCAGGAGCAATCAGACGCTCTATTGGCCGGCAAGGTCATTTCCGCTTATGAAGTCCGGATAGACGCTTTCGGTCTGGTCATCGGCCGGAAACATCGTTTCGATGCGTATTTCCTCGGCGGTCACCGTCTGCGGCGTACCGACCGTCGATATCATCGAGAAGAGGTTGAGCGTATGGCGTCCGGCACGGAACCTGAGCGGGATCATCGGCAGGGCATCCGGGGCAGGTCCGGAGTGCGGGTCCTGCGGGACATCGGGATAGGCCATCAGTTCGGCGATAAGCGTCTGCGTGCGTTCGTCGGAGACATGACCGATCGCTTCCCTTCTGACCCGCGACAGAAGACTGCCGGCTGTTTCCTCCCAGCGCATCAGGAAGGGCCGCATGCCCTCGGGATCGAACATCAGGTGCAGGAGATTGCGCGGCCGGGGGTACCGCGAAAGATCGATGAACCGGTTGAAGAAGGCAGGGGCCGACACGTTCGTCTCGATCACGTTCCAATAGCGATCCATGGCGATTGCCGGAAATGGCTCGTGCTGGCGCAACATTCGCCTGACCGCACGATGGATGCCCTGCATCGAGGCGGCGTCGAGCGGGTCGTCGCGGTAAACCGGCGCGTATCCCGCGGCAAGGAAGATGGCATTGCGCTCGCGTAAGGGTATCTGCAGAGCGTCGGCAAGATCGATGATCATCTGCCGGCTCGGTATCGCTCGTCCGGTTTCGACGAAGCTCACGTGCTTCTGAGAGATGCCGGTATCGAGAGCGAGTTCCAGCTGCGGTTTGCCGCGGATTTCCCGCCACTGGCGCAGCAGCATGCCTGCTGACGTGGGGTGGGAAGGCCGTGAGTCGTTGGAAGCTGTGGTCATGGCGTGCGATCGGTCCTGACGGAAGGCCCGGCCGCCGGGGCGGCCGAGCTCATTCTATATCAGGGCTTTACCCAGGCGTAGGCATCAAAGGGCGGCTCCAGGGCAGGGCGGGTGACACTGCCGGCATAGTTGGTGATAGCAGAAGCGGCGATGACGGCGATCACTTCGAGCAGTCTGCTCTCGTCGAAGCCGGCCTGAAGAAACGCGCCCACGTCCGCCTCGGTCAATCGTCCGCGGGTCTCGATCAAGGTGCGGGCGAGGTTTGAAAGCGCTGCCGACTTCGGTTCGGCCGGCAATCCGCCGTTTCTGATGGCGTCGACATCGGCGGCCGCAATGCCGTTCTCGATTGCCAGGAACGAATGAAAGCCGACAGCCCATTCGCAGGCATTGGTGACGGCGTTGGTCAGCAGCAGCACCTGGATTTGTGGCTCGGTGAAGCTGCCGCCATGCACATTCTGGAAAAGGGCTGCCAGGCAGTTGATGAGAACGGGCGATGTCGACAGGGCGCCCGCGATATTTGGGATGAAGCCGAAGGCATCCTTGAGACCGCGCAGGGCGGCTTGCGATGCCGCGGGCGCCGTTTCGAGGCTATGGATCGGAAAATGTGTCATTGCATGACCTTTCAGATGTGAGGTTGAGGATCGCGGCTCCCATGGCCGCACCTGACCCGAACATCTGAAAAACCCGGTATTGCAGCAATTAACAGGGAGGTAATCGCCGCCGGCAAGCTGCGTTCAAACCTTGCCGGTCCCGACGCCGAGGCCGGCCGGCGGGATAGCGCGCCTTGACGAATACCCTATATTTGAGGTACGTACGTCATATAAGGGCGAGCAATCGTCCGACAAGAGGATGCTGTGGGAGGCAGGTGCGATGACGGAGTTCAGTGTCGATCCAAAGTTTGTCGTGGGGGATGAGGAGGCGCTTCGGAAGCTGTTTCAGCCGACGCATGCGCTGGCGGCGCAGAAATGCATGGGTGCGCTCGACAAGCATGCCCAGGAATTCATCCGGCGATCGCCGTTCATCTGTATCGGCACCCAGAACCGGGATGGCAAGGCCGATGTCAGCCCGCGCGGCGACCCGGTCGGCTTCGTGAAGATCCTCGATCCGCACACGCTGGCGATCCCGGACCGGCCGGGCAACAATCGGCTGGATACGCTGGCCAATATTCTCACCAATCCGAGCGTCGGTCTGCTCTTCATCATCCCCGGATTTGATGACACGCTTCGCGTCAACGGCGAGGCGAGGCTCGTGACCGACCCTGGCATACTCGCGGACATGGGCGTCGGCGAACGCGTGCCGAAGCTTGCGATCCTGGTCAGGGTGGGCGAGGTGTTCCTGCATTGCGCCAAGGCATTCCGGCGCTCGCATCTGTGGGACCCGGAGCACTTCCAGGATCGCAACGAGATGCCCTCGCTTTCAAAGATCATCCTGGACCAGACGTCCGGCGCTCCGGCCGATGACGGCGAAATGCGCAAGATAGATGACGCGCTCGAAGAGGCCTACAGGACGTCGCTCTATTGACGGGGAAGCGTTCGGCGTGGCGAACGTGAAAGGAATGCGAGGCGCGCCTAGCGGTGAGCCGTCGCGAGCTTTGCGGCGAGCCCTACGAAGACGAGGCCGGCAATGCGATTGAGAATGACCTGGCTTCTGTCGGAGCGCTTCAGCCAGGCGCTGATCGAGCCTGCAAGCAGCGAGATGACGACGAAGGAGGTGAAGGCGCAGAGGATGAAGATGCCGCCAAGCTGGAGCATCTGGAAAACGATGCTGCCATTGGCGCTGGAGGTAAACTGAGGCAGAAATGCCAGGAAGAAGATTGCGACTTTCGGGTTCGTGACATTCATGACGACGCCGCGCGCCATCATCTGCCACATGGGCTTGGCTTTCGCGGTCCCGGCTTCGAGTGCGTCCGGCACAGCCCGGAAAGCCTTGTAGGCGAGGTAGACCAGATAGCCGGCGCCGATGAACTTCAGTGCATCGAAGGCCAGTTGCGAGGTCTGGAAAATTGCCGCGACACCGAGCGACACGGCGACGGTGTGAAAGATGAGGCCGACGCACAGGCCCGCCGTCACCGACAATCCGACACCCCGGCCGTAGATCGCGGATTGCATCAGCACGAACAGATTATCGGGGCCGGGTACCCAGCAGAGGACAGTGGCTGCGGCGGCAAACGTGATGACGGTCTCAAGCGAAAGCAATGTCGGAAACTCCTGCGGCTGACGCCCCATAGCACGCGAGCGTCGGCGAAACCATCGGCGGAGGAGTGGACACAGCGTTATCCAGAACAGGTCCGCACCGGTGAGGGCTATCCGCCTGTCGATCTGCCGAAACGGCTCAGACCGCGCGAACCTCGGCAAGCCGCCTGATTGCGTACTCGTCCCGCCAGCAGACGGCGGCCTCCCATGCGGCTGATGCCTGCGCGGCAATGTCATGCGCGCCGTCGTCGAGACCGGCGGCATTGCCGGGCAGTACCAGGTCGAGGTCGGGCACGTCGACATGCGACTCGTCCCAATCGATCAAGGCGACCTGTTCGCCGGTCATGCGGATGTTGCCCGGGTTGTTCGGGTTGCCGTGGACGACGCAGGTCCGGCGTCCGGCCAGGCGCGCCCATGCGGCCCGGCATCGGATGACGGCCTCGGGCGGCATTGCGGAGAGGTTGATCCTCGTTCCGGTTTCGGCATGCAGGAGATCGGTCGACGACCGCCAGCCCGGCCGCTGCGGCCAGCCCTGCGTCAACCGGTGCAGCTCGCGGAGCGTGTCGGCGACGCGAAGCCAGTCGGACTGCGTCTCCGGAGGTCCGCCCTCCATGTATTTCATCACCACCAGACCATCGGCGAAGAGCCGGCCGTCAGTCGTCGGGATCGGCACCGGGACGGCCATGCCTTCCCGGTCAAGATGTTGGAGCAGCGCGGTTTCCCATGCGAGATCGACGTCACTCCTGGAGCCGAGACGGCCGACCGCGACCTGACCGCGGATGCGGACCCTCCATACGTCGTTGGCAACTCCACCCGTAAGCGGTTCGATGCGAACGGCGTCTTCGCCCCATTGCCCGAGTGCTTCCCATCCCATTGGCGATATTCCTGGCGGTCATGATTGAATGACCTGAGACATGGCGAAAGTTTACGACGTCACGATGTACTCGCGAGCGGCCTTCAATCGTGGCCCTTGAGCGGGACCAGCGAAAGCAGCGCAAGCATCGAGATTGCCGCACCGGTGATCGCCAGCGGCCAGAGGCCGACGGAAATGTAGGGCGCGACGGCGGTCGTTCCCAGTGCCGCTATGCCGAGGATCGCGGCGATGACGATTGCGGCGGCGCGCGAATGATCGCCGCGGGCGGCCGATATTGCCCGATGAAAGCCGATCGGCCCGCGGATGCCGAAGCCGAAATTCAAGGCGGCCCAAAGCGGGACCAGAACGAAAAGGCTGGACGCGCCTGTCAGAGCATAGGCGAGGATGGCGAGAAAGGCGCAGGGCATGATCGCCGTGCCGATGCGGATCGTTCTCAGCGTTCCGAATTTCGCTCCGAGCCAGGCGGAGGAATTGGCGGCCAGGATGAACATGGCTATGCCGCAGACCTGCAGGACGACGAAATCCCCGATTCCCCTGTCGAGGGGGCCGGTCAGCACAGCCGGCAGGCCGAAGACGAAGACCAGGAGCGCGCCGAGCGACAGGGCCTGGCTGGCGGCATAGAGGAGGAATTCGCCGTTCTTCAATATGGCGAGATAGCTGTGATGCTCTTCCATCTGCTGCGGGTGCGGGAAGGCGGCGCGCTGCCAGAAGACGGCTGCCGCTATCAGCGCCGCGGATGCCGCCAGAAGCACGAAGGAAATCTCCCAGCCTCCGAATTCCAGCAGCCAGGCGCCCGCAATCGGGGCCAGCGCCGGTGCCAGGGACTCGACCGAGCCGAGCCGCCCCATGGCGGCGGCCGCCTTGTCATGCGGATAGAGGCCGTGGATGAAACCGGGCGCAAAGACGGCAGGGCCGGAGCCGAAAGCCCCCTGGGCAAAACGCAGGGCAATCAGCCATTCGATCGACGGAGATTCCGCGGCTGCCAGCGACGCGATGCCGAAGAGCGCAAGCGACCAGATCAGCAGCTTGCGCGGATCGAAGCGTGCGCCGAGTTCGCCAAAAGCGATGAGCCCGACCAGCGTGCCGAAGGCATAGGCGGCCAGCACGAGCTGGGCAATCTCGATGCTTCCGCCGAGCTGCCCCGGCAGGCTCGGGACGGCCGGAAGCACCAGATCGGTGCCGGCGATACCGAGCACGGTTCCGCTGGCGATCAGGGTGAACAGGAATGAGGTCTTCGGGCGTGCGGTCATCCGCTCTCTGGTATCAGAGCCCGATCCTGCGACCAATCGTCTCCAGTCGATGTGTGCCATTCAATCATTTGATCTTTTGAGCTGTTTCAGGCGGCGGCACAGCTGCGGACAGGATCGATGGAAGCCGGCGACGCGGCGCGCTGATGGCCGCCGCGTCGCCGCATCGATCAATGCGTTGCGGGTTCGAGATAGCGGCGCAGATTGTCGCTGATCTGTTCGATCGCGGCTTGCGTGGAAGGCACGTTGCGGATCGCGTTCAAGAGGACGAAGTCATGGATCGTGCCGTTGTAGCGGGCGGCAGCCACGGTCACGCCGGCTTCCTTCAGTTTGCGGGCATAGGCTTCGCCCTCGTCGCGCAGCGGATCGTTCTCGGCAGTGATGACGAGTGCCGGCGGCAGGCCCTTCAGCTGGTCGATGCTGGCGCGCAGCGGCGATACATAGGGGTTGTCGCGGGTCTTGGCGTCGGGCGCGTAGAGATCCCAGCCGTATTTCATGAAGGCGCGCGCCAGGAAACGCTGTTCTCCATATTCGTGATAGGAGCCGGTATCGACGCTGGCATCAGTCGCCGGGATCATCAGAACCTGCAAGCTGATCTTCGGTCCGTTGCGGTCCTTGGCCATGATCGACAGGGCGGCGGCCATGTTGCCGCCGACAGAATTGCCGGCGACCGCGATGCGGCTGCCATCGGCGCCGAATTCATCGGCATGGGCCGCGACCCATTTCAGCGCGGCATAGGATTGATCGAGCTGCGTGGGGAACCGTGCTTCCGGCAGGGACGTATATTCGACGAAGACGCCGACCTGGCCGGAGCCGACGACGAGATCGCGCAGCAGGCGCTGATGATTTTCATAATTGCCGACGATCCAGACGCCGCCGTGAATGAAGAGCAGCACGCCGGGTTTGCCGGTGATGTGCTCGGGCTTCATGATGTAGATCTTCACGCTCTGACCATCCTGGGTGATGGTCTGCTCGGTCGTGGTCACGCCAGACATGTCGACCGGCGTCATGTTCTGAAGCCCGGTCAGGATCTCCTGGGGCTTGGGCTGCGGCAGTTCCCAGAACGGGCTTGGATCCTTGTTGATCTCGGCAAGGAAGGCGCGGACCTGGGGGTCGATCCGCGGGTCGGTGGCAGCGTCCGGCGCCGCTTGAGCGGGCTGAATCATGAGATTTACTCCAAGGCTGAGGGTTGCGAGTAGGGGCAAGAGTTTCACGGTCTTTCTCTCCGGGAAGGTTGCACGCAGCCGCCCCCGGCCAGGAGCTTTCGCTTCTGTCAAATGACCAGTCCGGTGACAGGTCGGTGGTCAGCTTTCAGGCGTGATGGCGTCGGTCAGAATGGGACGCAGCGCCGAGCGCGACGTGACGCCGGTCTTCGCAAAGATGCGATGAAGGTGGTAACCGACCGTGCGATGCGACAGATAGAGCCTCGCGCCGATTTCCTTGTTCGACAGGCCCTCGGCCGCAAGCTGGGCGATATGAAGCTCCTGCGGCGTCAGCATTTCCCAGACATATTCGGTCCGCTTGCGGCTCGCTTCTCCCGAAGCGCGCAGTTCCTCGCGCGCACGCTCGCTCCAGGGCAGGGCGCTCAGCGCGTCGAAGATGTCGCGGGCCTCGCGCAAAGGCGCTCTCGCATCGGCGGACCGGCGCTGGCGGCGCAGCCATATGCCATAGGCCAGCAGAAGACGTCCTCTCAGGAAAGGCCATTTGCCTGCGCCCGGCCCGAGACCCTGCAGATAGAACCGCTCGGCCTCCTCGGGTGTTGCGAGCAGCGCCCTGCCGTAGGACAGCATCGTTTCGACCCAGGGCACTGGCGACGGACCGGCGACACGCTGCATCTCCTCGATCACCTCCTCGGCCGTTTCGGCATGCCCGGAGAAGACTGCGGCCTCGACGAAATCGGCGAGACCGAAGAATTGCAGACCGGAATTGAAGGCCGGATCGGCAGGGATGAAAAGACGCCGCAGATGCTCATAGGCCTCCCAATGCCGGCCCGCGCCGATGGCGGCCGTGCCGCGCGCGATCTGCAGCATTGCCAGCAGGAAGCTCGCGCCGACAGAGACGACCAGGCGCTCGGCCTGGGCCGCAAAGGCCTGTGACTGGTCCAGATTGCCCATCATGCCCGCAAGCCTTGCCTTGACGATCGTGGCCGCGGCAATCCAGAGCGTGCCTCCCGTTTCTTCGGCGAAGCGAACGGATTCTTCGGCCTCTCGCATCGCGCCCGTCCAGTCGCCGACCTCCATTTCTGCCCAGGCCTGAGCAAAGAGCACACGCGCGAGGTCGCTGAGCCGTCCCTGATCGCGCAAGGCGGCAGCCGAGTAGGTCAGCAAACCGACGCCGAGGTCGAAGGCGCCGATGACATTGGCCGTACTGCCAAGAATGCGCGCCGCGACCGGATTGCCGCTGCTCGTGCCGGCAAGCTGCTGGAGCCTGCCCGATATCGCGCCCCCGAGGTGAAGCGGCTCGACGTAAGCGGATATGGCGATCAGGCGTGGATCGGTGTCGGGCAAGTCGAGCCTGTTTGCGGCCATCAGGATGCTTTTGCGAAGATCCGCCTGCGCATTGCTCCACCAGCAGCGCTGGGCAGCGCGCCAGAGCAGGTTGCTTGCCAGATCCGTGGCGCCGGCAGCATGGGCCTCGGCGGCGAGGCCAACCAGACTGGGGATTTTCGTGGGGTCGTTGACCATCGGAGGCTGGCCCATCTCGCGGCACCAGCCGATCCGTGCCGATGCGACAGGATCAGCCTCGCTGACATTGGCCTGGCGCAGCAGACGCTCCAGCAGCTCCGGCTGGCCGAGATCGGCGGCAAGCTCGGCGGCACGCAGGAAACGGTCGCTCCTGGCTTTCGGCGTGCCGCTCAGGGCCGCCGCCCTTTCGAGAACCTCGATTGCCATGGCGACGGCACCTTTGCGCAAGGCGCGGCCGGCCATCGTATCATATTCGCCCGCCAGTTCTTCATCCGGTCCGATCGTCGCCGCCGCTCGATGCCATAAATGCCGGTCCAGCTCCTGATGAACGATCGCGGCAAGGGCGGCATGGATCCTGTGCCGCGTCGCCAGATCTGCCGCCTGGTGCATTGCCGAGCGCACCAGCGGATGCCGGAACCGAACCTCCGTTTCGTCAAGGTCGATCAGCCTGGCGGCAATGGCAGGCGTCAGGGCACTGACATCCACTTCTGCGCCCAATACGGCTTTGCCGGCACGCAGGATTTCGTGGAGCGATGTCCCGTCGTTTTCCGCCGCCACGAACAGCAGCATCCGGGTTGCAGCGGGAAGATCTGCCAGACGGGACGAGAAGGCGCGTTCCAGGCGTTCCGTCAGCGGAAGCCATGTCGGATCCCTGATATCAGCCGCTCGCCTGTCGCGCGGCAGTTCCAGGAGGGCGAGGGGATTGCCCGCGGCCTCCTGGAGGAAGCGGCTGCGTAAGTCGGCCGATAGATCAGGCGCATGGGCGTCCAGCAGGTGTTCGGCGTCGGCTTCGCCGAGCCCCGAAAGCCGAAGCCGCAGGTGGGCGGGATCGTCGAACAGGCGGTCAAAGCCGTCGCGCATGGCCACGAACAGAACGATAGGATCCGAACTCAGCCTGCGGGAGATGAAGGCCAGCACCTCATAGGTCGCCTCGTCCAGCCACTGGGCGTCATCGGCAATGAGCAGGATGGGGCTTCGCGCCGCACTTTCCGTCAGAAGGGACAGGGCCGCGAGCGCCACGAGGAAGATGTCGGGTGGGCCCGTGTCATCATGCATGCCGAAAGCGGAGAACAGGGCAGATCGCTGACGGGGGACCAGGTTGACGGCCTCCTTCATCAGCGGGCGGAGCGCCTGCTCGAGCGCTGCGAAGGGCAGATGAACCTCGGCCAGAACGCCGGCCATGCTCAGGACTGTCAGATCGCGCTCGCGGGCCTGGTGCCTGGCCTGCTCGAGGAGGGCGGATTTTCCGATCCCGGGCTCGCCGCTGATCACGAGCGTCGACCCGCCCTGGTCGATCCGCGCAATCATCCTGTCGATCAGGGCAATGTCGCGATCCCGGCCCTGCAGGAATTCGGGGCCGGAGACGCGTGCAGACCGGGCGGGCGCGCCCTTGCCTTGTCTGCGCCGCGGCGCCGCGATCTTTTCCGACTGCTTGGCCATCAATCTAACGCTGCCTGCTCTGATCCGCGCGCAGGAATGCAAACGAATCGAATCTCGGACCATGGTTCAGCAACTGCCGAAGCGTCGCCTTGTCATGGAGCGTGCCATTCGCGGGCATGTCCGTAAAGCAGCTTCCACACGGGCAAGGGAACCCGGATTGCACGAGGAAGAAAGAGCGCTGCCGCTGCGATCAAATAGTGCCAACGCACGGCGACGTTCGCAAATTTGTCATATCCGCTGGTTAGAAGCGGCGGCCTGCGCGCAGCCTGTCGAGGGACTCAGCTGCTGCGCCTTCCTTTTCCTGGAACGAGAGCCATGCAGCAAAACAATCCGGCAGTGATCATCGAGGGTGCAACCGTGGTTTTCGGCGACCGTCTGGAGAGCGCCTCCGTGCGTATCGAAGACGGGCGGATCACCGGTATCGACGGCGCGCGCGACGGAGCTGATGTCATCGACGGACGCGGTCATCTGCTCGGCCCGGCCTTCGTTGACATTCATGGCGATGCCTTCGAGCGGCAGGTCATGCCGCGGCCCGGCACCATGCTGCCGGTGGCGGCCGCGCTGCTCGAAACCGACCGCCAGCTTGCCGCCAACGGCATTGCGACCGCCTATCACGCGCTGACGCTCAGCTGGGAGCCCGGGCTGCGCTCGGTCGAAACCGGTTATGCGATCGTGCGTGCGCTCGACACGCTCACGCCGCGGCTGACGGTGGACAATCGCGTGCAGCTGCGCTGGGAAACATTCTGCTTCGAGGCGATCGATCTCATTCGCGAGGCGCTTGCCGGTCCGCGCCTCCCATCGATTGCCTTCAACGACCATACGTCGATGGTGATGCTGCATCCGTCGATCCCGCTGCAGGAGCGGCCGTTCGACCTCGATCCGGCCTTCCCGACCGTGGATCCCGAAACGCCCAGCTTCACCGAGAAGATGGCCGAACGCGCCAAGCGGGCAAAAATTCCGGTGGCCGACATGGTGGCGCTCGTGCGCAGCATGTGGGAACGCCGTCCTGAAGTGCCCGGTGCGATCGAGGAAGTCGCGGCCCTCGGCAAGGCTGCGGGCGCACCGATGCTGTCGCATGACGACAGCCAGATCGAAACGCGCGATTTCTTCCGCCTGCGCGGGGCGCGGATCTGCGAATTCCCGATGAACCGGCGGGTGGCGCGCGCTGCCCGCGATGCCGGCGACTTCATCGTCTTCGGCGCACCGAATGCGACGCGCGGCGGCAGCCATCTCGCCTCGATCGGCGCGGCCGACATGATCCGCGAGGGGCTCTGCGACATTCTCGCCTCGGACTATTACTATCCGGCGATGCTGCTCGGCCTCGCAAGGCTCAAGGCCGACGGCGTGGCACCGCTCCATGCGCTCTGGCCGCTTGTGTCAGGCAACCCGGCACAGGCCTCCGGCCTTGCCGATCGCGGCGTCATCGAGATCGGCAAGCGGGCGGATCTCGTGCTGGTCGACTGGCCCGAGGGTGGAGCACCCGCCGTTCGCCGCACCTGGGTCGGCGGCCGCGAAGCCTATCGCGCGGCGCCCGCCGGTGAATTCGCAATGGCCTGAGACCGGCGGAATATCGCCCGGAACTGTCCGATCCATATCTGCGCGCTACATCGCAGATATGGAAACGCTCTATGTCCTGCTCATATTCGCTGTAGCCATCGCCGCCATCTATCTGGCCGGCAAGTGGAATACATCCGACGCCGACCACTATATGGGCTTCGACAACCTGCGTTCGCGCGGTAAGCCCAGGGCCTCTGATGGCGACAGGGACGCGGAAAAGGAATGAAGCCCTCATGGGGATGCGACAGGCGGGCCTGATCGGGAAGGCGCGCTGTTTTAGCTGAACATTCTCGCCTTTAAACCCGCGATGACTTCGTCCGACACCTGGCGCAATTCCTCTCGCGAAGCACCATCATAGGCCTGGACGGACAGGCCCTGCAGGACAGCGACAAGATAACGGGCCAGCGAGAGAGCGCGGTCGCGGTCCAGCCAGTGCCCGAGCGTTGCTGCGATCATGTCGCGCATCGTGTCGCGGCGTTCCGCCAGCTCGCGCGCGAGTTCCGCATGATCGGCGCCGCACTGGATCATGCCGCTCGAGATCATGCAGCCCCGCTCTCCGGCCGGGTCGATGACGGCGTCGATTGCCTTGTGGAGCAGGGTTTCGACGGTCTCCTGAAGGGTCGTGGTGGGTTTGATATCCCACACCGCTCCCCGCAAGCCGAAATAGCGTTCGAGCGCCTCGCGGTAGAGGCCGGCCTTGCTGCCGAAGGCCGAGTAGAGGCTCGGGGGCGCGACGCCGATTGCCGCCGTCAGGTCGTTCAGCGAGACGCCCTCGTATCCATGCCGCCAGAAGAGCCGCATGGCGATGTCGATCGCCTCGTCCCGGTCGAAGGTTCGCGGGCCGCCGCGGCGTGTTTTCACAACCTTATCCATAGTGATCACTAAAGACTGCTTGACAGCAAAAGGCAAGCGGTTAGTTTGTAGTGATCACTAAACATAAGGATTTTGGCATGATGAGAATAATGCGCGGTATCTGGGTGGTGGTCCTGCTGGCGGGACTGTCTTCCGTGGCGATGGCCGCGGAGAAGAATTACACGGTGAAGGCGCCCGATGGCGTCGAGATCGCGGTTCAGGAAGCGGGCGATCCCGCCGGGCCGGCGATCGTTTTCATCCACGGCCTGCTCGGCAGCCATCTCAACTGGGACATGCAGGTCGGCAGTCCCGAGTTGCAGAAGTTTCGCCTGATCAGCTACGACATGCGCGGTCACGGCCTGTCGGGCAAGCCTGACGATGCCGAGGCCTATCGCGACGGGCGCCGCTGGGCCGACGATCTCTCGGCGGTCCTGAAGGAGACCGGTGTTCGCAAGCCTGTCCTCGTCGGCTGGTCGCTCGGCGGTGTCGTCATCTCGAACTATCTTGCCGCCCATGGCGACGGCGCCATTGCCGGCGTCGTCTATGTCGACGGGGTGATCGAACTCAATGCTGCGCTGATCACCGCGCATCCCGATGTCTATGCCGGCATGGCCTCGGATGAGCTGAAGGTGCATCTCGATGCGGTGAAAACCTTCCTGGCCCTGTGTTTTGCAACGCAGCCGGATGCGGCAACCTTCGAGCGCCTGCTCTCCAATGCCGCGATGGCCTCATGGACCATGACGCGGACGGTTCCGTCGATGACCGTTTCGGCTGCCGAGGGCCTGGGCAAAGCGCACGTTCCGGTTCTGCTGCTCTATGGCGGCAAGGACGATCTGGTGAATGTCGAGCCGAGCATCGCGCGCGCCCGGGCGCTCAATCCCGCCGTTCGGGAAAAGATCTACGCGCAGTCGGGCCACGCGCCATTTCTGGAGGAAGCGCCGCGCTTCAACCGCGACCTGGCGGAGTTCCGGGACTCGGTTTCCGGCAAGTGAATTTGGTAAAGGGAGCGGGCAGGGTGCTCGCTCCCCTTCTGCTTCTGTCGCGACATCTTCTCTCGGCGCAAGCACTCCTCAATATATGGCTCCACGCCCGAGTGCCGCCGATTGCTCCAACGTGATGGCATGGCCGAGCGGATCGGCGTGGCGATGGGCAAGCCGCCACTCTCCGTCCTCGCGCCGATAGACGAGCGTCACCCGCAACGCCCAATCCTGTGCCGGCAGGCCGCCGACTTCGACGTGGGCGCGCTCGATGACGGCGAGCACGATCATGTCGGTGCCAGCATAGGTTTGGACGACTTCCTGTTTCAGCGTGCCGTTCCTGAAGAACTGCCGCATGCCATCCCAGGTCTTTTCGGTGAAGCCGGCCTCGTGGGACGGTGTGCCGCCGAAGGGCGACATCAGCGTGAAGTCCTGCGTGCGCGGCACGAGCGCCCGGTAGGTGTCGACATCGCCGCGCATCAGCGCGGCATTGGCCTCCTCCGATATCCGGGCGAGATCGGCTGCCGGCATATCGGCCTTGATGTCGCGGACATCGCCGGCAAGGGAGGCAAGACCGGCGGTGCCGGCAACGAGAAGGGATCGTCTTGAAGGTGACATGAGATTTCCTTTGCTAGCCTGGTCCTTTGCTAGTCTGGTCCTTTGCCGGCCTTGGGTTCAGAAGCGCGGCTGCGGAGCCTGCATGTTCAAACAATGCCGGTTTTCGGATGCTGAAGCCAATGATATGATTTCAGCGATATGCTGAATGAAACTGATCTCTCGCGCGCCGATCTCAATCTCCTCGTGCTTTTCGAAGCCGTCATCGAGGAGGGCCATGTCGGCCGCGCCGCCGACCGGCTGAACATCTCACCGTCAGCCGTCAGCCACGGGCTTCAGCGCCTGCGGCGGATGCTCAACGATCCGTTGTTCGTGAGGACGCCGAGAGGCGTGGTGGCGACGGCGCGCGCGATGGAGCTTGCAGCACCTGTTGCCGAGATTCTCGCCAGGGTCCGAAGCGTGATCGCGACGGCCGAGCCCTTCGATCCGGGAAGGTCGAGCCGCCGGTTCACGCTGGGGGCGCCGGATGGTGTTTCCGCGGTCTTCCTGTCCGCGCTGCTCTCGGGATTGGAAAAGTCGGCGCCCGGGGTCGATATCAGCATACGCCAGCTGCTGCCGGAGCAGGGCGAAAGCGCGCCCGCGCGGGCCTGGCGCAATGCGTTTGGCGAGCTGGAAGCGCGCGCCATGGACATTGCGATCGTGCCTTCCGATGACATTCCGGCGCGCTTTCACAGCCTGACGCTCTATGAGGAGGACTTCGTCATTGCCATGCGCGCCAGTCATCCTTTCGCTGAGGAACCGACGCTCGAGCGCTATGTCGGGATGCGCCACCTCGTCGTTTCACTTGGTGGCGATCCGCACGGTTTCGTCGACACGGCGCTTGAACAGATGGGCTTGAGCAGGCGGATGGCGCTGACGGTGCCAAACTTCATGTTCGCGCTCGCCATCGCCGGCGAGAGCGACATGCTGGTCGCAGTTCCCCGGCGCTTTGCCGCACTCTACGCCCCGCGCTTCGGCCTCACGACGGTCGATGCGCCTTTGCCGCTGCCGCGTTTCCGGCTGAGCGCCGTCGCCCCGCGCGCCGCGATGATGGATGCGGGCCTCAGCTGGCTGTTCGGGATGCTGCAGTCGGCATGCGAGGGTTCTGCGGGATCGGCCTGACCGGGAACGAACGAATGCTCTCGGCCCTGGCGAACAGAATGCTCATCGACTGCTAGCTCCAGATTGTCCCGCCAGTTCGTAGCGGGCGCGGCTCAAGCTGACCAGGCTGGCAATTGCCGCGCAGGCAGCCGACACGACGACCGCAGATTCGAGCGCGGCAGAGAGCGGCAATGTCGCGAAGATCAGCGACATGGAGATTCCGCCCAGGGTCTGGCCGAGAAGCCGTGCAGTGCCCTGCATGGCGCCTGCCGCGCCGCTTCTGGCTTTCGGAGCCGAGAGCAGCAGAATGCGGTTGTTCGGCGTCTGGAACAGGCCGAAACCCAGGCCGGCAATGACAGTGCCGACCAGAAACGCGATGCCTCTCGGATCGGGCGGGCAGAGAACTGCCACAAGGAGGCCGACAGCCAGCAGCGCGCCGCCTGTCGCGCAAAGCCATGCGGTCTTGACGCGGTTTGCCAGACGTCCCGAAAATGGCGCGATGATCGCCGTCGCAACCGGCCAGGGCATCATGTAGAGACCGGCCAGAACCGGGGTCATGTGCAGCCTGTGCTGGAGATAGAAGGGCAGCGCGATGTAGCTCAGCATCTGGCCGCAGAAGCAGGATATCGAGGCGATGACTGCCACGCGGAATGCGGGTGCCGCCAGGAGATCCGTCGGAATGATCGGGGCATCGCTTTTGCGTTCCAGGCGCAGCAGGACGACTAGGCAAGCTACCGAGGCGGCAATGAGGACCGTGCCGCTTGCCGGCGCGGTTGCTATCCGGTCGGTGCCGCAGAAGAAGAGGATGAACATCGACATATTGGCCAGCAAGGCCTTGATGTTCAGCTTTCGCTTCGTGCCCTGTATCTTCTCCAGCAGACCGCCGCTGAGCAGCACGATGATGCCGATCGGTATATTGACCGCAAAGAGCCAGGGCCAGGTCGTGACGGAAAGGATGGCGCCGGCGATGCCTGGACCGGCAGCGGAAGAAATCGCGATGACCATGGCATTGACGCCGATGATCGGACCCAGCATGTGCTGCGGCAGGGCCGAGCGGAGGTTCATCATGGCAAGCGCCATGATCGCGCCCGCGCCGAGGCCCTGCGCGAAACGGGCAAGGATCAGCAGTGAGAGGTCGCCCGCGAAGGCGCAGGCAGCCGAAGCCGCTGTGAAAAGCGCGACGCCGATCAGGAAGACCCGCCGCGCGCCATAGACTTCCCCGAGCGCGCCACAGGGAAGAAGGGCGACCAGCACGGCCAGCTGATAGGCTGACACGACCCATACGGTGCTGCCCGCTTCCACGTGCAGCGAGAGTGCGATCGAGGGCAGGGCGACGTTGGCAATGGCTCCATCAAGAACGACGAGAACAGCCGAGAGAAGGATGAGTGCGATGGCCATGTACTGTCGAGGCGATGCCGGGCCATCCTGAGAAATCGATGCGGTGGAGGCGAGGGACATTGAGAAACTCCCAATCGTTGTCGGATGGCCGACCAGTTAGGCCTTGACGGCTGCAAGCGCCAGACGCAACGAAATCAAACGACTGTTGCATCAAGCGCCATGCCTGAGTAAATTGAGCCATGTCCGATCTCGACCTCAATCTTCTGGTGGCACTCGATGCGCTGCTGCGCGAGAGAAGCGTATCGGCCGCCGCGCGCCGGCTTGGCCTCAGTACATCAGCCATGAGCCGGACACTGTCACGATTGAGGGCTGCGCTCGGCGATCCGATCCTTGTGCCGGCCGGGCGCGGCATGGTCGCAACGCCCCATGCCCTGGCGATCGCCGAAGACGTGCATTCGTTGAGAGAAGCCGTGAAAGCGGTGCTCAGTCCGCCGTCGAGCGTCGAAATCCGCGAGGTGCGCCGCGATTTCACCATCCGTGCCAATGAGGCATTCGTGCTTATTTTTGCCGCGGGGCTGAGCGCTGCTGTGGCGAACACGGCACCAGGGATAAGGCTTCGGTTTGCGCCGCGAGCGGACAAGGACGTTCAATCCTTGAGAGACGCGGCCGTGGATCTCGATATCGGCGTCCTGCCGACGGAGAGCGGAGAACTGCGTTGCCAGACCCTTTTTCAAGACCGGTATGTGGGTCTTGCACGGACAGGACACCCGATTTTCGATGCAGATCCGATCACGGTCGAGAGCTATTCCGCCTGGGGCCACGTACTGTTTTCACCGCACGCGGATTTTGCCGGTCCGGTCGACAGGGCGCTCGCCGAACTCGGCGTCTACCGCGACGTCAGACTGATCGTGCCGAGCTTTCCAACAGTAATCGCGGTTGCGGCGGCATCCGATTTGATCGGCGCGATTCCGAATTCTTATCGCAAATCCGCCGCAACAAGCCAGATCAGGACTTTCGACCTGCCGGTCGCCGTGCCGGGTTTCGACATCGTCCAGGCGTGGCACCCGCGGATGGATGCAGATCCCGTTCATCGTTGGCTGAGAGCGCTGATCTTCGAGACGTTCAAGTCAATGAACTGAGCGCGCATTCGATAGTGAAAAGGACGGCTATCGGGGCAAGGCAGACGCTGTTTGTCGCCGTGCGCCGGCCGCTTTTGCGCGTGCCGCTTTGATCGCCGATTGACAGACATCACTCCTTGTTCCTGCGCGATCGACGTATTCATCCTGATATAACGCCGTTGTATACGGCCGAATATCATGCTAGCGGTCGGCTCCATCCTTGAGGACCCATGCCCCATGATCTCCCGTCTCGCTTTCGTTGCGAAAATCGCCATTGCTATCAGTGGTTTATTGTTGTCTGCCCCCGCCTGGGCCGACCGTCTGGTTACCGATCAGATCGGCCGACAGGTGCACATCCCTGACGTCGTCAGCCGTGTCGTCATCCTGCAGCACCAGACGCTCAATATCGCCGTGCAGATGGATGCGATGGACAAGGTGGTCGGTGTACTCGACGAGTGGAAGAAGCAGCTCGGCGCCAATTATGTGCGTCTCGCACCACAGCTTCCGAACCTTGCCATGCCGGGTGGCCTCACCAAGGTCAATATCGAGGAGTTGCTGAAGCTGAAGCCGGATGTGGTGTTCGTCACCAACTACGCGCCGGCCGACATGGTCAAGCAGATCGAGGATGCCGGCCTCGCCGTCGTCGCCATTTCGCTGCTCGACGTGCCGCCGGCCGAAGCCGTCAAGCTCAACCCGAGCGTCAAGGACGAGCCGGCTGCGATCGACGCTGGTTTCGCGACCGGCGTGCGGCTGATCGCCGACGTGCTTGACCGCAAGGAAAAGGGCGAGGAGATGATCGCGGTCACCAAGAAGACCCGCAAGCTCGTTGCCGACCGGCTCGCCGACATCCCGGAAGACAAGCGCGTTGCCACCTACATGGCCAATCCGGACCTCTCCACCTATGGCCGCGGCAAATATACCGGCCTGATGATGGAGCGCGCCGGCGCCCGCAACGTTGCGAACTCGATCGCCGGTTTCAAGCAGGTGTCGATGGAAGACGTCCTGACATGGAACCCGGCCGTCATCTTCGTCCAGGAGCGTTATCCTGCTGTCGTCGACGAGATCAGGAAGGCCGATTCCTGGCAGACGATCGATGCCGTCAAGAACGGCAAGGTCTACCTGATGCCGGAATATGCCAAGGCCTGGGGTTATCCGATGCCGGAAGCGATGGCGCTCGGTGAACTCTGGATGGCGAAGGAGCTTTATCCCGAGCGGTTCAAGGATATCGACATGCAGAAGGAAGCGGATGCCTATTACAGGGAGTTTTACCGCACCGACTATCGCCCTGCACAATGAATGACGACGCCTTCCCGCGACGCCCGCCATCGGTGATCATCGCCATACTGGCGGTCACTCTGGCGCTCGTCGCGGTCGCTTCCCTTGGCATAGGCCGTTACGACATTCCGTTCGCGCGGGTAATCGAGATCCTCTGGGCGCCGATTTCCCCGCCGGAGGTGCCGGTAACGCCGACGGAGGCGAATGTCGTCTTCACGGTGCGCATGCCGCGCATCCTGCTGGCGCTTCTGGCCGGCGCGGGTCTCGCACTTTCCGGCGCCACGATGCAAGGCGTGTTCCGCAATCCACTCGTGGGGCCGCAGGTGATGGGCGTCTCCTCGGGTGCTGCCTTCGGTGGTGTGCTCGCCATCCTCTTTAGCTTTCCGCGTTACGGGCTGCTTGGCTCGGCCTTCGTCTTCGGGCTTTCGGCCCTGGTTCTGGTCTATGCGCTGAACGGCATCGTCGCGCGCCGCAATATCCTGGCGCTGGTACTGGCCGGTGTCGTCGTCACCGGCTTCTTCGGTGCGCTCGTCAGCCTTGTCCAGTATCTGGCCGATACGGAGGACAAGCTGCCGGCCATGGTCTTCTGGCTGCTCGGCAGTTTCGCCACCGCCAATTGGGAAAAGTTCCTGCTGATCGCCGCGCCCGTTCTGATCTGCAGCTTTCTGCTGCTCGGCCTGCGCTGGCGCATCAATCTGCTCTCCATCGGCGACGAGGATGCCCGCGCCCTCGGCGTCAATGTCGAGCCGCTCCGTTGGCTGATCCTGATCCTCGTCTCCTGCATCGTATCGGCGCAGGTGGCCGTCAGCGGCGCTATCGGTTGGGTCGGGCTGGTCGTGCCGCATATGGCGCGCATGCTGGTCGGCCCCGATCACCGGGTGATGATGCCGGCCTCGTTGATGACAGGCGCGCTCTACCTGCTGATAATCGATACCGTCGCCCGCACTGCCACAGCCACGGAAATCCCGCTCGGTATCCTGACCGCGCTGATCGGCACGCCGGTCTTCGCGCTGGTGTTGAAGCAGACCCAGAGAGGCCCACGTGGATTCTGATCCGGTCATGCTGCGCATCGAGGCCGTCAGCCAGTCCTATGACGGCGAGCACTGGCAGTTGCGCGATCTCGACTTCGACCTGAGGGCAGGGGAGATCACCGCTATCCTGGGGCCGAACGGCCGCGGCAAATCGACATTGCTGCGGGTTCTGGCGGGACTTCTGAAGCCAACCTCCGGCAGGATGGAACTCAATCGCGGCACCGGCTTCGTACCGCAGGAATTCATCGGCTCCTTTCCCTATTCGGTGCTGGATGTGGTGCTGATGGGCCGCGCCCGGCATATCGCGGTTTTCCAGACGCCGCGAAAGCGCGATGTGGAAAAGGCGATGGCGGCACTCAGCGCCACCGGCATGGCCGATTACGCATCGCGCAATATCGAGGCTTTGTCTGGTGGCGAGCGTCAACTCGTGCTGATTGCCCGCGCGCTTGCGGGTGAGAATGCGGTTCTGTTGCTCGACGAACCGGCATCCGCGCTCGACCTGAAAAATCAGGATGTCGTGCTCTCCCTGCTCAGCGAATTGGCCGACCGCGAAAAGCTCGCCATTGCCTTTACCACCCATCAGCCCAACCACGCGGTCGCCGTGGCTGACAAGGTGCTGCTCATGCTGCCACAGACGAGAACCGTCTTCGGCGCAACCGAAGAGGTGATGACGGAAGCCTATCTGGAAGCGCTTTACGGCATTCCGATCCTGTCGGCACGCCTCGGCAGCGGTGAGCGTGAAGAAACCGCTTTCGTGCCGCTCTTCCGGCAAAGAGACCGAAAAGGAGAACGTCGATGACCCAATCCGTGAAGGTGCTCTCCGCCGGTAGCATGCGGCATGCATTTCCTGCCATCATTGGCGCTTTCGGGCAGATGACGGGTATCGGGATTTCGCTGTCACTTGGACCTGCCGGCCTGTTGCGCGAGCGGATCGAGGCGGGCGAAGCATTCCATCTTTTCGCTTCGGCCAATATGGCGCATCCGCGACGTCTCGCTTCCCTCGGCACCACGGAAGAGCCAGTCTGCTTCGCGCGCAATCGGCTTTGCGTGATCGCACGCGCCGATCTCGGCCTCACGACGGAGAATTTTCTCGACATCCTCTCAGATCCACAGGTGAAGATCGGCACATCGACACCAGGCGACGATCCTTCCGGGGACTATGCTTTCGAGGTTTTCGACCTTGTGGAGGCGAAGCACCCAGGCATGGGCGTCGCGCTGAAAACCCGCGCGCGGCAACTGGTCGGCGGCCGCAATTCGCCGCCGACACCGCCCGGCAAGGGCGGCGGCTATCTGATCACTGACGGCGAAGCCGACCTTTTCCTGAGCTATTATTCCAACGCCCGGCTGCTGGAGGCCGATCCAGCTTTCCGCGTCGTGGAAATCCCGGCGGAATTCGCTCCCAGGGTCGAATATGGTTTGGGGCTGTACAAGGGCGCTCCGGACTATGCGAGAGAACTGCCGGATTTTCTCCTGTCCGACCAAGGGCAGGAGATATTGAAAGAAGCAGGCTTTTCGCGGGTCGGCTAGATTTTGCGGATGCAATCCTCATGTGCCTGACCGCTCGGCGGATCGCAACCATGCGCGATAGCCGAAACCCCGCCATCGAACTCCCTCGCAAAACTTGGCCGATCCAGAACATTTGTTGGCAGCTTCGCGAAATCCGGCTTCGGCGCGGAATGCTAGGCTCGTCTCACTTGCTTCACTCTCGAAAGGCCGTTGCCCGTGCTTCTGGATCGTTCCCGTCTCCCCGTCGTCTTCATCCGCACCGAGGCTGATGCCGAAACTCCCATCAATGATCAGATCGAGGCTCTCCTGGAGGAGCGGCGGCCTTTCGTGCTCGTCACCGATCACGCGCCTGACGATCACGAGGACGAGACGCAGGAGGAGCGCAAGGAGCGGGCGCTGTTTTTCAAGAAGATCAAGGACCGGATGAGGGCCTATTGCCGCGGTATGATCGTCATCGATGGCGGCAGGCCGACGTCTGCAGCGATCAAGATTGCGGCGGTCACGGCCGGAAAGGCCTTCGGCTTCGCGATCGTCTTTGCCACGGACGAGGAGGAGGCGGAGCGCAAGGGGCGCAGCCTCATCGGCAGCAGGGACGATGCCTGGTTACTTTGAATCCGGCTTCTGAGATAAAGCAATGCGCCGTCGGTTGAGCTCGCAATGGGGATCGGCAATGGATATTCCGGATAGATTTGACCCCGCGCGGATCGATGATGTGTCGTGGCCGGCCTTCAGCTTCATCACCGAGACGACATTCGTCGGCGAGTCCGAACCTCATCGCCACCAGAAGGCGCAGCTGCTCTACGTGATCAGCGGCGTGCTGACGATGAGGGCGGCTGGCGGCGTCTGGACGGTGCCGCCGAATTGCGCGCTGTGGATTCCGGGCGGCACCGCCCATAGCGGGCGCGTCTGCGGCCATGTCAGGATCGGCAATCTCTATGTCGACGCGAAACTGACCGACGGACTGAAGGATGAATGCGGCATTCTCTTCGTCCAGCCTTTCCTGCGCGAGCTGATCTTTCGGCTGGAGCCGCGCCCGGATGGTCCGGATATCGCGCCCGAACGGCTTAACCGTCTGGTGGGCGTGCTTCTCGATGAGCTGAGGGCAGCACCGCTCGAGCCGATCCATCTGCCGATGCCCGCCGACCGCAGGCTGCAGCGGCTGACGGAGGCGATGATCGCCGAGCCCGGCCTGCGCTTCACCATAGACGAATGGGGCGCGCGGGTCGGCGCCAGCAACCGCACGCTCAGCCGCCTGTTCCAGCGGGAGACGGGCATGTCCTTCGTGCGCTGGCGCCAGCAGCTGCATATCGGCGTGGCGCTTCAGCGGCTGGCGGCCGGGCAGCTCGTGACCGTGATCGCCGGCGATCTCGGCTATGAAAGCGTCAGCGCCTTCATCGCCATGTTCCGCCGCATGCTCGGAACGACGCCGACGCGCTATTTCAGCGACCAGATGCCGGCGAGCCAGCACAGGCTGGAAATCACGGCGGACTGGCGCACGGAGCCGGGCGAGCGCGACGGCGGGGATGTTGCCAAGGGTTCAGCATCCAATCTGGTGCCATTCAGGCGGGAGCCGAATTGATCCTGCTTGCGCCGGCGGCCACGACCTCGCTCCCGGCCTGGTTCCGCTGAAGCACCCGCTCGACCGCCCGAAACGCGGTTCATTGTAATTTTAAGTGTCTCTTCGATGAATCTGCAATCACTGGCCGTGTAGAGTCCGCATCCTTGAGAGGGGATCGGCTTGTTGATAACGACGCGACACGTCACGTTTGCGGTGATCCTGCTGTGCCTCTTTGCGGGCATTGCCAGCTTCTACTCGATCGCAGGTCTCTCGCTTGCAGGCATGGAGAGGCGCTATGCCTATGAGAGGTACTGCACCTTCCGCCCCTGCGAATATGTGAAGCGCGATCTGTGGCTGTCGAAAGCTCTGGACGAAGCGAAAAGCCGGCAGGGCCGATAACGCCGTCTTCGTTGCTCTGTCCAATGCTAGAACAGCAGATCCACATTGTCATGAGATCGGGCGAGGGGCCGGCCCTCCAGGAAACGGCATGGACCGGGGCCGGCTGCCGTTGCCTGCAGCACCGAGACATCGCCTGAAGGGCTGATGTGAAGCGCGGACAGGATATTCGTTGCAAAGGCGCCGGTATCGATGGCAATCCGGTTCGGGAAGATCTCGACGCGTTCGCTCGCGGTGATCGTGTGCCCGTGAACGACGATCTTGCCAAATGAAGCGCTGGCATTCAGGAACTCGCCGCGTATCCACATCAGCGCCTGCGCCTGCTGTTCGGCCAGGGCAATGCCGGGCTTCAGGCCGGCATGGACGAGGATGTGGTGGTCGAGCTCGACATAGCGCTCGGCATCGCGCAGGCATTGCAGGCGTTCGTCTCCGAACCGGCTCCGGATTTCCTCTGCAGTGATGGATGCCGCAAGGGGCAGGCCGAAGGAGAGCATCGTCTCGCTGCCTCCGAGATCTCGCCAGTGGCTGACAAGATCTGCTCGCGCGACCGGGTCCGTCTCGTCGAGGATCAGAAGCGGGATGGCGTCATGGTTGCCGCATATCAGTTTCGAGCCTGGCCTGTCGCGCAGCGTCCGGATGACGAGATCCAGCGCCCTGCGGCTCTCCGGCCCGCGGTCCATGATGTCGCCGAGGAAGACGATCCGGTAATCGATCCCTTCGTCACGCGCTTTGCCTGAAATGCCTGAGAGCATCTCCTCCAGGAGGTCGGCGCGACCGTGGATATCGCCGATGGCGAAGGTGTGCAGAGAAGCGTTCCCGGTCATCGATGCCTGGCTCCGTTATGGCATTTGGTATGGCATTGTTCGTGAGCCGCGCCAAGCTGGAGACCGGGGGAACAGGGCGGGGCGGCCGAAATAGATTTGCGCGATGTTTGCGGGCGATTGCGGTTTCGAAAAGACCCCGCCCCAAACCCCTCTCCACAATGGGGAGGGGCTTAACGCGCTGCTCCCTTTTTCCTCAACATCTAGCGTCTCGGGGGAGAAACGCCGTGCTCAGGGTCAGGCCCTCCCCCTTGTGGGGAGGGGTTGGGGAGGGTTTTTCTTTCGGGCTGCAGACCGGACAGAAAGTTCAGCGGGCTCGCCGAGGCCGAACGCCAGCCACAGGTTTAGAAATGCGCCGAACCGACGCCGCTCACGAGGGTTTTCCGGCCCTCTTGACCAGCCGCCACCGGCCTTGCCCGATCGCCTGGCGATTGGCGATCTTTTCGGGCGCAGTGCCGGTCAGCACGGCCTTTATGTCGTCGCGCATCTGCGGGAAGACCCGGTAATATTGATGGTTTTGCGGCTCCGATGCAGAAAGCACGGCGCTGACATCGATGGCCGATACCTTGTCGCTGATGGTGCCCATATTGTCGGGGCCGTCGGCGCCGAGGCGCGGGCCGTTGAATTTCGTGCCGCTGCTGAGCGTGCTCAGGATCCAGTCCTTCTCGGAATAGTAGACGGTGATCGACCGGCAGATCCGGGGCAGGAACTTGAACTTCGCGGGATCGTCGAAGGCGTCGGCATCCTCGTCGGCGGCGGCGAGGATCACCTTGTCGAAATAGCGGCGGAGGGGCGATGACGGCGCGCCGTCCAGCGAGGTCATGGCATTGACGGCCGAAAGCGTCGGGGAGGCGGGTTCGGGCAGTTTCATCAGCGCCTGCAGCGCGTTGCGCATCACATAATTGCCCATGCTGTGGCAGATCAGGTGGATGGCCTGGTCGCAGCGCTCCTCCTCGCTGAGCTTGTCGACGAAATCGCTGAGGCGGCGCAGGGTTCTGGCGATCGCGATGCCGGATGCCGCCGCGGTCTTGCGGTCATGGGCATAATCGCCGAAGGGTGTCGGTATGGGCAGGAGCGAGGCGAGCGACGGCCAGGAGAAGACGAACATGTTGACGTCGAGCCCGTAGAAGGCGCTGAGCCAGCCGGCGCGCTCGATGGAATCGACGAAACTGTTGCTGAAGCCATGGATGAAGGCGATCGTCGGCTTGTTGTCGGCCTTCATCGAGGCGCGGATGGCATCGAAGATCGTGTCGCTGCCAAGCGTCGGCGCCTCGCCCTCGGCAAAGAGAAGCTGCTGGCTGGCCACGGCGAGCGAGCCCGGCACCATCACATTGGTCTTCCTCGACAGATTGACGTCGACCTTGGCGCTGCCATAGCGCACATCGATGCCGCTGGTCGGCCCGAGCTCGGTGCCGAAACCGATGATGCGCTGATGCTGCGGATCGGTGGGATCGAGCAGCGGCTGGCGATTGGTTGCGAAGTACACCGTCTTGATCATGATCTTCTTCGCCTCTCGACGACGCGACCGTGCGGCTCTCGTTGCATGATGAACGCGATAACAAGCGGACAGTAAATCCTGCCACGACTGGCGTATTAATTACGCCGATCCGTGTGGATTTGCAGTATTCAATTTTTCTTTGAATATTTCCTCAAGAATTAGCTAATGCATTCTAGTGAGGATTGCAACAGGAATCAGATTATCCCGGAGGCCGTCCGGGAATTCACGTTGTTCCGGCATGATCCATGCGAAGAACCTCTGACGATCCACCAACTGATCTGACTTGGAGCGAATGACTGCTTTCGGCTCCTTTGCGGACACTCCAATGACCGGAGTTTGGCGCGCGGCGTCCAGAGCTGGCTCGACTGGCAGGATAGACGTCGATGAGGCTTAGCGCTGCGTTACCGCTTGAGCGGGACACACGCTGCAACTCCTCTCGAGCTTTTCCAAAGCGCCAGCACCGGCCCAGCTTTCAAAGCCATATGCCTTGACGCGTTGTCTGATGAGGCAGCAGTCGGCGCGACCGGCCAAGGCCGGCTCAAGCGGATAATCGGTCCAGAACCTTTCGGCAGGCTTCCAGTAGCCCAGAACATCGAGCAGCGACACGCCGAAATAATATTCGTCTGCGAAGGAGTCTCCGTAACCAGGGTTGTGCCGATAGGTGCCGTCCGGGTTCAGAGTGTTTTCGAATGACCAAAGCAACATCTGGCGGATTTCATCGCGGGCCTTCCTGCGCTCCTCCTCGCTCATGTGGGGCCAGCCGAACTTGAAGATTGAGGCGACATCATAGAGGTTGTGGTTGTTAAACTTCCCACCGCTGCGCCACCCGAAGGGATAGGGATCGTCCTTGATGGCAAGCGTCGTCCTGATGATCTGCGGCCAATGATCCACTTCGCCCTTGCTGTATCGCACGATATGAAATGTTATGCTGAGATCGGTGGTCTTGCGTATCTTGCCATCGATGACGTACCAGGCTCCCCAATAGCCAGTTGCGGTATCCTGTGAGCCGTGGATAAAAAACCATGCAGCCTCGCGTGCTTCATCCCAGTCGATGCTTTCGTCGAGCGCTACGTAGCCGGAAAGTATATCCTGGAGATCACGCTTGTAGGCTGCCGTCGAGTAACTCGTCATCAAGCTGCTTAGCTCGCCACGGTTGTCGATGCCGGTGTTTTCGATGTCCGAGATCAGCAGGCTCTGCAGATAGTTGATGAGTTCACGGCCGGTGCGCAGCCTCGGGCGCAAACGATAGTGAGGGGGTTCCCCCTGGCTTGTGAGAAGGCCGATCGCTGTTGCCGTCGCGCCTACCCGCATGAACCATTGATCGTAGCAAAGTCCCCAGAAGCCATCGACCGGCGATTGCTCGCTGGCAAAGTTCTGGTCTTTATCCTGTAAGCTCCGCTCGATGCGCTCCAGCTTATCCTCCAGCGCATTCCAGTTTGCCGTGTAGCCGAGCAGCCACTTTGCCTCGAGATACAGTTGCTCCGAGCATTGCAGAGTATTGCCCGCAGCTTGTTCGGCAGCGATCCCGGCCGCGAGCGCTTCGAGGCGCTCCGCATAGTGCTGACGCCGTTCTCGATAATTGGGGTCAAACGCCTCGAACTCGCGAACAATAATGTCTCGCATGCCGCCCTGGTCCGCGAGTGCGACTGAGGGGAAGCCGTAGAAAATTGCGACGACCCCCGAAAGCGCCAGCAGCATCTGCCGAAACCCTGCAGCAATGCGGCGACTCCACAGCGCATGTGCCATTGTCTCCTCCACATTCGCCAGGTGGTCCCGTTGCGCTACGACGACGGCTAGCCGCTTTGCTTTCGCGGAACTCCCACGTGTAGCTGTGCCAGATTTGCGTTCGATGACGTTAAGGGGAGATTATACTTCCAGCCCATGAAAAGAGGAAGATTTTACGACGGCGGGCGCAAAGCTCCCTGTTGGCGCAAAGAAGACGTCGCTGATGAACGCTCCTGGCGCAAAACAGACGCCGTTACCCCCACATCACCCTCACACCAGCGACCGCCCCGCCACCTCGATCACCGTCCGCGTCAAGCCCGCAAGCCGGTCTGCGGCAAGCCGGCTGATCTGCCAGTAGAGGACGACATCGAGAGGCGTGTCCGGAATCAACTCGACGAGGCGGCCGGCCTTGATGTGGGCCTCGGTCAGCTGGATCGGGTTCATGCCCCAGCCCATGCCGAGAAGGGCGGCATCGAGAAAGCCCTGTGTGGCCGGCAGCCAGTGGGTCGGCACGTTGACGTCGGTCTTGAGTGTGCGGCGGATCCATTGCGCCTGCAGGCGGTCCTTCTGGTTGAAGGTGAAGGAAGGGGCGCGGGCAAGTGCTTCCGGGGTGACGCCGTCGGGGAAATAGCGGCGCACGAATTCGGGGCTGGCGGCGGCGTGGTAGCGAAGCGCGCCGAGCGAGTAGCGGCGGCAGCCGGCGACCGGCTTTTCCATGCTCGTCACGGCGGCGATGACGCGGCCACGCTCCAGCCACTCGGCCGTGTGGTCCTGATCCTCGATGGAGATGTTGAGCAGGTAGTTCGAGCTTTTCGAGAAATCGGCCATCGCCTCCAGAAACCAGGCGCCGAGGCTGTCGGCGCTGGTGGCGATCTGTAGGGTGACGCGCTGTTCGGGATTGTCGCGGTCGCTCAGCGCCGGCAGGTGCTCCAGCAATTCGCTTTCGAGCATGCCGACATTTTCCATGTGGCGGCAGAGCCAGTCGCCCTTTTCCGTTGCCGTGCACGGCGTTCCGCGCACCACGAGGGCAGCACCCACGCGCTCTTCCAGCTGCTTGATGCGCTGGGAGACGGCAGAGGGCGTGACGTTCAGGATGGCGGCGGCCCTTTCGAAGCTGCCGGTCTGGACCACGGCAAGCAGGACACGAAGGGCAGGATAATCGATCATGGGTAAGCTGCGCTTAATTGACGTAAGGATGATTAATTAGCCTAATCCGATCGATCGGTCTACGGAGCGTTGCAACAACGCGACGGAACCCTCTGATATCATGGACATCTCGACCTATTTCACCGGCATGGTGGCCGGCCTCAGCCTGATCGTGGCGATCGGCGCGCAGAATGCCTTCATCCTGCGCCAGGGCTTGCGCAACGAATATGTCTTTGCCGTCTGCCTTGCCTGCGCGCTTTCGGATGCGATCCTGATCGTCATCGGCGTCACCAGCCTGGCGCAGGTGGTGAAGCTCATGCCCTTTCTCGATCCGGTCATGCGTTATGGCGGGGCGGCGTTCCTCATCTGGTACGGGGCGAAAAGCCTCTATTCGGCGGTCTGGTCTTCGGGCGCGCTGCAGGTTGCAAACGGGGCGGGGGCAAGCTTCGGCAAGACCATGGCCATGTGCCTGGCGCTGACCTGGCTCAATCCGCATGTCTATCTCGATACGGTGATCCTGCTCGGCACGATCTCGACGCGTTTTGCCGGCCATCAGGCCGCCTTTGCCGCAGGGGCGGCGAGCAGCTCCTTCCTGTTCTTCTTTTCTCTGGGATATGGTGCGGCCTGGCTTCGTCCCATCTTTTCACGGCCGGTTTCCTGGCGCATTCTCGAAACCATCATCGCTTGCGTGATGTGGCTGATCGCGTTCAAGCTCCTGAACGGCATGTGACGGCCGCACGCGCCAATCACGACCTTGGGAAACCGGAATGACCGTCGATCCGCATCACCTTGCCCTTGTCTTCACCGCCTATATCATCGCCGCAGCCAGCCCCGGTCCCAGCAATATGCGCATCATGGGTGTCGCCATGCATCAGGGGCGCCAGTCGGCGCTGATGATTGCTGCGGGCGTCGTCAGCGGCTCGCTCTTCTGGGGCTCGATGGCGGCAACAGGGGTTTCGGCCGTTCTGGCGCAATATGCGCAGGCGCTCGTTGTCCTGAAGATAGCCGGCGGGCTTTACCTCATGTTCCTCGCCTACAAGGCCGGCAAATCCGCCATGACCTCGGATGAGAAGCAGGGCAGGCCGCTCGATGCCCTCAAGCCGGCCCCGGGCTTCAGCCTTTATCGCCGCGGCCTGCTGATGCACCTGACCAACCCGAAGGCGCTGCTCGGCTGGATCGCGACCATGACGCTCGGTCTCGGCCCGGGCGCGACGCCGGCGACGGTTGCCGTCATTCTCGCGGGCTGCGCCATTCTCAGCATCACCATCTTCTGCGGTTATGCGCTGGTCTTCTCCACCGCGCCGATGATCCGCATGTATCGCCATGCGCGGCGCTGGATCGAGGGCACGCTGGCGCTCGTCTTCGGTGCCGCCGGCATGAAGCTCCTGCTGTCACGCGCATAAGAAGGAAATTCCCGATGCCGCTTTTCCATGGCCTTTCCGCCTTTCCGATCACGCCGGCCGATGCCTCGGGCATTGTCGATACCGGCGCGCTCGCCACGTTGCTCGGCCGCATTGAGGCCGCGGGCGCAGATTCCATCGGGTTGCTCGGCAGCACCGGCGCCTATGCCTTCCTGTCGCGCCAGGAGCGGCGCCGGGCGGTGGAAGCGGCCATGTCTGCCGTCGGCGGCAAGATCCCTGTCATCGTCGGTGTCGGCGCGCTCCGGACGGATGAGGCGCAGGCGCTCGCCAGGGATGCGCGGGAGCTTGGGGCGGATGGCCTGCTGCTCGCGCCGGTCTCCTATACGCCACTCACCGACGACGAGGTCTACGAGCATTTTGCTGCTGTCGCCGATGCCGGGCAGCTGCCGCTCTGCATCTACAACAATCCGGGCACGACGAAATTCACCTTCAGCGCCGAGCTGATCGCCCGGCTTGCCAGGCTTGGCACCGTCAAGGCGGTGAAGATGCCGCTGCCGGCCAATGGCGATATTGCAGGCGAGATCAAAAGTCTCCGTGCGGCGACGCCGGATGGTTTCGCGCTCGGCTATAGCGGCGACTGGATTGCGGCGGATGCGCTGCTTGCAGGCGCCGATGGCTGGTACAGCGTGGTTGCGGGCCTGCTGCCCGCCGAGGCGCTAAAGCTGACGAGGGCCGCGCAGGCAGGTGACACCACGGAGGCGGGACGCATCAACGAGGCCTTCGCGCCGCTCTGGGCGCTGTTCAAGGAATTCGGTAGTTTCCGCGTCATGTATACGATTGCCGATCTCATCGGCGTCGGCCGGTTTTCGCCGCCGCGCCCGGTGCTCGGCCTTGCCGAGGCCGCACGTGGGCGGGTGCGTGAGGCGCTTGAGAGCCTCGGTGCCGCAGTCGGCCGGTAGAGCATTTCCACTGCCGGAATTGCTCCGGCCAGGGGGAGTGGTCTCCAAGGCGCGGAGTGATAGCCACGGGCCGGGCCGCGGCTATGCCCGCAGAATTTTCTCCATCGCCTTTCCCCTGGCGAGCTCATCGACCAGCTTGTCCAGGTAGCGGATCTCCCGCATGGTCGGCTCCTCGATCTCTTCGACGCGCACGCCGCAGACGACACCAGATATCAGCGACCGGGACGGGTTCATCGCCGGCGCCTGCGCAAAGAAATCCTCGAAGCTGGTTTTCTGCGTCAGTTGAGCGTCCAGGCTCTCCGGGCTGTGCCCCGTCAGCCAGCAGATGATCTCGTCGACCTCGGCTTTGGTGCGGCCCTTCTTCTCGGCCTTGGCGACATAGTGAGGGTAAACGCTTGCGACGCTGACCGAATAGATACGATGCTTCGTCATGCCTCCTCCCTGATGGCGGGCATCTCGCGACAGCGCCGACAGCTTTGCCGTTGCGCGATCTTCTCAGACGCCATGATAGACGAGGCGCGTGAACAATTCAGGGGTGACGAGGAACTGCCCCCATTTCGCATCGAATTCGGCTGTCGGCTTTGCGGCAAGGACCTCGTCTATCGGCTTTCCGGCGGCTTTCAGTTTGGAGACGTTCCCGCGGATATCGACCAGCATCGTCCTGTACTCGGTGAGTTCCGATTTGTTGCTGACGGGATGGCCGTGACCGGGGATGACGATCGTATCGTTGGCGACATTGGCCAGGATGTCGTCGACCGCCTTGATCAGTCCGTCGATCCCGCCACCGGTCGAATAGTCGATGAACGGATAGATGCCGTACCAGTAAAGATCTCCGGCATGGACGATGTTTGCTTCGCCGAAGGTGACGGAGATGTCGCCATCGGTGTGAGCATTCGGATGATGCTTCAGCATCAGGGTGGATTTGTCGAGCTTGAGGGACATCTCGTCGCCGACGGTTTCCGAAGGCACGGCGGCGAGCGGCGGTCGCGGGAATTCGTAATCCCAGTCTTCGACCCTCACGACCGACATCAGGTGTTTGCAGGTGTTTTCATGCGCCAGAATGGCCGCGCCCTCGGCGTTCAGCCATGCGTTGCCATCCGTATGATCGAAATGCCAGTGCGTGTTGATGAGATGAGTGATCGGCTGTTTGCCAAGTCGGGCGAGGGCCTCGAGTACCCGCGGCCGGGACGCGGTGATGCCGCCATCGATGAGAACCTTTCCGTCCGCGCCGGTCAGGACGGCGATGTTTCCGCCCGATCCTTCGAGGATCGATACGCCAGCCCTTGCCTTATGGACCTTGATCGGCTCCTTGGCGGCGGAGTCGCGGATTATATCGACGATGCCCTGAGCCTTCGCGAATACCTGTTTCGGGCTGAGCCAGCCTCCGGATGCGGCGAATGTCGAGGCGGCCACGCAGCAGAGACAAAAACCGCGACGGGAAAGTCTGAAATCCTGGGTCACTTGGCAGGTCCTTTCCGGAATGGCGGCGGCGCTCCAGGGTCAGGCTGAAGCCGCTTCCCCGCCTTGGTTGATGATTTCGGGATGTGTGGAGCCCATGCCGTAGAGCAGGCGATTGCGCAGTTTGCGCGTGCTGTTTTTCTTGATCAGTTTGATAGACGAAAAAGCGATGCCGGCGATGGGAACGATCTGGTCGTCATCGTCGCGTCCGGGAGCCGCAGACGGCCCATCAGATCGTTGTTCCCCTCGCATGACAGACCCCGGACGGAAGCTTTCAATGCAGTCGCGGGAATGTACAATATCAGAAAATTGCACGCAATCATCCGGCCGCCCTTCACGGATACCGTTCTTCGGGTTGGCGGAACCCATGGCCGCTTGCGGTGATCCAGGCCGATATCGATCACCCTCGAATTTCGGTCGAGCCGGATCTTTATACGCCGGCCGCCACAAATCGCAGATGGAGATGACTCTTTTTGCCTCGTTGGAACGTCGTTGTTGCGACCGTCGTCGAACGGTCTGACCCGACCCGAATGAGGATGAGAGATGGATCTGGATGGAAAGCGAATTGTTGTTGTCGGCGGCAGCCGTGGTTTGGGGAGGGGGCTTGCCGAGGCATTCGTGGCGCGCGCGGGCGACGTCACGGTGGTTGCCCGGAACGTTACGGCCATGCAGGAGGCGGGCGAACAACCGGCCTTCACGGCCCTGTCGGCTGATGCAACCGATGTCGATGCGGCATGGCGCATCATGGAAGAGAGGCGACCCGATCTCGTCATCATGAATGCCGGTGCGGAACCGCCCATGGAGCGGATCGACCGGATCGGCTGGGAGGCATTCACCACCAACTGGAATGTGGACGTCAAGGCCGCGCTGCACTGGGTACAGGCTGCCCTGACCCTGCCGATGGCGCCGGGCGGGCTTGTCGTGCTGGTTTCCAGCGGAGCCGCCGTGCAGGGCTCGCCGCTGTCTGGCGGTTATGCGGGCGCCAAGCGCGCGCAGTGGTTCATTGCGAAATATGCCGAGGGCCTGTCGGCGCAGCTTGGCCTGGGCTTGCGCTTCCGGGTGATCGTTCCCCGGCAGATGTTTGCCGGAACCGGTGTCGGCGATACCGGCATTACGGCCTATGCCGCGGCGGCGGGTCGGACATTTGCCGAGCAGGCGGCCACCTGGCCGGACATGACGCCGCGGGCTTTTGGCGATATGGTCGCCGACCTGATCGGCAGGACCGATCTCGCCGAGGCGATGGTCTACGCGGTGCGCGGAGATACGGGAGTGACGGTCCTCGAATGACGGAAGACGCTGCCCTCAAGGATGAAGAGAGGAAAACTCTGCTCGCAGCGCTCGCGAGCGAAGCGGATGTGCTTCGCCCCGAGCTGCATCGCTATGCGGCGCGTCTGGTGGGTTCCGTCATCGACGGCGAGGATGTGATCCAGGAGGCGTTTGCCAGGGCATTAGCAACGGCGGGCTCGATCCCGCCTGACACGCCGCTGCGCCCCTGGCTGTTTCGCGTCGTCCATAACAAGGCCATCGATACCCTGCGCCAGCGCAGTACGCGCCGGGCGGAGCCCCTCGAGGCGGCCTTCGATCTCGCCGATATCAGCGCCGTCGGCCCGGAGGATGCGCTGATCCGTCAGGACACCGTGCTGATAGCGCTTGGCCATTTTGCGGAATTGCCGGTGCCGCAACGCAGCGCGGTCATCCTCAAGGACGTGCTCGGAGAGTCGCTTGCGGATATCGCAGCGTTGCTGGAGCTGAGTGTCGATGCCGTCAAGGCGCATCTGTCGCGCGGCCGGGCGAGTTTGCGCGCCGTCTCCGACATGCGGCGCGAGGTTGCGCCACCGCCCAGTCCGGAAGCCCTGAACTTTGCAGCGCTGTTCAACGCCCGGGATTGGGACGCCTTGCGCCGCCTGCTGGCCGACGATGTCCGACTGCGTCAGGCGCGTCGGCCGGAAATCTCCGGTGCCGCCGATGTCGGTCGGTTCTTCACATATTATGCCGAATATCCGCCGGTCAGGATCGAGCCGGCCTGGCTGGAAGGCCGGGAAATATTGCTGGTATCGGCCGAAGCGTCCGATGGTCCTTCCTATTTCATGCTGCTCGAATGGCGGGGGCAGAAGATAAGCCTGATCCGCGACCATCGCTATGCGACCTATGTCATCGAGGGTGCTGACGTCATGCCGGCAGCATAGTGATGACCCGGAGCGATTGAGCGCTTTGCGGCGGTCGATGCCATGCCCCTGCCTATTGTGATGTGACGAGCGTTTCCGGCTTCAGATCATATGATCGCTGAACCAGGCCGGCGCGCGTGCCGAGACCATCGGTTGTCGTCCGGGTCCATACCTGCTGCGATTGCTCGCGAACGCCGTCTGCAAGTTCCGGCGCAACGATGTTGCGGAAGAGCTGCGATTTGCCCGTGATCACGTCGGCGATGGCGTTGAATACGGTCGACGGCTCGAACTGTTCGAAGGGGAAGGCCAGCTTCTCGTAGTTGAACACGCGCTCGTCCGGGTCGTCGTTCCAGCTCTTCGGGGCCAGGAACCCGGCATCGTTGAAACCGGTGAGATAGGGGCCGGGGTTGATGACCGCCACCTCCACGCCGAATTCCTGAAGCTCCATGGCCATTGTCTCTGCAATTGCCTCGAGCGCGTGCTTCGAGGCACCATAGGTGCCGACGAACGGGCCTGAAAGGATGCCGACGACCGACGACATGAAGATGATCCTGCCGCTGCGCTGCGCAACCATCTTGCGTGCTATCCGCTGAGTGAGCTGCACCGGGCCGAAGACATTGACCTCGAACTGTCGCTGCATGTTTTCAGAGGGTATGTCGATGATGGCGCCGCCCTCGATAATGCCGGCGCCGTTGACAAGCACGTCGATGTCCCACGATGCGGCGCGCCTGCGATCGCCCTCATTGGTGACGTCGAGCTTCTCGATGCGCAGGGCGAGGCCGTGGTTCCTTGCCTGGATCTCCAGCGCGCGGAGCTGCGGATAGTTCTCGACGCAGGCGATCACGTCGTGACCGCGCCGCGCGAGCTCGATGGCCGCACCGTTGTTAAGGCCGCTGCCGGCACCTGTGATCATGATGGTGTGCATTGTTGCCTCCCGCAATGGATCAGTTGCCGGAGAGGGCTTTTGAGGCCATTTGGGCCACGTCCTCGTCCTGCTCGCCGTTGCCGCCACTGGCGCCAACTGCGCCCACGACCTCTCCATCGATGCTAACAGGCACGCCGCCGGGAAAAATGATGGCGCGGCCGTCGAGGCCATTGGCAATGCCGTAAAAGTCTCCGTGGGGCTGGGCAATCGTGGCGATGAAGCTCGTTGCGAGGCGGGTGGAGATGGCGGTGTAGGCCTTGTTATAGGCCAGCGCGACGCTCGAAAGCGAGGCGCCGTCCATGCGCGCCTGCGCGATGACGGTTCCGCCGACATCGACAACGCAAAGCGTGCTGGGCGAACGGATCTCGGACGCGCGGCCGATGCCGGCCCTGATGATTTGGTCCGCCTCGGCGAGACCGAGGCTCTTGAGGGTGATCATGGTCTTCTCCTGTCGATATCGATTGGAATGGAAGATGAATTGATGACTATCCCGGCTGCTGGGCCGCTACGCGTCGCAACGCTTCTTCGTAGTCGCGCGGCCTGCTCGCTCCCGAGATGCGGTATTTCCGTTGAAGGATGAGTGTCGGCACGGAGCGGATGCCGCGGCTATGCCAATCCGCTTCAGCGCATCGGACCTTGTTGGCGTAAGCGCCCGATGTGAGGATCTCGCGGGCCGCCGAAGGATCGAGCCCCACCACCTGCGCCGCATTGGCAAGGACATCGAGATTGGACACATCTGCACCATAGGTGAAATGCGCTGCAAAAAGTACGAGCTCGAGACCGATCTGGCGCTTCTCAAGTTCGGCCCAATGAACCAGCCGGTGTGCGTCGAACGTGTTGTAGAGACGCCGACTGTCGATCGACGCCATATCGAAGCCGACCTCGGCCGCTCTCGCACGGATGGTTTGACGATTGCGAGCGGCCTCCGCTGCCGACAGGGCATATTTCCGCGCGACATAGGCCGTGCTGTCTTCACCGCCTTCCGGCATGGCGGGGTCGAGCTCGAAGGGCTGAAATGAGATCTTCACCTCTATCGAATCCTGCACGCGTTTCAGCGCGGCAAGGAGACTGTGCAGGCCGATCGCGCACCAGGGGCAGACGATATCGGAGATAAACTCCACCTCGACCGATCGCTTCAATGAGATCATGGACCCTCCAGGCATGTCGCCTTTCCCTGGCCGTCGGCCACGCGGATGTCCCGTGACAGCAACTCTTGGCCACTGACAGACAAGATCGGGGAGCGGGGGCGAATATTCCCAAGCCATCGAAGAAAGATCGCAACCAGCTGAAAACAAGAGGGGATTTTTGCAATCCTGCTGACTGTCCTTCGAAGCGAATGGCCGCGAGCTCTACTCGGCGTAAAGCTGGCTGCTGGATGCCAGTGACGTCCTATCGTTCGGGAGCGGCACGTAAAAACGAGGCAAGGGTCGCGATTTCTCTGGGGCTGCGCGGGCGATTTCCGACGAGTGGGTGTAAGCTGACGCACCATTGAGCACAGGAGGTAGCGTCAATGCCGCGTTTTCTTGCCGTTTACACCATGAAGCCCGAAGACCTTGCGTCCTTCCGAAAGCTGACCAAAGCCGAGCAGGATGCGATCGATACCGTTGGCGTTGCACAGTGGGCGGCGTGGGAGGAAAAAAATGCTGCGTCCATCCTCGATAGAGGTGGCATGGTCGGCAAGACGACGCGCATAACCAGGGACGGTATCGCCAAGGCCTTCAATCCACTCTGCGCTATCTCGTGATTGAGGCGGAAACGGCCGATGACGCCGCACGATTGTTCGAGGACCATCCGCACATCACCGTGTTTCCCGGTGACGGCGTGGATATCATGCCCTTCGTAACCTGAGCGCTTGCGGGCGAGCATCACCCATTTTCCAGTCATCTCTCGAGCGGGCGCAGGCGGGCGACGGTTGCTTCCGTCTCGAAACCAGAGCAAATCACGTGCAGATAGCCGCGCTACCGGAACCGCCATACTATATGGTCAGCTTCACCTCGCAGCGAACAAACGTAGACGATGGATATGGCGAGATCGGTTACGCAATGACCGAACTTGCGAGCCAACAACCGGGGTATCTTGGCTTCGAAAGCGCGCGCGGGGCAGATGGCTTTGGAATACTGGTCTCTTTCTGGAAGGACGAAGACAGTATCCGCGCATGGAAAGCCCTCGTCGACCATGCCGAAGCACAACGAAGAGGCCGCGAAGAGTGGTACTCGAAATACGAAATTCGCGTCGCTCTCGTGCAGCGCGCCTACGGATTTGACGGCGGGGGCCGACAGATGGCGAGTGCCACATAAAGGAAGCGGTTCGGCTTTTCCCGGACCTCTTGATCCCGTCACGGCCGTCTATTCACCTACCTGTTTCCAGCAGACACCAAGCTTGACCGCGCTCGTGAAACCTTTCGATTGGTAATCCGTTTTCGCTCACATGGCCGAAACAAAACTGAAATCGAAATCGGTCGACGGCGCCGAAGCTGATGGCGTCGAGGAGACGCACCAGGGGAAGGCATCAACCGTCGATGTCGCGCCGCCGCCAGATGTTATCGAACCCGATCCGGGGCTCAGCCCGGAGGAGGCCGAGGAGGCGCGCAAGAAATATCTGCTGAAGCGGTTCTGGATCAGCGCGCGCGGCTATTGGAGCCGCAAGGGCGATGGTTTCGCCTGGCCATGTTCCATCGGGCTGCTGATCATGATCGGCGCCAATGTCGGCTTCCAGTATGGGATCAACAGGTGGAACCGCGGCATATTCGATGCCATCGAGCGGCACGATGCGGGTACCGTCTATTATCTGAGCGCGATCTTCCTGCCGCTCGTTGCCGGCAGCGTCATTCTCGTGACGTCACAGGTCTATGTCCGCATGATGATCCAGCGGCACTGGCGCCGGTGGCTTGCGACCTCGCTGATCGCACGCTGGCTGGCGAACGGGCGCTACTATCAGCTGAACCTCATCGGCGGCGATCACAAGAATCCGGAGGCGCGCATTTCCGAGGATCTGCGGATCGCCACGGAATCGCCCGTCGATTTCGTCGCCGGCGTTATCTCGGCCTTTCTCTCCGCCTCGACCTTCATCGTGGTTCTCTGGACGATCGGCGGCGCGCTGACGCTGCCGGTCGGCGGGATGTCGATCACCATTCCCGGCTTCCTCGTGGTCACGGCTGTGCTCTATGCCGGCATCACCTCGACGACGATTGCCGTCATCGGCCGGCGTTTCGTTCGGGTTTCGGAGGTCAAGAACCAGGTGGAAGCCGAGTTTCGCTATACGCTGACGCATGTGCGCGAAAACGGCGAAAGCATCGCGCTTCTCGGCGGCGAGGAAGAGGAGCGCAACGACCTCAACAAGACCTTCGACAATGTTCTCCATCAGTGGGCGCAGCTTGCGCACCAGTATATGCGCACGACCTTCGTATCGCACGGGTCGATGCTGATCGCGCCTGTCGTGCCGGTGCTGCTCTGCGCGCCGAAATTCCTCGAAGGCAGCATGTCGCTCGGCGAGGTGATGCAGGCGGCATCGGCCTTCGCGATCGTCCAGACCGCCTTCGGATGGCTTGTGGACAACTATCCGCGGCTTGCCGACTGGAACGCCTGCGCGCGGCGCGTCGCCTCGCTGATGATGTCTCTCGATGGGCTGGAACGGGCCGAACAGAGCGATGCGCTCGGTCGCATCCAGCATGGCGAGACCGGGAGCGAGGCGATGCTGAGCCTCAATGATCTGGCTGTGTCGCTGGACGATGGAACCGCCGTGGTTACGGAAACCCGGGTCGAGATCGAGCCGGGCGAGCGGGTGCTGGTTGCCGGCGAATCCGGCTCGGGCAAGAGTACGCTGGTGCGCGCCATTTCAGGTCTCTGGCCCTGGGGCCACGGCAGCGTCGATTTCCATGCCGACAGGCGGTTGTTCATGCTGCCGCAACGGCCTTACATCCCTTCCGGCACGCTGCGCCGGGCCGTCGCCTATCCCAATGCCGCCGAGGCCTGGTCGCTGGACGAAATCAAGAGCGCGCTCGACAAGGTGGGGCTCGGTTACCTCAACGAGAAGCTCGGGGAAGAGGCTCCGTGGGACCAGATCCTGTCGGGCGGCGAAAAGCAGCGGCTCGCCTTCGCGCGCCTGCTGCTGCACAACCCCGATATCATCGTGCTCGACGAGGCGACCTCGGCGCTCGACGAGAAGAGCCAGGACAAGATGATGGAGATGGTGATCCGGGAACTTCCAAAAGTCACCATCCTCAGCGTGGCGCACCGGGCCGAGCTCGAAGTCTACCACAGCCGCAAGATCACGCTGGAACGGCGCGAAGGCGGCGCCAAACTTGTCAGCGATATCGATCTCATCCCGCGCAAGAGGAAGCGGAATATGCTGTCGCGCTTCCTGGACAGTCCGCGCTCCCTGGCGAAAGGCGCGACGCGCTCGGGCAAGACGGCGCTGACCGACAGCAGGAAGTAGAAGCCCGTCCACGGCCCTCCGTCAGCCTTGCGCCAGTTTCACAACCTAGTGGTACGGGCGCGCTCAACGCGCGGTTTTACTCAGGCAATATTGAAGGTCGATTTCATGACAGCTCCAGTTACCGGAAACCCATTGTCGCAAATGCTCAACAATGCTTTCACGAAGCTTGATCGGGACGGTGACAACAAGCTGAATGCAGATGAGTTCGCTGATTTCAATCAGGTCCTGATGCCCGGACTGAAGCTCAATGACAACGGCAAGCCGACGGTCGACATGCAGGCCCGCATGGATCACAACGGCGACGGATTTGTCGATCGCGACGAGATGAATACGACGGGCGTGCTGATGCCTGCGGACATGTGCGATCCGAGTCTCGGCTCCATTATCAACTACCTTCACCTGAAGGGTGACGATGCAGCGCTCCGGGCAATGACGATGCTGGAGAGCGACGCGCAGGACGATTCCTGACGGCGGTCGCTATTCGAAGATTTTGCTGCCGAAGAGGGCCGGCGCTAGCGCGGACGGGCGACGGCTGACAGGAAGTCCTGCGTGTTCGACAGGATGGTGTCGCCCATGAAGCGAAGGGATTCTACGGATCGTCTGGCGGCGTCCGCGTCCCCATATCCGCATGCATCTTCGATCAGGATCGGCACGATGCCAAGGTCGGCGGCGTGGCGGCAGGTCGGCTCTATGCCGATCTCCATTGCAATTCCGCAGATCGCCAGGGCCGAAAGGCCGGCGTCGCGCATGGCGATTGCGAGTGGCGTTCCCTCGAAAGCCGACATGCCCAGCTTGTCGAACACGAAATCCTGCTCCTGCGGATAGAGTTCTGGAATGATCCGAACCGCCTCGCTGTCCCTCAGAAACCAGGGTTTCACGGCCTCGGGGTCATCGGTGCGCTGCCATGCCATTGCCATGCGCGTCGCAAACGACCCCATCCACGGCCTTGGCAAGGAAAGGTGGCGGCAGAAGGCAATTCTCATCCCGGCACGTCTTGCGGCAGCGACGATCTCGGCGATGCGATGGCCCGTTTCTTCCGCGCCCGGCACCTGCCGGGCAATACCGATCTGCATATCGTAGACCAGCAATGCGGTTCGATCGGGAGAAAGCCAGTCTGCAAGTGTCGTGGGTATCGTCATCGGCGCATTCCCTGACAATGGTGACCGCCCTTAGTTAGGGCGTGGCTGGCCATTTGAACAGCGATGCGGCGCACGCGCAGTGCAATTGCCCAATGCTCCCGGCCATCTGGAGAAGTGAAGGATAGGGCAACTTCCGGCCCGCCTGCCTTGGATCGGTACAGGAGCGCAGGGCCTGCTTCTGCCCACCCCATATTGAATTCCAGCAATGTATTGAGTACAAATTATTATTAACTGCTAATAATAAAGAATTCACCGATTTACTCTATAAAAAGGGATAAGCGAAAGAGGGAGGGGCCTCTGTTTATTGTATCTGTACTGGATGAAGGCGAAGAGAGAAACTTTGTTGCCGTCGCTCTACACATCAGCGACAGCGAGATTCACATCGATGTCGGCGGCGTCGAGCATCACTTCAGACTGGCCGACCTGATCGACATTCTCTCGGTCGAACACCATCGCGCCCATGATATCGCAGGGCGCGGGCGCGCCCTTGCGCTGTGCCATTGATGACGGTCGGGCCCGATATCGATCCCATGCCACGCCATTGCCGCGCCCCGGAGGGGCGGGCATAAATCGCCTTTGTGGTCCGTTTTCGGACGCCGAGGCGCGTTGACTGACGTCCAAAACTTGTCATGACGAGCGGAACCAGGGCGGATGTACCAAGTTGTGCCTGATGACCCATGAAGCGCAATGGAGGTTTTTCATGCTTCTCAAGCTCATCACGGCATCCATCCTTTCCATCGGCCTCGCGACGTCAGCAATGGCGCAGAGTTCAGGCGTCGGTGGCGGCACGGGCGGTGCCGGCGGTACGTCCGGCAGCGGCGTCATCAGCCCCGGCACATCCGGCACCGGCATGGGGACGGGCGCGGGCACCGGTACAGGCACGGGCACCGGCAATACGCTGGCGCCGGACGCAAACAGCACCACCAACAGCATCGTGCCTGACCCCGATACGACGAATCCGTCCGTGCGCGGCGCCTCCGGCACAGGCAACGGCATGAGCAGGGGAACACCGGACTGCAACGGCATGACCGGCACCGGCACCGCCTCGGGGCTTCCGGGATCGGACACGTCCGCGCAGGTGCGCCCGAACTGCTAGGGCACTTCCGGCAAGGCTGTCACCCATTGGTGACCTAGTCGATGATGTGATAGCCGCCGTCGATATAGATCGTATCGCCGGTGATCAGCCTTGCCGCGTCATGCGCCAGGAAGGCGGTCGCCATGCCGACATCGTCGATCGAGACGAGGCTGCGCGTGGGGGCCGTTTCCTCGGCCTTGTTCAGGAGTTCGTCGAATTCGGGAATGCCCGATGCCGCACGTGTCGCCAGCGGACCGGGGGAGATGGCGTGAACGCGGATACCCTTCGGCCCGAGTTCGGCCGCAATGTAGCGCACGGCGCTTTCGAGTGCGGCCTTTGCGAGGCCCATGACATTGTAGTTCTTCACCACCATCTGGCTGCCGTAATAGGTCATGGTGAAGAGCGTGCCGCCGCGTTTCATCAGCGGTTCGGCAAGATGGGCCATGCGGATGAAAGACCAGCAGGATATGTCCATCGTCTTCAGGAAACCGTCGCGCGGCACATCGACGACGCGGCCCTGCAGCGTATCTTTCGGCGAGAAGGCGATGGAATGAACGACGAAGTCGAGCTCGCCCCAATATGCGGTGATGTTCTCGAACACGGCTTCCAGCTGCCCCGGCACCGACACATCGAGCGGCAGGAAAATCGGCGCTTCCAATGCGTCCGCCAGCGGCTCGACATGGGGTTTGGCCTTGTCGTTGAGATAGGTGACCGCGAGTTCGGCGCCAAGCGCGCGGAATGCCCTGGCGCAGCCCCAGGCGATCGACTGGTCGTTGGCGATGCCCACCACCAGCCCACGCTTGCCCTCGAGAAGTTTGGCCTTCACGTCCGGGATCATCATCTGCCCTCTTGTTGGTTGAATGGTCTGCCGGTCAGGCGGCGACAAGTGTGAAAGTATGGCGTGCGATCATCAGTTCCTCGTCCGTCGGCACGACGTAGAGCGCGATCCTGCTGTCGTCGCCGGATATGAGCAATTCACCGGCATCGTTGGCCCTTTCATGAAGCGTTGCTCCCAGCCAGCCGAGCTTGCGGACTATGCGCTCGCGCATGACGGGCGAGTTTTCACCGACGCCTGCGGTGAAGACGAAGGCATCGATGCCGCCGAGGGCCGCAGCAAGCATGCCGGCATTGAGGCCGATGCGATGGACGAAATGATCGAGTGCGAGACCGGCTCCCGGCTCGTCGCTCGACAGCAGATCGCGGACATCGTTGCTGATGCCGGACAGGCCCTTGAGACCGGACTCCTTGTAGAGCAGATCCTGCAATTGCGCCGGGCTCATGCCGCGCTCCTGCAGCAGATAGAGCAGCACGCCGGGATCGATCTGCCCGCATCGTGTGCCCATGGGCAGGCCGTCGAGAGCGGTGAAGCCCAGTGTGCTCTCGATACTTTTGCCCTCATGGATCGCGCAGAGCGAGGCGCCGCTTCCAAGATGCGCAACGATGAGCCGGCCGCGGCCGATATCCGGTGCGATCTCGGCGAGCCTGCCGGCAACATATTCGTAGGACAGGCCGTGAAAGCCATAGCGCCGCACACCCTCGGCGAAGTAATGGGCGGGAATGGCGTAGTGATCGGTCACCGGATCATGGCCGCGGTGGAAGGCGGTATCGAAACAGGCGACCTGGGCGAGCTGCGGCTGGTTTTCCAGCAATACGCGAATGGGTGCCAGGTTGTTCGGCTGGTGCAGCGGCGCAAGCGGTGTGTAGCGTTCGAGGTCGCGCAGCAGATTCGCGTCGATACGTACCGGGTGCCTGTGGTCGGGTCCGCCGTGGACGACCCGATGACCGACGGCGACCAGACGCCCCTCGTGCCGTTCCCGCAGCCATTGCCCGACCAGCCGCATGGCCGCCGGCAGGTCGGGAACGGTCTCGCCGGGATAGTCGGCGTCGGCGAGCTTTTCGCCGGCGGCGTTCTTGATCGTCAGGCGCGGCGCGGTGCCGATGCCCTCCATCTTTCCCTTCACCTGCCGCGCAAGCGGGTCCGAGGCGGCGAAGACCTCGAATTTCAGACTGGAGGAACCGGCATTGACGACGAGAAGCGTGTCCATGGCATCAACCGCCCTGAATTGGTGCCGTACGCCGGCGCGCTTCGGCAAAGAGCACGCCGACGGCGCAGGAGGCGAGGCGCGCCCTGACGTTGTCGGCACGCGATGTCAGGATAATCGGCACCCGCGCGCCCAGCACCAGGCCCGCCGCATCCGCCCGCGCCAGGAAGGTCAGGTTCTTCGCCAGCATGTTGCCGGCTTCGAGATTGGGCACGACGAGGATCTGCGCCCGGCCGGCGACCTCGGACCGGATGCCCTTGATGCGTGCCGCTTCCGGATCGATCGCATTGTCGAAGGCGAGCGGTCCGTCGAGGATGCCGCCTGTTATCTGTCCGCGCTCGGCCATCTTGCAGAGTGCGGCCGCATCGATGGTCGAGGGGATCTTCGACGTCACCGTCTCGACCGCCGAAAGGATCGCCACCCGGGGCGTACCGAGGCCGATCGCCGTGAAGAGATCGATGGCGTTCTGGATGATATCGCGCTTGGCATCGAGATCGGGGGCGATGTTAATGGCGGCGTCGGTAATGAAGAGCGTCTCGGAATAGTTCGGCACGTCCATGACGAAGACATGGCTGATACGCCGTGCCGTTCTCAGGCCCGTGGCCGTCGAGGTGACGGCCCGCATCAGCTCGTCCGTATGCAGGCTGCCCTTCATCAGCAGGTCGGCGCGGCCTTCGCGGATGATCTCCACGGCTTTCGCAGCCGCCGCATCGCTATGCGGTGCATCGATCAACTCGAAGGGCGAGATATCGATGGCATGGGCTTTTGCAACCGTTCTGATCTTCTCCGCCGGCCCGACGAGGACCGGACGCATGAGCCCGTCTTCGGCGGCTTCGACCGCTCCGCGCAGCGATGACTCGTCGCAGGGATGAGCAACGACGGTGGTCATCTGCGGCGCTTGCCTTGCCTTGACAATCAGTCGCTCATATTTTTCGTGCTGCCTGGCTTCGCCAGGGTTTTCCCAATCCGGCATGTGCCTCCGCTCCCTGTTGAATGACCGTTTCGAGCCCTGATGCGCCCGGTTATTTCGCCCGCCTGACGGCCCTGAGTGGCGTCGGGCTGCTGGGTGTCGGGCTGATCGGCGGTGGGCTGCCTGGCGATACCGGCCCGGCAAGGGGCGCTGCGGAAAGGCCGAAGAGGTCGACGATCTTCTGCCAGCGCCGCTCGGCCTCGCCGGAAAGCGGGCCGCGCGCGTTCAACACTTCACGAAGCGAGGCGAGGGCATGACGGCGGGCTTCCTCGTCCGGCGGCAGGAGTTGCGGTATCGCGTCGACGGCAGCCTGCTCATCGATGACAAGCATGAGGAACTGGTCGCGGATCAGCGCCTTGAATTCGGCAAGCGTCAGCGCCGGCATGTTGTTCTCGGCGCGCCGCATCCGGCGGATGGCGGCAAAGCCGCGCTCGTCGGCTGCGCCATGAGCCATGGCGACATGAAGCAGGCTGCGCGCCAGACCTTCCTGCAGGCCGCCCTTGTCGATCCGCGCCCTCAGCTCCTCGATCCTCGTTTTCAGCACCTGGGCATGCAGCGCTGTCTTGCTTGCGCGACGGTGCGGTTTCTCGCTCCATGGATCGATGCCGACCGCCGCCTGCAGGAACGGCGAGCCGTAGACGGTGAGGAACGCCGCCTCGCTGAGCGCCTCGATCCCTTCACGCCATGCGTCGAGTCCGGCGACGATCTGGTGTGAAACGATCTGCTCGAAGGCGAGGAAGGGATTGTTTGCGGCAACGGGACGACGCTCTTCCTCCACGTCGACCGCAAGGTCGGCAATGGGCGCCATCAGGGGATTGAGGTCGGAAAGCAGCTCGTATTGCAGCCGCAGCGCATGCAGCCTGCGCATCTCTTCGGCCGCTTGTTCCGGCACCATTGCGCGGATGAAAGGCTGGGCGAAGGTGCGGTAGAGCGACAGGTTGATTTCCGAGACCTTGGCCGCCGTCGCAAAACGCCTGTCATCGGCGGCATTGTTGCAGCCGAGCGCGCGTATATCGTCGAGCGTCCGCTCCTCGCAGCGCATGATCCAGTCGCCTTCGACAAGATCGCTGCCGACGGTCGCATCCGTCCTGGCTTCGAAAATCGCCTCGTAGAGGCCGGGCGGCAATGCATCGATCAGGTCGATATTGCTGGAGAATTCCCCATGTTCCTTGCGGGCGACGCTGGCGGAGACGAAAATGCCGAGATGGCCGATCTTTTCGTGCACCGTGTAGACGATCGTCTGGCCGTGCGAGCGGATCTCGTTGACGCTGTCATAGAGATCCGCGATCCAGCCGAGCGCCTGGGCGGGCGGGGTGATATTGTCTCCCTTGGAGCAGAAGACGACGATCGGCGCACGGATATTCCTGAGATCGATCGTCTCGCCCTTCGAGGTCTCGATGCGGCCGGCGGCGAGATTGTTGCCGACGAAGAGCTCGTCGACGATGAACTGGATTTCCTGCGCATTCAGGTTGACGTGATTGCCCCACCATTGCTCGAAGCCGAGATAGCGCGGCGCCTCGGTATCGATCTTGGAATAGAGATTATATTGCTTGGTCCAGAGCGTATTGGCGGGGTTCTGGTTTTCGAAATTCTGCACCAGCCAGGCGCCGTCGAACTTGCCGTGGCCGAGATCGCCGGTCAGCGCGGTCAGCCAGGTGCCGCCGAGCAACCCGCCCGTATAGCGCATCGGATATTCGCCGCGTTTGCCGGCCCAGTAGGAAAGGGGGGCGCCGGCGATGATGATCGAGCCGAAAAGCTCGGGCCGCATGGCCGCAAGCATCATGACGGCCCAGCCGGCCTGGCAATTGCCGATCACGCAGGGTTTTGCGTCAGCGTCCGGATGCAGCGCAATGACCTTTTCCAGAAAGATCGCTTCGGCAAGCGCGATATCCTCGAGCGTCTGGCCAGCGACCGGGTCCGGCAGGAAGCCGATGAAATAGCAGGGGTGGCCGGCTGCGAGTGCAACACCGATCTCGCTGTCGGCCTTGAAGCCGCCAATGCCCGGCCCATGCCCGGCACGCGGATCGACCACGACGAAAGGCCGGCGTGTTTCGTCGATGTCCGTGCCCTCGGGCGGGACGATGCGAACCAGCGCGTAGTTGACCGGCCGCTCGAGGTCGCGCCCGTCCAGTAGCACCTCGGGCGTGAAGCTCAGCACATGGGGTGCTGCCGCTTCCGAATGGACACGATATTGATTGCCGCGCTTTCGCATCACATCCCAGAAGAGAACGCTGCGCTGGGTGGCGTCTCTGAGATAATCGAAGGCCATGCCGGCCGGGCCGAACTGGGTTGCAAAATCAAACTTCGAGAGATGGGAAGGGTACCACATGCCAAACATGTCAAACCTCCTGGCTCACCGCTCTCGGCGGGAGTTCAAAGACCTAATTGCTGGAAGTAATAGTCTCGATCCTCGTCCGCATTGCGCATGGGCGGCGCTGCCGGCCACGGGAGTCTTGTTAGCACCTGCAGCATAGTTGGAGTGCCCCGCGGCGCAACGTATCTTACGGTAGGTTACGGGCCGTTTTCGGCTCGACTTTCGAGCCGTCCTCCATGTCCGGCGGGCGGGTTTGCCGGCCGATCGTGTTGACCGATGTCAAAGACCATGGCGTGCCGGATCGCTACCGTGGGGATATCCATCACGGAGGGCAGCCACCATGGCCATCACGACAGTTCTTGGTATCCTCAAGAGCAGCAAATTCGAGCGCGACCTGAAAGGCGCGGCGGGTTTCTGCGCCACCTACGGGGCCCATCTGACCGCACTTGCCGTTTCCATCGGCGCGGCCCCGTCGCTCAGCCAGTACGATGCCATTTCTACCATCTGGCTGGATGAGAGGCAGCGCGAGATCGACGAACTCGCCACCACGACCGCGAAGATCAAGGAGACCCTGTCGGGCAGCGATCTCTCGTTCGAGGTGCAGGATCTCTACACGGAATTTGCATGGGCCGACGAGGATTTCGCCGAGCGTGCGCTTTATGCCGATATCGTGCTCGTCGGATCGGACGCGGCAGAAGATGCCGACCTCAGAAAGCGGATCTTCGATGGCGCGCTCTTCCAGACCCCGACGCCGATCCTGATCAACCGCGGGCAAAAGGCCATCGCCGCGTCGCCAGGGTCCGTGGTGCTCGCATGGGATTCCAGCAACGAGGCGGCGCGGGCGGCCCGCCAGTCGCTCGATCTTCTGGAAAGAGCCGAGATCGTTCATGTGACGATGGTCGACCCGGTCGCGCGCTTGCGCACGAATGGCGAGGAGCCGGGTGCCGACATAGCGGGCTTCCTTGCCCGGCACGGCGTCAGGGTTCAGGTCGATCGGCTCTCGAGCGAAGGCAAAAGTGCCGATGCGATCATCACCCGGCATGCGGTGGACATGGGGGCGGACCTGATCGTCATGGGCGCCTACAATCATCCGAGATGGCAGCAGAGCCTGTTCGGCGGCGTGACCCGCAGGATGATCGAGGAATGCCAGCTGCCGCTCTTCCTTGCCCACTGAACCAGAGAACTTCGGCCTTCTCGTGCAAATGCCATCAGCAACAGGGAGGTGGATCCCTGTCCAGAATATTAGAAAATGTGTATGAAGGTCGAGCTGGTTCGGGGGACATGCGAATGCTGTCGATTTCGCGGGCATGCACGGCAGAGGATTTCACCATCAGTGGCGAGTTGTGCAGGTCGTTTGGCGCCTGGGATGCCGAGGCATGCCGCGCCTATGACATCCCGCCGGAGGTGGTAGCGACCTTTTTCCATAGCGAGGATGACGAGGCACTGGCCGCAAGGTACAGCCAGGCGGACGCTCCGCTTCTGCTGGCCAGATGGCACGGCGAACCGGCAGGGTGCATTGCCCTTGCACCGTTCGACGAGGGCGCGGCCGAGATCCACAAATTCTATGTTGACCCGGCCTTTCGAGGGCGCGGGATCGGCAAGGCACTCCTGCAGGCGATCATGGCAGAAGCCGGCAAGGGGCCGAGATCGATGCTGCTGCTTCATACGACGGTCTATATGAAGAGCGCGGTGTCGCTCTACGAAGCGTTCGGCTTCACGCCTTGCCCACCGTTCCGGGACATTCCTGATGTGATCAGGCACACCGAGGTCTTCATGAAGCGGCCGATCGAGCGCGACAATTTCATTCAGTAGCCTGCTTGCTGCGATTGCTGCCCCTTGGAAATCTCCCGCATCCAAGCGAAGATCATCCCGCTCTAGCTCTTGGGGGAGATGCTGATGGAAAACCACGAGGCCTTTTTACGTGAGGCGATTGCGCTTTCGAAATCCGCGATGGAAAACGGCGACGAGCCGTTCGGGTCGGTGCTGGTGAGGGACGGCGAAGTCATCCTTCGCGCCGAAAACAGCGTCTTCACCGGCCACGACATGACGAACCATGCCGAGATGAACCTCGTCAAACTGGCGGCAAAACACTACGACACCGCCTATCTTGCCGACTGCACGCTCTACACCAGCACGGAGCCCTGCGCGATGTGCTCCGGGGCGATCTACTGGTCGGGCATCGGGCGCATGGTATTTGCGTGCTCGGAGGTACGGCTTGGCGAGATTGCCGGGATCGGGTTGAACGTGCCGAGCCGGGCGGTGCTGCAGACCGGGGCGCGCATTGTCACCGTCGAGGGACCGACGAACCTCGAAGAGGAAGCCGCCGCAGTCCATCAGGAATTCTGGCCGAAACATCTGGGCAAGGTTTAGGGCTCGTTATCTAGCGCAGTGCCCTGAGCGCGTTCAGGATCACGGCCACATCGATCACTTCCTGCAGCATGGCGCCGGTGACCGGCGGCAGGAGGCCGGCGCCCGCGAAGAGCATGGCGACGAGCGAGAGGCCGATGCCGGCGAAAATGCTCTGGACGGCGATGGCGCGGGAGCGCCTGGCGATCTCGATTGCGGTGGCGATCCTGTTCAGATCGTTGCGGATCAGGACGATATCGGCAGCTTCTGCCGCAGCCGCGAGATTGGTGGCGCCGACGGCGATGCCGACATCGGCGGCTGCGAGCGCCGGAGCATCGTTGACGCCATCACCGACCATCATGACCCTTCCGGCTGTGCGCTCCCTGGCGACGACCTCGACCTTCTGGGCGGGCGTGAGCCGCGCCTCCACGGCATCCAGCGACAGCGAACCGGCAATGGCGGCGGCAACGCTGCGCTCGTCGCCGCTCGCAAGCACGATCCGGCGGACACCCAGCTTGCGGAGCTTGCCGACAAGCTCGACCGCATCGCCGCGCAGCCGATCCTCGAAGCCGATTTCGCCGGAGAGTTGTCCGTCGAAAAAGACCTTTGCCTGCATCCGGCCTTTTTTCTCAGGCGGGCGGGAGGGCTTGCCATCCGCCGTGAAGTAATTATCGCCGCCGACGCTTACCCTGATCCCGTCGACAAGCCCGGAAATTCCGGCGCCTGCAAGCTCCGATACGTCCGTCGGACGTGACAGCGCCAGCTGCCGTCTCCGGGCTTCCCTGACGATCGCGCGGCCGACGACATGTGAAGATGCCTGATCGAGTGAAGCGGCAAGACGCAGGATCCTGTCCGGTCCTTCCGGCCCGTCGATCGAGACGACCTCGGGGTCGCCCGCCGTCAGCGTGCCGGTCTTGTCGAAGACCGCGACGGAGGCGTCGGCCAGGATTTCCAGCGGGCCTGCGCCCTTCACCAGCACACCCGCCTTGGCCGCTTTCGAGGTTCCAGCCGCGAGCGCCACGGGAACGGCGAGGATCAGCGGGCAGGGGGTTGCGACGACCAGAACCGCGACGATGCGGGCCATGTCGCCGGACAGGATGGCGGCGCAGGCCGCGATTGCCAGCGTCAGGAGCAGAAAGGCGATCGCATAGCGATCGGCCAGTCGCGTGATCCGCGCCTTCGAACGCCGGGATGCCTCGACCAGCTTGACGATGCCGGAATAGGTGCTGTCTTCGGCGCGGCTTTCGACCCTGATCTCGACCGCGTCTCCCGCGTTCGTGGCGCCGCTCTCGATCCGCGCCCCCTTCGAGAGGTGAACCGGAAAGGCTTCGCCGGTCAGGACGGATTGATCGATCGATGCACTCTCCGACATCAGAGTACCGTCGGCAGGGATCACGTCGCCCCTGCGGATCATCAGGATATCGCCGACCGCAATGTCGGGAATGGGAACTTCCTCCAGCCCGTCTTCCATGAGGCGAAGTGCGGTGCGCGGCACCTGTGCCAGGAGGGCCGACATGCCTTCGTCGGCACGCCGATGCGCATAGGCTTCCAGAAACTGGCCGCCGGCATACATGAGGGCGACGATCGCCCCGGCGAGATATTCGCCGAACCAGAGGGTCGAGCCCATGGCAAGGGCTGCGATCAGGTCAAGACCAAAATCGCCGTTTCGGAGCTTGGCACCAATGTCGATCAACAGGAAGGCAAGGGCAACACAGGTGCTTCCCGCAAGGGCAAGCCGGCTTGCCGAGCCGAAATCCAGCAGGAAGAGGACGAAAGCACCGGCCAGACCGGCCACTGCTGCCGCCGCCATGATTGTCGAGCGCAAGCCGATGTCGGGCATCCATACGCGCGGTTGGCCGGAAATGCGAATTCGGGGCTGAACCTTCGGCTCGTCCGGAACGCTCATGGTCGCACGCCTCCCATTTCCGCTGGGTGTTTCCGCTCGGGTGCGCAGGATCGATGCTTGAACTCGTTGCCTGGCGCCGTCATGCGTCCGGGAATGTGGCACGGTCAGCGGATTTTTCCTTGATCTCACGCAAGCTGCGCCTGACCGATGGGCACGACGACCTTGCTCCAAGGGCTGACATGATGAAATGTCCCCTGTCGGACGTCAAAGCGTCATGATCATCTCGTGCCACACCATTCCACCATGATCGGATGCGGACGGTTTGACGTAACGGTAGCCCATCTTCTCGTAGAGCGGCACATGCTGGTCCTTGCACATGAGGTGGATGGTCTGCTTTCCCATCCCGCGCATCTGCTGGATAAAGTGCTGCATGAGGAGTTTCGAATAGCCCTTTCCCTGTTCGGCGGGATCGACGACGACGGACATGATGACGACATGCGGAGCGGCCGGATCGTGGCCAACCAGCTCCTTGAGTTCTTCGTCCGACATAACGACGTCGAACGCGCAACCGCTATTGATGAAGCCGGCGATTTTTCCGCCGATGTCAAGAATCAGAAATCCTTCGGGGTACTGCGCAATACGCTTGTCTATCCTCTCCAGCGTTGCAGCCTCGTCGCCCTCATATGCGGACGTTTCGATCTCGAAGCATCGCTCGGCATCATCAGGGACAGGGCGTCGAAAGGAGTGGGCGGAGGGCATCGTGATTGTTCTTTTGTGCCTAAACGGGGTTGGTGTGAAGAGTTTTGGCAGATCGCCATACCAACGGGACCAACACCAGAGCGGCGGCCGGCAGGACAACCCAATTGATCGTCTCCCATCCCGAATTGTGAAGGAGCGATCCCGCGGAGAATGATGCGCACGCGACGGTACCGAATACCAGGAAGTCGTTCGCGCCCTGAACTTTGCTTCGTTCCGCGGGCGTGTAGCAATCGGCGACCATCGACGTCGCGCCGATGAAGCCGAAGTTCCAGCCGACACCGAGCAGGATAAGGGCGATCCAGAAATGCGCGATGTCGAATCCGGAGAGTGCCACTGCCGCTGAGCAGCAGATGAGCAGAAGGCCGACAGCCGCTACCTTTTCCTTGCCCAATCGAACCATGAGCCTTCCCGTGAAGAAGCTTGGGCCGTACATAGCGAGGATATGCCACTGGATGCCAAGCGCTGCCTGGTCGACGGAATGTCCGTGACCGACCATGGCGATCGGCGATGCGGTCATGACGAACGTCATCAGTCCGTAGGAAACGACGCCTGTTGCGATAGCAAGGAGATAGCGGGATGTACCGAGAATCTCGAACAGAGGCCTCCCGCTTTCGGCTTGCGCGCCCGAGGGCCGGGCAGACGGAGATCGGGTGAGCATCAGGAGAACGGGGACGGCGAGCGTTGCCAGCGCGGCCTGGCTGACGAAGCTGCCAGCGAACGGTGTTCCTGGAAAGGCGTCGCGTGTCCAGATCACTAGCTGGGGTCCGATGATCGCGGCCACGAGGCCACCGATCAGGACGCGGGAGATGGCCTTCTGGCTCTCGGCTCCAGTCGCGTAGTCGGCGGCTGCGAAACGATAGCTCTGCACATAGGACGAATAGAAGCCCGCGAGAGCTGTCCCGAAGCAGAAGACAACAAAGCTGCCGAGCGCGATCCCGAGCGCGGCGATGAGCCCGGAGATCGTGCCGATACCCGCTCCCACCAGGTAGCCCGACCTCCGCCCGAACCGTCGCATAACATAGGCGGCCGGAAGCGTGCCGAGAGCCAGACCGAGATTGAGCAGGCTTACGGGCAGTGTGATGAGATCGGGGGCAGGAGACAGGTGTTGGCCTACCAGGCCCCCGAGGGAAATCACGATCGGCGCGTTGGCGCCGCCGAGGGACTGGGCGATCGTCAGAACCCAAAGGTTTCGTTTGGCCGCCGACTGGTCGACGCCACTCTCCATCACGCTCATCGAAATTCCTAATTTGAAAGATAGGGGGAAACGGCCCGCCGCGCGGCAGTCACCGCCCCAGAAAGGTAACCTGGTTCGGAGGGACTTGTCTCGCTTCCGGCCAAGCTCAGGCGTCCGTTCCACGGGCCGGTTACCCAAGCGTCGTCAAGAACAGCCGGATGTCCACCCCCAACAAGGTCGGCTGCGGTCGCTGTCAAAGGATCGGCCGCCCAGTCCTTCAGCAGCGTCGCGACCGGGTCTCCAGCGGCGGGACCGAACAAGCGCACAAGCTGACTGACGCAGGCCGCCTTCAATACGTCTTCACCGACAGTGGCGCGCTGATCGGCGGAGACGCCGATGAAGCCGAATATGGCGGCTTTTCCCGATGCCGTCGTCGCGTCATGGATTTCGACCAACGGCCCGACCATGCTCTGTGCGGTTCCGGAAAGACCATTGGTTCTCCAGAACGGTCGATCATAGATCGCGAAGAATTTGGCATGCGGAGCCATCCAGGTTGCCGTATCGCGCCACCTCTTCGCGGTTCCGTCGTCCTGGGGCGGATCGAAGGTCACTGAGGCTTCCAGCAATCGTGGTGGCAGCGCCGCGATGACGTGTCGTTCCTCGATAGTTGTCGTTTCCACACCGTCGCCTTGAACCGTCAAACGAACGGAACTGCCGCCGAGGGACATCGCCGTCACCTTGCTCCCGAGCAAGATTCGTTCTGCGGACAGTTCCCGGGAGACAGCACGAACCGCAGCGGCTGTCCCGCCCGAAAGCCGCATCGAACCTTGATCCGGCATCTGCGGGCTGTACCGCTGAGGGCCTTCGCGGGACATGCGTTCGAAGACGACGTCGCCCTCACTGTTCTGAGCGAAGGATTGAAGACCAAGATCTGATATCAGCGAAGCCATGGCGGGCTGCATCGCCGGCCAATACCACGAGGGTCCGAGGTCGAACCCGTCGTCCGAAGGTTGGCCGCTCGCGTCGGCGGAGAAGATGCGACCGCCAAGACGGTTGCGCGCCTCGACGACCAGAAAATCTATCCCGGCAGCGTTAAGTGCCCATGCCGCGTAGAGTCCGGCCAGGCCCGCGCCGACAACAGCAATTTCGCACGACTTCATTCTACTTTTCCTTCGTATTGTCAGCGTCTTCGAATTTGCAGATGTCGTGATGTAGCAACGGGCCGGACTTCATCCAGACACCTGAGCCCCCTTTGCCGACGACCGCGTCGAACGGGTGGCCGGCCGGCAGTCGCAACCATGTCCAGCAATCAAGGAGCTCGTCTTTCTCGGTAAGCTCCCCAGCCAGAACCAGAAGTTCAAGACCTTCGGGATTTTCGAGATGGATGGTGGCCTCGGGCTCCCAGTCTTCACGGAGGACGCGCTCGTCATCAGCGTCGTACAGCACGCGTGATGAGACCGCACCGGATCGGGTTTCCTGTGGCGCGCCTTCGCCGGGACGGCAAACGAGCCGTTCCTGATCTCCCGTCTTGAACTGCCAGAGCTTGACGAGGATCACACATCCGTCGGCGCTGCCGGGGGCATGACCCGTTCCGGGTGGATTGCGCACGTAGGTCCCGGCCGGGAAGTCTCCGGTCTCGTCCTGGAACACGCCATCGAGCACAAGAAATTCTTCGCCGCCCGGATGCTGGTGATACGAGAACCGGCTTCCCGCCGCGTAGCGCACGATGGAGGTCGCCCGAGCCTTTTCACCTCCGATCCGGAACAGCATACGGCGGTCCACGCCCTTGATCGGGCTGGGAACCCACTCGATGCGGCCGGCATGGACAACTGCCCGCTTGGTGAGGTCTTCGTTGATCAACATGGTCAAAGCTCCGATCTTCCGCCGTCGATGACGATTTCCGAGCCAAGCATGTAGCTAGAGGCATCGCTCGCAAGGAAAAGCACGGCGGACGCGATCTCCTCGGGTTTGCCCATTCGTCCGATTGGAACCTGGCTGCCGACGCGATCGGCATAAACGCGGAATTCTTCTTCTGTCTGGTTCTTGCCGCGGTGGATCGGTGTCTCGATCGATCCGGGGCTGACCGCATTGACCCTGATCTTGCGATCCAGCAGTTCCGCGGACATCGTTCTCGCGAAGGATCGCACGGCCGCCTTCGAAGCGGAAAGTACAGCGCGCCCCGGAGTTCCGACCTTGTTGAGCCACGAGGTATTCAGGATGATCGATCCGCCTTCACGCATCATCGGGAGGACGGCCTGCACGGTGAAGAAGACACCCTTCACATTGGTGTCCATGATCTTCGAGTAGGTCGCTTCGTCGGCGGTCGCGAGCGGCGTGCCGATAGCGGTACCCGCATTCACGAAGACGATGTCGAGAGCAGTGAATTCCGCGCTGAGACGCTCGCCCATTCGCCTGAGGTCCTCGACCGAAGACACGTCTGCCTCAATGGTCAGGATGTCGTCGCCGAGTTCCGCCTGAGCCGCCCCGAGCTTTTCCGCCGAGCGACCGGTGATGGCGACGCGCGCGCCATTGTCCTTCAACATTCGTGCAGCAGCGAGACCGATTCCGCTCGAGCCGCCGGTGACGAGTGCTGTCTTGCCTCCAAGTGTCATGTCCAAACCTCTCTTCGAAACCAATCCATGAACCTGCGGGCTTGTCTTGACGAGACAAACGAACAATATCGGATAGAAAGAAAATCTTTGTCGCTTTGGTGCGACGACAAGGCTGCACCCATGAGAAACCTCACCCGGCTCAAGTCCCTGCAGGCACTGGAAGCATCGGCAAGACACGGAAGCTTCGTCGGTGCGGCAACCGAACTCAATGTCACGCCCGCCGCTGTCGGCCAGCTCGTCCGATCGCTGGAAGACTGGGTCGGCTATCCACTCTTCAAGCGATCTCGTTCGGGTGCGGAACGCCTCGCTCCGGTGGACGAGGCAAAGGAGGCCCTCGACGACATCGCGCAGGGGCTGGACCTCCTCGAGTCGGGTCTGCGGAAGCTGCGCGGCAGGAAGGCCCGCACTGTCGTCGTCGTGACGGCATCGCAGGCATTGGTCGGCAACTGGCTGCTTGGACGGCTCGGCGACTTCACGACTGGACACCCGAACATCGATGTCAGGCTTGATGTCACGGATCGGGTGATCGACCTTGCGCAGGGCGAAGCAGACATCGGCATCCGCTGCGGGCTCGGGGACTGGAAGGGCGTGAAGTCCACGTTCCTCATGGGCGAGGAAATCATCGCCGTTTGCAATCGCTTGCTCCTCTCAGAAGACAGGGAGGTAACGCCGGGGTGGATCATGGAGCAAACGCTTATCCATGACGGCACGCCCCACCCTGGCGGAGACTTCCCTTCATGGAACGACTGGTTCGCCCGCGCCGGCGCCAACCGATCGGCAGAGGAAGCCGGGCTCAAGATCAACTCGACGGCGGCAGTAATTCATGCCGCCATCGCAGCCAAGGGCGTCGCTCTTGTGAGGAAGGCGCTCGTTGCGCAGGAACTGGTTGGCGGTCGTCTGGTCCACCTGATGCCAGACGTCCGATGGCCTGTGAAATGGGCGTATTACGCCGTCGCCGCACCGAAAGCTTTGCGCAGGTACGAGGTGACCGCATTCCATGATTGGTTGACGGCGTCAGTTGGGACTGACGTCCGCTAAGGGCCGGATTGCGGCCATGAACCAGAAGCGGACATTGCCAGGTATCTGAAGTGGCCTATCTAATCGTCGCATGCCCTCATTTTGGCGGTGGCGGGGACTGGATGGCAACGATGCTGCTGGAAGATTTGTATCGCCTGATGAAAACGGGGCATGTGCAGGCTCAGGGTGTGGTGGACACCATGACCCAGCCGGTTGTTGTCCTGGATCAGCACTTCTGCGTAACGACGGCGAACAATGCATTCATCAAGGCGTTCGAGGTCGACCGTGAGGACATCGTCTCGCAGAATTTCTTCGAGCTCGGGAACGGGCAATGGGATATTCCCGAGCTGCGACAGGTCATATCTGCCGTCATCCCGCGAGCCGCCGCCGTCATCGGCTCCGAAGTGAAGCACGATTTTCCGGCGATAGGGCAGCGGACCTTTCTCATCGATGCCCGACGCCTTGCTCATCCCGACAATAACAGCCCGAACATGCTGATCATCTTCGATGATGTTACCGAGCGGCAGCGACACGAAGCTGAAATGGATTTCATCGTCGCCGAAATGCGGCATCGATTGAAGAACCTTGCCGCCGTGGTTCGCTCTGTTGTGAAAAACACCAGGGCCGACGATCCTTATCTGGCAGACTTCAAGGAGGCGCTCCTCGGAAGGCTGGACACCACCTTTCAGGCTCAGGAGGTCGCTGCGCGCGGCGAGCCGATCGGGTACGAACAATTGCTTAGGGAAACGGTCGGACCGACGGTTGCGACCCGGCTCGAATGCTCCGGCGCACGCGTGGAACTGCAATCTTCGAAGATCGTTCCGGTCAGCATGATCATCCATGAACTCGCGACGAACGCCATAAAACATGGTTCCGTTTCCATGCCTGGCGGGAAGGTCAGGGTAACATGGGAGCTGGAGGCCGGCGGGCGAGGACGAACCTTCCTCGCTTGCCACTGGCGTGAGGACGGAGGGCCACAGGTTTCTCCGCCCCAGCGAAAGGGCTATGGAACTGAACTCATCGAAGGTCTCGCCGCTCATTTAGGTGGAAGCGTGGAAATTACCTTTGCACCTGACGGTTTGACGGCGAACTTCAAAATTCCGATGTGAGGCGCTGTGAGCAACGTAACCAACGAAGAAGCCGAAGGCGCCTATCAAGTCCTCGTTGTCGAGGACGAGTTCCTGATAGCCGACGAGCTTCGCCGTGTGTTGATTGCTGGGGGATTTCGAGTGATGGGTCCGGTATCCTCCAATGAGGACGCGCTGGATTTGATCGATCAGGACAAACCGGACTTCGCGGTACTCGACGTTTACCTCGGCGCCGAGAAGGTCACCCCCGTGGCCCTGGAATTGCAACGACTGAAGGTGCCGTTCGTGCTTGCGTCTGCGTCTTCCCCCCATGAGCTGGCGTCCAGCCCTGTCCTTGCCGACGCAATCAACCTCGGAAAACCGACGGGATCGGGCCAGCTCATTGCGACCGTTCGCAAGCTGATCGGGTAGTCGAATGGCATCCTCTCGAACCGAAGACGGTCATCGATGGGAAATTGCCGGCAATGAAGCGATTGCCATGTCAATTTCTCCAATCACCTGCTTGCCGCGGCCAGCATCGCCGATCACCCGTCGTCCACGCCCGCGAATGTGCTACATTGCTTCATGACAGGCTTCTGTTGCGGGAGGGATCGAGAATGCAGCGCAAGCTGGCCACGATCATGGTCGGGGATTTCGTCGGCTCCACCTCTGCGATGGAAACAGACGAAGAGGGAGCGATTACCCGGATCGATACCGTGCTCGAAACGGTTCGCACCGTCGTCCAGCGCCATGACGGCCGTGTGTTCGGCACGGCGGGAGATGCGCTGCTTGCGGAATTCGCCAGTCCCGTCAATGCGCTCCGGTCCGCCATCGAGGCGCGCGCCGAGATCGCTGCGCTTCCTGGAGCGAGCGGCGGCGACATGCGGTTCGGCCTCCATCTTGCCGATGTCGTCGTCGTCGGCTCGGACCTGCGTGGCGACGGCGTAAACATCGCCGCGCGCATCGAGGCGTCCGCGCCGCCCGGTGCAATCGACGTTTCAGGGCTGCTTTACGACCAGGTGCGGCGGGTCTCGCCGTGCGGGTTCGAAGATATCGGCGAAAGACGGCTGAAGGGGATTCTGGAGCCGATCCGGATCTACCGGGTCACCGAACTGGTGGACCGCCACGTCTATCAATTCGCTCCAACGCGCTCCGCCCCCAGCGCCGCCCAGTCTCCCCGGACCAACTCGATCGCGGTGACGCGCTTCGACGTGGCGTCTGGGGACGTTGCGGATCAATGGTTCCTGGCGGAGGGCATTACCGACGACCTGACGCTCGAACTCAGCCGCCTGAAAGGGTTGTTCGTCAGTTCCCGCTCGGCGGCCGCCGCCCTGACGACGAAAGACCCGGTCGAGATCGGCCGTCTTCTCGGCGTCGGCTATGTCATCAGCGGCTCGATCCGGCAGGCGGGCGAGGACCTCAGGGTCAATATCGCGCTGACCGAGACGGGAGAGGGGCTCGTCATCTGGTCGGAGCGGATCAAGCGCCCGTTTCGCGAATTGCTCGATGTGCTGGACGAGATCATCGCCCGTGTCGCGGCAACGGTCTCCGGACGCATCGAGCAGTCGGAACTTGCGGCAGCACGGCTGAAGCGGCCGGAGAACATGACGGCCTATGAATATTACCTGCGCGGGCTCGACCATCACCGCCTGGTGGGCGTGGCGGATGTTCACATCCATGAAGCGATGAGCTGGTTCGAGCGGGCAATGGTGGCCGACCCCGGTTTCGGCCGTCCCTTCGCAATGCATGTCTGCTCGTGGAGCAACCTGCCGAGCTTCGACATGGACAAGGCCGAACAGCAGGTTGCACATGCGCTCGCCCTCGACCCGTCCGACCCGGAAGCCCATCGCATCATGGGCGCGATCAAGATGAAATCGGGCGATTTCGTTTCGGCCCGCTATCACCACATCCGCGCCCACGAACTCGCACCGAACGACGCCTATATTCTCGGCCGCAGCGCTGCCTTCTACGTCTATGCCGGGGAGGCCGAGCGCGCCCTCGAAATGCTCGATCGCGCCGAAACGCTCGATCCCTTCCTGCCGGTCTGGATTACCGAAGAGCGGGTGGCGGCGCTCTATGCGCTGGAACGTTTCGAAGAAATGATCCGTGTCGCCGTGACGCTGCCGTTCCAGACCCGGCGCAAGTCGCTCTACCAGGTTGCCGCCAGCATGGCTTGCGGCAACGCCGACAGGGCCGAATCCCTGGTCCGGCAAGCGCTCTCGCTCGATCCGACCCTGTCGGCGGTCTATATCCGGATGCAGGAAACCTATGCGGACGAATCCGTCACCGAAACGCTGGTGGCGCGCAATTGCGATGCCGGCCTGCCGTTGACGCCGCGCAAGCCCGCAGCGCGGAAGAAATCACTCTCGCTGAGATGATGATCGCCCGGCTGCATCAGACTGCTGCCGCCCGTCTCCGAAGATCGGCGCAGGCCGCGAGTGCCTCTAGGCCTTGAGCCGGGCGAGCTGCGGGCCGACGATCGCGGCAAAGAGGCTGGGCTCGCCGAGAGCGCGGGCCGACAGCATGGCGCCATGGACGGAGGCCATCAGGATCTGCGCTTCCTCCTCGGGCGATCTGGTGAGCCGGAAGAGCTTCTGTTCTGCGCCGGCCTTCAGCACCGAGGTCAGCCAGGCGGCCAGGTTCTCGAAATGCCGGCGCACATGGGCTGCGACCGGCTCCGGCAGCATCTGCATTTCGGCCGCGAGCATGGCGCAGACGCAGAATGGTTCCGTGGCATCGAGGATGCATTTCTGCCAGTAGTTCAGATAGGCCTGCAACTGATCGACAGGGCCGGGGACGTGCTCGCGCAGCGAGTTCAGGCCGGATACGGCGCGCTGCGTATAGCGATCGACCAGGACCTGCACGAGCTCGGCCTTGGTGGGGAAATGGTGGTGGATGCTCGCCTTGCGGATGCCGACCGCCTCGGAAATATCGGCATAGCTGAAGCCGTTATAGCCTCCTGCCACGACGAGGGACTGCGCTATATCGAGGATCTTTTCCGAAGTCGTCTGTTCCATACAGCTTGCCTATCTGCCGGTAGGCAAGGCTGTCAAGCTGGCGCTGCGGGCTCGCTCACGCGCTTGTGTTCGTCATGGCAGCGGGCGGCGCGTTTGGCGATTGACTCTCCAAAGTTATCTACCTACTAGTAGGAAGACAAAACAAGGAGCCTGTCATGCAAAACCAATCTTCCGCGCAATCGAGCTGGTTGCGATCCTACTATTTCGTCCGCGCGCTGTTCTCGATCGGCTGGATCATCGCCGCCATTCTTGCGGCCAGTCTGTCGGGAAGCCAATCGGCGCTCGCGTCGGTGCTGCTCGTTATCTATCCGGCCTGGGATGCGGTGGCGAACCTCGTGGACGCCCGCTCGAATGGTGGACTGAAGGCGAACCCCGCACAGACCTTCAACGTCGCCGTCAGCACGATCACCACGCTCGCCGTCATCATCGCCGTGCTTGATAGCACCTATGCCGTGCTCGCGGTCTTCGGCATCTGGGCGATCTTCTCGGGCCTGCTGCAGCTTTCGGCGGCCGTGCGGCGCTGGCGCATTTACGGCGCGCAGTGGGTGATGATCCTCAGCGGCGCGCAATCGACGCTCGCCGGCGGCTTCATGATCAGCCGGGCCTATGGGACCGCGGCGCCGAGCATTCTCGACATTGCGCCCTATGCCGGGTTTGGCGCCTTCTATTTCCTGCTGTCGGCGGTGTGGATGACCGTTGCGGCCTATCGGAAGGCGAGCGTGCAGGGGTGAGGCGCGCGAGCCCCAGCCGGAATGAGAGAAAACTTCGATGGCATGGGCGCGGAGAGCCGCCCATGCCATCGTTTCCGTTGGATTCCAAAGCCGATGGTTGCGTGCGTGCCCAAAGCAGGCTCTTCATTCGCGGAAATGTCGATAGGCGATTGTCGGTTCTCTCGCACCCCCGTTGGCAAACCGCCCCCTCAGCGGCTAATCTTGCGCCACCCCACCTTCGGCCGCCGCTTCCCACGCCCGGCCGCACCATCACGAGGACATCATCATGAGCACCATCGAAGCCGTCGCCGAAGAGGCCAAGGGCTGGCGCCGGCATATCCATCAGAATCCGGAGCTGCTGTTCGACCTGCCCGAGACGGCGGCCTTCGTCGCCGGCAAGCTTGCGGAATTCGGCTGCGATGACGTCACGACCGGGCTTGCCAAGACCGGGGTCGTCGCCGTCATCGAGGGCTCGAAGGGGCCCGGCAAGACGATTGCGTTGCGCTGCGACATGGATGCGCTGCCGATGTCGGAGCAGACCAATCTTCCCTATGCCTCGAAAAATGCCAACCGCATGCATGCCTGCGGTCATGATGGGCACACCGCCATGCTGCTTGCCACCGCAAAATGCCTTGCCGAAGTCAGGGATTTCTCCGGCAAGGTCGTACTGATCTTCCAGCCGGCGGAAGAGGGCGGCGGTGGTGCGCGTGTCATGATCGAGGAAGGCCTGCTTGAGCGTTTCGGCGTTGACGAAGTCTACGGCATGCATAACGAGCCGGGCCTGGAGATCGGTTCCTTTGCCACGCGCGCCGGACCGTTCATGGCGGGCGCCGACCGTTTCGTCATCACCATCAACGGCAAGGGCGGGCATGCGGCGGCACCGCAGATGACCCGCGATCCCGTTCTCGTCAGCGCCCATATGGTGACTGCGCTGCAATCGATCGCCTCGCGCTTTACCGATCCCTTCGATCCTGTCGTCGTTTCCGTCACTTTCTCGGAAGCCGGTAACGACAAGGCGCTGAACGTCATTCCCGCCTCCGTGCGTCTCGGCGGCACCATCCGCACCATGCAGGCGGATACGCGCAAGGCCGTCGAGCAGCGTTTCCGCGAGATCGTGCATGGCACGGCGAAACTGTTCGAGACGGAAGCCGAGATTGACTGGCGGCCGGGTTATCCGGTCACGATCAACGATGCCGGCAGGACGTCAGCCATCGTTGCGGCGGCTGCACGGGTCGCCGGCGAGGAGCGGGTGGAAGCGGCCTACGTGCAGTCGATGGGCGCGGAGGATTTCTCCTACATGCTGGAGAAACGGCCGGGCGCGATGATCCTGATCGGCAACGGGGATAGCGCGGGACTGCACCACCCGGCCTATGATTTCAACGACAAGGCGATTGCGCATGGGGTGCGCTACTGGTTGTCGCTGGTCGGGCAGGAGCTTGGGGGACGCTGAGGCCGACTGGTGGGGAGGAGCGTGGTTTTCTTCTCCCTCGTTCTTGCGTCCCTGGCGCCGGCGCCAGGGATATCGGAGAAGCCAGCCACCGCGTGTCCGTGCGGTGAATGGCTCCCGACATATGCGGCAAGCGAAATAATCTCTCCTGCCCAAGGACTTTGGCAGGCTGGACCCCTGTGACAAGCACAGGGATGAGGGAGAGAGGAGGCGCCTCGGTGCCCCGGACGATGTTTGCGCTGCTAGAGGCGCGTGTCGCCGAAGACACTGCCGCGACGGGGCGCGGCGGAGAGCCTGTCCCTCACAACCACTTGGGCACGTCGACCCGCTGAAACGCCCTCAGGTCCCCAATCAGCCCGCCCGCATCCGCATTGACTGAAATCGAATAGCGATGCGCCGGCGGCAGGAATTTCGTCTCCACCATGTGGTCGATGAACTTGAGAAAGGCATCGAAGAAGCCCGCAGAATTCAACAGGCCGACGGGTTTATCGATCTCGGAGAGCTGGTTCATCGTCCAGACCTCCATCAATTCCTCGATCGTGCCGATGCCGCCGGGCAGCGCGATGAAGGCGTCGGCGAGCTCGGCCATGCGCTGTTTGCGCAGGCGCAGGGTCGGCGTGATTTCATCGGTCGTGAGCTTCGGGTGCGAATGGCCGCGCTGATGCAGGCTTTCGGTGATAACGCCATGCGCCGTGCCGCCGGCCTCGAGCACGGCATCGGCGACGACACCCATCAGGCCCTTGGTCGTTCCGCCATAGACGAGGCCGATGCCCTCGCTGGCCATGGCCCGGCCAAGCGCCCGGGCGCCATCGGCAAAATCGTCCGTTGCGCCGAAGTTCGATCCGCAGAATACCGCGATGGACTTGATGGAGCGTGTCATGATCGGTCGCCTTCCTGTGTTTTAGCTGACACGCAATAGCGGCCAGTCGCAGCAAAGGAAAGCGGTCAGGAGGCTCGGTCCGGCATCAGTGCCGATATGCACAACCTCGATCTGCAGTGTCAGTGCGACGCCGGCGTTGGGCCTACCGATCGGTCTCAGTTGCGGCCACCGGCAGCGAGACGGAGAAAAGGGCGCCGCCGCCATTGTGGTTGGCGGCGCTGATATCGCCGCCGTGGTCGAGGATGATGGACTGACAGATGGAGAGGCCGACGCCGACGCCGTCCTGTTTCGTGGTGTAGAAGCAGTCGAATATCCGCCCGAGATCGACGGCTGATATGCCGTCGCCGCTGTCGCGGACGGAGAATTGTATCCTCTGGCCCGACGCGCTTGTGGCGATCTCGATGCGGCGCGGCCGCTTGCCGCTGCTGACGACGGCCTCGATGGCATTGAGGAGCAGGTTGACGACAACCTGCTGCATCTGGATGCGGTCGCCGAGGAAGGCGGACAGGCCGGGAGTGCAGGCGACCGAAATGCGGATCGCGTGCATATCGGTTTCGTGGCGGACGAAGGACAGCGCATCCCCAATGATCTCATTGAGGTCGAGCGGCTTTCGTATCGTCGCCTGGCCGCTTGCCATGCCGCGGACGTGCTTGACGATTTCGCTCGCCCTATGGGCGCTCGCCGCCATGCGCGCGGCAATCTCCTTGAGCTTAGTGATGTTCGGCTCGTCGCGTGACAGATGCAGCCTTGCGGTTTCGCAGTCGGTGACGATCGCGGCAAGCGGCTGGTTGACCTCATGGGCAATCGAAGTCGCGAGCCTTCCGAGCATGGAGAGCCGCGCCGTATGCAGCGGGTCGGCCTCGTGCTCGCCGGGTTGTCTCCGATCGGTGATATCCGTGAGCACGATGAGCAGCGGTTCGGGACTTTCGGCCGAGGGGAAGGTGACCGAGAGTTTGACATCCAGCATGGTGCCCTTGAAGCTGCGCATCTTCATCACCTCCGAGAAGAGCTTCGTCCCCTCGAACCATGCGCGCATCAGTCTCCTGCCGGTCTGGGGGGATAGGGCAAACAGATAGCTTGCCGGCCCCTGCAGGTCGTCGCACGAGGATGCCTGCAAAAGGGAAACGGCCATCTCGTTGGCGTCGCTGACGAAAAGACCTGCCTGCGAAATGCCCGCCGTGAGAAAGTGCTCGGCATCGCCCCTGGCCTTCGATCCGGAAAGCAGTGCCCAGAGGCTCGTGGGATCGAGCTGCAGGACCGGGACCGGAAGATGATGGATGAGGGCTGGAGCGTGCGTCTCGCTGCGCGCACGCCTTGCCGGCAGATCGCCGTTGGCGCCGCCTTGGATGACGACGATCGGCGGCTGCGCGACAGAGCGCTCGCCATGTCTGGCGTCATCCCATCGAGCAGCGATGTTCCGCGCTATCGGCGTGTCGGCCATTTGCCCTTCCTATACGCTCAGCCACTATGTTTCAGGCCGGATGTTCCGGCGGGTGCAATAGTTTGTCCGAGACAATGCCTCTTCGTTGCGGGCGCGCGCATTCTGCGGGCGCGCATCCACCTGCGGCCGCCATTGGCGGCACCATATCGGTCATGATAGTAGCCATCAGGCTGAATAGAGTCGAAGCCAAGGTAAAGCGGGGCAAAGGGTGGCACAATGCCCGCTTCCGGCAACAGGGTGTTGCGCTCAGTGGAACATAGATGATCGACCTGGATGATATCAGAAGCTTCGTGGCGGTGGTCGAAAGCGGCGGCTTCAATCGCGCCGCCCAGAGCCTCGGCGTGTCCAAGTCGATCGTCAGCCGGCGCATCGCGCGCATGGAGACTGATCTTGGGGCGCGGCTGATTAACCGCAGCACGCGCGGCATCAGCGCCACGGAGGCCGGGCTCGAATTCAAGGCGCGCTGCGGGCGCATTCTTGCCGAACTCGAGGAGGCGCGGGATGCGGTCGCCACCTATGCCGGCGGCGATGTTACCGGGCGTCTGAGGCTCGCCGCACCGCTTGCCTTCGGGCAGCGCTATCTCGGTCCCATCCTGACCGAGCTTGCCGGCCGCCATCCGCGCCTCGAGATCGATGTCTCCTTCTCCGAGCGCGCCGTCGACCTCATCAGCGAACATTATGATGCGGCGATCCGGCTCTTCGAGCTGCGCGATCCCTCGCTGATCGCGCGCCGCATCGCGCCGGTTAGGCCCTTCATCGTCGCCAGCCCCGATTATCTTGCCCGCAACGGCCGCCCCGAGAAGCCCGAAGACCTGCTTTCGCATGACTGCATCATCTATTCCGGGCGCCATATTCCGGAATGGAAGTTCCGTGCCGGCAAGCGCATCGTGTCGATCCGCCCGAATGGACGGCTTCTGACCGATAATGCCGAGGTGCACCTGGGCTGGACGATTGCCGGGCTCGGCGTGGCGGAGCTGCCGTCCTTCATCGTCTCCGACGAGATCCGCAAGGGCACGCTCGTGCCGCTGCTGGTCGAATACTATCTGGACGAGGGCGCGATCTACGTGGTGCGTCCGCCAGGGCCGCATGTGCCGGCCAAGGTGCGGGCGCTGATCGAAATCATGCTGGAGCGGCTCGGCGGGGAGGGCAGTGCCGCCTATCCCCCGGTTCTGCAGGCGGGAGAATAGGCGGCCCTGCCGTCCCGGGCGCTGCAGTTTCGGGAATTTCGTTACCGTTATAACACAAGGCGCCGACACAGGTTTTCGGCCAGTTTCATGCAAGCTCCGCTTTCCAGTTTGCGCGCATCGACACGCCAAACAGAAGGATGAGACACCGTGATCGTCGGTTCCGATAATTCAGTCCGCAGCGTTTTCAATGCCATGCCCAGGGTCGCAGTTTCCGTTTTCGGCGAGGAGAAATACGAGAAGACATCAGGCGAAGCGGCGAACGCGCTTCCTGCAAAATCGGACGACCAGTTGCTCGCCGACCTCTACGATCGTACCGCCCAGCAAACGCTCGACGACGCCGACATCGATGGTGACGGGATGATGAGCAAGGACGAATACATGGCCGCGCAAAAGCGGCTTGCCAATGCCGACAACAGGATCTTCGATATCGATGCCGCCGAAGACCGCTGGTCGACCTTCGATCCCACCGGCAAGGGGGCAATCGACAAGGATGAGATCATCGAGGGGCTGAAAATCCTTTTGCCGCTCAAGGTCGGCCATCTCGATGCCGACATGGTCGAGCGCATCCAGGCGCAGGCCCTGGAGGCTTCCAAGGAGGCGCTGCAGAATTTCCAGGATGCCATCGACGCGGAAAGCAGGAAGCCGGCAATGGCGGAAACGATCAAGACGACGATCGCCGCGCAGGCCTCGCTGCTCTCGCTCTATGATGAGTTCAAATAACCGGGCTGCCGGGTAAGGGTGACAAAAGGGCGAGCGGTCGCTGAACCGCTCCTCCCTTCGCAACAGAAAGGCCCTTCCTGCCGTGGTCGACGCCCGTCAGGCGAACAGGAAGTCGCCGGACTGGAGGACATAGGCTCCGTTCAGCATGGCAATGCCGACGGCGCCGTCTCCTCCGGTGCCGTCATCGTCCCAATAGAGCGTGCGGTCGGACGTGTTGAAGTAGAACTGTCCGTCCGTGCCGATCGCGGTCTTGCCGACATGGTAATCCAGGGTGGATGCCGTCATGCCCTGGAAGTCGCTGGACGTGAACGACAGGAAGTCGTCCGCGCCGAAATCGCCGATGAAAACGAAGTTCGATGGGCTCGGTGCGGCAAGGACGAAAGTATCGCCGCCGCCGCCGCCGGCCAGGCCGTCATTGCCGCCGCCGCTGACAATCGTGTTGGCCGCGGCATTGCCTGTTATCTGGTTGTTGCCGGCATCGCCGATCCCGGTCACGGCGCCCGCCTGGAGGATCAGGCTCTCGGCTCCCGTTCCGGCGAGCGAATAGGTCTCGGCGGTGGAATAGATGATATCGGTGAAATACGAGGGGCCGTCACCGGTGTCGTGGACGACGTCGCCGGCGCTGTCGACCTTGTACTTGTCGTTTCCAGCTCCGCCATCCATCGTGTCGTCGCCGGTGCCGCCAGCGAGTATGTCATCGCCGGAGCCGCCGTAGAGCGTGTCATTGCCGGCGCCGCCATCGAGATAGTCGTTGCCGTCGAGACCGGAAAGCGTGTCGTTTCCCGCTGCGCCGCCGAGACTATTGTTGCCGCTGTTGCCCGTCATGACGTTGTCGAGCGCGTTGCCGCTTCCATAGAGATTGCCTTCCGCGACGAAGGCGAGGTTCTCGACATTGGCCCCAAGCGAGTAACTCACCTGCGCAAGGATCGTGTCTGTACCTTGCCCCGCGAGCTCGATCACCCTGTCGGCAGCGGTGTCGACGACGTAGGTGTCGTCGCCGAGGCCACCCGTCATCCGGTCGTGGCCGTATCCTCCGTCCAGATGGTCGTTGCCGGCAAGGCCTGTCAGCGTGTCATTGCCGGAGCTTGCGTAGATGGCGTCGTCTGCGGGGGTGCCGACCAGGTTCTTGTCGGGATAGGTGCCGTAGATGCGACTGCCGGGAATCTCCACAGCATGGGCGTCGGTATCGAAGCGGACCTGGAAGATGCCGTCATTATATCCGTTGACGTCGTTGTAATCACTGTCGGACGCCCAGCTGACGACCCAACCGCCGTCATCGAGTGCTGCCACCTGGGGCATATCCTTGTAGGTATGGGTCAGCGTGTTGAGGAGCGTCTCGTCGCCGTTTTTCGTCCCGTCGGCATTAAACGCCTGCTGATAGACGTGATAGAAGGTCTCCGAACTGCCGATCACCGTCCAGGTCACCACCCAGCCGCCATCGGAAAGAGCCGTCACCTTCTGGTTCGAGGCATACATGCCGTCGGTATCGACCTGGGTCTCGACGCCTTGTGGCGTCCCGTTCGCATTGTAGGCCTGCTGCATCATGTGGGCGTCGCCCGAGAGCCAGATCACCACCCAGCCGCCGCCGTCCAATGCGGCGGAGGTATGGTAGCCCTGGTTGCCGTCGGTTGTGGTATTGACGCGTGTCTCGGTGCCGAACCGTGTTCCATCGGCATTGTAGGCCTGCTGATAGATCCCGCCGCTCGAACCGTCCTGGCCATTGGATCCCCAGATGACGACCCAGCCGCCGTCACGTGTCACCACGGTCGGGCTGCCCTGATAGGAATCGGTGTAGGTATTGACGGGGGTTTGCCCGCCGTGCGGCGTGCCGTCGGCATTGTAGATCTGCTGGAATATGCCGGTTTGCGAACTGTCCTGCAGGGTCCCAGTAACGACCCAGCCGCCGCCATCGAGCGGCGCCATCGAACTGGCGTTTGTAAGGGTCTCTCCACCGACCTTGGAGCCGTCGGCGGCGAAGGCCTGCTGATAGGTCCCGCCCTGGCCTACCGACAGCCAGCTGACGACCCAGCCTCCGTCAGAAAGCCCCATGACCGACCGTAGCCCCTGTCCGCCGCCTTCATAGGTGTTGACCTGGGTCTCGTTGCCGCGCGGCGTACCATCAGCGTTGAATGCCTGCTGATAGACCCCAGGCGTGGAGATGCCCTGGTCTCCCCAGGTAATTACCCAACCGCCATCGGCAAGGGCGGCGATGGCCGGCATCTCCTGATTGCCCTCGACGATGGTGTTGACTCGGGTTTCAGGACCGGAGGGGGAGCCTGTGGCGTCGAAGACCTGCTGGTAGACGCCGGTACCGCTGCCATCCTCCAGAGTGGAGGCCCATGTGATCACCCATCCGCCGCCCGGCAGCTGGGTGGTCACGGTACTGTACTGAGAATTGACCGTGAATGTGTTGACCTGAGATTCCGCAAACGGCATTTACCTTCCTCCTCAGACAGATAGTAACCGAATGAATGAATGGGGTGCTGCAGATCCGATCCGTATTGCTACCATACCGTTCTTTTTTGAAGATTACCCGACAGTCCGGATAATTTTCAAAAGAGAACGGCGGCAGCCGGGCGGCGAGCCCAGCACCTCGCAACGGCACAGCGGTTCCTTAGGGGGTCTCTTCGGGAAGGCGGTCCGCGCCTAGGCGGGCTGAACGCTCCTCACCACGCCCGTGCGGTCGATGACGCAGGCGAACTTGCGGCCGGAGGCATCGAGGTCAACGCTGAAGCCGCCGGCTTCGACCGGGCGCGAGCCGGTCGGCAGGATTTTCGCCCTGTCGAGACCGGCCTGCTTGGCGGCGGCATCGGCGCAGAGGAGCTGCAGGTCGGCGGGTGCGGTCTCGACCGCCGTGCGCGACATCTGGTCGGGCGGCGGGGCAGACTGGCAGGCCGCCAGTGCCGAGAGCGAGCAAAGGAGCAGGGCCGGAAGCGGCCGGCTCTTCACGAAAATGCGCATGTTGATCCCCCGTTTGAAACACTCACGCTCCGATGCCATCCACCGTCAGACGCCCTTGTAGAGGGCTGCGCCCTGCATCAGGACGATGACCTTGGCGCCGACCTTGATCCGTGAGTGCAGGTCGATGATGTCGTCATTGTTCATGCGAATGCAGCCCGAGGATACGTCGAGGCCGATCGACCAGGATTCCGGCGTTCCGTGGATGCGGTAGATCGTGTCGGCGTCGCCGGCATAGAGATAGAGGGCGCGGGCGCCGAGCGGGTTGTCCGGACCGCCGGGCTGGCCGGCCGCCCATTTGGCGGCGTTCGGATCGCGGGCCACCATTTCGGCGGGCGGGGTCCAGGTCGGCCATTCGGCTGTGCGCCCGACGCGCACGATGCCGGCCCAGCCGAAGCCTTCGCGCCCGACCCCGATGCCGTAGCGGATCGCCTGGCCGCCGGGCTGCACGAGATAGAGAAAATGCTGGTTGCCGTCGATGATGATCGTGCCCGGCTCCTCCGCCGTGCGGAAGGTCACGACCTGACGGCGGAAAGCATCCGGAACCTGCTTGTTGCGGGCGAAATATTTGCGGGCCGTGTTCTTGTCGTAATCGACCCATTGCCGCGTCTTGGGATCGTAGATCTGCGTGCCGGCAGCGAGGGCGACACAGGCGGCGAAACCGAGCGCGAGCGCGGCGAGGGCGGCTTTTTGCAATGTCCGGCTCATGGCTTTGCCCATCCCTGGATGCGGGCGGCATTGTCGGCCACCCATTTTTCCGCATAGGCGGCAGGCGGTGTGCGCTCCACCTGCAGCGCGTAGGTCATCATGGTCACTTCCTGCGGCGTCAGGTCGACCTTCTCGAGGAAGGCGGCGACATCGGCATGTTTCTGACCGAAGGATGCCGACCAGGCGATGTGGAATTCCGATGGTGGCCAGGCGACATCGGCCTTCGAATGCTCGATCCAGAGAGGATCGCTGCCGGGTGCGATCTTCCATTCTGCGGGATCATAGGCCGGTTCCTGCAGCCGTATCACCTTGTGCAGCTCGAAGACGTTGTGCGGCGCGTAGCAGGCAAAGACCATCGGCCGGCCGGTGGCGACGGCGGCATCGACGGCGGCCATGCCGACATCCTCTTCCGCTTCCACCAGCGCCAGGTTCTTGGCGTAGCCGTAGCTCAGGGCGCGTACCCGCTCGATGCTTGCCGAGGTCCAGGTCGGTGCACCAATCCAAAGCTCGCCGCGGCCATCACCGTCAGTGTCGAGCAGGGCGCCCTTTTCAGGGTCCGAGAGGTCCTTGACACTCTTGATGCCGGCCTTTTCGGCGTCCTCGGTGGCGCAGAGGCCCTGCCAGGCGGCAACGGCGCGTTTTGCCAGAACTACCGCCTTCTTGTCATCGACATATTTTTCGATCGCCGCATCGAGGTTCGGCCGCCAGACCTCCGGGTGGATGTCAAGCTCGCCGCTCTCGAGACCGGCAAAGGCATTGAGCTCGCCCATCTCGCGCAGGTCGGCCTCAAGGCCGAATGTCTTGCCGATCGCAACCTTGAGAATGTTGGCGGTCGCCTGGCCGGACGGCCAGTTGGGCACGGCGATGACGAGATCGGCTGCCTGGACGGTGTGCGCCGAGCCGCAAGCGATGAAGATCGATGCCGTCACGGCAAGCATGGCTCTCGCCCGAAAGCGCTGCCGTTGCGGATTTTCCCTCTGACGATGTCTCAAAGAAACCCTCCGTTTCCGCTCCCCAGCAGGCCCGAGTCCTAAGCACATTGTGCACATGCCGGGGAAGTACGTTACGGTAAACTCCGGCGTAAATTCAGGAGTTGAACCGCGAAGCGGGGAAGGTTTCGGGTCGCCGCTGCGCTCTGCACAGACTTTCCTCCACCACTGCGGCCTCACACGAAAAACCGGACTTGCCCCGAATCCGCGAATAAGGTTTCGTGGCCGCGTTTCAGCAGGACCCCAGCACGCCCATGTTTGTTTTCGCCAAGATTTTCTGGATCGTTTCCCAGCCGGTGACGATCTTCTTCCTCCTGATGGCGCTCAGCGTGCTTCTGATGTTCTTTTCCTTCCGGCGCTCCGCCATCGCGGCCGGGCTCCTGTCGCTGGTGCTCGTCTTCGTGAGCTTTTACACCACATCAGGTGCGCTGATCGTGCAGGAGCTGGAGGATCGTTTTCCGCGGCCGGCCGCACCTGCCGATGTCGCCTGCATTGTCCTGCTTGGCGGCGGGATCGCGACAAAGGTCGACGGCGTGCGCGGCGGCTACAACCTGGATGACGCGGCCGATCGCTATATCGAAACGGTGCGGCTGGCCGGTGTCTATCCCAATGCCAAGGTCATCATGTCCGGCGGCGATGGCAGTCTTCTCGGCGGCTACGTCAAGGAAGCGGACGTCATCCGCAGGATGTTCGACGATTTCCATATCGATCCGGCCCGCGTCGAATATGACACGCAGTCGCGCGATACCTATGAGAATGCCATCAATACGAGGGCGATCCTGCAGCGGCTGAATCTCAACCACTGCCTGCTCGTGACATCGGGTTTCCATATGCCGCGGGCAGTGGCAATCTTCCGCAATCTCGGCATGGACGTCACACCCTGGGCCGCCGATTACCGCACAACCGGTGAAGAAGGCCTGACGCTGTCCGTCGGCCATCCGATTGACAATGTCGACCTGTTGACGACGGGCATCCGGGAATGGATCGGCATCGTCGCATATTATTTCGCCGGGCGCGTCTCGACGCTTTATCCGCAGTGAGGGTACGCGGTCTTCGACGGCAAGACTTCCGCCGAATAGCAACCCGGTACGATCGATCAGCGACGAGCTTCCTTGCAGCCGTCTGTGGCGCCGCCACTGTCACCGGCTGGTTGTGACTCGGGGTGTGAATTCACGGCAAGCAGCCGGACGAGAGCGGGATTTCCTTCGCTCTCACTTGGCGGCGCCAAGTAGGTAGCCCCCGTCCCAGTGATAGATCTGCTTGTCGTCGACCGTGACCTTGACGACCGCCTGGAACCCGGCAAGCGTTCCGCTGCCGGCATGGAACGCACAGGTTCCCTGCATCGGGCTGGCAGTGTCGTAGGTGACGCAGTACCCGACCGCCGTGTCTCCGTTTCCGACGGCAATAACAGCCGTGCTGCTGCCGAAAAGGGGACTGCCGGTCACCGGCCCATAGTATAGGATCTTTGTGCCTGCCGGGATCGCCGCGAGGTTCGATTCCGTAATGGTGCAGAAGCTCGGGGTCTCGCCGGTGTACTGGCTGCATTCCTTGGAAATCTTTAGCGGTTGCATAGCCGGCGCAGCGGACGCCACGGACGGTAGTGCCAGGATGGCACTGGCTGACAGGATTAACAGTCTGCTCATTGGCCCACTCCCTATGGTCGAATTAACCTCCCGGATTCTACTCGCTATCTCTTCCCCCAGCAATTCGCCCCTTTGGATCTTCCGGGCGATGGGTTGCGGTCTGCCTCACCGCCGGGCTGCCATGAGTCCGGACCCTGGCGAATTCCGCACTTTTGCTCGCATCGGAACATGGCTATATGTTTACGCGGGGCAGCATCGGGCGCCAGGGAGCTCTCTTGAGAATATTGATCATCAGCAGGAAGGCGGAGGAGGTTCGGCGGAGCTTCCAGATCCGGCAGATGGCCGCACTTGGCCTTTCCTACGAGTTTCTCGACGCATTCGAGGCCGCGGACCTGTCGGACGAGGAATGCCAGACGGCCGCCAGCAACTGGCCGAGCCCGACGCGGCGGCAGGACATCGCCTGCTTCCACTCCCACCGCAAGGCCTGGCAAACAGTGGTCGAGCATGATGCGAAGACACTCATCCTCGAAGACGATGCGGTGCTGTCAGACGATATAGCGGCCGTTCTTGCCAATATCGAAGCGCGCAACGAGGCATGGAACACGGTCTACGACCTCGAATTCGCCCCGCGGCGTCATATCCTCAACCGCAAGCGCGCGTGGCAGGATGAGGCCGGCGGTTTTGGCGCCACCCGCGTCTATCAGAACCGGGTAGGGCTGGCAGGCTATGTCATCGGCCCCGAGGCGGCAAAACGCATGCTCTCCGAAACCACCACCTATTCGCTGATCGACGCGCATTTCTGGCACTGCTCCTGGCTCGCCGCCTACCAGATCGAGCCGGCGCCGGTCATCCAGCAGCGGTTTCTCGAAACCGAGGCCGAGAGCGCCGATTTCGTGCGCCCGGAAAAGGACCTGGTCTTCCTGCCGCTCAGCAAGATACGCAGGTTCGCGCGCCGGATGGAGCTCGAAGGCATCAAGGCGAGAAACCTCATTGCCGGCCTGTTGTGGGGGAGGAAGCGGGATGTTCTCGTCGATCGCTCACGGTTCAACGAGGCCGTGGTGAAATCGGCCCAGCTAGGGCTGCTGCTGGTGCCGGTGGTCGGGTAGGGCAGCGTCCTTCTCTTCTCTCATTCCTGTGCTTGTCAGAGGAGTGAGGAAGGAAGGTTGTGGGCTCAGCACTCAATCCAGCCAATAATACCCTGATGTTACGCCGCTCACGATCTGGCACGGGCAGCTTTTCAGGGTTGTTGACAAGGTGCGGCGGCCGTATTCAGCTGCGCTTTTCTGATGTCGATGAGGTCAGTTCCGGCGTGTCGTTTGAGGTTTCCGTCAATATTGAAACTGCGCTGCAGAGCGAAGTCTCGGCACTTCTGTCACAGTCGGATTCTGTCGCCGCTGTCCTCTATCCGGGTGAATACCGGCGGCCGATCACCGCGGAGTCGCTGGCAAAGCCGGGCACGCATGTCCTTATTGCGCGTCTCGCCGAGAGGGCGGTCGGACTTTGCGTTCTGTTTGAGCGCGGTGACGGAACCACGGAACTCAAACGCATGATTGTGGATGCCGGCGCACGGGGGGCGGGTGTTGGCATGGCGTTGCTTCGGCGAGCGGAGGCTCAGGCCCTGACGCTCGGAGCTTGGGCCATGCTGCTCGAAGTCGGAACGCGCAATACCGAAGCACAGCAGCTGTACCGCCGCGGCGGGTACGCGCCATGCGAGCCTTTTGCGCCCTATACGGCGACATCAATAAGTCTCTTCATGACGCGGGTGCTGACAGAGATCGCACCGGGGCGATAGGGCTGCCACGATCCTCAACCGTTGACACCCGTCCGCATATCTCGTATCTCCCGGCCCATGCCAGTCCTCTGGCCGTAAGCGTTTGACGTCAAGCAACGCACTTATCGATCCTCGCCGGTCGGAGTGCGTTTTTTTGTGCCCGTCGACGAGAGAACAGCCAGGAGGTTTTCATGGCTTTCCGTCTTACCGGTGATCGCGAGCAGGCCAGGCTTTACCTGCTGACCGCGATCCTCTTCATCTCCTATCTCTGCGTCGCGATCGCGCTTCCCGTGGTGCCTGTCTTCGTGACGGGTGCGCTCGGCCTGAGCAATGGCTGGGCGGGTCTCGGCGTCGGCATTGCCTTTCTCGCCACCATCCTTACCCGCAGCTATGCCGGCGGGCTGGCGGATAGCAGGGGCGCCAAGGTCGCCGTGCAGCGCGGGCTCGCCTTCTATGTCGCGGGTGCGCTGATCTCGCTTGCCGCGGGGCTGTCGCTGCAGAACCCGGTTGCGGCCTTCGCCATTCTCGTTGCCGGGCGGCTGTTGATCGGGCTTGGCGAAAGCCTTGTCGCCGTCGGCGTTATTGCCTGGGGTATCGGGCTTGTCGGGCCGCAGCGCTCCGGCCGGGTGCTGGCGCTCATCGGCGCGGCGATCTATGGCGCGCTCGGGCTTGGCGGGCCGCTCGGCCTGCTGCTCCTCGACGACATTGGCTTTGCCGGGACGATGGCCGTCGGCGCCGCGCTGCCCCTGCTGGGGCTTGCGGCAATCCGCAGCGTGCCGGCCGTCGCCGCCCATCCGGGCAGGGAGCGTCCGCCGCTTGCCGCCGTCATCGGCCGCATCTGGCTGCATGGGCTGATCGTCTGCCTGCAGGGCATGGGCTTTGCCGCGATCGGCTCCTTCTTCACGCTCTATTTCCGCGATCTCGGCTGGGATCATGCCGGCCTCGGGCTGACTGCCTTCGGCTGCGGCTTCGTGCTGGTGCGCCTCCTCTTCGGCCACCTGCCGGATCGTTACGGCGGGCTTGCGGTGGCCGTGGTGTCGCTTGCGGTCGAGGCGATGGGGCAGTTGCTGATCTGGACGGCGGCCGATCCCACGGTGGCGCTGATCGGCGCCTTCATGACCGGTCTCGGTTGCTCGATGATCTTTCCCGCCATGGGGCGAGAGGTCGTGCATCTCGTGGCCCCGCATCTGCGTGGCACGGCGCTCGGCGGCTTCTCGGCCTTTCAGGATCTCGCCTACGGACTGACCGGGCCGCTCGCCGGCGTGCTGGCGGACCGGGCTGGTTACGGCAGCGTGTTTCTGGTCGGCGGAATGACGGCAATCTGCGGGTTTGTCGTCGCTGTGGTGTTGCGGAGAAGCAAGGCGGTCACTGCAGGGTGACGTGCGGCCTTTCCGTTGATGGAGGCGAGGATGTTTCCTCGCCTCGATTATCTCTCGCCTTTTACGGCTGGTCTTTCCCTGCCGCGCTTTCCGAAACCGTGAGGTTGCCGGCGATCCTTCGAGCGATGCCACCAAGAAAGAGCTCGATACCGGTCAGGAAGTCGGCGCGGTCGTCATGGTCGGGCACTTTCGGGGCGATGCTCTGCACGAAGGGGAAATCCTCGGGATCGAGGGCCGATAATCTCAGCGCGATCTCGCCGAGGAATGCGTCGCGCTCGAGATGCTGCATTCGCGCCATCTCGGCATTGGCCGCGTTCTGGCCCCCCACGCCGAGCACATAGTTCAGAAGTGCGGCCACAACCGTCCATTCATCGTCATGCGGCACGCTCATCGCCCGAACCTGCCGACCGAGATGTTCGAGGATGCGGATCGTCGGCATCGATCCTGGTGCCTGCGCCAAAGCCGAGCCGAGCCATGGACGCTCATCCAGCGCGTCGAACAGGTCGAGGGCGAGGGCGCGGATCTTATCTGCGGGAGATCCGCCGGCCGAACGCGCGGCGATCACGTTGATAACGATCGCGTCGGAGGCGGCAACGAGGAGGTCGCTCTTGTTTTCGACATGCCAGTAGATCGCGCCGGCGCCTGTCTTCAGTCTCTTTGCAAGGGCCTGGAAGGTCAGCCCCTTTTCCCCACCCTCGTCGAGAATGGCGATGGATGCATCGACGACGCGCTCCCTCGTGAGTGAATCCTGTCTTCGCTTTCCATCGGGTTTTCTCATACCTCATCTTGACATGGATGGAACGACATTCCAACTATGGAATGACATTCCATTTTAAATAATTCCGGAGAACTGACATGCATATTCCGATTGCCATCATCGGCGCCGGCCTCGGCGGCCTCGTCCTTGCGCGGGTCCTTCACATCAACGGCATCCGCGCTACGGTCTATGAAGGCGATGCCTCTCCCGAGGCGAGATTGCAGGGCGGCATGCTCGACATCCACGATTTCAACGGCCAGCTCGGCCTGAAGGATGCGGGCCTTTACGAACAGTTCCTTGACCTTATCCATCCCGGCGGACAGCAATCCCGCTTCTTCGACAAGGACGGGACGCTTCTCATGGACAATCCCGATGACGGGAAGGGCGGGCGCCCCGAAGTGCAGCGAGGCGAACTGAGGCGCATTCTCCTGGAGTCCCTGCCGGAGGATGCGGTGCACTGGGGCCACAAGCTCTCGTCGGCGCGATCCCTTGGCGATGGACGGCACGAACTCATATTCGCCGACGGGCAGCTTGCGACGACCGATCTGCTGATCGGCGCCGACGGCGCCTGGTCGAAAGTGCGGCCGCTCCTGACGGATGCGACGCCGACCTATAGCGGGCTGGTTTTCTTCGAGACATGGCTCAACGATGCCGATGTCCATCACCGCGACAGCGCGCAGGCTGTTGGTGGCGGCTCCATGTTCGCGCTCGCGCCCGGCAAGGGCATCATGGCGCATCGCGAGCCGAACGGGGTGCTGCACGCCTATATCGCCCTGCGAAGGCCGAAGGCGTGGGTCGAGAGCATCGATGTCTCCAACCGGGTAGCTGCCACAAGCCGCATTGCCGCGGAATTCGACGGCTGGGCTCCACCGCTGACGGCGCTGATCACCGGATGCGACGTGGGGCCGGTGCCACGTATCATCCACACGCTGCCGGAGACGCATCGATGGAGCCGGGTTCCCGGCGTGACTCTTCTCGGCGATGCCGCGCATCTGATGGTGCCGTCGGGAGAAGGCGCCAATCTCGCGATCTATGACGGCGCCGAACTCGGCAAGTCCATCGCGGCATCGTCTGGCGATATCGAGGCAGCACTGCTTGCATATGAAAGGGAGCTCTTTGCGCGCAGTACGACAGCGGCAGTGGAGGCTTCCAAGCTCACCATGCTTCTGTTCGGCGAAACGGCCCCTTACGGGCTGGTCGAGGCTTTCGAGCAGGAGCTTCTCGGGATCCCGAATTCCTGAGACCGACGTCGGGGCAGGTTGCCTGAGCGAAAGAGAAACGCCATCGCGGTGAAGGCCATCAATCTTGTCCTGCCGCTGCGATGACCCATCTCCCTGATGGCGACATCGGGGGACACTTCCATGCCAACACAGATCCTCTTCATCCAGGGCGCGGGCGAAACCACGCATGACCAGTGGGACAACAAGCTCGTCGACAGCCTGGCGCGTGAACTCGGCGATGCCTACGCCATCCGCTATCCCCGCATGCCCGATGAGGGCGATCCGCATTACAAGGCCTGGAAAGCGGCCATCATCGCCGAGTTCCGGACCCTTGAGGATGGCGCCATCCTGATCGGCCATTCCTTCGGCGGCACCGTGCTTCTGCATACGCTTGCCGAGGACTGGCCGGCATTCGAGCCGGGTGCGGTCATCCTCATCGCGCCGCCCTTCATGGGCGAGGGCGGGTGGGAGAGCGATGAGATTGCCGAGTGCGACGACTTTTCCGCAAGCCTGCCGGAGGGCCTGCCCGTGCTCATCTATCACGGCAGCGAGGACGATACCGTGCCCTTTGCCCATATCGAGCTTTACGCCAGGGCGATCCCGGATGCGGTCGTCTGCGCGCTGCCGGGGCGCGATCATCAGCTCGACAGCGATCTCGCCGACGTCGCCAAGGATATAGTCTCGCTGGACGCATAGGCGGCCGCCCCATTCCATCCGACAACCATTGCCATCGCATCCTCCTGCATCGCTGAAATCAAAGCCGATGCAGGAGCTGGCGCATGGTGTCTGAGCATTCCGGAACAAGAGATAAGGTGGCGGAGCAGGCCGGTCGCCGCCCTCATGCCATCGACATGATCCAGCCGCTGGCCGGCCTCTTTCTTGCTGCCGGCTTCGTGGTCCTGCTCGCCGGCCGCCATGAGCGGCAGCTCATCCGTGCGGAGCGCATCCAGCAGGAGGTCGTCGTTCGATGAATGCCTTCAGCCTGCGCTTCGATTTCGACGAACTCGTCATTCCCATTCTCGGCCGCAACGATAACGGCCTGCTGCTCTACGGCTCTGCCGAGCTTGCGGGCGATCATGAGGGCTTCAGCGTCGAGATGATCCATCTTGCCGAGGGCACGGTACTTCGCCCGGCCGGCAATGCCGAATCCGGCAGGCCCGCGCCCTTTGCCGACGAACTCTTCCGGCGCATCGCTGCCGTTATCGGCAATGACAGGACGGTGCTCGGCCGGCACGCGGCAATGGAATGGGCCGAGCTTGTGGAGCGCCACAGCGAGGCGGCCTGAGCGCCGCGTGCCGGTGCGAAACATCACCCTGTCTTTGTTTGCTATCGAGCGTCCCGAGCTTCCGAAAAAGCCTCGCTGATATGGATCGTGATCGAAGATAGGAATAATTTCCTTGATTGTTGTCCGCGTTGGCGGATACAACCTTATGACGGCAGCGATATCCAGAGAGGGAGTTTTGCATGCAGGCCTGCCCGCTCCAACGGAGCGACGATACGGAGCTCGTCTTGCTCCGCAGCGAGCTGCACGAAGCGGCAATGTTTGCGGAACTGCGGCTGAAAGCGATGCCCGACTATGCCGATACCGTGGAGGAAGCGGCTGCCATCGAGGCGATCCTGCAGCCGGGTGAGGTGATCGCCGACCAGATGCTGTCTCTGCAGGCGGCGACATCGGATGGGGTCGAGGCCCGGCTGCGTGCGACGCTCTGGAAACGTGGCGAATATATCGGGACCTATCTGGGTGAAGAATGAATGAGGCTACTCGACCTTCCTGCCCTTGGAGACCGTCCAGGAATCTGCGTGGTTCTCAACGAGGAAGCCAATACGCTTGCTGTCGCCTATGACCGCGTGACACTGCCATCCCTCGCGCTTGTCTTCGGCCTCCAGAAGGCGGACATCCGTGATCACGTCGGAGCAGAATTTGTCGCCTTCGATCCTCCAGTGTCCGTTCGCTCTCTTGCTGCCTTTCTGGTAGATCGCCGTGCCGTCCGGATTGAAGTACTGAACCTCATTCTCGTTGCTGATTGAATTTCCCTCCAGCGCCGCCTTGATCTCCACGCTCGTCATCGTTTGCGCTAGAGCCATTCCGGCCGGCAGGACGGCCACGGCGGCAGCGAGCATCGTTGATGCCTTGAACCAGGTCATCTTATCTCTCCTCTCCGTTCATCCTCTTCCCGGAATGATGCGCCTGATGCCACGCGATCACAACCAGCATCGATGCTGCTTGCGGCCAATCGCTTTTATCGGTCGGCCGGCCGAGGCTCGTCAGATTGCCCGCTTCACGATGCAGGATGCGCCTGTCGGGGAGGGCACGGGGCCGGTGTCGCCCACTGCAAACTGCGTCGCCACAGCACCGGAACTATGCCCATATCTTCGGTTCAATCTGTCGCCCATCTTTCAGTTGGACAGGGCGGGGTCTTCTGCCGCACCCACCCTAAATCGCCGGCAGCATCCCGCCATCCACCCTGAGATTCACCCCGGTAATATAGCCGGCGCGCGGGCTGACGAGGAAGGAGACCGCGTCGGCGATCTCCTCCAGCGTGCCCACGCGACCCATCGGCACTTCGGCGAAGAGCGGCAGCACGACCTGCTCGATCGTCTCCCATGCGGCATCCCCGGCAACGCCACGCTCGCCGGCGACCTCGCGGAAGCGGGCGTCCAGCCTGGCGCTGCGGATCGTGCCCGGCGAGATCGTATTGACCGTCACGCCTTCGGCCGCCACCGCCTTGGCCATCGAAGAGGTCATGGCGTTCATGGCGGCCTTGCAGGCGGAGTAATCCGGGCGGCCGGCGGGCGGCATCAGGCCGGCGAGGCTCGAAATATTGACGATGCGGCCCCAGCGGTTCTTCCGCATGTCAGGCAGCAGCCGTGTGGTGACGCGGACGGCTGCCAGGACATTGCGGTCATAGGCTTCGGCCCAGGAGGCGGGGCGGCTTGCCGCCCAATCCTCCGGCTGGCCGGAACCGCCGGCATTGTTGACGAGGATGTCGATGTGGCCGGCAAGCGCCCGTGCCTCGGCGATCAGTCCCTCCACCTCGCTATCGATGGTAAGGTCGCCCGTGACCGCATGGGCGCGGCCGCCTTCGGCAAGGATCTCGCGCGCCACGCGCTGTGTTTCGCCTCTGTCGCGGCCGTGGACGATCACGGTGGCCTTCTCGCGGGCAAGCCCTCGGGCGATCGCTTCGCCAATGCCCTTGCTGCTGCCGGTAACAAGCGCCGTCCTGCCGTCGAGTTTCAAATCCATGGCCGTGTTCCTATCTTGGAGTGGATGCAACACAGAAGAACAGGATGATGCTCGACACAATTACGCACTTAAAAGTGCCCATGGACCAGGAAGAGCGCTCCGCCTGCCTCGGGCCTGACGGCTCGGTTGCGCATGTGGCGCGGGTCATGAAGATGATCAGCGGGCGCTGGAAACTGCCGATCCTGTTCCGGCTCTTTGCCGAGCCCTCGATACGCACCTTGCAGCTGAAGCGGGACATGCCGGGTATTTCACAGAAGATGCTGACCCAGCACCTGCGGGAACTGGAAGAGGACGGGCTGATCGAGCGGCGTGATTTCGGCGAGCAGCCGCCACGCGTGGAATATCGGCTGTCTCAGGCGGGCAGGGCGCTGATGCCGGTCTTGATGGCGGCGCGGGAGTTTTCGCGGGATTATTCTGTTGCAGGGTAGCGGATCGCGTTCAGATCACGCGGCTTCGTGCGGGTGGTTGAAGACCCCGCCCCAACCCCTCCCCACAAGGGGGAGGGCTTACCTTGCCGCACCCGCTTTCCGCATGTCAGACGTTTTGGAAGGAGCGAGGCGGCGCCTCGGGTTAGTCCCTCCCCCTTGTGGGGAGGGGTTGGGGAGGGGTCTTTGGAATCTCAACCTCGAACCCCGCAAACAAAAACGGCGCCCCTTGCGGAGCGCCGTCGCCTGCCGAAGCAGAAAGACCTGAATCAGATCAGAAGGCCTGGATGTTGACAGCCTTCGGGCCCTTGCCCATGCGATCCGGCTCGGTGTCGAAGGAAACCTGCTGGCCTTCGCGGAGCGACTGGATGCCAGAAGCCTGGAGAGCGGAGATGTGGACGAAAACGTCCTTCGCGCCGCCTTCCGGCGTGATGAAACCAAAACCCTTGTCCTGGTTGAAGAATTTTACGGTGCCCTTGGTGGCCATGGGGGATAGTCCTTTTCCCATTGGTAGTTAGTTTATCCGCACCCCCGGCGGTGGGGAGGCGGACGGCTTTAGCTTTCGCGTTTCGGCCTGGAAGCCGGACGCGAAGGGTCAGTCGAGACGTCACGTACGGGGAAAGAACATCTACGCACATGGGTGTCACCCATGCCGCCCAACCGGAATTGGCGCTCCAGCCGGACATTACCACTTCAGTCCAGTCACCGGCATGCGAAATGCCCGAGTGTCGCAGTTGGTGCCAGCATTTCGGGCAAAAAGCAAGCGGTAATATTGTGGCATGTCTTTCGCGGTTGCGAGAATTGATGATGATTCAAATGGTTGGCAGAGTGTTAGTCTATGCTGACGGATCTGTATCATTGCGGGACGGGGGTCGCATTTGCAACCTGGGCGGGGTTCGATACTACTGCTGGCCGAGGTATGAGGCAGGTCGGCCATGGCTTTTTTAGGCAGCGGCCGCACAAACTTCGCAACGAGGGGAAGGCCGTGCCGTGGGATCGAGCCTTTCTGCCGGCCACACCAGAGGGAAAACTCGTCGCATTAACCTTTCATCTGTGGGAAAATCGGCGCCGTTCCACAATTTCGTCCCGAGCTGCCGCAAATATGGCAGCGTGTTTCGGGGCTTGATGCGGCGTCTGCCAGCCGGTAGGTCTCGGAGGGACGAAGCAGTGAATGAAGGAAATGCCGGCGTGATCGATCCTTATGCCATGCTCGGACTGGAGCGCGACGCCAGTGGAGAGGCGATCAAGCTTGCCTGGCGCAAGGCCGCCAAGGGCGCGCATCCGGATGCCGGCGGCGATGTCGACAATTTCAACCGGCTGCAGATTGCCTATGAACTGCTGCAGGATCCCGTGCGCCGGCGTGTCTATGACGATACCGGCTACGATCCGCAGCTTGCCGATCCCAGGGATCTCGAAGGCGTCTTGATGCTGGAATCGCTGGTCAACGAGGTGATCCTCGACGAGCGCGAACCCGGCAGCTTCGATCCCGTGGCCGCCATGCGCCGCAAACTCTCCGACGACATCGTCAAGAGCCGCTTCCACATCCTGGAGCTCGAACGCCACCGCGCCCGCGTGCGCAAACACATAGACCGCCTCGGCCGCCGCCCGGAAACCGACGTGCTCGGCTCCATGCTGCGCGCCCGCAGCGAAGCCATCGCCGACGCCATCCGTAAGACCGAAAAGCAGATCGAGACGATCGAGCACACCTATACGATGCTCGAGGGTTACTCGTATGAGGTGGAGGTTCTGGCGCCGCTGGAGGAGGTGCAAGTGGAGGTGGTAGAGCCGCAGCGGGGGGAGGCTGCGGAGTAGGGGCACGGTTTGCCCTTGTTTCTCCGCTCTCGATGAGTAACCGCAAACTGTGTGCGTGGCCCCCTCATCCGGCCCTTCGGGCCACCTTCTCCCCGCCGGGGAGAAGGGGCGTTGCTGCAACGTCTTGCCCTCCACCAAACTATCTCATTTGATAGCAAATGGTGCCGCGGGTTCCCCTTCGCCCCAGCGGGGAGAAGGTGGCCCGAAGGGTCGGATGAGGGGCCACGCTGCATGGCGCTATCTCCCATCTGATCTGAGGCCGGAGACCGGGCGCTGCGCTTCTCTGCCGCACTGCCTTGACGGTGACTGCGGCGCATCCATGTTGCCGCTGTGGGCTTAAGCCTGTCATCCGGAACGAGGTCATCCCGTGAAGTTCTGCCAGTTCCTCCTCTGTCTCACGGTCTCCCTTGTCATCCCTCCGCAGGCCCAAGCCGACGAACTCGTGCACTTCGACAGTGCCGTCGTGAAACCGAGCCCGTTTCTGGAGCGCAAGGCGAAAGAGCAGGGCGAGGTGTTGCCGGTACCGCAGGCGACCCCATTGATCGGTTATCTCACCCGCCCGCAAGGCGACGGACCGTTTCCGGCTGTCGTGCTGATGCACGGATGCGGGGGCATCCATCCGCATGTGAGAGACGTCTGGCCGGAGCGGCTGGTCTCCTGGGGGTATGTCACGCTCGTGGTCGACAGTTTCACCACGCGTAACATCGAGAACAGCTGCAAGACCTATCTTCCCGATCGGGTGTTCGATGCTTATGGGGCGCTGGACTTCCTGACGAAGAGCGGCTTCGTCGATGCCTCGCGCGTCGCGCTGATGGGCTTCTCGGCGGGTGGGATTGCGACGCTGGAGGCGACGAAGATCGAGGGGAACGAGCAGTTCATGGATGAGAAATTCAGGGCGGCGGTTGCCTATTATCCGGTCTGTGCGCCACATGAGAGCGATGCGACGGTGCCGACGCTGATCCTGAATGGCGATCTCGATGACTGGAGCCCGGCGGAGCGTTGCCGCAAGCGGATCGCCAATCTCAGCGGCAAGGGGCCGCCGGTCGAATTGCATATCTATCCCGGCGCGCGCCATGATTTCGATGATGAAGCCATGACCAAGCCGAAGACGGTCTTCGGGCATGTGGAGGAATATAATGCTGCCGCGGCGGAACAGTCGATCGCCAGCGTTCAAGCCTTCCTGAAGACATATCTCGGGAAATAGCGTCTGCTCGGCGGCGATGACGAAGGCGAGGAGCAGGCCCGTATCGCCCGGCGCTACTGCGCGAGATAGCCGCCGTCGATGTTCAGTTCCGCCCCGGTGACATAGCTTGCCTCGTCGGAGGCGAGGAACAGGCAGCCATAGGCGATCTCGATCGGCTGGCCGCCGCGTTTCATCGGGGTCGTGTCGATGACGATCCTGTTCAGGTCCGGGTTCTGGGCGTCGGTCAGCGGCGTGTGGATGAATCCGGGATGGACGGAATTGACGCGGATTCCCTCGCCGACATAGGTCATGGCGGCGTTCTTCGACATGTTGCGCACCGCGCCCTTGGCGGCATGATAGCTATGGGCTCCCGGGACCGCGGCGCTGCCCCAGATCGAGGAAATATTGACGATCGCGCCTGCCTGCTGCTTGCGCATGACGCGCACCGCCTCGCGCATGCCGAGGAAGACGCCGGTCTGGTCGACGGCGATCATCTTCTGCCAGTCCTTCATTTCCAGCTTGTCCAGCGGTTCGTAGGCGATGATGCCGGCATTGTTGATCAGCACGTCGAGGCGGCCATGCTTGCGCACGATGGCAGCGACGGCCGATGCCCATTGTTCCTCGCTGGTCACATCGAGCATGATCGTCTCGACATTGCCGGCATAGGGTTTTGCCGGCGACTTGATATCGGCGGCGATCACGATGGCGCCTTCACTGGCGAAGAGGCCGGCCACCGCATGGCCGATGCCGCCTGCCGCTCCCGTGATCAACGCGACCTTGCCCTCAAGTCTCATGTCGCTACTCCCTGATCCGTTGAGGATTGCGTCACCGGGCGGTGACGCTGTTTCCTTGCCTGTGGTTTGCGCTATTTGCCTGCGGGTGCGAGCACTTCCATGCGCATCACCTTGACGCCGCCATCGGAGAGATCGGGCAGCTTGGCGAACCAGTCCTTCACGTAGGGCATGGCGTTGTGGGCCTCGAAATCGGCCTGGTTGGCGAAGATCTCGTAGAAGATGAAATGGCCGGGGCTTTCCCGGTTTTCCTGCAGGAAATAGACCAGATTGGCGGGATCGCCGCGCACGAGGTCGATCAGGGGCAGGGTGACGGCGCGAAGCTCGGCCTCCTTGCCGGGCTTGGCGCGCACTTCGGCGACGATCGAGTAGGCGCCGTCAGAGATCTTCGCATAGCCGGCGCCCGGTCCGCCCTCGGCGGTGGCGAGGCCTGGAAAGAGGCCCGCCAGCAGCAGGGCCGATGTCTGCAGATAGGCAAGAGTTTTCATGGCATGTCTCCTTGTCCCGCGAAGGCCCGCAACGGAGCCGCGGTTTGGATGTCGGATATTGCGGGATGGGCTTAGTTGGCGCTCGCGAGGCGCATATGCGCGTCATGCGCATCGGCGAAACGCTTCTTCACCGGGCCGAGCGCTTTGACGAATTCCAGCTGTTCGCCTTCCGGGCCTTTGCAGTAGATCAGCTCCCAGCCGTCGGAGGGGGCGACCGTCACCTTGTTGGTGTTGGTGTCCTGGGGGGCCGCCTTGCGTTCCTCTTCCGTGGTGACGCGGATGATGCGGTTTGCGCGCACCTGCGTCATGCCGCGCCGGGCGGATTCCGCTTCGAGATCGGTGATGAACTGGTTGAAGTCGACATCGTCACGCACATAGAAGCAGATATGCATCATGCGCGGGAAGGCCGGGCTCATATGCTCCACCGGCTCGGCAAAGGCTTTCGGGCCGCCCATCGGCTGGTCGGCATCGCGATATTGCAGGAGTTCGATCACCACATTGTCGAACTGGATGAAGCGCACGTCGAGGCGCTGGGCGCCGCCGCGCAGATCGGGCACGCCGATGGTGCGCGGATTGACGCCGAGCGCATTGGCGATGATCTCCTGGTCGGCCAGCAGCGTGTTCTGCACCGCATCGCCCTGGAAATCGCCGTGGCGGAAGACTTCCGTGCCACCGAGAACGGCGGTGTAGAATTCATAGGCGCGCTCCATGTTCTGCACGGTGAGGCCGAAATGCTGGACGCCCTGCAGTCGGGCGCCGAGCGAACCGGGGTCGCGGGCGGCTGCTGGCGCCTGCTGAGCCGAGACCTTGGTGCTGACCGAAAGGGCTGCGGCCATGCCGCCGATCGCAACGCCGCCGGCGGCGCGCAGTACGGTGCGGCGATCCGGGTTTTCGGGCTGGTTTTGGCTTATCTGCTCGTGTGACATGCTTTTCTCCTCGGGATATCGGATGGTTTTCCTGTTCGGGCAATTGATCGAATTCTAGATCGGCGGCGCTTGCGGCCGGGGTGAAGATCGGGGAAATTCGGTGAAGGCGCATGGGCCGTTTCACCTTTCACCAGGAGGAAGCCGGCCGCTGGGGGCTGGCGCCCGGAGGGGGATGACATGGAGAGAAGGACAGCGTGGCTCGGGCCGGCGGCGATCGTGGTCGGCTCGGGGCTCGGCATGTATTTCAGTATCGGTATCGTGCTGATCTACGGTTTCAGCGTCTTCATCCTGCCGATTGTCGAGGATACCGGCTGGGACCGGACGGCGGTCGCCGCCGTCGTGGCGCCGATCGCCATCGTCAACGGGCTGATGTCGCCCGTCGTCGGCGCGCTGACGGATCGGTTCGGGCCGCGCCGGGTGCTGATCGCATCCTCGATCCTGATGGCTCTCGGGCTGACCGCCGTCGGCATCACATCGCACAGCCTGCAGGCCTTCGTCGCCGCCGTCACCATCGCGAGCCTGCTCGGTGCTGCGCAGACCGGCGTGCCCTATACCTATGTAATCGTCGGCTGGTTCAGCGCACGGCGCGGCCTTGCGCTCGGCATCATGCTCTCCTTCGTCGGGCTCGGCATCGCCACGGTTCCGCCGGCACTTGCCTTCATCATTTCGCTCTGGGGCTGGCGGTTCGCCTTCGTGGCGGCCGGCATCGCGGCAATGGCGATCACGCTGCCCGTCGCCTTCTTCGTCATCCGCGATCCGCCGGCGGCTAGCAAGGCTGCACGCAGCGAGGGGCATGACGTGCCGCAGGCGCTGAGGACATCGAGTTTCTGGCTGATGCTGGCGGCCTTCTTCCTCAATTATTTCGCGGCTGCCGCGGGTTCGATCTCGCTGCCGGTGCAGCTCGCCGATCGTGGTGCGGCGCCGGCGCAAGCGGCCTTCGTGATGAGCATGGTGGGGCTCTCCTTCATCGTCATGCGCCTCGGCTTCGGGGCGCTGCTCGACAGGTTTCCGCCGGTGCCGTTGACGGCGCTCGCCTTTCTCGCACCCGTTGTCGGCCATCTGATCCTTCTGAATTCGGAGGGGCAGGCGGCGGCCTATGTCAGTGCCGTGTTCTTCGGCCTCGCCACCGGGGCGGAGGGAGATGCGATCGGTTTCCTGCTGGCGCGGCGGTTCGGCATGCGCAGCTTCGGCAAGCTTTTCGGCATCAACTACATGGCGCTGACAATGGGGGCCGGCCTCGGCCCGGCCATGCTGCATTTCCTGGCCCATGGAGGCACGCGCTACGATGAGGCGCTGACGGTCTTTGCCTGTATCGGGGCGATTGCGCCGCTTCTGCTGATGCTCGATCGCCGCATACGCTCACCCGAGCGCGTCGGGGCGTGACAGGCCCTGATGCGGCTGGCCGGCAAGGCGGTGTCCGTCGCTTGCGGCCGGCAGTGCATCGAGGAGCAGGCGGGCGCGGAGGAGGTCGCTGGTCTCGCAACCGTCGGCGAAGCGCCGATGGATGGGCGCCAGCAGATCGCTCGCCCTTGCGCCGTGCCCCTGCCAGAACCATTCCTCGGCAAGCGTCGTCGCGATGCGCAACTCCCATGAGAGCGCACCTTGCCGGTGGGCGAGATCGAGCGCCTGCAGATAGAGCGCTTCGCGGTCCTCTACCGTGCGTGCGGCACTTTCCCGGCGCAGGAGATCGGCCTTGATGCGCAAGAGCTCCGGCATGCACCAGAATTCGCCTGTCGAGGCGGCGCGCGCGATGGCCGTCTCGATGGCCGCAAGCCCGGCCGAGGCATCGCCGTATTCGCCGAGCCCGGCGGCGTAAATGCCTGCGTAGAAGGGGCAGCGCATGCGGAAGCCCACCTCATCCAGCTCGTCGAGCGCACCCTTCATCAGAGCAAGCCCCGTGGAATCGCCGCCCTGCAGCAGCCAGTCGGCGCGCAGGCAGCGGCCCATCGCCATCCAGATCGTCATGGCATGTTCGGCCATGTGCAGCTCGATGGTGGCGAGCATGGACTTGGCGCCCGCGAGGTCTCCGGTCCAGAGCGCGATGGGGCAGGTGGTGTGGATGAGGGCATTGCAGAGCGCCAGCGCGTGCTGGGCGGCGCGCGCCTCCTGCAGCTGGCGTTCGGCCATCGCGACGGCCTTTTCCGGATGGCCCTGCAGCCAGAGCACATTGGCGAGCGTGCCGCGGGCAGCCGAGCGCGGGTCGAGCTGGAAGCGGGCGATATCCGAACGTGTCACCGGCGGCACGTAACGGGCGATCATGCGTTCGAAATGACGGCGGGCCTTGCCGAGTTCGCCGAGATAGCGCAGCGCCGTTCCCGTCTGCCGCTCGACATTGTTGCGGGCGGCCAGATCGCCGATGCTATCGGCGAGCCTTCTGATCCTTTCGGCGGTCGAGAGCGTCGTGCGGTGGTCGCCGGTCCAGGTGGCGTAGTCGCAGAGGCCCCAGAGGCAGCTCATCTGGCTTTCGACATCGCCGAGCGCTTCGGCGCAACCGAGCGCCATCGTCCAGGCGGCCTTGACCTCCGGAAGCGGCCCGCAGGTGTGAAAGAGCGCCGTGCCGAGCGCCAGGTGCAGCTTCATCTCGTCGCGCAGGCTTCTGTGACCGGCAAGGGATTTGCCGAGCGCGCCCTCGACGCGGACGCGGCATTCCTCGACCAGCGACAGATGTTCCCAGAAGGGAATTGCGGCGACCGTCAGCGCCACGGCGAGCGCGGTGGTGCGGCTGCCGGAAAAGGCCCAGCCGAGCGCCAGGCGGATATCATCGACCTTGCTGCCATATTCGGCCAGCCACTGCGCCGTCGGGCGGATCTTCCACTCGGCCTCGGCGCGTTCGGCAAGCGCCAGGAGGTGTTCGGCATGGCGCTGGCGCAACGCCTCGTGCTCACCGCTCTCCGCCAGTTTCAGCAGCGCGTAGCGGCGCGTCATGTCGAGCAGCCGGTATTGCGTGCCGAGTTCTCCGCGCTCGATGGCGATCAGCGATTTGGCGACGAGATTTGCCACGCCATGCATGCACTGTGCCCGCGCATGACCCTTGTCGACCGCGACGGCGCAGGCCGATTCCAGGCTGAAGGCGCCGGCGAAAACCGAGAGCCGCCGCAGGAGCATGCGTTCGGGCTCGGCCAGCAGCCCGTAGCTCCAGTCGAGCGTTGCGGCCAGCGTATGGTGGCGGTCCGGGCCGGAGCGCAAGCTGCACAGATGCGACTGTTCGGCGAGAAGATCGAGCAGCTCGCCGGCGCTGAAGGCATCGAGCCGGGGCGCGGTGAGTTCGATCGCCAGCGCCAGCCCATCCAGTTTGCGGCAGATTTCGGCAACGATCGGCGCGTCGGCATCCCCGAGTTCGAAACCGGCAAAGCTCTTGGCGGCGCGCTCGACGAAAAGCTCGACGGCCGGGAAGGCCAGCGCCTCAGCGGCGGAGAGTGCGATGCCCTGCGGCGGCGTTTGGAGCGGCGGCAGGCGGTAGAGTTGTTCGACCGAGATCCGCAGCGGCTCGCGGCTGGTTGCGAGAATGCGCAGCCTTGGTGCTGCGGCAAGCAGCATTTCGGTGCAGGCGGCGGCCGCCTCGATCACATGCTCGCAATTGTCGAGGATCAGCGTCAGTTCGCGATCGGCGGCAAAGGCGGCAAGGGCTGCCTCGATATTGGCCGAATGCACCCTGAGCCCCAGCGCCGCAGCAATAGAGGTCGGCACGAGCGCCGCCTCGCTGACCCGTGCCAGATCGACGAACCAGATGCCGTGTTCACAGGCGCCTGTCAGTTCATCGGCGGCGGCAAGCGCCAACCGGGTCTTGCCGATGCCGCCGGGACCGACGATCGTCACAAGGCGGGAATGGGCGAGGACATCCAGCGCCGTCTTCACCGCATCGCTTCTGCCCACCAGCCGCGTCGTGGAAACCGGCAGGTTATGGGCACGCGGCGGCATGGCTGCGGCAGGCACTGGCTTTTCTCCATCCCAGGAGACCTGCACCGGCGAGACGAAGCGATAGCCGCGGCCGCTCACCGTCGCGATATAGCTGATATCGGTGGCGGCATCGCCGAGCGCGCGGCGAATGGCGGAGACCGTGACCTTGAGATTGCTTTCCTCGACAAAGGTTTCCGGCCAGGCGCGCGAGACGAGTTCGGTCTTGCCCAGGATTTCGCCGGGACGCTCCACCAGGGCTGCCAGGATTTCCAGCGCACGGCTGCCGAGGCGCACCGGCCGCTCGTTTTTCACCAGCGACTGCCGCTCAGGAGTGAGGATGTACGGCCCGAAGGAATAGGAACGCAAGGTCGAAGCTCCAGACACCAAGGCCCTGACGGGTCTCCAGGCCGCGATGATAACCGCCGCAAGGCGCAAAAACCATGGGCCTGAATTCTGATCTGGTTGCCTTCCGGCGCCGCGCCGTGGAGCCCGAAAGGATTGGCCGGTTTTGAAAGGAGAAACGCGCTGAACCGCACCGGCGCAGCCTGCAGGCATGGCGGAGGGATGAGGGCGCGCTGCGGCAGCTGCGCCAAGAAAAAGGCCCGGCGGGGTTTTCCGGGCTGGAGGTGGTTTTTGACGGGTGCGGCGGGTCGTTTCCTCCGCGCCTCTTATGCGGCCTGTTTCCCCTCTGGCCGTTCCGAAACGATCGATCATTGGCGATTGAGATCAGAGATGGTGCTTGCTCGAAAATTGAGAAGGGGGCAGAGCCCGGGCAGCATGATCAAATTCATGGGAACAATGTCTGCGATCGTCGGTTCCTTAACTACCAGCAACTGATCCCATCAGGAGAATACCGATGCGCACGAAAATTGTCGCAGTAACGCTGCTCGCCCTTGGCATGGCCACATCGGCCTTCGCCCAGTCCAACCCCGCCCCGACAGGCGCCACCATGGACAAGAACACCACTGATTCCGGCGGCGGCGCCGGCGTCAAAGCCAAGAAGCCTGTCGCAACGGACAAGATGAAGACCGGCAGCACGAAAATGGGCAGCATGAAGTCGAACAAGGTTCACTGCCCCGACCCTGCAAGCAGCAGCGGCACCGGTCCCGGCAAGCTGCAGACCCAGGGCGGCACCAGCAATGCAACGCCGATGGACGAGGCCTGCGCAGCGCACAACAACTGATCCCACAAAGCCTGATACGGCGCGGGTCGAGAAGATGCCCGGTCATCGTGAGGTGGCCGGGCGTTTTCGTGTCGGATGGGGTGATTAGGCGAGCAGCATCGCAGGCGGTTGAAGGGCAGGTTTGACGCCGGCGTTTTAGCGCTCCTATGCCAGGTGATTGCTCCGCAGAAGGAAGTGCGGCGCCAAATCCCAAAGCCGATGGCAACGCGCAAATATCCGGCTATGCTCCCCCAACCACCGAAGCAGGAGCATACCGCGCGTGCCGCATACCTACATCGTCACCGATTGCGAATTCGACGGCCCGATACCGGGCACCCATTCGATGCTGTCCTTCGCCTCCGTCGCCGTTTCCGAGACAGGGCAGATGCTCGGTGAATTCGAAGCCGTGCTGCAGCCGCTCGAGGGTGGCGCGCGCGACCCCGTCACCACAGCCTTCTGGCAGGCGCATCCGCAGGCCTTCGCGGCCGCGACTGAAAATCCCGAGCCTGCTGCCGAGGTCATGGCCCGCTTCACCGCCTGGGTGAAGGCCTTCCGGGCCGAGCCGATCTTTGCCGCCCATCCCGTGACGCTCGACGCTCCCTGGATCGATCTCTACCTGAAGCGCTTCACCGGCCGGCCGCTATTCGAAGGGCCGTGGATCGCCGACCGCCTGTTCCGCCATCCGCCGCTCTGCATCATGTCGCTGGTGGCGGGCGCGACGGGGCGCAGCCCGTGGGAATGCGATATCGCCCATTATCCGCGCGAGTGGCTGGGCAATGTGCCCCACACGCACCGCGCCATCGACGACGCGCGCGGCTATGCCAATCTCCTGCATTTCTTCCTGACCCGGCGCGAGCCCGGCGGCGGCTACCGTCCGCTTCTGTCTTAAGCCCGGCTCTAGGTCAGCCGTATCAAGCCGGCCTCGGTCGGCCTGAAACCGCAGGCGCGATAGAAGCCCTGAAGATGCGGCTCGAAATCGACATGCAGCCATTCCGCCCCGCGCTTCCGGGCAACCCGCACCGCCTCCACCACAAGCGCGGTCGCGATACCCTGCCGGCGCAGATCCGGATGAACCGTAGTATCGAGGAGGAAGGCATGGATGCCGCCATCCCAGGCGACATTGACGAAGCCGATCAGCCGCCCGTCATGATAAGCGCCGAGATGGGCAAGGCTGCGCGACAGGATACGGGTGAAATCCGGCGCCTCAGCACCATCCCAGGCAGCCGGCCAGAGGGCGGCGAATTCTTCAGGCGAGGGGAAAGGGTCGATGCGGATGTCTGGCATGGGCTGTTTCCGGTTGTGGCGGTGGGAGGCGCGAGTCCCAGCATAGCGGAACGCGGCCGCAGCGCATCATCGACCGGACAGTTGGGGCCGGGAGAGGTCGGCCGTGGGCGGGGCGATGCTTCCCGCCATTTCGTGCCCTCGTGCCGATGCGAGGAGAGCATGAGGTCACTGACGAGCGCTCCATCCAGGAGCCAACAGGACCCCTACTGCGTTTCACTCAGCAGCGCACTCAGGCTCCACGGCTGTTCGCCCTGCTGGTCGGCGATATCCTCCACCTTCCAGCCGCCATGCTCCTTCACCAGCGTGTAATAGAGCGTCACCTCTTCTCCGTTGCGGAACTGCACCTCCAGCTCGGCCCGGTCGTCCAGCAGGATCGGCTCGCCGATCTCGACATTGCTTGCCTTGCCATCCTGTCCGGCGATGACGGGATCGAAATCGATCGCGCCGACTTCGCCATCCGGCGTGTTGTCGATATCGGCCTGCAGCAGCTCGTTCAGATGGTCGGAGAAGAAGGCCGAATAGGGCGAGGGGCCGTCATCGCCAGCTTTGTCCGTGTCGAAGCTGTAAAGGGCCTGAAGCAGCGCTTCCGGGGTCTTGTAGGTCGCGGCGAAACCCGAGGAGGCGATCAACGCCGACAGGGCGAGGCCGAGGATGAGGGTGGACAGGCGCATGTGCGCTCCTTCTGCTGATTGAGGATGTGTAGCAGGAGTCGCGGGTGCGGAGGGAGGGTGTTTCGTGAAAAGAAGTGCCGCCGAACGCGCCGTCACAGCGCCGGCGAAAGGCCACGGCTGGCGAGTATATTGCGGGCCGCCGTCACGCCCCATTCCTCGTCGAGGTCCTGTCCCTCAAGTTCGGCTTCGGTCACAGCGGTCACGCGGATCAGCGGCACGGCACCGAAAGGCAGGCCCTCGATGCGGCCGTTACAGCGGCTCAGCATGATGCGCTGAAACGGCTGGTAATCCTCTGTCAGCCGGCAGAAGAGAATGGCGCCGTGACGCTCCACATCACGAGCCACCCGATGGCCATCGGCCACGAGATCGCCGATGCTGATCAGCAGGTTGCCCCAGCCGTCGATGCCCTCGGCATCCAGCGTGTTATCGTCAAATTCCATGAAGAGCTCGCATTCCACGCCGTTCTCCGGCTCGGATATGCCCGCCCAGGGCGTGGAGAGCCCGTCGGTGGCGAGCAGCAGCACCGCGCCGCTATCGCTGCCGCGACCGCGGATCGAAAGCACCCGGCGATGCGGGCCGAACCATTTCGTCTGGTTGTAGCTGTTGGGCGTACCGCGCTCGGCGGCAAAGCCGTCATCGACGGCGCCGCGGGCCTGCCAGAAAGCGCGCCGCACCGATGCCGCCGCCTCATAGACGGGATCATCGACACCGCGCGGCACGATCGACGGGTCGAAGCTGGTCTCGATCGTCACTTGAGCGCGCATGAAGGGAATTTTCGGCTTCTTCCAGCGGATCACCACCTTGTTGAAACCGGGGCCATTGCCACCGTCAGCCGCGCCGGCCTCCAGCTTCTCGACGATATCGGCGATGCGGCTCAGGCTATCGGGCCTGCTTTCCTCCACGTGGTTTCCATCGGCATCGCGAAAGCCGCCCGTGCGGGAGGAATGCCCCGCTTGCATGGTGGTCGCTTCCCATCGGCCACTGACGGCGCCTGCCGGCGGTTTGGTGAGAAGCTGGGACAGTTCCCGCATCGCATCATCGGTCGTATAGGCCGCCATGTTACCGTTCCAGGGTGTGGTGGTGTGCCCGCGAATGCGGGGCAGGCCGGAGATAGGGCGGGGATGGTGGAGGGCAATGAGGCGCTTCCACCATTCCTGAGCTTGTCATGGGATTCAGCCTGCCCGGGTTCTCGTGTTAGGAGGCTTTCTGCCCACCAAACGAGTCAGTCGTCACTCGATCCGAAGCTCGCCAAGCCAGATTCTGGCGTCGCCGACGTTAGGCCATGCACGCTGCCCTGCTGAGCAACGCGGGATAGGGGCGATTCCCGAGTTGTATTTGCAACCAAAGGAGGCAATGCTAATCTAGTCGCGACTCAAGAGCCAGTTCATGTCAAAGCACACGAAGAAATCAGCCTTTACTACGGGGGTTGCACTCGCCGGCTTCATAGGTGGTGTTGTCGTTAGCGCATTTGTATTTTCTGGCTTCATTACCATGAAGCAGCCGCCGCAGTTCAATTTCCAGTTTGATTCCGCGACTACTATAACGGTTGTGCTAAGCGCTCTCTCAATAATGATTACCGTGCTAGGCATCATAATTGCGGTAGTGGGTGCATTCGGTTTCAGCATTTTGCAGACAGAAGCTTTTAAGGCGGGCTCTGAACACGCTCGCGAGCAGCTGGGTGAGGATGGGGAGCTGCGCGGGATAATCGAAAGTCGCGTAGATACAATTGTTGCGAAATTGCAGGCAGGAAGAATCACGATGAAAGATTTTCCGGATCCCGAATCGGAGTACGGCGAATGATCCGGACATCAGGCGAATGGAAAGCTCTCTCTACCTCCGATCGAGAGGTTATTGAATTTTTTCAGGACGAGATACCGGTAAAAATTGGGGAGCTGGCTCGACAACTGGGACTGATTGTTAAGGTCTCCACTCTAGATGTCGGTATATCTGGTCTTATTGAGCCCTTTGAAGGCGCGTTTAAGATTATCGTCAACAAGCATGAGCCCTCCTATCGACGACGATTTACCCTCGCTCATGAAGTGGCGCATTACCTTCTGCACAGACACCTAATAGCTGATGGCATCAGCGATAATATTCTTTATCGATCGCGTCTCAGCGATGCAGTGGAAGCTGAAGCAAATCGGTTGGCGTCTGATATTTTGATGCCACCAGTCAAGGTCACCGAGTGGAAAAATCAAGCTGGCGATCAACGCATGGCCGATATGGTATCACAGCTTGCTGCTTATTTTGACGTTTCAGAAGAGGCTATGCGCATTCGATTGGGCATGAAGAAATGACGGGGTATATTCCAATTTTATCAATCCGACCTGCCGAGGTCGTGGCACTGTCGGAGCTGCCGGATATCTCCAAAGACCGAATGACGCCACTTATACTGATAAAGCCCTGGCTTGGAGGCGGTGTTCTATCGCGCGGGTTGGACAAGGTACACCACGCATATGGCAGCCGGGCGTGGTTTGCGGAACTCGATCCGGAGTATGAGCCACCGGTAAACAGCGACGCGGTTGATGAGATACGACAGCTTCGGGATCCTCAAGGAGGATTTGCTAGTTGGATTGCTTTTCTTGAAGGACAGCTAAACGCAATTCCTGTGCTGCAACTCCGAGGTATAACGGCTGCCATATTGGATGCGCAGATTAGCAACATTGTCCAATTGGGGCGCGGACTCTGTTTGCGTCTCCAGCGAAATATCGATCTTCCATCGCGTCCGATAATTGACGCTCTTGCCGCACGTCAGGTCGGAAATATTTGGATTGTCTTGGATTATGGCCAACAGAACTATAGGCTTTTGGCGAATGCGATCCCCGCAAGAGAGGAGATATCGTACATTAAGGATAAACTTCCAAATGCCCGAGTTTCTATCTCTGCAACAAGCTTTCCTTCGGATTTTACGGATATCACATCGCAAGATATCTTTGAGAGGGAGTTCTTTAATATAGTTGGTGAGGGATTGGGTGATCTTGTGTTCAGTGACCGCGGGAGTGCGCGGGCGGTGGAACAAGGGGGCGGAGGCGTGCCACGCCCCCGAATTGACCTGCCCACACCTACGCGATGGCATTTTTTTCGAAGTGATTGCGTCCGGCTGGATAACGAGACGGACGACGCGTTTCGCACGAGGCGCTTAGCTGCCTACCGCGAAATGGCAGAGGATGTTGTGAACAGTCAATTTTGGGATGCAAACCTGAACATATGGGGCAGCCAACTTATAAAAATAACACAACTCGGTAGTCCGTTTGGTATCACATCGCCAGCTAAAGCCACGGCATGCCGCATAAACATGCACTTAGCACGTCAATCCCTTTACGGCGAAACCATATCCACCGAAGAATTTGAGGAAGATTGGGTCGATTGAATTAATTCGAATGATCTCCTCAATTCCTCTAGGTACGTGTCCCTGCTTCTAAGCCTTTCCCTTTTCGTCCGAAAGCTTGGATTTAGGTTTCTTATAAACAAGTCAGTAACTCTACCTCTGCTTAAATCTAAAGCAAAGCTATCAGCTTCTGAATTTTTGTATTTTTTTACAATATAATCTATGTAGTAAGCTTCCGTCGCCTCAAAATCAGCCCGTTTCCGTATTTTTTGAGGAAATACGGAGTATAAAGCGTCAGTTTCAATCTTGCGGCGGCGCCCCCTCAAGATCGTTTCGATTGCTTCTGAGCGGGCTATATGCAGACCAACTTTATGCATACGGCACAGAGCCTCTGCTGACTTTAGATGGTTTTCCGCAACGACAACCTCAACTCGGTTATGCAATTTCTTGAGGTGAGATATCTGTTTTTCCAGCCTGAATGTGCTGTCATTTTCGCTTTTTATTTCTATTGCGATGATATCTTGCCCCGTCACCGCCATCATGTCCGCTCTAACCCGAGACCTGTTTGCGGTAAATTCATTAACAAGTATATCTATGCTCGAATGCTTGTAGTACGAGCATACCCACTCAGCGCAAAGCATTTTTATTTTCATTTCGTGCGCATTGTTTTGTGTCGTCATCGGAAATATCCAACTGTTTAGGTATGTTGATAATTAACAACCAACAGTTTTGAAGTTATTACCGCCCCGGCCGGCCGGTCTTGTTCTTCGTGCGGCCCTTGAGCTTCTGATCGACCGGGTCCTCGTAGCTCCCGACACCCGTCTTGCCGCGCACCAGCGGGCGGGCGCCGTCGTCGCGTTCCGGCTGGCCCTCGAGCAGGGGCGAAAACCGGTTCGTGCCCTTGGCGGCGTCGGGCTTATCCGGCACGTGGCCGGTCACCGGCTTTTCCGTCCGGCCGACCGTCATCTCATCCAGCGTGTTGCGGCGGAAGAGGGTCTTGCCGTCGGCGGGGATCGGGCGGGCGTTGCGGCCGCCCATTTCGTCGAGTTCGGGTTTGGCGAAATAGGAGGGGGAGGTGGGTGTGGCCCCCTCATCCGCCCTGCCGGGCACCTTCCCCCCGCTGGGGGGAAGGGACTCGCGGGTGGCCTTGGCGTTGCGGCGGATGCCTTCCATGGCCTTGGCTTCCTCGCGGGCGAGCGGGTCGTCCATGGCCGCCAGTTCTACCGCCTTGAGGCGTTTGATTTCGTCGCGCAGGCGGGCGGCCTTTTCGAAGTCGAGGTCGGCGGCGGCGTCGCGCATGGATTTTTCCAGCGCGTTGAGATGGGCCTGAAGGTTGTTGCCCACGAGGTTGCCGCCGTCGGCGAAGCCCTTGCCGGAAGCGCCGGAAATATCGGCGCGCACGTGGTCGCGCTCGTAGACCGAGTCGAGGATATCGGAGATCTTGGCCTTGACGCTTTCGGGCGTGATGCCGTGCTCTTCGTTATAGGCCACCTGCTTTTCGCGGCGGCGGGCCGTCTCGTCCATGGCGCGCTGCATGGAGCCGGTAATGTTGTCGGCATAGAGGATGACCTTGCCGTCGACGTTACGCGCTGCACGACCAATGGTCTGGATCAGCGAGGTCTCGGAGCGCAGGAAGCCTTCCTTGTCGGCATCGAGAATGGCGACGAAGCCGCATTCGGGAATATCCAGGCCCTCGCGCAGCAGGTTGATGCCGACGAGAACGTCGAAAGCACCGAGGCGCAGGTCGCGGATGATCTCGATACGTTCAAGCGTGTCGATGTCGGAGTGCATGTAGCGCACGCGCACGCCCTGTTCATGCAGATATTCGGTCAGGTCCTCGGCCATGCGCTTGGTCAGCACGGTGCAGAGGGTGCGATAGCCCTTGGCGGCCGTTTCGCGGATTTCGCCGAGCACGTCGTCCACCTGGCTGCGGGCGGAGCGCACCTCGACGGGCGGATCGATGAGGCCGGTCGGGCGGATGACCTGTTCGGCGAAGACGCCGCCGGCCTGTTCCATTTCCCAGCCGCCGGGGGTTGCCGACACGGCGACCGTATCCGGGCGCATGGCGTCCCATTCCTCGAAGCGCAGCGGGCGGTTGTCCATGCAGGAGGGCAGGCGGAAGCCGTATTCGGCCAGCGTCGCCTTGCGCCGGAAGTCGCCCCGGTACATGCCGCCGATCTGCGGAATGGTGACATGGCTTTCGTCGATGAAGACAATGGCATTGTCGGGCACATATTCGAACAGCGTCGGCGGCGGATCGCCGGGGTCGCGGCCGGTGAGATAACGCGAATAGTTCTCGATGCCCTGGCAGGAGCCGGTGGCTTCCAGCATCTCGATATCGTAGCGGGTGCGCTGCTCCAGGCGCTGCGCCTCCAGCAGGCGGCCGGCCTTTTCCAGCTCCACAAGGCGGCCCTTCAGCTCTTCCTTGATGGATTTGATGGCGGCATTCAGCGTCGGGCGCGGCGTCACATAGTGCGAATTGGCGTAGATCTTCACCGATTTCAGGTCGCCGGTCTTCTGGCCGGTCAACGGGTCGAACTCGGTGATGGCGTCGATCTCGTCTCCGAACATGCTGATGCGCCAGGCCGCGTCTTCCAGGTGGGCCGGGAAGATCTCGATCGTGTCGCCGCGCACGCGGAAGGAGCCGCGCTGGAAATCCATGTCGCGGCGCTTGTATTGCTGGGCCACGAGATCGGCCAGCAGCTGGCGCTGGTCCAGCCGGTCGCCGACATTCATCTGGAAGGTCATGGCCGTATAGGTTTCGACCGAGCCGATACCGTAGATGCAGGAGACGGAGGCGACGATGATGCAATCGTCGCGTTCGAGCAGCGAGCGCGTCGCCGAGTGGCGCATGCGGTCGATCTGCTCGTTGATGGAGCTTTCCTTCTCGATATAGGTGTCGGAGCGCGGCACATAGGCTTCCGGCTGGTAATAATCGTAGTAGGAAACGAAATATTCCACCGCATTGTCGGGGAAGAAATTCTTGAACTCGGAATAGAGCTGGGCGGCCAGCGTCTTGTTCGGCGCCAGGATGAGGGCCGGGCGCTGCGTTTCCTCGATCACCTTGGCCATGGTGAAGGTCTTGCCCGAGCCGGTGACGCCGAGCAGAACCTGGCTGCGCTCGCCGGTTTCCAGCCCGCCCACGAGATCGCGGATCGCCGTCGGCTGGTCGCCGGCGGGGCTGTATTCCGAGGCCATGCGGATCGAGATGCCGCCTTCGGATTTATCCGGCCGGGCAGGGCGGTGCGGCGTCCAGATCTTGCCGTTCTTATGCAGCGGGTTGCCGCTTTCGATCAGCTTGGAGAGCGCCTCGACGGTCGCGGTGACGCCGCCATTGGCAAGACTGCCGGCATCTTCAAGCGAGATATCGAGACCCGCGACCGGGTTGAGGCCTGCCGCCGCACGCGTCTTCGGGTCGCTGGAACCGCCGATGGAGACGCCGCGCGCCGTCTTGCTGACGGTGGCCTTCTTGTTGACGCTGACGGCCTCCGTATGCTTGCGCGCCTCGTTCTCCACCTTCTTGCGGTGCTTGCCCGCCTTGGAGGCGATTTCGCGCTGGCTTTCGACGCCTGCCTGCTCGGCATCGGCTTCGAGCTGCTTCACCCAATCGGCGACACTGCCGCTGAGCGGGGCGCCTTCAAAGGACGATTGGGGAGCTTCCTCGAAACCATTCGAGGCGGGAGATTTCTTCGGAGATTTTGCCATGCGCGGAATATGGCTGTTGTCATGCGGAAATGGAAGGGGTTGAGAGTACAAAAGGGAAACGAATGAATCGTTCGGGATTTTGGAATAGTGGGGGTGCTGCTTCGCCCGCCATCGAGTCAAGAGGATGGGCAAGGTTTGCGTCTTGCGGCCCCCTCATCCGCCCTTCGGGCACCTTCTCCCCGCTGGGGAGAAGGGGTGTCTGCCGCAATGCCCGGTGCAACTTCAAGCGTCTCTTGTTGCAAGCGGTGCCGCGTGTTCCCGCCTTCTACCCATTGGGGAGAAGGTGCCCGAAGGGCGGATGAGGGGGCTCCGGGTGTTGCCGCCACCCACCCATCACGCCGAGCGCTGATCCGCCGGCCCCTCGGCCCGCGCCAGGTTCAGCGCACTGTTGATCAACCCGACATGGCTGAACGCCTGCGGAAAATTCCCCAGCATGCGCTTTGACCCCGGATCATATTCCTCCGCCAGCAGCCCGACATCGTTGCAAATCGCCAGCAGCCGCTCGAACAGCTGCAGCGCATCCTGCTGCCGCCCGATCATGTAGTAGGCGTCGACGAGCCAGAAGCTGCAGGCGAGGAAGGCGCCTTCGCCGGGTGGAAGGCCGTCATCAACCTCCTGCGTCTCGTAGCGCAGGAGCAGGCCGTCGCGCAGCAGCTTGCGCTCCACCGTCTCGACGGTCGCGACATAGCGCGGATCGTCTGGCGCGATGAAGCCGACCATGCCGAGATGCAGAAGGCTCGCATCCATCGCGCTCGAGCCATAGGCCTGGGTGAAGCAGCCGAGTTCGGCATTGAAGGCCTTTTCGCAGACCTCGGCATGGATGCGATCGGCGATCGCGCGCCAGCGGGCGGCTTCTTCGGGCTCGCCGTCGGCCTCGGCGATCTGGACGGCGCGGTCGAAGGCCACCCAGGACATGACCTTGGAATAGGTGAAATGCTGGCGCTCGCCGCGCACTTCCCAGATGCCCTCGTCGGGCTGCACCCAGACCTTTTCCAGGAAGGGCAGGATGGCGATGGCCAGTTCGCGGCCGCGGTGATGCGGCGGCAGGCCGCCCTTGCGGGCCTGCAGCAAGGCATCTGCCACCTCGCCATAGACATCGAGCTGCACCTGCTCGGCGGCGGCATTGCCGATGCGCACCGGCGCCGAGCCTTCGTAGCCCTGCAGCCAGGGCACCTGCCATTCCAGCAGGTTGCGCTCGCCGGCGACGCCATACATGATCTGCATCTGGGCCGGCGCACCGGCAACGGCGCGCAGCAGCCAGCTGCGCCAGGCGCTCGCCTCCTCGTAGTAGCCGAGCTTCATCAGGGCGAGCAGGGTCAGCGTCGCGTCGCGCAGCCAGCAATAGCGGTAATCCCAGTTGCGCGGGCCACCGATCTTTTCCGGCAGGGAAGTCGTGGCCGCCGCGACGATGCCGCCCGTCGGCATGTAGGTGAGCGCCTTCAGCGTGATGAGCGAGCGCTTCACCTGTTCCGTCCACTTGCCCACCTTGGGGCATTTCGCGGCAAAGGACTGCCAGAATTCTTCCGTATCCGGCAGCGCATATTCCACCTGCCGCTGGGTCGGCTGCGGCAGGTGCGAGGGGGACCAGGTCAGCGTGAAGATCTGCTGTTCGCCGGCCGCGACCTCAAAGGAGCCGACCGTGCTCAGCCCGCGGCCTTCCAGCGGCACGGCGCAATTCAGCGTCAGCCTGTCCGGGCCGGCAATGGCGGTGATGCCGCCATCCTCGCCATGCGTGACCCAGGGAACGGTGCGGCCGTAATCGAAGCGGAGATTGAGCTCCATGTCGAAGGCGACGGTGCCGTTCTTGCCCTCGACGATACGCATCAGATCGCTGGTGCCATCGCGCAACGGCATGAAGTCGGTGACGACAGCGGTGCCGGTCTCGGTCTGGAATTCGGTTTCGAGGATGAGCGTGTCGTCGCGGTAGCGGCGGGTGGTGCTGTATTTGCCGCCTGAAGGCGAGAGCGACCAGAAACCGTTCTCCTCCGTGCCGAGCAGGGCGGCGAAACAGGCGGGAGAGTCGAAGCGCGGAAAACACAGCCAGTCGATCGACCCGTTTCTGGAGACGAGTGCTGCGGTCTCGCAATCGCCGATAAGGGCGTAATCCTCGATAAGTGCCGTCACCATAACCTCCTCAGCATGTCAGCCGGGGTTTAGGTAGGGCTTGTACGCGGAGGTCAACCGTGGGAACGGCGCGTCAGTTGCCTGCTGCCGTCATCTCCACCAGCCTCCGATACCGCGGGTGATCGCGGATCGTGTCGAGGTCCGGATCGCTGGTCCACCAGTGGCGGTGCACGGAGGCGATCGGGAGGACCTTTTCCAGGAGGTCGAGAGCCGCTTCCTGGTCTCCCATGTTCAGATAGGCGCAGGCGATATTGTACATGGCGTTGAGATCATCGGGGTCGATGGCGAGCGTGCGCGCCGCCCATTCCCTGGCGCGGTCGCATTCGCCGAGATAGGCCAGCATCAAGGCCCCGAGCTGGGCGGGGCTCGAATTCTCGGGATGCTGGCTAAGTTCGCGTTCGGCCCGCTCCAGGCCCAGCCGGCCGGCCCGCTGCATGTCGGCGTGGCGGCCAAGCTTGAGATAGATGCAGGCCAGGAGCGCGGCGGAGCGGTAATCGTCGAACCGCAACTGGGTGGCGCGTTCGAACAGGGTGGCGGCTCGTTCGAAATCGCCATTTTCGAAGAAGAAGCGCGCGAAGAAATAGTTTGCCTCATGCAGATCCGGATCGAGCGTCAGCGCCAGCTCGAATTCGGCGGCGGCTTCATCGCGCTGGCCGCCATATTGCAGGGCGAGGCCGCGCGAGGCATGGGCGTCGGCGAGATCGGGATCGAGTTCCAGCGCCCTGGCGCTCGTCGCGAGGATGCCCTCGATCGAGATATCGGCATATTGCCAGGAGTGGAGAACGGAATCGCAGAGCGCGATGCCGGCATAGGCGCGCGCATAATCAGGATCGATCTCGGCCGCCTTCGAGAACATGCGCCGCGCCAGCAGCATGTAGGATCTCGAGCACATGTGCAGGAATTGCCGGCCCCGGAGGTAATAGGTGTAGGCCTTGACATCCTCCGTCGGCGTGGCGTCGATCGCCGCTTTCTCATCCGGCAGCAGCCTGACCTTCAGCTGCTCGATGATGGCGTGGGCGATCTCGTCCTGTATGGCGAAGATATCGGTCAGTTCGCGGTCGTAGCGCTCCGCCCAGAGATGGCTGCCATCCCGGCCGTCGACGAGCTGCCCGGTGATGCGGACGCGGGCGCCGGCCTTGCGCACGCTGCCTTCCAGCAGGAAGCCGACGCCGAGTTCGCGGGCCACCTGCTCGATCTTCACGGCCCGGCCCTTGTAGGTGAAGCTCGTGTTGCGGGCGATGACATGCAGGCCGGAGATTTTCGCGAGGTCGGTGATGATGTCTTCGGTAATGCCGTCGGAGAAATATTCCTGCTCCGGGTCGCCGCTCATGTTGCTGAAGGGCAGGACGGCGATCGAGATCCTTTTCGGCGCCCGCGGCCCGGCGCGAGAAGACATGCCCTGATCGAACTTCACGCGGTAGCAGGCGATCGGCTCGGCAATGTTCTTGACCCGCTGCTCGCCCATCGGTTCGAAGGCAAAGGCGAGCTTGCCGGAAACCTCACTCGAAACCTTGCCCGAAACACAGATGCCGCCGGGCTCGGCAAGGGCCTGCAGGCGGGCGGCGATGTTGACGCCCTCGCCATAACGATCGTCGCCCTCGACGATGACCTCGCCGAGATTGATGCCAATCCGAATTTGCAAGGGGTGGAATTCTGGCGGGCTGTCTTCGGAAGCACCGGCATTGCGCCTGATCATGCCGCGCTGCAGGGCGGCGGCGCATTCCACCGCATCGACGACGCTGCCGAATTCGGCCAGCAATCCATCTCCCATCAGCTTGAAAATGCGGCCATTATGTTGGCGGATTTCCGGCTCCAGCAGCTCCCTGTGATCCGCCCTCAGCCGCTGGAACGTGCCGGCCTCATCCTGCTCCATCAGCGCCGAATAGCCCGCGACATCGGCGGCGAGAATGGCTGCGAGCTTGCGTTCCATGCCGGTCCCCTCGATGAGCATGCTCTCGAGCGGGAGTGTAGCATAGGCGCGAAAGCCAGTCTGCTTCGCTGCAGGGATCGGGGCTGGGCCGGGACATTACGCCGGGGTGGCCGTCGGGTAGGGGTGCCATAGGCAAACGCCCTGCGCAATGCGCCGTCTTCCGCCTACAGCAACAGCCGCTCCAGGCTGCCCTGGTCCTTCACGCCATGCTGATAGAAATGCAGGATCTGGATCGCCAGTTCCTCGCGTTCGCCGTCCGTGGCGATATGCCGTGCCGCACAGATATGGTCATAGACGCTCTGGCAAAGAGCGACATCTTCTTCCTGCATCGGCGTCTGACTCGCCGACATTTTCTCTCTTATCATCGACATTCCCTCAAACGTCCCCCCGAACGTTCTAGGGCGCAGATTGTGTTCTTCAACAAAAAGTAGATCACGTCCTCGTGCAGCCCCGTCCGCCCTGGGGATTTCTTCAATGCCTGTTCACGATGTTACGCATGTAATAGCAACAGATCCGCGCTTGCGGTAAAGGAAGGAGAAGGGCCGCCCGGTTCAACAGGTTGGGCAACCCTTCTCCACTGGGTTTGCAGCATCCAGCGTGGAACATTGTAGGCCTGAATAATGGAACCGCAATTTCACTTTTTAAATCGCGGCGAAATTATTTCAGCTGTTGCTTAATAAATACCCGGCGGAGCTTTCCGCCGGGTATTTGTTTAATTTTTGGACAGTTAAAACGCAGACTTGGCAGGCTTTTTGACTTGTCAGACCGCCACAGCCATCTGCGCCTCATCCATCTGGGCGAGGCATCTCGCCTGATCGAGTGGCCGGCCGAGTTCCTCATAGCGGGCGGCGGCCTCGGCGAAGGCGGCGACGGCGCGGATTCTGTTGGCCTGGGCCTGGCGCTGGACGCCGCGGGCCTCCCATAGAGCGGCCGCCCAGGGGCCGCCCTGCCACATGCCGGCGATGCGCTCGGCCTCGTTCAGGCGGCGGTCGACCTGGTCGAGATTGCCTGCCTGTGCGAGCGCGATGGCGGATGCCGTGCGCAGGCCCATGGAGCAGGGCTGGCAGGCGCCCGGGGTCAGCAGCCGATCGCCGATGAGGATGGCTTCGGCGACCTTTTCCTTGCTGGTGGCGGAGCGCACGGCAAGCGCCTGCAGGCGCAAGAGCAGGTGGCCTGACAGCCAGGAGGCCTGCGCATCGGCAAATGCCTTCTGGATGAAGCGGGCGGCGCGCCATTTCTGGCCGCGGGCAAGCGCGATCTCGGCCAGCCGCTCCAGCACCAGCACCCGGCCGGATATGGCATTGGCTTCCACATGCAGGCGCTCGGCCTCAACAAGCAGCCGTTCGGCCTCGTCGAGATTGCCGGCGCAGCGGGCGATCTCGCCGAGGATGAGGCAGGCGAGGCCGCGGCCGGCCACGGATTTCGCCTCGTCGGCGACACCGAGCAGCTCCTCGGCGCTCTCATGGATGAGGCCGTGGCCGCGGGCGTCACAAAGGCAGAATTCCGCGAGGCAGAGATGGCCATCGAAGACGGCGGGCACGAAGGCGCTGCGCTTCCTTACCCATTCGGTGAATTCGCTGCGGAAAAGCTCTCGCCACTGGCCCTGCATATGGGCCGTGAGCCCGAGGATGGCGCCGGCTTCGCCGACCTCGCGGCCGAGGCCGGCATCCAGCGCCTCGGCGCGGGTCTGGCGGGCGAGATCGGCAGCTTTTGCGAATTCGCCGCTCTGCAGATGCACGAGCGCCCAGGCAAGGGCAGCGCGGATGCGCTCCACCGGGGCTGCCGGTTGCGCGCCCGATAGCGCCAGCGCCCGCTCGTAAAGCTCGATTGTCGGGCGGCTGGGGCCGACGCCGAGCTCGGCGTGCAGCTTTTCGCGCAGCTGGTCGAACTGGCGGATCGCCTCCGTGCGGTTGCCGGCATCGAGCGCTGCCTGCATGAGGGCGCATTGCGCCTCCTCGTCTGTCGGGTCGAGCGCGATCAGCCGGCGCCACAGCTTGCCAGCGCGCAGCGTCTCCACATAGAGCTGCTGCAGGCGCTGGCGGGGTGCGTCCAGCCATTCGAGGAAGCGGTCGTCCGGCAGCAGCGCGCCGCCATAGAGATCGGCCGCGGCCTCGCATTCGGCCGCATCCCTGCTGCGCAGCGCAGCCTTTGCGGCGGTCTCGAACCTGATGACATCGGTCTCGATTTCCACGTCGGGCGAGAAGGCGACGATTTCCCTTGCTATACCGATCGCGTCCGGCGCGCCCAGCGCCTTGCGGGCGAAATGCAGCGCCTTGCGCAGGTTGGCGCCGGCGGCTTCCGCATCCAGATCCGGCCAGAAGGCTTCCATCGCCTGTTCGCGGTGGATGCGATGCTCGGGCGAGAGCGCCAGCAGCTTGATGATGGCGGCGGCGCGGTCTCGCTTCCAGGCGGCGGCCGGGATTTCGGCACCATCGAAGCGGACCGCAAAGCGGCCGAGCAGCTCCAGAGAAATTTTCACATTATGCCCCTGTCAGATCAGGCCCGATTGCGGCCCGGAATGTCTCGAAAATGCCATGTCGAAAAACTGCCCGTGTCGGCGTTCGCGCCCGCCGCAGCGAAAGCTGGCTCGGGGAACGCTGGAGGAACGGGCGCAAGCGTAATGTCGCCATCGTACATCCGGCGCTGGCGATGGCAACACACCCAGAGCAGCGCAAAGAGGATCAGCCCAGATTTCGCGACCCCGGCCAAGGCGGCCGGCAAACCAAGAGGACCAAGACCATGTCACTGCGCATCAACGACATCGCCCCCGATTTCACCGCCGAGACCACCGACGGCATGATCAGCTTCCACGAATGGCTGGGCAAGGACTGGGGCATCCTGTTTTCCCACCCGAAGGATTTCACGCCGGTCTGCACCACGGAGCTCGGCTACATGGCGCGGCTGAAGCCGGAATTCGACAAGCGCGGCGTCAAGATCATCGGCCTCTCGGTCGATCCGGTCGATAGGCATTCCGGCTGGGCGATGGATATTGCCGAGACGCAGGGTATGGCGCCGAACTTCCCGATGATCGGCGATCCCACGCTTGCCGTCTCCAAGCTCTACGACATGCTGCCGGCTGCGTCAGGCGAGATATCCGAGGGACGCACGGCCGCCGACAACCAGACGGTGCGCAATGTCTATGTCATCGGCCCGGACAAGAAGATCAAGCTCGTCATCTCCTACCCGATGACGACGGGGCGCAATTTCGACGAGATCCTGCGCGTGATTGACAGCCTGCAACTGACGGCCAAGCATCGCCTGGCAACGCCCGTGAACTGGAAGCCGGGCGACGAGGTGATCATCGCGGGCTCAGTTTCCAATGACGAAGCGAAGCAGCTCTATCCGCAGGGCTGGAAGGAGCCGAAGCCCTATATCCGCATCGTGCCGCAGCCGATCCTGACCTGAAAGATGCTGCCTCCCGTAAGGGAATGAATAGCTTTCCCTTAGGGAAGGTCATCCGAAGAGGCGAGGGCGGGAGAGTGCATCCGTCCTCGTCCCATATTCCGCTTTTTTCCATGCGAGCGTATCATCGGCTACAGCATCGGCCCGGAAATCGGATTCGATTTTCGGAAAGCCTGATGCGTAGATTGAAAAGACAGAGCGCCCCTTGTGCGTCCGAACGGACGCACGGCGCCCTGGAGCCGGTATCCGTTCGCTTGGCTAGATCGAGATGAGCACATCACGGAGACGACCATGATTTTCCGACAGCTTTTCGACAGTGTTTCCGGCACCTATACCTATCTCATCGCCTCCAGGCGCGGCGGCGAGGCGCTGATCATCGATCCCGTGCTGGAAAAGGTGGATCGCTACATGCAGCTCGTGCGCGAGCTGGACCTGAAGCTGGTCAAGGCTGTTGATACGCACCTCCATGCCGACCACATAACCGGCCTCGGCGCACTGCGCGACCAGACCCATTGCATCACCGTGATGGGCGAGCAGACCAAGGCCGATGTCGTCGCCATGCGCGTTGCCGAAGGCGACCGCGTGACGATCGAGGGCATGAGCCTCGACGTGCTCTATACGCCCGGCCATACGGACGATTCCTATTCCTACCTGATGGGCGACCGCATCTTCACCGGCGACACGCTGCTCATCCGCGGCACCGGCCGCACCGATTTCCAGAACGGCGACCCGCGCGCCCAATATGACTCGATCTTCAACAAGCTCTTGCGCCTGCCGGAGGAAACGCTGCTCTTCCCCGCCCACGACTACAAGGGCGACACGGTCTCCACCATCGGCGAGGAAAAACGCTTCAACCCGCGCCTGCAGGTCAAATCGATCGACGAATATGTCGACCTCATGAACAACCTGCACCTGCCCAACCCCAAGATGATGGACGTCGCCGTGCCCGCCAACATCCACATCGGGCTGCATCAGGAGGAGATTGCAAGGAAGGGCTGGGCGGTGAGCGCGCGGGATGCGCTGGGGCTGAGGGGGCGCAGCGATGTGGTGATCGTGGACCTGCGCGAGAGGGGCGAGCGGGAGCGGCATGGCGTGATCCCGGGCGCGCTGCATGCGCCCTATGCGGATCTGCAGGAGAACCTGTCAGCGGGCGGGATGCTGCATGAACTGGCGGCGGCGACCGGGAAAAGGGTGGTGTTTTACTGCGCGTTCGGAGAGCGGTCGGCGATGGCCGTGCAGGCGGCGCAGGATGCGGGGGTGGGGACGGCGTGTCATATTGAGGGTGGGATTGATGCCTGGAAGAAGGCTGGGGGGGTGGTGGGGGAGTGAGGGGAGTTGATATGCTATCGAGTGATGGTAATCTCCGGCCAGGGACGACCGCTTGAAATGTGAGGATGACGCGGTTCGGAATCCACGCCACCGAAGTGATCTCGGAGATCCTCTATCGTTTCAAGGCAAGTTAGCGCGAAGGAAGCGATATTCGCGTCACTTGATATAGACAGCTCGAATAATTCTCTGCGAAGCGAGCTGGCGTCCGCTGGGATTAATTCGTAGCTGTTGCCGTCGGGCGTGAGCGCATTGTGTCGAAATGCGTGTTCTCGCAATGTCATATCAAGTCGTTGATTTAGAACGTGTCTTCCGACGGGATGTTTCACTAACGTCAGAAATGAACCGGTGCTGGAAAATTCGGAAATAACACTCGCCAGAAACTGCTTTTGTGTGGCGACGTTTGCTCTCTCGAATCTTTCTATCAATACTTCTTCGCCGTCTGTCATTGCTTTTATCAGATTTGCCACTTCGCTAGGCAATTGATAGCCGCCGAAGCTAATATCATTCACAGTTCCATATCTGCCCGCGGAGATATTCTCCAACAATTCAAGAGAGTTTAGGCCCCACGTGGCGAGCAGCGAGCGATACCATTCGTACTCCTTTAGGAGACCGGGTTGCCATTCCGATAGTAACGAAAGCATTTGATTGGCACCCGGCCCGGGCATTTTTCTGATGGCTACAAGGAGACCTCGCAGTTGCCAAGGTTCTATTGAGCGTAGTTGATCTCTGGCCATGTCCAATGCTGGCAGAATTGCCACTGGATCGTTAGAGAAAGGGAATAGTTCGATCCATTTGAATACTTCCGAGTTGTCATTGCCTAATAGCCACGATTGAGTTTTGGCTTCTGCAAATAGCTGCTGTAGGCCGCTAAGCAATATGTTGGGGTCGATGGTGATGCCCCCAGTTACCATGCTAGTGGACAGGTACAATTTTGCAGGCGCGGGAATTTGCGCTGTGATCAAAGTTTGCAACAATGCATGCTTGTCACCGTGAGGCATGGTGGCAGCGATCCCGGCCAATCTAGAGGCCTTGATCAATCTTTGCGTGTCGGTATGGTCTGAGACCATATCGGCCACTACCGTAAATATAGCTTCTGCGACATCGGTAGACTCTGATTTGTTTGCTGTTCTTCTCGCGAGGTTTAAGTTTGCGAGATCGAAGTCTGGCCAAGAACGAAAGGGACTTTTATTCTCGTCTCGCCTGACTATTACCTTTTCTCGGACTAGCCTAAGCCCTATCGCTGCATCCTCAGAAAAGTCTGGGTCACTTAAATGCTGTATGAACAGTTCTTTGACCTCGTCTGTACCAATTGCGACAAGGGCATCGCGGTAGGTCCAGGAATATGAGGTTGAGACATCGGACGGAATGCTACCCCTTGTTCTGTGTGCTCGCCATGCTTCTCTCGCCACCCGTCGTTGCGACAAATCTTCGTCCAGCATCCTGGCAATCAATGGAACATAACGAGGATCCGGTAGTCGCTTCATTGCCGCCACGACCTCAGCCAACTCATGACGAGTTGCGGTTGTCGAGGCAAGCAACTTCTCAGCCCATTTACTCAGAACTGTAGCCACCTGCGTGTGCTGACTAGCATCCAAGGATACTTCACTTTGGTTGGGATCATCGCCATGTCTGGATATTAGGCGAGCGAGCGCGCTTATAGTTTCCAGATCGGCCACTTCATCGAATGTACAAATTGCACCGAAGAACGCCGGTGGTCTGGTCGCTAAAATTAGATTTTCTTCCAATCGCCGTATATTGTATTTTTCCTCAGAGAGAGGCTCATTCAGTGTCTTTCTATAAGTCCAGTGAATCAAATACTTGTCGATCATTGTCTTAATGGTGAGCGGCCCGACAACACGCGCAGCATTCAATTTTTGCTCGTGAGGGGATTGGTCACTCAGTACGGCTTCTGATATTGGCCCTTCGTCTTGAGTTGGAACGCGTGTTAGATACTCCTCAGGTCGCCAAGGCAATGACAAGCCGTCCTTCAGACGTAGTAGCATCGCTTCCGCGACAGCCGCAGGGGCTTTCTTTTGAGCGCGGCCAAGAGCCCAACCGGATTTGTTAGCATCGATATCAAATTCGGAATTCGCGATTATTTCGATTATTCGCTGATGCGGAATCGGTTCTCGCTCGATCAACGCCTCAAGTAAGGGTGCTAAGTTGCCCTCTTTTTCAAGAAGTGAATCCTGCAATGCTTGAAGGCGATCCGCTATCTCCTTATTGGAGACATCTTCAGCATAACCTTGGGCGGCAACTCGCTTCCAGACTTCATCGTCGGAGGAGGATAGCAGTTCTCTTGCTTGCTTTTCCGCGAGGCGAAACATCAGCGCGCCAAAAACCTCGCTTTTGACCAGGGCGCTGGTATCCCGCTTTGCAAGCTCTGCTGCCAAATTCAGTGTATCCGCATCTCCTTCATGGATAAGTCCAGACAAAAGTCTTTCTCGGATGTTCTCGTCTAGAGATGCGATGTCGTTATCCAGGTGGCTACCGAGTACAGTTGCTCTAAAACGTCTGCCAGAATGAAGGACGGGCAATTGGATTTGGGAGTCGCTACTTGTTATCAGCGGCCAAATGATATCGGCGAATTCCGGTCGGGCGGTCGCTATCATGAAGGTTACGGCACGATCCACCTTGCCTAGCTGATGCCATTGTCTTGCAAATTTTTGGATTTCATCTCCAACCTTGCCCCAAACGGCTGGCGGACTACGCACAAGGATTTCGGCGGAAAGCATTGGATCGAGTTGAAGGCAGACAGCAATGATTGCGGCTATTGCGTCGATACCTTGACTATCACGGCGGCCCAACCGTTCTGCAGCGAAGAGAATTGCCTCCTCCCAAGAGCGATTATCAAGTACAGCGACAGAGAACTCGTCAGTTAAAATAGGTTTCGGCTTGCGAACTGCCAGCATCTGTTGCTCGACGTGATGTGAGGCGTACCACTCTTGAAATTGCTGGTGCTGAAAGGAAAAGCTTGCTGAGGCCGTGCGCTCTAAAATGTGCGTATTGACTAAAATCTCCAAGACAATCTTTGGTTGCATTGCTGACGCAAGCTGACCCTCTTCTATAAGGCGCTCTTGAATTTCTTTTACGACACTAAAGGCTTTATCTTGGGAGATTGTGGTGTTGGCGGCAACCATAGCAGCGACCGCCAATCCTTCGAGAATTTTCGAATGCTGTCCGTGTAATTCCTGATCAAGGATCTCAGCTCGCTCCGGTACGCTTTCGTGTTTCTCAACGAATCTACGAAGGATCTCTTCTTTAGTTTTAGGCAACCCATTGGCGCCTGAGACATCAAGTAGAACACTTAAATATAGCGGAATGGCTGTAAGGTCGCGTAAACCGGCAGTACGCCACGCGTGATCTAGTACTTGCTCACCCGTATCTCCTTTGAGCGCTCTTGCCACGACTAATTGCTGCTGCTGCGACAATGGACGAATTTGAATCTGAGGTCCGTTAACAGGAGCCTGGATCGTCTGTTGCCTCGTACTCATACATATAAGTAGAAGCGGGTAATCGCGTCTGAGTCCCTTTAGCTGATTAAGTAGCCGCTTACGCCCATCGCTTTCCAATTCGTTCCACCCATCGAGCAAAAGGGCAAGTTCTCCGTGATGAGCGAGGAACTTCAAATGCTCTGACCGTGCACCTAAAAAGGCATTTCTGTTTACAGTCCAAGCGAACAAATCACCGGCATCCGACGCCCACTCTGCCAGAGGTATCAGTATTGGGATGGGACCTTGGTCAACAAGTCGCCGACCGAGCTGGACGAGCGTGGTGCTTTTACCGGTCCCCGGTGCCGCAACGATGGAGATTTCTCCTACAGCCTGTAGCGCTGGCCCTAGCCGATCGACATCAAGAACGCTGTGGTTTCTCGAGGAGAACTGGACCACCATACCTAGTTTGACCGCATGCACTGGCCACTCAGGAAGCCCCTCAAATGCATCGAGATGTCTAGATGCTGATTCTCTCAGGCGTCGCTGAATACTTGGGAGGTCTTCATCCGCCGGTAGATTGAGAGACGCTGCAAGTCCGCGGAGTTCGTCAATCAGTTCCGGTCCGAGACTAATCGTTTTCGCGATACCACCCGTCGCTAGTTGTTCAAAGGCTCGAGCTTCCGCGTCCCTCTTCCAGCGGCGGAGCATCTCAACCGTAAAATGCTTCTCATCGTGATCAATCTGGTGCGCGTGGTCGCGGCATAGCCAAATCCCGTTTGAGAAGTCACGGCGCTCTTCCGCCGTGAGTAAAGCGTCATATCTGGCACCACCAGGTGAGGCGGCCGTTATATGGGCTGCTTCTCCAAGCTTGACGAAGCCGTCAGCTCCTTTTTGGGGGCCGACGGTCAGCTTTGGGCAGTCGGGATTCGAACAAAGCCATCCTACCCTCTGGGCGAGTTGTAGTTTGGTATGCGCTTTGAAGTCGTTGTCGCCGCGACTCAATTTAGGACCCATTTGCTAGAAATGTTTGGAGAGTATTTCACGCAGCCGTTGTCTTGGGAGTCAATCCCGAGCGTCAGGTTCGTTGAGCTACGACGCAATATATCACCATAAATTTCAACGCGATACGGGTGGTGGGGGCCTATTGTCGAGGTGTTTATGGTCTCGACGCAACAGGCTCGGTAGGTTCCCGTAGGCACTTCCTTAAGTCATGCTTCGCACCACCCAAGCCACGCTCTCAAATCCCCGGGGCCGGTCCTCTGACCTGCCATCGAGATAGGCCGCCCTCAACGCCTCTCTTAGCCGCTCCTGCCTCGCCTCCGGCAATGCCTCGAAAAAGGCCGAAAACCGTCCCTGCCCATAGACTTTCGGCAGGTAGAAATCCTCGAAACCGGCGTAGTTCATCGTGATCGTCAGCCTTGCCTCGGTGACATCGGCAAAGCCGGCTTTCGCAAAGAGCGCCCGCAGCTCGCCCTCCGCCGTCATCGGCCTCGGGCCGGAGGGGATGCCGTTGCCTTCGGCTTCGGGTTCGACGGCGCGGATCGTGTCCCAGAAGAGGCGCCAGCTCGGCATGCCGTCATGGGACCAGACGGCAGCTGCGGCGGTGGCGCCCGGTTTCAGGACGCGGCGCATTTCGGCGATGGCCTTGTCGGCGTCGGAGACGAAATGCAGGACGAGCAGGGAATAGGCGGCGTCGAAGCTCTTGTCGTCATAGGGCAGGGCGCAGACGTCGCCCTGGCGGGCCGATATCCTCGGGTCATCCGTGCGGGCGCTGAGGGCCGTGACGAAGTTTTGCTCGAAATCCAGGGCCTCGATGGCGCTCAGTCCGGGATGTGTTGCGAGCGCCAGCGTCAGGCTGCCGGTGCCGCAGCCGGCGTCGAGGACGCGGCCGTGCGAGGGCACGCCGGCAAAGGCGAGGAAGGGGTCTGCAAGCTTGCGGCTCCAGCGGCCCATGCTGGCTTCATAGGCGTCGGCGCCCTTGGCGATGAAGGTGGATGGCATGGGGCGCTCCCGGCAATGGTGCTTTTGCGGGGCGGATATAGGGCGGGCTGGATGCTGCGTCTATCGGAGGGCCGGGGGTTGTTCGGTTGTGCCTTGGACACACGCCCTGGCCTCCTGCCATCGGCCCATGACATGGCCTCTGGCGGCCTACTGGCCGCCGGTTTTCATGGTGGTTCCTGCGGCAGCTGAGAAGAAACCCCTTGGCGATGTTTCCACGCAATACCGACCGCTGGTTTACCTCTTGATTAATGCTTGCTGATTATGTTCTTATAGTTGAATTATAGGTGACTCATGCAAGCCAGACGGTATCGTGTCATCACGCTGGGCATAGTGCTTGCTGTCGTCGGGGCGGTCGCGCCGCTGGCGGTCATGGCCTATGCCTCATGGCAGATTGCGATCGGCAAGGAACTGTCGGGCCTTCAACGACAGGCCGAAGACGCTGTCGAGCGGGCAAGTTTTACCTTTTCCGATGCGCGCGCAGCACTTGCCGAAGTGGATGCCGCAAATGTCACTCCCTGCTCGCCGCAGCACATCGCGCTCATGCGTGTGCTGACCATAAATACGGTGTCTGTGGAGGAGATCGGTTATTTCGAAGATGGCAAGCTCAAGTGCACGTCATGGGGCGTCACGGAAGCCGATATTGCGAGACCGCGTGTGGATTACACCACCGCTGACGGCGTGGAGGTATCTCTTCGCATTCTGCCTATTGTAAGCCGAGGGAAACATATGACGGCGCTGCACCTGGGCAATCACAATGTCCTTGTGACGCCTTCAAGGTTTGTCGATGTCGAGCTTGGCCGCGGCATATCACTTGCGCTTTTCAACAATAGCGGGCTGCTGATCGATGGAAGCAACGATCCGGATATTTCGTTCGCCCGCCAGCATATCGACAATAAGGTCACGGGCATCGACGGCGAGAGGATGTTTGCGTCGGTATCGGGCGGTGGTGTCGTCGCTGTGACTTCGGAGCAGACAAGCATGGTCTACGGCCAGCTTCGCCGGGAGCTGACCTTGTTTCTTCCGGTCGGCCTTTTCATCGCCGCGTTCATCGTGGCTGTGGTCGTGGTGTTTTCCAGGGGAAAGCTGTCGCCGCGCGCCGAACTGGAATTTGCGATCCATAGACGGCAGTTCATCGTGCATTACCAGCCTATCATCGAGCTGGCGACGGGTGTCTGCGTGGGCGCCGAGGCCCTGGTGCGATGGCGGCAACGGGATGGCAGCATGGTCCGCCCCGATCTCTTCATCCCGCTTGCGGAGGAAACGGGGCTGATTATGCCGATCACCGATCAGGTGGTCGAGGCGGTCGTAAAGGATATGTCGGAGGTTCTCACCAGCGACAGGGGGCTGCATATCGCGATCAATCTCTGCGCGGCCGATATCAAATCGGGCCGCTTCATCGACATGATCGCCGAAAAGCTTCAGAACACGGATATTCACAACGAGCAGATCTGGCTGGAGGCGACAGAGAGGGGCTTCATGGACGTCGAGGCCGCGCGGACGAATCTGGAGAGGGCACGAAAAGCCGGCCACTCGGTTGCCATCGACGATTTCGGTACGGGCTATTCCAGCCTCCAATATCTCCAGGGTCTGCCTGTGGATGCGCTGAAGATCGACAAATCCTTCATCGACATGATTGGGCGGGCCACAGCGACGAGTTCCGTAACCCTGCATATTATCGAGATGGCACAGGAGCTTGGACTGTTCGCCGTTGCGGAAGGTGTCGAAACGGAAGAGCAGGCCGCCTATCTGCGCGAGCACGGCGTCTCGTTCGGCCAGGGCTGGCTTTTCTCCAAGGCGCTTCCGGCGCAGGACTTCCTGGATTTTCGCAAGACCTCGATCGCCAAATTCGGACCGGCGCCGGCGATCATTCGGCTCGTCAAGTCGCTTTGATCCGGACATTCGAGATTTCCGACAACCGCTATCGGGCAGGCGATCACCTCACGCCGCGCACAGCCCTCCGACCTGCCATTCGTGGGGAGGATTGGGGCGTTCACGTTCGGCCCCATGTGGCGCATTGCTGTAGATCGGGCTTCGAAACTGCCTCCCAGGCCCTCAAGGGAGCCCGGGAGGCATGACGCACCGGCCGCTGCGGTCAGGGGTGGACGGTCGGGGCGTTTGGCGGGGTTTCCTGTGGTGCGGGCGTTTCCTGCTCAGTGACCGGTCGTTTCGTCCTCATCAGCTTCAGCACGAAGACGAAGAAGGCCGGGACGAAGAAGATGGCCAGAACCGTGGCTGATATCATGCCGCCCAGCACGCCGGTGCCGATGGCGTTTTGGCTCGCCGCGCTCGGGCCGGTCGCGATCGCCAGCGGCACGACGCCGAGGGTGAAGGCGAGCGAGGTCATGATGATCGGGCGGAAGCGGACGCGGGCGGCTTCAATCGCCGAATCCAGCAGGGATTTGCCTTCGGCGTAATAATCCTTGGCGAATTCCACGATCAGGATGGCGTTCTTGGCGGAGAGGCCGATGATCGCGATGAGGCCCACCTTGAAGTAGATGTCGTTGGGCATATCGCGCAGCATTACCGCCGCCACCGCGCCGATGACGCCGAGGGGCACGACCAGCATGACCGCGAGCGGGATCGACCAGCTTTCGTAGAGACCTGCCAGAAGCAGGAAGACGAAGAGGATCGACAGGCTGAAGAGGATCGGCGCCTGGCTGCCGGAGGTGATTTCTTCCGCCGACTGGCCGGACCATTCGAAGCCGAAGCCCTCCGGCAGTTGCGAGGCCAGACGCTCCATTTCGGCGATTGCTGCGCCCGAGGACTGGCCGGGTGCCGGCGCGCCGGAGATGCGCACGGTCGGATAGCCGTTATAGCCGACGATCTGCGGTGCGCCCTTCTGCCATTGGGCAATGGCGAAGGAGGAGAGCGGCACCATGCCGCCGCTCGCATTGCGCACGTTGATCTTCATGACGTCGTCGATCTGCAGGCGGGCACGGTCATCCGCCTGGACGATGACGCGCTGCATGCGGCCGGTATTCGGATAGTCGTTGATATAGGACGAGCCGAGATTGGCGGTGATGGCGTTGTTGATATCGGCGAAGGAGATGCCGAAGGTGTTGGCCTTTTCGCGGTCGATCACCATCAGCACCTGGGCGGCGTCAGGCATGCCTTCGACGCGCATGCCCGTCAGAACCGGGCTCTTGCCCGCCATCTGCATCAGCTGGCCGGCGGCCTCGACAAGGGCGGTCTGGCCCTTGCCGCCGCGGTCCTGCAGGCGGAAGGAGAAGCCGCCGGTGGCGCCGAAGCCTTCGATCGGCGGCGGCGAGAGCGCGAAGGTGGTGGCATCCTTCAGGGCGAAGAGCTGGCCGTTCACGCGGTTGGCGATTTCCTGCACGGTATTGCCGGGGCCGCGGTCCGCCCAGTCCTTCAGCGTCACGAAGGCAAGCGCGGCATTGGCGCCGTTGCCCGAGAAGGAGAAGCCCTGGATCGCGACGATATTTTCTACGGCGGATTCGGTGCGGAAGATCTTTTCCACCTGCTTGATGGATTCGATCGTGCGGTTGGCGCTCGCTTCCGGCGGGCCCTGGATATCGACGATCATGAAGCCCTGGTCTTCATCCGGCACGAACGCTGTCGGCAGGTTGATGAAGAGATAGCCGAGGCCGACGACGAGGGCGAGATAGACGATCATCATGCGCCCGGCGCGGCGCGCCATGCCTGTCACGGTCGTCGAATAGCCCGCGGTGATGCGCTCGAAATTGCGGTTGAACCAGCCGCCGATGCCGCGTTTGCCATGATGGCCCTGCTTGATCGGCTTCAGGAAGGTGGCGCAAAGGGCCGGTGTCAGCGACAGCGCCAGGAAGGCCGAGAACAGGATCGAGACGACCATGGTCAGCGAGAACTGGCGGTAGATGATACCGGTCGAGCCGGGGAAGAAGGCCATGGGAATGAAGACGCAGGAAAGAACCAGCGTGATGCCGAGGATGGCGCCGGTGATCTGGCTCATCGCCTTCTGGGCGGCGGCCTTCGGCGACAGCCCTTCCTCGGCCATGATGCGCTCGACATTTTCGACGACGACGATCGCGTCGTCGACGAGGATGCCGATCGCAAGCACCATGGCGAACATGGTGAGCACGTTGATGGAAAATCCGGTCGCGTACATGACCGCGCAGGTGCCGAGCAGCGCCACCGGCACGACGAGCGTCGGGATGACCGTGTAGCGGAAATTCTGCAGGAAGATGAACATGACCACGAAGACGAGGGCGACCGCCTCGATCAGCGTGTGGATGACCTTCTCGATCGAAGCCGAGACGAAGGGGCTGGTATCGTAGGGAACGGAATATTCGATGCCCGACGGGAAGAAGCGCGAGAGCTCCTTCATCTTCGCGTTGACGGCGTTGGAGACGGCAACCGCATTGCCCGTCGACGAGAGCTGGATGGCGATCGCCGCACTCGGCTGGCCGTTCAGGCGGCTGGTGAAATTGTAGGATTCGGCACCCTGTTCGACGCGGGCGACATCCTTCAGCCGCACGGTGGAGCCATCGGGATTGGCGCGCAGGATGATCTCGCCGAATTGCTGCGGCGTCTGCAGCTGGCCCTGCACGAGAACGGTTGCCGTCAGGTCCTGGGTGACCGGGTTCGGCGCAGCACCGATCTGGCCGGCGGCGACCTGGGCGTTCTGGGCGGTGATGGCGTTATTGATGTCGTCGGTCGTGAGGTTCAGGCCGACCATCTTGTCCGGATCGATCCAGACGCGCAGCGCCCGCTGGGCAGCAAAGAGCTGGGCGCGGCCGACGCCATCGATGCGGCGCAGTTCGCCGATGATGTTGCGGGTGATGTAGTCGCCGAGCGCCACTTCATCGCGCGTGCCATCGGTGGAGGTCAGCGCGATGAACATCAGGAAGCCGGAGCTTGCCTCTTCCACGTTGATGCCCTGCGAACGCACGGTGGCGGGCAGGCGGGCTTCGACGCGGCGGATGGCGTTCTGCACGTCGACCGAGGCCTGGTCGATATCGGTGCCGGCGCGGAAGGTGGCGTTGATGCTGACCGAGCCGGAATTGTCCGATGTCGATTCGAAATACATCAGGCCTTCGACGCCGTTCAGCTCATCCTCGATCTGGCGGGTGACGCCCTGATAGATTTCCTGCGGTGAGGCACCCGGATAGGAGGTGGAAATCGAAAGCTGCGGCGGAGCGACCTTCGGATATTGCGATACCGGCAGGAAGGGGATTGCGATGATGCCGGCAATCGAAATGAACAATGCGAAGACCCAGGCCAGGATCGGCCTGCGGATGAAGAATTGTGCCATGAGCTCTTACTCCGCCGTCTTTGCCGGAGCAGGGGCACTCGCGGAAGCATCCGCTGGTGCGGCGGAAGTGTCCGCCGGGGCGTCCGGCTTCCAGGGTTCGGGCGCGACAGTCGCGCCGGGCTGCACTTTCTGCACGCCATCGGCAATCACGGTTTCGCCGGGCTTCAGGCCGGTCTCGACGACCCATTCGGAGCCGAGAACCTGGCCGAGCGTGACCGGGCGAAGCTCCGCCTTGTTCCCTTCGGCCAGCACATAGACCTGCGCCTGGCCGGCCTCGTTGCGGGTCACGGCCCGCTGCGGCACGGTCAGCGCATCCTGGCGCACGGCCTGTTCGATGCGCACGCGCACATACATGCCGGGCAGGAGATCGCCATGCTTGTTGGGGAATTCGGCGCGCAGCGTCACCTGTCCGGTATTGGGGTCGACATTGGCGCTGGCAAAGAGCAGCCGCCCGGGCTCGGCATAGAGGCTGCCATCGTCGAAGACGAGTTCGACGCGGGCCTCGCCGGGTGCGGTGCTGGCAAGCTTGCCGTCGGCGACCGCGCGCTTGAGGTTCAGGAGATCCTGGGCCGACTGGGTGAAGTCGGCATAGACGGGGTCGACCTGCTGGATGAGCGCCAGATTGGAGGTGCCGTCGGCGGTCACAAGCGCGCCCTCGGTCACCAGCGCACCGCCGATGATGCCTGAAATCGGCGCGCGGACCTCGGTGTAATCGAGATTGATCTTGGCCTCATCGAGGCCGGCTTCGGCGCTTGCCACATCGGCATCGGCCTGGGCGACGGCGACGGCGGCCGTATCGTAATCGATGCCGGTCGCGATATTGCGCTCCTTGAGGTTCTGCTGGCGCTGCAGCTGCAGGCGCGCATTCTGCTGCGTCGCCTTGGCGCGCTGCAATGTGGCTTCAGCAGAGGCAACCCGCACGCGGAAGATGCGCGGATCGATGCGGTAGAGCACGTCGCCCTGCTTGACCAAGGTGCCTTGCTCGAAGACGCGCTCCTGGAGGATGCCGGAGACGCGGGCGCGCACTTCCGAAACACGGGTGGCGGCAATGCGGCCCGGCAGCTCGTTGACCACGGGCACGGCATGGGCCTTCAGCTCGACGACGCCGACGGCGGCCGGCGGCATCTGCATGCCCTCCTGCGCCAGCGTCTCACCGGCGGTGAATGCGAGGAGGGCGGTGGCTGCCATGATCGCCTTGAGGCGCGGCAGTCTGGTCTTGCGCAACATCAGTCTTTTCCCTTTTTGGCCGCCCCGGGCGGCTTGTTCAGGTCATTTTTTCCAAGCAGTTCCCATCGGAGAGACCGCACAACGGCATTCCCGGAACCGGTTTGGAGTTTAACTAGGGTCAGCTCTTCGTTTCAGGAGGCTCGCGAAACGTTGTGTAGACGTTACGGATATCCTCGAGCAGCTGCTGGCGCTCGCCACCGCTCCAGCGGTGGAAATCGAAAAGTTCGGTACAATAGAAGCCGGTCAGCGCCAGATAGGCCATCAGGGCTGCTCGCGGCTTCGGCCCGGCGGCCATGGCCGCCAGATCGCTCACCACCCATTTGCGGATGATCTGCTGCAGGTTTTCCTCGCTCGACATGGAGGCGCTGATCGCCATCGCCACGGCGCGGTCGGTATCGTCGAGCGTCTTGTCGGCAGCGGCAATGCGGCCGTAAAGCTCCGGGTGAGGGGTATCCGTCGCGGCGTCAACGCATTCCTGCATATGGGCGACATCTGCCCCGACACGGCGATCGACCAGCGCTTCCAGAAGCGCGCTCTTCGTCTTGTGGTCATAGACGACGCGCGATTTGCTGACGCCGGCTTCCTTCGCGACCGCATCGATCGAAAGCCCGGCCGCGCCAGCGCGCACGACGACGCGCTCGGCAGCATCGAGAATATCGTCAGTGGTGATCTTGCGCGTTCGCGTCACAGATATGGGCCCCGGTTTTCATGGATAAAAATACGAACGTTCGGATTTAAATGCAAGCGCTTTTGTTTTTTGCCCGGCCGCGCCTGCGATTGCGCCTTTGCCGCCTGGTTGACCACGCCGCCGATCGCGGTGAAATTGCTGCGGAAGCTGGAGAATTCTCCGATCTGTATGCCGGCGCCAATGTCGAGCGGCTGGCCGGCGATGTTGTGGCGAAGGCAAAACTCCGTCACAAGGACCAGGGGCCGCTGTGCCGCCGGTTGAACGACGGGAAGAGTATCAATGACGTTCAGATCGAAAATTCTGGTCCTCGCTGTCGGCCCCCTGATCGTGGTCACGCTGGCGGTCACCATGCTGCTCACCTGGCAGTCGGCCAAGCTTGCACGCAGCAATTCGGCCGCGTTCGAGGAAGCGATGCTGCGCTCGAAGGAAGGGGAGATCGCCAATCTCGTCGGTGTGGCAATGTCATCCATCCAGTCGACCTATGACGGCGCGGGGGTGGATGACGACGCCGCCAAGGAGCGCGTCGCAGCGATCCTGAATTCGCTCGACTACGGCAAGGACGGATATTTCTTCGTCTACGACTATGCCGGCAACAATGTGGTCCATCCCCGGCAGGCGTTCCGCAACGGCAGGAACTGGATGACGCTGGTGGACCCTGACGGCGACCGGGTCATCCGCGAGCTTGTCGCTGCCGCCAGAAGCGGCGGCGGCTATCACCGCTACAAGTGGCAAAAACCCTCCACCGAGGCCGTCGCCGACAAGATCTCCTATGTGGTGGCGCTTCCCAAATGGGGCTGGGTGCTGGGTACGGGCGCCTATCTGGACGATGTCGCGGTCCAGACCTCGGCGGCCAACACGGCGCTGCGCGAGCGCACGCGGCAGAGTTTCGTCATCGTCGCGCTATTTGCCGTTCCGGCGGTGGTGATCGTCTTTTCGACCTGTCTCTATCTGACGCTCGACGAGCGCCGGATGGCAGACGGGGCGCTGAAGCAGCTGACGCAGCGCGTGATCGACACGCAGGAATCCGAACGGGCGAGGCTAGCGCGGGAGCTGCACGACGGCATCTCGCAGGACATGCTCGGCGTACGCTTCGCGATGGAGCTTGCGGGGCGACATGCGGAAACGACGGAGCTGAAAGAGGCGATCGACGAAAGCGTCAAAGGGCTCAATGCCACGATCCGCGAGATCCGCGAAATCTCGCATGACCTGCGGCCGCGCGTCCTTGACGATATGGGGCTGGCTGCCGCCATCAAGAACCTGGCGGAGAAATTCTCGCTGCGCACCGGGCTGGCGCTGACGATGGACATGGAGAGCTTCGTGGACGATCTCTCGCCCGACGCGCGCACGGCTCTTTTTCGCGTCACCCAGGAGGCGCTGAACAATGTGGAGCGGCATTCGAAGGCCACGGCGCTGGAAATCAGGCTGTGGAGCGAGAACGGGCGCGCCAGGATGCAGATCGCCGATAACGGCCTCGGCCTGCCGTCCGGCTTCATCAGGCAGAACGAAGGGCTCGGTCTGCAGAACATCCGCGAGCGTGTTGCGCATTTCGACGGGATGGTGATTATCGGCGGAACGGAAAAAGGCACGAAATTGCAGGTGATGCTGCCGCGATCGGCAGCACGAGCGGACGCTGCGACAAAAGCAGCATGAGATGGCCGCTTGAAGCGGTCGTGTGAAAGGGGCGGACGACGATGACGCCGATCACCGTATTCCTGGTCGACAACCATCCCGTCGTGGTCGACGGGCTGAGGAAGGTTCTCGACACCTACGACAGCGTCAGCGTCGTTGGCGGCGCAAACGACGTGGCCGAGGCGCTGCCGCTCCTGCGGGCACTGCGCCCGCGCGTCGTGCTCCTCGATATCAACATGCCGAAGACCAGCGGCATCGACGCCATAACGCTGATCAAGGCCGAGAGCCCGGAAAGCCGTATCGTCATGCTGTCGATGCACGACAGCCGCGAGTATATTTCGTCTTCGATCATGCGCGGTGCTGCGGGCTACGTGCTCAAGGAGGTACCGACGTCAGAGGTCGTGGAGGCGATCGTGACGGTGGCGGGCGGGCAGACCTATTTTTCCAGCGGCGTGAGGGATCTGCTGCTCAACACCGGTCCGCTGCCGACAGGCGAACGCCTGACCCGGCGCGAACACGAGGTGGCGCGGCTGGTGGCTGCGGGCAAGAGCAATCGCGAGATCGGCGACGAACTCGGAATCAGCGAGGCGACCGTCGAGACGCACCGCAAGCATCTCAAGCGCAAGCTCGGCGTCTCCACGACCGCTGATCTCGTGCGCTTCGTCCTGGAGCATCCCGATGCGCTGGCGGAGCTACCCACCAGTGGGTAGTCCGGCGCCAACATCCCCGCCGCGCGTCTTGAGGCACGTGCGCTGCCTGTTCTAGCAAGGCTTGCGCACAGCGGAGGATCTGTGCCCAGGGGAGAAAAATCCGCCAGCCATACGACCCGCCGCGGCTTTGTCGCGGGGTCGGCCCAAGATCTTTCTCCGTCTGGCCGGGCAGGCGCCCGGGCGCTCAGGACGAGAGGATATCATCGTGAATCAGAAATCCACCGGGAAGGCGGCGCTCTGGCTGCTGCTCATTCCCTATATCGGCCTCCTTTGGGTGCCGTTCTACAATTTCCGCGAACCGGAACTCTTCGGCTTCCCCTTCTTCTACTGGTATCAGCTGCTCTGGGTGCCGATCACCGCAGCCCTGATCTGGGTCGCCTACAGGAGCACGCGCGATGGGGAGTGACATCAACGTAACGGCGCTCTCCGTCTTCATCTTCTTCTTCGTCCTGGTCACGATCATGGGCTTCGTCGCCGCCCGCTGGCGCAAGCCCGAAACGCTTGCCCATATCGACGAATGGGGTCTCGGCGGCCGCTCGTTCGGCACCTGGATCACCTGGTTCCTCGTCGGCGGCGATTTCTACACTGCCTACACGGTCATCGCCGTGCCGGCGCTCGTGTATACGGTCGGCGCCTACGGTTTCTTTGCGCTGCCCTATACGATCATCGTCTATCCCTTCGTCTTCATGGTCATGCCGGTGCTGTGGAAGCGGGCGAAGGAGTTCGGCTATGTCACCGCTGCCGACGTCGTGCACGGCCAGTACGGTTCACGCGGGCTGGAACTGGCGGTCGCCGCCACCGGCGTCATCGCCACCATGCCCTATATCGCCCTGCAGCTCGTCGGCATGACGGCAGTGCTCAAGGCGCTCGGCCTGCATGGCGAACTGCCGCTCGCGATCGCCTTCATCGTGCTGGCGCTCTACACCTATTCCGCAGGCCTGCGTGCACCGGCGCTGATCGCCTTCGTCAAGGACATCATGATCTATATCGTGGTGATTGCCGCCGTGGCACTGATCCCCTCGAAGCTCGGCGGCTACGCCAATGTCTTCAATGCCGCCGATGCCGCTTTCCAGGCCAAGGGCTCGGGAAGCCTGCTGCTCGCCTCCAACCAGTATGTCGCCTATGCGACGCTGGCGCTGGGCTCGGCGCTTGCCGCCTTCATGTATCCACATACGCTGACCGGCATCTTCGCCTCCAACAGCGGCAACACGATCCGAAAGAATGCGGTGCTGCTGCCGGCCTACACGCTGCTGCTCGGCCTGCTGGCGCTGCTCGGCTACATGGGCCATGCCGCGCATCTGCAGCTGGACAGCGCCAACGACGTCGTTCCCGCGCTGTTCAAGACCCTGTTCTCCAGCTGGTTTGCAGGCTTTTCCTTCGCGGCCATCGCTATCGGGGCGCTGGTGCCGGCTGCGGTCATGAGCATCGGCGCGGCCAATCTCTTCACCCGCAATTTCTGGAAGGCTTACGTCGATCCCGCCGTGTCTCCGGCGGGCGAGGCCAAGGTCGCGAAGATCACGTCGCTCATCGTCAAGATCGGTGCGCTGCTCGTGATCCTCTTCCTGCCGACACAGTTTGCCCTCGACCTGCAACTGCTTGGCGGCATCTGGATCCTGCAGACGCTGCCGGCCCTGGTCTTCGGCCTCTATACCGGCTGGTTCCGCGCACCCGGCCTGCTCGCCGGCTGGTTCGTCGGCTTCTTCGGCGGCACCTATCTCGTCTGGGACGCGGGCTGGAAGCCGCTGCATGCGGTGACCATCGGCGGCGCGAGCTTCACCGTCTATACCGGGCTTCTGGCCCTTGCGGCGAACATCGTCGTCGCGGCGGTTCTGAGCGCGGCGCTGGCGAAATCCACACGGCCACAGACCCAGCAATGATCCTTACCGGTGGCGACCGCGAGGTCGCCGCCAACGCCCGGCCGCCCCGCTTGAGGGCGGCTGGACAGTCCCGATACGGGGGAGGCATCCGCGCTCACTCCGCCTGTAAAATCCGCGCCTCCACCGGCTGCTCGAAGCCCTTCAGCGAGAGCATCCGCACCTCGCTGCCGGTCATGAGCGCCGGCGCCTGACGGGCCGCTTCGGCCGAAACCACGATCTCGCCCGGCTGTGCCTGCGATTCCAGTCTTGCTGCCTGGTTGACCACGCCGCCGATCGCGGTGAAATCGCTGTGGAAGCTTGAGAATTCGCCGATCTGGACATCGCCCGTATGGATGCCGACACCGATGCCGAGCGGCTCGCTGATATCGATGCCGGCCAGCGCTTCGCCGCAAAGGCGCTGGATATCCCTGCCGGCCCGGATTGCGGCTGCGGCATGGTCTTCGCGCTTGATGGGAAAGTTGAAGATCGCCATCAGCCCATCGCCCATCTGCTTGTTGACGATGCCGTCGTTTGCCCAGATCGCCTCGGCCGCTCGGGTCTGGAACAGGCTGACGATCTGGCTGAGTTCAACCGCGCCAATGCGTTCCGACAGGCCGGTATAGCCCCTGATATCGGCAAACAGGATCGTTGCGCCCGAAGTGATGTGGCGCTGCTTCTTCACATATTGGAAGGAGCGCTCGCAGATCGTGCAGATATCGGGATTCATCTTGCTTCTGGTGATGCCGAAGGCGCGTAGCGGCAGCGAGAGCGGGCCACCGATCGGGATCGGCATATGCATCTGGTCCCAGCAGCCGCGGCAGATGCCGGCGCTGCCGGGTTTTGCATGATGTCCTGTGATGGTTGCTGTCGTCATGCCTGCCGTTACTCCCGTGTTGTGGCAGCTTCCGCCAGTCCGGCGCATTTGGCAACAGCGTGTGTCCGGGCGCTAGGAGACCGGCAGGATATTTTGCGCGTCGGCCTGATGCAGCCGCTTTTCGGCGAGTTCGATGAAGGCGCGGACCAGCGGCGAGAGGTGCTTGCTGCTGGGATAGACGACATGCAATCCGCCCGACGCCGTCCTATAGCCGTCGAGCACGCGCTGCAGACGCCCGTCGGCGATACAGCCGAAGGCGACGCCGTAGGGCAGCTGCGCGATGCCGTAGCCGGCGACGGCGGCTTCCTTGACCGCCTGCATTTCATTGGCGGCGAAGCGCCCCGATACCGAAACCGCTTCCTGTCCGTGCGGTCCTTCCAGAAGCCATTGGACATGGCTGGCCGATGGCCCGGCGATGACGCAGTCATGGGCCGCGAGATCGGCCGGCGTCGCCGGTATGCCTGAACGGGCGAGATAGGCGGGGCTGGCGCAGAGCAGACGGTAGGTGGTGCCGAGCCGCCGGGCAACCAGCGTGGAATCTTCGAGCTGTCCGGTGCGGAAGGCGAGGTCGATGCCGTTGTCGATCAGGTTCAGCCGCTCGTCGGTCAGGCGCAGCTCGACGCTCGCCTTGGCATAGGTCGCCAGAAAATCGAAGATCGCCTCCTGCAGGAAGTGGCTGCTGAAGCCGACCGGCGCCGATATGCGGATCGTGCCCGCTGGCTCGGCGCGCGCTTCGGCCAGCCGCAGGTTGGCATCCTCGATCCGCCGCAGCGCCTGGCTGCTTTCCGCGTAATAGAGCCGACCTGCATCGGTCATGTTGAGGCTGCGGGTCGTGCGCTGCAAAAGCCGCACGCCAAGCTCGCGCTCCAGGGCGGCGATGCGGCGGCTCACCGTCGTCTTCGGCATGCCAAGCAGCCGGGCGGCCGCCGTGAAGCTGCCGGCCTCTATGACGCGGGCAAAGATCGCTATGTCGTTGAGATCGATCATTGGTGCCTGTGATGGGACGATGTTTTGCATTTGTAGGCCATTATGGCTCAATGCGACAATGCCTAACTTTGCTTCATCAGCAACGACAGGTGGGAACACGGTTCCCGCCGCGATCAAGGAGCAAGCGATGAGCAATATCAGAACCATTCTCGTATCGGGTGCGACCGGCCAGCAGGGCGGCGCCGTCGCCCGCGCACTCGCTGCCCGCGGCCACCGCGTGAAGGGCCTGACCCGCAGGCCTGACAGCGATGCCGCCCCGCAGCTGGCCGCGACAGGCGTCGAAGTGGTCGCCGGCAATCTCGATGACAAGGCTTCGGTCGTTCAGGCGGCAAAGGGCGTCGATACGATGTACCTGATGGGCAACAGCTATGAGGCAGGCATCGAAGCGGAGACCCGCCAGGGTATCATTGCCGCCGATGCGGCGAGGGAAGCCGGTATCGGCCATCTCATTTACGGCTCGGTCGGCGATGCCGACAGGAAGACCGGCATTCCGCATTTCGACAGCAAATATCTGGTCGAGCAGCATGTGGCCGGGCTCGGCATTCCCTATACGATCAGTGCGCCTGTCGCCTTCATGGAAAACACCGTGGCGCCCTGGTCGATCGGCGGACTGAAACAAGGCGTCTATGCCGCAGCCCTGCCGCCGGCCCGCAAGCTGCAGCAGATCGCCATCGACGATATCGGTCATTTCGTCGCCGCCCTTGCCGAACGCCGCGAACAGGTCTTCGGAAAACGGTTCGATATTGCCGGTGACGAACTCTCCGGCGAGGAGCAGGCGAAGGTTCTGACCGAGGCAATCGGCCGGCCGATCCGCTTCCAGGAACTGCCGATTGCGGCCATGCGCCAGCAGAGCGAAGATGCGGCGCTGATGTTCGAATGGTTCGACCGCACGGGCTATTCCGCCGATATCGCGGCCTTGCGCCGGGATTTCCCCGAGGTCGGCTGGCACAGCTATGCCGACTGGGCGAAGGGCTTTGACTGGAGTGTTCTCGACGGGAAATGATCTGCAGGCGGCTATACCCCGCGAAGCGGACCGGCGTGAGGCCGGTCCGCTTCGTACCGGTTCACCCCTGCGCCGTCGGCCGTATGACGATATCGCCGACATCGACATCGTCGGGCTGCTCGATGGCAAAGGCGATGGCACGGCCGATCGCATCGGGCGAGATCGCCATCTCCTCCATGCTTTTGGTGATACCGGCTTTCACGGCCGGGCTGGTCAGGGAGTCTGCGAAATTGGTCCTGATGAAGCCCGGCGAGATATTGGTGACGCGCAGGTTCGGGCCGGCCTCCTGGCGCAGGCCCTCGGCAATGGTGCGCATCGCATTCTTCGTGCCGGCATAGACGGCCATGGTCGGCTTGATGGTGATGCCCGCCGTCGACAGCGTGTTGACGAAATGGCCGAAACCCTGGCGACGGAAGACGGGCAGGGCGGCGGCGATGCCATAGAGCGGCCCCCTGATATTGACGTCGATCATTTCCTCCCAGTCCTCGACGCGCAATTCGTCCATCGGCGAGATCGGTCCAATGCCGGCATTGTTGATCAGCACGTCGAGCTTTCCATAGGTGTCGCAGGCAAGTGCCACGAGAGCTTCGAGATCCGCGCGCTTCCTGACATCGGTGACGCGATGGATGGCCCTGCCGCCGGCGGCGATGATGCGCTCGGCCAGCCCTTCCAGCTTTTCGTTGCGCCTTGCACCGAGCACCACCCTGGCGCCGCGCTGCGCCAATATCAACGCGGTCGCTTCGCCGATTCCGCTGCTGGCGCCGGTGATGGCTATAACCTTGTCCTTGATCGGTGACATCTTCGTTCTCCTTGGTCCGTTAGCCAAGGATTGCAGCGACGGGTTGGAGAATCTATGCTGAAGGCTCCGTCATTTCGTCGAGATCGTCCAGAAATCATGATCGATCCACTGTCCGATATGTTTTCGCTCGTTGATATCGAGAGCGCCCGCTGCACGCGCTTCGAGGTGGGCGGGCAATGGGCCTTCCGCTTTCCGCCGAAGCCGGCATTGAAATTCGTCGCCGTCCTCAGGGGAGGTTGCTGGATCATCCTGCAGGGCGAGCCGCCTTTCGTTCTTCGGGCCGGCGATACATTCCTGCTCGCCAATGCCCCGGCCTATGTCATCGCCAATGACCTCGCGAGCGAGCCTGAGGATGGCATTGCCTTCTTCGACTGGGAGCTTTCCGACATTGCCCGGCACGGCGGCGACGAGACGGCGCTGATCGGCGGCAGTTTCACGCTCTCCGGCGGCAATGCGCAGCTGCTCATCGATGCGCTGCCGCCCTTCATCCATATACCCGCCGACGATCGTGCGGCCGGCATTCTGCGCGCCACGCTCGCAACCCTCGACGAGGAGCTCGGCGCCGGCGACATGGGCTCGACGCTGATGACGCGACGCATGGGCGATATCCTGCTGGTGCAGGCGCTGCGCGCCCATGTCTCCCGCGTCGGGCCTGAAAATGCCGGCTGGATCGGCGCGCTCGGCAATCCGCAGATCGGCAAGGCGATCAGCCTTGTTCATAACGACCCCGGATATCGTTGGACGGTGGGCGAGCTTGCAAGCCGCATCGGCATGTCGCGCTCCGCCTTCGCCGAACGCTTCCGGGCGCAGGTCGGCATCGCACCACTCGATTACGTCACCCGCTGGCGGATGCATCGCGCCCGGGAATCGCTTCGGCGCGGGCAGGCGACGGTTGCGGGCCTTGCGGCCGATCTCGGCTATTCCTCCGAAAGTGCCTTTGGCAATGCTTTCAAGCGCGTCTTCGGCCGCGCGCCGAAACGCTACTGGCAGGATGCCTGACAGAGCAGACCTACGACGCTTCCGCGGGCAGGCGGACGGCTGGGCTTCGAATTGACCTCATGCCTTGAAATCCAGAGCTCCCGCCTTCACCAGCGAAGCATAATTCACTTCCGTCCATTCCTGCCTGGCGATCAGGTTCTGGATGCAGACATCGTTGGCGGTGGCGATCGTCGTGCCGGGCTGAACCTTCGACAGATAGCCCCTGGTCTGCGCGATGTTACCGCTGACGACCGTCGCCACGGCGTCGATCCTCAATGTCAGCTTCGGGGCGTCGGGGAATATGCCCTGGACGAACCAGACACCACCGCCCTTGGATTTCACCGCGCTGCCGATTGCGCCGCGGCGTGCCGTATAGCCGGCGCCGTTGTGGACGATCGCGCAGCCCGAATTGATCATCACGCTGACGGCGCGAACGCCGAAGACTTCAACCATGATGGCGGTCCACAGATCAGGGATGCCGGCGAGCATGCCTTCGGTGTCCGCCTGATAGGCGAAACCGCCGCCTGCATGATCGCTGCATACGTTCGAATCCGGGCCGATTGCCGCGGCAGTCGGCCCGAGGCGGGTGTCCTTGATCACCAGATCGACGTTGCGGGCCGACATGCCGCCGCCGCCCGCCACCAGCTTGCCCGAGGGGTCGTTGACTTCGGCGGTGTTTCCGAGCAGTTCGCAGCCGCTGACATTTGCCGCCGAGCCCATGGAGAAGCGCAGCCCGCCGCCGCTGCTGTCGGCCGTGTTCTGCAGCACCTTGCTCTTGGAAATGTCGACCCGCGACAGGACCGAGGCATAGAGCCCGCCGCCGTCGTCCGCGCACCAGTTCTTTGACAGCGTGCTGTCGGAAATGCTGACCGCCGTCGTCTGCGCACGCTTGATTTCATCGGGGTTCCACGCGTCCCACTTGTTGAGGCTGAGCGCCGAGGTGGAGGCGAAATAGAAGAGGTGGTCCAGCGCTTCGGACCAGCGCGCGTTGATCAGGTCGAGGATCACGGCCTTGATGCCGCGCGCCGGCGGGCTCGGGGCTGCGGGATTGGCCAGCCATTTGGCATAGTTGATGATATCCCAGACGCTGATGTAGGACAGCGGCGAGCCGATGATCGCCTTCACCGCCGCCAATTTCGAGGTCAGGAACTTCACCATGTCGATCTCCGACAGGTTGCGCGGCAGCTTGCCGGGCAGGGCCACCTCGCAGCCGACGCCGCCGCCATCGCGACGCCCCACATTTCCCGACCGGTTGCCGTCGATCATGCAGGCATCGAGCGTCGGCCATCCGTAGCCGACCACGGCAATGCCTGCGCCGCGGCCTTCGGCACTGTTGCCGCGAAACAGGCAGCGGCGGAAGGTGGGGCTTGCCCAGACAGTTGCCGCGCCCCCGCCAAAGGCCTGTCCGGCGAGCCAGTGGTTCGGCCGGCCCGGTCCGAGCTTTGCGTCGAAAGCCTTGCCGACCTCCGTGAGGATCGTGGCGCGGCTGACATGCGTAAGCTTCGGATAACCGGCAAGGACGAGGGCGAAGTTGGCGGTGTCGATGAGCGTATTGATGAAGGACTCCACCGTCGGCGTGAAGATCGCGCCCACCAGATTGACCACCGCGTCGCGAAAGGCCGTGCGGTCGGCTTCCGGCCAGGAGCCGATCGGCGCGGTCTCGGTCTGATTGTCGGTGAAGACGCAACGCTCGATCGTGACGTTGTCGATATCGACCACCGCTATGCCGCCTCCGGCGCCCTGAGCTGGTTCGGTGCTCGTGTGCAGGGAACGGCCGCCGCGGATGCGCAGCCCCTTGATCACGACCGGTCCGGCGCTCGCGCGTGTGGCGGGCGTGCCGGTGATGCGGAGGACGCGTGCGCGCGTGCCCGACTTGATCGTCAGCTCAGGCAATTTCTTTGGATCGAACCCGGCCGCGGTCGGATCGGCCGAGGGATTGGCCAGAAGGAAACTGCTGACGAGAGTGAGCGGCTTGTCGATCACCAGCTCACCTTCCTTGTAGCTCTCGGCATCCTGGATCACGATCGTGTCGCCGGCGACGGCAACCTTGAGGGCGGCCGTGATGCTGCGCGCCGGGGTCAAGGCCGTGTCGAACTTGCCGCCGGTCTTGCCCGTCTTGGCATTGACATAGCGGGTCGTCACACCTGCCGTCCTGTCTTGGGATCGTATTTCACCTCCACCGGCACAACCTGGTCGGTCGGCAGGATCTCCAGCCACTGGTCGAACACTTCATAATTGCCGGTGACGTTGGCGCGGAAACCGTCCTTGAGTGGATAGAAGCCGTGCTCGTAGACACGATCGATCGGCGTCGAGGTCACTACATTATCCTCGTCGACCAGCGTCGGATCGGCAATCTCGCTTTCCTTCGGGTATTGGCCGTTTTCGACGCCTTCGGCGTGTTTGCGGCGGATCTTCTTCGCCAGGTCGAGGATCACGTCGATCACCTTCTGGCCGTTGAGCGGATTGCCGTTGATATCCTTCTCGTCGGGATTGTTGGTCTGGTAGATGTCTGCGTCGCCGATGCCGTTGAACCCTTCGACGCCTTTCAGCCAGTTGATTGCCGCTTCCTCCTTGCCCGGACGGATCGGGATGACCGCCTTCACCCAGGGGGCGTTGAGGAAGGCGTTGCGCATGTCGTCGCCGTCGAGCTGCAGCAGCCAGCCGAGGGAGCTGCCGAACCTCGCGGGCTCGGAATCCTCGGTTATGTAGTAGTTGTCGCGGAGCGGATCGTCGATGCCGCCCCAACCGATGGTGCTGGGGGCAAGCTTGGCGGACTGCTGGCTGGCGTTGAAGGAGTACATGGTCTTGGCGACCGCCTTCGTAACCGTGCTGAACGCGGAGGAGACGGACGCGGAGGAGGCGAGAAAGTTGTTCGGCGCCGCCTTGGTTTCGCCGAGCTGCTGGGTGTAGACGCGCAGCCGCGGCCGCCACCATTCGGGCGCGACGAAGTACAGCATCTTGTCGATGTCGAAGATCGAGTTGATCAGCTCGGCCACGACATGCCGGGTGCGATCGTCCGGCATGGTGATGCCGTGCATCAGCATGTCCTGGATGAGCTTGCGGTAGACGACAATGCGCTCTTCCTCACGCAGGTCTTCGCTCGGCCGCGGCTTGATCTGGTGCGTGAGCTTGATGCGGTCCTTGGCGTTCTGGACGAAGGCCTTCTGATACTCGGCCTGCTCCTTGGCCTTGAAAGCCTCGACGTTTTCCTTGTTCTTCTTGACTGCCTCGTCATTGGCGCCGTCGGTCGGCGTCCAGTGCAGCAGGAGCTTCACCTGCACGCTGTTCTGGCCCTGGAAATCGGCGCTGTCGAGATGGAGCGTGAATTTCGCCTTGTCGGCGTTGTTGACGATATCGCCCTTGCGCGAGGCCGCCACCGGCTTGCCCTGGCCGTCGAACTCGACGCCGGTCAGCGCGTAGTTGCCCTTGGGGCAGATACATTCGATCGGGAAATCGGCCTGGATCTTTTCGAGGTTGCCGAATGCCTCGGAATCGTCGACCTCGATGCCGTCCTTGTAGACCTCGCCCTCATTGTCCGCATCGGTATCCTCGACCGAGATGAAGGGGATCGTCACCATCTTGTTCTCGCTGAAGGGCTGCAGCATCGGGATCTCGTCCGGCGCGTGCAGGCCGTCCAGTTCCGCCGGCTTGGCGATGTGCATGAGGTCGGCGATGCCGAGCGATTCACCGGGGCGATCGACGTAGGTCTGCCAGCAGAGATAGGTGCCGACGTCCTGCACCTGCACGGCCACCTGGCGCATCTTCCGGCGCAGCTCGTAATTGATCAGCGCCTGCGTCGAGTTCGTGAGCAGGTAACGCTTGCTGGACGTGTCGGTCGTCTCGGTTACGGTTCGGAATGTGGTCTTGTAGTTCTTGCGGATCTCGGTGGAGAGCTTCTCCGTCTGCTGGCGCATGCGCTTGTGCGACTCCTCGCGCGCAGTCTGCTGCGAGGTGGAGTAGTCGAAGCTGGATGTGGCGGTGACGGATGCGTATGAGGCAGTCACGCTCGCGCCGAACTTGATGTCCTGCTTGTTGTCCTCCTTGACCGCCTCGCTGATCTCGTCCTGCTCGGTCTTTTCGCTTTCCGTCTTGGTGACGGTTTCGGTGAACGTTTCCAGGCTCTTTTCGACCAGCACGCGCCGCGTCTGCACCTCGATCAGCTCGACTGTGGAACCGGGGCTCATCCAGACGTGACTGACCGGTGAGCCGAGGAAGGAATCGAGTTCGAAGAAATATTGGCGGAACAGGTGCACGACGCTGATCGGCGACAGCGCCACGCGACGAATGTCCTCCTGGTCCTGCGGGTTCAGGTTGTCGATGCTCAGATAGCCGTCGACGAGTTCGAGCGCGCCAAGGATGGCGGAGAGGTTGGCGGCCTGCAGCGCATTGTTCTTCAGGCTGTAGAAGATCTGTTCGAGCTGGGCGTGGTGATTATGCTCAGTGAGGTAGAGCAGTGCGCCGGCTTGCGAGGACTCGTTGCGCAGCTGGCTCTCGAACGCCTTCAGGTACAGGACCCGTTGACTATCGACATCACCCCTGTCGGCCTTCATCGCCAGACGTACAGGCGTGGTGTTGCTGCGGCAATGCTCGGTGTAGAGCCGGCTGTATTGCGGGATCACCACCTGCGTGAAGATCGATTCAATGGTGTCGCGGCTGATGATGTCGCGCCAGATGTCCGGCTTGTACTGCTCGTGCGGCGGCAGTTTCTTGGCCACGGTTTCAAGCACGACGCTGTCGAAGGTGCGCGGCTCGCCGAGCTCCAGCGCCCCAGGCTTTATGTCGATGCCGACCTGGCAGCCTTCGCGATAGTTGATGCTGACCTGCGGATTGAACTGGGTTCTCAGCCGGTTCAGCAGCGACTGCTTGTCCTGCTTGAAACCGTCGTTGAACCGGTGTTCCAGCCGCTTCGACTTCCAGCCGAGCAGCGGCTGGTAGATGCCGAACAGTTCGCTGGCATAGGGTCGGACGGTCGTGTAGTCGATGAGCTCCTGCAAAGTCTTGTTTGACGGCATATTCGCCTCCGCTGGTGAATGAAATTCGCAGTGGTATCGGCACGAGATATGGCGAGAAATTTTTGCGTGCCCCGATCTTTGGCCGGGGTTGCTCACATTGCATCTGGAAGCAGATTGGCAAATTGTAGCCTAACTCACCGGCCTTGCGTAGGCGCTCCCGGCATCTCCAACGCGATCAGGGTGAACAAATCCCTGCGGTAGTGTGCGAGTCTGGTACGCTGCTCCGTCCAGTGCGAAAGCGCCTTCGGGATGAGCGTCAAGCGCGTTTGCGGTGCGCACTCCAGCGTTATTGATAGAGACGCTCAGCGAGCGGGAAACCGGCAGCCGAGCAAGACGCTCTTGACGGCGGGCCGCTGGGCGCCAGTTTCAACCGTCACTCACGCGGGGGTTCTGTTGCACCGGTTCGATCATTATCTCGTCTTCATTCTGCTCACGCTCGGCGGCGGGCTTCTCATCGGTCTCATCAATCTGCCGGATGAATGGTACCAGTCTCTCGCCAAGCCCTGGTTCACCCCGCCGGACTGGCTGTTCGGCCCGGCCTGGACGATCCTCTATATCCTCATCGGCATCGCGGGCGCGCGCACCTATGCGCGTAGCAGGCGGTCACCCGTCATGACCTGCTGGATCGCCCAGCTCGTCCTGAATTTCGCCTGGTCGCCCGCTTTCTTCGGCCTCAGATCTCCGAGCCTGGGGCTGATGATCATCATCCCGCTGCTTCTGCTGATCCTTGCCTTCATCGGCCTGTCCTGGAAGCGGGACCGGATATCGTCGGTCCTGTTCATGCCCTATGCGGTCTGGGTGGCTTATGCGACGGCGCTCAATGCCGCCATCGCCTCGATGAACTAGGCGGAAAACCGGAAAGCGCGGTCAGTGAAATTTGCCGTTCGCCTTGTCGGCAATAGCAGCACCCGAGATCAGGCGGTTGTGGTCTGAGGTCCAGGCGGCGACGAATTCCTTGCGCACCGCATCTGGAAAAGCCGTGCCCGCCAGAGCGGACTCGCTCGGGGCGCCAGGGGCGAGCGCCAGTTCGGCCCGGGTGGTCGACGCGATCCGCCCATAGGTGAAGGCGCGGGTGATCGGATCATTTTCCGCAGATTGCGGAGCGCATTTGCCGCCTTGCGGCGGGCGTGACGTCACCGCGGCCGTCCTCACCGTCACGCCGTCGCGGAACAGAAAACAGTAAGCCCTGTCTGCCGGGCCACCAATCACGGACTGCGGCTCGATCACATAGCCGCGCACCGGAAACTGGGCATTCGAAGCCGACCAGATACGCTTCTCGATATGGCGCGCGCAGGCCCTCATGTCGGTCGCTGCCGCGTCGCGACAGGCGGAAACCGTCCAGCGTGCCAGCTGTGCGGCGCTCGGCAAGGCGAGCGTCACCGTCGCCTCGGTGTTCAGTTCCCTGTAGGTGCAGCGCTGGAGTTCGACGCCCGGCCAGTCGTCCGCCGTCGTCGGCGAGCACGATGATCTCATATACTGGCCGCCGCTGATGCGCGTCTCGAAGCGGTGTTCCATTTCGGCCGTCAGTGATGCCAGGTCGGTTTCTGCCGCCTGCGTGATACGCGTGGCGCAGGCAGCGAGCAGAATGGCAAGCCCGACGTTTCTCGAGGTCATAAGAAGCAGTCGCCGCATTTTACCGTCCTTGCGAGATTTTTGGAGGAAATACTTTCAACCTGGAGAGACAAAGTTGTTTTTATTGTCGTTAATATTGCACAATCCAAGATTAAATGAAATAGTGACTTGGGTCGTTCACGTTGCACCGAAGCCGAGCAGAGGAGCCGCAGACCATGTCTCTCTACATGCTTCAACTATCCCGCGTTTTAGTAACGCTTGGCATTGCGGTGCTTGCCTTTCACGCTTACGCCGCCGAACCGCCGACAAGCTCGGCCGACGTCCTCAAGGCCGTCGAATTCTCCGCGGCGACGCCGCTCGACGAGTCCTACCGGGGAGAGTTCGTCGGTTGCGACGGCGCGGCCGGAGCGAGCAGGAAGGACAAGTTTCTCGGTTTCAACCTGAGGCTTCCTGGTGTCGCGGAATCGAAACAGTACTATCTGTGCAGTCGCGACCCCAGCAATGTGAAGGCGTTGCTGCGCCTCAAGGACGGCGCGATCTACTGGCGCAGCAAGATGGCCCTCGACGTCGACGGATCCTGGGCGGCATGGAACGGTCTGCCCGGTGCTACGGATCTGAAGGAGACGTCGTACAAGTGGCCCGGTTCTTCCAATCCTTCCGCGCAGTCCGCACAAATCGATCCGGACCGCATTCCCTTCATCGTGATGCCGACGGCCGGCCTTTCCAGGATAACCGGCAACAAGAGCGGTGAAATGGGCCGCATGTTCGCTGAGAAGACCGGGCTGCGGCTCGGCGATATGGGCGTCGTCGTCTACAAGGACCGGTGGACGCCGGTTCTGATCGCGGATGGTGGTCCGTTCATGCGGCTCGGCGAGGGATCGAGCAGGGTCTTCGAAGCAATCGGCGAAAGCCGTTGCAAGAAGTGGAACAGCGATCAAACGGCCTGCATCGGGCCGGGACACGTTTACCCCTACAAGAATTTCGGTCTCGGCCATGACGTGATCTTCATCGTCTACCCGGGCAGCCGGGACACCGGTCTGAAGCCGGAGAACGCCATCTCGAAAATGTGTGCCTTTGCCAAGGAGAAGCTCAACCTGACGGGCGGCGCAATGTGCCCGTGATGTTTCAACGCAAGCAGGAGAGGAGTTTGCGATGCGTTACCTTTTGCCATTGAGCATTTTGATACTTGCCGGCGCGACCGGCGAGCTCAGCGCGGCGACCTTTGGAAAATGCAAGTTCAATACAGAGACCATGGCCTTTGCGGGAAGCCCCAGCGAACAGGCATCCTGTCTGCTGCGCAAGGTGAAAATACTGGGAAATGTCGACGCCACACCCGCGCAGCTGCCGTCCAATCTCGCAGGCTTCATCGGCCAGCCGGTCACCATCTCCAAGACGAAGCTGCGGCAGGCACTTTCCGGCCAGGGACTGACCGAGGCCGGGCTCGGGGGCAGTCTCGACGCGCCCTTGTCCCGCGGCAACACGAACAATCCGCAGGCACCGATGGCGCGCTACTTCGTCATTCACGATACGAGTTCGCCGAATTTCGGGAACGTGGCGCAGTTTCCCGCTGACATCGATACCAGCAACCAGGTCAATCGGCTCGACGGTTTCAAGAGCCCGTCGAACGCCAAGGCGCACATATTCCTCAACCGCCGGGGCGAGATCTATGTCGGCCATGATTTTGGCGTGCCGTGGCGTGCAACCAAGCTGGAGCAGCAGATCGGCACTTTGTCGCGCGGCATGTTCCTGCACATCGAGAACGTGCAGCCGCGCAGGAAGCACCCGAGCCAGCCTGATGGCAACGCGCCAACGCCCGGTTTCTCGACAACCCAGTATGACCGGCTCGCGCTGCTTTACCTCGTGGCAAGCATGCGCGCCCAAGCCGGCCTCGTTCCGGCATTTCATGCGGCAATAGACCAGGGCCTGAGCGACGGGCATGACGACCCGCAGAATTTCAGCCTGGAGGATTTCGACGCCGCACTTGGACGCCTTCTCGCCAGTGTGAGTTAGAATATCGCTCTCGACTAGGCGTGGCGCAAACTGGAGTCGCTGGTTCCTTTTGGGTTGGGACTTCCGTTACGGGTGCTGCTGGAAGCATCGACGGTAAGCCGTTGAATATCGAGGGAAAGGCGAGCGCTCGAAGCTGAGGAGCAATTCCGGCAAAACGGCACCGCGGTTTGTGGGCGTAATTGCGTGGAAACAAGAAGAGCCGATTTGCTTGCCGCGCAGCTCGCTCAGTCCTAATGTTGAAGCGGACATTGTCCCGTTTTGAGGGAGAGCGCGATGCCGTCGAGTTTCAATGTCGAAAGTGCCGATGGTTACGAGCAGCTGATGGGGCGCTGGAGCAAGAAACTCGCCCCCGGGCTCGTCGATTTCGCCGGGCTTGCGGATGGGGAAAGCATTCTCGATGTCGGCTGCGGCACGGGAAGCCTCACCTTCACGCTGGCGAAAAATCCCCGCCTGAAGGCGATCTCGGCCATCGATTTTTCACCCGTCTTCGTGGAGGCGGCAAGCCGGCGCAATACGGACCCGCGCATCGCTATTCGCGAGGCGGATGCCTGCGCGCTGCCCTTCGAGGATAACAGTTTCGACCGGGCGCTATCGCTGCTCGTGCTGCATTTCGTGCCGGAGGCCGGGAAGGCTGTGGCCGAGATGCGGCGCGTCGTGCATCCTGGCGGTGTCGTCGCCGCCGCCGTCTGGGATCACTATGGCGGCATGTCCGGCATGCGCATGATGTGGGATACGGTGGCGATGATCGACGCGAATGCGCGGGCGATGCGCCATCGCTATTGCTTCCAGCCGATGACGCAGCCGGGAAAAATGAAGGCGAGCTTTGTCGGCAATGGTCTTGTCGATGTCGAGGAGACCTCGCTGACGATCCGCATGGATTACGGCTCGTTTGCCGACTTTTGGGATCCGATCGCCTCGGGTGAAGGTCCGCTCGGCAAATATGTGGCTGGCCTGGATGCGGAGATGCGCCGGAGGGTCGATGCCTCGGTGAGGGATGCCTACGAGGCCGGAGAGCCGGACGGGCCGCGGTCGTTTGCCTCGGTCGCCTGGGCGTGCCGGGGCAGGGTGCCGGGATAGCCGCGGCAAACCTTTGTTTCCACCGCCATGCACTTGTGCCGGAGCCGCTTCAGATCCCGGACCTCCGGCGATCGCGATAGAAGCCGATGCTGATCACATTCGGTCCAAGGTCCCTTTTCTGCGGCGGTATCTCGGCCTGCTCAGTGGAGGCTTCGGCAGGCTGTTCCGCTTCGGCGGGCTGTTCCATTGTCTGGGGAATGTCTGCCCGTTGGGCCTCGACCAGCGCCCTCAGGTCCCGCACATTGCCGTAGAGCTGCGCCACCAGCTTGCGATAATAATCGACGACCTGCTGATGTTCCTCGCGTGAAATGTAGCGTTCCCGAAACCACTGAACCATGTCATTTCCACCTGCTTGCTTACGGCAGGGAAACTTCCCGCCATGGGAAGCGGTTCCGAAACGGTCCGGTTATGGTTAAGGTTTCGTTGCCGTTGCGGGCTGGCCGGGCAGAGAGAGGGAATCGCCCGATCGCGCTCCCTCATTCCGCTTTCGTCACTTGCCCTGCTTGCGAAGCGCTTCGAGCAGCACGCTCGCCGTCGGGCCTGACGAGGCGGGATTCTGGCCGGTGATCAGCTGGCCGTCGACAACGGTGTGAACACCCCAGTCCTTCACCTTGGAGAAGGTGGCGCCGAGGTTCAGGAGCTCGTCCTCGACGAGGAAGGGCACGACCTTGGTGAGGCCCACGGCTTCCTCTTCGCCGTTGGTGAAGCCGGTGACCGTGCGGCCGGCGACGAACGGCGTGCCATCCGGCTTCTTTGCGCGATGCAGGGTGCCTGGCGCATGGCAGACGAGGGCGATGGTCTTGCCGGCGGCGATGAAGCTCTCGATCAGCCTGATGGAATTCGGGTCTTCTGCGAGATCCCACATCGGCCCGTGGCCGCCGGGATAGAAGACCGTGTCGAAATCGGCCTGATTGACACTGTCGAGGCGAACCGTCCTGGCGAGCTGCGCCTTGGCGGGTTCGTCGGCATTGAAGCGGCGCGTCAGGTCGGTCTGGAACATCGGCTCGTCGCTCTTGGGATCGAGCGGCGGCTGGCCGCCCTTGGGAGACGCGAGCGTTATCTCGGCGCCGGCTTCCTTGAAGACGTAAAAGGGTGCGGCAAGCTCTTCGAGCCAGAAGCCGGTCTTCTTGCCGGTGTTGCCGAGCTGGTCATGCGAAGTCAAAACCATGAGGACTTTCATGCTGCTTCTCCCTGTTGGCGTGGTTGATTGGCATGCGCTGAAAACTGGGGATTTCGAATGCCCGGGCAAGCCCCGGCGCGTCGCAATGTCAGGCCTCTCAGGGCTGCGCCGGCATTCAGCCCAGCCTTGCCAGCACCTCGGCTGCGGCCTTCAGATCCGGTGTGTCTCTGCCTTCCGTGAAACTCTCGTAGACCGGCCGCAGCAGCGCCTTCGCATCTCCGGCACGCTCGCGTCCGGCCCAGTGGCTGGCGAGGTCCGTGGCGGTGCGGATTTCCCAGGCTCTGGCGCCCTGTATGCGGGCGAGTTGCAGCGATTGGGTGAAATAGTCCTCGGCCGACATGTTGCTCAGTTCGGGAGCCGACAGCAGGATGGCGCCGCGCAGGCGCAGGAGTTCGGGCAGGTAGGAAGTATAGCCCTTCTCCTCGATCCCCTGGCTGGTTTCCTCGGCAAGCGACCAGGCTTCGGCAAAGTCGCCGCTTTCGGCAAGCGCCGTGGCGATGACGATGTTGAAGCGGATGGAGAAGAGCTCGAAGCGGGCGGCGTGGAGTTTCTCGAGGTGGCGCTGCAAGGTGGCGACACCGGTTTCGACATCACCGCGGCGTATGGAAAGCTCGGCCTTGAAGGCGTTGCCCATATGGAGATAGGGGCCGGTCGAATGGGTTTCGGCACGCGCGACGAACCAGTCCAGATGTTCTTCGGCGAGATCGAGATCGCCGACCCAGAGAAGGGCTGCCACTGCATTGATGACGATTGCGAAAGCGACGGGATGGCGCATGGCTTCCGCTTCCCCGACGGCCTCGTCGATCGCGTCGCGCATCTGTGCCGTATGACCCTGCAGCCAGAGGGCCGTGACCCAGCCGATGCCGGCCCAGCTGTAATGGTCGAAGCCGTAATGGATCTGGCGGCTGGCAGGCGGATTGTCCGGTTCGAGAACGGTTTCCAGCTCGACTCGCGCGTTGGCCAGCCCTCCCATGACGCAGAGCGAGACGCCCATCAGCGTGTGGGAAAGTGCGGTTGCCGCCGGATCTCCAAGCGTCGCTGCGATTTCGGCACAGCGTTTGGCCTGGAGCAGGCATTGCCTCTGTTCGCCGCTGCGCAGGTGATAGAAATAGATGGGTCCGATGAGGCGCACGGCATTGAGATAGTCGCCGCGCATCTGCGCGATCTCGAAGCTTCTGTTCAATGCGGCAACGGTGGCTTCATGGTGGCCGCGCGTGAACATCATGGAGACGCCGAGCGAGGCCTGCAGCTGCATTTCCTCGCTGCCGCCACGCGTCGTCTCGTCCAGCGCCTGCAGCGCGCGTTCGGTCCAGCGGTGGCATTCCGGCAGCAGTCCCATGGCGCGCGAGACGGGGGCGGCCGCAGCGGCAAGGCCGATGCCGATCTGCCTGTCGCCGGTGTCGCCGAAGCACCAGTCGAGAGCGGCGCGCACATTGTTGATCGCTGCAAAATGCGGGGCGCGCTCGTTGGCGGTCGACAATGTCGACCATTCGCTGCCGTTCTGTTCCAGCCAGCGGCGGAAATAGGCGGCATGGCGGCCGGAGAGCTCCGTCCATTCGGCCGTATCGGTGCAGAGGTCGATCGCATAGGCGCGGGTGGTGTCCAGCAGCCGGTAGCGCATCATGGCGCCGAGCGGGCGGGCGGCCACCATGGATTTTTCCACCAGGCTGTCGATTGCGGCAAAGACGGCAGCGCGGTCGAGCGTGTCGTTCGTGACAACTTCAAGGGCGGCATCCAGCGTGAAATGGCCGACGAAGACGGCGAGCCGCCTCAGCACCGCGCGTTCGAGATCCGAGAGCAGGCTGTAGCTCCAGTCGAGCGTGGCCTGCAATGTCTGCTGGCGCGGCGGCGCTGTCCGCAGGCCATGCCACAGAAGCGTCAGGCGCTGGTCGAGAAGGGCTGCCGTCTGTTCCAGCCCATAGGCCTCGACACGGCGGGCGGCGAGCTCGATTGCGAGCGCCACGCCATCGAGCTTGCGGCAGATATCGCTGACAATGGCGGCTTCCGCATCGCTGACATCGAGATGCGCGCCGTTTGCCATGGCGCGCTCGATGAAGAGTTGCGTTGCCGGAAACTGCTCGATCGCGCTGACGGAAAAGCCGGGAGCCTCCGGCGGATAAGCCAATGCGTCCAGCCGGTAGATACGCTCACCCTCGATGCGCAATGCCTCGCGGCTGGTGGCGAGCACGTGCACTTCGGGCGCGGCCTCCAGGATGGTCTCGACCAGGGCGGCGATCGCCTCGACGAGGTGTTCGCAGGTATCGAGCACCAGCAGGAAGCGCTTGTCTTTCAGGAAACGGATCAGATCCGGCGTCGGGTCCTCGGCCTGCACCGGCAGGCCCAGCATGGAAGCAATGGTGGTGGCCGCCAGTCCGGGATCCGTGATCACGCTGAAATCGACGAAGAGCACATGGCCGGCGAAATCCTCCGCCACCTGATGCGCGGCTGATATCGCGACCGTCGTCTTGCCGACGCCGCCGGGGCCGACGATGGTGACGAAACGGGAATCCGTCAGCTGTGCCGCGAGCTTCATCACGTCAACGTCGCGGCCGATCATCCGGCCAAGGCGCGGGGGTAGATTGGCATGTGAAAAATGCGGTGTGGCAGCGGATGGGCCGTTCCGTTCTGCAGGCGCCAGCGAAACGGGCGCGACGAAGCAATAGCCGCGCCCGGGAACCGTCGTGATGTAGCGCGCTCCGGCCTGGCCGTCGCCGAGCGCCTTGCGCAGGCCGGTCATGTGGAAGCGCAGGCTGCCTTCCTCGACCAGGGCATCGGGCCAGACCTGCGCCATCAGGTCCTTCTTGGAGATGATCTCGTTGGGGGCGGTCACGAGTGCGATGAGGATGTCGAGCGCGCGTCCGCCGAGCTCTATGGGAGCGCCGTCTTTCGTCAGCAGCCGTTCGCTGACGGCCAGCCGGAACGGGCCGAAGCGAAATCCGCCGATATCCTCGTCCACCCCATTCGCCACGGCGTTTCTTCCCCGCCAGCCCCTGTGCGGGGCGGACTTTAGAGCAAGTATCTGGCCTGCGCCATACGGCAATCGCCTTGTTTCGTCCTCGCGGTCCCGAGCTTTGCGACCTCTGATAAGTGCTTGCGCAATGAGTGCCCGTTTAGCGGATCTCCGCGTGCGGCTTGCAAGAGCTAACAGCCTCTAACAAGCCCTAACGGGCCATGCGCCGCCTTCTCCCGTAGGTTCCTGCCAGCACAAAAGTGCAGCCGGAACATTCCCGAATTCAAGGAGATCGCCATGCATACCGATGTCGAAGAGATCGATCAGGACCGCCGCATGCTGCTGGGCGCTGCAACGCTTGGACTTGCCGCCGCCGGTACGATGGCGCTGATGCCGTCAGCTCTGGCAGCTGCGGCCGACCCCGAGGCCATCCGTCCCTTCCATGTGAAGTTCAAGGACGAGCAGTTGAAGGATCTGCACCGGCGCGTTGCCGCAACCCGCTGGCCGGACCGTGAGACAGTCTCCGACGATACGCAGGGCGTGCGGCTCGATACGATCCAGAAAGTCGCCAAATACTGGCGGGCGCATGACTGGCGCAAGGTCGAGGCACGGCTGAACTCCTTCCCGCAGTTCATGACCGAGATCGATGGGCTGGACATTCACTTCATCCATGTGAAGTCCAAGCATGAAAAGGCGTTGCCCATCATCATCACGCATGGCTGGCCGGGTTCGATCATCGAGCAGTTGAAGATCATCAAGCCGCTGACCGACCCTACCGCCTTCGGTGGCACCGAGGCCGATGCCTTTGATGTCGTCATTCCCTCGCTGCCCGGCTACGGCTTCTCGGGCAAGCCGAAGGAAGCGGGCTGGAACCCGCCGCGCATCGCCAAGGCCTGGGCCGTGCTGATGCAGCGCCTCGGTTATACCAAATATGTCGCCCAGGGCGGCGACTGGGGCAATGCGGTGACCGAGCTCATGGCGGTGCAGGAGCCTGCCGGCCTTATCGGCATCCATACCAACATGGCAGCCACCGTGCCTGCCGACATTGCCAAGCTGCTGTCAGCAGGGGCGCCTGCGCCGGCAGATCTCACGGCCGATGAAAAACGCGCCTATGAACAGCTCGACGATTTCTACAAGAACGGGCTCGGTTACGCGATCGAGATGAACAACCGGCCGCAGACGCTTTACGGCATCGTGGATTCGCCTGTTGGCCTCGCCTCGTGGATGCTCGACCACGACATCCGGAGCTACCGGATGATCGCCCGATCCTTCAACGGAGAAAAGGAAGGTCTGACGCCTGACGATGTCCTCGACAATGTCACGCTTTACTGGCTGACCAATACGGCGATCTCGTCTGCGCGGCTCTATTGGGACAATGCGCATTTCCCCTCCGGCGGATTCTTCGATCCGCGCGGCATCAAGATCCCGGTCGCCGTCAGCGCCTTCCCGGACGAGATCTACCAGGCGCCGCAGAGCTGGGCGGAAAAGGCCTATCCGAAGCTCATCCACTACAACAGGCCGGCCAAGGGCGGGCATTTCGCCGCCTGGGAACAGCCGGAGCTGTTTACCGACGAGCTGCGCGCCTCCTTCAAGTCGCTGCGCGATCAGATCTGAGGGGGAGCCCGCGGCGCGGCAGTCCGCGCCGCTTTCCCTGAAAGCCAACCCTGTTTTCCCAAAGGAAAGAGATCATGAGCGATAACCAGATCGTCGATTCCAGCTTTAGCGCCATCATCAATGCGCCGATCGAGAAGATCGATATTCCTCGATGGTGCTTCACGCTGCCGGAGAAGGAATACCAGTCCTGCTCGCCCGCCCATATCGCCGCCGGCTTTACGACGGCGCCCGACGGCACGCGCATGTCGATCAATGTCGAGACGATCGGCGGCAGCCTGATGGTGCAGCATTATGTCGAAACGCTTGCCGAGAAGGATCACCTGATCCTCGATTCCGACTCCGACGTCTTCACCCCGACCGGCCGCCTCACCATCCATGTAACCTGGGAACTCAGCGTCAAGGCGATCGAGGGCGGCAGGTGCGAGTTCACCAACCGGGTGCAGTCCTTCGCGACCGACGAAATGATGGCCTTCCTCGACCGGCAGGGTATTCCCTTCGAGGTGTTCCGCACGCAGCGCCAGCCGATGTCGATTGCCCACAACAAGGGCGAGACGCCGCTCTTTGCCGCCAGCATTGAGCGTTTCGCGCTGCGAAGCCAGCCATCCAAAGCGGCATGAGGCCAGGGAGAGCAGGATGATAGACCTTTCCTATGAGCGCGACATTACCGGCCTTCTGGTGGTCGATCCCTATAACGACTTCATCTCCGAAGGCGGCAAGATCTGGCCGCGCATCCAGGCCGTGGCCGAGGCCAACAACTGCGTGCCGCATATGCTCGAGGTGCTGACGGCAGCACGCGAGGCAAAGCTTCCGGTATTCTTCGCCATGCACCACCGCTATCGCGAGGGCGATTATGAAAACTGGAAATACATCGCCCCCATCCAGAAGCTCGCCTGGAACCGCCGCACATTCGAATTCGGCACCTGGGGTGGCGAGTTCAAGGCCGAATTCGTACCGACGTCAGGTGAAGTCGTGGCCTCGGAACATTGGTGCTCCAGCGGTTTTGCCAATACCGACCTCGACAACCAGCTCAAGCGGCGAGGCATTCACCGGCTGATCGTCATCGGCCTGATCGCCCATACCTGCATCGAGGCAACGGTCCGTTTCGCCGCCGAGCTCGGCTACGACGTAACAGTCGTGAAGGACGCGATCGCCGACTATTCCGACGAGATGATGCATGCCGCACTCGTCATCAACATGCCGAACTATGCAAGCGCCATCGTGACGACGGAACAGGTCGTCGCGGCGATCAAGGCGGCGCGGAGCACCGAGCCCGCGTGAACGGGCAGGGCGCCTTGCGCCCTTTCGGCAGTCGCAGTTTCAATCAAACTTTCAAAGGAGCAAATCCATGGATCAGCATTCGAAGGTGCTCTACACGGCCAAGACCCATACGAGTGGCGGGCGGGAAAACGGCGTTGCGCGCAGCTCCGACGGCCGCCTCGACCTGCGCCTCTCCGTTCCCGGCTCGGCGCGGATCGGCACCAACCCCGAACAGCTCTTCGCCGCCGGCTGGTCGGCCTGCTTCGAAAGCGCAATCGGCATCATTGTGCAGAAGAGGAAGATCGCATTGTCAGGCGACGTCACGATCGATGCGGAAGTCGATCTCAATCTTTCCGATGCCGGCTATTTCCTGACGGCGCGGCTCAATGTCGGCATTCCCGGCGTGGAGCGCAACGTGGGCCAGTCGCTGATCGAGGAGGCGCATCAGATCTGCCCCTATTCGAAGGCGACGCGCGGGAATATCGACGTGACGATCCGCTTGGTTTGATTGGGGCAGGTCTGAAGGGAGGGTGTCTTGCCAGCCGCGCCCCGTTCAACACCAAGGCCGCCTGCCATCCGAAACCTTACCGGGGCCGCCTGATCGCCCGTACCATGCCGCTGCCGCCGCCGCCTGCGTAGAAGACATCGGCCCCATCGGATTCCAGCCCGGAAACGCCGGTTCCCTCGGGCATCTCCAGCCGTTCAAGGACGTCGCCGGTCTTGGGGTCGATGCGGCGCAGGTCGCTCTTGTCGTCCTGCCAGGTGGCGTGCCAAAGCTCGCCATCCACCCAGGTGACACCGGTGACATGGCGCTTGGATTCGATGGTGCGCAGGATCTTGCCGGTCTCCGGATCGATCTGGTGGATGCAGTTTTCCCGGTACTGGCCGACCCAGAGGCTGCCTTCGCACCAGGCCATGCCGGAATCGGCGCCCTTGCCGGGGGCAGGGATGGTCGCGACCACTGCGCCGGTCTCGGGATCGATCTTGCGGATCTTGTCCTCGGCGATCTGGAAGATGTAGCGCCCGTCAAAGGCGGTGCCGGCATGGGCGGCGACATCGATCGCACGCAGCTCGGCGCCGCTCTCAGGGTCCAGCGCCCGCAGGTTTTCTCCCGCCGCAAACCAGACCTTGCTGCCGTCATAGGAGACGCCGCCGATGTTGCGCGTGCCCTCGAAGGGTCCGTATTCCCTGATGATCTCTGCCTGTGATGTCTTCATGGCGCTCCATCCCCTTTCTCGCCGGCTCTTTGCCTGGTGCAATTCCGGTCGCAAAACCGCTGCGCACTTTGCCGGAACTACTTTTAATCGCTGGGCAGCGGCCCCGGGAGTAACAATGTTGTCGGGAAGCCGACGACCGGCGGCATCATCCAGCGCCGCGCCCTGCCATTGCCGAAATACTGCACCTTGCCGGCGTCCTGCAGCGCTTCCAGCGCCCGCTGCACCGTGCGTGGGCTCAGGCTCAGGGCAATTGCCAGAGCCGTGCTCGACCAGGATTCTCCATCGGCGAGAAGCGCCAGCAGCGAGGCGTGCTCCTCCTCGACCGGCGGGGCGAGCACGACGACTTTGCGTCCGTCCTGCGGCAGCAGCATGAAGCCGTGGCTCGTCGCCTTGACCTCGGCAAGATCGGCAAGTGCTGCGCGCAGCCGGCCGATCTCGACGCGCAGCCGCGCCCGGTGGGATTCATCGGCGTGACGGGCGCGGAAGGCGCGGGCGAGAAGAACCGAGCGCAGGACATCTGACGGTGCGGCCTCGGCGAGCGTGCGGGCGAGCGCAAACAGCACAGGGCGGCTTGCGAGCGGCACGATCGCGCTGCCGGCGCGCACCACGTTGCGGCAGGCATCGATGACGAGCGTATCGGAGGCAAGCAGCGCTTCGACCTCCTGAAGCTGCAGCAGGCGCTGGGTGCCGCCATCGATCAGGCGAGCGGCTGGCGCCTCCAGGGCCTTCGCGGCTTCTTTCACCTCGACGGCAAGTGCCGGTATGCCGGCTTTTTGCGCCGCGTCTGCCGCCTGGGCCAGCGCCTGGCGCGCAGGCTCCGTGCGCAGCCGGCGGATTGCGACACCGGCGACGGCAAGTTCATGGCCGGCGCGGGCAGCCGGCGGCAGCGGCGAGGGGTCGAGATCGGCGAGCAGCTTTTCGGCAGCATCGAGATGGCCGATCAGAAGGAGGCGGCGGATCTGCAGGTTGCGGGCGTGGGCCGCGTTGACGCGGTCGCCGCGTCTTTCGAGCGTGAGGCGCGCGCCTTCCAGCGCCTTTTCCGGCCAGGCGAGATCACGCGAGACCAGAGCGATTTCGGCTTCGGCCACGATGCAGCGGGCGCGCGCTACGGCCTCGCGCGGGCCGAAGGCATGGGCAGCGCTCTTCAAGAGTGCCTTGGCGCGGGCGAGATCTCCGAGCTGGGCCATGGCGATGCCGCGAAGGGCGAGCGCCGGCGGGTCGTCGCGCAGCGCCACGCGCTTCATCGCCCCCAGTGCATCGCCCACCGCCAGCGCCTGTGCGGCGGCTGTAATCAGCGAGTCCATCGGAATCCCGTCACACTTGTAACTCCCACCCCTCGAGCAACAAGACCTAGTTTATTCCCCATCGGCAGGCAACGGCCCGCCGTCGGATACGTTTCAACGCAATGAGAGGAGAAGACCCATGATGATGCACAAGACCGGAACACGGGCGGAATGGCTGCAGGCGCGAATTGCGCTCCTGGAACAGGAAAAGGAACTGACGCGCCGCAGTGACGAGATCGCCGCAAAGCGCCAGGAACTGCCCTGGGTGAAGATCGACAAGGAATACAAGCTGGAGACCGAAGCCGGCATCGTGCCGCTTGCCGACCTCTTCAAAGGCCGCTCGCAACTGCTCGTCTATCACTTCATGTTCGGCCCAGATTACACGGCCGGCTGCCCGTCCTGCTCGTCGATCGCCGATGGCTTCAACGGCGTCACCGTTCACCTCGAAAACCACGATGTCGCCTTCAGCGCCGTTTCCCGCGCGCCGCTCGACAAGCTTCTCGGGTTCAAGAAGCGCATGGGCTGGACCTTCGACTGGGCCTCGTCGTCAACAAGCGATTTCAATCGCGACTTCAATGTCTGGTTCACGCCGGAGGAACAACAGAGCGGCGGCATCGAATATAACTTCCGCCGCGAACCGCCGATCCCGGCCGTGCTGCAGCAACAGAAGCCAGGTGGTGAGCAAAGCCCGGACGACCTCATCTCCTCGATGACCGGCACCGATATCAACACCTTCGCCCGTGAGCGGCCGGGCCTCAGCGCCTTCGTAATGCAAGGCGGCGATATCTACCACACCTATTCCTCCTATGCCCGAGGGGTGGATGGCGTGTGGGCCATGTACCAGTGGCTCGATCGCGCGCCGCTGGGCCGCAACGAGGAAGGCGTCTGGTGGCGCCACCACGACCGCTACGAGGCAGCGTAATGCGCCCGTCAGTCTCCACAGGAGCCGGCAATTCCGCCGGCTCCATCCTGTTATCCGGCATTGCGCGCGGGCTAACTTTTGCGGCGGCGCCGACATTTGCCGTCATGGCCGCACTTTCGGCAAGCGAGCCGGCGGCCGACATGATCTGCTCGATGGCCGGCATGCCGATGGATGGATCACCGCTCTTCAGCGGCATGGTGCCGATGTATCTGCTGATGGGACTGTTTCATGTCGGGCCCTGGCTCAGATGGATGGGCGGCGAGGGACGTTTGCGCCGCTCGTGAGACGGCACGAATTCGGCTTCCTTTACGGAAACCAGGACATAACGGCGTCTCGCTCTCAGGATGTCCAGGATCTCCCTGATCGAGTTCTCTGCGACGGTGGCTGCAGTCTCGTTTTTTATTGGCGTTTTTCAAAGGCTTGACCGTCGCCAAGGCGGTCGAACCTGTTCCTGCTGTTCGGTCAAGGAGACAGGGTGTATATTAGTCGATCGCAATTTGCAGCAAGGAACAGCAAGATGCGCGGGCTCGTGGCAAGCGTGTTCATCTATCTGATTGTTCTTACAAGTTCCCATGCTGGTCCGCTTCATGACGCGGCCGGCAAGGGCGACCTGGCTGCGATCGCGGCGGCCCTTGATGCCGGGGCCGACATCGAGGAGCAGGACAAGGGAGCCACTCCGCTGTTTCTTGCCGTTCGCAGCGATCATCCGCAGGCAGCAGAATTGCTGATCGAGCGCGGGGCGAATGTGAACCACGAGTCGGCGATTGGCCTGCCGATCACCGGTGCTGTCCTGAAGGGCTCCCCCGACCTCATCCGGATACTATTGGCGCACGGTGCCGATCCCAATGCGGCAGCGCGGGGCGAGCGCATGCTGCATTTCGCAGTCGCGAGCGGGTGTCTGGACTGCGTCAAGCTCCTGGTTGAAGCCGGTGCCGACGTCAACGCCATATGGGTCCGTGGCGATCCCGCGCGCCTGCCAAGCATCATCACTGCCTATCACCTTGCAAGGCACGACGATCATGCCGATATCGCCGACTACCTCTTGGCCCACGGCGTCATCATAAAGAAGCCCGAGCCGATTTCCGCAAAGCTGGCAAATGGCGACCCGGCGAAGGGTGCAACATTCTTCGCATCCAATTGCGCCGGCTGTCATGTCAAACGTCCGCAGGATGTGCCCAACAAGGGGCCGAACCTGTGGAACGTCGTGGGACGGGACAAAGCCTCGACGAAATTCCCAGGCTATTCCCGAATCCTGTCGAGCTGGGAGGGGGTCTGGACCTACGAGGACCTCAACATCTTCATCGCCGGGCCCTCTCTCACGACGCCAGGCGTGAATATGGACGTTCGCGGCGCGCCCGAAGAAGCCGATCGCGTCAACGTCATCGCTTATCTGAGAACACTCAGCGACAATCCTGTCCCGCTGCCCTGAACACTTCAAGGGCAGGTTATGACGAACCCGTTCAATTCCCCAATCGCGCCAACGTGATGGAACACGGTCAGCTATCCTGACGTTTCCGCCTCGCTGTCTCCCGGCAGCATGCCCACCCTGACACCCCTTCCGACGGCATCCGGAATTGCCCGCTCGCCGCCGCTTTCGGACGGAGGAAATACATATGTCCGCATTGGCAAGCCTGCGCGCGCTCACCCCGCAGCAGCGCAATACCGTGATCGCCAGCTATCTCGGCTGGATGCTCGACGCCTTCGATTTCTTCATTCTCGTTTTCGTTCTCAAATATATCGCCGAGGAGTTTCATACCGACGTTCCCGCGGTGTCGGTGGCGATCTTCCTGACCCTTGCCATGCGGGCGCTCGGCGCCCTGATCTTCGGGCTTGCGGCAGACCGTTACGGGCGGCGCATCACGCTGATGGTGGATGTGATGCTCTATTCGCTCTTCGACTTCCTCACCGGTTTTTCGACGGGGCTCACCATGTTCCTGGTTTTGCGTGCCCTCTATGGCATCGCCATGGGCGGGGAGTGGGGTGTTGGTGCCTCGCTCGTCATGGAGACAGTGCCGGAGGAGAGCCGCGGCATTGTTTCTGGCATCCTGCAGGCGGGTTATCCCTCCGGCTATCTGCTCGCCTCGCTGCTGTTCTTCCTGCTTTTCCCCGTCATCGGCTGGCGCGGCATGTTTTTCGTCGGCGTCGCTCCGGCGCTACTGGTGCTCTATATCCGCCGCAACGTTCAGGAGAGCCCGGCTTTCGTGAAGCGACAACAGCAGGGGCGCCGTCCGTTCCTCACCGTGTTGCGCGAAAACATTCCGCTCTTCATCTGGGCGGTGCTGCTGATGACCGCTTTCAACTTCTTCAGCCACGGCACGCAGGATATCTACCCGACCTTCCTCGAAAGCCAGCGCAACTATTCAAGCTATACGGTTGGCGCGATCGCCATCGTCTACAATATCGGCGCCATTCTTGGCGGGCTGTTCTTCGGCGCGCTGTCGCAACGCATCGGCCGCAAGCGGGCGATCGTCATCGCCGCACTGATTGCCGTGCCCGTCGCGCCGCTCTGGGCCTATGCACCGGGGCCGGTGCTGCTCGCGCTCGGCGCCTTCCTGATGCAGTTCTTCGTCCAGGGCGCCTGGGGCATCGTGCCTGTACATCTCAACGAGCTTTCGCCAGACGAGGTACGCGGCACATTCCCCGGCTTCGCCTACCAGCTCGGCAATCTGCTGGCCTCGGGCAACGCCACGATGCAGGCGGACCTCGCGGCCCATTGGAACGGCGACTACGCTTATGCGTTGGTCATAGTGGCGGTGATCGTTGCCATCGTCGTCGCAGCGCTTTCGGGCCTGGGATACGAGAAGAAGGATGTCCGCTTCGGCACGGAGGAGGCCGAGGAGCCGCATGGCGCGATGCGAGTTTAGCGCTGCCTGTGGCTGTGAAGGCCGGCGGCCAGGGCTGCCGGCCTTTCCTTGTGAGCCACGGGCAGGCGTGCGCCAGGCGATGCCTAGTTCTTCCAGGTATTTCTGATCCCGCCCGGTTTTTCCTTTTTTAAGATCATTGTCCTACCTTTTGCCTGCGCCGGTTCTATATTGCGTACCGCCGCGAGGGTTCATGGATAGTAATTTCGCCTTCCTGCTGCCGGTCATGATGCTGATTTTCGGCTGCACCTTTCTGATCGTCGGCCGGTTCGGGTCGCGGGAAGCGAAGTTGTGGGGGCCGGGTTATCTTTTTGCGTCGGCAGCCTTCTCCGTTCCGCTTTTCGATAGCCTGCTGCAGGAGCGCGTTGCATCCGCCATCGCCGATGCGTTGTTCCTTCTCGCGTTCGTCTTCTATTCCGGCGCCATGCTCGCCCGATTCAAACGGCCTTCCTATCTCCAGCCGCGCCTTGCCTTTGCCGGTGTGACCTACGCGGGCATGCTCTATGCGGGGCTGGTGGCCGGCAATGTTCCAGCGGAGTTTCTGCTGAACGATCTCGCCTGTGCGGCGCTGCTCGGCTTTGCCGTCACCGTCAGCCTGCGGCACATGCGACATACGGCCGACAAGCTGCTGCTTGTCGTCTCCAGCCTCGTCATTGCCGATACCATTATACGCAATGTCATCTTCGTCTTCGTGGTACCCTCCTATGGCGGCCACGGAGATTTCATCTCTTCGCAATATGCTTTCGCCATGCAGGCGTCGACATCCATCCTGGCGCTGATGTTTGCGCTTTCGGCCCTTGCTGCAACCACGGTCGACACCATTGCGATGCACCGCGATATCGCCGAGCGCGATCCGATGACCGGCATGCTGAACCGGCGCGGTTTCGACCGCATGGTGGCAGAGCGCGGCCGGACCGAAGGCTCCGTCATCATCTGCGACATCGACAATTTCAAATGGGTCAACGATACGCTCGGCCACGGACCGGGCGACGAAGTGATCCGCGCCTTTGCTGAAATGCTGCTGGCGCGGATGCCGGAGGGCGGTTTCGCGGCGCGGTTCGGCGGGGAGGAATTCGTGATCTTCCTGCCGGCAATGCCGCTGGCCGCAGGCGCTGATTTCGCCAACCGGGTGCGGCTTGCCTTTGCGGCCGTCGACCGCAAGGCGAGCGGCTTCGACGGAAAGATCACCGCCAGCTTCGGTGTCGCCGGCGCCGATGCCGCCGATCATTCCCTCTATGAGCAGATCGCCCGCGCCGACAAGGCCCTCTATGCCGCCAAGGAAGCCGGGCGCAACAAGGTGATGGTCGAAGGCGAGCCGCCGCGCGACATGTCCAGCCCGCGGGTGGTGTCAGTCAACAGGGGCTGCTGAGCGACTGTTCCAACGATTTCAATAGATTACAAATCGTCCATGTCGGAAAATCGCCGTATTTCCTACACCTTGCCGTCGCAATTGGCTGAGACCCTGTCACGATCTGGTGATGAGGAGGTGAAGGGTCATGAGCCTGTCTTTTCCGACGATGGCAGCGATCCGGTTCGGTTACGGGCGACGACCGGGCGAGGCTCTGCCGCAGACGAAGGATGATCTGATCGGGCAGGTGACGCGCGGCGCGAACAGCGTGCCGGGCTTTCCCGTCGGCGGTATCGAGGCGCGGCATACGCAGATCCTTGATCTGCAGGACAGGCTGAAACAGATCCGGCAGACCGATGGCGACGATCTCGACCGGCGGCAGCAGCGGCGGCTATTGCAGCGCCGCGCGCAGGTGCTTTTCCAGATGGATGCCAATGCGCGGTTGATGCAGGCGGTCCTTTCTCCCGATGGTTTCAACGAGCGGCTGGCCACGTTCTGGACCAATCATTTTTCCACCAGTGCCGCCAAGAGCCTGCCGATGCGGCTGATCGTGCCGCTTTACGAGGCCGAGGCGATCCGGCCCTATATGGGGGCCAGGTTTTCGACGCTGTTGCGCAGCGCCACCGAGCATCCTTCGATGCTGATCTATCTCGATCAGGCGCAGTCGCTGGGGCCGGATTCCAAGGGCGGCATGCGGCGCAACAAGGGGCTGAACGAAAATCTCGGCCGCGAACTTCTGGAACTGCACACGCTCGGTGCCGGCAGCGGTTATACGCAGGCCGACGTTCGCTCTGCAGCCATGGTGCTGACGGGGCTCACTGTCGACCAGCAGGCGATGGAGACGGCTTTCCGGCCGCAGATATCCGAGCCCGGCGAACATCAGGTGCTCGGTGTCAGCTATGGCGGGGTCAAGCGCTCGCGCAAGGATTACCTTGCCATGCTCGACGATCTCGCGGTCCATCCGAAGACGGCCGCGCATATCAGCCGCAAGCTCGCGGTGCATTTCATCTCCGACCAGCCGCCGGAGGAGATGATCCAGGCCATGAGCGAAGCTTGGAAGAAGACGGATGGGGATCTGCCTGCCGTCTACCGCGCCATGCTCGACCATCCGGCAGCGTGGCGAGATGAAGGCGCCAAGGCGCGCCAGCCTTTCGATTATATCGTCACTGGCTTGCGGGCGCTGAATAGCGGTTCTGGCGCGGGCGATGTCGCGGCCTTCATGCAGGCCTATCAGCAGGACGATGATGACAATGACGAGATGAGGGCGATGCCGAAGAAGAATGCAGCGCCCGCTGCCGACGGGCAGGCGATGATGCAGGCGCCGCCGAGCCCCGAGGACGAAGCGCTCATCAAGCGACGCAAGGCCTTCCAGATGGCGCGTGCGCTCGGGCAGGGCGCTCTGCGCCGCATGGGACAGCCGACATGGCTGCCGCCAAGCCCGGCCGGCTTCGAGGAGAGTTTTTCCGCCTGGATCACCGCGAGCCAGCTGTCCGAGCGTCTGTCCTGGGCGCGGCGCGCCAGTGCCCAGTTCGGCAAGGATGTCGATCCGCGCGAGTTCCTGAAGGCAACCCTTGCCGATGCCGCCCGCGACGAGACGATCCGCGTCGTCTCGCAGGCGCCGAACAGGGTGAGCGGATTGACGCTGGTTCTCGCGTCCCCCGAATTCAACCGTCGATAGGAGCCCGTCATGACAGAGTTTATGCTTTCACGCCGTGGTTTTCTGACATCGGCTTGCTGCCTTGCCGCAGCCCCCATTTTTACACCGGTGACCTTCGCGGCGATGCCGGGCGACAAGCGCTTCGTGACGATCGTGTTGCGCGGGGCGATGGACGGGCTCGATCTGGTGCAGCCCTATGGCGATGCCGGCTTTGCGGCCCTGCGGCCAACGCTGTCGCTGACGCCGGACAAGGGGCTTCTCGATCTCGACGGTCATTTCGGGCTCAATCCGGCGGCGGCCGACCTGATGCCGCTGTGGAAGAGCAAGGAGCTTGCCTTCGTGCATGCGGTTTCCACGCCCTATCGCGACCAGCGCAGCCATTTCGACGGACAGGACATGCTGGAATCCGGCGGCGAGCATGTGGCCGAGGAAAAGACCGGCTGGCTCAATCGGGCGCTTGCCGTCATCCCGCGTTCGGATGCGCGCAAGGCGGTCGACGTCAATACCTCGACCGAGCTGATCCTGACCGGGCCGAACAATGTCGATGTCTGGGCCTCGGATTCCAATCTCGGGCCGGCCAGGGACGAAATGCAGTTCCTCATGCGGCTCTATGCCGGCGACCCGGCGTTTGCGAAAGCAATGGATGAAGCGATGCGCGCCAACAGCGCTTCCATGATGGCGGAACCATCAGCCCAGCGCGGCGAGAAGATCACCGATGTGGCTGTTCTTGCCGGCAATATGCTGAAGGGCGACTACCGCATCGCCAGCTTCTCGATTACCGGCTGGGATACGCATGTCGGCCAGCTTAACCAGTTCAAGCGGCCGGTGCAGGATCTGGCGCAGGCGATCACGACGCTCAAAGCCACGATGGGGCCGGATCTGTGGTCGAAGACGGTCGTGCTCGCCATGACCGAGTTCGGCCGCACGGTGCGTGAGAATGGTTCCGGCGGAACGGATCACGGTACGGGAGGCTGCGCGGTGTTGGCGGGCGGGGCGATCGATGGTGGGCGCATACTCGGCAAGTGGCCGGGGCTTGGGGACGCTGCGCTGCTCGACGATCGCGACCTCATGCCGACGGCAGATGTGCGCGAGCTGGCGGCGGCGATGCTCTACCGACAGTTCGATGTGTCGGCTGACGATCTGACCGGGAAGATTTTTCCGGGGTTGAGTTTCGACAAGGGATCACAGTTCCTGCGGGCTTGAGGCGAGGATTTTCCCAGCCTCCAGCATTCCCATGCTTGTCGCAGGACGGGAAGAGAGACCTCAAATCAAATCATACAGCCTGAAAATCCAGGTGATCTGATAGAGCAGGCCCGCACTTACGAACACAGCATGAAACCGCCGGTTCGCCGTCCAGGCCGCCACGATGCACAGCGCGATGAACACCGCATTCCTCGCCGGGTATTCCCAGCCGAGTGCTGCCAGATACGCCTTACCCTTGAGCAGCGTATCCAGAAAATCCACCACATAGGTCACGGCCAGCATGCCGAAGAACCAGCGCCGCCGCGAGATGAAATATTCCTCGTAGCCGCCGTAATCCTCGATCGTCGTCGGAAAGATCAGCACGCAGAGGAAGAAGAACAGGCAGCAGAAGCTGATAAGGAAGAGGTAGACGCCGAAGGAGATCACGGCGAGCGACTGCAGGCGATATTCCCACCACCAGAAATGGATGATGAAGAGGAACATCGAGGCGACCCAGCCGAGATGCACCCAATAGACCCGGAATTTACCGGGCGATTGCACGATGCCGCCGAGGCCGGTCAGCAGGCGGGCGAGCGAGAGGCCGATCACCATCGACATCACAGTGCGGATGTAGACATAGACTTCCGGTGTCGCGGCCGCCTGCATCATGTCACTCCTGGGGGACGACCTTGGGTTTGCCGTCCTCGTCGAGCGCCACCATGATGAAGGTGCCGGCGGTGACCTTTTCCTGCTGGTTATAGCGCGAGCGGTGCGCCCAGGCTTCCACCCGCAGCGTGATGGAGGTGCGGCCGACGCGCTCCACATGGGTATAGATGGAGAGCGTATCGCCGATCTTGACCGGAAGTTCGAAGGCCATTTCCTTGACTGCCGCCGTGACGACGCGGCCCCTTGCGCGCTCGGCGGCGCGGATGCCGCTTGCAAGGTCCATCTGCGCCATGACCCAGCCGCCGAAAATATCGCCGGCCGGATTGGCGTCCCCGGGCATGGCAAGCGTACGCAAGGTAAGTTCGCCTGTCGGCTTGGCATCGGTCATCAAGGGCTCCCATCTCGCCGGTGATTCATCTGGAATCACCCTAATGCAAAGGCCAAGTGGTGCGGAAGCCCGTAAAAATGCCGGATTCCGAAATGCCCCTAAAAAATGGTGGCTCGTCGCGGAAAAATCATGACCATCGAAATTTCATTTTGATTCAGATACTTGAAGCTCCAATGCGTGCCGCGTCCAATTGCCTCACGTAGCGTTATTTCATCAAGATCTAATCAAGTTTTACCGTCCGGTAAGCGGCTCATATCAGTATCTGCTGATTGTCACACATGAGAGCTGCCGGAACCCCATGCGCAACATCAGGATTTCTACCCGCCTTTACGGCCTCGTCGCCTTCGCACTTGTCGTGCTTGCCGCGACGATGATCTTCTTCCTCAACTATTCCTATCGGCAGCTGGAAGCCGAGCGAAAAGCCGGCCTGGCACAGATGGATGCTACCGCGCTCGCCATCTTCGACAAATATTACAAGCTTGAGCAGGCCGGCACGATGACCCGCGAGCAGGCGCAGGCGGCCGCCAAGGAAGTGATCGCTTCCATGCGCTATGGCGGCGGCACCGGCTATTTCTGGATCAACGACATGCATCCGACCATGGTGATGCATCCGGTCAAGCCCGAGCTCAACGGCACGGATCTGACGCAGAACAAGGATCCGAACGGCAAATTCCTGTTCGTCGAGTTCGTCAATACGGTGAAGGCAAGCGGGCAGGGCTTCGTGGATTACTACTGGCCGAAGCCGGGTGCCGATCAGCCGGTCCTCAAATATTCGCATGTGGCGGGCTTCCAGCCCTGGGGCTGGGTCGTCGGCACCGGCGTCTATGCGGACGATCTTGCAGCGCTCTATCGCCAGAACGCCACCTGGACGGCGGTGGTCGGCCTTATCGGCGCCCTCGTTACCCTTGCCTTCGCCTATGCGATCGTGCGCAGCGTGACGGCCCCGGTCGCCCGCCTGAAAGAGGCGATGAACGCGATTGCCGATGAAAATGCGAGCGTCGATATCACGGATGCCGATCGTCGCGACGAGATCGGCCAGATGGCGAAATCGCTGATCGTCCTGCGCGACTCCGTTGCCGAGCGCGCCGAACTGCGCGTTCGCGAAGACGAGCGCCAGCGGGAGATCGAAGGCGAGCGGCGCGGCAACGAGGCGAGCCTCCGTTCGTCCTCCGAGCGCCAGACGGCGGCGATGCGCGCGCTCGGCGCCGGGCTGGAGCGGCTTGCGGCCGGCGACCTGACGGTTTCGATCGACGATATCGGCCAGGATTATGCCAAGCTCCGTTCCGACTTCAACGCGGCAGTGGACGCGCTGAACAGCGTCATCAACGCGATCGCCGAATCGAGCCATATCGTCAATGACAGCGCCCGCGATATCAGCGACGCGACCAACAACCTCTCCAAGCGCACCGAGCAGCAGGCCGCGGCGCTGGAAGAAACGGCAGCGGCGCTCGACGAGATCACCGCGACGGTCCGCACAGCTTCCGAGCGCGCCAACGAGGCACGCAGCATGGTGGCGGAAACGAAGACGAGCGCCGGCAAATCCGGCGAGATCGTCCGCAACGCCGTCTCGGCCATGAGCCGCATCGAGGATAGTTCTAGCCGCATCAACCAGATCATCGGCGTCATCGACGAGATCGCCTTCCAGACAAACCTCCTGGCGCTGAACGCCGGTGTTGAAGCGGCGCGTGCCGGTGAAGCCGGCCGCGGCTTTGCGGTCGTGGCGCAGGAAGTGCGCGAACTGGCGCAGCGCTCGGCCAATGCGGCCAAGGAGATCAAGGCGCTGATCTCGAGCTCGGCAACCGAAGTCGAAGGCGGCGTGGCGCTGGTGCGCTCTACCGGTGACGCGCTGGTCGAGATCGAGGCGCTGGTCAACCGGGTCAACGCGCATGTCGACTCGATTGCGACGGCCGCCCGCGAACAGGCGACCGGATTGCAGGAGATCAACACATCGGTGAACCACATGGACCAGATGACCCAGCAGAATGCGGCGATGGTCGAAGAGACCACGGCCGCCAGCCAGACGCTGGCGGAGGAAAGCCAGCAGCTGCGGTCGCTGTTGTCGAAATTCCAGCTGCGCGGCCAGGCCGGGCAGGGTGCGCGGTACGGCCGGGCTGCCTGATAGGCAGTCAGGACTGCCTGAGAAACAAGGGCCACGGCAGACGAAGCCGTGGCCTTTTGCGTTTGTCTGCTTCGATGGCCGGATTCTCCGGGCGCAGACGCTTACAACGGACTGCAGTCTCCAGCATCGCAAAGCTCGTGATGAGTATTTTTGATGGCATCTATAACCGCGACCGAATGGATTTAGCAGTGCGGCAATAATAGCTTCGTGTCTAACGACCCAAGCTGCACCAACGAGACCTCATTTCGGAGCTTACTGCTTGCAAAAGGATTTCCTCGAATTTCATTCCCTTCCGCCTGAAGCCATCTTTGGGATCATCGAACGGGCTGGTCAGCTGGCAAGGCTCTGGGCTGATCGTTCCATGCCGCAAAGTCTGCTCGACAAGCGGGTCGGCCTCATTGTCGACGATACCGGTTGGCGCAACACGACCGCCTTCGAGCTGGGAGTAAAGGCGATGGGCGGTCTGTGTGTCGAAGCGCCCATCAAATTCGGCGGAGGCGAAGATATCGCAGATCTCGCGGGCTATCTCAGCAATTGGTTTGACCTTCTCGTTGTCAGGACGAAAGAGCTCGCGACGCTGAAGGAACTCGCTTCTGCGATCCATATCCCCGTCATCAATGCACGCACACGATCAAATCATCCGTGTGAAACGCTCGGCGATCTTGCCTATGTCAGAGACGTGAGGGGAACGGTGGAGGGCTTAAAGATCGTTGGCGTCGCGCCCGACGCGAACATTCTTCGTTCATGGGTGGAAGCATCGAAGTCCATGCCAATCCACGTCGTCCAGGTTTATCCCGAACCTTGGCATGTTACCGACGCCAATCTTCTCAATCCAAACTTCGAGACCAGCACTGATATCCGGCATATCCTTGACGCGGATGTGATCATCACGGACTCGTGGCCGAACGACGCCGACGATCGCGAGCTGCTCGATTATCAGGTGACAGCAGCGCTGCTCGACAAGGCTCAACCCGATACGATCTTCTTGCCGTGTCCGCCAGTTACGCGAGGGCAGGAAGTGAGCGCCGATGCGATGCTGCATGCAGCCTGCCAAAGCCGCCCCGCGAAGGCGTTCTTGCTCCATGCCCAGAATGCTCTGATGGCGTGGATTACGACTTCACCATCGACCTCAGCATGACCTCACCCGGTGATCGGAGGCGAGGGAGGGCATGGCTATCCAAAGCGAGGGACACGAAAAGGAGGCGCTTCCTTATCGTGAGCATTCGCCCCAGACACCTCTTTAGCGCGTACAGAAACCGCCAGCCGACCAATCTCCACACGTAAAGCTTTCATTCACCGTTTTTAACTAAATTTGAATCGAGGTTTTCAGATCACAGGCCGCATGCGGAAGCGATAAGTATGGCGTTTCTTTCCCTTCTCCAGCGTACCGCCTTGCCACTCCTGCTTTCTGCGGCATTGACGACCTGTTCGATCAGCGACGGCCTGGTGCCGCCCGAGAATGTCGATAGCAGCACGCGCGTCAGTTCCATCACGCCGCCGCGGGGCGGGGCCTTGCGCATGGCGCCGGTCCAGAGCCAGCAACCTTATCCCGCAGCCAGCGCGCCGGTCGGCAATACGCAGGGACAGATCGATTATCTCGATACGCCGAACCTCGCCGGCACGAGCCAACAGATGCGCGCCCCCGGACAGCAATCGGCCCCGATGGCTGCGCCGCAACAGGGGCAGCGGCGCCTGCCCATGATCGATAGCGACGAGGCGCTCGCCCAGCAGGGCCAGCCGCAACAGGCACCGAATGGCAACTGGGGCGGCGTGAAGCCGCTCGCCATCCCCCAGGGTGGGGTCAACATGGATTCGGAACTTGGTGCCGGGCAGGGCAATGAGCAGGTCGTCGGGCTGGCGCAGGACGAGCAGCAGCAGATTGCCGAGGGCAATGCCACCGAACCTGTCGTCGACGGTATCGGCACCGATAACCCGACACAGCTCAACCAGGGTCGCCTGCCGCAGCCGGTTGCCGCCGCGCAGATGAGCCGCGCGCCGATGCGCGCTGCCGGCAATCGCGCCCAGACCTGGAGCGACGGCAGCCCGGTGCTGGCGCCGACGCGCGTGCCGGAAGAGGATGAGCCGGAAGAGGTCGCCATGCTGCGGCCGAACAATCCGATGATGAGCGAACCGGCCGCTCCGATCGACCCCGGCGTCATGCCGGCCTCGGAGCTCTCCTGCCGGCGCGAATTGAAGCGCATGGGCGTGATCTTCGATGACCGCCCGCCGATCTCCAACGGACCGGCCTGCCAGGTGCCCTATCCTGTGTCGCTGAAGGGCCTTTCAGGCAATATCGGCGTCAAGCCGGCGGTGACGCTGAATTGCCAGGTGACGCTCGCCTTCGCCAAATGGGTGAAGAACGAACTCGCGCCTTCGGCCCGCTTTCGTTACTGGACCGGCATTCAGACGATCGTCCCGCTTGGCGGCTATTCCTGCCGGCGCATGAACAACAGCCGCCAGCGATACAATCCGATTTCGGAACATGCGAAGGGCAACGCCATCGATGTCGGCAAGTTCGTACTGAAGAACGGTCATGAGATCGACGTGCGCAAGAAGGGCCTGTTCTCCTTCCGCGAAGGGCGGCTTCTGAAAGCCGTGCGCACCGACAGCTGCAATTACTTCACGACGGTGCTCGGCCCCGGCTACAATCCCGAACACTACAACCATTTCCACTTCGATCTCATGTCGCGCAGGGGCGGAAGATCCGTCTGCAAGTAGGTCGATATCACGGGAAGGTCTGCGTCACCTCGATCACGCCGACGATGGCAGCGTTGAAGCTGTCCATTTCCTCGGCGGGTATCCAGTATTCGAGATGTGCCCGACCGCCGGCTTCCTGTACCGCGTACCCGTCGAGATAGTCCTTTCGGACCTCGAATCTTGTAACGAATCCTGCGCCGCTACGAGGCACGTTCCAGTCACGGGCGATCTTGACGGCATAGTCCTGAGAAAGCACCGGATAGAAGATCGGCTGGTCGGGCAGGCGGGGCGGAAATCCGCGCATGCCAAGATCGCGGATGACCGCTAGTTCCTCTGGACCAACCGGACGCCAGAGGGTGATTGTTTCGATGGCGTCGCTCATGTCCTGTCCTCGTTGGTCGTCTCTTCGGTCAAGGTCTTTGCCGGCAATGCTGCGGTGTCGCAGATCGCCTTTTCGAGGGTCGAGATCAATACGGTGCCGAGATCGCTGACCGACTGGATGATCTGTGCATTTTCATAGTAACCGGTCGTATCGTGGCCGATGCCGAGCCCGTAAAGCCTGATGTCGTCGGCGGCTTCTACGCGTCCGATTACCTCGCGCAGGTGACGGTCGAGAATGGTGTCCTCGTTGTGGAAGAGCGTTGCATCATCGACAGGTGCACCATCGGAGAGGACAATCAGCGCCTTTCTCTTCTTCTTGATTGCTGCCAGCCGATCCACCGCCCATTCGAGCGCTTCACCGTCGATATTCTCTTTGAGCAGGTCCGGGCGAAGCATGGGTTCCAACGCACGACCTCCGCCTGACCAGTGGGGTGCGGCCGCGGATTTATAAATGATATGCAGAGTATCGTTCAGGCGTCCCGGCAATCGCGGCCTGCCCCTGCTTCGCCAGAGTTGGCGGGATTTGCCGCCCTTCCACCGGACGGTCGTAAAGCCGAGCAGTTCAGTAGCGATGCCCAGATTCTTGAGGAAATCCAGCGCAATGTCGCAGGCTGCTGCCGTGAGCAATATGTTCTGTCCCTTCATCGAACCCGATTGATCGACGAGAAGGGTGATTGCCATCTCCGACAACTCCTCAGCGGTCTTTGCCGCCCGAATGCGGTCCGATGCCGCCAGTGCCTTGACGGTCGCGCCGGTTCGCCAGTCCGTCAGCGCATAATTGAACGTTCGGCAGGCACCCAGATATTGGATCTGGTCGGCGCCTTCCAATTTGCCGAGAACCGTATGCAGCTTGTCTGCATCGATGACGATATCGAATTGCCGGGTGTAGATGCGATAGGCGTCCGCGTCGGGGTGCCCTTCGGGCGCCGCGACGGAACTGGCTCTGGTCATTTTCGTCTGGCTTTTAAAACAGGATTTAAGGCGTTGCAGAGCGCGAAACATGGATAAAACTTTTGGAGCGGCGGTACGACCGCTAGATGGCATGGAGAATTTGCCGAAGTCTACAACTTACTGTCGTGACAGCGGCATGTCGCATACTTCTGCCTCGCCCGCAGGCGGGTCCCGGATATCCTCGCATCCTGCCGGAAACCATTAAGGCACTTCGCAGTTAGGAATACTCGGCCTGATCCCGGGGGATGAGGCGACTGCGGGGAAGGATGGAGATCGGCGATCTCGGGCTCATGGCGGGAAAGCATCTGCTCATTGTCGAGAGCGGCGATCTGGTCGCCGACGAAGTGCGGCTTGCGCTGACGCAGGCCGGCGTCGTCATCGTTGGGCCTGCCGCCTCCGTCGAAATCGGCCTTGCGCTGCTCGACATCGTCAGGATCGATGGCGCCATCCTGGATATACGCATCGAAGGCGAAACCGCATTCCCGCTCGCCGAGCGTCTGCAGGACGCAAGAATATCTTTTGTTTTCGCGATGTTTCATGCCGATGCGGATATTGCACCAGAATATGGCGGCTACCGGCTCAACGAGAGCCCCGCCGCACTTGCCGAGATCGGCGAGGCTCTCTTTGCGCCGCGCGCAAACGGCGGCTGAAATCCGGCCTGGCTCGCAGCGGCATCCCATTGTGCGGTAGCGTACAAAGTGGCCCGCTGGCGGAACGAACAGCAGGTTGCCCCCTTTCTCCAGAATAAGAGCCCGCGGGTTCACATCCGGGGCCAGGGAGCCAGGACATGCAAGATTCCCACGAAATGCTTCAACAAGAGATGGTCGCCCATATTCCGGCGCTGAGAGCATTTGCCCGCACCTTTTACCGATCGTCGGGGGATGCCGACGATCTCGTACAGGAAACGCTCGTCAGGGCGCTTGGCAGCATCGGCCAGTTCAAACAGGGCACCAAGATGAAATCCTGGCTGTTCACGATCATGCGCAACGCCTTCTGCACGCGCTTTCGCCTCAGGCAGCGCGAGACGCTGGGCTCGGAAGAATGCGCCTCCTCGCAAGGCAGCGTGCCGGCCGACCAGGAATGGCACCTGCGTGGCCACGAACTGGAGGCTGCCTGCGGACACCTGCCGGAGCCTTATCGCGCCGCCTTCGCCTTCGTCTTCGTGGACGGGCGCTCCTATGAAGAAGCCGCGGACCATTTCCATTGCCCGATCGGCACTATCAAGAGCCGGGTGAACCGCGCCCGCCGACGCATTGCGCATGATATCGGCTATTATCAATAGGCCTGATTATCGCCGGCCTGGACTTTCGCGAGAGCCTGCGGCTGTCTGAGCTCGCCGATCAGCCGGCGATATTCCTGCTCGGCGCGACCGTAGGAATCGCCGGCGAATTCCTCGAGGCCTGTCCGGTCGCGGACGGTGACCAAGCTGCGCTCCGACCAGATCAGCTGCCTGCCTTCCAGATCATGCAGGGCGGTGGTTATGCTGGCGCGCCTGACGGACAGCATGAGAGCCAGGAATTCGTGCGTCAGGCCGATGTGGTCGCCATCGATACGGTCGTGGCACATCAGTATCCAGCGCGCCAGCCGTGCCTCGATGGAGTGATTGGCGTTGGCAAGCGAAGTGAAAGCCGCCTGTACTATGAATGTCTGGACATAACGGTTCAGGAGCCTGCGCAGAGATGGCACGGCCCTCAGGGCCTCCTGCAGCGGCTCTACGGCGATGCGCGAACCATGGCCTTCCACCTGCACGAAAATGTCGAAGGTCGCGTGGGTGCTGTCGAGGATCGGCGCCAGCGGCACGATACCTTCGCGCCCGACGATGCCGACCTCGCTTGATCGTTCGGCCACCGATCGCGCGACGATCGACGCGATGCCGTCCTCGATGAAATAACAATGTTTCAGCTGATGGCCCGAGGTCGAAAGCGCATAGCCACGCGGCAGGGCAAGCGGTTCCAGGTAAGGGGTGAGATGCCGTGTCGCCTCCTCGTCCATTCTTCCGCGCAATATATTATCGCCGGCTGCATAGATGGCCCTGTCCATGATCTTCCCCTTCGTCGTGTACCAGACTCGATACGACGGCCGAAGTTCCCGATTAGCGCTGATTTTCGCAGGAGCTGTTTCGGCAGTCGATCTCCATGCAGCCTATGCGACCGATGGTTCCGGCTTGTCACCAAATGGTGATCTTTCCTGGAATGCCGGGGCGGGAACTTTATTCGGGTCGCCGTGTTGGGCGCGAACGATCGATCCGGGGCAGCGCCGCTATTCACATGTCAGACTGGACCACACCCCTTTATATCCGGCTTCCGGACCAGGAGAGCCTTATCACCGTTCGCGGGACGGGCCATGCGGCAGCGCTTCTTGCCGACAAATGGCCTGTCACCCACGGCCCGGCCTTCGAGCACGCGCTGGCCTCCTTCGCGGCGGTCTCGGAAGGCCATCTGTTGCCCGACGAGGCGCGGGAAGCCTTCGTCGAAGCGGCGGATGCTGCCGGCGTCGGCTGGCTGAACTATGACGAGGCCTGATATCACGTGTCGCGACGCAAGCGTTGTGGCAAGAGCAGGGCTGCTGAGACGAAGAGGAAGCCAAAAGCCTTCAGCGCCGCCACCACCATATGACCGATTTCCCAGCGATGACGCACCGCTTCGAAATCCGCCGGCAGCGGCCCGGCCGCCCAGAGCGCCAGGACGGCATTCATGGGCGCAACGAGGATGAACCACGCCGCAAGCGCGGCAATGAAAAGAGCCGCCCCTACGAGAGCGAGTGCGACGGACGGCCGCCTGCCGTGCAGAAGGAAGGCAAGCAGGACGGTACAGACAATCGCCGCGAGATCGACCGGCGCACCGACGACGGCGAAATACTCGAACTGGCCGTTGAAGACAGTTGTTTCCCGCCAGAGCTCGGGCGACCAGATGGCGAGCCGCGGGCCTGCCTCAAGAACGTGGGCGTAGGACGGGCCGAGGCTGAGGGCGGCGAGAAAGAGCGTCGCAACGCCGAGACCGGGGATGAACCGTTCCGCACCGCGTGCGCGTGTGCGAGTTTGCTGTCGAGATTCATGTAAGCGCATGGACGACCAGCCCGAGCAGGACGCAGCCGGCGAGGCCGGCGATGAAGATCACGCGCCTCGTTTTCGTGCGCAGGATGATTTCTCCGCCCCGCGCATCCTCGGCGGAAAAGATTCTCGCCTTGGCACCGTCATCGACAGATCCGGATTCTTTCGCTGTCATGGTCATGCCTTTCCTTTCCCGACATTTGCCGAACATCCGAGCCAGCAGCAGGTTCCCGTCCGCCGCGTCCATCCGTCGCCCGGGCCGGAACTGCGGCGCCGATTGACTTGTTCCCGCGAAGGATTAAGCTTTGAGGCATCGCAACCACCATCCGCGCGAATGCCAGCGGAGGGTGCGAGTGGCGGGGCAACCTTGAGGAGGATGAGGTTTGCCGTGGATTACCGTGTTATTCTGCTGATCTGTGCATCCGTGATTGCCCTTTCGCCCGGCAGCGCCGGGGCGCAGGAGGGTGATGCGACAGCGGGTGCCGTTGTTTTCAAGAAATGCGCGACCTGTCATATCGTCGATTCCGATACGAACAAGGTCGGCCCGTCGCTCAACAAATTGTTCGGCCGACCGGCCGGAACGCATCCCAATTTCGCCTATTCGCCTTCGATGAAGGCCGCCGGCGAGGGCGGTCTCGTCTGGGACGAGGCGACCCTGCGCGACTACCTGCACAATCCGAAAGCAAAGGTGAAGGGCACGAAAATGGCCTTTGTCGGCGTCAAGGACGACCAGGAGATCACCAATCTCATCGCTTATCTCAAGCAATATTCCCAGTGACGGATCATAATCCAAATGCCGGGTAGTGGCTGACGGCACATGCCTAAATTGCCGTAATTGCAGATATTTTCCAGTTATGCGATAATAAAAACGGACTTTTGCGGAATACGGTTTCACGGTCGACTGCTCAGGGAGGAGCGGAAATGGCTGTTGTGCTGATCCTTGTCCTTGTTGTCGTCGGCTCCGTGCTGTTCCATGTGCTGAGCCCGTGGTGGTGGACGCCGATCGCGTCCAACTGGAGCTATATCGACAGCACCCTCGTCATCACCTTCTGGATCACCGGCATCGTCTTCGTCGCGGTGATTTCCTTCATGGCCTATTGCGTCTTCCGCTTCCGGCACAAGCCGGGCAACCGGGCGCATTACGAGCCCGAGAACCGCAGGCTGGAAGTGCTGCTTGCCTCGGGAACGGCTGTCGGGGTCGCCGCCATGCTGGCGCCCGGCCTGATCGTCTGGAAACAGTTCATCACCGTGCCGCCCGATGCCGCATCGGTGGAAGTTGTCAGCCAGCAATGGCTGTGGAGCTTCCGCCTGCCTGGCGCGGACGGGAAGCTCGGCCGCGCCGAGACGCGTGACGTGACCCCCGAAAACCCGCTCGGCCTCGACAAGAACGATGCAAGCGGCCTCGACGACATCATCATCGAGGGCGGCGAGCTGCATCTGCCCATCGGCAAGCCGGTGCACATATTGCTGCGCTCGGTCGATGTGCTCCACGATTTCTATGTGCCGGAATTCCGCGCCAAGATGGACATGATCCCCGGCATGGTCACCTATTTCTGGCTCACGCCGACGCGCACGGGAACCTTCGAGATTCTCTGTGCCGAACTCTGCGGCGTCGGCCATCCGCAGATGCGCGGAACCGTCATCGTCGACAGTGACGCGGACTACCAGACCTGGCTTGGTCAGCAGCAGACGTTCACCCAGCTTACCGCATCGTCGGGAGAACCGCCGCCATCAAACTGAGGCGGCGGATGACGGCCGGAGGCCGCATCGGGAAAGGAAGGGAAGAGAGATCATGGTCGAGATTCCATCCGGCAGCATCCCATCCGCCGAAGTCGAGGATGTCGAGCTTTATCATCCGCACAGCTGGTGGACGAAATATGTGTTCAGCCAGGATGCGAAGATCATAGCCGTGCAATATTCGGTCACCGCCATCTCGATCGGCATGGTGGCGCTGGTGCTCTCCTGGCTGATGCGGATCCAGCTCGCCTTTCCCGGCGCTCTCTCCTTCATCGATGCCGATCATTATTACCAGTTCATCACCATGCACGGCATGATCATGGTGATCTATCTGCTCACTGCGCTCTTCCTCGGCGGTTTCGGCAATTACCTCATTCCGCTGATGGTCGGCGCGCGCGACATGGTATTTCCCTACGCGAACATGCTGAGCTACTGGATCTATCTGCTTGCGGTGCTGATCCTGGTCGCCGGCTTCTTCGCGCCCGGCGGCCCGACGGGGGCGGGCTGGACGCTTTATCCGCCGCAATCCGTCCTGTCGGGCACGCCCGGCGGCAAGGACTGGGGCATCCTGCTTATGCTCAGCTCGCTGATCGTCTTCATCATCGGCTTCACCATGGGCGGCCTGAACTATGTGGTGACGGTGCTGCAGGGGCGGGCACGCGGCATGACGTTGATGCGCATGCCGCTCACCGTCTGGGGCATCTTCACCGCGACCGTCATGGCGCTCCTGGCCTTTCCGGCCCTCTTCGTCGCCTGCGTGATGATGATGTTCGACCGCGTGCTCGGCACCAGCTTCTTCATGCCCGCCATCGTCGAGATGGGCGAGCAACTGAAACATGGCGGCGGAAGCCCGATCCTGTTCCAGCATCTGTTCTGGTTCTTCGGGCATCCGGAGGTCTATATCGTCGCGCTGCCGGCCTTCGGCATCGTTTCGGACCTGATCAGCACGCACGCGCGCAAGAACATATTCGGCTACCGCATGATGGTCTGGGCGATCGTCATCATCGGAGCCTTGAGCTTCGTCGTCTGGGCGCACCACATGTATGTCAGCGGCATGAACCCGGCCTTCGGCTTCTTCTTCGCCACGACGACGCTGATCATCGCCGTTCCGACGGCGATCAAGGTCTATAACTGGGTGCTGACGCTCTGGCGCGGCGACATCCACCTGACGCTGCCGATGCTCTTTGCGCTCGCCTTCATCGTCACCTTCGTCAATGGCGGCCTGACGGGCCTTTTCCTCGGCAATGTCGTCGTCGACGTACCGCTGTCGGATACGATGTTCGTCGTCGCACATTTCCACATGGTCATGGGTGTGGCGCCGATCCTCGTCATCTTCGGGGCGATCTATCACTGGTATCCGAAGGTGACGGGACGCATGCTGGACGAGACGCTCGGCCGGATCCATTTCTGGATCACCTTCCTCGGCACCTATGCGATCTTCTTCCCGATGCATTATCTCGGCCTGCTCGGCGTACCGCGCCGCTATTTCGAAATGGGAGAAACGGCCTTCGTTCCGCCCTCGGCCCATACGCTGAACGTCTTCATCACCGTCATGGCGCTGATCGTCGGGGCGGCACAGATCGTCTTCCTGTTCAACCTGGTCTGGAGCCTTTTCCGGGGCAGGGAGGCGGGCGGCAATCCGTGGCGGGCGACGACGCTCGAATGGCAGACGCCGCAGACCCCGCCGGCGCATGGCAACTGGGGCAAGGAACTGCCTGTCGTCTATCGCTGGGCCTATGATTACAGCGTGCCGGGAGCGGCGGAAGATTTCATTCCGCAGAATGTGCCGGCAAGCGGCGGCGTTACACGGGAGGTTCCGGCATGAACGTCATGCTGATCTTCCTTGCCGCGGTGGCCGCCATCATCATCTGGTGGCTTTCCGGGCAGCGGCTGACCTCGAAGCCATGGCTCGAAACGGGTTCTGTGCAGCTGCCGGCGCATGACGATACCGGCCGGCAGCTGTCACCGGTGCCGGCGGTCAAGCTCGGCCTCTTCGTGTTCCTCGGCGTCGTCGGCGCGCTCTTCAGCCTTGCCGTCAGCGCCTATTTCATGCGCATGGCGTCGGCCGACTGGTGGGGAATGCCGGTTCCGCGATTGCTCTGGATCAATACCGCAGCGCTCGCGCTCAGTAGTTTGGCGCTGCAATGGGCCAGACGCGAAGCGCAGCATGGGCGCATGGAAAGCCTGCGGCCGGCCCTCGTGACCGGGCTTGCGCTTGCCGTCTTCTTTCTGATCGGGCAGATCCAGGCTTGGCGGGAGCTGACCGCCGCCGGCTATGTGCTGACCGACAATCCCGCCAACAGCTTCTTCTACATGCTGACCGGCCTGCACGGCCTGCATATTCTCGGCGGGCTTGCCGTGCTCGCACATACGACGGTCAGAGCATTTTCAGCCAAGGTTCAACCCGACAGGCTGCAGCTCAGCGTCGATCTCTCGGCCATCTATTCGCATTTCATGCTCGCCGTCTGGCTTTTGCTTTTCGCGCTCTTTGCCGGCTGGGCGAATGACTTCGTCGATCTCTGTCGCACGTTGCTTAACTAGAACCAGGGGCTGCTCAGGAGGCGCAGATGGCACAGACTATCGGGACACACGACGAAACAAGCCTCAGGCCAGCAGGCCTGCGGGGCGTTGCGGCCGATTTCAGCTCGGACCAGCGCGCCTTCAAGACCGCCTCCTGGGGCAAGGCGATGATGTGGATCTTTCTGCTCAGCGATACTTTCGTCTTCGGCTGTTTCCTGATCGCCTACATGACGGCCCGCATGTCGACGCCGGTCCCGTGGCCCAATCCAAGCGAGGTCTTCGCGCTGCATATCGGCGGCCAGGACGTGCCGCTGATCCTGATCGCGATCATGACTTTCGTGCTGATCTCGAGCAGCGGCACCATGGCGATGGCGGTCAATTTCGGCTATCGCCGCGAACGCGGGAGGACGGCGGCGCTGATGCTGCTGACAGCACTTCTCGGGGCAACCTTCGTCAGCATGCAGGCCTTCGAATGGACGAAGCTGATCACCGAGGGCGTGCGACCCTGGGAAAACCCATGGGGGGCGGCGCAGTTCGGATCGACCTTCTTCATGATTACCGGCTTTCACGGCACGCATGTCACGATCGGCGTCATCTTCCTCCTCATCATTGCCCGCAAGGTCTGGCGGGGTGATTTCGATGTGGAGCGGCGCGGTTTCTTCACCAGCCGGAAAGGTCGCTACGAGGCCGTCGAGATCATGGGCCTCTACTGGCACTTCGTCGACCTGGTCTGGGTCTTCATCTTCGCGTTTTTCTATCTGTGGTGAGGTCGTCATGAGCGAGACAACGGCACATGCGCAAAGCCCGACGGTACAGGCACAGGAACACGGACAGCAGCACCCGATCCGGCTCTATCTGGTGGTCTGGGGCCTGCTGTTCGTGCTCAGCGCCTTTTCCTACATGGTCGATTATCTCGGCATCCAGGGCCATCTCAGGTGGACGCTGATCCTGCTCTTCATGATGCTGAAGGCGGGGCTCATCGTCGCCGTCTTCATGCACATGGCCTGGGAACGGTTGGCTCTGGTCTATGCCATCCTGCTGCCGCCGCTGCTGGTGCTTGTCTTCGTGGCGCTGATGGTTTCGGAAGCGGACTATACGATCTTCACCCGGCTCGCCTTCTTTGGCGCCGGGCCGTAGAGGGCCAGGGAAAGGAAAACGCAGAAAGTTTCAATGCGTTTGTTTTTCCTTCCGGGGCGCTTGCGGGCTGGCTTGCAGGCCGTGATTCCGGCCCTGCGGAATGGTCCCAAGGAATATTTTTGCGTCCTGTTTTTTGTGTGGAACTCTCTGCCACCTCGCGCGTTTGGCAGCATCTTTATGGAGCGATCGGGAGGAGATCATGCAACCGAAGATCGGAACGGATGCCCCTGCGGACCGCTGGATCGGTGCCGTGGAGCTTGCAATCGTGCAGAAGGCTTTCGACAGGCTTTGCGCGGAACGCGGCTTGTCGCGCGACTGCACAGAGGCACGTGAACTCGCGCGTGTGACAATCGACCTTTACCGGCAGGGTGCCGACAGCGAATACAAGCTGCACACCTCGCTGTCAGGCTCCGATTTCAAGACACCGGCCCTGTGAGCGGCCGATGAGCAATGTCGTGACATTCCCGCGCCGGAACCTCAGGTCGCACCACCCATACTATGTCGGCTCGGCGAGGCAGGTGGAAGGGCGGATCGCGATATTGGAGACGATCGCGAAGATCACCGTGCGCGACAGCGCGTTCACGCCCTATGAACAGGCGGCTCTGCTGGCGAAGCTGAGGACCGCCATCCGCGCGGAATGCGTCGCGCACAAGCTGTCGCCGGACGAGCAGTTCGAAACGATGCGTTATGCCGAGCGTCTTCTCGACGATATCCTCGACAGCATCCACGACTGAGGCATCTGCCGTCACGTTTTCTTGTTCCGCCGCAGCCCCGCAGGCACCATGCCGCAGTTGCGGAGCAGCATCTGCTCATGCCAACATCCGGCCATGCTGATCCGACCTGCCAGAGCGGAAGACCGCAGCGCTATATGGACGATCCTGGAACCTGTCATCCGGGCAGGCGAAACCTATACGCTCGACCGCGACATGAGCGAGGCCGATGCGCTCGACTACTGGCTCGACCCCGGCAAGGAAACCTTCGTCGCCGATGACGGCGGCAGCATTATCGGGACCTATTACATCAGGGCCAATCAGGCGGGCGGCGGCAACCATGTCTGTAACTGCGGATATATGACGGCACCCGCGGCGGCGGGCCAGGGTGTGGCGCGCATCATGCACCAGCATTCGCTTGCCCATGCACGCCAGCGCGGCTTCCGGGCCATGCAGTTCAATTTCGTCGTCAATTCCAACGAGCGGGCAGTACGGCTGTGGCAGTCGCTCGACTTTCAGGTGGTCGGCCGGCTGCCCGGAGCGTTCCGGCATCCGACCCTTGGCTTTGTCGACGCGCTCGTCATGTACCGGGATCTTTGACGAGGGGCGCGCTTTACACGTCAGCCTTTGATCAGGGAAGCGTGCGCCTGCCGCGCCGCGCCGCGTTGCGCCCGAGAAACGCGGCGATCGCCACGAAGAGCACTGCAGTGCCGAGATTCCAGCCGAGCACCATTATCGTTGCGTCCAGCGGATGAAACATGGCGAGCGCCGAGGATGTGATACCCGAGACGGCGAGGCTGCCAATGAGCGCGACTGAGACCGGCCGCAAGAAGGCGACATAGCCCAGCATAATCAGCATCAACAATGTGAGCGGAATGCTGGTGACCACTAGCGTCAGCAGGCAGCCGGACGCCGCTTCTACGGCAACGGCGCCCGGTGGCAGCGCCACCCAGCCGGCAAAACACTGATAGCCGATATTGGCCATCCAGAGGACGAGGGTCGGGAGTGGCAGCAGCATCCACCGGCGCGATTTATCAGGAAGGCTGACCATGAAGGTGGCGATGGCGGCGAGAATACCCGTGGCGAGCGATGACAGCATGCCCGTCAGGAAGACGATATCGGTCATGCGCTCGGCAAATTGCGGCCGCAGGCCATGGATCATGGTCAGGATGCCCATCAGCACGAAAGCGAGTGCAAGCCAGAGGGCGGCGCGCAGCAGAGGCGGCCGCAGCCGTTTCACCGGGCTGACATTGTCCGCGAGAGAACGGATGAGATCGGCGGTTTCCATTACGGCTCACCACGATCAAGCAGGATCTTGCGCAGGCTTTTCAGCGCCCGGTGCGTCGCGACCTTCAGCGACGTGATCGACATTCCGCTTTCGCTCGCAGCCTCCTTCAGCGACATTTCCTTCAGTTTCAGCATGTTGATCGCCTGCTGCTGGGCCGGCGGCAGGTCGCTGATTGCGCCTTCGAGTTGAATCCGGTTGGCAGCTTCCTCGATATTGTCGCTGGTGACAACAGCGTCATGTTCGCTCGACAGCGGAAATTCATGGGCGCGCTGGCGGCCCTGCCGGCGCAGCCGGTCGAAGGCGCGGCGGTTGGCGATGCCGACGAGCCAGGGGGCGAAGGGCCGCGTTGGATCATAGGTTTCGCGGATCGAATGGAGGGTCAGCAGGATATCCTGAACCGTATCCTCGACGTCTCTCGGATCGCGATGATAGCGCACCGCCAGCGAGCGCAGATAGGGCGTGATCTCCTGCAGCAGGCGAAGATAGGCGGCGCCATCGCCATCCTGGGCACGGGCCATCAGGATCGTCCAGTCGAGATCGCGGTGGCGTGTGCTCCTGATGTCGGAGCCCGCCGGCCGGGAGGAGACGAGTTTCAGCCGGTCGCCGCGCTCCTCGCTCATGCAGGCGCGCGCCTTTCGCGCAGGCGGGCAAACAGGCGTGACACGAGATAGTCGAGCGACAGAGGTCCGGGGCCGAGCGCCACGACTGCGAGCGCAAGGGCTGCCCAGTAGAGGTGAAAATTCACCCAACCGTCCGGAAAGACCAGCTGGATCACTCCGGTCATGATCAGGAGCGCAAGGCCGACGAGGCGCGTGGCGAGACCGGCCAGCAGCAGGACCGGCAGCACGATCTCCGAACAGCCGACGAGAAAGGCGACCGTATCGGGGGCTGGGAAGCCATAGAGGTTGCCGAGGATGTGCAGCTTGAACTGCTCCTCGAACAGGAATTGCGTGCCGATCGAGAGCTGCAGGAATCCATCCCAGCGGGTCAGTCCCGAACGCAGGAAGGGCAGGGCAAGCGCGATGCGCGCGACCGGCGGCGCGACGGCGATGCCGATCAGGCCGACGATGTCGAGAAGCCGCAGGTAAAGTGCGGCGGGCGTAAAGCTCTTGTCTGTCATGCGCTGCCGTTCCCGGATGTGATGGCAAAGGTGGTGAAGGCGCTGGCCGCCATCAGGCCGGAAAGGCATGCCGGCAGATCGAAACGGGGGCTGTCGCCCAGCGCCTGTTTCATGGCGTCGATCATCGTCCGTCCCTTGCCGAGAGCGGTGATGAAAACGGCGGCGCCCGGCGGCAGCGCGCGCGCTTCGACATCTGGACCGGGGCGAAGGAGCAGTGTGTCTTCGCCGCCTGCCGATATATCCACTTCCGCCGGCTCGCCATTGGCGATGTTCATCTGCCAGATCGTCAGCGCCGGGAAGGAGGAGCGCACGATGCGTAGCGACGGATGCAGCGTCACGCGCATATATGGCAGGTCGCCCGCCCTGATCCGCGTGAAGGCGGCGCTCTCGATCGGTTCGGCCTCGGCTGCATGATAGGCCTCGGCCCAGGCCCGCTCGATGCGCGCCACATCGGCAAGGTAGGGCAGACTTGCAGCCGGTTCGAAGGTTTCGATGAAATCGGCAAAGCCGCGGCCATAGTCGAGCATGATCGGCGAGGCCGGCGGATCGAGCGCCACATAGATGCGTCCCATGGCGAGGAAGAATTCCTCGCCGACGATGCGCGCCACGGCCGGAAACGCATCCTTCAACGTTGCCGTCAGGCCGGCGACCACATTGTTGCGATAGACGTTGAAGCGCTTCAGGCTGGGCCGGCCGTCTGGCCCGACCAGACCTTCGGGCAGGGGCTGCGCGGGGTCCAGAAGAGCAGCGGCAAAATCATGCTGGCGTTTGGCGGTCGAAGGTGTCGTCGGCATCATCAGGTCCCCCGCGTGACGACATTGCGCCAGAACCGGCGCAGGTTATCGAGACCGCCGGCGGTGGAGCTCCAGAGCGTGGCGTCGGCGATGAGGAGATCGCCGCCGAAAAGGCCGGGACGGGATTGCAGCATCGCATCGAAAGTGGAGCGGCCATCCCGCGTGAAGCGATGCGAGGGAGCATCAGGATCTATCTTCTGGCAGGCGATCACATCGAGCTTGTCAACCGCTTCGCGGAGCCGCTCGAAATGCGGCAAATGCGGATGAAGGTTGAAGCTCGTCACGCCCGCAAGCAGCCCATGTCGGTCGAGATCATGCTCGACTGCAATCGGGCTCGGCGATCCATCCGGTTCGCTTGCCGGGTGGAGGCCGAAGCGGTTTTCGACGGGCAGACCGAGGCCGGAGAGAAGCGAGCGGGCAAAGCCGCCGAAGCGCTGCTGCGGCGGAATGGTGCGGTCGCCATGATGCAGGAAATGTTCCGTCTGGATTTCGGTGCGGTCAGCCGCCGCTGCATCTTCGACATTGCCGATATCGTGATGCGGACAGATGAATAGCATGTTGCCGGGCTTCGAAAGAAAGGTTGCGACCGCCTCGATCTCGCTGCTGTCGGCCCGCTGGCCCGTGCGCTGGGAATCGAAGGAGATGACGATGACCGTGTCGGCACTTTCGAGAATCCGGGCGTCGAGCCTGACGGTCGCGCCTTCCTCGCCGCCGCGTTGCATTTCCAGCACTGCATGGCCGGTCTCGGCCTCTGCCTGCTCGACGAAGGCCTCGAAATTCCTGCGCAGGATTTCGTCGAGAAAGCCGGCGATGCCCTGGTCGAAACGCTCGGGGTCGGAAAGCTCCTCATAGTGCGGATAGAGGATACGACGGCTTTCGAAGAGGGCCGGGAAGCGGTTTTCGATAGTGCCCAAGGGCGCTTCGATTTCCCGCGAGCGATTCCAGGCGTAGTAGACAGCAACTCGGTGGCCGGTCATGGATCAACCCTCATTCGGCGGCCGTGCGTATCGGCCCGGATGCGGCCTCACGCATCAGGGCTTCGGCGCGGGCTGCTTCACCGGCCAGAACCGGCCACTCCGGAAGGTCGGCATCCCATTCGATCAGTGTCGCCACCGGCCCGATGCGGGAGAGCACATGGGCGTAAAGATCCCAGACGATGGCATCGACGGGGCGGTCATGGGTATCGATCAGCAGCGGCCGGTTTTCCTCGTCGGCTTCACGCGCATGGCCGGCCAGATGGATTTCTCCGACATGATGCAGCGGGTAGGCATCGATATAGGCGATGGGGTCCCAAAGCTGGTTTGTGGAGGCGACATAGACATTGTTGACATCGAGCAACAGGCCGCAGCCCGTGCGACGCACGATCTCGGCAATGAAATCGATCTCCGACCAGGTACTTTCGGCAAAGGCCAGGTAGGTCGAAGGGTTTTCGAGCAGCATCTGCCGGCCGAGCACCTGTTGTACCTCGTCTATGTGGCCGGCGACGCGAGAGAGTGTCTCATTCGTATAGGGCAGCGGCAGGAGATCGTTGAGGAAGCCGGCATCATGCGATGACCAGGCAAGATGCTCGGAAAAGAGTGCGGGCCGATAGCGCTCGTTCAGCGCCTTCAGCCGCGAAAGATGCTTCCTGTCGAGGGGCCGGTCGGCGCCGATCGACAGGCCGACGCCGTGCAGCGACAGCGGATAATGTTCGCGCACGGCGGCGAGATAGCGATGCGGCGGGCCGCCTTCGCCCATGTAGTTTTCCGCATGCACCTCGAAGAAACCGATATCGGGCAAGGTCTCGATGATATGGCTGTAATGCTCTGCCTTGAGGCCGATACCGGCGCGGGGCGGCATCTTTCTATCAGGGAAGGCAACGTCTGGATTTTGCATGAGGCACCTGGCATCGGTCTGGATGGGACCGACCCGCGTTGAAGCGGGCCGGTCTTTTCGGGAGGCAAGTCTTCGGAGGATGTCGGTCCTCGGGGCAGTGTTCCGGCGGGCGGTCATCCGGTTCTGCCCGAGCAGGCCTCCCGGATCGGCGTCGGATCAGACCTTGGGAGTGAGGCTGCCGGCGCCCTTCGGCGTTGACATCGTCGTGCAGGTGCCCTTCGGAACGAGCTTGAAGGCATTGCCCTGATAATCGACGGTGCTCGTGCCTGCGCAGGTCGTGCCGGCGCCGGCATAGCAATCGTTCTGGCCCTTCAGCGCCGTGCCGAAGCAGGGCTCGACCTTGCCGGATTTGACCAGGGCCGTGTGTTCCGCCTGGATCTTCTTCTGCGCGTCGGTGAATTCTTCCGCACCGGCCGGCAGGGTCGAGAGGGCGCCGATGGCGCTGGCGAAGGCGCCGACGACAAGCGTGGACAACATGCGATTGGACATTGTTATTCTCCGGTTTTCGATGATGGACAGAGGACTGTTCAGTCGTCTGGGCGGTGTGACCCGCCTGTCTTGAAGTTCGCTCTGGCGGCCGAAAGGTTACCTGTGCCGAGTGGCTGTTCTGATCCGCGCCAGGATGCTCACATTTTGCCTTTGCCAGAGGCGAGTTTGCGTGCAACGACCGTTGCCGGATGGATGGAGGGTGGCTCGGCAAGCAGCGGCGGCACGCTCGCAAGGATCAGCTTTGCCGCTTGCCCGCTCATATGCGCATCGCGGCTTTCAGGATCAGCGAAGAGATCGACGAGGAAGATCAGGTCGGGATCGGCCTCGGAGCGCAGCACGAGCCATGTCGTCGTGCCGGCCTCGGTTTCGACATGCGGCAGCGTGTCTGCAATCAGGCGCGCAAGCTCTTCTCCGCTTCCGGTCCTGGCGCGGAACGGAATGACGGCGGCAAGTTCGTTCATCGTAGATTCCCCTCAGTGGCCCGTCCGAGCCATTAAGGGTGAAAAATCCGGGTCAGTATTGAAGGGTGTTGCGGTTTCTGGTGTCGGCTTGCTGCCGCCTGACGTTCAGTTCACGCAGGAATGCCGTAGACCGGTATTTCGCCGCTGAGCCCCCGTAGAAAAGCGGTTCTGCCGTGCAGGCTGCGACCACGCGCGGCAAGCAACGTGCGCGCTTCCTCATCCTCGACCACAGGTGTCGTTGCAAAGATCATGTCCGGGGTGGCGATCGTCTGCAGGCGCGAGGCAAGATTGACCGTCTGACCGAAATAATCCTGCCGCTCGTTCATCAGCACGGCAAGGCACGGGCCGCTGTGCAGGCCGACCTTCAGGAACAGGTCGTCGCGACTGTCGCGCCGGTTGAGTTCATCGATCACCTTGCGGATGTCGAGTGCGGCGGCCACGCCCTGCGCCGGGGTTGGAAAGGTTGCCATGATCGCATCGCCGATGGTCTTGACCACCGCGCCGCCATGGGCGGAGACGACCTGATGCATGAGCTGGAAATGCGAGCGTACCAGATCGAAAGCGGCAAGGTCGCCGATCCGCTCATAGAGTTCGGTCGATCCCTTCAGGTCGGTGAACAGGAAGGTCAGGCTGGTGATCCTGAAGCGCTGGTTGAGATCCAGAACATTGGTACGGTAGATATCCCGGAAAGTCTGGTGCGTGAGCAGCCGCTTGGCGGTCAGGACAGGCACGCGTCGCGTCAGGATCGCTTCCAGCGTCTTGCCTGCGATCCAGAGGATCGGCATTATCCTCCGGTTCGTCCGGTTTTCGAGATCGAGCATCAGAGGGCCCGGTGCCACCCGCAGCGTTTCGCCGGCCTGGTGCGCATCGTCGAGCTCGATCGACAGGCGCTGGCCCTCGGCCGGTTCGCCGCTCACTTCCAGGAATCGCGAGCTGTGCGTCACGGGATCGAAGAGGATCGCCACGCCCTCGCGCATCTCAACCTGGCGGCCCATGCGCGCACCCGGCGCAATCTCGAACGCGTCGAGGACGACCTCGCTGACGATGGGCGCGAGATGCTCGGGCAGATCGCTGCCTGAACTCCAGAAAATCTGCCGCGTATAGTCCCAGAGCGGCAGGCTGTCGGGATCGTGGGCGGCGATGTGGCGGATGCGCGGGTCGACCGTGAAGGTGATCTCTACGGTCTCGTCAAGCGTCGGTTCGCAATCGAGCGCACAGAAGGAACAATTATAGTGATGCTGGTCGATGCCCTGCAGCGACTCCGCCTGATAAAGCACGCCGCCGCAGCTTTGGCAGACGACGTTCCAGGAGAGTTCGAAAAGGCCGTGCTGGGTGGCATGCAGGAAGGCGGCGATGCTCTCCTGCTCGCCGAGCCCGTTCGTGCGCGCAAAGGCCAGCGGATTGACGCGGTTCAGGCCAAAATCCGGCGCTTCCTCAATAAGACGCGCCATCGCGGCGGCAACGGTTTCGTCGACATGCTGGCGCACGGCCATGACGCGGTTGGCTATATCAGGCATCGCTCATCCTATCAGAGTGCGGCCCGAAAAGCGGGGCCGAGAAGAACAACAATAGGTCGGCAATGGCAGGCAGGCGACCCGTTTATTTTTTGCCTTAAAGTAACCTTTCGTGCGCTGGAGCGAAACACGGACCGAACGTCCAGGCGGCCGCATGCTTCAAGCACAGTAGAGTCCTAGTTCGGCGGGCGCCGCCGCAGCCGACGTCCGTGCTCGCGCGCAAAAGCAGCGGGCGTGCCGCCCGTCAGGCGGTGGAAACGCCGGGTGAAATGGCTTTGGTCCGAATAGCCGGTCGCAAGGGCCACTTCCGCCAGCGACGTATCGGTTTCGGCAATCAGCATCCGGGCGCGCTCGATCCGGCGCTGCTCGACGAAGCCGATCGGGCTGACGCCGGTACTTTGCTTGAAAAGCCGGGCGAAGTGAAAGCGGCTGACATTGACGAGGGCGGCCAGTTCCGCAAGCCCGATCATCCGGTCGAGGTTGTCCTCGACATAGCTGGTGATGCGCTCGATCTCGGTTTTGCCGAGGCCGGGCAGCGTACGGCGCTCCGCAATGCCAAAGGCGTTATAGGCCCTCAGGAGATGCGCGGCGAGGGCGGCGGAGACCTGATCGACGATCAGCGCCTGGGCGGGATGGGCCTGCTGCTCCAGTTCGGCAAGCAGCACGAGCGCCATATGCTCGATCAGCCTGTCGCGGGTTTCGAATATATTCCTGATTTCGATGCCTGCCGCTGCGCGCGACCCAAGTTCCTCGCCGGCCGCCGCCACCAGTCGCGCCGGAACCCGCAGCCGCGCCGATGTCGGCGTGCGGCCCTCCCAGGTCGATACGCAGCCCGCCGGCATCAGAAGCGACATGCCGGCCGAAATCGTGCCCTCATGGACCACCCCATCGCGCCGCTGGACCAGCCGGGCGCGGCCGGAGGGGCAATAGGAAATCAGATGGTGATCGAGAGCCGGATAGGTCTGTGAACAATCGAGCCGCGGCCGATAGAGATCGACCGTCACTCCGCTCCATCCCCGGTCCCGTGTCGTCGCCAGCGGCCTTCGCGGCTTGATGTCGACGATCTCTTCGATGGAGACGAGCTTTTGTCCTGACGGCGAAATGGTGTGCAGCTCGTTCATGACGGTTCGGCCAATCCAGGTTGCGCTGGGGTCAGGGTAGAGGTTTTTGGCGGCGGGTTGAAGTGTCCTGCTACCAGAAATGCAGGTGGCAGACGGGCAGGGCGCTGTGGGCCGGAGACCTTTTTTCGCGGATCGGTTCTCGTCTGCTGAAAAAAAGAAAGCCGGCCTAAGGCCGGCTTAGACGAACGCGGCTAAACAGGGGATACTGAGCCGGTTCCTTGCATTTCGTGACTGACAATAATTTTCACTGCAATGCCGAGGGCAGCAGAAGGCGTAACGAGATCGCCATGAGGGCGGCTCCGCAAAGGGGTGGGCGGCGGGCGGAGACCGGTGCTGTCCTCGGGCTTCCTTATGAAGGACGAACATCACCGCTTGATGACATGGGCCTCCGGCAGACGATTTTCTTTTGATCGTCCGATCTGGGCTGTGGACGGGCGTCCCGGCATTGTCGGCGGACAGGCTGATGGTGTGAATTCAGTGTTCGGCCCGCCCGGGATGTCAAACTTTCACAAAGGGGCTATATAGCGGCCGAAATCGCACGAAATCCGCAAAGAGCCCCTATGGCACCGATCATTTCCGTCCAAAATCTTACCAAGACCTATGCAAATGGCTTCCAGGCGCTGAAGGGCATCAATCTCGAAATCGAGCGCGGCGAAATCCTGGCGCTGCTCGGGCCGAACGGGGCGGGCAAGACGACGCTGATCTCGATCATCTGCGGCATCGCCAATCCGAGCGGCGGCACGGTCGTGGTCGACGGACATGATGTGGTCAAGGATTTCCGCGCCACGCGCACCCTGATCGGCCTGGTGCCGCAGGAGCTGACCACCGACCAGTTCGAGACGGTGTGGAATACGGTCAGCTTTTCGCGCGGGCTGCACGGCAAGAAGGCCAATCCCGCCCATATAGAGAAGGTGCTGCGTGACCTGTCCCTCTGGGACAAGAAGGACAATACGCTGCGCCAGCTCTCGGGCGGCATGAAGCGGCGCGTGCTGATCGCCAAGGCGCTGTCGCACGAGCCCTCCATCCTCTTCCTCGACGAGCCGACGGCGGGCGTCGACGTGACGCTGCGCAAGGACATGTGGCATGTCGTCGAGCAGTTGCGCGCCTCGGGCGTCACCATCATCCTCACGACGCACTATATCGAAGAGGCCGAAGAGATTGCCGATCGCGTCGGTGTCATCAACGGCGGCGAGTTGCTGCTCGTGGAAGACAAGCAGGCGCTGATGGCCAAGCTTGGCCGCAAGCAGCTGATCCTCGAACTCAACGACCCGCTTGAGGAACTCCCCGATTGCTTTGCCGGCAACGGCTTGTCGATCGAGGCCGAGGGCAATCGCCTCGTCTACGAGTTCGACACCCGCAACGAGCACGAGAGCGTGGCGTCGCTTCTGACGCGGCTTGGCCAGAACAACATCCATTTCCGGGATCTCTCGACGCGGCAAAGCTCGCTCGAAGACATATTCGTATCGCTGGTAGGAGCCGCAAAATGAACTTCGAGGCGATCAAGTCGATCTATTATTTCGAGATGTCGCGCACGCGGCGCACGCTGCTGCAGAGCGTCATTTCGCCCGTCATTTCCACCTCGCTCTATTTCATCGTCTTCGGCGCTGCCGTCGGCTCGCGCATCCAGGAGGTCGAGGGCGTCTCCTACGGTGCCTTCATCACGCCCGGCCTCATCATGCTGACGCTGCTCGGCCAGTGCATCGGCAACGGCTCATTCGGCATCTATTTCCCGAAATTCACCGGTACGATCTACGAGATTCTCTCGGCGCCCGTCGCAATGACGGAAATATTGATCGGCTATGTCGGGGCGGCGGCGACCAAGGGGCTGATCATCGGCGTCATCATCCTCTTGACCGCCAATCTCTTCGTCGATGTCCGCATCGAGCACCCCTTCATGATGGTTCTGTTCTTTCTGCTGACGGCAATCAGTTTCAGCCTGTTCGGCTTCATGATCGGCATCTGGGCGACGAATTTCGAGCAGCTCAACCTCATCCCCATGCTGGTCGTGCCACCGCTGACCTTCCTCGGCGGCAGCTTCTACTCGATCAACATGCTGCCGCCCTTCTGGCAGGCGGTCAGCCACTTCAACCCGGTGCTCTACCTGGTCAGTGGCTTCAGGTGGAGTTTTTACGGGATTGCGGATGTGAACCCGCTGGTCAGCCTCGGGATGATCTCGCTGTTTCTGGTGGTTTGCCTGAGCACGCTCGGGTGGATCTTCAAGACCGGGTACAGGCTGCGGAACTGACGGGGGACCGCCACCGGCAAAATCCGTACAGGCGGCACAAAGTTGTTCACATTTTGTTCGCGAATGCTAGTCTGACCTCGCTGTTACATGCGGAGGAGGAGAGTCGTGGCGGAGCAACAGACGAAGTTCGAGCGGTTCAAGGCGCTGCATCAACGGGATGAGGCATTTGTCATTCCGAACCCATGGGATGCCGGCTCGGCGCGGATCCTGGCAGGCCTTGGTTTCGAGGCCCTGGCGACGACCAGCGCTGGCTATGCCTTTTCGAAGGGCAAGCGGGATTCCTTTGCGAGCCTGACGCGCGGCGAGATCCTCGACAATGCCGCAGAGATCGTCGGGGCGAGCGATCTACCCGTATCCGCCGATCTCGAGGACGGGTTCGGCGCAGCACCCGAGATCTGCGCCGAAACGATCCGGCTGGCCACTACGGCGGGGCTGGTCGGTGGGTCTATCGAAGATGCGACAGGCGATCCGGCAAGGCCGATCTATGATCTCTCGCACGCCGTCGAGCGGGTCCAGGCGGCGGCAGAAGCGTCGCGGAAACTGCCTTTCCTGCTGACGGCGAGGGCAGAGAATTTTCTCTGGGAGCGGCCCGATCTCGATGACACCATCAGGCGGCTGCAAGCCTTCTCGGCAGCAGGCGCCGATGTGCTCTATGCACCCGGCCTGCCTGATATCGACGCCATCCGAACCGTCTGCGCTGCCGTGGACAAGCCCGTCAATGTGGTAATGGGGCTGAAGGGGCCGCGCTATAGCGTTGCCGAACTCTCGGCGGCGGGCGTGCGCCGCGTGAGCGTGGGCGGATCCTTTGCTCGCGCGGCGCTCGGCGCACTGCTGCGGGCGGCCGAGGAGGTGAAATCATCGGGGACCTTTGGCTATGCGGCCGAGGCGATCCCGGCGGCCACGCTCAGCCGACTCATGTCGCAGGAGAAGCGGGGCGACCGGGAGTAGGGCTGGATCGATGGCATCTCATTGCGGATCGATAAGGGCTGACAAAATCCCGATGTCTGCCAGTCAGCCCTTCTTCTTGCCGTACCGCGGGCGGAAATCGACAAGCAAAGACTTCAGTTCGAGTTCGCGTACGCGTCGGGCCGCTTCATCCGGGCTCACCCAGTCCAACACGCGCTGGCCGACCTCGCGGAACTGCCCCTGCGTGCGGTCTACCTCGATCTGGAAGATATCGACGATGCAGGGAACAACGTCGCCATCGTCCAGTTCCTTGAGATAGGTGTAGCGACCGACCGGCTTTTTGCTGACCGTCCCGCGCACGCCGGCTTCCTCCCAGGCCTCGATGGCGGCCGCCTCATGCGGCTTCTTCTTTTTCATCGGCCAGCCCTTGGGAATGATCCAGCGGCCGCTGTCGCGGGTGGTGACCACGAGGATTTCGATTTCGCGATGATCGCTTTCGGGATCGTTGTTTCGATAACGGAAGCAGAGAGCGCCATATTGCTGGCGAAAGGCGCCGGAGAAAAGCTTCTCGGGCCTTTCGGCAAGTTGCTTCAGTAGCGGCTTTGGGGTGGCGGCGCGAGGTTTTGCGCCTTTTTTGCTGGATTTCATGACATCAAGCATTGTCAATTTCTGCATTTTCGATCAATTGCCTGCGACGTTTTATGACAGATTTGTGACAGTCTCTTGTGACTGCCATGTCCGCTTCAGGAAGGATCGCCCGAGATGATGAGCGTGTTTCGCAAGATGATGCCGCGGGAGGACCGCTTCTTCGACATGTTCTGCCGGCATTCGGAAACGGTCGTCGCTGCCGCGCATGCGATGGAAAGGCTGCTGAAAGGCGAGGCGGTTCAGGAAAATTGCGATCGGATCATCGCGCTCGAGGACCAGGCCGACGACATCACCCGCGAAGTGCTTGTGGCCGTCAGGCGCAGCTTCATCACACCCTTCGATCGCGGCGATATCAAGGACCTGATCCAGTCCATGGACGATGCCATCGACATGATGCACAAGACGGTGAAGATAATTCGCCTGTTCGAGCAGACGAGTTTCGACCCGCTGATGCAGGACATGGGCGGGGAGATCGTCAAGGCAGCGGCCCTGATGGCGGAGGCGATCCCGCTTCTCAACAAGATGGGCGCCAATGCGCAGCGGCTTGCCGTCATCGCCGAGGAGATCACCCGGGTCGAGGGGCGTTCCGACGAGTTGCATGACGAGGGGCTGAAGGACCTCTATCGCCGGCATGGGGCCAGCGGCAATGCCATGGCCTACATGATCGGCAGCGAGATCTATTCCAATCTGGAAAAGATCGTGGACCGGTTCGAGGACGTGGCCAATGAAATCAGCGGCGTCGTCATCGAGAACGTCTGATGGAAGCCTCTCTCTCCCTTCCGCTGCTGATCGGGCTCATCGGTGTTGCGCTGTTCTTCGATTTCCTCAATGGGTTGCATGATGCGGCAAACTCGATTGCGACCATCGTCTCCACCCGGGTCCTCAGGCCGCAATATGCCGTCGGCTGGGCGGCCTTCTTCAATTTCATCGCCTTCCTGTTCTTCGGCCTTCATGTCGCCGAAACGCTGGGCACCGGCATCATCGATCCGGCCATCGTTTCCCCGCAGGTGATCTTTGCGGCGCTGATGGGGGCGATCGTCTGGAACATCGTCACCTGGCTGTTCGGCATTCCTTCTTCCTCCTCGCATGCACTGGTCGGCGGGCTCGTCGGGGCAGGGTGGGCGAAGGTCGGCTTCAGCTCCATCGTCTGGAGCGGCCTGTTGAAGACGGTTGGCGCTATCTTCATGTCGCCGGCGATCGGCTTCCTGCTGGCGCTGTTCTTCGTCCTCGTCGTCTCCTGGCTCTTCGTGCGCCAGACACCGTTTGCCGTCGATCGCACCTTCCGCTTCATGCAGTTCGTCTCGGCATCGCTCTATTCGCTCGGCCATGGCGGCAACGATGCGCAGAAGACGATGGGCATCATCGCCGTTCTTCTCTTCAGCCAGGGTCAGCTTGGCCCGAGCTTCCATGTGCCGCTCTGGGTGGTCATTTCCTGCCAGTCGGCGATGGCGCTCGGCACGCTCTTCGGCGGCTGGCGGATCGTGCATACGATGGGCTCGAAGATCACAAGGCTCAATCCGATGCAGGGTTTCTGCGCCGAGACCGGCGGCGCGCTGACCCTGTTTGCGGCGACCTGGCTCGGCATTCCCGTTTCGACGACGCATACGATCACCGGCGCGATCATCGGGGTGGGAGCAGCGCGGCGTCTTTCGGCCGTGCGCTGGGGTGTCGCCGGCAATATCGTCATCGCCTGGGTCATCACAATGCCGGCTGCCGCTGCCATCGCCGCCGCCTGCTATGGAATTGCAAGCCTGTTTGCCTGAGGTCAACGGCCACCGGATGCATCGGATACCTTAATTTTAGGGGCTACTATTTTCGATCCGATGTTGCGCTCTATTCTCCATGCAAGGAGAAGGCGAAGACGAGCGAAAGATGCATCCATACAGGCATTTATCGGAATTGAATGTGGAAACCCCGGCAAGGACAGGCCGCCGCGGGGTCGATCAGTGCGGTGTCATCTGCTGCCGCGTGGAAAGGGGCGGGAGGCTGAGCGTCCTGCTCATCACCAGCCGCGATACCGGACGATGGGTGATCCCGAAAGGCTATCTCCAGAAGAAGGAAAAGCCCTATCGCTGCGCCCAGCGCGAAGCATCCGAAGAGGCTGGCGTCAGGGGCAAGGTCAGGAAGAAGCCGCTCGGCTATTACAGCTATCTGAAGGACCAGGAGCAGCCGCTGACGGTTTCGGTGCATCTGCTGCGGCTAGAGAGCGAGACCACGCATTTCCGCGAATATGGCGAGAGGCAGAAGATCTGGATTTCGCCGGCGGACGCGGCCTCTCTCGTCGACGAGCCCGAACTGCAGGAGATCTTCCGCGCAATCGATGCGGACAATCCGCTGACGTCGCAGGACCGGCTGAAACCCCATCGCATCCATGGACGGCGACCGCGGGCTGATGCAGCCGTGTCGCTCGCCGCATTGCCAGGATTGACCTGATCGCCGCCGCCCTGGCGGGCAGGCGCAGTTGCAAAGGCCCGCCATTGCGGGCCTTTGCGTTAAGAGACTAGCGGGGACTGCCGGTTGCAAGAGGCTCCCAGGAGAGCTCACGGTCAGGGACGGCTGAAAGGTCGACCATCACCTCGACGCCGGTCCTGATGCGCCGCCGCAGGAGGCCGGCGCGATCCGGATGCGCCCGGAGCAGGCCTTTCTCGTGGAGCGTCTGCAGCCGCGTGCGCGACATCTCCAGCCCGGAGGCCAGCAGGCGGTCGAGGCGTATGCCGGCAGGCAACGACACAGCCAGCTCGATCTCCAGTCGCGTCCAGCCGGCAGTCTCGCGCAGCACCTCCCTGACGAGGTCGAATTCCGGAAATTCGTCGATGCGCTCGGTCTTGCGTTTCAGGGCTTCGATGTTGAAGCTCTCCGTCCGGATCCAATCCGGATCGTTGGACTGCAGCGCGTGCAGAATGGCCGGATCGATATCGCGGACATTCTGACGCTCGAAGAGCGGCCGGTTCCAGGTCTTGTCGCAGGCCAGGCATTTGTAGATGAGCCAGGCATCCAGCCGGCGGCCATTGGCATTGAGCCGGATCTTGTCGCTGGATCGAAAGGCTCTCAATCCGCCGCATCCGCCACAGGCAATCCAGGGCTGGGGAGCGGTTTTCGGCGTTACGGTCCATCGGACCCGTAGGGTATCGCACATAAGTCTTGGTCTTCCGTTCGGAAGTTCACCAAGATGGCGCGAGAGAAAGCCCTGTCGGGCGCGGCGTGGCGATGCTTTTGGGTGGCTGAAGAGCAGAGACAGCGGGGCTGTTACTGGCGATCGGAACAATGCCAAACCGGTCTCTTGCCGCCACCCGATGAACGTATTCATACGCCGGCAGCCATAGTCGCCAGGCCGTACGGGTGAAACTGGGTTGAGACCGGTTCTTACTTAGGCAAAGTCTACCTCGATGCGCCAATGCTCTTCGAGCGGATCAATAGCAAACAATCGGCGGGAGAGGGAGACGTACGGCGCATGGCAGAGACGAAGGCTGCCCCATGCGGCATTTCTGCAACTTCCCGCTGAAGCTCTATCAAAGCTCCTGCGCCGTCGGGCGGAAGAGGATTTCGTTGATATCAACCTCCTCGGGCTGGGAGATCGCGAAGGCGACGACCCGCGCGAAACTGTCAGCGGGGATGGCATAGCGTTCATAGAAATCGGCGATGCCGGCCGCGACATCGGCCTCGGTAATGCTCTGCGGCAGTTCCGACTCTACCGCACCGGGCGAGACGATCGTCGTGCGAATATTATAGGGCTTCACCTCCTGGCGCAGGCCCTCGGAGATGACACGCACGGCTGTCTTGGTCGCCGCATAGACCGCGCTTCCGGGGCGGACCTTGTGTCCCGCGACCGACGAGACGTTGATGATATGGCCGCTCTTCTGCGCCGTCATGTGTGGAAGGGCGGCGGCAATGCCATAGAGCACGCCCTTGAGGTTCACGTCGATCATCCGGTCCCAATCGTGGATCTTGCCGCGCTCCAAAGGCGAGTGCGGCATCAGACCGGCATTGTTGACGATCACGTCTATCCGCCCGTGCAGGCGCACGGCCTGATCGACGAGATGTTTGACCTGCCCGGCCTCGGTCACGTCGGTTTCGATGGCGGAGCCTTCGGGGAGGCCGAGCTCACTGGAGAGCGCCTTCAGGCGGTCGATCCGGCGCGCGCCGAGCACCACCTTGGCGCCGGCATTGGCGAGATGACGGGCGGTCGCTTCGCCGAGGCCGCTGCTGGCGCCGGTGATGACGACCGTCTTTCCCTTGATATTGTCAGTCATGGTAATTCCTTTCAGTGCTGGCAGCCTATCGGCCGACGCGGGCCTGCAGGTGGGCCGGGTAGCGATCTCCCTGCACGGTGACACCAGACAATGCGGTCTCTATTTCCTGCAGATCCTGTGCCGTGAGTTCGATCGCTGCACCGCCGATATTCTCCTCCAGCCGGTGCAGCTTGGTGGTGCCGGGGATCGGCACGATCCATGGCTCGCGGGCGAGCAGCCAGGCGAGCGCGATCTGCGCCGGTGTTGCCTTCCTGGCGGCGGCGATCCCACTCAGCACCGCGACGAGGCCCTGATTGGCCTTGCGGTTCTCTTCCGAAAAGCGCGGCACGACATTGCGGAAATCCGTCTTGTCGAAACTGGTGCTCTCGCTGATCGCGCCCGTCAGGAAACCCTTGCCGAGGGGGCTGAAGGGCACGAAACCGATGCCGAGTTCTTCGAGCAGCGGCAGGACCTCCTTTTCGGGCTCGCGCCACCAGAGAGAATATTCGCTCTGCAGGGCGGCGACCGGCTGGACGGCATGGGCCCGACGGATCGAATCCACCCCGGCTTCCGACATGCCGAAATGCTTGACCTTGCCGGCAGCGATCAGCTCCTTCACCGCGCCGGCAACCTCTTCCATCGGCACCTCGGGATCGACGCGATGCTGGTAGAAGAGATCGATCCTGTCAGTACGCAATCGCTTCAGGGCGGCGTCCGCGACCTGCCGAATGCGCTCGGGGCGGCTGTCCTGACCCTTGCTGGAATCGCCGTCCCGAAAGCCGAATTTGGTGGCGATCACCACCTCTCCGCGGAACGGTTCGAGTGCTTCGCCGAGCAATTCTTCATTGGCTCCCTGGGCATAGGCTTCCGCCGTATCGAAAAAGGTGACGCCATGCTCGAAGGCAGTGCGTATCAGAGCAATCGCCGCATGCCTTTCCGTTGCCGGGCCGTAACCGAAGCTCAGGCCCATGCAACCAAGGCCGAGGGCCGAGACTTCGGGACCATGCGTTCCGAGTTTGCGTTTCTGCATCATCGTGTCTCCATTCGGTGATATTCGTCGTCCGTGACCTTTTCCATCCAGTCGACCGGACTGCCGTTGAGCTTTTCGGCAATGGCGATATGGCTCATGGCCGTTGTTGCAGTGGCGCCGTGCCAGTGCTTTTCGCCCGGTGCGAACCAGACGATGTCGCCCGGCCGGATTTCTTCGATCGGGCCGCCGTCACGCTGTGCCCAGCCGAGCCCGGAGACGACGATCAGCGTCTGGCCGAGCGGATGCGTGTGCCAGGCGGTGCGTGCTCCCGGCTCGAAGGTCACGGTGGCACCGCCGACCCGGTCGGGATCGTCACTGTCGAAACGGGCGTCGAGCCGCACAGTGCCGGTGAAAAAGGCTTCCGGCCCCGGAACCGAGGGTGCGAAGCCGCTGCGCTTGATCTGCATGGGCGTATCCTTTCCTGCCGATCTTCATTTAGCGGCTACGCAGTTCTGCGATTAGAAGCTAAAATCCGCATGAACCTATTAGGGTAGCTTATGAATGACCCGGACCAATCTCGACGATATCTCCGCTTTCCTGACCGTCGCGCGCGAGGGCAGCTTCACACGGGCCGCCGCCTTGCTCGGCGTTTCGCAATCGGCTCTCAGCCAGACGGTACGCGCGCTTGAAGAGCGCATGGGTCTGCGGCTGCTCACCCGCACGACGCGCAAGGTGTCGCCGACGGATGCAGGCGAGCGTCTGATCCAATCTGTCGGGCCTCGGCTTGAGGAGATCAGTGCGGAACTCGCGCAGCTATCGGCCCTGCGCGAAAAACCCTCGGGTAGCGTGCGCATTTCGGCGGGCGAACAGGCAGCCGAATTGGTCCTCATGCCGGCCGTGCAGAAGCTGTTGCCGCAATATCCCGATATCGCGATCGAAATCGTTGTCGATAACGGCCTCACGGATATCGTCGCCGAGCGTCTCGATGCCGGCGTGCGGCTCGGCGAACAGGTTGCGAAGGACATGGTGGCCGTGAGGATCGGCCCGGATGTCAGAATGGCCGTCGTCGGCTCCCCCGACTATTTCGAGAGGCGAAGCCGCCCGCGGACACCGCATGAGCTGACGGAGCACAATTGCATCAATCTGCGGCTGCCGACGGCCGGTGGTTTCTATGCCTGGGAATTCGAGCAGGGCGGGCGCGAGTTACGCGTGCGGGTGGAGGGCCAGCTTGCGGTCAACAGCGGCGCGCTGGCCGTCAAGGCGGCCATTGCCGGTGCCGGTCTCGCCTTCGTGCTGGAGGACCGCGTCCGCGACGATCTCGAAGCGGGCCGCCTGACCCGCGTGCTCGCAGACTGGTGCCCACCCTTTTCCGGCTTCCACCTCTACTATCCCAGCCGGCGCCATCAGACGCCGGCCTTCGCCATAGTGGTGGATTCCTTGCGCTATCGCGGCTGAGAGCTGAAACGTCAACAGTCACGAGAAAAGAAAGCCGGGGGCCGGCAACTGACGGATAACGGCCCCCGCGAATGACTCAGGCTATGTGCTGAAGCTGGACTTCGCGATTGTGCAGGAAGCAGGCCTTGGTGAAGAGCCCGAGGTCGAGCTGGTTCGGCAGACGCACATCCCCAAGATCCGGCAAGCCCTTGCCGCCGGCCTCGAAGGACCGGTCGATCTGCGAGATGAAGGCCAGCACAACCCCCGTATTCCGGGCGAAGCTTTGAAGGGCCAAAACCTGCTCCGACAGGGCCGGCTTGCTGCGCTGCTGGTCGAGAAGCTGCAGATAGTCGATGACTGCGACTGTTCCCCGCGGCGCGCCCGCGAGATGGCGGATGATATAATCGGCACTGATCTCATCCGAGGTGACGATCTCGATCCTGTCCCCGATTGCTTCGCCTTCGGGCAGGGCATGGATGCGGTTCATGCTCTGCTGATGGGTATATTCGAGCGTGAAGAAGGTTGCCCTTCGTGCCTGGCTGACGGCATCGAGCAGAAGCTGCAGGCCGAGCAGGGTCTTGCCGTGGCCCGGACGGGCGGCGATCAGCAGCAGATCGCCATCTGCCAGTTGCGACAGCATGGATGATGCAGATGGCTCATGCTGGGAGGAAAGCAGGCTCCAGGCGGTAAAACCTTCCTCCTGCGCGATACGATCGAGCGCCTGATGAAGCGGGATCGTATCCGTACGCGCCAGCAATTTCGCCCGGCGCTTCAGCTGATAGATGGGTGCAGACAGTTTCATTCAAACCTCCATTGCGAGCCGGAAACGCAACCCCTCCTTATGCGGTGCTCGAACAGATGGTTCGATGGTGGATTGCCCCGCATGGACGATGCTTTCCCGGATGGAGGGAGGAGGCTTGGGTCGAGCCTTGCCCAAGAGGTAGCGAGCGGCGCGATTCGCGGCAAGCTGCAAAATTCAGCGGTGTTTCGGGCGCTTGCTTCCTTCGCGCTCGCATGATCCCGCTGAGTGAATTTGAACCGCATCGCGCCTGCGAACTGGCTGAGCAAGCGGCCCGCTCGTCGGCTCGATCCCCCTCCAGGCACCGGCCGCGCTTGCTGGAATTCACTGAGATCCGTCTGCGCGTCCATGGCAGGTATCCGCTCGTGAACTATATGTGACGGGGGAGGAATGTCCTTGATGTCGAGCATGCCTGTCACCTGCGAGGTGCGTTACCGCCTCGACCCGAAGAAACGTATGGAATTCGAAGCCTATGCCGAGGTCTGGGTCCGGCTGATCGAGCGTTATGGCGGAACACATCACGGCTATTTCATGCCGCGCGAAAAGCCGGAAGGCGCGGGTTTGAGCTTTCCGGGTGCAGGGGCGGATGGGGCAGGCAATATCGCAATCGCTCTTTTCACCTTTCCGGACGAGCCGACCTATCTCGGCTACCGCGCCAGCGTCGCCGCCGATCCGGACAGTATCGCGGCCAATGCGCGCTTCGGGGCCGATCCGCCGTTCAAGAGCTACGAGCGCCTGTTTCTGCGACCGTTGCCGCGCAGCGAATAGATGGCGAGAGCAGCTGTCGGCGGCAGGAACTCGTCTTCCGTCCCCGACAGCAAACAGACAGCTTCGCCGCGCTACCCGTTTGCCGTCGCCCGCAAGGGGCTTCTGCAAAAGGGTAAAATCATGAAGCTGAAACTGGTCGCCGCTCTCACAATCCTGTCGCTCTCGCCCGTCTTGGCGCTTGCAAGCCCGAGCTGCACGAAGGAGCCGAAATCCAAATGGATGCCTGAGGCCGCAATGAAGGCGAAGATCGAGGCCATGGGCTACAAGGTCAAGACTTTCGAAATCACCGGCAATTGCTACGAGATCTACGGCAAGGACAAGAACGGCGAACGCGCCGAGGTCTATTTCAATCCGGTTTCCGGCGATATCGTCCAGAAGGGCGATTGAGCGATGACAGCCATCTCGTCGAAGAAGGAGGGCCAGGTGCCCTCCGATGCCGCCGGGCAGACGATCAGGGTGTGGGACCCGGTCGTCAGGCTGTTCCACTGGACCATCGTCGCAGCCTGCACGCTCAACCTCTTCATTCTCGAAGAGGGCAAATACTGGCACCGCATCACGGGTTATGTCGTCGCTACGGCAATCGTCATTCGCATCCTCTGGGGGTTCGTCGGTACAAAACATGCTCGCTTTTCCGATTTCCTGCCGACGCCGCGCAGGGTGATGGAGCAGATCTTTGATATGATCGACGGCAGTGAAAGACGTTATCTTGGTCACAATCCGCTGGCATCGGTCATGATGCTGCTGCTGATGGCATTGCTGGCGGCAACGGTGCTGACCGGCTGGATGACGACGCTCGATGCCTTCTGGGGCGAGAAATGGCTGGAGAAACTGCACGGCACGATCGCAAACGGCATCATGGTGCTTGCCTTCGTCCACGCGGGCGCAGCCATCATCGAAAGCTGGAGGCACAGGGAGAATCTCGTCTGGTCGATGGTCACGGGTCGAAAGAGGGCATGAGGATACTGCTGATCGAGGACAGTTCCCGGCTTCGCGAACTGCTTTGCGAAGCCATCCACGACGCCGGCTGGAAGATCGATGCCTTCGCCCTGGCACAGGAGGGGCGGCTTGCATTGCAGGAAGCGGACTATGACCTGCTGCTTCTCGACCTCGGCCTGCCTGATGAGGACGGGATCGCATTTCTGAAATCGCTCCGGGCCGCGAGGGTCCAGATGCCGGTCCTGGTGCTGACGGCGCGGGGCGCGGTCGACGAGCGCATCGCCGGGCTCGATGCCGGCGCGGATGATTACCTCGTAAAACCCTTTCACAATGGGGAATTGATCGCCCGCATCCGCGCGCTGACGCGCCGCGCGCCGTCAACCATCATGCCGGTCCTGGAATTCGCCGCCCTTCAATACGATCTCGCCTCGCGCCAGGTGATCTGCGCCGGCGACGAGATTGCGCTCGCGCCTTCCGAAAAGGGCCTTCTGGAACTGTTGATGCGCAACGGCGGGCAAGTGGTGCCCAAGCCCAAGATAGAACATGCGTTCTCGGAATTCGGCGATGAGCGCAGCAGCAATGCCGTCGAACTTGCCGTTTCCCGGCTGCGCAGAAAGCTTGAAGGGCATCCGACACAGGTGCTGATCGAGACCGTCAGGGGTGTCGGATACATGATGCGGGAGGTGCGTGCATGAGGCTCTCATCGCCGACACTGGGCGCGATCCTGACCCGGCGTATCGCCTTCTTTGCGGTTCTAGCCATGGTGCTGCAGCTCGCCGTGATTTTTTCCGATTACTATTGGAATGTCGGGGAGCTTTCGCGGCTCTTCGTGGAGCAGGAGACCGAGCGGCTCGCCTCCGGCATTGCGGTGGAGGACGGCGCCATCCGCTACCGACTTCCCGATTCTGTCGAGGGACGCTACGGGCAGGCGCAGACAGGCTATGTGGCCCGCATCCGCGAGGCCGACGGCGGGTTCGTCTTCCAGTCCTGCGACGCTGCCTGCGAGAGCCGCTTCCTGCCGCCTGATGTCAACCCTCCGGATTTCTGGCTGCGGTCGCTCGAGCCCGGCAAACCGCTGACGCTGGTAGGCGGAAGGGCCTTCATGGTGGGCGAGCGGCGCTTCGTCGTCGATGTCGCGACGATGGGCGATCCGCAGGATGTCGTGTCGGATGTCCTGTGGAACGAGGTGATCGAGCATATGATCGTGCCGATGAGCATCCTGCTGGTGCTCGTGCTCGGCGCCACCCTGCTTTCCGTGCGGCAGGCGCTGAAGCCGGTGCGGATTGCGGCCGACGCGGCCGAACGGATCGACCCGATGGATTCACGCTCGCATCTGCAATTCCAGGAGATGCCGCGCGAAGTCGCCCATCTTGCCGAGGCCGTCAACCGGGCCTTCGAGCGTGTCGGCGAGCTGATGAAATCCCAGAAGATATTGACATCGGGCATCGCGCACGAAGTGCGCACGCCGCTTGCGGCAATCAAGCTGGAGCTCGGCCATATCGACCATCCGCGGGCGCGCAAGGCTGAGGCGGATCTCGACGATCTCGTACGTTTCGTCAGCCAGATCACCGCGCTGGCACGGCTCGATACATTCGATCACGGCATGTTCGAGGAGGTCGACCTTGTCGAGCTTTCGTCCAGCGTGGTGGAACAGCTGGCGCCCTGGGTTTACGAAAACAATCACTCGCTGGAATTCTCGGCGCAGGTCGATGCCGCCATCGTGCAGGGTGTGCCGGCCCTGCTGAAGGACGCCGTTCGCAACCTGATCGACAATGCCGTTCGCCACACGCCTGCCCATACCGGCATCGTCGTGCGGGTCAGCAATGATCTGATTCGCGTCGAGGACCGGCATCCGGCAGGCGTGAGGCAGGGCGTCGATGTCGCCGCACGCGCCGACGGGATGGGCATCGGGCTTGATATCGTGTCGCGCATCGCTGCGATACACAGGGGTTCGCTTCGCTGCTCTGCCGGCAGGCAGGGTCATGTCTTCGACCTCGAGATCGGCACATAGCCGCATCTGCGCGTCGCGCTTCTTTCCTCATCATCCGTTCATCGGAGAGTTTCATGATCAAATGCGTCGTTATTTCCGGCTGCTCGGGCGGCGGGAAATCCACATTGCTCGAAGAGCTCTCCCGGCGCGGCTACGCCACCGTCGAGGAGCCGGGACGCCGCATCGTGAGGGAGGAACTAGCCGGGCAGGGTGCTGCCTTGCCCTGGGTCGACCCGGCGGCCTTTGCCCGGCGGGCGATCGCGATGGCGCTCGAGGATCGGAAACTCGCTCAAGTCCAGCCCGGATGGACGTTTTTCGATCGCGGCCTGATCGACGCCGCTTCTGCCCTGCAGGCCACGACCGGGAAGGCGATGCTGGAGACGCTGCGGGATCAACGCCCTTATCACCACACGGTGTTTCTGACGCCGCCCTGGCCGGAAATCTATGTCCACGACCCCGAGCGGCGGCATGGTTTCGAAGAGGCGGTTGCCGAATATGACCGGTTGACCACGGCCTATCCCGAAATGGGCTACGACGTCGTCATCCTGCCGAAGGTCGATGTCGCCGCGCGAGCGGACTTTCTGTTGGGCCGGCTGCCGGAACTGTGATTTTTTCAGGAACCAAGTTCGACGCGGCTCGTTTCTTATCCAACGCGGCAGCCTTGTCCCCCACTCGAAGGCTCATCGTTCCCAGCGATCGCTGCGTTCACTCCTGCAAATGAAAACCCTCGGTTCCACTCCCGGACCGAGGGTTCTTTTATCCCGACCGAAATCAGGTTCCGGAATTATCTGCCTTCCGAGGAGGCTCTGAGATACCCGAGCACGGCGAGTCTTACGCGCAGCGCCAGCCCGTCCCGGTCTTCTTCGCCATGCTCGCCGGCGGCGTCGATCATGCCCTTGATGATTGCCACTGCATCGCGTGCCGCGATATCGATATCGGGCTGCGGCGGCATGTCCGGGCGCGCCAGCGTATTGCGGGTGAGTTCCAGGAAGCGGTGCTTGATGCGATCGGTTTGCGCATCGAGCGGCAGGCGGGCCTCCTCGTAATCGAGCAGGCGGGCAAGGGCAGGGCGTTCGAGCTGCTGGCGGACGCAGGGGTCTATCAGGGCGGAGAGCGCCGCTTCCCCCGTCGGCTCGCCGGCAGCGCTTTCTGCATCTCCAATCAGTGACATGGTCTGCCGCAGGATCAGCGCGCCGATCAGCGCATCCTTGCGTGGGAAATACTGGTAGAGCGAGCCGATGCTGACGCCGGCCTTTTCCGCCACCGCATTGGTGGAAAAACCTTCATGGCCGCGCTCCTCCAGAATGCGAGCCGCGGCCTCGACGATCACGCTGACCGTCGCAAGCGAACGAGCCTGTCTGGGCGCTTTTCTGGGCGAGGATCGGCTCTTGTAGGGGCTTTCGGACATTGCTGGAACGGGCCTTGAAATGCGAGTAGCGGGAAGGCGAGTTATCGCTCACATTAGATCCGTCAGATCAAGCGCACAAGCGGTCGCTCAGCAAAGGGATTTGGAAACTGGAACGCATCACCGGGAGCGGTGACGCGCATATCCCTTGCCGTGCCTGCGATCGACCGCGCCGGAACAGAACGGAGAATTGTCCATGTCAAACGAGATCAAAACCGCCATCGTCACCGGCGCATCCAGAGGGATCGGCGCGGCGATTGCCAGACCGCTCGCAGCCGATGGTTTCCAGACCGTCGTCAATTATGCGGCAGGCGCTGCGCAGGCAGAGGAAGTGGTCGCCGCCATCACGGCAGCCGGAGGCCGGGCGCTAGCGGTTGGCGCAGATGTCTCCAGCCCGCAGGCAGTTGCCGAGCTCTTCGAACACACAGAGGGGAAATTCGGAACCGTCGACGTGCTCGTCAACAATGCCGGCGTCACCACCTTTGGCCCGCTTTCAGAGGTGAGCGATGAAGACTACCAGCGCCTGGTCGCCGTCAACCTGACCGGTACCTTCAACGGCATGCGCGAGGGCGCAAGACGCCTGCGCGAGGGCGGCCGCATCATCAATCTGTCGACCAGCATCATCGGCCATTATTCGCCGGGCAATGCCGTCTACACCGCGACCAAGGCGGCGGTTGAAGCGATGACGCATATCCTCGCAAAGGAGCTCGGCCCCCGCCGCATCACGGTCAATGCCGTGGCGCCCGGCCCGGTCGCGACCGAACTGCTGCTCTCGGGCCGATCCCCGGAGCTGATCCAGCGCCTGACGAATGAAATCCCGCTCGGCCGGCTCGGGCAGCCCGAGGATATTGCGCAGATCGTGTCGTTTCTGGCGAGTAGCGAGAGCGGCTGGGTCAATGGGCAGGTGATCAGGGCGAATGGCGGGCGGAATTGATAGGCGCTAGGCCTTTCCGGAGCGCGCGATCTCCGCGCGCATCCAGCTCGAATCGCCCCAGGTCGACAGCCAGATCATCAGATCAGTGAGCGCGCCAATGACGGGCAGTAGCAGCTTGTGGGCGAGCCCGCGCCCTGTCTGCTTTTCCTCGGCCTCGCGCAGATGCGCGAGTTCCTCGTCCTGGATCGAAGCGATGAGCCCATGAAGCTCAGGATCTCGGTTCTTCACGAAGGCCAGTTGATCTTCGAGATGGCGATGAACGGTACTTTCCACCGCCTCGGTGCAGATCCAGACCATGTTGCGCCCACCAAGGGCCGTGAGAAATCCCAGGACGAAACCACCGAGGCTCCAGAAGGCCATCACACGGCAAGGCCTGGCGCTCCTTGGCGGCATGGCCTCGCGAAACAGGCGGCAATGCCTGATCTCGTCTTCCCGCATGTCCTGAAGCGCCGGGACGATATCCGGAAACAGCCGGCGCGCCATCCAGATCTGTGCCCCATAGATGCGGATGGCGCCGAACTCGCCGGCATGATTGACCTTGAGGATACGCCTGACGGTGATCGCCGGATCGCGCTTGCTGACGATATCAGGCAGATTGTCCATGATCCATGCGCGCCCCAGCTTCGGTGTCAGTAGTAGGCAATACGACCACCGCGATCGTCAATGGCTGGGCACAGCCTATGAGGCGTATTGTCGACCAGGCCCCCGTTTAATGACCTCGCAAGAGGGTCTGACGGACCGGGCGGCATTCCCTCCCGAAGCTTGACACGAAAAACGGCGGCGCGCATAAAAATCATATGGGGTTGCGATCACCCCACGAGGCGACATGCCGAAGAATCGCGTCCATGAAACCGAACACCGGAGGACGCGTCATGCCATCATTTCTCGAAATATCTTCAGACAAATTGAACCGTATCGTCGGCACACCCAATGCGCCTGTCATCGTCGATGTGCGCATCGAGGAGGATTTCGCCCGCGATCCGCGGCTTGTGCCGGGCTCGATCCGCAAATCTCACACCGATGTCAGCGAATGGGCGGCAGGCTTTGCCGGGCCGGTGATTGTCGTCTGCCAGGCGGGCGGCAAGCTCAGCCATGGGGTCGCCGCCCACATCAGGCATGCCGGAGGCACCGCGGAAGTGCTGGAAGGCGGCTTCGAGGCCTGGATCAGGGCCGGCGGCTCGGCCGTGCCCGTCGACAGACTGCCGCCGCGCGACCGGGAGGGCCGGACCGTCTGGGTCACGCGTGCGCGTCCGAAGATCGACCGCATCGCCTGTCCCTGGCTCATCCGGCGTTTCGTCGATCCCTTGGCGGTCTTTCTCTTCGTGCCGACATCGGACGTCGCCCTGGTTGCCGATCGCTTCGGCGCCGTGCCGTTCGATATCGACGAGGTCTTCTGGAGCCATCGCGGCGAGCTCTGCACCTTCGATGTGATGATCGAGGAATTCGGCCTTGCCTCAGAGCCGATGTCGAGGCTCGCGAGGATCGTTCGCGGCGCCGATACCGCCCGACCGGACCTTGCCCCTGAAGTGGCCGGGCTGCTCGCCGCTTCGCTCGGCCTGTCGCGCATGTTCGTCGACGATCTCAAACAGCTCGATGCCGGCATGCTGCTCTATGATGCCTTCTACCGCTGGTGCCGCGACGCCACGGATGAAACGCACAACTGGCCTTCCGCGAAAAAGGGAGGCTGACATGAGCAGTGCCGTTACCCATGCGACGCCCGATACCGAGGCGTCGCCGAACCCGCATGGCGTCACGTTCAGCGAGGCCTTTAGCGTCTGGCTGCGGGTTGCAGCCCTCAGCTTCGGCGGACCGGCCGGGCAGATCGCCGTGATGCACCGCATCGTCGTCGATGAGAAGAGGTGGATCGGCGAGCAGCGTTTCCTGCATGCCTTGAATTACTGCATGCTGCTTCCGGGACCTGAGGCGCAGCAGCTTGCCATCTATATCGGCTGGCTGATGCACCGGACCGCCGGTGGTCTGGTCGCGGGCATCCTGTTCGTGCTTCCGGGCTTCCTCTCCATTCTGGCGCTCAGCTATCTCTACGTGAGCCTCGGCAGTGTCGATGCCGTCGAGGGCCTGTTCTTCGGCCTGAAGGCGGCGGTGCTTGCCGTCGTCATTCAGGCAGTCGTCAGGGTCGGCGGCCGCGCGCTTAAGAACAGGGCAATGATCGGGATCGCGGCAGCCGCTTTCCTGGCGATCTTCGTGTTCCATGTGCCTTTTCCCGTCATCATCCTCGCCGCTGCCATCGTCGGCTTCCTGGGATCGAAGTCGGGTTCCCGACTTTTCCAGGGTGCCGGCGGGCACAAGGCAGCCGGCGGCGCGGCTCTGTCCGATTCCGATGCCCTGCTCGGAGAGGAGATACCTCTGCATGCGCGACCGAACCTTCTGTGGTCGCTGAGGATCTCGTCGGCGCTCTTGGCACTCTGGTTGCTGCCGATACTGCTGCTCTATCTCTTTCTCGGACCCGACGACATCTTCACGCAGATCGGCGTGTTCTTCAGCAAGATGGCGATGGTGACTTTCGGCGGCGCCTATGCCGTGCTCGCCTATGTCGCGCAGGAAGCCGTCCAGCACTATGGATGGCTGAAGCCCAACGAGATGCTGGATGGTCTGGGCATGGCGGAAACGACGCCAGGTCCGCTGATCATGGTCCTCCAGTTCGTCGGCTTCATGGGCGCCTATCGCGATCCCGGCAGCCTCGGTCCGATGACGGCAGCCACGCTCGCCGCCATCCTGACGACATGGGTGACCTTCGTTCCCTGTTTCCTTTGGATCTTCCTCGGCGCGCCGTTCATCGAGAAGCTGCGCGGCAATGCTGCGCTGGCCGGTGCGATGTCGGCCATCACCGCGGCCGTCGTCGGTGTCATCCTCAATCTCGCGATCTGGTTCGGCCTGCACTTCCTGTTCCGGCGCGCCGCGGTTCACAGCCTCGGACCTTTCTCGATCGAGCTGCCCGTCTGGGCGTCGCTGTCGCTGCCATCGCTGCTGTTGAGCCTTGCGGCAGCGATTGCGATCTTCCGGTTCAGGCTGGCGGTCATTCCGGTCCTGCTCGGCTGCGCCGTCGCCGGGATGCTCTGGCCGACTTGAAGCATCGACGGCGCGCCGGAATCCGCATCATCGGAAAAACCGATGGCGCTATCGGTTTCTTCCGTTTTTCTTGCCGCCCGGCACGCGGCATCTGCTCTTCCAGACAAGAAGGAGACGCAGATGACTGATATCAATTTGGAAGGCGCCGGGATCATCATCGTGGGCGGCAGTTCCGGCATGGGGCTGGCGCTGGCGCGACGGCTGCTGGCCGAAGGGGCGCGGGTGACGATTGCCGGGCGCAGTGCGGCGAGGCTTGAAGCGGCGCGGCAGACGCTCGGCGACCCTGCTGATCTGAACACGGCGGCCCTCGATCTCACCCGTGAAGAGGAGATCGCGGCCTTCTTCCGTGATTGCGGGCCGGTCGACCATATCGTCAGCACGGCGGCGGATATCGAGGGAGCCTATCAGTTGCTGCCGGATCTGCAGCTTGCGGCGGCGCAGCGGGTCGTCGAGAGCAAATTCTATGGGCCACTGCTGCTTGCCAAATATGGCGCGCCCCGTCTGCCGCCGTCTGGCTCGATCACCTTTACGTCGGGGGTTGCCGCCTATCGGCCGGCGGCGCGCGGTTCCGTCGTTGCGGCCGTCAATGCGGCGCTGGAAGGGCTGGTGCGGGCGCTCGCGGTCGAGCTTGCGCCTCTGCGCGTCAACGCCGTGTCACCGGGCTGGGTGGATACGCCAATCTGGAATTTCGTTGCCGGCGATGCCAAGCAGGCAACGCTGGAGGCCATGGCGAAGCGGCTGCCTGCGGGTCGCGTCGGTCGGCCTGATGATATTGCCGACGCGATCCGCTTCCTCATCGGCAACGGCTTTGCCACAGGCACTATCCTGCATGTCGAAGGAGGGCATCGGCTGGTCTGACCGACCGCAGGTCCTCGCTTGCCATGGCAATCAATGAAGAAATCGCCGGCGGCTGCACCCGCCGGCGCCGCCACAGCATGATCAGCGACGCGACGGGGGTATCACCTGGCCAGGGCAGTTCCACGACATCGCCGCGCTCTGCGGCCGGAGTGACGGCCAGACGCGGGACAAGACCGTAACCGGCGCCGGATGCGACGAAGCGGATGATCGTCTGGACGCTGTCCGCCTGGGTGACGATATCAGGTGCGGCAATATCTGCCTCGGCAAAGGCAGTATCGAAGAGCCGGCGATAGACGCAGCCGGTTTCGGTGGCGATGAAGGGCAGGCGGCTCAGGTCAGCGAGGTTTCCGGGCGGCATCGCCCGGGTATTGCGGCCTGCTATCAGGGTCAGCGGCTCGCGCGAGACGAGGCGCGTCTGGAACCGTCCATCCTGCTCTCCGCGGTCGAAGGTGAAGGCGATGTCGATCGAGCCGTCTTCCAGCCGCCGCTGCAATTCACCGCTGCCGCCGATCTTCAGCGTCAGACCGATAGCGGGATTCGTCCCGCGAAAACGCGACAGGAAGCCAGCGAGCTTTTCCGCTGCGATGGTTTCGAGCGTACCGATCGTCAGGGCCTGTTTCTCAAGACCGGCAGCTGCGCGGATTGCGGTCTTTGCTTCGTCGTTCAGGGCAAGGATTTCTTCGGCATAGGATTTCAGCACGTCACCGGCCGGTGTCAGGGTCACGCCCTGCCGGGACCGCTCGACAAGCGGGACGCCCAATTCCTCTTCGAGCGCCTGCATCTGATCGCTGAGGCTCGACTGGGCGAGATTGGCCTCGCTTGCGGCACGGGTGAAATTGCCATGTCTTGCGACGGCAAGAAAGGTCTTCAGTTGGCGTGGGTTCATCGCGAGCTCCGTGCGCTCCGTGGCAAGGATGGGCACTCCTATATCAGGCGGCCTTGCTCCGAGGGAGTCTCCGGTTGGCTGGAATCCTTGCGTCGAGCCCCGCAATATTGACGGCAGACACATGCTTGGCCAAACTTAAAACCGTCTTCGCAAGCGACAGGGAGCCTTGCCGATGCCATCTGAGACATCCGTGATCGATTGGCTGCTCGCCTCCGACCCCGCCATCCGCTGGCAGGTGCTGCGTGATCTTCTGGACGCGCCCGAACCCGTCTGGTCCGCCGAACGGCAGAAGGTCGAGCGCGAGGGATGGGGCGCCAAGCTATTGTCCTTTCAGGATGCAGATGGGCAATGGGCGGGCGGTTCCTTCCTGCCCAGCGATTTCACGCGCGAGGAATGGCAGGCAACCGGCCAGCCCTGGACGGCAACGAATTTCTCGCTGACGCAGCTTCGCGAATTCGGCCTCGACCCGCGCTCCGAAAGCGCACGGAGAACTGTCGCACTCATCGGCGCCAATTGCCGCTGGGACGAGGGCGGACAGCCTTTCTGGGAAGGAGAGGTGGAGGAATGCATCAATGGCCGCACCGTTGGCGACGGCGCTTATTTCGGCGTCGATATCTCACCCATCGTGAAAAGATTGCTCGGCGAGCAACAGTCGGATGGCGGCTGGAACTGCGAGCGGGCGAATGGCTCGTTGCGCTCCTCTTTCCATACGACGATCAATGTGCTGGAAGGACTTCTCGAATACGAGCGGAGTACCGGCGGCACCGAGCAATCGCGCGAGGCAAGACGGTCGGGCGAGGATTATCTCCTGGCGCGGCACCTGATGCGGCGTCTCAGTACCGGTGAGCCGGTCGACGAAAAATTCATGCGGTTCCTGCATCCGAACCGCTGGCGCTTCGATGTGCTGCGGGCGCTCGATTACTTTCGCGCCTCAAGCCTGCAGACAGGGGCTGCCCCCGACATGCGGCTGAAAGAGGCAATTGAATACCTCCGGCTGCGGCGACTGGAAGATGGTCGCTGGCCGCTTGACTGGCGCGTGTCCGGCAGGGCCTGGTTCGTCATGGATGACGGCGAGGGAGAGCCCTCCCGCTGGGTAACGCTCAGGGCGCTCAGGGTGCTGAAATGGTGGGACAGCCGACAGGCTGAACATGCCGCTGCGTGAGTCTGCCGCGACAGCCGGCATTATCCCGATAGATCAGTGATTTATGCCGGCGTGCTGAAGGCTGAAAGTCTGGCATCGAACTCTTCCATCGTATCGAGAAACCAGCAGGTCGTGCCGCGATTGGCTTCAAGAACGAAGCTCTGCAGCGCGTTGCTTGCGGCAAGCTCCGCATCGATCCTGCCGATGATGGCGACACGAACCCGGTAATTGACGAATTTCTGGATCGCAGCACCTGCAATGCCCGACCGGAGCGTCAGGAAACCCTCCGGCAGTCGGGGTATCGGCAGCACGACCCAATCGACGGCTTCGCCGAGTGCGTGGCCGATCAGATCGTTGATGCCGCTTTCAGCCGATAACGGCTTGCCATCGGGATTGCGCAGGAGCACGCGAAAGCCGTGCAGGAGCTTGATATCGTTGCTCACGGAATGTCTCCCTTCGGGTCAGCGGAGCGCCTTCAGATAAGCGTCCAGGCTGTTCAACAGTTCCGCCGTATCCGACGGCGTACCGATCAGAATGAATTTCTGGAGTTGCCGTTCCGCGTCATAGGCGGCGTTGAACTGCAGGGCGTGCGGACGGCGATGCCGCGAGATCAGCATGGCCTGCATCAGCACGGTCAGACGGCTCGACATGTCGGCGGAGAGATCGGGCACTTCGACGATGCTGGTGACATAGACCTCGGCCTGCAGGGCCGGGGCGCTGTTGCTGACACCGGCGAAGGCTTCGAGGTCGGAGCGCAGAATCCGGTAGGATTTGCCGATGCGCGTGGCGCGCAAGCGCTCTTCGCGGATGAGCCGCAGCACGGTCTTCGGGTGCAGTTTCAGCCGCTCGGCCGCCTGTTCAGCGGTGTAGAACTCTTCCGACATGGTCCGTATTATTCTCTATCCTGATTATCTTTTGCAATAATACGGAATATTTGGAATTAATCCAGATCGATATTCGCCTTGATGCGGATCAATGCGGAATGCCGAGCAGCAAACCATGCTTCAGCCAGCAAACTGAACGGAGCGAGGCATGGACGGGGCGATCAGGAAGACGATCCAGGCGATCCTGGATGGGCAGCGGATCATGAGCGTTGCGACACTCCGGCCTGACGGATGGCCACAGGCGACAACGGTCGGTTATGTCAATGACGGGATGACGCTCTATTTTCTCTGCAGCCCGGACAGCCAGAAAGCCGCCAATCTGGCGCGGGACAACAGGATGTCGCTGACGATCAACCCGGATGCAGGCCAGCTGATGCAGATCACCGGCCTGTCGATGGCGGCCTTTGCCGAAAAGGTGGAAGACCCTGACGAGGCCGACAGGGTGCTCCGCATGATGCCGGCGAAATATCCCGTCCAGCAGAATCTGGCGATCGCCATGCCGACGCGGGATCAGATCTGTATCTTCCGCGTCGTGCCGAACGTGATCTCGGTGCTCGATTATTCCAAAGGTTTCGGGCACGCGGATCTCGTCACGCTCTGATGCAGCGTGAAGGTCAGCCGCCCTTGGTGACCTTGGCAGCGCCCCAGAGCGAGCCGGGATTAGCACGGTTGGGATGGAGCGCCAGGATGGCGTCGAACAGTTCCCGCGCTGTCGTCGTTTCCAGTTCAAGCCTGTTGAAATCACGCAGATATTGCTGCGTCTGGTCGATGATATCGGGGTTGTCGTCATTTTCGGGGATCTTGTGGCCGGCGACGACGGCCTGCGGCTTCAGCTCTTTCAGCCGGTCCAGCGTTTCGATCCAATGTTGCCTGCTCTCGCGCGTGGTTTCGCCGAGGTAACAGTGAATGCCGTTATAAACGACGTCGCCACCGACGATGAGCCCGATCGAGGGAACGTGCAGGGCCGTCGAGTGCGACATGTCGGTATGGCCCGCATCGATCGGGATCAGCTTGTGGCCTTCGAGTTCCAGGTCCGGCGCCTCGAGGACATCGGCGACGGCCATGGTCTCGGCGATCTCGCCGGGAAAGAGTTTGCGCCAGAAACCGTCGAGCATGTCCGGTTCGCTCTGGCGGCGCATCGCCTCCACCACATCTGAGATGGCATAAGCCTTCGCATCGGGGAAGCGCTTCAGCAGGGCGCCGATGCCGAAGAAATGGTCGCCATGGCCGTGGGTGATGTAGATCGCCTTCAGGTGCTTGCCGCTCGCTTCCACCCAGTCGGCGAGCGTCTTTGTTTGCGGTTCGGTCAGGAAGGTGTCGACGAGCACGGCATCACGTTCGCCCGAGATCAGCGTGGCGGAATTGGCGACCCATCGAAGCGCGGGATCGCCAGCCGGCACATCGCGGCTGAGGCCTGGGCGGCGGATTGTCAGGACGTTGTAGCGCAGGCTGGGGGTGGGGTTCGAGGTCATGGCGGTAATTCCTTGAACAGTTGAGTTTTGGCGGCAGGGCGAGGGATATCCCTTGATTTTTGCTGCGAAGCAATAAATATATGACCGGTCGTCTATAATTGTTCAAGAGGGAAAAATGGACGCAGACACGCCGGCTCGACGCGGCCCCAAGCCGAACACGCACATGCGGGCGAAGCTCATCGAGGCGGGTCTGAAGGAGATCCACGCTCATGGGTTTGCCGCGACCGGAATCCAGAAGATCGTCGACGACATCAAGGTACCGAAGGGCTCTTTCTACAATTACTTCGAAAGCAAGGAGGCCTTCGGGGCGGCAGTTTCCGATCGCTACTCCGAGCAGGCGCTTGCCCGGCTCACGAGTTTCCTTGCCGATCACGACAAACCGCCGCTTCGCCGCCTCAAGGCCTTTTTCGACGATCGCACCGCGTCCTTTGCCTTGAGAGGTCATACGCAGGGATGCGTGCTCGGCAATTTCAGTGCCGAGACGGTCGACCACAGCGAGTTGATCCGCCAGCATGTGGCAGCGCATTTCGGCCGCTGGAGCCAGGTGATTGCGGCGTGCCTGTCCGAAGCGCAGACAGACGGCACACTCACTGGCGAGATGCCCGCCGGAGCACTTGCCGATTTCATCCTGAACAGTTGGGAAGGAGCGCTTCTGCGCATGCGCGCGGACCGTAGCGGAGCGCCGCTCGAGACATTCAAGCAGATGGTCTTTGACGTGCTGCTGCACGGCAAGGGGCATTGAAGGCTATTTACCCCGGTTAAGAAGAAATTTCCGTTCCGGTTCGGGCATTTACCATCTTTTCCGACGTCATGGATCGGTAACAGTTCCAGCTTAATTCCGACATGTTCGGGCTGGAGTTTCCGGCATCGATATGCGGGCGGGGGATCAGATGCCGGGCATTCTCATTGCAACCCTGTTGGCGACTGTCTCGGCCAAGGCGCCGATGGAGTATGCCAGCGGCGACCTTCTCTTTTCGGATTGTGGCGGTTCGCGGCAGTTCGTCATCGGCTATGTTTCCGGCTGGCTCGACAAATGGAACCGGGATGAGTTTCTTGCGCGGCGTTCGTTCGCGGATGCGGCCGGGGATCCGCAGGCGATGGTCAGTATAACCCGTCTCGGCCATTCGGTCGGGTGGAATATCTGCCTGCCGCCGGGCACGACACCCATCATTATCGGCGAAATGCTGTGCCACTTCCTGCAGGAGAATCCGGGCGTCCGCAGTGCTGAGGGCGACGATCTGGTGATGACCGTCGTTACCCGCAGCTACGGCTGCCGGTAAGGCAGGCGTCAGGCCTTGCTGACAAGGATAGCGCCGCCGATGATAAGCAGGGTGCCGGCAGAGAGTTTCATGATATCAACCTCAGCAGCCTCTCCCAGAAACACCGCGCCGACGGCGAGCGTCACCAGGACGTTGCAGCTCCAGATCGGCGCGAGCTTGGAGACCGGCACGCCGTAGGCAAAGAGCGCGAAGCTGATGAGGCCGGTGCCAAGGGCAAAACAGAAGCCGGCGGTGGCGGCAAAGCCTATGCCTTCTGCCGTCCAGGGCGCGGGGCGCCAGATCAGGGCGGAGATGCCGCCCGCTACAGCGAGCGTCAGGCCGAAGGCGATGAGATAGGCCGAAGAGCCGACGCCCGATACTGCGCTCTGCTTCTGGAAAATAGCGGTGATGCCCCAGAGAATGGCGGGGACCACGCCGCCGACGAACAAGGGCCAGAATGCAGTCATGATGAAACTCCTGTCGCACCGGACACGCTGAGACCTTCAGGGAAGGCGATCGGGATGTGGTGCCACCAGACTAGGAGTTTCTTCTTGTTCTTTGTGGTCTTGTTGTTTTGCTGAAAGTTGGCAGATTCACGCGCCGTGAGCAAGCTGCCGGTTGAGTGTCACGCCCGCTTTTCTGCCCGGGCGGTGGCCATGGCGATGTCGCCGATTTCGGCCAGCGTCACCTTCTGGAATTCCCGCTCCAGCGTCTGTTCGGCGCTTTCGAAGGCGCGCTGCAGCTTGCCATTGGCGGCGCGCTCGACGGGGCAGGAGGGGTGATCGTTGGAGAGCGGCGCATCGAGGATCGTTTCGCCCTGCAGGGCGCGTTGCACATCCAGAATGGTAATCTCTGCCAACGGCCTTGTCAGCGACCAGCCGCCACCGCGGCCGCCCTCCGATTCGACGATGCCGTGTTGGCGCAGCGAGGCCATGGTGCGGCGGACGACGACAGGGTTGGTGTTGAGCATCTGGGCGATGCGCTCGCTCGTTTCCCGGCCGCCCAGCAATCCCATATGGACGAGAACATGGATCATTCGCGCCAGTCTTCCGTCTTGCCGCATCTGCGCCTCTCCATAGCGTAACAAATAGTGTTACGGTCTATTGACTCCCATCTTCTGTAACGTAAAAAGATACGGAATTAAAGATTCGATGTCGCCCGGATGCGATTTTTCCGAGGGCGACGGGCCTATTGTCGAGGAGGCAGCGATGCAGCAGCGCATGATCGAAACAGCAACCTTGAGGATGAACATTGCCGAAGCGGGCGAGGGGCCGCTGGTACTGCTGTGCCACGGGTTTCCCGAGACATCGCATGCATGGCGTCATCAGATCACCGCACTTGCAGGGGCGGGCATTCATGCCGTGGCGCCCGACATGCGCGGTTATGGCCGAACGGAAAGCCCTGATGAGGCCGGCGCCTATACGGTCGTCGATCTCGTGGCCGACATGGTGGCGCTCGTCGATGCGCTTGGTGCGGAACAGGCTGTCATCGTCGGCAATGACTGGGGTGCGACGGTTGCCTGGCAGGCCGCGCTGATGCGTCCGGACAGGTTCCGGGGTGTCGTCGCGATGAGCGTGCCTCTCATGGGTCAGCCGCCGATACCGCCGACGAAGATCTTTCCGGCCACGGCAGATCATCTGCTGTATGTGCTCTACTTCCAGGAGCCGGGATCGGCGGAGGCCGAGTTCGAGCGGAATGTGGAGGTCACGCTTCGCAAGATCTATGGCGCCGCAAGCGGCGAAGCAGGCCCGCGGCTGCCGGGCGACGGAACGCCCAATCCCTTCGGCATGGTCTCGCGCGCTTCCGGATTGCTCGCCGATCTGCCGGAAAGCGATACCCTTCCCGCCTGGCTTCCGAAATCCGATCTCGATACTTTCGTCGACGCCTTCAAGGCATCGGGCTTTCGCGGCGGCCTGAACTACTATCGCAACCTCGACCGGAACTGGGAATTGCAGAAGGCTTTTGCGGGGCTGAAGATCGAGATCCCCGCGCTGTTCATGGCCGGCGAACGCGATACGGGCCTTGCCATCCCCGGAATGCGGGAAATTATCAGCGCGATGCCGCAGCTCGCGCCCGACCTCAGGGCGACGCAGTTCGTTCCCGGCGCCGGCCACTGGCTGCCGCAGGAGCGGCCCGACATTGTCAGCCGTGCGATCATCGATTTCGTGCAGGGCCTGTGGGCGGTTTAATCGCCGTCTTCGAGCATCTGCTCGAGGGTGGCGATCAGTTCCCTGCTGCCGGTGCGGTCATCGGCGATTGTCTGGAACACGCCGGCCATGCCCTTGAAGATGAGGGCGGCGGGATCGTCTTCGCCCAGGAACTCGGCAATCTCTTCCATTTCCGCCACCCAGCGATAGGCCTTCGGAAACATGTCCGGAATGGACTGGCGCAGCCGCTTCAGATGCTCGCTCTGGCTTTCGGCCAGTTCCACCTTCAATGCGTCGCTGGCACCAGAGCGGGCGGCCGCAAGCAGCATGGCGGCGGAGAGGCCTGTCATGCCCTTGTTGATGCCGGCGTAACACATCTTCAACGCGGAGGCGGCTCCAACGGGGCCTTTCACGCGGCGGATTTTCAGGCCAAAGCAGGAGAGGAGATCGGGTTCGCCGGCGAGATCACCGCTGAGGCAGACGACCGGGCCGGCCTTACCGGGAACCGGCGGGCCGCCGATGATCGAGCCGTCGATAACCTTGGCGCCAGAGGAAGCGAGGCCTGCGGCCAGCTTTTCCATGGTCTTCGGGCTGATGGCATTGAGATCGACAAAGGATGGCTTTTTGCCGCTGTCGCGCAGCACCGGAGCGATGAGAGCCGCGACCTTCTGCGCTTCTGCCGGGGGAACGATGGAGAGGATGATATCGGCCTCGGCGAATGCCGAAAGCGGAGCGGCGATGAGGCCAGCGGCTCGGGCGCGCTCGACTGTCGCTTCACTGCGTCCATCGAGAAAGGTGATGACCTTGGCGCCGGACTCGGCGAGGCGACGGCCGACGGCACCGCCCATGGCGCCGGCACCGAACAATGCGATTGTGGTGGACATTGGCGGAGAGACCTCATTGGCGGGATGGACTGAGATTAGGGCGGGACGGCCGATGCCGCAAGGCGGGTGCGGCCTTCGGTCCGCAGCCGGGCCGTCGGGCGAAGCTCCTATGCCGACGACAACGGTCCGCTGCTTGTCGCCCGTTGCTCGAAGGCGTCGATCATTGCGCTGACTTTCGGAGAATCGTCTTCGGATATTTCGGCCCAGCGCGCGGCGCGCTCCTTGCCATCATGCGAGATCCGCAGCGCCGCAATGATCTGATAGCGCCAGAAGGGACGAAGCTGGTGCCATAGCGGTAGAGACCGCAATGCCTCATGCAGCGCACCGCCGCGCTCGTGGCTTCCGGCCAGAATCTGGGCCGCGACGATGAATATACGTTCGATCTCGTCGGCCGCTTCCTCGTCGGCATGGCGGAGCTGCTGGACGGCATTCTTCGGACGCGCCCACGCAAGCGCCAGGGCGCTGATGCCCCGAAAATAGGGATTGGAGTCCGTGAGGCCGCTCGCCGCCCGTTGGGCTTCGTCCGCTCCGTTTCTCAGAGCAAGGGACACGAGCATTTGGCCGCCGACTTCAGAGGTGTCGTCGGATTTGGGCCGAATGAGTTCCTTCTCGTTCGGCCATTCAGTTCCAAAGCCGTAGAGCACGGATGCGGCCCAATGGCCGCCGATACTGTAGCTGCGCCCGGTAAATTTCTCCGCGACAAAAATGGCCGTCGCCTCGGAGCTGATATTTCCGAGACAAATCCCTGCTTTCCAAGAGATATCGTCACGAGCATCAAACAGCCGGGAGGCGACTGCGCCGATTGAGCGCTGGTTCCTCAGATGCGCGAGCGCATCTAGGGCCATCCTGGCATAGGGGCCTTCGGGACGCGCAAGCCAATGTTTTACAAGTGCATCGGCCGCAGCCGGCTTCAGGTCGCGAAAGCCCGCGTCGATGGCATTCTCGGCGGACCATGATTTCCCCTGCTGATCGCATAACTCGTGGAACTTCGTGAGGAAATCCAGTTCGCTCTCGTCGCCGGTCACAGCAAAGCCGCGCGCCAGCGCTTCGCAGACATAAGAGAAAAGTTTTCCGAAGGAGTAATCGTAAACTTCCGCGTTTTGATCGGTGCCACCGAGCCGGTCGAACTTCGCGAGTTCGGCGAGTTCCCACCTGATATCGGAACTATATCCGGTGTACCCGGTCGCCTCGATTGTCAGGCGCGTTGTATCGAAGTTCCCGCTTTGCTGCAGTATTCCGAATAGCGTATCCTTGATCTCTCCGGACGCTGGCCGGAACGCCGCAAAACATGGCGCTGCCGCAATCTTCTGGTGCCATTCGCCATTACGGATCGCATCGATGAGCGGCGCGACCGCGTCGTGACCGAGTTTCCTGCACAGCTTGCGCATGCGAAGCGTCTGCTGAACCCTGAACTGGCCGGCACCTCTTTCTAGGAGCTTGGCGATGATATCTGCCCCTCGCTCAGAAAGCGGCTCGATCACCTTGTCGCCTTCGACGGGATCGGTGTCGAGAAAGATTTCCACCAGGGCATTCGTATCCAGCTGCAGTAATGCCGGCGCCGGCGGGGCGATGGGAACGCCGGGCTGCTGATCCTGCTTCGGCGCTTCGGATGCTTCCCTGATCGCGGCCGCGTTGGGATTGCGGGCGATGATGACGGGGGTCGTTTCCTCCTTGACCGAAAGCCTCGGCTGCATCGGCGCCTCGTATTCGGCGACGCGGCTGCAGGCATAGGCATGAAGATCATGGATCGAGATCGCCTCCTTGTTCGGAGCAGCTTGCCCGGTCTGCAGCCCTTCCACAAGGCATCGGGTAAAGATCGACCGTCCCTCGACTTCAAAGGCGCTCTGGTTTGCTCCTGATGCGGCAAGCACGAATTGACCGTAACCGCCCGGATCGAGGTCATCCGGCATGAACACGACGCTGTCGCTGGCCTGTTTCGCTTCCAAGCCCATATACGCGCCGCTGTGGCAGCAGTCGAGGATCAGGATCTGGCGCTTCGCGAAGCTGTTTCTCATCGCACGCTTGATGAAGTCGGCGTCGATGGAGCACGGAGCAGGATTGCTGACCTTTGTTCCCTGCAAGGCAAGGTAGAGATCGCCGAAGAGATCGCGCAGTCCGTGGCCGGTATAATAGATCAGCACGAAATCATCGGGCTTGCGCATCAAGAAGTGATTGCTGATGCCGGTTCGCACTTCCTCCAGACCCGCATTAATCATAGGCTCGACCTTGAAGCCGCCGATCAGCGGATTTTCCAGCACCTTTCCCAGATCAAGGACATCTGCGGTGGGAGCGGTCAGTTTATGAAGATTTTTGTCATCGAATTTATCGTTGGCAATGAGAAGAGCAAACCGATCGGCCATCGAAGCGCCAAGCCTCCCAAGTGACGTGCAGCCCTGTAACTGCTATACTACCCTGGAGAGAATTTCACAATCTGAAGACTATTCTCGAGGGGGAAGAAAAATGACCGGTATTGTTACATTCAATACAGAACACGGAGCTATTGCCTTCGAGGTGGAGGAAGCAGTAGCGCGCGAAAACCTCGTCGTGCAGCAGCACGGCGGGTTTGTCCCGAAGGGTGTGGCGGCCGATGCCGGCGAGATCGTCGCTGCGTCAGCTAAATCCTTCACCGAGGCGATGTCGACGTTCAAGGCCTATGTGGCGAACCTGCAGGATCTCCTGTCTGATCTTGCCATCGCTCCCTCGGAAATGTCGCTTGAACTGGGGCTGAAGCTGACGGGTTCGGCGGGCTTCGTAATCGCGAAAGCCGGCGCGGAATCGGAGGTCAAGATCTCCTTGTCCTGGAAGAACGAAAAGACCGGATAGTTGCCTGTCAGTCCCGCATCCTCAGCTCATCCGTCTGCATCTGCAGGGAGCCCAGCGTTTCGAGGAAACTCATGCCGAGCAGGCTCTGGTCGAGCCTGCCATCTTCGGCGACAGTGGCGGCAACGTTGTGACGCACGATGGGGCCGATCGCCACCTGATCGAGGGTGATGGGCGCGGCGCGAGCGCGGCCGTTCGCAGTCATCACGGTCATGGAGTAGGTGAGCTGCTTCGGATCGATGCCGATGCGCAACGCATCGGCGTGCGAGAGCGCTACCATGCTGGCGCCGGTATCGACCAGCATCGGCACGGACTGACCGTTGACGGAAACCTCGGCCTCGAAATGGCCGTTCAGCATCTTGTGCACGATGACTTCCTGCCCGCCTTCGCTCGTTGTGACGACGACAGCACGGCCGGGCACGAGACCGGCAAGCAGGCGGTTGCCGACACCAAGCGCATCCTGCCGGTAGAGATAGGCAGTGGCGAGCGCAAGAATGATGACCAGCCAGATCATCAACTGCCGCATGGTCTGGCCTATGTTTCGACGGCTGCCCAAGATACCGGCAGCCAGCATCAGGGCGATCGGCAGCAGGTAGACGAAGCGGCCGAAATCGTCGCTTGCCAATCCAAAAATACGAGTCTGATCACTGTTGAAGAGCAGGACGGCAAGGCCGATGCCGATGACGGCAAGCAGGATGATGAGGCGCATCAGGCCGTCGCCTCCAGAGGTTTCGCCGATTCGGGAACAAGTGCGGCTAGCCTGGCGGGCAGGCTGTTCATGATGGTTTCGCGGTCCTCGTCGGAAAAGCGCATCCAGCCGGCGATTTCATCCGTTGTGCGGCCACATCCGGCGCAGAGACCGGTGAGAGGATCCAGGGAGCATATGCGGATGCAGGGTGTTCGCATGAGCGTCATATCGTGATTTCAGAGGGCCATGGCAAGGGCGCAGAAAGCCGCGACCTCGCAAATCTGCTGGGTGGCGCCGAGCGTGTCGCCGGTATGGCCGCCGAGCCTGCGGCGGATAAACCAGGTGAAGACAAGCGTCGAGAGGCCGGCGGCGAGGAGAGCCGAGACGAAGGGAAGCAGACCGAGCGCGGGCCAGACGAGCATGGCAGTGATAAAGCCTGCCACGACGAGCGCGATCTGCATCGTCGCCTCGACGGGGCTGCCAGCCGAAGCTGCAAGGCCATCCGGCTTTGCAGCGGGAAGGCGCTGCCAGTGCCAGGCAATTGCACCGCGACTGAGCGCGGCAACGGCCGGAATGGCAAGAGCAGCGGCAAAGGGTGCTGCCTCGCGGGCAATGGCGGCAAGTGCGGAGGCCCGGAGAGCGAAGGAGAGGATCAGGGCGATCGCCCCATAGCTGCCGATGCGGCTGTCCTTCATGATGATCAGGCTCTGCTCGCGCGACTTGCCGCCGCCGATGCCGTCGGCCGTATCGGCAAGCCCGTCTTCATGCAGCGCTCCGGTGAGGATCGTCAGCACGGCGAGGGCGACGAGCGCCGCCATCAGGCGGTCGGCGCGAAAGGCCAGCATCAGCAGGAAGACGAGCGCGGGCAGGGCGCCGATGAGGAGACCGGCGAGCGGGAAGACACGCACCAGCCGGCCAAGCTTGCCGTCATAGCCGGCAAAGAGCCATGGCGGCATCGGAATACGGCTCAGGAAAGCCACGGCGCGCGCGGCATCGACCACGATGGCTTTTATCATTTCCGGATCATTCCTGCGGTCCCCTGTCCCTCCCGGCGTCTTTGTCTTGCTGCGGCTTTTGAGGTTGTTCCTCTTGGCCCGTCGCTTTAAGAGAGTCGCCACGCAAAGAACCCGATTTGCCGGGAAAAGACAAGAATACAAGGAAAGCCATCCAGATGAGCGTTTCAGGCCTGCCGTTCGACGATTTTCGCGCCCTTATTCGCGACCTGCCGGGACCGGATGCCCGTGCGCTGGTCGCCGCCCGCGAACGCGACGCGCAACTGACGAAGCCGCCGGGCGCTCTCGGACGACTGGAAGAAATCGCCTTCTGGCTCGCGGCCTGGACGGGCAGGGCGCCCGCCGTCAACCGGCCGCTGGTGGCGATCTTTGCCGGCAATCACGGTGTCGTGCGGCAGGGCATCACACCTTTCCCGCCCGAGGTGACGCAACAGATGGTGGAGAATTTCGCAGCCGGCGGGGCGGCGATCAACCAGATCTGTGTGGCCAACGATCTCGGCCTCAAGGTTTTCGACCTGGCGCTCGACTATCCGACCGGCGACATCACCGAGGAAGCCGCTCTTTCCGAGCGCGACTGTGCTGCCACCATGGCCTTCGGCATGGAAGCGATCGCCGGCGGCACGGACCTGCTCTGCATTGGCGAAATGGGTATCGGCAATACGACGATTGCGGCCGCGATCAACTATGCGCTTTACGGCGGCACCGCACGCGACTGGGTCGGCCCCGGAACTGGCTCGGAAGGCGAGATGCTTGAACGCAAGATCGATGCCGTCGAGCGTGCGGTGGAGCTGCACAGCGATCACCTCGGCGATCCCCTGGAAATCATGCGCCGGCTCGGCGGTCGCGAGATCGCAGCGATGGCAGGTGCAATTCTTGCGGCGCGCATGGAGCGCATTCCGGTGCTGATCGACGGCTATACGGCGACAGCGGCCGGCGCGATCCTCCGGGCGGCCAACCCGTCAGCGCTCGACCATTGCCTGATCGGGCATGTCTCGGCCGAACCGGGGCATCTGCGCGCCATCGAACAGCTCGGCAAGACGCCGCTCCTGGCGCTCGGCATGCGGCTCGGCGAAGGCACGGGGGCAGCTCTTGCCGCCGGCATCGTCAAGGCAGCCGCCGCCTGCCATTCCGGCATGGCGACCTTCGCCCAGGCCGGTGTCTCCGGAAAACACTAGGGCTGGAGCCGCCAAGCCGCACATTGCTTGCACGCGAGCCAGCGACACGGTATCTGCGTATTCGCTTAAAAACAGAGCGCCGGTTCGGGGATCGGCGCGGGGAAAACGAGGGGCCGTTGACCAAACCTGCGGTGACCAAGGAGACAGGATTTCGCCATTTCCTGGCAGCGGCAAGCTATTCGCTCGCCGGCTTCCAGCGGGTGCTGAAGGAATCGGCTTTCCGGCAGGAGATCGGCTTTTTCGTCGCGGCACTGATCCTGCTTTTCCTGATCGGTGCGGATGCCGCAGAGTTCGTCATCACGACGGTACTGTTCCTCGGACTCTTTTCAATCGAGGCGATGAATACAGCGGTCGAGGAAGTGATCGACCGGATATCACCTGAGATCTCCATCGTCGGTAAACATGCCAAGGATCTCGGCTCTTTTGCCGTGAGCTGCATGATCGCCGCCTGCTGCCTCTATCTCGGCTTCGTCGTGATCAAGCATCTATTCTTCTAAAGGAATGAGATGACTAAGCGAAGCTCTTGCGCTTCTTGGTGACGGGCTGCGCTTCTTCCACGGCCGGGATGCTCTGCAGCACGCGCTTGGCCGGCAGGATGGCGATGACTTCGGTGCCTTCGCGCAGCCTGGATTTCAGGATGAACTGGCCGTCATGCTTGGCAAGGATCGCCTGGACAATCGGCAGGCCCAGGCCGGTGCCCTGTTCGGCGCTCTTGATGGCGATCGAGCCCTGGCCGAAAGCCGACAGCACGACCGGGATTTCTTCTTCGGGGATGCCGGGGCCGTTATCCTTGATCGAGATGTATTGACCACCGCCGGCAGTCCAGCCGACCTTGACGTTGATTTCTCCACCCTGAGGCGTGAATTTCACGGCATTGGAAAGAAGATTGAGCACGACCTGGCGCATGGATTTCTCATCTGCCCAGATCGACGGGAGCTGGCGCTCGACCTGATCGTGGATCGTGATGTTCTTGGCGCGGGCGCGAAGTTGCACCATGCCGATGCAGTCTTCGGTGATATCGAGCAGCGAGATCGCCTCTTCGCTGAGCTCGTATCGGCCGGCTTCGATACGGGAAAGGTCGAGGATCTCGTTGATCAAATCGAGCAGATGCTGGCCGGAGCGATGGATGTCGCCGGCATATTCCTTGTAGGTCGGATTGGCGAGCGGCCCCATGACCTCCGCCGACATGACCTCGGAGAAACCGAGAATGGCATTCAGCGGCGTGCGCAGTTCATGCGACATGGAGGCAAGGAAGCGCGACTTGGCGAGGTTTGCCTCCTCCGCACGGCGACGGGCCTCGTCGGACATGGATTTCGCCACTTCCAGCTCGGCGATCAGATCATCCTTTTCCGACTGGAAGGAAAGGATCTTCAGGCTGGACTGGAAGAGCCGGTCGCTGATGTAATTGAAGAAGACGACCGTCGTGGTGAAGACGCCGGTCAGGCAGAGTTCGAGAATATCGCGCGAAATGCCACTTTTTGCCGCGAGCGCAACGACAGCAGGCGCAAAACCGACAAGAACAGCGGGCGTCAGCATGAAATTCGACATGGTCGCGACCGACAGCGCGATCAGCAGGGTAGCGCCCTTATAGAGGGTGAAGCTCGAAGGTTCGCAGGCTGAACACTCCTGCAAGGCGAACACCGCCCAGCAGCAACCGATCAGGAACTGGCCCGCCAGCAACAGGTTGCGCCAGCGGCGCACCGTATCGGCAGTAATCTCCTGCTTTCTGGCACGGCGGGCCAGGAGGATATTGGCAGCATGGCAGGTCAGCGTCAGCAACGCCCAGAAGAACAAGCTCGCATCCTCAGCGAAATAGGTGCCGAGTGCTGCAACGATAATGACGAAGGGCGGCATGATCGCCGCGCCCTGCAGGGCAGCTGCAACATACATCTGCAGCACGTCGCGATCAAAGGCGGAGCTGGAGGCATGGCCGGACTGCAAGCGTTCGCGCGTCTGCCGGACGGCCTTGGAAACCGCCTTGTTGCGGTGGCCGCGCGATTTGTCGACAATGATCTTGTCGGTTGATGTGCTGACGCCGGTACTCATGTGCACGTTGAAACTTGTCCCACAGATGAATAAGAGCTTAACCGGAAATTCTTAAGAAGATGTTTGCCATCTTTGCCAAGGGTTTGTTTTTCAAGGAGGCAAAAGCGTGGCACGGCTTCTGGTCTTGACCCGGGACGGTGCAACCGCTCTGGCTTTTCTTGTTCTCGTTGCATTAATCGCGGCCAAGCTCAACGATAGGCCCGACATCCGGCACCAGGGCGCCTTTCGCGCCGCCGACGGCGACAGCCTCGTTCTCGATGGCGAACGCATGCGGCTTGATGGCATCGACGCGCCGGAACTGTCGCAGACTTGCGAGCGGCAGGGGCAGGACTGGGCCTGTGGCAGGCAGGCGCAACATGCGCTGCAGCAACTGGTTTCTGACGAGGCCACGCAATGCGGCGGAAACGAGCGCGATCGCTACGACAGGCTGCTTGTCACTTGCCGCAACAAGGCCGGCAATATCAATGCACGCATGGTTGCTAGCGGGATGGCGGTTTCCTATGGCGATTATCAGCAGGAGGAAGGTAAGGCGAGGGGCCAAAGGCTTGGGCTCTGGGCCGGTCATTTCGAGATGCCGCGCGATGTCAGGGATCAGGCCCGGCATGAGAGTTCAGGGCTCCGGCGGCTGATCGGCGGATGGACGGGATGGTAATCAACAGTGCATTGAACGAGGAGCAACTGGACGGACTGCGGGCCGAGATCGCTGCCTGCCGGATCTGTCGCGATGCGCCGCTGCGCGGGATCGAGGACCGGCTGCCGCACGAGCCGCGTCCGGTCGCCGTGCTTTCGTCACGCGCCCGTGTGCTGATCGCGGGCCAGGCGCCCGGGCTGCGCGTGCATGAAAGCGGACTGCCATTCGACGACGCCTCCGGTGACCGGTTGCGGCAATGGCTGGAGGTGGATCGACCGACCTTCTACGACCGGGATCGATTCGCGATCGTGCCGATGGGTTTCTGTTTTCCGGGTTATGATGCTGCAGGCAGCGACCTGCCGCCGCGGCGCGAATGCGCGCCGGTCTGGCAGGATCGCGTGCTCTCGGCCATGCCGCAGATCGAACTGGTGCTTGCCGTCGGCGGTTATGCGCAGACCTGGCATATGGGGGCTTTCAGACGCGAGAACATGACCGAGACGGTGCGGGCCTGGCGTGACAGCCTCGCCGCGCCGGGAAAGCCTTCGATTCTTCCTCTGCCGCATCCAAGCTGGCGCAATACGGGCTGGATCAGGCGCCATCCATGGTTTGAAGAGGAACTGCTTCCCGAGCTGCGCCGGCGAATCAAAATGCTGGCATTCTGAAACAAAATTCTTTTCGCCGGCCGGAATCGCGCTATACAAAGAAAATAATTCGAAAGGGACTTGTTTTCGCATGGATCGCCTCGACCGAAAGATACTGCGCCTGCTCCAGGAAGATTCGACGCTCGCCGTGGCCGACCTCGCCAAGAAGGTCGGACTTTCGACGACGCCGTGCTGGAGGCGTATCCAGAAAATGGAGGAAGACGGCGTCATCAAGCGCCGGGTGGCGATTCTCGATCCGGAAAAGGTCAACACCAAGGTTACGGTCTTCGTGTCGATCCGCACGGCGACCCATTCCATCGAATGGCTGCGCCGCTTCTCCGAGGTCGTGGCGGAATTCCCGGAAGTGGTCGAGTTCTACCGGATGAGCGGCGACGTGGATTATCTGCTGCGCGTCGTCGTGCCCGATATCGCTGCCTATGACGCCTTCTACAAGCGAATGATCGCCAAGATCGAGATTCGCGACGTCTCCTCTGCCTTCGCGATGGAGCAGATCAAGTATTCGACGCAACTGCCGCTCGACTACATGCTTCTGGAAAACGCGAAGTCCAATGAGGACTGAGCAGGGCAGGCGCTTCGCGACAGCGCATATGATTTAAGGCGAGCGCGAGCGAATCGCGCCCACCCGGCGAGGAGATACAAGCTCCTCCGGAGACAGACTGCACAGCGAGAATCAGGAGTTCGTCAGTGACTTCTGACAGTGATCCCGAAGCGGGAACCACTTGACGGCAGCGCGAAACCTTTCCAAATTGTAATCTTCCTGTCATGGAACCATGCGAATTCACGCGGGTCATGAATCAGCTCAGCCGTTGGGAGGCACGGGAGCAGGTTCAGGAGGTGGTCCGGGGGCATCTGGAGCACTTATTATAATGTCCGTGCAGTGTAGTATCGCGCTGTACACGATTTTTTGTGCGGTTGGCGAAACGCTTGAGCGGCGCCAAAACCCTTGCTTTTGGTTGTTTTCGCAACGAAAAGTGGGCTTCAAATCGACTAATGGTCGTTATCTGCACCATTAGGTTCGATTTCAGGACACTATGTCCTAATCTCCGACCTTTATATAGTCGTTAGCCGGCGCTAGTGTTTGGCTGCATCGCAAAAAGCGTTCGAGCTCTGCTCCCTTTTCGCGGCGCTTTGGGAGGATTATTTTTGCCGCTTGCGATAGCCAATAGCTACCGCGGCGGCATTTCTGCGTTAACTATTTACCCCCTTGAAATTGTTGTATAAAAACCACGCTTGGCGCAGAAAGCATGCTCCGGCTGTGAGTTGGCGCCCTTCACGAATTGCTACACTCAGATGTCTGTGGGATGAACGTTCGGCGGTTCGATCGATCCGCACGCCGTGAGGCTGTTCAAACGGGTCGGCTTTGGATCTTCGGAGACAGGGTAAAGCCCCGATCGACAAAGGAGTGGAATTCTACAATGAACATCAAGATGGTATTGCTTGCGTCGGCAGCAGCATTTGCTGCATCGACCCCGGTACTCGCAGCAGACGCAATCGTTGCTGCCGAGCCGGAGCCGGTTGAGTACGTTCGCGTCTGCGACGCTTACGGCACCGGCTACTTCTACATCCCGGGCACGGAAACCTGCCTTAAGATCGAAGGTTACATTCGTTTCCAGGTTAACGTCGGCCCGAACGCCGGCGGCGACAGCTCCACCAACGACTCGAGCTGGGATGCTGTAACCCGTGGTCAGGTTCAGTTCACGGCTAAGAGCGACACCGAATACGGTCCGCTCACCGGCGTTATCGTTCTCCAGGCCAATGCCGACAACGCATCCAGCCAGGAAACGATCCTTGACTCCGCTTACCTCGACGTTGCGGGCTTCCGCGCTGGTCTCTTCTACTCCTGGTGGGACGATGGTCTCTCCGGCGAAACGGACGATATCGGTTCTGTCGTAACGCTGCATAACTCCATCCGTTATCAGTACGAAACCGGTTCCTTCTACGCTGGCCTCAGCGTTGACGAACTGGAAGACGGCGTCTTCAAGGCTGACGAAGCTCCGAACAACGTCGGCGTTGCCTTCGGCATCGGCGGCACGGCTGGCGCCTTCAGCTACCAGGTTACCGGCGGCTGGGACTTCGACAACGAAGACGGCGCAATCCGCGCAATGGGTACGGCTGAAATTGGTCCGGGCACGCTCGGCCTCGCTGCTGTCTACTCCAGCGGCCCGAACTCCTACTACTCGTCTGCTGAATGGGCAGTTGCTGCCGAATACGCCATCAAGGCAACGGACAAGCTGAAGATCACCCCTGGTGTTCAGTACTACGGCAACTACTTCGGCGGCAGCAAGGACGTTCCGGATGACTTCGACGGTCTCGGCGATGCTTGGAAGGCTGGTCTGACGGTTGACTACCAGATCGTTGACAACTTCTACGCCAAGGCTTCCGTCCAGTACCTGGATCCGGAAGATGGCGACGACGTAACCACCGGTTACTTCCGTCTGCAGCGCTCGTTCTAATCTGAACGACGGAACCCCCGGCTTCGTGCCGGGGGTCTCCTAACCCACGAGTTTCTGATCAGAATGACCTCCGATCAGTAACGAGGGACTGGTCCGGTTTTCCCTGCTGGGCCAGTCCTTTGCAGTTGAAAGCGGTCATGAAGCCAGGAGCGCCGCCACGCTTACCGGTTTCACCTTGTCGGCAGGCTTTCCTCCGGTTTCCCAACGTCGCGTACCTTTTTAAATTATCGCCGTATTCGTTGGCCCCGGTAAATCGCGCCCTATCTTGTTGCGCGATGTGCATCTTTTCGTGATGCAATTTCATCAGGCGAGTTTGCTCATCGGGACAGGTTTCATCTGTCGGGATTCGATGCCGATAATGTGACTGCAACGTAACAGGTGAGACGCTATAAGCATTTCAGTGGCTGGCATTCATTACTACTCTCGGGTAGGTTTCGATAATGGACGATCTTAATGACTACTTCTATTTTGCCGCCGTCGTCTCCAGCGGTGGTTTTGCTTCCGCAAGCCGAACTCTAAAAATACCCCGATCCAAGCTGAGCAGGCGCGTCAGTCGCCTGGAGGATGGTCTCGGCGCGAGGCTGATCGAGCGCTCCACACGTCACTTCCGGGTGACTGAGATCGGGCAGGCCTTCTATGAGCAATGCCAGACGATTCTCAGGGAAGCGGATCGCGCCAAGTCGATCATTACGGAGGCACAGTCAGATCCGCAGGGGATCGTGCGCATGGGCTGCCCGCTCGGCCTCATCGATATATCGCTTGGTGCCGTGCTGCCGGAATTCCTGGAGCGCTACCCCAAGATCAAGCTGCAAGTCGTCGGTTCCGAGCGGCGCACGGATCTCATCAACGAGCGCATCGATGTCGAGGTCCGCGCGGCGAGCGAGCCGGAAACACAGGCGAGCCTGACAATGCGCAAGCTCGACCGTGCGCGGCGCATCCTCGTCGCCAGCCCTTCGCTGATCGAACGCATGGGCGAACTCACCAGCGTCGACGATCTCGGCAATGCCCCAACGCTCGCGATGACCGCCTGGATGTCGTTCCATACCTGGGAGCTGGTCGGCCCGGATGGCGAGAAGAAGGTGGTGCGGCATCAGCCGCGGCTCACCTGCCGCAGCATGACGGCTATCCTCGATGCCGCACGCGCGGGTGTGGGCTACGGGCTCATCCTCGAACATGCCTGTGCGCCGGATCTCCAGTCCGGCCGGCTGATTCGCGTGCTGCCGGAGTGGCAGACGGTGGAGAGCCAGTTCTATCTCGTCTTCACGACGACCAAGGGCATGCCGCCGGCAGTGCGGGCGCTCATCGATTTCCTGGTCGAGAAATCCAAGCAGCATCAGATCGTTACGACCAGCGCTGCACTTGCTGCGGAATAAGGATTACCTTAGGCGAGCCAGTATTTTTTCACTCGTCAATTCCCTGACGGCATCCTTGCCGATCCAGCGCGCGGTCTTGTCGGCGCTGGCAGCGAGGCGTTCGGCCAGCATCAGGGCAGGGGCGTGACAGCCACGGCTGCGTTTGCCGATGTTGCGAAGCGCCCAGTTGACGGCCTTGCGGACGAAGTTTCTGTCATCTGTGGAATGCGCTTCGATCAGCGGCAGGTAGGCCAGCAGGCTTTCATCCGTGTCCTTCTTGCGATGCACGGCGGCGCCGGCGATCATGGCAAAGGCGGTTCGCCTGACGAATTCTCTGCTATCGGCGGCGAATTCCGGAATTAGCGCGTCGAGATCGGCCTCGACGAAGACGTCGGCGGCGCAGTCGACGATTTCCCAGGAGTTGAAGTCCGCCACCAGGATGCGCGCCTCCGCATCCGTCAGCCTTTTCGGCTCGAGTGTGTAGAGCGCCAGCATTCGCGCTTCACGGATACCACTTGCCCAAAGCTCTTTTGCCCTGACGTGGTTCTTCTTTGCGAGCCGGGCGATCCTCTGCAGATCAGGATTGGAAATGCCGATCGCGGTTTCGGTAACGATGCCGAAACGCGCCATGCCGGCTATATTGTCTTCCGAGCGCAGCGTTTGAAGATGCGCGATCAACTCTGCTGCGCTCGAAGACGGACCGATCATTTTTCCAGACGGGCGAGCAGCGAAGACGTATCCCATCTGTTGCCACCGAGCGCCTGAACATCGCCATAGAACTGGTCGACGAGGGCAGTCAGCGGCAATCTGGCGCCGCTGCGCTGTGCTTCCGACAGGACGATGCCAAGATCCTTGCGCATCCAGTCGACGGCAAAGCCGAAATCATACTTGCCCTGATTCATGGTCTTGTGGCGGTTTTCCATCTGCCAGGAGCCGGCGGCCCCCTTGGAGATGACGTCAACAACCTTCTCGATGTCGAGGCCGGCGCGCTTGCCGAAATGCACGGCTTCGGCAAGCCCCTGGACAATGCCGGCGATGCAGATCTGGTTCATCATCTTGGTCAGCTGGCCGGAACCGGCTGGCCCCATCAGGCCGACCATGCGGGCATAGGCGTCAATGACCGGTTTTGCCTTTTCGAAGACGGCCTCATCACCGCCGCACATGACGGTGAGCACACCATTCTCGGCGCCTGCCTGGCCGCCGGAAACGGGGGCATCGATGAAATCCACGCCCTTTGCCTTGGCGGCCTCGTAGAGTTCGCGGGCGACTTCGGCGCTTGCCGTGGTGTTGTCGATGAGAACGGAGCCGCGCTTCATGCTCTTCAGCACGCCGTTTTCGCCCGATGTCACCTGACGGAGATCGTCGTCATTGCCGACGCAGACGAAGACGAAGTCGCAACCATCGGCAGCTTCGGCCGGCGTCGGGGCGGACTTTCCGGAGAATTTCTCCGCCCAGGCGGCGGCCTTCTCGGACGTGCGGTTATAGACGGTGACATCGTGGCCGCCTTTTGTCTTCAGATGTCCCGCCATCGGGAAACCCATGACACCGAGACCGATGAAAGCGACTTTCGCCATATGCTGTCCTCCATAACCGCTTGCAAACAGGGTCAGAGGATTAGCGGAAACGGCGGGCAGCGGAAAGCCACTCGGCGGAGAGAAGCGACCTCCGTTGGAACAAAATTTCTCCGGGCCCGACAAAACGGGGTCTGGAAAGTTACAGATATCGTGAATATGACAAATTTAGTTGTCGATCTAATTTATAGACTAAATCATCATTTCCTCATCGAAACAGGCAGCGAGCGCAGCAGGAGCACCAGCTCGCCGGACAAAGGGGATAGAGATGATCACACGTCGACAGACGCTCGGGCTTTTCGGAGCCGCAGCCGCCACCGCCATTCTGCCATCCGTCCGCTCGGCGCGGGCTGCGGCAACGGAGTTCCGCATCGGCTGGCAGAAGAATGGCGTGCTGGCGCTCGCCAAGCGCCGCGGGGCGCTCGAGAAGCGGCTTGCCGATCAGGGCATCACCGTCAGCTGGTCGGAATTCACGTCCGGCCCGCCGCTGCTTGAAGCGCTCGGCGCCGGTGCACTCGACTTCGGGGCTACGGGCGACGTGCCGCCGCTCTTTGCACAGGCGGCAGGCGGGGCGCTCTATTATGTCGGCATTTATCGCGGCAGCCCGGCGGGGTCGGCCATCCTCGTGCGCAAGGATTCGCCGATCAAGACGCTGGAGGATCTGACAGGCAAGAAGGTTGCCTTCAAGCGCGGTTCCAGCGCTCATAACGTAACCGTCAAGGCCTTGCGCAAGGCGGGGCTGAAGCCGGAGGATGTGCAGCAGGTCGATCTTGCGCCGCCGGATGCCGCTGCTGCATTCAAGAACGGCAGCATCGATGCCTGGTCGATCTGGGATCCCTATCTCGCCATCGCCGAAGCCGATCCCGATACACGCATCCTGACGACGGCCGAAGGCATCGTCGATTCCTACAGCTTCTTCCTCGCCAACAAGGATTTCACCGACGCGAACGGTACTGTTATCGTCAACGTGCTCGATGAGCTCGCCAAGGTCGGCCGCTCGGCGCAGGACAATCTCGATGCAACGGTCAAGGAGCTCTCGGAAATAACGGGCGTTCCCGCTGATGTTACGCGGGTGACGCTCCAGCGTCCCGGCGCCGATCTCGGCAGCGTGACAACGGTAAGCGATGCGGCGGCCGCCTATCAGCAGGCGCTGGCCGACGAATTCTACAATCTCGGCATCGTACCGAAGAAGCTCACTACCGGCGACATCGTCTGGCGTCCGAAGGCGAGCTAACCAAGTCAGCCGCCGAGGTAGCTGAATTCGTCAGCCCCTGGGTGAACTGACAGCCTCCGGCGAGCCAGCCAGGTCAGCTGCCGAGGTAGCTGACGTCGCCGCATCTGAGCAAGCTAGTCTCTCCTGCGGCTTGGGGTGGCGCTGGGGCAGGGCCGGGCAACCGCGGCATGGGAGCATACCCATGCCGCGGAACCGGGCAAAATTATTCTCCAGACCGAGTTAGAATAGCAAATTGATATTGTCGATCTAATTGGTCGTCTATGTCAGTATCTTCGCATGACCAAAGGCGACCGGTTCGCGACTTTGGTTCGCAAAAGGGCAGGGCCGAAAGCCACGAGGACGGAGAAGAGATTTCATGTTTACACGCAGACAGACGCTCGGGCTTTTCGGTGCTGCGGCCGCAACGACCATTCTGCCGCAAGTTCGCTCCGCACAGGCTGCGGCCACGACGCTGCGCATCGGCTGGCAGAAGTTCGGCGTGTTGCCGCTTGCCAAGGCCGCAGGCGCGCTCGAAAAACGGCTTGAGGCCAGGGGTGTAAGCGTCGAGTGGAACGAATTCACTTCCGGCCCGCCGCTGCTCGAAGCCGTCGGCGCCGGCGCACTCGATTTCGGCGTCTCCGGCGATGTGCCGCCGCTCTTTGCTCAGGCCGCCGGTGGTGATCTTCTTTATGTCGGCGCCTATCGCGGCCCTGCCGCCTTCCACGGCCTGCTGGTACAGAAGGATTCGCCGATCCAGAAGCTGGAAGATCTCAAGGGCAAGAAAGTCGCCTACAAGCGCGGTTCCAGCGCCCATAATTTCGCCCTCAAGGTTCTCGCGAAGGCAGGGCTTTCGCTGTCGGATATTACCGAAGTCGATCTGCCGCCGCCGGATGCAGGTGCCGCTTTCAAGACCGGCAGCATCGATGCCTGGGCGATCTGGGATCCCTTCTTCGCTGTTGCGGAGGCCGATCCGCAAACAAGGGTGCTGACGACTTCGGAAGGCCTGCTCGACAACTGGGGGTATTTCCTCGGAAACAGCACCTTCACCAACGCCAATCCCGAAGTGATCGTCGATGTCATCGACGAGCTTGCCAAGGTAGGCGCGGCCGCACAGGCCAATCTCGACGACACGGTGAAGGCGCTCGCCCAGATCACCGGCGTGCCGGCCGATATCACCCGCGTCACACTCACCCGCAGCCAGGCCGACCTCGGCAAAGTTTCGCTCGTTCCGGATGCGGCGCTCACCTACCAGCAGGCGCTCGCCGACGATTTCTACAAACTCAAGATCGTGCCGAAGCAGCTCACGATCAGCGATATCGTGTGGCATCCGAAAGCCAGTTGATCGGATAACCGGACCGATTTCAGACATTTATAAGAAAGGAATGCGCTCATGACCGCTTCATCCGACCCGATCAATTTCCTCTGGTTCATCCCGACCTCCGGCGACGGCACCTATCTCGGCTCCACCGACCTCAACCGCGCGCCTGAGATCGGTTACCTCACGCAGATTGCCCAGGCGGTGGACCGTCTTGGTTATTCCGGTGTGCTGCTGCCGACGGGTGTTGCCTGCGAGGAATCCTTCGTCATGGCTTCGGCGCTCGCGGCGCGGACCGAGAAGCTGCAGTTCCTGGTGGCGATCCGCCCCGGCACGGCATCTCCGGCTTATTATGCCCGCCTTGCCACGACACTCGACCGTATCTCCAACGGTCGCCTGCTGCTCAATATCGTCGTTGGCGGCAGCCCAGCCGAGCTTGCCGGTGACGGCATCCATCTGGAGCATGACGAGCGTTACGCCCATGCCGACGAGTTCTTTCATGTCTTCGAAGAACTGCTGGAAAAGGGTGTCGCGAGCTATGACGGCAAGTATATCAAGGCGACCGATGCGCGCCTCGGATTCCCCTCGGTGCAGTCTCCGCGCCCACCGCTCTATTTCGGCGGCTCCTCGGATGCCGGCATCGATTTCGCCGTCGGCCGTGTCGACAAGTACCTGACCTGGGGCGAGCCGCCTGCACAGGTTGCCGAAAAAGTGCAGAAGGTGCGCGCTGCCGCCGCCGGCAAGGGCCGTGACGTTTCCTTCGGCATCCGCCTGCATTTCATCGTCCGCGAGACGGACGAGGAGGCATGGGAAGCCGCTGACCGCCTGATCCGCCATCTCGATGACGAGACGATCGCCGAAGCGCAGGAGCGTTTCGTCAAGGAATCCGACTCCGTCGGCCAGAAGCGCATGGCAGCCCTTCATGGCGGCCGCCGAGACAAGCTCGAAGTGTCGCCGAACCTCTGGGCCGGCATCGGCCTAGTGCGCGCCGGTGCGGGTACTGCGCTCGTCGGCTCGCCGAAGACGGTTGCCGCGCGCCTGCGCGAATATCAGGAGGTCGGCATCGATACGGTCATCGGCTCGGGCTATCCGCATCTCGAAGAAGCCTATCGCGTTGCCGAGCTGCTCTTCCCCGAACTCGGCATCGAGAGGGACGAACAGCGGCTCAGCTTCAACAACGAGTTCGGCCGCAAGAAGGTTTTTGCCGGCGGCAGCCATGGCGGCAACCTGAAGGTCGTCTCCGGCTCCTGATCGGGGGCCAGTCACCAACGCAGTTCCGGACACGAAACTCCGCACGGTTTCCCGGAATTGCATTGAAGCAAAGCGCGAGGAAGATATTCATGTCGACTTTCGATACGCCGTTTGCGCGGGCTGCCGCCGATACCGACAAGGGCAGGGCGGGCTTTCGCCTGCCGCTGCCCGGCCGTGACAGGCTGCTGCCCTATCTGGTGCCGGTTTCAATCATCGCACTCTGGCAGATCGGCTGTTCCGTCGGCTGGATTTCCTCGCGCATCATGCCGTCTCCGGCCGATGTCGCCAGTGCCTTCTGGACGACGACGATCTCGGGGCAACTGCCCGAGGATGTGCTGGTCAGCGCCGCACGCGCCTTTGCCGGCCTGCTTGTCGGCGGCTCTATCGGCTTCCTGCTCGGCATTGCCAATGGTGTGTCGAAACTCTCGGAGCAACTGACGGATACGACGCTGCAAATGCTGCGCACCATCCCGCATCTGGCGATGATCCCGCTCGTCATCCTGTGGTTCGGCATCGGTGAGGAATCGAAGCTCTTCCTCACCTCGCTCGGCGTGCTCTTTCCGGTCTATCTCAACACCTATCACGGCGTGCGCAATGTCGATCGCGACCTGATCGAGATGGGCAAGGTCTACGGCATGAGCGGCTGGACGCTGTTCCGCAAGGTGATCTTCCCCGGCGCGCTGCCGTCGATCTTCGTCGGGCTGCGCTATGCGCTCGGCATCATGTGGCTGACGCTGATCGTCTCGGAATCGATCGCCGCTTCCTCCGGCATCGGCCATATGGCCAACAATGCCCGCGAATTCATGATGACCGATGTCGTGGTGCTGGCGCTCGTCATCTATGCGGTTCTGGGCAAGCTCGCCGATGTCGTCGCTCGTGCCCTTGAGCGCCGGACGCTCAAGTGGAACCCGGCTTACGCGAAATAGGAGTTAGTGCGATGACCGTCATCTCGCGTGAGCGTTTCCATCCCGTCGATACAGCCGAATATGGCGAGCATCAGCCGATCGCCGCCGGCGAGGGCGCTGCCTCCATCACACTCTCGGGCCTCGAAAAGAGCTTTGGTGCCAACCGGGTATTGCGTGGCATCAACCTGCATATTCCCGCCGGCCAGTTTGTCGCGGTCATCGGCAAGAGCGGCTGCGGCAAGAGCACGCTGCTGCGCATCCTGATGGGCCTCGATGAGCCAAGTGATGGTGAGTTGCGCTTCGAAGGCGCCGATGGCAGCGATACGCAGCCCAATGCCCGCATCGTCTTCCAGGAGCCCCGGCTTCTTCCCTGGCTCAGTGTCGCCGACAATGTCGTCGTCGGTCTCGGCGAAGGTATCGAGAAGAAGCGGGCGCTGGAAGAAGCCAAGGCTGTGCTTGCCGAAGTTCAGCTTGCAGAAAAGGCCGGCGAATGGCCGGCGCGTCTTTCCGGCGGCCAGCGCCAGCGTGTGGCGCTGGCCCGCGCGCTTGTCAGCAAACCCGGCATTCTGGCCCTCGACGAACCGCTCGGTGCACTCGATGCACTGACCCGCATCAGCATGCAGCAATTGCTGAACCGCGTCTGGCGCGAACTCGGCTGCACCACCGTGCTCGTCACCCACGATGTCAGCGAGGCGGTGCATCTGGCCGACCGGGTCATCGTATTGGAAGAAGGCCGCATCGCGCTCGATCTCGCCATTCCCTATCCGCATCCGCGTCGTCACGGCAATCCCGCACTCGCGGAGCTGGAAGGGCGGCTGCTTTCGGCCATTCTCGGCAGTGATGGCGGGCATTAGGTTCGCCAGTCATACTCTTTCAGAGCAAGGCGCTTGAGTGTCGACGAAGTGACATTGCGTCGCTGCAATCGCGCGAGACGAGACACGTGGGTAGGTCATCCGCTAGATTGGGCAGGTTCGCATCATTGCGAGACCTGGCACTCATTACAGTGGATCACTCCCATGACCATTCAACTCTACGGCTTCTGGCGCTCCAACGCCGCTTTCCGCGTCCGCGTCGCGCTTGCCTTGAAGAAACTGGCGTTCGAGGAAATCGAGATCGATATCCTCTCCGGGCGTCAGTTCGATGCCGCCTATGCGAAAGTGAACGCCGAGCATGTCGTGCCGACGCTGGTTCACGATGGTCATCAGTTCTTCCAGTCGCTGGCGATCATGGAATATCTGGACGATATCCATCCCGAGCCAAGGCTGATGCCGGTTGACGCAAAAGAGAGAGCCTATGCCCGGTCGCTGGCGCTTGTTGCCATCGCCGATGCCCATCCGCTGATCGTGCCGCGTGTGCGCAAACATCTCGGCGAGGCCCTCGGCGCCGATGCATCCGCGATCGAGGCATGGGGCCGGCATTGGACGATGGAGGGAATTGCGACCTACGAGCGCCTGCTCAAGCGGCGCCCGCCCGCACCCTTCGCGCTGGGCGAGACCCCCGGCATTGCCGATATCTGCATCGCCGGCCAGATCGTCCTGGCCGAATTCAACAAGATTGACCTCGCGGCCTTTCCGGCCGTGGCGGCGCTTGGGAAGCGTTGTTTTGATATGCCGGAATTTGCCGGGGCGCATCCTTCGCGGCAGCCGGGGTATTCGAAGGCTCACTAGCGTCGTAGCTTGAGTTGTTCCGCTAATATTCGTCGGCGGGACAGACGTCCGGAAACGCTATGCGGCGCGGATATGACTGCGCCGCGATATCTATCATCCTGGACGTCAGCCAGGCTGGCATCGCGGTCGTCAAAAGTGCCAGTCAGATGCGCCCCAGAGCTTTGATGCCTTCTTCCCACGGCATATGTGTCGGTAGTTCAAACAGAGAGCCATTGTCAGTGATATAGATCGGGCAATTGCCGCCCAGCGCGTGCACTATGTCCATTGTCTCTATGAATTCCCTGGTATTGTAAAAAAATACCCATCCGTGCCCCACGAATATTGTGGAGCTTTCGATAATGGCGAGGTTATGCCGCGACTGCTTCTCATATGCCTCGATTTTTACATTCGCCATCGCTAGGGCTTCGTGAAAATCGATCTTCGTCATTTGGAAGCTCTCGCCAGATAATGCCCGTGATGCTGTAAAGCAGATGCTATGCGCAGACTCCAGGCTGTGACTCTCTACTCTATCCCTGGGGCCGAAACTCGTCCGGCAGGTTTTCCTTATACGGATAGAACTTGAAATAGGGCATCGCCTCTTTCAAAGCCCGAGCAAACGAGGGGCGCTCCAGCAGGCGGCGATAATAGGCCTCGAGGCCGGGGCGTTTCTCGGTGAAGGGCACCAGCGTGCGGGCGTAGAAGAGGGCGGGCGCTGCGGCGCAGTCGGCCATGGTGAAGGCATCGCCGGTGATCCAGGCTTTGCCGTCGATCTGTTTTTCCGCCATGTCATAGGCGAGTTCGAGCATGGCGCGCGCTTCGCTCACACCGTGCGGATCGAGCGCTCCTTCGGGGCGCAGCCGGTCGATGACGATCTTCTGCATCGGCACCTGCACATAGAGATCGAAGAAGCGGTCCCAGAGGCGGACCTGCAGGGCGGCATTGGTGTCTTCCGGCACCAGCGTCACCGGGCCGGGATAGTGCCGGTCGAGATATTCGATGATGATGCTGGTTTCGGGAACGGTGCTGTCGCGCGTCTCGTCGCGCAGCACGGGGATCTTGCCGACCGGCCAGAACCGGACGAGATCGGCGCTCGACTGTTCGTCGGCGAGATCGACGATGCGGTTTTCGAAGGGCGTCGCATTCTCGTAGAGCGCGATCAGCACCTTGTGGCAGAAGGAGGCAAGCGGATGCTGATAGAGAACGAGCGCCATGCTTTGACCTTTCCTGAGAAATTCAGCTCAGGACATAAGCAAGGCGCCCGCAAAATGCCAGATGGCAGACTCAGCCGTTATAACGTGCCGTGACCAGATGGCCGGGGCTCGGCTGGCCTTCCTGCATGCGCACGTTGATTTCGAGCATCTCGAGGAGCTCGAAGCCGGTGGCGGAGAGGCGCTCGCGAATATAGGTCTCCGTATGGATGAACCGCTGGTGCGGGCCGACCATGTAGGGGCGGCCGTCCGCCAGCCTTTCGGGCAGGGTTTCCGAGGAGAAGACGAAAATGCCACCGGGCTTCATATTCTCGGCGGCGCCGAAGAAGAGCGGTTCCAGCGCGCCGAGATAGGGCAGCACATCGGTCGCGGTGATGAGATCGAAGGGGTCTTCGTCATTATCATCGAGGAAATCCTCGGCCTCGGCGACGAAGAGCGTCTCGTAGACTTCCTTCTCGTCGGCGATGACGACCATGTTCTCGGAAATGTCGATTCCGATCATCTCTTCGCAGAGGTCATTGAGCGCGCTGCCCGTCAGACCCGTGCCACAGCCGAGATCGAGCATGCGCTTGAAGGGGCCGAGCTTCAGATCCTGCAGGCGCTGACGCACGAGCATCGGCACGTGATAGCCGAGCTGCTCCACCAGCACATCCTCGAAGACTTCGGCATGCTGGTCGAAGAGGGTTTCGACATAGGCGTCCGGCGCACGGACTGGCGTTTCGCCGCGGCCCATGGAGGCAATACGGACGGCCGCGCCGCCGTGATCGTCGGGGTCGATTGCCAGGACCTCCTGGTAAGCCTCGACGGCCGCATCGACATCACCGGCTTTCTCAAGCGCAAGAGCGCGGTTATAGGCTTCCGCGAGAGCCTCTTCGTCGACTTTCTTTTTGTTCATGCGGGCGTTTTAGAGCCCGCAGCCTACCATCGCAACTGCATTTTCAGTGCAATATGAATTCACCCTTAAGAGAGCGCCATTCGGTTGCCGAAATGAGCCTGCGGTGAATGTAACGTACCGAATGCAGCGGCCCGTCCAGTTTCTCCTGCCAGAATTTCAGAAAACCGCGCATTTCCGGAAAGTCCGGGGCGAGGTCGTAGTCCTGCCAGATATAGGTCTGGAGAAAGGCCGGATGATCCGGCATGTGGTAGAGGATCTGCGCTGTCGTCAGCCCATAACCATTGAGCTGTTTTTCCATGTCTTTGTGCATTTTGTCTCGCTTCTTCTTGTTCCCACTTCGCGCTTATTAGCGCCACATGATATGAGATCATGCGGTGGTTAACCGAAGCTTGACAGATAGCGCATAAAAGAGTTATTTATTTTTAATTTCAAAGCCTTAGCAGCACTCACCGGGGAGTGCTGCCAGCCTCTTCAGCGCTTCAGATGACGCGTCAGGCGGCGTTCGATCCAGTTCCAGAGGTGGCGAAGCGCCTCGACGATGGCGAGGTAGAAGATCGCCGCCCACAGGTAGGTCTGGTAATCAAAAGTGCGCGAGAAGGCGTAGCGCGTCTCACCCATGAGGTCGAGCACGGTAATGATGGCGACGACCGCCGAGCCCTTGATGAGCAGGATGATCTCGTTGCCATAGGGGCGCAGCGCCACGATGAAGGCCTGCGGCAGGATGATCTTGCGGAAGGCGATCGCCTTGTGGATGCCGAGGGCGGCAGCGGCCTCATGCTGGCCGTGCGGCACACTCTGAATCGCGCCACGCAGGATTTCAGCCTGATAGGCGGCCGTATTGATGGTCATGGCGAAGACGCCGCAATACCAGGCGTCACGGAAGAACCACCAGAGACCGATTGCTTCCATCTGCGGGCGAAAGATGCCGAGGCCGTAATAGACGAGGAAGAGCTGGGCCAGCAGCGGCGTGCCGCGGAAGAAATAGATATAGCCATAGGCGAGCCAGTTCAGCACCCGGTTGCCGGACATGCGGGCCATGGCGAGCGGCAATGACAGCACGGCGCCGAAGACGACCGAGAGGGCGACGATGGAAAGCGTGATCCAGAGGCCGTGCAGGTAGCGCGGCCCGTAACGGGTAAACTTATCCGGATCCCAGCCCTTGATGACGGTCAGGATCAGGAAGGCTGCGAGCAGTGCCCAGAAAGCGACGAGGATGTAGCCGGTGAGGCGGGCGGCCGTCATCGGCTTTGCCACCGCGCGCGGTGCAGCTTGTGGCGCGATCAATTTTTCAGCGTAGCTCAACGGCGGACCTCCGAACGCTTGGCCCAGCGGTCGATATAGACAAGCAGGAAGGAGGAGAGGATGGCGAGCACCAGATAGAGACAGCAGGCGATGCCATAGAAGAAGAAGGGTTCCTTGGTGACGCGCACGGCCACGTTCGTCTGGCGCAGAATATCGGAGAGGCTGATGATCGAGACGTAGGACGTGTCCTTCAAGAGCACCATCCAGAGGTTCGTCAGGCCGGGCAGGGCGATACGCACCAGTTGCGGCAGGACGATGAGGCGCAGTGTGCGGCCGCGATGCAGGCCGAGCGCATCTCCGGCCTCATACTGGCCCTTGGGAATGGCGCGAAAGGCAGACAGCAGCACTTCCGAACAATAGGCGGAAAAGACCACCGACAGCGCAATGACGCCGGCGACGAAAGCGTTGATCTCGACCGGCGGCCCTTCATAGCCGGCAATGTCGAGCAGATACTGGATCAGGATCTGCATGCCGTAATAGATGATGAAGAGCGTCAGAAGTTCCGGCAGTCCGCGGAAGATCGTGGTGTAGATGCCGGCTGCCAGCCGCAGCGACTTCTCTTCCGACTGCTGGCCGAGCGCCACGAGGAAACCGATGACGAGACCGATCGGCAGGGTGACGATCGCCACCGAAACCGTGACCTGCAGGCCAAGCGCGATCTCGTCGCCCCAGCCGGTGTCGCCACAGGCAAGGATGGTCGACGGGGCCAACCAGGTGAAAATACCGACGGGTCCGCACAGCGGATCGAAGATGTGCACAAGCAGGCTCCAGAAGGAGCCGAGCGCGGAAAACAATCCGCCCATGCCAGAAATCCCCTCACGGCTTTTGCCGTTTTGATATTGCCACCTTTGTCAAACAAAAATGGCGGAAGAGCAAGCCTTCCGCCATTTCCTTCATCGGCCAGATAGCGAATTTATCATTCGCCGTAAACGTCGAAATCGAAGTACTTGTCCTGGATCTTCTTGTACTCACCGCTGGCGCGGATCGCGGCGATCGCCGTGTTGAGCTTTTCCTTCAGAGGATCGCCCTTGCGGACAGCGATACCGGCGCCGTTGCCGCTGATTTCCTTGTCGACCGGCAGGGCCGTCAGGATCTTGCAGCAGGTGCCGTCACCGGATTTGATCCATTCCGAGAGGACGACGATGTCATCGATGACGGCATCGACACGGCCGGCTGCAACATCGAGCTTGTACTCGTCAGCCGTCGGGTAAAGCTTCAACTCGCTGTCAGCGAAGTGCTTCTCGACATAGGTGACGTTTGTCGTGGAGATTTGCACGCCGATCGCCTTGCCCTTGAGGCCGGCGACATCAGTCACGGTCGAATCCTTCGGCACGGCAACGGCCGGCGGGGTTCTGTAAAAATGATCGGAGAAATCGACGAGCTTCAGGCGCTCCGGGGTGATCGCCATCGACGAGACGATCATGTCGAACTTCTTGGCGTTGAGCGCCGGGATGATGCCGTCCCAGTCGGTCGAAACGAACGAACAGTCGGCCTTCATCTGAGCGCACAGGGCCTTGGCGATATCGATGTCGAAGCCCTGGATGGTGCCGCTGGCATCGACGAATTCGAATGGCGGGTAGGTCGAATCGGTGCCAATGACGTATTTTTCGCCGTCGGCGAGAGCCGGGCCGGCAAAGAGAGACAATGCCGCAACCGAGGCTGCAGCAAGGAGCTTCGTGGAAATACGCATGAGAATTCCTCTCACGGCTTTTGCCGTTTTGACATCGCCGTGTTGCCGAACAAAAAATGGCGGAAGAGCAAGTCTTCCGCCATCACCTTCATCGGCCAGATACCGAATTTATCATTCGCCGTAAACGTCGAAATCGAAGTACTTGTCCTGGATCTTCTTGTACTCGCCGCTGGCGCGGATAGCGGCGATCGCCGTGTTGAGCTTTTCCTTCAGCGGATCGCCCTTGCGGATGGCGATGCCTGCGCCGTTGCCGTTAATTTCCTTGTCGACCGGCAGGGTCGTCAGGATCTTGCAGCAGGAGCCGGCGTCGGACTTGACCCACTCGGAGAGAACGACGACGTCGTCGATGACGGCATCGACGCGGCCGCTGGAAACGTCGAGCTTGTACTCGTCAGCCGTCGGATAGAGCTTCAGCTCGGTGTCGGCGAGGTGCTTCTCGGCGTAGTTGGCATGGGTCGTGGAAGTCTGCGCACCGATCACCTTGCCCTTGAGGCCGGCAACGTCAGTGATGGTGGAGTCCTTCGGCACGGCGATTGCCGGCGGGGTGTTGTAATACTTGTTGGAGAAGTCGACGAGCTTCAGGCGCTCCGGGGTGATCGACATAGAGGAGACGATCATGTCGAACTTCTTGGCGTTGAGCGCCGGGATGATGCCGTCCCAGTCGGTGCTGACGAACGAGCATTCAGCCTTCATTTCGGCGCAGAGTGCCTTGGCGATATCAATGTCGAAGCCCTGAATGGTGCCACTGGCGTCGACGAATTCGAACGGCGGGTAGGTCGAGTCCGTGCCGATCACGTATTTTTCGCCGTCAGCAAGTGCTGCGCCGGCAAAAAGGGACATTGCCGCTAGCGAAGCTGCAGCAAGGAGCTTGGTGGAAATGCGCATGAGGATCCTCTCTGTTGGTGGCGCCGGGTCTTGTTGTTGTTCGCCGGCGGCCGCACACTTCGACGGTGCCACCACCGTCTTGCGGCGATAATCAAACCTTTTTTCGCAAAATTGCAACAGGAATCCCCGCGCAGTTGTGCGTTGCAACCGGCAGCCGAGATGAACAGGGCCCGACCGTGGTGTTCAGGCAAGGTTAATCCCGTCCTTCTTAGCGTCTGGAACAAATCTGCATTTTAACGATTTGTGCTTCGCTTAGTGCACAAAAAGCCGTGATTGCGGGGCAGTCAGCCCCGGTTGAAGTCAAAATAAGGACGAGGAAACCCCTGATGGGCATGAAATCCAGACTGTTTGCCAGTGCGGCCTTTCCGCTGCTTTCCCTTACCCTGGTGGTGCCGCCGGTAGGCGCTTACGCCGCAGTGGGCGGGGTTGAGCACGGCGCTGTCGGCACCGTCGCCACCCCCCTTATCGGGGGCAGCTACGAGGTGGCACAGGACGCACCTTCCGAAGAGGAGCTTCTGAAAAGGAAGAAGCAGGCGGAAGAGCAGCAACAGCAGCAGGAGGCGCCTGCAGAAAAGCCGCAGAAGCGCGAGGCCCCCGCCGAAAGCGCTCCGGAACCGGAACAGAAGCCCAGGCGTCAGCGCGAACCCGCACCGCAGGCAGAGCCCCAGGCGCAGGCACCTGCGGCTGAGGAGCCCGCACGTCCACGCCGCCAGCGGGAAGCCCAGCCCGAACAGGCAGCACCCGACCAGCAGGCGCCTGCCGCCGAAGAGCCGCAGAAGCCGCGTCGCCAGCGTCAGGCGCAGCCCGAACAGCAGGCCGAGCCGCAAGCCGAGCAGCCGCCAGCAGAGCAGCCGAAGCGCCAGCGCGACCGCAAGCAGAATGCCGAGCAGGCCGCCCCTGAGGCGCAGCAGCCGGCTGCCGAAGCCCCGGCCGCAGGCGAGGCGAATCAGCCCGCTGAAAAACCGCGCCAGCGCCCGCAGCGCCAGAAGAGCGAAACGACAGAGCAGCCCGCCGAGCAGAGCACGGAACAGCCTGCAGAGCAGCAGGGTGGCAAGCGCCCGGCCGGCGGCAAGCGTCCCGCTGCCACCGAGCAGCAGGCAGCACCGGCCGGAGAAGCACCGGCTCCCGCTGAAAAGCCCGCAACGGCCGAGAAGCCTGCGACCGCAGAACAGCCTGCCGCCGAGCAGCCCGTTCCGACCAAGAAGCCGGCGACTGCTGAAAAGCCCGCCACTGCCGAACAGCCGGCCGCTGGCCAGGCTGAACAACCTGCAGCAGGTCAAGCCCAGCAACCGGCCGAGCAGCCAGCCACCGGCCAGGTGCAGCCGGAACAGCCTGCCGCAAACGCTCCGCAGCCCGGCCAGCCGCCGGCAGCCACTGCGCCGCAGCAGGCCGAACAGGCCATTCCGGCGCCCGAAAAGGTCACACCGCAGGAGCTGGAGCGCCGCAAGGAGATCGCCCAGGATCCTGCCAAGAGCAACGAGACCATCGTGTTGCCGGTTCAGAACGGTGCCGCCGTTCTCGACAGCGACAAGGATGCCGATCGCAGCCAGGGCCGGCAGGGCCGCCGCGACCGGGATCGCCAGCGCGCCGACAGCCAGGATTTCAAGCTGCCGACCTCCGATGCCGAAGCTCAGTCGCTGAGCGGCACCCGGCAGCGTGCGCCGGTACAGATCGAGGCCATCACCCGCGAGGAAGGCCGGCGCATCGATCGCCGTCCCCAGTTCGCGCAACCTGACGGCGCGCGCTACGGCGAGCGCACCGACGACAGCCGCGTCATCATCCAGTTCGGCAACCGCACCGTGGTGCGCAGCGACGACGATCGCCGGTTCCTGCGCGACGGCGAACGGCCGAGCTATGAGGAGCTTTCGGGCGACCGTTACCGCGAGACGATCATGCGGCCTGAGGGCTATCGCATCGTGACGCTCCGCAATCGCTACGGCGACATCATCCAGCGCTCACGGGTAGATGCACGCGGCCGAGAAGAGGTGCTCTACTATTCGCCTGAGCTCTATGAGGATCCGGACCGCGATTACTTCGAGGATCCGGGTGCCGACCTGCCGCCGATGCGCCTGCGCGTGCCGCTCAACGACTATATCATCGACACCAGCACCGATCCGGACCGTGACTATTACGAGTTCCTGAGCGAGCCGCCCGTCGAGCCGGTCGAACGCGTCTATTCGCTGAACGAGGTGAAATATTCCGCTCGTATCCGCGACAAGGTGCGCCGTATCGACCTGGATACGGTGACCTTCGCGACCGGCAGCGCGGAAATTCCGATGAGCCAGGCCCGCACGCTGCGCAAGGTGGCGGATGCGATGAACGAAGTGCTCGACAAGAACAAGAGCGAGACCTTCCTGATCGAAGGCCATACCGATGCTGTAGGTTCGGACCAGAGCAACCTGATCCTTTCCGACCAGCGCGCGGAATCGGTCGCCAATGTGCTGACGGATGTCTATGGCATTCCGCCGGAGAACCTTGCGACGCAGGGTTATGGCGAGCGCTATCTGAAGGTGAATACGGATGGGCCGAACCAGGAGAACCGCCGTGTGACCATTCGCCGTGTCACGCCGCTGGTGCGGCCTGTCGCTCAGAGGTAGTTTATTACCGGTATTGATAGAGGAGGGCGGGGCCGCAAGGCCTCGCCCTTTTTTGTTTGGATTTTCTGGGAAGAGGCGAGGGCGCGTGCCGTGTGGCACCCCCCTCTGGCCTGCCGGCCATCTCCCCCACAAGGGTGGAGATTGGCTGGGCGCACCGGCTTCCCCAAACTATTCGCGTTGCAGCCCGGCAAAACGGTAGAGAGACGCGAAGGTCAGGCCGCTTGTAGATCTCCACCCTTGTGGGGGAGATGGCCGGCAGGCCAGAGGGGGGTGCCACACGGCACGCCGTGAGCAGAAAACAACACCCGATTCCGGAGGCCGTCTCATACCTTTCCTCAAACGCCAACCGGAGCCCCAAGCCCAACCGTGCGCGCAACAAAATCCGCGATCGCGACGGTATCATCGAGATCAAACACCACCAGACCCGCCGCATCTTCCACCACATGATCGGCCGCAATTGCCACGATATGCGGGTCCTCGGGCGCCAGCGGGTCACGCCTTGCCGATTCGAGCCGCCGCGCCTCGATCTTCGGGATCGGCTCGCGCTTGTAGCCCTCGATGAGTACCAGATCGCAGGGCGCCAACCGCGCCAGGATCTCCTCGAAGCTCGGCTCCGCCGCACCACGCAGCTCGTGCATGATGGCGTAGCGGGTGCCGGAGACGATCGTCACCTCGTGGGCGCCGGCCTGGCGGTGGCGGTAGCTGTCAGCGCCGACCTTGTCGATGTCGAAATCGTGGTGGGCATGTTTGATCGTTGAAATGCGATAGCCGCGGCGGGTGAATTCCTCGACGAGGCGCACCGCAAGACCTGTCTTGCCGGAATTCTTCCAGCCGGCGATGCCGAAGATTTTCTGCGTCATTGCCCCACCTTCCTTCATCCCTCCATCTTGCTTCATCCCCCCAGCGCCTCCAGCCAGCGTTCGCCTTCGATTAGATCATCGGGCGTGTTGATGTTGAAGAAGGGATCGAGCAGGCTGGCGCGAGTCGGATGCAGCGGGAAGGGCACTTCCGTAACGTCATGACGCAAGAGGAAGTCGCGCACGCGGCGCTTCTCGTCAACCTTGACCCATTCTTCCAGGTCGGCGGCGAGCGCGGTCGGCCAGAGGCCGAAGACCGGGTGGCTGCGGCCCTCGGAGGCAGCAATCGCTATCTGTTCGGGATGGCTTATCGCATTCATAAGCCGGCTAACGAGATCGGCCGGAAAGAACGGGCAATCGACAGAGACGGTCACGACATGCGTAGCGGGCAGGCCGGCGCCATAGACCATGGCCGCGTGGATTCCGGCCATTGGCCCCGCCTTGCCGCGAATACGATCGGAGACGACGGGCAGGTCGTGTCCGACGGCCGTGTCGGCGTTGACGGCGATCTCAGCCGTCTGCGGCGAGAGCCGAGCCAGAACATGCGAAAGCAGGCTGCGGCCGCCGAGCATGACGCCCGCCTTGTCACGGCCCATGCGCGATGAGCGGCCGCCGGCCAGCACGACACCTGGAATGGTCGATTGGTCGAGCACGAAGTCAGTCATGGCGGTACCTCTGACGATCACACGGGCGAACGGGGCGCCGATTCCTGGGCGACCGGCGGCACGTGACGCTTGGCCTCACGATAGAACGTATAGAGGCCTGATGCGATAACGATGGCGGCGCCCACGAGCGTCCAGAAATCCGGCACTTCGGCAAAGAAGACGAAGCCGAGAAGGGACGAGAAGATCAGGCTCGTATAGCGGAAGGGCGCCACGAAGGAGATTTCGCCAGTACGCATGGCGAGGATGACCGACTGGTAGCCGACCAGCACCAGCACGGAGGCGAGCAGCAGATGCGAAAGCGAAGTGACGCTGACCGGTTCCCAGCCGCCGAGGAAAGGGATCATCAGCGCACCGAATATTGCGACCGAGACCGCCGTGACCGTCGTGATCATCAGCGAGGGAATTTCCTTGCTGATGCCGCGGGTGGCTAGGTCGCGCCCTGCGGTGGAGGCAACGCTGGCGACACAGAGGAGGGCGGCCGGGGTAAAACCTTCCGGACCGGGGCGGATGATGATCATGACGCCGGCAAGGCCGACGAGGATCGCCAGCCAGCGCCGCCAGCCGACCGGTTCCTTGAAGAAAAGTGCCGCGCCGAAGGTGACGACCAGCGGAAGGGACTGGAGGATTGCCGAGGCATTGGCGATCGGCATCATGCCGAGGGCGGTAATGTAGGTGACGGCAGCGATGATCTCGCAGGCGATGCGCAGCGCGATGACAGGCTTGAGCATGACGCGCCAGGGCCGCAGCGCGCCCAGCTTCCAGGCGATCAGATAGACGAGGATGCTGGTGAAGAGGCCACGCAGAAACATGATCTCGCCGGCATTCATGTAGGCTATGACGGATTTGGAGAGTGCGTCGCTTGCGGAAAAGCCCGCCATCGCCATGCTCATGCAGATGGCGCCTTCGGTATTGCGTGATCGCGGCATGCTGGAGATTCCCTTACCTTACAAGCCCTTTTAGAAGGGAACGGCGGGCAAGGGTATCGGAGGAATGCCACACTTCAGATAATTCGATGCTGCACTGCAGTACAACCTGCCGCAAGGTAAAGCAAATCCTTGTGCAGTTGCGGCAAATATTAGAAATATAAGGATAATTCCCAAATCTTCCGGTTGCCGATTAAGGTTGTATCAACCGATTCAGCGAAATATGCGATCACTCTCCATGATGGAGGATGCCGCCGAACCATCCGGAATGATTGCGGACTGGACGGTACCATCAGCTTCAAGGCGCCGCATCCATGCACTTCATCGACCGACTTCTGCAAAGCCGTCGCATCGTCACCAAGGTCCTGCTGTTCGTCATCCCGCTCGTCGTGCTGATCGCCGGCGTCGGCATCCTCGGCTACCACACGGCCAACATCCTGAACGGTCACATGACGGTGACGCGCGCCACGATCGAAAACATTTCCGATTTCGAGAACCTGCAGGCGGCACTTCAGGAGTTCGTCTCCGATCCGTCGGATGCGAGCAAGGCCGGTTTCGGCAAGGCGATCGATGCACAGGAGAGCGGCGTGCTGCGCCTCAACGGGCTGCTGAAGACGGACGACCAGCGCGGCCAGCTGACCGAAGTCAGCAGTCTGGCTTCCGCCATGCGCAAGCAGCAGGAGACGCTGTGGAGCCTGCGCCAGGCAGAGGATGCAAGCGTTGCGGCTATCAACACGACGGTGCAAGCGATTTCGGCTGCTGCAGATGAAGCCGGCGGCCAGACCGATCTGGTGCGCAAGGACTTCACCGACAAGGAAATCTTCGCCAAGGCGCTGCTCTACGATTCTGCCGCCTTCAAGTCGCTTACAGACATCATGGGCGCGATGCGCGTCGACATCCAGATGGGCTTTACGCCCGAGGAGCAAATCGAAGCCGCCCAGCAGCATATTGCCGAGATCCTGAAGCAGCTCGCTGTCGCCAAGGAAATGGTCTCCAAGGATGGCCAACCGCTGATCGCACAGGTCGCCGAAACGGCCGGCAAGCTCGATGCGCTCTTGAAGGGCACCGGCACACCGGATGAGAAGGCCTCCGGCATGGCGCCGCTCCTGACCGGCTTCGTCAACACCGAGGGGCAGATGACGCTGCAATCGGCCAAGAACAGCGATACGGCGGCGGCCCGCTTCGTCAACCTCGACAAGAGCATTGCCGAACAGCGCGAGCTTCTGACCTCCGTCGATCAGGTGCGCGACGGTGCCGACCGGTTGCAGGTGCATGTAAGCCAGATGCTGAGCGCGCGTGATGCGGCCGCGCGGGACGTGGTTCTTGCCGACCTCAAGGCTCTGACCGAAACCGCCGGAAAGATCTCGGCGCTCGGTGCAAATGATGCGGTGATGAAGGCTTTTGCGGACAAGATTGCCCCGGCTGCGGCTTCGCTGACCTCCGGTTCGGCCGACATGCTGAAGGCTGCGGCGGACTGGAAGGCGGCCCGCCAGCAATCCTCCGAAATCCTTTCCGGCGCCATGGCCGCTCTTCGCCAGTTCGTCAGCCAGGCGCAGGAACTCGGCAAGGAGGACAGCGAGCGTTCGGCCAATGTTTCCGTGTTTGCCATGATCCTCGGCACGCTGCTTGCCATTGTCGGCGGCCTGATGCTGGTCGAGACGCTGCGCGGTCCGCTGAAGCGCGTCTCCGACGTGATGACGCGGCTTGCAAATGGCGATCTCGAAGTTGCCATCGAAGGCCGCAACCGGGGCGACGAGATTGGCGACATGGTGCGCTCGGTTGCCGTCTTCCGTGACGCTGCGGTCGAAAACGTCCGGCTCGAGAGGGAGGCCGAAAGTGCCCGTGCGCTCTCTGCCGATGAGGCAAGCCGCCGCGCCGCCGAGCGCGCCCGCATCGAGGCCGAGCAGAAGCAGGCGCTGCATGCGCTCTCCGACGTACTGAACGCGCTGGCCGAGGGCAATCTCGAGATCGGCATGCGCCGCGATCTCGCCGCCGATTTCGTCGATATGGCCGATACCTACAATCATGCCGTCGAGGCACTGCGCCAGACGCTTGCCGATGTGCGTGGCGCCACCGTCGAGATCAAGGGCGGCACGGGCAATCTCGCGTCCTCGGCTGACGACCTTGCCCGCCGCACCGAACAGCAGGCCGCCGCCCTTGAGGAAAGTTCGCGGGCGCTGCGACACCTGAGCGACGTCGTGCGCTCCACCGCCGACCGCGCCAAGCAGACCGCGCATTCGGTCAACGAGACGCAGGTTTTCGCAACTCGTTCCGGCGAAGTGGTCGCCAAGGCCGTCGACGCCATGAGCGAAATCAACCGCTCGTCCGAGAAGATCGCCACCATCATCGGCGTCATCGACGAGATCGCCTTCCAAACCAATCTGCTGGCACTGAACGCCGGCGTGGAAGCCGCGCGGGCAGGCGAGGCGGGACGTGGCTTTGCCGTGGTGGCGCAGGAAGTACGCGAACTCGCCCAGCGTTGCGCCAAGGCTGCCCGCGAGATCAAGGAACTGATCTCGGCAAGTTCCGGCCAGGTGCAGAGCGGCGTGCAGCTCGTCGAGGAAACCGGCCAGGCGCTTGCCGAAATCATCGCCCATGTCGGCGGCGTGCAGCGCCTCGTCTCCGAGATTTCGGCCGCCACCGGCGAGCAGTCGACCGGCATTCACGAGGTCAGCAAGGCGGTGCATGACGTCGAGCTCATCACCCAGCAGAATGCAGCGATGGTGGAAGAGAACAATGCCGAGATCCAGGGCTTGCGCCAGCGCGTCGACATGCTCTCGGACAAGGTCAACCGCTTCCGCACCGGCGAGGAGGGTGAGGTGCATGGATATGGCCGCGCCGAAGGGCGCTGGACGGGCCGCGCTGCCTAAGTCAGTGCATCGGCAATGAGATCACAAAGAACCCGCGGTTTTCCAACCGCGGGTTTTTCTTTTGAACAATTAGCCGACCCGGTCGTTTTCCAACCATGTCCAACAAAGGAGAACCGCGATGGATTGGAACCGTGTTGAAGGCAACTGGAAGCAGATGAAGGGCAAGGTTAGGGAACAGTGGGGCAAGCTCACTGATGACGACCTCGACCAGATCAACGGCCGCCGCGAACAGCTCGAAGGCAAGCTGCAGGAACGCTACGGCTACGAAAAGGACCGTATCCGCAAAGATGTCGATACCTGGTACGACAGCCAGACCTGGCACTGATAACAATCCGATATCATAGTCTTCCACTCACATAGACTTGGCCCCGCTCACGCGGGGCTTTTTTGTGCCGGCTATCAGCCGCAGCACGCCGTGTTGAAGCTATGGCCGAATCCTGTTCTCCGTTAGATATCTTGGAACCGAGCACAGCGGATATACGAACCATGAGCACTGCGGAAAAACCAGATAAGTCAAACCCGGAGCTCCCGATGGGATATTCTGCGGTTCCCCGAGGCAAGCTTGCCAACGCCGTCACCTGCCTGGAAATGACGGAGAAGCCGCTGCCAAGGGAGGCAAGGAATATCGCGGGGCCTTCCCTGGAGAGGATGCCGGCGCCCGATCCGCAGACATACCGGCAGCTCTTCCGGGCGATCGGCGAGGACTGGCTGTGGGTTTCCCGACTGGTCATGACCGATGAAGCGCTGAAGGCCATTATCGGCGACCCCCTGGTGGAGATCTACGTGCTGCTCTCGGACGGCCGGCAAGTCGGAATGCTGGAACTTGATTTTCGCCAGCCCGGCCAATGTGAACTGGTCTTCTTCGGCGTAGGCAAAAGCGCCATTGGCACCGGGGCTGGGCGCTATCTCATGAATCAGGCTTTATCCATCGCCTGGGCGCATCCGATCGAGCGGCTCTGGGTGCACACCTGTCATTTCGACCATCCGAATGCATTGCCGTTCTATCAGCGGTCCGGTTTCAAACCCTATGCATTCATGATCGAGGTCGCGGACGATCCGCGGCTGACCGGGGTCTTGCCGCGGTCGGCGGCGCCGCATGTGCCGATCCTCGAATAGGGCCGCGCCAGCACAAGAGCCTATCCGGAGCCCGGGGATAGAAGGCTGTAGAGGTTCGTTGGCGCACCGTGGAGCATGAGTTCGCGCTCGAAGCCGAAGCCGCATTTCTCGAGAACGCGGCGGGATGCAGGATTGGCCGGCCGTACCAGGCCGATAATCCGCCGGGCACCCAGTTCGCCGAAGGCAAAGGCCAGAATGCCGGAAACGAGTTCGGTTGCGTAACCGTGCCCCCAGCTTCGCGGATCGAGGTGATAGGAAAGGTTGAGAGCGTCGAACTCGTTCGACACGGTCACCCCGCCAAAGCCGATCAGATCACCATCGGCGACGACTGCAAAGCGGCCAAAGCCATGCTGGTTCCAATGCGCCATGTCCCTTGCCAGTCGTGCAGCACTTTCCTCGGGGCTGTCCGGCTGGGGCACCGGTCGATGCGCCACCAGTTCAGGCCTTGCAAACAGTTCCGTCAGAAAAGGAAGATCCTCCAACGTCGGCGGGCGCAGTAACAGCCTGTCAGTGCGACGGGCCTCCATCGTCGGGGCGTGGCTGTCGATCACAGCCGGCACCGGCCTTTGCCGACCCTTCGCATGGCTGCGGGCGTTCGGTCCTGCAATCGATTCACTGGATCGATTGCTGCCGCTGCGCGGCACCGGCCTTTGCCGGCCCTTCGCATGGCTTCGGGCGTTCGGTCCTGCAATCGATTCACTGGATCGATTGCTGCCGCTGCGCGGCACCGGCCTTTGCCGGCCCTTCGCATGGCTTCGGGCGTTCGGTCCTGCAATCGATTCACTGGATCGATTGCTGCCGCTGCGCGGCACCGGACCTCACCCACCCGTAACGCTCATGTGCCGGGCGACAGCCGGGCGTTTATGGGTACGGTCGATGATGAAATCATGGCCCTTGGGCTTGCGGGTGATGGCCTCGTCGATTGCCGCATGGAGCAGGCCATCGTCTTCGGTGGCGCGCAGGGCCGAGCGCAGGTCGGCAGCGTCATTCTGGCCGAGGCACATGTAGAGCGTGCCGGTGCAGGTGAGGCGCACGCGATTGCAGCTTTCGCAGAAATTATGGGTCAGCGGGGTGATGAAGCCGAGGCGGCCGCCGGTCTCCGCGACCCTGGTATAGCGGGCAGGGCCGCCGGTCTGGTAATCGATATCTTCAAGCGTAAACTGCTGTTCGAGATCGGCGCGCAGCTTGGAGAGCGGCAGGTACTGGTCGGTACGGTCTTCTTCGATCTCGCCCATCGGCATGGTTTCGATGACGGTGAGATCCATGCCGCGGCCATGCGCGAAGCGCAGCATGTCCGGCATTTCCGCCTCGTTGAAATCCTTCAGCGCCACGGCATTGAGCTTGATCTTCAGGCCGGCCTTCTGAGCTGCATCGATGCCTTCCATAACCCTGGTGAAATCGCCCCAGCGGGTGATCTTGCGGAATTTTTCCGGATCGAGCGTGTCGAGCGAAACGTTGATGCGGCGCACGCCGCAATCAAAGAGTTCCTGCGCATGGCGGGCGAGCTGCGAGCCGTTGGTGGTAACCGTCAGCTCGTCGAGGCCGAAGCCGATCTGCTTTCCAAGCTGGCGCACGAGATGCATGATGTTCTTGCGCACCAGCGGCTCGCCGCCGGTCAGCCTGATCTTGCGCACACCCTTGGCGATGAAGGCGGAACAGAGCCGGTCGAGCTCTTCCAGCGTGAGCAGATCCTTCTTGGGCAGGAAGGTCATGTTTTCCGCCATGCAGTAAGTGCAGCGGAAATCACAGCGGTCGGTGACGGAGACACGCAGATAGGTGACCGCACGACCGAAGGGGTCGATCATCGGTCCTGCGCCAGCTACCAGCGGCGAGGCATTGCCAATCGTTCCGACACTGCTGTTCACGTCTGTCTCCGTACTCGTTTCAATGTGGGCATATGCTATTGTGGCGTCAAGGGAAACAGGCCGCGGCATCAAGCGAATTTGCGCTTGCGCCGAAAAAGATCAGCGCCTACTCCTCGCATCAGAAGAGGACATTGACATGAGCGATATCTGGCCGACCGAAATCAGGATCTCGAAGGACCGCCAGAGGCTGGTGATAAGCTTCAATGACGGCCAGAGCTTCGATCTCTCGGCCGAGCTGCTGCGCGTACTGTCGCCCTCGGCCGAGGTGCAGGGGCACGGGCCAGGGCAGAAGGTCACGGTGCCGGGCAAGCGCAATGTCGCCATCGTATCCGTCATCCCGACGGGCAATTATGCCGTGCGCATCGGCTTCGACGACATGCATGATACCGGCATATATACCTGGACCTATCTACGCGAACTCGGCGAACGCGGCTTCGAACTCTTTTCCGCCTATGAAGAAGAGCTCAAGGAAAAGGGGATGAGCCGCGACGTGACCGAACGGCCGCGCTAGAGCTATACACTTTTGCTGGAAATGTTTTGAATTTCACCAGCTGCCGGGGGGCACATGACGCAAACGCATAACAAGAGCTGGCTGCGGGCCCACGGGCATACCGGCAGCAGGGTCACATTCCTGGAACTATTCTTCGATCTCGTTTTCGTCTTTTCCGTCTCCCAACTCTCGCACGCGCTCTTTGCGCATTATACGCTGCTCGGTGCTGCCGAAGCCGCACTCATGATGTTTGCCGTCTGGTGGGTGTGGATCTTCACCGCATGGGCCACGAACTGGCTGGACCCGGAGCGCATGCCGGTACGATCGATGCTGGTCGTGCTGATGCTGCTCGGCCTCGTGCTCTCGGCTTCCATTCCCGAGGCCTTCGGCGAAAAAGGCCTGCTCTTCGCCTCGGCCTATGTGTTGATGCAGGTCGGCCGCTCGCTCTTCACCACCTATGCGATGCGGGCTGCAGGCCGCTCGGCCGTCATCAATTTCGTGCGCATCACCATCTACCTTGCGGTGGCCGGTGTCTTCTGGATTGCAGGCGGTCTGCTGGAGCATGAGGCGCGGCTGATCTGCTGGGTGATTGCGTTGCTGATCGAATATACAGGACCTGCACTTGCCTTTGCCGTACCCGGTCTCGGCCGGTCGAAGACAGAGGAATGGGACGTTTCCGGCGCCCATATGGCGGAGCGTTGTGCGCTCTTCATCATCATCTGCCTCGGCGAGGCGATCCTCGTTTCCGGCCGCACCTTCTCGGAGATGGAATTTTCCGCCATCACCGGCGTCGTCTTCCTGATCGGCTTCATCGGCACGGTCGCCATGTGGTGGCTCTATTTCCGCTTCGGCCATGAGCGGGCGGCGCACCGTATCGAACATGCCGATACGCCCGGCAGTCTCGCGCGGCAGGCCTTCACCTATGCGCATATCCCTGTTCTTGCCGGCATCATCGTGCATGCGGTGGCGGTGGAATGGATGTTCGAGCATCCATATGACAGGGGCAGCCTCGCCATCGCTGCTTCCGTGCTCGGCGGCTCCGGCCTGTTCCTGGTCGGCAATCTCTGGTTCAAGGGCGCCACCAGCGGCCGCATGCCGCTATCCCATCTCGCCGGCATCGTCATCCTGATCCTCTGCACATTCTTCGCGCCCTTCATGGAAGTCTATGTGTTGGGCATCCTGGCGGCCCTGGTGCTGATCGTCGTGGCGGCCTGGGAGTACAAGTCGCTGACGAAAGCGCCGGCCGGCCCGGCGCTCCACTGAGGCGGCTGGACAGTATTCCGATCCTGTGAGAAAACCGGCGCATGGAACAGGTTTGCGCCAACCGCCCGCTGATTATTCGCACCATCTTGTGAATGGTGGGTTTGCGCGCATAAAGCTTCCAGAATGCGACCCGCCGGCGAGGCGGGTTTTCTTTTGTCCGTCGCCCGGCCCTACAGGAGACGGATATGGCATTTCACGAACTAAAGACCGTTATCGATGCAGCCGACCGCGCTATCATGGCCGAGGATTTCGATGCGCTGATGGATCTTTACGACGAGCAGGCAACGCTCGTCATCCGGCCGGGGCTGGAGGTCTCGGGCAAGGAGAAGATCGGCAAGGCCTTCGTGGCGATCGCCGATTATTTCAACCATTCGCTCAAGATCACGCAGGACAGGATGCAGGTCGTCGAGGGTGGCGATACCGCGCTCGTTCTTGCTGAGGCGGTGCTGGAGACGACGGGAGCCGATGGCGTGGTGAGTACGATCACCCGCCGGGCGACCTATGTGTTCCGTAGGCTTGATGGCAAATGGCTTTGTGTGATCGATAATTCCTATGGGACCGATCTGCTTGACGAGGGCCGGACCACGGAGACATAAAGCAACGAGAACAAAAGCTGGCTCGTCTCTGCGGAAGTCATTTGGGATGAAAGTTATGGAAAACGAACCATCTCCGCGCGTGCTCGATCAGCGAGTCCGCAACAGGATCATCGAGGTAATCGGTATTCTGGCGGATGGCGTCGATGGTTTGCGCCTCTTCGGTGTCAGCGGCTACTTCAATTTCTTTTTCGATTGGGTTGCCGACGAAGGCGATATCGCTCCGAATTCAGCGATGTCTATCGAAGAGCGCGAGCAGTTAATGGTGCTGCGCCGGTTGGTCGTCGCGGCGTGCGACGATACTCCGGCTACCATTACAGAGCACGCTCTCATCGAAACGGGTTGGCTCGACCGCATCGTCCCCGAAGCGAAGCGGGCATTGGAGGTTTTCCTAAAGCGCGGCCGGTTCGATGAAGAAAAAGAAGAACTGGAGCCTTCCGCCTAGAAAGGCCTATTCCTCGTCCCGCAGATCCTGCAGCAGCACGCCGATGATGCGCTCCATCGAATCGGCGGTTGCCATGCATTGCTCGATCGGTTCGGCGGAAAGCGTGCGCTCGATCAGGCCGGTCTGGATCACCATGGCCTGTTCGGTCAGCTTGCGGCCTTCCGGGGTCAGGTGCAGGCGCAGCACGCGCTTGTCGCGCTCGTCGTCGCGGCGCAGGATCAGGCCGCGCTTTTCCATCTGCGGCAGGAGCATGCTCATATTGGAGCGGCCGACCAGGAGCTTGCGGGCCAGTTCCTGCTGCGAAATGCCTTCGAAGCGGTAGAGATTGACGAGAATATCGAGATGCGGCGGCTTGATATCGAGATCGGAGAGCGAGCGGGTGAGGGACTGCTGCATGAGCTGGCAGGCGCGAGCCACCGCGATCCAGCTGCGAAAACGCGGATGATCCCAGGGCAGGGATTGATTTTTGTTCATCGTTGTACTTTATTGTTCAGTGTTGAACATTATTGGAATCCCATCATGGCAAAATTTGCGCTGGAGGTCACGCGCCTCGGATTTTCGCTCATGCAAGCCGTTTCCCCACGCCTTGCCGGCGAGGCGGCCTTCCGGCTGTTCTGCCGAACGCCGTCCGCCAAACCGAAAGGCGAGAAAGCCAGGGCAGCGTATGCAGCAGGTGTCGCCAGGCTGGCCGGCGCGGAGCAGTTCACGTTGCCCGTCGAAGGCAGGCGCGCGCATGCGTACCGACTGAATGGCGGGGCGCTCGGGCGGCGCAAGCGTTATCTCGTTACCCATGGCTGGGGCTCCGGCATGGCTTATATGGCCGATCTGGTGACGATGCTTGCCGGGACGGGCGCCGAAGTGATCGCACTCGATTTCCCCGGTCACGGCCGCGCCGGCGGGCGCTTCCTGCATATGGGGCTGGCGGTCAAGGCGATTGCGGCAGCGGAAGCGCGTTTCGGGCGGTTCGATGCGGTCATCGGCCATTCCTTCGGCGGCGCCGCGCTGATGGTTTCGACCTCCGCTATTCTGCCGGACATAAAGCCCGTCTCGTGCGAACGCATGGTGCTGATCGGCTCGCCGAGCGAAATGCAATGGCTGTTTACCGATTTCGGACGGATCCTGCGGCTGAAATCGGCCGCACAGGCCGCGCTCGAGGATGCCGTGCAGCGTATCACCGGCCGGAGACTAGAGGATTTCGACGCGGGAAAAACGGCCGCAGGTATCGGCAAGCCTGTGCTCGTCATTCATGCCGAGGACGACAAGGAAGTCAGTGCCGCCCACGCGCGGCGCTATGCGGCTTCGGGCAATCACGTGCGGCTTTCCTGGGCGAATGGCTTCGGCCACCGGCGCATCATGTCGGCAGGGCCGGTTCTCCGCGAAGTCGTGGCTTTCCTTGCCGACGAAGACATCAAAAAAGATGCTGAGATCATTCCGATATCAGAGCTTCCGGCGCGGCGCGCATCGGTGTAGCGTCCGGCCGGCCGCAAGTCAGGCGGCCGATACCATGGCAGGACACAGATGAAGATCATCAGCACGATCGAAGAGCTCAATGCGATCTATGGAGGCGGGCTGTCGCAGGCTTCGGTCGACAAGGTAACGAAGGCGCTGACACCGCTCTACCGTGGCATGATCGAGATCTCGCCCTTCGTGGCACTGGCAACTATCGGGCCCGAGGGGCTCGACTGTTCGCCGCGCGGCGATATCGGCGGTGTGGTGCGTATCGTCGACGATACCACGTTGCATCTGCCGGACTGGCGCGGCAACAACCGCGTCGATTCGCTTTCCAACATCGTACGCGACCCGCGCCTCTCGCTGATGTTCCTCATTCCCGGCTCGAACACGGTGATGCGCATCAACGGGCGCGGGGTAGTGTCCAATGACGAGGCGCTGCTCGAAAGCTTCGAGATGGATGGCAAGCATCCTCGCACGGTCATCGTCATCAGCATCGTCGAGGTCTATTTCCAGTGCGCCCGGGCGGTAATGCGCGCCGAGCTCTGGAATGCCGAACATTTCGTCGACCCTGCCAATCTGCCGACGCCCGGTCAGATGCTCAAGGATGCTGTTGGGGATTTCGACCACGAAACCTACGATCGCGAATGGCCGGCACGGGCTGCGAAGACGATGTGGTGAGGGGGTTGCTGCGTAAGGCTCGTTTTAGAGGCGACAAGGAACCCGCCCCAAACCCTCCCCACAGGGGAGGGCTTAATTTGCGGCCCCCGCTCTCTAGACCTTCGAGGTTTGAGAGGAAGTAAGGAGTTAGCCCCTTCCACCTGTGGGGAGGAGTTGGGGAGGGGCCTTGCCGTGATGTCGTGAGGCTGCTTCCCTCCTCGGAAACAGCACAGCTTCCGACGCCGTCTTTACTCCATCAATCACAAGCGGCGCCCTGTACACCTCAGGCACCGCAATTCCCAATCTTCCATGCAGTGCCACGGCGGAGCGCGGCAGAAACGGCAAGAGGCAACGCGCCACCACCGCCAACCCATAGACCTGCTCGGCAATGCAGGCACCGAGGCGGTCGGCGGTCGCTTTCCTCTCCGCCGTCGTCAGATCCCCCGCAAGCGCCTTTGCATCCACCCACGGTGCACCCTTGGCGAAGCGCCGGTTCGCCTCGCCGACGAAGGCGAAGATATCAGCAAGGCCGACATGCAGCTCATAAGCGTCCAAGGCCTCAGCCACTTTCGCTGGAAGCCGTGCCGCCTCCTGCGTGAAATCACTCTCCTGCAGCGGCGGAACGACCCCTTCGAAAGCCGAAGAGACCAGTGCCAGGACCCGGTTGGCGAGATTGCCGAGCTGGCCGCCGAGCTCTCCTGTCCAGGCGGCTTCCAGACGCTCGGCCGAGAAGTCACCATCATCGCCCGAGCGGATATGCCGGAGCAGGTAATAGCGCAACGCATCCGGCGTACCGTAGGCATCGATGACGCTATTGGGGTCGATGCCATTGCCGGCGGATTTGCCGATCTTTCTGCCGTCGACCGTCACATAGCCATGCACCAGGATCGACGATGGTGGTGGCAGACCGGCCGAGAGCAGGATGGCCGGCCAATAGATAGCATGGAACTTGGAGATGCCCTTGCCAACAACGTGGATGCGCTCACCGCCAGCGGTCCAGTAGCGATTGAAGAGCTCCTCATCGGCGCCATGGCCGAGACCTGTCAGATAGTTTGCCAGCGCATCGAACCAGACGTAGACGACCTCATCGCTCAGAGGCACGGGAACACCCCAACCGCGTGCCCGTTCGGCGCTGCGCGAGACGCTGATATCCTCAAGGCCGCCGCGCAGCAGCGCCAGCACTTCGTTGCGCCGGTGGGCCGGCACGATCTTCAGTCCGTCGCTCTCGATGAGGCGCAGGAGCCGATCGCCATAGCGTGAGAGGCGGAAGAACCAGTTCTCCTCCCGCACCAGTTCGAGCGGAATGCGGTGCTCGGGGCAGCGCCCATCGATGAGTTCGGATGCCTCGTAAAACTGCTCGCAGCCGACGCAGTAGAGGCCTTCATAGGCCTTGCGGTAGAGATCGCCATTGTCAGCACAGGCATTCCACAGGGCATGCACGCAGGCGACATGCCGCGGGTCGCGCGAAGTGCGGACGAACTCGTGGTTGGAGATATCGAGCCGTGTCCCCAGCTGCTCGAAGCGGTCGGCATTGGCATTGACGAAATCTGCCACAGGCAGGCCGGCAGCTTCCGCCGAGCGGACGTTCTTCAGGCTGTTGTCATCGGTGCCGCACTGGAACCGCACATCGCGGCCGAGCAGTCGGAAGTGGCGCGCATAGGCATCGGCCTGCACGAGTTCGAGCGCAAAGCCCACATGCGGGGCAGCGTTCACATAGGGGATCGAAGTGGTGATATAGATCTTGTTCATCGGTTGATCCTTTCGAAGGCTAGTTGCCCCGCGAGACGGATCGACTCATGAAAAGACCGCCTCGGGGGCGGTCGCTGGTGCAATATGGACGCACGAAACCCGCCACGCTATGAGCGCGGCATCATCACCGACGTGCTGATCACGGTTCTGTCCATGCGGAATTGGTAACACCTGGAGCCGCATCCGACAAGCGGGCTGCTTTCGACGCATTGTCAGCTATTCTGCGGTGGCTTGATGCGTGGAGGAAGCGATGGCGACGGAAAGCGTGAGGATGGGTGGCTGTATGTGCGGCGCGGTGCGCTACGAAGTCGAGGGCGAGCCATATCAGTCCGGGCTCTGCCACTGCACCAAATGCCGGAAGCTGACGGGCTCGATCTTTTCGGCCACAGCGAACTGGCGGCGCTCGAAGTTCAAGATGGACGGTGAGATCAGCACCTACGACAAACGGTCGTTCTGCCCGATCTGCGGCTCTCGGCTGTTCTTCATGCTCGACGACGCTGTGGAAGTCTTCATCGGCACCCTGGATCAGGCACCGAACGACATCCACCCGATGGTCGAAGTCTGGACTATCAGGCGCGAACCCTGGCTGCCCGCTGTACCCGATGTCCGGCTCTATGACGAAAACGAGCATGCGCCGTCAGATCTGCGGTTACGCTAGTCGTTAGTAGAATGTCGATTTGAAGGGAACGATGGCCGAGCCCATGGCAGCGGCGTCTCCTGCTATGTCCGACACAATGAGTTTGGGGTGCGGGCGAGGCACGCCGTAGCGCGGGCGTCCGAAAAGCTCGGTGCGTTCGCTCAGCATCTGCGCCAATCCCGGCGGCACCTGGCCGCCGAAGACGATCGCCTGCGGGTCGTAGATCGCCCAGATGGCATTGACGAGACGGTTATAGGCGGGGGTGATCTCCTCGACCCATTCCGCGACGCCTGGCCATTTCGGATCGAAATTCCGGCGCAGATAGGGGATCGACGGTACGTCGACATTGTGGCGCTTCAGCTTCTCCAGGAGCAGTTGCAGAGCGGGGCGGCGGGTGGTCTCCTCATCGTCAAACATGCCCGAGAATTCGCCGGCATTGCCGTTACCGCCGGCCAGGAGTTCGCCGTCGTTGATCAGGCCGCCGCCGAAGCCGTAATTGAAGCTGAGATAGGCGAAATGCTTGATAAAACGCCCGACGCCGAACATCGCCTCGGCGACTGCGCCGGCGCTGCCGCCGTTCAGGAGCCAGACGGGCTTCTTGAAGAGATCGCTCAGAAGCGGCCCAAGCTCGATCAACGACCATTCATGCAGCGGCATCGAGGCATTATATTTTGTCCCTGATATCAGAGCGCCGGCAATGCCGAAGCCGATGCCGAAGAAGGTCTCATCATCGAGGCCGTTCAACTGCTGCAGTTCGGCGATGCGGTTGCGCACGCGATCCAGCGCCTGGTTCATGCTGAGCTCCCTCAGCGAGATGTCGCCTTCGCCGAGCACATTGCCTGACAGGTCCACCAGGCAGATATCGACCACGTCGGAATTGACGGAAATGCCGACCGAATAGGCGTGGCGGCCGTTGAGGCTCAGCATGGGACTCGGCTGACCGCGGCCGAGCCCGGGCTTGGGAGACCCCAGCGAAACGATGCCGCGCTCGACGAGCTGGTCGATGATGCGATGGACCGACTGCTGCGTCAGGTCGGTGTGGCCGGTGATCTCGGATCGCGACAGGCCGGGATTGCGCCAGATGAGTTTCAGCAGGCTGCGCTCATTCGCGGAGACGACGATTTCTTCTCCCGGACGCCGGAAGCGGGCAGCAATCAACGGTTCAGGAGAATAAGGCATTACGCACCTCGAATATACTACAAAAGTGTAAATGCAACATAGATGGCAACCGCAGGTGCTTAGATACCGGGCCTTGCGTAACCGATCAAGCCAAATCTCGTCATCCAATTGTTACACATAAAGTGTACTAATCCGCCGTTCACGATCCGGACGCTGGTCCGGCGGGTCTCACATTTCAGGCGAGGGTATTATGAAGATCTCCATTCTGGTGGCTGCTGCCGCCCTGATGACGGCTGCGTGTAGTTCCGCGCAGGCTGCAAATTTCGAATTCTGGTACGGCAACACGGGAAGCGTCGAGAAGGCGATCCTGGCGCAATGCGACGCCTTCAACGCGTCGCAGTCGAAAGACCATGTGACCTGCGTTGGGCAGGGCAGTTATGAAGTCTCCATGCAGAAGGCGATTGCCGCCTACCGCTCCAACAAACATCCGGTGCTGATCCAGTTCTTCGATGCCGGCACGCTCGACCTGCTTCTGTCGGATGCCGTCGTTCCGGTTCAGGATGTACTGCCCGATGTCAACTGGAACAATTACATCAAGGGCGCGCGCTCCTATTACGAAACGTCAGGCGGCAAGCTCTATTCGCAGCCCTACAATGCTTCGACGCTGCTCTTCTACGTCAACAAGACGGAGCTCGAGAAAGCCGGCGTCACCGAGATGCCGAAGACCTGGGAAGACATTATCGAGGCTGCCCGCAAGCTGAAGGCATCAGGCCATGAATGCCCCTATGTCACCAATGGCGAGCCCTGGTCGATGTTCGAGCAGTTCTCCGCCCGTCACGGCCTGCCGATCGCCTCCAAGCACAATGGCTATGATGGTCTCGATGCCGAATATGTCTTCAACACAACCTTCTTTGCGAAGCACCTGCAGAACCTGATCGACTGGCGTAAGGAAGGCCTGGTCAAGATCGCCAGCGACACCAAGGCCGGCAACTATACGGCCGCCTTCAATTCCGGCGAATGCGCCATGATGGAAAATTCCTCCGGTTCCTACACGGACTCTTCAAAGGCCTTTGCCGGCAAGTATGAGCTCTCCGTCGGCCTGACGCCGATGTACAAGGGCTACGAGCGCCACAACACTTTCGTCGGCGGCGCGTCCATCTACATCATGAAGGGTCACGACCAGGCCGAGATCGATGGCGCCAAGGTCTTCCTCGACTTCCTGCGCAAGCCGGAACAGCAGATGTTCATGACGGCTTCGACCGGTTACGTGCCTGTCACCAATGACGTGCTCGACGCCATCGCCAAAAGCCCGGATGCCGGTACCACCAAATACGCGACGGCCGGTGTCGGCATCGAATCCATGAACGAGCCGGGTACGCTTGATACACGCGGCATTCGCCTCGGCTTCTACGTGCAGTTCCGCTCGATCCTCATAGAAGAAACGCAGAAGGCATTTGCGGGCACACAGACCGCGCAGGTCTCGCTCGACAATGCCAAGAAGCGTGGCGACGAGCTGCTGCGCCGCTTCGAGCAGACGTACAAGACGGCAAAGCTGCCCTGATCCCTGGCCGGTGCGGCGCTCCCCGTCGCCGCACCGGGTTTCCTCGAAATGGACATGCGTGATGACGTCGGAATCCTCGCTTTTCAGCCATCGCTGGCTGCCGGCTTTGCTAGCCGCACCCTTGCTGCTGTTGATCCTCATCTTCTTCTATGCGCCGATCGTGCAGGCCTTCTATTGGTCGTTCTTTCTGGAAAGGCCATTCGGCGGCGGGTCGGAATTCGTCGGCTGGGATAATTTCCGCCGCGTGCTTGCCGACCCGGAATTCTGGAATGCCGGCTGGCGCACGATTATCTTCATGGTCTTTGCTTCGTCACTCGCCGTCGCTCTGCCGCTGATCCTGGCGGTTGCCGCCGACCGAAAGATCCGTCTGTCGCTGTCAGCGCGTAACGTGCTTGTCTGGCCGAAGGGGGTGGCGGGAGCTTCAATCGGCGTCGTCTTCGCCTTCATCTTCAACCCGTTCGTCGGCATTCTGGCGCCAATCAACCATTTCTTTCCGGGGGCGTGGGCGCCCGGCCTCGATGGCACTGACGCATTCATCACGCTCATCGTAGCCCATGTCTGGGGCGGCATTCCCTTCAACTTCGTCATCCTGCTTGCCGGCCTGCAATCCATCCCGCGCACCATGTTTCAGGCGGCGGCCATGGATGGGGCAGGGCCGTGGCGGCGCATTTTCGACGTGCAGCTGCCGCTGATCATGCCGCAGCTCTTCCTGACGCTGGTGCTGGAATTCACCGAAAGCGTCACGTCGGCCTTCGCTCTGATCGACACGATCACCAAGGGCGGACCGGGCGGCGCCACCAATCTGCTGGTCTACAAGATCTATACCGATGGCTTCAGCGGCTACGATCTCTCCGGCGCTTCCACGCAGACGGCCATCCTGATGGTCTTCGTCGTCATCCTGACCACCGCGCAGTTCCTGCTTCTCGGCCGGAGCGTCAATTATGAACGGTAGGAGAGAGCCATGATCGAAAATGCCCGCTCGCTCAATTTCGTCGCCAGCGCCATCCTGCTTATCGGTATCGTCTTCATTCTCGGGCCTCTCTATCTGACGCTTGCCAATGCATCACAGTCCTATGAGTTTCTGCTTCGCAACGGGCTTGCCTGGTATCCGGGTGATCAGTTCGTCGCCAACGTCACGCGTGTCTTCAACGAGACCCGTATTCCGATCCAGATGCTGAACAGCATGCTGGTCGCGCTTTACGATGCTTTCTTTACCTGCGCGCTGTCCTTCCTTGCGGCCTATGCGCTGGTCTATTTCCGCATCCGCTGGGCAGGTATTGCCTTCGCGGTGATCCTGGCGACGATCATGCTACCGATCGATATTCGCGTGATCACCACCTATCAGGTGGCGGCCAATATCTTCTCGCCACTGAATGGATTGCTCGATCTGATCGGGGCGAACGCCTTGATCGAAAGCCTGTTCGGCGCGCCACTCCACCTCGAACTCAGCGTGCTCGACACGCATTTCGGACTGGTGGCGCCGCTTGTCGCGCATGGAACCGGCACCTTCCTGTTCCGGCAGTTCTTCCGCACGCTGCCGTCCGATCTTTTCAAGGCAGCGCGCATGGATGGAGCGGGGCCGATCCGCTTCCTCTTCCACATCCTGCTGCCGATTTCACGCAGCAGCTTTGCGGCACTTTTCGTGCTGACCTTCCTCAGCGGCTGGACCCAGTATCTCTGGCCGCTCGTTGCCGCCTCGAAACCCGAGATGACCACCGCCGTCGTCGGTCTTGCACGGCTCGCGCCCGATATGGAGGGCGAGATTCCCGACTTTCCGATGATCATGGCGGGTGTCGTGGTCGTCTCGATCATTCCCCTTGCGATGATTGCGCTCCTGCAGCGCTACCTCGTGCAAGGCCTTGTTCTTTCGGAGAAATGACGTGAACGCCATCGATACCGCTATCCGCAGCGCGGCCACCAACATCACGCTCGCAGGCGTCACCAAGGCATATGACGCGAAATCGACCGTCATCCCGCCACTCGATGTCGAGTTACGCGCCGGCGAATTCACCGTCGTTCTCGGCCCGTCCGGCTGCGGAAAATCCACGCTGCTGCAGATGATCGCAGGCCTCGAGGCCGTCAGCGGCGGCAAGATCCTGTTCGGCAACCGCGAGGTGCAGGGCCTGGAGCCGAAGCAGCGCGGCTGCGCCATGGTCTTCCAGAACTACGCGCTCTATCCGCATATGACCGTTTTTGACAACATGGCCTACAGCCTGCGTGTCGCCGGCCTGCCGAAAGCTGAACGCAGGGAACGTGTTGGCGCCGTTGCCGAGATGCTGGGACTGGCAGCCTATCTCGATCGCAAACCGGGACAGCTTTCAGGTGGCCAGCGCCAGCGTGTGGCGATCGGCCGGGCGATCGTACGCGAGCCCGGCGTGCTGCTCTTCGACGAGCCACTGTCCAATCTTGATGCGCAGCTGCGCCACGACATGCGCGTCGAGCTTGCCGACCTGCATCGGCGCATCGGAGCAACGACCGTTTTCGTTACCCACGACCAGGTGGAGGCGATGACACTTGCCGACCGGATCCTCATCCTCAACAAGGGCAATGTCGAACAGTTCGATACGCCGAAGGCGATCTATCATCGCCCGGCCTCGGTCTTCGTCGCCAAGTTCATCGGCGCGCCGCCGATGAATATCCTGCCGGTGACATCAGACGGGTCGGTGCTGCGGCTGGCAGACGGGCAGGTGGTCGCCGAGTACCACAGGCCGGGCAATTTCCAGCTCGGCATCCGCCCGGAAGATATCGCCATTAGCGCCGACGGTAGGATCAAGGGACGCCTCAGGCATTTCGAGGATCTCGGCTCGCATTCGGTGCTGGCCGTCGATCTCGCGGGCACTTCCATCCGTATCGCCACGCCCTTCGGCGCGCAGATCGATGCCGCCACGGAACTTTCCTTTTCCTTCCCACGATCCCGCCTGCACCTGTTTGACGGCGAAACGGGGCGCGCCATTGCGGATGCATTCGCCGGCCATTGAAAGACCTCTCCATGAACTACACTGACTATGTGCGCAGCCCGAACAGGGACTGCGCAGTCGTGGCGCATCGCGGCATCTGGCGCGACGCTCCCGAAAACAGCCTGCCCGCCATCGAAGCGGCGATCCGCGCCGGTGCCGATATCGTCGAAATCGACGTGCGCCGGAGCGCGGACGGCGGCCTCTTCCTGCTGCATGACGAGACGCTGCTGCGCATGGCAGGCATCGACGAGGCGCCGGAGGCGCTGAGCTCGGCGCGGCTCGCAGGTCTCACGCTCAGAAACCGCGACGGTGGCGAGAATAGCGCGATGACCGGCGAGAGGCTGCCGAGCCTGCAGCAGCTCTTCGACCTGACGCGCGATCGCATCTTCCTGCATCTCGATGTCAAGGATCGTGCCATCGTCCCCGACGTCATCGCCTGCGCCCGCGATCTCGATGTCGAATCCCAGGTGGATTTCTGGGGCAATCTTCGAACGCCCGAAGATCTTGCCTGGGTGCGCGAGACTGTTAGCCCGTACGGCGTGCTGTTCATGGCCAAGTCACGGATCGGCGCTACGCATACCGAGGCGGAGCTCGATCTGTTGTTCCAGCTTGCGCCTGCCGTTTGTGAAGTCTGCTTCGACCGCGTTGAGGATATCGCCGCGCTCCACGCTCGCCAGACGGGCATGGCGCTCTGGGCCAATACGCTCGATTCCGTCGCCTTTGCCGGCTTTACCGATACGGCTGCCATGCAGGATCCCGATGCCATCTGGGGCCGTCTCATCGAGGCCGGCGTTTCCCTGATCCAGACCGACGAACCGGTCGCCCTGAAATCATATCTCGCCAGCCGCCGCGGCTGACACATAAGGAAAGACCATGAGCTACAAAGACTTCATCGCCGACCCGAACCGTTCCTGCGCTATCGTCGCTCATCGCGGCGCCTGGCACGGTGCGCCGGAAAACAGCCTGGCAGCGATCGAGAAGGCCATTGCCGTCGGCGCCGATATTGTCGAGATCGACGTGCGCAAGAGCGCCGATGGTGAGCTTTTCCTGATGCATGACGACACGCTCCTGCGCATGGCCGGCATCGACCGCGACGCGGAGACCTTCACCATAGCCGAACTGCAGACGATTGCGCTGCGCGAAGACAATGGCGGCGAGCACCGCACCACCACCGACCAGCGCATTCCCACTCTGAGGCAGGTATTCGAGACCATTCGCGGGCGTATCTTCGCCGATCTCGACCTGAAGGATCGCGGTCTGTTTTCGGAAGTTGCGGCCTGTGCCCGCGAGATGGGCGTGGCGTCCTCCGTCGACCTGAAGACAACAGTCATGACCCGCGAAGATCTTGCATGGGTGCGCGCCCAGAACATTGAAGGCGTGCCCTTCATGGCGATGGCCTATTTCACCGCCGGCGATATCAGCGAAAGGCTTTCGCTGCTCTCCGAAATCAGGCCTTTCATGTGCGAACTGCGCTTCGATCATCTCGACACGATCGCCGGCAACCGCCAGCTCTTCGAAGATGCCGATATGGCAATCTGGTTCAATACGCTGGATATGGCGGCGAGCGGCGAATGGACCGATCCCCGGGCGCTGATCGAACCCGACGCCATCTGGGGCCGCCTCATGGACGCCGGAATCAGCACGATCCAGACGGACGAACCGGCTGCGCTGCGGACCTATATCGAGGCGCGGAGAGCGGCGCAAAATCCCGTGACAACCCGCGCTGCGGGCTGAGCCTCTGCCGATCTGCCGGCCACCCGCCAGCCAGCGCGGTGGCCTTCATCTTCCGCATTCGGGCGGTCCCAAGCAGCAGGTCTGGAGTCCGCCCTGAAATTCAAATCTGCTGGCCACGTATCCTTTCGGCGTGATCGTCCGTCTTGGTTATTGTTGGCGGTCGTCCTCGACGTCGCCCCTTAACGAATTGGAGCGTGACAATGGATAGCAAGCAGAGTTTGGCAAACAAGATATACTACGAAACGAACGCGGAGGCTTGGCGCAACGGTCGGGAATTGCCACCGGAAGTTTCCGAGTGGTCGGTTCTGACGGCGGAACCGGGCGGCGTCGACTACATCGAGACAAACCTCGGCGGCAAGACCGCGCTGTGGGTGCAACCCAAACTGGCGGCCAGGGATCGCGTCATGCTTTACGTACACGGCGGCGGTTATGTTGGCGGGTCGATCTGGACCCATCGCAAGATGGTCGGACACATCGCCAAGGCGGTAGGCTGCTACGCTTTGATCGTGAGTTACGACTACTCGTTTCAGAGCAAGTTCCCACGGCAGATCGAGCAGGTCGTGGCCGCGTTCGAGTGGCTGGCCGAGCAGGGCATAGGGCCGGAGCACACTGTAGGTGCAGGCGATTCCGCTGGTGCAGGCCTGATCGTTGCAGCCGCGATGAAACTTCGTGATGCGGGACGGTCGCTGCCGGCCGCGCTCTTCAGCATCTCTGGCTGGCACGATCTGTCGGCGAGCGGCCTGTCTTACGAAACTAACCGCGAAAAGGACGCTTTCTTCCAGAAGGCGACCGTGGATATGTTGGCATCACAGGTGCTCGGAGGAGCCGATGCTCGAAATCCATTCGCCAGCCCAATCTTTGCCGATCTCAAGGGCTTGCCGCCGATCTGTCTGCAAGCTGGCGAAGACGAAACCCTGCTTGACGACAGCCGAGTGCTCGCAGACCGTGCGAAGGCTGCGGGCGTCGAGGTGCGCCTAGAAGTATTTCCGGAGATGCTGCACTCGTTCCAGATGATGGCTGGCCGCGCTCCCGAAGCCGATGACGCGATAGAGCGGTTTGCACAGTGGGTTCGCCCCAAGCTCGGCCTGACCGGAGCCGGGGCAGCACGCCTTGAAAGTCGCGAAGTCGCATGACTCGTATCTATTTCCTCAAAAACGTTGGGATGTGACAGGTGAAGGACATGCGGGAGCGACCGATCGGTCTATTCGACGTGCGATATCGAGCCTTCCTCGAGACGGTGTCAGACATTCGTGCCCAACTGCATCGCTACTGCGCCCGCATGACCGGCTCACGGCTCGACGGTGAGGATCTCATGCAGGAAACGCTATTCGAGGCCTACATGAAGATCGAGACCCTCGATGAGGCTCACAGGCTGAAGTCTTGGCTGTTTCGCATCGCTCACAATCGCTGCATCGACTTTCTGAGGCGGCGCGATGCGCGCGAGCGCGCGGAGAGCACCTATTCAGATGACATCGGAGTCGTCGCTGCGGAGCCGGCTGCGAGTGATGCACGTCGCGCCATCGAACGGCTGGTCGGCAGCCTGCCGCCCAAAGAGCGCGCCTGCGTTCTTCTAAAGGATGTGTTCGACTATTCGCTGGAGGAGACCGCAGAACTCGTGGATTCGACGGTTGGCGGCGTCAAAGCCGCGCTCTCCCGTGGACGGGCGAAGCTCGCCGGCTTGCCTGCTGAACCGACCGGCGAGCCGAGCCGTCCTCTTGATCCCGACACGGCGCTGCTCCTGCAGCGCTATGTTGACCTGTTCAACCGCCATGATTGGGATGGTGTGCGGGGTCTCACCAGCGCCGATGCCCGATTGCGGGTCGCCGACTGCTTCGACGGTCTGCTCAGAAACTCTCCCTATTTCGTCGAATACGAGAAAAACACGGAACCGTGGACCATGGAGTTTGGGGCGATCGACGGGGAGCCTGTCCTGCTCGTGCTCTTCCAGCGAGGAGACCTGTGGCGGGTCGCATGGCCGGTTCGTGTCCATGTCGTCGGCGGCGTTATCGACCGCATCGAAGACTATTATGCCTGCCCGTGGATCATTGGAAACGCCTCGGAAACCGATCTGGAACTCATGGCCGGGTCCGTGGTCTCGCAAGGAGGATGACGGAGGCGCAGAGGAAGGCTCGGCGGTTGCGAGGTCCTTGGGGAGGCCACGGTTTCGGCTGCTCCAGGCGAACCGGGCCGGACGCCCGCCATGGGCGCCGACCTGCATCTGGCACCAGGCTATTTCACCGGCACGACGAGCGGCGAGCCCTTCGTGACGATATAGGTTGCGAGTTCGGAGGCCTTGCCGTCGCCGACATTTCTGGCGGAATGGGCAACGCCCGAGGGGATGAACAGCGACTGGCCGGCTTTCAGCGTCACCGGCTTCTGTCCGTCCAGCTCATATTCCAGCGTGCCTTCGACCACATAGGCGATTTCCTCGCCCGGATGGTGATGCTTCACGGCGAAGGCGCCGGGGGCGAAGTCGACGCGAACCTGCACCGCCTCGTGACCGGGCACGTCGATGTCGTTCTGAACGAGATCGGTACGCTGGATGGGCTGCTCGGCGTTGGCCTTGGTCAGCTGCATTGCACCCGCAATGAGGAGTGCGCCTGCTGCCATGATCATGATGGTCCTCATCTGTCTGTCCTTCCGTCAGATGGCTAGGCCCGCAACCGGGCGACGGGTTCATCTGAACAGACGGATGAATTGGAAATGTTTCAGCGGAGGACGTTTTTGTATCGCCGTGTATCTGCGAGATGCTCTCGTCACTGATTTTCTTGAAGTGCTTCGAGGTGCTGATCCAGCGTCGTCCTGCCCCAATGGCGGCGGGTGGGCATTTCAAAGCCGGTGTCGATGGTGACCTCTGCCATCTTTGCGTAGCAACGGGCGGCAGCCCAGGAAAAGCCAAGTCCGAGATAATATTCCTCGAACCTTTCGCGAGGGATCGTCTCGGCTGTAACCGGGCGGCCGAGACGCGATGAAAACGCCTTGGCGACATCGGCGAAGGAATAACGCTCCGGACCTTCGACATGGTCTATCCCGATATCCTCGCTCGGACTCCTGAGGCGCGCAGCAGCGGCTTCCCCCAGATCCCTTGGCGACACCATCGGGATCTTCATGTCCTCGGGGAAGGGAGTGAGCAGACGCCCGGTCTCTTTCGCAGGCTGCAGAAGCATGTCGAGATTGGTGAAGTAATATGCACCGCGATTGATCGCGACCGGAATGCCGGTTGCCTTCACGAGGCGTTCGAATTCGTACAGCACCGAGAGATCGCCGATGCCGGCGCCATCAAGCGCTCCATAGGTGGACACCAGGACGAGCTTCTCCAGCCCGGATCCTTCAAGTGCGGCGGCAATACTGCTGGCTGTCTTCAGTTCCCCGGCGTTGGTGTCGCCCTTGATATCGGCCGGCGGGTTCAAGAGAAAAGCGCGACGCCCTTTTTGCAGGATCGATCGAAGCTGCCCGGTATCGGTGACATCGGCGACGACAGGTTCGATACCGTCGCGTGCGATGGCGGCGGCCTTGTCTGCACTGTGAGCGACAGCGATGACTTTCTCGCCCGACGCCCGCAATGCGTCGATAACGACAGAGCCTATATGTCCGGACGCGCCAAGGATGACATACATGGGTGAAACTCGCAGACAATCATCAGGATAACTGCGCACACCGCTTCGAGGTTCCGTCGCTGATGTCGCCGGAACGGTGAAGTTTGACTTTCGGGTAGGGACGCCGCCTACGCACGCCAGAAGGGTCGGTGGCTCTGCTCGAAGGCGGCTTCACGGGTCATGCCGAAATCCCTGAGCGTTTCGTCGGGCAAAGTATCCAGCTCGCGTGCGAAGAGGCGGCGTTCGGTCCAGCGTTCGCGCCACATGCGGAGCGTGTCGGTCACATGCATGATGAAATTTCCTTTCTCTGTTGGCAAAACTCACCTATGATTGACGAAGGTGGAGGCGAAGATTTCCACTCGCTTTGCTCTTGTGTCATGGTTTTATGCCCATATCTGAATTCGAAAAAGCGCGTTATCTTCACGTCATCCGTTAGAAAAACTCACACAAGAGAAGACCATGGCCCGCCATCTGCCGCCGCTCTCCTATCTCCGGGCCTTCGAGGCCACTGCACGTCTCGGCTCGGTGACACGGGCAGCCGACGAGCTGGGGCGCACGCACGGTGCCGTCTCGAAGCAGCTGCAGCTTTTGCAGGAGCAGCTTGGGCTTCCCGTGTTCGAGAAGTCGGGCACCGGCCTTCGGCTGAATGAGGATGGGGCAGCCTTCTTCACCACGGTGTCGCGGGCCTTCGATCTTCTGGAGGAGCGCTATCAGGAGCTGAAGTCGAGCCGGAACGAAGCGAGCGTGCATCTTTCCTGCAGCGCTACTTTCGCCATGGTCTGGCTGGTGCCGCGTCTGGCGGAATTCTACAGCCTCTATCCGAATTGCCGCGTGCAGCTGACCATGTCATCGAGCGCCCGCGACGCCGGCCCGAACCGGGCGAGGGACGGGGTGGATATCATGCTGAGCTGGGATCGCCTGTCACGGCCGCAGTTCAGACGCGAGCATATCCCACTCGCCTCCGTCTCCTTTGGCCTCGTGTCGGCACCGGATTATCCGTTCAGTACCGATGGCGACGATTTCAGCTTCCCGGCCCGCATTTCGCCCGACAGTTTGAGCGAACAATGGACCAACTGGCAGGCGGCGACCGGGCACAGGATCTCGGCGCAGTCGGAGCTCTACTTCCCGCATATGTATCTTTGTGTCAGCGCCGCCGTCAGCGGGCTTGGCGTGGCTTTGGTGGAGCGGCGTTTTGCGCTGAACGAGCTGAAAAGCGGCAAGCTGGTGGAACGGTCGGAATTCCTGACTTACGAGAACGGTTTCGTGGCCGTCATTCAGCCTGGCCGTGCGCTGTCGCCGGCAGCGGGCCATTTCCTCGACTGGCTGCGCAGCGCCTTCGTGCGGGAATAGGCCGGGTAAACTCGCTTTCGCTTCAGTGACGAAACAGATCCCGCGCAAGCCAGAGGCAGAGGGCGGCTGCGAGAAGCCAGACGATCACGATCGCAACAAGCCCCGAACGGCTGACCGGGCGCTGTGTGCGCTCGGTGGCCATGTCCCTGAATTCCGACATCAGCGGCGCGGGAATAAGGCGGATGGCGATTAGGATGCCGAGCGGCACGATGATGAGATCATCGAGATAGCCGAGCACCGGCACGAAATCGGGTATGAGGTCAACAGGGGAAAGAGCGTAGGCAGCAACCGCCCCGGCGACGATCTTGGCCATCAGGGGCGTGCGATCGTCACGCGCGGCAATCCAGAGCGCGACGACATCGCGCTTCACGCTCCGCGCCCATCGTTTTGCCGCCGTCAACCATTCACCCATCATTGCGCCGCCTGTCGGTTCGAGGATTGGGATGATCGCACATGCAGTTTAACATTTGATCGATTGGACGAAGGACAAATTGAAGCCCGGATGTTTTCTGTTTGTTCTTTTTTGTCGTTCAGTTACATTGCATGCGTGCGTGGCGTTTATTTTCGCGAAAAGAGAGTTGAATGAAGACGGTTTTGTTTGGGATTTTCTTGCTGACGGCCGGGAGCGCGTCTGCATCGTGCGAGCTGGTTTCGGCTCCGTGTTCCACCGACAGTTCAGGCAATACCTATATCAGGGAGCAGAATCTCGGTGGCGGCTATAACACCTATCGAAACGGCGATCTCTATTCGCAGACGCATCAACAGCTCAACGGCACCTATCGAGAGACCTATTCGAGCGGCGGCTACCGGACTTATTACAGCGACCCCAACCGCAGCAGCCCATATCAGGATGATTCGAAGGGTACGGTTGGCCACTGAGGCGAAAGCGATCTGCCGTACACTTGAGACGTTGTCGGCAACACGGCGCTATTGCTGCTGCTCGGTACTCTCGCCTGAATTGCTCTAGTGATGCTTGAAGTACTGCACCTCGCGTTCATGCTTCTCAGCCGCTTCCCGGGTCTTGAAGGTGCCAAGGTTCTTGCGTTTGTTCGTCTTGGCGTCGGGTTTGCGGGAATAGAGACGATATTCACCTGACTTCAGTTTGCGGATCATCGGAACCTCCTGTGCTGAGGGATAAATCCCCTCAGCCTCATCCGGTTCCGTTTTGCCGGAACAACCCTCCCTGAAGTCACCGTACGGCGACAACAGGCCTCAGCGCGTCGACAAGTTCGGTGGAGCCTTTTCGGATATCGCGCGCATTCGGCTCGACCTCGATGAGGCCGCCCCTGCTGTGGACCTCGTAAAGCTCGGTCAGAAGATCGGCAGCGCTGGCGCTCATCACCCGGCCCAGGCTTTCCCGCCATTGCGAGCGGGGCAGGGCTTCAGCGGTAATCGTGCGCCCCAGCAGATGGCTCAGCGCTGCAGCCACGTCGCTTGCGCTATAGCGGCGCGGGCCTTCCGCATGAACGATCTGTTCGCGCGTCTCGATGTCGGGCCGAAGCAGGAGATCGGCGGCGATGCGGCCGACATCCTGTGCCGAGACGTTGGGGATCTGCTTTTCGACCGGGTCATGAAAGCTCGGCAGGATGCCGGTTGCGATCGCTATCGGCGCGACGCGGCCCCAGCCTTCCATATGCTCGGCCGACCGCAGAAAGATCCGGCGCATATCCAGCTGGCGAAGGCGCTGTTCGAACAGGTAGAACATGCTCGGCATGGCGAAGCCTTCGCCGAGATGGGCGCCGTAATCGGAAATGGCAAGCACGAGGGCAGGGCGCGCCTCTTCCAATGCCCCGGCAATGCTTTCGATCGAGCGGCGCATATCGCCTTTTATGTCCTCGGCCCGAGGGTCGGCCGGCAGAATGACCTGAACGCTGTCGGCATCCGATATCGCTGCGGCAAGCGCCCTGGCGTCCTGCAGATCGGCAAATGCGACTTCGCAGCCGATGGCGCGCAGGCGGTCAGCCTTTGCCGGATCGCGCAGGATGGCGCGCACCGGCACCCCTGCCTCGCGCAGCGTCCTGGCGGTCGAATAGCCGATCTTTCCGGTGGCTCCGAGGATTGCAATCATGTCTTTCTCCTTGCTGGTGACGCGCAAGGACTAGGGGGCAGCACCGAAGGCGTCGCACAAATTCAGGCCGGTCTTTGCAATTTCGGGCGGAATTCGCCCACTTCGCGCAAGATCTCTCCGGGTGTCTGGCCGATGAGCCGGCGCATGGTCGTCGCCATATGGCTTTGATGGGCAAAGCCTGCGGCAAGGGCAATCTCGCTTGCGGCCATATCCGTCGTCGTCATCAGGGCACGGGCATATTCGACGCGGCGGCGGATGACATATTGGTGCACGGAAAGGCCGGTGCTGTTGCGAAACAGGCTCTTCAGCCTTGTGACGCTGACGCCGGCAACGACAGCCAGATCCGCCAGATGCAGCTTCCGGTCCAGATGGGTCTCGATGAATTCCGTCAACATCCGCAATTGCCGGGCCGAGAGTTTTTGTTCACGACCAATTCCTGGCCGGGGAGCGCCATCGCTCGACGTCTCGATCAGCCGGATGGCAAGCGCGTTGGCGAGAAGATCGATATAGAGCGGGTCGGACGGGATATCGGCCTCCAGATCCGCCTTGATTGCCCGGCAGATCGCCTCGATGCCGGCATCGCGCAGCTGGAATCTTGGCTGCAGCTCGATCTCGCTGAAATCCCGCCCGAGATCTTCCGCGACCTGCTGCAGCCGCGAGGGGGCGAGACTTACACGCAGGATCCGGCAATCGGCATCATCCTCCCAGGACCCGTCGAGGCCGGCCGGGACGACATCGATATCGCCCGGCTTCTGGACGCGGCGCATGCGCCTGCCGCCACAGTGGCAATCGGCATTGACGGGTGGACCGAAGTGGATGCCGAGACGATGCATGTCACCACCTGGAACGCGGGAGATTCCGCGCGGGATATGCAGGAACTCGGCCGCGAGCCCATTCCACGCCCGTCCGGCGCTGGTCAGCAGGATCTGCGGCGAGGTCTGCAAGGATGAAGCTGTCATGATCTGTCTTTGCTTTTGGCTTGAGGCTTTCGGCTGGAGGCGGAGATGCTATGTCGCAATCGCCGCCTTGCCAACCGGGGCCGTCTGAAAGCTCAGATGATCGCCTCGATGAGAAATGGCCCGCGGCGCCTGAGTGCGCTTTCGAAGAGATCGGCAAATTGCTCGCAGCTATGCGCGCCTGCGGCATCGACGCCCATGCCCTTGGCGATCGACACCCAGTCCCAGGCCGGGTGATCGAGGTTCATCATCCGCCGGGCGTTCTCACCGATACCGTTGACGCCGACATTGCGCATCTCGGCATGCAGCACGGCATAGGCGCGGTTGGCGAAGATGATCGTGATCACGTCGAGATTTTCACGCGCCTGCGTCCACAGGCCCTGGACCGTATACATGCCGCTGCCATCCGCCTGCAGGTTGATGACCTTGCGGTCGGGGCAGGCGACCGCTGCACCCGTTGCCAGCGGAATGCCGCAGCCGATCGAGCCGCCCGTGTTCATCAGGTAGTCATGCGGCGCCGCGCCGGCCGAAAGTTCGAAGAAACGGCGGGCGGAGGTGACACCTTCGTCGCAGACGATGGCATTGTCTGGAAGTCGCGCCGCCACCATCACGGCGATCGCATCTTCGGTCAGATGTCCGAACGGAACGATATCGTCGGAAAGCACCGGCGATCGCGATTGAGGCAGCGACTGCCTCACGTCGAGTTCATCCCGCAGCGCCTCCAGCGCGCCTTTCAGATCCTCGCCATGCCTGGCAAGCGTCAAAACCTTGCAGCCTTTGCGCACCAGACGTCCGGGCTTTCCCGGATAGGCAAAGAAGGCGACGGGCTCCGGCGCGCCCGCGAGCACCAGCACATCGATATCGGCCAGCAGGTCCAGCGCGGCGTCGATCGGGTAGGGGATGCGGGTGAGGGCGACACGGCCGCGGCCGCGCTCGACCCTTGGCAGTTGCATCTCACAGAAGAGACGCACATCCCTGGCGGCCGCAATTGCACCCGCGATCTCCAGGGAGTCTGCGCGGGCTGCCGCACCGCTAAGAAGAATGCCGACCTCGCCGGGCGCATCTCTGATGGCGTCTGCAACCCCGCGCACGCTGTCCATGTTTACGGCATGAGGCTCCGGCCGGGGCAGCCTGATCGGCTGATCCACTTCGACATTGCCCCAGGCGGCATCTGCCGGCAGGATGAGCGTTGCCACACCGGGCGGTGACAAGGAGGCGCGATAGGCAGCCTCCGTCGCGCCGACAATATCTTCCGGGCTGCGGATGCGGTGCACCCAGTTGGACATCGTACCTGCCAGGCCCTCGATGTCGGATGTCAGCGGCGCATCGAGGGGCAGATGATAGGACGCATGGTCGCCGACAATGTTGATGACAGGTATCCGCGCGCGCCGCGCATTGTGGAGATTGGCAAGGCCATTGGCGAGGCCCGGCCCGGTATGCAGCAAGGTCGCGGCCGGGCGATCGGTCATGCGCGCGTAGCCGTCGGCTGCGCCCGTCACCACGCCCTCGGAAAGACCGAGGATGCAACGCATCTCGGGCTTGCGGTCGAGCGCCGCCACGAAATGCATTTCCGATGTACCGGGATTGGCAAAACATACGCTGACATCGTTTGCCAGAAGCGTATCACACAGGCTGTCTGCACCGTTCATGACAGTTACCTCCCGCTTTCAACAGCCTTGCACGGGAAGAGCATGAGCACAACCTCCAATAATGTCTCAGGTAAGCGCGTTTTCGTGACAGGGTCGAAAGCCACCACTATAGTCATTGCGATCGCTGCGGCGGCAGCCATTGGTGGAGTTGGCGATGAGCATGCTGTTCAGGAACGAGTTGCATGAGGATTTCGGCAGCTGGCCGATTGCCTATATTCCCTATGGCGGGGCGGATTTCGGCGAGATCCGGGCTGTGGCGGAAGCCGTCGGGGATGGCGATGACGGCGCATTTTACCAGGCTTGGATTTCGGCCGGCGACCGGCTGAAAGAAGAGGCCGAGGCAGCGCTCTCCAGGGGCCACAAGGTCAGCGCGCGCGAGCTTTATCTGAGAGCGAGCGTCTTTTATGCGGCGTCCTATCATCCGCTCTATGGTGCGCCCGTCGATCCGCGCCTGCTTTCCGCCTTCCGCAAGCAGACGGACGCACTGGAAAGAGGGCTTGCGCTCTCGGCGCCGACGATCGAGCCACTCGCCATTCCGTTCGGCAAGACGCCGATGCCCGGATATTTCGTCCCGGCACAGGGTCTCGAGCAGGAGGTGCGGCCGCTCATCATCTTCAACAACGGCTATGACTGCACCATCACTGACACCTATTTCGCCTGCGCCGTCGCGGCTTCGCGGCGGGGCTATCACAGCCTGCTTTTCGACGGTCCCGGCCAGGGCGCCATGCTCTACGAGCACGGCATTCCGCTGCGGCCGGACTGGGACGTGGTCATCAGGGCGGTGGTGGATTTTGCGGTCAAGCACCCGCTCATCGACGCTGATCGGATCGCGCTCAGCGGCTGGAGTCTCGGCGGGCTCCTGGCGCCGCGCGGGGCGGCGGGAGAGCCGCGCATTGCCGCGCTCATTGCCGATCCCGGCACGTGGAGCATTGCCGATGGTTTTCGCCGGGTCATCATCCAGAAATTCGGCGTCCCGGCGGAAGCGGCGGCCGATCTCGGCGCTCTCGACCAGAAACTGCTCGATACGATGGACGCTTTCGTGCGCGCCAACCCGGTGCTGAGCTGGAAGGTGGTGCAACGCGGTTTCTGGGTGCATGGAGTGGATAATCTCAGGGCCTTCCTCGCCTCGGCCGAACTTTTCACCATGCGGGGACATGCCGAGCGCATCCAGTGCCCGACATTGATCACCCAGGCCGAGAATGACGGGCTTGCTGCCGACGCCGGCTTTTTCTTCGATGCATTGCGCTGCCCGAAGACGCTGATGCGGTTCACCGCCGCAGAGGGCGCGGATGGCCATTGCGAGATGAAGAACCGGTCATTGCTCAACAGGCGCGTCCTGGACTGGCTCGACGAGCAATTCAGGGCCTGATCGTCGGGCAGCCAGACATTGCTTAGGCCGATGTCAGATGGTCCAGAAGGTTGCGGGCGTGAACCGGCAGGTCCGCGCCTTGCGCCGTGCAGACCACCAGCCGTCGGGTTGCCCAATCGTCCGCCAGGCCGATCACGACAATTCCGCATGACCGCTTCGCGCGGCGGGCGGCCGTATCCGGCACGATGCCGATGCCGGCGCCTCCACCGACCAGCCGGCAGATGGCCTCGAAATCGCGCAACCGCACGCGGATCTTGAGCCTGACGCCGATGCGGCTCGCCTGGGCATCGATGTGATCCTGAAGGGCGCCGCCGGCAAGTGCGATGAAATGTTCGCCGGCAAGATCAGCGAAACGGACGCTGCTCTCCCGCGCCAGAGAATGGCCGCTGCCTACGATGACGACGAGCCGATCGGTCGCGAAAGGTCTCGCCTTCAGCCCGGCCATGTCAGCCGCGGCAGAGAGGATGCCGATCTCGGCATGGCCGGCTGCGACACTTCTCGCAATCTCGACGCTCTGGCGCTCCTTCAATTGCAGATCCACCTGCGGGTTGGCTGCCATCCAGCCGGCCAGCTTTTCCGGCAGATGTTCCGATATGGCGGCCGTGTTGGCGAGAATGCTGATCGTCGAGCGCAGCCCGCGTGCATATTCGCCGAGTTCGCCGTGCATCTGCCTGATCTGGCCGAGGATCAGGCGGGCATGATGAGCAAGTGCCTCGCCGGCCTCAGTCGGAGAGACGCCGCGCCGGCCGCGCTCCAGCAGGGCGACTTCGCCAAGCGCCTCCATGTCGCGCAGGCGTTCGCTGGCAGCGGCAAGCGACAAGCCAGCATCCGCCGCGCCGTGGGTGATGCTGCCGGCATCGACGACGGCCAGGAAAAGGCGAAGGTCAGTCAGATCGAAACGCATTTTTCAAGGATAGGCCATTTTCAGCCTTCGGACCAGCCGAAGGCTGGGCGAGGGACTTCCGCATTGTTCCGATACTGGAAGCTGCTACCGATGCGGCATGTCCGATCTTTCCATTACCTTTCTCGCAGCAGTCACCGCCACTTTCTTTGTCGCCGGCATCGTCAAGGGTGTCACCGGCATGGGACTTCCGACGGTCGCCATGGGTGTCCTTGGTGTCTTGACCTCGCCGCTGACGGCGGCAAGCCTGCTGATTGCGCCGTCGTCAGTGACCAATATCTGGCAGTTGTTCGCGGGGCCAAGCTTGCTTCCGCTTCTGCGACGGTTCTGGCCGATGATGGCGGCAGTTGTTGCGGGAACGCTTCTCGGATCGGCATTGCTGACCACAGGCGATACCAGCCTGACGACCAGAGGTCTGGGCGGGGCACTGATGCTCTATGCCGCCTATACGCTGTTCGGCCGCCAGATCCGCGTGCCACCGGCGATGGAACCTTGGCTTTCGCCCATCATGGGTGCTGCCACCGGACTGGTGACGGGCGGTACCGGCGTCTTCGTCATTCCCGCCGTACCCTATCTGCAAGCGCTCGCGCTTGAGAAGGATGATCTGGTCCAGGCGCTCGGTCTGTCCTTCACCGTCTCGACGTTCGCCCTTGCGGCGTCGCTCGGGCTGCGTGGCGCCTTCGAAGCGGGCAATCTTGCGATCTCCTGCCTCGCCATCCTTCCGGCGCTGGCCGGCATGTGGGCGGGGCAGGTGCTGCGAGGGCGAATTGCGCCCGACACATTCCGCCGCGGCTTCCTCATCTGCCTGCTGCTGCTCGGGGCGGAAATGTGTCTGGTGCCACGTTGACGCCGCTTGTCAGCGGCTTGGGCCGCCGGTCGCGGCAATCGCTTCGATTTCGATCATCGCCTTGGGGTCATAGAGCGTCGTGATTTCGGCGATCGTGTCGGCGGGGTAGGGCTCGGAGAAATAATTGCGGCGCAGTTCCACCACATCGGGGTCACCTTGACAACGTCCTTCAGGCTTGAGCCGCCGGCTTCGAGCGCGCGGCGGAGATTGGCGAAGGCCTGCTCGCCCTGTGCGCGAAAACCGCCGTCGACGATCCGGCCCTCGTCATCGGCGCCGGCCTGGCCGGAGATGAACAGGAGATTGCCGAACCTGATGCCCTGCGACAGCAGGAAAGGTTCATAATTGTCCGGTTGGGTGACGATACGTTCAAACATTGATTGCTCCTTGCGCGGCGATGATCAAGATGAGATCATCTTGATGACCTCGGCGTTGTCGGGATAATGATCTGGAAATCCTGTGTTCGACAAATTCCAAATCATCAGCTGTCAGGTGAACTGAATTCATCCGTCATGGTCATGCGCAAACTTCCACCCCTGTCGTCGCTGCGTGCGTTTGAGGCAGCCGCCCGCTTGCTGAGCTTCAAGCGGGCGGCGGAGGAACTCGGCGTGACGCCGACGGCCATCAGCCACCAGATCCGGTCCCTGGAAGATCACACCGGCCTTGTTCTGTTCAACCGGCAGGTCCGCAAGGTGGTGCTGACGGAGGCGGGTGTGCAGCTCTATCCCGTCCTGCGGGACGGGTTCGATGCCGTCGAGGCAGTGCTCGACCGTCTTGTTCAGGTCCAGAGACGCGCCAGGGTGACGATTTCGGCCACCAGCGCATTCACGTCCAAGTGGCTCGTTCCGCGCGTGGCGCGTTTTCACGCCCTGTATCCGGATATCGACCTTCAGCTTCACGCTTCCGACGATGCGGTCAGTCTCACCGAGACCGGTGTCGATATCGCGATCCGCTACGGGAGAGGGCCCTATCCCGGCCTGAGTGCCGAGGTAATGTTTGCCGATGACTTCGCCCCCGTCGTCAATCCCCGGCTCGGTCCGCTGGGGATCGGCGACCTGGATAAGGTGCCGCTCATCCATTTTCAGTGGCGGCGACAACACCCGCTCAATCCGACCTGGGAGCGCTGGTACTCGGCAGCGGGTCTTGTCCCGTCTTCGCCCCGTGGACAGTTGCATTTTTCGGATGAAAGCCACGCCATTCAGGCCGCCGTTGCCGGCCAGGGGATGGCGTTGCTGAGCCTTGCGCTTGTGCGGGAGGAGCTGGCGGCCGGTCATCTGGTCCAGCCGTTCGGCCCTGCAGTTGCCGGCCATACCTACCATATGGTCACGAGCAGTGATCAGCCGCCCGGTGCCGGCGTTCGCGCGGCGCTCGACTGGTTGCGGGCGGAGATAGGCTGATCGTCGGGCGTCGCGCCGTATGATGCCCGCCGCCTTGTTTTGGCCCCTCTCGCCTATCACTAAGCAGGTCCCACGCGATGGGCGATTCGACCGTTCAACAAGGGTTTGAAAATGATCAAGATAATGACGATTGCGGCAACCGCGATGCTGGTATCGGCCCAGTTTGCCGCTGCCTCCAGTGATGCCGCGTGGAATGCGCTTTTTGCCAAGGTGAACGGCACCTGCATCGGCCAGTCGGGCATGGATACGCCAGAGGCGACCGCTCCCATCGTCTTCGACGACGCGACGGGCAAGGTTGCCGTGCTGCTGCGCGGCTCGATGGGCAAGGGCAAGAGCAAGGTCAAGAACGTCAACTTGATCTGCCTCTACGACAAGAAGACCGGCAAGGCCTCTATCCAGGAATATCGCTGGCTCGGCCGGTAATGCCATGCGGCCATCATGCGCGCGCGTGATGGCCTGCCGCCGGAACAATATGCCGGCCCGATCGGATGACGCTTTTTGCAGCCGCAGGCTGGACAGGGTCGGGTCTAGAAGGAGGTGCCGTGCGGTATCAGCCTGATGGCGATCGCACCAGCCACCAGGAGAAACAGAACGACCGCAGTCGACAGGCTCGCCAGAAAGTGGCGATAGGTCTTCCGGTTTCGGGCGCTGCCGGCAATGATTTCGCGTTCACGCGCCAGGTAAATTACGCCGTTGCGGCCGAACATAGGTTTCTTCCTTGAGGTCATCGACTGGATTGCCGAGGGAATTTGCCCGAAAAGCCCATATGAAATCGATATTGCCGCGGGGCAGGGCAGATAAGAATTGCATAAGTGCCAAAGCGTGCTCGCTGCCACTGTCAGCGTGAAAACTCGCAGGCCCGGGCTTCAAGCCCGATAGCGGTCGATCGCGGTGCCGAAGACCAGGGCGACGATATCCATCATGCCGTCGGGATTGGCCGGGCGCCGGTCCGGATCGAAGGCGACGCCGATGACAGCACTTTGGCCGCAGGCGTTTGCGACCGGCCAGAAGTCGAAGCGGGATTCGTCATAGGGGTAGACGCCGCCAGTGACGGCAAGGCGTGAATCCCACGCGGATCTTGCCGCCTCGATCTCGATGGCCGACAGTTGTTCTGCGCCCGTCACCTGCGGTTTGCCATCCGCCCGTTCTCGGATGATGACGACGACCGGCGACTGGAAGAAGCCCGTGACGGCAGCAAGCGTCAGCGTCGTCGAGTCCTCCAGCGAGCGGCTTGTCGTCATCTTTCCCGCATAGGTCTTCAGAGCAGACTGCATGCGGCGCGTTCTCTCGAGATCGATGCTCTTGTGACGTCCCCAGGCGGTGATGGCGCTGATGATGCAGGCGACGACGAAGAGCAAGACGATCGCCCAGATATTGGCGGTATCAGCCACAGCAAGCGAAAAACGCGGCTCGGTGAAGAAGAAGTTATAGGCGAGCGCGCCGAGGACGCCTGAAAACAGCGCCGGCCCAAAGCCAAAGAACACGCTGCCGATGACGACGGGAATGACATAGATAAGCGACAGGTTGGGAATGGCCTCATACCGGTCGAAACCCGCGGCAATGGCTGTCGCCATCACGGTCATGAGGAGGCAGCTGACATAACGGACGGCCGGCGGCACCTCCGAGAAATCCAGGCCTTCTTCGATATCAATATCGGCAATCGAGGCTTCGGCCGGCGACGCAGTGAAATTCTTCTCAAGAGACATGACCACAATCCTTCTGAGAGGAAAGTGGATCGCCTCGTATTTGAATTCCATGTGGAAAAAGGCGGCGTTTCATAAAGGCGGCATAAAGCCTCTGCCGGACGAACGCGTCTTTGCGTCCTTATAAGACGCTTATGCCGCTTCCCGTCTGCTCCAATCGAAAACATATGCGCGAACCGATAGCTTTGCATCGTCCGTTCGGACAAGTGCATTTTGATCGGAAGGAATGGCTATGTACGGTCGCTGGTGGGCTTATTACATGCAGGCGCGCATGCGCGATGTGACCTTGTCTCATCCGTCCAGGAATAGGCAGAACAGAACCGGGGTCGCGTTCGATCACGCAGACGATCTCTGGATATTCGTCAGGCTCGCTCTGGTTCTGGCCGTCTTCTTTGCTGGCGTCGCCTGCATCCTGTGGGTGGCGAACTGACAGGAATGATGAAGTAACTGCAATGCCGTTGCACCTCGGCGGATCGATACCCGCCGATCTGCGCGGTCGACACAAAGAATCCTCTCCGAAGGTGGACTTTTGCGTTTGATATTTGCAGCAAGATTTAACGAGCGATCTCAGTTCTGCTTATTTCCGACGAAAATCAGGAATTTCGCGAGGGAGCCACATGGGCCTGGAAAGCATCTGGTCGATCGGCGAGATGCTCGGCTACGAAATCCACAAAGGCCCGAACCTTCGGTGATAACTGGCGATTTGACGGCCAGACGAGAGACAGTGAACCAAACGCGACCATGTATGAGGTCAGGGCGGGAACGAGCAATCCCGCCCTTACATGCGCCGCCGCTACATAGACCGGCAAATGGGCAACGCCCAAACCATCCAGCGCGGCTTGCAAGCCCGCGTCCGTATTGTTGAACGTCAGGCTCCTCGGCAAGATCAGTTTTTCGTTCGGAGGAGCAAAAGCCCAGGGCGCCAGGCGACCGCTGGTTGGATATTTGAAATGTATGCAGGCATGCCCGGCAAGATCGGCTGGCGTTGTCGGCAGCGTATGGCGAGCGAAATAGCCGGGACTTCCACAAACGACAAAGTGCTGCTCACCGAGACGACGGGCGATCAGACCGGTATCGGCAAGTTCTCCGCTGCGAATGACAACATCCAGCCCTTCTGTCACCAGATCGGCGACGCGATCCTCAAAGTCGATATCCAGCTCGATCTCGGGATATCGTTCAACAAAGGCCGGCAGGATCGGCATCAGGAGATGATGACCGACGATATGCGGAACGCTGACGCGCAGGCGTCCCTTCGGGCGTTTCCGGCTTTCGATAATGCTTGTCTCCGCATCTTCGAGATCATCGATAATGCGCTTGCAGCGTTCGTAGAAGGCTGAACCTTCCTCCGTCAGGCTGATATTGCGCGTCGTCCTGTTGAACAACCGGACGCCAAGCCGCGCTTCCAGGCGAGCGATGGCCTTTCCGATGGCCGATGGAGAAACACCGGCGACGCGGGCCGCTGCTACATAGCTGTGTCGCTCGGCGGCATGAACGAAGGCAGTAAGGCTGCTGAGACTATCCATGGTTACATCATAGAGGACATTTTGTCCTTTATGTAAGTCCATACCTGGCGATTGATCCATATTGAAGACAGAATATCGTTTCCTCCGACAGGAAGCCAATTCGGCTTCTGCTTTCCTTTAGCCGGAGAAAAAGATGAAGTTGACACAAAAGGAACGACAGAGGGCAGGAGCCAATTCATCACTCGCGGTGCTGCTGGCCGGAAATTTCGTCACCATCCTCGACCTTTTCATAGTCAATGTGGCCTTGCCGAACATCCAACGGGACTTGCACGCCTCGAATGCCGAATTGCAGATGATCATGGTGGCTTACAGCGTTTCTTACGGCGCAATGCTGCTCAATGGCGCACGGCTCGGCGACTTCCATGGTCGTCGACGGATGTTCCTCTCCGGCATGGCAATCTTTGCGCTGGCGTCCCTGCTGTGTGGCATCGCTTTATCTCCCTGGAGCCTTATTGCCTCCCGAGCCCTGCAGGGCATCGGCGCAGCCCTGATGATGCCGCAGGTCTATGCGTCGCTGCGATTGTTGTTCGATGGTGACGAGCGTCGGCGGGCTTTTGCCGTGATGGGCGCGGTGCAAGGTATCGCAGGAGCTGCCTCGCAACTGCTCGGCGGCGGCTTGATGGCACTCGACATTGGCAGCCTCGACTGGCGCCTGATCTTCTTCGTCAACCTTCCCATCGCCGCCTACGCCCTCATTGCCGGGAAATGGTTCATTGTCGAAACCAGAGACGCTACATCGGCAAGGCTCGATCTCATGGGCGCACTACTTGGCGCCTCGGCTCTCACGGCGATCCTCTTGCCAGCAATGGTCGGACAGGAACAACATTGGCCATGGTGGACGGTCCTCGGCCTACTGTTGTCCATGCCTTTGTTCGCGGCCTTCATTGCCTACGAAAATCGCGTGAGGCGGCTCGGCGGCATCCCAATCATTGATCCCTCGCTGTTCAAGAAAAACGGTGTGGCCCTCGGCATGTTGGCGTCGTTTCTATTTTTCTCCGCGATCAGTTCGTTCTCGCTGTCTCTGACGATCTTCTTGCAGATCGGCCTCGGCCAGAGCCCTCTCCAGGCGGCCATGCTGTTTCTGCCTTCTACTGTCGCGTTCTTTGCCGGTTCCGTGGTTTCGGCCTGGTTTGCGAAACGGCTGCAGCATGGGGCGCCGACATTTGGCATGGGCGTCTTCAGCTTAGGCTTGCTGATCGCGGTTATCGACGGCTTTGTCGGCGGAGATGGATCGGCGTTGACTGTCTCAGTGATCCTCCAGGGGTTCGGCCAGGGAATCATTATTCCGCTTCTGCTCAACATGGTTCTGAGCACTGTTGCAGATACTGAAGCCGGGATGGCGTCAGGCGTTTTCAGCACCATCCAAACCGCAGGCTCGGCTTTTGGCGTGACGATCGTCGGTATGATCCTGTTCGGCATCAGTAACGGGAGCGGCGCAGAACCAGATTCCGCTGTTCGAACCGCCGGTGCCTATGGGACGGCATTCGCGGTCGCGACGCTCTATAATTTGGTCGCCGTTGCTCTGGGCCTCATTCTGTTCCGCGCATTGCAAAAAGGGCCAGTAATAGATCACGCATGCAGGTGAGGCCTGCGTTTGACGCTAAATTCCCAAGTCATTCTCCGCCGTCACAGGCTGACGGCGGATTTCACCTACAATCAGATGTTTTAACCTCAGGTGCGTGTTTCGCCCATTTGCCTTCGTGGTCCGAAATAGGGCTGACGCTCCGTCTCGGTTGCCTTCAGCGAATGGCGCAGGCGCAGCAGGTCCTTGCGGGCGACGAGGCCGCGCAGCTCTCCGTTTTCGGGATCAACGATCGGGATGCGACCGGCGTCCGTCGCCAGCATCAGGTCGGCGACATAGCCGACCGTATCGTCCGGGTGGGCGAGCGGCAGGGAGGTGTCGGAGACGAGATCGCCGAGCGTCTGGTCGGCAAGCGTCCCATCCTGTTGCCAGCGCAGCGCATCGCCGCGCGAGACCAGGCCTTTGACGATGCCCCTGCCATCGACGACCGGATAGACGCGGTGGGTCTTCGCGGTCGCCGTGAAGAAATGGGTCGCGTCGCCCACCGTCATATCCGCCGGGAACGTATCGACCTCCCTGATCATGATGTCACGGGCGCGGGAGAACTCGAAGGGGTCAATGCCATATTCACGGGTGATGTGCTGTCCGCGGCGGGCAATCTTTTCCGTCAGGATCGACCGGCGCAGCAGAAGTACCGTCACCGCGTAGGCGGAAACGGTTGCCGCCAGAAGCGGCAGCAGCGAGGAGACGTCGCCCGTCAGTTCCACGGCAAAGAAGGTGCCGGTGAGCGGCGCACGCATGGTGCCGCCCATCATGGCAGCCATACCGAGCAACGCCCAGAAACCGGGATCGCCGGGAAGGAAAAGGCCGACCAGCCAGCCGAGCGCTCCACCGAAGATCAGCAGCGGCGCCAGCACGCCGCCTGACGTGCCCGACGAGAGGGCGACAAGCCAGATCGCGGCTTTCACCAGGAGGATCGTCAGCACCGCCGCCGGCAGGATGGAGCTGTTCAGCAGGCCGTCGATGATGTCGTAGCCGACGCCGAGCACCCGAGGCTCGATCAGGCCGCCAAGGCCGATGAAGAGGCCGCCGAGGGCAGGGCACCACATCCAGTGGATCGGCAGCGCCTCGAAAAGATCCTCGACCTTGTAGAGCAGCGTCGTCAGGATACCGGATTGCAGCCCGGCGATAATGCCCATTGCGGCGCAGAGCAGGATGCCCCACCACGGCAGATCCATATGGAACTGCTTGGGAAAGAGCGGACCGGCCTGAAACAGGAAGGGGCGCCAGCAGATCGAGACGCAGGCAGCGACCGCAACGGGAATGAAGCTGCGCGGCTTCCATTCGAACAGCAGCAGTTCTACGGCAAGCATGATTGCGGCGATCGGCGAGCCGAAGATCGCGGTCATGCCGGCGGCGGCACCGGCGACCAGCAGCGTCTTGCGTTCGGCCGAGCTCAGATGAAAGCACTGGGCAAAGAGCGAGCCGATTGCGCCGCCCGTCATGATGATCGGGCCTTCCGCGCCGAAGGGGCCGCCGGTGCCGATCGAGATGGCCGAAGAGAGGGGTTTCAGGACCGCCACCTTCGGCGACATGCGGCTGCCGCCGATCAGGATCGCCTCGATTGCTTCGGGAATGCCATGACCGCGGATCTTTTCGGAGCCGTAGCGGGCCATCAGGCCGATGACGAGGCCGCCGATGACGGGAATGAGTACCATCCAGACGGAGCGCGGCGCCTGCGCCATCGACACGGCGGCGATGCTGAAACGGTGGAACCAGACGAGGTTCGTCACCAGCGAGATGAGGCTGACCAGAACCCAGGCGGCAAAGGCGCCGCCCGTGCCGACGATCAAGGCCATGCCGACCAGGGCCAGAACGCGCTTGTCGGTGGTGAAATCCCCGGCCTCGCGCCGGGAGAGGCCACCCATGAAATCATGGGGGCGATGAGCATTTTTTTGGGGAGGCATTGCTGGTCCTGTTGACGGCTTCGTTCTCGTCGCAAATATATCGTAGTACGATATAAATCAACAGCCAAAATCAGGAGCTGGAACCATGCCGAACGTAGACCGCGCCCTATCGGAAACCGAATATGAGGCGCTCGCCAATCTGAGATACAGGATCCGCAAATTTCGCCAGTTCAGCGGGAAAGCGGCCGAAAAGCTCGGCCTGACGCGGCAGCAGCATCAGGCGCTGCTTACGATCAAGGGGCTCGGCGCCGGCGGGCGCATGAGCCTGTCTGCGCTTGCTGACAGGCTCTTCCTCTCGCCGCCCGAGGCCGCAGAGCTTGCCGCCTCGCTGCAGGAGGCCGGCCATATCACCATCGAGGCGAAGCAGAAGCGCCGGCCGGTCGTGCTGTTGACAGCACAGGCAGAAAAGCTATTGCGTCGGCTGACATCCGCCCATCTCTACGAGATCCGCGAGATGGCGCCGGAACTCATGCAGGCGCTGCGCATGCTGCAGGATCACCGGCAGATGGAAGTGGCAGCATGGATGCAATGATCGCAGGGGAGGCATGGTGAAGAAGCCCAGGAACGATCTGACGGATGCCGATTACGAGGCCCTCTCCAACCTGCGCTACACGCTGCGCCGCTTCATGGATTTCAGCGCATCCGCCGCGCAGGAGGAGGGCTTGCCGGCCCAGCAGCACCAGGCGTTGCTTGCGATCCGCGGCCATCGCAGCGAAGACGCCATGACGATCGGCCTGCTTTCCGAGCGGCTGCTGATCGCCCCGCATTCGGCGACCGAACTGGTCGGGAGGCTGGTGGCCGCAGGCTACGTCTCCCGCAAGGCCGACCCCGCCGACAAACGGCGCCAGACGCTGGAGCTGACCGAAAAGGCAGACGATGTGCTGAAGCGGCTGACAGCCATTCATATGACCGAAATCAGGGACATGGCGCCGAAACTCATCGATATCCTGCAAGGTCTGCAGACGGACGGCGAGATCAAGACCGACCCCTGGTCGCGCTGACGCTCAGGCCCGCCGGTTCTTTGCCTGTTTCAGGTGATGGCGAATGTCGCGGCCGGCAAAGGGCTCGTCGGCAAGGCGGCCGATGACATGCAGATGGGCGTGCCGGACAGTCTGTCCCGCGCCTCGCCGACATTCCAGCCGACATTGTAGCCATGCAACGCTCAAGAACCTGACGGATGTATCGATGCCGGAGGAAAGGCAGTTGCTGCCATCTGTCAACGGCTTTCGGAGCCATTAGACCTGCAGAAGCGCCTGACAGCAACTGGATCCAGACCGTTCCGGGCCGCAACTTCATCGCCGCTCTGCGCCTCGATGGCACCGGCGCAGGGGATGACGTCATGAAGCTCAAGTGCCGTTCGGCTCAGCGTAAGTTTACGGCCGATGTTTACCGTAACGTACTTCCGCGATCACGGAAATTGGCAAAGCATTCCCGTGCAGGTTTCATCTCAAGGAGAAAATTCGATGAACGACGTCGATATTCAGAAGCAGGATGACCCGATCGTTCCCGTCAGCCGCCGTGATCTTCTGCTGGGCGGAACGTCGCTGGCGCTCACGGCTCTTGCCGTTTCAGCTGCGAGCGGGCCGGCGGTCGCCCAGACGCAACAGAACACGGCCAGCCAGACCGGCGGCTCCACGAAGCCGCCGAACATTCTCGTCATCTTCGGTGACGACATCGGCATTCCGCAGATCAGCGCCTATACGATGGGATTGATGGGTTATCGCACGCCGAATATCGACCGTATTGCCCGGGAAGGGGCGATCTTTACCGATTCCTACGGCCAGCAGAGCTGCACGGCCGGGCGCGCCTCCTTCATTCTCGGTCAGGAGCCGTTCCGCACCGGTCTTCTCACCATTGGTATGCCGGGCGACCCACATGGCATTCAGGACTGGATGCCGACCATTGCCGATGTGATGAAGACCAAGGGTTACGCCACCGGCCAGTTCGGCAAGAACCATCTGGGCGACCAGGACCAGCATCTGCCGACCAAGCACGGTTTCGACGAATTCTTCGGCAATCTCTATCACCTCAACGCCGAGGAAGAGCCGGAAGGCTATTTCTATCCGAAGGACCCGGCCTTCCGCCGGCAGTTCGGCCCGCGCGGCGTGATCAAATCGACGGCGGACGGCAAGATCGAGGATACCGGCGCGCTCAATACCAAGCGTATGGAGACGGTGGATGAAGAATTCCTCGCCGCCGCCAAGGATTTCATCGGCCGCCAGGCCAAGGCCGAAAAGCCGTTCTTCTGCTGGTTCAACTCGACCCGCATGCATGTCTTCACCCACCTGAAGGCAGACTCGCTCGGCAAGACCGGCAAGGGCATCCACGCCGACGGCATGGTGGAGCATGACGGCCATGTCGGCCAGCTGCTCGACCAGCTCGACGAACTCGGGATCGCCGAGAACACGATCGTTCTCTACACGACCGACAACGGCGCGGAGATCGCGCTTTGGCCCGATGGCGCCATGACCATGTTCCATGGCGAAAAAGGCACGACATGGGAAGGCGGTTTCCGCATTCCGATGATGGTGCGCTGGCCGGGCGTCGTGAAGCCCGGAACCGAGGTCAACGACATCGTCACGCTGATGGACTGGATGCCGACATTCGCGGCGGCGGCCGGCATGGACGATCTCAAGGAGCAGATGAAGGTCGGCTTCGCCTCGGGCGCCAAGAACTTCAAGGTGCATCTCGATGGCTACAATCTGCTGCCGATGCTGAAAGGCGAAGTCAAATCCGGCCCGCGCGATTCCGTCTATTATTTCGATCAGGGCGGCAATCTCAACGCCATCAGGTGGAACGACTGGAAGCTCAGCTTCGCGGTCAATAGCGAAGGCAACATCGCCACGGCAACGCGCGAGGTGCCCGCCTGGGCCAGCATCGCCAATCTGCGCATGGACCCTTATGAGCGCGGATTGAAGGAGGGTGGCGGCGCCATCGAATTCCTTGCCCGCAACATGTGGCTGATCGTGCCGGTGCAGGGCAAGATCAAGGAATTCTTCTCCGACTTCAACCAATACCCCTATCAGGAGGGCAGTTCGCTGAATGCGAGCGGCATCAACTACAGCCTTCTGCGGCAGGAAGCGGCGCTGAAACGGCTGAATGATCTTGAGCGGCTCACGCCGCAGTAAGTCCGTCAAGAACCCGCCGCGGGAGCACAGCCTGAGCTTCCGCGGCGGAAAAGACCCATCAAAAAAATTGAGATAACCGCCGCTGGAGATGCCTGGCGTCAGGCGATTTCCGTGCAGGCGAAATGGCTGAATTGCTCCGCCGGATAGGCTGCAGAGAACGCCGTGCTGATGATATCCGTTTCCGCCTCGGGCGCGTCGAGGAAGATCAACCCTGCCATCTCCGCCTCGGCAAAGGGCAAGGGTCCGGCCGCCAGCTCGTCGGCTGCCGCCTGCGATATCACCATGATGCAGTCCCGGTCGCCGTTCTCATCCGGCTCCAGCCTCGGTGTCCCGGGATTGGCCTTCACGTCGAAGCCCGACAGCGTCGGCTGGAAATAGCCCCAGGTCCGGCTCTCGATCATCAAGACGAAGAAATTCGGCAGCGCCAGCAGCCGTGATGCCGGCAACACCTGTTCCAGCCGCTGCTGCACCGTGGTCAGAAGGCCGATCGCCTGATGGCGTGAGCGCGCCATATCGGTCTCTTCAGCCAGCAATTCGGGGAGGAGGCCCGTATCGATCGCCTGCCGGGTCGCGACCGCGACAGCAAGCGCCAGCGGATGCTCGACGGCAAACTCGATCGTCAGTGAGCAGATGGTGCACATGCGACAGGCCTCCTTGTTTTTTTCAAGCCGTGACGATGTTGAACCAGAACTCGAAATTATCGAGAAGCCCGACGAACTCCGAAAGTTTCTTCGGGTCGCCGGTCAGCTTGGCCTTGCCTTCCACAACCTGCTTTTCCATCGTGGACGTACCGAGCATCACGTCGTTCAACGCCTCGCGCGTCGTGACAATCGAAACATCGGCATTCGGCGCGCTCTTGTCCTTGGAATAGTGGATGGCGGCATTCTGCACGCCGACGGCATATTTCTGGTTCGTGTCCGTCAGTTCCATGTTGATCGTGATCTTCTTGCCTGCGGCGCGGTCGCCATTCAGGCGCACGCCGAGGAAGTCGAAGAACATTTCGATCGGCATGGCCTTGATCGTGTCGGGGCTTGCCGTGTTCGGCGTCGGCAGTTCTGTGACGCCCTGGCGAAGCTCGCGTGCGCCCGTCAGGTAGAAATTGCGCCACGGTCCCGATTCTGCCTGATAGCCAAGCTGCTCATAGGTATCGGCAAGCAGTTGCTTGGCGGCGACGTTGTTCGCATCGGCGAAGACGACGTGGTTGACAACTTCGGCAACCCATCGGTAATCGCCTTGATCGAAGCTTTCGCGCGCCTGCCGCAGCACATTGTCCGCTCCGCCCATGAAGTTCACATAGCGCGCGCCGGCATCGGTCGGCGGCAGCTGGTGAAGCGTGGCGGGAACGCCGTCGAAGAAGCCGAGGCGAAGGTTATATTGCGCCACCGCATCGTGATAGACCGTGCCATAATAGCTTCTGCAGGCCCATGTCGTCGCAAGCTCTTGCGGCAGGCGGATCACCTCGCCGATTTCCTTCGGCGTCATGCCGCCATTTGCCATCCTCATGACTTGGTCATGAATGAAACGGAACATGTCGCGCTGTTTCTCGATATGGCCGACAACCTTGTCGTTGCCCCATGTGGGCCAATGGTGCGAGGTGAAAAGCACTTCCATTTCGCCGCCGAACATGTCGAGCGACTGCTGCAGATACTTTGACCACAGCAGACCGTCGCGCACCTTTGCGCCGCGCAGCGTATAGAGATTGTGCAGCGTATGGCAGGCGTCTTCCGCCGCGCAGAACGCTTTATATTTCGGGATGTAGAACATGAATTCGGCGGGCGCTTCCGAATTGGGTGCCATCAGGACCTGCAGCTCCACCCCGTCGATAAGGATTTTCTGCCCGGTTTCCGTTGCCCAGTCGGTTGGCAGCGCCAGCCCGATTTCACCCGACGACGTTGATTTTCCGAGACCGCCATCAACTTGGCCGGTGGCACCACGCGGCAGGAGATTGCCGTACATGTAGCTTGCGCGACGGCTCATGGCATTGCCGGCAATGATGTTTTCGCCGACGGCCGCCTCGGTGAAATCCTCCGGTGCCAGAATCTTGACCTTGCCGGCATCGATATCGGCCTGGTTCACCAACCCGCGCACGCCGCCATAGTGGTCCACATGGCTATGTGTGTAGATGACGGCGACGATCGGCTTGTCACCAAGCTTCGGAATGACGAGCTGCTTCCAGACCGCACCGGCCGTTTCGGAGCTGACGAGCGGGTCGATCACGATATAACCGGTATCGGTGCGAATGATGCTCATGACGGAAAGGTCATAACCGCGGGCCTGATAGACGCCGTCGACGACTTCAAACAGGCCGTGGATCATATTGAGCTTGGCCATGCGCCACAGGCTCGGATTGACCGTATCGGGCGCATCGTCGGCATCGGATGTACCAAGAAAGGAATAGGTGCTGAGATCCCAGACGGGCACGCCATCGGCATTGTTGATGATGGCCGGGTCTGGAAGTGCAGCGAGTAGCCCGCGGTGGGCATCCTCGAAATCTTGCACGTCATCGAACGGCAGGCCGTTGCGATAAAGCGTATTGTATTCGACAGTCGCCTTGGTGGCCGGCTTGGCGGCGTTGCCGCTCGGAGAGACCGGAGGGGCATCCTGGGCATTGGCCTGTCCGGCTTGCCCGATGAAGCTGACGGCAAGACCAGCAGATGCCATGCCGCGAAGAAATTCCGCTCTGCTGATGCCATTCGTGTCCGAAATGCTCATAACGTCCTCCAGGTTCCGATGTGCGGTCATTCGGCGGGGACGGTAGGGAAGAGGGGCGTAAACGAGAAGTAATTTACAGTAAGTACTAATATTATAGTAAAATCATTGAGTTTTCGCCTTGCCTCGCAGGGGATTTGATCTAGTTCGCTTGTGTTTGCCTTCCGGCTCTCCTTGTAGCAACGAGCCCAGCCTCCGTTTACATCAGCATTTACGGTAACGTACTTACCGGGCTGCAGGGGAGGTGATGTAGTCAGCCAATCGAGCGTTTGTCTGCTGTTTTCCGAAGCCGCTTCGCCCGTCATTGCTTCGTTTTACGACAAGGTTGCACAGGGCTGGGGAGGTGCAGGATGAGACGGTCGTTCTGGGCGTATATGCTGGCGCTCATTGCGCTGGGCGCGCAATTCCCGGGCGCAGACCCCGCTCTGGCCGAGACCCCGGCACCGCTTGAGAAACCGGCCCTTATCGACAAGCATGTGATCGATCTCGACGCGATGAAGGAGCGCCGGATCGTGCGTGTGCTCGTGCCCTACAGCAAGACGATCTATTTCGTCGACAAGGGTCGCCAGTACGGCACGGCGGTGCAATTCGGGCTGGAGCTTGAAAAGATCCTGAACAAGGACCGCAAGAAGCAGATCGACCACATCACCATCGTCTTCGTGCCGATGCCGCGCGACAGGTTGCTCGACGCGTTGAACGAAGGCTATGGCGATATCGTCATGGCCAATCTGACGATTACCGACGAGCGGCTGACGCAGGTGGATTTTGCCGATCCGCTCTATGAAAATGCCGAGGAAGTGCTGGTGAGCGCCCCGAACAGCCCGGCGATTGCCAGCCTTGACGATCTCTCCGGCCAGCATATCGCGGTGCGCGCCTCGAGCAGCTATTACGAACATCTTCTGGCGCGCAACAAGGCGCTGGCCGCGGCGGGCAAGCCCGAGATCATCATCGATCTGATGGATGAAAGCCTCGAAGACGAGGACCTGATGGAGATGGTCAATGCCGACCTTTTGCCCTTCACGACCGTCGATGCCTACAAGGCCGATATCTGGACGCACGTCTTTGGCGACATGAAGGTGCGCCACGACATCGTCCTGTCATCGCAGGGCAGGATAGCCTGGGCGATCCGCAAGAACAGCCCGGAGCTGAAGGCGGAGCTCAATGCCTTCGTCGCCACCCACAAAGTGGGCACGACCTTCGGCAACATCCTGCGCAACACCTTCTACAAGCAGGACAAGATCGTCAAACGCGCCTACTCGCCCTCCGATGTCGCACGTTTCCAGACGCTCACCGAAATCTTCCGCAAATATGGCGGCAGCTATTCGTTCGACTATCTGATGCTGATGGCGCAAGGCTATCAGGAATCGCAGCTCGACCAGTCGCGTCGCTCGCCGCGCGGCGCCGTCGGCATCATGCAGATGCTGCCTTCGACGGCGAAGGACAAGGTGATCGGCATTAGCGGCATCGACAAGGACCCTGATCGCAATGTCGAGGCAGGCGCCAAATATCTGCGCCACCTGATCGATACCTATATCGATGATGAGGGGCTCACGCCCAAGGACCGGCAACTTTTCGCCTTTGCGGCCTACAATGCCGGGCCTGGCAATCTGCACAAGTTCCGGGAGAAGGCGAAGGCCATGGGCCTCGATCCCAATGTCTGGTTCGGCAATGTGGAGAATGCCGCTTCCGAGATCGTCGGCCGAGAGACGGTTCAATATGTCAGCAATATCTACAAATATTACGTGGCATATTCGCTGCTTGTCGCCCGCATGGAAGAACGTACGGCGGGCAGCGGCCAGCCGGCGCAGAAATAGCAACGTCGGCAGGTTGGCATCACCCATGTGCCAGCGACGGCGTTGCTGAGTCGCGCGCACGGAGCCCGGCACGAGATGCAGGCGTGGCGACAGCGATGTCGGCAGCAATATCATCGCCGACAGATGCTGAGCGACCTTTCGCTAGTTCGGTTCGGCCGGCAGCATGCTCATGCTTGAGAAGCTTTGGCGCGTCCATTCATAGACAGCGATGTTGGTGCGGAAATTGCCGACCCGTGGTGAGGCGAGGTCCAGAATGCTGACGACGATCGCCGTCCAGACGACTGTCAACAGAACGGCGAGTATGCGGACGGGCCGGCCTCTGAGGCCGAACTGATAGCCAAGCGCAGCCATGCTGAGCAGCATGACGCCAGCAAGAAGCCAGAAGATCTGTGGGGGCAGGCGCATGCCCAGAGCGAAACGCTCCGTGGTTCCGGCATCGAAGGCTTCATTGACCGCCGCCATCAGCGAAGCTGAAACCGGGTCCGGACGCTCGCGCACGATAGCGCTAACGCCCGTCCAGATCGATTGCTGTAAGCGAGATGTATCCTGGTTTGCCTTGTCAATGACATCGCTATTGCGGCTTGCCCCGGCGAATGCTTCCCGCGCAGTCAGATAGTCCTCCAGCTGCCGGGCGACCTCGACAGCCTGCGGCGTGCCGATCGCCGCCGCCCTCAGCCATGCCGTACCGATCGCGTTTGCTTCAGCCAGAGTTCCCAGCCGCCGCTCGTTGAACCGGCCGGTCGAATAGGAGAGTGTCAGCGCCAGGACGAAAGCCAGAAGGCCGAGCATTCCGGTCACCACGACGCCGACATTTTCCATCTGACCGGCAGCGTGCGCCTTGCGCCAGACGCCGAGGCGGTAACCGGCCTCGTGTGCCAGAAACTGCACGGCGAGCAAGAGGACGGCGACTGCCAGCGGACTCCATTCTGCAAGGGCGAGCAGGACACTCATGATCGCCGCCCCGGTTCGCTTCAGGGCTTCTTCGTGAAGACGCCGAGATTGTAGAGCTGGACGCGCCTGTTGTTGGCGGCTTCCGATTTCGAGCCGTCGATCGGGAAATATTCGCCGACGCCGACCGCATAGAGACGGCCGGGATCGACGGCGAATGTGGTCGACAGGATCTCCTTGATCGCATCGGCACGCTGCTGGCTGAGATCGAGATTGTGCTGGTCGGTTCCGGTCGAGCTCGTATGGCCGACGACGAGGAACTTGTAAGCCCAGAGGTTCGGGTGGTGCAGCGCATCGGCGATCATGCCGAGCGTGCGGTAGGATTCCGGCTCGATGGCAACGGAGTCGTTGGCGAAGGCGATCTCGACCACCATCTGCGGCAGGCGCGCGACCTTGCTCCAGTTCGGCAGGCCGGACATCTGCTTGCCGGAGCCGTTCATGGCCTCCTGCCGCAGGATCTCGACATCGACGATCGGGGCAGCACCCTGCAGCTTGCCGAGGCCGGTGATGATGCGCTGCTCGGAAACCTGCTGGGCCAGTGCAAGGGCGGGTAGAAGGAAGGCCGCGGCAAAGCCGGCGAGGGCGGTTTTTCTCATGGTCATGATCTTACCTCCAGCCCGCATCGGTGATCGTCTGGCTGCATTGCTTGCTGATCGTTTTCGTCTTGCCGGCAAGGCAGGCGAGAATGTAGCCGTCGCCTTTGACGCCGTTGCAGCGCCGCGCCATATCGGTTGCGCAGACCTGCTTGTAGCTCGTCTGCGCCTGCTCGCGTTTCTGGATCGACGCTGCAACGCTTGCCAGCGTCGATGTGCAGGTCGGCGAGACCTTGGCGGAATTCTGCGCCAGGCAATCGGCAATGCGGTTATTGCCGAGGTTCAGCCCCTTGCAGAGTTTCTTGATATCGCTGCCGCAATCCTTCGCCAGCACAGTGATCGCATCGGCATAGCTGACCGTGTCGGCCTTGGCGGCACACGTCCCGGCGATGACGGCAATCGCCACCGCACCTGCCAGTCTCCATACTCCAGGCATGTATGAGCCCTCCTGTTACGGCCGCCGAAATGGCGTCCCCTCAGGGCCATTGAATGCAGATCGCGAGAGCGCGGATAAGTACGTTACCGTAAACTCGCTGTAAATCGGCAGGCTGTCAGGTGGTCGCCCGCCGATAGAGCGCCAGCGAGCCGGCAAGCGTCAGCAGGGCACCGCCGCAGATCCGGTCAAGCCAGAGCGCGCCCGATTTCCTGAGCAGCCGGACGGCCTGCGAGCCAAGCAACGCGTAACCGAACATGACCATGAAATCGATGGCAGCGAAGACGAGGGCGAGCACGGCATATTGCTCGATCTGCGGACCCGCGGGGTCGATAAACTGCGGCAGAAAGGCCGAGAAGAAGAGATAGCCCTTGGGATTGGTGACGGCGACAAGGAAGCTCTTGAGGAAGATCGTCACCGGCGAAGCGGACGTGTTGCCGCTTTCAGAGCGCATCGAGACGTCAAGCGTTCCCTTCGAGCGCAACAGCATGACGCCGAGGAAGGCGAGGTAGCAGACACCGACCCATTTGACGACAGTGAACCAGAATTCCGAGGCAGCCAGCAGAGCACCGAGCCCGAGGGCAACCGCACCGATCAGCACGAAGTCGGACATGACAGCGCCAATCATGCCCGACATCGCCCGGCGCACTCCGAATTTCGAGCCGTTCGTCAGGGCGAGAAGCACGGTCGGGCCGGGTGTGGCGATGCCGATGAATGCCACAAGCGCAAATGCAAGAACCGTCATTTCAGTCATGTCGTCCTCCTCCGTGTCAGGAATCGAGTTATGGCATTCACCTGACATTTGCGGAAGGGTCTTCAAGGAAAGCCAATAGCCTGCAGCCGACCGAAGCACAAAGCTCGGTATCCCGACCATTTACGGCGACGTTTACTGTAACGTACTTCCGGATATACGCCCGGTATGTTTCGCTTTTCATGGGTCGCCAGTAGGTCCCCAGTATCTTTGCATCCTGGTCTTGCCAGCGATGCCCGACGTCAATCGAAGTCCTGCCACGTTCTACATTTCGTTCCGGGGGAAACGCACATGACAATCCAGTTTGGAATCAAAAGCCTGTTGCAGACACCTATGTCGTTCGCATTTCTGGCAATCGCTTCGATGGCCATTCCGGCTGCACAGGAGGCCGCGGCCGCTTCTCTGACGGAAGAGGAAGCGCGGCAGATCGGCATCGAAGCCTATGTCTACTTCTATCCGCTGATAACGATGGATATTACCCGCAAACAGCTGACCAACATGGAAGCGAAGGAAGGGGCGATCGGCGGGCCGCCCAATCAGTTCAACAATATCCGCGCATTTCCGGCGGCGGACATGAAAGCCGTGGTGCGGCCAAATTTCGATACGCTCTATTCGAGCGGCTGGCTCGATCTGACGAAGGAGCCGGTGGTCGTGACCGCGCCGGATACGGCTGGCCGCTACTATCTGCTGCCGATGCTGGACATGTGGACGGATGTGTTTGCCGCGCCGGGCTGGCGCACGACCGGGACATCCGCCGGAAACTTCCTGGTCGCACCGCCCGGCTGGAGGCCAGAACTTCGCGGCACGTTCGGCGAATTCAAGCTGCCGGAGGGGACCGAACGGATCGATGCTCCGACGCCCTATGTCTGGATCATCGGCCGCACCAAGACCGATGGCCCCAATGATTACGATGCCGTCCACAAGATCCAGGACGGTTACAAGATCACCCCGCTGTCGCAGTGGGGTACGGACGCCAAGCCGGCCGCGGTCAAGATAGACCCATCCATCGACATGAAGACGCCACCGAAGACGCAGGTCGACACGGCGTCGGCGGAAGACTATTTCGCCTATGCTGCCGAACTCCTGAAACTTCATCCGCCGCACAGCACCGATCAGCCGATCATCGCCCGCATGAAGCGGATCGGCATCGAGCCAGGCAAGAGCTTCGATCTTTCCAAGGCCGATCCTGTCGTTCAGGCAGCGTTGAAAGCGGCGCCTCAGACGGCGCAGGCGCTGATGGGCTGGAAGGTGAAGACATTGGCGGATGTGGTCAATGGCTGGTCGATGAATACCGACACGATGGGCGTCTACGGCAATTACTACCTGAAACGGGCAATCGTGGCGCAACAGGGGCTTGGTGCCAATCTGCCCGAAGACGCCATCTATCCGCTCAACCTTGCGGATGAAAGCGGCAACCCGCTCGATGGACGAAGCAATTATACGATCCATTTCGAGAAGGAGGAGATCCCGCCGGTCAATGCTTTCTGGTCTGTCACCCTCTATGACAATGACGGCTTCCAGGTCGCCAATCCGCTCAACCGGTTCGCCGTCAGCAGCTGGATGCCGTTCCGGTTCAATGCCGACGGCTCACTCGACCTCTATTTCCAGACGGAAAGCCCCGGCAAGGACAAGGAATGGAACTGGCTGCCGGCGCCGAACGGCCCGTACAATCTGACAATGCGGCTCTATGCGCCGAAGGGGACGGCGCTGATCGGCAAGTGGAACCCGCCGCCGGTGACACGTGCGGCTCCAGCCGCTCCGCTCGCCGCTCAGTGACAAGGCTAAAGGCATCGAAAACATTGGGGCACGCGCCATGATCCGCGCGCGTCCCGCCAAGCCTTTCTTTTCCATCGACCGTTAGGCCCGTATCGAAGCATTTCGCGCCCGCACCCGTTAAACAGGCAGTCGGTTTTGCACGGCTGACGAATGGGACTGCGATGGAAAAGACGGCGACGATGACAACGGAACTGGCGCTGCTGCTCACGCTTTCGACGCTCTGGGGAGCCTCCTACACCTTCATCAAGATCGGCGTCGAAACCATCCCGCCCCTGACACTGGTGGCCGCACGAACACTCGTTGCCGGCGTGCTGCTTCTCGCCATCATCAGCTGGCGTGGCCTCAAACTGCCCCGCGATCGAAAGACCTGGACCTATTTTCTTTTTCAGGCCTGCCTCAACAGCGTCCTGCCCTTCACGCTGATCGCCTGGGCCGAGCGGACGACGAATGCCGGCCTGGCGGCGATCCTGAATTCGACGACGCCCATCTTCGCCTTTCTGATCACGGCACTGGTTACCCGGCACGAGACCCTCACAGGCCGCAAACTGTTCGGCGTGTCGGCGGGATTGGCCGGCACCGCGCTGGTCATTGGTCTTGGCGCGCTCGGCACTCTGGGGCAGGGGCTCTGGGCGCAGCTCGCAATCGTTGCCGCCACGATCTGCTATGCGGGCGCTGCCGTCTTCGGACGGAATTTCAGGGGGCTTGATCCGATGATGCCGGCCGCCGGGTCGTTGCTCGCAGGGGCGGTGATCCTCATCCCCATCAGCATCGTCATCGATGCGCCGTGGAAATTGAGCCCCAGCCTCAATTCGATCTTCGCGCTCCTTGCCCTCGCAGTCTTCTCGACGGCGCTTGCCTTTGTGATCTATTTCCGCCTCGTGCAGACGCTCGGTTCGGTCGGCGCGACGGCCCAGGCCTATCTCAGGGTGCCGATCGGCGTTGCAATCGGCGTCGTCTTCCTCGGCGAAACGCTGTCTTCGACGGCGGGCCTTGGGCTTGCCTGCATCATGGCCGGCGTCATTGCCATGACGCTGCCTGCCAGAGCGCGGGTCCGTCAGGCAATCCGATCCATACCGCCATCGACATGAACGCCCAGCCTCGGTTCAGCCTCGCTGCCGTGGGCACCGGGCCGCGATCGCTAATTCGACAGATATCGAAAATCGCCTGTTGTCATCGCGCCGTCATTGATGATGAGGATACGGGGCGGACAATGGGGGATATTGGCGTGGACGCGAATGAAATGACCAGGGAGAAGACAGCGGCTCCACCGGCAGGTACGCCTGCGGAGGTGTTTGGCGCCTTTCTGAAACTTGGCCTCACATCGTTCGGCGGACCGATCGCGCATCTCGGCTATTTCCGCAACGAGCTCGTGACGCGGCGGAAATGGATCGACGAGAAGGGCTATGCCGATCTCGTTGCGCTCTGTCAGTTCCTTCCCGGTCCCGCATCGAGCCAGGTCGGTTTTGCGATGGGCCTCTTGCGCGGTGGGCCGCTGGGCGCGCTTGCGGCGTGGAGTGCATTCACGCTTCCGTCCGCGCTGATCCTCTTCATCTTCGCAACCGCCGCCACCGCGCTCGACAATCCTCTTGGACAGGGACTGCTGCACGGATTGAAGCTCGTTGCCGTCGTCGTTGTGGCACAAGCCGTCTGGGGCATGGCGCGATCGCTGACACCCGACAAGCCGCGCGCCGCCATTGCGCTGGCCGCGATCTTCATCGTGACAGCCGCGGGCGCGCTCGGCCAGCTCGCCGCCATCGCCCTGGGTGCAATTGCCGGGCTCGTGCTTTGTCACCAGGCCGCCGTCGAACACAAGGCGGGGTTTTCGTTCGGAATATCGCGATCAACCGGCATTGTCTGCCTGCTGGCCTTCCTGCTCCTGCTATTCGGATTGCCGCTTGTCGTCGCTGCCTTCGATTCCCAGGGGCTGCGCCTCTTCGATGCCTTCTATCGCTCGGGCGCGCTGGTGTTCGGCGGCGGCCATGTCGTCCTGCCGCTGCTCGAGGCGGAGGTCGTGAGACCGGGCTGGGTTTCGGAAAACGCGTTTCTCGCCGGTTACGGCGTCGCGCAGGCGGTGCCTGGGCCGCTCTTTACCTTCTCGGCCTATCTCGGGGCGGTTGTGGCGCCGGCTCCCAACGGTGTCGCAGGCGCAGCGATCGCCTTGGTGGCGATCTTCCTGCCCGGTTTTCTGCTGCTGCTCGGTACCCTTCCTTTCTGGGACAGGCTCAGCGCCTATCCACTGGCGCAGGCGGCCATGCGTGGCGCAAATGCCGCCGTGGTCGGCCTGCTGGGTGCAGCGCTCTACAATCCGGTATGGACGAGCGCGGTCCTGACATCGGCGGATTTTGCTCTTGCCTTGACCGGCTTTCTTCTGCTGGTCATCTGGAAGGCGCCGCCGTGGATCGTGGTGGTGCTGATGGCGGCAAGTGCGATCCTGCTGCAGCTTTCCGCCTGACCAGTGCCAGGCCGTTCACGCCGGCTGGCAAGCTCGCGTGCGAACCTCTCCGATGGCCAGAGCGCATCATCACCACCGGCCACGAGGATGAGCTCTGCGGCGGTTTTCTCGATGGGGATCTCGGCCCGCCCCAGGGTCTCTTGGTCCGTCTTCAGGCATTTTTCGAAGAAGGACCGATAGGATATCAGCCCGTCGCGATAGTCCCGCTCCCAGGCAGTGTCGGCGGAAACGAAATCCAGCGGCTCTCCCTTCCAGGACCAGGACGAGCGTTCGGGCCATTCCACGCCGTCTTTGCCGGGGCCGATATTACCCCAGACGAAGGCGGTTGGGCTGATCGCGACAACGGCGTTGATGCGCGGGTCCCGGATCGCGACGAGCAACGCGGCTTCTGCGCCTTTCGATGTCCCGACGAAGACGATGCGCCGGCATCCCCGCGAGATCAGATAGTCGATTGCCTCACAGAAGGTCTCCAACGGGATTTCGCAGATTCCAGGCGACTGTCCCATTGCGCCGAACCATTGCAACGCCAATGCCTTTGCGCCGGCCTCGGCAAAGAGCCTGGCGCGGTCGGTATCGACCCTGCCGCTGGAACCGCCGAGCACGACGACGCCGGTCTCGCCCGCATCTGGCCTGAAAACGAATGCACCGTTTATCCGGCCTTGGAGCCGCTCGATTTTGCAGCCCTCCGTCGCGCTTGTTACCATACTGACATCTTCTTGAATTATCGGATGGTTCTCGACTGTCACTAGAGGCGGAGCCTACCATGGTCGAGCATGCGCGTGCAGGGGCCTCCTTCGAGGATGCCGATGTCGTCAGCAACTATCGCTATCGTCCGCCTTATCCCGAGGCGATCTACGAGAAGCTGCTGGCCATCGCGCCGAAACGTAGCTGTCTGCTGGATATAGGCTGCGGCCCCGGCAAGGTTTCGCGACCTCTCTCGCGGCATTTCGACAAGGTCATAGCTGTCGATCCGTCCCGCCACATGATCGAACTCGGTCAGAGCCTGGAAGACGGCCGGGCGCGCAATCTTCACTGGATCGTGGGTTTCGCCGAGGATATCGACATCCCCGATCGTCCCGATCTCATCGTTGCCGCCGCCAGCATTCACTGGATGGATCACCGGCGCCTGTTCTCGCGGCTGAAAACCTATGCGGCTGCCGATCACAGAGTGGCCGTCGTCTCTGGGGATGCGCCTTTCCAACCGCCCTGGGAAGCAGATTGGCAGTCTTTTCTCACCAGATGGGTTCCTGCCATAACGGGCGAGGCGTTCGATCCCATTGGCAAGCAAGAGGGCTGGTCATCCTACAAGGCGTTCCTCGACATCGAAGGCTCCGAGCATTTCCACTCCGCTCCATTCGAGCAAAGCGTCGAAGACTTCATTCGCTGCCAGCATTCGCGCGATACGTTCGCGCAATCGCGCCTGGCCGGCAGGATGAACGAGTTCGACGGAGAGGTCAGCGAGATGCTCGCTCCCTATGCCCGCGAGGGAAAACTGAGTTTCATCGTCAGGACGAAACTGGTCTGGGGCTCGATCAGGTTGTGATGTCTCCTAAGCCGTGGCCATCACGATATGAGCGCGAATTTTGCCGGCAACCTCGCCATAGCCGTGCCTTAGCACGTAAGAAAGTACTGGGTGGCGAAATTAAGCGGCCTCCGCAACATTGAATCGGCAATATAAAATGAGGCGCACCAACGGTTTCAGGCTTAACTACTTTTAGTTCTATGTATATACTCACGTATAAGCAACCGTCTGGGGTACACATGGCTATCGTAGATAGCGATTTTACGCTTCTTCTTTCTAGTTTAGAAAGAAACAGTGATCGAACTCGGTCCACTGTCTATTTTTTTGTCATTGTATTCGCAGTTAGCGCTACTTTTGTATTTAGCGCCTACCTGAACGATGTTCCAAGAGCACGCGTTGAAGCTCAGGCTCAAAGATACCGGATACTTCTTGATCAAGCGGCATCATGCAGCAATCTCAAAGATTTAATGTACTTCGATCCCACATTCGATGGAGACGGACGTATTACCAATACTGAACCATGTCTAGTGGGAATTACGGCTGAAAAATCAGCCTTGATCTCTCTGCGAAACAATTTGATAGCGCACCACATTCAGCAATTTATGGATGATAGGTTTAAAAAGGCGAGTACTTTCAATGTCCCTATTTTGGGTGTCTCAATAGACCGCACGGTCTTCTGGCTTTTCAATGGGATCACCGGTCTCCTCGGAAGTTTTATCCTGTGCTGCCTAATTCAGAATGAGACCGAACTGCTGAAATTTCTGATTGAATCAAGCAAACAAAACGCCGTTCGCTTAAGGTTGATACTTGCAACCCAAATATTAGGAGACCGCGGTCGCATATACTTGGCATCGAGGTCCAAAGAAACGCCAACCGGATCGCGAGAAGAATGGTTTCGACCTATACGCTGGGTATTCTTATTGCCGATACCAGCGGCAATTTATATACTTCTTGATCAATTCTATGTAACAGATTTATTTTCTTCAATTGAACGCGACATAATAAGAGGATATTTTCATCCGATAGACGCCCTTAAAAATGTTTACGGTGATGAAAATGGAATTAGTAAAGACTTTCTATTTACGCCCATCTTATTTATTCTGGAGTTCGTAGGCCAGATTCTTTTTCTCATATTGCAAATCGTTTGGTTCGCCAGACTGCGACAGTCAATGGCCGATCTGACGTCGTGTTCCCGTGAAGCCCGTATTGATCTTGCGAGGGCGGAAAATGTGCCTAGTGAGGCTTACGACTAGTCCAACAGCGGCTTTGTTTACCCAATCAGTAGCCCAATGATGTTTGGCATAGGCAGGCGGGCTGGCGCCGGATCGTCACCGCAAATTAACCATTGTTTCGGAGACTGAACCGGCAAACGTTTTGTCGGACTTCAGTTACGATTATCCACTCTCCGACTTGGGATGCGTCCCTCACAGCCGCAGGCTTTCGTCCAGCCAGACCCGGAAGCCGCCGCGGAAGGCGTTTTCGTTGTTGCCGCGCCGGCATTTGGGCGGCAGATCCTTCAGCTTTTCGATGTTGCCGCCGCCGATGACGATATAGTCGGGCAACAGGGCAGCACTCAGGCGATCGGCGACGTCGAAGACCGATTTTCGCCATTTACTCTTGCCGCGACCTTCCAGGCCGCGTTCGCCGACGTAGTCTTCGAAGGTCTTCTTCCTGTAGGGCATATGCGCCAGTTCCAAAGGCAGGCAGACATTGTCCGCGACCAGGGCCGAGCCGAGGCCGGTGCCGAGACCGAGGAAAAGCATACGGCCGGCCTCGTAACTGCCGATCGCCTGCATCAGCGCGTCATTGACCATGCGAACGGGTTTGCCGAGGGCCTGCTCGAAATCATAACCCTTCCATCCCGGGCCAAGGTTGAACGGGTCCGCCGCGGCACGGTGGGCGGAGACGGGGCCGGGATAGCCCATGGCGACGACGTCATAGTGCCAGTCGGCGGTGAGATCCTTGAGGGCGGCGACCATCTTTGCCGCCGTCATTTCGCGCCCCGAGACGACCGACCGCCGCTCGCTGCCGCTGCTGAGTTCCGCCTTCACATGCGAGCCGCCGATATCGACCGCAAGCACGATACGGCTCGCCGATGCGGCCGCCTCCTTGCCATGCTCGCCTGCCTGCGTCGCATCTGGTGCTTCCGTCATGTCCGTCATGCTGGCGCTCCTCTCCGGGTTTGGCCTCAATCCTTCCCGCGCCATTCTATCGGGCGCAAGATAGGTGCCGGCTGTCAAGCCCGGTATATTGCGGATCGCCCAATTTCATCTCAGGATAGCGCATTCAGTGGAGAACCCTTAAGCGGAGGAACAGCACTTGGCCTTTCCGACACTGCCACCCGGTTCCGTCGAACCACCAGGTGCTCCCGGCATCGAGCCCCGCTGGACCTCCAGCGACAAGAGTGCGGTCGGCACATCAGTCAACTCGGCGAGCTGCGTCTGGTTCACCACGAGCCACGGCATTGTGAACGAGATCTACGCTCCGCGGCTCGACATGGCCTGTGTGCGCGATTTTGGCTTCATCGTTACCGCTCAGGGCTATTTCTCCGAAGAGAAACGTGACGCCGATCACAGCGTGCAGGCGATCGAGGACGGCGTTCCGGGCTTCCGCCTGGTCAACACCGCCCGCGACGGTCGCTATCGCATTACCAAGACCATCTTTTCGGACCCGGAGCGCGAAGTGGTGCTGCAGGACATCCGCTTCGAGGCTTTGACGGGCAGTGTCTCCGACTACAGGCTGCACGCACTGATCGCCCCGCATCTCGTCAATGGCGGCGCAGACAACACCGGCTGGTATGCCGATTTCAAGGGCAGGCCGATGCTCTTTGCCGAGGGTTCCGGCCGCTCGCTCGCCGTCGCCGCTTCTGTGCCCTGGCTTGCGCGCTCGGCAGGTTATGTGGGCTTTTCCGATGGCTGGCAGACGCTGTCGCGCGGCGAGGGACTGAAGGAAGAATATTGCTATGCCGGCTCCGGGAACATCGCGTTGTCGGGGACACTGGATATTCAATCAAGCGGCGGCCGGGGCGAGCAGGGACGGGCGCTGATCGCCATCGGTTTCGGCACGCAGCCGGAGGAGGCGGCGCTGCGTACGCTGCTCAGCCTGGAACAAGGCGTCGAGCCGGCGCTGAAACATTATCGCAGCGGCTGGAGAGAGTGGCAGGCGGGGTTGCTTGCGCTCGACGAGCCGCATGATCCGACCCAGCTGAACCGGTACCGCGTCAGCACCGGCGTGCTCGCCACCCACCGGGACGACGCCTCCGGCGCCATCATTGCCAGCCTTTCCATCCCCTGGGGCTTCAGCAAGAGCGATGACGATCTTGGCGGCTATCATCTGGTCTGGACGCGCGATCTGGTGGAAACGGCCGGCGGACTGCTCGCAGCCGGGGCCATAGCGGATGCGCGCTCCGTGCTCGACTATCTCGCCGTCATCCAGGAAGGGGACGGCCACTGGGTGCAGAATGCCTGGCTCGATGGCCGGCCTTACTGGAACGGCATCCAGATGGACGAGACGGCCTTTCCGATCCTGCTCTACGACATGCTGCTGCGCGCAGGCGCAATCGATGCCGCCGAGCGGGGGCGCTATCTGCCGATGATCGAGGCTGCGGCGGGCTATATCGTCAGAAACGGGCCTGCCACCCAGGAAGACCGGTGGGAGGAGGATGCCGGCTATTCGCCTTTCACGCTCGCTGTCGAGATTGCCGGCCTGCTTGCAGCGGCCGATGCCGTGGAAGCGGCCGGGCGGCTGGATGCGGCGCGCTATCTGCGCGAAGTGGCTGACGGCTGGAACGAGCGCATCGAGGAATGGACTTACGCCACCGATACCGAGCTGTCGCGCCGTGTCGGCGTCGAAGGCTATTATGTTCGCATCGCCTCGGCGACCGATGGTAGCAGCCCGTCACTGCGGCGTGACTTCATTCCGATCCGCAATCGGGACGATCTCGGCGAGGTGCTTGAAGCGGACCTGCTGATCAGTCCAGATGCGCTGGCGCTCGTACGTTTCGGCCTGCGGGCCGCCGACGATCCGCGCATACTTGGTACGGTGGCCGTGATCGATGCGGAGTTGCGCCGCGACCTTCCTGCCGGTCCCTACTGGTATCGCTACAATGACGATGGCTATGGCGAGCGCATCGACGGCGCGCCCTTTGCCGGCAGCGGTGTCGGACGGCTGTGGCCGCTCTTGACCGGCGAGCGCGCCCATTATGAACTCGCTGCCGGGCGAGCCGGCGAGGCGCGGCGGATGCTCGCAGCGCTCGAAGCCTCGGCAAGCGAAGGCGGGCTCCTGCCGGAACAGATCTGGGACAGCGAAGACGTGCCGCGGCGCGAACTCTTCCTCGGCCGCCCCTCCGGCAGCGCCATGCCGCTCGTCTGGGCGCATGCCGAACATATCAAGCTGCTGCGATCGCTGCGCGACGGCGTGATCTTCGATATGCCGCCCCAGACCTTTGCCCGCTATGTCGCGGCAAAACCGGAACCGGCACCTTTCTCGTGGCGGCTGACGGCGCGGCAGGACCGTATGCCGGCCGGACGCAAGCTGCGCATCGAACTGCCGTCACCCGCCCTGGTGCGCTGGTCCACCGACTGCTGGGCAAGCGCTACCGACAGCCCGTGCCGTGACACCGCTTTCGGAACCCATGTCTTCGACCTGCCAACGGAGGCGCTTGGTCCCGGCAAGATCGACTTCACGATCTTCTGGGCAGATGCGCAGCGCTGGGAGGGCGCGGATTTTCAGATCGAGGTGGCTTGAGGCTCGTGCCGTGCGCCGCCGAGCGGACACAAAGAAAAAGCGGCCGTCGCGGCCGCCGAAAAACCCAGTTCATCGGGTCCAGGAATCAGGCCTTGTAGATCAGCCAGCTCTTGGTGAACTCCTTCTGCATGCCGTCCTCATAGACGGCGGTGCAGTTACGACCAGCGTTCTTGGCGCTGTAGAGCGCGATATCGCTCTTGGAATAGAGTTCGCCGGCATCGTCGGCATGCGAGGCCATGCAGATGCCGATGGAGACGGTGACCGGGCCGTAATTGACGCGCGTGCGGGAATTCTTGAAGGGTGTCGATTCCAGCGTCCGGCGGATGCGCTCGGCGATCGCGGTGACTTCCTCCAGCGTATTGCCGTCGATGATCAGGGCAAACTCCTCGCCGCCGGTGCGGGCGACGAAGACATCGCGGCGGACGTTGCTGCGGATGACGGAGGCGACTGTCGCCAGCACCTTGTCGCCCACCGGATGACCATAGGTGTCGTTGATCTTCTTGAAATTGTCGATGTCGGCCAGGAGCAGGGCGGTTACCGGGCGTAGCGCCGGAGTGTTGAAGACGGCCGCCAGACGGTCGTCGAACGCGCGGCGGTTGGAAAGGCGTGTCAGCGAGTCGGTATTGGCGATGCGCTTGTATTCGTCGAGTTCCTTGCGGACCTGATCCATCTCCTGCGAGCGCTGAACCATGTCTTCGACGGTCTTTTCGCCATGGGTGATCGTGTCGCCAGTTGCCTGGGTGAGCAGGTCGATGGCGTTTTCGATCAGGTCGGCGCTCGTCGTGCTCTTGGAGCTGATGCGCTTGCAGGTCTCGTTGAGCAGCCGATTGTAGCTTTCGAGCGAAGTCTGCTCCTGGCGCAGCACGCGCAGCAGGCCTTCCAGCTCACCGGCGATGCGGCTGTGGGCGTCGTCGAAAATCTTGGCGGGCGCCGTGTGGGAACAATGTTGCGAGCCAAGCGCATCGAGCTCTGCCTGCGACGCCTGGCTGCCGAGGGCGGCAAGGTCGCGGGTGAGTGCCGGGTTGGAGCCGATATAGGCTTCGTAGAAGAGTTCGTAGTTACGGGGAATTGGCGCAACGCCCATGGAGCGCATGGCATAGGTGATCTGACCCGCCACATCGGGAACCTGCACCTTGGGCGCAACAGCCGTGTTCATCCGGCAACTCCTCATCCAATTCTTAAGCAATCTTCTATTTGTTACCTTAGATTTCTTGGGAAATGATTAAAGCGACATATACCAAAGATTACATACGATAAGTTTGACGGGCATCAATACTACGATCAGCCCTATGATTTTTCACAAATATTTGTAAGTTCGACTGCAACGCAGACACCTCTTATGCGCGAGGTGTTCCAAAAAAGTTCAATCGTTTTCTCTTTTTAGGGATTGTTTTCGCTTTGTTGACGGTCGGTATCTTTTGTCTGATCTACAGACCGGCATGGCGAGACCACAGATTCCATCTCAGGAAATCGAATTCATGGGGACCGGATCACGGTCTCCGTCTTTGGGCATGAGATCATGGAATCGTCTCGCCACACGTCACCCGTCATTCTTGGTCTCGCCGTTCTCGCCGGCACCATCTTCCTTCTGCAGCAGAGCGGCTTTTTCAACGGCATCTTCAGCACAGACATCCTCGCCAGCGTGAAGGCAGAGGATGTTCTGAGCGCTGCCGATATCGCCGCAATGGAGAAGCCACCAGCCCCGTCCATGACGGCCGTCAATCTCGAAGGGCCTCAGGCGGCTTCGGTGCGGTAGAATATGGGATTTGAGGGGCGATCCGCCACGCGGCCAATCGCCCTTCACCACTTCCTTAGCCCAGATTCAGCTCCTGGAAGAAGTCGTTGCCCTTGTCGTCGATGACGATGAAGGCCGGGAAGTCCTCAACCTCGATCTTCCAGACGGCTTCCATGCCAAGCTCAGGATATTCCAGAACCTCGACCTTGCGGATGCAATCCTGCGCCAGCCGGGCGGCCGGGCCGCCGATGGAGCCGAGATAGAAACCCTGGTGCTTCTTGCACGCTTCGCGCACGGCGCGCGAGCGGTTGCCCTTGGCGAGCATGACCATGGAACCGCCGAAGGACTGGAACTGGTCGACATAAGAGTCCATGCGGCCGGCAGTCGTCGGACCGAAGGAGCCGGAAGCGTAACCGGCGGGCGTCTTGGCCGGGCCGGCATAATAGACCGGGTGGTTCTTCATGTAGTCGGGCATGCCTTCGCCCTTTTCCAGCCGCTCGCGGATCTTGGCATGGGCGAGGTCGCGGGCGACGATGATCGTGCCTGTCAGCGACAGGCGCGTCTTGACCGGATGCTTCGAAAGCTCGGCGAGGATATCGGCCATCGGCCGGTTGAGATCGACACGCACCATGGACCCGGAGAGCTTAGCCTCGTCGATCTCGGGCAGGTACTTGGACGGATCGGTTTCCAGCTGCTCTATGAAAATGCCATCGCGGGTGATCTTGCCCTTGGCCTGACGGTCGGCGGAACAGGAGACGCCGAGGCCGATCGGCAGCGAGGCGCCATGGCGGGGCAGGCGGATGACGCGCACGTCATGACAGAAATACTTGCCGCCGAACTGGGCGCCGACGCCGAGGCTTTGCGTCAGCTTGTGGATTTCCTTTTCCATCTCGATATCGCGGAAGGCGTGTCCGTCTTCCGAGCCTTCGGTCGGCAATTCATCGAGATAGCGAGTGGAGGCAAGCTTGACGGTCTTCAGGTTCATCTCGGCCGAGGTGCCGCCGATGACAACAGCCAGATGATAGGGGGGACAGGCTGCCGTACCTAAGGTGAGGATCTTCTCCTTGAGGAAGTCCAGCATGCGATCATGCGTCAGGAGCGAGGGCGTGCCCTGGAAGAGGAAGGTCTTGTTGGCCGAACCGCCGCCCTTGGCGACGAAGAGGAAGTCGTAGCTGTCGGTGCCTTCCTCATAGATATCGATCTGTGCCGGCAGATTGTTCTTGGTGTTCTTTTCCTCGAACATCTTGATGGGCGCGAGCTGCGAATAGCGCAGGTTCTTCTTTTCATAGGCGTCGAGAACGCCCCTGGAGAGGGCTGCGGTATCGCCGCCTTCGGTCCAGACGCGGCGGCCCTTCTTGCCCATGATGATCGCAGTGCCCGTATCCTGGCACATGGGCAACACGCCGCCGGCGGCGATATTGGCGTTCTTCAGGAGGTCGTAGGCGACGAAGCGGTCATTGTCGGTCGCTTCGGGATCGTCAAGGATCGCGGCCAGCTGCTTCAGATGGCCGGGGCGCAGCAGATGGTTAATGTCGGCAAACGCCGTCTCTGCAAGCAGGCGGATACCCTCGGGATCGACCGTCAGGATCTCCTGGCCCTTGAAGCTGTCGACCGAAACATAGTCGCTGCTGATCTTGCGGTAGGGTGTGGTGTCGGCGCCGAGGGGAAAGAGATCGTCAGCCAAGGAAGTGACCTTTCTGGGTGGGATAGTTTGGAACCGATCTAAATCTGGCTGGGGGTAAAAGCAATTGGAAAGGGTGGAGGATTAGTGGTGAAGATGACGCGGCGGTTTCGCTACGCATCAGGGCAGATGACAAGCGAGGTCGTGCGTTCTAGCCCCCTCATCCGACCCTTCGGGCCACCTTCTCCCCGCTGGGTAGAAGGGGGTATCCCGTGTCACTGTCAACGACCGAATGGAACGTCTGATGGGGAACGAGACGCCGCAAAGACACCCCTTCTACCCTGCGGGGAGAAGGTGCCGGCAGGCGGATGAGGGGGCCACGGCGCACCACTGTCCTGGTTATCTGACATGGCGATCGAGGACGGGGCGCTGCTCCACCAAACAAAAAAGGCCGGCTAAGCCGGCCTTTTCTTGCGTCAATGCGTCAGCTCACATTGGGCCGATCATCGTCTCCGGGCGAACGATCGCATCATACTCTTCCGACGTCACAAGCCCGCTTGCCAGCGCCTCGTCCTTCAGCGTCGTGCCGTTCTTGTGCGCCGTCTTGGCAATCTTTGCCGCCGCGTCGTAGCCGATCTTCGGGGCAAGTGCGGTCACCAGCATCAGCGAGCGTTCGAGGCCGGCCTTGATATTGTCCTCGCGGGCTTCGATGCCGACGACGCAATTGTCGGTGAAGGAGACGGCAGCGTCGCCGAGCAACTGCACCGACTGGAGGAAGTTATAGGCCATCATCGGATTGTAGACGTTGAGCTCGAAATGGCCCTGACTGTCGGCGAAGGTGAGAGCCGCGTGGTTGCCGAAGACGTGGATGCAGACCTGAGTGAGGGCTTCGCACTGAGTAGGGTTCACCTTGCCGGGCATGATCGAGGAGCCGGGCTCGTTTTCCGGCAGGGCCAGTTCGCCGAGGCCGGCGCGCGGGCCGGAGCCGAGCAGACGGATGTCGTTGGCGATCTTGAAGAGGGCGGCCGCTGCCGCATTGATCGCACCATGGGCGAAGACCATCGAATCATGCGAGGCGAGGGCCTCGAACTTGTTCGGCGCAGTCACGAAGGGCATGTCGGTGATGACGGCGATCTCTTCGGCAACCTTTTCGGCAAAACCGACCGGTGCATTCAGCCCGGTGCCGACGGCGGTGCCGCCCTGGGCGAGTTCGCAGAGGCCGGGCAGGGTCATTTCGATACGCTTGATGGCGGAGCCCACCTGCGCGGCATAACCCGAGAATTCCTGGCCTAACGTGAGCGGTGTCGCATCCTGCGTGTGCGTGCGGCCGATCTTGATGATGTGACTGAATTCCGTGACCTTCATGTCGAGGGCGGCATGCAGGTGCTTCAGCGAGGGCAGCAGGTGATGGGCGATCTGTTCGGCGCAGGCGATGTGCATGGCCGTCGGATAGGTATCGTTCGACGACTGACTCATATTAACGTGATCGTTCGGGTGCACGGGCTTCTTGGAACCCATGACGCCGCCGAGCATTTCTATCGCGCGATTGGAGATCACTTCATTGGCGTTCATGTTGGATTGCGTACCGGAACCAGTCTGCCAGACGACCAGAGGGAAATGGTCGTTCAGCTTGCCGTCGATCACTTCCTGGGCGGCATCCACGATAGACTTGCCGATGTCGGAATCGAGCTGGCCGAGGGCCATGTTGGCGCGGGCGGCCGCCTGCTTGACGATGCCGAGCGCACGCACGATCGAGAGCGGCTGCTTTTCCCAGCCGATCTTGAAATTGCCGAGAGAACGCTGCGCCTGCGCGCCCCAATATCGGTCGCTGGCGACTTCGATCGGGCCAAATGTGTCGGTTTCGGTGCGGGTTGAACTCATGGCTCATGCCTTCCTGTCACATGCTGTTGGGCAGTCTTTGAAGATGAGGACTTATAGGGTGGAAAACCTGCCAAGAAAACCAGACGCCACACGAAATATTGAAGACGGATCTCATGTTTTGCATCGCCGCTCAGGCGCTTCAGCGGCGTGTTTTTTCGGCCACGCAGGGAAATTAATGCAAATAGCGACAGAAAGCGCACTTTCTCAAACCGGAAAATTCGGTAAAAAATTAACTAATAATTTCATAATTTTGTGTGAACTGCTGCACGGCGCTTGCGTTCGACTCCGTCACACAAAGTTGAGCCTGAAAACGCTGGCGCCTCAGGCCGGTTTCTGATGAATGGGCCGCGGCTGCCGTGAAGAATTGATCTGAGCCATTTGCTCGACAACAGCATTATACTGGGACTGGAAAACAAGATGAAGTTCGTTTTGAAAAGCGCGGTTTCCGCATTGGCACTATCCTGCGTAATGGGCGCGATTCCTGCGCATGCCTATACGCTGATGGATATGCTGCGCGGCGACCGGGCAAGAAGCGGTCAGAGCACGATCATCATGGACCCTTCGGCTCCAATGCGCGGCAATCCGGGCAATCGTAACGGGCTTGGCGGCGATATCGATCCGGAAGCGGCGCTGCCGAAGGTTTCCAGCCCGCGTTATTACACCTACAAGGCCGAAACACTGCAGCTCGTCGACACGACGAAGTTTGCAGACCCCGTCGTCACCGGTGCAGTCGCCGACGTCTCCGGTTCGACCACCACCGACGGCGCTCCGCAGCGCCATTTTCTGACGGAAGCCAAGGTCCGCGCCAATCCGGATGTCGCCAAGGCCCTGCAGGGCTATTACGGCGACGGCAAGAACCCGCTGGTCTGGGTGTCCGGCGAGGGTGTCAACGAGCGCGGCAAGGCGGCGCTGAGCGTGCTCGCCGATGCGGCAAGCGTCGGCCTCGACCCCGCTGATTACGCAGTGTCCGAGCCGAGCATCGATCCGGCCAATCCGGATCCTGACGTCCGCGACCGTGCGCTGACGCAGTTCGAGCTCGCGCTTTCCTCCAAGGTTCTCTCCTATGTGCAGGATACGACCCGCGGCCGCGTCGACCCGAACAAGCTCTCCGGCTATCATGATTTCCAGCGCAAGGTCGTCAAGCTCGATCCGGTGCTGAAGCTGTCGCGCATGAGCCCTGACGTTGCGGCCTATCTTTCCAGCCGCAACCCCGACGGCACGCAGTTCCTGGCGCTGAAGGCCGAGCTTGCGAAGCTGCGTGGTCTCGGCGGCGGCTATGAAGAGCAGATCACCATTTCGCTCGACAGCCTGCTGCGACCAGGCGACAGCTCTCCGGAAGTGGCCAATATCGTCAAGGCAATCCAGAAGCATGGTTCGGAAGAGCTGAAGACGGCGCATGCGGCCACCTTCTCGGCCTATACAGGCAGCAGCGACTATTCGCCCGAGATCGTGTCAATGGTCGAGGACTTCCAGAAGGAACACGGCCTGAAGCCCGATGGCGTGATCGGCCAGGCGACCGTGCGCACCATGACCGGCGGCGACTCGAACGGCTCCAGGATCGGCAAGCTCGTCGTCGCCATGGAGCAGGCGCGCTGGCTGCCCGCGGATCTCGGCCCGCGCTACGTGATGATCAACCAGCCGGCCTTCATGGCCTACTACTATAACGACTCCAAGCAGCAGCTTGCGATGCGCACCGTCGTCGGCGGCAAGAACAACCAGACCTATTTCTTCGACGACGAGATCGAAACTGTCGAGTTCAACCCGTTCTGGGGCGTGCCGCAGTCGATCATCATCAACGAGATGCTGCCGAAGCTGCGCTCGGACCCGAACTATCTGGACCAGATGGGCTACGAGGTCCAAGTCGGTGGCCGCGCCGTTCCGTCCTCCAGCGTCGACTGGTACGGCTCGACCCAGAACATCTCGGTCCGCCAGCCGCCGAGCAGCGACAATGCGCTCGGTGAGTTGAAGATCCTGTTCCCGAACAGCCACGCCATCTACATGCACGACACGCCTTCGAAGAGCTTCTTCAAGCGTGACATGCGTGCACTCAGCCACGGTTGTGTGCGCCTGTCCGATCCGCGCGCGATGGCCGCTGCCGTTCTCGGCACGACGGTCGATGACGTCGCCAAGCAGATCGCTACCGGCCAGAACCATGCCGTGAAGGTGCCGCAGAAGATTCCGGTCTACGTGTCCTATTTCACCGCATGGCCAAACAAGGACGGCGTGATCGAGTATTTCGACGATGTCTATGGCCGCGATGCCTATGTGGAAAAGGCATTCGATGTGACGACCAAGTCGCGTGAGGCGCAGATCTGACGCTTGACGCCGGATGAGGATTTTGACGGGCGGTCTTCGGGCCGCCCGTCTTGTATTTGAGGGTGCGAGTTGAGAAGAGAGGAGCCCTAAGCGCAATCGGCACGGCCAGCTCTATCAGCCCTCAAACAGCAACCTTTGCCTCAGCCCCCTTCAGCAATCCTTCCACCAATTCCACCGTCAGCTCATCATAGTGCGTGATGATCACATCCGGGTCCAAACTCGCCACCGGTACATCCGAATAGCCGAAGGGAACCGCAATCACAGGCACCCCGGCGTTCTTGGCCACCGCAATGTCATTGATGCTGTCGCCGACCATCACCGAGCGGGAGACATGGCCGCCGGCGCGCTCGATCGTGCCGGTCAGATGCCTGGCATCGGGCTTTCGATGTTCGAACGTATCGCCGCCGGTGATCGCCTCGAAATAATGCGTCAGGCCGAGCTTCTCCAAAAGACCGGTGGCGAGACCTTCCAGCTTGTTGGTGCAGACGGCGAGCGCATAGTCATCGGCCTTCAGGTGGTCCATTGCAGCGAGGAGGCCAGGGTAGGGCTCCGTATGACCGGGCATGTTTGCACTGTAATGGGCGACGAAGCGCTCGACGAGCGGGGCGAGTTCCTCCGACGAGATCGGGCGGCCCTGCAGCTTGCAGGCGCGTTCGATCATCACACGGGCTCCCTGGCCAACGAGATGCGTGAGATCGTCATAGGTGACGGGCTCAAGATTAAGAGCGGCGATCGTGTAGTTCAGGCTTTCGACCAGGTCGACATGGGTATCGAGCAACGTGCCGTCGAGATCGAAGACGACGAGGCCTTTATTCTTGGAGGGTGCCTGGCCGGCATTTTCGGGAGCGGGGGTCAAAGTCGTGCCTCTTTGCGGAGTAGGGTCATCCGGGAGTAGGCGATGAACAGGCGAAAAGCAACGGCGCGGCGGCAGACGGAAAAGTCGCAGCCGAAACGCGTGGCTTTCAATCGCAGGACGATGATTTTGGCTTTCGTTTGCAATACGAGCCGTGTAAACAGCACATCAAACGCAATATCAGGAGCTGGCGGCGCATGGATGCCCGCGAAATGAAGATCAAGGCCGCCGAGGCAGCACTCGTCCATGTCGAATACGGCATGCGGCTTGGAATCGGGACGGGAAGCACGGCTGAAGAATTCGTCCGCCTGCTCGCCGAAAAGGTCGCCGCCGGTTTCAAGGTCGAGGGCGTTCCGACGTCCGAGCGCACGGCGCGGCTCTGCGTCGAACTCGGTGTCCCCCTGAAATCGCTGGACGAATTGCCGCAGCTCGATCTCACCATCGACGGTGCCGACGAGGTCGATGCGGCACTCCGGCTGATCAAGGGCGGCGGCGGCGCGCTGTTGCGCGAAAAGATCGTCGCTGCAGCCTCGAGCCGGATGATCGTCATTGCCGACGAAAGCAAGCTGGTCGAGACGCTCGGCGCTTTCGCACTGCCGATCGAAGTCAATCCCTTCGGTCTCGTTTCGACGCGCATGGCGATCGAAAAGACCGCCTCGCGCCTTGGGCTTTCCGGCGAACTGACGCTGCGTCAGTCCGGTGACGGAGACTTTACGACCGACGGCGGACATCACATCATCGATGCATCTTTTGGCCGCATTCCTGATGCAGAGGCGCTTGCGAGGGAACTGAATTCCATACCCGGTGTCGTGGAGCACGGGCTTTTCATCAACATGGCGGCGCTTGCGATCATTGCCGGTCCTGCAGGCGCCCGTACGCTGCAGGCAAACAGATAACAGGAGCATAGAAACTCATGATGAACATTGCAGGTCTTGGCCGTCTTGCCGCTGCGACCATCGTTCTTTCCGGGCTTGCCTTCGGCTCTGCCGCAAGAGCGCAGGAAGTTTCCGAGGAGCAGCTGAAGGCTGCCCGGGCAGCCATGGATGCCATCGGCGCCACCACCCAGTATGACAACATCCTGCCGGGTCTGGCCGAGCGCCTGAAGGCCGGCCTCATCCAGGATTCGCCGAACTATCAGGACGTGATCACTGCGACCGTCGACACCCAGGCTCTGGCTCTGGCGCCGCGTCGTGCCGACCTCGAAAAAGAAGCGGCTCTGACCTATGCCAAGGCCTTCTCGGTCGAAGAGCTGAAGGCGATCGCCGACTTCTACAATTCCGACGTCGGCAAGAAGCTGCTGCGCGACGGCCCCGTCGCTTCGCGTGAAACCGCCAAGGCTGCCGATATCTGGGCGCAGGGCATTTCCCGTGATCTGGAAAAGCAAAGCAATGCCGAGCTTTCCAAGGTCATCAAGGCTCCGCCGGCGGCAACCGACAGCCCGGTAACGCCGGCTCCGGCAGCAGCGCCGGCTGCCCCCGCTGCTCCGGCACCTGCCAAGAAGTAAGACCATCCTTCATTTCGACAAAAGCCCGGCCTCGTCCGGGCTTTTGTTTTTGTGGCGCTGCCACCTATATGTTGAAAACCCGTCCAGCGATTCCCTCCGGAGATCATCATGCCTTCCTACGACTACGACCTCTTTGTCATCGGCGGCGGTTCGGGCGGCGTGCGAAGCGCGCGCGTTGCAGCCTCGCTCGGCAAGAAGGTGGCGATCGCCGAGGAATATCGCTACGGCGGCACCTGCGTGATCCGGGGCTGCGTGCCGAAGAAGCTCTTCGTCTATGCTTCGCAGTTCCACGAACATTTCGAGGATGCGGCCGGCTTCGGCTGGACGGTCGGCGAAAGCACGTTCGACTGGCAGAAGCTGATCGCGGCCAAGGACAATGAGATCGCGCGGCTGGAAGGGCTCTACAAGAAGGGCCTTGCCGGCGCCAATGCCGAAATCCTGGAGACACGCGCCGAACTCGTCGATGCGCATACGATCAGGCTCCTGAAGACGGGCGAGACGGTGACTGCAAAGACCATCGTGATCGCGACCGGCGGCCGGCCGAACCCGCATGAGGCGCTGCCCGGCCACGAGCTCTGCATTTCCTCCAACGAGGCCTTCCACCTGGAAGAATTGCCGAAATCGATCCTGATTGCCGGCGGCGGCTACATCGCCGTCGAATTCGCCAACATCTTCCACGGGCTCGGCGTCGAGACGACGCTGATCTATCGTGGTACCGAAATCCTCTCGCGCTTCGACGAGGACCTGCGCCGCGGGCTGCATGAGGCAATGGTCGCCAAGGGCATCCGCATCCTCTGCCAGGACGTGATGCAGAAGGTGACGAAGGGTGGAGACGGCCTCGTCATCGAGACGCTGAAGAACGGCACGCTCAACGCCGGTATCGTCATGCTTGCGCTTGGTCGCGATCCGAACACGAAGGGGCTGGGGCTCGAAAAGGCGGGCGTTGCAGTCAACGAGCGCGGCGCCATCATCGTCGACGATTATTCTCGTACCAATGTCGAGAACATCTATGCGCTCGGCGACGTCACCGATCGGGTACAGCTGACGCCGGTCGCCATCCATGAGGCAATGTGCTTCATCGAGACGGAGTACAAGGACAATCCGACCAAGCCGGATTACGACCTCATCCCGACGGCGGTCTTCTCGCAGCCGGAGATCGGTACGGTCGGTCTTTCCGAAGAAGAGGCGGCCAAGCGCTACAAGGAGCTGGAAGTCTATCGCGCCCAGTTCCGGCCGCTGAAGGCAACGCTCTCGGGCCGGGCGGAAAAGATGATGATGAAGCTGATCGTCGATGCCGCAAGCCGCAAGGTGGTTGGCGCCCATATTCTCGGGCATGACGCCGGTGAAATGGCGCAGATCCTTGGCGTCACGCTGAAGGCTGGCTGCACCAAGGACGATTTCGACCGGACCATGGCGCTGCACCCGACGGCCGCCGAAGAACTGGTGACCATGTATGCGCCGAGCTACCGTATCCGCGACGGCAAGCGCGTCTGATCCACCCTCATGAATTGATTCCTGCCGCACGGGCGGCAGGCGAGGGTGATCCCTGTGTTATGCCGTCCTTGTCGCGAAACGGCTTCACAGTTCTGCGCGACATGCTTAGCTCGTCAGGCGCGGCGCGCGGATAACCTTCAGGAACAGTGCCTTCATGGCATCAGCAATGCCCTCGGTCGGTGACACCTCGAAATAGAGGCCCGGCGAGGCGCAGGCGGCCATGCGCGTGGGTATCTCGTTCTGGAAGGGCTTGATCCAGCTATTGTACCAGTTGTTGCTCGGCAGCGGCAGGTAGGTGGTATAGAGAATGGCGATCTTGACGCCGCGATCCTTGAGCGGCTTACAGAAGGACGTGTCGATCGGCTCCTGGCAGCGGCCACCGGTCGTCTTCTTGGTGCAGGTCGAAGGCTTGTAGCTGTCGCCCACACCATCCGACACGAAGAACAGGATCTTTTCGGGCTTGGTATTCGACGTGCCGTCGCCGGCTGGATCGATGATGGTGTTCATCTGCGTCATGGCACTGTCGAAGCTGGTGAGCTGGTCCTGATTGTAGTTCTGATAGGGAATGGTCATCAGGTCGACGGCGTTGGTGTAGTTTTTCACCGTCGTCAGATCCGAGGTGAGATTTGAGATCGTCGTCAGCTTGGCGTCCTCGGCCTTGGTGCCGAATGTGTAGACGCCCATGCGGAACTGGTCGGCGCTGACGCGTTCTGTCTTGGCCGTATCGGTCAGCGCCTGGGTTGCCTGGCGCACCACATCGATACGCATGGCGACGCCGAGGCTCTTGGCGATCGTGTAATTGTTGGAGGCCTGGTCCATCTGGTGGCAGGCGAAGGCGCAGCCGGTCTTGGCCTGCAGCTTGGAAACGTCGGTCGGCGTTGCGGCGACACCCATGGACGGCGTGTTATCCAGAAGGATGTAGAAATCCATGAAGGAGGCGGTCTGATATTCCGCCGTCGCCGAGCCCGATATGGTGATCGAGTCCTGGCCGAGGATATGCATGAAGGTGGTCGGTACAGAGGCGCTGAAGGTGACCTTCGAATTGAGCTTGTTAGCCGTCTTGGTGACGTCGATGCTCAGATTCACAGCCACCGAGGTCAACTCGCCGGACATCTGCGAGAAAAAGATGCTACGGGCGTCGGTCTTGGCGACCGAGATAGTGCCGTCTCCCTGCATGGTCATGGCAGCCGCCACCGCATCCGATTTTTCGGAAATCGAGCCGACGGCTGCAGCATCGGCCGCGGCATAGAGCTCGGTGCGCAGGCTCAGCGCATGGGCATAGTCCAGCGCCAGACCGGCAGAGCCTACCAGCGGCACCATCAGCAATGCCGTCATGATGCCGAAATTGCCGGATCGGTCCGAAAGGAACGCGGACGAAAGGATACCCATGCTCAACCCCTATATTATTAGGGTCTGCTTTACATACGAAATCTAAATTAGCCGGAAAATAGCATGGTATATATCGCCTTAACGCCAGGTTCGACGTCGCATTGGCGCAGCCGGAGTGACGCTGCGAGCCGGCGATGGAAACTCTTTCGGGGCGCCGAATGCGCTACTAGGCAAGGGAAGCCGAAAGGTTTATAAGCCGCCGCATTCTTTAACGGGCAGGCATCCGGGTAAACCGGGTGGGGAAGCAGATGAGCGACATGGCACAGAATTGGACCCCGAGCAGCTGGCGGAGCAAGCCAATCCAGCAGGTTCCGGAATATCCCGACGCGGCCGCACTGGCGGCGACTGAAGCCACGCTTTCCACCTATCCGCCGCTGGTTTTTGCCGGTGAGGCCCGCCGCCTGAAGAGCGCGCTTGCCAATGTCGCCGAAGGCAATGCTTTCCTGCTGCAGGGCGGCGATTGTGCCGAGAGCTTCCTGGAGCACGGCGCCGACAATATCAGAGACTTCTTCCGTGCCTTCCTGCAGATGGCCGTCGTGCTGACCTTTGGTGCCCAGCTTCCCGTCGTCAAGGTCGGGCGCATCGCCGGCCAGTTCGCCAAGCCGCGTTCGGCGCCGATGGAAACGCAGAACGGCGTTTCGCTGCCGAGCTATCGCGGCGATATCGTCAACGGCATCGAATTCACGCCGGAATCCCGTATCCCGAGCCCGGAGCGCCAGCTGGATGCCTACCGCCAGTCGGCCGCAACGCTGAACCTGCTGCGTGCATTCGCGATGGGCGGCTACGCCAATCTCGACAACGTTCACAAGTGGATGCTCGGCTTCGTCAAGGACAGCCCGCAGGGCGAGCGCTACCGCAAGCTCGCCGACCGCATTAGCGAAACCATGGATTTCATGAAGGCGATCGGCATCACCTCGGAAAACAATCCGAGCCTGCGCGAGACCGATTTCTTCACCAGCCACGAGGCGCTGCTGCTCGGCTACGAAGAGGCGCTGACCCGCGTCGACTCCACCTCCGGCGACTGGTACGCCACATCCGGCCACATGATCTGGATCGGTGACCGCACCCGCCAGCTCGACCATGGGCATGTGGAATATTTCCGCGGCATCAAGAACCCGATCGGCCTGAAATGCGGCCCGTCGCTGCAGCCCGACAACCTGATCGAGCTGATCGACGCGTTGAACCCGACCAACGAAGCCGGCCGCCTGACGCTGATCTGCCGCTTCGGCCATGACAAGGTCGCCGACAGCCTGCCGAAGCTCATCCGCGCCGTCGAGCGCGAGGGCAAGAAGGTCGTCTGGTCCTGCGATCCGATGCATGGCAACACGATCACGCTCAACAACTACAAGACACGGCCCTTCGAACGGATCCTCTCGGAAGTCGAAAGCTTCTTCCAGATCCATCGCGCCGAAGGCACGCACCCGGGCGGCATCCATATCGAGATGACCGGCAAGGACGTGACCGAATGCACCGGCGGCGCCCGCGCCGTCACGGCCGAGGACCTGCAGGACCGCTACCACACCCATTGCGACCCGCGCCTCAACGCCGACCAGGCACTCGAGCTGGCCTTCCTGCTGGCCGAGCGCATGAAAGGCGGGCGTGACGAGAAGCGTATGGCCGCAAGGGCCTGAGGCGATTAGCCGATAGAGTTTGAAAAGCCCGGCCTAGCGCCGGGTTTTTTGTTTGTGGAGTCACGGGCATCGCCATTAACCCCTGTGATAAGCCCACCGATAAGGGAGGCGAGGGCATCACCGCAACTGAACATGAAGATGGTCGTCGTGACGCGCAGCGCGGCACCCCTGAAACCGCACATGATCGTCGCTGATGCCGAGCGCTTTTTTCAGATGCGGTTCAAGAAATACCTTTTCCACTCCGAACCGGCTCACGCCCTCGGTGGTGAGCCAATTCACCGCCGCCGCCGTCCGTTGCTTCTGAAGCCGGTAGGCAGAAAACAGCGGCTGGAGAAAATCGAGGTCCCAACGCCCCGTCAGCCAGTCGTTCCGCCCCTTGCATGGCTGCTCATCACTATTGGCGGGCTGTTCGAAAGCGAAGTAGCCGATTGGTGAGCGGGTGACGCCATCAAGGAAACTACCGCTGGAATCCTCGTAATAATAGGCGAAGTCGAGCTTCCTGCCGTCAGTATGCGACAAATGCGGCAGCAGCGGAAAGCCGGTCAGGAAGGGAAAATTGGCATCCAGTGCGATCGTTGTCGTGCCGGGAAATTGCCTGTCCATATTGTCTGCAAGGGCATAGGCCAGATTGCGCACTGCAGGCGTGACATAATTTCGATTGAGGGCGCAGTAGACCGGTGAGCGGACGACAAGCTTGTCTGCAGCGTCTGCCAGACAGGACAGGGGAACACGCCCGAAGATCGGCGCAACGATGCTGGTGACAATCGTCAGGCTGGTATAGACGAGCAGGAAGATTGCAAGCTTCGGCACAAATCTGCGCACGGCCCAAAGGCGTGCAACCACGATGCCGACGAGATAAGCGATACCGCCGATCTGTGTGAGCAGGGTCAGAAAGACGACGATTGCGAAGCGAAAGCCGAAACGAAGCATCTGATGCTTTTTTTCACCGGAGGTTGCGATTTTCTTCCATTGCCATTCTCATGAGCGATGACACAAGAGGTAAGTTTGATGCGAACACGTCCGGCCGCGCGGCTGCTTCTGCTCGATCAGTTCGGCTGCGTCCTGCTTTTCAAATTCGTCTTCAGATCGGGCGCGCTTGCGGGGCGGCAATATTGGGCAACGCCGGGCGGCGGGCTTGAGGAGGGCGAGACGTTCGAGGCCGCGGCCCTGCGTGAGCTCACGGAGGAAACCGGCCTCCATGTGGATCAGGTGGGATCATCGATCGACAGCCGGTCTTTCGAATTTCAGCTCCACAATGGCGAGATGGTGCGCGCCGAGGAGCAGTTTTTTGTGGTGCGGACCGAGCGTGGGGCGATCTCCGATAGCGGCTGGACGGATCTGGAACGAGAGGTCATGGCGGATCACCACTGGTGGTCGACGGAAGAACTGCTTGCCAGCGCCGACGTCATTTTTCCGGATGGTATCGTCGATCTCATGAAGACTGCAGTCTCGCAGCCTGCGCTGCCGATCGCCATGAGACGGTGACCGAGGCCCTTGTCGTGACACCACGCGCCCTGTATGCATTGCGCATGACCCGTGTACCGACCCTGTCCGGCCTGTATTACGCGCTGCTCCCATAGAGCGGCGACGGTCATCAATTCGAAACCCGAACGCCGCACGGTCGGCGGCGCGTGTTTCAGCAGAAGGTCTCCGGCCTGACGGCCCCACTGGAGACCCTCATGACCATCAATTTTCAGCCTTCCATCAAGCTTCGATCGGAGTTTCTGCGCGTTCTCGCGGAGCGCGGATTCATCCAGCAATGCACTGATCTCGAAGCCCTCGACAACCGGCTCGGCACCGGGATCGCGACAGCCTATAACGGTTTTGACCTCACGGCCGACAGCCTGCATGTCGGGCATCTCATCCCCATCATGATGCTGCGCTGGTTTCAGAAGACCGGCCACAGGCCGATCGCGCTGATGGGCGGCGCCACGACGCGGCTCGGCGATCCGAGCTTTCGCGATACGTCGCGGCCATTGCTCAGCGAAGAACAGATCGCCGCCAATCTCGCCGGCATCCGGCGCATCTTCGAGCGGTTCCTGACCTTCGGCGGCAGGCCGACAGATGCGCTCATGGTCAACAATGCCGACTGGCTTGGTAGCCTGAAATATCTGGATTTCCTGCGCGATGTCGGTCCGCATTTCTCCGTGAACCGGATGCTGACCTCCGAGAGCGTGCGCCAGCGGCTGGAGCGAGAGCAATCGCTCTCGTTGCTCGAATTCAACTACATGGTCATGCAGGGTTATGACTTTCACGTGCTTGCCGAAACGCATGGCTGCCTGCTGCAGCTCGGCGGTTCGGACCAATGGGGCAATATTCTCAGCGGCGTCGAGTTCGGGCGGCGTGCCGGCGGGCGAACGCTGTTCGGTTTGACGGCGCCGCTGCTCACGACCGCGTCGGGTGCGAAAATGGGCAAGAGCGCATCGGGCGCGGTCTGGCTGAATGCAGATCGGCTGTCGCCCTACGAATTCTGGCAGTTCTGGCGCAACGCCGAGGATGCCGATGTCGGCCGCTTCATGCGGCTCTTCACCGAGCTGCCGCTTGACGAGATTGCGCGCCTGGAAGCTTTGCGCGGCTCCGAGATCAATGTTGGGAAGAAGGTGCTTGCCGACGCGGTGACACGGCTCTGCCATGGCGCAGACGCGGCGACGCAAGCCTCCGAGACCTCTCGCCGCATGTTTGAAGAGGGCGAGGCCGCTGCAGGATTGCCGACGGTTGCCATCGAGGGCGATCTGCTGCGCCAGGGCCTGCCGCTGCCGGATGCGCTTGTCGCATCGGGGCTTGCAAGGTCGAAAAGCGAGGCGCGGCGGCTGATCCTCGGCGGCGGCGTGCGTGTCAACAGCAGCCACGTGTCCGATGAAGCCATGCGGCTTACCGATACCGACATGGAGGAGGGCGTCATCCGCCTGTCGGTCGGCCGGAAGAAACATGTGCTGTTGCGGTCGGAACCGTAATGCCATCGCGAACGGGCTGCCTCACACGGCAGGCGGCCCGCTCACCGATGTCAAAGGGCATGGTGCTGACGGAAATGCAGTTGCAGGAAAGACCGGGCTTTGAGGAAGCTCCATGTCCTGGGCGCGTCGGGCAGGAAACCATCGTCGTTCAGGATATCACTCAGCGGTGACGCGAAGAGTTCGGCCGCCTCGTTGCGGTCTGGTGCATGATGGGCGCCATCGAGGATCGCGGCTGATGTGGAGCGGCTCGATGCCAGAATGAAAAGCTCGGGGTGGCAATGGACGGGATCGTAGGCGAGGCCGATCGCGAAGGCGGTGGAGCGTTCGATATCGGTGACGGCAACCTCCTCGGCAAGTTCGCGGGCCGCCTCGTCGAAGAGATCGACTTCTTCGCTGGCACCCGGTTCCGCATAACCGCCGATCAGATAAAGGGCGCCTGGATTCTGCTCCGCAGTCAGGCTCCGCTTGGTAACGATCACCTGCTGGTCCGCGGTAACAAGGATAATGGTGAGCCCCAGCGGATCGGAGCGCTCGGCGTCGGGGTGCTCCGCGGCAAAGCCGGCATGGCGGGTCACGACATAGGCGGAGAAGCTCGTGCTTTGGGCCATGATGGTCAATCCGCCATTCTCGATGCGATGCTCGGCCAAGCGCAGGAGCCGCCCGTCGAAGGCCGCTGGGTGCCTTTCGATGAAGCGATCCCAGCCGGCCCGCCGCAGCGCCTCGACCGGCTCGGAGAGCCGGAAGGTTCCGGCGCAACGGCAATGAATATGATCGACTGATATTGTGAATGCCTGGTCTGCGAATGTCATGCGCGCAATGTCTTTCTCAGCAATTCGATCGTCTCGGCAACAGATGGCCCCTGTATCGGTGGCGGCTCGGCCCGCTCGCAGAATTCGCGCCAGATGAAGAAGGTCAGCTCGGCCCCATCGGTCGGCGTTTCGCCCGGGCCTTCGGCAAAGGTCTGCAGCAGACGGTAGCGCTGATCCTGCCAGAAGAGGTCTTCCACCCAGCCGTAGATCGGGATGACGTGGAAGTGGATGGGAAATCCGGGCGAGTGGCCGTAGCGGCCAATATAGACGCGCTTTGCGCCGAGCACCTTACCGAGGGCATGCTGAGCTTTTGCCAATAACGGGCCGAGCTCGCACAAGGCTTCAGCCGACAGGTCTGCGAGATCGTTGGTGAAGCTTCGCGAGCTGACCATGAGATAGCCGGGCAGGGCGGAATTGATGCGATGGTTCACCAGCCAGCCGGATGTTTCGGACACATGGAACTGTGCAGGAATTTCCAAGGATGCCTTCCTCTCTTGCGTGGGCATGCGCGCAGATTCGTAAATTGGCTGACGATGACGTGCTTCGGCAAGGGCCGTGACTTTCGCTTCTTGTCGGGGCAAATTGCGGACGCACCGAGAGGGAATGTCTTGACTGAAATTGCATGCGCCATTTTCTGGCGGGAAGGCCGGGTTCTGCTGGTCCGACGTGCAGGGCACAAAGAGCGCTTTCCTGATTGCTGGGATCTGGTCGGCGGCCATGTTGAAGCCGGCGAGAGCCCCGCGGCGGCAATGGTGCGCGAGGCGAAAGAGGAAGTTGGCCTGACCCCATCCCGATTTCGAAAGCTCGCCGAGCAGCCCGAGGAAGACACCATCTATCATCTCTTCCTCGTGAGCGAATGGCAGGGTGGAGAACCTGTATTGCTTGGAGATGAGCATACGGCGCGCAGTGGGCCACGCCCGTTCAGGCCGAGGCGCTAGACGATTTGGGCCACCCACAATGGTGTTCGATCTTCCACGAGATTCAAGCACAGTCTCTGGCCGGTGATATGCGTGGCTAATCGAAGTCAATTGCCTGAGACCGGACAATACATATAGATATATCTATATTTAAAATGCGGGCCGGGCTCCTGAAGAAACGCGGCCCGCAATGTCTTACAGGCTCGTCGCAAGATCCCAGTTGTAGACGCAGCGATCAAGGCCGATGGCGATTTCCAGCACGAGAACATCCTGTTCCACAGCCGGCCCCTTTTTCGGCTGCGTCCTGTAGCGCTCGGGAAAATCCGTGCGGCGGGAGATAGAGCAGACTTCCATCCACTTGTCGCCGTTATCCACCTCCACATCGACTGTTGTCTGCGAATAGGCGGGCAGCCGGTCGGAAGGCACGATGCGGGTCGGCAGCGGGATGAGCGCGGCGATCATTCGGCGCACGGGCTCCAGTGCGGCGGCATGATAGTCGTTGCCGCTGTCAGCCGTGTAGGCGCATTGGAATTCCAGCTGCCAGAACTCCTTCAGGCGCATGTGCTTGGTCGGCTGTTCCTGTTCGCGCCGGTAGGATCGGCCGGCCTGCCAGACGCAGAGGGGCAGACGCGTTCTCGAATGATTGCCGAGAATGTGCTGCATATAGACGTAGGTCGAGGGCGTCGTTTCCGGCCTCAGCACGAGCGGCGCGTCGGTCTCGGTCAGTTGCTCCTGCGCCCAGATATCGGCATTGGTATAGGCGTCCGAAATGAGGGCGCGAGGCGTCAGCGCCGGCGCCTCGACCCTTCTGACATCCCAGGCCGGGTTGACCGACCGAAGGAAGCTTCGCACCTCCTCGGAAAAGAAGCGGACCATATGGTCACGCATGTTGATTTCGCGCTCTTCCCAGTGGACGAGCGAATTGACATTGAAAAGATTGAGCACGGTGCCTGTCTCCCTGGCAGCCCTAACAGAAGGATGGGGGCTTTACGTCCAGCAGTTCGCCGGACGCATCAGGGCACCCGGACGCTACGGCTGGACGCGGAGACCTCGTCCGCCAAAAGCGCGCAGAACGGCAACCTGCGGGCAGGTGCGGTCGAGACGGGAGAGAGGCGCGCGGTTGGAACTCATGGCTGACGTCGTATCCGCGGGACCGGCGCTTGTCAAATCGGCCGCTCGCCTTGCGAGTAAGGCTTCATCCATGCATTCTGCCGTCATGAGCGACATGGATCTGGACCATATTCTTAGAGAACTTGCGGCCCGCGAGCCGATCTTTCACCGGCGCGAATTCGGCACGTCGCGTGCCGATCTCGAACGGATGACCGATAGCAACTTCTGGCAGATCGGTGCGAGCGGAAAGGTTTATCAGCGCGGCTATGCGATCGAAACGTCGCTTGCGCGCTATGAGAAAGGGCCAGAGCCGCATGATTGGCCCTGCCGGGATTTCACCATCACGGTGCTGGCGGACAGGCTCTTCCTTCTCTCCTACATTCTCGAGGAGCCGCAGCGCGTAACGCGCCATTCGACCATCTGGCGTCAGGCCGCCGATGGCTGGAAGATCGTCTTCCATCAGGGCACCCCGATGGCGTGAGCCGGTTCGGTGCTCATCGCTATTGCACCAGTACCGACTGCTGGCAGCGGACATCCGTTACCCGCACATCGGCTTCGCCGATCTTGACGCCGAGCAGGGTCAGCGTGTTGAAAAGCAGTTCGTCGAGCGGCTTGGCAAGCCCGGTCAGCGTATCGGCGACCGCGCCCTGGATGACGGCCTTCGGCAGGCCGATACCGAGACCGAGGATGGTGACCTGGATGTCGGTATTGGTAAGCAGGCTGGTGACCGTCGAGGTCAGCGTGTCCTTGGTCGAAACATTCTTGATGGTCTTGGCGGAAATGTCCTGCGCAGCTTGATGCCGGCAATCGAGCTGATGCCAAGAACATTCAGTTCAAATGCGAGCCGCACCTGGGCGGTGCGCACGACCGCACCCGTGGTGCCGACGGCGTTGGAGGCCAGTTCCTTCGGCGGCTCGCCGATTGCGAGTGTCAGTTTCGCGCCGGCAATGCCGGGGATTGCGGCGTTCAGGTTGACGGCCACCTGCTTCTTCTGGTTGGCGGCGATTGCGGCAGCCGAAAGGATATCCATCATGCTGGCATCGACAGATCGCCCTGCAACTGATGATGCTCTGCTCCAACGCATCAGTTTTCCTGAAGCCTTTGATCAGCGCTTTGGATTTGACTGGCTGTTGTACCGACGTCACTCTCCCGGACTATTTCAGGGGGAACGGACATGAACGAACATCATGCGGGCGGGTGCCTGTGCGGCGCAGTGCGGTTCGAAGCGCGGGAGAGGCCCGATGTCCTGGTCGGCTGCCATTGCTCGCAGTGCCGGCGGCAGACAGGGCTTTATTATGCCTCGGCCGACGTGCCGGTTTCGGCCGTCACGATAACAGGCGAGGAAAACCTGCGCTGGTATCAGTCAAGCGATGAGGCCCGGCGCGGTTTCTGCTCGCAATGCGGTTCGGCACTGTTCTGGCAAAGGCTGGGCGGGCCGGCTATTTCCATCCTGGCCGGCGCTTTCGACGAACAGAACGGGCTCAGCTTCGGCTATCATATCTTCTGTGCCGGTAAGGGCGATTTCTACGAGATTCCAGATGGCGTTCCGCAATATGCTGCGGGACGGCCGTAGAGCTTTTTGTTTCACGCAATTCCGGACGCAAAACCGCTGCACACTTTTGCTGGAATTGCTTTAGGCCTTCACGAAGCGGTAGGCGCTGTCCTTGCGTTCGGCATGACCGACGCCCGGATAGGACCAGTGATAGCCGAGCAGCTTGATCTTTTCCGAAGCAGCGCGGTCAAGAAGCATCCGGCGGTTCTTCAGGGCGGTTTCGGGATCTGTGTCGAAGCCGAAATGCCAGGCGGGGTGCTCGAAGAAGATCACGTCATTGGTGCAGGCGTCACCGGTGATGAGGAGATTGCCGTCGCCGGCCAGTTCCAGCGAGATATGGCCCGGCGTGTGGCCCGATGTTTCGATCACCTGCATTCCAGGCAGGATTTCCTGACCCGGCTTGACGAGGGTGAGCCGGTCCTTCACCGCAAAGAGATCGCGCTGCGCACCGCGGGCGAAATCGTGCAGGACGGCGGGCATATGGGTCTCGTAATCCTTGTCGGTCCAGAAGTTCCATTCTGTTTCACTGACGAAATACTGGGCATTCGGATAGAGCAGCTTGCCACCTGTCAGGGTCGTTGCGCCCGAATGGTTGGTCGGGATGCGCATGCGTGAAGATCACCTTGGTGATGGCTTCCGGCTCGATGCCTGCTGCCTTCAGGTTGGCGGCGAGCTTGCCGGCGCTTGCCTGGAAATGCGTGCCGGAGCCGTTATCGATGAGGATCAAATCGCTGCCATGGCGGATGAGCGGAATATTGGCCTGGACTGGCGCACCCGCCGCATCGCCGCCGAGCTGCGCCAATATCGGCCGGCGCTCTTCCGGCGTCGCGTCAGGAAGCAGGACTTCGGCGGGCAGGGTGATGAAGCCGTCGCTGACGACAGTGATATCGAAGGCGCCGTGCGTAAAGCGATAGGACTCCGCCGCATAGGTGCCGCGCGGCAGGACAAGGGCCGCCGCGCCCGAGAGGGCGCCGGCCAGAAGCTGACGGCGCGTGGCCGACAGGCCGAGATTATCCGGATTGCTCATCTGCTCGTCTCCTCTTCGGTATCACCATGAGGAGACAATAACAGCACACCGATAGAACTTCGCCTATAAAATTCAATATTATCAATTATTTACATTGATTTTCAGTTCTTTACGGCTGATGCCGGGACACCATACCGGACAACCATTCCCTGCCGACGGTGACAACCGCATATCAGGAAGAAAAAGGCGCGCCACAAGGGCGCGCCGGCAACTCTTCGAGAGAAAACTCAGCCCTTGATGAAGGCCAGCAGGTCCGGGTTGATGACTTCCGGGTGCGTGGTGCACATGCCGTGCGGGAAGCCCGGATAGGTCTTCAGCGTGCCGTGCTTCAGGAGCTTGGCGGAGAGCGGTCCCGAGTCGGCATAGGGAACGATCTGATCGTCGTCGCCATGCATGACGAGAACGGGCACGGTGATCTTCTGAAGGTCTTCGGTGAAGTCGGTTTCCGAGAAGGCCTTGATGCAATCATAGTGGGCCTTGGCGCCGCCCATCATGCCCTGGCGCCACCAGTTTTCGATCACGCCCTGGCTGACCTTGGCGCCCGGGCGGTTGAAGCCGTAGAAGGGGCCGGTGGGTATATCGAGGTAGAACTGGGCGCGGTTGGCAACGAGGGCTGCGCGGAAGCCGTCGAAGACTTCGAGCGGCAGGCCGCCGGGGTTCTTGTCCGACTTGACCATGATGGGCGGCACGGCGCCGATGATCACGGCCTTGGCGACACGACCTTCCTTGGCGCGGGCGACATAGTGGACGACTTCGCCGCCGCCGGTCGAGTGGCCGATATGGACGGCATTCTTGAGATCGAGGTGATCGGTCAGTGCGGCAACGTCAGCCGCATAGGTATCCATCTCGTTGCCTTCGAAGGTCTGGCTCGAGCGGCCGTGGCCGCGGCGGTCATGGGCGATGACGCGGAAACCCTTTTCGAGGAAGAACATCATCTGCGCGTCCCAGTCGTCGGCGCTGAGCGGCCAGCCGTGATGGAAGACGATCGGCTGGGCATCCTTCGAACCCCAATCCTTGTAGAAGATTTCAGTTCCGTCCTTGGTCTTGATGAAAGGCATGGTCTGGCTCCGATTTTCTGATGATGTTGAACTGGTTGCGGCAAGCATGGTTTTCGGCAGGGCGAGGGCCGCAATGGCCGCGCCGCCTGCCAGAAGAACGTCCCGCCGTGTGGCATCCGCTGTCAGTACAATGCTGCGTTCATTCTCAGCTGTGGGTATGATCGCCTCCGTGTGGGCTTCTCCGCGCCTCTTCGACGAGAACAAGCTGACCCACTTCCGGCGGCGATGCGAGTTAACCGTCGTAAATTGATGCAAAGCAATAATGACAGCAATGCGCCATTAGGCGTAATTACCTCATGAACACAATATGTTATCAGCAGGCTTTTCTTCTCAGAGCCGCTGCATGTTGCGCCGGACGGTCTGCCTGTTCTCCTCGAACGATCTTGCTTCCCTGCGCCAATGCTCGAAGTGGCCGCCGTCGCGCAATCTGACCGCGGCGTCTCGGCCAACCATCTTCTCGGCCGCCGCCTCATCACCCATGTGCTCCAGCACCTCAGCCACCATATCGAGCAGGGCGGCATGATCGTTGGTATCGTAGACCGAGCAGAGCAGCTTGAGCCGGGGGCTGCCGGAAGCAAGTTCGCGGGCGGCGTGTTCGGCCAGGTCTTCGGAGGAAAAGGAAAGCGGGGCAAACCAATATGCAAGGTAGGCGAGGTCTCGCAAATGCGGACCCGGGCCCGCCAGATCGAAATCGATGATCGCGATCGGAAGGCCGTCCCGGAAGATCATGTTGTAGGGTGCGAAATCATTGTGGCAAATCACGTCGTTGCGGTCGGCAACGGGGTAGGTGTAGGCCCAATTGCCATCGGGTACGAAATCCAGGTCTTTCGTCGCGTCATGGAATTGCCGCAGCATGCCCACGGCTTCGACGAGCGCGGCATCATTCGTCCAGAGCGTGTCCGGCATCGTCGCAGAACCCGCCATGTAAGAGAGGATTTCTCTTCCGCTGGCATCGATGCCAAGGAAGCGCGGGGCATGGCCATAGCCTCGCCTCTCCAGTTGCTCCAGGAGCTTGTGGACATTGCCGCTGTTTGGGCCGATCGCACGGCGGACAGTATTGCCAACCCTGACAACGCCGGCATTGACATTGCCGCCGGCAAGCGGGATTTCCTCTGAAATCGGCATCGTCGTCCCCCCGGCATGGTTCGCTCGTGACCGAATAGCGGAAACAGGCACCTTTGCCCATGCACCGCTTGCGATCTGTTCAGGAGATCGCGACGTCACCCGCCCGCCTCTTGTCGAAGCCGCGGAAACTGCGATGTGCCAGCGGTGCAAGCGTCGTCACGAGATAGGCAAGGCCCGTCAGGAAAAGTGCGGCCGAGAGGCCGAAGCCATCGATCAGCGCGCCGCCGACAAGGCCGCCGAAGGGAATGAGCGCCCAGCAGAGTGCGGCATTCAGCGAGGTGACGCGCCCCATCAGCGGCTTCGGGATGCGCTCGAAAAGCACAGCCGTGAGAATGGGATTGAGGAAGCCCGAGGCGAAGCCGCCGATCGCGAGGATCGCGAAGATCAGGGCGAGTGGGGAGTCCATTGCAAAGACCAGGAAGCGGGGGAAACCCGTCAACAGAAAGGCGACCGTGTAGACGGCAAGCCGCGGTAGGCGCTCGCCGATCATGGCGGCAATCGCAGCGCCGATCATCGACGCACAGGAGAAGACGGCAAACAGGGTTCCGAGCAGGGCCGGGCCATGGCCCGAACCCTGGGTCCAGACCGGAACCAGGACGACATAGTAGGCCTGATCGAGCAAGTTGGTGGTCGCTACCATCAGCACGATTGCGACGAGCACGGCATCACGCCGCATGAAGTGCCAGCCTTCCGCGAGTTCCCGCCCATAGGCCTTGATGCCGGATGCTGCGGACTTCACTGCATGCCGAATTGCAGGAATGCCGATAGCGACGATCAGCGCGGAAGCGGCGAAGGTGACGGCGTTGACCACCAGCGCCTGGCTCGGCCCGACAAGGGCAATCAGCCCACCGGCACCTGCCGCCCCCACCGTCGATGCGAGGCGGTCGATGACGCCGATGACGCCGGTGACACGCTCCAGCGGCACGGCGGCAAGCCCGGCAATATCGGGGACCATGGATTGTTTTGCAGCATCGGAGGGGCCGCGCAGCACCCCCATGACAAAGACGATCGGCAGTAGGATCGGCATGGTGAGCAGGTCGAGGAGATGCAGGAGCGGCACGAGACCGACCGTGATCACCGAGGCGCTGTCGCAGACGATGGCGACGCGCTTGGGTCCGACGCGATCGATCATCGGGCCGCCGAGTGCCTTGGCGACGACATAGGGCAGCATTTCCATCATGGCGACGATGCCGGTCAGCATGGCGCTGCCTGTGGTGCTCAGCACCAACCAGGGAATTGCGATGCCCGAGAGGCGCGTGCCCGAAAGGGAGAGCGTTTCTGCTACTGCGAGCGCGACAAAGGGGCTGCGGCTCATGGCTCGCTCTCTTCCTCGCCATGCGGCAGGCGGCCCGGATAGGGAAAGGCGTGCAGCATGACAGTGAAAGGCACCGTGTCGGCGGGTAGTGGCTCGCCAAGGGCCGGGGCTTCACGCATCGCTTCCATGAGAAGGTCGTTCAGCCGCGTCGTCAGGGCTTCGGCTTTCTCGGCGGTCAAAGGAATGACGATGTCGCTTGCGGTGCTGGCCTTGCGCCATTCGAGCGGCAGTTCGGCATATTCCTCGGCGGCCTTCTGCATCTGGCCGACCTGCTGGGAGAGTATTGCCTGCGCGAAGGCGACGTCCATGTCGAAAGCCTCACCTTCGCTTTCCGCCGGTCGCACCGAGGTGATCTCGTGGGAAGCCTTCCACCAGCGATCCCGGCGCGATGTCGCAGGCGCGTCCTCGATGAAACCATATTGGGCAAGCTGGCGCAGGTGGTAGCTCGTGGCACCACTGTTTAGGCCGAGGCGCGCGGCAAGCTGGGTTGCCGTTGCGGGACCATCGATGCGCAACATCCCGAGCATGCGCAGGCGCACCGGATGGGCGAGCGCCTTCAGCGCGGTGACATCGGGAACGATCTCGCGGACGTTACGCGAGGTGGATGACGCTTGTGTAGGGACTGGCGGTTTCATGACGACAGCCTAATACCACAAACGATTCTTTGCAAATATATCTTTGCAAACTCTGAGAGAGGCTTTTAGTCGGCCGTTGCCCGGGCGTTGCGCCGTTCCAGCGCCACCTTGAGCAAGGCATGGGCCGATAGAAGCGGAGAGGATTCGCTATCACCGAGGACCAGAAGACCGGCGGAAGCACCTTCAGGTGTTATGTCCAGATGCCTGCCGGGGACGATGGCGACGGGCTTGCCCAAGGTCAGGAAGGTGCGGATCGTGGCTGCAACGCCATCGGCCAACCAGAGCGGGCCGGAAAGACCGATACAGAAGGCAGCATCGAAATCCTCCGTCACGATCTGGCCGAGATGTAGCGTATCGGCGAGATCATCTCGGGCAGCGCGGTCGGCGAGGAAGCGGCGGGTCGATGGTTCCGGATGCGCGGTCTGACGCAACTCGCTGGTCAGATCAGGGAATCCGCCTGACGGGGTCGCCAGGACGACCTCTGCATGTGCGTCTCTGAAGAGATAATAGGCCGGCGCGAGGCGTGAGATCCGGACCTCGCTGCTATCTCCATCCATGGCGAGAACGATCAGAAAACGGATGGGTATGTCGCCGACCATGGCATGCTCCTCTTGAAGGGCAATGATGCACGGATGGCGAGTGGCGGACGAGTTGATCGTTGTAAATCGGTGTAAAGGGGGTCAGCCCGCAGCACCCGAAAGCTGCGCCGGCTCATGGCCGAGGGCTTCGAGATCGAGGTTGATGCGACGCTCCCAGCCGGCGGCGCTATCCTGTCTTGCAGCTGTGCGTGCCACTTCGAGGATCGCCGAAGCGGCATCCAGTGAGTCCGGGCCTTGTCCCTTTGCGGTGACCAGCGCTTTCACCCGCAGGAGTTCGGGCAGGCACCAGCGCTCGCCCGAGACATCGCAATGGACAAGCGCAGCATCGATTACGCTGCCGGCCTCTACATGCTGGCCGAGGCCGGAGAGGGCTTGCGCCTCGATGGACTGGAAGTAGGTGCGGAAGAGGTTGAAGCCGGCGCGATCGAGAATATCCATCGCCGGACGCAGCTTTGCGAGACAGAGCCGGTATTCGCCGGCATGCAGATGCAGCTCCGCTTCGAATCCATCGGCATAGGTGTGCCAGACATCGAGTGACAGGGCCTTGGTATGGTCGCGCAGCAGCCGGATCGCGTTCGCGGCTTCTTCGTCATTGCCGGAGAGAAGCGCAAGCGGGCAGACGGCCTCGGCGAGCAGATTGCTGATCGAATGGTTGTGGCCGATCTCGCGGGCATAGCGCATTGTCTCTTCGGCCTCGTCCAGCGCGGCCTTCTCGTCGCCCGACATCCAGAGGCAACGGGCCAGGATGATGCGCGCCGTCACGCGCTGGTCGAACTGGAAGCGCACGGAGTGGCGCGCCTGCGGCACATGCTCGTAGTCGGCCAGCATGGCCAGAAGCTCATCGCGGGCTTCGGCATGGCGGCCGAGCCAATGCAGCGTTGCGGCCCTCATGCGCCTGCCGATGATAATATCGCTCGGATCGGAGGAGGAGGGAGCAAGGGCTGCAAAACGCGCCGCCAGCTCCAGTCCCTGGCGTGGCTCGGCGCGGTTCAGCATGTCGACCCAGAGCGCCCAGATGGCGCGCAACTGATGGTCGATATCGCCGAGCTCCTCGGCAATGCGCCTGGCGGTCGTCCAGGCAGCGACGCCGAGTTCCGGCGCATGGGTGGCGCGCAGCTGCGGCCAGCCCAGTGCGGCATAGAGCTTCATGCGGCTCCTCTCATCCAGGCCTGGGCGGGCATCGAGAAAGGCGATCGCATGGGTCAGCGCCGCGAGGCACTCGTCAAGCAGCGACAGGCGGAAGAAGAGTGGCAGGGCAGCGACCGTCAGGCGCACGCCGAGCAGCGCGTCGCCGGATGGACCGAAGGCCCAGTCGACGGCTGCACGCAAACCCGGAACCTGCTGGGCGAAATCGTCAGGCCATTCCTCCGGCAGGGCGGCGTAGAGATCCTGCTCGGCGCTTTCGAGCGCGACGGAGAGATGAGTGGAGAAGCGGGCCATGGCACCGGGGAGTTCACCGGATGCGGCAAGTTTCTCACCGGCATAGAGGCGCGTCGTATCCAGCAACCGATAAAGCGTTTCGTCGGTCGCGTTCTCGACCACGACCAGCGATTTGGCGACGAGGGCGGCAAGCAGATCCTCTGGCTCGCTGCCGGAGAGCACGGCACCTGCGGCCCTGCCACTGAAGCGGCCGCGGAAGACGGAGAGTTCGCGCAGGGCCTGCTGCTCCTCCTGCGACAGGATGAGATAGCTCCAGTCGAGCGTGGCGCGCAGCGTCTGGTGGCGCGGCAGGGCCGTGCGCCGGCCGCGGGTCAATACCCGGAAACAGTCGGACAGCGAGCGGGAGAGGGCGGCAATGCCCATCGCCTCCAGCCTGCCGGCCGCAAGCTCGATTGCCAGCGCGATACCGTCGAGCCTCGTGCAGATATCGACGACATCGGTGGCATCCTCATCCGTCAGTTCGTAACCGCCGAGGCAGGCATCGGCGCGTTCGACGAAGAGCTGGACGGCGGGCGAGACGAGAGCAGCTTCCGCTGTCACGGCGGACGCCGGCAGATCGAGGGGCAGCAGGCGGTGAACGCGTTCGCCATCGGCGCGCAGCGGCTCACGGCTGGTGGCGAGGATATGCAGATCGGGCGCTTCCGCGAGCAGATCCTCGGCAAGCTCGGCGATATCGGCCACGACATGCTCGCAGCTATCCAGCGCGAGCAGGAGGTTGCGTGGCTGCAGATGGACGGCGATTTCCCTGACGATGTCATCGCTGCGGGAGAGGATGCCGAGCGCAGACGCCAAGACGGTGGGCACAAGATTTCCGGTCGCGACTTCCGACAGGTCGATCCAGACGATTTCGCCTTCGAAGCCGCCGCGCGCAATCAGGGCGCGGGCGACGGTGGACTTGCCGATGCCGCCAGGACCGGCAATCGTCACCAGCCGGCTCTTGGCAAGCTGTCCGGCCACGGCCGCGATCGTCTGTTCGCGGCCGAAGATGCGCCCAGGCAGGCGTTCCGGACGGGATTTCTGAGGTATCGGTGAGGCGGCGGCAGGCTCAGCGCCATTGCTGCGGCGGTTGACGGGAGCGATGAACGTATAGCCGCGGCCCGGCACATTGGCGATGAACTGCGGCTCGCGCCTGACGTCGCCCAATGCCTTGCGCAGCGCCGAAACATGGACGCGCAAATTGGCTTCATCCACGAAAGTCTCAGGCCAGACCTGCCTGACGATCTCGGCATTGGTCTTCAGCTCGCCAGGATGCTGGAGCAGAAACAGGAGTATGTCGATGGCGCGGCTACCGAGCGGCACAGCAGAACCGTTCCGCATCAGGCTGCGCCTGGCGGGCACGATCGAAAATGCGCCGAAGTGAAACTCTTCTTCCAAACCCGGCCCCTTGCGTGGTGCCGGCAGGTTGATCCCAATGGCAGCGCCCTGTCAAATGAAACGCAGCGGCAGGGCGGGAATTGCAAGGGGATTTCAGATGTTTAAGGCCACGCTATTTTAGCGGCGTCAAGCCTGTCCGCGTTCCCCAAGGATTGCGTTCAGCCGGGAGACGTCTTCGCGCAGCGCGGTCAGTTCCGTCAGAACCCGCATGTCGATCTTCTGATGCAGAGAGAGCACCTCCAGTTCAGCCTTCAGGTTCACCTCGTAATCCTTGGCCGCTTCGAAACGGTCGCGTTCGGCCTGACGGTTCTGCGACATCATGATGATCGGCGCCTGGATGGCGGCGAGCATGGAGAGGATCAGGTTCAGGAAAACAAAGGGATAGGGGTCGAAGGCGCGGGTCATCAGGATGACCGTGTTGATGACCGTCCAGATCACGAGGAAGGCGAGGAAGGCGAGGATGAAAGACCATGAGCCGCCGACGCGGGCGATGCCATCCGCCAACCGCTGGCCGACGGAGGATTCGGCAGCAATGGCGGCGTTGATGTCAGTGGAGATGATCTTGCGCTCATGTGCCTTGGCCAGCACGCGCTTTTCGATGTCACCCAGTTCTTCGGCCGATTTGCCGAAATGCAGGTGGACGAAATTCGGAAGATTATACATGGCATTGTCCCGGGAATGGATCGAATTGGCGCGCAGTATTCCGCCACTGCTGCAAATTGCAATGCGTATCGGCGTCGCGCAAGGCAAACAGAGGTGTGAGTCTGCATTCATCAAATTTTCGCCGCAGATCGATACGGCTTTTGACGCCGCTTATTGCGGTGCACGAAGGGGCGGATTAAATGAATGACATGACACAGGAAAACGCTCTCTCCCATACGTTCAACATCGCCATCGCCCAGCTAAACCCCACGGTGGGCGATGTCGCCGGAAACCTTGCCAAGGTGCGCGAGGCGCGCGCCGATGCAGCCCGCCAGGGCGCGCATATCCTCATGATGACCGAGCTTTTCATCTCCGGTTACCCGCCGGAAGACCTCGTTCTGAAGCCGGCGTTCATCCAAGCCTGCTGGAAGGCTGTCGAAAGCCTTGCGGCCGATACCGCCGATGGCGGACCGGGCGTCGTCATCGGCTTCCCGCGCCAGGACGAGACGGGCCGCTACAATTCCATCGCCGTGCTCGACGGCGGCAAGGTGATCGCCGTCAGAGACAAGATCGATCTGCCGAACTATGGCGAGTTCGATGAGAAGCGCGTCTTCGACCAGGGCGCCATGCCGGGGCCGGTGAATTTCCGCGGCGTTCGCATCGGCATTCCGATCTGCGAAGATATCTGGGGCGATCTCGGCGTCTGCGAGACGCTGGCCGAAAGCGGGGCGGAAATTCTGCTCGTGCCGAACGGTTCGCCCTATTATCGCGGCAAGGTCGATATCCGCCATCAGGTCGTGCTGAAGCAGGTAATCGAAACCGGGCTGCCGATGGTCTATGCCGCCCAGCTCGGCGGCCAGGACGAGCTCGTCTTCGATGGCGCAAGCTTTGCCTTCAATGCCGACAAGTCGCTCGCCTTCCAGCTCAGCCAGTTCGAAACGGCACTGGCCGTGACGACCTGGAAACGCACCGAAAACGGCTGGCATTGCTCGCAAGGGCCGATGGCGCGCATACCCGAGAGCGAAGAAGCCGACTACCGCGCCTGCCTGCTCGGTTTCCGCGACTATGTGAACAAGAACGGCTTCAAGAATGTCGTGCTCGGGCTTTCCGGCGGCATCGATTCGGCGATCTGCGCGGCGATTGCCGTCGATGCGCTCGGCGAAGAGCGGGTGCGCACGGTGATGCTGCCATACCGCTATACATCGGAGGATTCGTTCAAGGACGCCGCAGATTGCGCCAAGGCGCTTGGCTGCCGTTATGACATCGTTCCGATCGAAGAACCCGTCGCTGGCTTTTCCTCGGCACTCTCGAATCTCTTCGAGGGCACAGACAGCGGCATCACCGAGGAAAACCTGCAGAGCCGCGCACGCGGCGTCATCCTCATGGCGATCTCCAACAAGTTCGGCTCGATGGTCGTCACCACCGGCAACAAGTCGGAAATGTCGGTCGGCTATGCGACGCTTTACGGCGACATGAACGGCGGCTTCAACCCGATCAAGGACCTCTACAAGATGCAGGTCTATGCGCTGGCCCGCTGGCGCAACGAGAATGTGCCGCCGGATGCGCTCGGCCCCTCAGGTGTAGTCATTCCGCAGAATATTATCGACAAGGCGCCGTCGGCCGAACTTCGCCCGGATCAGAAGGACCAGGATTCGCTGCCGCCTTATCCAGCGCTCGACGACATTCTTGAATGCCTGGTCGAACGGGAAATGGCGGTCGAGGAGATCGTGGCGCGCGGCCATGATGTCGAGACGGTGCACCGCATCGAGCATCTGCTCTATCTCGCCGAATACAAGCGCCGCCAGTCGGCACCGGGCGTGAAGATCACGAAGAAGAATTTCGGCCGCGACCGGCGCTACCCGATCACCAACCGGTTCCGGGATCGCTGAGACGCTTCAAATATCTGGGAGGGATGAATGCGCAGCTCAGTTGAAATCTACAATGTGCGGCGGGGCGAAAGCCGTGTCATCTGGCAGACGGAGGCGCTGGTCGAGGCGCCGAATTTCTCCCGCGACGGCGCCTATCTGCTGATCAATGGCGACGGGCTGCTCTATCGCCTGCGTCTCGACGGCAGCGACTTGGTAGAACGTGTCGATACCGGCTTTGCGGTTCACTGCAACAACGACCACGGCATATCGCCCGATGGCGAGCAGATCGTCATTTCCGACAAGACCGAGTTCGGCAAGTCGGCGATCTACATCCTGCCGATCGAGGGCGGCAAGCCGCGGCTGATCACCAAGAACCTGCCGTCCTACTGGCACGGCTGGTCGCCAGACGGGCGCGAGCTTGCCTATTGCGGCATCCGCAACGACGTCTTCGATATCTATACGATCTCGGTCAATGGTGGTGAGGAGAAGCGGCTGACGCATGGCGAGGGCCGCAATGACGGGCCGGACTGGTCGGCCGACGGGCAGTGGATCTATTTCAATTCCAGCCGCACCGGGCTGATGCAGATCTGGCGCATCCACCCCGACGGCACGGGTCTCGAGCAGGTGACATCGGACAATTACGGCAACTGGTTCGCCCATCCGTCACCCAACAATGATAAGGTGCTGATCCTTTCCTACGACCCCGACGTCTTCGATCATCCGCGCGATCTCAATGTGCGCCTGCGCATGATGGACATGGACGGCGGCAATCTGACGGAACTGTTCGAGCTCTTTGGCGGGCAGGGCACGATCAACGTGCCGAACTGGTCGCCTGATGGCGAGGAATTCGCTTTCGTACGGTATTTTCCGGCGAGATCTTGAGAGGGCGCACCGCCATTTGATGATGGCGGTAGCGCTTCAAGTCTCACGCGACCCTTCTGAAATAGGCATTACCCGTTCATGAGAGGGATCGTTACACAACTATGCGCAAGGTATTGCTCGCGGCATTCGCCTGCCTGATCTGCTGCCGTACTTTTCTGTTTGTTATGTTTCCGGTCGAGTATCTGCGATGGTTCGGAAAATACCAGGAGTCTCAAACTCTGAACCAGATGGCGCTCCCCATAGCCAAATTCTATATTCAGCATGATATTAAATATGCTTGTGGCAACGAGACCTACTTCAGAAATTACAACGCCATGAACTTCTTCGATGATCTGCCGCTTTCGCCTGAAGAGGAGGTCGCGCTCCAGTCACAGGACAAGATTGCGCGCCTGTTTTTAAGTGACGTCGTTGACGACGAGAGTGAATATCTCGACTCTATCCGCGCGGTGGCCGATTATAATTTGCTTGTCGCCTCTAAGTGCTTGCACAGGCGCATTTCGTGAAAGCCTCACTGGCGATCGGGCGCCTCACCGGTTAAGGAGAGGCGGCGCAATATCGGCATTATGTGAATGGGCGGCGGGTGTCTGCCCGCCGCGCTTGATGCTGCCTATCAGGCCGCAACAGCGGCCTTGCGGCGATCACGGACGGCCTGAGCCAGATCCTCGAGCACGTCGACCGACATGTCCCAGCCGATGCAGCCGTCGGTGATCGACTGGCCATAGACGAGCGGCTTGCCGGGAACGAGATCCTGGCGGCCGGCGACGAGATTGCTTTCGATCATCATGCCCTTGATGTGGCTGTTGCCGGCGACGATCTGGCCGGCGACGTCGTGGACGACCTTCGGCTGGTTCATCGGATCCTTGCCGCTGTTGGCGTGGCTGGCGTCGATCAGCATGCGCGGGTCGACACCGAGCTTGGTTGCCTCGGCGATAACGGCCTGCACGTCGGCTGCCTCATAGTTCGGGCGCTTGCCGCCGCGCAGAATGATGTGGCAGTCCTCGTTGCCGCGGGTGGAGGCGATCGCTGCCTGTCCATCCTTGGTGACCGCCGGGAAATGATGCGGCTGGGAAGCGGCCATGATCGCGTCGAGCGCGACACGCGCGCTGCCGTCCGTACCGTTCTTGAAGCCGATCGGGCAGGAGAGACCCGAGGCGAGCTGACGGTGGATCTGGCTTTCGGTCGTGCGCGCGCCAATGGCGCCGTAGCTGACGAGATCGGCGATGTATTGCGGCGTGATCGTATCGAGGAATTCGCAGCCGGCCGGCAGGCCCATGGCGTTGATGTCGAGCAGCAGGCGGCGCGCGAGGCGCAGGCCTTCCTCGATACGGTAGCTGCCGTCGAGATGCGGGTCGTTCATCAAACCCTTCCAGCCGACGGTGGTGCGGGGTTTTTCGAAATAGACGCGCATGACGATTTCGAGATCGCCGGAGAGGCGTCGTCGCTGCTCTACGAGACGGGACGCATATTCGCGGGCGGCTGCCGGATCATGGATCGAACAGGGACCGATGATGACCAGCTGGCGGTCGTCCTTGCCCGTCAGGATATTATGGATCGTGTCACGCGTGCCGGTTACGGTCTCGGTCACCGCTCGGTCACGCGGGATTTCCTTGATAATATCGGCAGGCTTGGTCAGCGGGGTGATCTCGACGATGCGCAGATCATCAATAGTGTCAGTCACGGTATGCTCTCCTGTTTGGTCATACCGTGGCGGAACAAAAAAGCCGCCAGGTTGACTAGCGGCTGTTCGGGTGTGTCGTCGCGTTAGTTTCGGTTACGCACAGACCCGCATCCGCTGGAAGCAGCGGTACGAATAAAATCGCGATGCGTAAACGGACGAAATCGACATGCCGCCTATGTAGACATGCGAATTGGAATTGTCACGTGGATTCTGTGAGGAAAAATGACAGGTCTGTGAAGTTTTATCGGCTTTCGGCCATTGCCTCTCTCTGGGCATCTTCCGGCGCAGCCGCTTCGGCATGTCCATGCTTGCCGCGGCGTGTCGTCATGTCATCGCCGGCATTGGCGGGCAGGCGCAGGAAAGTGATGCAGGCGAGCGAGGAAATCCCTGCCACGATGAAGAAGGCGATATGGAAATCGGTGACCGTGAGTTGGCCGCCGTGGAAGCTGGCGGACACTTCCAGGATCGTCCCTGCGACTGCAACACCCATGGCCATGGAGATGCGCTGCGCCACGGCATTGATGGCCGTCGCCTGGCTGCTGTCGGCCTCGTCGACATCCCCGAAGGCCATGGCGTTGACACCCGAGAAGGCCATGGAGCGCAGCAGTCCGCCGACGAGAAGAGAGGCCATGATGAGATATATCGGCGTTTCAGCAGTGAAGAAGCCGTTCACGCCGAGGAAGATTGCGGCAAGGAAGGTAGTGAGGGCGATGACGTTGCGGAAGCCGAAGGCGTTATAGGTGCGGGTTGCAGCGAATTTCGAGCCCATGGAGCCGAGTGCGCTGACGAAGGTGACAGAGCCAGACTGCAGCGGTGTTAGACCGAAACCGAGCTGCAGCATCAGCGGCATGAGGAAGGGCAGCGCGCCGAGCCCCATGCGGAAATTCGAGGCGCCGAGGATCGCCGCCCGGAACATCGGGTAGCGGAACATTTTCGGATCAAGCAACGGATGCGGCGTGCGCCTGGCATGGACGAAATACAGGATGCCGGAGAGGACGCCGACCGCGACTGTGACATAGCCGTAGATGACGGGAACGGCGGGCAGGCTGATGACGGATATGCCGAAGACGAAGCCCGCAAAGCCGATCCCGGACAGGAAGAAACCCGGAAAATCCATCGGCTTCGGGCTGCGCGGCTCAATTGCCGGCAGGAAGCGGGTGACCAGCGCGATGCCGATAATGCCGATCGGCACATTGATCCAGAAGATCCAGTGCCAACTCAAATAGGTCGTCAGGAATCCGCCGATCGGCGGGCCCATGATCGGGCCGATCAGGGCGGGTATGGTGAGCCAGGCCATGGCATTCACCAGCTGGTGACGTGGCGTGCCGCGCACCAGAAGCAGCCGTCCGACCGGTGTCATCATCGAGCCGCCGGCGCCCTGGATGAGCCGTGAAATGACGAAGGCGGCGATGGAGTTCGAGAAGGCGCAGGCAACCGAACCGACCATGAAGACGGCAATCGCCAGACGGAAAATGTTGCGCGCGCCGAAGCGATCCGACATCCAGCCGCTGATCGGAATGAAGATCGCGAGCGCCACAAGGTAGCTGGTTACCGCAAGCTTCAGCGCGATCGGCGAAGTGCCGATATCGGCCGCTATAGCCGGCAGGCTGGTGGCGATCACGGTCGAATCCATCTGTTCCATGAACAGGGCGACCGCAAGGATCATCGGCGTTAGGCGGGACACGGGCAACCGGGATGCAAGGAGGAGGGATTCGACGCCAATGGCGCCGCTCGGATCAGGGTCTCGTTCTAGGCCAGCATTTTCAACCTGTCCACGAAATGAATGTCGCATGTGGCTTGCGGCCATGCCCTTTCCGCGCCATAGATCGCCCTGTCAGGTGCCCGCTGTCACCAGCGGGAGAATCGGGAATCCGGTGGAAGACCGGAACGTGCCCAACGCTGTAAGGCTGACGCTCGCCGTTCAAACTACGCCACTGGCTTTGCAGCCGGGAAGGCAGCGGCGAGGCGGAGGACGCCGAGTCAGAAGACCGGCCTGGTAAGATAGACCCAACCCGCGCGGACGGCGGGCGGTTGCGTTGTTGGGGATTTGACGATGCGACCCATTGATGATGCCGTTTGTCCGGCATCCAGCTTTTCTGCGGCCGAACGCGAGGCCGTCTATCACGCGATCATGACGCGGCGCGACGTGCGCAGCCAGTTCCTGCCCGATCCCTTGCCGGACGATCTGGTGACGCGGCTTTTGACGGCGGCGCACCACGCGCCTTCGGTCGGTTTCATGCAGCCGTGGAATTTCATTCTGGTGAAAAGCGCCGAGGTGAGGGCGCGCGTGCGCGATGCGTTCCTCGGGGCGAATGAGGAAGCGGCCCGCATGTTCAACGGCGAGCGGCAGGAAAAGTATCGTTCACTGAAGCTCGAAGGCATTGTCCAGGCGCCGCTCGGCATCTGCGTGACCTGCGATCCCACCCGCAGCGGCAGCGTCGTGCTGGGACGCACGCATAATCCGCGCATGGACAGCTATTCCACCGTCTGCGCCATCCAGAACCTGTGGCTCGCGGCCCGTGCCGAAGGCGTCGGCATCGGCTGGGTCAGCATCTTTCGCGAGGGCGACCTCAAGGAGATACTTGGCATTCCCGATCATATCGAAGTGGTCGCCTGGCTCTGCGCCGGCTTCGTCGACCGGCTCTACGAGGAGCCGGAACTGGCGGTCAAAGGCTGGCGGCAGCGGGTGGCGCTGGAAGAGCTGGTTTTCCATGACGGCTGGGGGCAGGTGGAAGGCGAGGCCGCGCCGGTTTGAGCCGGCGCGGGCGTGCTTCACTCGGCCGGCTGGGTGCTGCAATCCTTGGGGCAGGCCGGTGTTCTCCAATGGCCAAAGGTGAGGAAGCTCGCAGCAGCGAGAATCCAGACGCCGATCGCTCCATAGAGCATGACACCGCCGAAGCCTGCGACCAGCGCATCATGCACCGTCTCGGCGGGAATATCAGGCAGGGCGGCGATGCTGCCGGCGGAGATCCGTTCGGCAAGCAGGCGCAGATCGCCTGCGTCCATCGAGTTGGGCAAGGCGCTCTTCAGATGGGAGAGCACACCACTGAACAGGATGAAGCCCATGACTGCGATGTTGATCGCGAGCGAGATCATCCGGGCGCTCATGTCGATGCCGGAGGCCATGCCGGCGCGGTCGCTGGATACCGCACCGGTTGTCGTGTTGGTGACCGGGGTATTGGTGAAGCCAAGCCCGATGCCGGCAAGCAGCGCGCCGGGCAGCATCGTCAGCCAGCTTGGCGCGGCGGCGGCGCTGCCTGACTTCATCAGCAGGAAGCCGAGCCCGATAGTGAAAAGGCCGCCGGGAATGATGATACCCGGCCGGTAGCGCAGCATAAGCTGCTCGGCAAGCGGCGGCACGACCAGCGTCGGCAGCGTATAGGCCAGCAAGGCGATGCCGGCGGCCACACTGCCGTAACCGAGGCCGGCTTCATACCAGATCGGCAAATAGATCATGAAAGGCCAGAAGCTGATATTCATGGCGGCCGAACCGACAATGGCGCCCGAGAAGGTGCGGATGCGGAACACCGAGGCATCGAACATCGGTCGCGGGTTCAGCTTTTCGGCAACGACGAAGGCGACGAGGCTTGCGGCACCAAGTCCGATAATGCCAAGCGCAGCCGGGCTCGCAAAACCGAGAGCAGGCCCCTGGGTGATGAAGAAGGCAAGGCAGAAGACCGCCAGCGAAAGGGTAGCGATGCCGGCGATATCGAGCCGTCCGGCTGCAGGATCACGCGATTCCTGAATTCCCGTCAGCGCGAGAGCGATTGTCACAGCCGCCAGCACGGCATGGATGAGGAATACCCATTGCCATCCGGCCACCGCCACGATGCCGACGCCGACGATCGGGCCGAAGCCCAGGCCGATGCCGAAAATGATGCCCCACCAGCCGAAGGCGATACTACGGGCGCGGCCCTCTTGGAATTGATGGGAGAGCACGGCTACCTGGCAGATCAGCATGAAGCCGCCGCTCATTCCCTGCAGAAAACGAGCAACGATCAGCAGCGAAACATCCTGCGCGAGGCCGGCAATCAGCGAGGTGAGGCCGAAGACGGCAATGCCGATCAGGAAGACGCGCTTGCGGCCGTAGCGGTCGGCCAGTGTGCCTGCGGCCATCAGCACCGTCGTAACGGCGATCGTATAGGCGTTCATGATCCATTGCAGGGCACTGAAATCGGCGTGAAGCACTTTTTCCAAAGTGGGCAGGATTGCCGGCACGCTCGATATTTCGAGGCCGAACATCAGCGAGGAGAGACAGGCAGCCAGCAGGGCAATGATGCCCCGCGCACGAGGGGATGAATGGGAATCAGGGGGCATGTTTTGGCCTTTCGACGTTGAGGCGCACAAAGTGACATCCGCTGTGGTCCATTTGCGTCAGCATAGGCGGGACTTGATCATTACAGAATTGGATGATTACATATTTCAGACACAACAAATTCGAATGATTGGTTTCAACCATGCTCGATGTCGATTCCGTTCAGGCCTTCGTGGCGATCGCCGACAACAAGAGTTTCACCCGCGCCGCCAACGAACTCGGCAGCACGCAAGGAGCGATCAGCGTCAAACTGAAGCGGCTGGAGGAGCGGCTTGGCCACCGGCTGATCGAACGCACACCCCGGCTGGTGCGGCTTTCGGCGCAGGGGGCAGTGTTTCTACAGGCCGCACGGGAATTCCTCGAAGCCCATGACAGGGCCGTTGCGGCACTCTCTTCGTCGCGCCGCCATTTCACGATCGGCATTGCCGCGCATGTGGCCGGGCCGGAGGTTCCGACACTGCTTGCGCGCCTCAACGCCCATGATCCGGGTCTGACGATCGAGGTGCGGATCGATAATTCCTGCACCCTGCTTGCAGCTTTCGATCGCGGCGAACTGGATGCGGCGATCATCCGCAGGGACGAAGACCGGCGCGACGGCGAGGTTCTGGGGCCTGAGCATTTCGGCTGGTTCGCCACGCCACAATTCGAGTATCGCCGCGGCGAGCCGTTGCGTCTTGCAGCACTATCGCCGACCTGCGGAGTGAGGGCTGTCTGCACCCGCGCGCTTGATGCGGCGGGCATTCCCTGGACCGAAGTCTTCCTCGGCGGCGGCTCTTCGGCTGTGACCGCGGCCGTTTCGGCCGGGCTTGCCGTCTCGACCTTCTCCTATCGCCTGGCCCCCGTCGGCACTGTCGAAGTCAGCGAGCGTTTCGGCCTGCCGCCATTGCCGTCTTCGGAGATCGTGCTGCATTCGACGCTGACGGACGCCAAATCGCGCGCGGCACTACGCACGCTGGCAGCCGCCTTCAGAGAGCATCGCGTGTCCAGCTGATAGCGCGGTTTCTATTGCACCGAGATCGTGATTATTGCTGCTGTTGGGGCTGCGGGCCCGATGCCGCGGGATTGGCGAGATCGATCTTGCCCTGATCGCCGGCGAGGAATTGCGGGCCGACCTGGCGCACCTTGTTGCTGGCGGGATCATAGGGACGATCCGGTACCTGGACCTGCGGGGCAGGCGGGGCGCTTGCCGCTTTCGGAGCTTCGGTGTGGACCGTGGTGATGGAGCTTTTCGGCTCAGGCGCCGGAGCAGAGGCCGTCTGGCTCTTGCGCATTTCCTCGTAATAGGCGCTGAGATTGCACGAGCAGGCGGATTTTTCGCCAGGCGCGCGGGTCTTGTAGGCGAAGGCGTTCTTCATCGCGCCATAGGGCGCGCCTGTTGCCGTCGAGATCATGTTCGAGGCTTCGGTGCTGGAAATATCCCGGTAATAGAGTTCCGTCTCCACACCGGGGCACATTTTCGAGCACGTCGCGGCATCGCGGCCGAAATCGACCGAAGTGGCATTGTTGCTGATCGGGAAGAAGCCGCCATCACAGGTGCGCACGCAGATGGTGCTGACGGGCGAAAGCATTTCGGCCCGCGGCAGGCCGTAACGCTCACCGCCGCCGAGTGGAATGAAGGTATCGCCGCGCATTGCCTGCTCCTCGATGGAAGGAGCGGGTGCATAGGCGTCACCTTGCGCGGATTCTGTAAAGCTGTCGCTGTTGCAGCCATTGTCTTCGAGGGCCGCCATCAGGCCTTCGCGGGCCGGATCGGCGCCGGACTGGCGCAGTTCGCTTCGGCGGTCCTGCAGATAGCGGATATTGTCGACCATCTTTGCTTGCGCCTGCTCGAGTTCCTCGCAGAATCCCGCATTCTCACCGCCGAGGACGACCATGCTGCCGGAGGTGCAGCCATACCGGCGCAGATCGCCGCGCACCTTGCGCAGTTCCAGATTCTGTTCGGCAAGCGCGCCTGTATATTGGCGCATCTCGGGGCCATTATTGCCGAAGGTTTGCGGCAGATCGGCCAGGCGTCCACGCAGATCTTCACAGATCGCGTTGGTCTCAGCTGCTGCCGGAACCGCGAATGCCAGAAAGAAAACAAGATACAGGTTTCGGCGCTTCACGACGTCGTCCCGGAATGAGAAAAGCATCTATCGGTGAATTGCGGCTTCAATCCACCGCGCTTTGTCTTAACGTATTTCCCTTAATAAGCTCGCAGTAATTCCTAGCGCATTTTTGCAATCTTATCCAGCAAGCCTAATGCTTGCATACCTTCGCTCCTGCAATCACGCGAGGAGCCCATTGATCTCTAGACAGCTGATATGACAGGCATTTCCGACGAAACTCACCTCACCGAAGCGACAGCAGGAATACCGGAAACCGGACACGGCCTACACCTCTTCGTGGACGGTTGTTTTGAGCCTCGCTCGGGGCGCGGCGGATGGGCCTTCATCGCCTATCGCGACGGGGTGGAAATAGGCACCGGTTCCGGCGGCGTGGAGAATGGCGCCAACAACACGATGGAACTGACCGCGTTGCTTGAGGCGGCAATCTGGATCGGCCGCACGGTACCCGGCGCAGCCGCGATCATCTGGTCCGATTCCGTCTACACCGTCGAAGGCTGCAACAGCTGGCGCCCCATCTGGAGGAACAATGGCTGGAAGAAAAGCAATCCGAACGGCAGGGCCAGAAACAGAGCGATATCGGATGCCAAACTCTGGAAAGCGCTCGACATCGAGCTATCCGGGAATCCACTAATAACAATTGCCTGGTGCAAGGGTCATTCCGGCATTGAAGGCAACGAACGCGCGGATGAACTGTCGGATCAGGGACGCCGTTCGATACGGCGTGCCTGATGTCAGCGGTCGTCATTTCGCAGACGGCCGCAGCGCAAGTTACGCCGGCTGCGATGCCTCGACGACAGCAAGCGCTGCCATATTGACCACACCGCGAGAGGTGACCGACGGCGCCAGGATATGGGCCGGCATCGCCGTACCGAGCAGGATCGGGCCAACATGCAGGCCGTCGGTCATCGATTTCACGACGCCGAGGGTGATATTGGCCGCATCGAGGTTCGGGAAGACCAGCAGGTTGGCTTCGCCATGCAGCGTAGTATGCGGCATGACGCGGCGGCGCAGCTCCTCGGAGATCGCGCTTTCGCCATGCATTTCGCCGTCGACTTCGAGATCCGGTGCCGCCTCGCGAACCAGCTGCAGGGCGTTGCGCATCTTGCTTGCGCTTTCAGACTCGCGCGAGCCGAAGTTCGAATGCGAGACGAGGGCAGCACGCGGCGTGATGCCGAAGCGCTTGATTTCCTCGGCAGCCAGAACCGCCGCCTCGGCGATTTCCTCAGCCGTCGGGTTGAAGGTCACATAGGTGTCTGTGAAGAAGGTCGCGCCGCGCTGCGAGATCAACAGGCTGAGCGCGGAGAAATCGCGCACGTTCGGGCGCTTGCCGATGATCTGGCGCACGTCGCGCAGATGCTTCTCATAACGGCCTTCAAGGCCGCAGATCAGCGCATCGGCTTCGCCACGCTTCAGCGCCAAGGCACCGATGACGGTCGTGTTGGTGCGCACGATGGTACGGGCCGCTTCCGGGATGACGCCGCGGCGCCCGACGAGCTGCAGATAGAGATCGACATATTCGCGGAAGCGCGGATCGTCCTCGGGGTTGATGACATCGAAATCCTGCAGCGGGCGAATGCGCAGGCCGTAACGCTTCAGGCGCGTTTCGATGACTTGAGGACGGCCGATGATGATCGGTTCGGCGATGCCTTCTTCAAGCAGCACCTGGGCGGCGCGCAGCACGCGTTCGTCTTCGCCTTCCGAGAAGATGACGCGCTTGCGCTCCGCCACCTTGGCAGCCGTGAAGATCGGCTTCATGACGAAGCCGGAGCGGAAGACGAAGCGGTTGAGCTGGTCGAGATAGGCGTCGAAATCCGTGATCGGGCGGCGCGCTACGCCGCTTTCGGCCGCAGCCTTCGCAACGGCAGGCGCAATGCGCAGGATCAGGCGCGGATCGAAGGGCGAGGGGATGAGGTAGTCGGGGCCGAAGACCGGGGTTTCGCCGGAATAGGCGCGGGCGGCAACGTCCGATGGCTCCTCGCGGGCAAGGGCCGCGATGGCGCGCACTGCCGCCATCTTCATTTCCTCGTTGATCGTCTCGGCGCCGCAGTCGAGCGCACCCCTGAAAATATAGGGGAAGCAGAGAACGTTATTGACCTGGTTCGGGAAGTCGGAACGGCCGGTGCAGATCATCGCATCGGGGCGGGCGGCGCGGGCAAGATCCGGCATGATCTCTGGCGTCGGATTGGCAAGCGCCATGATGAGCGGCTTTTCGGCCATCTGCGCCAGGAGTTCCGGCTTCAGCACGCCGGCGGCTGACAGGCCGAGGAAGACGTCAGCGCCGCCGATATTTTCGGCAAGCGTGCGCGTGTCGCTCTTCTGAGCGTAGATCGCCTTCCACTCGTCCATCAGCTCGACGCGGCCTTCATAGACGAGGCCTTCGAGGTCGTGGACCCAGATGTTTTCGCGTCTGGCGCCGAGCGTCACCAGCAGGTTGAGACAGGCAAGGGCGGCGGCACCTGCGCCGGAGGCGACGATCTTCACCTCATCGATCTTCTTGCCGGCGAGTTCGAGGCCGTTGAGGATGGCGGCGGCAACAATGATCGCGGTGCCATGCTGGTCGTCGTGGAAGACCGGGATCTTCATCTTCTCGCGCAGCTGCTTCTCGATGCGGAAGCATTCCGGCGCCTTGATATCCTCGAGGTTGATGCCGCCAAAGGTCGGTTCCAGCGAGGCGACGGTGGAAACCATCTGGTCGACATCTGCCGCATCCACTTCGATATCGAAGACGTCGATGCCGGCGAATTTCTTGAAGAGGACGGCCTTGCCTTCCATGACCGGCTTGGAGGCAAGCGGGCCGATATTGCCGAGGCCGAGCACGGCGGTACCGTTGGAGATGACGGCGACGAGGTTGGCGCGGGACGTATAATCGGCCGCCTGCTCCGGGTTGTCACGGATGGCGAGGCAGGGAGCGGCGACACCAGGAGAATAGGCAAGCGCCAGGTCGCGCTGGTTGCCGAGCGGCTTGGTCGCCTGGATTTCCAGCTTGCCGGGGCGCGGATAGCGGTGGAAGAAAAGCGCCTGCTCGTCGAGGCTGCCGCCCGTCAAATTCTTTTCCGATTTGGATTTTTCCTGGTGATCCATCGCCGCCTCCAGCGTTGTTCGAAGTCTTTTGAAGCTTCCTCCATACATCAATCGACCCGTGGGAACAGTACGGAAATAAGCGCAGCGGAACTTTTTGATCTGATGGTAACGGGGAGCTGACATCGGAGTTTTCCCGGTCAGCTGCGGCAGTCCGACCGGGAAGGGCTCTTATCGGTGGATTGAGCGGCTTTGCAGGGCTTTCCTGCGGTTTGTCATCTTCCTGATACACGAGTCTGATTTTGGAAGACCAGACGAAGAACGATGGGACACGAGCGGAAAGGCTTGTGACAGACATGATGGAACCCCGGCGCTTCCGCACCCTCTTCATTTCCGATGTGCATCTCGGCTCGAAGGCCGCCAAGGCGGATTTCCTGCTGGATTTCCTGAAATACCATGAGGCAGACACGATCTACCTCGTTGGCGATATCATCGACGGCTGGCGCCTGAAGCGCAGCTGGTACTGGCCGCAGGTCTGCAACGACGTCGTCCAGAAGCTCTTGCGCAAGGCACGCAAGGGTACGCGCGTCGTCTATATTCCCGGCAATCACGACGAATTCCTGCGCGCCTTTCCGGGCACGCATTTCGGCGGCATCGAAGTCGTCGACCGCATCATCCACGACGGCGCCGACGGCAAGAAGTATCTGATCCTGCACGGCGATGAATTCGACGTCGTCGTCCGCAATGCCCGGCTGCTCGCCTATCTCGGCGATTGGGCCTATGACATGGCGATCCGCATCAATATCGTGCTGGCTGCCGTGCGCCGCCGCCTCGGCATGCCTTATTGGTCCTTCTCGGCATGGGCCAAGCTGCAGGTGAAACACGCCGTCAACTTCATCGGCGAATTCCAGCGTGTGGTTGCCGAGGAAGCCCGCAAGAGCGGCGCCGATGGCGTCATCTGCGGCCATATCCATCACGCCGTGATCGAGGATATGGACGGCGTCCGTTACATCAACACCGGCGACTGGGTCGAAAGCTGCACGGCTATCGTCGAGCATGAGGACGGCCGGTTCGAACTCATCACCTGGCGTGCGCTGACCAGCAACGTGCCGGCCCTGACCTCTGTCGAATTGCTTGAAGAGGGCGATCTCGCCCCGCAGGCTGCCTGAATAATGTGTGCGTACCGCACCGGCCTGGCCGGTGCATCATGAATTTAGCCGTTGCCGTCAGGCGACAGGCCCAATTTATTTTTTAAATCGTTTCGAGTTATGTCCGAAACGTTACAGGCGGGCTATTTCTCGCCATAGTCGTGTCGGATTGGATGTGTTAGGCAACGGTCAGTTTCCTTCAGGTCCATCATGATTCCCGCACAAAATCCCTCGACGGGTGAGGGAGCGCCGCCGCGCTTCCGGCAGCTTAGCGCGCTGTGCTACAGCGCGCCGCTGCTGGTCAACGGCATCGTTCTGCCCTTCTTCCCCGTCTGGCTTGCAAACCACCAGTTCAATGACCACCAGATCGGCACGATTCTGGCCGTACCCATGGTGGTGCGCGTTCTCGTGGCCCCGATCGTAGCGGTCTTTGCCGACCGCATGCAGGAGAGGGCGCATGTGCTCCTTTGGTCGGGCATCCTCTCGCTGCTGACCGCCATAGCACTTTACTGGACCACGAATTTCTGGCCGGTGCTGATCGTCTTTGCGCTGCAGGGCGCGACCTTCGCTCCTTATGTGCCGGTCGTCGAATCGATTGTCATTTCGGGGGTGCGCCGCTGGGGGCTCGATTATGGCTCCATGCGCGTCTGGGGCTCGGTTGCCTTCATTGTTTCCACTTTGATCGGCGGCGAACTGGTCGGCAAATGGGGCGGCGCCATGGTGCTGCCGGTGATGATCTTCGGCTTCACGCTGACAATCGTCATGGCGGTTTTCTGTCCGCGCATCGGGCCGACACGGCGGCGCAGCCAGCCGATCAATCTCCCGGCGACGACGGGCAGCGGCCTGCGCGAGTCGCATCTGCTGCTTCTGCTGCTCGGCGTTTCCATACAGCAGGCAAGCCATGCGCTGCTCAACGCCTTCTCCTCGATCTATTGGCACCAGCTCGGTTTTTCGGGCACCGCGGTCGGCCTCCTCTGGAGCGCCGGCGTCGCATCCGAAGTAACGGTGTTCTTCCTGTCGCGGCGGCTCAATCGCCGCTTCAATGCCTGGACGCTGATCCGCTTCGGCTGCGCTGTCAGCATCTGCCGCTGGGTGTTCTTCCCGATGGAAACGAGCTTCATCGGCTTCTTCATGCTGCAATGCCTGCACGGCTTTACCTATGCGTTCGTGCATACCGGCGTGCAGCGGCGCATCGTTGCGACGGTGCAGGAGACGCAGGAAGCCTCGGCCCAGGGCGCCTATTTCTTCTATATCGGCATGGCCTCCGGCCTGATGACGATCGCCTCAGGCTATATTTATTCCGCGCTCGGCCTCGACAGCTTTTATGTCATGGCCTGTGTCGCGGCCTTCGGGCTCGCCCTTGTCATCATCGCCTATTATCTTCAGCCCCAGAGGCTGGCGTCAGGCGGGAATACGAGGGAGCCGGCATAGTTCAGACCGGGCTCGCGGTCGCGGGCCAACAGCAGCGGGCCGTCGAGATCGACGAAATCTGCGTCCTGCGCCAGAAGCACGGCAGGCGCCATCGCAAGCGAGGTGCCGACCATGCAGCCGATCATGATGGAGAAGCCGAGCCGCTGGGCTTCCTCCTTCATTTCCAGCGCTTCGGTCAGGCCGCCGGTCTTGTCGAGCTTGATGTTGATCGCGTCATAGCGGTCGGCAAGGCTTGCGAGGTCGCCGGTGTGATGGACGCTTTCATCGGCGCAGACGAGCACATGACGAGCGATCTCGGCCAGCATGTCGTCACGGCCGGCCGGCAGCGGCTGCTCCACCAGCGCGATATTGGCTTCGGCAGCGATACGAAGATGATGTTCAAGCCTGTCTTCCGGCCAGCCCTCATTGGCATCGAGGATGATGGCGGAATCGGGCGCGGCGGCGCGCACTGCCAAAATGCGGCTTTCGTCATCGCCAGTGCCGACCTTGACCTTCAGAAGCGGGCGCTGGGCATGTTCACGCGCCTGGGCTGCCATGACATCGGGTTCTCCGAGCGAGATCGTATAGGCTGTCGTCAGGGACTTCAGCTTGCGCAGATCGAGCCGGTCGGCAACGCTCCGGCCTGATAGTTTGGCTTCTAGATCCCATAGCGCGCAATCGACGGCATTGCGGGCCGCTCCCGGCGGCATGGCATGCAACAGTGCGGCCCGGGAGATGCCATCCTCGATCAGCGGGCGGGCCGCTTCGATCTGCGCCATCACGCTTTCCGTCGTCTCGCCATAGCGGCGGTAGGGCACACATTCGCCCCATCCTTTGGCACCTGATTTTGTCAGCGTGCAGGTGATCACCTCTGCGGAGGTCTTTGCCCCGCGCGAGATGGTGAAAGTTCCCGCAATCGGGAATGAATTCATCTGGATATCAAGATTGCGCGGCATATTTGCTCTCCTGCGAGCATGGAAATTGCGCGTTGCTTCTGTATATTAACGCGCCGGGCGGCGAATATCACGTTCGCGAGTCGGGACTGTCGCTGCAAGCATTGAAAGACACAAGTATTTTGAAGTCCGAGAAACGCAACGCCGCCTCGCTGCATGTGGACGACCGAGCCGAGGGCTCGGGCCAGCATGTGCATCTCGAAGGCAATTGGCGCAGCGCCAACCTCCATCTCGTCCTGCAGGATTTCGACAAGCTCGCACGCAGCAATAGCGGCGACCTGACGCTCGATCTTTCCAATGTCACCGATATCGACACGGCCGGCATCTGGTTGCTTTGCCGGCTAAAGAAGCAGCAGGAAGAAGCCGGGCGGACGGTCCGTTTCGAAGGCACGAACCAGCATATCGACGAGCTGATCGCCACCTTCTCCAAGGAGCCTGATAAGCAGGAGCCCGAGCAGAAGGAAAAGGGTTCGCTCATGGAGCGCGTCTTTGCGCCGATCGGCCGCATGACCTTTGATGTCTGGGACAATCTGGCCGCCGCCATGTACATCCTCGGATCTGCGGTGCGCGGCGCGCAGATGAAGTTCGGCCGGGGCAGCGGCGTATCGCCCGCTTCGATCGTCAACCAGATCGACCATATGGGTGTGCGGGCCGTTCCGATCATCCTGCTGATGTCCTTCCTGATCGGCGCAATCATTGCGCAGCAGGGCGCCTTCCAGCTTCGCTATTTCGGCGCGGAAATCTTCGTCGTCGACCTTGTCGGCATCCTGCAGCTTCGTGAAATCGGCGTGCTTCTGACCGCGATCATGATCGCCGGCCGCTCGGGGAGTGCCATCACCGCCGAAATCGGCTCCATGAAGATGCGCGAGGAAGTCGACGCGCTGAAGGTGATGGGCCTCAACCCGATCGGCGTGCTGATCTTCCCGCGGCTGGTGGCGCTCACTGTTGCGCTGCCGCTTCTGACAGTGATTGCCAACTTTGCTTCGCTGGCGGGTGCCGCTGCCGTCGCCTATCTTTATTCGGGTATTACATTCGCCACCTTCCTGTCGCGCCTGCATGAGGCCGTAACGCTTTCGACCATATTGGCCGGCATGATCAAGGCGCCGTTCATGGCGCTCGTCATCGGCATCGTCGCGGCGGTCGAAGGCCTGAAGGTCGGCGGCAGCGCCGAATCGCTCGGCCAGCATGTGACCGCCTCCGTCGTGAAGGCGATTTTCGTCGTCATCCTGATGGACGGACTTTTTGCGATGTTCTATGCAGCGATCGATTTCTGACATGGCGGACAACGTGGATCAGCAACCGATCGAAGAGACCAGGAACGGTGATCGCGACATCGTGCTTTCAGCGCGTGACGTCACTGTCGGTTTTGGCTCCAAGGTCGTGCTGGACAAGCTCAACCTCGATATCTACCGCGGGGAGATCCTCGGCTTCGTCGGCGCTTCCGGCACCGGCAAATCGGTGCTGATGCGCACCGTTCTGCGCCTGCTGCCGCGCCGGTCCGGCACCATCAAGATTCTCGGCCAGGATTTCGACGAGCTCAACGAGCAGGAACGCAATGCGCTCGACATGCGTCTCGGCGTGCTCTTCCAGCAGGGCGCGCTCTTCTCCTCGCTGACGGTCAAGGAGAATATCCAGGTGCCGATGCGTGAATATCTGGACCTGCCGAGTTCGCTGATGGATGAGCTCGCGCATCTGAAGATCCGCATGGTGGGTCTCGCAGCCGATGCGGCCGACAAATATCCTTCCGAGCTTTCAGGTGGCATGATCAAGCGCGCGGCACTTGCCCGCGCGCTGGCGCTCGACCCGGAACTCGTCTTCCTCGACGAGCCGACGTCAGGCCTCGATCCCATCGGGGCTGCGGAATTCGACGAGCTGATCGCCAATCTGCGCGATAGCCTGGGGTTAACAGTCTATATGGTCACCCACGACCTCGACAGCCTGTTCTCGGTCTGCGACCGTATTGCCGTGCTTGGAAAGAAGCGGGTAATGGTGGAAGGAACGATCGACGACATGCTGGCCTACGACGATCCGTGGGTTCAGGCCTACTTCAAGGGCAAGCGCGCGCGTTCGATCGTGCCGCAGGACGACGCGCCGGCGGCCCGGGCGCAGCATGACAGCGGGAAGTGACCGGAGACGATGGAAACCAAAGCCAATTACACGATCGTCGGCTTTTTCACCGTTCTGGTGATCGCGGCCGCATTCGGTTTCGTCTACTGGATGGCCGAATATGGCCGCAGCGGGCCGATGGCCGAGCTGATCGTGCGCATCCCGGGCTCAGCCAACGGCCTCAGCGTCGGTTCGCCTGTCCGGTTCAACGGCATTCAGGTCGGCTCGGTGCAGACGCTCTCCATCGATGCCGACGACCCGCAATATTCGCTGGCCTTTACCGAAGTTCGCTCGGATGCGCCGATCTATCCCTCCACCAAGGCAGCGCTTGAAATCCAGGGCCTGACGGGTGCGGCCTATATCGAGCTTTCCGGCGGTCGCAAGGAAGACAAGAACATTCTCCAGCAGGCACTGGAAAGCGGCAAACGCGCCGTCATCGTCGCCGATCAGTCGAGCGTCACCAACCTGCTCGCAACTGCAGACAAGATCCTTGACCGTGCCAACGATGCCGTTGGCGATGTGCAGGGATTCGTGCGCGATGCGCGCGGGCCGCTGACCAAGACCCTGCAGAATGCCGAAACCTTCTCGGATGCGCTGGCCAAGAATTCCGGCAATATCGACAGCTTCCTGCAGAGTGTAGGCGATCTCTCCAATACGGTGCGCAATGTCTCGGGCCGTGTCGATTCGACGCTTGCGGCCGTCGAGGATCTGGTGAAAGCCGTCGACGCGAAGAAGATCAACACGATCCTCAGCAATGCCGAGAAGGTGAGCCGCGACATAGCCGACGCCTCCGGCGGCCTGAAGGGGCTCGTCGACAAGGTCGACCAGACGGTGACGACCTACAACGAATTCGGCAAGAAGGCACAGATCACACTCGATCGTGTCGATACACTGGTCGCCGCCATCGACACCAACAAGATAAAGGGTTCGGTCGACGATATCGCCCAGGCGACGAAGGATGCACGCGCTGCCGTCGCCTCGATCCGCGATGTCACCAACACCGTGGCGGACCGGAAGAAGGATATAGACCAGACGATCCAGGACGTCCAGCAGATGGCAAACAAGCTGAACTCGGCTTCGACCCGTGTCGACGGCATCCTCATCAAGGTCGATGCGCTGCTCGGCTCCGACAATACCAATTCGCTCTTTACCGAGGCGCGCGCGACGCTCGAATCCTTCAAGAAGGTTGCCGACAGCGTCAATGCGCGCATCGGGCCGATCGCCGACAACCTGCAGCGCTTCTCGGGCAGCGGGCTCAGCGACGTCCAGACGCTCGTCAACGAGCTGCGCGGCACGGCGAACAATCTCAACAATGCCATCAGCAATTTCGACCAGAACCCGCAGCGGATCATCTTCGGCGGACCGACGGTCAAGCAATATGACGGGCGCACACGGCGCTAGAGCAATTTCGGTCGGGAATTGCGGGAAAGAAAACAGAGGTCAGGGGTAGCGTAATATGGGTCTATCGCATGTGATGTCGCGCCGTTCCTGGATCCGTGGAACGGCGATTATTTTGCCCCTGACGGCAGCCCTTCTCGCAGGCTGCGGAACGACGGCAAAGAACGACACCTATGATCTCTCGGCGGCCTCAGTCGATGGCAGCGGTCCGTCGGCCAAGAACAAGCAGATCCTGATTGCTGATCCGACGGCGCTCAAGGCGCTGAACAGCGACCAGATCGTCATCCGCGTTTCGCCCTCGGAAATCCAGTATCTGTCACGCTCGCAGTGGAGCGATACGCTGCCGCGCATGGTGCAGGCAAAGCTCGTCGAAGCCTTCGAGAATTCCGGCAAGCTCGGCGGCGTCGGCAAGCCGGGGCAGGGACTGGCGATCGACTATCAGGTCGTCAGCGATATCAGATCTTTCGAAATCGATGCTGCCTCCGGCAACAAGGCCGTGGTGGAGATTTCGGTGAAGATCCTCAACGACCGCAACGGTACAGTGCGCGCCCAGCAGGTCTTCCGCGCAACGGCGGCTGCCGGCGGCGACAATGCGGGCTTCGTGAAGGGGCTCGATCGAGCGTTTACGGCAGTGACCGACCAGATCGTCGGCTGGACGCTGAAGTCGATCTAATTCCTGAACACGGAAAGCTCAGTTCGATCTCAGCACCTTCGCCAGAGGGCCATCCTTGATCGCAAGGCGTGACCATCCCGGCTTCTTGCCTTTTTGCATTATGGCATGAAGCCGACCGCGGATAAAAATATACGCCTTGTCCGAATGCCAGCGGGATTGTTCCCATTTGACCAATACTTCCGATCGATCCTGTATCGGTAAGAATTGCTCCGTGCTGGCGAAATTTGCCGGGTTCTGAAACGGCAATTTCGAACGGTCACCCCAGTCAATCGTCTCAGGCGCCGGACCGCAATTGTAAAGCCATATGTCGGCCGTGATGTTGCGCGCCGCATCCAGCAAACAGGCATAGGCCTTCTCGCCGTCATCCTCGATGATAACAGAGTTTCCCGTATTCGGGTCGATCAGTTGTTCAAAGAAACCGTCCTCGATTTCTTGCACTAGGCGGATCCTCTGAATGAAATGCGTTATTTCGTCGGCTGCGCATCCGTCATCGTCGGCGTGCCGCCCGTTGCCGAGGCTGTCGCGGTGGTCGCCGAGGGCAGGTAGCTGTCGAGCAGGCCGGCCATCTTGTCGTCGCGCAGGCTGGCGGTCTTTTCGCCCATGACGACGCCGACGACGCGGCGGCCATCCTTGGCGGCCGAGGTCACAACGTTGTAGCCGGACGCATCCGTGAAGCCGGTCTTGATGCCGTCGACGCCGTTGTAGCGGTACATGAGGTTGTTGTGGCCGCGCAGCTTCATGCCGCGGAACTGGAAGCCGCGCAGGGAGAAGAGCTTGAACTCGTCGGGGAAGTCGCGCATCAGCGAAACGCCAAGTGTGGCCATATCGCGCGCGGTGGTCACCTGTTCCGGGTCCGGCAGGCCCGACGGGTTCTTGAAGACAGTGTCCTTCATGCCGAGCTGACGGGCCTTTTCCGTCATCAGTGTGCCGAAGGCCTGTTCGGAGCCGCCCAGCTGTTCGGCGAGCGCCACAGCGGAATCATTGGCCGAGAGAACGACGATGCTTTCGACAGCCTCCTTGACCGTGACCTTGCGGCCGGCGCCGACGGCAAGCTTGAACGGCTCCTTGCTCTCGGCATTTTCCGACATGGTGATCTTCTGGTCCCAGGTCAGGCGTTTGTCATGCAGCGCCTGGAAGGTGAGATAGAGCGTCATCATCTTCGTCAGCGATGCCGGATAATTCAGATCGTCCTGATTAGACGCTTCGAGAACCTGGCCGGTCTGCACATCCACCAGAAAACTTGCCTGGCCGGCTTCGGCCTGAATGAACGCACCGAGAAGAAATGCTGAGGATAAGGCGGCGGCTACCAGCCGGGAGGTCGTCTTGGTCATCAATGTCTACGGTCTCTGTCGTGGCAAGCAAATGGCTTGGCTATGGTCTGGCTGGGCCTTATGCCCGTTGGTGCATGCGGATCAGGGATGTTTGTGACGGAATGAAGGAGCCGGGGCAATAAAAAAGGGTCATCCACAGATGACCCTTTTTGTCTCACCATGTCAGGTTTTGCCCGGCAACTCAGCTCAACCGGCCTGCGGCGTGGGCAAGCATCGTATAGACCTTGCCGGTATCCGAAGTCAGGTAGGACTGCGTGACCGTGCGGTTCGGATCGGTGCGGGCGACATCGGCAAGCAGCTTTTCAAAGTCACCGATGTAGCGATCGACGGCGGTGCGGAATTCCGGCTCGCGGTCGTACTTGCGCTTGATCTCGTCGAAGGTCTGCTGGCCCTTCAGCGTGTAAAGACGACGGGTGAAGACGTCGCGCTCGCCGCGCTGGTAGCGGCGCCACAGATCGACCGAGGCATCGTGATCAATGGCGCGGGCGATATCGACCGAAAGCGAGTTCAGCGATTCAACGACATGGCGCGGGTTGCGCGCATCATTGGCACGCTGAGCGGGAGCAGGGGCCGGAGCAGCAGCTTCCGCTGCCGGGCGGGCCGGCGCACGCGGCGCTTCTTCGGCCTCGTCACGCGAGGCTCCGCGCAGGAGATCGCTGATCCAGCCGCCACTGGTGGGTTCCGTCCGCGGCGCTTCCTGGCGAACCTGCGGAGCAGGTGCCGGCTGCGGAGCCTGGGCAACCGGGCGCTGCGGGGCGGGTGCAGAAGCCGGGGTGGGCGCAATGGCGCCGCGCAGGCCCATGGATTCGATCGACTGACGAGCTGTCGGTGCCGGCTGCGGGGCCGGAGCCGTTGGGATCACCGGCTGGGTGACGCGAGGCGCAGGTTCTGCCTGGGCAAGCGTGCGGGCGACCGGCTCGGAGATTTCCAGACGCTGGCTGGAGCGGCCAACGATCTGCGAAATATCCTGCAGGGCCTTGATCTGCTCGGCAACGGCGCGGCGCATGGCGGACGCGCTTTCCTTGGCTTCTTCTGGCAAGTCGAACGCGCCGCGCTTCAGTTCAGCGCGGGTAGTGTCGAGTTCATTGCGGATATCGGCTGCGGAGCGGCGGATTTCTTCCGTTGCACCCGAGAAGCGGCCGACCGCTTCATCGATCGCATCGCGAAGCGATTCACGCAGGTTCTGCGCCGCATGATCGGAGGCGCGCCCGGCTTCGCCGAGCATGCGCTCGACTTCCGACAGCGAAGCCGTCAGCCCGCCACGCAGGCGGTTGGTGAGGTCGCCCGAACGGCGCTCGACATTGGCAAAGCTGGTGTCGATCGTGGCATTGGCTTCCTCGCCGGCGCGATTGATGGCTTCGCGCATGTTGGACGCTGCCTCTTCGGCGCGCTTCTCGGTGTCCGAAAGCACGCGGCCGATATCGGCAAACGAGGCCTGCACGCTCTGACGCAGCGTACCGGTAACCTGATTGGAACGCTGCTCGGCGCGCTCGAATACCGTTTCGATCATGCCGCCGAGGCCGCGCATGGTCTTTTCGATCTCGCCAGAACGCTGCACGAGGCCAGCGGCCAGCGTCTGCAGGGCGGTCTCGCGTTCTTCGAGCGTCGAGACGAGACCGGACTGGGCGGCAGCAAGAAGATGCGAGGCCTGTCCCAGAACCTTCGAATGGTCGTCGAAGCGGCCGATGATGCTACCCACCTGGGCGAGCGTCTGGCCTGAAATATCCGACAGGCGGTCGACCTTGCCTTCGAGAAGGCGGGTCGAAGCGGAGACCATTTCGGCAGCCTTGGCGGCAGAGTCCGTGAAGCGCGTGGTCGTATCGCCGAGGCGGCTGTCGACGCCGCTCAGCTGATCGGCGGCCCGCGTCATCATGACAGACATGGCGGCGCTGCTTTCCGACAGGCGCTGAACGAGACCGTTGACGTTGTTCGTCAGGCTGTTCTCGATGGCGGCGACGGCATTGGCGACATTTTCCGCGCGGGTGGCAACGGCTTCGGTGAGTGCTTCATTTTCCGCACGCAGGCGCTCGGCGCTCAGGCTTGCGGCCGCGGTGATGCGGGCTGCAGCTTCCTGGCCGGCATCGGTGTAGCGGTCGATGATCGGACGCGCCGTCTCATCCAGGATACGCGAAAGCTCGGTGGAGCGGCCGGCAAGCATGGAGTTCAAGTCGCGGCTGCGCTCGTCAAGCGTTGAGCGGATCGAGTTGCCGCGTGCTTCCAGCGCCTTGTCGATATCGGTGAGCGTGGTGTCGATTTCGCGGGCACGCTGCTCCAGGCTGGAGCGAATGATGCTGCTGCGGGCCTCCAGCGCACGGTCGACCTCGGCCATGCTGGATGTGATCTGGCTGCCGGCATCCGTCAGCGTTGAGCGGATCGAGTTGCCATGCGCGGCCAGTGTCTGGCCGGCATCGGCGAGCGCATGGTTGATGGCGCTGACCTGGCTGCTGACGATGTTTTCGGCCTCCGCCACCTTGCTGACGATGACGTTGCCGGCCTCGGAGAACGTCTGAGCAACGGCGGCAGCCTGGCCGGCGAGGCGGCTCTGTGCCTCGGCGACGCGGTTGACAATCTGCGAGGAACGCTCGTCCATGGCTTCGGCGAACTGCTGGCCGGTGCGGCTGAGCAGCTCGGAGGACTTGGTGGCTTCGCCATCCATGCCTTCGGCAGCTTCTGCGACAGCGTTGCGCAGGCTTGCGGCAAGACCAGCTGCCTTGCCTTCGATCGTGCGGTTGACCGCATCGAGACCGACGGTCAGAGCGCGGTCCATGGTGGAGAGACGCTCTTCGATGCGCGCGGTGCCGCGATCCATCATGTCGCCCAAAGCGGAGGTCCGGCCTTCGATCGACTGGGCCATGTTTGCACTGCTGCTGTCGAGCGTTTCGGCAAGGTGAGCCCGGCGGCTGTCCAGAGCCTGGGTGAGGTTGGCGCTGTGGCTGTCGAGAGCATGCGTAAGGTTGGCGCTGCTGTTGTCGAGGGCCTGGGTGAGGTTGGCGCTGCCGGCTTGCAGTGCATCCGTCAGGCTGGCGGCGCGGCCGTCGAAAGCATCCTTCAGGCTGGCGCCGCGGCTGTCGAGCGCCTGGGTCAGGTTTGCGGCGCTGGTGCCGAGCGTTGCGGCGATGCGCTGGGCTGCGTCGTCGCCGATCGAGCCCAGACGCGAGACGCCGTCATCCAGGAGGCCGGAGATCTGGTTGCCCGCAGCATCGACCTTGTCGGCGAGCCCGCCGACGCCATCGGCAATGCGGGTCTCGATGGCAGCAAGGCTGGCCTCGACACGGGCGCCGGTTTCGGTGAAGCGGCCCGTCAGATTGTCGACGGAATGGTCGAGATGGCCGGAGAAATCGGCGGCCGAACGCGAGATCGTGTTGGCAGCTTCCTGGAAGCGGCCGGCGATCTGGCCGGCGCCTTCGCGCATGCGATCCTCGAGCGCCTGGGCGCTGCCGTCGATGGCCTGGCGGATAGCAGCTTCGCGATCTTCCAGCGACATTTCGAGCATGCTGATGCTCGTCGCAACCGAGGTACCGATCGAGGTCGCCTGTTCGGAGAGCGTGTCGTTGATGAGGTTATGGGCCTCGCTCAGCGTCAGCGTGATGGCATTCGTGCGGTCGTCGAGCGTGGCGCGAATACGATCATGCGCGGCGGCAAGACCGCCTTCGACATTGCTTGCGGCATCGTTGGCAAGGGCGGCCATACGCTGCTGGGCGTCGGTCAGGCCATCCTCGATGCGGCCCGTCATGCTGCCGATAATACCTTCCATGCGGACACTGCCGGCATCGAGGGCTTCGGACAGGGTCGACGTATGCTCGGCGAGCGCCGTTTCAAGACGTGCCTGGTTATCCGTATAGGCGGCGCGGATCGCTTCCGTGCGGTCGGCAAAGGCGCCGGCAACACGCTCTTCGGCATTGGCAACGGTATCCATGATGGAGTTGCTGCGGTTTTCGAGCGCAGACTCGAAGCGGCTCTGACCGTCGTCGAGCGAAATGGCGAGCGCCATGGTCTTCTCGTCGAGCGTATCGGACAAGCGGTCGGCGCTGTTCGTGACGGCATTAACGATGGATTCGGCGCGATTGGCGAGCGCCTCCTCGATGCGGAGCTGGCTTTCACCGAGCGTTGCGGCGATCCGTTCGTGCGTGCCGGCGGCTGCATTGGCGAAAGCGTCGGCGCCCGTCGTCAGCGTATCTTCCAGGCGGCTGTGGCTTTCGTTCAGCGAGATTGCAAGCGCCATGGCCTTTTCGTCGAGCGTTTCGGCGAGGCGGTCATGGGTGCCAGAGACTGCATTGATCAGCGCTTCCGAACGCGTCGACAGCGTATCCTCGATGCGCGACTGCGTTTCGTTCAGCGCAATGCCGAGCGCCATGGCCCGCTCGTCGAGGGTCTCGGCGAGGCGGTCATGCGTGCCGGAGACGGCATTGATCAGCGCTTCCGAACGCGTCGACAGCGTGTCTTCGATGCGCGACTGCGTTTCGTTCAGCGCAATGCCGAGCGCCATGGCCCGCTCGTCGAGGGTCTCGGCGAGGCGGTCATGTGTGCCGGAGACGGCATTGATCAGCGCTTCCGAACGCGTCGACAACGTGTCTTCGATGCGCGACTGCGTTTCGTTCAGCGAAATGCCGAGCGCCATAGCCCGCTCGTCGAGGGTTTCGGCGAGGCGGTCATGCGTGCTGGAAACGGAGCTGAGCAATGCCTCCGAACGGGTCGCCAGCGTATCATCGATACGGGCCTGACCTTCGTTCAGCGAGATGGCAAGCGCCATCGCCTTTTCGTCGAGCGTTTCGGAAAGGCGCTCATGGGTGCCGGAGACAGCCTCGATAATGGCTTCCGAGCGGGTCGCCAGCGTATCCTCGATACGGGCCTGGCCTTCGTTCAGCGAAATGGCAAGCGCCATCGCCTTTTCATCGAGCGTTTCGGCAAGGCGCTCATGGGTGCCGGAAACGGCGTTGATGAGCGATTCAGAATGGGTCGAGAGCGTGTCTTCGATGCGCGACTGCGTCTCGTTCAGCGAGATCGCCAGCGCCATCGCCTTCTCGTCAAGGGTTTCGGCGAGGCGGTCATGGGTGCCCGAGACAGTATTTATAATGGCCTCGGAACGGCTCGAAAGCGCCTCGTCGAAGCGGCTGTGGTGGTCTGCAAGGGCGCCGATCAGCGCTCCGCCGCGTTCGGCCATCACGCTGTCGAGGTTGGTATGCGCGGTCTTCAGCGCGCCGGTGATTTCGGCGGCGCGGGCGGCGAGAACGCCGCTCAGCTCTTCGGCGCGGCCGCTGAATGCGCCGGTCACCTTTTCGGTGCCGCTGTTGACGGCAGTCGTGATGTCTGTCGTGGTCGTCTGCAGCGTGTCGCGGAATTCGGCTGCCCGGGCGGCGAGATTGTTCTGCAAGTCGGACGTGCCGGCTGCCAGCGCCAGCGAAATCTCTGACGTGGCGTTGCTCAGTGCCGAGCCGAGTTCCCCGGTGCGGTTCGTCAGCGCCGAGGTGATCTCGTCTGCACGGCTGGAAAGGGTGCTGTCCAGCACTTCCTGACCGGTTGCCAAGGCCGTCGCCAGCGCCAGCGACTGTTCGGTCATGGACGTGCCAAGGCGCTCGATATTGCTATTGAGGATGCCTTCGATGGAATCCGCGTTGCCGGACAGCGTCTCGTTGATGCGGGTGAGGCTTTCGATGAGCTTGGTATCGAGCGAGCCGGAACGCTTGTCGAAGGCATCGGTGAATTCGGCGACGCGTTCGTCGAAGGCTGTCGAAAGCTGGGCGACGGTCGTCTGCAGGCGCTCTTCGAAGAAGCCGGAGCGCACGTCGAGATCCATGACCGCATCGTCGGCGCTCGATTGCAGGCTTTGGCGGAAGCTCGCACCCTTTTCATCGAGCGCGGTGTTCAACCTGGAGAGCACGTCGTCGAGCGTGCCGGTGATCGTGCGTTCACCCGATGTCAGGCTCTGATTGATCTCGCGGGTGCGGGACACCAGAATTTCGTTGAGCTGCTGGGTGCGCTCCTGCAGGGCGGCATTCAGGCGCTCAGTGCTTGCATCCATCGTCGAGGCGCGGGTCTCGAACTGGGTGAGCAGGCGCTCGCCATGTTCGTTGATCGTGCTGGTCAGCGCGTCCAGGCGATTGTCGAATTCATTGCCGATCGCAAGACCGGAGGCCGTCAATGTATGGAGCAGCGTATCGGTCTTGGCGGCAAGCAGCGTGCCAAGCGACTGGATGGCGCTGTCCGACTTCTCCATGATCGCAGCAGCGCGCGTATCGATCAGCGAGGCGAAAGCTTCGCCCGAGGTGGCAAGACGGATGGCAATCTCTTCCGTCGCCAGCGACAGTTCTTCCTTCAGCTGGTCGTGGACGCCGGCGATGGAGGAGCGGATGCGGTCGGCGTGATTGACGATCGCCTCACGCTCGGAGCCAAGTTCGTGGACGAGACCGCGCACGCGCAGTTCGTTATCCGCATAGGAGCGCTCCAGCGCATTCACTTCGGAATGCACGAGCGTTTCGAGTTCGGAGGCACGCGCGATGGTGCGCTCGATGCCTTCGTTCATGGCGGAGACTTCACGGCGCACGGCCTGGCCGACCGTCATGATGCGTTCGGAAGCAATGGTTTCCGGCTCGGAGAGGCGCAGCGCCACTTCCGCCATCGAGCGGGCGGCGTTGCGCATGTCCTGGGCGCGCGATATCATGATGGCAAAGGCATAGAACATCATGACCGGCACGATGATGCCGACAAGGCCGGCAATCACGCCCGGCAGGGCGGCAAGATCGGTCAGCGAGCGGATCTGCGAGATCTGCGGCGCATAGAGCATGAACATCAGCCCGAGGCCGATGACGACCCACAGGATGGAGACGAGAGCGGCCGTGCGCAGGGCAGAGCGGCTGGAGCCGTTTTCCAGCGACTTCAGAAGCGAGGCCGGTGAATTGCGGCTGGCATCGTTGGCCGGAGAGAAGGCGGGTGCCCGCGGAGCCTGCTGGTCGCCGGTTCGGGCGGCGCGGCCGCGGCGGCGCTGTGCTTCTTCCTGGGCCTGATTGCGGGCATTGGATGGGTCAGTCACATTAGCCTCCGGGGCGTGGGGCGCGTTACCGCGGCGAGACGGCACGTTTTCCTGGCCGAAATCAATCTGAAGCGCCTCGTCCAATGCCTTGAACGCTTTGTCCTCGATCGATTCATTGTATTTGTTATTCGCCATTCCGATACGCCTCACAATTCCCGGCAAGTCCGGCAGCGCATCCGGGCCATCGCCTTCGCCCGGAAAGAACCTTCGCCGTTCCAGCCTTCCATCCCAAGACGGACGGATAAGCATGTCATTTCAGAGTAGATAGCCGATTTTGCAAACGAAAGGTATCAAAACACTACCATTATCCACTCTGACGGCAAAGGCGCGCGGCAGGAGCCCGCCTCAACAGTATCGTAGTGACACATCTGGGTGCCTTACACAATTAATGAACCCTTGCGTTTCCATCGCTCTTAACCTGTTGTTAACACCTTTAAAATTTCGAAGCGGGCCAAAAGCCGATATTTTAGCGATATTTAAGGGACATTAACCATATGGTTAGATTTCCACGCCGAATGTGCCGGAATTTAACGGGATCGCCATTCTCCGACCGCACAACAGTAGCAAGCGCGGGCAATACAAGACGGGAGAATTGGCAAATGGCAGCAGTGAGCATCGCTTTCGAAGCACCCGACAATTCCGCGGGGCCTTCGCCTTCCAAGATCCGGCCGATCGATCTTGTCCATCTCGCGCGCCAGACGATGGGCGACAAGACGGTGGAAATCGAAGTTCTCCAGATGTTTGCGCGCCAGGCGCGCGCCTGCCTGCAGGACATTGCCAGCGGCGAGTCCGCCAGGGTGGGTGCTGCAGCGCACCGCCTGAAGGGAGCGGCAAGTTCAGTCGGCGCCTTCCGGGTTTCGCAGTCAGCGGAAGCGGTGGAAGAGAACAATGGCGATGTCGCCGCGATGGCAGCACTCGGTGCGGCCGTTGTCGATGCCGAGAATTTCATTCTGAAACTCTGCCGCGGATAAGGCAGGACAGGTCAGCAAGAAGCTAGGCCCGCTGTCCCATTAGGGAACGGCGGGTCTTTTTGCGACTTCCTCGATGACGCATTGAGAATGGCGGAGCCTTGCCTGATCTGCGAGGTTTGCAGGCGAAACCGGCATGTTGACTGACGCGCCGAATTATCGGAAGAAAATCCGCCCATCTCCTATGAAAGACCGGAAATCATCCTGATGCCTAAACTTACCATCGTCGCCTTTGACGGAACGCGCTTCGACCTCGATGTCGATCAAGGCTCCACCGTGATGGAGAATGCGGTCCGCAATTCCGTGCCCGGCATCGAAGCCGAATGCGGCGGCGCCTGCGCCTGTGCGACCTGCCACGTCTATGTCGACGAGCAGTGGACCGAGGTCGTCGGCCCGCCGGAAGCGATGGAAGAGGATATGCTGGACTTCGCCTTTGATGTGCGTCCGACCTCGCGCCTTTCCTGTCAGATCAGGATGAAGGCCGCCTATGACGGGCTCACCGTGCACGTGCCGGAACGGCAGGCATAATTCCCCAAAATAGCGGCTTTTTCCAAAAAGAGAGCCTCGCACGCCGGAGGCGAGCGAGGCGAGGCGGGCGCATTACCTACGGATGAGGGAGGAACACCCGCGGCTTCGGAACGCGCCAGGAGAACACCGTCACGAAAGCCAGCTGCCTTACTGCACTTTCGAATATAGTCATATTACCGCGTTCCGGTTGAGTCCACCAGAATGAAAAATGATTGGTAAAAGCCTGGGAGTTCCACAAGCTTCGCACAAGTTTCATTGCGCAGCTAATGATCTGTGCTCGCCTTGAAGGCAAAAAGGGCTTATCTTTCGCCGCCCTTACCCTTGAGTCGGTTGTTAAGCAGTCTCAGCATCCGATTCTGAAAATTGACCGCCTCGACGCGATCGAATCGAGCTTGCAACTTATCGTGCTCCTCTATCCCGCGAGCCGAAGCATCCGAGACGAGTTCCTGCATGGCTTCGCAGCTGCGCTGCGAAGGAAGCGCCTTGAGTTCGCGTTCCATGACGCGCGCCTGGGTGCGGGCTATCTCGGCATGGCGTTCCTCGTGGCGCCGGATATCGCTCGACAGGGCATCCCAGATCATCGACAGCTCGCGGCTGGCACCCTTGCGGTTGTTCCAGCGCGGCATGATGATCTGTGTGTGGACGGTGACCTTGACGTTGCCGACGCGGCAACGGCCACTTTCCTGGATATAGGTCGCCTCGCCACCGAAACGGATCTTGGTGGCGCCGGGGTGGCGGGCGGAGGAGCCGTTCGCCGTCGGGCCGCGACGGCTCAGCTCATCGTCCAGCTGGTCTGCCGTCTTCCCCTTGATATTGAAATAGGAATAGCTTTTCGTCGCAACGACTTCAGCTGCCGCGGGGCCGCAGAGGAAAAGGGCAATCACTGAAAAGGCGACGGGAAGGCGTATATAACGCAACGCAAGCGGCATTCTGAACTGAACCTGTGTTGAAGTTTGGCGGAGCTTGGGGCATAGCCACCACAAGCGCAATATCGGATAGCGGCCTTTTTTCGATAAAGCATATCGCGCAAAACTGCGCGGCGGTCTTGCGATAACGACATACGTAAAACAAAGGCTTAAAGTGTGGCAAGCGGATCTGGATGATCGCAGACACGCTTTAGCGACGGGATTAGGCTGGTGAAGCAGTTCGACAGCAGTTTCTGGCGTGTGGCCCATGGCCGCGAGATCGAGCTCGGCAAGCGCTCGGTGATCATGGCGATCATCAACGTGACACCGGATTCCTTCTCCGACGGCGGGCGCTACGACACGGTCGACAGGGCTGTCGCATATGCGCTTCAGGCAGTTGCAGACGGCGCTGACATTCTCGATATCGGTGGTGAGTCGACGCGGCCGGACGCGGCCTCCGTCAGCCCGGCGGAGGAACAGGCGCGGGTACTGCCCGTTATCGAAGCGCTCAAAGGACGCACGCAAGCCCTGATTTCCATCGATACCTATCGCGCGGAAACGGCGCGGCGAGCCATCAGTGCCGGCGCCCATATCGTCAACGATGTCTTCGGCCTGCAGAGAGAACCCGAAATCGCCGCGCTGTCGGCTGAAACCGGGGCAGGGCTCTGCATCATGCATACCGGTCGCGACCGGCAGAAACTTGCCGATATCATCGAAGACCAGGTCTTCTTTCTCGAGCGCTCGCTCGAGATCGCTTCTGCAGCCGGCGTGCTGCGCGACCGGATCGTGCTCGATCCAGGCTTTGGGTTTGCCAAGGAGACGCCGGGCGAAAATCTGGAGCTGATGGCGCGTTTCGAAGAGCTGCACCGCTTCGGCCTGCCGCTTCTCGCCGGCACGTCGCGCAAACGGTTCCTCGGCGCCGTCACCGGCCGGGAGCCGGCGGAGCGCGATGCGGCAACGGCAGCGACGAGCGCGCTGTTGCGCATTCAGCGCGCGGCTGTTTTCCGCGTACACAATGTCGCAATCAACAGGGATGCGCTTGCCGTAGCCGATGCTATGCTGGCTGCCCGGAACGATATTTCCAAAGCGTGTCACGATCCATCAGATCCGCATGCCGCACTTTGAATCTCTGTTTTTCACATGTCGTTACCGCAAAATCGATAGAGAATTTTGCGCGACATGTCTTAGGGGGAGGCCGTCATGAGTACCTATACGATCCTGATGCAGAATTGCGCCTTCTTCGCCCGGCATGGCGTCCACGCCGAAGAGGAATTCCTCGGCCAGCGTTTCTTCGTGGATGCAGAACTGGAAGTGGAAGCCGGCAGCGCGCTGGAAAGCGATTCCATCGACGAGACGGTGCATTATGGTACCGCCTTCACCATCATCGAGGAGATCGTCGTTGGCCAGCGGCGCTACCTGATCGAAGCGCTGGCGTTCGATATAGCCAAGGGCCTCTGCAAGAAATTCCCGCAGATCATCAGGGCCAAGATCACGGTGCGCAAGCCGAATGCGCCGATCCCCGGCGTGCTCGATTTCGTGCAGGTGACTGTTGAGCACCGTGCCCGATAATCCATTCCGCCTCGCAACGCTCGGTCTCGGCGGCAATATCGGCGACCCGGTCAAGTCGATGGCGTCGGCGCTTGCGGTGCTGGACGGCCATCCGGACTGCCGCGTGGCCGCCGTCTCGCGGCTTTATCGCACGCCGCCCTGGGGCAAGACCGATCAATCCTATTTCTTCAATTCCTGCGCGGCGGTAGAAACGCGGCTTGCACCGGAAGCGCTGCTCGATCTCTGCCTGTCGATCGAACGGGAGATGAAGCGCGAACGCATCGAGCGCTGGGGGCCGCGCACGCTCGATATCGACGTGTTGACTTATGAAGGTATCGAGCAGGATGCGCCGCGGCTGGAACTGCCGCACCCGCGCATGACGGAGCGAGGCTTCGTGCTGATGCCGCTTGCGGATATCGCGCCCGAACTCGTGGTCAGGGGCAGGGCGGTTTCCGACTGGTTGGCCGGCGCCGACATCGCGGGTATCGAGATCGCAGACGAGAGCCGCGAGTGGTGGCACAAGACTTAAGGGGTCATCAAGTGCAGGCTGCGAAACTTGAACGGGCTCGTAAGCCTCTTCCATGCGTCAGAGACTGGTGAGGAATGCGTCCGTTTCAGTGATCTCCACCTGCACCGAAAAGCGGCCGCCCAGCAATTCCAGCGTAGCGTCATGCGTTTCGTCCGCGCTGCTGCAGACGGCATCCTTCAACAGGATGACGCGATAACCGAGATCGATTGCGCCAAGTGCAGCAGCAAGCACACAGATATCCGTTTCGCCGCCGGTGATGACGATGGCCCGGACCTTTTCCTGCGCAAGCGTTTCGTGGAGCCGGCCGTCGACCCAGGGAGAGTAGGTTCGCTTGTTGAAGAAGCGGGCAGGCGGCGAGAAAGACTTTAGATCGGCAACGATGTCCACGAGTTCCGGCAGCAGGTGCTCGCCGGTCATCATTGCCCATTTTTCGTAGTAATTCCTCCACATGCCGGGCATGGCATCGGCACTCGGCGGAGGAACGAAGCGCGTGAAAATCGTTCGCTCCGCATACCGTGCCGAGAGTTCAACAATCTGCGGCGACACCGTCGCCATCCATGGCACATGCCAAGCTGTCTGTTCCGCGAACATCCTCTGCATGTCGATGCAGAGATGGATCCAGTTTTCGCGCATCGAACCTGCAGCTTCGAGCATTCAAGGCGAATTGATGCTGGGCAGGAAATCCTCGACCTGCTTGCGGTCGGCTGCTGAAAGCGGCTGCACCTGCTCCTGCCAAAAGCGTTCAGCCTCCGGGGGATCCTTCTCCCACTGGCGCACAGTGGTGATGTTGTCGTCGATCTTGGAGCGGCGGTGTCCACCAAGGCGCAGATATTCCTTGGCGAGCTTCAGGCTCCTTGTTTCCGTATCCGTGTGGGTTGCGTTCATGGCCTTCGTCTCCATAGCTGGGCAGGAGCAAGCCTGCCGTTTACGAAGAACGGCGCGTGGCGGGAAATGATCCGATACCATCACGAAATATTAAAATGGGGAACGTGGCGGCGCCCGAGCGGTTGACCTAACGAGACGGCAGTCAAGCCGCTCTCGCAGACAATTACCGAAAGGAGAATTGATCATGGCAAACCAAGGCGGTTCACACGAACAGCACGTCAAGGCAGGTCAGCAGAGCCACAAGAATACCGGCTCGCAGCAGCAGGCTTCGTCGCGCGAAAATCAATCCAGTTCGGGTACCCGCGGCGGCACGCATGAACAGCATGTGAAGGCCGGTCAGCAGAGCCACAAAAACACAAACTAAAACCTGACCGATACGGAAAGGAGCCCGCAGAGGCGGGCTTTTTTCATGTCTACTTTTGAGCGGAGCTCAGTGTCCGCCCACTGGAGTATCACTCATTCGGCTTTGCCCGGATAGTGGTTCTGCTTGAGCAGTTTCGCCAGATGAACCGTATTGCGCGCCAGCATGTCGACTGCCGTCGTGACCGTTTCAGGTACCTGCTTGAGATCGACGAAGTTGGTGCTGCCCATGGCTTCGCCCACCCAGTAGGCCACAGCATTGGCCGATATGGTGAAGCCGACATCGTTCAATGCCTGATAGAGTTCGGCCGAGACGTGATGGGCGCCATCCTCATTGCCGACAACGGCCACTGCCGCTACGCGGCCATAGGAGACCATACGGCCCTGATCGTCCGTCTCTTCAAGGAAGGCATCCATACGCTCCAAAGCGCGCTTGGCAACGCTGGAGGGTTGTCCCAGCCAGATCGGCGTGCCGAAAACGAGGATGTCGGCATCGAGAATCATCTTTCGGATATCGGGCCAGGCATCGCCAGGTCCCTCGTCGGACGCCACACCTGGAAGGATATTATGGTCAGCAAGGCGGATCGTTTCCGTCTCCACATCCTGTTTGCGCATCGCTTCGCCGATGAGGGCGAGCATGCGGTCGGTGGAGGAGGGCTCACCGCTGCTGGATTTCAGCGTGGCATTCAGGGCGAGAGCTTTCAGGGGCACGATCAATCTCCGGGTTGTTCGTCCGCACACAACCCGACCAAATGCTCATGGTTCCCCACGCCCAAAAAGCAAAAGCGGCGGAAACCCGCCGCTTCAGGAAAATCCGATCCGAATGAATTGCTTACTGGATCGAGCCGACAGCCATTTCATCCACCTGGCGGGTCAGTGTCAGGCCGATAACCGGGATCATCTGGCTTTCGACCTTGACCGAAACGGTGACATTCATGGTCTTGTCGTCCCGCACACGGGCAATCATCGCACCGTTCAGCTTGGAACGATTGATGCCGACGACGACGGTATCTGCGGTAACGGCGCCGGAAACAACGTCGAGGCCCTTGCCCTCTGCGCCGTCCAGGAACTTGCCCTTGTACGTGGAACCGGACTGGGAGATGACGGCTGTCATCGGCTGCTTGAAGACACCGACGCGGCAGGTGCCGTCGAGCTTGATGCCGGCAGCGGAATCATCGGCCGGCGAGCCGACGAGATTGCAGGTGAATTTCGTGCCCTTGTACTTGCCGGCAACGATTTCGCCCGGTCCCTTCCAGGTGCCGGCGATAGATTCGAAGAAGGCTTTGTCGCGGGTTGCGGCAGTGGCGTTGGAAGCGACATCTGCCACCGGAGACAATGCCGCGGCGGCCAGGCCGCATACAAAAAGAAACTTGCGCGAGTACATGGATTTTCCTTGGCAAACACCACTCGGGAACTGGTCCGAAGTTTTGCCGAAAAATGGTTAATCCTTTCTTTCCGAGGCGCCAAAATGCGTGGAAATACAGGGCTTTCGCTAGGCAAGGTTTCTGAGGCGGCGCGTGTAGCGCATTGAATCCGCTGGAATTTTCTGCAGGTTTGATAAGAAGGCCGGAATGTGTCGCAATCCAGCTTTTTCTTAAGGATTGCCGTTTCGCGTCGTCATCGACGGTGTCAAATCACCGATAAAGTCACCGATTCCCGGCCGCTTCAGCGCCCTGAAAGTCAGCGGGCGGCAGAGATCCATGGCGGCAATGCCGATGCGCGCCGTCATCAACCCGTTGATCACGCCTTCGCCGAGTCGCGCCGAGAGCTTCGAGGCAAGTCCATGACCCAGCACCTGCTGCACGAGACTGTCCCCGACGGCAATCGAACCGGTGACGGCAAGATGGGCAAGCACATCGCGCATCAATCTCAGCATGCCGAGCGTGCCGGGGCGACCACCGTACAGTTCGGCCATGGCGCGGATCAGGCGGGCGGCCTCATAGAGCACGTAGAGCAGATCGACGATAGCGCGCGGGCTGACGGCCGTGACGACAGAGACACGCTTGGAGGAATTGACGATCAGCGCGCGCGCCCGGCGGTCAAGGGGGCCAAGGAGTTCGCGCTCGGCAAGCGCAATCAGATGCGGAGCATCGATGACGTCGCTTTCGGTTTCCTTCAGCGTGGCGCGGCCCTTGGCAGTTTCCGGCTTGTTATCGAGCAGGCCCGTCAGGCGGGCGACGACGGCACGAGCCTTGGCGGGGCGGGTTTCGAGGATCGCGGCGTCTGCCTCGGCCTTGATGGTCTGCACCGCGGCAAGCCGCATCATGCCCGCCGTCTCCCTGACGACGACGGCGATAACGGCGAGGATGCCGATCGCGAGCACGGCAAGCGCCGTGTAACCCAGCCAGTCGGCACGGCTGAAGAGGTCGCGGATCAGTTGGTCGGTCCAGAGGCCGAAGGCAAGCGACAGGAGGATGCCGAAGGCGCCTGCGGCGATGCCGGCAAAGGAGGTGCGGCGCTTGCGCGGAGTCGCGACCGGCAGCGGGCTCAGACCCCGTTCCGGATTGAGGAAGGGATCCTCCTCATCCGGCGTCAGCACCACCTCGCCGGAAAAGCTTGCCGGCTTGCGGCGTTCCGCGCGGGGGGATTCGGGTGCTGCGTTTTCCTCCTCATAGGTGAAGGCGGCAGGGGCGCGACGCGGCGGATTGGGCTGGTCGATCGGCGGCTTGCTCATGCGAGGCGGTCTCCGAACAGGAACTGCATGGCGCGGTCAAGACGGATATGCGGCACGGAAAGCTTGATGCCGCCGCCGGTTTCCTCAAGCTGCGGGGGACGGAAGCGCACCACATTGACATCGGGTAGCTCGACCGTGCTGTCGCCGGCTTCGATGCGTTCGAACAGCGATTGCGGATCTTCCGGCAAGTCGCCTGGGAAGATCGCCGTCTTGCGCTCACCGTCAAAGATCTCGCCGGCGATCTTTTCACCAGTCATAGGCGTGCCGACAATGACGGGCAGGTCGTGGCCGTCGCGCCGCACGGTGGCTTCGCGCGTGGCGCGCACGGAGGCGAGTGCCATGACATCGATGCCGGCGCCGGCCATGCCGATGCGGTCGATGGCGCGATCGACGAGACGGCGCGTGAGTCGATCCAGCCGGTCGTGGCTCTCGTGGTGCAAGTGGTCGGCCTTGGTGGCGGCCACCAGAACGCGGTCGATGCGCCGGCCGAGCAGCGATGACAGGATGGAATTGGTGCCGGGGCGGAAACAGGCCAGCACATCGGTCAGCGCGCGTTCCAGATCCTGCACGGCTTCCGGACCGCGGTTCATCGCCTGGAGAGCGTCGACCAAAACGATCTGCCGGTCGAGCCTGGCGAAATGCTCACGGAAGAAGGGTTTGACGACCACGGACTTGTAGGCCTCGTATCGGCGCTCCATCATCGCCCAGAGTGAGCCATGCTTCGGCCGGCCTTCGGGCGGCAGGGCAAGCGGGGCGAAGGTCAGGGCAGGCGAGCCGTCGAGATCACCGGGCAGTAGGAAGCGGCCGGGAGGAAGGGTGGAGAGAGAACGCTCGTCCGCCTTGCAGGCCTTCAGATAGTCGGCAAAGCTCACTGCGAGGTCGCGGGCGACCATTTCGTCAGCGGGAGCATTGATGTCCGTCGCTCTCGTCAGACCCAGCCAGGCGCTCGACAGCTCGGCGCGGATGCCGGTTGCGGCAAGGGCGATGGTTTCCTCGCTGAACGTTCGGAAATCCTTGCCGAGCAGTGGCAGGTCGAGCAGCCATTCACCGGGATAGTCGACGATATCGATGGAAAGCCGGCCGGGGGAAAACATGCGCGTCCAGGAACTGGCGCTCTGATAATCGAGCGTGATGCGCAGCTCCGAGATCGCGCGGGTGGAATCCGGCCAGATGCGCTCCTTTACCAGCGCGCGGATATGATCCTCATACTGGAAGCGCGGCACGGCATCATCCGGCTGAGGCTCCAGACGCACCGCCGAAACGCGGCCGGACTGCACCGCTTCGAAGAGCGGCAGGCGGCCGCCATGCAGGAGATTATGGACCAGCGAGGAAATGAAGACGGTCTTGCCGGAGCGGGAAAGGCCGGTGACACCGAGCCGGATGGTCGGATTGACGAGACCGCTGGCGCGGTCCGCAAGATTATCCAACGCGATCAGCGCGTCGTCGGCAAAGGATGTCAGGCGTGGCGGCAAATCGGAATCCCTGGTGGCACTGCCTGCAATATAGGGAGGGGCCGCGGCCCGAAAAAGAAGCGGCGCGAAAGCTCAGTCGACGACGAAATCGACGAGACGCCATGCCGAAGTCGTAGCGACATAGTCGATGACAGCGAGACCGGCTGTCGGGAAACCTTTCGGCACAGAGGCTGCCATAGCCTTTTGGCCGATCAGCGCCGATAAGGCTTGCTCCATGGTCGGGTTGTGACCGACGAGCATGACGCTTCCCACATCCTGCGCGTCGATAATTTCGAGATAGGTATCGACGGAGGCGTTATAGAGCGTGTCGACGAAGAGCATGTCGAGCGTTTCGCCCATGGCCCGATGCACGGCCTCGGCGGTGTCGCGGCAACGAAGCGCGGTCGAGCTTATCAGGACATCAGGACGGTAGCCCTTGTCGGCTGCGCGGTCGGCAACAATCTCGGCATCGCCGAAACCCTTCTCGTTCAGCGGGCGGTCGAAATCGCGCTGTCCGGGCTCGGCCCAGGCGGCTTCGGCGTGACGCAGGAGGTAGATCCGGTGGGGTGGAGGCAGGAGGGCGGCCATGGGCAAATCCAGCTTCGAACGGAGCCTTTTCAGTAGCGGTTGCACTCCCGCAACGTCAACTGCCAGCCGGCCTTCAATAGCGCGAAACGCCATGCTCTACACGGCATGTTGAAGGCGAAGCAAAAATCGCGGTTCGGAATAATGGTGAGAAAATAGACTGTTAGCTCAAATTTATGACAGATTTAAAAATCTGTTTACGTGTCTTATTTGGCTTGAATCGCGGATAGCCCTTGGGATATACACCCGGCCAGATGAGATGTTCTTCAGGAGAATCGCGTTGAGTGAGAAGATCGATCTTAGCAATTATGTTCCCTCGGAAGACGAGGAGTTCATGAACACGAACCAGCGCGCTTATTTCAGAGCCAAGCTGGTTGCCTGGAAAAACGATATCCTTAGAGAAGCGCGTGAAACGCTCGACCATCTGGCCGAGGAGAGCGCAAACCACCCCGATCTTGCAGACCGTGCATCCTCAGAAACCGACCGGGCGATCGAACTTCGCGCCCGCGACCGTCAGAGAAAGCTGATCTCCAAGATCGACGCAGCCCTGCAGCGCATCGAAGACGGTACTTACGGTTACTGCGAGGAAACCGGCGAGCCGATCGGTCTCAAGCGTCTCGACGCCCGCCCGATCGCCACGTTGTCGATCGAAGCCCAGGAACGCCACGAGCGTCGCGAAAAGGTTTACCGGGACGAATAATCGCTCCCGACCGGAATTGAAAAAGGCACCGCGGGACGATCGCGGTGCCTTTTTGTTTTACCCATTTGCTCCGGGTGATCCGACCCGGACTACTTGTCGCGATTGACGCTCATTTCGCCGAAGATGCGGGCAACTTCCTTCTGAAGGGCGGCATCCGCACCTGTCATTGGCGCCATTTCGGGATCACGGCGCGGCATCGAGCCGGGCTGAGGGGATGGCTGTGGGGCAGGGCGCGCCTGCTGCGCATTGGGTACGGGAACCACGCGCTCGGCGGCCGGATTGGCCGAGATTTCCTCATCAAGGATGCGCTGGAAATCCCGGCGGATGGCGGCCGATTGCAGACCGCCATCTTCCGTGGCGACCGGGGCACCGCGCGAGACGGCGGGAATGCTCTGGGCCGGCGGGGTGGATACTTCCGGTTCGATACGCTGCTGTGGCAGTACGCGCTGACGGGCTGCATCGAGGATATCGGCGGCGTTGGCGGTATCGGGCACCGGTTGCGGAGCTGGGCGTTCGGGCTGGCGCGACTGAGGCTGCGACATGCGCTGCGGGATATCGCGATCAGCAGTCAGCGGCGGAGCAGAAACCTGTGGCGCGGAAGCCTGCTGCCCAGACATCGGCGGAGCCACGGCTGGAGCAACCGGCGGCTCGGAACGCTGGCGGATAGGCTCGGCCGGCGGTGCGATGACCGGGACGATGACCGCAGCCGGTGCCGGGCTATAGGGTTCGAGATCGGGTTCGGCGCTTGCCGCCACAGGCGGTGCGACGGGAGCGGCGACCGGCCTCGGCTGCGGCGCTGGTTGCGGCTCGCGGCGCGGCTGGACGACCTCACGCTCCGGAGCGAGCGAACGCTCCTCGACCGGCTGCGGGCGGAAATCACTTCCGGTTTCGGCTTCGGTTTCCGGCAGGATGCGGCTTTCGATGACGATATCGGTCGGACCGCCGATCATGACGAGATGTTCGACATTGTCGCGACGCACGAGCACCAGGCGACGGCGGGCATCGACGGCGGCGGCATCGAGCACCTGCAAACGCGGCTGGCGGTTGCGCCCGCCACGAACGAAGGGCGAGGGCGCGCGGTTGCGCAGGAACCACAGAACCAGGATGAGCAGGATGAGGGCAATACCGACGCCGCCAGCGGCAAGCAGGAAGCGGCTACCGTAAGCTCCTACAACATCATCGAACATAGGCACTCACTCCATTTCGCATTATGGCACAACAGACGACTTTTCCGCTCCTTAGGCAAGAGCCGCCGGGTCTGTCCAGTCACCGGCGAAGGTGATTTCGTGTTGTGCAGTTATTTGGCCGGCGAGCTCTCGCCGTTACACCAGCGGGCTTGCAAGAAAACTGGCGCGTTTGCCTGTGAATTCAAGCAGTCTGACGAAACCTGCTGTTTTTGCGGGCGCAGCAAGTTGATAAGAAGGAAAGAGTGCCTGATTCCTGTTTCGCAGCGATGTTAGCGAGCGCGGCAGGAGGGGCTTATGCGAGGAATAGATGACGAAATCGCGTCAGGTCGACGACTATAACGCGCCGCTTGTGGATCGTGGGGGGCGTTCTGGCACTGCGATACGCATCATTCTGCTGGCGATCGTGCTGATTGCGGCGGCGGCAGCCTTCGTCTTCTTCAAAGATTCGCTCGGTAACGAGCTGGTACTCGGCTGTCTCGGCGTTCTCGCCATGGTCGGCATCTTCTTCCTCGTTTCCTCCGTTATCGGCTTCATCGAGGTCATGCCGCAGCGCCAGTCCGACAGCCTGGCGCGCGCTTTCCTGAACAGCCATCCGGACGGTTCGCTGATCACAGACGAGAAGGGCCGCATCGTCTACGCCAACGCCGCCTACGGGGCGCTGACGGGCGCACGCAAGGCAACAGAGGTGCAGACGCTGGAAACGCTGCTGTCGCGCCACCGCGAATCGAATGAGGCGCTCTACCGCCTCGTGAACGGCTTGCGTGAAGGCCGGGAGGGGCGCGAGGAATTCCGCCTGCTGCGCGCAGTCGGACCAGGAAGCAGCGCTGGCGCACATTGGTATCGTCTCAAGGCCCGTCTGCTGCAGCCTGACGATGGCGACGGCAAGCCGCTGCAGATCTGGCAGATCACCGATATCACGGCCGAGCGCGAGGACCAGGAGCGCTTCTTCAAGGAGCTGCAGAACGCGATCGACTATCTCGACCACGCTCCGTCAGGCTTCTTTTCCGCCGGGCGCAAGGGCGAAATCTTCTATCTCAATGCGACGCTTGCCGAATGGCTGGGGCTCGACCTCACCAAGTTCATGCCGGGCTCAATGAATATCGGCGATCTCGTCGCCGGCGAGGGGCTGGCGCTGATCCAGTCGGTGCAAGCCGAACCGGGTCTGAAGAAGACTGTCACGCTCGATCTTGACCTGCGCAAATCGAACGGCCAGAGCCTGCCGGTGCAGATCATCCACCGCGTCACTTCCATGCGCGACGGGGCGCCGGGCGAAAGCCGCACCATCGTGCTCACGCGCGACAAGGATGGCGAGAACGGGCAATCGGCCTCGGCAGCCGCCATGCGCTTCACCCGCTTCTTCAACAATACGCCGATGGCGATTGCCTCCGTCGACGGCAAGGGCAAGATCCTGCGCACCAATGCGCCTTTCCTGAAGCTCTTCTCCAATATCGTCTCGCGTGACGATCTGGAGCGCGGCGCGCTGATGGAAACGATCGTGCAGGAGAGCGACCGGCCGCAGCTTGCCGCAGCGCTTGCCGCCGCCAAGGACCGGCAGGGCGACATCGCCCCGATCGATTCCCGCACGCCGACCGACGATGCACGCTTCTTCCGCTTCTACGTGAATGCCGTGATCGACCAGAGCGACGAGGCGCCCGAGGAGGCGGCCATCGTCTATGCGGTGGAAGTGACCGAGCAGAAGGCGCTCGAAGCGCAGATGGCGCAGACGCAGAAGATGAATGCGGTCGGCACGCTCGCCGGCGGTATCGCGCATGACTTCAACAATGTGCTGACGGCGATCCTGCTTTCCTCCGACCATCTGCTCCTACAGGCACGGCCGGCCGATGCAAGCTTTGCCGATCTCATGGAGATCAAACGCAACGCCAACCGTGCGGCCGTTCTCGTGCGCCAACTGCTCGCCTTCTCGCGCAAGCAGACGATGCGGCCGACGGTGCTCAACCTCACCGATGTCGTCGGCGATCTTCGCATGCTGGTCGACCGGCTGATTTCAGGCACGAACGTCAAGCTCGACGTCGAATATGGCCGCGATCTCTGGCCGGTCAAAACCGATCTCTCGCAGTTCGAGCAGGTGCTGATCAATCTCAGTGTCAATGCGCGCGATGCGATGCCGAAGGGCGGCACGCTGACGCTGCGCACGCGTAATCTGCCGGCCGCCGAAGTCGCCGCCTTCAACTACTCCTACATGCCGCATGAGGACATGGTGCTGGTGGAAGTGACCGATACCGGCACCGGAATTGCGCCCGAGATCATGGACAAGATCTTCGAGCCTTTCTTCACGACAAAGGAAGTGGGCAAGGGTACCGGTCTCGGCCTCGCCATGGTCTACGGTATCGTCAAGCAGTCCGGCGGCTATATCCAGCCGGAATCGGAAGTCGGCAAGGGCACCACCTTCCGCATCTTCCTGCCGCGCCATATCGTCGAACCGGCCGTTGCCGCCGAGGCGGAGGCAGCCGATCAGGCGGTTGCGGCGGGTGGCGCGAACGTCGTGGAACTGGTGCAGCCGAAGCAGCCCGAAGACCTGACGGGCTCCGCCGTCATCCTGCTCGTCGAGGACGAGGAAGCGGTGCGGCGCGGCGGCAAGCGCATGCTGGAGACGCGTGGCTACACGGTCCACGAGGCCGGCTCCGGCGTCGAGGCCCTCGAGATCATGGAGGAGCTCGAAGGCAAGGTGGATATCGTCGTCTCCGACGTGGTGATGCCCGAGATGGACGGACCGTCGCTGCTGCGCGAGCTGCGCAAGAACTATCCGGATCTGAAGTTCATTTTCGTCTCCGGTTACGCCGAGGATGCGTTCGCCCGCAACCTGCCGCCGGAAGCCAAGTTCGGTTTCCTGCCGAAGCCATTCTCGCTGAAGCAACTGGCTGTGGCGGTGAAAGAGACGCTGGACAGCTGATACGAAAAAGGGGCGCTGGAGCGCCCCTTAAATTTCTCAGTGATATTGGCGGGGCGAACCCCGCGGGACGATTAGTTATTCGCCGAGTGCGACGGCAATTTCTGCCGCCAGCCGCGCATTGTTCTCCACGAGCGCGATATTCGTCTTCAGGCTCTGGCCATCCGTCAGGTCGAAGATTGTGCTCAGCAGGTAAGGCGTTACCGCCTTGCCGGTGATTTCGTCACGCTCGGCGCTGTCGAGGGCGCGCTCGATATAGATTTCCATTTCTTCGCGGGCAATTTCGTCGGCTTCCGGCACCGGGTTGGCAATCAGCATGCCGCCGTCGATACCAAGCTGTTCGCGCGTCGTCTGAAAATTGGCGATCGCGGCCGGGCTGTTCAGGGTCAGCGGGCTGCGGATGCCTGAGGCCCGCGACCAGAAGGCCGGGAATTCATCGCTTTCATAGGTGACGACGGGCACACCGCGGGTCTCCAGCACTTCCAGCGTCTTCGGAATATCGAGGATCGCCTTGGCGCCGGCACAGACGACGATGACGCCGGTGCGGGCCAGTTCTTCGAGGTCGGCGGAGATGTCAAAGGTTTCTTCGGCACCGCGATGCACGCCGCCGATGCCGCCGGTCGCGAAGACCTTGATGCCGGCGCGTGCCGCGGCAATCATCGTGGCAGCGACAGTCGTTGCACCCGTGCGGCGCTCGGCGATCGCGAAGGCGATATCCGCGCGCGATACTTTCATCACGTCCTTGGCCTTGGCGAGCTGTTCCAGTTCGGCGGCCTCCAGGCCGATATGCAGCGTGCCGTGGATCACGGCGATGGTGGCAGGCACGGCACCCTGGTCGCGGATGATCGCTTCGACGCTGCGCGCCATTTCGATATTGCCGGGGTAGGGCATGCCGTGCGTGATGATGGTCGATTCGAGCGCCACGATTGGTGCGCCGCGCTGCTTGGCGGCGGCGACTTCCTTGGAATAGGAGATCGGCAGGAGGGGCGAGATAGGTTTGGTCATGATCCGTATCCGTTTATCGATGTTGCCGCTTCATTGCAGAATTCTGGCGGCCGGGACAAGCGAAAGCATGTCGCGAAGAAGGTCCGGCGCGAGATTTTCGTTCACCGCATGCCGCGACTGGACGGTGAGGGCGGCTGCCGCCGCACCATGGCGGACCGCTTCTTCGAGCGGATGGCCACACATCAAGGCAGACAGTGTGCCTGCTGCGAGCGAATCTCCCGCACCGGTGACATCGGCCACATTGTCAGAAATCGGCGGCTGCAGGAGAAGTGCGCGACCGTTCTTGAAGGCGACGAGCTCGCGCTGGCCGCGGGTGACGACCGCGCCGCCAACCCCGATGTCACCGAGCAGCGACGGCCAGCCGGCAGCGTCGTCCGGCCGCTTGCCGGTGAGGGCTGCAGCCTCGGCCTCATTCATGAAGAGATAGTCGATGCCTCCGAGGCAGGGCAGGAGACGCACGACCTTGGCCGGTGAAATGGCAATTGCCGCGACCGGCTTGCCGAGCGCCTTGGCCCTTGCAACGATCGCGGCTGCCGTTTCCTCCGGCAGATTGGCATCGAAGAGAATGAAATCGGTGGCGGCGAAGGCATCGCGCACCCAGCGGATCGACAGGCGGCGCGGCACGAAGAAGCGGTAGAGTTCCATGTCGGCGAGCGCGATGACGAGATTGCCGTCCTTCTCAATGATCGCCGTATAGCTCGGCGTCTTGCGGTCGAGGAAGACGAAAGGACGGTCGTTGATGCCGGCAAAGTCGGCCGCCTCGCTCACCATCTCGCCGATCGGATCGCCGCCGCGCGGGGAGATCATCGTCACGTCGAAGCCGAGACGGGCAAGATTGCGGGCCGCGTTGAAGCCGCCGCCGCCCGGCTCCTCGAACCATGAGCCGGGGTTGCTGGCCCCCGGTGCCGTCTCACCGGCGATACGGCCGCGACGATCGATATGGGCGCCGCCGAGGACAAGAATCTTGCCGCTCATTTCTGCACCTCGAAAGCGAATCGAATGCGGCGCAAAGCGGCAGGATTCAGGGCCTGCGGGACATTAAGCCGTTGCTTTGCATCGATAAAACAAAAATAGAACACAGGCCGTTTTACCTTTTTCTTTCAATTATTTGCAACCCCATTGCGAAATAAGAACAAATCGGGTACAAACTTCGCATCAGCGGCGACATTGCTAGAGCAGCGTCAATAACCTAAAGGTGGATCGAATGTCTCAGAATTCATTGCGGCTCGTAGAGGACAAATCGGTGGACAAAAGCAAGGCGCTCGAAGCGGCACTCTCACAGATCGAGCGGTCGTTCGGCAAGGGCTCGATCATGAAACTCGGCTCGAACGAGAACATCGTCGAGATCGAAACGGTTTCCACAGGTTCGCTCAGCCTCGATATCGCCCTCGGCATCGGCGGTCTGCCGAAGGGTCGCATCATCGAGATCTACGGTCCGGAAAGCTCTGGTAAGACGACGCTCGCGCTGCAGACCATTGCCGAAGCGCAGAAGAAGGGCGGCATCTGCGCCTTCGTCGATGCCGAACACGCTCTCGATCCGGTCTATGCCCGCAAGCTCGGCGTCGACCTGCAGAACCTCCTGATCTCGCAGCCCGACACCGGCGAACAGGCGCTCGAAATCACCGATACGCTGGTGCGCTCCGGCGCGATCGACGTTCTCGTCGTCGACTCCGTGGCAGCGCTGACGCCGCGCGCCGAAATCGAAGGCGAAATGGGCGACAACCTGCCGGGCATGCAGGCCCGCCTGATGAGCCAGGCGCTGCGCAAGCTGACGGCTTCGATCTCCAAGTCGAATACGATGGTGATCTTCATCAACCAGATCCGCATGAAGATCGGCGTCATGTTCGGTTCGCCGGAAACGACGACAGGCGGCAACGCGCTGAAGTTCTATGCCTCCGTCCGCCTCGACATCCGCCGTATCGGCCAAGTCAAGGAACGCGAAGAGGTCATCGGCAACCAGACGCGCGTCAAGGTCGTCAAGAACAAGATGGCGCCTCCCTTCAAGCAGGTCGAATTCGACATCATGTATGGCGAGGGCGTTTCCAAGACCGGCGAACTGATCGACCTCGGCGTCAAGGCCGGCATCGTCGAGAAGTCGGGCGCCTGGTTCTCCTATAACAGCCAGCGTCTCGGCCAGGGCCGCGAAAACGCCAAGATCTTCCTGCGCGACAACCCGGATCTCGCCCGCGAGATCGAAACGGCGCTGCGCCAGAATGCCGGCCTGATCGCCGACCGCTTCCTGCAGAATGGCGGCCCGGATGCCGGCGATGATGCTGGCGATGGCGACATGTAATCCAGCCTAGCACATAACGAATTCGAACCGGCCGCATTCCCTCACGAGAATGCGGCCGGTTTTGTTTGTTGCTGGACAGTGGCAAGGTCGGACGATAAAAGCCGATGGATTTAATTTTACCTGCCTGCTGGCAGCATCGAAGGGCATGAAATGAGCGGTGTAAACGATATCCGGTCGACCTTCCTCGACTACTTCAAGAAGAACGGCCACGAGATCGTTCCATCGAGCCCGCTCGTGCCGCGCAATGACCCGACGCTGATGTTCACCAATGCCGGCATGGTGCAGTTCAAGAATGTCTTCACCGGTCTCGAAAAGCGTCCCTATTCGACGGCGACGACCTCGCAGAAATGCGTGCGCGCCGGCGGCAAGCATAACGACCTCGACAATGTCGGCTATACTGCCCGCCACCTGACCTTCTTCGAAATGCTCGGCAACTTCTCCTTCGGCGACTATTTCAAGGAGAATGCGATCGAGCTTGCCTGGAAGCTGGTCACCGAGGGCTTCGACCTGCCGAAGAACCGGCTGTTGGTCACCGTCTATTCCGAGGACGAGGAAGCAGCGACGCTCTGGAAGAAGATCGCTGGTTTCTCCGACGACAAGATCATCCGCATCCCGACGTCAGACAATTTCTGGCAGATGGGCGATACCGGCCCCTGCGGTCCGTGCTCGGAAATCTTCATCGACCAGGGCGAGAATGTCTGGGGCGGCCCTCCCGGTTCGCCGGAAGAAGATGGCGACCGGTTCCTGGAATTCTGGAACCTCGTCTTCATGCAGTTCGAACAAACCGAGCCCGGCGTTCGCAACCCGCTGCCGCGCCCGTCGATCGATACCGGCATGGGCTTGGAGCGTATGGCCGCCGTTCTGCAGGGCGTCCAGAGCGTCTTCGACACAGACCTCTTCCGCACGCTGACCGGCACGATCGAAGATGCAGTCGGCGTCAAGGCCGAGGGCAGCGCCAGCCACCGCGTCATTGCCGACCACCTGCGTTCGTCCGCCTTCCTGATCGCCGACGGCGTGCTGCCGTCGAATGAAGGCCGCGGCTATGTGCTGCGCCGTATCATGCGCCGCGCCATGCGCCATGCCCAGCTTCTAGGCGCCAAGGAGCCGCTGATGTACCGGCTGCTGCCGACGCTGGTGCAGGAGATGGGCCGCGCCTATCCGGAACTGGTGCGCGCAGAAGCGCTGATCTCCGAGACGCTGAAGCTTGAGGAAAACCGCTTCCGCAAGACGCTGGAACGCGGCCTGTCGCTCCTGTCGGACGCAACGGCCGATCTCTCCAAGGGCGACATGCTCGATGGCGAGACCGCCTTCAAGCTCTATGACACCTACGGCTTCCCGCTCGACCTGACGCAGGACGCGCTGCGCGCCCGCGAAATCGGCGTCGACATCTCGGGCTTCACCGATGCGATGGAGCGCCAGAAGGCCGAGGCACGCTCGCACTGGGCAGGTTCCGGCGAGAAGGCAACCGAAACCGTCTGGTTCGAACTCAAGGAAAAGCACGGCGCGACCGAATTCCTCGGTTACGACACCGAGACGGCCGAAGGCGTCGTGCAGGCGATCGTCAAGGACGGTACTGTCGCGACCGAAGCCAAGACCGGCGACAAGGTGCAGATCGTCGTCAACCAGACACCGTTCTACGGCGAGTCCGGCGGTCAGATGGGCGATACCGGCGTGATATCTTCCGACCACGGCAAGATCGAGATTTCGGATACGCAGAAGAAGGGCGAAGGCCTGTTCGTGCATCTGGGCACCGTCATCGAAGGCGTGGTCAAGGCCGGCGAGCCTGTCGCGCTGACAGTCGATCACGCCCGCCGCTCGCGCCTGCGCGCCAACCACTCGGCAACCCATCTCCTGCATGAGGCGCTGCGCGAAGTGCTCGGCACCCACGTTGCCCAGAAGGGTTCGCTGGTCGCGCCCGAGCGCCTGCGCTTCGACGTTTCGCATCCGAAGCCGATGACGGCTGACGAACTCAAGGTCGTCGAAGAGATGGCCAATCAGATCGTGCTGCAGAATGCTCCGGTCACGACCCGCCTGATGAGCGTCGACGATGCCATTGCAGAAGGCGCCATGGCGCTCTTCGGCGAAAAATACGGCGATGAAGTGCGTGTCGTGTCGATGGGGACGGGTCTGCATGGCGCCAAAGCCAACAGGCCCTATTCGGTCGAACTCTGTGGCGGCACGCATGTGTCGGCAACCGGCCAGATCGGTCTCGTGCGCATCCTCGGCGAAAGCGCCGTCGGCGCCGGCGTTCGTCGTATCGAAGCGGTCACCGGTGAATCGGCCCGCGAATATCTCGCCGAACAGGACGATCGGGTGAAGACGCTGGCCGCCTCGCTGAAGGTGCAGCCGTCGGAAGTGCTATCGCGTGTCGAGGCGCTGATGGATGAGCGCCGCAAGCTCGAAAAGGAACTGGCCGATGCCAAGCGCAAGCTCGCCATGGGCGGCGGGCAGGGCGGGTCTGCCGATGCCGTGCGCGAGGTCGCCGGCGTCAAGTTCCTCGGCAAGGCCGTGACCGGCGTCGATCCGAAGGACCTCAAGGGTCTTGCCGATGACGGCAAGACCAGCATCGGCTCCGGCGTCGTGACGCTGATCGGCGTTTCCGACGACGGCAAGGCAAGTGCGGTCGTGGCCGTGACGTCCGATCTCGTCAGCCGTTTCAGCGCTGTCGATCTGGTGCGCGTCGCTTCTGCTGCTCTCGGCGGCAAGGGCGGCGGCGGCCGTCCCGACATGGCGCAGGCCGGCGGCCCCGATGGTGCCAAGGCTGACGAGGCGCTTGAGGCCGTTGCTGCCGCACTCGCAGGCTGAGCATTCGCCTAAAGACAGGTCAAAATCAAACCGGCTGCGAGATCATCGATTTCGCAGCCGGTTTTGTTTTCGGCACGCCCTGCGGTCAGTTTCTCGTCTGGAATGCGAGGCGGCAGGCGAGGCCGGTGAATACGCCAGCCAGCAGATATTGCGGCAGCTTCGGGAAGCGGCGCATCGAGCCCAGACGCGAGCGGATCTGACTGCCGAGCAGGATGACTGCGCCGTTGACGACAAGGCCGATACCGTTCAGCACGCTGGCGAGCACCAGCATCTGCACACCCATCGAACCGCCCTCGGCAGTCACGAATTGCGGAAAGAGCGCGATGACGAAGAGTGCCATTTTCGGATTGAGCAGATTTGTCGCAAGACCGGCAAAGAAGATGCGCCGTCCCGACAGTCGCCTCAGCGTCGAGGCCGGCGCAAAGGAGGTGCTTTCGGAGCGGACCGTCTTGTAGGCGAGATAAAGCAGATAGAGGCAACCGGCCCAACGCACCGCCTCGTAGGCGACGGGCACGGCCACGAGGAGCTGCGAGAGCCCGAAAGCTGCGGCGAGCGCGTGACAATAGGTGCCGAGAGCAATGCCTGCATAGGTCAGAAATCCGGCTGTGCGTCCCTGGCTGATACTGCGGGAGGCAATCAGCAGCATATCGGGACCGGGCGTTGCAGTGAGCACCAACGCTGCGGCGGCAAAGAGTATCAATGTAGAAAAGTCCGGCATCAGTCTTCCTCTTGGGTTCGAGCCGGAATTCCGGTCTACGCAGGATTCGCTCCCAGCACCAGGCTTTTCCGAAAATATGAATCGATTTTCGGAAAAGCCTAGTGCGTAGATTCAAAGAGTTAGAGCGTCCTTTGTGCATCCGAATGGACGCACGGCGCTCTAAGGTTCAAGTCAGCAGGATTTGTCAAATCGGGCTATGCTTTGGTGAGCCGATCGATTTGCAAAGGGTTTGACATGGTGGGTGAAACGGCATGGGCGCTCTACGAGAACCGTCTGAGACGGGTCTCGGCCTATATCCACGATCATCTCGACGAGGATCTGGATATGGAGCGGCTGGCCGAAATCGCGTGCCTGTCGAGCTATCACTGGCACCGAATCTACAGGGCGATTTACGGCGAGACGCTGGCGGCAACCGTCAAGCGGCTGCGGCTGCATCGCGCGGCGGGCGATATCGTCCGTACGGATCTTGATGTCAGCGAAATTGCGAAGCGATCAGGCTATCCCAATCTCCAGTCCTTCAACCGCATCTTCAAATCGGTCTATGGAATGCCGCCGGCACGCTACCGGAAAGAGGGAAGCCACACGCAGTTCCAACCCTCACGCACCGGAAAGGCACCAGCCATGTTTGATGTCACCCTGAAAACCATCCCGCAGCTCGAGCTCATCGGCGTTCCCCATACCGGCTCCTATATGGAGATCGGCAAGGCCTTCGAGACGCTGTTCGGCACGCTCTATGCCCGTGGGCTCGCAAAGCCGGAGATGCGCATGATCGGCGTCTATCTCGACGATCCCGATCTCGTGCAGCCCGAGAAGCTGCGCTCTGTCGCCTGTGTCGCAGCAGGAGAGGAGATGACCGCCAATGCGCCGCTGGAGCGACGCATGGTGGAAGGCGGCGATTATGCCGTTTTGCACCACAAGGGGCCTTACGCCGATATGTACAAGGCCTATCAGTGGCTCTACGCCCAGTGGCTGCCTGCATCCGGCCGGCAGATCCGGGATCGCGTGATGTTCGAGGAATATCTCAACAATCCGCGCGAAGTCGCGCCGACCGAATTGCGGACGGATATCTACATGCCGCTGGCGTAAACGGCTCTTTTCTGTACGCGATTCCGGACGCAAAACCGCTACGCACTTTTGCTGGAATTGCTTCAGGCCGCCTGCATCGCCTTCGCCGCTTCTTCATCCAGCGCCGTTGCCCGCTTATAGGCATCGCGTTCGGAAAGCCGGCCGAAATAATCGACGAAGGCCTGGCGCTTTTCGATGCTGCCGAAGGCAAGACCCCAGCCGATATGCGAACCGACATAAACATCGGCAGCGGTAAAGCGCTTGCCGGCAATATAGGGGGAGGCGGCCGAAACCGCCTTTTCCAGCGTGCCCATGACATCACCGAACGAGCCGCAACCTGCCATGCGCAGCCGCTCCTCTGGGATTTCGAAGCCGAGCGCCTTCAAGGTGACCGACGCTTCCAATGGCCCGGCGGCGAAGAACATCCAACGGTAGTAATCGGCTCGCTCATCCGCCTGCGGGCCCAACCCTGCCTGCGGAAACGTGTCCGCAAGATACGCACAGATTGCCGCGCATTCCGTCACGATCGTCTTCCCATGACGGATCGCCGGCACCTTGCCCATCGGGTTGACGGACAGATAGTCCGGCTCCTTCATCGTCCCGCCGAAGGTCAGGACTTCGGTATGATATGGTATGCCGGTTTCCTCCAGCATCCACCGCGCTATCCGGCCGCGCGACATCGGATTGGTGTAGAAGGTGATTTCCTCGGTCATCCTGCTTTCCTCTCTCCCATGCTTCTTTCGTAGCGCTGGCGCGGGAGATTTCAACCCTTGGAGAAGGCGGCGCCTTCACGGCCGCGCGGGAAATGACCTCTGTCGCCGGCGCTGCGTCAGGGCCGGCGGCCCGGCCGGGAAGGGATCGCCAGCGCTGATTGTAGTGCAGGGTCTGGGTCTCGAGCAAAGCAAGATCAAGGTAAAAGACAATCATATCCTGGCCCTCGCGGCGGGCGAGAAGCCTTACAAGCTGCAGGAATTCGGGGACAAAACTCTTCTTGGCCATCAGAACCTCCATGCCTAGGCGAGTTTCTGAATAGGCTTTGCAACTTACGCGAGGCTTACTTTTCAAAGGCGTTGCTAATTTAGCATCAGTGAGCACAGTAGCAGCAACAAAAAACCCGGCACAATGGCCGGGTTTTCGATCTCTATGCTGACAGGGCTCAGGCCATTGCGGCCTGCAGGTTCTGGTCGATCTTGTCGAGGAAAGCCGTCGTGGAGAGCCACGGCTGATCCGGGCCGATGAGCAGCGCCAGGTCCTTGGTCATGAAGCCGGCTTCGACGGTATCGACGCAGACCTTTTCCAGCGTCGAGGCGAACTTTGCGAGTTCGGCATTGTCGTCCAGCTTGGCGCGGTGTGCGAGACCACGGGTCCAGGCGAAGATCGAAGCGATCGAGTTCGTCGAGGTTTCCTGGCCCTTCTGGTGCTGGCGGTAGTGGCGGGTGACCGTGCCGTGAGCGGCTTCGGCTTCAACCGTCTTGCCATCAGGCGTCAGCAGAACCGAGGTCATCAGGCCGAGCGAGCCGAAGCCCTGGGCAACGGTATCGGACTGGACGTCGCCGTCATAGTTCTTGCAGGCCCAGACGTAGCCGCCGGACCACTTCAGAGCGGAAGCGACCATGTCGTCGATCAGGCGGTGTTCGTAGGTGATGCCGGCTTCCTTGAACTGATCCTTGAATTCGGTCTCGTAGACTTCTTCGAAGATGTCCTTGAAGCGGCCGTCATAGGCCTTGAGGATGGTGTTCTTGGTCGACAGGTAGACCGGCCACTTGCGCATCAGGCCGTACATCATCGAGGCGCGGGCGAATTCGCGGATCGACTCGTCGAGATTGTACATGGCCATGGCAACGCCGGAACCCGGAGCGTTGAAGACTTCCTTCTCGATGACCGTGCCGTCTTCGCCGACGAACTTGATCGTCAGCTTGCCCTTGCCGGGGAACTTGAAATCGGTTGCGCGGTACTGGTCGCCGAAAGCGTGACGACCGACGACGATCGGCTGCGTCCAGCCCGGAACGAGGCGGGGAACGTTGCGGCAGATGATCGGCTCGCGGAAGATGACGCCGCCGAGGATGTTGCGGATCGTGCCGTTCGGGCTCTTCCACATTTCCTTGAGGTTGAATTCCTTCACGCGGGCTTCGTCCGGCGTGATCGTCGCGCACTTGATGCCGACACCGTACTTCTTGATGGCGTTGGCGGCATCGACCGTAACCTGGTCGTTGGTGGCGTCGCGGTTTTCGACCGAGAGGTCGAAATAGTCGATGTCGAGGTCGAGATACGGATGGATCAGCTTATCCTTGATGAGCTGCCAAATGATGCGAGTCATTTCATCGCCGTCGAGATCGGCGACGGGATTGGCGACCTTGATCTTCTTCATGTATCTGCCTCGTAAGCTTAGGAAAGGGACAGCTGTCCCGGGTGGGTGATGTGGGTCCGGAGCGCTATAGCATTGTGAGCCGGGAACGCAAAGCAGAACGGGCAGGGACGTAGCGTTTTTGCCGCCATTGCCAAGTGCTGGAAAATGGCTAGTCTCGCCGGCAGAAGCCCCCCCGAGTCCCGGACATTTTGCCATGAAGAAGATCGCCGTTCTGTTCGCCGGCCTCGTTGCCGCCCTGTCTTTTGCACCCGGCCTTTCACTTGCGGCCGATGCGACTGGGCCGGTCAAGGAGATCATAAAGGATACGCAGAAAAACTGGGCGGGCGAGAACAGCGACTGGATCGATATTTTCGACGAAGGAATGCTCGGCAGGCTCTACAGCAAGGATTTCGGCGACAAATACAAGGCGGCAGCCCAAAATCCTGCGGCCGACGAGGACGGCATTTCGCCCTTCGACTATGACGTCATCGTCAACGGTCAGGATGCCTGTCCGCTGCAGGATCTCTCCATCGAAAGCGGCCAGCCGGCAAACGGCACGACCGAAGTGACGGTGAAATTCAAGGCGGCGACCTGCATGGAAGGCGCACCCAACAAGGATGCCTTCACGACCGTGCGTTTCGAGGTAGTCGAGGAGAGCGGCAAGGCCGTCATCGACGACATCATGATCCAGGGCGAAGAGGGGCAGGGACCGATCTCGCTCAAGGAGGCCATGGTGCAGATCGCCAATGGCGAATGACTGCCAAAGAGGTCACCGGCTGGCGACTCCGGCGAACACGACGGCTAATGACTCTTGGCATCATCATTTTGGTGTGATTTGATTTTTGCCGAGGCGGCGGTATCTCGCTCTCGGGTTCGCCACATCCCGCGCGCATGAGGACTGGCAAGGGTGATTTCCGGCTTTGAGTTCCGAGACTGGCTGCTTGCCAATGACCCGGCGCTGTCGCGCCTGCGTATGGGGTCACGTGTCACTCTGTCGATCCTGCTCTCCTTCGCGATCCTGCTTTCGATACACATGCTCATCGTGCCGTTGCCGATCGCGTCCTATGGTCTCGGCATCGTGCTGTCGATCGAAGGCGGAGTTGCGGTACGCGACAAGGGCTCGGCGAGCCAGCTCGTCACCAGGCTGCTCGGCTGTCTTGCAAGCCTTCTCGTCGTCGGTATCGCGGCGGCGCTGGAGTCGCAGCGCGTTCTCTCGGATTTCATCTTCCTCGTGGTGATCTTCCTCGCATCATCCGCGCGCGTCTACGGCCCGCGCGGCTTTGCGATCGGGATGTTTGCCTTCACTTCCTATTTCATGGGCTCCTACTTCCACCCGACGATCGCTGAATTGCCAGTCGTCCTGATCGGCCCTGTTGTCTCGGCGCTCGTCAGCCATTGGGTGAGGGCGGTGCTTCTGCCCGACAATTGGCGGCGCGACCTGCTGCGATCGCTCGAGAGCGTGCGGGGCCGCATCAACCAGATCCTCTTCAAGCTCGCTGCCCTTGCTGCGGCTGGAAAAGTCGATGAGACCGACCGGCAGGAACTGCGCCAGCTGGAAGACCGGCTGAAGGAGGTGGTGCTGATGGCCGAGAGCTTCATTCCGCGCCCGCCGGGCGGTGTTTTCGATGGCGCTTCCGCACCGGCCGCTGAACTGGCGATCCGGCTATTCGATGCGCATCTGGCGACCGAAAGCGCCATCGTGCTGAGCTACCAAAGCCCGCCATCCTTTGTGCTCGTCCATGCTGTGATCGAGGATGACAAGGCAGTGCTCTCGGCCCAGGAGAAGGCGGTCGCCGACATGGAAGGCCAGCCGCAGGGCGAGACGGCGCGGGCGTTGCTCTGGTTGGGTGCCGCACGCCGGCAGCTTGCGGAGACGATCGATGCCGGGCGCAGGTCCGACTTTGCCGAGATTGCCTCGATTGAGGAGGCCAGCCCATCAACGCCGATCGATTTTTCGCTGAAGAATCCGCTGATGCGCTCGGCCCTGCAGATCACGCTCGCGGCGGCGATCGCCATGACGCTTGGGCTGGCGCTCTCCCGCGAACGCTGGTTCTGGGCGGTGCTGGCATCCTTCCTCGTTTTCAGCAATACCAATTCGCGCGGCGATACTGCCATCAAGGCGCTGCAGCGTTCGATCGGTACATTGTTCGGCATCGCCTTCGGCCTGGTGCTGGCGACATTGCTGACGCACCAGCTGGCTATCGCCATCGCGGTTTCAATCGTCTGCGTCTTCCTTGCCTTCTATTTCCTGCAGATTTCCTATGCGACGATGACCTTCTTCATCTCGATCGTTCTCTGCCTGGTCTATGGCATGATGGGTGTCCTCACCTTCGATCTCCTCAAGTTGCGACTGGAGGAGACGCTGATTGGCGCGGTGGCGGGAACGCTCGTCGCCTTCCTCGTCCTGCCGGCACGTACGCGCGGGACACTCGATACGGCGGTCGCCAAGTGGTTCAACGCCCTGAAGGAGCTGCTCCTGGCCGTATCGGAAAAGAAGAGCCAGCCGGAGCTCATCGTCATCTCGCAGAAGGTCGATGCCTGCTATCGCGACATCACGCTTTCGGCGCGCCCCCTCGGCTCGACCTGGTCCATTGTCACCAGGCCGGGACAAATTCGCCAGACGCTGGCGATTTTCCTCTCGGTTACCTATTGGTCGCGCATTCTGGCCCGCAATAACGCCGCCGATGCCGTCGACGAGGATCTCAAGGGACGGATCACCGCAGATATTGGCCTTCTGGACAGATTTACGCCGCGCGGCTCGAAGTGTTTCCTCGTCACCCGCAAGCAGATGCGGCACGTCAGCCGTCACCTGCCACTGTGGCAGGAAGGGGCGCGGCTCGCCGTCGAAATGATCGGCTCGACCATCGAACGGCTCTATCCGACAGAGACGCAGGACTTGCCGTTTGCGGCCGGCAAAGCTATTGCGCCCGTAAATCAGGAATAGGAAGTACAAATAAGCACCATGGCGGGCACCAACAGCGAGCGTCAACTTTTGGCCGAAGGGCCTGTTATCATTCTGGTCGAGCCGCAGATGGGCGAGAATATCGGCATGGTAGCGCGCGCCATGGCGAATTTCGGCCTTGCCGATCTTCGCCTCGTCAATCCGCGCGACGGCTGGCCGAACGAGAAGGCGCAGGCCGCAGCCTCCAAGGCCGATCACGTCATCGAAGGCACGAAGGTTTTCGCGACACTCGAGGAGGCGATTTCCGATCTCAACTTCGTCTATGCGACGACGGCGCGCAGCCGTGACAATTACAAGCCGGTGCGCTCACCGGTCTTTGCCGCCGGAAACCTGCGCAGCCGCTTCAGGGCAGGCGAGGCGACGGGTATCCTGTTTGGCCGCGAGCGCTGGGGACTGACCAACGAGGAAGTGGCGCTTGCCGACGAGATCGTCACTTTTCCGGTCAATCCGGCCTTTGCATCGCTCAACATCGCCCAGGCGGTGCTGCTGATGTCCTATGAATGGATGAAATCCGGCATGGAGGACCTGGAGGCGGTGCCGTTCCAGGCGCTTGAACAGCGGCCTTCCACCAAGGAACAGCTGTTCGGCCTGTTCGACCAGCTGGAAGAGGCGCTCGATTCCCGCAACTATTTCCATCCGCCCTCGAAAAAGCCGAAAATGGTCGACAACCTGCGCGCAGTTCTCTCCCGCCGGGCCTTCACGGAGCAGGAAATCAGCGTGCTGCGCGGCGTCATCTCCTCTCTCGACCGCTTCTCGCGCAATAGCCCGCGCAAGGGCGGTTCCACCAGATCCCGCAAGGAAGCGCCCACCGATGACAGCGCCGACGAATGAGCTGAAACCCGTCCTCGTCTTCGATTCAGGCATAGGGGGGCTCACCGTGCTGCGCGAGGCGCGCGTGCTGATGCCGGAGCGCGGCTTCATCTATATCGCCGACGATGCCGGCTTTCCCTATGGTGGATGGGAGGAGCAGGCGCTGAAGGAGCGGATTATCGGCCTCTTCGCCAAGCTGCTTGAAGATTACGATCCCGAGGTCTGCATCATTGCCTGCAATACGGCTTTTACGCTTGTGGGCGCCGACCTGCGCGCCGCCTTTCCGCAGATGACCTTCGTCGGCACTGTGCCGGCGATAAAGCCTGCTGCCGAGCGCACACGCTCCGGGCTGGTCTCGGTGCTGGCGACCCCCGGCACGGTCAGGCGCGCCTATACACGCGACCTCATCCAGTCCTTCGCGCAGCAATGCCATGTGCGGCTGGTCGGCTCGGAAAACCTGGCGCGCATGGCTGAAGCCTATATCCGCGGTGACGCCGTTTCTGACGAGGCAGTGCTGACCGAGATTGACCAATGTTTCGTCGAGAAGGATGGGCGCAAGACCGATATCGTCGTGCTCGCCTGCACGCATTATCCCTTCATGGCGAATATGTTCCGAAGGCTTGCGCCTTGGCCGGTGGACTGGCTGGATCCGGCGGAAGCCATTGCGCGGCGCGCTCGCACGCTGGTACCGCATGTTGCGGACGCCGTTCATCCTGACAATTTCGACTTTGCCGTCTTCACGTCGGGCAATCCGGATTTTGCCACGCGGCGGCTGATGCAAGGTTTCGGTCTGAGCACACGGTAGGGTACTGCGCGCTTTATTTCCCCTGTCTCTTCACGCAAGATCCCCGCGGGGAATCGCGAGCAGGTGTTTGCCGCTCAAGATGCAAAGGGATGCGCCGTGCCGCTGCAAAGACTTGTGATGCTGATCTTCTTTCTGCAACCGATCGCCTTTGGCGCCTGGTTGCCGCGCATTCCCGATATCCAGGCGAAGCTCGAACTCGGCACCGCCGATCTCGCGGTAGCCCTTCTGGGATTACCCATTGGTACGCTGATCACGCTCCCGTTTGCCGGCCGGATCGTCTCGCGCATCGGCGGGCGCATGGCGATCATCTATGGGTTCATCTTCTTTCTTGCGGTGGTTTCGCTGCCGGCCTTCGCGCCCAGCGCCTTGCTTCTTTTCCTTGCCCTGATGATCGTCGGGGTCGCGCTTTCCACGGTGGAACTCGGCATGAATGTCGAGGCGGATGTGACGGAGAAGGCGACGGGGCTGATCATCATGAGCCGCTGCCATGGCTTCTGGAGCTTCGGCATCATGGCCGGCAGCCTGATCGGCGTTGGCGCCATCGCCATCGGGCTTTCACCGCACTGGTCGATCCTGATCACGGCGATCATCGTCCTGCCGATCGCGCTGGTCGCCAGCCTGCGCCTGCCGAAATTGCCGGAAAGTCACCATACGGAGAATTCGCAGACAAAGACCGGCTTCAAGCCGCCAAGCCTTGCCCTGCTGGGGATCTGCGCCTTCGTCTTCGGCGTGACGATGACCGAGGGTGCGATCGCCGACTGGTCGGCGGTCTATCTCCGCGATGTCATGAATGCCGAAGGTGCCCAAACCGGTCTCGGTTATTCGGTTTTCGCTTTCATGGTTGCTGCGGGGCGCTTCAGCGGTGACTACATGAAAGGCCGTTTCGGCGCGGTTGCCATTGCCCGCGGCTGCGGCATCGCCTCGCTTGCCGGCATGCTCGTCGTTCTCCTTGCGCCGGCGACGCCGCTTGCCCTGCTTGGCTTTGCAGCAGTCGGTGTCGGTGTCTCGGTCGGATTTCCGCTTGCGGTGACGGCCGTCGCTTCGCTGACCGACCGACCACCTGCTTCAAGCGTTGCCATACTCTCCTTCGCGGCGCTCAGCGGTTTTCTCATCGGGCCGCCGATCATCGGCTTTCTCGGCGAACTCCTGGGCTTGCGCGTGGGGCTCGCGGTGCTGCTGGTGCCACTCTTCGTCAGCCTGCTCTGCACCCGGCTGCTGATTCCGACGCAAAACGACATGGCGGGCGATCTCGTCGAGCGCGAGGCGGTGTAGGACGTCTTTCCAGGCCTGACTTTCCCTGTGGGTTTTTAAAGGTTTGACGACAACAGCGCCTGCGAATCTGCTAGAGACGGGGGCTGGAATTTGTAAGGGGAATTGGGCGTGCAGGTTGGCATCGATATGGGAATGGCGTCCGGCAACCCGGCGACGCTCGATATCGAGGAATTGCTGGCGACGCGTCTGCTCGTGCAGGGCAATTCCGGCTCCGGCAAATCGCATCTGCTGCGCCGCCTGCTGGAGCAATCGGCCCAATGGGTACAGCAGGTCATCATCGATCCCGAAGGTGATTTCGTCACGCTGTCCGACCGGTTCGGCCATGTCGTCGTCGATGGCGAGCGCACCGAGGCCGAGCTTGCCGGCATTGCCAACCGTATCCGCCAGCATCGCGTTTCCTGCGTGCTGACGCTGGAAGGGCTTGATATCGAGCAGCAGATGCGGGCAGCCGCGGCCTTCCTCAACGGCATGTTCGATGCCGATCGCGAATATTGGTATCCGGTTCTTGTCGTCGTCGACGAAGCGCAGATGTTTGCGCCCTCGGTCGGCGGCGATGTCTCGGAAGATGCGCGCAAGGCGTCGCTCGGCGCCATGACCAACCTGATGTGCCGCGGACGTAAACGCGGGCTTGCCGGCGTCATCGCCACGCAGCGTCTCGCCAAGCTTGCAAAAAACGTCGCGGCCGAAGCCTCGAACTTCCTGATGGGCCGCACCTTCCTCGATATCGACATGGCGCGCGCCGCTGATCTGCTCGGCATGGACCGCCGTCAGGCGGAAATGTTCCGCGATCTGAAGCGCGGCCATTTCGTTGCCCTTGGTCCTGCCTTGTCGCGTCGGCCGCTGCCGATCCAGATCGGCAACGTCGAGACATCGGCGCGTTCTTCCAGCCCGAAGCTGATGCCGCTGCCGGATTCGCCACAAGATGTGGAAGACCTCATCTTCACGCCGGATCCGGAAGAGTTCCAGCGGCCGATCGTGCGGCGTGCTCCACCGGCGCCGCGCCCGACCACCGATATTCTCGCCGAACTCTCGCGCTCGACGCCGGCCACCAGCCCCATGCAGGCCGCCGAGCCGCGTGTGGCGCAGCCGGAACTGTCGGCCGAAGAACGCGAGGAGCGGCTTTCCGGCGTGCTCTCCGAGATCCTCGACGATCCGGGCTCCGGTTTCCGCACGGATGCAGTCCTCTATCAGGAATTTCTGGTGCGGCTGCGCATGCGCCGTGTTCCAGGAGCGCCGATGTCCTTGCAGGATTTCCGGCGGCGCGTGGCGGTTTCCCGCTCCGGCGTCGATCCCGACATGGCAGCAGGGGAAGCCTGGGCGACGGCGCTATCGCTCTCCAATGGCGTCACCGACGATCTTCAGGGCGTGTTCCTGATGATGGCGAAGGCCGCGATCGGAGGCGAGGCCTGCCCGTCGGATGCCCGCATTGCCCGCGCTTATGGCACGCATTCTGCCCGGCGCGCGCGCCGGTTGCTTGGCTATTTCGAAGAGCAGGGGCTGATCGTCGTCCACACGGACTTTACCGGCAAACGCATCGTCGCCTTCCCGGACCTGCAGGCTGAGACCGCGCCGGGTTCGGCCGATGCGCCTGACACCGAGGCCCTGAAGAGCGCCGCAGAATAAGCATCAGACCCAGCTCTGGATGATCTCGGGGCTGGCATGGATGCAGGTGAGCTCCAGCCGCGTCGTTCCCACATTCTTGAAGCAGTGGGGCGTCTCCGCATTCACGATGACTATATCGCCGGGATTGGGCTCCAGCGTCTCTTCGCCAACGGTGAAGCGCGCCTTGCCGGAGCGCACGATCCACATTTCCGTATAGGGGTGAACATGCAGGTCCGGGCCCTGGCCAGGCTCGTTGTCGATCAGGAAGATCGAGACCGGGGCGCCGAAATCCCGGCCCTCGAAGCGAATGGTCCTGTTGGCGAATTGCTGCTGGCTCTCACGCGGTATGACATGGAACATGATTTCCTCCTTGGATCACGCTACGGACTTCGCTATGAATTTATCTTCTCGAGAAGATACTTTACCCAATTTATCTTCTCGTCAAGATAGTTTGGAGCCATGATGGAAACGGAAGATCACGTCGATCGCCTACGCACCCTCTGGGCAAAGGAGTTGCCCGATCTCGACACGACGCCCATGAGCATCCTCGGGCGCATCTACCGGCTCTCCAATCTGGTGCGGCCCTCCATCGAGGCGACATTCGCCGAATTCGATCTCGACCGGGGCGAGTTCGACGTGATTGCAACGATTCGCAGGGCAGGGCCGCCCTACAGGATGACGCCGACCGAGCTCTACAGCCTTCTGCTGATCTCGTCGGGCGGGCTGACGCATCGGCTGGACAGGCTGGAGAAATCGGGGCTGATCCGGCGGGAGCGCTCGGCCCAGGACAAGCGCAGCTTCGAGGTAGCGCTCACGGATGAGGGCATCGAACGCGCAGAAGCCGCCTTCCGCGAAGATATGAAGCGGGAACTCGCCCATCTCGGCGGGCTTGAGGAAAGCGAGCGCCGGGCGCTTGCCGCTCTGCTGCGCAAGCTCGCAGGTTCCCTCGAGCGAACCGGCGATAACGGCCTCGCCGTGGCAGATTCTGTTTGACAATCCTGTGACTTACCCCTAAAGACCGCGCCAGCACCGGGCAGCAATGTCCGGTGTTTCATTTGACATGTCCCGTGGATCAGATCCGTTCGCGTAATGGAAAGATCCTGTCGGCTCCCGGAAACGGGATCAAAGGAGGGCGTGTTTCCTTCGCGCGGTTTGGCAACAAACCGTCCTAACACTTTGAAAGGAAATACGATGAGCAAGCGCGAATCGTCCAAGTACAAGATCGACCGCCGTATGGGCGAAAACATCTGGGGCCGTCCGAAGTCCCCGGTGAACCGCCGCGAATACGGCCCGGGCCAGCACGGCCAGCGCCGCAAGGGCAAGCTTTCCGACTTCGGTGTGCAGCTGCGCGCCAAGCAGAAGCTGAAGGGTTACTACGGTGACCTGCGCGAGAAGCAGTTCCGCGCGATCTTCGCTGAAGCTGACCGCCGCAAGGGCGACACCTCGGAAAACCTGATCGGTCTTCTGGAGTCCCGCCTCGACGCGATCGTCTACCGCGCCAAGTTCGTTCCGACGGTCTTTGCAGCCCGTCAGTTCGTCAACCATGGCCACGTTACGGTCAACGGCGTCCGCGTCAACATCGGTTCTTACCGTTGCAAGGTCGGCGACGTCATCGAAGTTCGTGAGCGCTCCAAGCAGCTCGTTACGGTTCTGGAATCGGTTTCGCTCGCAGAGCGCGACGTTCCTGACTACGTCGAAGTCGACCACAACAAGATGGTCGCCACTTTCGCACGCGTTCCGACGCTTGCCGACGTTCCGTACCCGGTTGTCATGGAACCGCATCTGGTCGTCGAATTCTATTCTCGCTAATCGCGAGAGGCGTTTTCGCATTCTGGAAAAGCCGCCTCTCGGGGCGGCTTTTTCGTATCCGGAGGGAAGATGGTGGATTTGCAGGCAGTCCTCGACAGCATCTACAAGGAGCTGACGCCCCGCATCGGCGAGGGCAAGGTCGCGGATTATATTCCCGAACTTGCCAAGGTCGATCCGAACCAGTTCGGCATGTCGATCATCACCGTCGACGGCAAGGTCTACAGCGTCGGCCATGCCGATGTCGCCTTTTCCATCCAGAGCATTTCCAAGGTCTTCATGCTGACGCTGGCGCTCGGCAAGGTGGGCGAGGGGCTGTGGAAACGCGTCGGCCGCGAGCCTTCGGGCTCAGCCTTCAATTCCATCGTCCAGCTCGAGCATGAGCACGGCATCCCGCGCAATCCCTTCATCAATGCCGGCGCGATCGCCGTCAGCGATGTCGTCATGGCCGGCCATGCGCCGCGCGAGGCGATCGGCGAGTTGCTGCGCTTCGTGCGTTACCTCGCTGATGACGAATCCATCACCATCGACGACAAGGTGGCACGCTCGGAGACGGCGACCGGCTATCGCAATTTCGCGCTCGCCAATTTCATGCGCTCCTACCGTAATCTCGATCACCCCGTCGATCATGTGCTCGGCGTCTATTTCCACCAGTGTGCGCTCTCCATGACCTGCGAGCAGCTGGCCCGCGCCGGCCTGTTCCTTGCGGCACGCGGCGGCAACCCGCTGACCGGCCATTCGGTCGTGTCGCCGAAGCGGGCGCGGCGCATCAATGCGCTGATGCTGACCTGCGGCCATTACGACGGATCGGGCGACTTCGCCTATCATGTCGGCCTGCCGGGCAAGAGCGGGGTCGGCGGCGGCATCTTTGCGGTGGCGCCCGGCATCGCCTCGATCGCGGTCTGGTCGCCGGGGCTTAACAAGGTCGGCAATTCTCAGCTTGGCGCCGTGGCGCTGGAGATGCTGGCGGCGCGTACGGGCTGGTCCGTTTTCGGCGATTGAGGCTGTGTTGGCCGGCGGCTTTCTGCTAAGCAGGGCAGGCACATCAGACAGGTAGCAAGATGAATATCGCAGCCAATATTGCCGACGATCTGGAAACGGCGGAAGCCGGCATCGGCCATGCGCTGTTTGCCGATGCGCCCCATTCGGTCTCCTTCAACAAGCTGCGCAAGCGCCTGCTGCGGCAGGTGCGTCAGGCCTTCGATGATTTTGACATGCTCAAGGGCCAGAAACGCTGGCTGATCGGCATATCCGGCGGCAAGGATTCCTATGGCCTGCTGGCGCTGCTGCTCGATCTGCAATGGCGTGGTCTGCTGCCGGTGGAGCTGATCGCCTGCAATCTCGATCAGGGCCAGCCGAATTTCCCGAAGCATGTGCTGCCGGAATACCTTTCAAAGATCGGCGTCAAACATCGCATCGAATATCGCGACACCTATTCCATCGTGAAGGAGAAGGTACCGGAGGGAGCGACCTACTGTTCGCTCTGCTCGCGCCTGCGCCGCGGCAATCTCTACCGGATTGCCAAGGAAGAAGGCTGCGACGCGCTGGTGCTCGGCCATCATCGGGAAGACATTCTTGAAACCTTCTTCATGAACTTCTTCCACGGTGGGCGGATGGCCGCCATGCCGGCGAAGCTCCTGAACGACGAAGGCAATCTGATGGTGCTCAGGCCGCTCGCCTATTGCGCCGAGGACGACATGGCCAAGTTTGCCGCTGCCATGCAGTTTCCGATCATCCCCTGCGATCTCTGCGGCTCTCAGGACGGTCTGCAGCGCAATGCGATGAAGGATATGCTCGCCGATATCGAGCGCCGCATGCCCGGCCGCAAGGACACGATGCTGCGTGCGCTCGCGCATGTGAACCCGTCACACCTGCTCGATCCGAAACTTTTCGACTTTTCTGCGCTGGCCGTCACCCAAACGTCATAATGGACTTGCTATGAGCCTCAGCAGTTCCATGCAACGAGTCCAAAATGATTTTCTCAGACAAAGACATAGAGTTCCTCGGTGATTGCCTCAGGCATGTCGCCGGAGAAGAGATCATGCCGCGCTTCCGCAATGCGGCTGCGGCCAATGTTTCCGAAAAGACGTCTTCCGTCGATCTCGTAACGCAAGCCGACCTGCGCTCCGAGGCTTACCTTACGGCAGCAATCCGCGAGCGTTTTCCCTCGGCACTCATTGTCGGCGAGGAAGCCTATGAGGCGGATCGTTCGGTCGTGCCGGCGCTTGCCGATGCCGATCTTGCCTTCGTCATCGATCCCGTCGACGGCACGTTCAATTTTGCGGCCGGCATGCCGGTTTTCGGTACGATCCTTGCCGTGACGGTAAAGGGAGAAACGGTTGCCGGCATCATTCACGATCCGGTGCTCGGCGACACGGTCGTTTCCCTCAAGGGCGCCGGCGCCTTCCAGCGGAAGCGCAATTGCGAGCCTGTCCGCCTCAAGGTCGCGGAACCTCTGGAACTGGGCCTCATGATCGGCGCCATGGCCTGCAGCCATATGGCAGAGCCGGATCGTTCGCGCGTTGCCGGCAATATGGCGAAGGTTAAGATGACCTTCGCGTTCAATTGCTCGGCTTACGAATATTGGATGGTGTCCTCGGGCAAGCTGCATTTCATCGGCCACCCCAAGCTGATGCCCTGGGATCATCTGGCCGGCGTGCTGACCCATCAGGAAGCCGGCGGCCATACCGCCAAATTCGACGGAACGCCCTACAGGCCCGGCGAGATTTCCGGCGGCATCATCTCTGCTCCCGATAAGGAAAGCTGGCAGATGATCCGAAACGAGATCGTCGGCTACCGATAAACCGAAAGGAACCGCCATGACGACTGCCATAGATACGATGAAGCTTGCCGATCTCCTGCGGCAGGCAGCGAAAGCCGAGATCCTGCCGCGCTTTCGCCGACTGGGCAGCAGCGATGTGCGCGCCAAGACGGAAGCGACCGACCTCGTGACCGAGGCCGATGAGCAGGCCGAAAGGATGATGAAAGCCGAGGCCGCGCGCCTCTGGCCGGAGGCATTGTTCATCGGTGAGGAATCGGTTGCCGCTGACGAAGCGCTTCTGGACAAGCTCGAAGGTGCCGATCTCGCCATCGTCGTCGATCCCGTCGACGGCACCTTCAACTTTGCTTCCGGGATTCCAGCGTTCGGCGTCATGGCATCGGTCGTCTCCAAGGGCGAGACGGTTGCCGGCATCATCTATGATCCGATGGGCGACGACTGGGTTATGGCTGAGAAGGGCGGCGGCGCCTGGCTGCGCCGGCCGGATGGCGAGGCGCAGCGGCTGCGAGTGGCAGAACCTGTCGCGCTCGACCAGATGGTCGGCATGGCTTCCACCGGCTATCTGCCGCAGGAAAAGCGCGCCGAAATCCTTGGCAATCTCGCCAAGGTTCGCTTCCTCACCAACTACCGCTGCGCGGCACATGAATACCGCACCTTTGCCGGCGGGCATGTGCATTACCTGATGTACAACAAGCTGATGCCCTGGGATCACCTGGCGGGCACGCTGATCTGCCAGGAAGCCGGCGCCTATGCCGCCCGCTTCGACGGTTCGGCCTATCTGCCGCATCATGTGACCGGCGGGTTGCTGATTACGCCGGACAAGGAGAGCTGGGAAATCTTCCGCCGCGAGATCGTGACCGTCTAAGCCTGAACTGGCCTGAGTTCGAACTCAGGCCAGTATCTGTTTCAATGCGTCAAGGAGCGTGTCGCATTCGGCATCGGTGCCGATGGTGATGCGCAGGAAATCCTGGATGCGCTGCCCCCGGAAATTCCTGACCAGCACCGCACGCTTGCGCAGCTCCGCAGCCAGTTCGGCGCCGCCGCGGGTGCTGTGGCGAACGAAGACGAAATTGGCGGAGGAGGGCAGAACCTCGAAGCCGAGTTCGCCGAGGGCCGCGGTCAACCGCTCGCGGCTAGCGACGATCAGCGCGCAATGTTTCTCGAACCAGTCCTGATCCTCCCAGGAGGCCACGGCACCGGCCTGAGTCAGCCTGTCCAGCGGATAGGAATTGAAGCTGTCCTTGACCCGTTCCAGCGCATCGATCAGCGGCCGCTGGCCGACGGCGAAACCGACGCGCAGGCCGGCAAGGCCGCGCGATTTGGAGAAGGTCTGGATGACGAGCAGGTTCGGATATTTCCGCACAAGCGGAATGGCACTCTGGCCGCCGAAATCCACATAGGCTTCATCAATGACGACGACCTGATCCGGATGTTCCTGTACCAGCGCCTCAATCGCCGCAAGCGGCAACGCCGAGCCGGTCGGCGCATTCGGGTTCGGCAGGATGATCGCGCCGCAGGGCTGGCGGTAGTCCTCGATGCGCACCTGCATCTTCTCGTCCAGCGGGATCTCGCGGAAATCGATGCCGTAGAGACCGCAATAAGTCGGGTAAAAGCTGTAGGTGATATCGGGATAGAGCAGGGGCAGGTCGTGCTTCAGGAGCGCCTGAAACGTATGGGCCAGAACCTCGTCCGAGCCATTGCCGACAAAGACTTCGCCGGGATCGAGATCATGGCTCGAGGCAATCGCCTGGCGCAGTTTCAGGCCGGTCGGCTCGGGATAGAGCCGCAGCGTGTCGTTGACGGCTTGCGAGATTGCCGCCAAGGCACGCGGCGACGGGCCGTAAGGGTTCTCATTGGTGTTGAGCTTCACCAGCCCCTCAATGACAGGCTGTTCGCCCGCCACGTAAGGTGTCAGGGATTGAACAAGGGGACTCCAGAAACGGCTCATCGTGTACTTCCGGTCAAAGACATGTCGCGCATAAACGTGCAGCGGCCTTGCGAGAGCGACTGCGAAAACAAAAGCCTAAAACGTGGCAAGCGAAGCTGAATGATCGCTGCACGCTTTAGGCCTCAAGCAGCATTACATGTGAACCGCACCGGGGTCGAGTTGCGGGCTGTCGCCGGGATGGGTGAACAGCTTGCCCTTTTCCGCCCAGAGAACCATGACGACGGTGACCGCGCCGAAGAGCGCGAAACCGCCGAACAGCGGCTGAACCGTGCCGTTGAACAGCTGGCCGACGCCGCCGCCGAGGAGGGCGCCGAACGTCGTCGACACGAAACCGGTGACAGCCGTTGCCGTGCCGGCGAGATTGCCCATCGGCTCCAGGCTGATCGCGGTGAAATTGGTGGCGATGACGGCAAACATCATCAGCAGGATCGAGAAGAGGGCGTAGGAGAAGGCAAAGGACGGCGTGCCGCCAAGTGCTGCGACAAAGCCTACCGCCGAGACGATGGTGAAAAGCAGCATGGCAGCATGCGAGATGCGGCGCATGCCGAAGGTGCGCACCAGCATGCCGTTCAGGAAGTTGGCAACGGCAATGCCGCCTGCCGTTGCGGCAAAGGCAATCGGCAGCCAGTCGCCGAGGCCATAAACCTCGCCGAAGACCTGCTGAACCGAGATCACATAGGCGCTGATGACGCCGGTGAACATGGTGAGCCCGATCATGTAGCCGCAGGTGATGCGGTTGGTGAGAACCGTCCTGAAGCCATCGGCGACAGCGCCAACGGACAGCGGAATGCGCTCTTCCGGCGGCAGCGATTCCTTCAGGCGCAGGAGCGCCCAGACGAAGAGAATCGTCGCGACGATGCCGAGCAGGATGAAAATCCAGTTCCAATGCGCATAGGTGATAATGAGCTGGCCGACAGAGGGGGCGACGATCGGCACGATCATGAAGACGATCATGACATAGGACATGACGCGGGCCATCTCACGGCCACCGAAGCAATCGCGGACGATCGCCATGGTGGTGATGCGCACGGCCGCGCCGCCGATACCCTGAACGAAGCGCATGATCAGCAGCATTTCGAAACTGCCGGTGGCCGCAGCGGCAAACATGCCGACCACGTAGCAGGCAAGGCCGCCAAGCAGGATGTTGCGGCGGCCGAAGGCATCCGACAGGCTGCCGAATATGATCTGGGATGCGCCGAAGCCCAAGAAGAAGACGCCGATGACGAGCTGCGCATCATTGTTGCTGGTAACACCCAGCGAATGGCCGATATTGGGCAACGCCGGCAGCATGCTGTCGATCGCCATGGCAATGCTGGCGGTCATGATGGCGATGGTCACCACGAATTCGAAGAAGCCCATGCCAATGCGGGCAGAACCCTGGTTTTCGGTGTGCGGTTTGTGCGTCGGAGTCATCCGTATCCCCCTGAATGACGGAAGAGCGGCCGGAAAGCGGCCGAATATTGTGTGGGAGGGCGGCGAACCCCTACCAAAATGTGCCGCCGCCTGATGTGTCTGAAAGCTTCAGTGCTGATTGGGCGCCTGATCTCAGTGCCCGATATCGCTGAAGCTGGAAAGTGATGCGTCCTTCGACAGCGGCGCATGCTGCGCCCTGAACAGCCGGCCCTTTTCTGCGATCAGCACGAAGACGATACCGATCAGCGAGACGCCGAAGTAGCCGGCGATCATCGGCGTTGCCGTGCCGTCAAAGGCCTGTCCGACCATGGCTCCGATCAATGCGCCGCCGATCGTGCTCATGAAGCCGATGACAGAGGAAGCCGTGCCGGCGAGATGGCCGAGCGGCTCCATGGCGAGCGAATTGAAGTTAGAGCCGATCCAGCCGAACTGGAACATCACCAGCGCGAAGAAGACGATGAAGATCGGGAAAGGCATCGGCTGCGGCCCTGATATCTGCACCATCAGCCAGATGAAACTCAAGCCGCAGAAACCGAGAAGGGATGCGTGCGAGAGGCGGCGCATGCCGAAGCGGCCGACCAGCTGCGAATTGATGAAGGACGAGAAGGCCATGAACAGCGCCACTCCGGCAAAGGCGACGGGCATGTAGACGCCGAGACCGTAGATGCCGACATAGATCTGCTGGGCAGAGTTGATGAAGCCGAACAGCGCGCCGAAGAGGATCGTGCTGGCTATGGTGTAACAGAGGGCGATGCGGTTGGAAAAGAAGATCGCAAAGCCCTGCGCCACCGAGCGGACCGTGAACGGACGGACATTGGCGGGATCCAGCGTTTCCGGCAGGCGCAGATACATCCAGATGCCGACGGCCGTCGCCATGGTGCCGATGAAGACGAAGATCATGTGCCAGGTGCTCACGAGCATGATGATCTGGCCGCTGCCCGGCGCAATGACCGGCACGACCATGAAGACCATCATGATAAGCGACATGACTTCCGCCATCTGCCTTCCGCCGTAGACATCGCGGACGATGGAAATAGTAATGACGCGGGTGGCGGCAGAACCGAGCCCCTGAATGAAGCGCAGTGTCAGAAGCCCGGCAAAGGTCGGGACCACAGCGATGCCGAAGGCGGCAACGACGTAAATGCCGAGGCCGATCAGCAGCGGAACACGGCGGCCGAAGCGATCGGAAAGGGGGCCGTAGAAAAGCTGGGCGAGACCGAAACCGAAAAGATAGGCGGAAACGACATACTGGCGATGATTTTCGTTCTCGACGCCGAGGCTGGAGCCGATCTGCTGCAGCGCGGGCAGCATGATATCGATGGCCAGCGAGTTGACTGCCATCAGGAAAGCCGCAAGCGCGATAAATTCCAGCTTGCCCATGGGCAGCCGACCCGCGGACATGACTTGTGATGAATCTGTCACAATGAAATTCCCATAAACAGGTCAAGGCGCTGCTTGGCGCAGCGCCTCGAACTCAAGATACAGATTTGGAAACCGGACGGACGCCCGGTGACCGATCAGGCGACGGCGGTCTTGACCGTGACGCCGTTTTCCTGGAGGTGCTGCTGGAGCTCACCGGCCTGGAACATTTCCCGGACGATGTCGCAGCCGCCGATGAACTCGCCCTTGACGTAGAGCTGGGGGATCGTCGGCCAGTTGGAGTAATCCTTGATGCCCTGGCGGATTTCCGAATCGGCGAGCACGTTGATGCCCTTGTAGTCGACACCGATGTAATCGAGGATCTGGACGACCTGACCGGAGAAACCGCACTGCGGAAACTGCGGCGTGCCCTTCATGAAGAGGACGACGTCGTTGCTCTTGATCTCGTTTTCGATGAATTCGTTGATACCGCTCATGGGACCTAATCCTTTCAACAGGCGGGTTAAAGGCCCGCCGTTTCAATCGTTTTCCTTAGATAGCATGTGGAAGCCGGAATTCCACCCGCGAAAACCAAAAAAAGACCAATCCGCGACACTTAGCGGCACAGGTTGTTGCCTATGCGTTACGCCTCATTGCGATAGACCTTGATCGGCTCAATCTCGGTATCGGTGGAAAAGGCTCTAGGCGCGGCGCTGCCTGCTGCGGCCTGCTGCCGTGCGGCGCTTGCTGACCTGCTTGCGAGCAGGCTTGCGACTCACCGGCGTTGCCTTGCGGGTGGTGCGGCTCGCCGTTGCTGACGCTGCCTTGCGGCGCTTGCGCTTGGTTGTGGTACGGCCCGTTGTCTTCTTCAGGATTTCCTTCAGCACGCTATTGACGACGCCTGACACAAGTTCATTCACGAGATTGCCCACAAAATCCCCCTCGATCCTGCCGAAACGCAGCTACCCTATTGAATTCCGGAAGAGTTTGCTTAGCAAGGCGGCTCGACGGTTTTATCCGGTTTTTCGCCGTATTTTCAGGCGAACCCGTCATCCTGGCAACGGCGCACTCAACCCGCCGGAAAGAAGAAAAAGACTATGAAACTGATCGACAAGCGGGTTGTGCTGCATTTCCCCGGATTTGAACCACTCGATGGCGCAGCACACCGGGCGCGGTATGAGCGTACCGCAAGGCAAAGCGCATCCGTCTGGGGCTATAACATCGAGACGGGTACCGCCGATGCCGGTTCCTATGTTTCCTTCGATGTCGGTGCCGGCGCCGATAACTGGCAGACACAGACCCGCGTCCATGTCTTCGACCATGACGAGCTGGTGCAGCGGTTGCGCGCCGGCAATACGGCAAGCCGCATCGCGGCGGGCTTTGCAAGCTTCTGGCAGGTTGTGCGCGAGGGCGGCATGGCCGGCTATTTCCGGCATGCCTGGCGCTTTGGCCTCTTCTTCATCTTTCCCTTCCTGCTGACGGCTCTCGCAATCGTCGTCACGCTGCAGATCCTGACGCTGCAATATTTGCTCGGACTACCCGTCTGGCACATCGGCTGGAGCGCGCCGCTCGCGGCCATCTTCTTCATCTTCGGCTTCCTGCCGTTCTCGGAGCGCTTCCACACGCTGCATCTTTTTGCTGACTGGGAGATGGCCGTGGCGCTCGCACGCATGGACAAGCCTGTTTTCAACGACTGGCTCGAACAATGCGCGACATCGATGCGGGCAGCACTCAACGAAGAGGCCGATGAATATGTCATCTCCTCGCACAGCATGGGCTCCAGCGTTGCGGCCCATGTCGTCGGCATTCTGCTGGAGCGGGAGCCGGATGTCTTCAAGGGCAAGCGGGTGGTGTTTGCCACACTTGGCTGCGCGATCCTGCAATGCGCGCTGATGTCGTCTGCGACACTCCTGCGCTCGCGCGTCGGGCTGATTGCGCGGTGCCCGGATATTTTCTGGCTCGATGTGCAGTGCCTGACGGACTCGATCAATTTCTACAAGGTGCCTGTCGTCAGCGTGTCCGGCCATCCGGACGCGCCGCAAGCGCGCATGATCCATATCCGCGTACGGCAGATGCTGACGCCGGAGCACTACAAGAAGATCCGCAAGGATCAGTTACGCGTTCATCGCCAGTATGTGCTGGGTCCGGACAAGAAATCCTCCTTCGATTTCACGCTGCTGACCGCAGGCCCAATGCCGGCATCGGTCTTTGCCGATCCCGAGCACGACAAGCTGCCGGCCTGAGAGCTCAGTAAAGAAAGGGCGAAGAGGCGTACTTTCGAAACCGATCGCTTCCGTTTCAAAACAAAGAGACCCGGCGGAAGAAGCCTTCCAGCCGGGTCTGTTCATTTCAGATCCTCAGTCGGCCGAAGCCAGCATGTCAATCCGGCGCCGAGGTTTGCAGGGCAAGAGCGTGCAGGACGCCGCCCATATTGCCCTTCAGCGCCTCATAGACCATCTGGTGCTGCTGGACGCGGCTCTTGCCGCGAAAGGCTTCCGCGACGACTTCGGCAGCGTAATGATCGCCGTCACCCGCCAGATCGCGGATCGTTACCTTGGCACCGGGAATCCCGGCCTTGATCATGTCTTCGATGTCACCGGGTTTCATGGCCATGATCGTTACTCCTTGCACATTATTCCGCAGCAACAAGCTCGCCGCGGCCATCCATGAAATCAGGGAACCACGATTCATGTGCATCGCGCAATTGCTGAATCGGCAGTGCAATCAGATCGTCGACGACGAGGGCATCGCCCTTGACGGTGCCGAGGCGGCGGAAGGGCACGCCGGCGCCTTCGGCATTGGCACAGACGAAATCGGCGACATCACCAGGAACCGTCAGAACGTAACGCGCCTGATCCTCGCCGAAGAGCAGGGCATGGGCCGCACCCTTGCCTTCGCTGAGGCTGATGTCGAGGCCCTTGCCCGAGGCCATCGCCATTTCAGCGAGCGCCAGCACGAGGCCGCCTGAGGAAATATCGTGGCAGGCGGTCGCCTGGCCATTGCGGATAACAGAGCGGACGAAATCGCCGTTGCGGCGTTCAGCGAAGAGATCGACTTCGGGAGCCGGACCTTCGGTGCTGCCGACGATATCGCGCAGATAGATCGACTGGCCGAGATGGCTGCCGTCGGTGCCGATAAGAAGAACCTTGTCGCCTTCGGCAGCGCTGCCGATGCGGGCCATCTTCCGCCAGTCGGGCATCAGGCCGACGCCGGCAATGGTCGGGGTCGGGAGGATCGCGACACCATTGGTCTCGTTATAGAGCGAGACGTTACCGGAGACGATCGGGAAATCGAGTGCACGGCAGGCTTCGCCGATGCCCTTCACGGCGCCGACGAACTGACCCATGATTTCCGGCTTTTCGGGATTGCCGAAATTGAGGTTGTCGGTGGCCGCCAGCGGCAGGGCGCCGGTTGCGGTAATGTTGCGCCAGCATTCAGCCACGGCCTGCTTGCCGCCTTCGAACGGATCGGCCTCGACGTAGCGTGGGGTGACGTCGGAGGAGAAGGCCAGCGCCTTCAGCGGATGACCCTCGACGCGCACGACGCCGGCGTCGCCGCCGGGGAGCTGCAGCGAATTGCCCTGGATCAGCGTGTCATACTGTTCGTAGACCCAGCGGCGGCTGGACTGGTTGGCGGAACCGACGAGTTGCAGCAGCGCTTCGTTGTAATTCCCGGGGGCGGCGACGAGGTTGGCGGGCAGGGGAGCGCGCTTGTCGGATTCGCGCCAGGGACGGTCATATTCCGGCGCCTGATCGCCGAGATCCTTGATCGGCAGGTTGGCGACTTCCTCACCCTGATGCATGACGCGGAAGCGCAGGTCGTCGGTTGTCTTGCCGACGATCGCGAAATCGAGGCCCCACTTGACGAAAATCGCCTTGGCTTCCTCTTCCTTTTCCGGCTGCAGCACCATGAGCATACGCTCCTGGCTCTCCGAGAGCATCATCTCGTAGGCGGTCATGCGCTCTTCGCGCACCGGCACCTTGTCGAGTTCGAGCAGGATACCGAGGTCGCCCTTGGCGCCCATTTCGACGGCCGAGCAGGTGAGGCCGGCGGCACCCATGTCCTGGATGGCGATGACGGCGCCGGTCTTCATCAGTTCGAGGCAGGCTTCGAGAAGGCACTTTTCGGTGAAGGGGTCGCCGACCTGAACGGTCGGTCGCTTCTCTTCGATCGACTCGTCGAATTCGGCCGAAGCCATGGTGGCGCCACCGACACCGTCGCGGCCGGTCTTGGCGCCGAGATAAACGACGGGCAGGCCCACACCCTTGGCTTCAGACAGGAAGATGGCGTTGGACTTTGCGAGACCGGCAGCAAAGGCGTTGACGAGGATATTGCCGTTATAGCGGGCGTCGAATTCCACTTCGCCGCCGACCGTCGGCACGCCGAAAGAATTGCCGTAGCCGCCGACACCGGCAACGACGCCGGCGACGAGATGGCGGGTCTTCGGATGATCCGGCTCGCCGAAACGCAGCGCGTTCATGGCAGCGATCGGGCGCGCGCCCATGGTGAAGACGTCGCGCAGAATGCCGCCGACACCGGTCGCAGCACCCTGATAGGGCTCGATATAGGAGGGGTGGTTGTGGCTCTCCATCTTGAAGACGACGCAGTCGCCGTCGTCGATGTCGACGACACCAGCATTTTCGCCGGGTCCCTGGATGACGCGCGGTCCCTTGGTCGGCAGGGTGCGCAGCCACTTCTTGGAGGATTTGTAGGAGCAGTGCTCGTTCCACATGGCCGAGAAGATGCCAAGCTCGGTAAAACTCGGTTCGCGGCCGATCAGATCCAGAATGCGCTGGTATTCATCCGGCTTGAGGCCGTGGGAAGCGATGAGTTCCGGCGTGATCTGGATGGTGTTTGGAATGGTCATGAGCTCTCGAAAATCCCTGCCTAGAACAATCCAACAAAAGTGCGCAGCGGTTTTGCATTCGGATTGCGTGAAAACAAAGAGATGGAGCGTGCCTGTGATTTACGGAAACAGACATGCCCCAGCGCGTTTGTCGTGTCTTTAGCTTATGTAGGAAGTGCGCGCGACAGGAAAATGCCTGCCATCAACAGGGGGCAGGCATCAAAGAATTCGCAGCCATGTCGTGAACGGTCGCGGCCGATCAGAATTTGTAGCCGACCATCAGTCCGGCGCGGGTCATGCCGTCGTTCGGACCGTCGCAGAGATTGGCATTCGAGGAATGCGCAAGCTGCGCCATCAGGTTCCAATTGCTGGTGAAACGATAGCCGGCGCCGAGATATTCGTGGAAGAGCACGCGACAGCCGAGATCCGGACCGTCGTCATTGCCCCTGATATCACCGGTATGGATGACGCCGCCGAAACCGGCTTCGGCAAAGATCTTGTCGCTGAGATCGACGGTCCAGGTGAAACCGGCGAAAAACTGCGTGGCTTCGCCCTCAGTGCCGATCGACGCGCCGACATGGACGCGCGGATGCATGAGCTGCTGCTTCCAGCCTGTGGCCTGCTCGAAACCGAAGGGATCGAAGAGGGCCGTAATCTCCGGGAAAACGCCGTCTTCTCGGGAATGGCCACCTTGAACGGAGGCGGAGGCGCCGAAGCGCAATTCGTCGAAGATCCTGCCTGCGGCATGCGCCGATGACATTCCCAAGCTGCTGGCAACAACTGCGGCTGACGCGATACTCGACAGGCGTAGCAGGCATGAACGGAAATCGGATTTCATCTGCTGTCCTTTGATTCCCGCTTAAACAGCGGAATGGGACAGAGGTAACATCCGGGTGTCAGCGGTAAAGCGCGGGTGTTCCAGTTACGGTCGTTTCCACGGCCCTGACACCAAATTGCAACAGGTCAGATTTCCCCATCATAGGCGGAGCCGCCGTTTTCCAGTAGACGTTTCAATATCATAAGCCCTGACAACATCTCGTTTCTATCCTTCGGCGAGGAGATGCCGATGCGCACGCGGTGATAGACCTTCTCTCCACGGGCCGCCTTGAACTCATCCTCATCGTCTACCAGAACGCCATCCCGGTAGGCGGCGTTCTTGAACGTGCCGGACATCCAGGGCTCGGGAAGTTTCAGCCACAGGAAGGGCGCATGCGGATGGGATTCGAACTCGAAACCCTGCAACTGCTCGCGCGCAAGCTTCACACGGACTGACAGCTCTGCAACGCTTGCATTGCGGATCTCGTGCGCCTTGCCGCTCTGGATCAGCCGCGCGCATGTTTCGGCCAGGATGAAGGGCAGGCCGCCCGTGACCATCTTGTGGGTGACCTTGATGCGCTGGGCGAAATGCGGCGGGCAGGCGACCCAGCCGCCACGCACGCCGGCGGCAACCGACTTCGACAGGCCGTTGACCAGGAAGGTCCGATCGGGCGCGATTGCCGCGAGCAACGGCGTAGCGTCATTGGCCATGCCGCCATAGAGATCATCCTCGATGATCCATACACCATGCCGCCTGGCGATGTCGGCAATGGCGACGCGCCGTTCATAGGGCATGATCGCAAGCGTCGGATTGTGGACCGTCGGCATCAGGAAGATCAGCTTCGGATGCTGCTGCAGGCAGAGCCGCTCGAAATCCTCGGGAATGACACCGTTCTCATCCGACTCCACAGTCAGCGTGCGCCGGCCGAGGAGGCGGACGCTGCGGCTGACCTGCGTATAGGTGAGGTTCTCGAAGACGATCTTGTCACCGGGCGCAGACACGGCGGCTATGACCGAGATGGCGGCGGCATGCGCCCCGAGCGTCGGAACAACGTTTTCGACGTCCGGCGACCAGCCGGCACGGGCCAGCCACAGGCGGCCGGCTTCGAACCAGTTCCGCGGGAAGCTGCGCGAATAGGAGGAGATTTCCGCCAGATGCTGCTCGCCGATCTCTGCCATGATGCCGGCGATGATCTTGCCCTGACCGAGATCGGGGGCGGCGGTCGTGTCGAAGCGAAGCTTGTTTGCCGGAGCATCCGCAATGCGGGTGCCACTCAGCGAAAGTGTGACGGGATCCACCTGTTCGCTCGGCGGTGTATCGGCACGGTCGAGGACATAGGTGCCGCGGCCAACTTCGCCGGCGACGAGACCGCGCTCATGGACCAGCGCATAGGCACGACCGATTGTTCCGATTGTCACCCCGATGTCATAGGCAAGATTTCGCTGCGGCGGCAGCTTGCTGCCTGCCGGCAAAGCACCGGAAGCAATGGCGGATTCGATATTGTCCGCGAGCCGCATATAGACCGGGCCGGAGCCCTGCGAGAGATCTGGGAGCCAATTTGTCATGGTGACAATGAATAGATTGTCACCCTCACACTGTCAAGACTATGTGACAATCACGAAGACGGAAACAACAGGAGCAAGGGATGTCCGTTGTACCTCAAATGAAGGGTGATATTGTATCGATTGTCTCTATCGATAGCCCGCACGAAATTGTCCTCCCGAGGCAGGCGCCGGCCACGACTCAGCTCGGCCGCTTGTGGGCAAGCTTGCTTCTGTGGCGCCAGAAGCGGGAGGGACGCCGGGCGCTACGCGGACTGACGGCGGATCAGCTCAAGGATATCGGCCTGTCGCACTCCGATGCCGCACGCGAGGTCAGCAAGTCGTTTTTCTGGGATCAAGGCTGAAGCATTTCCCTTTTCTCGAAAACGGGAAATGCTCCATCCATTATTTCAGGCAATTCCGGGCGCAGAACCGCTGCACGATTTTGCTGAATTGCTCTAGCTGCAGGCGCGGTTGCCGCCCGACCAGCGGGTGACATCGGCGGCGATGCGGCCGGCGGCCGGCTCGGACATCATCGGACCGAAAGCCTGCATCTTGGCCGGATTGCCTTCGGCCTGCACCACGAGCAGCGGCCGGCTTTCCGGGCTGCCCTTGTGCACCACGAGGATGCGCGGGCGGCCGGAGAAGGAATTGAGTTCCGGTGCGAGCCTGTAAGCGGCGAAAGCTGTGTCGCCCGACTTGAACCAGCAGCTATTGGCGCCGAGCGCCACACGCTCCATGGTCGACAACGCACTCCGGTCCGGCCCCTTTACAGGCGTCGAGGACTGGCAGGCAGCGACGAGCGCGGCAAGGGCGGCAAAGGCAGCGGCGTTAGCGACGACTGCGAAAAGGCGAGGGCGCATCTATCTTGCTCTTCGGCAGAAATCAGGCGGCGATGACGTCGAGCGCCGAGGCAAAGAGGCCGCGGCCATCCGAACCGCCATGGGCGGCTTCGATCAGATTTTCCGGATGCGGCATCATGCCGAGAACATTGCCCTTGGCATTCATGACGCCAGCGATATCGTTGACCGAACCGTTCGGGTTGGTGCCTTCGGCATAGCGGAAAACGACCTGGCCGTTGCCTTCGATGGCGGCCAGCGTTTCCGTATCGGCAAAATAGTTGCCGTCGTGATGGGCGACGGGGCAGCGGATGATCTGGCCCTTTGCATAGGCGCGGGAGAAATCCGTTTCGGCATTCACGACCTCGAGCTTGATCTCGCGGCAGACGAATTTCAGCGAGGCGTTGCGCATCAACGCGCCCGGCAGCAGGCCGGCCTCGACGAGGATCTGGAAGCCGTTGCAGACGCCCAGCACCTTCACGCCCTTGTTCGCCTTCTCGATGATTGCCTGCATGACCGGCATGCGGGCAGCAATGGCGCCGCAACGCAGATAGTCACCGTAGGAGAAGCCGCCGGGGATGACGATCAGGTCGACGTCAGGGATTTCCGTCTCCGTCTGCCAGATCGTCACCGGCTGATGACCGGAGATCTTGGTGAGAGCGGCGATCATGTCACGATCGCGATTGAGGCCCGGAAGTTGAACGACGGCTGATTTCATAAGGTCCCCGCATTTGGCGAAAGATATTGAACTGGAACGCTTTCGGCGAGCCATACTCCATTGTCCGAGACAAAGAAAGAATGCCCTTCTGAAAACATGCGGGCTGCGTCTACACGCAGGATTATATGGTCGCCCTTGCGGCGCGTTGCAACGACCTTCGCCGTCTGCGCATCCGCAGAGAGATGGACGTGATGCCGTTCCATCTTCTTCAGGCCTTCGCGCTCGATCAGCGGCCAGTTCAGCAGCGACGTGCCGTGAAAGAGTATTGCGGGCGGCTCGACCGCCTTCAATGCCAGATCGACTTCGACACTATGGCCCTGATTGGCGCGAATTCTGTTATCGACCAGCGCAAAGCGCTTCTTCGGGCTGTTTTCGATGATCCCGATAATATCGTCGCGGGTGACATCATATTTCGATGTCACCGCCTTTTCGAAATCATCGAAGGATACCCATCCCTCGGCATCGAGCGTCAGGCCTGCGGCTTCCGGCGCATGGCGCAAAACATAGCTCATGAATTTCGAGACTTCCGTCTCCAGCTTTGCCCGCATGACGCTTCATCCTGAAGGCCCGCCAATGCGGCGGGCCTATGATCGTCAGTCGATCGCGATCGCGTAATTCTCGATGACCGTGTTTGCGAGCAGCTTTTCGCACATGGCCTTGAGATCCGCCTCAGCCTTGGCCTTGTCGGTGCCTTCGAGCTCGAGGTCGAAAACCTTGCCCTGGCGGACATGGCCGACGCCGCCGAAGCCGAGGGCGCCGAGCGCGCCTTCGATGGCCTTGCCCTGAGGATCGAGAACGCCGTTTTTCAGCGTGACGGTGACGCGAGCCTTGATCACGTGTTTTTCCCTGCTTTTACTTACTTGACCAGAACGGGGCCTGTGCCGCGCACGGGCTCGTTTTCATTGATGATGCCGAGACGGCGGGCAACTTCGGAATAGGCTTCCAGCAGACCGCCCATATCGCGGCGGAAGAGGTCCTTGTCCATCTTCTTGTGTGTCTCGATATCCCAGAGGCGGCAGCTGTCCGGCGAGATTTCGTCAGCCAGGATGATGCGCATCATGTCGCCTTCGAAGAGGCGGCCGCATTCGATCTTGAAATCGACGAGCTGGATGCCGACGCCGAGGAAGAGGCCGGTCATGAAGTCGTTGACGCGGATGGCGAGCGCCATGATGTCATCGAGCTCGGCCGGATTGGCCCAGCCGAAGGCGGTGATGTGCTCTTCGGAGACCATCGGGTCCTCGAGCGCATCCGACTTGTAATAGAATTCGATGATCGAACGCGGCAGGACCACGCCTTCCTCGATGCCGAGACGCTTGGCGAGCGAGCCGGCAGCGACATTGCGCACGACGATCTCGAGCGGGATCATCTCCACTTCCTTGATCAGCTGCTCGCGCATGTTGAGCCGGCGGATGAAGTGGGTGGGAATGCCGATCTTGTTCAGATGGCTGAAGATATATTCAGAAATACGGTTGTTGAGGACGCCCTTGCCATCAATGACTTCGTGTTTCTTCTTGTTGAAAGCAGTGGCATCGTCCTTGAAGAACTGGATCAGCGTGCCCGGTTCAGGTCCCTCATACAGAATCTTTGCCTTGCCCTCGTAGATACGGCGGCGACGGTTCATTGTGGTTATTCTCTAACTGTTGGCGCTCTTGGGATAGTGCGCGTGGATCGATCTCGTGGCGTCCCCTTAAAGGAAAAGAGAGAGTTTCACAATCCGCCTGTCACTCCTTCCCCGGTTTCCGGCCTTGGGCGGGAAAACCGCAAAGAGAATCGAAATCTTGCCAGGAGGAGACTACCGCCTTTTTCTTTACGGTGGAATGAAGGCAAAATCTCGGAGGGTTTATACAGGGCTTTATCTGGAGGCCGTCTTGGAGACGGGCCGATCGACCGACCGACGCAGATCCCTCTGCAGCGCGCGCGCTTCCCCCTCCGACCGCCGCCAGCTTTCGCCACGGATGAAAGCCGGAATCTGCAGGCCGGACATCGGCCGGGCGAGGGCATAGCCCTGCAGCATGTCGCAGCCGAGCTCCTGCAGGATGCGGACGTGATCGGCCGTCTCGACGCCTTCTGCGGTAACGAGAACATTCAGCGAGCGGCCGATGTCGATGATCGAGCGAACGAGCTTGCGCTGTTCGGCCGATTGCGGCAGCCGGCTGATTAGTTCGCGGTCGATCTTCAGTGTTTTCGGGCTCAACCGCAACAGGCTGACGATCGAGGCATGACCGGTGCCGAAATCATCGACCTCGATATCGATACCGAGTTTCTTCAGCTTCTTGAGATTGGCGGTAACCGCCTCGTCGCAATCATCGAGCGAGATCGATTCAAGCAGTTCGAAGGAGACCGTGCCGGGCTCGATCTTGAGAGAACGCAGCTTCTTGCCGAGCTGCGGATCGGACAGTCTCCGGCCGGAGACATTGACGGAGATGCGGGGAATGGCGAAGCCTTCGCGGATCCAGGTTTTCCTGTCGGCGATTGCCTGTTCCAGGATCAGTGCATCGATGATGGAGACGACGTCGAGGTCTTCGGCAATGTCAAGGAAGCGATCGGGGGCGAGCAGGCCATGTTCGGAATGCTGCCAGCGGGCCAGTGTCTCGATACCCGCGATATCAAGCGTGCGGGCATCGAACTGCGGCTGGTAAAAGGGCACGAATTCATTGCGCTCCAGGCCGATCAGGATTTCATCGGCCAGGCGCTTGGCCGTCAGGATCGTGCGGCGCGCTGCATTGGAGAAGAATTCGTGGCGGTTACGGCCGGAGCCTTTCGCCCGGTAGAGGGCGATATCGGCGTTGAGCAGGAGCTGTTTTTCATCGAGCTTGGGGCCGCTGTCGATCGCGATACCGATGCTGGCACCGAAGCGGCAATCATGTCCCTCGTATTTGATGGGCTTGCGCAGCTCGCGGATGATGCGCTCGGCGACGGTGGCGATCTTCTTGGACGCGGTGTCGACGATGCAGAGAACGACGAATTCATCGCCACCGATGCGGGCGACGAAGTCGGTGGCACGAATGGAGTCGCGCAGCACCTTGGCGGCGTGTTTCAGCATATGATCGCCGGCGCGGTGGCCGAGCGTGTCGTTGATCTGCTTGAAGCGGTCGAGATCGATATGGAGGACGGCAAGCGCCAGACCCTCCTCGCGACAATGGGCAGAGCGTTCCTCCAGCATCTTGTCGAGATAGCGGCGGTTCGGCAGGCCGGTCAGATAGTCGTGGAACGCCAGATGCTCGATGCTTTCCTTGGCGGCTTCGAGTTCACGGTTGCGGGCTTCGGCAAGATCCTTGGCGCGCCGCAACTCGTTGCGCAGCGCCACTTCTTCCGTGACGTCCCAATTGGCACCGATCAGCTTGCGGCAGCCATTGCCGTCGACGAAGAAGGCACCACGGGCGCGAATGATGCGCAAGGCACCGTCACCTCTGATGATTCGGAATTCGTGATTGAAGCCGGTCTGGTCGCGGACATGGCGCTCGACAGTGCCAAGCACGCGCTCGCGATCCTCGGGATGGATTGCGTCAGGCCATGCAGTTACGGCCGAGAGATGATCGATGCCCTTCAGGCCATAGATGGCAATGAGACGCTCGTCCCATTCGACGGTCCCGTTGTCGATGTCGGCCTCGAAAACGCCGATGTCGCTGATCTGCAAAGCAAGGTCGAGGCGGCGGGAGAGCTGCGCCAGCATCTCCTGCGTTTCCTTGCGTGCGGTGATGTCGGTATCCGTGCCGACGACGCGCTGGGCTGTGCCGTTCTCATCCCATTCGACCGGCGCACCGCGGCACTCGATCCAGACCCAGTGGCCGTCCTTGTGGCGTTCGCGATACTCGAAGACATGATAGTCCGGATCACCGGCATTCTGGCGCTCGATGGCGTCGACGACAAAATCGCGATCGTCGGGATGGACGAGTTGCAGCCAGGCTTCGTACTCGCCGTCCGCCTCCTCGTCAGGGGCCATGCCGCGAATACTCTTCCAGGTCTGCGAATAGTATTTCTTGTCGAGACGGTAATTGTGGTCCCAGACGCCGAGGCCGGAACCGACGAGCGCGTAGTTCCATCGGCTTTCGCGCTCGTTGATATCTGAATCGTCGGTGTAGCTTGCGAACCCGTCAGCAGCCTGTTCGTCGCGATTGACATCGGCGGCGGCTTTGGGCGGATGGCTTTGCTTCACGGGGCGCGCTCTCGCTTTTCTGGCGTCAGCGCAGTCTGCGGTCTTTCCATTAAGAAATGCTTAGAAAGCGATCGCTTAATTCACTGGAAATGCCGGATTTTTTGGCTTCCTCAGCCGGGCAGGCGGCTCAGAAACTGGGCAAAGACCATCGTGCCTTCCGGCCAGGGGCCGTGACCAGATTCGGCATTGATGTGGCCGGACTCGCCGGCATCCACCAGGAAGGAACCCCAGCTATTTGCGATATCATCGGCATGCTCGTAAGTGCCGAAAGGATCGTTGCGGCTGGCGACAGTGATCGAGGGGAAGGGCAGCGGATCGCGCGGGTAGGGACCGAAGGTCATGAGATGCTTCGGACGAATATCGGGATTGGCGACATCGGGCGGCGCCACGAAGAAGGCGCCGGCAACGCGCTTCTGAAACATCGGGATTGCGTGGATCACCGAGGGCACGCCGAGGGAATGGGCAACGAGTACCACGGGGCGAGTAGAAGCATTGACCGCTTCGGCGATGCGGACGCTCCAGTCCTCGCGCACGGGCTTGGACCATTCCGCCTGCTCGACGCGGCGCGCGGTGCTCAATTTTGCCTCCCAGCGGCTCTGCCAGTGGTCGGGACCGGAGTTGGTATAGCCGGGAATGATGAGGATATCTGCGTCTGAAGCTCTCATAATGTCGCCGATGTGAGAAAGCTTGACCTCGATGTCAAGGGAAAGAGCGACTTAGCTCAAGAAATTTGCTATGGTGGCTGCATGCCGGTTGCGTTCTCGTGTCGGCCCGCTTTGTGCCGCCACATTCGCCTCCGGCTCATCTTGGCTGAGGAGGAGAAAGCCATGACGACATTTCATGTCATGACGGGTGCCGGTGAGAACTTCGCACGGCCCGTGGTTAACAGGATCAGCATTGCCGACGTCTTCGACGCGCTCAGGCTCGGTTTCGAGGATTTCCGCGAGAAGCCTTCGCACTACGTTTTCCTGTGTCTCATGTATCCGATCGCCGGCATCTTCCTGACGATGCTGAGTTCGGGCGCCAATCTCGCACCGATGATCTTTCCGCTGATGTCGGGTTTCGTGCTGATCGGGCCAATAGCCGCGATCGGCCTCTACGAAATCAGCCGCCGGCGCGAGGCCGGGCTCGATTCCTCCTGGACACATGCACTCGACGTGCGCCATTCGCCGGCCCTGCCGTCGATCATCGCCGTCGGCCTCCTGCTGTTTGGGATGTTCACCGTCTGGCTGGTCACGGCGCAGACCATCTACGCAAACCTCCTCGGAGAGGTCTTCCCGCGCTCCATGTCGCTCTTCGTTCAGCAGGTATTCGGTACGCCGGAAGGCATGCAGCTGATCCTGTGGGGCAATCTGGTCGGCCTCGGCTTTGCCCTCGTCGTTCTGGCGATCACCGTCGTCACCTTCCCGATGCTGCTCGACAGGGATTGCGGGGCGGTGGCTGCGATGGTCGCTTCGGTCCGGGCAACCTTCATCAATCCGATACCGGTGCTGCTCTGGGGCCTGATCGTAGCGGTGGCACTCGTCATCGGCACGATCCCGCTCTTCATCGGCCTCGCACTCGTCATCCCCATCCTCGGCCATGCGACCTGGCATCTTTACCGCAAGCTGATCAGCCGCGAAGCCATGTGACGCCAGCATTCCCGGGGTATGGCGAATTCACGCGATACCCCGGATTTTCGATATAGGCTGGAACCTCGGAACCCTCCCTGGAGTTTGTTTTGCGCCGACTTCGAAGGAGGATTTCAAGGTGACTGTACGCCATGCATTCGCCCGCTTCGCCACGAAGATATCGGAGTGGGCGGGCAAGCCGGTAACCTTCATTCTGGCACTCATCGCGGTGATCATCTGGGCTGCCCTCGGCCCTGTCTTCGGCTATTCGGAAACCTGGCAGCTGGTGATCAACACCGGCACGACGATCATTACCTTCCTGATGGTCTTCGTGCTGCAGAATGCGCAGACACGCGATACACGGGCCATCCAGGCGAAGCTCAACGAAATCATCCTCACGAGCCACGCCGAGAACCGCTTCATCGGCATCGAAAATCTCGACGAGGAGGACCTCAAGCATCTCGACCGCCTGGTGGCGAAGGCCGCCAAAGGCCGGGGCGCGACAGAGATTTGCGAGATATCGGAAGAGCCGGCCGATACGCCGGTGGAAAAGCCGGAGAAAAAGAAGCGCGCTGCACCGGCGACCTCATCCCGGAAGCGAAAATGAAAACGGCGCCTCACGGGCGCCGTCTCATGACATGTGTTGTGTCGATCAAGCTTCGCCAAAAACGCGGCGGAAGATCGTGTCGACATGCTTGGTGTGATAACCGAGATCGAACTTCTCACGCAGATCCGCCTCGGAGAGCGCGGCACGCACCTCGGCGTCGGCCAGCAGCTCCTCAAGGAAATCCTTGCCCTGTTCCCAGACCTTCATCGCATTGCGCTGCACGAGGCGATAGGCATCCTCGCGGGAGGTGCCGGCCTGCGTCAGCGCCAGGAGAACGCGCTGCGAATGCACAAGGCCGCGGAACTTGTCGAGGTTCTTCATCATGTTCTCGGGGTAGACCACGAGCGTTTCGATGACGCCGGCCAGACGGTTGAGTGCGAAATCGAGGGTGATGGTCGTATCCGGGCCGATGGCGCGCTCGACGCTCGAATGGCTGATATCGCGCTCGTGCCAGAGCGCCACGTTTTCCATTGCGGGAACAACCGACATGCGTACGAGGCGAGCAAGGCCCGTCAGGTTTTCGGTCAGGACCGGGTTGCGCTTGTGCGGCATGGCCGACGAGCCCTTCTGGCCTGGCGAGAAGAACTCCTCGGCTTCCAGCACTTCGGTGCGCTGCATGTGGCGGATCTCGATCGCCACATTTTCGATCGATGAGCCGATGACACCGAGCGTGGCGAAGAACATCGCATGGCGGTCACGCGGGATGACCTGCGTGGAGACAGGCTCCGGAACGAGGCCGAGGGCGGCGCAGACATGCTCTTCGACGACAGGATCGATGTTGGCGAAGGTGCCGACGGCGCCGGAAATGGCGCCGGTCGCGATTTCCGCACGGGCAGCGACGAGGCGGGCGCGGTTGCGGCTCATCTCGGCATAGAAGCGAGCGAAGGTGAGGCCCATCGTCGTCGGCTCGGCGTGAATGCCATGGCTGCGGCCGATGCGAATCGTATCCTTGTGCTCGAAGGCACGGGCCTTCAGGGCGGCGAGAACGCGGTCCATGTCGGCGAGCAGTATATCGGCAGCGCGCACGAGCTGGATGTTCAGGGTGGTGTCGAGCACGTCCGACGAGGTCATGCCCTGGTGGACGAAACGGGCGTCGGGGCCGACGATTTCGGCAAGATGGGTGAGGAAGGCGATGACGTCATGCTTGGTCACGGCCTCGATCTCATCGATGCGGGCAACATCGAAGGTCGCCTTGCCACCTTTTTCCCAGATGGTGGCGGCGGCCGATTTCGGGATCACACCGAGGTCCGCAAGCGCATCACAGGCATGAGCCTCGATCTCGAACCAGATGCGGAACTTGGTTTCGGGAGACCAGATGGCGACCATCTCGGGCCGGGAATAACGAGGGATCATGGGCGAGCGCCTTCATTTCGTGACAGTAGCTGCGGCCCCTGTAGCAAAGACGGCCGGCAATCTCAACGCATGCGTTTGGCAAGAGCGTAGCTGGTGGCAAGCAAACAGACCAAACCGACGGGCAAAAACAGTCCCAGACCGAGAACGAGGAACTGGTAGACGGCACTTGCACCGGTGAAGACGAACTGGAACATCCAGATGACGGAACCGAGCGGCGAATGCCAGCGGGAATAAAAGATCCGGTAGTCCATGGCGAAGAGAAAGGCCGTCATGAGGATCGTGCCTGTCGTCATCGCCAGGAAGAAGGCTGCGAAACGCGTCTCCATCTCTCGACGGAGCGCGAAGTAGCGCCCGGCGATCAGATTGAAGGGCCAGGAGAGCAGGCCGCCGCCGAAATAGAGCAGCGCCAGATCGAGCACATGGCTCGTTTCCATGCCATTGCGCAGGTAGAGCCCGGCCATTGCCGAGACCAGCATCTGGGCGCCCCAGAGCGGGGCGCCGATGAAAAGTTCGGATAAAGGCGGCCACGCCGCCCGCAGACGGTTCATTCTCAGGGGTGTACCGGAACGGCGATCCAGCGGCCGTTGCGGCCGTCAGGAGAAGCGCTCAGCGCCAGGATGAGGGCGATATGGACGGGCTTGCCCGATTCAGGCTGATAGACGAGGGCGCCGCCCATGCGGTATTCCACCGGGCAGCCGCGGTCGGCCGGGATGGCCTTGTCCTCGTGGACGAGCTGGCGGTTCGGTGCACCGTCCTTCTCGATGAGCTGCAGCGTAAAGCCGACGACGTGGTTCATGCCCTTGCAGGCATCGGGCGTCGCGACCTGGGCATCGCCCAGCAGCAGCGTATAGGCTCCACGCGCAGGACCGTCGGTTGCAAGCGTCGTATAGCGGATCGTCTTCATCGGCGAGCCGAGCTCGGTCGGCGGGTTGAAGGCGGCGATCAGGCCCGGATTGGTCAGAAGGTCGTATTTGTCCATCTGCTGGCGTGCTGCCGTCAGGTTCTGGCGGCGGGCCTTGGAAAGATCGGCATCCTTGTCCGTCAATTCCAGATGGAAGGGCGTGCCCTCAAGATCGGCACCGGTGTCGGTATCGATGAAAAAGGTGTCCGAATAGGGGACCTTGCCATCCTTCATGCCGAATTCCTGGAAGGCAAAGACTTTGCCATCGGCGGAAAAGCCGACAGGCTGCACATTGGCGATATCGCCGGCTGAGGCCGTGGCAGCCATGCCGGTCAGCAGGGCGGCAAGAAATCCACCCATGAACATGCGCTTCGTCATCAGCGAGCCCCCTCAGCCGCGTTGCGAAGGGCGGTAATGGCCTGGCGATAGGCCTCGACCGAGCCGCCCTTGAAAATTGCCGATCCGGCGACGAGCACGTTGCCGCCGGCCTTTGCCACGGCAGGTGCGGTATCGACCGTCACACCGCCATCCACCTCAAGCTCGATCGGGCGGTCACCGATCAGTGACTTTGCCGCTGCGATCTTGTCTACCATTGCCGGAATGAATTTCTGGCCGCCGAAACCGGGGTTGACGGACATAATGAGAATGAGGTCGACATCGTCAAGCACGTTCTCGACCACCGAGAGCGGCGTTGCCGGATTGAGCGTGACGCCGACCTTCTTGCCGAGATGGCGAATCGTCTGCAGCGAGCGGTGCAGATGTGGTCCGGCCTCCGCATGCACGGTGATGCGGTCACAGCCGGCCTTTGCGAAGGCTTCCAGGTAGGGGTCGGCAGGCGAAATCATCAGATGGCAGTCGAAGGTCGCATCCGTATAGGAACGCAGCGACTTGATGACATCGGGGCCGAAGGAAATGTTCGGCACGAAATGGCCGTCCATGACGTCGAGATGGATCCAGTCGGCGCCGGCCGCGGTAACGTTGCGCACTTCCTCGCCGAGCTTTGCAAAATCGGCCGCCAGGATCGATGGGGCGATGCGGATGGGCAGTGTCGTCATGGGTCTGGATCTCCATCTCAACCGTCAGCAGGCGCGCCGCCTCACGGCAAGTTTCAACAGGTCAGTCCGTCCCGTCGGTCGGCGGAACGAAAGCATCGCCGCGCCATTCGAGAAGACGATAGGGATTTTGCGCCAGCTCATGGGCCGGTGTGAAGGTCACTGGGCCGATCGGCGTATTGAATTGCGTCCCGATAAGCTTTTCCGCCACCGGCTTGCCCTCAGCCACCGCCGCCTGCACAGCCTGATCTGCAATCAGCGCTGCGGCTACGGCCGGCAGGACATAACCTTCCGGCTCGGTCCCCGCGGCGCGCAGGGCCTCGGCGGCCGCGGCTGCATCCGGCAGAAGCGCATATTCGGGGATGACGACGGCACGCACGCCATCTGCCAGCGCGAGCGGCTGGTTTGCCGCGCGCATCGCATCGCCGCTCAGAATGTCGAGCGCGATGTTTTCGGCCTTCGCGTCACGGGCGATGGTGGCGACATCGTTTCTGTCTCCGCCGATGAAGACCTTGGTGGCACCAGCCCGCTTCAGGCGGCGCACGAGGCCGATCTGCTGTTCCTGTCCCGGCCGGTAGGTGTCGGTGAAAACGGGCTTCAGGCCATTTTCTTCGAGCGCGTTGCGCACGGCTTCCGTCAGTTCGCGGCCGTGGATCGTGCCGTCTTCGATAAGGGCGATCGGAGACGCCGTCCATTGCTGCAGGATGATCTGGATGACCTTGGCGGCTTCATCGCTGTCCTGCGGGCCCAGACGGAAGAGGGGCCAGCCGTTCTTCAGCGAATCCTCCATCAGGATGCGCGAGCGCACGGACACCGTGATGACGGGAATATTGGCGTCCTTCAGCTTCGGCAGGGCGCCTTCCAGCGTCTCGCTGCAAAGGAAGCCAATAGCGACCTGGACCTTGGCTGCGATCAGTGCATCGGCGACCGCCTGGCCGCTATTGTCCTGGCAGGTTTCGGGGACAGGAACGACCGTATCGCCCGCCTGTTGGATCTGGAAATTCGCGCCGGAAAAAATCTGTGCGCCAAGCGAGGCAAAAGTGCCTTCCTGTGGCGCGACAACGCCAATCGTCACGCCGGCCGCGCGGCTTTCGGCCGTCAACGCCATGAGCGACAGAAGGGCGGCTATGACACGCAGGCTCATCATGAAAGGTGCAGGTCTCTCGTCTTGTCCATGCCCTTTTATCCGCACGGCGGCAATCGTCAAAGAAAAACAAGCGTATTCTGCAGCTTTTGGCGGGTGCTATTGTAGAAAATGTAACCGATGCCCGCCATATTGGGAAAATAACAAAAACAAGACACTGATTGTGGAGAAGCATGTGTTGAACAGGCAGCATATCGATCCCGGCCTCTATCGCGATGCCATGAGCCGCTATGCAGGCCATGTGCAGCTGGTGACGACGGCGCTCGGCGAAGCGCGGCGTGGGGTCACGATCACGGCCGCCTGCTCGGTCTCCGACAATCCGGCTTCGGTTCTCGTCTGCCTCAACAATACCAATGTGAAGAACGAGATCTTCTGGCGCAGCGGCATCTTCGCGCTGAACTCGCTCGGCGCCCACCATGAAGGCGTTGCCGATGCCTTTTCGGGCCGCACGCAGCTCGAAAACGACGAGCGTTTTCAGAGCGCCCGCTTCGAGACGCTGGTAACGGGCGCGCCGGTCCTTGCCGATGCACTTGCCGTTTTCGATTGCCGGGTGACCGATATCAAGGAAATGCCGACCCACAATGTCATTTTCGGCGAGGTCGCTGCCGTGCGCTTTACCGAAATACATCCGGCGCTGCTTTATCTGAACCGTGGCTATCATTCGGTATAGGTCTGAAGCGATGGACAATGCCGGCATCGAGGAAATGTTTCAGTCGCTTGGACCCGTCACCATCAAGCGCATGTTCGGCGGCAAGGGCATCTACCATCTCGGCCGTATCCTGGCGCTCGAGGTGCGCGACGAAATCCTGCTGAAGGCCGATGAAGAGAGCGCGCCGGAATTTGCCGCGGCAGGTGCCAGCCAATGGTTCTACGAGGGCAAGAAGGGCGCTGCGGTGAAAATGCCCTATTGGAGCATCCCCGACGAAGCCTATGACGACCCAGATGTCATGGCGCGCTGGGTGCGGCTTGCCTACGAAGCTGCGCTGCGGGCCGAATAGCTGCAATTCTGCATCACGGGGCGTTTACGGAAGAAGCGGTACCTTTTCTTCGATTGAAAGGCCTAATTCAATATTCCCAGGCCTTTATCTGCACGACCGCCAGTGCCACTTTATGATGTAGTCGTTCCAAGTTTTCATATGGATAGATTCCGCTTAAACGAAATCCATCCATATGAAATCATTTATAAAAAAGATGACATCGCCACAACAAATCTGAGTTTTTGATCGACGGAGTCAACCACAAAGCGAAAAGTTTTAAGATGGAGGTAACCCGATGTCGGCAATCTGTAGTCGTAAATTCCATTATCCCACTGTGTGGAACGGCTACGAAAGAATGAAAAATTTTTGGCAAGAAACTTGAAGTAAGCCATATCTGGCGTGATCGTATAATCCAAATCGACACTCGTTGATGTGATTGTATCAAAAATACGATTAGCCTCTTCTATTATTGAATCATCTTCAGTTTGCTGGGATGAAAATAAAATGAGAAGGCTCTGCGAATTAAAAACACTTTTCTGGTTGGAAGTCAGTATTGCATCGCCAGACGACGGCATATTCTGTTGCGTCGGGTGTAACGCTTGCCCAGTAGACGTCGCTTCAAAAGCGAAACCGGAGATTCCTAGCAAAAGCAAAGACCGCATAAAATAAACAGACATGGAACCGTCCTGAAAGCGCATCAATCTTATATACAACGGCTATATGACGACTATCGCAATTGCAACCTGGTCGTCATACTCAGGAGGAGGACTGATTATTCTTATCCGGGCGGCAGCCGTTCATCTAGTTCCATGCCGCGTTCCGCTGCTGGCAAAGCAGCGATCGCGGCCTTCGTGAAAGCCGACAGCGGCTCCGGCAGGTCGGCAAGACCGAACCAGCCAAAATCCGACAGCTTGTCCGGTTCCGTCAGTTGCGGTTCACCCGTTACTTCGCGGGCGATATAGAGAAGGGAAATCCAGTGCTGGCGGTCAGCCTCGATGATCTGCTCGGTAGAGCCGATCCGCTCGACGCGGCCGATTGTGAGGCCCGTTTCTTCTTCGGCCTCACGGCGCGCGGCTTCCTCAGCGGGCTCCATATGGTCGACCTTGCCGCCGACGATATTCCAGTAGCCAGCTTCAGGCGGATTCACGCGCTTGTAGAGAAGGATCTTGCCGTCGCGCAAAATCACCAGGCCTACACCGAGGCCTGGGAAATCAATGCCGGGCTTGCCCATTGAGGGTCTCAGATCTTGGCGTTGGCCGCGATCAGCATGAAGGCAGGAATGTCGTCGCCGAACCCGACCGGTGTGGGGCCATCATCATGATCACGGTGACGGCGACGCTCGCGATTGTCGTCGTTTGCCGGATAGGGCCGACCGCCGCGCGCATTGTTCTGCGGCTTCTGTTCTGCTTTGCGCTCGTTCTTCACGCTGTCGGCCTTTGCTGCTGCTTCCACGACTTCGCCACCATTATCTTCGGCGTTGATATCAGATTTATGACTCGAAGACCGGCGCTCGCGGCCACGATCCTTATCCCGCTCACGGCCCTTGCCGCGACGGGGAGAGCGCTCGCTGTCGCGGCTCTCTTCGGCCGGCGGCAGGGCGGCGAGATCGCCGCTCAGCCATTCGACCTTCTCGCCGATCAGCTTTTCGATCGCGTCGGCATGTTTCTGGTCGCGGCGGGTGACGATGGTGAAGGAAGCCCCTGAACGACCGGCGCGGCCGGTACGGCCAATGCGGTGAACATAGTCTTCGGAGTGAATCGGCACGTCGAAATTGAAGACGTGGCTGACATCGGGAATATCGAGGCCGCGGGCGGCGACGTCGGAGGCAACGAGCAGCTTGATGTTGCCGTCCTTGAAATTGGAAAGCATGGTCATGCGCGAGCGCTGGTCCATGTCGCCGTGCAGGGCGCCGACGGAGAAGCCGTGGCGGTCAAGCGAACGGAAGAGTTCGGCGACATCCTTCTTGCGGTTGCAGAAGATGATCGCATTCTTGAGATCTTCCTGGGCGCGGATGAGATCGCGCAGGACAGCGCGCTTCTCGTAATCCTTGTCGTGCGAGGCGACGAAGCGCTGCGTGATGGTGCTCGATGCCGAGGCCGGCTTGGAGACCTCGATACGCTCCGGATTCTGCAGGAAGCGGTCCGCGAGCTTCTGGATTTCCGGCGGCATGGTGGCCGAGAAGAACAGCGTCTGGCGGGTGAAGGGGATCAGCTTGGCGATGCGTTCGATATCGGGAATGAAGCCCATGTCGAGCATGCGGTCGGCTTCATCGATGACGAGAATTTCAACACCGCTCATCAGGAGCTTGCCGCGCTCGAAATGGTCGAGAAGGCGGCCGGGGGTGCAGATCAGCACGTCCGCGCCGCGCTCCAGCTTGCGGTCCTGATCTTCAAAGGAAACGCCGCCAATGAGCAGGGCGACGTTGAGGCGGTGGTTCTTACCGTATTTTTCGAAATTTTCGGCAACCTGGGCGGCCAGTTCGCGGGTCGGCTCCAGGATCAGGGTCCGGGGCATGCGGGCGCGGGCACGGCCTTTTTCCAGAAGCGACAACATGGGAAGAACGAAGGAAGCCGTCTTGCCGGTGCCGGTCTGCGCGATACCGCAGATATCGCGGCGCTCCAGCGCGAAGGGAATTGCCCCGGCCTGAATGGGAGTGGGGATCGTGTAGCCCGCATCGGTAACAGCGGAGAGCACTTTGGGGCTCAAACCAAGTTCAGCAAATGTCGTCAAAGGGAAAACTGTTTCCGTTTCGTTCGGCCGGTCTCTGGCGAGTCGGCAGGATTGCATGCCGCAATGTGGGCGACATATTCCGAAACGGCCGGCAAGTCAAGGAATAGCGTCTCCACCCCAGGTAGCGAGGTGAAGCATTCGTTACCGCGACCGGCTATTTTATATAAGTGGCAAGTTTAAGGCCGGCATTCATGAAATAGATCGGATCGACCGCATGTCCATCCTGGCGCACCTCATAATGCAGATGCGTACCCGTTGAACGGCCCGTGCTGCCGGCAAGCCCGATGACATTGTTGCGGCCAACCGTATCGCCGACCTTGACCAGAATTTCCGACATATGGCCGTAGCGCGTCGAAATGCCGTTGCCATGATCGACCTCGACCATGTTCCCGTAGCCTCCGGTCCAGCCGGCTGCAATCACCTTGCCCGGCGCGGTCGGGCGGATCCTTTCCCCCGGCGAGAAGCGGAAATCGATGCCGGAATGAAGCGCAAGCCGGCCGAGGAAGGGATCGCGCCGGTTGCCGAAGGGGCTGGTGACTTCCTTGCCGATGGCCGGACTGCGGAAGGGCAGGGATTCCGCGGTGCTGCGCATCGCTTCCAGACGCGTCAGCGCGCCATCGAGCTGGATCAGCGAATTGTTGAAATCGTCGTTGCTTTCGGGCTCCACATATGGGCCACCAACTGCGTCTTCGTCTTCCTTGGCGGCGATCGTCTCGGCCGGAACGGCGATATGGAAGCGGTCCAGCACGCCTTCGATCGTATTGGCGGCGTTGCCGGCGTCACTCGTCAGCTGGTCGATGCGGCTCTTCTGATCCTGCTCGACGGTCTTCAGCGAGATCGTGACCTTCGAAAAGATGCGGTCGGCGCGATCGCCGACGGTTTCTTCTGCGGGAACAAAGGCAAGGGTGGAATTGTCGGGGGTTTCGGCGTCGGCCGGTTTGCCGTCGCCTGCCAGCATCTTTTCAATTGCCAGCGCGCCGCCGGTCAGCGACGCACGTTTGTCCTTGATGTCAGGCGCATAGGACTGCGCCGGGATATCGGTCGCCGGAGCATCCTTGCTCGTCAGACCGGAGCTTTCGGCGCGGTCAAGCAGGTTGTCGAGCTTTCCGTGGCGCGAGGTCAGCGCCATCTGCTGCTCCATCAGCTTGTCGACCTTGTCCTCGACGACCTGCTGATCGAGAAGCTGGCGGGAGGTGATGCGGTCGACCTGGGCACGCAGTGCCGCGATGCGATCCTCATAGTCGTGCTGCATACGGGCCTGGCGGGCCATGGTCGCGCCGATCAGATCGTCGCGCAGCACGAGGTAGGAGGTGGCGAGCAGATAGCCGATCGAAAAGACCCCGACGAAGCAGAAAGCCAATGCCGCCATCCAGGGTTTGACCGTCATGTGACGCACCTTGTCGCCACTCGCAAGAATAAGGACGTGTTCCTGCGCCCTCTTGCCGAATACCCGACTGTGATGTCCGTTCGTCACCGAGGATCCCCCGAAGATTCGCTTTTTAGCGCCTGCCCCATTGGGAGATGATTACATACTTTTATGGTTAACAGCCGGTTTACGTCAGCAAGCCAGAGCTTACCAATCAGCTCTGGCTGGTCGAGGTCAGTGCCCTGTAGAAGGAGGGCGTCAGCCCAGCTTCGGCGCGCGCCACATCATTGAACGGCGCCTTCAGCGGACCGCGGAAATTGGCACGCACCAATTCCTGAAACGTCCTTGCAGGATCACGCTTTTCACGGGCGCAGAGGAAGCGGAACCATTTGGCGCCGACGGCGACATGGCCCTTCTCGTCATTGTAGATGACGTCGAGCACCGCCGCGCTTTCAAGATCGCCGGTTTCGCGCATCTTGGCCTGCAGGGCAGGCGTAACATCCAGTCCGCGCGCCTCGAGAATCAGCGGCACGACGGCAAGGCGGGCGGTGAGATCGTTGCGGGTCGAGTGCGCTGCCTGCCAGAGGCCATCGTGGGCGGGCAGATCGCCATAGTCGGCGCCCAGATCATTGAGGCGCTTGCGCACCATGCGGAAATGCTTGGCCTCTTCAAAGGCAACCTGCATCCAGCCGTCGAAGAAAGAGTTCGGCACATGCGCCGAGGCAAATCGAGCCACGATGTCGAGTGCCAGGTCGACCGCGTTGAGCTCGATATGGGCAATCGCATGGAGCAGGGCGATACGGCCAGGCACGGTATGCAGCGAGCGCTTCTCGACCTGGGTCGGCGGCACCAGCAGAGGCTTTTCCGGCCTGCCGGGGCGCTCGGGCAGCGGTGCATCCAGCGGCGAGCGCAGCGAGATGCGCCGGGCGAACCACCTGTTAGCACTTTCCTGCGCCAGTTCCGTCTTGCGGTCGAGATCTGCCGAACGGATTGCATCGATTGCGCCACCGCGCAGCGAGGTGATCGCCGTCACGCAGCGAGGTTCCTGACGGCTGCCAGCACCGTTTCGGCATGCCCCGCGACCTTCACCTTCTGCCAGATGGTGGCGATGGTGCCGTCCCTGCGGATAAGGAACGTGGTGCGTTCGACGCCCATGAAGGTGCGGCCATACATCTTCTTTTCCTTCCATACGCCATAGGCCTGCAGCACCGTCTTATCCTCGTCCGATGCCAGTGCCACCGTCAGCTTGTGCTTCTTGATGAAGCGGTCGTGGCAGGCGGCCGAATCGGGCGACATGCCGACGATGGCAGCGCCGGCGGCTGCAAACTCATCTGCAAGTGCGGTAAAATCCAGAGATTCCGTCGTGCAGCCCGTCGTGTCGTCCTTGGGGTAGAAGAAAAGCACCACCGGCTTGCCATGATAATCGGAGAGCGAAATATGCCCGCCGCCGTCGCGCGGGAGGCTGAAATCGGGAGCACGGGAGCCAATACCGGGTGCGGACATCTCAAAACTTTCTTTTGCCGGGTTTAGGAGAGATACTATATCGAACCGGTATATAGTGGACGAAACGGCGTCCCGCACAGAGTGATTCAAACCAAACTCAGGAGTTTCCCAAGGCGCATGTCAGCCATCCGCGGCGAAAAGGTCACGTTCCGAAAGAAGGACATCGTCGCCTTGCACAACCTGCCTTCAGCGCAGGTGCAGGATCCTCTTATCGTGCATTGCCCGCCGCCGCGCTCCCGCATGCGCGGCACGGCGAAGGCTACCGGCGGTTTCTGCGCAGTCATCCTGCTCATCCTGGCGGCGATCGTCTTTACCATCGAAAGCGGGATCATCGACGCGCCCCTGTCGCAGCAGGCGCAGTCGGCGCTGAACAGTGCGCTCGGGCCGCGATACCGCGCCGAAGTCGGCTCCACCGTCATCCGCTTCACCTCCGGCATGCGGCTGGCGCTCGAAGCGCGGGACGTCAACATGATCGACCAGCAGAGCGGTCAGCATCTTTCGACCACAGCTTCCATGCGCATGGCGCTCGATCCGCTGCAACTCTTCCGCGGCCGCATCGCCATATCATCGGTCGAAGCGGACGATATCGCCCTCGACACTTCGCTGCTTCCATCCAGCGCCCCCATCAAGCTTGACGATCTGCGCGTCGATGCCATCCCGGCGGCAATGGAGACGATCTTTTCCCATCTCGACCTGTTCGAGAACTTCATCGAACGCGGGGCCACCGATTCCGTGCGCTTCTCCGGGATCGATATCAAGCTTGCGGATACAGCAAACGGGCCGCTTTCGCTCGTCGTCGACAATCTCGCCTTCGAACATGCCGGGCCGAACTCGCTGCAGCTGAGCGGCCAGATTTCCATCAACGGCGAGACAGCCGATCTCAATGTAATCACGGAGCAGGCGGGCGGGCACGCAACCCGGCTCATCGCCACATTATCACACGGCGACCTGACGCCGTTCACGCTGAAACGCAATGAACAGGGCGAGATCCGCCAGGGGCTCAACACCTTCGGCGATCTCACCATTTCCGCGGTCAGGGCAGCCGATGGCGCCAAGCCGCTTCTCAATGCCGCTCTCAAGCTCGATCCGGGCCTTATCTATGTCGACGGCGATTCTCAGCAGCTGACGGATGGGCAAGTCAATCTGGCCTATGACTTCGACAAGCAGACATTGGAGATTGCCAAATCGCAGCTCCATCTCGGGCCGACAGTGCTGCCGATCAGCGGCGCAGTCATCGATCTCGACAAGCTCGATCCGAATGCCGGCAAGGGGTTCGGCATCGACGCGCTGATCAGCGGCGGCACGGCAGCACCCAATTCCGGCGAGCAGCCGCTGTCCTTCGATCTGCAAGCAACCGGACGCTATCTCGTCGCCGGCCGCGAATTCCAGTTCACGAATATGGTGGCTTCCTCGCCGCTTGGCTCCCTCTATGGGGCTCTGCATATCCGGCTGAACGAGAAATCACCGGAGATCAGCTTTGCCGGGCAATCGCAGCAGATGCAAACGACCGCGATCAAGCAGCTCTGGCCCTTCTGGATGGCGTCCAAAGCGCGGGTGTGGGTGCTGGCAAACCTCTTCGGCGGCCTGGTGACCGATGCCTCCATTTCCGTCTACATCCCGCCAGGGCGCCTGGACGAGGCGGCAGCAGGCCGTGGGCTGCGGCTCGACGAAAATCAGCTCCGCATCGCCTTCGACATCGACGGGACTCGCCTGAATGTCGCCGGCGAGATACCTCCGGTGCGCGATACCGCGGCGCATTTCGACCTGTCGGGCGGGCGGGCGACGATCTCCCTCAAGAGCGGCACTTCCTATTTTCCGTCGGGGCGTTCCGTGACGCTGCAGCCGAGCACCTTCGTGCTGCCATCGACCTACGACAAGCCATTGATGGCGGACGCCGACATTTCCGTCTCAGGTTCAGCGGATGCGGTCGGCGAGCTTCTGACCTACAAGCCGATCAAGGTATTGCAGCGCGCAGGCTTCGTGCCTGACGACCTCAAGGGCAATATCGACGCGCATGTGAAGGCGCATTTCGGACTTCTGTCCTCGCAGAACCCGCCGCCGCCCGAATGGCAGGCGCAGATGAAGCTCACCGATGTCGCACTTGCCAAGCCATTTTCGGGACGCATGATCACCGATCTTGACGGCACGCTCGATGCCGATCCGCAGCAGATAAAGGTCAAGGGCAACGCCGACATCGATGGCGTCTCTGCCGATATCGACATGCTGGAGCCCGTCGACAAATCTTCCGGCATCGAGCCGCAGCGCGTGATTTCGGCAACACTCAACGGCGACCAGCGCGACAGGCTGCTGCCTGGCCTGTCCAGCATCCTCGGCGGCAGTGTCAAACTGGTGCTGACACGGCTGGACGAAAACCGGCAGGACGTGCAGCTTGACCTCGGCAAAGCATCGCTCGATCTTCCCTGGATCGGCTGGTCGAAGGGTGTCGGCATTCCTGCCAATGCCGAATTCGAGGTTTCAGGCCCGCCTGACAATACGCAGGTCAAGAATTTCCGCCTGAAGGGCGATGGCTTCGGGGCGACCGGAGCACTGATGATCGGCAAGAGCGGCCTGATATCGGCAGATTTCGATAGTGTGAAGCTGTCTTCCGTCGATGATTTTGGCTTGTCGCTGAAGCGCAGCAAAGGCGGCTTCGATATTTCCATAGCCGGCGCCAGCGCCGATGCGCGACCAATCATCGCCAGGCTGAAATCGGATTCGGATAGTAGTGGCAGCGACGACACCAGCGTAAGCGTGCGGGCAAAGCTGCAGAACATCATCGGCTTCAATGACGAGAAGATCGGCAATTTCCAGGCACAGATCGCCCTGAGCGGCAGCCGGCTGCAATCGCTGAATTTCTCCGGTATCACCGACAGCGGCGAGGCGGTCGTCAGCCGGATGCAGGGTGGCGGCGTCATCAACATCACCAGCGGCGATGCCGGCTCCGTGTCACGCTTTGCCGATCTTTACCAGCATATGCAGGGCGGGCTTCTCAACCTGGCTATCCGCCTCAGCGCAGGCAGCGGCTGGGATGGATCGGTCGACGTGCGCCGCTTCTCGATCGTCAACGAACAGCGCCTGCGGTCGATCGTCTCCACACCGGTCGGATCGGACCAGCGCAGTCTCAGCGAAGCCGTGAAGCGGGATATCGATACCTCCTCGCAGCGCTTCCAGCGCGGCTTTGCCCGCGTCGTCTCGCGCGGCGGGACGATCTCCATCGAAAACGGCGTGCTGCGCGGCGATCAGATCGGCGCCACGTTCCAGGGAATGGTGCGCGACCGGAAGGGCAATATGGATATGACCGGCACTTTCATGCCGGCTTACGGTCTCAACCGGCTTTTCGCCGAATTGCCGCTGATCGGCGTCATCCTCGGCAATGGTTCCGACCGCGGTCTGATCGGCATCACCTTCAAGCTGACCGGAAAATTCGACCAGCCGAACCTGCAGATCAATCCGCTCTCGGTGATCGCGCCCGGCGTCTTCCGTCAAATCTTCGAATTCCAGTAAGCCGCTGGGGACCAGCGATGCCTGACAATGTCATGACGGAGAAATTCTACCCGCCATCATGCTGACAGGCGGCAAAGAAAAAGCCGGCGCGACGGCCGGCTTTTCTTTTCGTATCGCTTGCGCGGCTCAGGCCGCGCGGCGGATCAGGATGTGCTTCTTCTTGCCGAGCGACAACTTGATGACGCCATCTGCAGTGATCTCGCCACTGCCGATCATCTTGCGTTCGTCGCTGACGGCCTGGTCATTGATGCGCACGGCGCCGCCCTGGACATGACGGCGGGCTTCGCCGTTCGAGGCGGCAAGACCGGCACGGACGATAAGCGACAGAAGGCCGATGCCGGCATCAAGCTCGGAGGCGGGAACCTCGACCGATGGCAGGTTGTCGGAGAGGCCGCCTTCCTCGAAGGTCTTGCGGGCCGTCTCGGCAGCCTGTTCGGCGGCTTCACGGCCGTGCAGGATCGCAGTGACCTCGGTCGCCAGGATCTTCTTGACCTCGTTGATCTCGGAACCAGCGAGCGCCGAGAGGCGGGCGATCTCATCCATCGGCAGCGTGGTGTAGAGCTTCAGGAAGCGCGAGACATCAGCGTCTTCCGTATTGCGCCAGTACTGCCAGAAATCGTAGGCCGAGAGCATGTCGGCATTCAGCCAGACGGCACCCGTGGCCGACTTGCCCATCTTGGCACCGGAGGAGGTCGTCAGCAGCGGCGAGGTCAATGCGTAGAGCTGCTTCGTCCCCATGCGGTGACCGAGGTCGATGCCGTTGACGATGTTGCCCCACTGGTCCGAGCCGCCCATCTGCAGGCGGCAATCATAGCGCTTGGCAAGCTCGACGAAATCGTAGGCCTGGAGGATCATGTAGTTGAATTCCAGGAAGGACAGCGACTGTTCGCGGTCGAGGCGCGTCTTGACGCTGTCGAAGGACAGCATGCGGTTGACCGAGAAATGCTTGCCGACATCGCGCAGGAACTCGAGATAGTTCAGCGAACGCAGCCATTCGGCATTGTTGATCATCAGCGCGTCCTTCGGACCGTCGCCGTAGTCAAGGTAGTTCGAGAAGACGCGCTTGATGGAAGCGATATTGCCTTCGATCGTATCGACGGTCATCAGCTGGCGGGCTTCCTCCTTGAAGGAGGGGTCGCCGACCATGCCCGTGCCGCCGCCCATCAGCGAGATGGCGCGGTGACCGGTCTTCTGCATCCAGTGCAACATCATGATCTGGATCAGCGATCCGGCATGCAGGCTGGGTGCTGTCGGATCGAAGCCGATATAGGCCGTCACGGTTTCCTTGGCGAAAAGATCGTCGAGGCCGCTTTCATCGGAAATCTGATGAATGAAGCCGCGCTCTTGCAGCGTGCGGAGGAAATCGGACTTGAACTCGGGCATGGGTTTCGTCTCTTGAACGTCGAACGGGAATGGGATTGACGCTTGTTGAACCGTCGCGGCGCGTTTAGCACTGTTTTTCCAAAAGTGCATCCGAGAATCGCATGAAAGGCGCGCGGCGCAATGGATATCGTCAGGACTGCGATCGGCTTGATGAGCGGCACCTCGATGGACGGCATCGATGTGGCACTGCTCCGGACAGACGGACGGGGCTTCATCGAGCGCGGTCCGTTTCTGGGCGTGGCCTATGACGGCGGCTTTCGCGAGCGGCTGAAGCGGGCGCTTGATCTGGCGCGCCCGCTGACCGATCGCGTGGCGCGGCCGGACGAGCTGCGCGAGATCGAGGTCGAACTGACCTTGCGTCACGCAGATGCCGTTACGGCATTTCTAGAGAAGTTCGGCCTCGTCAGGGGCGATATCGACGTGCTGGGCTTTCACGGCCAGACCGTGCTGCACCGGCCCGACGATGCACTGACGATCCAGATCGGCGATGGCGCGCTGCTGGCCGAACGTTCGGGCATTCCCGTCGTCCATGACATGCGCGCCAACGACATGGTGCATGGCGGGCAGGGCGCGCCGCTGGTGCCTGCTTACCACGCGGCGCTCGCCGGCCGCTTCCAGAAGGATGGACAGGCCGTCTGCTTCGTCAATATCGGTGGAATTTCAAACCTCACCTATATCGGCGCGGAGGGGCGCATCGCTGCCTTCGACAGCGGCCCCGGCAATACGCTGATCGACCAGTGGGTGGAGATGCACACGGGCAGGACTTACGATCCGGGCGGCGAGATCGCGAGGCGCGGGCAGGTGGTGCCTGACCTCGCCGCGCGCTACCTCGGTAGCCCGTTTTTCAGCGGCAATACCCGCCGCTCGCTTGATCGCGGCGATTTCAAGCCACTGGCGCACGGTGAGGCGAGCCTTGAAGATGGCGCGCGCACGTTGGCGCATGTCGCTGCGGGCTCGATCATCAAATCGGCCGGTTATCTGCCTGACAGGCCGTCCGTCTATATCGTTTGCGGTGGTGGACGGCTGAATGGCACGATCATGGCTGAGTTCGCCGACATGGCCGGCAAGAACGGCTCTCGTGTCATGAGCGCCGAAGAGACCGGTTTCGATGGGGATGCCATGGAGGCAGAAGCCTGGGCCTATCTCGCCGTCCGCTCGCTGGAGGGCCTGCCGCTGACCTATCCCGGCACCACAGGTGTCAGCCAGCCGGTGAGCGGCGGCGTGCTGTCGGAGCCCGAAAGATGAGCGGCGACGTTATTTTCCGAACGCCGCGCCTTGTCGCCCGGATGTGGGAAAACGGCGATGCTGATCTGATCCAGGACCTGCATTCGACGATCGAGACGACGCGCTACATGTCTGGAGCGGCCCCGTGGTCACGTGAAAAATGCGAGGAGCGGCTGCGATCCTATTTTGCCGAGCAAGCGCGCGACGGCACGACAAAATACAAGATCGTCAGCCGCGAGGACGGCCGCTTCATCGGGCGAGCCGGTATTTCGCTCTTTCATACCGGCGAATATGAAATGGGCTATGCGTTTTACGCCGGCGAATGGGGCAAGGGATATGCGAGCGAAATCGCAGCGGGGCTCGCGGACTGGTTCTTCGCCGAAGGCATCGCGCCGCATTTCGTGGCCTTCACCCACCCGGACAATCTCGTCTCGCAGCACATATTGAAAAAGATCGGCATGCGGGAGCGCGGGCCGATCTTTATCGAAGGTGTCAAGGGCGTAGAATTCGAGATGACGGCCGCCATGCGGCAAGCCGTTACCTGATGCGCTTGGCGGCCGGTTCCGGCACGAGTTCGCCATTCAGGCGGCGGTCGAGGTAATCCTCGCATTCGGCCATAAGCGTATCAACCTGGCCGTTGAAGAAGTGGTTGGCGCCCGGCACCGTGCGGTGGGTGATCAAAATACCCTTCTGGGTCTTCAGCTTCTCGACGAGACCATTGACGTCCTTTTCAGGTGCCACCTTGTCCGCCTCGCCATTGATGATGAGGCCGGAGGAGGGGCAGGGTGCCAGGAACGAGAAGTCGTAGGTGTTCGGCTGCGGCGCGATCGACATGAAACCTTCGATTTCCGGGCGGCGCATCAGAAGCTGCATGCCGATCCAGGAGCCGAAGGAATAACCGGCAACCCAACAGGTCTTCGAATCGGGATGCAGGCTCTGCACCCAGTCGAGAGCGGAGGCGGCATCCGAAAGCTCGCCCGCACCGTGGTCGAATTCGCCCTGGCTGCGGCCGATTCCCCGGAAATTGAAGCGCAGTGTCGTAAAGCCGCGCTTCTGGAACATGTAGAAGAGCTGGTAGACGATCTGGTTGTTCATCGTGCCACCAAACTGCGGGTGCGGGTGCAGAATGACGGCGATCGGTGCGCTTTTTTCCTTGGAGGGCTGGTAGCGGCCTTCAAGACGGCCGGCTGGGCCGTTGAAAATAACTTCGGGCATCGGTACTCCGGTTTTATTTCGCGTTCACGCTACGTTTGGCGACAACATGACTTGACGACGGTTGTCAGCTTTTCTAAAACGCAGTTTAGAACAATTCGAAACTTGCATGGCGATCCACGCAGCGTGGAACGTGTCATACGGCAAGCCCGGCGGAAATTTCAAGAAAAATGCACCGCCGCGCCCGAGCAAGCTCGTCAAGCGCAGGACCGAAGACAATGGCGCCGCCACGCCTTTATCTCGATTGGAACGCAACATCGCCGATGCACCCTGCTGCGCGTGACGCGGTCATGCGCGCCGTGGATGTCTTCGGCAATCCCAATTCCGTGCACGGCGAAGGCCGTGCTGCGCGTGCCGCCATCGAGGGCGCACGCCGCAAGATCGCGCTTTTGTCAGGCACTGATTCCGCCAATGTGATCTTTACGAGCGGTGCAACCGAAGCCGCCAATATGGTCCTGACGCCGGAATTCAGCATGGGCCGCACGCCGCTGAAGCTCGGCCGTCTCTATCATTCGGCCGTCGAACATCTGGCCGTGCGCGAAGGCGGACGCTTCCCGAAAGAAAAAACGACGGAAATTCCGGTCACCGACGCCGGCATCGTCGATCTGAAGGCGCTGGCCGCTCTTCTCGACGCTCACGACAAGGCGAGCGGCCTACCGATGGTGGCGATCATGTTCGTCAACAACGAGACGGGCATTGTCCAGCCGGTCGAGGAGGCGGGCAGGATCGTGCGCGCCCATGGCGGGCTCTTCGTCGTCGATGCCGTTCAGGCGGCCGGCCGTCTGCCGATCGAGATCGAACGGATCGGCGCGGATTTCATGATCATATCCTCCCACAAGATCGGCGGCCCGAAGGGTGCCGGCGCACTGATTGCCCGCGGCGAGGCGCTGATGCCGAAGGCGCTGATCCGTGGTGGCGGGCAGGAGAAGGGTCACCGCTCAGGGACACAGAATTCACTGGCGCTGATCGGGTTTGGCGCCGCGGCAGACGCCGCTCTGCAGAACCTTGAGGAACGGAATGCGGCAATTGCAGCGTTGCGAGACCGGCTGGAAGCCGGCATGCGTGCTGCCGCGCCCGATGTCATCATCCACGGCGCGGACGGTCCGCGCGTTGCCAACACGATCTTCTTCACGCTTCCTTCCATGAAGGCAGAGACCGGCCAGATCGCCTTCGATCTCGAAGGGGTGGCGCTTTCGGCGGGGTCTGCCTGCTCCTCCGGCAGGGTCGGCGAAAGCCATGTGCTGACGGCGATGGGCCGCGATCCGAAGCTCGGGGCCTTGCGCATATCGCTCGGCTTTTCGACGACGGAAGACGACGTGGATCGTGCGATTGTGGCCTTTGCGAAAATTGCCTCCCGGCGAAAGCTGGCGGGCGAGGCAGCCTGAACGCCTCATAATCTTGCGGAAACGCAAATTTCTACTTGCCATCAGGGCTGAAAAGTCCCTTTTGGCCACTTACATCAGGGGCAAAGAAAAATAGCCCCACTGACAAGCTGCCGGACCTTTTCTCCGGCGAGATTGGAGAGTGACATGCCTGCTGTCCAGGAAACAGTCGATCGCGTCCGCCAGATCGACGTGGACCAGTATAAATACGGCTTCGAAACCGTCATCGAAATGGACAAGGCACCCAAGGGCCTTTCCGAAGACATCATCCGGTTGATCTCCTCCAAGAAGCAGGAGCCGGAATGGATGCTCGAATGGCGTCTCGAAGCCTACAAGCGTTGGCTGACGATGGAAGAGCCCACCTGGGCGCGCGTCGACTATCCGAAGATCGATTTCAACGCGATCCACTACTACGCGGCGCCGAAGAGCACGCCAGGCCCGAAGTCGCTGGACGAAGTCGATCCCGAAATTCTCAAGGTCTATGAGAAGCTCGGCATTCCGCTGAAGGAACAGGAGATCCTCGCCGGCGTCGAGAGGCCGAAGATCGCCGTCGATGCTGTGTTCGATTCCGTCTCGGTCGTGACGACCTTCAAGGAAGAGCTGAAGAAGGCTGGCGTGATCTTCATGTCGATCTCCGAAGCCATCCGCGAGCATCCGGATCTCGTGCAGAAATATCTCGGCTCCGTCGTTCCGACGACCGACAACTATTATGCGACGCTGAACTCGGCTGTCTTCACCGACGGCTCCTTCGTCTTCGTGCCGAAGGGTGTGCGGTGCCCGATGGAGCTTTCCACCTATTTCCGCATCAACGAGAAGAATACCGGCCAGTTCGAGCGCACGCTGATCATCGCCGAAGAAGGCGCCTACGTCTCCTACCTCGAAGGCTGCACAGCACCGCAGCGCGATGAAAACCAGCTACATGCCGCCGTGGTCGAGCTTGTTGCGCTCGATGATGCCGAGATCAAGTATTCGACCGTCCAGAACTGGTATCCGGGCGACAAGGACGGCAAGGGCGGCATCTACAACTTCGTCACCAAGCGCGGCGATTGCCGCGGCGACCGCTCGAAGATTTCCTGGACGCAGGTCGAAACCGGCTCTGCCATCACCTGGAAATATCCGTCCTGCATCCTGCGCGGCGATGACTCCCGAGGCGAGTTCTACTCGATCGCCGTCTCCAACGGCCATCAGCAGATCGACAGCGGCACCAAGATGATCCATCTCGGCAAGAACACGTCGAGCCGCATCGTCTCCAAGGGCATTGCCGCCGGCGTTTCGCAGAACACCTATCGCGGCCAGGTTTCGGCTCACCGCAAGGCATCGAACGCCCGCAACTTCACGCAGTGCGACTCGCTCTTGATCGGCGACAAGTGCGGTGCTCATACCGTGCCCTATATCGAGGCCAAGAACTCGACAGCACAGTTCGAGCATGAGGCAACCACCTCGAAGATCTCCGAAGACCAGCTGTTCTACTGCCTGCAGCGTGGCATTCCGACCGAAGCAGCGATCGCGCTGATCGTCAACGGCTTCGTCAAGGAAGTCCTGCAGGAACTGCCGATGGAATTCGCCGTCGAGGCACAGAAGCTGATCAGCATCTCGCTGGAAGGCTCGGTTGGTTGACATGAGCGAGGCGGACAAGAAGCGAATTCTTGAACGCCTGACGAATATGCGCGGGGAGATCCTGTCGAAGATAGGCCCCCGCGAGCAAAGATACGAGACGGAAAGGCCGCCGGGGCGACCCTATGTGTTTCTCCGGCAGCGCATGGAAAAACTGGAAAAGCCGTCAGGGATCGTTCAGGAGATATCCAGTTCTCTTGAATTCCTTTGGCTCATAGCCACCGCGGTTCTCCGTGTCATTCGTGTCTTCTGGCGGTAGCGCCGAGCACAACATGTCAATGCCCTTAGAAATTACGCGAGGCTCCGATGAGCTACGCAGACAAAACGCAGGAACCAAAGATGCTTGAAATCAAGAACCTTCATGCCCGCATCGCCGAAGACGGCACCGAGATCATCCGTGGCCTGAACCTGACCGTGAAGGCTGGCGAAGTTGCCGCCATCATGGGCCCGAACGGCTCCGGCAAGTCGACGCTCTCCTATGTGCTGTCCGGTCGTGAAGATTATGAAGTGACCGAGGGCGACATCCTTTATAATGGCGAGAGCATTCTCGAGCTCGATCCGGCCGAGCGTGCGGCCAAGGGCATCTTCCTCGCTTTCCAATACCCGGTCGAAATCCCCGGTGTCGCCACCATGCAGTTCCTGAAGGTTGCGATGAACGAGCAGCGCAAGGCGCGCGGTGAAGACGAGCTGACGACGCCCGATTTCATGCGCCGCGTCAAGGACGCTGCTGCCAAGCTGCAGATCAACACCGACATGCTGAAGCGCCCGCTGAACGTCGGCTTCTCCGGCGGTGAAAAGAAGCGCGCCGAGATCCTGCAGATGGCGCTGCTCGAACCGCAGCTGTGCGTGCTCGACGAAACCGACTCCGGCCTCGACATCGACGCGCTGAAGATCGTTGCCGACGGCGTCAACGCGCTGCGCTCGCCCGACCGTGCCGTTATCGTCATCACCCACTACCAGCGCCTGCTCGATTACATCGTGCCCGATACGGTCCACGTTCTCTACAAGGGCCAGGTCATCAAGTCCGGCGACAAGACGCTGGCTCATGAGCTGGAAGCCAACGGTTACGCCGATATCATCGGCGCCGCAGCCTGAGCGTGGCGGAAAGGACGACGTCCATGAATATGCAAACGACGAGCCGCCTGACCGCGGCCGAATCGGCGCTGATCGAAGCCTTCAACGAGAAGATCGGCGAATTGCCGGGTAACGGCGCGGTCACCGCGCTGCGTGACCGGCTGCTCGACGACCTGAAGAAGCAGGGCCTGCCGACGCGCCGTATCGAGGCCTGGCACTATACCGACCTCAAGAACCTCTTGCGCAATGTTCCGGTCCAGGCGGGTGACGCCGGTTCGGAAGCGCTGGAGCCGCTGGTCGAAGGGTCTCCGGTTCTGTCCGTCATCCAGGGCAAGGCAGCCAACAAGGCTTCGGCTGGCGATCTACAGGTTTTTCCCTATTCCGAAAAACTGATCGACGGTTCTGCCGCTGCAGGCCTTGATGCGCTCGGCAATGACGACGCGGTCGGCCGTATCAATGGCAGCTTCGTCAAGGACGGCTATGTCGTCGAAGTGCCCGAGGGCACCGAGCTTGAAGAGCCGCTGGAAATCCAGTTCATCCATGCTGGCGGCGACGTTCATACCCGCCTGCCGGTTGCCTTTGGCGCGAATGTGAAGGGTGTCGTCATCGAGCGTCACCAGTCGGTGACCGACAATGCCGCTCTTGTGTCGCATGTCAGCGAGATCGCGCTCGGGCAGGGCACGGAGCTGACCTGGATCATCCTGCAGCAGCAGGGCGCCGAGGATACGCATCTTGGCCAGATCCGCGTCGATCTCGGCCCTGACGCAAAGCTGAAGCTCTTCGTCATCAATGCCGGCGGCAAGCTTGTGCGCCAGGAACTGAACATCAAGGTGAGCGGCGAGGGCGCCGATCTGACGCTGCGCGGCATCAACCTGCTCGGCGGTGAGACGCATACCGACGTGACGATGGTACTCGGCCACAACGTGCCGCATACCGGCTCGACAGAAGTGATCCGCAACGTCGTCTTCGACCGCGCCAAGGGTGTCTTCCAGGGCATGATCCGGGTTGCACCCGATGCCCAGAAGACCGATGCCAAGATGGCCTGCAACACGCTCTTGATGTCCGATGATGCGGAGTTCTCGGTCAAGCCCGAGCTCGAAATCTTCGCCGACGACGTTCAGTGCGGCCACGGCGCGACGGTTGCCGATATCGACCACAACCATCTCTACTATCTGATGGCTCGCGGCATCCCGGAGAACAAGGCGCGCGCCATGTTGGTCAACGCCTTCGTTGCCGAGATTGTCGAGGAACTGGAAGACGAAGCCCTGGTCGAGGCGCTGGAAGGCGTCATCTCGGCCTGGCTGGAAAAGCACGCCTGATCGGAAAACGCCATGGACAAGATCGTACCGGCAACCGCCTATGATGTCGAAGCCATCCGCAGGGATTTCCCGATCCTTGCGGAGAAGGTGCATGGCAAGCCGCTGGTCTATCTGGACAACGGCGCTTCCGCCCAGAAGCCGCAGGCGGTGATCGACGCGATCTCGCATGCCTACAGCCATGAATATGCCAATGTGCATCGCGGCCTGCATTACCTTTCCAATGCGGCGACGGAAGCCTATGAAGCGGCGCGCGAAAAGGTTCGCCGCTTCCTGAATGCGCCTTCTGTAAACGATATCGTCTTCACCAAGAACTCGACCGAGGCGATCAATACCGTCGCCTACGGCTGGGGCATGCCCAAGATCGGCGAGGGCGACGAGATCGTGCTGACGATCATGGAGCATCACTCCAATATCGTGCCCTGGCATTTCATTCGGGAGAGGCAGGGCGCCAAGCTCGTCTGGGTGCCTGTCGACGATGAGGGCGCCTTCCATATCGAGGATTTCGAAAAGAGCCTGACCGACAAGACCAAGCTCGTCGCGATCACCCATATGTCGAATGCGCTCGGCACCATCGTCCCGGTCAAGGAAGTTTGCCGCATCGCCCATGAGCGCGGCATTCCGGTGCTGATCGACGGTTCGCAGGGTGCCGTGCATCTGCCCGTCGACGTGCAGGATATCGATTGCGACTGGTATGTCATGACCGGTCACAAGCTCTACGGACCCTCAGGCATCGGTGTACTTTACGGCAAGAAGGACCTGCTGAAGGAGATGCGGCCGTTCCAGGGCGGCGGCGAGATGATCTTTGAAGTCAGCGAAGACATCGTCACCTACAACGATCCGCCGCATCGCTTCGAAGCCGGCACGCCGCCGATCGTGCAGGCGATCGGGCTCGGTTATGCGCTCGACTATATGGACAAGATCGGCCGCGAGAATATCGCAGCCCATGAGGCGGATTTGACCGCCTATGCGGAAGAGCGGCTGAAGGCGGTCAATTCGCTGCGCGTCTTCGGCAATGCACCCGGCAAGGGCGCGATCTTCTCCTTCGAGCTTGCAGGCATCCACGCCCATGACGTCTCGATGGTAATCGACCGACAGGGTGTTGCTGTGCGCGCGGGCACGCATTGCGCCATGCCGCTCTTGAAACGCTTCGGCGTCACCTCCACATGCCGTGCATCCTTCGGCATGTATAATACCCGCGCCGAAGTGGATGCGCTGGCCGATGCGCTCGACTATGCGCGCAAGTTCTTTGCTTGAGGAAGAAGCCATGAGCCTGGATGAAGAAAAGATCGACGTGCGCGAGGGCATCGTGCATTCCAGCATTCCGGAAGCGGAACTGGCGCGGCTCAGCGAGGACGTGATCGGCGCTCTCAAGACCGTCTACGACCCGGAAATTCCCGCAGATATCTTTGAGCTCGGCCTCGTCTACAAGATCGATATCGAAGATGACCGCATGGTGAAAATCATGATGACGCTGACGGCTCCTGGTTGCCCGGTTGCCGGCGAAATGCCGGGCTGGGTGGAAAATGCCGTGGGCGCAGTCGAAGGTGTTTCGGGCGTCGAGGTTTCCATGACCTTCGATCCACCGTGGACGCCGGACCGCATGTCTGAGGAAGCGCAGGTCGCGGTTGGCTGGTACTGATACGGTACCGTGGTATTGATCGCTTAAGGTGATCGCCTTACATTGATTCATGAAGCGCCGGATCTTGACCCCGGTCGTGGAAGGAGATTTGGCCCATGGGCTTTGCAGTAATGAGCATGACGACAGCCGCCGCGGACCGCGTGAAGGCGATCGTCGAAAATGGCGGGCCGGATGCCAAAGGCATTCGCGTCGGCATCAAGAAGGGTGGCTGCGCCGGGATGGAATATACCATCGACATGGTGACAGAACCCAATGCCAAGGACGACCTGATCGAGCGCGACGGCGCCAGGGTCTGGATCGAGCCTTCGGCCGTTCTCTACCTGCTCGGCACCGAACTCGGCTTTGAAACGACGACACTGCGCTCCGGCTTCATCTTTACCAATCCAAATCAGACCTCGGCCTGCGGATGTGGTGAGTCCGTCGAGCTGAAGCCCGCCGATCTCGCAGCCCTTGCCGCGCGCGGCGATGCCGTGGTTCCGGCTCAGCATTAACAGTTTTCCATTGAAATTGCCTGATGGCCGCCATAATTGGCGGCCTTTTGATTTTTACGAGCCTGTCCGAGATCGACAAGCGACCAAGAAGAAACGAAGCGGACAATGCTCCTCCTGTTCCTCAAGGGCGCCCTCCTGGGTGTTATCATCACTGCGCCGCTCGGGCCGATCGGAACGCTCTGTATCAACCGCAGCCTCGAGAAGGGGTTCTGGTATGGCTTTTCCGGCGGACTAGGGACCGCGCTCGGGGATGCAAGCTATGCGCTGGTCGCTGTCGCCGGGATTGCCGTTTTCTCCGAAACCATGTCGATGGCCACCATGCCGCTGGCGCTTGGGGGTGGCCTGATGCTGCTCTGGCTCGGCTGGCGCGGGCTGAAAAACAAGGGAAAGATCAAGGCGGCAAAGATCAATGCGGCCGATTTCCTGCACACGACCATCTCGACCTTCCTGCTGACCATTTCCAATCCGGCAACGATCCTCTCGTTCGGCGCACTGTTTGCCGGCCTCGGCCTGACGGAGGAGACGCGCCGGTTCAGTTCGGCAATGATCGTCTCGGGCGTCTTCATGGGATCGCTGCTCTGGTGGTTCTGCCTGAGCGGCGCCGTCAGCCTCGCCAGGGACCGGCTGTCGACCGATTTCACGGCCAAGGTCGGCCGAGCGACAAGCTACATGCTGATCGCCTTCGGCGCGGTGGCGCTCGGTTCGGTGGCTTATTCGATCGTATAGAGCAGGAGAGCGCGTTAATCGCGCTTGATGCTCATCAGCACGTCCCAGAGATCGGCGCCGGTTTCGAAGACCGCGGCATTGGCCTTGTAGCTCTGTTCGGTTTCGACGAGGTCGGTCAGTTCGGTGGCGAAATCCACGTCCTGGTTGGTCGCGGTGACGCTTGCCTGAACACCCGTCGGTTCAACAGACTGGAAGCTCGTGTTCAGCCGGCCGTAGCCCGGCGTGCTCGCATTGGCGACATTGTTGGCGATCGCGCCTGCGCGCTTCGTCTGCGCCAGCATTCCCGAGAGAGCCGTATGCGTGATTGCAGAAATGCTCATCGACCGTTTCCCTGTTCCGGACACGAGTGTTGTATCGGCAAGGATTTAGGGAATGCTGAACGGCTTCGGTTAGCGAAAGGCGAGGGTGTTTAGACGGCTGTGCCGGAATGGCACGTGGCCTTAGCGATTGGCCCTCATGCCCGCAATCAGGATATCGATGAGCTGGCGGGCCGCTTGCCTCCAGGCCGGGCCGCAGCTGATGCTTGCACCACCGGCAAGTGCCCGAAGAAGGTCGAGCGGGTCCATGGTGAGGCGGATCTCGCCGGCCTCAGTGGCGCGGTCGATCAGCAGATTGACGGCCTCGGTGATCGGGGTAACGGAATCGGCATAGAGCTGCGACGTGCCTCCAACAAGTGAATCCAGCAACTCGGACATGCCGTGTTTGGTCACCACATAGTCGACGAACTGCACCAGCCACAGGCGAAGCGCTTCGACAGGCGGATGTGTTTCGGACAAGCTCCCTGCCGCAGCCGCAAGCTGGGCAGTCTCGTTGCGATAGACGGCGGAAATCAGCGCATCGCGCGTCGGGAAATGGCGATAGAGCGTACCAATGCCAACGCCGGCGAGGCGGGCGATTTCCTCCAGGCTGGCGCTGGAGCCTTTGTCGGCAAAGACGGTCTTTGCCGTTTCCATCAACAGAAGGCGATTGCGTTCGGCATCCGCACGCGGCTTTCGGACGGCAGGCCCGTCACTTTTTCCGGCCATTTTTCGAGACGTCTCCTTGATAAACGGAGGGTACCTCCGTATTTATCTGGAGGCATCCTCCTTTTATTCCATCAGAGGCCGGCGGGCAATGGTCCACCAGCCCGGAGCGGTGCGTCCATGATCAAGGAGATAATCATGAGTGGACTTTTTGGCGCGACATCGACCACCGACGAGGTGCTTTCCGGCGTCGATCTCAAGGGCAAGCGTGTTTTGGTGACAGGTATTTCGGCCGGTCTCGGTGTGGAAACCGCGCGCGTGCTGGCGGCCCATGGAGCACAAGTCGTTGGTACGGCACGCGATCTCGCAAAGGCGAGGGCGGCAACAGAGGTGGTGCGCGCAGGTGCAGCCGATGGAGGCGGCCTCGAGATCGTCGAGCTCGATCTTGCTTCTCTGGCAAACGTACGAGCCTGCGCCGATGCGCTCATTGCGGATGGCCGCCCATTCGATGTCATCATTGCCAATGCCGGCGTGATGGCGGCCCCCTTCGGCCGCACCGCAGACGGTTTCGAAACACAGTTCGGCACCAATCATCTCGGTCATTTCGTGCTGGTCAACCGCATCGCGCCGCTCGTCAAAACTGGTGGCCGTGTCGTGATCGTCGCATCCTCAGGCCATCGCATGGCACCTTTCAGCCTTGACGACCTCAATTTCGAGAGCAAGACCTATGAGCCCTGGGCGGCCTATGCCCAGTCGAAAACCGCAAATATCCTCTTCGCGGTGGAGCTCGACCGACGCCTCGAGGAGCGCGGCATCCGCGCAACGGCATTGCATCCCGGCGGCATCCAGACTGAGCTCGGCCGTCATCTCGACCCCGGCATGATCGAAGGCATGCTGGCGCAGATCAATGCGGCACTTGCTGCCGAGGGCAAGTCGGGCTTCGAGTGGAAGACAATACCGCAGGGTGCAGCGACTTCCGTGTGGGCCGGTTTCGTCGCCCCGGCAGACGCGATCGGCGGCAAATATTGCGAGAATTGCCACGTCTCACACGTGACGGACGCCGAGATCAGCCCGATTTCCGAGGGCGTACGCTCCTATGCGCTCGATCCCGAAATGGCGAAGGCATTGTGGGCCAGGAGTGAAGAAATGGTTGGCGAGCGCTTCTAGGCAGCAAACCCACGCTTCGCCAACGACAGAGAGCAGGGGGCCGGGAGACTGGTGCCCCTGCCGAGGAATTGAACCTGGATCGGCTGCAAACCAGACAGCTGCTCTGACGTTGAGCTACGAGGGGCGTGGTGTCTTTATGCCAGAAACGACGTCCGCAGGCGAACGGAGCTTCAACAGACGGTTAGGCAGTAAGGTTAACCTGCCGCAGATGGCGGATACAGGAGAAGGGCGCCCGGTACAGGGGCAGGCAGCCCTTCTCCCAGCTGGTCGTTAAAGCATCCAGCATGAATGATTACGCAGAGAATCGAAAATGGTTCACCGGTGCGGACAAAAGTCCCGAAAAAGTCTCAACGCCCTCATCGCCGGGAAAGCAGAGCCGCGCATCGTCCAATCTCGCGGCTCTTTGCCAATCGCCGCTGCTCAGGCCTTGATGTCGAGGCCAGCTTCGACTGCGGCGGCGATGAAAGCCTTGCGCGCATCCTCGCCGGTGCGCTTGCCCTTGATGACATCGGCGCAGATCAGCAGCGCCTGATCCAGTGCGGCACCATCTTCCGTCGGCCAGTCCTCGATCATCGCCCAGGAGGCCGCCTGGGTATTGGCGATGGTCTCATATTGGCCGGGCTCTTCGAGGGCGACGAGCACGGGCTTCGACCAGGGCGCCTGCATTCTTGCTTCGCTTTGATCCTGAGACATGGTGTGAATTTCCTTCGCGCATTTCCATCAGAATTAGGAAAGCCCCTCCCATGATGGAAGGGGCTTTGATTGCTCAGCCCTTCGCTTACACTTCGGGCAGCTGGCTCAGCCGCTACTCGGCTGCCTCTGCGTAGGCCTCGACCGGTGGGCAGGTGCAGATCAGATTGCGGTCGCCAAAGACGTTGTCGACGCGGTTGACCGGCGACCAGTACTTGTCGACGCGGAAAGCGCCGGGCGGGAAGCAGGCCTGTTCACGCGAATAGGGGCGATCCCATTCGCCGACTAGGTCTTCCACCGTATGCGGGGCGTTCTTCAGCGGGTTGTTCTGCTTGTCCGAACGGCCTTCCTCGATGTCGCGGGCTTCCTGACGGATCGCCAGCATCGCTTCGCAGAAACGGTCGAGTTCGGCCTTGGTTTCGGACTCGGTCGGCTCGATCATCAGCGTGCCGGCAACCGGCCAACTCATGGTCGGCGCATGGAAGCCGCAATCGATCAGGCGCTTGGCGACGTCGTCGACGGTGACGCCGCAGCTGTCGACCAGCGGGCGCGTGTCGATGATGCATTCATGCGCCACCCGGCCCGCAGCCGACTTGTAGAGCACGTCGTAAGCGCCCTTCAGGCGGGCAGCGATATAGTTGGCGTTGAGGATCGCCACCTTCGTTGCCTGCGTCAGGCCTTCGCCGCCCATCATCAGGCAGTAGCTCCAGGAGATCGGCAGGATGGACGCCGAGCCAAAGGCCGCTGCGGAAACCGCGCCCGAACGACCGTCCGTTTCCGGATGGCCGGGCAGGTGAGGTGCCAGATGCGACTTGACGCCGATCGGACCCATGCCGGGACCGCCGCCGCCATGCGGGATGCAGAAGGTCTTGTGCAGGTTGAGATGCGAGACGTCGGAGCCGATGTCACCAGGACGGGACAGGCCGACCATGGCGTTCATGTTGGCGCCGTCGAGATAGACCTGACCGCCGTGCTGATGCACGAGATCGCAGATTTCCTTGACGGTTTCCTCGAACACGCCATGCGTCGAGGGATAGGTGATCATGCAGCAGGAAAGGTTTGCCGCATGTTCTTCTGCCTTGGCGCGGAAATCATCGAGGTCGATATCGCCGTTTTCGCGAACCTTGACGACGACGACCTTCATGCCGACCATCTGGGCTGAGGCCGGGTTGGTGCCATGCGCCGAGGTCGGGATGAGGCAGACGTCGCGGTGACCCTGACCATTGGCAATGTGGTAATTGCGGATGGTCAGCAGGCCCGCATATTCGCCCTGCGCGCCGGAATTCGGCTGCATGGAGAATGCGTCATAGCCGGTGACGGCGCAGAGCTTTTCCGTAAGGTCATCGATCATTTCGCGATAACCAAGCGCCTGGTCGGCCGGAACGAACGGATGGATATCCGAGAATTCGGGCCAGGTGATCGGCAGCATTTCGGCCGTAGCGTTCAGCTTCATCGTGCAGGAGCCGAGCGGGATCATCGAGCGGTCGAGCGCCAGATCGCGGTCGGAGAGCCGGCGGATGTAGCGGGTCATTTCGCTTTCGGCGCGGTTCATGTGGAAGATCGGATGCGTCAGGTATTCGCTGGTGCGCAAGAGATCCTTCGGCAGACGATAGGACGGCTCGAAATCGGCGATCTGGAAATTGCCGCCAAAGGCGCGCCAGACGGCTTCCAGCGTTGCCGGGCGGGTGCGCTCGTCGAGCGACATGCCGATCTTCGTCTGACCGACCTTGCGCAGGTTGACACCTTCGGCGACGGCTGCGCGCAGAATGAGGCCCTGCATGTGGCCGACATCGACGGTGATCGTGTCGAAGAACGTATCCGGCTCGACCTTGTAGCCGAGCTTTTCCAGGCCCTTGGCCATCAGCACGGCCTTCTGATGGACCTGCTGGGCGATCGCCTTGATGCCCTTGGGACCATGGAAGACGGCGTACATCGAGGCCATGACGGCGAGCAGAACCTGCGCGGTGCAGATGTTCGACGTCGCCTTTTCGCGGCGGATATGCTGTTCGCGCGTCTGCAGCGACAGGCGATAGGCACGGTTGCCGCGGGCATCGACGGAGACGCCGACGAGACGGCCCGGCATGGAGCGCTTGATGGCATCCTTGACCGACATGTAGGCCGCGTGCGGGCCACCGTAACCGACCGGAACGCCGAAGCGCTGCGAGGAACCGATGGCGATATCGGCCCCCATTTCACCCGGCGACTTCAGGAGCGTCAGCGACAGGATATCGGCGGCGACGACGGCAATCGCGCCCGTCTGGTGCAGGCGGGAGATCAGGCCGGTGAAATCGCGCACATGGCCGTGCGTGCCCGGATACTGGAAGATCGCGCCGAAGACATCTACCGGATCGAGGTCCTTGAAGGGGTCGCCGACGATGACGGACCAGCCGAGTGGCTCAGCACGGGTCTTGATCAGCTCGATCGTCTGCGGATGGCAGTCTGCATCGACGAAGAAGGCCTTGGCCTTCGACTTGGAAACACGCTCTGCCATAGCCATGCCTTCGGCAGCGGCGGTGGCTTCATCGAGCAGCGAGGCGTTGGCGACGTCGAGGCCGGTCAGGTCGCAGATCATCGTCTGGTAGTTCAGCAGCGCTTCGAGGCGGCCCTGCGAGATTTCCGGCTGGTAGGGCGTATAGGCCGTGTACCAGGCCGGGTTTTCCAGGATGTTGCGCTGGATGACCGGCGGCGTGATCGTGCCGTAGTAGCCCTGGCCGATCAGCGAGGTCAGGACCTTGTTCTTGTTGGCGGTTTCGCGCAGCTTGTCGAGCGCCTCGCGCTCCGTCATCGGCGCGCCCCAGAGGAGCGGCACCTTCTGGCGGATGGCGGGCGGGACGGTCGCGTCGATCAGCGCATCGAGGCTCTTGTAGCCGATGACACCGAGCATATCCGACATTTCAGACGGCGAGGGGCCGATATGACGACGGTTGGCGAAGTCGTAGGGCTGATAGTCGGTGAACTGGAATTCGGTAGGCGTCGTCATTACGCAGTCAGCTCCTTGTAGGCTGCTTCGTCGAGCAGGCCATCGGCATCGGAGAGATTCTTGAGCTTGAGCTTGAAGAACCAGCCAGCACCCTGCGGATCGGAATTGACGAGCGACGGATCGGCAACGATAGCCGGATTGACTTCGACGATCTCGCCATCGAGCGGGCAGTAGACATCCGAAGCCGCCTTGACGGATTCGACGGTCGCGGCATTGCCATCCTTGGAGAAGGTGGCGCCGACCTCAGGCAATTCCACAAAAACGAGGTCACCGAGCTGCTCGACAGCGTAGGTGGTGATGCCGACGGTCGCGACATCGCCTTCGAGCTTCAGCCATTCATGTTCCTGGGTAAATTTCAGCATGGAAAAATCCTCTCGCAATAAGGGTCAGCGTTTGTAGGTCGGCGTGATGAAGGGAAGGGCGGAAACGGTGATGGGCAGATATTTGCCGCGCACTTCCGCGTAGATCTGCGTGCCCGGTGCCGTGTGGGAAACCGGCACATAGCCCATGGCGACGGGGCCTTCGACGGAAGGGCCGAAACCACCCGAGGTGACTTCGCCGATCTCAGCCTTGCCTTCGGCATCGGCATAGAGCTTGGCATGGCCGCGCACCGGCGCCTTGCCCTCCGGCTTCAGGCCGACGCGCTTGCGGGAAACGCCCTTGTCCAGTTCGCCGAGGATACGCTCGGCACCCGGGAAACCGCCGGCGCGGGCGCCACCGGTGCGGCGGGCCTTCTGCATGCCCCATTCGATGGCCGCTTCGACCGGCGACGTGGTCGTGTCGATATCGTTGCCATAGAGGCAGAGGCCGGCTTCAAGGCGCAGCGAGTCACGGGCGCCGAGGCCGATCGGCTCGACATCGGGATGCTCGAGCAACCGGTTGGTGACATCCACGGCCTTGTCGGCGGGAATGGAGATTTCGAAGCCGTCCTCGCCGGAATAGCCAGAACGCGAGACGAGACAGGAAACGTCGTGCAGACGGCAGTGGCGCACGTCCATGAATTTCATGGCGGCGACATCGGCCCAGAGTTCGGCAAGTGCTTCGACGGCGCGCGGGCCCTGCAGGGCGATCAGGGCGCGGTCGAGCACGGTGATGTCGCAGGTGTCAGACAGATGCTTCTGCAGATGCGCGACGTCCTCATCCTTGCAGGCAGCGTTGACGACAACGAAGAGATGGTCGTCGAGATGGGTGATCATCAGGTCGTCGAGGATGCCGCCATTCTCATCCGTGAAGAAACCGTAGCGCTGGCGTCCCTCGGCAAGGCCGAGAATATCGACCGGCACGAGGCTTTCGAGCGCGAGCGCCACGTCCTCGTACTTGCCGGACTTCGCCTTGATGATGACCTGGCCCATATGGGAGACATCGAAAAGACCGGCGGCGGTGCGGGTCTGCAAGTGTTCCTTCATCACGCCGGCCGGATATTGCACCGGCATGTCATAGCCTGCGAAGGGCACCATGCGGGCGCCGAGCGACAGATGCAGCGCGTGAAGCGGGGTTTTCTTGAGGGCAGCAGTATCGTCCAAACGACGCCTCCGGGGTTTGCGCCGGAAAATCCGGGCGCGGGCTCAAAACTGAAGGCGCGGTTGCACCTTGTCTCCTTGAGCCCCCTCTGTCCCTGTGCCTGAGATTGTTATCCCTTCGGCGGACGTTTCGAGAACGCCTCTCTCCAGAGTTCCGTCTGCCCCTTGTGGTCCTTTTGCCTGAGAGTTTCCGGGGCGGTTGCTCCTTCGGCACCGGCATCAGCGTACCGGCTTCTCCCAACAAGGTTGCGGCAATTATCCGGGGGTGACAGGCCTTGGCAAGCAAAATGTCGCGACCGCACAAATTTTTGTCGCGGCTTTGGAATAGCGATGGCGGCAGCGGCAAAAGGGCTTTTGCATTTGGCGGCGAAATTGGCTAACGGCAGCCGAGAGCATTTTCCTGATCAGATCGGAACACTCCGGTCAGGAAAGGCTCTGGAGCGAGGAGATATTCCATGAGCATTGTCAGGACATCGGCTTTTGCGGCACTTCTTTGCGCCGGCGGCTTTGCCGGATCGGCCATCGGTCAGGACCACCAGCATATGCAGGGCATGGACATGGGCAACATGGGCTCCATGAACATGTCATCGGATGGCGACACGGTGAAGATCGGCGATCTCGAAGTTTCCGGCGGGTTTGCCAAGGCCATGCTCCCCGGCCAGCCCGTTGGCGGCGGCGGCTTCACCGTGAAGAACAATGGCGCGACAGAGGACCGGCTCGTTTCGGTCACATCTCCCACGTCAGGCGAAGTGCAGATCCACGAAATGGCCATGCAGGATAATGTCATGAAGATGCGTCAGCTGAAGGATGGTATTGCCATTCCGGCCGGCAAGACCGTGGAGCTTTCGCCCGGCAATCTGCATCTGATGTTCCAGAAGGTGAAGACGCCCTTCAAGCAGGGCGACAAGGTGCCCGTCACGCTGACCTTCGAGAAGGCTGGCAAGGTCGATCTGGTGCTGAACGTACTATCTGCCCAAGGCAAGTAAGATCGGGCAATTGATCCCGCAAAGAAAAAGCCCGCGACAGGGCGCGGGCTTTGCTCCTCCCAGCAATCTTTAAATCTCAGACGTCCTCGTAGGACTGCAGGGCCTGCTGCAAGCCGGCCTGCGGCTGGCGATAACCTTTCGTCATGAGATCGAGCGCGATTTCGGTATTCTGGATGATGTTGGTCACTTCCTCGGGATCTTCGCCGCTCTGATTGAGCTGGCGTTCCGCGATCTTCCGAGCCTCGCGCGCGGCCGTACCCGTTGCCACACGCTGCGGGATCCGCAGGGATTCGAAGGCGACAGCCGCAGTATTCGCGGATATGGAAACGACCTGTGTCATGCGCCCGTCATACCTGTGCGATCTTCGCATTCGGCTTAAGAAAATCACTCACATTTTACCGGATGGTAAGAATTCCGCGGCCGCGATTGGAATCAGTGAGGAATCGCAATAAACCGGAGGCATGTTCCAGGCTCTGCTCGTCGCGGTCGGCGGCGCAATCGGTTCGCTTCTGCGCTATTATGTCGGCCTCGGCTCTCTGCGGCTCATGGGGCCCGGCTTCCCTTGGGGAACGCTCATCGTCAACGTCGTCGGCTGCTTCATTATCGGTGTCTTTGCCGAGATGATCATGCGCCGTTTCAATGCTTCGGTGGAACTGCGGCTGCTGCTGATCACCGGCTTTCTCGGCGGCTTTACCACCTTCTCCGCCTTCTCGCTGGATGCCATCACGCTCTTCGAGCGCGGCGAGGTCTTTGCCGGCGGCATCTATATCGCAGCAAGCGTCGGGCTCTCGATGGTGGCCGTCATGGCCGGCCTCGGCCTGATGCGCGCGCTCATCTGATTTCGATTCCGATTTCCGTTTTGCGAAAAATGCTCTAAAGGCAGCGGCAAGAGAGGCGCCGGCTTCGATCGCGCCCATATTTTCCGAAAGAATTCCATGGCAGGTATAGAACACATCAAGGTGGAGCCCGATGAAGCGGGCATGCGGCTCGACCGCTGGTTCAAGATCCACTACCCGGGTCTCGGCTTCGGCCCGTTGCAGAAGCTCTTGCGCTCCGGCCAGGTGCGTATCGATGGCGGCCGCGTCAAGTCGGATGCGCGCGTGCAGCCCGGTCAGATGGTGCGCATACCGCCGCTCGATGTCGATGCCAAGGCGAAGGCCGGACCGATCGCCGGCAAGGATCTCAAGCATTCGAGCGATTTCGAACTGCTCTCGCGAATGGTGCTGCACGAGGACGAGAAGGTCATCGTGCTCAACAAGCCACCCGGCCTTGCTGTCCAAGGCGGCTCCGGTGTCGCCCGGCATATCGATCAGATGCTCGAAGCCTGGACCACCCCGAAGGGCGAGAAGCCGCGCCTCGTTCACCGCCTCGACCGCGATACGTCGGGCGTGCTCGTGATTGCGCGCACCCGCGGTGCCGCGCAGAAGCTGACGGCTGCCTTCCGCGAGCGCGATACCAAGAAGACCTACTGGGCGCTGGTCAAGGGCGTGCCGCGCAAGCACGAGGACAGGATCTCGACCTGGCTCGTCAAGGAGCCGACGGCCGACGGTGATCGCATGCGCATCGCCAAGCATGGCGAGGAGGGCGCCGATCACGCGATTTCCTTCTACCGCGTGCGCGAGACGGCGGCCCAGAACCTGGCCTGGCTGGAGATGGAGCCCTATACGGGGCGCACCCACCAGCTGCGCGTCCACGCGCTGCATATCGGCCACCCGATCATCGGCGATCCGAAATATTACGACGAAGATCCAAACTGGGATTTCCCCGGCGGCATCCAGAAGAAGCTGCATCTACACGCACGCCATATCGATATCCCGCACCCGTCCGGCGGGCGCTTGCGTGTCAGTGCGCCGCTGCCACCGCACATGGTACAGACATGGAACCTGCTCGGCCTCGACCTTGCCGGGGCTGAGAGAGACGACGAATGAAACTCGCGCTTTTTGACTGTGACGGCACGCTGGTCGACAGTGCCGGGCTGATCCATGAAACCATGCGCCGCACCTTCGAAAAATTCGGCAAGCCCGAGCCGCGCTTCGAGGAGACCAAGGCGATCATCGGCCTGACCCTCGATATCGCCATTGCCCGCATGCAGGGCAAGCCGCATGTCGAGCAGGAAGATGTCGACATGACCGCACATTACAAATCGCTGTTTTCGGTCGTGCGTCAGGATCTCGACTACCGCGAGCCGCTCTTTCCCGGCATTCGCGAGATGATCGATGCGCTTACCGGGCGCGAGGATCTGCTGATCGGCGCGGTGACCGGCAAGTCCCGGCGCGGGCTGAAGCTCGTGATGGAGACGCACGGCTTCGACAAGCATTTCGTCGTTGCACGCACCGCCGACGATTGCCCCTCCAAGCCGCATCCGGCCATGGTGAGCGAATGCTGCGACGAAACCGGCATTGACGCGACCGACACCATTGTCATTGGTGACGCGATTTACGATATGCAGATGGCAAAGGCCGCCGGCGCCAAGGCGATCGGCGTTGCCTGGGGATATGCCAGCGTGGATGAGCTAATCGCCAACGGCGCCGATGCGATCGCCTATCATCCTGACGAGATCTTGCGCCATTTTTCCTGAGGTGAGCCCATGCGCGACCTGCTGAACGACCTTTCCGAAGACCTGAGCCATCCCGATCCGATCCGCCGCGCGCAGATCCAGATGAAGAAGCCGCTGCCGAAGCGCTTCTATCAGGCTGTTTCCGTCGAACCGAATGAGGACGGTTTCGCCATCATGCTCGACGGCAAGGCCGTACGCACGCCGGCCCGCCAGATCCTGGCCGTGCCGAGCGAAGCGCTAGCAAAGCTCGTGGCCGCCGAATGGGACGCACAGCGCGAGGTCATCGATCCCTCGCTGATGCCGGCAACGCGCCTCGTCAACACGGCGATCGACGGTGTCGCGACAGACACGCAGGCCGTCTTCGAGGATATTCTGCGCTTTTCGTCAAGCGATCTGCTCTGCTATCGGGCCGAAGGCCCCGAAAAGCTGGTCGAACGACAGATGGAACGCTGGGATCCGGTGCTCGACTGGGCAGCCGCCGATCTCGGCGCACGCTTCATCCTTGTCGAAGGCGTGATGCATCATGAGCAGCCGCGCGAGGCGATCGCCGCCTTCGGCTCGGCACTGCGCCGGCATGACAGTGCCCTCGCGCTCGCAGCTCTCCACACGATGACGACGATCACCGGTTCGGCGCTGCTGGCGCTTGCCATTGCCGAGACCGCGATCACGCCGGACGAAGCCTGGTCGCTCGCCCATCTCGATGAGGACTGGACCATCGAACATTGGGGAAGCGACGAAGAAGCCGAGCAGCGCCGGGCCAAGCGTTTTGAGGATTTCAAAGCGGCAACGGATGTTTTTTTCGCGCTAAGAGCCTGAATCATATTGCTTTGATGGGCTTTATGACCAAATCTGCGACTCCGGACGGGGATTTGCGGGATTTGGAATGGCGTGGCTGAGGTCGAGAATTTGCCTGATGGCGCTTGTTTGCGTGGCGCTGACGGCCTGTGCCAGCCTTATGCCGAAGAAGCAGGAAAAGCCCGTCTATGACGTGCGCAGTGCCGTGGTGCTGTCCAGCACGACCATGTCGGCAGAGCTGCTCTCCGGCATCAACGATCGCGTCAACGCGGCCATCCGTGCAACGGTGCGCACGACCGAACTGCCGCGCGTGGTGCTGACGATTCGCATCGTTTCTGTCACAAAGGGTCTCGGCTTCCAGAAGGACCGCAACGTCGCCAAGGTCAGTATCGATGCCGCTTCCGTGGAGGACGGATCCGTCATTGCAGTTACATCCTTTGAGGTCACCAGCCTGACCGCAGATCCTGATCTGGCGGACCAAATTCTTGCGGAAGATATCGCGGCACGCGTGCGCTCCGCCTTCGCACTCAGCGGGCGATAGATCATTTCCGTTTCTCGTCGAATCCGGAATGATCTATCTCTTTGTTTTAACGCAATTCCGCATGCAAAACCGCTGCGCAGTTTTGCTGGAATTGCCCGAGCTGTAAAATCGGCCGTTGCAAGCGGCGAGGGGAAATCATGAAGGATATTCTTGAAGAACTCGAACGCCGCCGCGGTATTGCCCGTCTCGGCGGTGGCCAGCAGCGCATCGACGCGCAGCACCAGCGCGGCAAGCTGACGGCGCGCGAGCGCATCGATCTTTTCCTCGACGAAGGCTCTTTCGAAGAGTTCGACATGTTCGTGGAGCACCGCTCCACCGATTTCGGCATGGACAAGAGCCGCATCGCCGGCGACGGCGTGGTGACCGGCTGGGGCACGGTCAACGGCCGGACCGTCTTCGTCTTTGCCAAGGATTTCACCGTCTTCGGCGGCTCGCTCTCCGAAGCCCATGCCGAGAAGATCATCAAGGTGCAGGATATGGCGCTGAAGAACCGCGCCCCTATCATCGGCATCTATGATGCGGGCGGCGCGCGCATCCAGGAGGGGGTCGCAGCGCTTGGCGGATATGCGGAGGTCTTCCAGCGTAACGTGCTGGCTTCCGGTGTCATTCCGCAGATCTCCGTCATCATGGGACCTTGCGCCGGCGGCGACGTCTATTCGCCCGCCATGACGGACTTCATCTTCATGGTGCGCGACACGTCCTACATGTTCGTCACCGGTCCCGATGTGGTCAAGACGGTCACCAACGAGACCGTGACGTCGGAGGAACTCGGCGGCGCCAGCGTGCACACGACACGCTCGTCGATCGCCGACGGCGCCTATGACAATGATGTCGATACGCTCAGCCAGGTGCGACGCCTCATCGACTTCCTGCCGCAGTCGAACACGTCGCCGGTGCCGGAAATCGAATGGTACCAGTCGGTGACAGACGCGGACAATTCGCTGGACACGCTGATCCCCGCCAATGCGAACAAGCCCTACGACATCAAGGAACTGATCCAGAAGGTGGCGGACGAGGGGGATTTTTTCGAGATCCAGGCGAGCTTTGCCAAGAATATCGTCTGCGGTTTCGGGCGTATCGAGGGTTCGACGGTCGGCTTCGTCGCCAATCAGCCGATGGTGCTTGCCGGCGTGCTCGACAGCGACGCCTCGCGCAAGGCGGCGCGCTTCGTGCGCTTCTGCGACTGCTTCAACATTCCGATCGTCACTTTCGTCGACGTACCGGGTTTCCTGCCCGGCACGGCACAGGAATATGGCGGGCTCATCAAGCACGGCGCCAAGCTGCTTTTTGCCTATGCGGAGGCAACGGTGCCGAAGCTGACGGTCATTACCCGCAAGGCCTTCGGCGGTGCCTATGACGTGATGGCGTCCAAGCATCTGCGCGGCGATTTGAACTATGCCTGGCCGACGGCGCAGATCGCCGTCATGGGTGCCAAGGGTGCTGTCGAGATCATCTTCCGCAAGGATATCGCCGATCCCGAAAAGATCGCCGCGCACACGAAGATGTACGAGGACCGTTTCCTGTCACCTTTCGTGGCTGCGGAACGCGGTTATGTCGATGAGGTGATCATGCCGCATTCGACACGGCGGCGGCTGGCGCGCGGGCTGAAGATGTTGAAGAACAAGGACCTCAGCAATCCGTGGAAGAAGCACGACAACATTCCGCTATGATCGAATAAAATAGCCTATTCAAGTGTTTATCCACAGTCAAAGTTGTGAACGCCTGTCAGCAAATTGTGTCTTCAGTCGTCGATAGAGACACGATAACGCTCGGCAGTACACCCTTAAGGAGAGTCTTTATGTCAACTTTCGAGCGTCTATCTGCCTACCGCCCCTATGGTCTGGCCGCTCTCAGAATCATGACCGCGCTTCTGTTCATCGAGCACGGTACGATGAAGCTTTTCGGCTTCCCGGCCGCCCAAGGCGACGGTCCGCTGTCCACCTTATTCCTGATTGCGGCATTGCTGGAAACCTTTGGCGGTATCCTCATTCTCATCGGCTTCGCAACACGACCGGTGGCCTTCCTGCTGTCGGGCGAAATGGCGATCGCCTATTTCATGGCGCATATGCCGCACAGCTTCTTCCCGGCTCTCAACCAGGGCGACGGCGCGGTGCTGTTCTGCTTCATCTTCCTCTACCTGTTCTTTGCCGGCGCCGGTGCATGGTCCGTCGATAACCGAAACGCATCAGCGTGACGTCTTAGCCCTCGGCCTGGATGTGGAAGCGCCTAGCAGGCGCTTCCACATTCGGACGTCTGTCTAGATATTGCCAGGAGGCGCAAAAAAGCAGTTCACGTCGTTTTCCGTCGGGTGAAGACAGATATGATAACGACCGTCTCCGGACGGAATCTCATCCCCGTACGGAATGAAAAAGAGATGCGGTCTGGTGGCAAGCGGATGATCTCCGGCACGCAGAAAGACGGAAAAACCGCGATGCCCTGGCCTGACATCCAGCGTTGGAATGGCATCACAATCCCGGTGTAGTTGATCAGACTTGCAACAGGCCGGAGGGTAGGTCCAGCCGCTCTCGGTCTCGTGAGCGTCGGTTCTATCCGACATGCTGGCCAGAGCTGCCGCTGTTGCGGCCAGAAATACTGTCGAAGTCCCTGTTGTCATTGCATACCTCCTTGGAGGCAGCCCGTCGAAAAACGCCGAGAGCGTGCTCGCTGATGGTCAAGAATACGACGTCTTGTTGATGCATCGATCAATCGTTTCCCATCCGGACGCGAAACTTCCGGCAACTGCGGATAAGGCCGCAAAGGAAACGAATTACAGCTTAAATGCGGGGAGAGCGCCTTCGCCACCAAGCTGGAAGGCATCGTACTCCCCTGAGAAGATCGGGCAAAATCAAACCCTCGGCCGCCAGGCTTGAGGGTTAAGGAATTTCGGGTTGAGGGCATTGGTTTGGGCCACGGGTTTTCTTCCCGCGGCCCTGTTTATTTCTGATGATTGCCTTCAGGCCGTCAGCTTGAGACCGGCGATGCCTGCAACAATGAGGGCAATGCAGATCAGGCGCGAGGCGCTTGCCGCATCGCCCAGAAGCCAGACACCGAGCAGGACTGTGCCGACCGTGCCGATACCGGTCCATATTGCGTAGGCAGTGCCGATCGGCAGGGTTTTGACGGCAAGACCGAGCAGAACGACGCTGATGACCATCGAAATCACCGTGAGGATGGTCGGCATAGGACGAGTGAAGCCATCGGTATATTTCAGACCGATTGCCCAACCACATTCAAAAAGGCCAGCGAGAAAAAGCAGGAACCAGGCCATCATACTCTCCATATTAAGAGCGAGGCCGTCCCCGCGACTTTTGCGACCCGGGCAGACCCGAGCGCCGCAGTCGTCTGCGTCGCACTTCATATGGACGAGGGAACGGCTGACTTCAAGCTAGGAATTGGCATAGCTGCCATGCCACCCGATTCCAGCGCCCGGAGAATGAAGTCAGGCGTTCTTGGCGCGGCGGCAAAGACGATCGAACGTTTCGAGAAAACGCGACCGGTCCTTGGGGCTGAAGACGGCGTTGTAGCCCTTGCTCTCACCGGTTTCGCGCAGATGCGCGCCGAGGTCACGCATGGCGCTTGCCATGCCGATATTCGTTTCGTCGAAGACACGGCCCGTCGGACCAGTCACGAAGGAGCCCTTGGCGACACAGCGGACCGCAAGCGGCACATCGGCGGTGACGACGACATCTGTCGGGCCGGTATTGTCGGCAATCCAGTTATCGGCAGCGTCGAAGGCATTGGAGACGATGACGTTGCGCACCATCGGGTCGCGGGACGGGCGCAGGCCCGAATTAGCGACGAAGGTCACTTCCATTCCGAGGCGTTCGGCCACTTTCAGGATTTCGGGTTTGACGGGGCAGGCATCGGCATCGACATAGATCATGGCGATATCCTCAAGCGGGCTCGGTGGCCAGCGGACGGACCATATCGATATGGGGAATGCCGTCTTCGAGATATTCCTCCGAGGTTTTCATGAAACCGAAGGATTCATAGAAGCGGCGCAAATGCGCCTGCGCAGAGAGGGCAATCGGATTTGCCGGATAAAGCCTTTCGCAGGCAGCGATCGATTCGCTCATCAGCGCATCGCCAAGTCGCTTGCCGCGATGAGCGGGAGAGACGACGACGCGGCCGACCTTTGCCGGATCTTGCGCACCGTAGGGCTTCAAGAGCCGTGTCGAGCCGAGCAGTTCGCCGCCCTCCATGAGCCGCAGATGCAAGGCATCGATATCCTTGCCGTCCAGTTCCGGATAGGGACAGTTCTGCTCGACGACGAAGACATCCACACGCATCCGCAGTAGGTCGTAGAGTTCCCGCGCGGAGAGCTCGTCGAGACCCTTGAGATCGACTGTGTAGCTAGGCGCAGTCATCGATACAAAACCCCGGTGGAGATAGTTATAATGGAACACATGAGCGCAGAGCCCTCATAGATATTTCGCAAGGATGGCGCGGCGGCTCTCGACAAGATAAATCAATGAATGCCGCTATGTGGTAGAGGTGGATCTTCCTCTACATCGTCGTCGCCACGCTTATATTGGTGAAAATCCAAGTCGTAAGCAAATGGCTTGTCTTGCGGAGGTTGCTGCGGATCAGTCGAGTAAAGATAAATGCGGCCGGTGGCATTGAAACCGACGTGTCTTCCTATGCTGACGACCATATCCGTGGCTTCGTCGCCGTCGGTAGCCCACGCTTTGATAGTAAAGAAGGCGGCCATGCCGAAGGTGGTCTCGAAATCCGGATTGGCCTCGGCGATTTCCCCGTCGGCGATAACCGTGAAATGGCGGAAAGCCGTTTTCAGCTTTCCGTATCTCAATTTCAATTTCCAGTTCTTCAGCAGATCCATGGACGATTAGTAAACCACGACGCCACGGATGCTTTCACCCTTGTGCATGAGATCGAAGCCCTTGTTGATGTCTTCGAGCGGCATGGTGTGGGTGATCATCGGGTCGATCTGGATCTTGCCTTCCATGTACCAGTCGACGATCTTCGGCACGTCTGTGCGGCCACGGGCGCCGCCGAAGGCCGTGCCCATCCAGTTGCGGCCGGTGACGAGCTGGAAGGGACGCGTCGAGATCTCCTGGCCGGCGCCGGCGACGCCGATGATGACGGACTTGCCCCAGCCGCGGTGGCTGGATTCCAGTGCCTGGCGCATGACCTTGGTATTGCCGGTACAATCGAAGGTATAGTCGGCGCCGCCGATCAGGTCGCCATGGCGCTTCGTCATGTTGACGAGATAAGGCACGATCTCGTCGCCGACGTCCTTCGGATTGACGAAATGCGTCATGCCGAACTTCTCGCCCCATGCCTTGCGGTCCGGGTTGATATCGACACCGATGATCATGTCGGCGCCGGCAAGACGCAGGCCCTGCAGAACGTTGAGGCCGATACCGCCGAGGCCGAAGACGATGGCCGTCGAGCCGATCTCGACCTTGGCCGTGTTGATGACGGCGCCGATGCCGGTCGTCACACCGCAGCCGATGTAGCAGACCTTGTCGAAGGGCGCGTCGGGATTGATCTTGGCCAGCGCTATCTCCGGCAGAACGGTGAAGTTCGCGAAGGTCGAGCAGCCCATATAGTGGTGGATCTTGTCCTTGCCGATCGAGAAGCGCGAGGTGCCGTCAGGCATCACGCCCTGGCCCTGGGTCGCGCGAATCGAGGTGCAGAGATTGGTCTTGCGCGAGGTGCAGGAATAGCACTCGCGGCATTCCGGCGTGTAGAGCGGAATGACGTGATCGCCCTTCTTGAGCGACGTGACGCCGGGGCCGACATCGACGACGATGCCGGCACCTTCATGGCCGAGAATCGCCGGGAAGAGACCTTCCGGATCGGCGCCCGACAGCGTGAAATCATCGGTGTGGCAGATGCCCGTCGCCTTGACCTCGATTAGCACTTCGCCGGCCTTCGGGCCGTCGAGCTGAACGGTCATGACCTCAAGGGGTTTTCCTGCCTGAACGGCAACGGCGGCGCGAACATCCATCTTCGATCTCCTCGTGATTTGCGTGGCGGACTCTTGCACGCTCCGCAAGGGTGGCTCAAGCACAAAAAAGGCTTAGAGGGCCATCCGGAAATCGTGGTCGATGCTTCAGGCGAATTCCATGATGACGGCATCGACAGCGAGGCTCTCGCCGGGCACAGCCTTGATCTTGCCGACAACGAGATCGCGCTCGGCGCGCAGCACATTTTCCATCTTCATGGCTTCGACGACGGCAAGCGTCTCTCCAGCCTTGACCTCCTGGCCCTCGGCGACGGCAATCGAGACGACGAGGCCGGGCATGGGGCAGAGCAGGAGCTTGGACGTATCCGGCGGCAGCTTGACCGGCATCAGGCGGTCGAGCTCGGCATGGCGAGGCGTGAAGACGCGCGCCTTGACCGATAGACCCTGCCAGTCGATGCGCAGGCCATTGAGGATCGGTCGGATCTGCGCGGTTACCGGGCGGCTGGCAATCCTGCCATGCCAGACCGGCTCGCCCGGTCGCCAATCGGTGACAACGGTTTCGGTGCGGCCGGCAACCTCCATTTCCATCTCGAAGGGGATGGTGACGAGGCCATCGACCAGTTTCACCGGCACGTAATTTCCGCCGAGCTTGACGACCCATTCTTCGCGCAACGGGCCGCTTGCCTGCCGCAGACGATCGGCAAAACCTTCGCGGCGCCCGGCCTCGCTCAGGGAAACGGAAAGCGCGATGGCGGCAAGGGCTGCCTCTTCCGCCGCATCTGGCGCCATCGGCGCAAATCCCTCGGGATATTCCTCGGCAATGAAGCCGGTGGAGAGGCGGCCTTCGCGCCAGCGCGGGTGTTTCATGAGGGCTGCGAGGAAGGGAACATTGTGCTCGATGCCGTCGACCACGAAAGCATCCAGCGCCTGTCCCATGGCTTCCACCGCCTGCAGGCGGCTCGGCGCCCAGGTGCAGAGCTTGGCGATCATCGGGTCGTAGTACATGGAGATTTCGGCGCCTTCGAAAACGCCGGTATCATTGCGGATGATGACGTCGCCGGTGCGGCCTTCCGCCGGCGGGCGGTAGCGCGTCAGGCGGCCGATCGAGGGCAGGAAGTTGCGGTAGGGATCTTCGGCATAGAGGCGGCTTTCCACCGCCCAGCCGTTGAGCTTGATATCCTTCTGCGCGAAGGGCAGCTTTTCGCCGGCAGCAACGCGGATCATCTGCTCGACGAGATCGATGCCGGTCACCAGCTCCGTCACAGGATGCTCGACCTGCAGACGTGTGTTCATTTCCAGGAAATAGAAATTGCGGTCGCGGTCGACAATGAATTCCACCGTGCCGGCACTCTGGTAATCGACGGCCTTGGCCAGCGCCACAGACTGCTCGCCCATGGCAGCGCGGGTCTTCTCGTCGAGGAAAGGCGAGGGCGCTTCTTCGGCGACCTTCTGGTTCCGACGCTGGATGGAGCATTCGCGCTCGCCGAGATAGACGACGTTGCCATGCGCATCGGCCAGAACCTGGATTTCGATATGGCGCGGATCGACGACATATTTCTCGATGAAGACGCGGTCGTCGCCGAAGGAGCTTTTGGCTTCCGAGCGTGCGCGGTCGAAACCATCGCGGACTTCCGCTTCATTCCAGGCAATGCGCATACCCTTGCCGCCGCCGCCGGCCGACGCCTTGATCATCACGGGATAGCCGATCTCGGCGGCGATCTTTTCAGCGTGCGCCGGATCCTCGATCACGCCGAGATAGCCGGGAACGGTGGAAACCTTGGCGGCATTGGCGAATTTCTTCGATTCGATCTTGTCGCCCATCGCCATGATGGCCTTGGGCTTCGGACCGATGAAGACGATGCCCTGCTTTTCCAAGGCCTCGCAGAATGAGGCGCGCTCGGACAGGAAGCCGTAGCCGGGGTGCACGGCTTCGGCACCGGTTTCCTTGCAGGCGGCGATGATCTTGTCGGCGACGAGATAGCTTTCGGCTGCCGGGGCAGGGCCGATATGAACAGCCTCATCGGCCATTTCGACATGCAGGGCATCCCGATCCGCATCCGAATAGACCGCAACGGTGGCAATGCCCATGCGGCGAGCGGTTTTGATCACGCGGCAGGCAATCTCGCCGCGATTCGCGATCAGGATCTTCTTGAACATCGAGTCTCCACCCAGGAAATGCGCTCCGGAGTTTTACGCATAAAAAGCCGGAACGCACAATCGGGCTGAGAAATCACCGGCAGATCAGGCAACTGCGGCAGCGGCAACCGGCTCTTCATCGATAATACGAAGCCAGCGGCTCCGCCTCGGCTGGGCATAGTCCCTGAGTTCGACCGCGGCCATGATCTCGCCCCAGCGCTGATGATTGGCGCCAGGCTGGGTTACCGCATCAATGCGCTGCAGCACGCCATATTCGACCGGCGACACGCCGATGACGCCGCCGTCGCTGACGTTTCTCAAAACACGCATCAGGTAATCCACATCCTGCCGGGTGATGCTTTTGCGGTCGGTGGCGCGGGTCAGCTTGTAGCCGCCGAGATCCTCTGAGAGCGCCAGGCGGAGCTGATCGAGCGCCAGGGCGCGCAGCTCATCGGGTACGTGGGCGCTGAGCTCCATGACATGCAGGATGAGCTCCAGCTCGAGGGCGGAATTGACGACGCCGTCGGTCGTGAACATGCGCATGATCCATGCGACATTGATCTCGTCCAGCGAGCCCTGCGGATAGGTGTAATCGACGATGAAGCCTGCCAGCTGTTCGATGAAAAACGTGTTCCACTCGGGGCATTTTTCGGGGCAGGAATTATTGAGCGCCAACAACACTACGACATGATCGGAAGTCCGGATTCCCTCCGGGAAGGTGTGTTTGCGCAAAAGCACGATGTCTTCGGCCGTCAGCCGATGCTTCCCGGCGATGACACACGCCGGAAAAGCGAGACGGAACTCACTCATGTTTTATCTCCAGACTTCATCATGAAGCCGGAAATGGTTTTATCGGTGCCGAATTGAAGATCCCTCAAGAAGAAGGGTTAACTGCAGTTTGGGGATTTCACGCGGATTTTAATGATCGCGCCTGCACGCGCTCGCGCCAGATGATGAAGAGCCCCGATGCAACGATAATTGCGATGCCTATCCATTTGGAAAAATTCGGAAAATCACCGAAGAGGGCGTAACCGAGCACGGTCGCCGAAATGATCTCGAAATATTGGAAGGGTGCCAGCAGCGACAGTGGCGCGAGCCGGAAAGCCTTAACAACCAGCATGTGCGCATAGCCCGAAATCGTGCCCAGGATCAGCAGCAGGACGAGGCCGAGCCAGGAGGCTGGCAGGGAGGGCGTGAAGTCGGCATTGCCGAAGCTGTTTCCGACAAACATTGCGCCCGCCATGAAGATCGTACCGCCAATTCCGGACATGGTCTGCATCGTCAGCGGCGAATCTGCCTCGCCGATGGCGCGGTTGAGGAAGAGATAGAGCGAGAAGAGGAAGGCGCAGAAGACCGGCAGCAGCGCCTTCAGGCCGAAAATCTCGTAGCTCGGCTGGATGACGATCATGGCGCCGCCGAACCCGACGACGATTGCCATCCAGCGCCGCCAGCCGACCCTGTCGCCGAGGAACAGCGCCGAAAGCGCCGTCAGCATGAAGGGCTCGACGAAATAGATGGCGAAGACATCGGCGAGCGGCATGTATTTGACGGCGACGAAGAAGAGCAGGCTGGCCGCACCATGCAGCGCGCCACGAAGCAGATTCATCCACGGGCGCTTGGCCGACAGAGCCTGCGTACCGAACATGGCGAAAAGGATCGGCAAGGTACAGACGAGCTGGAAGAAGAAGCGGTAGAAGGTTACCTGTCCGGGCGACATGCCCTCAAAGGTCGCCATATATTTGGCGATCGCATCCATCGTCGGCAGGATGGCCATGGCGCCGGCCATGATGGCCATGCCCCGGAGGGGATTCTGGGTGGAGGGAGATTCGGACATGACGGCTGCTTCTTGCGGATGATGTCATCAACCACAGGAAGCCCGGGCAATCAAGGACGGCAATCAGGGACAGAGTGCTGTATCGTTGACGGTTTCGCCGAATATCTCTTCGAAGGCGGCGCGCAGGCGGATGTCAGCGTCGACCATCGTCACGAGCAGGCCGAGATCGACGAGGCTGGTGACGCCATAGGCCGAGATGCCGCAGGGCACGATGCCCCCGAAATGATCGAGATCGGGATCGACGTTCAGCGACAGGCCGTGGAAGGTCACCCATTTGCGCAGACGGATGCCGAGTGCTGCGATCTTGTCTTCAGCCATGGTGCCGTCAGGCAGCAAGGGTCTCTCCGGCCGTCGAACCCAGACGCCGACACGATCCTCGCGGCGTTCGCCGCGCACATTCATCGAACCGAGCGTGCGGATAATGACCTCTTCGAGCGCTGCCACGAAGGCGCGCACATCCTGCCTGCGGCGCTTGAGATCGAGCATGACATAGGCAACGCGCTGGCCGGGGCCATGATAGGTATATTCGCCGCCACGTCCGGTAGCGAAGACCGGGAAACGATCCGGCTGGACGAGATCCTTCGCGTCGGCGCTGGTGCCGGCTGTATAAAGCGGCGGATGTTCCAGCAGCCAGACGAGTTCATCACCGCCTTCGGAAATCACTGCAACCTCCCGCTCCATCGTCTCCACCGCTTCCTCATAGGGAACGAGCCCGTCTGAGATGCGCCAGCGTACGGGGCGTGAGCCGAGTTTCGGGAGCATGGAAAAATCGAGATCGGTGCGTAGCATGGCAGTCCTTGGCGCAATCCGCAAAAATGGAGGGGGCGGGCGCGGGCTTCTATATGGACTTGGGCGAAGAGCGATTCAATCGCTCTTTGTGGCGGTCATCCATCCTGGAGATGCGGCCCCGTGCAATCAATCCATGATGAAATGCGGGACGAAACGGGAGAGGTTCTGGGTAATAGGCGATTTGTCCTCGCGGATGCAGATGCCGCAGGCTTCGCCGGCGACGACCCAGGAGCCGATCACGGCATAATCCTCGCCGAACTGCGGAAGCAGGCAGGTTTCCTGCACAATGTAGCCCTCTGCGCCATATTCGCCGTCCACCGCGATTATCGTTTCCCCCGACGTCAGCGTGACATTTGCGCCTTCGCGCGACAGGAGCGGTTTTCTGACGGCGTTTTCCAGACGCAGCGCCTGCGGATCGTCGGCGAAATAGGCGGGCAGCAGGTTCGGATGGTTGGGCGCCATTTCCCAGAGGACGGCGAGGAGGCCCTTGTTCGACAGCGTCATCTTCCACAGCGGCTCGTGGATCTTTGTGGGCGTGGAGATGAGATGCGCGCCAAACTCCTCGTGCACCATGAATTCCAGCGGGTAGAGCTTGAAGAGATTCTCCATCCGGCGGTCTTCGAGATCGGTGAACCAGTTCTCGGGATCGATGCCGATCTCTTCCATATCGAGCACCACAACTTCGAAGCCCGCCTGAAAGGCAACGTCGGCGAGATATTTGGTCGTCAGATAGTCTTCCTCATTGTCGGTGATGCAGCCGAAATGGAAGACGCCGCTGTCGCTGGCATTCTTGAAATACTGGAAAGCGCCGATGAGCTTCTCGTGGATCGAATTGAACTGGTCGGCATCGGCGCTCAACCGGCCAAGGCGCTTCATGTCTTGGAGCCACTCCCACTGGATGACAGCGCTTTCGAAGAGTGACGTCGGCGTATCGGCATTGAATTCGAAGAGTTTTGCCGGACCCTTGCCATCGTAACGCAGGTCGAAGCGGCCGTAGATATCGCGATCGGACCATTTCCAGGATCTGCTGACGGCGGCGTGGAACTCGGCCGGGATCGCCATGCGCGTCATCAATGCGGGATCGGCGCAAATGCGATCGACTGCTTTGTAGCAGAGCTGCAGAATCTCGTTGGTCGGATCCTCGAGACCATCCTCGATCTCAGCGAGCGTGAATTGGTAGGCATTGCGCTCATCCCAATAGAGTTCGCCATACATGTGGTGGATGGTGAAATCGAGGTCTTCGAGTTTCCGCACCCAGTCAGGTCTTTCGCCGGTCGCGATGCGCTTCATCTTGAGCCCTCAGGACGCAGCAAAGTGGCGGGCGCCAAAACCGGAGCGGGCGAGCGTCGTCGTGGGGGCTGCGGGCTTATAGTGAGCGGCGGATTGATAGGCCATCTTGAAGCCGCCGACCTTGTTGGTGACCAGAATGCCCCGCGCGTCCACGAAACCCGGAACATGGCGGCTCTCGTACAACGCCGATGCGGGCACAGCCGGATAGTAGACGCCATTGACCTTCTTATCGGGCTGACCAACGAGATACCCGCCGAGATAAGGGCTGAAATGTCCTCCTCCGGACGCATGGACCGAAGAGGTCTGCTCACAACGGCCGTCGCCGAATTCCTCCTCGCAATCCTCGCGTTTATCGTAGGAGGGGGAGCTTTTCAGATGTTCATCGCGAGCGATCGCGAAGCTGCTTTTGCAGTCGTCAGGACCGAACTTGTTGTCCTTAAGGCAGTCATCGACCGTCTTGTAGGCCGCCGTCTCGGTATCGCCGTGATACAGCGAGTCGATGTAAAGGCCGATAACGAGGGTTCCGAGAATCGCGAGTGCTACGCCGCCCTTGACGTATTTATAGCGATCTTCCGATGTCATGCGGTCCCCCATGGTTAGGCGCGATGCAATGCGCGGGCAAAGCGAAATAAGCGCCAAGCCGAAATGTCCGGCTTGCGTTCGAATGTATGAGAAAGGCTGGATTGCCAGCGAGCGTGAGCTACCTCACGCAGGAACCGGCATCAGCGGAAGCTAGTTCTTCTAGCGAAACGTCAAAAATTGCCGATCGAAATAATTTTCATGAAAGGAACACCCCTGAACCCCTAAGCGTTCCATCTATGTTCTCAATTCCAGATGGAAGTCAAGCGGCAGATTGCGCACCAGAATTGCAGCAAGTGCCGGCTGGCTTCGCTGTGATATCCACCAGAGGCGATATCGGCGGGAAAGGGCTGCCGCGCGCCACTTCTTGCGGCAGGGCCATCAGGACCGGAGAACTAAACCTTTGGCCAAAAAGAAAAAACCCGCCGAAGCGGGTTTCTTTGGTGCGGTCGAGAAGACTCGAACTTCCACGGGTTGCCCCACAGCGACCTCAACGCTGCGCGTCTACCAATTCCGCCACGACCGCATCGTGGTAGGCCGATTTGCGTCGGCGAGGCAGCATGTAGCAAAAGCCTCTGACGGACACAAGCGCGATATGACAGTTTTTTTTAAAAGCTTGCCCGCGGTGTGGATTACGACGTGTGGAGCATTGAAATTGCAAAGGAAAAGGGCCGGAAACCGGCCCTTTCTCGGATCATGTCAGTGCATTGCGCGGCAGGCCTCAGTGCGGCTTGCGCCGCTATCGGCACCTTTCTGATGCGAACCCTTCGGGCCGACCATGCTGTGGCAATCCGGAAGAGGCTTGATGCTGGCGGTGGCAGTGTTGTCGACCTTCGCGGGCTTGGCCATCGCGGCCGGTGCGAAGCCGTCACTATCATTCGTATAGTCGCTGGAATAGGCCGGGGGGGCCACATGGGTCGGGTAGTGAATAGGCTTCGCCGGCGCGACCGGCGTCTGGTAGAGGCCATCACCATTATTGGAATAGTCGTCCATAAATTTCGGCTGTGCAAAAGCGGCACTTGCCATGCTGACAGCAAACAGGGTGGCGGCGACGGCGAACTTCATGCGCATGGGTCTATCTCCTCAATCTATTGTTGAATTCAACAACGCAAATCCAACCCTCGGCACGATAAGTTCGCGCTCCAATTTGGGCGATTTTGTGGGAAAGATGACAGCTGCGTTGCGGCGTTTTGTCCAAATAAAATCACATATTTGTCAACGTTTTTGACGGGCACGTTACCTTAGCCGGCACAGTTAATTGCCTGAGATGTCAGCGCTTTCCGAAAGATTACAATCCTGCAATCTTTGATTGATTAACTATTTTTAATTTTAGAGACAGCAAAACCGGAAAGCAGGCCGCTTTCCGGTTTTCAAATGTGGCGACTTTGTGTTTTTCGCCTCAATCCTCGTTCGGGATATGGGCATCGACACCGGTTGTGTGCAGGTGGTTGCGGACATGATGGACACCGTCTACCGACAGGGCGCCAAGTTCGACCTTGCGGGCAATCCCGATCGTTTCGACAGAACCCTCCAGCGTCACGGTATGGCCGTCGGCGTGAACTTCCACACTGTCGATATCGACCTCGGGGATATTCTCCAGGTTCTCGGTCACGCGGGCTTCGAGATCGTCGCTTTCGTCGCGGTCGATCGTGTCAGGCTCAAGCGAATCCTTCAGGCGATTCTCGTTGCCGTCCTCGTCCGTGCCGTCGATGCGGAAGCCGCTATTGCGGTCGCGGTCGAAATTGGCCGAGGTTTCGCCGTAGGCACGGTTTTCACTGCCGGCAGCCTTGGCGCCGCTGCCGTCCGCGTAGGGCCAGCCGTCGTCCAGATTGCGCTCTTCGAAGTCTCGGTAGTCTTCCTCGCGGGAAAGCGAGGACTTGTCGTTGTTGCCAGGCATTTCCGTCTCCTTCCGGTTTCACTGCAAGGCAAACGTCGGAAGGGCGCACTTGGTTCGCGCGTTTAATAGCGCGACTCAGCTTTTCGTCTTTTCGCATTTCCTGATCAGCCGGTCACGTTTCAGCCGCGACAGACGCTGCAGCCAGAAAATGCCGTCGAGCTGATCGATCTCATGCTGGATGCAGATGGCAAGGAAGCCGGTGGCCTCTTCTTCATGCTGATGGCCATCCAGATCCAGGTAGCGGAAACGAACCGCGCTCGGCCGCGTGACCTCGTCCGTCGCCCCCGGCATGGAGACGCTGCCTTCCATATGAACCATCGTCTGATCTGAAAACCACGTGATTTCGGGATTGGCGTAGATGCGCACGCCGTCCGCCTTGTCGAGTTCCAGCACCGTCAGGCGCTGGAAGACGCCGATATGGGCAGCGGTGATGCCAACGCCGGGTGCCGCGCGCATCGTCTGCAGCAGATCGTCGGCAAGGGCGTAAAGGGCCGAATCGAACACGGTCACCGGCGTGCAGACCGTCTTCAGGCCGGGATGCGGATAGCGGAGAATCGGGCGGATCGGCACGGCTGAGCTTCCTTTCGATAAATGGCAGCGGAAACTATAGCTGGCCACAGGCATTGTCATCAGAAAGCATGGGTTTGCGCTTTACGGCAGAAATGCTTTCAGCTAGCAGGTCGATGTGCATTCCGGCGACCAAAAGGGCAGGGCGGAATTCGCTTATCCGCTTGTTGACAATGCATTTTCAGCCGACATTTTCGAATGCGGCGCGACAGTCGTTGAAATCTGACAGAAATGCGAGGGCGGCATATGACGACGACCGATACCGAAGACCGCAATCGCAAACGTCCGGCAGACGAAGACGTCGATATCTATAATGAAGACGGCAATGTGCGCAGCGATTTCCTCGTGCGCCTCGGCGCCGCCATTGCCGATCGCGACACGCTGTTTCTCCGCCAGAATGTCGCGCGCCTCCACGAATCGGAAATAGGCGACCTGCTCGAATCGATCCAGCCGGATCAGCGTCTGGCACTGGTGCATCTGCTCGGCGACGATTTCGACATGACGGCGCTGACCGAGGTGGACGAGACGATCCGCCGCGAAATCGTCGATCAGATGCCGAACGAACAGATTGCTGCTGCGATCGGCGAACTGGATTCCGACGACGCGGTCTACATTCTCGAAGATCTCGACCAGGAAGACCGCGAAGAGATTCTCGCGCAACTGCCATTCACGGAGCGGGTTCGCCTTCGCCGTGCCCTTGATTACCCTGAAAGCTCCGCCGGCCGACGCATGCAGACGGAATTCGTCGCCGTGCCGCCATTCTGGACTGTCGGGCAGACGATCGACTATATGCGCGACGAAGAGGATCTGCCCTATTCCTTTTCGCAGATCTTCGTGATCGACCCGACCTTCAAGCTGCTCGGCGCCGTCGATCTCGACCAGATCCTGCGCACCAAGCGGCAGTCAAAGATCGAAGCCATCATGCGGGAGACGAACCATCCGATTCCGGCCGAGATGGACCAGGAAGAGGCGGCCCAGCTCTTCGAACAGTATGACCTTCTTTCCGCTGCCGTCGTCGACGAGAACGAACGCCTCGTCGGCGTGCTCACCATCGACGACGTGGTCGACGTGATCCATGAAGAAGCGGACGAGGATATCAAGCGCCTCGGCGGTGTCGGCGACGAAGAACTGTCCGACAATGTGATCTCGACCGTGCGCTCGCGGTTCCTCTGGCTGCTGATCAACCTCGGTACGGCGATGCTGTCGGCCAGCGTCATCGGCCTATTCGACGGTTCGATCGAGAAGATGATCGCACTCGCGGTGCTAATGCCGATCGTTGCCTCCATGGGCGGCAATGCCGGCACACAGACCATGACCGTGACGGTGCGCGCGCTCGCGACCCGCGATCTCGATATCTACAATGCCGGCCGCATCATCCGAAGAGAGGCGGGCGTCGGCATCCTGAACGGCATTCTCTTCGCCATCCTGCTCGGCGCCATCGCCGGCACATGGTTCCATAACTACCAGCTCGGCGCCGTCATCGGAGCAGCCATGATCATCAATCTGATGGCGGCGGCGCTTGCCGGCATCCTGCTGCCGCTGCTTCTCGACAAGATGGGAGCCGACCCGGCGATCGCTTCATCCGTTTTCGTCACGACCGTGACCGACTGCACCGGCTTCTTCGCCTTCCTCGGCCTCGCAACATGGTGGTTCGGCATCTGAAACCCGCCGAAATTGACTATTACGTAAAAGTCAATATTATGTCAGGTCGATGACGGGGATGAGATGCTAGTGAACAAATACTATACCATAACGGAGCTGACGCGCGAATTCGGAGTGTCGACGCGCACGCTTCGCTTCTATGAAGATGAGGGATTGATCCATCCGGAACGTCGCGGACGCACGCGCCTGTTTCGACCTGCCGACCGGCGCCTCATCCAGGAAATCTTGAGAGGCCGGCGCATCGGCTTCACCATTGCCGAGATCCGCGAAATCATCCAGGTCTACAAGGAGCCGCCGGGCGAGCTCGGCCAGCTCAAGCTCTTGATGAAACGCGTGGACGAAAAGCGTGAAGACCTGCGCCAGAAGCGCAAGGATATCGACGAAACGATCACCGAGCTCGACAATATCGAAGAGGCCTGCCTCGGCCGCCTCGCCGAAATCGGCGTCACCACCTGATCATTGCTTGATCACTGTTGGGGCTCGGGCTGCGGCTCGGGCTCGATTTGGGCGCTGCACTGGCCGGCAATAGCCATGATCCTCTCATCGTCGGCTTTGACCTGACCTGCCTGAAACAGCGTGAAGAGCTGCTGCGCCTGCAGCTGCTCGAGCGTGCACTGGCAGAAGCTGCGGCAGAGCGCTTCACCCTGTTCGACCGTGCAGGACGTGTTGCACTGGCGCAGATAGGTCGCGACCGGATCGGGCTTCGGCGGCGCGATGATGAATGTCAGACCGTAAGCGATCGCGATCAGCACCGGCTGGTGAATGAGGTAAAAGGCGAGGCTGTGGCGGCCGAGGCGCGCAAGCCATGTGCCGCCTGTGCCTAACGCCGCCAGCCGCTGCGGCAGGTTCGTCCGGAAGGCAAGGCGCGCAAGGCTCATGCCGAGGAAGAAGGGTGTCGCCCAGGGGAAGAGCGGCACAAAATCATTGGAGCGATCGGGCGTGGCCGCAAAGCCGAGCCAGGCAAGATATTTCGGATCGAACAGGTGCGAACCGAGCACGCCCGGCATCACGAAAATATCAGCAATCCAGCCAACTAGCAGTGCCAGCGTGACGAGCAGCGTCAAAGGCAAGGGCAGGCGCAGGAAGACCACGCCGATGAGGCTCAGAACCGCAATGGAATGCAGGATGCCGAAGTAAATCCATTCCCCGGGCACAAGATAGGCGGTCGCCGCCGATATGAGCACGGCCGCAGCGGCGATCATGCCAAAACGCTTCCAGAAGGAGGGCCAGCGAATGTCCGGCCGGCTGGCGAGCACGAGGCTGACACCCACGATGAAGAGGAAGGTGGCGGCGATCGCCCGGGCATAAATCTTCAGCCAGCCGGTCTCGGCCGTTCCAGGCTGCAGATAGCCCATGAATTCGAGATCCCAGCTGAAATGATAGGTGGCCATCGCAATGAGCGCCGCACCCCGCGCCGTGTCCACAAGGCCGATGCGCGGCGGTTTTGCATAAGGCGCCGCTTCCGTTGCCGGCAATGTCATTCACAATCTCCCGGACAATTCGTCGCCGTCAGTCGGTGAAGGCGTATTGGGCAGAACAGGAGAAAGATGGAGATTTGGTGGCACTTGCGGCTCCATGATCGCCAGCCGTTCTGCCGAAAAGAACTGCCGGCGGGTGAGCACGAAGACGACAATCGATGTCGTTCCGATGAAGACATAGGGATTGATGAACCAACCGAGGTAGCCGATCGACAGGAAGATAGCCCTCAGCCCCTCGTTGAAGTGGCTGCCGGCAAGGACGTTCATGCGGATGACGCGTTCGGCGGCGCGCTCGGCGGCAATGATATCCTTGTCGGTATCGTGCATCATGGGCATGGAGCCGAACAGGATGGTGCAATAATTGAAGAGACGGTAAGACCAGCCGAACTTGAAGAAGGCATAGCCAAACAAGGCAGCAAGGCCGCCGACCTTCATTTCGAAGACGGCATGGCCGCTATGAAAGACGAAAGGCAAGTCGGCAAAGACTGCATCGACCTTTTCCGTTGCGCCGAGAAGCGCAAAACAGCTGCCGATGGCAAAAATGGAGGTCGAGGCAAAAAAGGCCGTCCCGTTCTGCAGCCCGGCCATGATCTGGGTGTCGATCATCTTCAAATCACGGCGCAGGGAATTATATATCCATTCACGCCGCCGCTCCGCCATGGCGTGGGTCAGGCTCGTGCGCCCGAAGAAAGTCCGGCCGCGCAGCAGCCAGGAATAGCCCATCCAGATAAAAATAAAGAAGGCAAGCGCGATATAATCCGCGGTCGTCATCATCAGCGAGTCAGTTCCCGTATAAATGCGGCCACTCTACAGATGCATTCGAATGCTGCAATGACCGGCAAGATGAGAATCACTGGCAAGATGAGCGGCTTCCAATTAGTGTCCGGCCTGATGTCGCACCGGTTCAAGGCGATGTCGGTCCGCCACGCGGATGTCGAGCCGGGCTCGCATAGTCTGCATCGTGAATTTTAGAAGGCGCCTCCATGTTTCTTTCGGTATTCGATGTGTTCAAGATCGGTGTCGGCCCGTCGAGCTCGCATACGATGGGACCGATGACGGCTGCCAACCGGTTCCTCGACCTTATCCTGTCCGATGAATGGCCGCGTCCTTCCATCGGCGCTCAGGTGGCCGCCATCAAGGTCAGCCTGCACGGTTCGCTCGCCCATACGGGCATCGGCCATGGTACGGGCAGGGCGGTCATCCTCGGCCTGATGGGCGAGGCGCCCGACAAGGTCGACCCGGATCATATGGACGCCACTATCGATGGCGTGGAAAAGAGCGGCCGGATCACGCCGGAGGGCCACCCGGGCTACCAGTTTCAGCCGAAGACGGATCTGATTTTCGACAAGAAGCAGCCGCTGCCAGGCCACGCCAACGGCATGAGTTTCTCCGCCTATGACAAGGACGGACGGCTTCTCGTCAAGCGCATCTATTATTCCGTCGGCGGCGGCTTCGTCGTCACCGATACGGAGCTCGAACAGATGCGGGCGCGCAAGAAGGCGCAACAAGGCAATTACAAGGTGCCTTACCCCTTCGCCAGCGCCAAGCAGATGCTTGATATGGCTGAGCGCTCCGGCCTGTCGATTGCGCAGATGAAACGCGCCAATGAGGAAAGCCAGCGCAGCCGTGAAGAACTGGATACCGGTCTCGACCGCATCTGGGAAGCAATGCGCTCCTGCATCGAGCGCGGGCTGAAGGTCGAGGGCATCATGCCCGGCGGCCTCAACGTCCGGCGCCGGGCCAAGCACATCCACGACAAGCTTCAGGAAGAATGGCGCAGCAACCGCGTCAACCCGCTGCTCGCCAACGACTGGCTGAGCGTCTACGCGATGGCGGTCAACGAGGAGAATGCCGCAGGCGGGCGTGTCGTCACGGCGCCGACCAATGGCGCTGCCGGCGTCATCCCGGCAACGATCCGCTACTACGAGCATTTCCACGAGGACTGGGACCGGAAGGGGATCCACGACTATCTGCTGACCGCAGCGGCGATCGGCGGCATCATCAAGCACAATGCCTCGATCTCGGGCGCGGAAGTCGGCTGTCAGGGCGAGGTCGGCTCGGCTGCCGCCATGGCAGCCGCCGGCCTCGCAGCCGTCATGGGCGGCACGCCTGCACAGATCGAAAATGCCGCCGAGATCGCACTCGAACACCATCTCGGCATGACCTGCGATCCAGTCGGCGGCCTCGTGCAGGTGCCCTGTATCGAACGCAATGCGCTGGGTGCGGTTAAGGCGGTCACAGCCGCATCGCTCGCTGTGAAGGGCGATGGCCAGCATTTCGTGCCGCTCGATGCCTGTATCGAGACCATGCGCCAGACCGGCAACGACATGAGCGAGAAATACAAGGAGACCTCGACAGGGGGCCTTGCCGTCAATGTCGTTGAATGCTGAGTTTGCGGACGTTTAAGGCTTTGCTTTAGGCATCTCGTTGACGCAAGACCGCCGCACACTTTTGCTCGATATGCTTTATTTCGCGCATGTCGTTGACGCAAAACCGTTGCACACTTTTGCTCGACTTGCGTTAGCCGCTTGACGCTGCCGGCCAAAAGGATTTCAACGGCAGAATGGCATTAAATCTCATCAAGCTCTGCGTCGGCTGCGACTCGATCGAAGACCTGCGCGAATGGGTGGCCGAGCGTTCGCTGCGCGCCATTGCCGCCGGACTGGAACCGCACTCGGTCCATACGACTCGCATGGTACCGAAGCGCGTGGACGAGCTGCTCGATGGCGGCTCCCTCTATTGGGTAATCAAGGGGCAGGTTCAGGCGCGGCAGAAAATCCTGGACGTTCAGACGTTTACCGACGGTGAGGGCATTGGACGCTGCCATCTCGTCCTCGGGCCCGAAGTGATCGAAACCTCGGTTCAGCCGAAACGTGCCTTCCAGGGCTGGCGGTATTATCCCGATGAGGACGTGCCGCGCGATCTCCACAGTCTCGGCGCCGGCATTGCGGAAATGCCCGCGGATCTGCGCCGCGAGCTTTCGGAACTCGGATTGCTGTAAGGTTTCTCGTCCCTAGCGGTTCCGGATGTAAAAGGCTGCACACCCTTGGTGGAATTGCTTCTACCGCAAGCGCAGCACGACCGGCGAATTGCCGTCGGGCGAAGTGATGTGCAGGTGAATATGCGCCTCCGGCTGCGAGTAGCGCCAGGCTCGCGCGCCGTGGCATAGCAACAGGTTGATGAGATCACGGGTCTTCGGCGATTTCGCCTTCGGGCGTTGCAGGCCGATTTCGGCGAGGCGGAGTGCTGCCTCGTGCAGCGGGTGCAGGCCGGAGCGTCCCTTATTGACCGCCCGGCGCCCTGCAGGCGCATTTGGTACATTCTCGTTGATCGACATCATCTTCCCCGTACGCAATACAAATCGACTAGGATAGACTGCCGGCGGCGCGAACATCGCAGCCGGCAGGCGGGAGCGCCGCCAAGTCAGTCACAGGCAGCGCCAGATATCTCATTGTGCGGCCGCCCAGCACTTCACGCCGGCCTTCTTGAGGGCCTTGCAGGCATTGACGGCATCACGCTGGTCGTCGAAACCGCCGAAACGGGCGCGGTAGACCTGATCGGCTCCGCTGGCATAGGCGACGGCGAAAGGCTTGGCGGAGTTCAGCGCCTTGCCACCCTTGGCCTTGGCGCTTGCCAGAAGGTCCATCGCCATTTCCCGGCTGGAGGAGACACCGATCTGGACGACCCAGCCGGACGGCTGCGGCACTTCCTTGGCGGCAACTTCCTTTGCAGGGGCAGCCTTGGTGGAGGCCGTCGTCAATTCGTCGACAGAGGTGTCACCCTGTTCCGGCGGCACATAGGCAGCTGCCGGCGTCGGCACGGCGACGGAGGCCTGCTGCTGCTTGATCGCGACGGTCTTTACCTTGGTCGGAGACGGCATCGGCTGCGCCAGCAAGGGATTGCCTGTCTTCGGTGCGGCGGTTTCCGCATAGGCGACTTCGGTGCTTGCAGTCTGATAACGGCTATCCGGAAGCGGCCCCTTGTGCGGCAGACCGAGATCGGCAGCGGCTGCCGCGACTGGCGGCTGATTGGCCGGGATTGTTTTCTTTTCCGCGACCTGGGCAACCTTGGCAGGAGAAACCGGAGCGGGCGTTTCGATCATCTCGGGCATCTGCTTCGACTGTGCGACGAGCGTGCCGCCGCTGGCGGCGGCCTTTGGCAGATAGGCATCGAGCAGCCTGCGCATCTGCGAGTCGCGGGCAGGGGTGGAGGCACCGCCGAGAACCACGCCGACGATCGACTTGCCGTCGACCTGCAGGGAACTGACCAGATTGAAACCGGCAGCGCGGGTATAACCGGTCTTGATGCCATCGACGCCGCGGACGGAGCCGACGAGGCGATTATGGCTGCGAATGACGCGATTGCCGAACTTGAAGGCGCGCGTATTGAAGTAGCCGTAATATTGCGGGAAATGCTGCCGAAGAGCGATGCCGAGGCGAGCCTGATCGCGGGCCGTCGTCATCTGCGCGGTATTCGGCAGGCCATTGGCATTGCGATAGGTCGTGCGCGTCATGCCAAGCGCATGCGCCTTGGCCGTCATCATCTGGGCGAAACGATCTTCCGAGCCGCCGAGCATTTCACCGAGCGCGGTCGCCGCATCATTGGCAGACAGCGTCACGAGACCGAGGATCCCCTGCTCGACAGTAATCGTGCCGCCGGCGCGCACACCGAGCTTGGTCGGCGCCTGAGCGGATGCGTGAGCAGAGAAGGGGACGGGCGTATCGAGGCGGATACGGCCTTGCTCAAGTGCCTCGAAGGTCATGTAGAGCGTCATCATCTTCGTGAGCGACGCCGGATACTGCAGACGGTCGGCATTCTCGCTGTAGAGAACATTTCCCGTCCGGGCATCGACGACGATGCCAGCATATTTCGGATTTGCAGCTTCCGCTTCGGCGTTGACCGAGTCGACCGCGACGATCGCGATAGCCATCGAAAGGATCGTCAGCACCTTTGCGAGGAAACCGGCAGACCACGGCGATGATACGGAGGAAATTGACCTTGACACTATTCCACTCTTCGCTTGCATTTCGGATGTTTGGCGGGCCACGCACCCCCTACTGCGTAACCGGCTGTCTTGGAAAACTACCGGTTCAGCGTTACCAATCCGTTTATGATGAATCGTTTCTTCAGACATTTGCGGGGATTTTAGCGGGGTGTTGCAGACCGGCTCACAAGCCGCGTTTCCACAAAGGTCCTGATCGCGGCATCAATATGGTCCCAGTCGGCCAAATGACGACTTGAGAACCGGTAAAGCACACTTAAATCTTTGCCGACCTTGATATCGCGCTGGCAATCGCCGCTGGTCGCGACCTCGGCAGACGAGGGCAAGACACAGCGAACCACATAATCTGCAGCCCCTTCACGCGATGCGGTCAACAATATCTCACCGTTGTAGCCGGCATCGGCCCGCAGGCGGTGCAGCGTCAAGCCATGCGAGAAGGGTTCGGCGGCGCCATCCATCAGATGCGAATAGATCGGCTCCAGCCGGCCCGACATGTCCCGCGACATCGTGCCTTGCGTGATCTGCAGGAAAATCAGGCCTGACGATTGGGCGATGTCGTCGAAACGCTGGCGCGTTTCCTTGCTGTAGCCCTGCATTTCCGGCCAGGTGAGGTAAAGATCGACCCGTTCGGCGGCTCCGTCATGCCGTTCGCTGGGGAAGCGAATCGTGTTGGCGGGCAGGCCGATCGTATCGCGGCCGATTGTGAGTGTGATCCCATCGGTGTTTTCCGTATTGCCGGCAAGCGAGATGTGACGGCCGAACCAGCGACCGGCAATGCTGATCGCAACCGTCAGCAGTGCCAGAACCGCAATCGTCGCGGTGACACGGACCAGGAACCGGGTCGAGAGAAGGGGTTGCTCGGCAGGATGGCCCGCGGCGGAATGGCTCATCGTCGTCCTCGGATATCGGGCCGCCGTAAGAAGAACGCGAGTCGTCGGTGCCGGTGATGAATCTCGGGGAGATGATGGAATAGCGGGAGTTAACGGGTCGTTAACTCAACCAAAAGGAAGCGCCACAAAAGAAGCGAGCCGTTCCCGGGACAGCGGGAACGGCTCTGGGCGCCGGTCGGGACGGGGATGCGGGGACTGACCGGAGCCGGTATGCCTGTTACTTCACGCTACCGACTGCGACGGCGCGGCCGTCCTGCAGCTTCGTCCAGCGGGCCGGATCATCGGCGGACTGGCGCTTCAGGTAGGTGTATTCGGTATCCGACCACAGCAGCACCTTGTTGCGCATGTTGTCGAGAATGAAGTCGCCGTGGTCGGTACGCACCGTCAGCACAGCATGGCCCTCACCATTCGGCTGCAGCACGACGGTCATCAGCGTATCGGACGGAGAGAAGCCGGCGTCGATCAGCATCTTGCGCTTCAGGAGCGCGAAGTCCTCACAGTCGCCAGCGGTCTTCGGATAGGCCCAGCGCTCCTCGACACCATAGATCTCCATGTCCGTCATCGGCTGGATGGTGGAATTGACGGTATAGTTGATCTCAAGGATTTTTTTCCAGCGATCCTCGGTGAGGATCGCAGGGCCGGCATCGCCGCCGGCATAGGCGCATTCTTTCGGATTGGCCTGGCAGAATTCATAGTGCCCGATTGGCGGGCTCGCATTGCCTGCAAGCGTCATGCTGGCGGGTGATGCCTGTCCTGCGCCCGCCATTGCCGCTATCATGCCGACGGCCAGAAGGCCGCTCTTCAGTAGATTTCGAATTGACATTATCGTCTCCCCGTTATGAGGACGACAATGACACGGACGTTTTTATCTCACGCAAAATTACGCAATCAAATTAATGGCTTAGTTGATTCAAATACGCAGCGAAGTTGAATCAAATCCATCTCGAATACGACTAAAATTAAAGACGCATTCGTCGCAAATTCGATTAAAATTGAAGGTTTGGGAAAAAGACTTTTGGACCGGAAATGACCGAAAATCGGGCAGGCAGTTAACGAAATCTGGTAAGCCGGATAAAATTCTGCAGCGGCCCGTGGCGAGAACTGTAGTTGGGGCAAATCCGGCCGCAGTTCCCAAATGGGCTGAATCGCTTCTCCAAAAGCCGATTCCGGCTCATGTCCGGATGTGCCGCCGAAAAAATAATTTCGTCAGAGATCACGAAATCTGTTCGTTGCAGCCACGATCGCGGCGGCAATATCAGCGTTTTCGGTGGAATGGGCGGCCTTCGGCAACACCACGAGTTCGACGCCGGGCCATGCGCGGGCAAGTTCCCATGCGGTGACAAGTGGTGCCTCTATGTCGAAACGTCCGTGGATCAGGACGCCAGGAATGCCTGCGAGACGCCCGGCATTCTTCAGGAGTATGCCGTCCTCGAGCCAGGCGCCCTCGAGGAAATAGTGTGTGATGATACGGGCACGTGCCAGACGATAGAGCGGATCGGACCAGCGCCGGGGCAGGCCAGCGGGGTCGGCAAGCAGAATCGTGGCAGCCTCCCATTCATGCCAGTCGTGCGCGGCCTGCAGCCTCACCTGTTCCTCGGGATGATTGAGCAGTTGATGGTAGGCACTCACCCGATCGCTGTTACGCAACGCCGGCGGCAGCGCCTCGCCGAATCTCTGCCATTCCTCGGGGAAGAGCGGCGCCATACCGCGATAGAGCCAGTCGATTTCGGAGCGGCGCGTCGTCGTAACGCCCGAAATGACGATGCCGTTGACATGGCCGGGGTGGGTTTGCGCATAGGCGAGCGCCAGCGTCGAGCCCCAGGAGTTTCCGAAGATCGTCCACTTTTCCACGCCGAAGAGGCTGCGCAGCTGCTCTATGTCCTCGATGAGATGGGCAGTCGTGTTGCGCGAGAGGTCAGCTGCGGCGTCGGCGGCGTTCGGCAGACTACGTCCGCAATTGCGCTGATCGAACAAGATGATGCGGTAGACCGAAGGATCGAAATAGCGCCGTGCCGTTGTCGAGCAGCCGGACCCCGGTCCGCCATGCAGGACGAGCGCGGGCTTGCCCGACGGATTGCCGCAAGCTTCCCAATAGACGAGGTTGCCGTCACCGGTGTCGAGCAAGCCATGTTCATGCGGTTCGATTTCGGGAAAGAGGACTGACATGACCGTGCCTTGGTTGAGGCGCGCTGTATCCTTCAAGTCTGTGACGGATAGATGACGGATCTGCCGTGCCGCAGGCTGACAGGCCCGAAACCGGACGAAAAACCGCTGCGCACTTTTTCTGGAATTGCTCTAGAGAAATTCGCGGAGCGTCTCGCGCGACTGGACCGACAGGAATTCGATCGCAACGCCTTCCGAGAAATGACGAACGACGCGACCGCGCATGTTGCCGAGGCGAACGGGCGTGCCGAGCGTCGGGCGCACTTCGACATCGACGGCGGCGCCGGAAAGCGAAAGGTCCATGATGCGGCACATGTAGCGCGTGCCGTCCTCCAGCGTGAGTTCGGTCTTGGTCTCGCGCGGGGTCAGACGATCATGACGGCGATCTTCCGGCAGACCGAGTTCGTGCTTGTTGGCAAGCCAGGTGAGCTGGGCGGCAAGCTTCTCGCGCTTGCGCTCGGTGGCGTTGATCGACATCGTGAAGCCGCGCATGTCGACTGTCTGCACATGACCTTCGACGCGGCCGAGGTGGTCGATATAGGCGACGACACGTTCATTGGCGCGCGGGCGGCCGGCGCAGGTGACATACATGTCGCCGGGCGACATATCGATCACCATGCATTCGAATTCTTCGTAGCTCGCAAGCATCAGGCGGCCCTGCATATTGATGGGCACGCGCTGAAACACTCCCTGTTCTGGGCGCGGCGCAGGTCGGTGCGTCTGAGCGGGCTGGAACGAGTGCATCAAAGGGCTTCTTTATGAAATCGCTGAGCCCAATCCTTACCCGCAATCCCTTAACAGAAGGTTGTGGAAACAGGCAGCGCCTAACCCTAAAGTACTAGGGGCGGCGACCTAAAACGCAACAGTCAGCGAGCGGCTGCTCCATGCAGGAAATGCGACATGACACGCAGCATGGCCTGGCCGAACGTGGCCTGTTTTTCCACGGCGATCTCGACGGGACGGCGCGGTTCCGCCTCGACCGTGCGGCCGAACTTGTCGTGCAGCAGGCGGCTGCGATCAAGCGCGAGCAGCTCGAGCGGTACGATCTCCAGCCAGCTTGCAGCGGCCGCAGGGGCGATGGCGCCGAGGAGCCGGTCGCAGCCGCCCTCCGGCGAACGCAGCGGCATCATGATGATTTCGAAGGCCGCGTGATGGCCGGCGGTGCTGTAGCCCGTCGCGTTGAAAAGCGTCGGGATGGCGTGCGCCATGACGCCCTGTGCTGTCTTTTCGATATCCTCGTGCTGTCCGTTGGCCCAGAGGGCGGAGAAACGCTCGCCGCGCAGATCACGGCCGAAGAGATCGCAGATTTTCGTGCCGGCGAGACGGAAGCGGATATGCCGGTCTTCCTCCATCTCCAGAATGAAGAGGCTCGACAGGAGATGTGGGATCGCGCCAGGCTCGATCTGCGATTTCAGCGGCGCATCGCGCCCGCCGCGCAGAGCATTCCAGTACTCGAAAATGTCGATCGTGATCTGAAGGCGCATGGCAATGTCTCATTTCGGTTCATTGGCGGGCGGTTTTCGCCCCTTCACCTTCTACCTTGCGGATTTCATGCCAAATCCGGCGAGTTAAGGTTAAGGAAGGGTTTCGCTTGAGCGCCAAGGCCTGTCGTGAGACCGTCTCTCCATCACTTCAAACAGTGAAGTTCTGCACAGACTGCCAGGGGAGGGGCCATCCTTCGGGGAACCCAGGCGAGCCGTCCGGCCAGTTCCGGACGGCTTTTTTTTTGAAGCCGGCTCCTGTATGGCTGTGGCCTCCAACGAGGCGAGATGAGCATGAACGAACAGACGTCCGGGCCTGATCAGGCTTTCCAGCCTATGCAGCCCGAACCGCCGGCCAGGCCGCCGCGCCAGCCGGTTTTCAATCTTCCGCCCGCGCTGTTTGCCACGCTCCTGCTTCTCATCCTGATTTACGCCGGGCAGTCGCTGCTGTCTCCCGACGGGCTTTCCTGGTTTCTGTTCAATTTCGGCTTCATTCCGCTGCGCTATGCCGTTTCGCTTGCAGAGCAGGGGCCGCAGCTCTACTGGACGCCGGTCACCTATTCGCTGCTGCATGGAAGCATCGAGCATATCGTCTTCAACGGCCTGTGGCTGATGGCCTTCGGCGCGCCGGTCGTACGCCGCATCGGCGCGTTCCGCTTCATCATCTTCTGGATTCTTTCCGCCATCGCTTCGGCCGCGCTGCATGCGGCGCTGAACTGGGGCAGTGATGGGCTGCTCATCGGTGCATCCGGTGTCGTCTCCGGCCTCATGGGCGCGGCCTGCCGCTTTGCCTTTCCCTCCGGGCGACAGATGGTTCGTCCCGCGCATCTCAATCCGCAACTGTCGGTGCTGCAGGCAATGCAGAGCCGCACGGTGATCATCTTCATGCTGCTGTGGCTGGTCGGCAACGCGCTTATCGCCGTCGGCATTCCGCTCGTCGGCGACGGCAGCCAGGAGATTGCCTGGGATGCGCATATCGGCGGTTTCGTCTTCGGCTTCTTCCTTTTTGCGCTCTTCGACCGGAAGCCGCCGCAGGAGAATTTCCAACAGGCTTGGCCGGACGACGAGTTGCAATCCTGACCCAACGAGTGCACCATTGATCTCCGCGATGGGAGGAGAGACCGCCGCGGAACCTGTGTTTCCGAGAAGTGTTTCACTTTCTCCATAGGAGGTCCATATGGCCAGTTCCGTCAAAGCAATACTCGATCTGAAGGGTCGTGACGTCGTCACTACCGGGCCGAATACCACGGTTTCGGAAGCTGCTGCGATTCTCAGCAAGAAGAAGATCGGCGCGATCGTCGTCGTCGGCATGGAAAACAAGATCTCCGGCATGTTCACCGAGCGCGATCTCGTGCATGTCATCGCCAAGTCCGGCAAGGACGGGCTCGATCAGACGCTTTCTTCCGTCATGACCTCGAAGGTCTTTCGCTGCAACGAGCAGACCTCGGTCAACGAGCTCATGGAGCTGATGACCAGCAAGCGTTTCCGCCATATTCCCGTGGAAGCCAACGGCAAGCTTGCCGGCATCATTTCGATCGGTGACGTCGTGAAATCACGCATCGCCGAAGTCGAGCGAGAAGCCGAAGAGATCAAGGCTTATATTGCTAGTTAAGGGAATAAGGCTTCGCACCAGGCACTAGGGGTGCCTGGCGTAGAGTTCCTGCATTCGCTGCAGCTCGGGCAGCCTTGCCCGGGCTTCTTCATAGCCACGTTCGATGGCTTCCCCCGCACGATGGAACTCCGACAGGCCGATGTCCGACAGGCGCGGCTGCAGTGAAATGTCCGGCGGGTCGCCGGCAAGCCGGGCCCGCGCGATACGATCCTGGATGATGTTGAAGGCCTGCACCATGACGCCGGTCATGCCCATACGCGCGGAATAGGGAGCCTGCTTCTGCTGCTGCACTTCGGCGGGCGAGAGGCTGGCATTGTGGCGCACGACGGCGGAGCGGCCGTAGAGATCATAATTGAGATTGACGGCGACGACGAGCGGTTGCTCGTAGCTGCGGCAGACGGAAACCGGCACGGGATTGACGAGCGCGCCGTCGACCAATGTGCGGTTATTGCTGCGCACCGGCTCGAAAATGCCGGGCAGGGCGTAGGAGGCACGGATCGCCGTGATCAGCGAGCCATTGGCGATCCAGACTTCGTGGCCCGTGTTGACCTCTGCCGCGACGGCAACGAAGGGCCGGTCGAGTTCCTCGATCGTCAGGCCTTCCAGATGTTCCTGCATGCGCTTGGTCAGGCGCATGCCACCGAAGAGACCGGAGCCACCGATCGTCAGGTCGAGAAGACTTGCTATGCGGCGCATGGTGAGCGAACGGGCAAAACTTTCCAGCTCGTCGAGCTTGCCGGCGAGATAACAGCCGCCGACGAGCGCGCCGATCGAGGTGCCGGCGATCATGCCGATCTCGATGCCGGCTTCGTCGAGCGCACGCAATACGCCGATATGCGCCCAGCCCCGCGCGGCGCCGCCGCCGAGCGCGAGCGCCAGCTTTGCTTTCTTTTCTGAGGGGGTTTCGACTGGGGGAATTGCCGTATCCTGGAGCGCTGTTGTGGCAGAACCTCCGCCCTCGGCGCTTTGACGATGCATATTCCAGCCCAGCATGGCGTTCCTCCCTCCCGGCAGAACACTCGGGTTCCCATTAACAGCCCCGAACCCTTTCCAAAGGGTATATGGAACCGACTTGCGTCGCAATAAGGGGCAGGTGACGGGGATTCGGTCTATTTTCCGTACACATCCTTGGGATCGAAATGCAGGTCGTCATCGACAATGGTCAGCATGGGCTTTCCATCCTCCAGGGTGATGGTGCGGTAGAAGCAGGAGCGGCGGCCGGTGTGACAGGTCGCGTCATGACCGGCGACCTCGACCTTCAGCCAGATGGCGTCCTGGTCGCAATCGGTGCGGATTTCCTTCACAGTCTGGAGGTTGCCCGAGGTTTCGCCCTTCTTCCAGATCTTGCCGCGCGAGCGGCTGAAGTAGTGGGCGATGCCGGTCTGGATGGTCAGCGCCAGCGCATTGGCATTCATGTGGGCGACCATCAGCAGTTCGCCGTCGCCGGCATCGGTAACGATGGCTGTGATCAGGCCGCGATCGTCGAAGCGCGGCGTGAAATCGCCAGCGTCCTCCAGCTCGGATTTATCGTCCGATGGCTGATTGAAAATCAGTTCACTCATCGCGGCCCTCCTGAGGGAGCCGGTCTCAGCGGCCCCTTACCATTGTCATGAATCGGACCTGATCGGCCGGCTCAGTCTTGAACGTTCCTGTAAAGGTTGTCGTCAATGTGGTCGAGCCCTGCTTCTGAACGCCGCGCATGGCCATGCACATATGTTCGGCCTCGATCATGACGGCGACGCCGCGCGGACGCAGCGTTTCGTCGATGGCCTTGGCGATCTGCGAAGTCATCGTTTCCTGCGTCTGCAGGCGGCGGCCGTAGATTTCGACGACACGAGCAATTTTGGAAAGGCCGAGCACGCGGCCGTCAGGCATATAGGCGACATGCGCCTTGCCGATGATCGGCACCATGTGATGCTCGCAGTGGGAAAAGAAGGGAATGTCCTTCACCAGCACCATGTCGTCATAACCGGCAACCTCCTCGAAGGTCCGGCCGAGCACGTCTTCCGGGCTCATCTCGTAACCGGCGAAGAGCTCGCGATAGGATTTGGCAACACGGGCAGGCGTATCCAGCAGGCCCTCACGCGACGGGTCGTCACCGGCCCAGCGCAACAGGACGCGAACGGCGTCCTCTGCTTCCTGCTGGGAAGGGCGATCGGATTCGTGAACGGTATGCGGAAAATTCTTGACGATGGCGTCCATATTCAATGCTCTCCTGCCCGCAACGCGGACCGTAGTCGGACTAGCCACTGGTACCCCAAGCGGGAATTCTTGCACCTTTGGCAGGTTCCGGGGCTTTCCAGGCTCGTTTTCTCGAACCCTTCCGGCACGGTTTCCCAGTCAAACCCGATTGGCAAACTTATTGGTTCTCCAATCAAAGTTGTTCGGGGCCATTGCATTTCGATGACCCTCGAACGACATACATATAGGAAGACGACCCCGGTATGTAAGTATGCTGTCGTTTGACTGTGTGTTTTTTGTTTACACGACAATCACATAGGAATTAGCGTCGCTTTTAGGCGTTTTTGGAGCCAAATCCGTCATGGACGACATCTATAACAGCAAAATCCTCGAATTTGCCGGCAATATCACGCTGACCGGCACGCTTGACGACGCGGATGCGAGCGCCCAGGCGCATTCGAGGCTGTGCGGTTCGAAAGTGCGCATCTGGCTGAAAATGGATGGCGATACGATCAGCGCCTTTTCGCATGACGTGAAGGCCTGTGCGCTCGGCCAGGCGTCCTCCTCGATCATGGCCCGCCATGTCGTCGGCGCGACATCGGGCGAAGTGCGCAAGGCGCGCGAGGATATGCTCGCCATGCTGAAAGAAGATGGCGAAGGTCCGGATGGACGGTTCGCCGACATGCGCTATCTTCTTCCCGTGCGTGATTACAAGGCGCGTCACGCCTCCACCATGCTGACCTTCGATGCCGTCGTGGACGCGATCGGACAGATAGAGGCAAGACGCGCTGAAACCGTCGAGGCGTGAGCCATGTGCGAATTCTGTCTGCTACGTGAGGAGGAGGACGAGGGCGGTGCCGCCGCCCCGAAGCCTCGCGCCGAGCCGCAGAAAACATTCTCGCGCAACTACCAGGGTCCGTTCCGCAAGACGCCGGACCGCCTGCTTGGCATGGGGCTGATCCGTCTCTACCAGCTGACACTCTCAGGCTTCATCGGCAATTCCTGCCGGCATATCCCGACCTGTTCCGAATACGGCTATGAGGCGGTTGCGCGCCACGGGCTGTGGGCCGGCGGCTGGATGACGCTTTTCCGCGTCGGCCGATGCGGCCCCGGCGGCACAAGCGGGCTCGACCCGGTGCCGGACATTCTCGCATCCCGTTTCCGCTGGTTCACGCCCTGGCGTTATTTCGCCCTTGGGCGGAAGGAGGCATAAGATGTGTACCTTCATCGCACTTCTGCACAGCATCGTCCTCACCTCCGAGCGACGCGTCATCATGGAGGATCTGCGCACGCTCGCCAAAGAACTCGGCTATCGCGATCCCCGCACATTGGTGTCCACCGGCAACCTCGTTTTCGAGGCGGACGGAATGCGGCCGCATGAGGTCGAAGAGCAGTTGGAAGAGGCTTTTGAAGAAAAGTTCGGCAAGCATGTCGATATTATCGTGCGCAGCGACTGCACCTGGATGGCGCTCTGCGGTGCCAATCCCTTCAAGGACGGTATCGGGGATCAGGTGATCGTGCGCGTCAACCGCCTGCCGATCGACCCGGAAAAGGTGGAGGCACTGAAGCAGCTTCTTGTCGAGGGACAACGAATGAAGTTGGTCGGCTGCGATCTCTGGATCGATTTCCACGGCAAGCCGAGCCAGTCGAAACTGCTTTCGGCGCTCACGACCAAGCGCATGGGCGTCGGCACGATGCGCAACTGGAACACCGTGCGCGGCCTTTTTGAAATGGTGGTCTAGGCGCCGCCTGAAGAGCACGCCACCCGCGCTTTTCGCCTCTCGGCAAAAAATATACTTGCAGTTGAAAAACTTGGGGATATCACTGTGTTTCCCGCCCCGTTTTTCAAATTTTGCGCTCATGAAACTCTTTCAATATTTCGCGACCGCGTCGCTCTTTCTTGCCTGCTCCATCGCCAGTTTTTCGGCACACGCTGCAAATGTGACCGACACCACCTGGGCCGAGTGCCGCCGTCTGGCAGGGGACGACGTCGATGTCGCTTATCTCGCCCATTGGCGGGACGCGCTTGCCGCCTGCCAGACCTATTTAAAGGCGGTCCCCGACTCTAGGGATGCTCGTTATTTCACGCTCGCCAGCCAGTTCAACCTTCAGCAATACGAGCCGGCGCTTGCCGGTTTCGAAGCCCTGGCGGCACAGGGGCACGCGCCCTCGATGGTCTATCTTGCGACCGCTTATGCGAACGGCAAAGGGCGCCAGCAAGACTTCGACGTGGCGTTGTCCTGGTTGAGAAAGGCATGGAAAACCGGTGACGCGCGCTCGGCCGAATATCTGGGAGAGATGTATAGGCTGGGGTGGGGTGTTGCTCAGGATTTCGCGACGGCGCGCTTCTATTTCGAGCTTGCAGATGAACTCGGCTACATCCCTGCCAAACGTTCGCTTGCGTGGCTTTATATTGACGGGGCTGGCGTTCCAACCAACCCCAAGCGAGGTTTCGAGCTGCTTTCCATAGCGGCGCAGCAAGGCAACGATGTCGCAGCAGCGGAGTTGGCGTATCTTTCCGCCAGGGGCATCGGCACGGAGAAGAACGTTACGCGCGCCGTCGCCATGTTCGACGAAATGGTACGAAGCGGCTCTGTCGAAGGTATGAGAAGGCTTGCGCGATACTATTTGAGAGACGGCGACAAAATCCAGAAAAAGACTGCCGTGGAACTGCTTGAGAAAGCGGTCGCGCTTGGTGACGGCGATGCCATGAAACAGCTGGCGGATGTCTATATCGCGGGCAAGGAGTTGCCGCGCGACTTCGCCAAGGCCGAAAGCCTGCTGGATGAAGCAATAGGACAGGGAACGCTGGCCGCATACTATGGCAAGGGCATGTTGTTTCTTAATATGCCTGATCGGCGCTATGGCGAGGCCATGTATTGGCTGAAGGAAGCTGCCGGTCGTGGCGACGCCTCTGCCATGGCGTATGTGGGCATGCTCTACGAGGGCGGCAACGGTGTGCTGGCGGACGAAAGTGAAGCGCGCATCTGGTATGAGAGAGCTGCCAAGCTTGGAAGTACTGCCGGCGCCCGGCGTTTCGGCGACGCGCTCTATTTCGGAATAGGCGGCCCCCGCGACATCGCGACAGGCGTAAAATGGCTGGAAAAAGCTGCGGCCTACAGCGACACCTATGCCATGCGGGCGCTCGCCTATTCCTATGAAAAGGGTAACGGCCTCCCAAAGGATGCGGTAAAAGCCTTCGAATGGTTCCATAAAGCGGCTGACGCGGGAGATACCGAGGCATTTATCGAGGTCGCCGACTGTTTCTATAGCGGCGCCGGGACGACGGCCGACGTCAAAAAATCCTTTGTCTGGTATCTCAAGGCGGCGGAAAGTGGCTCGGCCAAGGCGCAATATTCCGTCGGGCTTTTATACGGCAGAGGCGAGGGGACAACCCAGGATTCCAGAGAGGCGGCGCACTGGTTCAAGGTCGCGGCAGAGAACGGATATGCCGAGGCGTTTGTCGAGCTTGGTGACATGTACGCCAATGATGCCACACTGCCGCGGGACGACGGCAAGTCGACCGACTATCTGGAAAAGGGTGCCGCCGCCGGCAACGCTACGGCGATGATCCTGCTCGGGATCAAATATGAGGATGGCGATGGGGTCGCCCGAGACTATGCCAAAGCGATCGAATGGTACGAAGCTGCGGCCAACAAGAAATCCGCCGACGCGATGTATAGGCTCGGGACACTCTATCGCCTAGCGGATGGAAACCAGAAGGACTATGGCAAGGCCCTCGAATGGTTGACGAAGGCCGGCGCCAACGGCAATGCGAAAGCACAATATTCCCTGGGCGATATGTACGAGTATGGGCAGGGCGTGCCTATTGACCGCTCCAAGGCGCTCAGCTGGTTCATGATGGCAGCCTTCAAGCAATACCCCGACGCGATGAATGCCGTCGGCTATTATTATCAGAATGGCATCGCCACGGAAGAGAACCAGACCATCGCTCGCGACTGGTATCAGAAGGCGGCCGACGCCGGATCTGCGGCCGGTGCCCTCAATCTCGCGTGGTACTACGAAAGCGGCAAGGATCAGGATCAAGCGATCGCTTTCAACTATTACAAGAAATCAGCCGAACTCAATTCGGCCGAGGGCATGTTCGCGCTTGGGCGGTTCTACGATGATGGGCTAGGCACTGACGTCAACCGGCAGGAAGCCATCAAATGGTATCTGCGAGCGGCAGACATGGGCTACAAAAGAGCCGCCTATCGACTTGCCTATGCTTATGACGTGACTTTCAGCTCCGATAATGCAGCCGAGAACATCCTTCTGGCAATCCGGCAGGGCGACGGACAGATTGCCGATGAGCTGAAATCGTTTTCGCCCTTCACGCGCACGGCGCTGAAAAGAAGCCTGTCGCGACGCGGTCTCTACGATGGCCCAATGGACGATGAGATCGATCAGCCTCTGAAATCGGCCCTCAAGAACTATAAGAATAGCTATGGCGGATAGGCGCTCCCTCCCGTCTCTGCGTCGGAAGTGCCTCGCTTTTCCTTTACTCAGACACCAAATATCAGTATCAGGCGGCAGCGGCATCCCGAGCAGATGACGCTTCCGTTTCAACCACCCGCATTCGTTGGCGGGACTGGACAAGGAGAATTTGAATGTCCCAATCCGTTTCCCTGACATTTCCCGATGGTTCGGTGCGCAGCTTCCCGGCTGGCGCGACCGGTAAGGATGTCGCCGAATCCATTTCCAAATCGCTTGCCAAGAGCGCCGTCGCCATTGCGATCGACGGTACCGTGCAAGACCTTTCCGATGCCGTGACCGACGGCAAGATCGAGATTGTCACGCGCAAGGACCCGCGCGCGCTGGAGCTTATCCGGCATGACGCTGCGCACGTGATGGCAGAAGCCGTGCAGGAACTGTGGCCCGGCACGCAGGTGACGATCGGCCCGGTCATCGAGAACGGCTTCTATTACGATTTCGCCAAGAACGAACCGTTCACACCCGATGATCTGCCGAAGATCGAAAAGAAGATGAAGGAGATCATTGCCCGCAATGCGCCCTTCACCAAACAGATCTGGTCGCGCGAAAAGGCCAAGGAAGTGTTTGCCGCCAAGGGCGAGCAGTACAAGGTCGAGCTCGTCGACGCGATCCCTGCAGGCCAGGATCTGAAGATCTACAATCAGGGCGAATGGTTCGACCTTTGTCGTGGTCCGCACATGGCCTCCACCGGCCAGATCGGCAGCGCCTTCAAGCTGATGAAGGTTGCCGGCGCCTATTGGCGCGGTGACAGCAATAACGCCATGCTGTCGCGCATCTACGGCACGGCATGGGCCGACCAGGCCGATCTCGACAATTACCTGCATATGCTGGCCGAGGCTGAAAAGCGCGACCACCGCAAGCTCGGCCGCGAAATGGACCTGTTCCATTTCCAGGAAGAGGGCCCCGGCGTCGTCTTCTGGCATGGCAAGGGCTGGCGCATCTTCCAGTCGCTGGTCTCCTACATGCGTCGCCGGCTCGCCGTCGACTATGAAGAAGTCAACGCGCCGCAGGTTCTCGACACCGCGCTCTGGGAAACGTCGGGGCACTGGGGCTGGTATCAGGAAAACATGTTCGCCGTGAAATCGGCGCATGCGATGACGCATCCGGAAGACAAGGAAGCGGATAACCGTGTGTTCGCTCTGAAGCCGATGAACTGCCCCGGCCACGTGCAGATCTTCAAGCATGGGCTGAAGTCCTATCGCGAATTGCCGATTCGTCTCGCCGAATTTGGTCTCGTGCATCGCTACGAGCCTTCGGGCGCGCTGCACGGCCTGATGCGCGTGCGCGGCTTCACGCAGGACGACGCGCATATCTTCTGCACCGACGAGCAGATGGCCGCTGAATGCCTGAAGATCAACGACCTGATCCTGTCGGTCTACGAAGACTTCGGCTTCAAGGAAATCGTCGTGAAGCTGTCCACCCGTCCGGAAAAGCGCGTCGGCTCCGATGCGCTGTGGGATCGGGCGGAAGCCGTGATGACCGATGTGTTGAAGACGATCGAGGCGCAGTCCGAGGGACGCATCAAGACCGGCATCCTGCCGGGCGAGGGCGCGTTCTACGGCCCGAAGTTCGAATATACGCTGAAGGACGCCATCGGCCGCGAATGGCAATGCGGCACGACGCAGGTCGACTTCAACCTGCCGGAACGCTTTGGCGCCTTCTATATCGACAGCAATTCGGAAAAGACGCAGCCGGTGATGATCCATCGCGCCATCTGCGGCTCGATGGAACGCTTCCTCGGCATCCTGATCGAGAACTTCGCCGGCCATCTGCCACTGTGGGTTTCGCCGCTGCAGGTGGTTGTCGCCACAATCACATCGGAAGCCGATGGCTACGGCCAGGAAGTGGCCGATGCACTGCGCGACGCCGGTCTGCATGTCGAGACCGACTTCCGTAACGAGAAGATCAATTACAAGATCCGCGAACATTCCGTTACGAAAGTTCCCGTCATCATCGTTTGCGGCAAGAAGGAAGCGGAAGAGCGCACGGTCAATATCCGCCGGCTCGGCAGCCAGGAGCAAACGTCGATGTCGCTGGATTCGGCGATCGAAAGCCTTGCCCTGGAGGCAACTGCGCCCGATATCCGTCGCAAGCTCGAGGCAAAGAAGGCCAAAGCAGCCTGAAAATTGCCTTTTGGACAATGGCAGCGCCCGGCATCGATCTGTCCGGCGCTGTCAGAAATCTGACATGCAACAGTAATATAGCCGCCACAAAACAGGGGACGGGTTTATCCCGGCAGGCATTAGAGTGCGCTTCAAAGAGCTTTCCTACGCGAACGAACGGGATCCGCGCCTGAAGCGTTGGCTGATCCGCTCCATCGAGGGCCTTTCCGGCCGTGACCGTTATGTACGGCTCTATGACATCTGGCGCCGCGACATCGTCGGCAAGAGCGACCGCGTCTTCGGCAAGATGCTCGATCTCATCAATGTGGAAGTCGAGGTGAAGGGCAACTGGCCGCTTGAGCCGGTGCCGACCGAGCCCATCGTCATCGTCGCGAACCATCCCTTCGGCATCGGCGACGGCATTGCTGTGCTGGCGCTTGCCGAGCAGCTTGGCCGCCCGTTCCGGGTGCTGATCCACAATGATCTCCTGAAGGTGCCGGAAATGGCCCCTTACTCGCTTCCGATCTCCTTCGAGGAGACAAAGGAAGCGATGGCAATGAACATGAAGAGCCGTCACGAGGCTGTCCGCCTGCTGAAGGAAGGTACGACCATCGTGGTGTTTCCGGCCGGTGGTGTCGCTACAGCAAAGAAGGGTTTCGGCCGCGCCGAGGACCTGCCTTGGAAAATGTTCCCGGCCAAGCTCATCCAGGCGGCGCGCGCCAGCGTGCTGCCGATCTATTTCGAGGGCCAGAACGGCCGGCTCTTCCATCTCGCCAGCCGGGTTTCGATGACGCTGCGTCTGTCGCTGCTGATCCGCGAATTTCGCCGTCTCTCAGGCAGCACGATCACGGCGCATGTCGGCAGGGTATTGTCCTGGGAAGAATTGAGCAGCGGCAGCGACCGCAAGGATCTGCTCGTCCGCCTCTTTGACGCCGTCTTCTCGATGGCGCCGAAGAAGAAAGCCTTCCTCAAGCGCGCAAGCTGAAATTTCCCGATCGTTCGGATGAGGCGACGTCAGTCGAGGCTGGCGCCATCGCCGTTTTGAAGATCCTCATAAGACGGCAAAGCCGGCTGCGGCGGAATCTCACCGCCGGGCTGCGGCACGCCCTTCGGCCCGGCCGCGGCCGGTCCCGGGGATAAGGCTGTCGCAGCCGGGGCAATCGGCTGCTGGGCCTGCTGGTTCTTCATTAGCACTTCGACATCGGTATTGACGCCGGCAGCGACGGTGAAGTCACGCTGATAGATCTTATCCTTGTTGCGGGCGACCGCCGTATATTCACCTTCGGACAGGACCATGGTCGGAAAGGCGCTCACGCTTTCGCCGACGCTGTCGCCTGCTGCCGTCAGGATCGACCAGGCCGTATCGGCTATCGCTTCGCCACCGGTTTCCGAAACCAGCTTGAAATTGATCTGTGCCGCCCTGTGCTGGATCGTCGCTTCGGTGAGCTTGCCCGCCTCCACCTGGATGTCGGCCCGGATGCTCGCGTTCACGTCGCCGTATTCGGAAACGACATGATAGGTGCCGGCGTTGAGACGCACGACCGTATTCGGCGGCACATCGGCCATGACAAGGCCGCGTTCGCCATCGTCGCGCACCTCGGCGGAATAGATCGAGAAGCTCAGCTGATCCGGGCGAATACGGACGTCGGAGCCGGAGACGGCATTGAGCAGCAGCCCGCCGGCATCGAGAACCATGACCTGTTTATCGACCTCGCCATCATCCGGCACCGTCAGCTTCTTGGTGACGCCGGCGCGGCCGAAGGAAACATTGACGAAATAATCTCCGGCAGCGAGCTGGAAGGCCGCAGTGCCGCCACGAGAACTGGCGATCAGCGGCAGCTTGCCGTCATTTCCAGCAACAGGGCTGAATACATACCAGGAAAGCCCGTCTTCAACCGGCGCGCCATCGGCCGTCAATTTGGCTTCCAGCGAGACATCACGCAGGCGCACGCCTTCCTGAGCCGCACCCGGCGCGATGAACGCGTTGAGCTTCGGCATTTTGGGCGTGGATTCAAGCTGCTTGAATTCCTTGAAGGCATCCTGGGCGGCAGCGCCAAACGGCGTCAGCATCAGGGCAAGAGCAAGGCCGATCCGTGCAAAAGGCAAAATGCCAGACATCCTGTTCGTGAACCGATTGACTTCTGAAATCGCAAAGTCCACTTCAAGACCAATGCCGTGGCAAATTCAAGACCTCCGGCCTCCCTCTGCATACAAATGAGAGTTTCCCCCGCATGAAATCCGATATCAAGCTGATCGATTACCTCTCCGTGCGCCGCTCCATCCCCGCGTTCCAGATGTGCGAACCTGGACCGGAGAAGCCGGAAATCGAAGAAATCCTGCGCCTTGCTTCACGCGTTCCCGATCACGGCAAGCTCGCCCCCTGGCGCTTCATCGTCTATCGCGGCGAGGAACGCGTGCGGCTTGGCGAAGAACTGCTGAAGCTTGCCCTCGAAGCAAAACCCGATCTGTCCGAGGAAATGATCCAGGTGGAGCGTACGCGCTTTACCCGTGCGCCCGTCATTGTCGGCATCGTCAGCAAGGCTGGCCCGCATTTCAAGATCCCGGAATGGGAGCAGATCATGTCGGCAGGCGCGCTATGCCTCAATGTCATCCTGGCCGCCAATGCGCACGGCTATGTCGCCAACTGGCTGACGGAATGGTTCGCCTTCGACGAGCGCGCCTATCCACTGCTCGGCGTCCAGCCGGGAGAAAAGGTTGCAGGCTTCATCCATATCGGTTCGACGACCTTTCCGCCCGTCGAGCGTCCGCGCCCTGAACTGACCGAAACGGTCACCTGGGTCGGCGGGGAAGACTGATGTTCTATACGACGGACACCAATCGGCACGGGCTGGCGCATGATCCCTTCAAGGCGATCGTGGCACCACGCCCGATCGGCTGGATCGGCAGCAAGGGCAGGGACGGAACGCTCAATCTTGCGCCCTATTCCTTCTTCAACGCGGTAGCCGACAAGCCGAAGCTGGTGATGTTTTCGTCGATTGGGCACAAACACAGCCAGCGAAATGCCAGGGAGACCGGTGTTTTCACGTGCAATTTCGTCAGCCGTAATCTGGCGGAGAAGATGAACCTTTCCTCGGCCGCGCTACCCTACGGTACGAGCGAATTCGAATTCGCAGGATTGACACCGAAGCAGGCCGAACTGATCGATGCGCCCTATGTGGCTGGGGCTTTTGCCGTGCTGGAATGCAAGGTGACCGAGATCATCGAGCCGAAGACGCTGTCCGGCGAGCCGACCGAGAATGTCTTCGTCTTCGGGCAGGTTGTCGGCGTCCATATCGATGAGGCTATCATCAACAATGGCCGGTTCGATGAGGCGCTGGCGCGCCCGGTCGCGCGCATGGGCTACATGGACTATTGCGAAGGAAGCGAGGTCTTTGAGATGTTCAGGCCGAAGGTCTGACGATTTCCGCGTAAGGCCGCGCAAACCCTAACAAATATGGTGAACCAATCATAAACTTTTTCAGGCTACCGTCGCTGTATTGAATGAGACGCGAAGGAATCGCGTTCAGTGCTGGGGCGTGGTCGTGATCATAGAGGCATTTCTTCGTTGGGCCGAGACGGCCAAGACCGCCGACAGGGCGGCCGCTGCAAATGCCCTCGGACGCGTCTACCTCAGATGCGAAATGTCGGATGAGCGGCGCGACGCAGCTGAGAAGGCAATGACCTATCTGCTCGACGATCCGTCGCCGCGTGTGCGGTTAGCGCTCGCCGAAGCGATCGCCTGGGCGCCGCATGCACCGCGCAACATCATTCTTTCGCTCGCCGAAGACCAGCCGGAGATCGCCTGCCATGCGGTCACCTGTTCGCCCATCCTGACCGACGCCGATCTCGTCGATCTCGCAGCACGCGGCAGTGGCACGACACGGATGCTGATTGCGGCACGCGCCCATGTGACGCGCCCGGTTTCCGCAGCACTTGCCGAGGTTGGCGATGAGGACGAAGTTCTCTGCCTCCTGGAAAACGATGGCGCCACGATTTCCACCCAGTCCCTGAAACGGATTGCCGAACGGCTTGGCAATGTCAGCGACATCAGAAACCTGCTTCTCGACCGCATCGACCTGCCGGCAGATGCCCGCCAGCTTCTGACACAGCATGTCAGCAATGCGCTGGTCGGCCTGCCGCTGGCGCAGGCGGCAATCGGCCTGCAGAGGCTGCAGCGCATCAGCCGTGAAGCGACCGAAGCGGCGATCGTTTCCATTGCCGGCGATATCGCGCCCATCGAAGTGCCTGATCTGGTCGAACATCTTCGCCTGAATGACCGTCTGACGCCGTCCTTCCTCATGCACGCACTCTGCTGCGGCAAGGTGGAATTCTTCGCTTGCGCCATCGTCAATCTGTCCGGATGCAGCGACCGGCGCGTACGGGCAATCCTTGCCACCGGCCGCATGCATGCCGTGCGCGCGCTCTATGAATCGGCAGGTCTGCCGCGGGATATCAGCATCATCTTCGTGGAAGCGACGTTCCTGTGGCGTGAGGCTTCCCGCAAGACGTCGACCTCGCTGCTCGGCAGCATCTGCGGGCGTCTGCTTCAGAAATTCCACGGCCGGGTGGGGCAGCATGATGCCGTCGGCGAGCTGCTCGATATGGTGGAGAAGCTGCATGTGGCCGAGCAGCGCCGCTCGGCCCGTGTCTATGCGTCGCTGGCTGCTGCCTAGTCGGTAAAGCGAGCAGCGGCCCAGGAATAGCTCGCAGAGACGAAATGCAATGGCTTCGCCAGGGTATTCTTCACGTGCTGGCCGGAAGGCAGATTGGCGCGAACACGCCCGGCGATATTGTCCACGAAAGCCCCAATACCATCCTGTTGTTCGGCGACCTCGGGCGCTGTTGGAGCGGATGGTGCCGGCTTGGCCGGTTCGGCAGCGGCAAGCGATTTCGGCGCCTCGCAGACCGCAATGACCGTCGGATAGCTGGCATTGGCGTAGTTTTTCAGCCGTTGTTCAGCCTCGGCATCGCAGGCGACGACGGTTTCCCAGTGCTTGTCCACCGTGGCCACATAATTGCATTGGCTGACGGAATCGTCGCAACCGAGGATCGTCATGGCGATGAGGACGGCTTGCATATATTGCCTCCATGGCTATTGAGCGTGTCATCACCTTCGACAGCACAATTCCAACGGAATGAAGGCAGCGACGTTAACTCCCCGTCATCCGGGAAAATTCGCGCCCTTCGTCGCAATAGGAGAGAAAATGCCTGTCACCATCGCTCTGGAATCGCCGCGCCAGGACGGCGTGATCCGCCTTCTTGATCTCTCCGATGCGTATGCGCAGTCGCTCTATCCGCCCGAGAGCAACCATCTCGTCGATATCTCAACGCTGGAAAAGCCGTCGGTGAGCTTCCTCGTGGCGCGCAACGACGACGAGATCGTGGGCTGCTGCGCGCTGGTCGAAGTGGGCGACGGCACGGCCGAGATCAAGCGCATGTTCGTCGACCCGCAAGCGCGGGGTCTGAAGGTCGCAAGCCGGCTGATGGACCGATTGGAGGAAATTGGCTTGGAGAAAGGGCTTATGGCAGTGCGTCTGGAAACCGGCATCTACCAGCCCGAGGCGATCGGCCTCTACAAGAAATACGGATACATCGAAATCGAGCCCTTCGGCCCCTATCAGCCAGATCCGCTCAGCCTGTTCATGGAAAAACGGCTGACTGTCTGACGACCTTCGCTGACAGGGAAATCAGCCCTCGGCGGCGCGTTGCACCGGGGGGGCCTGCTCGTCGAGGAGGATCTGCGGGCCTGTATCGGCGGTGCGGACCTCATGTATCCATTCCCGCCAGATAGCGACCAGGAGCGCCATCAGCACCGGGCCGATGAAAAGGCCAAGGAAGCCCATCGTCTTCACGCCGCCGACCAGGCCGAAGAAAGTCGGCAGGAACGGCAGCTTGATCGGTCCGCCGACGAGCTTCGGGCGTAGCGTCTTGTCGACGATAAAGAGTTCGACCGTGCCCCAGACGAAGAGGCCGATACCGGCGACATGCGAACCGCTGGCGAGCAGATAGACGGATACCAGCGTGAAGGAGAGAGGCGCGCCACCCGGGATCAGCGCCATGACGCCGGTCAGCACGCCAAGCGTGACCGGAGAGGGCACGCCGGCGATCCAATAGGCGACGCCGAGCACGATGCCTTCACCGATGGCAATCAGCGTCATGCCCATGACGGTCGAACTGATCGTGGCAGGCACGACGCGGGAAATACGCTCCCAGCGGTTCGGCAGGATGCGCTCGCCCAGCATGTCGATCTGCTTTGAGAAGGAGAAGCCGTCGCGATAGACGAAGAAGAGCGCAATCAGCATGAACAGCAGCGTCAGGAGCAGGTGGAAGGCGCCGCCGCCCGCCGCCAGAACCGCGCGGTAAATGTTGCCGATATGAGCGCCGCTGACGGCCTGGATGAGTTCACCCATGGCGCCGGGGCTGCCGATATATTTCGTCCAGAGCTCATCGAGATAGGGACCGGCGAACGGCAGCGCGATGATCCATTGCGGCGTTTCCGCCCCGAAGCGGTTGGCGTGAATCGCCCAGGCAACCCAGGTGCGCACTTCACCGGTCGTGTAGGCAACGGCAAGGCCGATCGGAATGACGAGGAAGGTGAGAATAAGGATGATTGCGATGGTCGCGGCAATGGTCGTATTGCCGCCCACGCGGGCGAGGAGCTTGCGGTAAAGCGGCCAGCTCGCAAAGCCGATGACGAGGGCTGCAAGCACCGGCACCACGAAGCCGTAGAAGAAGTAGACGCCGGCCGCGGCAACGAGCACGAGCAGCCAGCGGGCAGCCGAAATGGAGGGTATCAGCGGCGTACGTATCGTCGCCGATGGCCCCAGCCATCGCGGCTCCGTATTGGTTTTCTGACGGTCAAACACACCCACGCGCGCCTCTTTTTATTGTTGTCCTAGTTTATGGGCTATGAACCGGGCGGTTTCAAGGTCCGCCCGGATAAAGCGTATACAAAGCGTGGCTGTTTTTAGCTTCCGATCGCCTCGATATTATTGAGGGCGGTGGTTGATCTTGAAGGCGTAGAACTGACTCTTCTGGCCGGTCGAGAAATTATTGTCCGAACCGAGGATCAGGACATCAGTACCGTCCTTCGCCTTGCCGATTGCCATGGCCTCGATGTTGTCGGGCGTCAGGCCGATGGCGCGCAGATCCAGCACCTGGCTTTTGCGGGCCGGGACGACGCGCTGGTCGTTCTTGGCAAGCGAGGCGATGGCGGAGACATCGGTCGCGCCGTCGAGATCCATCATGAAAAGCTTGACGTTGTTGCCGAAGCCCTGGGCATAGCTGCGCTCGACGGCAAGCAGGCGGTGATCATCAAGCGCAATCATTTCCGACATGCCGTTGTCGTTGCCGCCATCGGCCTTCGTGGCGGCCTGCGGGATCGGCGAGACCGGATAGACATACTGAGCCTTCGGCTCTCCGGTTGCGCCGTCATAGCGGATAATGCGCGACAGGCTGCCTGTCGTCAGGCTGGGGTTCGGGCCGTCCTGATAGAGGGCTGCCTCAACGCCGACGAAGACATCACCGGATGGAGACACTGCGATATCCTCGAAAGCGAGGTTGTCGCGGATGCCGGTCGACTTGTCGGCGGTCGGTGCAAAACCGTCGGGCAACTTGAACTCGCGCACGAAGGCGCCATCAGGAGAGGTGACGCGCACGAAAGGGGCGATCAGCGCCTTGGCGTCGCCTTCGCTACCCCAGTAAATGCCGTCCTTGCCGAAGCGGATGGATTCAGGATCGACGGTGCGCGAGGCAAAAGGCTGGCCGTTCTTGTCCTGGAAGGTGACATGCTTGACGACGGTGACGCCCTTCAGACCGGCGGCGTCGACATCGATATCAAGATCGTAGAAGCGGGCCGGGGCCTTTTCGGAGCGATCGTCGCTAATGGCAATGTAATGGCCGGTCGCGGCATCGAAATCGAGGCCGGAAATGCCGCCGAATTCAACGCCGTTTTCCATCTGACCGGTCGGGATGACGAATTCACCGAGATAGGAAAGGGAGATCGCAGCGGCGCAATCGCCGAAGGGGCAGGCGGTCTCGACGGTCGCGCCAATATCGGTTGCGAAAACGGAAGCGGTGCTGGACAGGAAAACGAAAGCGGCAGTCGCGAGAAAACGCTTGGTCATGGCAAATATCCGGCAAAGGGTTGAAACAAGAGGGCCGGCGCTGCAGTGACCTCTCAGGAGGGCAGAGCGCCGGCCGTTCTATTGCGCCGGTATTTTGACGGAAGCGTAACGGTTCTTCGTCAGTTCTATGAATTCGCTAAGGCTTAAATATCGAGGTCTTCGGCGAAAGCCGCACGTTCCTGGATGAAACGGAAGCGTGCCTCGGCCTTGGTCCCCATCAGGTCGTCGACGGCGTTGCGCGTGCCTTCGAAATCCACCTCGTCGATCAGCACGCGCAGAAGCGTGCGCTTGGACGGGTCCATAGTGGTTTCCTTGAGCTGGGCGGGCAGCATTTCACCGAGACCTTTGAAGCGGCTGATCTCGATCTTGGCCTTGCCCTTGAATTCCGTCTCCATCAGTTCGGCGCGATGCTCGTCATCACGGGCATAGGCAGACTTTGCGCCCTGCGTGATCTTGTAGAGCGGCGGCACGGCGAGGAAGAGATGACCGCCGCGCACAAGCTCCGGCATCTCTTGATAGAAGAAGGTGATGAGCAGCGAAGCGATATGCGCGCCGTCGACGTCGGCATCGGTCATGACGATGATGCGTTCGTAGCGAAGATCCTCTTCGCGATATTTCGAGCGCGTGCCGCAGCCGAGCGCCTGGACGAGATCGGAGATCTGCTGGTTCGCCCCGAGCTTCTCGCGGCCGGCGCTGGCGACGTTGAGGATCTTGCCGCGCAGCGGCAGGATCGCCTGGTTGGCGCGGTTGCGCGCCTGCTTGGCGGAGCCACCTGCCGAGTCACCCTCGACCAGGAAGAGTTCGGCGCCTTCGGCGGTGTTCTGCGAGCAATCGGCAAGTTTGCCGGGCAGGCGCAGTTTGCGTACCGCGGTCTTGCGGTTGACTTCCTTCTCCTTGCGGCGGCGCAGGCGCTCTTCGGCTCGCTCGATCACCCAGTCGAGAAGCTTCTCGGCTTCACCCGGATTATCGGCGAGATAGTGATCGAACGGGTCGCGCAGCGTGTTTTCAACAAGGCGCTGGGCTTCGACCGTCGCCAGTCGATCCTTCGTCTGGCCGACAAATTCCGGTTCGCGGATAAAGACCGAGAGCATGCCGACGGCCGAAATCATCACGTCGTCGGTGGTGATCTGTGCAGCGCGCTTGTTCTGCGTCAATTCGGCATAACTCTTCAGGCCCTTGGTCAGCGCGATGCGCAGACCCGCCTCATGCGTGCCGCCTTCGGGTGTCGGAATGGTGTTGCAATAGGAGTGAACCTGCGGATCGCCCCCATACCAAGTGATCGCCCATTCCAGCGCACCGTGGCCGGCAACCTTTTCGCTCTTGCCAGCGAAGATTTCGCGGGTGACGGTGAATTCCTTGCCCATCGTCGCCTGCAGGTAATCCTTCAGGCCGCCGGGGAAGTGGAAGACGGCCTTGTCAGGCACGTCGGAGCCTTCGGGCAGCACGCCCGGATCGCAGCTCCAGCGGATCTCGACGCCGCCGAAGAGATAGGCTTTCGACCGGGCCATGCGGAAGACTCGGCCCGCATCGAACTTCGCGTGGTCGCCGAAGATCTGCGGGTCGGGGTGGAAGCGAACCTTGGTGCCGCGGCGATTGTGCACATCACCCAGTTCCTCGATGCCACCCTGCGGCACGCCGCGCGAGAAGCGCTGGCGGTAGAGCTTGCGGTTGCGAGCGACTTCGACTTCGAGAACATCCGACAGTGCATTGACGACGGAGACGCCGACGCCGTGCAGACCGCCAGAGGTCTCATAGGCCTTGCCGTCGAACTTACCGCCGGCATGAAGCTTGGTCATGATGACTTCGAGCGTCGACTTGCCGGGAACCTGCGGATGGTTCTCGACCGGAATGCCGCGGCCGTTGTCGGTGACAGTCAGATAACCCTGAATATCGAGATGCACGTCGATGAAATCGGCATGGCCGGCCACCGCTTCGTCCATCGAGTTGTCGATGACTTCGGCAAAGAGGTGGTGCAGTGCCTTTTCGTCGGTACCGCCGATATACATGCCGGGGCGCATGCGCACCGGTTCCAGACCTTCCAGAACACGGATCGATGAGGCGCCATAATCATCGCCGTTCGACGTTGCCGGGGCAGGGCGCGCGGCAGCGGGTGCCGCAGCCGCGGCGGGCCGTTCGGCAGGTGCCGCAGGCTTTGCAGCCTCCTCCTGCTTTTGCGTGAGGGGCATTCCGGAAAAGAGGTCGTTGCTGTCTTCCATGGAACCGTTCAGATCTTCATTCTCGTGAAGGGCCGCCGCTGGCCCACAATAGTCGCGGTCCGTATCGCGTTTGCGAATCAGGGGAATTCTGACAGAAAGCGCCCCGATACGCGACGCGCCCCGGATTTGCGGAGCTTTTCAAGATGTGATTTGCGTTGCCGGGCGCCGAATGGCAAGTCGCGGCAGCTCTTTGGGAACCATCTGCATGCCGATGTCCACAAGTCATTGCACCATAATCACTGCAATTGCGGCCTTTTTCCTGTCCGCGGCTGTCACGACCACCTCGGCCGAGACGTTGCCGCCCTACAAGGACGATCTGTTTTCGACGCAGAAAGTGCTGCAGACGGGCGATGACGGCGCATCGGAAGTGATCGATTACGACGAGATGCGCGACATTAATGGGCGCGACCAGATCCCTCAAAAGCGGGTACAGCAGAAATATGTCTCGCTCGGCATCAAGAAACTGCAGGCGGACGAAACGCTGTCGCTCGACGGCGTCAAGCTCGATGTCACCAGGGTGGGACCGGCTGAGAATGCCGCCTTCACGGTCATCTTCATACACGGCCGCGACGGCGACCGGCGCCTCGGCGCCAACGACTATTCCTTCGGCGGCAATTTCAACCGGCTGAAGAACCTTACGGCCGGCAATGGGGGCGTCTACTATTCGCCGACGGTCAAAACCTTCGACGCCACTGGCGTGACCGCCATTGCCGGGCTCATCCGCTATGCAAGCGCACAGTCTCCCGGCCGCCCGGTCATCCTCAGCTGCGCCTCGATGGGCAGCCAGATCTGCTGGGGCATCACCCGTGACGCCGAGAGCGTCAAACGGCTGAAGGGGATGCTGATCATGAGCGGCGTCTCGGACCCGGATTTTGCGAAAAGCCCATTCTACAAGGCCAAGCTGCCGCTGTGGTTTGCCCATGGCAGCCGTGACCCTGTCTATGCCGCCACCGACCAGCAGGCGCTGTACGAAAAGCTCCACAAGGCAAAATACCCGACGCATTTCACGCTCTTCCAGAATGGCAATCATGGGACGCCGATCCGCATGATCGACTGGCGCAGGGTGCTGAACTGGGTTCTGGCGTCCTGAGCAGGCAGATTCCAGGTCACATAGGGCTTTCAGGCCATCATATTTCGCCGGGGCCACCCCAGGCGCTTTCCTTTGAGCCACGCTTTTGCTAAGGCCGCCGGATATGCGGATTTTGGGAGAGCAGCATGACACCTGACGTACGCCCGCTCGTGGCGGGGAACTGGAAGATGAACGGCACGCGCGATTCATTGGACCAGATCAAGGCGATTGCCCAGGGCGTCATGATTCCCTTGTCCGACAAGGTCGAAACGCTGATCTGCCCGCCGGCGACACTGCTTTACGTCTCGACCGCGCTTGCGACCGACAGCCCACTTGCGATCGGCGGACAGGATTGCCATCAGGCCCAGTCCGGCGCGCATACGGGCGATATTTCGGCTGACATGATCGCCGATTGCTTCGGCACTTACGTGATCGTCGGTCATTCGGAACGGCGCATCGACCATGCCGAGACCGACCATATGATCCGCGGCAAGGCGCAAGCCGCCTATCAGGCGGACCTGACAGCGATCGTCTGCGTCGGCGAGACCGGCGAAGAGCGCGACGCCTATCAGACGCTCGACATTCTCAAGCGCCAGCTTTCCGGCTCGCTGCCGGGGGAAGCAACCGCTGACAATACCGTCATTGCCTATGAGCCCGTCTGGGCGATCGGCACCGGGCTGACACCGACGGCAAAGGACGTGGAAATCGCCCATGCCTTCATCCGCTCCGAACTCGTCCACCGCTTCGGTGATGAGGGCAAGGGCATGCGCATTCTCTACGGCGGCTCGGTCAAGCCCGGCAATGCCCGCGAACTGCTTGCCGTCGACAATGTCGATGGCGCGCTGATCGGCGGGGCGAGCTTGAAAGCCACCGACTTCCTCGCCATCTACGGCACATACGAGGCGCTGCTCGCCTGAGGCGATTGCATATTCCTGGCCGAAGGGCTTGGAATAGCTGATGACCTCATGTAAAGAGCCGCCAGATTTTTACTTTATGTCCGTCCTCAGACGGGCAGGACTGGACCCATGCAGACCGTATTGATTGTCATCCATCTCATGATCGTGCTCGCGCTCGTCGGCGTCGTGCTCATCCAGCGCTCCGAAGGCGGCGGTCTCGGTATCGGCGGCGGATCGGGCTTCATGTCGGCCCGTGGCACGGCCAATGCGCTGACGCGCACGACGGCGATCCTGGCGACGCTGTTTTTCCTTACTTCGCTCGGCCTCGGCATCCTGACCCGTTACGAAAGCCGCCCGACCGATATTCTCAATCGCATTCCGGCAACGAGCGGGCAGGGCAACGGCATTCTCGATTCGCTCGGCGGTGGCAACACGCCGGCTCCGGCTCAGCCTGCCGATAACAGCGGCATTCCGAATGGCGGCGCTGCGGCTCCGGCACCGGCTGCCCCGGCAACGCAAGCTCCTGCAGCGCAGGCGCCTGCAACTCAGGCACCGGCTGCAAGCGCCCCTGCGGTGACCGCTCCGGCTGCTCCGACGACGACGGCTCCGGCTCAGCCTGAGGCTCCGGCCGCGACCGCGCCGGCACAGCCTTCCGGCGTCCCCACGGGACAATAAGCCGGTCCAGAAAATAAACCGCCGGCAGGCCCTCGGGTCTGCCGGTTTTCTTTTGTTCAGATTCCTGCGCCACGCACCAAAAGTTCTGGAAAAGAATTTTTGGGCTGGTGGAATCGTTTTTGAAAAGGTATCCGGTGACTCCCATGGCGCGATACGTATTCATCACTGGCGGCGTGGTTTCTTCCCTCGGAAAAGGAATTGCGGCCGCGGCTCTCGGAGCGTTGTTGCAGGCCCGTGGTTATCGGGTCCGGCTTCGCAAACTTGACCCCTATCTGAACGTGGATCCGGGCACTATGAGCCCGACCCAGCACGGCGAAGTCTTCGTCACCGACGACGGCGCGGAAACCGACCTCGATCTTGGCCACTACGAGCGTTTTACCGGACGCTCGGCGACCAAGACCGACAACATCACCACCGGCCGCATCTACAAGAACATCATCGACAAGGAACGCCGCGGTGATTATCTCGGCGCGACCGTCCAGGTCATCCCGCACGTCACCAACGAGATCAAGGATTTCGTCATCGAAGGCAATGACGACTATGATTTCGTCATCTGCGAAATCGGCGGCACGGTCGGCGATATCGAGGCGATGCCCTTCATGGAAGCGATCCGCCAGCTCGGCAACGACCTGCCGCGCGGCACGGCAATCTACGTCCACCTGACGCTGATGCCGTACATTCCGGCAGCGGGCGAGCTGAAGACCAAGCCGACGCAGCATTCCGTCAAGGAACTGCAGGCGCTCGGCATTCATCCCGACATCCTGCTGGTACGTGCCGACCGGGAAATCCCGGAAGCCGAACGCCGCAAGCTGTCACTGTTCTGCAACGTGCGCCCTTCCGCCGTCATCCAGGCGCTCGACGTTGCCAATATCTACGACGTGCCGATGGCCTATCACAAGGAAGGCCTCGACGACGAAGTGCTTGCCGCCTTCGGCATCGAGCCGGCGCCAAAGCCGCGCCTCGACCAGTGGGAAGAGGTCTGCAACCGCATCCGCACGCCGGAAGGCGAAGTCACGATCGCGATCGTCGGCAAATATACCGGCCTCAAGGATGCCTATAAGTCGCTGATCGAAGCGCTGCATCACGGTGGCATCGCGAACCGCGTCAAGGTCAAGCTCGAATGGATCGAGTCGGAGGTCTTCGAAAAGGAAGATCCGGCACCGTATCTCGAGAAGGTGCACGGCATTCTGGTACCGGGCGGCTTCGGCGAGCGCGGTTCGGAAGGCAAGATCCATGCGGCGCGTTTTGCCCGCGAGCGCAAGGTGCCGTATTTCGGCATCTGCTTCGGCATGCAGATGGCCGTCATCGAGGCTGCGCGTAACCTCGCCGATGTCTCGAACGCCTCCTCGACCGAATTCGGCCCGACGCCGGAGCCGGTTGTCGGCCTGATGACGGAATGGGTGAAGGGCAACGAGTTGCAGAAGCGCACGGCAGCGGGCGATCTCGGCGGCACGATGCGTCTCGGCGCCTACAAGGCGTCCCTGAAGAAGGGCACGAAGATTTCGGATATCTACGGCTCGACCGATATTTCCGAGCGTCACCGCCATCGCTACGAAGTCAATATCGACTACAAGGACCGGCTGGAAAACTGCGGCCTCGTCTTCTCAGGCATGTCGCCTGACGGCGTCCTGCCGGAGACGATCGAATATCCCGACCATCCCTGGTTCATCGGCGTTCAGTACCATCCTGAACTGAAGTCCCGCCCGCTCGATCCGCATCCGCTCTTTGCAAGCTTCATCGAAGCGGCGACGGAACAGAGCCGATTGGTCTAATTCTTCGCTGTTACACAATTCCAGCCGCTCCCTCCGAAACGAGGGAGCGGCTTTTTTCATTCCGTCACGCCGCCTGCGGCAGCGGTCCCACGTAGACCGAGCGGGGACGAATGAGGCGACCTTCCAGCCCCTGTTCGCGGGCATGGGCGACCCAGCCGACAGTGCGGCCGATCGCAAAGACGCCGGTGAAGGCATCGCGCGGGAAGCCGAGGCTTTCCAGAAGCAACGCGGTATAGAATTCCACATTCACATCCAGTGGCCGGTCTGGCTTGCGCTCCTTCAGGATCGCGAGCGCTGCCTGCTCAACGGCTTCGGCAAGCGCGATGCGGCCGGTATTCACCTGACCTGCGGCAACAAGCGGCTTCAGCCCATTTTTCAGCGCATCGGCACGCGGGTCGCGCACGCGGTAAACACGGTGGCCGAAGCCCATCAGCCGTTCGCCGCGATCGAGCGCCGAGCGCAGCCAGGGGCCGGCATTGGCCTCGCTCCCGATACCGTCAAGCATATCGAGCACCGGCCCCGGCGCGCCCCCATGCAGCGGCCCCTTCAGTGCGCTGATCGCCGCCAGCACCGAGGAGGTGAGGCCGGCGCGGGTGGAGGCGATGACGCGCGATGCGAAGGTTGAGGCGTTGAGGCCGTGATCGGAGATCGTTACGAGATAGGTGTCGAGTGCACCCGTCTGCTCGGCGCTCGGCACCGTGCCCGATAGCATCCGCAGGATATCGGCTGACTGCGACGAGCCGGCATCGGGCTTTACCGGCTTCTCGCCGCGCTGCAGGCGCAGAACCGCCGGCAGGAAGACAGCGGGTGCTGCAAGCAGGCGAAGCGCAGTATCGATATCTTCACCGTCCGGCAACCGGGCGACGAGTGCTCGCATCGCATCGACCGGCGGCAGCGCCAGCAAGCGGGAATCGGCGGCTTTGACTTCCGCGAAAACTTCCCGTCGCGCCTGGCCAAGCCGGCGGCGCAACTCGGTTGCATCGAGATGCGGTTCGATCAATCCATCCAGCAGCAGCGCGGCGACATCTTCATAGGTACTGCGCCCGGCCAGATGATCCAGGGATATGCCGCGGATGATCAGCCGGCCCGCTTCGCCGTCGACATCCGAGAGCTGTGTTTCAGCGGCAATGACATCTTCCAAACCATTTTTCATGGGTTTTCTCCTTTACCAGAGGAAAGATCGGTCCTAGTTTGATTGACGTCAATCTTGATGTAATTGATCAATATGAGGTTGCGATGACCTGGGTGACAGCAGAGGAAGCGTTGGCGGAACTCGGCACCAAGCCGCAGACGCTATATGCCAATGTCAGCCGGGGTCGCATCCGCGCCAAGGCCGACCCAGCCGACCCGCGCCGCAGCCTCTACCAACAAAGCGACGTCAAACGGCTTGCCGAGCGGCATGCCGGCCGACGCAAGAGCGAGACGGTCGCCGCCGAGGCAATCAGCTGGGGCGATCCCGTGCTGGCATCCGCGATCTCAACCATTGCCGCGGGACGATTGCTTTATCGGGGGCGGGATGCGGCGGAGCTTTCAGTGCATGCGACGCTGGAGGAGACTGCGCTGCTCCTTTGGAATGCGGAAAGTTTTACCTGCGTGCCAGCGCGCGCGCCAGAGCCGGCAGCGCCTGCCATTCAGGCTGCACTTCTGGCGCTGGCAGGACGGGTGAGCGCCGATCTGCCGTCGCTCGGGCGTGCGCGCCCCGCCTTGCAGATGGAAGCATGCAGCGTGCTGTCCACCATTGCCGATGCGCTGGCGCCAGGCCCGACGGACCATTCCCTGCATCACCGTCTCGCGGCATGCTGGGGCAGGCCGGAGGCCGCCGATTGCCTGCGTCGGGCGCTCGTCATGTTCGCCGATCATGAGCTGAATGCCTCGACCTTCGCTGTCCGCGTCACGGTTTCGACGGGAGCGGCACTTTCTGCCGCCGTGCTCTCGGGTCTCTCGACGCTGACCGGCCCACTGCATGGCTCGGCGTGGCGGAGTATCGATGCCCTTGTCGACGCCGCATGCAGCATCGGGGCGGAGCGCGCGATCCGCCACCAGTTGCTGCGGGGAAGCAGGCTGGGGGCCTTCGGACATCCGCTTTATCCCGACGGCGATGTGCGGGCACGCGTTCTGCTCTCGTCTTTCGACGTGCCTCCGGTCTTTCGCGATGTACAGCGGGCCGGCGAAGAGATGGTGGGCGAGCCGGTCAACGCCGATTTCGCGCTTGCCGCCATGACGGCCGCCTTCAACCTGCCGGAGGAGGCGCCGATCATCATCTTCGCACTGGCGCGCACAGCCGGGTGGCTGGCGCATGCGATGGAGCAGATCGAAAGCGGCCATCTGATCCGCCCTCGCGCTCGCTACATCGGGCCGTCACCGAGCGGACCCTGAATGTTTCCGAATGGCTTGCACGGCCTCCGATTTTTGCATAGGGAAACCGGCGAATTCAGCTAGTATCGACCGGCCGGCGCCTTCGAGGATGTACCGGCGGTCATGAGAGGCGGATCATGAAAGCCATCCCAGCAATCTCCCTCAGCCTGTTTTTCGCTGTCCTGACCATCGGGCTCCTGCCTCAGGGAGCAGCTTATGCCCAGTCCGCCAGCTGCGCGATTTCGCGGGCAGCGAATGGCAACCAGATCTTCCGCTGCCCTGGCGGCGTCCATATCACCGCCGAACGCGGAGCATCCTTCACACTCATCGATCGCAATCGCGACGGCAGTCCGGATTCGCTGTCATTGCGCAGCAAGGCTGCCCTTGTCGACGTGGACAGCAGCCAGCATCGCGGCGGTTTCCAGGTGGTGACACCGCAGGCGATCGCGGCCGTTCGCGGGACCCAATGGGCCGTCGATGTCAAAGGCGGCACGACCTCCGTACTGGTCACACGCGGCCGCGTCGGCGTACGCCGTCCGGCAGGGGCAGCCGTCGTGCTTGGACCGGGCGAGGGCGTGGACGTGACGCGCGGAACGGCTGCGCTCACCGTTCGCACCTGGCCGGCGCCCCGCGTCGCGGCTCTTCTTTCACGCCTCGGTCAATAAGCGGTCTCATGAACCACCGGCTTCCGACAGTGATCGCACTGCTGCTCGCCGGTCTGTGGGGCGCTTCCCTCGGCTATTTCCATCTGCAGCAGCAGTCGAACTCCGGACTGATCGAGCGTGTGGAAGCCACGCTGGTCGATCTGCGCAGCATGATCGTCGGTGTCCGGTCTCCGCCCGATATTGTTTCCATTATCGCGATCGATGACCGCACCGCCGCGGCACATGGCTATCCGCTCAAGCGGGATACGCTTGCACAACTCGTAACCTCCATCGGGGCGTTGAAACCAAGGGCGCTGGCTCTCGATATACTGCTCGTCGATCCCGGCACGGAGGAAGGGGATGCGGCGCTCGCAACGGCGATCAAATCCGCGCCCAGCATCATCGCCGGTGCCGCGACCTTTCCACAAAGTCTCCAGTCGGTGACGGCAAATGCCGAGGATCCGCTTGCAACGGTTCCCGAGGCACAGCAGCTTCTGCTGCCGCAGCCGCGCTTCGCGGAGGCTGCGCCGCTCGGCATCGTCAATGTCGCGACGGACCAGAGCGGCGTGCCGCGTTTCATCCCGCTGTTTTCTCGCGCCGCCGACCGTCTGGACGCAGCCTTTCCTTTGCGCGCGGCCTCGATTGCGCTCGGGGCCGAACCCTTGATCGAAAACGATGGCATCCGGCTCGGTGCTCACCGCATTCCAACGGATACGGGCCAGCGCCTGCCGCTGACGTTCTATGGTCCTGCGGGCAGCATCAGCACCTTCAGCGCTGCCGATGCGCTCGATGGCAAGCTGCCGGCGGATGCCATCACCGGCAAGGTTGTGGTGATCGGCGCAACAGTCACCGGCGGCGGCGATGTCTTTCCCACACCGTTCGATCCCATCCTGCCGGGTGTCGAAGTCATGTCGACGGCAATCACCCATCTGATCGCCGGCGATGGCATGGTTCGCGACAGCAGAACACGGCAGGCGGATGCCGGCATTGCGACGGCCTTGCCTGTTCTCCTGGTTGCGCTGGTCGCGTGGCGCCGCAGCGCTCTCGGCTTCATCATCATCTGCCTCACGGTCATTGCCTGGGCGATGCTCAACCTTGCTGCTTTCGCGAACGGTTACTGGCTGAGTGCTGCATTGCCGATTGCGGCTGCACTGCCGCCTGCGATTATTTTCGGCGCCGCAGAACTCTGGCGAGACCGCCGCCGTGCGCGGCACTTTGCCGATCAATCCGAGCGCCTGCAGCGCATCGAGGCGCCCGGCCTCGGGGAGTGGCTGGCGCGCGACCCGGCATTCCTGGCCGAGCCCGTGCGGCAGAATGCTTCCGTCGTCTTCATCGATCTCTCGGGCTTCACCGGCCTCAGCGAAGCGGTCGGACCGGCCATGGTGCGCGAGATCCTCAGCGGCTTCTTTGAACTGATCGATGAGGAAGTACGGCTTCTCGGCGGGGCGATCACCAGCTTCATGGGCGACGGCGCCATGATCCTCTTCGGATTGCCGGCACCGGCCGCGGACGATGCTGCGCGGGCCGCAACCTGCGCCATACGGCTTGCCGATCGCACGCGCCTCTTCCTCGCAGGCCATCCTGAGCTTCGGCGCAGGAAGATAGGCTTCAAGCTCGGCGCCCATTGCGGCCCGATCGTCGCTTCGCGCCTTGGCACCGGCGACCGGCAGCAGATCACCGCGACCGGCGATACCGTCAATGTCGCGCAGCGGCTGATGGAAGTGGCGGCAAGCCGCGGTGCGGAGCTTGCACTCAGCGCCGGACTGCTCGACGCCGCCGGTCCCGATGCCATTCCCTTGCACACGGGCCGGTTGGCCGGACCGTTCGAGACGAAGCTTCGCGGCCGCTCCGGCGGCATCGCCATCTACACATGGCGCGGCGAGACACTTTGACATTCGCAGCCGGAGCGAGTAGGAACGGCCCAACTCTTCGGCCGGACGTTTCCGGCTACGGCGCTCGCTGCGCCTGACAGCTCCGAAAGATCGAACAAATGACTGACTATAACGGCGTCTCTCCGGCGATCGCCAAGGCGTTGCAGAAGCGCGGCTATACAGAGCTTACCCCCGTCCAGAAGGCGATGCTCGATCCGGCGCTCGCAGAATCTGACGCTCTCGTTTCCGCCCAGACCGGCTCGGGCAAGACCGTTGCCTTCGGCCTGGCGCTTGCGCCGACGCTGCTTGAAGGCGCCGAGCGTTTCGGGCCAGCCGCCGCACCTCTTGCTCTCGTGATCGCGCCGACGCGCGAACTGGCACTGCAGGTCAAGCGCGAGCTGGAATGGCTTTACGAAATGGCAGGCGCCGTGATCGTCAGCTGCGTCGGCGGCATGGATATCCGCAGCGAGCGCCGTGCGCTGGAACGCGGTGCGCATATCGTCGTTGGCACGCCGGGACGTCTCTGCGACCACATCCGCCGCCATGCGCTCGACATGAGCGAGCTCAAGGCTGCCGTGCTGGATGAGGCAGACGAGATGCTCGATCTCGGCTTCCGCGAAGATCTGGAATTCATCCTCGAAGCGGCGCCCGATGAGCGCCGTACCCTGATGTTCTCGGCAACGGTTCCAGCTGCGATCGCCAAGCTCGCCAAGAGCTATCAGCGCGATGCCGTGCGCATCAGCACGCAGGCGGAAGAGAAGCAGCATATCGATATCGACTATCGCGCGCTCGTCGTTTCTCCAAGCGACCGTGAAAACGCTATCATCAACGTGCTGCGTTACTACGAGGCGCGCAATGCGATTGTCTTCTGTTCGACGCGCGCGGCCGTCAATCACCTGACGGCGCGGTTCCACAACCGCAATTTCAATGTCGTGGCACTCTCCGGCGAATTGACCCAGAACGAACGCAGCCACGCGCTGCAGGCCATGCGCGACGGACGCGCGCGCGTCTGCATCGCAACCGATGTCGCCGCACGCGGCATCGACCTGCCGGGCCTCGATCTCGTCGTGCATGCCGACCTGCCGACCAATCCGGAAACGCTGCTGCATCGCAGCGGCCGTACGGGCCGTGCGGGACGCAAGGGCGTCAGCGCGCTCATCGTGCCGCTCAACGTTCGCCGCAAGGCAGAGCGACTGCTGGAAAATGCCGGCATCAATGCCACCTGGGCACGTCCGCCGTCCGTCGAAGAAGTGACTGAACGCGACGACGAGCGGCTGCTCGCAGATCCGATCTTTGCCGACAAGCCGCAGGATGAAGAACAGGATCTCGTACAGAAGCTGATCGCCAGCCATGGTGCCGAGACGCTTGCCGCCGCTTTCGTGCGCCTCTACCGCGCCAATCAGTCGGCGCCGGAAGACCTGATCGAGGTTTCGGTGCAGGACGACCGCGCCCGCAAACGCCGCGACAACGGCGAGGCACGCGAATTTGCTCCGGCGCAGAAGGGACCGCGCGACGACTTCGGTCCGAGCGTCTGGTTCTCGGTCTCCGTCGGCCGCAAGCAGAATGCCGAGCCGCGCTGGCTGATCCCGATGCTCTGCCGCAACGGTAATCTCACGAAGCGTGAGATCGGCGCGATCAAGATGCAGCCGGATGAAACCTTTGTGGAAATTGCTGCTGATAGCGCCGATGGTTTTCTCGGCGCGCTCGGCCCGAACAAGACGATGGAACGCGGTATCCGCGTGGTCAGGCTGAACGGCATGCCCGATTTCAGCAAACCGGCTGCCAAACCCTTTGCCAAGAAGCCGTTCGAGGATCGTGGCGATGATCGTTTCCGCGGCGACAAGCCGAAGGGCAAGTTCGGCAAGGACAGGCCCGCCAGTGCCGAGCGTCAGGACGACAAGCCCTGGACGAAGAAAGGCCCGAAGCCGAAATTCGAAGGCGGCAAGTTCGAAGGCGGCAAGGGCAAGTTCGGCAAGAAAAAGGACCGCTAACGCAGTCGCCGGCCGCACTGGTAAGGCAATGCGGCCGGCATGCAGCGAAGGTCTCAGATATGTTCGTCTTGACCGGCTGCTGCGAGGATGAGATCGGCGACGGCGCGCGGCTGCGAGATCAGTGAAACGTGGCTGGCGTCGAGCTCCACAGTCGTCGCATTCATGCGCTTTGCCATGAAGCGTTCGAGATCGGGATTGATGGTGCGGTCGTTCTTCGAAACGGCATACCATGACGGCTTGGAGCGCCAGGCGGCAACCGTCGTCTTGGCAGTGAACAGTGTATCGGAAATGCGGCCCTGCACGGCATAGAGCGCCTTGGCGCGGGCAACCGGCAGATCGCCGGCGAAGTCTCTCACGAAAGCTTCCTCGCTCAACTGGGCGTAACCGCCATTGTGAACAAGGCCGGCACTGGCCGGCGGCGTCGGATATTGCTTGGCAAGCGCGGTATAATCCTCGCCGGCATCCGGCGCGCGAGCGGCGATGTAGACGAGTGCCGTGACTTTGGGATCGACACCAGCTTCGGTGACGAGCATGCCGGAATAGGAATGGCCGACCAGCACGGTCGGACCATCCATCAGCGCCAGGATACGCTTGGTGGCTTCGACGTCGTCGGCAAAAGAGGTGAGGGGGTTTTGAACGGCCATCACGTTCAGACCGGCGGCCTGCAGATGGGGGATGACATCCAGCCAGCAGGATGCATCGGCATAAGCGCCATGGACGAGAACGACATTCTTTGCCTTGGTGACGGTCGCGGCCCGGCTGGCAGCCGGAAACATGCTGAGTGCGGCCCCTGCAACGAGAGCGGCCGAGAATGAGCGTCTGGTGATCGGTTGCATAAGTTCCTCCAGCTTTGGGAAATAGCGGCGAACCCTTGGGGGATCGCGGGTGGAAATTACGCGGGGGTGCGGGCTTCCATAACTATACAAAGGTCCAGCGAGGTATTATGCCGTCCGGGTGGGCCTGAAGGCCTGTCGCAACGAGGCAATCGATAGTAGATGAGACCGGCGTCCACAGATGATCGTCTCGACCTGACGGCCTTCATCAAGGCGAACCTGCCGCTTTCGGAAGTGCCTTCCATACCTAAGGTCAGGCTGCATACGGCGACACCGAGGAGCGGCCTCTATCGGCTTGCAATGGCTGATGATTCCGATCTGATGCCGCCCTACTGGGCCTATCCCTGGGCAGGTGGCGCCGTGCTTGCGCGCTATCTCTTCGACCATCCCGAAACGGTTGCCGGCAAACGCATCATCGATCTCGGCACAGGCTCCGGTCTTGTCGCCATAGCGGCAATGAAATGCGGTGCAGCACATGCTCTGGCCGTTGATATAGATGACAAGGCGATTGCTGCTACGCTGATGAACGCTGCAGCGAATGGTGTCATGATCGACACGGAACTCGGCGACATCATGGGAGATGCTCCGCCTGCTGCCGAGGTAATGCTGGCCGGTGACATCTTCTATGACGAGGCGTTGGCGGGGCGTGTCCTGCCGTTTCTCGAACGCTGCCGCATGGCCGGTCTCGATGTGCTCGTCGGCGATCCCGGCAGGGCGCCCCTTCCCACGAACTCACTGCTGCGGCTTGCAAACTATGCGGTGCCGGATTTTGGCGGAGCCCAGAGCCTCTCGACCGCCGACAGCGCTGTTTTCCGACTGAAGTGAACCGAGAAAAGTTCATCGCTTGAAACGACGCACCAATCACACTTTCGTCTTGCGCCACAATAGATGACATGTCATTTATTGCTATCCCATCGATATTGACATGACCGACGACAAGATCACAACCTCATTCGGGAGCCTCATCTCCCAGACCGCTCGCTACTGGCGGCGTGTCGCCAATCTGCGTTTGCAGCCTTTCGGGCTGACGGAAGCGACATGGCTGCCGCTGCTGCGTATCGCCCGCTCGCCGACGCCGATGCACCAGAAGGAACTGGCCGCCTCGCTCTCACTCGACAATTCCTCCGTCGTACGCCTGATCGATAATCTGGAGAAGGCGGGACTGGTCGAGCGACGCGAAGGTGAAGACAGGCGTGCAAAGGAAATCCTGCTGACGGAAGAGGGCAGGAGGACCGTGGAGGCGGTCGAACGCGTGGCGCAGGGCATCCGCGAGGAGGCGCTTGCCTTGGTGCCGCGCGAGGACATCGAAACCACGTGGCGCGTGCTCGATCACATCAGCGACGTGCTTGCCCGGCAGCTCGAGGAACCAGAACAGTGAATACGCATCCAGGCCCGATGAGCGAAGCGCGACCACTTGGCGCAAAGCGTCACATACCGGTCTGGCTGCTCGGGCTCATCACCTTCAGTGGCACTCTGGCCATGCATATTTTCGTGCCTGCGCTTCCGGCAGCGGCCACCGATCTCGGTGCCTCGATCGGCGAGATGCAACTGACCGTCAGTCTCTACATTTTCGGCCTTGCCGTCGGTCAGCTCGTTTATGGTCCGCTTTCGGATCGCTACGGACGCCGGCCGGTGCTGATGAGCGGGCTTGTGCTCTATACGCTCGCCGGCGTCGCCGCGCTTGTCTCGCCCGGCGTGCATGCGCTGATCGCAGCCAGGCTCTTCCAGGCTTTCGGTGGCTGCGCCGGGCTTGTCATTGCCCGCGCCATCGTACGCGACACCTCCAGCCCCGATGAAACGGCCAAGCGGCTTGCGATCATGAACCTGATGGTCACGGTCGGGCCGGGGCTTGCCCCCATCGTCGGCGGCGCGCTTGCTTCTACGCTCGGCTGGCGTTCGATCTTCGTGGCCCTCTGCGCGCTCGGCATCGTCAATCTGCTGCTGACATGGCGCAAGGTGCCGGAAACTGGCATCCGCAACTCCGAGGCTTCCATGAAGTCACTGAGCCGTGACTATCTGGGGCTGCTCGCGTCGCGCTCATTCGTCGGCTATGCCGTTGGCGGCGGCTGTGCGACGACCTCGATGTATGCCTTCACGGCATCCGCCCCGTTCATCGTCATCAACGAGCTTGGCCGCCCGGCAACGGAGGTCGGCATTTGTCTTGCACTGTTGATCTTCGGCTACTGGATCGGCAGCATGATCGCCACGCGGCTGATCGGCCGGTTTGCGATGAAGCGACTGATGGTGATTTCCAATCTCGTCAGCATTGCTGCCGCACTGGTCTTCTTCGGCCTCGCCGTGAGCCATCATCTGACGCTTCTGCCGATGATGGCTGCGATCATGGTCTATACGATCGGCGCGGGCGTGGCCTCGCCCAATGCGCTGACGCTCGCCGTCAGCGTCAATCCGAAAGTCACCGGCTCGGCCTCCGGCCTCTACGGCTCGACGCAGATGGCCGTCGGCGCCATCTGCAGCGCGCTTTCGGGCATAGGCGGTGACCCCGGACTTGCCGCCGCGACCGTCATCCTCGGCGCAAGCGTGCTGGCACAGCTCTGCTTCTGGCTTGCGGTCGCCTCAGGAAATGTCAGGCGAGGAGATCTGGCCGCAGAAGCATGACCGGGCAGGTGGCTCCCGCCGGCAGTTCCGGCGCATGCGGCGGGCGAATGATGAGGCAGTCCGAAAGGGCGAAGGTCTTCATCATCGATGAATCCTGCTTGTCGAAGGGTTCGACAAGCCAGCCGCCAGCGGCGGATTTCGAGAGCTTGGCGCGCACATAATCCTGACGGTGATCATTGGCGCGCAGCGTGACGGCGGCCTCCACCATCGTCTCGCGCGGAACTGATGGCAGCGAGCCAAGCTTACGGATCAGCGGCTCCAGAAAGAGCAGCGAGCAGACAAGGCTAGAGACAGGATTGCCGGGCAGGCCGAGCACATAGGTCTTTCCGAAACTGCCGACCATCAGCGGTTTGCCGGGGCGCATGGCGATGCGCCAGAAATCGAGCTCCATGCCGGCTTCGATCAATGTCGCCTGCACCAGATCATGATCGCCGACCGAGGCGCCACCGAGGGTGACGATCACATCGACTTTCGCATTGCGCGCCTTGTCGATCGCTGCCGTGATCTTCGCCTTGTCATCAGGCACGATGCCGAGATCGAGCACGTCGGCACCGGCGCGGCGGGCAAGGGCAGCGACGCCAAAGGTGTTGGAGGCGATGATCTGTGAGGGACCAGGGGTGCTTCCGGGCGGCAGAAGTTCGTCGCCGGTCGCAAGAATGGCGATGAGGGGACGGCGCAACACCTCGACATCGGGCCGGTTCATGCCGGCTGCGACCGTCAGCCGCGAGAAATCGAGGATCGTACCGGCGGGCAACACCACTTCTCCTTCGGTGAAATCCTGACCGCGCGGGCGAACATGCTGGTTCTGCCGTACCGGGAAATTGGTTCTGATACCGCCTTCGATCTTTTCCGCGTCCTCCTGCAACAACACGCTATCGGCACCCGACGGTACAGGTGCGCCGGTGAAAATGCGGACAGCCTCGCCCGGACCAACGCTACCTTCGAAGCCGTGGCCAGCGGACGATGTGCCGATGACCTTCAGAACGGCGCCCGGCTCCGGCGCATCCTCACGGCGCAGCGCATAGCCATCCATGGCTGAAGAATTGAATGGCGGCTGGGTCAAACCGGCCGTGAGATCAGCGGCCAGGACGCGACCCTCAGCCTCTGCGAGCGGCAGCGTTTCGGACGCCATGACGGGCGCGGCACTGGACAGCAGGCGGCTCAGGGCCTCGGCGACCGGCAGAAGGTTCATCTTGCCTCCGGATGGCGGAAATCTCCGGATTTGCCGCCGGATTTTTCAAGCAACCTGACACCGCCGATCTCCATCGCCTTGTCGGCGGCCTTGGCCATGTCGTAGATCGTCAGGCACGCGACGGAGACGGCAGTCAGCGCTTCCATCTCCACACCGGTCTTGCCGGTGAGCTTGGCAGTGGCCGTGACCCGCAGGCCGGGCAGGTCGGCATCTTCTTCGATCTCGACCGTGACCTTTGTCAGCATAAGCGGATGGCAGAGAGGAATGAGGTCGGCCGTCCGCTTGGCGGCCATGATGCCGGCAAGGCGAGCGGTACCGATGACGTCGCCCTTCTTGGCATTGCCTTGAAGGATGAGCGAAAGCGTCTCCGGCGCCATTTTCACGTGGCCTTCGGCAGTGGCGATGCGCACGGTCTCGGCCTTGTCGGAAACATCGACCATATGCGCCTCGCCGGAGTCACCGATATGGGTGAGGCCTGGCTTTTCGCCGCTCATGCTCATTCGGCCGCGATTGCGGCTTCGCCTGTCAGGAGCGCTCGTGTGGCGGCCGCGACGTCATCCTTGCGCATCAGGCTTTCGCCGACGAGGAAGGTATTGATCCTGACGGCCTGCAGACGCTTACAATCCTCATGGGTGAAGATGCCGCTTTCGCCAACAAGAAGACGATCGTCAGGAACCATTGCAGCCAGCGTCTCGCTGACGGTGAGGCTGACTTCGAAGGTGCGCAGGTTGCGGTTGTTGATACCGACGAGCGGCGAAGACAGCTTGAGCGCACGTTCCATATCCGGCGCATCGTGGACTTCGACCAGGACATCCATGCCAAGCGAGAAGGCTTCGTCCTGCAGGCGCTCGGCATCGTCATCGCTGAGCGAGGCCATGATGAGCAGGATGCAGTCGGCACCCCAGGCGCGGGCTTCATGGACCTGATAGGTCTCGAACATGAAATCCTTGCGCAGTGCGGGCAGGGCGCAGGCGGCGCGCGCTGCCGTCAGAAACTCCGGTGCGCCCTGGAAGCTCGGCGTATCGGTCAGCACGGAAAGGCAGGCAGCACCACCGGCTTCGTAAGCCCTGGCGAGAGCAGGCGGATCGAAATCGGGACGGATGAGCCCCTTGGAGGGGCTTGCCTTCTTGATCTCGGCGATCAGGCCGAATTCTCCGGCATCGCGCTTGGCGATGAGCGCGTTGTGGAAACCGCGCGGGGCGGACTGCCCTGCCTGCATGGCCTTGAGATCCGCCAGCGAGGTCCTTGCCTTGGCGGCAGCGATTTCCTCGCGCTTGTAGGCTTCGATCTTCTTCAGGATATCGGTCATGAGACGATCCTAGTCGATATCGTTGGATACGGCGATCAGTTTATCGAGCGCAGATGCCGTTGCGCCGCTATCGAGCGATTCCGTTGCAAGCGTCATGCCGTCACGGATCGTCTCTGCCTTGCCTGCGATGACGAGGGACGCGGCGGCATTAGCGAGCGCAATATCGCGGTAAGCGTTCTTGGCGCCACCGAGCACCTCGCGCAGCGCTGCAGCATTGACGGTGCCGTCGCCGCCCTTGATCTCGGCGAGCACGCGAGGCGCCACACCGAAATCAGCAGGCGAAAGCTCGAAGGTACGGATCTTGCCGTTTTCGAGCGCTGCAACGCTGGTCGTGCCGGTCGTCGTGATTTCATCGAGGCCGTCGCCATGGACGACCCACACACTCTCGGCGCCGAGGTCGCGCATGACTTCGGCAAGCGGTACCACCCATTGCGGCGCGAAGACGCCGAGAAGCTGGCGCTTGACGCCGGCCGGATTGGAGAGGGGACCGAGCAGGTTGAAGATGGTACGCGTGCCGAGTTCGACGCGCGTCGGCCCGACATGGCGCATGGCCGAATGATGCTGCTGCGCGAACATGAAACCGACACCGGCTTCTGCGATGCAGCGGGTGATCATCTCCGGGGTAACCTCGAGATTGACGCCAAGGGCCGCAAGGCTGTCGGCGGCGCCGGATTTCGAGCTCAGCGCGCGGTTTCCGTGCTTGGCGACCGGGACGCCCGCGCCGGCGACGATCAGCGCCGCCAGCGTCGATATGTTGTAGGTGCCGCTGGCATCACCGCCTGTGCCGACAATATCGATCGCGTCGGCAGGCGCTTCCACCCGCAGCATCTTGGAGCGCATCGTGGTGACGGCGCCAACGATCTCGTCGACCGTCTCTCCGCGAACGCGAAGCGCCATCAGGAAGCCGCCGATCTGCGAAGGCGTTGCCTGGCCGGACATCAGGATATCGAAGGCCTGGCGGGCCTCGTCACGGGTCAGGGGCTCGCGGCTTGCTGCCTTGGCCAGAAGCGGCTTCAGATCGGTCATGCGTCGCTTCCCCCTAGCGGACGGTCGCCTGTTCGGCGAGTTTCTGGTTGACCTGTGTACCGTACTGGCTCTGCAACAGGTTGACCATCTGATCCAGAATATCGTCGCCGGCGGCGTTTGCCATGGCGGTGATCTGCTGGTCGCGGTTATCAAGGGCATCGGTCGTCGGTTGGTCGTTGACCTCGGTCACCTTCAGCAGGATCTGGGTGCTCGGATCGGCGCCAACGGCTGCTGCCACGGTATCGACAGGGCCAGAGAAGGCTGCGTTGATGCCGGCGCGACCGAGAACCGGATCGTCGGTCGAACGGGTAAAGCCGCTCTTGCTTTCGACGGCGATTCCGAGCGGCGTGGCGATATCGGCAAGCGACGTGCCCTTCTGCGCCTCGGCCTTCAACTCGGCTGCCTTCTTGGCAAGCTCGGCCTTCTGCTGCTCGGCGGTCCAGTCCTGGACGGCCTTGTCGCGCACTTCGGCAAGCGGGCGGTCACGCTCGGGCATGATGTCGCGGACATCAAACCAGACATAGCCGTCATTGCCGACGGAAATGGCAACCGCATCGGCGCCGACATCGGTCTTGAAGGCTTCGGCCAGAAGCTGCTGCTGCGCCGGGATATCCTTGACAGGATTGCCGTCCTTGTCGGCACCCGTCATGTCGATGGCGTCGATGACGACGGCCTTCAGCTTGAGCTGGTTGGCGATCTCTTCAAGAGATGTGCCGCCGGCGCGCATATCCTCGATACGGTCGTGAACGTTGATCACTTCCTGCGAAGCATTGGCGACCGAAAGCTGCTTGCGGAGCTCTTCCTTGACCTCGTCGAAGCTTTTGGTGGTCTCCGGTTTGATGTTGGTCACGCGCAGGATCACAGGACCAAAGCTGCCGTCGACGACAGGCGTCGTGCCGCCATCGGTCTTGACGGCGAAGGCGGCGTCGGCAACGGCCTGATCCGGAACCTTGTCCTTGGTGAATTCTCCGAGCAGCACGTCGCCCGCAGTCTTGCCCTGATCGGTAACGAGCTGATCGAAACTCGTACCGGTCTTCAGCGCGGTCTCGGCCGCATTGGCGAGATCCTTGCTGGCAAAGGTCAACTGTTCCAGCGTGCGGCTTTCCGGCGTCGTGTAAGCCGCCTTGGCCTTGTCGAAGGCTTCCTTGATCTGGTCGTCGGTGACGGTCGCGGGATCGGCGATATCATCCGGCTGAAGCTTCAAGTAGGCGATCTTGCGATATTCCGGTGCGCGGTAGCGCTGCTTGGCATCTTCGAACCATTTGGAGAGCACGTCATCGGCCGGCGCCTTGATCGGCTCGATATTGGCGTTCGTAAGCAGCAGGTAATCGACGCTGCGGCTCTCACTGCCATAGAGTTTCAGCGCGTTGACGAGTGTCGCAGGCGCCTGGAAGCCATTGGCGACGGCTTCGATTATCTGGCTGCGGACAGCCTGCTTGCTGCGATCCTTGATATAGTCGTCTTCCCGAATGCCGGCATTGCGCAGACGCGAGGTGAAGAGCGAGCGGTCGAACTGGCCGTTGACTGCCTTGAAAGCCGGATCGTCACCGATCAGCTGGGCAAGACGGTCCTCGGAAAGACCGAGCCCCATGTCATCGGCAAGCTGATCGAGCGAGGCGCCGGCAACGAGCTGGGCGAGGACCTGCTGTTCAACGCCGAAAGCACGCGCCTGCTCGGGTGTGAGCCGCATGCCGAACTGCTGGCTCAGAGATGCAATCTGACGCTGATAGGCGAGGCGGAATTCGTTGACGTCCACTTGCTGGTCGCCGACGGTGACCACCGTCGTGCTGTTGCCGCCGCTTATCAGCTCACGCGACACGCCCCAGATGCCGAAGGAGGCGACGAGGAGGAGCAGGAGCAGCTTGGCAACCCAGGTCTGAGCAGCTCTTCTCAGAAAATGGAACATGGAAACGCAAACCTCGCATTATCATTGGCCCCGGAAGGGCAGACATTCGTCGTTCCATAAAACAAAGCTGCGAGGAAATGAAGGCTTGTCGCACGAAAAGCTTGCGAGGCTTGCACACGCTCTCGCTCACCCGCCGCGAGCGACAAAAGATGCTACATTGCGGAACCTTTCCAGTCTTCATTTCGTTGAAGCGGCATTCCATCAAACAGGAGCAGACCATGGCCGAATTGAAAACCGCTTCCGCCGAATCCACCGCTGCGCGCGTCAAGGCTGAAGTTGCCGCCGAAGATCTGTCCGCGCAGGTTGCTGCGTTGCGCGAGGATCTGGCCCGCCTTTCGGAGAGCGTGATCGCGCTGGGGCAGGGCGCAAAGACCGCAGTGGCCGACGAAGCCTCTGTCATGACCGAGCGCGTCCGCGACAAGGTGCGTGAAGAGCCCCTGACCGCGATTGCCATCACGGCAGGCGTCGCCTATCTCTTCGGTCTCCTCAGCCGCCGATAATGAAAAAAGCCGGACGCAGGACGTCCGGCTTTTCAATCTTTCCAGCGATCTTTCCGTGTCAGGTCAGCGGCGGACGAGGCGCCCGAGCGCGATCAGGATGCATGCCCCGACAAAACCCGTGACCAGGTATCCGAGCCAGCCGGTCAACGGCTGGATATGAAGGATACCGAGAATCCAGTTGGCGACAATCGCGCCGATGATGCCGAGCAATATGTTCATGAACACGCCCATGTTGCTGTTCATGAATTTCTCCGCCAGCCATCCGGCGAAGCCGCCGATGATGATGGCTGCAATCCAACCCACACCTTCGTTTTCCATAGTGATCTCCCTCCTAGGCAAAACGTGAGATAAAACGCGCACAATCGAAATAAGTTCCGTCGCGGCAGCGGTTTGGCGGCGTCAGGGATGAAGCACCGTCACTGGCGTCGAGAGTGCGTGTGTCGCGATCTGAAACATCAGGCCGGAAAAGGCCAATGCGGCAAAGCCAGCCGGCATCAGCAAGCTCTTATTGAACATCATATCCTCCCTTTATTGGGAGCAAGCATAGTTTATCGCCTCAACTGCGCAAGCCGCTCATTAATAAGTAGTTAAGCATGAAATTTAAGTAAAATTGCCACATCATTACATGCAATACACCTAATATTAAATCACTTGGAACCGGAGCATTCTCAATTTGCATTATCAGAGAAGAGACTTTGGTCGATAGTATCTCTACGGCTCTCGCTCGATCAAAGCCGGCGGACGACAGAAGATTGTCTATCCGGCAAGTCTTGCCACCCTCTGCCCGATGGCGAGCGAGGCGGTCAGGCCGGGGCTTTCAATTCCGTAGAGTGCCACGTAGGCGGGGTGACCGGTTTGCTCCGGCCCCTGGATCACAAAGTCGCCGCTGCCGCCCACATCCGGTCCGGCGATTTTCGGACGGATACCCGAGTAGGCGGGCTGCAGTGCGCCATCCGCCAGATTGGGCCAATAGCGGCGGATTGCGGAATAGAATTTGTCTGCTCGACGCGGATCGACGTCATAGTCAATCGTCTCGATCCACTCGACATCCGGACCGAAGCGTGCCTGGCCAGCAAGGTCGAGTGTCAGATGCACTCCGAGACCGCCGGGCTCAGGAACGGGGTAGATCAGTTGCGTTGCGGGCGCACCGCCGGATAGAGCGAAATAACATCCCTTGGCGTAGTGACGCGGCGGGATCGTGCCAGCGTCCAGGCCGGCCAGGCTTTCTGACAGGGCCCAGGCGTTCAGGCCAGCCGCATTGACCACAAGGCGTGTTTCGATCTCTACCGGGTCGCGGCCGCCGACTGCGAGGCGAACCTTGTCGGCAGTGAACTCACCGTCGATGACTGGAGAATTGCAGATAACGGCTCCACCATTCGCCTCTATATCCGTGATGTAGGCCTGCATGAGGTTATGGCTGTCGATAATGCCGGTTGACGGCGAGACAAGTGCTGCAAAGCCCCTGATTTGTGGTTGCCTGAGAGCAAGCTCCGCAGCATCAATCAGATAGCAGTCTTCGACGCCATTGGCGGCAGCCTGCCTCGAAAGCTTTTCAAGATATCCAACTTCCTCCTCACTCGCCGCGACAACGAGTTTGCCGCAGGCCCTGTGGGGGATATTTCTCTCCCGGCAATAGTCGTAAAGCCGATGTTTTCCGGCAACGCAGAGTTCAGCCTTCAAGCTGCCGGTGGCATAGTAGAGCCCGGCATGGATGACCTCGCTGTTGCGGGCCGATGTAATGCTGCCGGTTATCGGCTCCGCCTCGAGAAGAACCACATCGCGGCCGGACATTGCAAGTTCGCGCGCGACCGCAAGCCCCACGACCCCTCCGCCCACGACGACGCAGTCGAGGTCCAGTACCTCCGCCATGCAATTCCCCTCCATCCTCCACCTGCGTTATTGAACTCGCCGTTTTGGGAGCCCGGACAACGCAATCCAGCTTTCAGATATCGTTCGGGCGAACCTATCCCAAAATCAAGAGGATGATGAAATACGATTTGAGGTGCCTAGCCCGGGTCGTCTTCGCCGGAACAAGCGATGAGGAACTCGGCGGCAGGAGGAGAAACAGCTAATGAGTTCATTAACGGATGGCGGAAGAGGTGGGATTCGAACCCACGGTACGGTTTCCCGCACGCCGGTTTTCAAGACCGGTTCCTTAAACCACTCGGACACTCTTCCATCCAGTTGATCCGGTCCGTCCTTGCTGACAGGCCCTCGTTTTGACAAGGACTCGTCCCGCCGACGGCCAAATCGCGGTTTGGCTGGCTTTATAGCGGTTCGGACTTCAGCGTCAATGTGCTCTGACAGTTCGGACGGATAAACTGCCATAATGTGTCCTGCTGCGGGGCAGGACCATTGTGGTTGCCAAAAGGTACTGTCACGATCCGAAACGGTTCAACATGCCGAAATACATGCGCGATTTCATTCCCGCACAGATTAAAATCAACCAAATATTAACCATAATCATTAGAATTCTCGCTATCGTGCCGAAATCGTTCGCAAATTCGCCATGATATCCACAAGATTAAAGTCTCGTTAGGAAGGCACGGAATAAGGCACTCCAACTCATTCACGAGTGAGTTCCTTAACCATAACGGTCTTTGGTGGCGTGGGGCATATGAAACTGAATTACGGGGCGGCGTCTTTCGCAACGGCGGCACGGTGGCTGGCATTGTCGGCGGTGTGCGCAACGGTGGCGGCTTGCGGCACAACGCAGGCGGTTCCCAAGAAGAAATCCCACGGCAAGGAATATTTCTCCGAAAGCGAGTATGGCGTCAAAGCCAGCCCGCGTGTTGCCAACGGCAACAATATCCCCAAGGGCGGTGGCCGCTACATCGTGGGCGATCCCTATGTGGTGAAGGGCAAGATGTATTACCCGAGGGAGGACTACTCCTATAACAAGGTGGGCATCGCTTCCTGGTACGGCTCTGCCTTCCACGGCCGCCTGACTGCGAACGGCGAAGTCTATGACCAGATGCATCTTTCCGCCGCGCATCCGACCTTTCCGCTGCCGAGCTATGCGCGTGTGACGAACGTTGAAACCGGTTCGTCCGTGATCGTCCGTGTCAACGACCGTGGCCCCTATCACGAAGGTCGCATCATCGACCTTTCGAACAAGACCGCCTCCATGCTCGACCTGCAGCACAGCGGTACGGGCAACGTTCGGGTTCAGTATGTCGGCAAGGCGCCGCTTGACGGTCATGATATGCCCTATCTGATGGCTTCCTATGTTCCGAAGGGCAGTCGTCTTCCGGGCATCTATCCGGGCGGGGGGCAGATCGCGAGCGGCGTGATGGTTGCCTCCAACAGCAAGAAGATCACCGGCGACCAGTTGCAGAGCCTCGGCGGCTATTCCGACCCTTCGCCTGACAGCGTACCGGTGCCATTCTCGTCCGCTGCTTATGCGGGCAACTCGCCGAGTGCCAAATACAATGCGGCGCCGGCTCAGGCCCCCGTGCCGATGCGGGCGCCGGCAGGCGGCCATTTCCTGCAGCCGCCCCCGGCCTTCGCCAATGGCGCGCAGGCGATGGAACAGGCCGTGGTCCTGCCGGAAATCGGACCCATTCCCCTTGAACGCCCGAACGGCTGGTCGAAGGGCGCGTCGCTTGCGATGAACTATCAGGATACGATCACCGTTAAGGTTCCGCTCGCATTCGATGCCGTGATGGTGCGAAATGACGGTCTGACGCAGGAATCCATTCTCGCCTCCTTCAAGCGCCAGAATGGCGGCAGCGCAAAGGCGAGATAAAGCCCAACGATAAAGTGTAATTGCATCGGCTTCCGGCTCGCTTTACCCTCCTGAGTCAACCCGCACCATCAATGGGAATTGCGATGTTGAAGCCGTTGCTTCGCCTTCTTGCATGCCTGCTTTTGCCTGCTTCTGCTGCCGTTGCGGCAGAGGGAACCGAGGCCGGTTTCGTCACCAAGGCCGCGCAGGCCTATATGATCGAAGCTTCGACCGGCACTGTGCTTCTCGCCAAGAACGAGAACCAGGTTTTCGCACCCGCCGCGCTTGCGAAGCTGATGACGATGGATCTCGTTTTCGATGCCGTCAGCAAGGGGCAGATTTCACTCGATACCGAATATCCCGTCTCCGAATACGCCTGGCGCACGGGCGGTGCGCCTTCGCGTGCCGCCACGATGTTTGCGGCGCTGAAATCGAGGGTTCGCGTCGAGGATCTGATCAAGGGTGTGGCGATCCAGGGCGCCAATGATGGCTGCATCATCCTTGCCGAGGGCATGGGCGGCAGCGAAGACCAGTTTGCGGCATCGATGACGCGTCGCGCACGCGATCTCGGCATGGACAAGGCCGTCTTCGGCAATTCAACCGGAATCCCGGATGGCAAGAGCAAGGTTACGGCCAGGGAACTGGTGACGCTCGCCACCAATCTGCAGACATCCTATCCCAATCTCTATTCCTATTTCGCCCAGCCAGATTTCGAGTGGAACAAGATCTTCCAGCGCAACCGCAATCCACTGCTCGGCATGGATCTCGGAGCGGACGGTCTCGCGACCGGCTTCACGGAAGGCGAGGGCTATTCGATCGTCGCCTCCGTGCAACGCAACGGACGGCGGCTCTTCGTGGCGCTTGCCGGCATCGCCTCCGACAAGGAGCGCACGGAAGAAGCCAAGCGCGTGCTGGAATGGGGGCTGACAGCCTTCGAGAGCCGTCAGGTCTTTGCAGACACGGAAGTCATCGGAGCGGCAAGTGTCTATGGCGGCACGGCGCGCACAGTTGATCTCGTCGCCAAGGCGCCGGTCAGCGTCTACATTCCGATCAACAATCCGGACCGGCTTGCCGCTCGCATCGTCTATCACTGGCCACTGATGGCGCCAGTCAAGGCGGATACGGAAGTCGGCACGCTGCGTATCGTTTCCGGCAACAGGATGCTGCGAGAAGTGCCGCTCTATACGGTGCAATCCGTGGAGATTGGCTCGCTCAGCAGCCGAGCGATCGATGCGCTGCTCGAGCTTGGCGAATCGCTGTTCTTCTCCTGGCTATGGGACAAGTCCGAGCAGAGCTGACGCTTCTTTTCAGGCCGAGATAGCCGTAATTTGCCGGGGAAGGCGAATATGTCGCCGCGGCAAAAGGTTTCGCTGCGCACTATCTTCGGATAGATAGAGAAAGAGCACGGCGCTCAGAATGCGGGAAAGTATCATTGTCATCCGGTAAGGGTTTGTTCGTTACGTTTGAAGGCGGAGAGGGCGCGGGCAAGTCCACGCAGATCCGCCTACTTGCCGAGGCATTGAAGGCCGATGGCCATGACGTGCTGCTGACCAGGGAACCGGGCGGTTCGCCAGGCGCGGAAGCTGTGCGCCACGTCCTGCTTTCGGGCGCTGCGGAAGCCTTCGGCACCCGCATGGAGGCGATCCTCTTTGCCGCCGCCCGCAATGATCATGTGGAAGAGATCATCCGCCCGGCGCTTTACACGGGCAAGATCGTGCTTTGCGACCGCTTCATGGATTCCTCGCGCGTCTATCAAGGCGTCACCGGCAATCTGGAACCTGATTTCATCGAGACGCTGCAGCGCATCGCCATCAACGGCGTGATGCCCGACTGTACGCTGATCCTCGATATTCCGGCCAAGCAGGGATTGGAGCGCGTCAGCAAGCGAAATGCCGACGGTCCCGACCGGTTCGAGAAGGAAACGCTCGAAACGCACGAGAAGCGCCGCGAGGCCTTTCTGGACATCGCCGCGCGCGAGCCTGAACGCTGCCACGTCGTCAATGCCACGCAGACGGAAGAGGCGATCGCCGCGGAGATCGTTACCATCGTCAGGCAATTGCTGAAACCATCAGCCGAAGTTCGGATGCCGGAAGCGGCCCATCATGAGTGAGGAGAGGCCCGGACTGCTCGACGGCGCCATATGGCCGGCCGAGAATACGAAGCTCTTCGGCCATGAAGAGGCAGAGGATTTCCTGGCGCAATTCTACCGCTCAGGCAAGGGACATCATGCAATCCTGATTGAGGGGCCGGAGGGCATCGGCAAGGCGACGCTGGCCTTCCGCTTCGCCAATCACGTTCTGTCGCATCCCGATCCCGCGGGCGCACCGGAGCGCATTGCCGATCCGGATCCAGCCTCGGCCGTCAGCCGACAGATCGCCTCGGGAGCCTCACACAATCTCCTGCACCTTTCCCGCCCTGTCGACGAGAAGACCGGCAAGGTCAAGTCGGCAATCACCATCGACGAAGTGCGCCGGGCCGGCAAATTCTTCTCGCAAACCTCAGGCACGGGCAACTGGCGTATCGTCATCATCGATCCCGCCGACGACATGAACCGGAATGCGGCAAACGCCATTCTGAAGATCCTCGAGGAGCCGCCGAAGCGCGCAATGTTCCTCGTTCTTTCACATGCGCCGGGCAAGTTGCTGCCGACGATCCGCTCGCGCTGCCTGCCGCTGAAGCTTGCACCGCTCGACGATCGCGCCCTTGTTTCAGCCCTTGCTCATCTCGGCATCGAGGGGGAGGGGCAGGCACTGCTTTCTGCCGCAAAGGGCAGTGTCGGTGAGGCTCTGAAACTGCTGAACTATGGTGGCGGCGAGATCATCCAGGCCTATAACGAGGTTCTGTCCTCCGAGGGACCTGCGGCACGCAAGGCCATGCATCGGCTTGCAGATGCACTTTCCGGCAGGGAAGCCGAGACGATCTTCGATTTCTTCGTCAGCCATGTCGGCGATGACGTGATGAACCGCGCCCGCCTTGCTGCCGGCGAGGGACAGATCGCGGCGGCCGACCGCCTTGCGCGGCTCTATTCCGAAATCACGGAGAAACTGACCATCTCCGGCGCTTACAATCTCGATCGCAAGCAGACGATCATGGAAGTGCTTTCCGAAATCAAGCAACCCCGCGCCTGAAGCGCCTTTGTTTTTAAGCAATTGCGAACGCGAAACCGCCGCACAGTTTGCAGGAATTGCTCCGGTCAGCCCGACAACAGCTTCCAGGCGACAATCGCCAACGTAATGGCGAGCACAATGCGGATGGTGCGCTCGTGCAGTTTGGGCGCAAGCAGGCTGCCGAGGATGATGCCGGGAATGGAACCGACGAGCAGGGCAAGGAGCATTGCCCAGTCGATCTCTCCGATGAACCAGTATCCCATACCGCCGATCAGGGTGAGCGGCACGGCGTGGACGATATCCGAACCGACGATCTCACGCACGTCGAGTCTGGGGTAGAGGATCAGCAGGATCGTCACGCCCAGAGCGCCGGCGCCGACCGATGTCAGCGTGACGAGCACACCGAGCACGAAGCCTAGAACGACGGTGAAGGCGACGATGCTTGCCGGCTTCGGCGGCATGCGCTCACCGATGGCACGACGAGCGAATTCAAGGATCTGACTGCGGAAAATCAGCATGATTGCGGTCATGACCAGCAGCCAGCCGAGCGCGGTGGTGATGGTATTCGTGACGCCAATGCTCTTACGGTCGACGCCGGCCATGAGCCAGAGCATCGACAGCGCGGCGGGCACGCTGCCGGCCGCGAGACTGCCGACAATCTTCCAGTTGACGCGTCCATGCATGCCGTGAACAGCCGTGCCGGCCGTCTTGGTGATTGCTGCATAGAGAAGGTCGGTCCCGACGGCGGTTGCCGGGTGGACACCGAAAAGGAGCACGAGCAGCGGCGTCATCAGCGAACCGCCGCCGACGCCGGTGATCCCGACCAATGCTCCCACCATGAGACCGGACAGGGAATAGAGAGGCTCGAACGTCAAATATGCGCCTCCGAAGGCGCGCGGCCGTGACTATTCCGATCGATGAAAAATGGCACTTCGCGTCTGTCCCACCCAGTTGCCGGACAAGGGGTAGATGGCGCCCGAACGTGAGTCAAGTTCGAGGCCTAGCGTCCGTGAAATCGTAGGCGGCTGCCAAACTTGATGTTTCGCTTGTGCGAGACATGCGCTAAGAGCGGCGGACGATTTATAGAGTAAGCCGGAATTGGCCGCCATGACAGACAAGACCCCCTTCTACATCACGACCGCGATCTCCTATCCCAACGGCAAGCCGCATATCGGCCATGCCTACGAGCTGATTGCGACCGATGCCATGGCGCGCTACCAGCGCCTCGACGGCAAGGATGTCTTCTTCCTGACGGGGACCGACGAACACGGCCAGAAGATGCAGCAGACGGCGCGCGCCGAAGGTATCACGGCGCAGGCGCTTGCCGACCGCAATTCCGGTGAATTCCAGGCGATGGCGAAGCTGCTCAATGCTTCGAACGACGACTTCATCCGCACGACGCAGGAGCGTCACCACGAGACTTCGCGCAACATCTGGAACCTGATGGCCGACAACGGCGATGTCTACAAGGATTCCTACGCCGGCTGGTACTCGGTGCGCGACGAAGCCTATTACCAGGAAAACGAAACCGAGTTGCGCGCCGACGGCGTGCGCTACGGACCGCAAGGCACGCCGGTCGAATGGGTGGAAGAGGCAAGCTACTTCTTCAAGCTCTCCGAATATCAGGACCGGCTGCTGAAGCACTATGAGGAGAACCCCGATTTCATCGGCCCGGCCGAGCGCCGCAACGAGGTGATCTCTTTCGTCAAGTCGGGCCTCAAGGATCTCTCGATTTCGCGTACCACATTCGATTGGGGTATCAAGGTACCGAACGACCCCGCCCATGTCATGTACGTCTGGGTCGACGCACTGACCAACTACATCACTGCCACGGGCTACATCGAAGACCGCAACGGACCGCGGGCGAAATACTGGCCGGCCGACGTGCATATCATCGGCAAGGACATCATCCGCTTCCACGCCGTCTATTGGCCGGCCTTCCTGATGTCGGCAAAGCTGCCGCTGCCGAAGCGCGTCTTCGCCCACGGCTTCCTGCTCAACAAGGGCGAGAAGATGTCGAAGTCGCTCGGCAACGTCGTCGATCCGGTCAATCTGGTGAACCATTTCGGCCTCGACCAGGTGCGCTATTTCTTCCTGCGCGAAGTCTCCTTCGGCCAGGACGGCAGCTATAGCGAAGAGGCGATCGGCACGCGCATCAATTCCGATCTTGCCAATGGCATCGGCAATCTTGCGAGCCGGTCGCTGTCGATGATCGTCAAGAATTGCGACGGCAAGATCCCGGAATGCGGTCTGCTGACCGATGAGGACAAGGCGATGCTGGCCCAGGCCGATGCACTGCATGCCTCGACAAGCGAAGACATGGGCAAGCAGCTCATCCACCGGGCACTCGCCTCCATCATCGCTGTCGTCTCGGAGACCGATCGCTATTTCGCCGGCCAGCAGCCGTGGGCGCTGAAGAAGACGGATCCGGCGCGTATGGGCACGGTGCTCTACGTGACCGCCGAAGTGGTTCGCCAGATCGCGATCCTGCTGCAGCCTTTCGTGCCGGAATCTGCCGGCAAGCTGCTCGATCTCGTGGCCGCACCTGGGGACAAGCGTGACTTCGCTAGCCTCGGTGAAACGGGCCGTCTCGTGCCAGGAACACCGATCGAGGCGCCGACGCCGGTCTTCCCGCGCTACGTGGCTCCGGAGGCTTAAAGCCGTGCTGGTCGATACGCATTGCCATCTGGACTTTGCCGATTTCGATGCGGAGCGCGACGAGATCGTTTCACGTGCCCATGGGGCCGGTGTGGCGCAGATGGTGACGATCTGCACCCGCGTGCGCAAGCTCGACGGACTGCTCGCCATCACCGAGAAATATCCTTCCGTCTTCTGCTCCGTCGGCACGCATCCCAATAATGCGGGCGACGAGCTGGATATTCAGACGGAAGATCTGGTGCGGCTTGCCAACGCGCATCAGAAGGTGGTCGCAATCGGTGAAGCCGGTCTCGACTATTTCTATGACACGCAGAAACCGGAGGACCAGCAGACCGGTTTTCGCCGCCATATTGCCGCTGCCCGGGAAACACAGCTTCCGCTCGTCATCCATAGCCGCAGCGCCGATGCCGACATGGCGGCGATCCTGACCGAGGAGACAGGGAAGGGGGCCTTTCCCTTCATCCTGCATTGCTTCTCGGCCGGCCCGGAGCTTGCGAAGACTGGCGTCGAGCTCGGCGGCTATATCTCCTTTTCGGGCATCCTGACCTTTCCGAAATCCGAAGAGCTGCGCGAGATCGCAAAGACCATTCCGCACGACCGGCTGCTTGTCGAAACCGATGCGCCTTATCTGGCACCCAAGCGCTGGCGCGGCAAGCGCAACGAGCCGTCATACGTCGTGAATACGGCCGAGGTATTGGCCGATACGATCGGCCTTCCCTACGAGGAAGTCGCACGGATCACGACTGACAACGCTTTCCGCCTGTTTTCAAAGATGCCGAGGATCTAGCGGCGTGACACGGCGGCTGCGGTTTACCATTCTCGGCTGCTCGTCATCACCCGGCGTGCCGCGCATTACAGGTGACTGGGGTGCCTGCAACCCCAACAATCCGAAGAATAAGAGAACACGCGCAGCCTTTATGGTTCAGCAGTTTTCGGCCAGCGGCGCGGCAACGACTGTCGTTATCGACACAGGTCCGGATTTTCGCGAGCAAATGATCAGGGCAGGGGTCGATCATGTGGACGCTGTCCTCTACACGCATCCGCATGCCGACCATATTCACGGCATCGACGATCTGCGCGGCTATTTCCACAATACCCGCCGCCGCGTGCCGATCTTTGCCGACCAGTTCACCATGGGCAGGTTACGGGAAGCATTCGGCTATTGCCTGGAAACGCCGCCGGGCAGCAATTACCCGCCGATCGTGCTGCCAATCGTGATCGAGGATCTGGAAAAGCCCGTTGAAATCCATGGGCCGGGCGGAACGATCGCCTTCATGCCGCATCTGCAACAGCATGGCGACATCCATTCGCTCGGCTTCCGCATCGGGAATGTGGCTTATTGCAGCGATGTCAGCGATTTTCCGCCGCAGACGGTCGAGAAGCTGCAAAACCTCGATATGCTGATCATCGATGCCCTGCAATATGCCTATCACCCCAGCCATCTGTCGCTGGAACAGTCGCTGGACTGGATCGAGCGGCTAAAGCCGAAACGGGCAATCCTGACGCATATGCATACGCCGCTCGATTATGACGTGGTTATGGCTGAAACGCCGGACCATGTGGTGCCGGCGTTCGATCAGATGAGCTTCGAAGTCGAGCTCTAGGCGCCGATAAAAGGTGCGACTTCGAGATATCCGCGATGGATCATGTCGAGCGCAACATAGAGAATGATCAGCAGGCCGACATAGGCGATCCAGCGATGTTTGTTGAGCAGGCGGGCGATAAAGTTCGCGGCGATGCCCATCAGCGCAATGGAAAGACCGAGGCCCAGCACCAGCACGCTCGGATGTTCGCGAGCGGCGCCGGCAACGGCAAGAACATTGTCCAGCGACATGGAAACGTCGGCGATGACGATCTGTGTCGCAGCCTGAAAGAAGGTCTTCCTCGGCGCAGCTGCGCCAGCCTCGGCCGCATGTTCTTCACCATGGCCGGCACGCAGCTCACGCCACATCTTCCAGCAGACCCAGAGCAGCAACAGGCCGCCGGCGAGCAGCAATCCGACGATTGCCAGCAGATAGACGGCCACGGATGCGAACAGGATGCGGAGCACCGTTGCCGCCAGAATGCCGACAATGATTGCCTTGCGACGCTGCGTGGCTTCCAGGCCGGCAGCAGCAAGGCCGATGACGACGGCATTGTCGCCGGCGAGAACGAGGTCGATAGCAATGACCTGCAGCAGAGCCGTCAAACCGGCCGCTGTGAAAATATCCATATTGAATTACCCCCGGAATACGCTTCGAGCGTGCTAGCGTCTTGAGGGTTTTCCGTCAACCTTGGAAGGGATGCGATAATGCCCATCCACGCTATCCCAGGCAATCCGGCTGATGGCAATCGATGCGGTGTCCCGTATCAGCGGATCGATGTAGATTATGGAACGATTCTCTTCTTCGATCTGCAGGCCCATGGAAACTTCGCTTTATCTGCCCGTGAAAGGCTTTCTCGAAAAGGCAGGTTATGTCGTCAAGGGCGAAGTCGCCGGCTGCGATCTCGTCGGCCTGAGCGATGACGATCCGCCTGTTGTCGTCGTCTGCGAGCTGAAGATGAGCTTCAATCTGGAGCTCATTCTGCAGGCCGTCGATCGCGCGGCCGTATCTGACGAAGTCTGGATCGCGGCGCGAATTTCAGCCAAGGGCAAAGGCCGGGAAGCAGACAAACGCTACCGCGACCTTTGCCGGCGGCTCGGCATCGGCATGCTCGGGATTTCGGACACCGGCGACGTCAGCGTCATTGTCGGCTCCGTGTCACCGATGCCGCGGACCAATCCGAAGCGGCGTTCGAGGCTGATGCGCGAGCACCAGAAACGGCGCGGAGATCCGGCGCTTGGCGGCAGTACGCGCGCTCCGGTCATGACGGCATATCGCCAGCAGGCGCTTGGCTGCGCAGCAGCACTGGCATCAGGTCCGTTGCGCGTACGTGACATCCGATCCGGCGTGCCGGAGGCGGGCAAGATCCTGCTGTCCAATGTCTATGGCTGGTTCGAACGGCTCGACAGAGGCGTCTACGGTCTGACGGAGGCCGGACGCGACGCATTGCAGCGGTGGCCGCAGCCGGAGATGCAGGCGGCGCAGTAGTGGGCTAGCATTAGGTGTGATGTGGTTTGGGTATCTGTTTTAGTTCCATAATCTATCTTATGCGATCTTCGTGTACGAAGAGGTGAGTTCACGGATAAAGTGCGACTTGCGAATGATACCAATGGGTTGTCACTCGCAAGGAAGACGCGATGAAACCTACCTACTCGCATATCGATGTGGATGAACGACGCAAGATCGCCCGCTGGCGCCGCGGCTGTCGAGATCATTGCCGAGAAGCCCGGACGGCATCGATCGACGATCTTTCGTGAGTTCAAGCGCAACACATTCGTCGACAAGCTGATTCCGGATCTCAATGGCAACTACTGTGTGACAGCGCATGAGATGGCTTGCGAACGGCGGGCTGAACTCCGGAAGCTGGTACGTTTCTCGCAGGTAAAGTCGAAGACCGATCGGCCTTCCTCAAATTTTCCTGATTTTATAGATAGGTGCATTTTCTCAACTCTTATCCATGACGGAAAATACACGTTGATGCGAGTCGCGACCTGTCTGATAGTCCGGCCGAAGTCAAACACCCCGTGCCCGGCACCAGGACAAAATGCCCCTTAAATATATGAAATTTCCTATCCTTTCCAAACTCCTGGCAGCGGCCTCGCTTGCCGCACTCTTCATCTCAGGCTCGCCGGCCCTTGCGGAAAATCCATCCGCGCCGTGGCCGCAGATGATCAGCGACCTGCCGGCCGAACCCGGCATACGCTTCGGCACGCTCGAAAATGGTATGCGGTTTGCGATCATGCGCAATGCCACGCCAACGGGACAAGCGGCCATCCGTTTCCGGATTGGCGCCGGCTCGCTGGACGAGAGGGATGACCAGCAGGGGCTTGCGCATTTCCTCGAGCATATGGCTTTCAAGGGCTCGACGCATGTCGGACAGGACGAGATGATCCGTATCCTGCAGCGCAAGGGCCTGGCCTTTGGGCCTGATACCAACGCCAACACCTCCTATGACGAGACCGTCTATTCGCTCGATCTGCCCGAGGTTGACGCGGATACGATTTCCACCGGCCTGATGCTGATGCGCGAGACGGCAAGCGAGCTGACGCTCGATGCCAGCGCCTTCGACCGCGAGCGCGGCGTCATCCTTTCGGAAGAGCGGCTGCGCGACACGCCGCAATACCGCGCGGCGATCGGCGTCACGAATTCCATGCTCGCTGGCCAGCGTGTGACAATGCGCGCGCCGATCGGCAAGGTCGACATCATCAGCAATGCCCCTGTCGATCTGCTGCGTGATTTTTACCATGCGAATTATCGGCCCGATCGCGCCACGCTTATCGTGGTGGGCGATGTCGATCCCGCTGCCATGGAACTGGAGATCAGGCAGCGCTTTGGCGACTGGAAGGTCGCCATCCCTGCCCCGCCAAAGCCCGATCTCGGCAATCTGAAGCCGAAAAACGAAAGCGCCGAGGTCATCGCGGTTCCGGGCGGCACAACGAACGTTCAGATCGCCTGGACGCGGCCCTATGATGCTTCGCCTGACACTTTTGCCAAACGTCGCCAGCAGCTGGTCGAAGATCTCGGTCTTCTGGTACTCAAACGTCGACTAGGCGCCATGGCCAACAGGGCGAATGCTCCCTTCATCAGCGCCGCCGTCGGCTCTCAGGATCTTTTCGACTCGGCCCATATCGTTGTCGTCACGGCAAATTCCGAGACGGACAAATGGCAGCAGGCGCTCGCGGCCATCGATCAGGAACAGCGCCGTTTCCAGCAATTCGGCGCCGAGCAGGCCGAGCTCGACCGGGAAATCGTCGAATATCGCTCTCTCCTTGAAGCAGCAGCCGCCGGTGCTGCTACACGCACGAGCACCGACATCGCCTCCATGCTGGCGAGCAGCGTGGACGACAATGAGGTCTTCACCTCCCCCGCGGAAGATCTTTCGATGTTCGAGACGATCACCAAGGGGCTGACAGCGGCCGAGGTCAACGAGGTTGTCGCGCGTGTCTTTTCCGGGAACGGCCCGCAGCTCGTCCTGCAGACTGCTCAAGCGCCAAAAGGCGGCGCCAGCGACATCAGGCAGGCATATGACGCTTCCCGTGCCGTTCCGGTCACCGCGCCGTCCGCCGCAGCGGCGGTCGTCTGGCCCTATACCCATTTCGGCGAACCCGGCGCGGTTGTCGAACGCCGCGTTGTCGAGGATCTCGGCCTGACCATGGTGCGCTTTGCCAACGGCGCGCGGCTGACCATCAAGCCGACCAAGCTGCGCGCCAACGAAGTGCTGGTACGCGAGGATATTGGTCACGGCCGGCTGGGACTGCCGAATGACCATCCCCTGCCGATCTGGACATCGCCGGCCGTGGTCCTGTCGGGCACCAAGGCAATGGATTACCCGGATTTACAGAAAGCGCTGGCCGCCAAAATCGCCGGCATCGATTTCTCGGTGGATGACAGCTCCTTCCAGTTCACCGGCCAGACACAGACGGGGGATCTGGCGACGCAATTGCAGATCATGGCCGCCTACACTTCCGATCCCACCTACCGGCCGGAAGTTTTCAAACGCGTCCGGCAAGCCTATTTGAACAACCTCGATCAGTATGAGGCGACGCCAGGGGCCGTCATCGGCCGCGATTTCGCAGGCCTCGTGCATTCCGGCGACCCGCGCTGGACTTTCCCGGACAAGGCGCAATTGTCTGCCACGAAACTGGAAGATTTCGAAGCGCTGTTCCGGCCGCAAATTTCCGCAGGCCCGATCGATATCACCATTGTCGGCGACATAACGGCGGACGAAGCAATCCGCCTGACGGCTGAAACCTTCGGGGCTTTGCCGGCGCGCCCGGATGCAACAACAGACAACATTGCAAACGATGTGCGTTTCCCCGCCCCCACCGAAAAACCCGTCATGCGGACTCATAACGGCCGGAGCGACAACGCCGCGGCGATTGTCGCTGCCCCCGTTGGCGATATGCTCTCGGACATGCAGCGGGGCTTTGTCGCCAACATCGCCGGCCAGATCTTCGAAAACAGGCTGATCGACCAGTTCCGGATTGCCGAAGGTGCGACCTACAGTCCGCAGGGCGCGATGGATCTGTCGTGGGACATTCCAGGCTACGGCTACGCCTATCTCTATGTCGAGACAACGCCGGACAAGGTCGAGAATTTCTATGCGCTCGTGGACAAGATCGCTAATGACCTCAGATCGAAAGATGTCTCGCCGGACGAACTGGTCAGGGCTCGCGCACCGATTATCGAGACGTTGAAACACCAGCAGCAGAGCAACGAATATTGGGTGCAATATCTGAACGGCGCTCAAACGGACCCTCGCCGTCTGGAGCGGATACGCGACAATCTTGCCGGCTATGACAAAGTCACCGCTGAGGACATTCGCCAGTTTGCCACGACCTACTTCCAGCCGGAAAAGTTCTGGAAATTCGAGGTGCTTCCGGCAGCGGTTCGCTAGGTTTCAAGACTGGATCCCGAAGCGAGCCGTCGCTTCGGGATCTGTTCCGATCGTGTTCGTCGGCCTGCGTAAAAACGACAGGATCGTTTTGATGGCGAAGCTCGGTCAGGCCGGTTAGATGCGTAAGCAAAAATCACCGGCTTTCGCATGTCTTCCGACCATTCTCGTCCCCTCCAGGAATATGCACGCATTGTGCGCCAGAAAAACCTCTTGAAACTTCGGCTGCTTTCCGTGGAACGGCAGCTGGCGACCGCCGGCGGGGCCCGAAAGTCCTTCCTTGAGGAGACGCGCCTGACGATCATCGAGGCGATGCTCTCGCTCGAGGAAGAGGGTGAAGCCTATCTTTTGCTGATGCGCAAGGACGGCCCGGTATAGGCGCCGTTGAGAGAGAGGCGAAGGGATGCAAGCGCCCTCTCCGCATCTTCGATTTCCTTGAGCACCAGTCGCTGCTTGCGGTGATCCATCCCGCCTCCGGCAAGTGCGGCATCCACAATTTCGAGCACGTCCGTCGCCTCGATGACCACGCGGGTGGCGCCCCGCTGCAGCGACCCGGCAGGCTGCTGCTGTTGCCAGTCGGAAGAACGCTCCGCCGCAACAAAGATACTCTTCTCGAACAGATAGGATGCCAAGCGCGGATCCGGCACGACTTCCAGCAGATTTTGGATTTCCTCTGCGGAAAAACATGTTCGGCTGATCAGACGAGAGTGAAAGGCCGCATAATTCATGCCCAGCGCGGTCGCGACGACCTCAACCGGATAGGCCTTCTCCACGATCAGGATAGTGTAGACGATGTCTGCGAAGGCACGGCCGCGCTGCGTCATGATGGCCCCCAGGCTCTATCCCTGCAACTATAGCGGAAGCCACGTCAAAAGGGAGCTACCGTTTTGATATTGTATCCGTCACGACGGTGCTAATGCGGCGCCCTGGCAGGATGCACCCCGCCTGCCGGGGAAAGGCCACCTGTCTTCGAGTCCGCCGAAGCGGGTGGCCGGACCGCATCGAGCGCCCTGCCCTTTGACCCGGTTTTGCGGTTTCCGCCCGCAAGGCGTCGCTTTCTGGACGGCGCTCAGATCTTTCTGGTCTACTCTGTGACAGGCAACCGCTGCGGGAGGAGCTGCTGCGCGTTGCTGCATTTCAACGGAGGAGACGGAAATGAGCAAGAACCGTGGCGTCGTCTACTTGCGGCCCGGAAAAGTGGAAGTCCGCGACATTGACGATCCGAAACTCGAGGCACCAGATGGGCGTCGTATCGAACATGGCGTCATCCTGAAGGTCATCTCCACCAATATCTGCGGTTCCGACCAGCACATGGTCCGTGGCCGCACCACAGCCATGCCGGGTCTGGTGCTCGGACATGAAATTACCGGCGAGATCATCGAAAAAGGCATCGACGTCGAAATGCTCGATGTCGGGGACATCGTCTCCGTGCCCTTCAATGTTGCCTGCGGGCGCTGCCGCTGCTGCAAATCACAGGACACCGGCGTCTGCCTGACGGTCAATCCGTCGCGGGCCGGCGGCGCCTACGGCTATGTCGACATGGGCGGCTGGATCGGCGGTCAGGCCCGTTATGTCACGATCCCCTATGCCGATTTCAACCTCTTGAAAATCCCCGACCGCGACAAGGCGATGGCCAAGATCCGTGATCTCACCATGCTTTCCGACATCCTGCCGACCGGATTCCACGGTGCCGTCAGAGCCGGCGTCGGCGTCGGCTCCACCGTCTATGTCGCAGGTGCAGGCCCGGTCGGCCTCGCAGCGGCGGCATCCGCCCGTATCCTCGGCGCGGCCGTCGTCATGATCGGCGATTTCAACAAGGATCGCCTCGCCCATGCCAGCCGCGTTGGCTTCGAGGCCATCGATCTCTCGAAGAGCGACCGTCTCGGAGACATGATCGCAGAGGTGGTCGGCACGAATGAAGTGGATAGCGCCATCGATGCCGTCGGCTTCGAAGCACGTGGACATTCCGGCGGCGAGCAGCCGGCGATCGTTCTGAACCAGATGATGGAAATCACCCGGGCCGCAGGCTCCATCGGCATTCCCGGCCTCTATGTCACGGAGGATCCGGGCGCGGTGGACAATGCGGCCAAGCAGGGCAGCCTGTCGTTGCGCTTCGGTCTCGGCTGGGCCAAGGCGCAGTCCTTCCACACCGGTCAGACACCTGTGCTCAAATATAACCGCCAGCTCATGCAGGCGATCCTGCACGACCGGCTGCCCATTGCCGATATCGTCAATGCCAAGGTGATCTCGCTTGAGGATGCCGCCCAGGGTTATGAGAGCTTCGACCAGGGTGCTGCGACAAAATTCGTTCTCGACCCGCATGGCGCAATTGCCAAAGCGGCGTGATCGATATGATGTGCCGGGGCGGAAACGCCCCGGCCCCTATTGGTCATACGATCGACCGTGCCTCCACTACATCCTCGCCAGCCAACGACTGTTGACAGAATGTATGGCTGATCTCAGCCATCAGCGGCGTCGTCACGCATGAAATGACGGCGCAATCCGCGACTTTGATGAAGACCTCCGCCGACACCTGAATAGAGCGCGATGTGGGCGAGCTCTTGCGAGCTTGCCGGTTCCGGCTTGATGAGCACTGGAGCGTAGTCTGCGTCGCCGTGCTGCGCGGCCACTACATCGGGTCGAACCGACACGACCTCGCCTTCAATTCCAGCATCACCCCTGACCGTAAGCATTGATGCGGACACCGGCCCTCCGGCCGAGCACGATATCATCGATATCGCCTGCGGCGTTCTTCCGCTCCGCGACCAAGCCTTATCGCTTTGGGCAACAAGGCTCTTCCCGCCGCTCCGACAGCCGAGATGCCGTGTCCGCAAATATCGGATCGCCTCCAACGCAGCGCTCAGCAATCATATTGCGAACAATACAATATGGTTAACGCAATCATAACTTTGGCGGATTCTACTGTAAATCAGGCCCTACTTTTGAAGGGAATCACTATACCATCGAAGTAATGTTTTCTACTTCCAGGCGAGGAGGATGAAATGGCCCAAGCTACTAGAATTACTGACGTAATCGATTCATTCGGGATCGACACACATATCGACTACACCGACGGGAAATATTCCAATATCGCGGAAGTTGTTAAAGCCCTGGGCTACCTTGGTCTCGACACAGTTCGAGATCATGCCCCCACCCCTGCCTCCGACCCCTACGGTCAAGGCCATCTTGGGGATGCGGCCGATGCGGGTGTCAAATTCGTTTTTGTTTCCGGGCGAGATGACACTCCCGCCACCGTCGTCCAGCGACTGCATGCCTTCGTCGAAGCGCATCCGGGTTCGATCGTCGGCATCGAAGGCCCGAACGAGGTCAACAACTGGCCGGTGGCTTATAAAGGTCTGTCGGGAGAGGCTGCGGCAGTTGCCTACCAGAAGGACCTGTTCAATGCAGTCAATGCCGATCCGCTGTTGAAGGATATTCCGGTTCTCGGCTTTACCGGTTACACGGTTGCCTCTTCCAACGATTACACGACGATCCACACCTACGCGAAGGAGGGCGACCAGCCCTTCTCCTGGCTCTCGCGTGAATCCGGCAACCAGATGCAGGCCGATCCCGGCAAGCCGCTTACCATCACCGAGATCGGCTATCACACATCGCTGACCGCCGATACCAACGGCGGATGGGAAGGCGTCGACGAGACGACGCAGGCAAAACTGCTTCTCAACACTCTGATGGACGGCGCCTTTCTGGGATCCAAGGGAACCTTCATCTACCAGCTTCTCGATGCCTATTCGGATCCGCAGGGTTCCGATCAGGAAAAGCATTTCGGGCTGTTTCGCCTGGATTACACGCCGAAACCGGCAGCACTGGCGATCCACAATCTGACCGAAATTCTCGAAGACGACGGCGCGACCCAGGCGAGCTTCAATCCGGGCACGCTCAATTATTCCATCAACGGACTGCCTTCCACGGCGCGCAGCTACCTGACGGAGAAATCCGACGGAAGTTATCAGATCATCATCTGGAACGAGCCGGATATATGGAACCAGGCGACCGACAAGGCGATCCAGGCGGCTGCGACCAACGTCAGCGTCAACCTGGGCGGAGCTTTCGGGACCGTGCAGGTCTACGACCCGCTGGCGGGCGATACGCCGGTCAAAAGCTTCAGCAACATATCCTCGCTCAACCTGGACGTTGTCGACCATCCCATCATTATCAATATAGCCGCAGGTAGCGGCGCCCGTCCGGAACCCGGCCACATCTACGGCGGCACCGGAGACGACACGTTTACGGTCACCTCCCCGACCGACATTGTCGATGAAAGCCGCGGCGGCGGAACCGATACCGTCATGTCGTCGATCAGCTTCAGTCTGGCCGATGCCGCACATGCGATCGGCGCCATCGAAAACCTGACCCTGACCGGCAACGCCAATATCAACGCGACTGGCAACAACCTTGCCAATATTCTCGTCGGCAACTACGGAGCCAACGTGCTGGATGGCGGCGCGGGCGCAGACACCATGAAAGGCGGTGGTGGTGACGATACCTATATCGTCGACAACATCAACGATGTGGTCATCGAGGCTGGCGGCTCCGGCAAGGACGCCATCAAGTCCTATGTCTCCCTCAGCCTGATGGACAAGGACCACGTGACCGGAACTGTCGAAAACCTGACCTTGTTGGGTGCCGACGACATCAATGCGACCGGCAATGTCATGAACAACGTTCTGACAGGCAATTCCGGCGACAATTATTTCGATGGCGGCAGAGGCGAAGACCGAATGATCGGCGGCCTTGGCAACGACACGTATAAGGTGGATTCGGCGGGCGACATCGTCGACGAGACGGGCGGCGGTGGCATCGACACCGTCAATGCCTCCATATCCTTCTATCTTGAGAATGCCCTTGGAACAGTTGAGAACCTGACGCTTACAGGCTCATCGGCGATCAATGCCACAGGTAGCGGCGAAAATAACGTGCTGACCGGCAACAATGCAGCCAATACCCTGTCGGGTGGCGCAGGAAACGACAAGCTCATCGGCGGCAACGGCAACGATGTCCTGAACGGCGGAGCTGGAGCCGATACTTTCGTCTTCGACTTCAAGCCCAGCGCTTACAACAACATCGACAAGATCGAGGACTTCTCGGAAAGCACTGGTGACAAGATCGTGCTCGATCACGAGATTTTCACCGCCATCGATCCAGCGAGTTTTTCGGCCGAAAACTTCGTGCTCGGCACCAAGGCTTTGGATTCGAACGACCGTTTGATCTACGACCAGACAACGGGAAAGCTTTTCTACGATGCAGACGGAAGCGGGCGCGGCGCGGCCGTACAGATCGCGACACTCTCCAATCTGGCGGCGCTTCATCACGATGATTTCCTGTTCATCTGACATCCGACCCTGACGTCTTCAAGCGGCGGTCCTGGAAGGGGCTCCATTTTCGGAGCCCCTTTTTCTTGTCCTGCGCCGGTCCTGCCCAACATTGTCAGCAGGATCCCATCAGCCGAGCGGAGAGACCGTTGCCCTGGACTGCCTACATCATTCATTTCATCGCCGCCGCATTCCTGACCAATGGCATGCCGCATTTCGTCAATGGCGTCAGCGGCCGACCTTTTCGCACACCTTTTGCTCGCCTGCAGGGGGCGAAGCTCAGTTCTCCGGCCACCAATGTCATCTGGGGCTGGTTCAATTTCCTCGTCGCCTTCCTGCTCTTTGCCAATATCGGGCCGCTTTATATCGGGACGCCGGGCGACACTGTTTTTGTAGCAGCCGGCGTTCTCGTAACCGGCGTTCTCCTAGCGCGGATCTTCGAGCGGTATGATGCCTGACAAGTCGCTTACGCGCGTAAGTCACTTGCATGATGCAAGTTACTTCTGTAGTGACTTGCATCATGCAACGAACGAGCTTTGCCAATTTCAAATGCCCCGCCGCCCGCGCGCTCGACAGCGCCGGCGACTGGTGGAGCATGATGATCCTTCGCGATGCCTTTCACGGGCTGACGCGTTTCGACGAATTCCAGAAGAGCCTCGGCATCGCGCCGAACATCCTGACGCGGCGGCTTGCGCATCTGATCGATGAAGGACTGTTCGAAAAGCGCCTCTACAACGAGCGCCCTGCCCGCTACGAATATGTGCTGACTGCCAAGGGACGTGATTTCTTCCCCGTTTTGATGGCTCTGTTTTCCTGGGGACGCCGGCACGTTCCGCAGGAGGATCTTGCCTTCCTGCTCGGCAACGCAGCTTCCGGCGAGGAACGCGAGCCCATGCTGGTGGATGCAGCCAGCGGCGAAGAATTGAAACCCGAAAACACCTGCCTGCTGCCGGGACCGGCTGCCGATGACGGCGACCGCGAACGGATCGCCCGCATGCGTGCCTACTACCTCGGCATCGACGCTTAGAGCATTTCCAATGCTCTATCTCTTGGTTTTTACGCAATTCCGGACGCAACCCCGCTTCGCGCTCTTACTGGAATTGCTTTAGAAAGGTCAAATCCATGGAACGCATTGTTGTCACCGGTATGGGACTTGTTTCGCCGCTTGGCGTTGGCGTCGAGACCGCATGGAGCCGGCTCGTCGCCGGTGGTTCCGGCCTGCGCGTGCTGCCGGAGAATGTGGTCGGCGATCTCGCCGCCAAGGTCGGCGGCGTCGTTCCCTCCATCGAGGAGGACAATGAAGCCGGTTTCGATCCCGATCGCGCCGTGCCGCCCAAGGACCAGAAGAAGATGGACCGCTTCATCCAGTTTGCGATGATGGCGACGGACGAAGCGGTGCGCCAGGCCGGCTGGATGCCCGAGAGCGTCGATGCACGCGAGCGGACAGCCACGATCATCGCGTCGGGTGTCGGCGGCTTTCCGGCAATAACGGATGCAGTGCGCACGGCTGAAACCCGCGGCGTGCGACGGCTGTCGCCCTTTACTGTGCCTTCCTTCCTCGTCAACCTGGCGGCCGGTCAGGTCAGCATACGCTACGGCTTCAAGGGGCCATTGGGCGCGCCGGTAACGGCCTGCGCGGCAAGTGTCCAGGCGATCGGCGATGCGGCGCGGATGATCCGCTCCGGCGAGGCTGACGTCGCTATCTGCGGCGGCTCGGAAGCCTGCATCGACAAGGTGAGTCTCGGCGGTTTTGCAGCAGCGCGCGCACTCTCGAGCGGTTTCAACGACAGACCCGAACTTGCGTCGCGTCCCTTCGATACAGCGCGCGATGGTTTCGTGATGGGCGAAGGAGCCGGAATTCTCGTCATCGAAACCCTTGAGCATGCGCTGGCGCGCGGCGCAACGCCGCTTGCCGAACTCGTCGGCTACGGCACGGCCGCTGACGCCTATCACATGACGGCAGGCCCGGAAGATGGCGACGGTGCCCGCCGGGCGATGGAAGCAGCATTGCGGCAAGCCAGGATCCCGGCCGCCGAGGTGAAGCATCTCAACGCCCATGCGACCTCGACACCGGTCGGTGACAGGGGCGAGATCGCTGCAATCGGTACGGTCTTCGGTCGCGACGGCGGCATCGCCGTCAGCGCAACCAAGTCGGCGACGGGCCATCTCCTGGGTGCAGCCGGCGGGCTTGAAGCCATCTTCACAATCCTCGCGCTGCGCGATCAGCTCGCCCCGCCGACCCGCAATCTCGAGACGGCCGATCCCGCAGCAGAAGGCATTGATCTCGTGGGCAGGGTGGCCCGCAAGGTGGCGATGGAATATGCGATTACCAACGGCTTCGGCTTCGGCGGCGTCAATGCCAGCGCTCTCTTCCGTCGCTGGTCCTGAGCCCTGGTTTATCGGGCTCTTTCCTTGCGCGCAAAATAGCCTACACTTCTGCTGACATAGCCGGAGATGATCCTATGCGCGCCTTCTTCGCAGTGCTGGTTCTGTGTGCTGTATCCGTGATGTCAGGCATGGCGGCCCGCGCCGAAGATCCCGTGCAGGCAACACAGACGATGATCGAGGAGCAGATCAGGGCATTCCTCAAGGACGACGCGGATACAGCTTATTCCTTCGCTGCGCCCGGCATCAAGGCCATGTATCCAGACAAAAACGTCTTCTTCGCGATGGTGAAGAAAAGCTACGAGCCGGTCTATCACCCGGGCAACTATGCCTTCGGGCGCAGCAGATCGATCGACGACGGTGCAATGATCTATCAGGAAGTGCTGATTTCCGGCCGCGACGGCAAGGACTGGACTGCGATCTATCAGGTCGCTCGTCAGCCGGACGGCAGCTTCAAGATCAACGGCGTGCAGATCGTGCCGAACGCCGACAGCAAGGGCATTTAGGCACTAAGCATCCCTGCATCTTAACGTTGCGTCAGATTTCCCCTATGAGTAGAGAGCCAATATCATTCTACCCCGGGGATAGAAATCAATGCGTGCTTCTTTCAAGTGCCTGGTCGCCGTCGCGACGATCGGTTTTACAGCCATGCCCGGCATTGCTCAGGCAGAATCTTTTTCCAGGCTAACGCAGCAGAATTATGCCATCGGCAAGCTCACAAGAGGAAAAGCCGGCGGTTATGGCTGGGTCCTTTCAAACGGCAGCACGCGTTTCTTTTGCCGGCTGAATGCCAGCTTGGCATACGTCAACAAGAAAGAGATGATGAGCATCCTTTCGAATGGAAGGCTCATTAAACTGGACCGCGCCACGTTTGAGGCATCGATCGGCGGTTCTGATCCGTCGATACCGCAATGGAGCGACCTTCAGACCGGCCGCGTCAAGCCGGCTGACGTTGGAAGCTGCGCACCTGTTCGCTGACCGATATCGGTACGGTACGATCTTGCTAGCAGACAGGAGTCGTAGCCAGGCGGCCCTTGCCGGGGATATCACACCGGTTCGAGATCGCCTCTCGCCCATTCCTCGATCGTTTCCGCCATGAAATCGGCGAAGCGACCTTCGGCAATTGCCTTGCGGATGCCCTGCATCAGTTCCTGATAATAGTTCAGATTGTGCCAGGAAAGCAGCATGCCGCCGAGCGCTTCGTTGGCGCGGACGAGATGGTGGAGATAGGCGCGGGAATAGTCGCGCGTCGCCGGGCAGTTCGATTGTTCGTCGAGCGGGCGCATGTCCTCCGCATGGCGGGCGTTGCGGATATTAACCTTGCCGCGCCGGGTAAAGGCCAGACCGTGACGGCCCGAGCGGGTCGGCATGACGCAGTCGAACATGTCGATACCACGGGCGACGGATTTCAGGATGTCGTCGGGTGTGCCGACGCCCATCAGATAGCGAGGCTTTTCACCGGGCAGGACCGGAAGCGTCGTCTCCAGCATCTTCAGCATGACGTCCTGCGGCTCGCCGACAGCAAGACCGCCGACGGCGTAGCCTTTGAGGTCGAGCTTTGCCAGTTCTTCGGCCGACCGGACACGCAGGGCCGGCACGTCACCACCCTGGACAATGCCGAACATCGCCTTGCCCGGCTGATTGCCGAACGCGACCTTGCAACGCTCGGCCCAGCGCAGCGAAAGCTCCATGGCGCGCTCGATTTCCTTGGGCTCGGCCGGCAATGCCACGCATTCGTCGAGCTGCATCTGGATATCGGAGCCAAGCAGCCCCTGGATCTCGATCGAGCGCTCCGGCGACATGTGATGCAGGCTGCCGTCGACATGCGACTTGAAGGTGACGCCCTGCTCATCGAGCTTGCGCAGACCGGAGAGAGACATGACCTGAAAGCCGCCGGAATCCGTCAGGATCGGATGCTCCCAGCGAATGAGCTTGTGCAATCCGCCGAGGCGGGCAACGCGCTCGGCCGTCGGGCGCAGCATCAGGTGATAGGTATTGCCAAGAATGATGTCGGCGCCGGTGTCACGCACCTGGTCGAGATACATGGCCTTGACCGTGCCGACCGTGCCGACAGGCATGAAGGCCGGCGTGCGGATGGTACCGCGCGGCATGGAAACTTCCCCGAGACGAGCGCCGCCATCGGTCTTCTTCAGGGTGAACTGGAAATTCTCAGTGGTCATCGGTCTTTCCGGAAAAGAAGGCTCGCGTCGCCGTAGGAATAGAAGCGGTAGCCTGTCGAAATGGCATGCGTATAGGCCGCGTGCATGGTCTCGAAACCGGCGAAGGCCGAGACCAGCATGAAGAGTGTAGAGCGCGGCAGGTGGAAATTGGTCATCAGTATATCGACCGCCTTGAAGCGGTAACCAGGCGTGATGAAGATGCCTGTCGCGCCCGCCCAGGGTCTGATCTCGCCGCTCTCTTCGGCGGCGCTCTCGATCAGCCGGAGCGAGGTCGTGCCGACGCAGACGATGCGTCCGCCCCTCGCCTTGACGGCGTTCAGCTTCGCAGCAATCTCGGCGCTGACATAGCCGCTTTCGAGATGCATCTTGTGATCGTCGGTATCGTCGGCCTTGACCGGCAGGAAAGTGCCGGCGCCGACATGCAGCGTCACGAAGTGGCGTTCGATGCCAGCCCTGTCCAGTGCCTCGAAAAGGCCGGGTGTGAAGTGCAGACCGGCGGTCGGGGCGGCGACGGCGCCCTCCTCCCGCGCATAGATGGTCTGGTAATCGGCGCGGTCGCGTTCGTCCTCCGGACGCTTTGCGGCGATATAGGGCGGCAGCGGAATATGGCCGACGCCTGCGATTGCCTCATCCAACGCAGGTCCGGAAAGATCGAAGGCGAGCGTCACTTCGCCGGCGTCACCCTTTTCCTCGACGGTCGCGTCGAGCGAGCCGATCATGCAGCTTTGGCCACCATGGCCGAAAGCGATACGATCGCCTTCCTTGATACGCTTGCCGGGTTTGGCGAAGGCCTTCCACTTGTTGGCGCCGATCCGCATATGCAGCGTCGCCGAAACCTGCTGACCGCCCGCACCCTCGCGGTGGCGGATGCCTTCGAGTTGTGCCGGGATGACCTTGGTATCGTTGAAGACCAGCGCATCGCCCGCGCGCAGAAAGGACGGCAGGTCGAAGACGCGATGATCGGAAAGAACCGGCTGCCCGTCCGGATCGACGACAAGCAGCCGCGCGCTGTCGCGCGGCTCAGCGGGCCGCAGCGCAATGCGTTCATCCGGCAGGTCGAAATCAAAGAGGTCTACGCGCATCAAAGCACTTCCAGGCAAAGCGAAACCCGCCCCGCGCTCTCGCGCAAGGGCGGGTTCCTGCAGAAATCACAATCAGACGTCGGCGGCAACCCGCATGGAGACGATCGAATCCGGATCCGAGACGGGCTCGCCCTTCTTGATCTTGTCGATGTTATCCATGCCTTCGATGACCTGGCCCCAGACCGAGTACTGCTTGTTCAGCCAGGGAGCGTCGGTGAAGCAGATGAAGAACTGCGAGTTCGCCGAGTTCGGGCTCTGCGAGCGGGCCATCGAGCAGGTGCCGCGAACATGCGGCGTTGCCGAGAATTCAGCCTTCAGATCGTCCTTTTCAGAGCCGCCCATGCCGGCACGGCTCGGATTGAAGTTGTCGCCGCCCTTCTTGCCGAACTGTACGTCACCCGTCTGCGCCATGAAATCGGCGATGACGCGGTGGAAAACGACACCGTCATAGGCCTTCTCGCGGGCGAGTTCCTTGATGCGCTTGACATGCTCGGGCGCGACCTGCGGCAGAAGCTGGATGACAACCTTGCCCTTGGTGGTTTCCAGAATGATGGTGTTTTCCGGATCCTTGATCTCGGCCATTGTCGTTCTCCTTCTTGTCGTGAATTTACTTCTTGCCCATCGTGACCTTGATCATGCGGTCAGGATTGCTGACTTCGCCGTTCTGGCCTTCGCCCTTCTTGATCTTGTCGACGTTTTCCATGCCCGAAACAACCTTGCCGACGACCGTGTACTGGCCATTCAGGAAGGAACCGTCATCGAACATGATGAAGAACTGCGAGTTGGCGGAATTCGGGTCCTGGGCGCGCGCCATGCCGACCGTGCCGCGCACGAAAGGCGTCTTGGAAAATTCGGCCGGCAGGTCAGGCAGGTCGGAGCCACCGGTGCCGGCCTGGGCGGCATCGAAGTTCTTTTCCATGTTGCCATATTTCACGTCGCCGGTCTGGGCCATGAAGCCCGGGATGACACGGTGGAAGGCGACATTGTCATATTCGCCCTTCTTCACCAGCGCTTCGATCTGCGCCACATGCTTTGGCGCCACATCCGGAAGCAGCTGGATGACAACCGGGCCGCTCTTCAGCTGGATGGTGATGTAGTGATCGGCCGCCTGCGCAAAAGCGTCGCCCGCGAAGGAGGCGAGATAGAGCACGCCGGCAAATGCAAGATAGAAGAGTTTCATGTGAGCTCCATTGCGGCGGTATCCGCCTAGGCTTTGCGCTTGGATTTCAGGGCTTGCAAGACGGCCGCCGGCACGAAGGCGCTGACATCGCCGCCCATGGCTGCGATCTGGCGCACCAATGTGGCGGTAATGGGCCGCGAGGCCGTGCCTGCCGGCAGAAAGATAGTCTGGATATCAGGCGCCATCTGCCTATTCATGCCGGCCATCTGCATTTCATAATCGAGATCGGTGCCATCACGCAGGCCACGGATCAGCAGGCTTGCGCCATGCGCGCGCGCGGCGTCGACGACGAGATTGTCGAAGGAGACGACATCGATATGCGCGCTCTTTTCCGGCAGCACCTCAGCGAGCGACGCGCGGATCAATGCTGCCTTTTCGTCGAATGAAAAGAGTGGTGCCTTCCCCGGGTGGATGCCGATCGCGACGATCACCTTTTCGGCGACGTTGAGCGCCTGGACCAGCACATCAACGTGTCCATTGGTGATCGGGTCGAAGGACCCCGGATAGAAAGCTGTGGTCATTTGGTCCGGCCGTTCGTTTGACGCCTTTTGTCATGGAAGCCCGTTTCCCGCAAGTCATTTAGCCAGACCGCCCGACGCGGCTGAACGATGAATGAACGGCGCGTTCAAGGTCCGCTCAGATGCGATCTGCTTTATTCGCATCATCAACCCAGACGCTGCCGGTCCCGGTAGCGTCACTCCCCGGAAAGACCCCGATCATGCTGATCATCCTCATCGCAGTAGCCGTTATTTCCTCGCTGTTTGCCGAGTTTTTCTACGGTTACGTCGCCGACAGGCATCAGATTGGCTGGGTACGCCCGGAGGTCAGCGAACATGCGGCGATCATGAGACAGCTTGGCCGCACGCGTTCTAATCGATTTGATTTCTGAACGGCAGATGAACGAGACATTCAAGGTCGCTTCAGATCACGATTGGTAAACACCCCGCCAACATCCGGCGGAACCTTTTAAAGACGGATGCGTTCAAATGATCGACACATATGAGATGCGTAAGCGCGGCAGGAAGGGAACAAAGATGCCTGGCAAGATCACGATGATTAACATGCTCTGGATGGTAATGGTCACGGGCATGCTGACTGCCACAATCGCTCTCTATGACAATCAGAAGGTCGATGCTTCCAAGGTATATGGTCCGTTCGCTTCGGCTCGCTCCGTAAGCGTTCTCGGTCAGTACTGAGGAGCTTGAACGCAACTCCCTAAAGAAAGGAACGCCACCATGTTCACGATCCTGACAGTTTTCACAGCACTCATCAGCATCATGTTCATTGTGTCCGTGACCTCCACGATTTCCGCTCTGCGCCGTGAAAGCGAGGAAGTGAAATCGCTCCAAGAAAAGCATAAGGCTTTCTGAAGCCGCTCCCGCAGCGCAAAAGCATGAATGCAAGCCGGATGCAAAACATCCGGCTTTTCTCATGTCGAGAATGGCGGCCGAAGCGCCAGACAGCCGCTGTTTCGCAACGGCAGAACCAATAGAGCTCGTTGCCATAGAGCGCGCGCAGATAGTCGCTGCGTTCGCTTGTAACGACGGCAAAGCCCTGCCCCATCGCAAGGATCGAGACACCCTCGGGTAAAGCGCCGGGCTGGATGTTGCCGGCCGGAAAGACCACGGCAGCCGTGTCCTCACCTGTTGCAGCAAATACGGCAGCGCCATCTTCAATGGAGTTCCGCTGGAAAGGCTGGTCCGGGATCACTTTGCGGCAGAAGCAGGAAGCGCCGCGCCGGTTGCAGCCGAAACACCGGCCAGCATCCCTCGCCTTGTACAGCTGCCCACAACATTCCCCTCAGGATGAATCGGCAAGCTCTTCATAGCGCAATAAAAAAAACCGGGCGGCAGGTGCCGCCCGGTTTGCTATGTGAATGTGGTGAATTACTCAGCCGATGGGGTTTCGTCGGCTTCGCCCGCTGCCGGAGCTTCACCTTCGGAGACCACGGCTTCGTCACCATTCTCGGGCGTCTCTTCTTCTTCCGGCTCGCTGATACGCTCGACCGAGACGACCTTCTCATCCTTGGCGGTGGAGAATATCGTTACGCCCTTGGTAGCGCGGCTGGCGATACGGATGCCGCCGACCGGGACGCGGATCAGCTGACCGCCATCCGAGACGAGCATGATCTGATCGCCATCATCGATCGGGAAGGCGGCGACCAGTTCGCCGATTTCGCCTGTCTTCGATGTATCGGTGGCACGGATACCCTTGCCGCCGCGGCCGGAGATGCGGAAATCGTAAGAGGACGAGCGCTTGCCGAAACCCTTTTCAGAGACCGTCAGCACGAATTGTTCGCGTGCCCTCAGCTCTTCGTAGCGTTCGTCGGAGAGCTGTCCCTCTTCGGTGACTTCTTCACCGACCAGAGCGATATCCTCCTCGTCCACGCCCGTCGCACGACGTTCGGCGGCGGAGCGCTTGAGGTAGGCAGCGCGCTCCCAGGGCTCGGCATCGACATGGCCGACAATCGTCATGGAGATGATCCGGTCGCCATCGCCGAGGTTGATGCCGCGCACGCCGATCGAGTTGCGGCCGGCAAAGACGCGGACGTCATCGACCGAGAAGCGGATGCACTGGCCGAGCGCCGTCGTCAGCAGGACGTCGTCCTGATCGGTGCAGGTCTCGACGGAGAGGATTTCGTCACCCTCGTCTTCCAGCTTCATGGCGATCTTGCCGTTGCGATTCACCTGGACGAAGTCGCTGAGCTTGTTACGGCGGACCGTACCACGCGTCGTCGAGAACATGACGTCGAGGTTATCCCAGCTGTCCTCATCCTCGGGCAGCGGCAGGATCGTGGTGATGCGCTCTCCAGGTTCGAGCGGCAGCATGTTGATCAGCGCCTTGCCGCGCGAGGTCGGCGTGCCGATCGGCAGTCGCCAGACCTTCTCCTTGTAGACGATACCGCGCGAGGAGAAGAACAGAACGGGTGTGTGGGTATTGACCACGAATAGCCGACTAACGAAATCTTCGTCGCGGGTCGTCATGCCGGAACGGCCCTTGCCGCCGCGGCGCTGCGCACGGTAGGTCGTTAACGGCACACGCTTGATATAGCCGAGATGCGAAACGGTAACGACCATGTCTTCACGGGCGATGAGATCTTCATCGTCCATTTCGAGACCGCCGTCGATGATCTCGGTGCGGCGCGGCGTGCCGAACTCGTCGCGGACGGCAGTGAGCTCGTCCTTGACGATCGTCTGGATGCGGATACGCGACGAGAGGATATCGAGGTAATCCTTGATCTCCTCGCCTATCTTATTGAGTTCATCGCCAATTTCGTCCCGGCCAAGAGCCGTCAAGCGGGCAAGGCGCAGTTCGAGGATGGCGCGGGCCTGCTCTTCCGAGAGGTTATAGGTCAGGTCGTCATTGATGCGATGGCGCGGATCGTCGATCAGACGGATCAGGCTTTCGACATCTTCTGCTGGCCAACGGCGGGTCATCAGTTCTTCGCGGGCCGACTGCGGGTCCGGCGCCTGACGGATGACACGGATGACTTCATCGATATTGGCAACAGCAATCGCGAGACCGACCAAAACGTGCGCACGTTCGCGCGCCTTGCGAAGCTGGAATTTCGTTCTCCGGCTAACAACCTCCTCGCGGAAGGCGACGAAAGCGCGGAGCATGTCGAGCAGCGTCAGCTGTTCCGGCTTTCCGCCGTTCAGCGCCACCATGTTGCAGCCGAAGGAGGTCTGCAGCGGCGTGTAGCGATAAAGCTGGTTCAGGATGACGTCGGCATTGGCGTCGCGCTTCAATTCGACGACGACGCGATAGCCCTGGCGGTCGGATTCATCGCGCAGGTCGGAGATGCCTTCGATGCGCTTCTCGCGCACCAGTTCGGCCATCTTCTCGATCATCGTCGCCTTGTTCACCTGATAGGGGATCTCGGTGATGATGATCTGCTCGCGGTCGCCGCGCATCGGCTCGATGGTGGCAACGCCGCGCATCACGACGGAACCGCGGCCGGTTTCGTAGGCCGAGCGGATGCCGGAGCGGCCGAGAATCTTGGCTCCGGTCGGGAAGTCGGGGCCAGGAATGATCTGCATCAGTTCCGGCAGTTCGATCGCCGGATCATTGATCAGCGCAATGCAGCCATCGATGACTTCAGAGAGATTATGCGGCGGAATGTTGGTCGCCATACCGACGGCGATGCCGCCAGCACCGTTGACCAGAAGGTTCGGGAATTTTGCGGGAACGACGACAGGCTCGGAGAGCGTACCATCATAGTTGTCGCGGAAATCGACCGTTTCCTTATCGAGATCGTCGAGCAGCGAATGAGCGGCCTTCTGCAGGCGGCATTCGGTGTAACGTTCGGCCGCCGGCGGGTCACCGTCGACAGAGCCGAAATTGCCCTGGCCGTCGATCAGCGGCAGACGAAGCGACCAGTCCTGCGCCATACGGGCGAGCGCGTCGTAGATCGCGGCATTGCCGTGCGGATGGTATTTACCCATCACGTCCCCGGTGACGCGGGCGCATTTGACGTATTTCTTGTTCCAGTCGATGCCGAGCTCGGACATGCCGTAGAGGATGCGCCGGTGCACGGGCTTCAGGCCGTCGCGCACGTCGGGAAGTGCGCGGGACACGATAACGCTCATCGCGTAATCGAGATATGACCGCTGCATTTCCTCCATAATGGAGATCGGCTCGATGCCTGGCGGGAGCTTCCCGCCGCCGGGGGGTGTTTGCTCAGTCAAAACGGTTCACGTTCTCTTCTAGAATCACTCGAAGATTTATAGCGGAAAGCCTGTTCCCGCGCCAATTTGGCCAGGGGTTTTGAACAGGCTTTTACGGTCGAAAGAGGGCAAATAATGGTATTTGCCCGCGATAGGTAGACAATCAGCGATCACGCATTTGCCAAATCGGAATCGGCACAGCACAATCATGAAAAACAAGCATCTATATGGGGTTTTGAAGAAGCGATGGCAAGCGCCGACCAATTGATCAACGCGTTCACGACGCTGCTCGTCACCATCGATCCGCCGGGGCTTGCGCCCCTCTTTCTCGGCCTCACTGTCGGCATGAGCCGGCCGGAGCGAAAGCAGGTGGCGCTGCGCGGCACCACCATCGCCTTCATCATTCTTGCGGTCTTTGCGCTATTCGGCTCCAGCGTGCTCGGGGTGCTCGGTATTTCCATCGGCGCGTTCCGGCTGGCGGGCGGCCTGCTGCTTTTCTGGATCGCCTTCGAAATGGTTTTCGAGAAACGCCAGGATCGCAAGGAAAAGACGACGGAAGTCGCAATTACCAAGGATCATATCGAGAATATCGCCGTCTTCCCGCTTGCCCTGCCCCTGATTGCCGGACCGGGCGCCATTTCGGCGACGATTCTGCTCGGAGGGACCCTGCCCTCCACGGTCGAACGTGCGCAGCTGATCGGCGTCATCGCTGCGTGTCTGCTGATCACCCTAATGGTGCTGTTCCTCGCCGACCGGCTCGACCGTTTCCTCGGGGTGACCGGCCGCGCGATCCTGACCCGCCTCCTCGGTGTAATCCTCGCAGCACTTGCCGCGCAGTTCGTCGTGGACGGTGCAAAATCCGCTCTTAATCTGATCAGCGCCACGCCGACATGAAAACGGCGCCCTGGGGCGCCGTCGTCAAAGCTCGGAAATAGCGTCGCTCAAAACGGGATATCGTCGTCGAGATCGCGCGAGAAGTTGCCGCCGCTGCTGCTGCCACCGCCACTGCTGCCACCGCCACGATTACCGCCGCCGCTGCTTCGGCCACCACCGCCGGAAGACGGGCTGGAACCATAATCGTCGCCGTAACCGCCGCCACCGAAGTCGTCACCACCGCGACCGCCGCCGAAGCCGGAACCTGCGCCACCGCCTTCACCACGACCGTCGAGCATCGTCAGGGTCGAGTTGAAGCCCTGCAGCACGATTTCCGTCGAGTAGCGGTCGTTGCCGGTCTGGTCCTGCCACTTACGGGTCTGCAGCGCGCCTTCGATATAGAGCTTGGCGCCCTTCTTCACATATTGCTCGACAACCTTGCAGAGGCCTTCGTTGAAGACAACGACCGTGTGCCATTCGGTCTTCTCGCGGCGCTCGCCGGAATTGCGGTCGCGCCAGGTTTCCGAGGTCGCGATACGAAGGTTGGCGATCGGCCGGCCGTCCTGCGTACGGCGGATTTCGGGGTCGGCGCCCACGTTTCCGATCAGAATTACCTTGTTCACACTGCCAGCCATATCATTCACCTTACTGCCGCCCTGCCCGGCGGCGTTTAAAAATCATCGGCGCACCTTAAACCATAGAGGACAGGCGGTGCGTATCCAGTTCCTGTCATCCACAAGGAATTTTGTTCTTTATTTGTTCTAATTATTCGCTATGATCCTGTCAACAGAATCGAAAACCTTTGTTGTTCCGGACATTCAGCCTCGACTCGCCCGTCGGCATCACTAAATAAGGGCTGTTATTCCCCAAACGACTTGAAGCAGAGACGATGAGCGAACTGAAGACGATCTCCATCCGTGGCGCGCGCGAGCATAATTTGAAGGGCATCGACCTCGATCTGCCGCGCAACAAGCTCATCGTTATGACCGGCCTTTCCGGCTCCGGCAAATCCTCGCTCGCCTTCGACACGATCTATGCCGAGGGACAGCGTCGCTATGTCGAAAGCCTTTCGGCCTATGCCCGCCAATTCCTGGAAATGATGCAGAAGCCTGACGTCGACCAGATCGACGGGCTTTCGCCGGCAATCTCGATCGAACAGAAGACGACATCGCGCAACCCGCGCTCGACGGTCGGTACGGTCACCGAAATCTACGACTACATGCGCCTGCTCTTCGCACGCGTCGGCGTCCCCTATTCGCCGGCCACCGGCCTGCCGATCGAAAGCCAGACGGTGAGCCAGATGGTCGATCGTGTACTCGCCTTCGAGGAAGGCACGCGCCTCTACATCCTGGCGCCGATGATCCGCGGCCGCAAGGGTGAGTACAAGAAGGAACTGGCGGATCTCATGAAAAAGGGCTTCCAGCGCGTCAAGATCGACGGACAGTTCTACGAGATCGCCGATGCGCCTGCTCTCGACAAGAAATACAAGCACGATATCGATATCGTCATCGACCGTATCGTCGTGCGCCCGGACATGGCCTCGCGTCTGGCCGACAGTTTCGAGACCGCTCTGAAGCTTGCCGATGGGCTCGCCGTTGCGGAATTTGCCGACAAGCCGCTGCCGCCGGAGGAAACCTCGGCTGGTGGCTCTGCCAACAAGTCGCTCAACGAGACGCATGAGCGTGTGCTGTTTTCGGAAAAATTCGCCTGCCCGGTCTCCGGCTTCACCATTCCGGAAATCGAGCCGCGGCTCTTCTCGTTCAACAATCCCTTCGGTGCTTGCCCGACCTGCGACGGTCTCGGCTCGCAGCAGAAGATCGATACCGACCTGATAGTGCCTGAGCCGGAGCGCACGTTGCGGGATGGCGCGATTGCGCCGTGGGCCAAGTCCACCTCGCCCTATTACAACCAGACGCTTGAGGCGCTCGGCAAGCATTTCGGCTTCAAGCTCGGCAGCCGCTGGAACGATCTCTCTGAGAAAGCCAAGGATGTCATTCTCAATGGCACCGAGGAGAAGATCGAATTCCACTATGCCGATGGCGCGCGCTCCTACACGACCTCGAAGAATTTCGAGGGCATCGTGCCCAATCTTGAGCGGCGCTGGAAGGAAACGGATTCGGCCTGGGCGCGCGAGGATATCGAGCGCTTCATGTCGGCCGCCCCTTGCCCGGCCTGTAATGGTTTTCGCCTGAAGCCGGAAGCGCTCGCGGTCAAGATCAACAAGCTGCATATCGGCGAAGTGACGCAAATGTCGATCCGCATCGCGCGCGACTGGTTCGAGACGCTACCGGCGACCTTCAATTCCAAGCAGAACGAGATTGCCGTGCGCATTCTCAAGGAAATCCGCGACCGCCTGCGCTTCCTCAACGATGTCGGTCTCGAATATCTCAGCCTGTCGCGCAATTCCGGCACGCTGTCGGGCGGCGAGAGCCAGCGTATCCGCCTTGCCTCGCAGATCGGCTCGGGCCTGACGGGTGTTCTCTACGTGCTCGACGAGCCGTCGATCGGCCTGCACCAGCGCGACAATGCCCGGCTTCTCGAAACGCTGAAGCACCTGCGCGACATCGGCAATACGGTTATCGTCGTCGAGCATGACGAAGATGCGATCCTGACGGCTGATGACGTGGTCGATATCGGCCCTGCTGCCGGCGTCCATGGCGGACAGGTGGTGGCACATGGCACGCCGCAGGAGATCATGGCCAATCCGAAGTCGCTCACCGGCAAATATCTGTCCGGCGAACTCGGGGTGGCACTGCCCGACGAGCGACGCAAGCCGAAGAAAGGCAAGGAGATCAAGGTCGTTGGCGCGCGCGGCAACAATCTGAAGAATGTCACCGCAGCGATCCCGCTCGGCGTCTTCACGGCTGTTACGGGTGTTTCGGGCGGCGGCAAGTCCACCTTCCTGATCGAAACGCTCTACAAGTCTGCAGCGCGTCGTGTCATGGGCGCGCGTGAAATCCCTGCCGATCATGACCGCATCGACGGTTTCGAACATATCGACAAGGTGATCGATATCGACCAGTCGCCGATCGGCCGTACGCCGCGGTCCAATCCGGCGACCTATACCGGCGCCTTCACGCCGATCCGCGACTGGTTCGCCGGCCTGCCTGAGGCCAAGGCGCGCGGATATCAGCCGGGCCGCTTTTCCTTCAACGTCAAGGGCGGTCGCTGCGAAGCCTGCCAGGGCGATGGCGTCATCAAGATCGAGATGCATTTCCTGCCCGATGTCTATGTCACCTGCGACGTCTGCCACGGCAAGCGTTATAACCGCGAAACGCTCGACGTGACTTTCAAGGGCAAGTCGATCTCCGACGTGCTGGACATGACGGTGGAAGAAGGTGTCGAGTTCTTCGCAGCGGTTCCGGGCGTGCGCGACAAGCTGCAGTCACTGTTCGATGTCGGCCTTGGCTATATCAAGGTCGGCCAGCAGGCCAATACGCTCTCGGGTGGTGAGGCGCAGCGCGTCAAGCTCGCCAAGGAACTGTCGAAGCGTTCGACGGGCCGCACGCTCTATATCCTCGACGAGCCGACAACTGGCCTGCATTTCCATGACGTCTCCAAGCTTCTGGAAATGCTGCACGAGCTGGTCAATCAGGGCAATTCGGTTGTGGTCATCGAGCACAATCTCGAAGTTATCAAGACTGCCGACTGGATCCTCGACTTCGGCCCTGAAGGCGGTGACGGAGGCGGCGAGATCGTGGCCGTCGGCACGCCGGAGACCATCGTCAAGGAGAAGCGTTCCTATACCGGTCATTTCCTGAAGGAACTGCTGGAGCGGCGACCGGTCAAGAAGACGTTCGCGGCGGCGGAATGACCATGCGGCGTGCCACGGGAGCGGATCTACCGGTTGTCGTGGCGCTGACCGCAGCTGCCTTTGCCCCCTATACACAAAGCTTCGGCGCGCCGCCGGTGCCCGTAACCGAAGATTACGGGCCTCGGCTCGATCGCGGAGAGATCTGGTTGCGGGAGGCTGACGACAGGATTGCGGGACTGGTCGTTGTCGAACGCTACCCGGACCATCTTATGCTCTTCAGCATCGCCGTCGCGCCTGAGTTTCAGGGATCGGGACATGGCGTTGCAATGCTTACCTGGCTGGAGGACAGAGCGCGGGAATGGGCAGTGCCGGAGATCCGACTTTATACCAATGCGCTGATGGAGCGGAATATAGCGCTCTATTCCGCCTTCGGTTTTCAGGAAACGGGTCGCCGCCCCCATCCCTATCGGCCAGGGTGGACTATCGTCGACATGTCGAAAACGATCGACAGGACGAAGAAGGTTGGCGCGATCTGAGGGATCGCAAGCGAGGAGGAAGAGATGAGCAAATCGGGCACGATCCGCGTGGGTATCGGCGGCTGGACATTCGAGCCGTGGCGCGGCCATTTCTTTCCCGACGATCTCAAGCAGAAGGACGAGCTGCACTATGCCAGCCGCCAGTTGAAGGTCATCGAGGTCAACGGCACCTATTACAGCACGCAGAAACCGGCAGTCTTCGCCAAATGGGCCGCCGACGTGCCCGATGGCTTCGTTTTTTCGCTGAAGGCGACGCGCTACACCACGAACAGGCGCGTGCTCGCCGAAGCCTGGGAATCGATGGAGAGGTTCCTCTCGTCCGGCATCAGCGAGCTTGGCGATCATCTCGGCCCGTTGCTCTGGCAGTTTGCGCCCACCAAGAAATTCGAGCCCGATGATTTCGAAGCCTTCCTGAAGCTGCTGCCCGAAAAGCAGGACGGGCTGAAGCTGCGCCATGTCGTCGAAGTCCGGCACGATTCCTTCAAGGTGCCTGAATTCATTGCGCTGCTCGAAAAATACGGGGTGGCGCCCGTCTGCGCCGAACATTTCGACTATCCGATGATTGCCGACGTAACGGCGGATTTCGTCTATACGCGTCTGCAGAAGGGATCGGACGATATTCCGACCTGCTACCCGGAGCCGGAACTGAAGGACTGGACCAAACGGCTGCAGGTCTGGGCCGAAGGCAAGGTGCCTGACGACCTGCCGCTGATCGACAAGGACCGCAAGGTCAAAATTGAACCGCGCGATGTCTTCGCCTTCATGATCCATGAGGGCAAGGTCAACGCGCCGCATGGGGCCATGGCCCTGCAGAAGCGGGTAAACGGTTAAGAGCTCAAAACGGCAGCACGTGGCTGGCGAGATCTTCGGCGGTCAGGCCCTTGCCGGCGCGATTGCCGGCTTCGCCATGCAGCCAGACGCCGGCAGCGGCCGCCTCGAAAGCCGGCACTCCTTGGGCGAGCAGGCCGCCGATGATGCCGGCCAATACGTCGCCTGAGCCTGCGGTGGCGAGCCAGACCGGCGCGTTGGTATTGATCAGTGCACGCCCATCCGGCGAGGCGATGACGGTATCGGCACCCTTGTAGATAATGGCGGCGTTGGCGCGGCTTGAGGCAGCGAGCGCCTTGTCGACCTTACCCGCCTTCTCGTCGGCGGCAATATCAGGAAAGAGGCGAGCGAATTCGCCATCGTGCGGCGTCAGCACGAGCCGCGGCTCCCCCTTGAACAGGTCGAACAGCGCCTGCGGGTCATCCTTGAATGAGCTGATACCGTCGGCATCGAGAACGACATGCCGGTCCCGGAGCAGGGACACGAATTTACGGGCTTTCTTTCCAATCCCGAAACCCGGTCCGAGAACGAAGGTCTGAAGCCGTGCATCTCCAAGCCAGCCCTTCAACGCCACCGCATCATCAATGGCGTGCAGCATGATGGCGGTCAGATGGGCGCTGTTGGCCGACAGGGCTTCGGTCGGCGCAGCGATCGTCACCAGTCCTGCCCCGGCTTTCAGGCCCGCCATGGCCGACATGCGGGCTGCGCCCGTCTTGCTCGCTTCTCCCGAAAACACGACGAGGTGGCCGCGCTTGTATTTGTGGGTTTCCAACTGCTCGGCGGGCATGGCAGTCCGCCAGGCGGCGGGCGTATTCTCGGCCACGAGACCAGTCATCTGCGCCCGGATGATGCGGCTCGGGATACCGATATCGAAGACCTCGAGGCTGCCGCAAAGCTCCCTGCCCGGCATCAGAAGATGGCCGGGCTTGCGGGTCATGAAGGTCACGGTATGCGCCGCGCGGAAGGCGGCTCCGAGCACGGCACCGGTGCGCCCGTCCAGGCCTGATGGGAGGTCGACGGCAATGACCGGCGTGCCCGCCCTGCCGACCTTGCGGATCAGATCGGCGACATCGGGCGGCACATCGCGCGCCAGACCCGCTCCGAAGAGACCGTCGACGACGATATCGCCCTGCTCCGGATCATAGTTGCCTATATCCAAGCCCTTCAGCGCACAGGCTGCCCTCGCCCGTGCGGCGTCCCCCTTCAGCTTCTCCGGATCGCCGAGATAGAAGATCTCCACACGTGCGCCACTCTCCTGCAGAAGCCGGGCAACCACATAGCCGTCGCCGCCATTATTGCCGGGACCGCAGAGGACGGCAAAACGTGCAGTGCCCGGATAAAGCCGCAGCGCAGCGGCGGCGACAGCGGCACCCGCTTTCTCCATCAAGCCGTAAGAGTCGATTCCAGTTTCAGCGGCAGCCCTATCAGCGGCGGCCATTTCGGCAGGTGTGAGGAGGAGATCGGAAAGGCGTTGGCTCATGGCCCTATTCAATTCAAAAAACGCCTAAAAAACAACCGCATGATCGAGAAAACAAAAGATCATATTTTGTGCATCTGATTAATTTTTCATCGAATCGTAAGGGTCATCGAGAAGTCGAAAATGGAATGGTTTTTTCAGGTTTTGTATCATTTTCGATAAAAATGCACCCCTACTCACCTCATTTTTCATCAAAACGACATTGAAACGCTGGCAAACAAGGTCGCGCACATAAAATTCCGCGATTTTTTGCGCGAGACGGATTTCAAACTGGCACGATATCTGCATCATATTCCGCGAGCGGGAACGTTCCTGCTGTAACAGGAGAAGCGGAGAGACATTTTCTCATGAAAAAGATCGAAGCGATCATTAAGCCTTTCAAGCTGGACGAGGTGAAGGAAGCCCTTCAGGAAGTCGGTCTGCAGGGTATCACCGTCACGGAAGCGAAGGGCTTCGGTCGCCAGAAGGGCCACACCGAACTCTACCGCGGCGCTGAATACGTCGTCGATTTCCTGCCGAAGGTGAAGGTTGAGGTCGTGCTCGCAGATGAAAATGCGGAGGCCGTCATCGACGCGATCCGCAAGGCCGCGCAGACGGGGCGCATCGGCGACGGAAAGATTTTTGTTTCCAACGTCGAAGAGGTCATCCGCATCCGCACCGGTGAAACCGGTATCGATGCCATCTGAAGGCTTTGCCTTCGGGCAAGCTCACCCATCCTCATCGCACATAACGTAACATCATCACAAAACAGAGGAAGCATCTTATGGCGAGTGCAAGCGAAATCCTGAAGCAGATCAAGGAAAACGACGTCAAGTTCGTCGACCTGCGCTTTACCGACCCCAAGGGCAAGCTGCAGCACGTAACGATGGACGTTGTTTGCGTCGATGAAGACATGTTCGCCGATGGCGTCATGTTCGACGGCTCCTCGATCGGCGGCTGGAAGGCCATCAACGAGTCCGACATGGTGCTCATGCCCGACACGGACACCGTGCACATGGACCCGTTCTTCGCTCAGTCGACCATGGTCATCGTCTGTGACATCCTCGACCCGGTTTCCGGCGAAGCCTATAACCGCGACCCGCGCGGCACTGCCAAGAAGGCCGAAGCCTATCTGAAGGCATCCGGCATCGGCGACACGATCTTCGTCGGCCCGGAAGCCGAATTCTTCGTCTTCGACGACGTCAAGTACAAGGCTGATCCCTACAACACCGGCTTCAAGCTCGACTCGACCGAACTGCCGTCGAACGACGATACCGACTACGAGACCGGCAACCTCGGCCACCGCCCGCGCGTCAAGGGCGGCTATTTCCCGGTTCCGCCAATCGACAGCGCCCAGGACATGCGTTCGGAAATGCTGACGGTTCTCTCGGAAATGGGCGTCGTCGTTGAAAAGCACCACCATGAAGTGGCTGCCGCCCAGCACGAACTCGGCATCAAGTTCGACACGCTCGTTCGCAACGCCGACAAGATGCAGATCTACAAGTATGTCGTCCATCAGGTCGCCAATGCCTATGGTAAGACGGCAACCTTCATGCCGAAGCCGATCTTCGGTGACAACGGTTCTGGCATGCACGTTCACCAGTCGATCTGGAAGGGCGGCAAGCCGACTTTCGCCGGTGACGAATATGCGGGCCTGTCCGAATCCTGCCTCTACTATATCGGCGGCATCATCAAGCATGCCAAGGCGATCAACGCTTTCACCAACCCGTCGACGAACTCCTACAAGCGTCTCGTCCCGGGTTACGAAGCACCGGTTCTGCTCGCCTATTCCGCGCGCAACCGTTCGGCCTCCTGCCGCATTCCGTTCGGCACCAATCCGAAGGCAAAGCGCGTCGAAGTCCGCTTCCCGGATCCGATGGCAAACCCTTACCTCTCCTTCGCCGCCATGCTGATGGCAGGCCTCGACGGCATCAAGAACAAGATCCATCCCGGCAAGGCCATGGACAAGGACCTCTACGACCTGCCGCCGAAGGAACTGAAGAAGATCCCGACCGTCTGCGGCTCACTGCGTGAAGCGCTGGAAAGCCTCGACAAGGACCGCAAATTCCTGACGGCTGGCGGCGTCTTCGACGACGATCAGATCGATGCCTTCATCGAGCTGAAGATGGCTGAAGTGATGCGCTTCGAAATGACGCCGCATCCGGTCGAGTACGACATGTATTACTCGGCATAAAACAAGAGAGAAGCCCCGGTTCGCCGGGGCTTTTTTCGACCCCGAGGTCATGAAAACCGATGGGCAGACATGACAATCATGTGACGAAGTCCCGCAAAAAATCTTGATTTGCGGGGGGCCGATCACCAAATCAGGTGAGAAAGGAAGTCGTACCATGAAAGAAAGAGTTGCAAAGTTCAGCATAGGCGAAGTGGTTCGGCACAAGGTTTTTCCGTTTCGCGGCGTCATCTTTGACGTTGATCCGGAGTTCGCGAATACGGAAGAATGGTGGAATTCCATTCCCGCGGAAGTCCGCCCCAGCAAAGACCAGCCGTTCTACCATCTGCTTGCCGAAAACGATGACAGCGAATATGTCGCCTATGTTTCCGAGCAGAACCTGGTGAGCGACGAGAGCGATACGCCGCTTCGCAATCCGCAGGTCGAGCAGATCTTCGACCGCGGCCCGACGGGCCAGTTCAAACCCAAGATGAGCTTCGCCCATTAAGTCGGATCACATGACCTCTATAACAAGGCCCCGCATGTCGGGGCCTTTTTCTTTTCTCGCATGTCGCGCAAAACGGCTTCACACTTTTGCGCGACAAGCCGGCAACAAAAAACCCGGCCTGAAGCCGGGTTTTTCGTCAATTCGTGAAAGTCCCGATTACTGGGCCTTTGCTGCCTTCTGGGCGTCTTCCAGCTTCTTGCGGGCTTCTTCAGCCTTCTTCTGCATGCTGTCCTGCAGGCTGCGCTGGCTTTCGGCAAGCTTCGATTCGGAAACCGGTTCGCCGTCATAAGCGCCCGTGAAGCCTTCGAGCGAAACCTTGATCGGGTTTGCAGCACGGCGGAAGTTGATCGACGTGAAGACCACGTCGCTGCCCTTCTTGAGGCTTGCGATCATGGCGTCCGTCAGCGGAATTTCAGCCGTGCACTTGTCGGGCAGGCAGACGGCGTAATCGAGCTTCTGGCCCTTGCCGCCGTCGATCTGCATTGCAATGCCCGGGGGGATCAGGCGCGCAGCAGGAACAGAAACCTGAAGGATCTTGCGGTTGATCTTGCCGGAGACCGAAATCAAGCCAACGGCAGTAACCAGCTGGCCGCCATTGGCGAGAACCAGGTTCTGAACAACGCAGATGTCGTTGTCTTCCTGCTTGCTGCAGGTCTTGTACCAGCCGAGGCGCGGTGCACCTGCGGCCTGTGCGGGCGCGTCAGCCGACGCTGCCGGAGCCTGGGCGGCTGCATCCTGTGCGAAGGACGAGACCGGAGCCGAGGCACCGAAGATCACTGCCATAACGGACAGTGCTGCCCGCATTTTCTTTTCAGACTTGAACATCATAACGAATTCCGTCTCCTGATATCCGTTGCGGGGCTACGTTCGGCCGCCCCAACCACCGGGTCGTTCGGCACTCCACCTCTTAAAAAATTAAGGCAAATGCATGACCCCAAAACTTCGGGTCACGTGTTACATCGCGCTGTGGAAGATATCCAGCATTTCTTTGGCAATTTCGCGGGCATTTTGGCACATAGGTAAAGAAAACGGCGGGTCCGGTTGGAATTGAACGCTCGCATGTTACCCTGCCGGCGAATCGTGCCCGTCGCCACGCATCGAGGAATTTCAGAATGCTTCGGATCGCCCTTCTCGCCGCTTTCACGCTGATCAGTGGCGCCGCCGCTGCTGAGCCCGTACATGGTATTGCCATGCACGGTGCGCCGGCGCTGCCTGCCGATTACAAGCACTTCCCTTACGTCAATGCCGACGTGAAGAAGGGCGGGAAAATCACCTATGGCGTGGTCGGCACTTTCGACAGCCTGAACCCTTTTATCCTGAAAAGCATGCGTACAACGGCGCGCGGCATGTGGGATCCGCAATTCGGCAACCTCGTCTATGAATCCATGCTGCAGCGTTCGAGCGACGAGCCCTTCACGCTCTACGGCCTGTTGGCGGAAACGGTGGAATGGGATGAAGACCGCACCTTCATTCAGTTCAACCTCAACCCGAAAGCCAAGTGGTCGGACGGGCAGCCGGTTACACCCGAAGACGTGATCTTTTCTTTCGAACTGTTGCGTGACAAGGGACGCGTGCCCTTCTCCAGCCGCCTCAATCTCGTTTCGAAAATGGAGAAGGTCGGCGACCACAGCGTACGCTTCACCTTCAACGACAAGGCAGATCGCGAGACGCCGATGATCTTCGGCCTATTTCCGATCCTGCCGAAACATGCGATCGCACTTGATGGTTTCGACCGCAGTTCGCTCACGCCTCCCATCGGCTCCGGTCCCTACAAGATCAAGAGCCTGAAACCCGGCGAGAGCATCACCTACGAGCGCGACCCGAACTATTGGGGCAAGGACATTCCGGCCAAGGTCGGCATGGACAATTACGACCAGCTCACCGTGCAGTATTTTCTGCAGGACACGACGCTTTTCGAGGCATTCAAGAAAGGTGATGTCGATATCTATCTGGAGGGCAATCCCGGGCACTGGGCCAATGCCTATGACTTCCCGGCCGCAACATCGGGCACGGTTGTCAAGGATGTGTTCAAGCCGAAACTGCCGAGCGGCATGCTGGGCTTCGTCTTCAATACGCGGCGGCCGATCTTTGGCGATATCAAGGTGCGCGAAGGCCTGTCGCTGGTCTTCGATTTCGAATGGGCCAACAAGAACCTCTACTCCGGCGCTTACAAGCGCACGCAAAGCTTCTGGCAGAATTCTGATCTGTCGAGTTTCGGGGTACCGGCGGATGAGCGTGAACTGGCGTTGCTCGGACCGATCAAGGACCGGATCGACGCCACCATCCTTGACGGCAGCTACAAGCTGCCGGTGACGGACGGTTCGGGACGCGACCGCAAGGTGCTGAAGCAGGCTGTCGACCTCCTGAAACAGGGGGGCTACACAATCCAGGGCGGCAAGATGGCGGATGCGAGCGGCAAGCAGCTTGCCTTCGAGATCATGACGCAAAATCCCGATCAGGAAAAACTCGCCGTCGCGTACCAGCGTTCGCTGCAGACGATCGGCATCGCGGCGTCGATCCGCACCGTCGACGATTCGCAATATCAGAGCCGGACGAACAGTTTCGACTACGACATGATAATGAAGGCCTATACCTCTTCACTGTCACCCGGCAATGAGCAGCTCGGCCGCTGGTCGTCGGCGGCACGCACGCGCCACGGTACAGACAGCTTCGCGGGCGCCAATGATCCCAATCTCGATACATTGATCGATCACCTGCTGCGCTCCCGCTCGACGGAGGATTTCACCGCTTCTGTGCGCTCTTATGACCGGCTGCTGCTCTCCAACCACTATGTGCTGCCGCTCTACCACATCGATCAGCAATGGGTTGCCCGCAACAAACGCATCGGTCATCCGGATGCGGTGCCGCTCTATGGCTATCAATTGCAGACGTGGTGGGATACGAGCGCGCAATAATCACATCATTGAGCGTAGCGCTCTATTTCCTTTCTCTTGCCTCGGCCTTCCTCTAAAGATCGCCGGCAACATCTTCTATGCATCGCGCCGACTCTTGTTGAGGGATGGCAGAATAGGGAATTACAATGGAACGCATCACCATCGACGTCGTCTCTGATGTCGTCTGCCCCTGGTGCTATCTCGGCAAGGCGCGGCTGGAGCTCGCGATCGCCGAGGTTCAGGACGAAATCGGTGTCGATATCAACTGGCGCCCCTATCGTCTCAATCCGGATTATCCGCGCGAAGGCGTCGATCAGAAGAAGATGCTGGAGCAGAAACTCGGTGGCGCCGAACGCGTGGCCGAAGCGCACAAGATGCTGACCAACTACGGTCGTGAAGTCGGCATCAACTTCAATTTCGAAGCCATCAAGATCGGGCCGAACACACTTGACGCGCACCGCCTGATCCACTGGGCGGTTGTCGAGGACAGGCAGAAGCAGGAGGCCGTGGTCTCGGCACTGTTCAAGGCCAATTTCGAAGAGGGCCGCAATATCGGCGATCATGAAGTGCTGCTCGATATCGCCGAGAAGGCAGGCCTGCAGCGCTCCGTCATTGCTGCCCTGCTCGCGTCCGATGCCGACAGCAGCGTCATTCTCTCGGAAATCGACGCGGCGCAGCGCATGGGCGTCAATGGCGTGCCGTTCTTCATCTTCGACCAGCAATATGCTGTCAGTGGCGCACAGACACCGGATGTGCTGGCAGAAGCGCTGCGCGAAATCGCCAAGGCAAAGGCCGAAGCACGCGCCGGGATGAATTGACACCGACGATCCCAGCTAACGGATGAGAGTAAGGGCAGTCCGGTTTCGCCGGGCTGCCCTTAACTTTTGGCCAGTTCCGCAAGCTGCGTCATGATGACGGCCGCGCCCTGCAGGCGCTTTTCCGGGGTGGGCAAGTCGCGGGTCAGGAACAGGCTGTGGTCGGGACGGATCTTCGCCATCGCACCCTGCTTGCCAATATAACCGACCAGATTGGCCGGGTTCGGGAATTCCTTGTTGCGGAACTGGAGGACGACGCCCTTCGGGCCTGCATCGAGCTTTTCAACATTGGCCGTGCGGCAGAGCGACTTGATGTAGACGATCTTCAGCAGGTGCTGGACTTCGACAGGCATCGGGCCGAAACGGTCGATCATCTCGGCGCCGAAGCCATCGATCTCCTTGAGCTCGCTCACCTCGCCGAGGCGACGATAGAGCGCCATGCGCAGGTGCAGGTCCGGCACATAATTGTCGGGGATCATGACCGGAGTGCCAACGGAAATCTGCGGCGACCAACCGGTATCGGCAATCTCGTCGACACCCTTCACTTCGGCAACGGCCTCTTCCAGCATCTGCTGGTAAAGCTCGAAGCCGACTTCCTTGATATGGCCGGACTGTTCCTCGCCGAGCAGATTGCCGGCGCCGCGGATATCGAGGTCGTGGCTTGCGAGCTGGAAGCCGGCACCGAGCGTATCCAGCGACTGCAGCACTTTCAGGCGGCGCTCGGCGGTTGCCGTCAGCACCTTGTTGACCGGTAGCGTGAAGAGCGCGAAGGCGCGCACCTTCGAACGGCCGACACGGCCGCGCAGCTGATAAAGCTGGGCAAGGCCGAACATATCGGCACGGTGGACGATCAACGTATTTGCCGTCGGCACGTCGAGGCCGGATTCGACGATGGTGGTCGAGAGCAGGACGTCATAACGGCCTTCGTAGAAGGCATTCATGATGTCTTCGAGTTCACCGGCCGGCATCTGGCCATGAGCGACGGCGACCTTCAGCTCCGGCACGTCGGACTGCAGGAAGGCGTGGATATCTTCGAGGTCGGCAAGACGCGGGCAGACATAGAAGCTCTGGCCGCCGCGATAATGCTCGCGCATCAGCGTTTCGCGGATGACGAGGCTGTCGAAGGGCGAAATGAAGGTGCGCACCGCCATACGATCGACCGGCGGCGTGGTGATGAGCGAGAGCTCACGCACCCCGGTCATCGCAAGCTGCAGCGTGCGCGGGATCGGCGTTGCCGAGAGCGTCAGCACATGCACGTCGCTCTTCAGCTCCTTCAGCCGCTCCTTGTGCTTGACGCCGAAGTGCTGCTCTTCGTCGATGATCAGCAGGCCAAGATTGGCGAAGTTGATGCCCGAGCCAAGCAGCGCGTGGGTGCCGACGACGATATCCGTCTTCCCATCGGCGACTTCCTTCTTGGTCAGCGCTAATTCCTTGGAGCCGACAAGGCGCGAAGCCTGTTGCACGCGCACCGGCAATCCGCGGAAGCGCTCGGAGAATGTCTTGAAATGCTGGCGAGAGAGCAGCGTGGTCGGCACGACGACAGCGACCTGTACGCCATTCATGGCCGCGACAAAGGCGGCGCGAAGTGCCACTTCCGTCTTGCCGAAGCCGACGTCACCGCACACGAGCCGGTCCATCGGTCGGCCAGCGCCGAGATCGCCGCGCACGGCCTCGATGGCGTTTTCCTGATCTTCCGTTTCGTCATAGGGGAAACGGGCGGCGAATTCGTCGTAGAGCCCTTCCGGCGTCGTCAGCACGGGCGCGTGACGCGTCAGGCGCTCGGCCGCGATGCGGATCAGGGCATCGGCCATATCCAGCAGGCGCTTCTTGAGCTTGGCCTTGCGCATCTGCCATGCGCCGCCGCCGAGCTTGTCGAGTTGCACTTCCGTGCCCTCGCCGCCAAAGCGTGACAGGAGATCGATGTTTTCGACCGGCAGGAAGAGCTTTGCCTCATCGGCATATTGCAGCTCAAGACAGGCATGCGGCGCACCGGCCGCCTCGATGGTGCGTAGGCCGACGAAACGGCCGATACCGTGTTCGGCATGGACGACGATAGATCCCTCGTCCAGACCAGCGACTTCCGAGATGAAGTCGGCGGCGCGCTTGCGGCGACGCGAGCGGCGCACCATGCGGTCGCCGAGAATATCCTGTTCGCCGATGACGATGAGATCGCCGGTCTCGAATCCGGATTCGAGGCTGAGCACGGCCGCAGCCGCCTCACCCTTCGCAAGGCTGGAGACATCCTTCAGCGCCATAATCGGCTTGACGCGTTCGAGGCCGTGTTCGTTCAGCACCTGCAGCAAGCGCTCGAGCGACCCTTCGGTCCAGGCAGTGATGATGATCTTCGCACCGCCGGCGCGCTTGTCTGCGATGTGCTTGACGACGACGTCGAAGACATTGACGCGCTCGGCATCACCGCCGCCTTCGGCATTCGAGCGCGCCCAGCGCTGCCCCTGGCGCGCATCGAGATTGACGACGCGGCGCGCCTCGCCCTCATGCTCGTTGAAGGGCGACACGCGGATGGCGTTGATCGCATCGAGCGTGCGCGCAAATGTCTTGCTGTCGAGATAGAGCTGGCCGGGGGACACCGGCTTATAGGGCGTGCCCTGCGCCATCTGACCCTTGGCCGGCTGACCGGAATTGTGGCGCGCTTCGTAATAGTCGTAAACGAGCTTGGAACGCTCTTCGGCCGCTTCACGCACCGTGTGATCGGTGACGATGCGGAAGCCGGAGAGGTAATCAAACACCGTATCCAGCTTCTCGTAGAACAGGGGAAGCCAGTGTTCCATGCCGGGGTAACGACGACCTTCCGATACGGCGAGATAGAGCGCATCGTCGCGCGTGGCGGCGCCGAACATGGAGAGGTAGTTCTTGCGGAAGCGGCTGATCGTATCGGGCGTCAGCGTCACCTCGCTCATCGGATTGAGATCGAGGGAACGCACCTGGCCGATCGTGCGCTGGCTGGCCGGATCGAAGCTGCGGATGCTCTCCAGTGTGTCGCCGAAGAAATCCAGACGAACCGGTTCTTCCGAACCGGGCACGAAGACATCGAGGATGCCGCCGCGCACCGCATATTCTCCGACCTCACGCACGGTCGCCACACGCTCGAAGCCGTTGCGCTCCAGCCGTCCGGCAATATCGTCCATCCGCACCTGATTGCCGGGGCGCGCGGAAAAGGTCAGGCTTTCGATGATATCCTGCGGCGCCACCTTCTGCAGCATGGCATTGGCTGTCACCAGCACGATTGCCGCATGCGGCTTCTTGCGATGCGCGATCAGGCCTGAAAGGGCGGCGAGTCGCCGCGCCGAAGTATCGGCGCTCGGCGAAACGCGGTCATAGGGAAGACAGTCCCAGGCGGGCAGCGTCAGGACCGGAATATCAGGGGCAACGAAGCCCAGCATCTGCTCCAGATCAGCCATGCGCTGACCATCCGACATCACATAGGCGACCGGCTCGCCATTGCGGGCGAGCTCGGCCAGCAGCAGCGGCTCCATGCCTGCAGGCACATTGCCGATCGTCAGCGGCTCGGCGGCGGCTGCGAGTTTCTTGGCATCAAAACCAGGGATCATTCCGGCGTCCTGGGGGTCTCGAAGTCGGGTTTGTAGGCGGCAATGCGGGCAAACATGGGCGTCTGTAAATGCTCGGGAGTCGGCCAGGTTCCCATGATCCAGCGCACCAGGTCATTATCTTCTTCCGCCATGATCGTCTCGAATTCATCGAGCTCGACTTCGCTCATCGTGGGAAGTTCATTTTCAGCAAACTGGCCGAAGACAAGGTCCATCTCTCTGATGCCGCGATGCCAGCAGCGGAAAAGAATCCGGCGGCGTCGGGGGTCGAGACCGGCGCTCGTGAGCGTTACTCCTGTCATGGCATCACCTTCCTTGTTGATGCGCCTCTATAGACCCTGGAAAGCGGCTTGTCAGCCTTGCCAAGGCCCTATTGTTCATCGCATTTTGGCGCCCATGCGCCCCACCATTCTCGATCCGCTGTTTTCCCCCGTTTCGGGCCTTCCAGGCGTCGGCCCGAAGATCTCCGAGCTTTTCGTCAAGCTGCTCGAGCGTGAAACACCGGATGATTGCCGGGTCATCGATCTTCTGTTTCATGCGCCCTCCTCGCTGGTCGACCGGCGCAACCAGCCGGGGATCGCCCGTGCGCCACAAGGCGCGATCGTGACGATCACGGCGCGCGTCGACCGGCATCAGGCGCCGCCGCGCGGCAATCGTAACGTTCCCTATCGGGTGTTCCTGCATGACGAGACCGGCGAACTGACGCTCGTCTTCTTCCGTGGCCAGGCAGCATGGCTGGAAAAGCAGTTGCCGATCGACGAGGAAGTGACCGTCAGCGGCAAGGTCGACTGGTTCAACGGCCGCGCATCGATGGTTCACCCCGACTATATCGTCAGAGCAAGCGAGGGTGAGAACCTGCCGCTGGTCGAGCCGATCTATCCGCTGACGGCGGGGCTTTCTCCTAAGACCTTGCGCAAAATCATCGAGGCGGCATTGCCGCGCATGCCTGAACTTCCGGAATGGATCGATCTGGCGCTGGTGCAAAAACAGGGCCTGCCCTCGATCCGCGACAGTTTCCACATGCTGCACGAGCCGCGGGATACGTCCGATATTGATCCGCAGACCCCTGCCCGCCGCCGCCTTGCCTATGACGAATTCCTGGCCGGCCAGCTATCACTGGCGCTGGTGCGCCAGCGGCTGCGCAAGGTGGCTGGACAACCCGTACATGCCACTGGAGAAATCAGCGGCAAGATATTGCAAAATCTCCCTTTTTCTCCAACCAAGAGCCAGACCGAAGCCGTAGCCGACGTGCTGAAGGATATGGCCGGCGAAGAACGCATGCTGCGGCTTCTGCAGGGCGATGTCGGCTCCGGCAAAACGCTGGTGGCGCTGTTGTCGATGGCCGCTGTCCTCGAAAGCGGCGGTCAGGCCGTGCTGATGGCGCCGACGGAAATCCTCGCACGCCAGCATCATGCGACGATCTCGAAATTCGCAGCCGCCGCCGGCCTTAGCGTCGAAGTATTGACGGGGCGCACCAAGGGGCGCGAGCGGGAGGACATTCTCGAGCGCATCGCCTCCGGCGAAGCGCAGATCGTCATCGGCACGCATGCGCTCTTCCAGGATAGCGTCAACTACAAGAACCTGATGCTGGCCGTCGTCGACGAGCAGCATCGTTTCGGCGTGCACCAGCGTCTGCGCCTGACGGCAAAGGGCATCTCGCCACATATGCTGGTCATGACGGCAACGCCGATCCCCCGCACGCTGGTGCTGGCGGCTTTCGGCGATATGGACGTCTCGAAGCTGACGGAGAAGCCGGCCGGCCGAAAGCCGATTACCACCATCACCATCCCGACCGAGCGGACCGGCGAGATTGTCGGTCGGCTGAAGAGTGCGCTTGCCGAAGGCAAGAAGGCCTACTGGATCTGCCCGCTGGTTGAAGAGTCCGAAGAAGTCGATCTGATGTCGGTGGAAGAGCGGCATGCGACGCTCGTCTCCGCACTCGGTCCGGGCATCGGCCTCATTCATGGTCGCATGAGCGGGCCGGAAAAGGACGCCGTGATGCTCGCCTTCAAGAGTGGCGAATTGCGGCTGCTGGTGGCGACAACCGTCGTCGAGGTCGGCGTCGACGTGCCCGATGCGACGATCATGGTGATCGAACATGCCGAGCGCTTCGGGCTGGCGCAGTTGCACCAGCTTCGCGGTCGCGTCGGCCGCGGTGACGAGGCCTCGACCTGCATCCTGCTCTACAAGGGACCGCTCGGCGAGACCGGCCATGCGCGGCTGTCCATCATGCGCGATACGGAAGACGGTTTCCGGATTGCCGAAGAGGATTTGAAACTGCGTGGCGAAGGCGAAATCCTCGGGACGCGCCAGTCAGGCACGCCCGGGTTCCGTATCGCCAGTATCGAGGCGCATGCCGATTTGCTGGAAATCGCCCGCAAGGATGCCGCCTATCTCATCGAACGCGATCCGGACCTGACGAGCGAGCGTGGCGAGGCCGTGCGCACCCTGCTCTATCTCTTCCGCCGCGACGAGGCGATCCGTTTCCTGCGAGCCGGATAGAACCGTTCCCGGCCGGGAAAGGCTAGTCGACCTTGGATATTGCCTTCGGCTTGGGGCGCACGACCGGCAGGTGTTCCGGGGCAACGAGGCCACCCGATATCAGGAATTTGGCGGCATCTTCCGGGCTCATGTCGAGCATGACGATCTTTTCGCGCGGCACGAAAATCAGGAAGCCGGCCGTCGGCACCGGCGTCGGCGGCAGGAAGACGGCGACCATGTCCTGCCCCATGGCGTTGAACTTCGAGCCGATCTCGCCCTTGGCATCGGTCGCGATGAAGACCAGCGCCCAGAGGCCCGGACCGGGATATTCGATCAGGCCGACCTTCTTGAAGGAATTGGACTGCTCTTTCAGTACCGTTTCGAAGATCTGCTTCACGCTTCTGTAGATCGTGCGCACCAGCGGCATGCGCTGGACGATGGATTCACCGAAGCGGACGATGCTTTGACCGATCAGATTCTTGCCGAGAAAGCCGACGATCGTGATGATGATCACCGCGGTCAACAGGCCAAAGCCAGGAATGGCGAAGTTTATGTAACTCTCGGGATTCCAGCGCGCCGGGATATAGGGGCGCACCCAGCTGTCCGACCAGTGGATGAAGGTCCACGTCAGCCAGATGGTGATGGCGATCGGCGCGCAGATAATCAGTCCAGCGAGGAAATTATTACGTAGCCGCATAGCGACCGGCACTCGGGGGGCCTTCTCGGACATCTTTTCTGATGAACTCCGTTTCAGTCTTTAGACAGGCCGGTTGACCGACCTTCCCCCTGTGTCCGCAAGGCACAAAATTGCCAGAATTCGCCTTGTCGCACAACATGTTTCAGCCCTTCGGGACTTACTCCACAGTCACCGATTTTGCGAGGTTGCGCGGCTGATCGACGTCCGTGCCCATGAAGACTGCCGTATGGTAAGCAAGCAGCTGGATTGGCAGCGAGAAGATCATCGGCGCGATGATCTCATCGACATTGGGGAGCGTGATCGTCGCCATCGTCGGCAGCTTCGACGCGGCGGCGCCTGCCTCATCGGTGATGAAGATGATACGGCCGCCACGGGCTGCGACCTCCTGCATGTTAGACACCGTCTTCTCGAAGAACCGGTCATGGGGCGCAATGACGATGACAGGCATGTTCTCGTCGATCAGTGCGATCGGCCCATGCTTCAGTTCGCCCGCCGCATAACCTTCCGCGTGAATATAGGAGATCTCCTTGAGCTTCAGCGCGCCTTCCATGGCAAGCGGGAAGCTGGTGCCGCGACCGAGATAGAGCACGTCCTTGCACTTGGAGAGTTCGCGGGACAAGCCTTCCATCTGCGGCTGGATGAGATTGAGGACACGGCTCATGATGCGCGGCATTTCCGCAAGGTGGCGGACCATCGCCTTCTCGTCATCGGGGCTGATCGTGCCGCGGGCCCGGCCTGCGCCGATCGCCAGTGATGCAAGCACGGCAAGCTGGCAGGTGAAAGCCTTGGTGGAGGCAACGCCGATTTCCGGCCCGGCCATGATCGGGAAGACGGCATCGGATTCGCGGGCGATGGTCGATTCCCGCACATTGACGACGGCACCGATCTTCAGGCCATTGTCCTTGCAGTAGCGCAGCGAGGCCAGCGTATCGGCGGTTTCGCCGGACTGCGAGATGAAGAGGGCCGCCTGCGACGGCTGCAGCGGCATTTCGCGGTAGCGGAACTCAGAGGCGACATCGATTTCGACCGGCAGGCGGGCATAACGCTCGAACCAGTATTTTCCGATCAGGCCGGCGAGATAGGCCGTGCCGCAGGCCGAGATCGCAAGGCCGGTCGCGGCTTTGAAATCAATCGCGGATGCATTCGGGCTGATCGTGTTGGCGGTGAAATCCACATAGTGGCTGAGCGCGTGGGAGATAACCTCCGGCTGCTCGTAGATTTCCTTTTCCATGAAATGGCGGTGATTGCCCTTGTCGACCACATAAGCGGTCGCCTGCGAAATCTGGCGCGGGCGCTTGACCACCTTGCCAGAGAAATCGAGCACGGTCGCGCCGTCGCGGGTGATGATAGCCCAGTCACCGTCGACGAGATAGGTGATCTCGTTGGTGAAGGGGGACAGCGCGATAGCATCCGAGCCCAGGAACATCTCGCCCTTGCCATAGCCAATGGCAAGCGGCGGGCCGGAGCGGGCAGCCATGATCGTGCCGGGGTCGTGCTTCAGCATCACGGCCAGCGCATAGGCGCCGGTGACGCGGTTCAGCATCGTCAACATGGCTTCCCGCGGGGTCAGGCCTTCACGCAGATACTTCGCCATCAGATGGGCGATGACTTCCGTGTCGGTCTGGCTCTGGAAGGCCGCGCCTTCGTGGCTCAGCTCGTCGCGCAATTCGGAGAAATTTTCGATGATGCCATTGTGGACGACGGCGACGCCTTCGACGAAATGCGGGTGGGCGTTGGTCTCGTTCGGCACGCCGTGGGTTGCCCAGCGCGTATGGGCGATGCCGGTCGTTCCGGGCAATGGGTCGCTGTCGAGACGCTTTTCGAGGTTGAAAAGCTTGCCTTCGGCGCGGCGGCGATCCATTACGCCATCATGGATGGTGGCGACACCGGCGGAATCGTAGCCGCGATATTCCAGCCGCTTCAGCGCATCGACAAGACGGCTCGCAACCGGCGCATTTCCGACGATCCCAACAATTCCGCACATGCAAACGTCCCCTCAGACCTATTCAGTGAGGCCACTCCTAGCGATTCCCGCTTATTTCTCAATTGGTACGGCGGTCACTTTCGGTTTCCGCACGTTACCGAAGAAGGCTCAGCCTTTGGCCTTCTTTGCCGCCTTGATGGCGAGCGCCCGCTCTCGCAGGAGCTTGGCGCGTTCGGGCTTGATCTCCTGTCGGGCACGGCCGAAGGCGAGTGCATCATCAGGCACGTCTGCGGTGATGACGCTGCCCGATGCGATATAGGCGCTGTCGCCGATCGTGACCGGAGCAACGAGCGAGGAATTCGAGCCGATGAAAGCGTCCTTGCCGATGACGGTCTCGAACTTGTTCACCCCGTCATAATTGCAGGTGACCGTGCCGGCGCCGATATTGCTGCCGGAGCCGATAACGGCATCGCCGATATAGGTCAGGTGGTTGACCTTGGCGCCCTCGCCGATCTTGCCGTTCTTGACTTCGCAGAAATTGCCGACCTTGGATCCAACCGAGAGATCGGCACCCGGACGCAGACGGGCGAAGGGACCGACCGTCGCGCCTTCGCTTACATGCGCGCCCTCGATATGCGAGAAGGCATGGATGACCGCACCGCCATCGATGACGGCGCCGGGGCCGAAGACGACATTCGGCTCGATCAGTGCATCCTGGCCGATAACGGTGTCGTAGCAGAGGAACACCGTTTCCGGCGCGATCATAGTCACACCCGAGAGCATCAGTTCGTGGCGTCGGCGCTCCTGCCAGAAGCGTTCGATCGCCGCGAGCTCGGCACGGTTGTTGCAGCCGGCCATCTCTACTTCAGGCGCATCGACGGCGGTGACGCGGCCGCCAAGCGAGCGAGCGATCTCGACGAGATCGGTCAGATAATATTCGCCCTTGGCATTGCTGTTGCCGATGCGCGACAGCAGGTCGAGCGCCTTGCGGCCGTTGATCACCATGAGGCCGCTGTTGCACCACTTGACGGCACGCTCGGCGTCAGTGGCGTCCTTCTCCTCCCGGATGGCAATCAATTCGCCATCCTTGACGAGCAGGCGTCCGTAACCGGCCGGACGGTCCGTATGGAAACCGATGACGACGATGTCGCTGCCTTCGGCCAATGCCTTGCGGGCTTCGAGCAGCGGACCGGCGGTCTGCAGCGGCACGTCGCCGTAAGTCACGAGAATATCGTCATAGCCTTCGGCAATCGCCTCACGGGCGGCCAGGACGGCGTGGCCGGTACCGAGGCGCTGTTCCTGAACATACGATTTGACCGTCACGCCACCGATATCGGCAGCCTTTGCTACTTTCTCGGCATCCCGGCCGACGACGAGGGCAACGGAAGACACTCCGGTTGCGGCCACGGCATCGACGACATGAGCGATCATCGGTCGGCCGGCGACCTCATGAAGCACCTTCGACTTTGCGGATTTCATTCGGGTGCTGTCACCGGCGGCGAGAATGACGGCAAGGCAGGTGCGTTCCATGGCAGACTCCGAGAATCCATTGCGAGGCGGCTCTTCCGCCGCTCATAGCAGCAAGGCGACGCTTCAAAAAGACGAAATCGGCAGGGAAACGATGGGCTCGGAAAGCGCGGAGAAGGCTTCGTGGACGTGGTCCCTGCCCTCGACGATGACAATTTCCATCGCCTTGCGAGCCGCAGCGGCGTCGCCGGCCGCAATCGCGTCGACGATGCGCATATGGGTTTCAGCAATGTTGGCGAAACCGTTCTCGGATGGCGGCGTACTCATGCGGAACATGCCGACGAGTGCCGCCTCGATGAGCCCGCCAAGCGTGCGCATGAAGGGATTATGGGACGCCTCTGAAACGGCAAGATGGAAGCGCAGATCGGCAAGTGCCAGGCTGTCGGCCGTATGGTCACTTGCGGCCATGTCGAGCGCCAGGCCGCGCAGCCATTCGATCTCGTCCGGTTTCGCACGCTCGGCCACGAGGCCGGCCGCGAAAGGTTCGAAAGCGAGACGGATATCGTAAAGCTGCAGGAGGAATTCTTCACTCACACCGTTAGCGAAATGCCAGGATATGATTTCGGTGTCGAACATGTTCCAGAAGTTCTTTTCCGTAACACGCGTACCGACGCGCGCCTTTGCAACGACCATGCCCTTGGCGGCGAGCGTCTTCATCGTTTCACGCAGCACCGTACGCGAAACCTTGAAGCGCTGCGCCAGTTCTCCGTCTCCGGGCAGGATCGCGCCGACGGGATAGGTGCCGGCAACGATTCCCCGGCCGAGTTCATCGACGACATGCGCGTGGCTTGTTCGGGTTCTTCGCCCTACCTTACGGGTTTCAAGCGATCTGTTGCGCAATACGACTCTCCTCCTAGCCATATCTCCTGTTCAGACTGGAAAGGAAAAGGATGGCCTTCTGCATCACCATGAATGCAAAAAGCAGCAGGCCAATCAGGATTTTCGTCCACCAGCTCGACAGCGTGCCGTCGAAAGTGATGTAAGTCTGAATGAGCCCCTGGATCAGCAGACCGATGAAGGTCCCTGCCACGAATCCCGCTCCTCCTGTCAGCAGCGTCCCTCCGATGACGACTGCTGCGATGGCATCCAGTTCGACGCCCACCGCCGCAAGAGAATATCCTGCAGAGGTGTATAGGGAAAAAACGATTCCGGATAGGCCCGCCAGAAAACCCGACAAGGCGTAGATCTGGATCGTCGTGCGCGCCACTGGAACGCCCATCAACTGTGCCGTCTGCACGCCGCCGCCCAGCGCATAGACATTGGTCCCGAAGCGGGTGCGGTGCGCGATGAATATACCGGCTGCGAATACGATCAGCATGATGGCGCCGATCAGCGTCAGACGTCCGCCACCCGGCAAACGATAGTAGAGGCTGGTCAGCGTCGAATAATATTCGTGATTGATCGGAATGCTGTCGATCGACAGGACATAGGCCATGCCGCGAGCGAGGAACATGCCGGCAAGTGTCACGATGAACGGCGGCATCTGCAGGAAATGGATGATCATACCCATCACGGCACCGAAGGCGGTGGTGATGATGAGAACGATCGCAAAGGCGGCCAGCGGATGAATGCTGGTATTCTGCAGGATCACTGCGAGAAAAACACCGGTGAAGGCGATAACGGATCCAATCGACAGATCGATGCCACCGGAGATGATGACGAAGGTCATGCCGACGGCGGCGATGCCGAGAAATGCGTTATCCGTCAGCAGGTTGCCGATGACGCGTGTCGACAGGATGTTTGGATATTGCAGCGTGCAGACCGCATAGGCGAGCACGAAGATGACGATCGTCGCAAGGAGCGGCAAGTATTTGGAATTCATTTGCGCCCCTTTGCGTCCGTCCGGCGGCTCAGGAAGCTGGTCAGCGATTGCATGGCCGGCGACTGGATGACCAGAATGACGATGATGATGATCGCCTTGATGATGAGATTGAACTCCGGCGGAAAGCCGGAAAGCAGAATACCGGTGTTGACCGCCTGGATGATCATTGCGCCGACCAGCGAGCCGACGATGCTGAAGCGGCCACCGAGCAGCGAGTTGCCACCGACAACCACGGCGAGGATGGCATCGAGCTCCAGCCAGAGGCCGGCATTGTTGGCGTCCGCACCCTTGATGTCGGCGGCGACGATGATGCCGGCAATGGAAGCACAGAGGCCGCTCAGCATATAGACCGCCATCAGCAGCACCGGCGTCTGTACGCCTGACAGCGTGCTCGCGCGTCTGTTGATGCCGACAGCCTCGATCAGCATGCCGAGCGCGGTGCGGCGTACCAGCAGGATGACCATCAGGGCGACAATCAACCAGATGACGACGGGCATCGGCAGGAAGGCGAAGGAGCCGCTGCCGAGAAAGATCAACCCGTCATCGTTGAACGTCATGATGGCGCCTTCGGTGATCAGCTGGGCGATCCCGCGGCCGGCGACCATCAGGACGAGCGTGGCGATGATCGGCTGTATGTTGAGGACGGCGACGAGGAAGCCATTCCAGAAGCCGCAGAGCAGGCCGACGACAACCGTGAGTGCGAGCGTATAAGCAAGCGAATTGCCTTCGACGATCGACGAGGCTGCAATGGCGCCACAAATCGCGATGACCGCGCCGACTGAAAGGTCGATGCCCTTGGTGGCGATCACAAGCGTCATGCCGATCGCCAGCAGCGCAACCGGCGCGCCGCGATTGAGCACATCGATGATGCTTCCGTAGAGCCGTCCGTTTTGAACAATTACATCAAGAAATTGCGGGAAGAAGCTGAAATTCAAAAGAAGAACAACCAAAAGCGCAATCAATTGCGGCGCAAGACGAAAGCCCAGCGCCTTCAGCGAGGCAGTCATGCATCCTCCGTTCGTTTGTCGCCCGCAGCAATGGCGTCGACGATGCCGGCGGCGGTTATGCGCTCACCGGTCAATTCAGCGATATGTTCGCGGTCGCGCAGCACGATGACGCGGGAACTGTAGGCAACCAGTTCCTCCAGTTCCGAAGAAATGACGATCAGCGACATGCCCCTGGCGCACAGTTGCTCGATCAGCTTGATGATCTCGGCATGGGCACCGACATCGATGCCGCGGGTCGGTTCGTCCAGGATCAGGAAATCGGGATTGGTGGCGAGCCAGCGGGCAAGGATCGCCTTCTGCTGATTGCCGCCCGACAGCAGCCGGATCGGCTTTTCACGGTCGGTCGTGCGGATATCGAGTGCTTTGATATATTCGTCGGCGATCGCATTCTGTTCGGCGCGCGAAAGCGGCCGCGCCCAGCCTCGGCGCGCCTGCAGGGCAAGCGCTATGTTCTCGCGGATCGACAGGTCGCCGATGATGCCATCCGTCTTGCGATCTTCCGGGCAGAAGCCGAAGCCCCTGGCGATTGCGGCACGTGGGCTCGACAGCGTCACCGGCGCGCCATCGATCCTGGCGACGCCGCTGTCGGCGCTTTCGATGCCGAACATGAGTTCTGCTGTTTCCGTGCGCCCGGAGCCGAGAAGTCCGGCAATGCCGACAACTTCGCCGACGCGGACTTCGAGATCGAAGGGTTTCACATTGCCGCGTTTTCCAAAGCCCTCGAAAGCATATTTGACCTCGCCGGCGGCAATCATGCGTTCCTTGGCGGCATGTTCCGTCTGCGCGAGTTCGCGCCCGAGCATCATGGCGATCAGGTTCTGCCGCGACAGTTCGGCTGCCTCGTGCGTACCCACAAGCCGGCCGTTGCGCAGCACGGTGATGCGGTCACTGACAGCATAGACCTGTTCGAGGAAATGAGTAATGAAGACAATACCCAATCCGCGCTTCTTCAAGTCATTTATGATGCGGAAAAGCATCTCGACTTCATGGGTATCGAGGCTGGCGGTGGGCTCGTCGAGAATGAGCACCTTGCCCGACAGATCGACGGCGCGAGCGATCGCGACGATCTGCTGGACAGCGACCGAGAAGCGGTCGAGCTGCGCGGTGACGTCGATATCGAGACCGTAGCCTGCCAGAAGCTCACGGGCATTCCGGTTCATGGTGCGGGCATCGATCATGCCGAAACGCTTCGGCTGGCGGCCGAGGAACAGATTCTCCGCGACGCTGAGATTGGAGAGGAGGTTGACCTCTTGGTAGACGGTGCCGATGCCGAGCTTCTGGGCGGCCAGCGTATCGGCCGGATCAATCTCGTGACCTTCCAGTGTCAGGCTTCCACCATCGCGGCGATAGGCGCCGGTAATGCATTTGATGAGCGTCGACTTGCCGGCGCCGTTTTCGCCGAGCAAGGCGTGAACCTCGCCACGGCGCAGCGTGAAATCCACCTTGTCCAGGGCGACAGCGCCGGGGAAGAATTTCGAAATGGCCGAGGCTGCGAGAATATTCTCGAAATTGTGAACCATGAGGGCTGCTGTTTCCTGATATTGCGCCTTACGCCTGCGCCAAAACCGGGCATGACGCCCGGCCCTGCACCGGCAGTTCCGCACCGGTCCATGATGGACCGGTGCGGTTGCAGGTTCTAATCAGTAGCCCTGGCCCTTCTTTTCTTCGTAGACCTTCATCGGGTCGTCAGCAGGCGTATAGAGCTTGGATTCAGTCTGGATCCACTTCGCCGGAGCCTTCTTGTCCTTCAGGTATGCATCGAGCGCATCGAAGGCCGGGCCTGCCATGTTCGGCGTCAGCTCGACCGTGGCATTGGCCTCACCTTCGGACATGGCCTTGAAAATGTCGGGCACGGCGTCGATGGAGACGACGAGGATATCCTTGCCCGGCTTCAGGCCAGCTTCCTTGATCGCCTGGATGGCGCCAACCGCCATGTCGTCGTTATGGGCATAGAGAGCGCAGATGTCCTTGCCGCCGTTCTCTGCCTTCAGGAAGCTTTCCATGACTTCCTTGCCCTTGGTGCGGGTAAAGTCGCCGGTCTGGCTGCGAACGATCTTCAGGTTGTCGTGGCCGGCAAGAGCCTCTTCGAAGCCCTTCTTGCGAGCGATGGCCGGCGACGAACCGGTGGTGCCCTGCAGCTCGACGACGTTGCACTTCTTGTCGCCGACGGTCTTTACCAGGAAGTCGCCTGCGACCTTGCCTTCGTGGACCAGGTCGGAGGTAACCGCCGTCAGGTAGAGATCGTCAGGAGCCTTGATCGTACGGTCGAGAAGGATGACCGGAATCTTGGCTTCCTTGGCTTCCTTCAGAACGTCGTCCCAGCCGGTTTCGACAACGGGAGCAATGAGAATGGCATCGACGCCCTGAGCAATGAAGGAACGCAGAGCCTTGATCTGGTTTTCCTGCTTCTGCTGCGCATCGGCAAACTTCAGATCGATGCCGCGCTTCTTGGCCTGTTCCTTGGTCACTGTCGTTTCAGCCGCGCGCCAGCCCGATTCCGAACCGATCTGCGAGAAGCCAACAGTCAAGCCGGCGGCCGAAGCCGAACCGAACATGCAGGCAGCCAGAATCGTGGCACTCAAAAGTGCAGTCTTCAATTTCATGATTTCCTCTCCCAATGCCGCGTCTCGCGGCGCAGGGTCAAAAAATCATATAGTAATACTTTTGTAAATGCGCATTTTGGTATGCACCGCAGCAAAAAAGGCGCTCTTTTCAGAGCGCCTTTTCGCAACTGCGAGTTACAAAATCTGCTTATTGTGCCGGCAGCTTGTCATCCACGCCTTCGACGTAGAAGTTCATGCCGAGCAGCGTGCCGTCGTCAGCCTTCTCGCCGGCTTTCAGCCAGGGCGTGCCGTCCTGCTTGTTGATCGGACCGGTGAACGGATGCAGTTCGCCGGACTTGATCTTGGCTTCTGTTTCCTCAGCCATCTTCTTCACGTCGTCAGGCATGTTCGTGTAAGGCGCCATCTTGAGGATGCCATCCTTCAGGCCGTCCCAGCTCTGCTCGGACTTCCAGGTACCGTCGAGAAGGGCATGAACGCGCTTGGAGTAATAGTTGCCCCAGGTATCGACGATCGCCGTCAGCTGAGCCTTCGGGCCGGCTGCGATCATGTCCGATGCCTGGCCGAAAGCGTGGATGCCGCGCTCTTCGGCAACCTGCATCGGCGCAGTCGTGTCGGTGTGCTGGGTCAGCACGTCGACGCCCTGGTCGATCATGGCCTTGGCAGCGTCTGCTTCCTTGCCCGGGTCGAACCAGGTGTTGACCCAGATGACCTTGAGCTTGAAGCTCGGGTCGATCGACTTTGCGCCCTGCTCGAAGGAGTTGATGCCCATGACCACTTCCGGGATCGGGAAGGAGGCGATGTAGGCAGCGCCATGATTCTTCGAGGTCTTGGCGGCGATCTGGCCGAGGATGTAGCGGCCTTCATAGAAGCGCGAATTGTAGGTCGCGAGGTTCGGGCCGGCCTTGTAGCCGGTGCCGTGCTCGAACTTGACCTTCGGGAATTTGGCGGCAACCTTGACCGTCGCGTCCATGAAACCGAAAGACGTCGTGAAGATCAGCTGGCAGCCGGAACGTGCGAGGCGCTCGATGGCGCGTTCGGCATCCGGGCCTTCCGGGACGTTTTCGAGATAGGGCGTTTCGATCTTGTCACCGAATTCGGCCTGGATCTGCTGGCGGCCGACATCGTGCGCCTGCGAATAACCGCCGTCATTGTGTGCGCCGACATAGACGAAGCAGACCTTCGTCTTGTCCGCCGCCGCGGCGGCCGAGGATATGCCGATCACGGCTGCGGCCGATGCGGCAAGTGTGAGTGCGAACTTCTTCATGATGACCCCTGTTGGTTTGAAGTTATTCCGGAAACCCGTCCGTGTTCTTGTTTTATCGCTCCGGTACGAAGGCTTTTCCAAGCGACGCGGGCGTGTTGATCAACGTCGTGCGTCGATTATGAGAAATGATGATGAGAACCACAATAGTCGCGGCATAGGGCAGCATCGAGAGGAACTGCGATGGGATGCCGAGACCGAAGGCCTGGGCATGAAGCTGCAGGATCGTGACCGCTCCGAAAAGATAACCGCCGGCAAAGACCCGCCACGGGCGCCAGGAAGCGAAGACCACCAGCGCCAGCGTGATCCAGCCGCGGCCGGCCGACATGTTCTCCACCCATTGCGGCGTATAGACGAGCGAAAGCTGCGCGCCGGCAAGACCCGCGCAGGCACCGCCGAACATGACAGCCAGATAGCGCGTGCGGATGACATGAATCCCGAGCGCATGGGCAGAACCGTGGCTGTCGCCGATCGCCCTGAGTTTCAGGCCGGGACGGCTTCTGAACAGGAACCAGCTCACGCCGAAGAGCAAGGCAATCGACAGGTAGAAGATCAGATCCTGCTTGAAGAGAACCGGGCCGATAACGGGAATATCGGACAGAAGCGGGACGACGATCTCTTTCAGCTGAATGCCGGGGACGCTGACATAGGGCTCGCCGAGTTGGCCGGAGACGCCAAGGCCGAGAAGGGTCAGCGCCAGGCCGGTCGCCACCTGGTTTGCCACCAGTGTCAGCGTCAGGAAGGCGAAGAGCAGCGAGAAAAGCGCGCCGGCGGCAATGCCGCAGATGATGCCGACATAGGGCGAACCGGAGATCTGCGCGCCGGCAAAGGCGGCGACAGCACCCATGATCATCATGCCCTCGACGCCGAGATTGAGGACGCCGGAGCGCTCCGTCACGAGCTCACCGAGGGCTGCGATGACGAGCGGCGTGGAGGCGGTGATAACCGTCAGGAGAATGGCTTCGAAGATGCTCATGCCGCGTTGCCTCTCACCCGCGACCAGACGATGCGGATTTTATAATAGATCAGCGTGTCGCAGGAGAGCACGAAGAAAAGGATAAGCCCCTGGAAGACGCGGGTGACCTTGTCCGAAACACCGATCGAAAGCTGCGCCGCCTCACCGCCCAGATAGGTCAGCGCCAGCACAAGACCGGAAGCAATGACGCCGAGCGGATTGAGGCGACCGAGGAAGGCGACGATGATGGCGGTGAAGCCGTAACCGGGCGAAATCGCCGGCTGCAGGTGGCCGATCGAGCCCGAGACCTCGCAGATCCCGGCTAGGCCTGCGAGCGCGCCGGAAAAGAGGAAGCTGAACCAGATCATCTTCTTCGAGGAAAAGCCTGCGAAGCGCCCTGCCCGTTCCGACTGGCCGAGCACGACGACTTCGAAGCCCTTCAGAGTGAAGCGCATCATGAACCAGACGAGAACAGCCGCGACGATCGCGAAAATGAAGGCCCAGTGGGCGCGGCCGGACTCCTCCCATATTGCCGGCACGATCGCCTCCGGCGCAAAGTCGCGCGAGACCGGGAAGTTGAAACCCTTCGGATCGCGCCATGCGCCGCGGATCAGCCAATCGAGAAAGAGCTGGGCGATATAGACCAGCATCAGCGACGTCAGGATCTCGTTGGTGTTGAAATGCGCTTTCAATAATGCCGGAACGGCTGCGAACAGCGCGCCGCCCAGCGCTCCCAGAATCAGCATCAGCGGCAGCACGAGCGGTGAATGCCAGTCGTAGAAGATGATCGGGACATAGGAGCCGGTGATCGCCCCGATAGTGAACTGGCCTTCGGCGCCGATATTCCAGTTGTTGGAGCGATAAGAGACGGCAAGACCGACGGCGATCAGGATCAGCGGTGCTGCCTTGACCGCCAATTCGTGCAACGACCAGACTTCCAAAAGTGGCTCGAGGAAGAAGGCATCGAGTGCCTCGACCGGATCCTTGCCGAGCATGGCGAACATGATCGCGCCAAATATCAGCGTCAGGACGAGGGCGAGAAGCGGTGAAACGAAGGCGTAGAGCTTCGAGACCTGCGGGCGCTTTTCAAGCTCAATGCGCATCAGCGGCCTCCGCGGCATGCTTGCCTTCATGCAGGCCGCCCATCAGCAGGCCAATCTTCTCGCGCGTGAGTTCGCCTGCCACATAGGGTTTTGAAAGCCGTCCCTCGGAGATGACGGCGATATCTGTCGCCACCTCGAAGATTTCGTCGAGATCCTGGCTGATGACGACGACGGCGGAGCCCGCTTTTGCCAGGTCCACAAGCGCCTGACGGATGCGGCTTGCAGCACCGGCATCCACACCCCAGGTCGGCTGGTTGACGACCAGCACAGCCGGCTGGCGGTCGAGTTCGCGGCCGACGATGAATTTCTGCAGATTGCCGCCGGAGAGCGAACCCGCGGCGGGATCATCGCCGCTCTTGCGCACGTCCATGGCCTCTGAAATGCGCCGTGCGGCGGATTTCACCGCGCCCTGCCTGATAATGCCGAGGACACCGAGAAAGGCCTTTCGGTCCGACTGGCTGCGGGCCAGCACCAGATTGTCAGAGAGCTTCATGGCCGACACCGCCGCATGACCATGCCGCTCTTCCGGCACGAAACCGGCGCCAAGCAGGCGGCGGGCCGTGATTCCCTGCGTTCCGACCGGCTTCTTGCGGATCACGATCGCTTCGGCCGACGACACAGGATATTCGCCGGACAGCGCATCGAACAGCTCACTCTGCCCGTTACCAGCGACACCGGCGATCGCCAGGATTTCGCCCGATCGCACGCTCATGGAGACATCGCGCAGCGGCATGGCAAAGGGCGTGCGCGCTGCAACGGAAAGGCTCGAAACGGCGAGTTGCACTTCGCCCTTATCGCTACGCTCGGGATGGGTCACAGCCGCCACCTCACTGCCGACCATCATCCGGGCGAGAGAGGCGGGCGTTTCCTGCTTCGGATCGCAGGCGCCGGTCACACGACCGTGGCGGAGCACGGTGGCGCGATCGCAAATACGCTGCACCTCTTCTAGGCGGTGGCTGATATAGAGAACGGAGCGCCCCTCGGCACGCAGCTTGAAAAGTGTTTCGAAGAGCTTGTCGGCCTCCTGCGGTGTCAGCACCGATGTCGGTTCATCGAGGATGATGAGCTTCGGGTTCTGCAAGAGCGCGCGGACGATTTCGATGCGCTGACGCTCGCCGACCGAGAGATCGGCGACATGCGCATGCGGATCGAGCGGGAGGCCATAGGCCGCAGACAGCGCCCTCGCCTCTTCGGCGATCCTGCCGATCGGAATGCTGTCATCAAGCGAAAGCGCGATATTTTCGGCAACGGTCAGCGCCTCGAACAGCGAAAAATGCTGGAAGACCATGCCGATGCCGAGCTTGCGGGCCTCGCCCGGCGAGGTGATCGCAACCGGCGCCCCCTCCCAGAGTATATGCCCATCCGTCGGTTCCAGAACGCCGAAGAGCATCTTGACCACCGTGGATTTGCCTGCGCCATTTTCGCCGAGGAGCGCATGAATTTCGCCCGGCGCTATATCGAGATCGATTTCATTGCAGGCGGCAAAGCTACCGAAGAATTTCGTCAGCTTTTGCACCGATAACAACGCGCCGGAAGCCGGCACATTCAATGGCGACACGTTCCCCTCATTTCTTCTGCCGACCGGTCCTTTTGGATCTCATGGAATCAGCAGCGTCGTTCCGGTTGTTTTTCTTGTTTCCAGATCCGCGTGCGCCCGCCCAACCTCACGCAGCGGATAGGTTTGGTTGATATTGATACGCACTTTGTTGCTCTGCACAACATCAAATAGATTGTTTGCACAATCGGTCAGTTCCTGACGCGAGGCAATATAAGTGAAGAGCGTCGGGCGCGTGGCATAGAGAGAGCCTCTCTGGGCGAGGTGCGCCATGGTAAAATTCTCGATCGCGCCCGAAGATTGACCAAACGATGCGAAGAGGCCGCGTGGCTTCAGGCAATCCAGCGATTGTGGGAAAGTGTCTCGGCCGATCGAGTCATAAACCACGTCGACGCCCTTGCCCCCGGTGATCTCCCGCACGCGTTCTGCGAAGTTCTCGGTCTTGTAATTGATGACATGATCATAGCCATGTTCGAGCGCCAGCTGGACCTTGTCAGCGGAGCCTGCCGTGCCGATGACGGTTGCGCCGAGCGCCTTTGCCCACTGGCCGGCGATGAGGCCGACGCCGCCGGCTGCGGCATGGAAGAGCAGCACGGTTTCAGGGCCGACCTTGAACGTGCGGTTCAGGAGATACTCGGCCGTCATACCCTTCAGCATCATGGCGGCTGCTGTTTCCAGGCTGACGCCGTCGGGCACCTTCACCAGATGTTTCGTCTCGATGTTGCGCTCAGCGCTATAGGCACCATCAGAGCCCGCATAAGCAACGCGGTCGCCCACGGCAAAATCAGTCACGCCGGGACCGACTGATGTCACAATGCCGGCAGCTTCCTTGCCGGTCACAAAGGGCAGATGCGGAGCCTTGTAGGTGCCGTCGCGGAAATAGACGTCGATGAAATTCAGGCCGATCGCTTCCTGGCGGATCTGCACCTGACCTTGGGAAGGCGGCGGCAGATCGATATCGACATATTCGAAAACTTCAGGTCCGCCATTTCTGGAAAAAGAAACCGCCTTCGTCATTGCCATCGCCGTTACCTCACTTGCGTCCGAGCGCAGGGAAGAATTGGAGCACACCGCCGATGACGTAAAGGTAGATGCCGCTCACGATGAAGAGAACGACTGCCCATTGCGGCATATCGAAATGCTTCAGCAACGAATAGGCGCCGAGTGCCGACCAGAGCAGGAAGATGCCGAGGTTCAACGGGCGCAGGCGCTGGACGCGCACTGGATGCAGGAAATTGATCGGCAGGAAGGTGAGGACCACCGAAACGGTGACGACGATGAAGGCCGTCATCTCGCTCGCGTGCATGACAAAGAGTGTGAAGATGACCATGTTCCAGACGACCGGGAAGCCCGAGAAGAAATATTCCTCGGTCTTCATGCCCATATCGGCATAGTAGATGGCGCTCGAGACGACGATCATGCCGGCGGCGACGAAGGACCAGGGCTCGCCGATCATGCCGCTCTGATAGAGCGCAAAGGCCGGCAACAGCACATAGGTCACGTAATCGATAATATTGTCGAGCGTATCACCCGACCAGTTGGGCAGCACTTCCTTGACACGCACCTTGCGGGCAATCGGGCCGTCGATACCGTCGACAAGAAGGGCCAGACCCAGCCACCAGAACATATCGACGAAGCGGTGCTCGGCAGCCGCCACCACGCCGAGAAATGCGAGAAAGGAACCGGAGGCCGTCAGAATATGGACGGAAAATGCGCGCATTTCCGCGTATGGAACGCGCTTATAATTGAAGATTTTCATGTTCCCCCGTAACCGCCTGTCGCGCCCGCGTCGCGGTGGGCGTCGTTTTTATTGAAGCATGTGACGATTTTTCGGATCGCTCGCCACGCTCTATGTTTTTACTTGCCGCGTGTCCTTAGCGCAAAACCGCCGAACTGTTTTGCGAGACATGCTTTAATATGCATCCTTTGAATAGCTTAGCCAGTGCAAAAGCGACAGTTCACCACAGCACTGATTCCTGACAATGACATGCATATTTCGCTCCCCAGCCATGCGATGGAATGGATTGCCTTTAATTCAACGGGGTTTTGTAATATCTGCCTCGCATGTGATGATCTTCTTGCGAACGACGAGTCCGATATCGAAATGAACGCACCCGCAAAGACCGAAGAATTCGCTTCCGCCATCCCCGCCGGCGTCTATGCCGAGACGGTGCTGAGCGTGACGCATTATACCGACCGGCTCTTCCGCTTCACGATGACCCGGCCAGACGGCTTCCGTTTCCGTTCGGGCGAGTTCGCGATGATCGGCCTTATGGTCGAAGGCAAGCCGGTTTTCCGCGCCTATTCGATCGCAAGCCCGGCCTGGGCAGAAGAACTGGAATTCTTCTCCATCAAGGTACCGGATGGCCCGCTGACCTCGCATCTGCAGCTCATCAAGCCGGGCGACCAGGTGCTGATGCGCAAGAAGCCGACAGGCACGCTTGTTCTCGATGCGCTGACCCCCGGCAAGCGTCTCTATATGTTCTCGACCGGCACGGGCATTGCACCTTTCGCGAGCCTCATCCGCGATCCGGAGACCTACGAGAAGTTCGACGAGGTCATCCTCACCCATACGGCGCGCGAAATTTCCGAGCTGAAATATGGCTTCGATCTCGTCCACGAGATCCAGAATGACGAACTCCTCCAGGAAGTCGTCGGCGACAAGCTGCGCCACTATGCGACGGTCACCCGCGAGGATTTCGAATATCGCGGCCGCATCACCGACCTGATCTCCTCCGGCAAGCTCTTTACCGATCTCGGCGTTCCGCCGATCGATCCGGCTATTGACCGAGGCATGATCTGCGGTTCTTCCGCCATGCTGAAGGACACCAAGGAGCTTCTGGAAAAGGCCGGCCTCGACGAGGGCGCCAACAGCAAGCCCGCCGAATTCGTGATTGAACGCGCGTTCGTCGGCTGAGGCTGTAATCCTGATCCACAGGCAACGGCTCCGGAAACGGGGCCGTTTCTATTTCTGGCTCAGATAATCGATGAGGTCGGCCATGGCCTCGCGCGCCTGCTCGGCCTCGCCCTGATGAATGGCCTTGATGACCGTAACATGCAGGGAGATAGAGCGATCCATCCGTTCCGGATTGGCGGTCGAATACCAAAGACGACGGGAATGGGTCTGGACCGGCCCCAATGCGGCGATCATGAAACTGTTCGGACAGGCGTCCTCAATGATCTCGTCAAAGGCCTTGTCTGCGGCGAAGAAGCCCGCGAGATCGCCGCGGACGGCGCATTCCTCCATCGCCAGCGCGCAGGCGACAAGCCGTCCCCGCTGCTCCTCATTGGCCGCATCTGCCACCAGAGCCGCAGCAACCGGCTCCAGCTTGCGGCGCACCTGCATGACATTGGCGTGGTCTTCAGCATGAATTTCAGCAATCTGCAGACCGACACGCGGCTTGACCAGTATCAGCCCCTGCCAGGCAAGCTTCTGGATGGCCTCCCGCACCGGCGTGCGGCCATGGCCAGCAAGATCGATAAGCTGCTTTTCGGTCACCAGCGCACCCGGTGCCAAAGCCAGCGTCACGATAGCGTGCTCCAGCGCCAGATAGGCGAGATGGCTTAGCGATTCCTGCATAGGGGCGAATCCGAGGCTGATATATCAATACTGGCACGGTTGAATGCCGAAGACAAGTTATCCTGATATATCAAAGCCATGCCCTGCGCGAGAGCATTCTCTCTACTCGTGGCGCAATGCCTCGATGGGATTGAGCTGGGCTGCGCGTCTCGCCGGAAAGAAGCCGAAAATCATGCCGATCGCCGCCGAGAAGACGAAGGCGATGAAGATGATGAGCGGACTGACCACGAAGGGCACATTGAGGAAGCTGACCGTACCGTAGGCAAGCGTCAGGCCGAGCATGATGCCTGCTATGCCGCCGAAGAGTGACAGGGCGACAGCCTCGACAAGGAATTGTGTCAGCACCTGGTTTTCAAGCGCGCCGATCGCAAGGCGGATACCGATCTCGCGGGTGCGCTCCGTCACCGATACCAGCATGATGTTCATGATGCCGATGCCGCCGACGAGCAAGCTGACGGCGGCGACCGCTCCAAGCAGACCCGTCAGCAGCGTAGTGGTTCCGGTCATGGCTTCGGCGATCTGCGTCATGTCATTGACGTTGAAATCGTCCTGACGGCCGGGAATGATCTTGCGGCGTTCACGCAGCAGGTTCTCGACATCGGCCTGTACCTTTGAGGTGGAGACGCCGTCTCGCGCCGAGATGAGGATCGTCGGCACATTGGAGGTGCCGCTGATGCGGCGCTGGAAGACCTTGACCGGCATGATGACGGCATCATCCTGGTCGTTGCCCATGCCGGACTGGCCGCGCTTTGCCAGGACGCCGATGACCGGGCAGGAAACCTTGCCGACACGGATCAGCTGGCCGGTCGGATCCGCAGCCCCGAAAAGCTGCTCGCGCACGGTCTCGCCGATGATGCAGCGCGACTGGCCGCGCTCTTCTGCCGGCGTGAAATTGCGGCCAAGCGCCAGATCCCAGTCCTGTGCGATGAAATAGTCGTTGGTCGTGCCATAGACCGTGGTTGAATGGTTCTGGCCGCCGAAAATGACGGTTGCCGTGGACTGGTTGGAGGGCGCAACCGCCCGGAGACCCGGAACCTGATCGCGGATCGCCTCGACATCCTTCAGCGTGAAGCGCCGCGCCTCGGAACTGGCACGGCCGGGTCCGAACTGACCGGGACGCACGAAGAGCATGTTGGTGCCGAGACGTGACAGCTCGGTCGAAACCTGCGCCGTCGTACCGTTGCCGATCGTGACGAGCGCGATGACGGCGGCAACGCCGATGACGACGCCGAGTACGGTGAGGAAGGAGCGCAGCAAATTGCGGCTGATTGCGCGAAGCGCGAGCTTCAGCGTTTCAAAGAACATGTTCCGCCCTCCGCTGATGCTCTACTTCGGTTTCCAGCTTGCCGTCGACGAAACGCAGCAAGCGCCCTGCATAGGCAGCAATATCAGGCTCGTGCGTGACCATGACGATGGTGATGCCCTGTTCGCGGTTCAGCCGCGTCATCAGGTCCATGATCTCGATGCTGGTCTTGGTATCGAGGTTGCCGGTCGGCTCATCGGCGAGCAGCAAGGCCGGCTCGGTGACGATAGCGCGGGCGATTGCCACACGCTGCTGCTGGCCGCCGGAGAGTTCCTGCGTTTTGTGATGTTCCCTGCCCGACAGGCCGACGAGGCCGAGCGCCTCCCGCGCCCGCTTGCGCCGCTCGCCGACCGCCATGCCGCGATAGATCAGCGGCAATTCGACATTCTCGACCGCCGAGGTGCGCGACAGCAGATTGAAACCCTGGAAGACGAAACCCAGCATATGCCGGCGCAGCAGCGTCAGCTGGCTGCGGTCGAAGCCGCCGGTCGAAATGCCCTGGAAAACATAGTCGCCTGAGGTCGGCACATCGAGGCAGCCGAGTATGTTCATCGCGGTCGACTTGCCGGAACCGGACGGCCCCATGATGGCGACAAATTCATGGGTACGGATTGAAAGATCCACGTGGTCGAGCGCGCGGATTGCCGCAGCACCCTCGCCGTAAATCTTCGAGACCTGCCTGAATTCCAGAAGCGGCGGGCGTTCCATCATCGGCTCCCGTCAGTTCGTCCGCGTCGCGGTATCGGTGATGATCGCATCCTTTTCGGTAAGCTCGCCCGAGGTGACCTGCGTGAACTGGCCATCCGAGGAGCCAACCTGGATCACGACGGCTGCGGGATGGCCGTTGCGCAGCGCCCAGACCCGGCGTTGCGTGCCGGTCAGTTTGGCATCACCGCCACCACCGCTGCGGAGCGGACGCGGCGGGCGGAACAGGCTGAAGATACCACGGCCGCCACGGCCTTCTGCCTGCGGCGGAGCGTAACGCAGGGCCGCATTCGGGACCATCAGCGTGTCCTTGACGGCTTCGACGGTGATATCGGAGGTCGCCGTCATACCAGGGCGCAGAAGCAAGTCGGCATTATCGACGGAAAGCACCGCCTTGTAGGTGACAACATTGTTGACCACCTGAGAGGCAAAGCGGATCTGCTCGATGACAGCCGGGAAGGTGCGGTCGGGATAGGCGTCGACTGTGAACTTTGCCTTCTGGCCGACGGCGATCTGGCCGACATCGGCTTCGTCGACATCCACCTGCAGCTCCATCTTCTTAAGATCGCCGGCAATGGTGAAAAGCACGGGCGCCGACAGCGAGGCAGCAACGGTCGCACCCGGATCCACCGAGCGGGTCAGGATCACGCCATCGATCGGCGCGACGATCTTCGCCTTGCCAAGATTGACCTCTGCAAGCTGCAGGTCCGCCTCCGAGGCCAGGACCTCGGCCTCGTTGATATCCTTGGCGGCGACAGCCGAGTCATATTTATAGGTCGCGTCGTCAAGGCTCTGCTGCGTGGAGACGTTGCTCTTGACGAGGCTCTTCAGGCGGTCGAGCGAGGTCGCGGCCGATTGCATATCGGCATTCGCCTTGACCACATTTGCCTTTGCCGAGTTGAGCTTGGCGCGCGAGCTCTTGACGTCTGCCTCCAGCTTGTTCGTATCGAGTTCAGCCAGAATATCGCCTGCCTTCACTGCGCTGTTGTAGTCGACATTGACCTCCCGCATGGTGCCCGACAATTCGCTCGATATATCGACTTGCTGGGTCGGCTGGACCGAACCTGTAGCAGTGACAAGCACTGTAAGATCGCCTCGCTTGACAGGCTGGGTCGTGTAGCTGATCTCGGAACGGCTGCGGCCCGTGTAGAAATAGGCTGCAGCGGCTGCGGCGAGGATTAGGAGCACCAGCGCGATCAGGCGTCCGCGCCAGCGCCGGCCCCTGCTCTGCCGGCCAGCGGCCAGCACGGCAGCAAGATCGGCGTTTGCGCCATTTTTGGAACCGGTCTCTTTACCAGCCTCCAGATTGTCCATGTCATCCTCGAAATATGCTTCGCCATGCCTGGCCTGTTCGCACCAGAATAATCACAACGAACATGAACCCAACATTACCGATGCCCTGATGATGGTACGGAAATGCGGCTGAATTTCATGAAATATTCGTAAGGAAACAGCTGGATAGCGCGGCAAGTGCAAGCTGTTCCGCAGCAAGCCCGCGGGCTCGACGCTAATATTCCGGGTTCCGTCCGGTGCAGCGATTTCTGCGCCTCTTCCCGTTAATTAGAGCGATCCGCGGCACTGAAAAGACCGCGGCATCGCCCAGACCCTAGCGTGAGGGAAGGATCGCAGCGCCGCCCGCAGCCTGAACCGCCAGGCTGCCCATGGCAATGCCTTTGCGCAGGCAGATATCGGCACTCGCGCCGCCAAGCCAGGCATGGATGAGCCCGGCATTGAAGGCATCCCCTGCTCCCGTCGTATCCACGACCTTGACGGTGGGAGCATTCTGATGGAGCCGGACGCTGGCGGCCGCGAAATAAGCGCCGCCGGCGCCTGCTTTCAGCGCGACGGCCGGGAAGCGCTCGGCGAGCCTGTCGAGTGCTTCTGTCGGATCGGAACGTCCGGTAATCGCTATGGCTTCCTCGACATTGGGAAGGAAGAGATCAATGCCTTCGCAGCGATCGAGGAAATCCTGCTGGTAGATCAGGGCCTCATCCCAGCTCGGGTCGAGCGATACCGTAAGCCCGTTTTCCCTGGCTTTCGCAATCAAGTGGGGGATTTCCGCAAGGGTTGCGAATTCGGCGATGTGCAGGTGACGCGCCTCGCTCCAGGCAAGCGCCTCTTTAAGCGTTGCAGGTTCAGCGCTGCCAGCGCGGCGCGACAGAAAGGCGCGTTCCTCGCCATTGTTGATGGCGACGGTAACCTGCGGACCAGCGTCGACCGCCCGGTCGAGAAAGCGCAGATCGACCCCACTTGCCTGCAGTTCGCCCGCCAGCCCGTTGGAAAGTCCATCCGTTCCGAGGCGGGAGAGCAAGGCGGTCTTGCGGCCGATATGGGCGGAATAAGCGGCCATGATGAAAGCGCCGCCGCCTGCGGCAATGCGCAGGTCATCAGCAAAGAGCTCGCGCCCGAGAACGGGCATAGTCTCCAGACCTGTGAAAATCAGGTCGCAGTAGGTCCGGCCAATGCTGAGCACCGCCGATCGGATGTCACTATCAGATGTCATTGGCGCCCGAGGGCCTTTTCCGTTTTTGCATCGAAAACATAGAGAGCACCTGACGCTGCATGGGCAGTCACCGCGCTGCCGACGGCCGGTATCACCTTACCGGGGGCCGTAGCAATCACCGATGTTCCGGCGACATCGAAATGCACCAGCGTTTCGGCGCCAAGCGGCTCGACGGCCGTCACCGTGCCCGAGAGCGACAGAACGCCGGCTTCCTCGCCAATGACAAGATCATGCGGGCGCACGCCGATCAGATGCGGACCTCCCTGCCCGATGCGCAGACCATCGGCTGCCGCCGTGCCCGGAAGCAGGTTCATCGACGGGCTGCCGATGAAGCGTGCGGTAAAGACATCGGCGGGGTTCTCGTAGATATCCATCGGCGTTCCCGCCTGCAGGATGTGGCCGTCCTTCATGACAACGATGCGGTCAGCCATGGTCATGGCCTCCACCTGATCGTGCGTGACATAGACGATTGTCGTGCCGAGCCGCTGGTGCAGGCGCTTGATCTCGATGCGCATCTGGGTGCGAAGCTGGGCATCGAGGTTCGACAGCGGCTCATCGAAGAGAAAGGCCGAGGGGTTGCGGACCATGGCGCGGCCGATCGCGACGCGCTGGCGCTGGCCGCCTGAAAGTGCTGCCGGGCGGCGGGCGAGATAATCGGTCAGGCCGAGGATCTGCGCCGTCTCGTCGATGCGCTTGTCCTTTTCCACTCGCGAGAGCTTCGAGGTGTAAAGGCCGAAGCCGATATTCTGGCGTACGCTCATATGCGGATAGATGGCGTAGTTCTGAAACACCATGGCGATATTGCGCTGTTTCGGCTCGCGCTCGTTGACCACCTCGCCGCCGATTTTCAGCGTGCCGCCGGATATGTCTTCCAGACCGGCGATCATGCGAAGCGTCGTGGATTTTCCGCAGCCGGACGGGCCGACGAAGACGACGAACTCACCGTCGGCGATCGCAAGATCGATGCCGTGGACGACATCCAGCTTGCCGTAGCGTTTGACGAGCCCCTGCAGTTCGATATTTGCCATCAGGCGGCCCCCATCAATGCCGTGAATCTGGTTTGAAGTTCCTCGGCAGCGGCGGCTTCGCGCGCTGCGTCTTCCTGCGCATCTGCGGCGAATGCGGCAGCCTTTTCCTGGTAGGCTGCAAGCGCATCCGCCATCGGTGCCGGCGCGGGACCGCCGAAGCGCGCGCGGACGGCAACGAAATGTTCCGGCGAGACGATCTCGGCAAATTGTGCCTTGTCGATGCCGGGTTTGCGGCCGGCCAATTCCTCGAAAGCTACGAGGAAAGGCCCATAGCCATCGTCTGAAAGACCGCCGCCCTTGGCGACGACGGCGCGGGCGACCGTTGCGGCAATCTCATGCGCCTGCCGGAAGGACAATCCTTCGAGGCGGACCAGCGAATCCGCGAGTTCGGTGATGGTGATGCAGGAGCGGCGGATATTGTTCGCCACGCGCTCAGGATCGATGCTGATCTGCGCGACGAAGGCTGCCAGCAGGTCGAGCACGCGTCCGGCAGAATGGAAGGCTTCGTAGCCCATGCCCTGCGTTTCGCCTTCACTGTCGTTCATGTCGGTGAACGGCGTATTGTGCATGACGTCGAGCACAGTGCGGGCACGACCAAAGGTCTGGCTCGCCAGATGGCGCATATGCTCGATCGGCACCGGATTGCGTTTCTGCGGCATGATCGATGAGATCTGCACCAGCGCATTGGGAACATAGATCTGGCCCACTTCGAAGCTCGTCCAGAACTGGAAATCCTGGATCAGGCGGCCGAGATGCAGAAACATCAACTCGATCGCACTGTAGGTCGAGGTTGTGTAGTCGACCGCGGCGATGCAGCTGTAGGAATTGCGCAGCGGCGCAGCAAAGCCCAGCAGTTCGGCGACGCGGGCACGATCAATCGGGAAGCCTGATGTGGTGATCGCCGCAGCACCCATGGGGCTCAGGTTGACGATCTCACGCGCCTCGGCAAAGCGCTCGATATCGCGGATCAGCACTTCGATCGCCGCCGAAAGATAATGGCCGAAGGTTGTCGGCTGGGCCGGCTGCCCGTGCGTATAGGCAACGATCAACGTCTCCTTTTCCCAGTCGGCTGCCGCAATCATGGCATCGAGGAGCGTACGCGCCTTGACCATCAGAGCGTCGATGCGCTCCTTCAGGCCGAGCTTGAACAGCGTGTGGTCAATGTCGTTGCGCGAGCGCGCAGTGTGCAGGCGCCCGGCGATATCGACGCCGATGCGGGCCTTCAACTCCTTCTCGATGAGGAAGAAGAAGTCTTCGACCTCACCGGTATAGACGAGTTTTTCCGGGTCAATGTCGCGATCGATCGCTTCGAGTGCGGCGGCGATCTTGCCGGCCTGTTCGCGGTCGAGAATGCCGGTTTCAACCAGCATGACGAGATGGGCACGGTCGATGCGGCGGAAACCGTCGACATGATGCGTCTTGGCGCCATCGAAGAGCGGCTTCAGCACCGTTTCCTTGTAGACAGGGTCAGGAAAGACGCTCTTGTCGGCAAGGCGTGGATTGGTTTCGGTCATGTCTTATCCCTTCAGACCGGCCAGCATGACGCCGCGCACGATGTAGCGCTGCAGCACCAGGAAGACGAGCAGCGTCGGCAATGTCGCGAGTGCCGCACCGGTCATGATCATTTCCCATTGGATGGATTGCTCGACGGCAAAGCTCGAGAGGCCAACCGGCAGCGTATAGAGTTCGCGGCTGGTGGTGACGATCAGCGGCCAGAAGAAGGCCGTCCAGTTGCCGAGGAAGGTGAAGATGGCAAGCGCTGACAGCGCCGGTGTGACCAGCGGCATCGCCACCTTCCACCAGATCTGGAATTCGTTCAGGCCATCGATGCGGGCAGCCTCGAGGAAATCGTTCGGGACCGTCTCGAAGAACTGCTTCATCAGGAAGGTGCCGAAAGCGGTCATCATGCCCGGGAACATGATGCCCCAATAGCTGTCCAGCCAGCCGAGCTGTGCCGACATCAGATACCAGGGAATGACGAGCATTTCCGTCGGGATCATCAGCGTCGAGAGGATCGCCAGGAAGATCAGGTAACGGCCGCGGAATTCGAACTTGGCGAGCGTATAGCCGACAAGGCTGTCGAAGAAGACGTTCGAGAGCGTCACCGTGCAGGCAACGATCGTCGAGTTCAGGAACCAGCGCATGAAGCGACCGTCGGAGAGAACGGTGATGTAGTTCTGCAGCGTTGGCTCGGCCGGGATGAGACGCAGGTCGTAGACCTGGCCTGCCGTCTTCAGCGAGGTCGAGAACATGAAGAGCAGCGGCGAGACCATGATGAGGCCGCCGATGAAAAGCAGCGTCCACGTGATAATGGCGCCCGGGCGGATATTGGCTTTCGGCAAGGGTGCCGCGGTGTTCGTGGTCACGGCACTCATTTGCGTTCCCTCAGTATCCAGAGCTGCAGCAGGGAGACGCAGAGCAGGATTGCGAAGAGCACGACGGTCTGCGCAGCTGCATAACCCATGTTGTAGGATGAAAAGGCCGTCTGATAGATCATGAGAACCAGTGGCTTGGTCGATCCGAGCGGGCCACCGGGATCGTTGGTCGTCATGTTGTAGACCTGGTCGAAGATGCGCAGAAAGCCGATCGAAGAAAAGACGACGAGGAAGACGGTCGTCGGCTTCAGGAGCGGCAGCGTGATCTTCCAGAGGATCGGCCATTCGCCGAGACCGTCGATCTTCGCGGCCTCATAGAATGTGTTCGGGATGGCGCGAAGGCCGGCCATGAAGATGATGATCTGGAAGCCGAGGCCGGCCCAGATCGAGGTGACCATGATCGACGGCAGCGCCTGATCGACGGAGCGGATGAACTGCTGCTGCGGCAGGCCCATCATGCCGAGCACATCGTTGATGACGCCGATCGGGGCCGGCTGGTAGAACCAGCGCCAGACCCAGGCCATGGCGGCGGCTGTCGTCAGGAACGGGAGGAAATAGAGCGCGCGGATCAGCCCGTGCAGGAAGCGCACCCGATCCAGGAAGAAGGCAACGACGAAGGAGATGATGAGGCTCAGCGGCGTGCCGATGATGAGATAGGTGAAGGTGTTGCGGAAAACCTTCCAGAACTGCGGGTCGTTATAGAGCTTCACATAATTGGCGACGCCGATGAATTTTGGCGGTTTCATCAGATTCCAATTGGTGAACGACAGGTAGAAGGCCTGCAGCGTCGGATAAAAGCGGATCACGCAGTAAAACAGGATCGGCAGGGCCAAGAATGTCCAGACCCAGACAAGGCGTTTCTGGCGCATCGTCAGCCGATCCCAGAACGATCCGGCGGGACGGCTGACAGCCGCCCCTTCCGTATTCGCGGGTGCGGAGCTCATGGCCGTCCCTTATTTGCTCTTTGCGTTGTCGATGATTTCCTGCTCGGCGGTTGCGGCCTGAGCAAGGGAATCCTCGGGCGACTGACCTTCGAGAAGAACGCGGTTGACCATGTCGATGGCGTTCTGGCGCTGACCGGCTTCATCCACGAAGAGCGAAGTGTGCGAATAAGCGAGTGCCTTCAGGAACGGCGCATAGATCGGGTTCTTGAGGTTTTCGTCGGTGAGAGCAGCCTCGCGACGAGCCGGCAGTTCGCCAACCGTGCCGAGCCAGATCTTCATGGCTTCCGGCGAGGTGACGTAAGCGAGGAACTTCTTGGAGGCTTCAAGCTTTTCGCCGGAGACCTTGGCGCCGATGCCGTTCGCGAAATAGCTCGCATAGTTGGAGCGCAGGCCGTCAGCGTTGGCGGGAAGCTCGGTGACGCCCCATTCGAAATCCTTGATGCTGCCGAAGGAGCCGAGACGGAAGGTGCCGTCGATCGTCATGGCAGCCTTGCCGCCGCGGAAGGCTGCCTGGCCCTCATCCATGAAGCCGGTCTGACCGACCTTCTTTTCAGTCTGCAGGCTGGTGTAGAATTTCAGCGCCTTGATGCCGGCATCGCTGTTGTAGGTCACCTTGGAATAGTCAGCAGTATAGGGCTCGCCGCCAAACTGGCGGATCAGCACTTCACGCCACCATTGGTGATCCTGGCCGCCCATATCGAGCGTCGTGCCTTCGACAGCAATGTTGCCGGCGGCGTCGCGCTTGACGGTCTTTTCGGCTGCAGCGACGAACTCGTCGACCGTCTGCGGCGGCTTGTTCGGGTCTAGGCCTGCTTCCTGGAAGAGCTTCTTATTGTAGAAGAGCGCCAGCGAGCGTACGGCGGTCGGCAGGCCGTAATAATCGTCGCCACGCTTCATCGCCGTCACGATCGGGAAGAAATCCTTCTCGATCTGGTCATGCGGGAAAGCGTCTGTCGGCAGCGGCTGCAGCAGGCCGCCGGCGATGAACTGGTCGAGCCAGCCATAGAAGAGCTGCATCACGTCAGGGCCGTTACCGGCGAGATTGGCGGCAACGACGCGTGTCTGGTAATCGGCATAGGGGAAGGTCGTCTGCTTGACGGTGATGTCGGGATTGGCCTTTTCGAAATTGGCGATCAGCTGGTCCATCGCCTTGACGCGCGTATCATAGACATACTGCCAATATTCGATTTCGACCGCCTGGGCGCTGTTGACCGCAACCATGCTGATGCCGGCAAACAGGCCAGCCAATAAGATTCCGCGACGCATAATCTATTCCTCCATTGCCCGAGCCGGCATCCTTCCGCTCGCGCTCATCTGGTTCCCCAGGGCATCCCGCACATCGGCAGCGCCCCGATTTGATTGGCTCGGAAAGATGGAACTGAGGCTCCTCTTCCTCGGCATCGCACTGCGACCCTTTCAGGCTGGTTCGGATGGGAGGCTTTGTCAATAAGATAATTTAGTTTAATTATTCTATTGCCCACTTCATGATATCGGCGCTATCCATACCGGCAGAGACGAGGGCGGAGAGATGACACGGCAATCCGGGAAGCAGCAGATCGCGATGGGCAAGAACCCCGAGCGCAGCCGCGACCACAATCGTCGTGTCGTGCTCGATGTCGTGCGCATGCATGGATCGCTCGGCCGCATGCATATCGCCAAGCTGACACATCTGACCGCGCAGGCCGTCGCCAACATCGTTGACGAACTCGTCGACGAACAGCTGCTGATGGAGATTGGCCGGCTGCGCTCCGGCCGCGGCCAACCACCGATCCAGTTTGCCGTCAATCCTGACGGAGCGGTGACGATCGGCGTCGAAATCGCCGCCGACCATATGGTGACGACGGTGCTCGATCTCTCGGGAAAAGTCCGTTCCGAAACGATCATGCCGGTTGTGAATACCAACCCGGAACATATCGTCCCGCTCTTTGCCCGTGAAGTGAAGAAGGTGCGCAAGCGTTTCCCGTCGAAGCTTCTCGGCATCGGCGTGGTCATGCCCGGCCCTTTCGAAATCGAAGGCATGAGCTCGGTCGGCCCCACTACCCTGCCCGGCTGGAGCAGCATCAATCCGGCCGCGGTTCTGAGCGAAGCCAGCGGCGAGACCGTCATCGTCGAAAACGACGCGAATGCGGCGGCCGTCGGTGAAAGGCTGTTCGGTGCGGGCCGCGCTATCTCCAATTTCTGCATGATCTATTTCGGCGTCGGCGTCGGTCTCGGCCTTATCCACGACGGCGCGCCCTTCCGTGGAGCCTTCGGCAATGCCGGCGAAATCGGCCACGTCGTTGTCGCTCCGCGCGGCAAGCCCTGCCCTTGCGGCCAGCGCGGCTGCCTGGAGCGCTATGCCTCGCTGCATGCACTGAAGGAGAAGCTCGCAGAGGCCGGCTATGAGAATACCGATTTTGCGGCCATCGAAGTGCTGCACCGGGAGGGCAATTCCGTCGTGAAGGAGTGGATCGCGGAGACCGCGGACTATCTTTCGCCGATGGTGGCCATGCTGGAAAACGTTCTCGATCCGGAGACCGTCATCCTCGGCGGCGCCCTGCCCGACGCCATTATCGACGATATCGTCGCGGCCATGCAGACGCTTCCAGTCTCGGTCGCCAGCCGGCGGACGCGCGCGCTGCCGCGCGTCATTCGCGGCCAGACCGGCCAGTTGACGGCCGCACTCGGTGCCGCCGCCCTGCCGCTCTTCGAAGCCGTCACCCCCAAACTCGACATATCACCGACCGCCGCCGATACCGCAGCTTGAGATGCGCCGCCGGTCTGCCCCAATGGAGGAACCATGCTGACCGACCGAGATCGTATTGAGAAACAGAAGCGCAGCCTTTCGCTCACGCGGCTGCACCGGGCACTCTCCCGCCTGACCTCGACCGTCACCATGATGAATACCGGCGCCCATCCCGATGATGAGCATAACGGCCTGCTCGCCTATCTGCGTCTCGGCCTCGGCATGCGCGTCGTCGTCGCCTGCTCGACCCGCGGCGAAGGCGGACAGAATGCACTTGGTCCGGAGCGGCTCGGCGCGCTCGGCATCCTGCGCAGTCGGGAAATGGAAGAGGCAGCCCGGGAACTCGACGCCGATATCCATTGGCTCGGCCACGGCCCCGAAGATCCAATCCACGATTTCGGATTCTCGAAAAACGGCGACCGGACCTTCGACCGCTGGGGCGAAAAGCGGATCGTCGAGCGGCTGGTCCGCGCCTATCGCCAGGAACGTCCCGATATCGTGCTGCCGACCTTCCTCGACGTGCCAGGACAGCATGGACACCATCGCGCCATGACGCGGGCGGCGGAGACCGCCATCGGCCTTGCCGCCGATCCCGCCGCCTTTCCGGAACATTTCGAAGAAGGCCTGACGCCCTGGCAGGTAGCCAAATTCTACCTGCCTGCGTGGTCGGGCGGCGGTGACACCTATGACGACGAAGTTCCGCCACCGGCCACGACATTGGCGCTCAGTGTCGCGAGTTTCGAGCCGGTCAGCGGGGTCAGTTACGGTCATATCGGGGAGTGGTCGCGCTACTACCATGCCTCTCAGGGCATGGGCCGCTGGCGTGATATCGGCCACAATAGTTGGCCACTGCACTTAAAGCTCAGTGCCGAGGGAACTGTTGCAGAAACCGCTATCCTCGATTCGCTTCCCTCGAGGCTGGCTGATCTCGCGCGCGAAACGGACTTGCCGCAGGGTGTCGTCGATGCGCTGATGCGAGCGGATGGCGCGATCGGCAAGGCGATCGAACGTTTTCCGGAACGATCCGCCATCGTGAACGCGTTGCTGCAAGCGGCGTGTGAGATCGAAAAGGCGCTCGAACAAGCACCCGAGGCATTCCTCGGAGCTCACGAGCATCGCCTGCGGCGCAAGCTTGTCGAAATCGATGCAGCCCTTTGCGAGGCCGAGCAGGTCTTCGTTCGCGCCGTTGCCGAGCCGGCCGAGCTTTCGCCTGGCGCGATCGGCACGCTCACTCTTCATCTCAGCGGCAATGCCGGCGCTGCAGTCGTCAATGCCGATGCAAGATTGCCGGAAGGCATTTCGGCAAGCCTCAAAGAAACCTCCCCGCTGCGAATCGCCTATGAGCTGACGTCGACAGCGGACGCGCCGCTGACCCGGCAGTATCAGCCGGGATGGTCGAGCCTCGGCGGCAATGGCAATGCTTCCGTCGATATCAGGGCGCAGATCGGCGGCCGTTCGGTCACAGTGGCCGTCGATCTCGAAGAGCCGCTCGTTATCGCCCCACGGCACTCGCTGACCCTTCAGCCCAATGCCTTCATCATTCCGGTAGAAAGCGATGGGCGGAAGCTGACCATGAAGGCTGCATCAACGGGGCATGTCGGCCTTTCCACGCCGCCCGGCTGGACAATCAGCCAGGCTGATGGCGCGACCACCCTTTCAGCTCCGCCTGCTATAACACCCGGCCTAGTCACCATCACGCCGCTCGTGGACGGGCAACCGGCCATGCGCATCTCGCCGATCGCCTATCCGCATATCGGCCATACGAGCTTCCGCGAACCGGAACTGCTACGGGTTCTGGCCCTCGACCTCAAACTGCCCGAAGGCGCCAAAATCGGCTATGTCGGTGGCGGCGCGGATCGCATCGGCCTGTGGCTTGGTCGCATGGGGCTCGACGTCACCGAACTCGATGCTCAGGCTTTGTCAGGCGATCTTTCGCGCTTCACGACCATCGTCGTCGGCATCTTCGCCTTCGGCATCCGCAAGGATCTCGCGGCCGCAACTGCCCGCCTGCATCGCTTCGTCGAAGACGGCGGCCACCTGCTGACGCTCTATCACCGCCCTGTTGATGGCTGGCAGCCGGATGCGACGCCACCGAAACGGATCGACATCGGTTCGCCCTCCGTCCGCTGGCGCGTGACCGATCCGACGGCAGAGGTGACTGTGCTGGAGCCTGACCATCCGCTGCTGCGCGGTCCGAACAGGATCACATCGGCAGACTGGAATGGCTGGGACAAAGAGCGGGGCCTTTATTTCGCTGCCCGCTGGGACGACGCCTATGTGCCGCTGCTTGCCATGCATGACCCTGAAGAGCAGCCGCTCAAGGGTGCCTTGATATCAGCAGAGATCGGCAAGGGCCGGCATACACATACGAGCCTTGTGCTGCATCACCAGCTCGACAAGCTGACATCTGGCGCCTTTCGGCTGCTTGCCAATCTCGTGCAGCCCGCCTGAGGCACGCGAGATGGATGGCCTTGCCACAGCCAGGGATAGCCGTTTCGGCATTCTCTGGCTGCTTTCAGATACGACACTGGTGACGGGCATGACGGTGCTGGTCAAGATGCAGGGCGCATCCTACCCGGCCATCCAGCTTGTCTTCATTCGCGCACTGATCGGTCTGGTGCTTATTCTGCCGTTGATCTGGCGCCATCGCCGGCAGCTTGCCAATTCCAGAGATCCTTTGCGAAACATCATGCGCATCAGCTGCAATGCCGTCGCGCTGACCAGCAATTTCGTGGCGCTCACCATGCTGCCGCTGTTGCTCGTCAATGCGCTCGGCTTCACGCGGCCGCTCGTCTCCATGCTGATGGCAGTCATCATGCTTGGCGAAAAGGTCAGCCGCTGGCGGTGGGTCGGCGCAGTATTTGCCTTTGTCGGCGTTCTCATCATGCTTGCGCCAGATACGTTCGCCTGGAATCTCGGGCTGATCGCGGTGCTGTTGTCGATCATCTTCGGGGCACTGGCGACGATCCAGACACGGATGCTGCATTACGAGAACACGACCGTCATGATGGTCTTCTATACGGCGGGCCTGACCCTCATCACCTTCATTCCCGCACTCTTCGTCTGGCAGCCCGTGCGCGGCGAAGATTGGCCTGCCCTGCTCGGAATCGGGCTTCTGGCACAGCTCGGGCAATTCTGTTTCCTCCGAGCCTATCAGATTGCGAGCGCCAGCCTGCTTGCGCCTTTCGGCTATCTGTCGATCGTCTTTGCGACGGCCAGCGGCTACATCTTCTTCGATGAAGTGCCCGATCTCCGCACATTCATCGGCATCGCCGTCATCATCGCAACCTTGCAAGCAGTCGCCTTTCTGGAACGACGGCGGCGGTAACGTCCCCCTCGGTCGATCGATCAACCACTAATTCGGGGCGCCGGCAGAAAATGCTCGAATGTCTGGACGCTGCAATACCGCCCTCTGACGATGGCATGCATCAAGAAATGTGCGCAATGCGTCCACAAGGAGATTTTTTCGGTTGACCGCGATAGGTCGCCTGCATATGTTCCGCGCACTTCCAGCCGGGGTGCTTCGCACTCGCGGAAAGGGAGAGCGTAGCTCAGCCGGTAGAGCAACTGACTTTTAATCAGTAGGTCTCGGGTTCGAACCCCGACGCTCTCACCATAGTCCTTTTGTTTCCCAACTGTACGCCGCGTGAGGGTGCTGGAAGTCAAATGCCGAAAACACCCAAAGAACCCAAACTCGAGCATTCCGACTTCTCCGGCGAATTCGAAGACGGCGGAGTGACCGTGCTGGTCGACATATATCGGCCGGCTGGCACCAATGGCGATTGGACGCTCGAGGTCATCTCACAGACGGAAGTCGTGACGACCTGGGAAGACAAGTTCGCGACAGATCTGGATGCTTGGGAAGAATTCCTGGCCACCGCAGAGCGCGATGGCGTGCAGAGCTTTCTCGATGAGGATGAACCGCAGCTGCATTGACGGGATACTGCCAGGCACAATCCTGGCAGCTTGACCTCCCGACTCATTCACTCTCAATAGCTGCAGGAGCGACCATCATTCGGCCTGAAACCGTCCCGGCAGGCAAGGTTCATCGAATCTCCAGGCACGTAGCCGGAGGCGGAGCCATAAGAATTCGGGGGCGTTGCGCATGCCGTCAGCACGGAAATGCCAATCAGCGCGCCAACTGCCACAAATGCCCGAAACCTGCTCATCAATATTTCTCCTCTTGGATTCTCTCGCGATAATCTATCACGCGGTCACAACAACGGAATGGCCTTATGCCGGAAAAGGCTTACAGCCCGTTTCCACCTGACTGATTCGCGTGGCTATCCCTATTCGGAATCGCACGGCCCTCCAATCGCGGCCGCCTCGGCATTGCAACTTCTAGCTTTACGTTATTAGCAATGTATTAGCCATCATGGCGTTTAACAGACGTACGAACGGCCCGACGCCTTTGCGAGTCGGAGCATGATGCTGGGTACCGTCGATCGGCAGGATGCCGGATAGGCCTTCCTCTTCTTTGGTGACGAGACGATGACCAGTATCCTGACGAACACTTCGGCAATGGCAGCGCTAAAAACTTTGCGCAGCATCAACAAGCAACTGGCTGAAACGCAGCAACGCCTGGCGACCGGCTATCGTATCAACAAGGCCTCCGATAATCCGGCCTACTGGTCGATCGCCACGACAATGCGTTCCGATGACAAGGCGCTTTCCGCCGTTCAGGATGCGCTGGGTCTCGGAGCTGCCAAACTCGATACAGCCTATGCCGCAATGGACAGCGCCATCAGCGTCGTCGACGAGATCAAGGCCAAGATCGTCGCCGCAACCGAAAAGGGTGTGGACAAGGCCAAGATCCAGGACGAAATCAGCCAGCTTCAATCCCAGCTCCTCAGCATTGCCCAGTCTGCCTCCTTTGCCGGCGAAAACTGGCTTGTCGGCGGCAACAGCACGAAGAATGTCATCTCTTCCTTCGTTCGCGATGCAAGCAATGGTGTCAGCGTCAAGACGACCGATTACGCTCTCGACAGCTCCACGAGCGGGAACGTCCTTTTTGGCCTCAATACAAGTGGCATGATCGACACATCGTCCGGCCTGCTTGGTTCATCCATCGTCGGTTCGTATGGCGGCGTTTCGATCACCATGCCCTCGATTTTTTCAATCGACGTCACCAACATGAGCCTTGGCGATCTGCAGGTAGCGCTCCAGGGCGTGGACCTGACGATCGGCAAGATGACGGATGCCGCTTCCAAGCTCGGTTCGATGCAGAAACGAATCGACATGCAGCAGAACTTCGTCAGCGATCTCCGCGATTCGATCCAGTCCGGCATTGGCCGCCTCGTCGATGCCAATATGGAAGAAGAGGCAACCAGGCTTGCGGCGCTTCAAACGCAACAGCAGCTCGCTATTCAGGCGCTATCGATCGCAAATGCATCGACGCAGAACATATTGATCCTGTTCCGCCGTTAACAGGCAGGAGAGCACGCGGAAGGTCCGGCGCCAGCCTCGTATGGACGCAGACCGGACCTCCCGGCATTTACAGTGGGGTGCCTGCAAATGCCGGGCAATACCACCAGTCACGTCTGAGTCGATCTACTCAGAGAGCCAATGATGGTTTGCGCGCGGTTAATATCCACGCGCCTTGTCTCATGTTGGGATAATTGGAGCATTCCGCATGGCCTGCGGCAGTGTGGAGATCCGGCCTGCTATGTCCGCGCAAAAAGGTGATTGGCAATCGCCCCGCCACGGCGCTAGGAACATCGCTCAGACTGCCGCCGGAGAGAATGCGTGTCGATTGCCGATATTTCCCTTTGGAGCGCGCTGCTTGCCGGAGCGCTATCCTTCCTGTCGCCTTGCGTGCTTCCGCTCGTTCCACCCTACCTTTGTTATATGGCGGGCATTTCGGTCGAGCAGTTCCGTGGCGGCGGCGCGGTTGCTGCCGGGCCGGACGTGCGGCGCGGCGTGCTTTTCTCGGCGCTTTTCTTCACCCTCGGCTTTGCGACCGTCTTCGTGGCGCTTGGCGCCGGTGCATCGACGATCGGTATGGTGCTGCGCCAGCACCTCGACCTGCTCGCCAAGATCGGCGGCCTGATCATCATCGTCATGGGATTGAATTTTCTGGGGCTTTTCCGAATCGGTCTTCTAGCGCGCGAGGCCCGCTTTCAGGGCAATGGCAAGCCGGCGACCCTGACAGGCGCCTATATCATGGGCCTTGCCTTCGCCTTCGGCTGGACGCCGTGCATCGGGCCGGTGCTCGGGGCGATCCTTGGGGTTGCGGCATCTCGCGAAACGGTTGGCTCAGGTGCGGGTTTGCTCGCCGTCTATTCGCTCGGCCTTGCCGTGCCCTTCTGGATTGCCGCCGGCTTTTCAGGCGCCTTCATGCGCTTCCTGTCGCGCTTCCGCCGGCACCTTGGCACGGTGGAGAAGATCATGGGCGTCTTCCTCGTGCTGACCGGCCTCGCCTTTCTGCTCGGCTGGGTCAGCAACGTGGCGATCTGGTTTCAACAGAGCTTTCCGATCCTGATGCAAATCGGCTGAGCAAAGACGCTCTGGCCGATTGCAATGGAATTCAGGCTTTCTTCCGCTTCAACCGTTCCTTGATCGCATCCGGGATATCGCGGAAGCCGCGCCCCGGCTCGATGCCTTCGCGCATGACGATATTGCGCAAGGGCGGGATGGCCGACAGGACATGCAGCCCTGCGGCGCGCAGCACCTGCACCGGCAGGAAATCGGAAAGAAGCGAACGATTGAGGAGATCGACGCTTGCGGTGCGCGTCATGATGTCGGCACGACGCTTGCGGTCGAAGCTGCTGCCGGCGTCGGCGGCGACGGGCAATTCCGCGCGGGCAGAGAGGAGATCGCTCAGCGCCATGATATCACGAAGGCTGAGATTGAGGCCCTGCGCGCCGATCGGCGGGAAGACATGTGCTGCCTCGCCGACCAGTGCTACGCGGCCCTTGCCGAAACGATGCGCCATCATGCCTGACAGAGGCCAGATCTGCGCACCTTCCTCGACAGTGACCTTGCCGAGTATGGATTGCATGCGCTCCTCCACGACATTGCCCAGCTCGGCCAGCGACAGCTCGATGCGGGCGGCGGCATCGGAGGGGTTCTGCACCCAGACGAGGCTGGAGCGATTGCCCGGCAGCGGCACCTGCGTGAAAGGGCCGTGCTCGGTGTGGAATTCGGTGGAGATATTCTGGTGCGGCAGCGTATGGGCGAAATTCAGCACCATGGCCGATTGCGGATAGGACCAGGTGCGGACGTCGATGCCGACCGTTTCCCTGAGCTTCGACTTGCGGCCATCGGCGCCGACGGCGAAGTCGGCGACGATCTCTTCGCCGTCCGCGAGCGCGACCGTCACGGCTTCAGGAGCGACGCCGATCGTCTCGGCCATGCCGGTGAAACGGGTAATGTTGCCCTCCGCCGCAATCGCGGTTTCGAGCACATCCATCAGCGCCTTGTTCGGGAAGTTGTAGCCAAAGGCATCGAGCCCTACTTCGGCGGAGCGGAACGTCGTGGTCGGAGCACGCAGCAGGCGGTTTGTGCCGTCGATGATGCGCATGCTGCTAAGAGGTGCGGCTGCCGGACGAAGCTTCTCCCAGAGTGTCAGCCGATCCAGGAAGCGAATCGACTGGTCCATCAGTGCCGTGGTACGGCGGTCCTCCTTGGGAGCGGGAGGGGCGACCAGCGCCACATTGCGACCGCCGCGCGCCAGGGCGACTGCGGCGATCATGCCGGCGAGACCGCCGCCGATCACCGCCACTTCGAATTTGCTCATGCTATCGTTCCGTCATCAAGAAGACGGCAGAACCGGCAGCCTCAGGCGGCCGGCTTTGCCTGACGGCGCCAACTATAGCCCTTGCCGGCTTCGGCGTCACGCACCGCCGGCTGATAATGATGCGGAATGGACGGCAGGCGCTTTTCCGAAAGACGGCGGATCGCCGTCTCGTTGGTGACGGCGAAACTGTCGATGCCGACGCGCAGCATCAGCGGCACCTGGTCGATCAGCACATCGCCGACCGCACGCAGCTCGTTGGTGTAACCTAGGCGCTGGCGAAGAAGCGACGCATGGCTGAAAGCGCGGCCGTCGTTGAAGGCCGGAAATGCCACAGCCACGATCTCCAGGCGATACAGATAAGATTCAAGTTTCAGCACGTCGTCAGCCGGCTTGATAACCACGCCGAGGCCAACATCGTTACTCTCATCCGCCTTGGCGATCAGCTCGTCGAGCGTCAGCAGCGGCTTCTGGTCGCCGGATGCCTTGACCTCGTCGGTTTCGATCACCCACGGGTCGTTCTCGACAAAACCGCTCTCTCTCCAGATCTTCGTCATCATCCCCTCCTTATGCCGCTTCCTGAGCCGAACCGTAGAGCGCATCCTTGAAAGGCTGCGGACCGACGCGGCGATAGGCCGCTAGGAAGATTTCCGAGGGATCGAGGCGAAGGCCGAGATAGGTGTCGACGATCGTCTCTATGGCATCCGTCACCTTATCCGGCTCGAAGCCGCGGCCGATGATTTCGCCGATCGAGGTATGCTCGTCGCCCGAACCGCCAAGCGTGATCTGGTAGAGTTCAGCGCCCTTCTTTTCAACACCCAGAAGACCGATATGGCCGACATGGTGGTGGCCGCAGGCGTTGATGCAGCCGGAGATCTTGATCTTCAGCTCACCGATCTCGGCCTGACGGGCCGGATCGCCGAAGCGGCGGGAAATTTCCTGCGCAACCGGAATGGAGCGCGCATTTGCAAGTGCGCAATAGTCCAGCCCCGGACAGGCAATGATATCGGTGATCAGGCCGGCATTGGCTTCGGCGAGATCAATCGCAACGAGGCCACGATAGACGGCTTCGAGATCAGCGAGCGCCACATGTGGCAGGATGAGGTTCTGCTCATGGCTGACGCGGATTTCGTCGAAGGCATATTCCTCGGCGATATCGGCAATGGCATCCATCTGCGAGTCGGAGGCGTCGCCCGGGATTCCGCCGATCGGCTTCAACGAGATCGTCACCATGCCGTAATCGGGGTTCTTGTGCGGCTGGACATTCTGCTGCACCCAGCGGGCAAAAGCCGGATCGGCCTTCTTCCAGCGGGCGAGGTTTTCCCAGCCTTCGGCACGCTGCGGCAGGGCCGGCGGCGCGAAATAGGCGGTGATGGCTTGAACGTCCCGTTCCGGCAGCTTCAGTTCGCTATCCTTCAACTGGGCGAATTCGACCTCGACCTGACGGGCGAGTTCTTCGGCGCCGGTCTCATGGACGAGGATCTTGATGCGGGCCTTGTACTTGTTGTCGCGGCGACCATGCAGGTTATACACGCGCATGACGGCGGTCGTGTAGGACAGCAGATCCTCTTCCGGCAGGAAATCGCGGATCAGCTTGGCGACCATCGGCGTGCGGCCTTGCCCGCCACCGACATAAACGGCGAAGCCGATCTCGCCCTTGTCGTTCTTCTTCAGATGCAGACCGATATCGTGCACCTGGATGGCAGCGCGGTCGCGCTCGGCGCCGGTTACCGCAATCTTGAACTTGCGCGGCAGGAAGGAGAATTCCGGATGGACTGATGACCACTGGCGCAGGATTTCGGCATAGGGGCGCGGATCGGCGACTTCATCGGCGGCGGCACCGGCGAAGTGGTCGGCCGTCACGTTGCGGATGCAGTTGCCCGACGTCTGCATGGCGTGCATCTCGACCGTTGCGAGTTCGGCAAGAACGTCCGGCATGTCCGACAGCTTCGGCCAGTTGAACTGCAGGTTCTGGCGCGTGGTGAAATGGCCGTAACCGCGGTCATAGGTGCGGGCGATATGTGCCAGCATGCGCAGCTGGCGCGAACTCAGCGTGCCGTAGGGAATGGCAATACGCAGCATGTAGGCATGAAGCTGCAGGTAAACGCCGTTCATCAGGCGCAGCGGCTTGAATGCGTCCTCGGCCAGTTCGCCGGAAAGGCGGCGCTGGACCTGATCGCGAAACTGCTCGACGCGCTCGGCGACAAAGGCGTGGTCAAATTCGTCGTAACGGTACATCGTCTTCCTCAGACTGCAATGAATTCGGGATCGGCCGGCTTGTAGCCGGGCGCATATTCCATGGTCGGGCCCTGGGCGCGGATACGCTCACGCAGGCGCAGCGGCCAGAGCTGGCCGTTGGTCTCCTGGACGTCGACGACGGCAACGTCGACGACCTTGTTGTCGGCGTAGGATTTCTTGCCGATCTCCTCAAGGGCAGCGACGGCTTCGGCATGGCGGGCAACGAGTGCCTCCTGCAACGAGGTCACCCACTCGCCGTTGGCGTTCAGCCAGACGGCGATGCCATCGCCCAGGCGGTTGGCGGTCAGAACCTTGTCTACCATGTCAGCTCCTTGCAAGTTCATCGAACCGGGCGCGTTCACGCACCAGAGGTTCGGACAGTTCGAAATTGGCGCCTGCGACAGCATCGCCGATAATGACCATAACCGGGCCAGTCAATTCGTCACGATGCTGCAGGTCGGGAAGATCGCGCAAAATGCCATGAAGCAGCCGGCGATCGGCACGGCTGGCATTCTCGATGACGGCAACCGTGGTTTCGGCGGGAATGCCTGCCTGCATGAGCCTCTCGGCAACGGAAGCTGCAACCGTGCGGCCCATATAGACGGCGATCGTGGCGCCCGATACGGCGAGGCTTGCCCAGTCCGGGAGCACGTCACCCGTCAGATCATGTCCGGTCGTGAAAACCAGCGAAGAGGCGACGCCGCGAAGCGTCAATGGCAGCTCGAAATCAGCGGCGGCGGCAAATGCCGAGGTGATGCCAGGCACGATCTCATAGGAGATGCCGGCGGCACGCAGGGCGGCCATCTCTTCGCCTGCCCGGCCATAGACTAGCGGATCGCCGCTCTTCAGGCGTACGACGCGTTTGCCCTGGCGACCGAGATCGACCAAGAGATCGTTGATCTCTTCCTGAGACTTCGAATGGCAGCCCTTGCGCTTGCCGACCGAAAGACGTTCCGCATCACGGCGACCCATATCGACGATCGCCTGCGGTACGAGCGCGTCATAGACGATGACATCGGCTTCCATCATCACGCGCTGCGCACGCAAGGTCAGGAGATCCTCGGCGCCCGGACCGGCGCCGACAAGCCAGATATGACCTTCGACGCGATCCAGCGAACGCAGCAGACCGTTGGCGGCGCGGCGAGCTTGCGGGATGTTGCGGTTGGCGACAGCATCGGCGACAGGGCCGGAGAAGAAGCGACGCCAAAAGATGCGACGGGAAACACCGCGTGGAACGAGATGCTCAACCGTCTTGCGATAGTTCGTCGCCAGAGCCGCCAGACGCCCGAGCGAGGGCGACAGGAGCTGATCGATCTGGGCGCGGATCATCTGGGCGAGCACCGGCCCTGCCCCTTCGGTGCCGATCGCGACGGCAACAGGCGCGCGATTGACGAGAGCGGGGGTGAAGAAATCGCAATAATCCGGCTGGTCGACGGCATTGGCCGGGATCTTGGCCGCGCGGGCGGCATCGACGATACGGCGATCCTGTTCCGCATCGCCGGTTGCCGCAAACACCAGGATAGCACCATCGACCTGGTCAGACGTAAAGGCTTCGCGGACGGTATCGATGCGGTTGGCAATCAGAAAAGCGTGGAAATCGGCTTCAGGGCGATCAGTATGCGCAACAATGCGCGCCTGCGTATTCAACAGCAGGCGAACCTTGGCGAATGCTTCGTCGCCATTGCCGAAAACGGCGGCAACCCGGCCTTCCACGCGAAAGAAGGCGGGAAATACCGAAAGCTGTTCAGTCCTGGGAGGCATTCTCAATCCACTTCGAAGTTGCCCGAATATGCATTCTCTGGACAAGCGAATGAAGAAACAGAATTCCAAAGGCCGGCCAGTCACGTATTCTTTTACCCGGTTGATCAATGATTTGAGAAAACTCACCCGTGCGGCGCAAAAGCCACATATCCTGAGCGTGTCGATTAGGTTTTTCGCCGCGGACTGCGGGGCTGCACGGGAAGCGACGCCAATAAAGCCTGTGGCAAAGTCGCCCGCGAAACAGTTGCGCATTCCGCTTCATTCCGATGGACGGTAGGATAACACGAACAGGAGAATTTCATGCCGGAAAAGACAATCGCCTCCCGCCTGCTGCAGGTCATGGAAGAGAATATCCTGCCGATGACGGAACTTGGTGTCGCCACCGGCAACAAGGTCTTCGGGGCAGCTATCCTGCGCAAATCCGATCTTTCGCTCATTGTCGCCGAAACCAATAACGAGCTCGAAAACCCGCTCTGGCACGGCGAAGTGCACACGCTGAAGCGCTTCTACGAGCTTAACGACAAACCCGTGACGAAAGACCTGGTCTTTCTCTCCACTCATGAACCCTGCACCATGTGCATGTCGGCGATCACGTGGGCCGGGTTCGATAATTTCTACTATTTCTTCAGCCACGAGGATTCGCGCGACAGTTTCGCGATCCCGCATGACCTCAAAATTCTGAAGGAGGTCTTCGGCCTTGAACCCGGCGGCTACCGGAGGCAGAACGCCTTCTGGAACAGCTTTGCGATCGCCGATCTCGTCGAGACCGAGGATGAACAGCTAAAAGCCGACCTCAAGCGGCAGACCGCACGGATCAAGTCCCGCTATGACACCCTTTCTAACAGCTATCAGGCTACCAAGAGTGCCAACGACATTCCGCTGAACTGAGAGACCATGGAACCTTCGAAAGACATTTCGCGCCTGATCGAGATCATGGCGGCACTTCGCAATCCCGAGACCGGCTGCCCGTGGGACGTCCAGCAGGATTTCGAGAGCATCAAACCCTATACGCTCGAAGAAGCCTATGAAGTTGCCGACGCGATCGAGCGCAAGGACATGGACGACCTCTGCGATGAACTCGGCGACCTGCTGCTGCAGGTGGTCTTTCATGCGCGCATGGCCGAGGAAGCCGGAGAGTTCTCCTTCGGAGATGTGGTGGAAGCCATCACCCGCAAGATGATCCGCCGCCATCCGCATGTGTTTGCCCGTTCGGATGCCGACACGCCCGACGCTGTGAAGAAACAGTGGGACGAGATCAAGCAGGCAGAGAAGCGCGAGCGCGCCGAGCGCAGGGCGCGGCGCGGCATGACAGAAGATTTCAAGGAGGGCTTCCTCGGCTCGGTGCAACGCAGCTTTCCGGCGCTGACAGAAGCGCTGAAGCTACAAGAACGTGCGGCCAAGGTCGGTTTCGATTGGTCGGCGCCCGAACCGATCCTCGACAAGATCGAGGAGGAAGTCGATGAGCTGCGCGTTGCGCTGCGCGACGGCGACAAGTCAAAGGTCAGCGACGAACTCGGCGACCTGATCTTCGCTGTCGTCAATATCGGTCGGCATGTGAAGGCCGATCCGGAACAGGCACTGCGCGGAACGAACACAAAGTTCAGGCGCCGATTCAATCACATAGAGACGGTTCTTGATGCAGAAGGCGAGAGCTTGGAAGCAGCCAGCCTGGAGCGGATGGAAGAGATCTGGCAGGCGGCCAAGGCAATTGAGCGGGCTGTCGTAGCTCAGGCGGAGTGAAACTTCGCCCAAATGGGATTATCGCTCCCAGTCTTCCTTGGCGGGCTTCGCACCATTGCCGATGCGGCGCTCGAGTTCGGCGGCCTCCGTCTCGGACAGGCGGAGGTCCAGCGTCACGGAACCGTCCTCGTTGTCCTCGCGGCTGTCGACGACGGCATGGTCGTAGAGCCAGGGCAATAGCGCCAGCCTGTCGACAGGCAAGGTGACAGTCGTTTCCGTCATGACGCCGGATAGACGGCGGCTGATTTCATCCATAAGCCCGTCCACGCCCTCGCCGCTGATGGCGGAAACGGCAATGACATTCTTCATGCCGGAGGACTTCTGCACCATGGCGTCATGGGCTTCGGGTTCGAGCCGGTCGATCTTGTTCCAGACCTCGAGAATGCGGCGTTCGCCTTCAGCCTCGTCGATACCGAGGTCATTCAGGATGCGCAGCACGTCAGCGCTCTGGGCCTGACTGTCGACGTCAGACATATCGCGCACATGGAGGATGAGATCGGCTTCCAGCACCTCTTCCAGCGTGGCGCGGAAGGCGGCGACCAGATGGGTCGGCAGGTCGGAGATGAAGCCGACGGTATCGGACAGGATGACGGTGCGGCCATGCGGCAGCTTCATGCGGCGCAGTGTCGGGTCGAGCGTGGCGAAGAGCATGTCTTCAGCGAGGACCCCTGCTCCGGTAATGCGGTTGAACAGCGTCGACTTGCCGGCGTTGGTGTAACCGACGAGCGCCACGATCGGATGCGGCACCTTCCTGCGCTTGGCGCGATGAAGCTGGCGGGTGCGGACCACCTGTTCCAGCTCACGCTCAAGCTTGATGATGCGGTCCTGCAGCAAGCGCCGGTCGGCTTCGATCTGGGTTTCACCCGGACCACCCATGAAGCCGCCACCGCCACGCTGGCGTTCAAGGTGGGTCCAGCTTCGGACCAGGCGGCCCTTCTGATAGTTCAGATGCGCAAGATCGACCTGCAGCGTGCCTTCCTTGGTCGAGGCACGGCGGCCGAAGATTTCGAGGATCAGGCCCGTCCGGTCGATGACCTTGGCGTTCCATTCCTTTTCCAGATTCCGCTGCTGCACCGGCGTCAACGGGTGATCGACGATCACAAGACCGGAATTACGCTCGTCCAGAAGGTGTTTGATTTCCTCGATCTTGCCCGTTCCGAGAAGCGTAGCCGGGCGCGGATCGTTGACCGGGACGATCGAGCCATTGACGACGTCGAGATCGATCGCCTGCGCTAGGCCGGTCGCCTCGTCGAGACGGCTTTCCGGCGTGCGGGTCGATGCCGATTCGCTCTGCCCGCCGCGCGAGCGCGATTTGAGCACCGGCACAACGACGGTCGCGCGCATATCATCCCTGTGCTTGGCAGCTTCAGGGATGATGGAATCGTTTTTTGTATCGCGTGTCGAAATGACGGCCGGCCTTGGTTAGGACGCTGCTTCTTCGCTCTCGAACATCTGCATTGGCTGACCAGGCATGATTGTCGAGATCGCGTGCTTATACACGAGCTGCGAATGTCCGTCACGACGGAGAAGAACACAGAAATTGTCGAAAGACGTGACAACGCCTGTGAGTTTTACGCCGTTAATCAGAAAGATTGTCAGGGAAATCTTTTGCTTGCGTACAGTATTGAGAAATAAGTCCTGCAGATTCTGAGAACGTTCCGCCATCGCGCCGCTTCTTTCTTTATTGCCGGCCTGATCAAGCCGGTAGAATATCAATCAACCTCTCCAGCAAGGCAGGTGGCACCCTCATTCCTCCTGTCCAGCAAATCTTGGTATCAAATCGTAATCTTTTCCGCAACGTCGAAAAAGGCTTCCCGAATATTCTGCGAAAGGCTTCCGGGATGACCATTCGCAATGGCCTGTCCATCAACGGAAACGACCGGAAAACAAATGCTTGTGGCGGCGGTGATGAAGACCTCGCGGGCTGCCATCATCTCCGAAACGGAGAATTTCCGCTCGACGATCTTGACCCCCAATCTGGCTGCGACATCGATGAGAGTCGTACGCGTGATACCCCGCAGGATACCATGGTCGGCAGGCCGCGTTACCAGCGTACCGTCGGCATCGACGATCCAGACATTGGTTGCAGCCCCTTCCTTCACCATGCCCTCGGCATCGATATAGATCGCTTCCTGGGCACCGGCTTCCTTGGCCTGCTGGCGCGCAAGCGCGTTCGACAATAGCCCGACCGACTTGATGTCGACTCGGTCCCAGCGATTGTCCGGAACGGTGATCGCCTTGATGCCAGTGGCATTCTTCCTGGCGATGATGGATGGATCCGTGCTCTTGGCCGTCACGACGATCGAGGGCGGGGTGCCGGCTGCCGGGAAGACATGGTCACGGCGGGCGACGCCACGCGTTACCTGCAGATAGAAGAGACCGTTGCGGACATGGTTGCGGCGCAGCGTCTCGCGAATCACCTGCGTCAGCGCTGCACGGCTCATCGGCCAGGCGATGCGCAGTTCACTGAGCGAACGGTCGAGACGGTTCAGATGCCGGGTCAGGTCGACGATCAGCCCGTGACGGACCTCGCAGACTTCATAGACACCATCGGCAAACTGATAGCCACGATCCTCCACATGCACCATGGCATCGGAATGCGGGACGTAGCGTCCATTCACATAGGCAATTCTTGGCATTGAAACCTGCTTCAGGCAAAGGAGGGAACCGACGCGACACGAGCCCGCGCCGGAAAAACATCAGACGCCGAGCGACTTCAGCTTGCGATGCAGAGCCGAGCGCTCCATGCCGACGAATTCGGCCGTGCGCGAGATATTGCCGCCGAAGCGGTTGATCTGGGCGATCAGATAATCCTTCTCGAACATCTCGCGGGCTTCGCGCAGCGGCAGTGTCATGATGTGGTAGTCGTTCTTGGCCGAGACCTTCGGCAGCATGTCACCCAGATCGGTCGGCAGCATGTCTGCAGTGATCGGCGCATCCGGACCGTCCGTGCGGGCAAGGATCATTAACCGCTCGATATTATTGCGGAGCTGACGGATATTGCCCGGCCAGTCATGGGCCTGCAGCACCGCCATGGCGTCATCGCCGATGCGGCGAGGCCGGATACCCGCCTGTTCGGAGATCTGGCGCATCAGCTGATCGACTAGGAAGGGAATATCTTCCCGGCGTTCGGACAGCTGCGGCACGCGCACCGGCACGACCGCGAGGCGATGATAGAGGTCTTCGCGGAACCAGCCCTCGGCGATGCGGCTTTCCAGATTGTAGGCGGTCGAGGAGATGATGCGCACATCGACCTTGACGCGCTTGGAACCACCGACACGTTCGAACTGCTGATCGACCAGCACGCGCAGGATCTTGTTCTGCGTCTCGCGCGGCATTTCGCCGACCTCATCGAGATAGAGGATGCCGCGATGAGCCTCTTCCAGTGCACCGATCTTGCGCGCCTGCCCTGGCGCGCCCTCGGTGCCGAACAGTGCAACTTCCATGCGGTCGGGCGTGATGTTGGCGGCATTGAGCGCGACAAAGGGGCCGTTGGCGCGCGTCGACTTCTTGTGGATCATGCGCGCCACCAGCTCCTTGCCGGAGCCGGATGCGCCGAAGATCATGATGCGGCTGTTGGTGGGGGCGACCTTTTCGATCGTCTGGCGCAGCTGCGAAACGGCGACCGAGGTGCCGATCAGCTCCAGCGCATCGCCGGCACGGCGCTTGAGCTCGATATTTTCGCGTTTCAGCTTGGAGTTTTCCAACGCCCGTTCGGCGATCAGGATCAGGCGATCCGCCTTGAAGGGCTTTTCGATGAAATCGAAGGCGCCACGCTTGATGGCGGAAACAGCCGTCTCGATGTTGCCGTGACCTGATATCATCACCACGGGAAGCTCGGGATGGCGGGTCCTGATCTCGTCCAGCAGCGAGAGGCCGTCGAGCTTGCTGCCCTGCATCCAGATGTCGAGAAAGACCAGGCGCGGCACGCGATCGGAAATCGCCGCCAGGGCGCTGTCGCTGTCGTGCGCCATGCGGGTTTCGTGCCCTTCATCCGACAGGATGCCGGCAACGATCTCGCGAATGTCGTGTTCATCGTCGACGACGAGAATATCAGAGGCCATAAACGCTTTCCTTGTCACTGGCTGCCGGGGCTGTGGCCACATCGCGGCGTGGCAGATGCACGCGGATCATGGCTCCTCTTCCCTGGTCAAAATCTGCGGGCGCATCATGCAGTTCGAGCTGCCCGCCATGTTCTTCGATGATCTTCTTGACGATGGCCAGGCCGAGACCGGTGCCCTTTTCGCGCATCGTCATGTAGGGCTCCAGAATGCTGTGGCGGTTTTCGACCGGCAGGCCACGTCCGTTGTCGATGATATCGACCGTGAAGCGGTCGCGTGCCTCATCGAGCGACGTGCGCACGAGGATCTTGCGCTCCTCGCGCTCCTCGCTGGGCACGGCTTCGATCGCTTCCACCGCGTTCTTGATCAGATTGCCGAAAGCCTGCCCCAGCATGCGGCTGTCGAACATGCCTTCGAGCCGCTCCTCGCCAAGTTCCTGCAGGAAGGCGATATGGTTGTTGCCCATCTCACGCAGGAAAATCGCGTCGTGGAGGATGGAGCGCAGATCGCTCGGCTCCTTGGTCGGCTTCGGCATGCGGGCAAAGGCCGAGAACTCGTCGACCATGCGGCCGATATCGCCGACCTGGCGGATGATCGTATCCGTGCACTGGTCGAAAACGGCGCGATCGTTTTCGTCGATCTGCTTGCCGTAACGACGCTGGATGCGCTCGGCCGATAGCTGGATCGGCGTCAGCGGGTTCTTGATCTCGTGAGCAATGCGGCGGGCGACATCACCCCAGGCGGTGGAGCGCTGGGCGATGACGAGGTCGGTGATGTCGTCGAGGGTGATGACGTAGGATTCACTCAGATCACGCACTTCCTCGCGCGTCACCTGGACGCTGAGAGTACGCACCGTACCGCCGCGCACCAGCGCGATCTGCTTGCGGAAATCGCCGCGATAGCGTGCGGCGGCTTCCGTCAGCACCTGATCCACTTCCGGCGCGACCTCCGACAGCTGCTTGCCAAGCAACTCGTCGGCCTGCAGCGCCATCAGCGTTTCGGCAGAACTGTTGACGATGGTAATGCGCCGGTCCTGCTCGACACCGATCACAGCAGCCGTCACACCCGACAGAACGGCCTCGATGAAGCGGCGGCGATCGTCCACCTCATCCTTCGCCTCGAGGATTTCGTCCCGCTGCGTGCGGATTTCCGAGATCATCTTGTTGAAGGTGCGCGACAGGCTGGCGACGTCGCCATCGACAGCGTGGACAGGCACGACAATATCCATGTTGCCCGATGCGACGCTGTCGGCGGCGGTAATGAGCAGGCGGATCGGCCGCACGATACGGTCGGCGACCGCAATCGCGGTCCAGATCGCCGCAAGCAGCACGATCAGAGCAAAGCCGATGTAGAGAACCGCAAAGGCGATCTGCAGAGAAACCCGGCCGGCTTCCATCGAACGGTATTCGGTGGCGTTCTCCTCCATCATGCGCATGGCATTCATGACCTTGGGGTCCACTGCGCGCACCGTATAGAGGAAAGTTCCGGGGATCGACTCGAGCCTGATGATGGCGCCGACGAGGTTGGTCACGCCGGGCGGGATCAGCGTCGGCTGGCCGGCGGCGGCCTTTTCCAACGCATCCTGCGGGATGGCGGGCAGCGGTTTTTCGGTCGTGATGTCGGCCTGGACATTGACCGAGCCATCGCGCTCGACGAGGAAGGCGCCGAGCAGACCGCGGCCCCTCGCCTGACGCGTCATCAGGTCGGCGAAGCCGGTCTTGTCGAGGCTGTAGAGCGCGCGGTTACGCTCGAGATCATTTGCCATCGAAACCGTCTGACCCTGCAGATAGCTGGCGTTCTCCAGCATATAGGCCTGGCCGATGTTGCGGGACGAGCTGACGATCGCCTGGGTTCTGAGCGCAAACCACCGGTCAAGGCCGGCATTCAGCGTGATACTGGCAAAGATCGCCACCAGGATCGCCGGCGTGATCGCGACGATCGAGAAAAGCACGACGATACGGATGTGCAGGCGGGCAGCCGCACGGCCGCGCGTGCGGGCCTTGAAAAGCCGCGCGACTTCACGACCGATCAATGCGATCAGGCCGAGGACAAAGAACGAATTGATGACGACAGAGCCGATTACGACGTGCGAGGTCGGAGCAATCGGCGTCACACCGAGCAGCACGAAGAGCGTGACGGTCGCGCAGACCAGCGCGCCGCCGGCAAGCACAAGGCCGGGTACTGCAAACAGGGCGCGACGGTCGGTCACCGTTGTCACCGCCTCGTTCGCCGTTTCCGGCGATACCCCTTCTTCGTCCATCCAGCCTCTCTTCGGTCGGCAGCGCCGCCGCGCCCAACGAGAAAGCCAAACCAACGCCGGTTTCGAAAAACCGGCGTCCAAACGACTCGATCGTGGGCGAATGTCCAAACCCTATGCGTGACCTTTAAGCAACGCATTGTGGCGAAAATGCAACGCACTTTGCCACAATGTCAAGGTCGAAGGTCAGGCGGTACGGGAGCTTCTGTAGACGGAAACGCCGAGTTCGCGGATCTTTTTGCGCAGCGTATTGCGGTTCAGGCCCAGCAAATCGGCGGCTTTGATCTGGTTGCCGCGGGTGGCCGTCAATGCCGCAAGTATTAACGGATATTCCATTTCCGTTAATATGCGATCGTAAAGGCCCGGCGGCGGCAGGTTTTCGCCGAAACTGGCGAAATAGGTACGCATATTCTCTTCGACCGCCTGGGCTATCGTCATCGTGCCGCTGCGGATCGGGCCCTTGTCGATCGGGCTATCGGGGACATCGGAGCGAAGCTCGGCGTCGATGATTTCGCGGGTGATGACATCCTGTGGATAAAGCGCCATCAGGCGGCGGATCAGGTTTTCCAGTTCGCGCACGTTGCCGGGCCAGGCATAGGCCTTCATCAGCTCCAGCGCCTCCTGATCGAAGCGCTTGGAGCCGAGACCTTCCTTTTCGGCCTGCTGGACGAAATGACGGACGAGATCCGGGATATCTTCGGCACGATCGCGCAGCGGCGGCAGGCGCAGCGGCACGACATTGAGGCGATAATAGAGGTCTTCGCGGAACAGACCCTGATTGATCGCCTGCTTCAGATCCTTGTTGGTGGCAGCCACGATGCGCACATCGGTGCGGATCGGCGTGCGGCCGCCGACCGTCGTATATTCGCCCTGCTGCAGCACGCGCAGAAGACGCGTCTGGGCATCCATCGGCATGTCGCCGATTTCATCGAGGAACAGCGTGCCACCTTCGGCCTGTTCGAAACGACCGGTGGAGCGGGTCTGCGCACCGGTGAAGGCACCTTTCTCATGGCCGAAAAGCTCGGATTCGATGAGATCGCGCGGGATGGCGGCCATGTTGATGGCGACGAAGGGGCCGTTGCGACGCTTGCCGTAATCGTGCAGCGCACGCGCCACGAGCTCCTTGCCGGTACCGGACTCGCCGGTGATCATCAGCGTCAGATCCGTCTGCATCAGGCGAGCGAGAACGCGGTAGATTTCCTGCATGGCCGCGGAACGACCGACGAGCGGCATGCCGTCCTGCATGTCTTCGTCGAGCTTGGCCGGCTTCTTCTTCGGCTCGGCGAGCGCCCGGCCGATGATGCCGATCAGCTCCGTCAGGTCGAACGGCTTCGGCAGGTAGTCATAGGCGCCTTTTTCCGATGCCTTGATCGCCGTCATGAACGTATTCTGCGCGCTCATGACGAGAACGGGCAGTTCCGGTCTCGCCTTCTTGATGCGGGGCAGAAGGTCGAAGGCATTCTCATCGGGCATGACGACATCGGTGACGACGAGATCGCCCTCGCCGGCTGAAACCCAGCGCCACAGCGTCGCGGCATTGGAAGTAATGCGCACATCGTAACCGGCGCGGCTCAAGGCCTGATTGAGCACCGTGCGGATGGCCGCATCGTCATCTGCAACGAGGATCGTGGCTGTCATCTATTGGGTCCTGTCGAGCTTGCAATAGCGGCGTCATCAAGCGAGGCATCCTTGGAGGCCGGCATGAGGACGCGGAAAATCGTGCGGTTGTTCTGGCTGTCGCATTCGATGATGCCGCCATGATCGCCGATGATCTTGGCAACGAGGGCGAGACCCAGGCCGCTGCCATTCGTCTTGGTGGTGATGAAGGGGTCGAAAAGGTGCGGCAGCAGGTCCGTCGGCACGCCAGGACCATTATCGATGACGCAGAATTCCAGCGGCAGCGAGATTTTTTCGCGCGTGCCGGCGACCGAAAGGCGGATGCCGGGGCGATAGGCGGTCGTCAGGATGATTTCACCATCCGGACGATCGCCGACGGCTTCGGCAGCGTTCTTGACCAGATTGAGGAAGACCTGCACCAGCTGATCGCGATTGGCGTAGACGGCCGGCAGCGACGGGTCGTAATTCTCCGTCACGCGGATATTGCGGGCGAAGCCCGCCTTCGCGACGGCCTTCACATGATCAAGCACGGAATGGATGTTGACCGGCAAGCGGTCGACCGGGCGCTCATCGGAAAAGACTTCCATGCGATCGACCAGCGAAACGATGCGGTCGGTCTCGTCGCAGATCAGCCGCGTCAACGCGCGGTCGTCGTCGATCACGGACTGTTCGAGAAGCTGCGCCGCACCGCGGATTCCGGAAAGCGGATTCTTGATCTCATGCGCAAGCATGGAGGCGAGACCCGTGACCGAGCGGGCTGCCGCACGATGTGTCAGCTGCCGATCGATCTTGTCTGCCATCGACCGTTCCTGGAAGACGACAACGACCGAGCCCGGCTCGGCAATGACGGGGGCAACGTAGAGATCCACGAGCTTGTCCTGGCCGAGACGCGGCGAGCTCAAATCGACGCGGTATTCATTGACCGGGGCCTTGCGTTCGCGCACCTGGTCGATCAAGGCCAGGAGCGGGCTGCCGAAGGGAATGAAGGTCGAAATGCGGTAGCGGGAGAGATGCGCGGCACTGGCGCCAAAGAAGGCTTCGGCCTCCCAGTTGGCAAAGACGATGAAACCGCCCTCATCGACCATGACGACAGGGTTCTGGATAGCGTTCAGCACTGCCATCGCCATGGTGTTGACCGCATTTTCAGGGGAAGTCGTGCCGTCCGTGCTCATGCCGCCTCCCGCCGCTCTATCGCACCTGCCGCCATCGCATCGCCGAAACGGGCGATCACATCATCAGGATCGCGCGATGTCATGATCGCAGCCTTTCCCTCGCCGGAAAGGTCCGGCGCGAAGCGCTCCAGATACCAGCCGAGATGTTTGCGGGCGTGCCTGACGGCAACTGCCTCGCCATAGAATTCCAGCATCATGCGATAGTGCTCGATGGCAATGGCAGCAATCTCCTTGCGCTCGGGTTCACGGGCTCCTGCCAGGACACCGGCATGCCACGGCCTGCCCTGGCTGCCGCGGCCGATCATCACGGCATCGGCGCCCGAGCGGCGCAAGATCTCCTGCGCATCCTCAGCCGTTTCGACATCGCCGTTGGCAATCAGGGGCACGGAAATGACATCGCGTACGGGGCGAATTGCATCCCAGTCCGCCCTGCCCGTGTAAAACTGCATGCGGGTGCGGCCATGGATGGTGATGAGTTTCACCCCCGCCTCTTCGGCGCGCTTCGCGATATGCGGCGCATTGATGGAATTCTCGTCCCAGCCGAGACGCATCTTCAGCGTCACGGGGATATCGACAGCCCTGACCGTCGCCTCGACAAGTTCAAGCGCATGATCCGGGTCGCGCATCAGCGCCGAACCGGAATAGCCGCCGATGACCTTCTTGGCCGGGCAGCCCATATTGATGTCGATGATGTCGGCGCCATGATCGGCCGCGATCTTGGCGGCTTCGGCCATCCAGTATGCCTCGCGACCGGCGAGCTGCACCATGTGCGGACGGAAACCGGCGGCCCGAAGGCGTGCCCAGGATTCGGCAGTGTCGTTCACCAGCTCCCGGCTCGCCACCATTTCGGTCACGACGAGGCCTGCGCCATAACGCCAGGCGAGCTCTCGGAACGGCATGTCCGTCACACCCGACATCGGCGCAAGCACAACGCGGTTCCGCACGGACACCGGTCCGATTCGAAAAGGCGTTGCGAGGTCCTTGGAAATCAAATGATTATCTTTCAGGCACACCATGTAACTGCATTATTTTTAGCCATAGATCTACGGCTTGCCAAGAGGGTCGAGCCCGAATTGATATTTTTTGGGCAAATGCTGGAAAAGGCCGAAGCAAGACGATAGAGCAACTGACATCCATTCCGCATATTTCAGGGATTTATGCTGCAAATGCATACTAAGCAACCGATATCGGCTGGGATTGTCGTCGTTGCGGCAGGCCGTGGGGAACGCGCCGGATCGTCGGAGGAAGGCCCCAAGCAATACCGGATGATCGGCGGCAAACCGGTTATCGTCCACACGCTTGAAAATTTCATGACATGGGAACCGGCAACGCAGATCGTCGTCGTCATCCATCCCGACGACGAGGCACTCTTTGCCAGAGCGTCCCGCCACATCATCTCGGCAACGCCGATCGAGACGGTTCACGGTGGCGCGACCCGACAGCAGTCGGTGCTGGCAGGTCTTCGGCACCTTAGGGATAAGGGCATCAACCATGTGCTCATCCATGATGCGGTGCGTCCTTTCTTCGACCACCAGCTTCTCGACCGGATCGCCGATACGCTTTCGGCCGGCGCACCAGCCGTGCTGCCTGCCGTGCCCGTTGCCGACACGCTGAAGCAGGCCAGCAGCGACGGAACCGTGCTCAAGACCATCCCGCGCGATCGGCTCTATGCGGCCCAGACGCCGCAATCCTTCGATTTTGCCACGATCCTCGAAGCGCATGAAAAGGCAGCGGAAAGCGGCAAGACGGATTTCACCGACGATGCCTCGATTGCCGAGTGGTTCGGCATTTCCGTGACCATCGTCGAAAGCGCTGCAACGAACGTGAAGCTGACAGTGAAGAGCGATATCACCATGGCCGACGACAAACTCTCGGGCGCCCGTATTCCCGATGTGCGGACCGGCAACGGCTATGACGTGCATCAGCTCGAGCCCGGCGACGGCGTGACGCTCTGCGGCGTCTTCATTCCGCACGACCAGAAGCTCAAGGGCCATTCGGATGCCGATGTGGCGCTGCATGCGCTGACGGACGCGCTGCTTGCCACCTGTGGCGCCGGCGACATCGGAGACCATTTCCCGCCCTCCGATCCGCAATGGAAGGGTGCTGCATCCCGTATCTTCATCGAACATGCAGCAAAGATCGTGCGCGCGCATGGCGGCACGATTACCAATGCGGATGTCTCGCTGATTGCGGAGGCGCCGAAGGTCGGACCACATCGCGAGGCGATGCGCGCCAATCTCTCGGAATTTCTCGGCATAGACATCGAGCGCTGCTCGGTAAAAGCCACCACCAACGAAAAGATCGGCTTCGTCGGCCGCCGCGAAGGCATTGCGGCAATCGCAACCGCAACCGTCGTCTATGGAAGCACGAAGCGATGAGCCTGTTTCCCGCAGACATCACGTCGATGGCGGAAGACATCATCCGGGACTTCACGGCTGCAGGCCTCATGGTCTCGACAGCGGAATCGTGCACGGGCGGACTGATTGCCGGCGCGCTCACGGAAATTTCGGGATCGTCCGCTGTCGTTGACCGTGGCTTCGTGACCTATACGAACGTGGCCAAGATGCAGATGCTCGGCGTACAGGAGGAAACGCTTGCCCGTTTCGGTGCGGTTTCGGAGGAGACGGCCCGGCAAATGGTACATGGCGCCCTCTTCCGCTCCCGCGCTCACCTGGCGGTCGCTGTCACGGGTATTGCCGGTCCTGGCGGCGGCTCGCCGGAAAAGCCGGTCGGGCTGGTGCATCTTGCGGCGAAATCACGTTCAGGTAAGCTTGTCCATCGTAAGATGCTGTACGGAGACATCGGCCGCACGGATATCCGGCTGGCGACGATCCGCACGGCACTTCAAATGCTTATCGAGATTGTGTGATTTTGAGTAACGCAACAAAAGGCAGTAACGTCAGTTTCTGCCGCGTCCAGGCAAGAGCCGTATTGAGGAACCAGTCAAATGAGATATTTCGCATGCATCGGTGTCGTCTTGAGCCTCGCCTGCGTTTCTGCGGCTGAAGCACCATCCAACTATCAGGTTTACGGCGGCGTGCGGGTGGATTCCGATCCAGTCCTGCTGCGCAAATACGACCATGCGCTCAGCCGCTGCCAGCCGGAAGCGTTGGGCTATCGCGGATCGCCTGATACCACCAGCCTGCTCTACAACGCCGCGCTCAGAGGCTGCCTGTATCGCTACAGCTTCACCGATCGCGGTTCCTATGCCTATCCGGCAACACAGATCTTCGACCATTTCATCGATCGCTGACCAAGGTTCTACCGGCTGTAGATCGTCGCTGCCCGCTTTTCGAAGGCTTCCGTGAACATGCGGAAAGCCCTGTCGAACATTGAGCCCATCAGCGCGCCAAGAATACGGCTCTTGAACTCATAGTCGATGAAGAAATCGACCGTGCAACCGCCGCCTTCCGCCTCGACAAACCGCCAACGGTTGTCGAGGTAGCGGAACGGACCATCGATATATTTGACATCGATGATGCGCTCGGCCCTGTTCAGCAGCACCTGCGTGGTAAAGGTTTCGCGGATCGCCTTGTAGCCGACGGTCATATCGGCGATCAGCAGCAACTTGCCGTCGCGTTCCTTGCGGTTCTTCACCGAGAGGGCTTCGCAAAGCGGGAGAAATTCCGGATAGCGTTCGACATCGGACACGAGGTCGAACATCTGGTCGGGCGTGTGCGGGACGGGGCGATGCGTTTCGAATTGCGGCATGAAGCGCAGTTAAGCCGGCACACCGAGAAGATCAAGAAGCGCGCGCATTTGGGTGCGGGATTTCACCTGCAAAACCGGCACATGCGGCCCATGGGTTGCGATGGCGGCAGTCACCCGCGGCGAAAATCTCGTCTCGAAGGTCCAGATGAATTCCAGAAACTTCCAGTCCACCTTTTCTATGCAGCCCGGCGCCATGTCCGGACGTGTGCGGCCGATATGCTTCAGCCAGCGCGTCACCACACCCCAGACGCAGAGCAGGCGCGGCATGCGCACCCAGATGACGATATCGGTGCGCGGCAGGCGGATATCGAAAGTGGAGGTATTGGTGCCGTCCATGATCCAGCGCTCGCCGGCGATCCTTTCGACGATCCGCTGGCGCTGCTCTTCCTTGCTGCGTTCCACCCAGCCGGGCAGCCAGAGAATATCGCGGTCGATCGAGAGATAGGTGAGTTCGAACCGGCGCGCCAGCTTCTGCGCAAGCGTCGACTTGCCGCCGCCGGAGCAGCCGATCACCATGATGCGCCTCGCATCACGGATGCGGCTGGCAGCAAAGACGTCATCGACATAGTTGATCGTTTGGTCGGCCTGCCCTTGCATGCTTCCACTCCTCCTAGCCGTTTGCCGATGGCAACCGGGAAAGCGGCGTGCTGGCTAGCTGCTTCACATGACCTGAAGATGACAACGAAGCGCACAAAGAAAGACCACGGCAAAAAATCGCCGCGGCCTCTTCAAGTCAAGATGTAAGGGCTTATTCCGCGGCCAGCAGCAGCTTCTTCTCGCGTGCAGCCTTCAGGCGGGCGAAGTCGTCGCCGGCATGGTGCGAGGAGCGGGTCAGCGGACTGGAAGCGACCATCAGGAAGCCCTTGGTGTAGGCGACCGTCTCGTAGGACTTGAACTCTTCCGGCGTCACGAAGCTTTCGACCTTGTGGTGCTTGCGGCTCGGCTGCAGATACTGGCCGATCGTCAGGAAATCGACATCGGCGGTGCGCAGGTCATCCATGAGCTGAAGAACCTCGTTCCGTTCCTCACCGAGGCCGACCATGATCCCGGACTTGGTGAACATTGTGGGGTCGAGTTCCTTCACGCGCTGCAGCAGGCGGATGGAATGGAAATAGCGTGCGCCAGGGCGAACCGTCAGGTAGTTGCCGGCAACGGTTTCCATATTGTGGTTGAAGACATCTGGCTTGGCGGCGACGACACGTTCCAGCGCACCGGGCTTCTTCAGGAAGTCTGGCGTCAGGATTTCGATCGTCGTCAGCGGCGATGCGGCACGGATTGCCCAGATCACCTTTTCGAAATGCTCGGCGCCACCGTCTTCCAGATCGTCACGATCGACAGAGGTGATGACGACGTGGCTGAGGCCCATCTGCTTGACGGCCTTTGCGACGTTTTCAGGCTCGGCCATGTCGAGGGCATTCGGCTTGCCGGTGGCGACATTGCAGAAGGCGCAGGCGCGGGTACAGATCTCGCCCATGATCATGAAGGTGGCGTGCTTCTTGTCCCAGCACTCGCCGATATTCGGGCAGCCTGCCTCTTCGCAGACGGTGACGAGCTTGTGCTCCTTCACGATCGAGCGGGTCTCGGCATAGCCTTTCGAAGTCGGCGCCTTCACACGGATCCAGTCCGGCTTGCGCAGGACTTCCGTATCGGGGCGATGCGCCTTTTCCGGATGCCGCACGCGCTTTACGTCGGGATTGATCGTGTCGAGAATGGTCACCATGTCAGTTCAACTTTCCGCCGCCCCATGCGGCCCGGCTTCTCATATTGCGCATCGCTCCTTTATTCAAATCTTTCGATCTGAGGAGATGCGCCCGATCTTCGCACTTTATCTTCGAACCAGCCGCGCGAAGAATATCAGCAGGCAGGCGCCGATGAAGCCGGTTACGAAATAGCCGAACCTTCCACCGGCGACCTCAATGTGGAATTGCGCCAGGATGGCGGTAGCGACGACCGAGCCGACGATGCCGAGGACAATGTTCAGCAAGACGCCGTAACGCGCTTCCATCAGCTTGCCCGCAAGCCAGCCTGCGAGTCCGCCGATGATGATTGCCGAAATCCAGCCGACGCCTTCCATTCTATCCCTTGCCTTACGCTATCGCCCTTGCGATCAGCACCACGACAATGGCGCCGACAGTTGCGTGGATGATCTGAACCACCAATGCATTTTCAATGCCCAGCGATATACCCAGCGCATTGAACAGAAACCCGCCCACGAACGCGCCGATGATGCCGCTGAGCAGGCACCGTATCAACCCACCCCCACCAACGACCAGGCTTGCGAGAAAGCCCGCGACAAGGCCGATCAGCAGAAAGATGAGAAGCGACTGCGTGCCCATAGACATGATGATTTCCTTTCGTTTTTTCCACCCTGACGGGGACGGAATTTTCCATCCCCGGATAAAGGGCAGATCAGGAAATTATCAAGCGTTCAGAACGCGGCCGTAAGCATCCAGCACGCTTTCCTTCATCGTCTCCGAAATGGTCGGATGCGGGAAGATCGTGTGCATCAGTTCTTCTTCCGTCGTCTCCAGGTTCATGGCGACAACGAAGCCCTGGATGAGTTCGGTGACTTCGGCACCGACCATGTGGGCGCCAAGCAGCTCACCGGTCTTCTTGTCAAAGATTGTCTTGACCAGACCCTGGTCTTCGCCAAGCGCGACGGCCTTGCCATTGGCGCTGAAGGGGAAGCGTCCGACTCTGACATCGCGGCCCTGCTCCTTGGCCTTGGCTTCCGTCAGGCCGACGGAGGCGACCTGGGGATTGCAGTAGGTGCAGCCCGGGATCTTCTGCCTGTCCATCGGGTGGACATTCGGCAGGCCGGCGATCTTCTCGACGCAGATGACGCCTTCATGCTCTGCCTTATGAGCCAGAAGCGGCGCACCGGCGACGTCACCGATTGCGTAAATGCCGGGCACGTTGGTCTTGCCGTAACCGTCGATGACGATGAAGCCGCGATCGGTCTTGACGCCGACAGCTTCCAGGCCGATGCCCTCGACGTTGGCCTGCACGCCGACGGCCGAGATCATGCGGTCGGCGGTGATCGTCTCGGTCGTGCCGTCCTTCTTCTCGATGGTCGCGGTGATCGAGTTTGCACCCTTCTCCACCTTGGCCACCTTGGCTTCGAGATGGATCTTCATGCCCTGGCGTTCGAACTGCTTCTTGGCGAGCGCGGAGATTTCCGCATCCTCGACCGGCATGACCTGGCTCATGATTTCGACGACAGTGACGTCGACGCCCATGGTGCGATAGAAGCTTGCGAATTCGATGCCGATGGCGCCCGAGCCCATGACGAGCAGGGACTTCGGCAGTTCGTCAGCCTTCATTGCTTCGAAATAGGTCCAGATCAGCTTGCCATCCGGCTCGATGCCCGGCAGGGCGCGCGGACGGGCGCCGGTCGCAACGATGATGTGCTTGGCGGTGTAGGTGCCCTCGCCCAGCGCATTCTTCGGCACCGGACCCATCGGTTCCATCGGCTTCTTCGTCGTCTTTGAAACGACGATCTCGCCGGGTTTGGTGATCTTGGCTTCACCCCAGATGACATCGACCTTGTTCTTCTTGAACAGGAAGCCGACACCGTTGTTCATGCGATGCGCGATGCCGCGCGAACGGGTGACGATCGCCTTGATATCGGGCTTGATCGTGCCTTCCAGCACGAGGCCGTAGTCTTTGCCATGCTGGGCGGTATGAAGGACGTCTGCGGAGCGCAGCAGCGCTTTGGTCGGGATGCAGCCCCAGTTTGAGCAGATACCAGCCAAATGTTCGCGCTCGACGCAGGCGACCTTGAGGCCGAGCTGTGCGGCGCGGATGGCGGCGATATAGCCGCCCGGACCGGAACCGATGACGATGACGTCGTAGGATTGAGCCATTGCTTTCCTGCCTTTGTTACGCTCCCGCGCGGGTCATCAAAACCCATGCGTGCTTCTTGCTGTTATCGAAGAGCGGCACGGCATTCATACGCGCCGCTTCCGAAAAACCGTTTCTTCCGTAAAGCGACAGAGCCGCTTCGTTACTATCCGACGTGATCAGGCTGACCGACAGCCGATCTGCCCTTGCGAGCTGATCTTCCAGCAGCCTCCTGCCGATGCCGATACCGCGCATATGGCGATAGACCGCGAGACTGCCAATGAACCAATGCCCGATCACCGATCTCTGCATCGCCAGCATCGGCTCCAGGGCCGGATGGCGGGCTTCGAGATCGCGTATGCCTTCATCCACTTCATAGCCGATCGCCATTCCGGCGATCTCGTCATAGGCCTCGCCAATGATGGCGTTCTTCCAGCCGCCGAGCGCTTCATCGCTCATCTTCAACCGGCCCCGCTCGAGCGGCGTATCGCTCATGCCGCTGGCAACATCGGCAAACCAGAGCCATGAGGCAAAACCGTGAGACGCGATATCCGCCAGGATCGCCAGTTCCGAGGCATCCCGGCGGGAGGCCTCTCGGAGGGCGAGGAAGGCGGCCACCGTCAGAGCCCCAGCATCACCCGCACGATGGGTTCCAGGCCCCGACCGAGCGCGCGTGTATTTTCTGCATCGAGGTGAATGCCGTCGAGCGGCGTGGTCCTGGCGACGGAATTGCCGTCGAAGAAGCCACAGCCGAGTTCATCGGCAAGGTCACGGTAAAGCGTCGGAAGCTTTGCCGATTCCTCAATACCGCCGGGGAAGGATGCCGCGAAGGGCACATTGCCCGTCTCGCAGATCGCCGGCGGCGCCACGATCAGGATCTCCGGCCCGTCGAATTCGAAGGGCCAGGCATGATTGCGGATCAGCCGCACCAGACGGCCGATGCCCTGGCATGCGGCAAAGGCCGAGCCGGCGACAACCGGCTTCATGTCGTTGGTGCCGAGCAGCAAGATGACGAGATCGAGCGGCGCATGCGTCTGCAGGATGGTCGGCAGAACGCGTGCGCCGTTGCGATCGCAATCGGCAAGATGGTCGTCAAAGGCGGTGGTGCGGCCGTTCAGGCCTTCCGCGATAACGCGAGCCTCGCTTCCGAGCGTAGCCTGAAGCACGCTCGGCCAGAGGTTCTCATAGGCATGACGACCGATCGTGTCGGCGTCATAGCCCCAGGTCAGCGAGTCACCATAGCAAAGAACAGTCTTCGTCATGTCCGCCCTCCCGCGTCCTGCTTAGACCAACATGCCCATCGGATTTTCGATGTAGCCCTTGAAAGCCTGAAGCAGCTCGGCGCCGAGAGCACCGTCGACGCAGCGATGGTCAGTCGAGAGCGTGACGGTCATGACCGTTGCAATCGCCATTTCGCCATTCTTGACGATGACACGCTGCTCGCCCGCGCCGACTGCGAGGATCGTCGCATGCGGCGGGTTGATGACGGCTGCGAAATTCTTCACGCCCATCATGCCCATGTTGGAGACCGAGGTCGTGCCGCCCTGATACTCCTCGGGCTTCAGCTTGCGGTCCTTGGCACGCTTGCCGAGATCGCGCATCTCGTTCGAGATGGTCGAGAGCGTCTTCTCTTCGGCCTTGCGGACGATCGGGGTGATCAGACCGCCGGGGATCGAGACAGCGACGCCGACATCGGCGTGCTTGTGCTTGACCATGGCATTTTCGGTCCAGGAGACGTTGGCATCAGGAACGTCGCGCAGTGCAAGCGCCAGGGCCTTGATGACCATGTCGTTGACCGAGATCTTGTAGGCCGGCGCGCTGTCCTTGCGGGGAGCAGCGTCATTCAGCTGCGCGCGCAGCGCCATCAGCGCGTCGAGTTCGCAATCGACCGAAACGTAGAAGTGCGGAACGGTCTGCTTGGATTCAACGAGACGGCGGGCGATCGTCTTGCGCATGCCGTCGTGCGGTACGAGCTCGTAGGAGCCTTGTTCGAAGAGCTTGAGCACGGCTTCGTCCGAAGCTCCCTTCGGAGCGGCAGCGGCCGGAGCAGCAGCCTGCGGGGCAGCAGCAGCAGCAGCAGCCGGGGCCGCCTTGGCGCCACCACCTGCAGCGGCAGCCTCGATATCACTCTTGACGACACGGCCATGCGGACCGGTGCCGGCAACGGCGGAAATATCGATGCCGGCTTCCTTCGCAAGGCGGCGGGCAAGCGGAGAGGAGAAGGTGCGTGCGCCGTTCGAAGAGACTGCAGCCGGCGCCGGGGCAGCGGCCGGAGCCGCCGGTGCCGGAGCAGGTGCGGCCTCAGCCTTTGTTTCGGCCTGAGCCGGAGCGGCGGCAGCCTTCGGTGCCGGAGCGGCAGAGCCGGCGCCGCTTGCAGCAGCGGCGACATCTTCGCCATCAGCGGCGAGAACGGCGATCAGGGCATTGACCTTCACGCCTTCGGTGCCGGCCGCGACGACGATCTTGGCGACCGTTCCTTCGTCAACGGCTTCGACTTCCATCGTCGCCTTGTCGGTTTCGATCTCGGCGATCACATCGCCGGACTTGACCTTATCGCCTTCCTTGACCAGCCACTTGGCCAGATTGCCTTCTTCCATGGTCGGAGAGAGGGCGGGCATCGTGATATTGATCGGCATCGAAAGGCCCTCTCCTTATTTGTAGCAAACGGCTTTCACCGCATCGACCACTTCGCCGACATTCGGAAGCGCGAGCTTCTCGAGATTGGCAGCGTAAGGCATCGGAACGTCCTTGCCGGCGATCGTCAGGATCGGCGCATCGAGATAATCGAAGGCCTGCTGCATGACGCGGGTGGCGATTTCCGTGCCGACCGAGTTCTGCGGATAACCTTCCTCGACGGTAACCAGGCGACCGGTCTTCTTGACCGATTCGATCACGGTCGGAAGGTCCATCGGACGAAGCGTGCGCAGATCGATCAGTTCGACATCGATGCCGATCTTTTCGAGTTCGGCGACCGCCTTCGTCGCATAGGTCATGCCGATGCCGAAGGAGACGACGGTGACATCCTTGCCCGGACGATGGATGCGGGCCTTGCCGATCGGCAGAACGAAATTATCGAGCTTCGGTACATCGAAATGCTGGCCGTAGAGAATCTCGTTTTCGAGGAAGACGACCGGGTTCGGATCACGGATGGCAGCCTTCAGCAGACCCTTGGCGTCGGATGCCGTGTAAGGCATGACGACCTTCAGGCCGGGGATCGCGCTGTACCAGGCGGCATAATCCTGGCTGTGCTGAGCGCCGACGCGCGCAGCAGCGCCGTTCGGGCCGCGGAAGACGATCGGAGCACCCATCTGGCCGCCCGACATATAGAGCGTCTTGGCAGCGGAGTTGATGATCTGGTCGATCGCCTGCATGGCGAAGTTGAAGGTCATGAACTCGACGATCGGCTTCAGGCCGGCCATGGCCGCACCGACGCCGACGCCGGCAAAGCCGTGTTCGGTGATCGGGGTGTCGATGACGCGGCGAGCGCCGAATTCCTGCAGAAGACCCTGGGTCACCTTGTAGGCGCCCTGATATTCGGCAACTTCCTCGCCCATGACGAAGACGCTGTCGTCAGCGCGCATTTCTTCAGCCATGGCATCGCGAAGCGCTTCACGCACCGTCATCGAAACCATTTCGGTACCAGCCGGGATTTCCGGATCGTTCGGTACGAAAGCCTTGGGCTCGGCCGGGACCGGAGCAGATGCGGGCTTTGCTTCCTGGGCAACGGGCGCAGCAGCAGCAGCCGGAGCCGGAGCCGGCTGAGCGGCGGCCGGAGCAGCAGAAATAGCGTCGGCGGATTCGCCGTCCTGCAGGAGGATGGCGATCTTGGCGTTGACCTTGACGTTTTCGGTGCCAGCCGGAACGAGGAGCTTGCCGATGACGCCTTCATCGACGGCTTCGACTTCCATCGTCGCCTTGTCTGTTTCGATTTCGGCAATCACGTCACCTGACGTGACCTTGTCGCCTTCATTCTTGAGCCACTTGGACAGTGTGCCTTCTTCCATCGTCGGAGAAAGGGCGGGCATGAGGATATCGATAGGCATGGGTTCCCTCCCCGATTAGAGCAGAATGTCGGTGTAGAGCTCGGATGCATCCGGCTCCGGATCGGCCTGGGCGAAATCGGCGCTGTCGGCGACGATGTCACGGACTTCCTTGTCGATCGCCTTGAGATCGTCTTCGGTTGCCCAGCCCTTTTCCATGACGCGCATGCGGACCTGCTCGATCGGGTCCTGCTCGGAGCGCATCTTCTGCACTTCTTCCTTGGTACGATATTTCGCCGGGTCGGACATGGAGTGACCGCGATAGCGATAGGTCAGCATTTCAAGAATGATCGGCCCCTTGCCGGAGCGGCAATGTTCGAGCGCCTCGTCGGCGGCCGCCTTGACGGCGCGAACATCCATGCCGTCGACCTGAATGCCGGGAATGCCGAAGCCGGAACCACGCAGCGAATAGTTCGACTGCGCGGTAGCACGCGCCGTCGAGGTGCCCATGGCGTAGCGGTTGTTCTCGACGATATAGATGATCGGCAGCTTCCAGAGAGCAGCCATATTGAAGCTCTCATAGACCTGGCCCTGATTGGCCGCGCCGTCGCCGAAATAGGCGATCGAGACGCTGTCATTGCCGCGATAGCGGTTTGCGAAGGCAAGGCCGGTTCCGAGCGAAACCTGGGCACCGACTATGCCGTGGCCGCCGTAGAAATGCTTCTCCTTGGAGAACATGTGCATCGAACCGCCCTTCCCGTGGGAATAGCCGTTACGACGGCCGGTCAGCTCCGCCATGACGCCCCGGGCTTCCATGCCGGTAGCCAGCATATGACCGTGGTCACGATAGGCGGTGATGACCTGATCGCCTTCCTTCTGCGCCATCTGCATACCGACGACGACAGCTTCCTGGCCGATGTAAAGGTGACAGAAACCACCGATGAAGCCCATGCCGTAAAGCTGGCCCGCCTTTTCTTCGAAACGGCGGATGAGCAGCATCTCGCGATAGGCCTTCAGCTCTTCATCGCGATCGAAATCGGCGACAGGGCCGCCATTCGATGCCTTGGCTGCAGACTTCGCACTATTTTTGCGGCTGGAAACGGTCGCGGTTTTGCGCAACGCCATTCAACCCTCCCTATGGGTTTATCGGTTCTCAGGTGGCGCGTACCATAGGGAAGAAAAATGACCACAGCAATGCCATAATTGCATGGCTCATATTCGCCGTTAAATTATTGATAAATAACAGGAATTTTATATTAACCTAAATTCGGTTAATTGCGGTAATGATTGTAAATGACGATCTCGTCCGCGCGCGACATGTTGAGCTGATACCGCGCCTTTTCGTCGAGCATATCCTTGTCCAGCGAGCCGTCACTCAAGAGCGCAACCTGCGCCTCCAGATGCTCACGCTTGGCCTTCAGCACAGCCAGTTCCTTCTCGCGCGCGACACGCTGGCGCTCGAACGCCTCCGTCGCACGCAGACCATAGTCACCGTGAATGCAATGATAACCGAAATAGGAGAGGAAGGCGACCGTCATGGCCGGAATGACGAAGCGACCTGTCTTTCTCTTCTTATGATGCTTTGTCCACATACACGCATGCTCTAACGCATTACCAATCATTTCAATCTAGCGCGCAGAGATTAACCGTTCGTTGACTCTGAGCGACTCCCGGCCAGACTCAACAAAAAACCCGCGCCGGAGCGCGGGTTCCAAATGGCTGATTTATAAGCGCGTATTAGGCGCGGATGATGGAGCGGCCGGCGTACTGAGCCTGCGGGCCGAGACCTTCTTCGATGCGGATCAGCTGGTTGTACTTGGCAAGGCGATCCGAGCGCGACAGCGAGCCGGTCTTGATCTGGCCGCAGTTGGTGGCAACTGCGAGATCGGCGATCGTGGAGTCCTCGGTTTCGCCGGAGCGGTGCGACATGACGGCGGTGTAGGCTGCCTTGTGCGCCGTGTTGACGGCATCGAGCGTTTCCGTCAGCGAGCCGATCTGGTTGACCTTGACCAGGATCGAGTTGGCGACGCCCATGCGAATGCCGTCGCGCAGGCGAGCAGAGTTGGTGACGAACAAATCATCGCCAACCAGCTGGCACTTCTTGCCGGCGAGATCGGTCAGAGTCTTCCAGCCTTCCCAGTCGTCTTCAGCCATGCCGTCTTCGATGGAGATGATCGGATACTTGGCAGCGAGTTCTGCCAGGTACTCGGCCATGGCGGCTGGCTCGAGCGTGCGGCCTTCGCCTTCCAGTACGTACTTGCCGTCCTTGAAGAATTCGGTCGAGGCGCAATCGAGGCCGAGGCACATGTCGTCGCCCGGCTTGTAGCCAGCCTTCTCGATCGACTTCATGATGAAATCGAGGGCTTCCGGAGCGCTCTTCAGGCCCGGTGCGAAGCCGCCTTCGTCACCGACGTTGGTGTTGTGGCCCTGTGCCGCCAGTTCCTTCTTCAGCGTGTGGAAAACTTCCGAACCCATGCGGACGGCTTCGCGGATCGAATCGGCGCCGACCGGCAGGATCATGAATTCCTGGAAGTCGATCGGGTTATCGGCATGCGCGCCGCCGTTGATGATGTTCATCATCGGGACCGGCAAAAGGCTTGCGGAAGCACCGCCGACGTAACGGTAGAGCGGCAGGCCGGCAGCCTGCGCTGCAGCCTTGGCGACAGCAAGCGAAACGCCGAGAATGGCGTTGGCACCGAGGCGCGACTTGTTTGGCGTGCCGTCGAGTTCGATCATGATCTTGTCGATCTGGATCTGGTTTTCAGCATCGATGCCGCCGATGGCGTCGAAGATTTCCGTGTTGGCAGCTTCGACAGCCTTTTCAACACCCTTGCCGAGATAACGCTTGCCGCCATCGCGGACTTCGACGGCTTCGTGCGCGCCGGTCGAAGCACCCGAGGGAACAGCTGCACGGCCCATGCTGCCGTCTTCGAGATAGACGTCGACTTCGACGGTGGGGTTACCACGGCTATCGAGAATCTCGCGGGCGATGATATCGGTAATTGCAGTCATGGTCTCTTCCTGCTCGGTGGGTGGATAAATCGTTTGAAATCGTCTTAATCGAAGGCGTACAAATTACAAAGCCGCAATTTTGCACGTTCAGCAGCGCTTCAAACGTGGCCTATAGCACATTCATGTCAGGGTTTTGAAGGGAACGGCAGTCGCCGGTCAGCATATCCCACCCATCGAAAGATGATAAACAGTCCATCCGGGCAGAATGTTGGCAGGCCGCCACCGTCGACAGCAACCCACGGCTGAAAATCCCTGGAATAGCCCCAATTTTGGACGGTTACACGCCCCTTGATTTTAGCCTTCGGTAACCATCCCGGCTTAATTTTAATACCCGTGTGAGATCCTCAGAAGTCAGTCGTTTCAGCCCTTGGGGCGATACGGAACGGCAGGGACGAAGAGCTGCAGCCTCGCGCCAAAAACAACCAGAACGCGATTTTATCGACTCTCTTGGCGGCATTTCACATGGGGCACAGATGAAACTCAATATTGCACGCAGCCTTGCCATTTTCGGTGCCGTTGTCATCCTCGGACTGGTGACCTCCATCGGCTTGCAGAATTACGCACTCAACATGCTTCGTGTGAACGGGCTGATGTATAAGCAGATCATCTACGGCAAGGATCTTGTCGCCGATATTCTCCCGCCGCCGCTCTATGTCATCGAACCCTACATGCTCGCGCTCGAAGCCGTCGAGCAGCCAGCCTCGGCAAAGGCCAATATCGAACGCATCCAAACGGTTCTGAAGTCGGCTTATGAAGATCGCCGCAAATATTGGTCCGAAACGCCGCTCAGCGCCAATCTCAAGCGCAAGCTTCTCGACGATGTTCTCGTCAAGGGCGACGCGTTCTGGCAAGTCATGAACGAGGAGGCGATACCCGCAATCCTGAAGGGCGACAAGGCCGCAATCGAATCGGCTCTCCCCAAGCTTGCTACGAATTTTCATGTTCACGAAGCGGCCGTAAACGAACTCGTGGCGATGGCCAACGCCTTCCAGATGGACGCCGAAAAGCAGGCAGCGGAACAGACGGAACTGCTCTCCGCCGTTACGCTATCGGCCGCCGCGCTTTCCTTCGTGATTATCGTCGTCGGGCTCTACATGTTCCGCCGGCGCGCAATCGTGCCGCTATCGGCGATGCGCGATTATATGGCGGTGCTTGCGAGCGGCGACTATTCCCGCGAAGTTCCCTATGTCAGACGATCTGACGAAATCGGAGAAATGGCGCGCGCGGTCACGGTCTTTCGCGAATCGGCAGAAGAACGCAACGCCATACGCGCGCTTCAGGACGAGGAGCGGCAGGCACAGATGCGCCGCGATGCCGAACTCGACGCATCGAAGAGCGTGGAGAATGCCACGCGCCAGCGCGTTATCGAAAGCCTGAGCGCAGGCCTGGAACGTCTCTCACGCGGCGACCTGACCGTGCGTCTCGACGAGCAGTTCGCCAATACTTACGAGAAGCTTCGCGAGACCTTCAACACCAGCATCATCATTCTTTCCGATGCCATGAAAGACATTTATGCCGCCACGAATACGGTCGGCGACAGTTCGCGCGAAATCGCGCTCAGCACCAATGATCTGGCACAGCGCACCGAGAGCCAGGCAGCTTCCCTCGAACAGGCGGCTTCGGCACTGGATCAGATCACGGTCACGGTGAAAAACTCCTCGGAGCGGGCCCATGAAGCCAATGCGATGATGTCAGCCACGAAGGAGAGCGCGGCGCATTCCGCCGAGATTGTTCGTGAAGCAGTGACTGCCATGGAGAAGATCGAGGACTCAGCGGTCAGGATCGGCGATATTATCAACGCCATCGATGAGATCGCCTTTCAGACCAATCTTCTGGCGCTCAACGCCGGTGTCGAGGCAGCACGCGCCGGAGACGCGGGGAAAGGCTTTGCCGTCGTCGCTCAGGAAGTCCGCGAGCTCGCCGGACGCTCCGCCAATCTCGCCAAGGAGATCAAGCTTCTCGTCGAGACGTCGTCGCGACAGGTTTCCGCGGGCGTTGCACTTGTCAACCGTACCGGCGAGGCACTCGGCGATATCGACCGCCAAGTGCTGCAGGTGACGGCGCTGATCGAAGCGATCGTGCGCTCGTCTTCGGAACAGTCGGTCGCGCTCGTCGAGGTCAACGCTGCCGTCAACCGGATGGATCAGGTGACCCAGCAGAATGCAGCCATGGTCGAGGAAACGAACGCCGCATGCCAGGAGCTCGGCACCGAGGCGTCCCAGCTCGGGCGCATGCTCTCCCGCTTCGCACTGGAGGAAAAGCGCCCGTCCCGGGCGGCGGCGTGATGCCGCCCAGCTGTTCAGGCGGCCTTGGCGATCGCGTCGAAGGCGAGAAGCTTCTCGAGAAGCCGCGGCATGTCCTTGAGATAGACCATGTTCGGCCCGTCGCAGGGCGCGTTATCAGGATCCTGATGGGTTTCGATAAAGACACCGGCAACACCGACGGCCACGGCTGCACGGGCCAGCGTCTCCACGAACTGCCGCTCACCGCCGGAGGTTTCCCCCTGCCCGCCGGGCTGCTGGACTGAATGCGTGGCGTCGAAAATGACGGGCGCGCCCGTTGCTGCCATGATCGGCAGGGAACGCATGTCGGAGACCAGCGTATTGTAACCGAAGGACGCACCACGCTCGCAGAGCAGAATGTTCGGATTGCCGCTCTGGTTCAGCTTGCCGAGCACATTCTTCATGTCCCAAGGCGCCAGGAACTGGCCCTTCTTGACGTTGATGACGCGGCCGGTCTTGGCAGCGGCGACCAGGAGATCCGTCTGGCGAGACAGAAAGGCCGGTATCTGCAGGATATCGACGACCTTACCCACTTCGGCGCATTGTTCTTCGTTGTGGATGTCGGTCAGAACCGGAATGCCGAGTTCTTTCTTGAGATCGGCGAAAACTTCCAGCCCCTTTTCAAGGCCGACACCGCGTTTGCTCGACAAGGAAGACCGGTTCGCCTTATCGAAGGAGGTCTTGTAGACGAGCCCGATGCCGAGCTTGGCGCAGAGTTCCTTCAATGTGCCGGCAACCATGAACGCATGATCGCGGCTTTCCATTTCGCAAGCGCCAGCAATCAGCGACAGGCGTGAAGCATTGGAGAAGGTGACCTTACCGGCGCCTTCGCCGACCGTCACCACGGAGTTGGTAGTAGAGCTCATGATGTTTCCTCAAAGGCGAAGAGTACGCCCTGGCCGGGCGCAGGCTTCACCAGAATACGGTTGCCCTTGCGTGTATAGGTCACCCCGTTAGCAGCCAAATGCGCTTCTGTCACGGCCAGATCGCCGACAGCAAAGCGGATCGCCCGACCGCGCAGACCACGATCGGTATCCGAAGTGGCAAGATCGAAATAAGCCTCCAGCCCTTCCGGGGTCATCAGGCTGATCTTTGCGTTTCCGGTGGGCACGTCCAGCCCGAAACTCGTGACCTCACTAGATGCGCCTTTTGCCGTGGAGCGAACGAACTCACCGAAGGCTGTCGGCTCGGGGGCCGCGAGCGCGATCTCGGCAATGCCTGTGACACCATTGGCATGGGTCTCAAGCGCGGTCCGGTCGGCAGGAAGCGGATTGACGCGTTCGACTGCGAAGAGAAAGAAATCCGGTGCCCGCAGATCGCCAGCGAAGGCGAGCCGGAAGCCGGCAATATTCTCCGTGCCATCCGGCATTTTAACCGGGCGCTCGAACTGCAGCACAGAACCGGCACTCATACTGTCCTTCACGAATCGAGCATGTTCGTGCTTTGCATCTGCCGTCGCAAAGGCAATCGCGGACAGTCCTTCGCTGCCGCAGCGGAAGCGAAAAGCCTGATTGCGGGCGGTGAACACATTGCCATCGTGTGCTGCCTCCTCGCTCTCTCCGACGCTCGCGACACCCAGGGGCTCCAGATAGGTTTTGTCGGCAAAGAAAACGCAGGCATTTTCGGTCCCAAAAGGATGACGGGCATCCGGCGCCACAGTGAAACCAAGCTTGCCCAGTCTTTCGCGGGCAAGGTCGATATCGGCAACCGGCAAAACGAGATGATCGATTGCAAGCGTATCTTGGCTCATTAGGTCCCCTCCAACAGTCACAAGGAGATGTGCTTCAGCAGGTGTTGCGAGACAAGGCCGCTAAGGCCCGGGCGCGAGAAAAATAAAATTCTCACCAGAATGGACAGAAGTTTTACGAAAATTTAGCTACTTGCGGAACACATATGGAACATATAGTGTCCGTTCTGGATTTGTTTCAAGACTGGGGTGCACGCCATGCTTACGCGCAAACAACAGGAACTCCTTCTTTTCATTCACGAAAGGATGAAGGAGTCAGGCGTTCCTCCGTCTTTCGACGAGATGAAGGATGCTCTGGATCTGGCCTCGAAATCCGGCATTCACCGGCTGATCACGGCGCTTGAGGAACGCGGCTTCATTCGCCGGCTTCCGAACCGCGCACGTGCGCTCGAAGTCATCAAACTGCCGGAGGCCTACAGCCCCAGCCTGCAGCCACGTCGCGGCTTTTCACCAAGCGTCATCGAAGGCAGCCTCGGCAAGCCGCAGCCAGTTGCAGCGCCCGCTCCGGCAAAGCCAGCGCCTGCTGCCGATAACGGCAACTCGGTCTCCGTCCCGGTCATGGGCCGTATCGCCGCCGGTGTGCCAATCTCGGCAATCCAGAACAATACGCATGACATCACCGTTCCTGCCGATATGCTCGGCTCCGGCGAACATTATGCGCTCGAAGTTCGCGGCGACTCGATGATCGAAGCCGGCATCTTCGATGGCGACACCGTCATCATCCGCAATGGCAGCACCGCCAACCCGGGTGATATCGTCGTTGCCCTCGTCGACGACGAGGAAGCAACACTCAAGCGCTTCCGCCGCAAGGGCGCATCGATTGCGCTCGAGGCTGCAAACCCTGCCTATGAGACCCGCATTTTTCCGCCGGATCGAGTGAAGGTTCAGGGAAAGCTCGTCGGCCTCATTCGCCGCTATCACTGACCGGTGACTGGCTTGCGTCTGTGAATGTATCGCTGCGCCAGTCATAGGCGCGGTGGCGCATCCAGGGGCGTTGCAAGGGGCCGAATGCGGTTGCGACATCGATTCCACTATCTGTGAAGCGAAGCTCGACAGAACCTGTCTTGCGCAGCGTCTCGCCGGTAAAGAGCAGCGCGCCGGAACGACAACGGTCGAAGCGCAATCGGACAGGGGTTACGACAATATCGGCCGTATCGCAGGCTGGCCCGAGATAGGCAGCATTTTCGATGACAGTCAGTTTCTTTCCATTGCCCAGCAAGGCAGTACACCAGGCGCGCTTTTGGCAAGAGAATCGTGACGTAGGGCTGATGGCGAGTGCCTGCCTCATTGCCTCTCTGGCTTCATTCTGTTGATCGGGTGACAACTGCAATCTTTTGCCATCTGACATGGTGGGTGTCTTGGTCGCTTGAAGCATAACCGGCTTCTGATGCTCTTCGATGGCAAGTGCCCTCTGCCATTGTTCGAAAATGAAGGCTGGCGGCTTTTCACGGTTTGAAGCCATTCCATCTCCATCGATTACAGCGACCAGGCTGCCGTCTTCCGAGATGGCGACGTCGGGCATCGCTTCTGATGGAAGCAACACAACGGCGAAGGTTGAAACAGTGATTATCGCGGTTCCGATATGCCGCAACCGGGTTCTGAGCAGGGTCAGCAACAGGAAGCCGAAGACGGCTGTCGGAAAGTACCAGCCGGGCAAACGGACCACATCTATATTGCCGCCCCAACCCGCCACCGCCTTTGCAATAGCGATCACCAGGTCGAGCCCGAAGCCCGCCACCGGCCATAGCCAGCCATCCAGACCAAAAGGCATCAGCAGCATCGCCAGCATGCCGGCCGGCATGACGATGAAGGAAATAACCGGCATGGCCGCGAGATTTGCCGGCAGGCCATAAGCAGTCAGCCGGTGGAAATGCTCGATCGAAAACAGCGCCGTCGAGAAACCACCGATGAGAGACGTCAGGAAAATGCCGCCGAAGAAGCCGCCGACCATGAAGAAGGGTTTCATGATCGGAAGTTTGGCAAAGGCATTCTCCCGCATCGGCCGCCCTTTCCAGAGGTCGTATCCGGCGACCAGGGCAAGTGTTGCGGCGAAAGACATCTGGAAGCTCGGTCCGAGCACTTCCGATGGTGAGACCGCGAGGATCACGAGAGCCGACAGCGCCACGTTTCTGAGGCTGATAGACGGCCGGTCGAAGAAGACGGCAACCAGCATGATCGCCATCATGATGAAGGCGCGTTCGGCTGAAACGGCAAAACCCGAGATCAGATAGTAGGCCGTTACCGCAGCGAGTGCGCCGGCTGCCGCGATCTTCTTAGTCGGCCACGCCTGCGCAATACCCGGGAACAGGCTGAGAATGACGCGCAGCCCGACAAAGAAGATACCGGCGGAGAGTGCCATATTGAGGCCGGAGATCGCCACGATGTGGGCAAGGCCGGACTGCCGCAGTGCCTCCGTCGTTTCATCCGAGATCGCTCGTCTCTCATCGGTGACAAGTGAAGCGGCAAAGGCCCCGGTGTCGCCCGGCAGAGTGGAGCGAATCCGATCGCCGATGCCGCTTCGCAGGCGGTAGAACCACTCCAGGACGGTCTCGCCGACAGAGCCCGCCTGTTCCGGCTGTTCTGTAACCTTCTTCGGTGCTCCATAGAAGAAGCCGTTCGCACCAATGCCGTCAAAATAGGCGCTGAAGGCAAAATCGTTGAGGTGAGGAAGCGCGGGTCCTGCCGGAGGCGTCAGACGCGCCCTGCCCTCTATGATATCGCCGAGTTCAAAGGGCCGGGCGGCGCCGCGTACGAGCACAGAGATGCGCTCGGGAGGACGCTTGATTTCGGGGGCATCCGTGCCGGTGACGTCAAGGATATAACGCCAGCGCCCTTCACCATCGCCTTCTCGCCGTTCGATCCGGCCAGTCAGCGTTGTCGTCACGGCTGAATCGAGGATCAGCGTCCTTGCCCGCCATGTTTCGATCTGTGCCGAGAGCATTCCGCCGGCAAAGAGAAGCAGGGCAAGCAGTATTGCCCGCAGTCTCGTCCGGGCGTGGCCGCAGAGCGCAACGGCAATGAGGAGAACGAGCAGGCAAAGGCCGAGCGAGACCGCCGGAACGTTCGAGGCTGCCAGAAACCAGGTCGCAGCACCCGCCCCAAGGAAGACCGGCGAGAAGAGAACGAGGCGACCGTGGCCGGCTTCTTCGGTCGCCATACGCACGGACGACCCGGCGTATCGTTTTGCAACGGTCGCCAATCGCCATCGAAACGGGATCGCAACCTGCGTCCGAGCCGATAGAGGCACAACGGCGCGCGGCAGAACACCAGCAAAATCCATATTTTCATCAATGGATTGCTCGTACCGTTCTCTTGTCTCCAACCCCGTCATAATCGCCTGGACCCGCCCCCGGATACCGTCAGAATGCAACCTCAGATCAAAACGCGCAAACAATAATCGATTGAAATACGAGGAAAATTCACAGGGGCGAAAAAACCAGTCAAATCATGGTGTTCTGCTATGCATTCAGCTCATCGCTGCACTGCCTAAAAGATGATGCCGCGATGCACAAAATGGCATCACGGTAACTTGGCATTAGCTTCCCGATCATATAGCTATCGCTGAGGACGCTTAACTCTTATGGCGCTTTTGCGGCGCCACCGCCACTCCGGAGGATCAGCATGACGGATCAAAGCGCTACAATCAAAATCGGTGAAAAATCAGTCGACCTGCCCGTGCGAAAAGGCACGGTTGGACCTGATGTCATCGATATCGGTGCACTCTACAAGAACACGGCTTCCTTCACCTACGATCCCGGGTTTACGTCGACCGCATCCTGTGAATCGAAGATTACCTATATCGACGGTGACGAAGGTGTGCTGCTGCATCGCGGCTATCCGATCGAGCAACTGGCCGAGCACGGCGACTTCCTTGAAGCCTGCTACCTTCTGCTTTACGGCGAGCTGCCGACCGCAGCTCAGAAGAAGGACTTCGACTACCGCGTCACGCACCACACCATGGTGCATGAGCAGATGAGCCGCTTCTTCACCGGCTTCCGCCGCGACGCCCACCCGATGGCGGTCATGTGCGGCTGCGTCGGCGCGCTTTCGGCCTTCTATCATGACTCTACCGACATCACCGATCCGCACCAGCGCATGGTCGCCAGCCTGCGCATGATCGCCAAGATGCCGACGCTCGCTGCCATGGCCTACAAGTACCATATCGGCCAGCCCTTCGTTTACCCGAAGAACGACCTGGACTACGCGTCCAACTTCCTGCGTATGTGCTTTGCCGTTCCGTGCGAAGAATATGTCGTCAATCCGGTGCTTGCACGCGCCATGGACCGTATCTTCATCCTGCATGCCGATCACGAGCAGAACGCGTCGACCTCGACGGTCCGTCTCGCCGGCTCTTCGGGCGCCAACCCGTTCGCCTGTATCGCTGCCGGCATCGCCTGCCTCTGGGGCCCCGCTCACGGCGGTGCTAACGAAGCAGCTCTCAACATGCTGACGGAAATTGGCACGGTTGACCGCATTCCGGAATATGTCGCTCGCGCCAAGGACAAGAACGATCCGTTCCGCCTGATGGGCTTTGGTCACCGCGTCTACAAGAACTACGATCCGCGCGCCAAGATCATGCAGAAGACCACGCATGAAGTCCTCGGCGAACTCGGCATCAAGGACGATCCGCTTCTCGAAGTTGCGATGGAACTCGAGCGTATCGCTCTGACCGACTCCTATTTCATCGAGAAGAAGCTCTATCCGAACATCGACTTCTATTCGGGTATCACGCTGAAGGCTCTGGGCTTCCCCACGACGATGTTCACCGTGCTCTTCGCTCTCGCTCGCACCGTCGGCTGGATCGCACAGTGGAACGAAATGATCGAAGATCCGGAACAGCGCATTGGTCGTCCGCGCCAGCTCTATATCGGCGAGCCGAAGCGCGATTACGTGCCGGTTTCCAAGCGCTAAGAGCTAACCTTTAGACAAAAAAGAACCCGGTCAGGAATGACCGGGTTTTTTGTTGGCGAGAACATCGAGCAATATCTGCGCCGCGTGCTCTCCGGGCGGACTTTTCGTCCGCATGCGCTGCCAGATGAGCTCGTAACCCTCCTTCATCGCCTTGAGCTGGTAGGTGTCGGCTGACAGCCTTTCCATCCAGCGTGCGAGGCTGGCACCACGAACAATGTCGTTCAAATATTCCGGCACGACGGCGTAGTCGGCGATCAGATTGGGCAATGCGCCGGTCCAGGTCTTGATGCCCGATGTCAGCATGCGCATGATCCAGTCGACCTTGTAGGCGGAAACGACGGGAACATCGGCAAGCGCCAGTTCAAGGATCACGGTTCCGGATGCCGCCATGGCCGCATCGGCTTCAGCGAAGGCTTTCCACTTCGCCTCGGCACCGACGACGATGTCAAGCTTGGCCGACCATCCCGCCGTCAGTTCGCGTACGAGTGCCTCCTTGTGCGCTACCGTTGGCAGAATGAAGCGCATCGCGCCATTGCGGGCAACGAGCTCATGAGCGGCAGCCTCGAAATAAGGCAGAAGCTTCCTGATCTCTGACGAACGCGAGCCGGGAAGAAGCAGGATCGTGCCATTGCCCGGCCTCCGACCGTCGCGCAGGCGGCGGGTTTCCAGAAGCGCGGGATCCGCGACCAGACGATGCCCGACGTAAGTGGTGGTCGGGCCATTGAGGCGCTGCATCGCTTCGGGCTCAAAAGGCAGAACGGCCAGCACATGATCGACGTAGGCGAGCATGCGCTGCGCGCGGTATTCCTTCCAAGCCCAGACACTCGGGCAGACATAGTTGACGACAGGCAGATCCGGTAGCGCCGTGCGCACGCGTTTTGCGACGCGATGGGTGAAATCCGGGCTATCGATGATGAGCAGAATATCGGGTTTCGCGGCAATGATCGACGCCGTCGTCTGCCGGATGAGGGACCAGAGCTTCGGCAGCTTTGCCAGCACCTGCGTGATGCCCATGATGGAAAGCTCGGAGAAATCGAACAGCGATTTCAGTCCCTGGCCCTGCAGCCCCTCACCGCCGACGCCGACAAGCTCGATAGGTCCGGAATAGATCTTCCTGAGCCCGGCGATGAGATCTGCGCCCAAGAGATCGCCGGAGACTTCGCCGGCTATGACGGCAATCTTCAGCGGTCTTTCGCTCATTGAAGCCCCCATCCCGGCAACCCCTTGTCGATACCGCAGACAAAAAGACCGTTCTCGTCTGCTGCCTTGATAAGTGCGTCACGACCCAGCACCAGAGATCGTCCAGCCTCGATCGCGACTCCCGCAAGACCCGCGGCCTTGGCGTTGAGAATAGTGGAAACGCCAATCGCAGGCAGATCGGCGCGGATATCCTGCTGCGGCTTGCAGAGCTTGACGAGCACACCGCGGCGACGCGGCGAAATACGTCCCGCGGTCCTGAGCGCTGCCACGCGCTCCAGCATGCCGTCTGTGCCCTCCAGCCCCTCCATCGCGACAACACGACCGCCGATCGACACAGCGCCCTGGCCGATGTCCAAACGGCCAAGTGCCTCCGCCGCCTCGCCAGCACGAGCGATATCGCGCCGATCGTCATCCCCAGGCACAATAGCGCCGAGAGGGCCGACAGTTGCAAGAAGATCCGGCGCGATCTCGTGCGCGCCGACCACGCGCAATCCCTCGCCTTCGATCAGCTTGATGACCATCTGCAGAACCGTGTCGTCTCCACCGGACAAGAGCGTGCGGATGGCCGAGGGAACCTTGCGCAGTATGCGCAGTGTCGGCCGCACCTCACGCCATTCCGGCCGACGGCGCACGCTGCCCGACATGACGACGCGGTCAATGCGATATTTCTTGAAGAGCCTATCCAGGGCAGCGAAATCACCGATACCGATCGTGGCATGGTCGAAGCCGTCCCAGCGACGGTCGCCCTCATCCTTCAGGACAACGATGACAGGGTTTTCGCCGGCAGAACGTGCAGCCTCGGCGACATAGGACGGCAGAAGGCCGCCGCCGGCAATAATCGCCAGCCGGCCCTCAGCGGTGTCACCAGCAGAAGCCACCGATCAGCCCTTCTGTCCCCGGCTCGGCGAAGACAGCGCGCGATCACTCTCGGCCGCGATGAAATCGAGGATCTCGACCACCTGCTCGCAATTGGCATATTCATCACGAATTTGGGCGGCATTCTCGCGGATCGAGCCGGGACCCTCGAAGATCGCCTTGTAGGCACGGCGAACGGTATGAATGACAGCGCGATCAACGCCGGCGCGTGTCATGCCGACGACGTTGAGGCCGCTCAGGATGCCCGGATTGCCATTCAGCATACCGTAGGGAATGACATCGTAACTCACGGCGGACAGACCGCCGACAAAAGCGTATTTGCCGACACGGGTGAACTGGTGCACAGCCGCGCCACCGCTGATGATTGCGTGATCGCCGATCGCAACGTGGCCAGCCAGCATGACATTGTTGGACATGATGACATGGTTGCCGACCCGGCAATCATGCGCGACATGCGAATAGGCGAGAAAAAGGCTGTTGTCGCCGATGACAGTCGAACCGCCATGTTCGACGGTGCCGGTGTTCATCGTGACGCCTTCGCGAATGGTGCAGTTGCGGCCGATGATCAAGGTCGTATCAACATGACTGTGACGGGCACTCTGGGAGTCTCCGCCGATGACGGCCGATGGAAATATACGCGTACCGGCACCAACGGTCGTCAGACCGAGTACAACCACATGGCTGATCAGTTCAACATTGTCTTGAAGCGTGACCTTGGGGCCAACATGGCAAAAAGGGCCGACCACCACGCCTTCACCGACCGTGGCACCGTCCTCGACAACGGCCATGGGATGAATTCTGGCGCTTTCGGCAATCATGCTCATGCATTGTCCTTACGTACGATCATCGCGCCGATATCGGCCTCGGCGACGAGCGCGCCCTCGACCTTTGCGTCGCAATGGAATTTCCAGATATTGCCGCGCTGCTTGATTTTTTGCACGTGATATTCAACGCGGTCGCCCGGCACGACCGGCTTGCGGAAGCGGGCATTGTCGATCGTCATGAAGTAGACGAGGTTGCCGGTCTGGCCTTCTTTCTTGGCGCAGATCGCGCCTGCCGTCTGCGCCATGCCTTCGACAAGCAGTACGCCTGGCATGATCGGTGCTTCAGGGAAGTGACCGGTGAAATGAGGCTCATTGACCGTGACATTCTTGATGCCTACGGCTGCATTGTCGCCGTCGATATTGATGATCTTGTCGACCATCAAGAACGGATAGCGGTGCGGCAACAGCTTCATGATTTCCATGATGTCTGCCGAAGAAAGCGTGCTGGCTGTTTCCTCAGTCATTCTTGGCTCCCTTTTTTCCGCGCACTCCAGATTTTGCCATGATCTGGGCAACGTCTTTCAGATAATCATTTAGAGGACGCGCCGGTATTCCGCCATAGCGGCCGCCCGCAGCAAGGTCGGTCATCACACCGCTCTTTGCAGCGATCTGTACGCCGTCTCCAATGGTGATATGCCCCTTCAGGCCGACCTGTCCACCGATCTGCACGCCATCGCCGACAATCGTGCTGCCGGCAAGGCCGACCTGCGAAACGATGGCGCAATGACGGCCGATGCGAACGTTGTGGCCGATCTGGACCTGGTTATCGACTTTGGTTCCCTCGCCGATGACGGTATCGTCCATGGCGCCGCGGTCGATCGTGGTATTGGCACCGATCTCGACATTGTCCTGGATAATCACCCGGCCAATCTGCACGATCTTGATCATGCCACGCGGGCCAGGTGCGTAACCAAAGCCGTCCTGACCGATGCGCACGCCGTTATGGATGATGACACCATTGCCGATAAGCGCACAGAGAATGCTCACGCCCGTCGCAATCGAGCCGTTTCGGCCAATCTTGACGTTCGGACCGATGATCGATTGCGCGCCGATGCGCGTTCCTTCGCCGATTTCCGCTCCGGGGCCGATGATCGCCATCGGTTCGACGATCACGCCCTTCTCGAGGCGTGCGGTCGGATCGATGATCGCGCTTGGCGCAATCTCCGTCTCGCCGGAGGAAAACGTCACCGGCTTCAGCGCTGCGGGATAAAGATATCCGCCGGCCATAGCAAAGGCTGCATGTGGATTGGATGAGATCACGACCGGGATATTCGACGGCACGAACCCGGCCATCGCCTTGTCGCAAATCACCGCCGATGCCGAACAGGTCGAGAACTCGTCAAGATTACGGCGTGAGAGGATATAACAGATATCTCCCGCTTGCGCTCTCGCGATCGGCGAGACCGAACGGACGATGACATCGCCATGAGCGGAATTGGCAAGTTCCGCCCCAAGAAATTGCGCCAACTCAACGAGCTTCACGCCTTCATGGGGCAGAAAAAAAGTATTTTGCTCCATCGGCAAAACTCCAGAACGGAATTGAAATTTACAGTTCCGGACTGCCGATATCAGAATTGGTTGTTAATGCCAAACTTGAAGCGCTGAGTCTTGTCGAAGTCTTCCTTCAAGACCGGGATCGCATAGTCGACACGCAACGCGCCAAAGGGTGACTGCCAGATCACACCGACACCGACCGAAGCGCGCAGGGACGAACCATCACCTTCTTCGGTATCCGCGCCGAGAAGCTCGACATCATTGCCGAACAGCGTACCGGCGTCCGCAAAGACTGCGCCGCGCAGGTTGAAGTCACGCGGGAAGCCCGGCATCGGGAACGTCGCTTCGGCAGAAGCGGTGAAGTAGGTCGTACCACCGAGCGGATCGTCCGGGCTGGTGATGCGCGGGCCGATGCCCTTGTTCTCGAAGCCGCGGATATCGGAATTGGTCAGCGTGAACTGGTCGAAGACGTTCAGGTGATCACCGAAGCCAACGACATAACCAGCTGAAGCCGAGACCGAGCCGATGATGTCGGCATCGTCAGCGAGCAGGTGGTAGTAACGGGCCTTACCGTAGATCTTGTAGTACTGGGAGTCGCCGCCCAAGCCTGCAATTTCCTGCGTCGCAGTGGCATAGATACCTTCACGCGGCAAGACGGTATCGTCCAGCGTATTGTAGGTCAGCGTCTGCGATATGGAAGACCGAGTCCACGGGCTTTCGTTGACCAGGTTTTGATAGGTAGCGGACAAATCGTCCAGACTGCTTCCGCTGGAATCGTACTTCATCTGCTTGTAGTTATAGCGGAACGTCGTTGCCAGATCTTCGGTGATCGGCGCCGTTACGCGCAGGACACCGCTGGTTTCTTCGTAATCGTAGTTGTCGTTGCTCGACGTCTCGCTGTGATTGACATCGAAACCGGCAGCAAGGCGATAACCGAGGAAGTAGGGCTCGGTGAAGTTAATACCGTAGGAGCGCGAGCCTTCCTCACCGCCACCGGCCGAAACGCGGATGTACTGACCGCGGCCGAGGAAGTTCTTTTCTTCGATCGAAGCTTCGAGCAGCAGGCCGTCGCCGCCGGCCGCATAACCGGCGCCGATACCGAACGAACCGGTCGACTGATCCTGGACATCGACAACAATGACAACACGGTCGGGCGAGCTGCCCGGCTGGGTCGAGATGTTGACCGAGGAGAAGTAGCCGAGCGCCTCAAGACGGCGCTTTGCGCGGGTAATCATCTGCTGATTGAAGGCATCGCCTTCGCTGAGATCGAACTCGCGGCGGATAACGTAATCGCGCGTGCGGCTGTTGCCACGGATTTCGATACGCTCGACATAGGCACGCTCGCCCTGGTCGACGAGGTATTCGACGCCGATCGTGTTGTTGTTCAGGTCGCGATTGCCGCGCGGCGTGACGCGTGCGAAGGGATAACCGGCCGAAGCAACCTGATCCGAAATCGCCTCGATGGATTTCTGGACTTCCTTGGCGCTGTAGACCTGGCCTTCCCGCGTATCGACGAGCGACTGAAGCTGCTGGGCGTCGACACCCTCAACGGTCGACTGGACGCTGACCGGACCGAAGTCATAACGCGGGCCTTCTTCGATGTTGAAGGTCAGCGTGTACTTGTTCGTGGATTCGTCGAACGCGGCATCAGAAGAAACGATGCGCATGTCGGCATAACCGCGGTTGTAGTAGAACTGGCGCAGCGCGTCTTCATCAGCGTGGAGCTTGTCTTCGTTGTAGACGTCCTTACGGGTCAGGAACGAGAGGAAGTTCGAACGCTTAGTCTGAATGACAGCGGCAAGACGACCGGCACTATAGGCCTGGTTGCCGACGAAATTGATGGCGGCGATCTTGGTGCGGTCGCCTTCGTTGATGACGAAAGCGAGGTTGACGCGGCCTTCGCCGAGCGGCACGACCTGCGTCGTCACTTCGACTTCACTGCGGCCGGTCGCCGCATAGGCTTCCTTGATCGCGGCGATGTCGGACTGGATCTGCGCATCGCTGTACGGGCCAGCGGCATGCGTCTTGACGACGGCGGCGAGCTTGTCGTCCTTGACCTTGCGGTTGCCGTTAAAGACGACCTGGTTGACGAGCTGGGCTTCCTGAACGTTGACGACGAGCGTGCTGCCGGAAACCGAAATCTTGACGTCAGAGAAATAGCCGGTGCCGTAAAGCTGCTTTACGGAGTCGTCGATATCCGTGTTGGAGAAGCTCTTGCCGGGGGTAATGGTGAGGTTCGACCGAACGGCTTCGGCACCGACACGGCTCGCACCGCGCACGTCAATCCGCTGAATGACGGCAGCTTGCGCAGCCGTAGCCGAAACGAAAGTCAAAGCACCTGCGCCAGAAGCAACAACACTAGCAGACAGCGCAATCGCCGATACTGCGTTCAAAAACCTTGAACCAGCCTTCATTTCACCCATTACCTTTTTCCCTCGTCTCCGGCCCCGGGAGAGACCCGATTCCGGCCACGTGTGTCGTTTTACCCGCTTTTGACATACAAGCAAGGGAGCTCGTTAATTTCTGTTTACTTCATTTCGAACCGTGACCCATTCGCCACTACAGCTTTGAAACATCGTAAATAAACAGTAATTTTCCTTCACTCATACGCACTACCCAATGAGCGCGCTAATGTCATTCCAGGTCGCAAAAACCATTAATGTAAGCACCATGGCCAGGCCAATGCGAAACGCAATTTCCTGAGCCGAAGAACCGAGCGGCCTTCCCCTGACCGCTTCCACCGCATAGAACATCAGGTGGCCGCCATCAAGTACCGGAACCGGCATCAAATTCAGCAATCCAATCGAAACTGACAAAACCGCAGCGAGCTGCAGCAGCGCGCCTATTCCAAGCGTAGCCATCTGGCCCGAAGCTTGCGCCACGCGGATCGGCCCACCCAATTGATCGGCTTTCATTGCTCCGGTGAGCAGGTTGCCGATATATTTGAAGGTACCGGTCACGATATGCCAGGTCTGGATGACGCCTTCATGCAGCGCTTGCAGCGGCGTAAAGGTCTGCAGTCGGAAGTGGCCAACCTCTTCGTTGGTGACGATCCCGATCAGACCGACCTCGATCTTGTTGCCGAACTGGTCGGTGATGTCGGTGCGCTGCGGCACCATCGGCAGATCCATCTTCTCGCCGTTACGCTCGACCGTGACGACAATATTCTGGTTCGGACGAATGCTGACATAGCGGCGCACGTCGTCAAAAGTCTGGACCTTGGTCCCGTCGATGGAGACGAGCAGGTCGCCCGGCAATACGCCGGCCGCCGCAGCTGCGCTATCCGGCTTCACTTCGGCGACGACAGGATCGGACACAGTGCGACCATAGACCGCGAAAAGTACCGTGAAGATGGCAATAGCCAGGATGAAATTGGCGATCGGGCCGGCTGCGACGGTTGCAGCACGCTTCCACAGCTTTGCCCCGGCGAAGGAACGCTCGCGCTCCTCGTCCGTCATCACTGCCAGTTTGTCGGTATCCGGCTTGCTGGACGCATCCTCGTCCCCGAAAAAGCGAACATAGCCGCCGAGCGGGATCGCCGAGATCTTCCAGCGCGTTCCGTGACGATCGGTAAAACCAACAATCTCCGGGCCAAAGCCCACGGAAAAGGCGAGGATACGGATACCGCTCCAGCGCCCGACGAGATAGTGGCCCATTTCATGCACGAAAACGAGCAGCGACAGCACGATGACGAAGGGGACGATATAGCCCGTCAAAAAACCGAATATTCCGGTCACCGCTTCCATGAGTTCCTTCTTCTATCTGGCCGCAACGATCAAAGGCCGAACAATGCCGCACCGAGCGAGGTCGTCCCGGTGCCCTTTATCAGCGAAAAAAGGCCAGCAAGCAAGAACGCTGAAAAACAGGCGAAAATCAGTCCATCGACACGGTCCATGACCCCGCCATGTCCCGGAATGAGACGGCTGGAGTCCTTCACGCCGAATTTTCGCTTGATGAAACTTTCGAAAAGATCGCCTGACTGGCTGAAGACGGACAGGATGAGCGCGATCACTGCGGCGCGATCCACGGCTTCCGGAACAAGAAAATAGACAATGACGGCTCCGGCAATGACAGCCGAAATGGCACCACCGACGGCCCCGGACCAGGTCTTCCCAGGCGAGATGCGCGGAGCAAGCTTTGGACCGCCAATCGCGCGTCCGACGAAATAGGCGAGAATATCGGTTGCCCAGACCACCGCGAAGATGAAGAGCATCGCATAGAGGCCGAGCGTTTCATCGCCGCGGATCGCGGCAAGCGCCAGTCCAGTACCCCCTGCATATAAAAGCCCCGGAGCGAACCAGCGGCTGGCGCGATGCAGAAAGATCATGGCGATGCCGAGAGCGGTCAAGGCGATCAACATTCCCAAGGCATATTCGAATGCGCCCGCCAAAACGAACAGGGCAACCAGTACCTCGCCCACCCAGCCGAGCACGTTTGTGACCCGGTCGCGGGCGATGCCTGTAATCGTCGACCATTCATAATAGATCAGGAGCGCGATCGCCGCCGCCACAATGCGGAAGATAAAGCCGCCATACCAGGTGGCGGCAAGAATGATGATCGCGAGAATCAGGCCTGAAACGATACGGAGCTTCAGTTCCTGCTTCATCGTCAGGTGTTCACTGCTGCGGCCTGAGCGGAAAGACCACCGAAGCGGCGATCGCGCGAGGCAAACTTCTCGAGCGCCGAAAGGAAGAGCTCGCGGCTGAAGTCGGGCCAATATTCCGGCAGGAAGACGAACTCCGAGTAGGCAGCCTGCCATAGCAGGAAATTGGAGAGTCTCTCTTCGCCACTGGTGCGGATGATGAGATCGGGGTCGGGAATGCCGGCCGTATCCAGCCGGGCATCGATCAGCGCGGGCGTGATGTCCTGCGACCTGAGACGCCCCTCCTCCACATCCTTGGCGAGGCTCATCATAGCGCGGGCGATCTCGTCGCGAGACCCGTAGTTGAAGGCGATGACGAGCGTCAGCGCCGTATTGGCCTTGGTCGTTTCCTCGGCTTCCAGCAGGAGCTTGAGAATGTCGCTGCGCAGGTTGACACGGTCGCCGATCACCCTGATGCGCACATTCTGCCGGTGAAGCTCAGCGAGATCGCTGCGGATGAAAGCCTTCAGGAGGCCGAGAAGATCGGTAACCTCGGCTTCCGGGCGACGCCAGTTCTCAGAGGAAAAGGCAAAGAGCGTCAGATATTTGATGCCAAGATCGCCGGCAGTGCGCACGGTCTGGCGAACGGTCTCGACCGCTCTGCGGTGTCCCATCGTCCGCGGCAGGCCGCGCTGCTTTGCCCAACGACCGTTGCCATCCATGATGATGGCAACATGTTCTGGCGCAGTCAAAAATGAGGTTTCCGACATTTTCTGTCCGGTCTTTCTTGGCGGGGACGCAAGTATACTAGACTTGCATGATTTCCTTTTCTTTCTCGCCAAGCAAGCGGTCGATTTCCAAAATCGTATCGTCCGTCATTTTCTGAACACGTTCCGACTGTGCCCGGCTTTCGTCCTGGCCGATTACGCCATCCTTTTCGGCTTTCTTAAGGCCGTCCATGCCGTCGCGTCGTACGTGGCGAATCGCAACCTTGCTCTTTTCGGCATAGTCATGGGCGACCTTGACGAGTGACTTGCGGCGCTCTTCGTTGAGCTCCGGCAGCGGGATGCGAAGGTTCTGGCCGTCGACGATCGGGTTCAGGCCGAGATTCGATTCGCGAATCGAACGGTCTACTGCGCCCACCATGCTCTTGTCCCAGACGGATACCGTCAGCATGCGTGGCTCCGGCACCGTGATGTTGGCGACCTGGTTCAGCGGCATACGCGAACCATAGGCTTCCACCGTCACCGGATCGAGAATGTTGGCCGAAGCGCGGCCAGTGCGCAGCGATGCAATGTCGCTCTTGAACGCGGAAACCGCGCCATCCATGCGGCGCTTCAGTTCCTTGATGTCGATACCTTCACTCATACCTATTCTCCTGTCTCAGAAGATTTGCGCCTCTAACGGCGCAGCTCCCTATCAGTTGTCGGACACGATGGTCTTGAGACCACCACCCGTCAAGATTTCAGCGAAACGTCCCTTCTCGTGAATCGAGAAAACAACGATCGGAATGGAATTCTCGCGCGCGAGTGCAACAGCAGCCACATCCATGACCGCAAGGCCCCGGTCGAGAACCTCCTTGTGCGTCAGATGATCGAAACGTGTCGCTTCCGGATCCTTCTTCGGATCGGCGGTGTATATGCCGTCGACCTGCGTGCCCTTGAAGATTGCCTCGGCGCCCATTTCGGCGGCGCGCAGCGCTGCAGCAGAATCAGTGGTGAAGAAAGGATTGCCCGTGCCGCCGGCGAAAATAACCACCCTGCCGAGCGACAGGTGATACAACGTGGCGCGCTGCGAGAAGCTTTCGCAGATTTCCGGCATGGAGATTGCCGACAGAACCACCGTATCGATATTCAGCTTGCGCAGCGAGGTCGCCAGCGCAAGCGCGTTGATGACCGTGCCGAGCATGCCCATGTGGTCACCGGTGACGCGGTCGCCACCCTTGGACGCAACCGCGACGCCACGGAAGATGTTACCACCGCCGATGACGACGCCGACTTCGACACCCATCTGCCGCGCATCGGCAATGTCGGACGCGATGCGGTCTGCCACCGCAACGTCGATACCGAAGCCCTGGGAACCCATCATAGCTTCCCCAGAAGCCTTGAGTAGAACACGTTTGTAGATTGGTTCCGACGTCATGTTGGCTCCTCGTATATTGCCGCAATTGCCCGATACACGAAGGGCACCGCGTTGTCACGCGATGCCCTTCGGTTTTCCCAAATATGGCTGAAAGATCAGCCCTTGGCGACAGCAGCGACTTCGGCTGCGAAGTCGGTCTCTTCCTTCTCGACGCCTTCGCCGAGGAGCAGACGGGCCATGCCGACGACTTCGATCGCAGCGCCGGCTTCCTTTTCGGCTGCCTTGACCGCAGCGCCGACCGTCAGTTCCGGGTTGATGACGAAAGACTGCGAGAGAAGGGCTACTTCTTCGAAGAACTTGCGCATGCGGCCTTCGACCATCTTTTCGATGATGGCTTCCGGCTTGCCGGATTCGCGGGACTGCTCGATGAAGACGTTGCGTTCGCGTTCGGCGACTGCGGCATCGACTTCTTCGGCACGGATCGCCAGCGGGTTGGTCGCGGCAATGTGCATGGCAACCTGGCGGCCGATCGAGGACAGGACGGCCTTGTCGCCCACCGACTTCAGCGCGACGAGAACGCCGAGCTTGCCGATGCCGTCGCCGGCAGCGTTGTGGATGTAAGTGGCGACGACGCCGTGCTCGACTTCCAGCTTGGCTGCACGACGAAGCGTCATGTTCTCGCCGATGGTTGCGATCGCTTCCTTGATGGTGTCGGCGACCGGCTTGCCGGATGCCGGATAGGTCGCAGCCGAAATGGCTTCGACGGTGCCGTCGGTGGAAAGCGCAACTTCAGCGATGCCGCGTGCGAGATCCTGGAAGGCATCGTTACGGGCAACGAAGTCAGTTTCGGAATTGAGCTCGATGACTACAGCCTTGTGACCGGCGCCGGCGATGGCGACCAGGCCTTCAGCAGCGGCGCGGCCGGACTTCTTGTCGGCCTTGGAGATGCCCTTGGCGCGCAGCCAGTCGATCGCGGCTTCGATGTCGCCGTTGGTCTCGGTCAGCGCCTTCTTGCAGTCCATCATGCCTGCGCCGGACTTTTCGCGCAGTTCCTTCACCAGTGCAGCCGTAATCTCGGTCATAAGCTTCCTCTTGTCGGTTTATTCGGTGGCCCGCAGAACGCGGTGCGACACCGGATTGAGGCACGAAATGTACCTGTATGTATGACAGCGTTATGAAGACGCGCCATACAGAATTCATGGAGGCAAAAGCAATCACAGCTTCCGCCTGAAACGGGCAAGGCCGCCGAACTTCTGAGAGTCGCGAGCGGCCTTTCCCAATCCTTGCAAGCTTGGGCGGAGCTTTGCTCCACCCGCTTTTATCAGGCTTCGCTCGCCTCATCGAGCGCCGGCTCGAACGGAACTTCGGTCGAAGCGCCGAGGTCGCGGCCCGATCCGCTCTGCTGACGGGCGATACCGTCGATCGCAGCGCGGGCGATCAGGTCGCAGTAGAGAGCGATGGCGCGCGAGGCGTCGTCGTTGCCCGGGATCGGATAGTCGATCAGGTCCGGATCGCAGTTCGAGTCGATGATGGCGACGACCGGGATGCCGAGGCGCTTGGCTTCGTCGATCGCGATCTTTTCCTTGTTGGTGTCAATGATGAACATCAGGTCCGGCGTGCCGCCCATGTCCTTGATACCGCCGAGGGCCTTGTCGAGCTTTTCGCGCTCGCGCTCGAGGTTCAGGCGCTCCTTCTTGGAGTAGCCGGACTGCTCGGAGCTCAGGATTTCGTCGAGCTTGCGCAGGCGCTGGATCGAGTTGGAGATCGTCTTCCAGTTCGTCATCATGCCGCCGAGCCAACGCGAGTTGACGTAGTACTGGGCAGAACGCTTGGCCGAGTCAGCGATCAGCTCGGAAGCCTGACGCTTGGTGCCAACGAAGAGAACGCGGCCGCCACGAGCAACGGTGTCGGACACGACCTGGAGGGCGCGCGACAGCATCGGAACGGTCTGAGCCAGGTCGATGATGTGGATGTTGTTACGATCGCCGAAAATGTAGGGCTTCATCTTCGGGTTCCAGCGGTGCGTCTGGTGACCGAAGTGGACGCCTGCTTCGAGAAGCTGGCGCATAGAAAAATCAGGCAATGCCATGCCTTTTACTCCTTTGCCGGTTGAACCTCCGCAAGGCGAACAGCATCCTCTTTGAAGATGCCACCGGGCGGAAAAGCCGGATTTCTCCCGGACGATCCCATGCCTTACGTGTGGAATGCGCGTGCCCTTACATTCGATTTTCCGCAAAAGCAAGGCTTGTGCCAAAAAATCTGCCTTGGACAGCGCTCGATATATAGACCCGAACGGTTCAGTTTGCCAGCATGTTGAGCAACGCCAGCATGACACCGGCATCCGGGATCGGCAGCACCGCATCGATCTCGGATGGCAGAAGGCCGGCAATCGTCCCCTGCGTATCGCCGGTCGCCGTGCCGAGCGGTCCGCGGAAACCATGTTTGGTCCAGGCAAGCTCCCGCAGCCTTGCGCTCGTCAGTGCCTCGATCAGTCGTTCGGCCGTTTGGTCGACGACGATCAGCGGGTGGGCCGAGTAGACGGTCGGGCGCGGATAGAGGACGACGGGCTTCGCCCCCTGCCCCGACTGGATGCGGCTCCACCTGCCGGGATCGGCAAGCGCCCATTCGACCAGCTGATTCTCGTAGCCGATGATCATCGGCTCGCCGCCGAGGCCGCCTGCCAGATACTGATCGAACAGCTTGCCTGAAGACGGCGATTTGAAACCCATGTTGCGGAAGATCGACTGCACCTTGCCGCCAAACCGGGTGAGATCATCTGGTGTTGCGACATTGCCGCTGAAGAGGCTGAGCGCAAGGCCCGAGAAGATGAAGCCGGAATTCGAGCGGTTCGGATCGGTGGAGACGATGCGCGCCCGGCCGTAGAGTGTGGCGACGCCGAGCTTCGACCAGTCGGTGCCGGCAAGAATGGCATCGAGCAAGGCCTTAAGGTCAAGCTGATGATGACCGTCGACTACGGTCACGAGACCCGATTTGATCAGCCCATCCACGACAGGCTGCCATGTATAGACGACGACAGGCGTGTTCAGCATGACCCTGTCATCGCGGATCTTCACGCCGCTCTGGCGGGCGATATCCACCATGATGGACGACGACGGCCAGAGAAATTGCGGGTTCTGCGACAGCAAGGCTTGCTCGCGAACCATCTCGACCGAGCCGGCGACGCGACTGTCGATCGATAGGCCGTAATCCTTGACGGCGTCGACGACGTCGGGATCGGCAAGGAAAGCCTCCTTCTCGCCACCGACGAAGCCGAACAGCTTTGTACGCATCCCCATCAGGCCCTGCAGCTCTGGTCGGTCGCGAACGGCGAAATAGCCGCCCGTGCCGGCGATACCGGTAGCAAGCAATCCAACTCCAAAGGCGCGGCGGGAGAGAGCCATCAGCGTCCGAGATCCTCTTTGAGCGATGCCTGAATGAGGCGCAGGTCGGTGTCGAGCGTGCCAAGCGCATCATCGACAAGGCTGTCGGCATAATGAACGAAGGCATCCTCCAGCTTTACCAATACAGCACGGACGTCCTCCAACTGCTTGATGTCAGGCGCGCGTTTCGCCTCGATTGCCGCAAAGCCCTCTGCAACCTCGGCCGCACGCGGCAGATAGTAGCTGAGGAAACGGCGCACGGCATTGGCACTTTCCGGCTTTGCCTCCACCGTGCGGAAGACATCGGCGGCTATTTCAGCCAGGTGACGCACGCGCGCTGCGGTCTGCCTATCGGTGATATCGTCGGCTGCCGCCTCCAGCCTTTGCGCGGACGGCACCGCCGCTTCCAGCAATTCCCTTGCGAAGGCGAGACGACCGCGGCCGATCACCTTGATATCGAGACCTTCGAAAAGCCTGCGCGGCGCGAGAAGGAAAACGAGGCCGGCAAAAACCAGAAGGCCAATGACGGCGGCAATCCAGAACGGCATGCCGGCGGCAAACGTCAGGACGGGGACGAGAATGGCGGTCACCAATCCCGCCATGATCCAGTTGCTGTCATTGCCTAGCCAGTTGCGCATGCCGGTCCTAGTTGTAGCCGCGGGCGGTGCGGAATGCCGTCGCAAGGTCCGACCGGCCATCGAAGACACGTGCCGCGGTCGCTGCCGCCAGACTGTCGAGCTGGGTCTTGTCCGCATCGCCGAAGGTGATCCCGAAGATCGGCACGCGTGGTTCCATCGCATTCCAGTCGCTCATGAAGGCTGCACTCTGGTCATCCGATCTGCCGTCAGTCATGATGATGATCGCCGGCAGATAATTGCCGAGATCCCCGGTCTTCGTCATCTGCTGGAGTGCGCGTTCGGCGCAGGCATACATATTGGTGCCGCCGCCTGCATGCTGTCCGGAAACGGCGTTGAGAAGCCCCTGCTGTTCCATTGTGTCGCCCGAGGCCGAGAAGATATCGCGGACATTGGCATCGAACGGAATGATGAAAATGCGATCGGCCGGCGACCATTGCACCAGAACCTTGCTCGCCTCCTCGGGCGTGAAGAGGAAGCGCATCGCCTGCTGCAGACTGTTCTCGCCATCTCCCTGCATCGAGCCGGAGAAATCGAGGCAGAGTACCGTCAATGACGGTTTGCGCAGTGCCGCCTGATAGAGCGTAAGCGCCTGGCGGATCACGGCCGGTTCCGGCATGCGGATCGCGGTCACTAATTTGGCAGGATCGAAATTCCAGCTCGGCTCAGCTTCGGCGGTGACGTTGCCGAGCGGCAGACGGCGACCGGTTTCGGCAATCCTCTTCTGCACATCGGGCGAACGCAGATAGGTGAGCAGATCCTTGAAGAAGGTCTGGACCTCGGGCCCCCGGCCATGATCGACAAAGCCGATCGGCGAATCCGCCATCGCCACGCCATCGGCGGGATAAATGGCATAGAGCGGCTCCTTGCCCATGCCTGACAGCCTGTCGTTGGTTTCCTTTATGACAGCCTCATAATTCCACATCGCATCATAGACCATGCCCTTGCCGGCCGAGTCCGTATAGAGGTCGGCAAGCCAGCCCGACGAGCCGGAGGAGCGCGCGACGCCGGCAAGCAGGCTTCGAACGGTGTCCTGCACAGTCTTGTTGTCGAGATCGCCCGGCTCGATGACAGGCTTGTTGCCGAGCGCGCTTGAAAGCATGGCGAGATAGGCGCTGGCACCGGAATTCGACTGGGTGGCCGATGTCATCAGGAATTTCAGCGACCCACTGTTCACCGCTGTCAGGATATCCTTCATGAAGACATCCTTGCCGACCCAACCGAGCTGCTCGGCCTTCGACTTGCGCACACCGAGGATGACGGGTGTCTGCGCCACCGATGTCAGGTCCTTGACCCTGCGTTTAGCATCGAACATATCGACCCAGACGCTGGAGGCCGGCCACACGGCATCCTGTTCCACGCCTTGATCGCTTTGCAGCGCAAGGCCGATATCGAGCGTGCCCTCATATTTGAAGGAGCAGGTCGCGTGCTTCTCCTTGCAGAATTCCTCGACGATCGGCTGCAGGATGGTGTTTTCCGAGCCGGAAACGATGGAAAAATTCGGGCCGCTGGTGAAAGCATCGCAGCCTGCCAGTGCCACCAGGCCGGACAGGGTGAGCGCGGACACGAGTGATCGGATAATGATTTTGCCGCTCACGCCTGGGTCATCGCCTTCTTGAGGTCGATTGTCAGCTGTTCCATCTGCTGCTCGGCCTGTGTACGCTTCTTGCGCCCCTCTTCCTGCACGCGCAGCACGCCGGTGACGGTATCGATCAGATCCTGATTGGCCTTGGCAAGTGTTTCCATATCGACAATGCCGCGCTGCGACTGCTGCTCGATGGCGATCGCCTGATCCTTCATCATTTCAGAAGCCTGGCGGATCATGTCATTGGTGGCGTCGGTCACCGTCCTCTGCAGGTCCAGGGCCGATTTCTGCCGTGTGAGCCCCAGAAGGATCACCATCTTCTGCTTCCAGGCGGGAACCGTCAGCGCCGAGGTCGCCTGCAGGTTCTCGATCAGCGTCTCGTCGCCGGCCTGGACGATGCGGATCTGCGGAAGCTGCTGAATGCCGAGCTGGCGTGCCTGCTGCAGATAGAAGATGCGCTTTTCAAGCCGGTCGAGCGCCTGGACGCTGTCCTGATAGGTCTGGGCTTCCAGCATGCCGCCGCCGGGACTGGAGGATGCGGCATCGGCCGCGCTCTTCAACTTCGGCAGCTCGATCGAACGAAACTGCTCGGCGAAATTCTTGCCTGCCTGGACATAGGCATCGAGCTTCACGATCGACTGCTTCGTCTCTTCATGCAGGTCGTCGAGCAGGGCGATGTCGCGACGCAGCGTATCCTTGTGGCGGTCGAGCTCCAGGCCGATGCGGTCTATCTGGCCGGCGACATCCTCGAACTCCTCCTTGAAGCGCTCGATACGCGCCTTCGCGGAGAGGAACACGCGGCTCAGGAAACCCCTGTCCTTGATCGACGCGGGATCAAGGCTCTTCGATTTCAGGATGATGTCGGTCAAAAGCTTTCCGACCTCGCCAAGATCCTTATTGCGCACCTCGCGCAGGATCCTGTCGGCATAGTCACTGACGGCTTGCTGCGCGCGGTCGCCGTAAACGGAGATGCCGGCACGGTCTGCAATACTGATAGTGTCCGTAATGCGGGCGACTTCCTTGGGATCGGCGGCGATCGCCGGCAGGGGAGCATTCTGGACAGTCGCGAGATCGGTATCGGCCATTCGGGTCGTCTTTCTCGGCTTGCGGCGCAATTGGTGTTACGAATTGCGACCCCATAATCGGAGCAAATGGGTCAAACGCCATGCAGGACCGGAAAGGCAGATTTCCGCAAAGACCGGCCCGCGGCGACTCATCTGCGGGACGACAGTTTAGCTGTACTAGAAATACTGTTTTATGACAGGCGCTTACGTCGGCGCAAAAGCCGTCTTACTGGCAGGCAGGCGCAGCCTTCTTGTCGAGCAGCTCGAGCTTGGCGAGCTTGCCGGTCAGGACGAAGTCTCCATAATCCATCGTCAGATCCCGGGTGATGCCGTTCTCATAGAGCTTGAACGACATGCGGTAGACCGGCAGCGTATCGGATTTGGCATTCTCGTTAAAATAGGAGATCGTCACCGGCCAGAACGAAGACTTGGCAAACTCGCCGGCATTGTCGGCATCGGCCTCGTCCGCAGCCGGAGTTTCCTGCTTGCCCACGATCGTCGTCGTTACCAGGGATTTGTCGCCGTCGTCAGAGCCGTCGAAAACGCGCGCCTCGAAGAAACGCTTGCCGTCCTTGGCGTTCTGGATGACGTCGAGCATGTGCTCGGTCGGAAAACGGCTTTCCGCGAGCTGCAGTTCACGGCTTGCCGGCTGCTTGAGATCGACCTTCACACCCTCCGGCTTGTCTTCGGCCGCACCGTTGACTTCCTTGTCGAGCTGATCGTCGGTGAAGGACTTGGTGTCGAAAGTGAACTTGCCGTCCTTCAGGCTTTCAAAGGTTTTGGTCTGCTGATCGCTGACGCGCACGTTGTCGCCGGTGTCGATCTGGGTGACGAAGCGGAAGTTGGTGGTGAAGCCTTCGCAGTAATTGCCGTCGAACTCATAGACCATGCGGCCATACATGGAAGCGATGCCCGAGCGTTCCGAAGCATCCTTCAGTTCCAGGTCGTAGACGGCGCGGTGAGCGACAAGCCCGGTCGCGATCGCAGCGCTCGTCGCCGGCGCGGCCGCCGAAACATTGGCGGAGACGCTCGCGAGAAGAAGAGCGGCAAGTGACGATCGGAACATTCATTAACTCCTGTTGGACTCGTCCGCGATGTTATAAGAACCGTTTCGGCCAAATCGAGGCGGCCAAGTCGAGGCTCGAAACTGTCACATTAAAGATTCTAGTCTTGATGCATAATTTTTGAAGAATTGACAACAAAAGCGGAGACGAAAATGTCCGATCAAATCGCAACGCGTCTCTCGGAAATGGGGATAACCCTGCCCGAAGCTGCCGCACCCGCCGCCAATTATGTCCCCTATGTCATCAGCGGCAATCTGCTCACCATCTCCGGCCAGCTGCCGCTTGAAGGCGGCAAGGTCGCCGTGTCGGGCCATCTCGGCAAGAATGTCGATGTCGCCACCGGCCAGCGCGCGGCAGAGCTTTGCGCCATCAATATTCTCGCTCAGGCAAAGGCGGCTCTCGGCGGCGACCTCGGCCGCATCCGCCGCGTCATCAAGCTCAACGGCTTCGTTGCCTCGACGCCTGATTTCATCGAACAGCACCTTGTCATCAACGGTGCTTCGAACCTGATTGCCAACGTACTCGGCGAAGCCGGCAAACATGCACGCGCTGCCGTCGGCATGGCAGCCCTGCCCCTTGGGGCCGCAGTCGAAATCGATGCTATCATGGAAATCGCATAATGACGAATGCCGCCTGGATCAAAGAGCTGCCGGTTGCGCACCGTGGCTATCACGACCTCAACAATACCGTCTGGGAAAACACGCTCTCGGCTTTTTCACGAGCCGTCGAAGCAGGCTTTGCCATCGAATGCGATCTGCATTACGCGTCGGATGGCGTGCCAATCATCTTTCATGACGAAGATCTGGAACGCCTCTGCAACCTGAAGGGCGACGTGCGTGAGCGGACCTCCGGGGAGCTCGGGCTGATCGCCATCGGTGGCACGAAGGACAAGGTGCCGACACTGAAGCAGCTTCTCAACCTCGTGCAGGGTAAGGTGCCGCTGGTTCTGGAACTCAAGGGCCGCGAGGCCGATGACGAAGGCTTTGCCGAAAGCGTTCTCGAAGTCCTCGAGGGCTATGAAGGCAAGGTCGCGCTGATGAGCTTCGACCATTGGCTGCTGAAGGACCTGAAGGAGCTCGGCGCCCCCTACCCGGTCGGGCTGACGGCCAACGGCAACACGGCGGAAGAATATGCCACGCATGAGAAGGCGATGGAGCTCGGCCTCGATTTCATTTCCTATTATTATGCGGACCTGCCGAACTCTTTCATCTCGCGCCAGCGCGACAAGGGCATTCCTGTCATAACCTGGACAGTCCGTGACGAAGATGCCCGCAAGCGCACCTTCGACAATGCCGACCAAATGACTTTCGAGGGCTTCGATCCGCGCGCGGCGGTTTGACGCTCGCTTTTTCGACAAGATCGTGCGCAGACTGGGAGGGAGCCCGCTCCCTCCTCCCAACGGCTTCGCATTTGCTTCATGACAGACGAATCGTCAGACGAACTTTCCATTCGCATCGAGCGATCTTTCACCGCGATTTCCCCCGAGCGCTGGTCCAGGCTTTCGGGAGCATCGAGGACGTGCGACACCGTCGCCTATAATCCCTTTGTCTCGCATGCCTTTCTCTCGTCACTGGAAGAATCCGGCTCGGCCACCGCCCAGACCGGCTGGCTCGGCCACCACATGCTTCTGGAGACGGACAAGGGCGAGCTCGTCGGCGCCCTTACCGGCTATCTCAAGAACCACAGCCAGGGCGAATATGTCTTCGACCATGGCTGGGCCGACGCTTTTGAACGGGCCGGCGGCAGCTATTATCCGAAGCTGCAATGCTCGGTCCCCTTCACGCCCGCGACCGGTCCGCGTCTGCTGGTAGCCGATGGATTTGCAAGACTGCCAATACAGAATGCCATGGCGGAAAGCCTCAAGGAGGTGGTCCGCCGCCTCGATATTTCCTCGGCGCATATCACTTTCGTGCCCGAGGACGAGATGTCGGTCTTCGACACCGACGGCTATCTCCATCGCACGGACAAGCAGTTCCATTTCATCAATGAAGGTTATGCCAACCACGATGAATTCCTGGAAACGCTCGCCTCCCGCAAGCGCAAGGCACTCCGCAGGGAGCGTCGAACGGCGGTGGAGAACGGCATTACCATCGACTGGCTGACGGGACGGGATCTGACCGAAAAGATTTGGGACCAGTTCTTTGCCTTCTATATGGATACCGGCGGCCGCAAATGGGGCCGGCCCTATCTGACGCGCAAATTCTATTCGCTGATCGGCGAGCGGATGGCTGACGACATCCTGCTCGTCATGGCAAAACGCGATGGCCGCTATGTTGCAGGCGCTATCAACTTCATCGGCGGAGATACGCTCTACGGGCGGCACTGGGGCTGCATCGAGGACCATCCCTTCCTGCATTTCGAGGTCTGCTACCATCAGGCCATCGATTTCGCACTGGAAAAGGGCCTCAAGAAAGTGGAGGCAGGCGCGCAGGGCGAACATAAGCTTGCCCGCGGCTACCTGCCGGTGACAACACATTCCGCCCATTACATCGCCCATGCGGGATTGCGGCGTGCGGTTTCCGACTATCTCGAGCGTGAGCGAGAGGATGTCGAATACATGAATGAGATGCTTGCCGAGCATACGCCCTTCCGCAAGGGCGAACGGCTGCAGGAGGATTGACGCGCTTGGCTCCGCCGCGCTACGCGATGGGAAACACGAGGAGATTTCGCCATGACCAGCGCCGCCTATGACGACAACAATATCTTCGCCAAGATCCTGCGCGGTGAAATCCCGTCACATCGCGTCTACGAGGACGACAAGACCGTTGTCTTCATGGATGTGATGCCGCAAGCGCCGGGCCATGTTCTGGTCCTGCCGAAGGCACCTTCCCGCAATATCTTCGATGCCGACCCCGCTTCCCTTTCCCATACGATCACCGTCGTCCAGAAAGTCGCCAATGCGGTCAAGGAAGCCTTCGACGCTGATGGTGTGTTCATCGCCCAGTTTAACGAGCCGGCGGCAGGTCAGACCGTTTTCCACCTGCATTTTCACGTCATCCCTCGGCACGAGGGCGTGGCACTCAAGCCGCATTCCGGCAAGATGGAGGACGGCGCCGTGCTTGCCGCCAATGCAGAGAAGATCAAAGCGGAACTCGCGTAACGGAAACGCCACCCTGCTTTTCGAAATGCCAAGTTGCTTCATTGATTTAGGAGAAAACCATGATCCGCCACACTGTTGCGTTCCGCCTCAAACACCCTGCCGGATCCGCTAAAGAGAAGGCTTTCCTGGGAGAGGCGCTGACGCTCAGGCAGATCCCGAGCGTCAGAAATTTCGAGCAACTACGCCAGACAAGCCCGAAGAACGATTTCACCTTCGGCTTCTCGATGGAGTTCGACGATCAGGCTGGCTACGACGCCTACAACGTCCACCCGCTGCATGTGGCCTTCGTGCGCGATCGCTGGGTGCCCGAGGTCGCGGATTTCCTCGAGATCGACTACGCGAAGCTCTGAAACATTCCGCTAAAAACAACAAAGGCCGCTTCTCAGCGGCCTTTATTTATTATCAGTCCCGAAGCTTACTTCTTGCGCGGAACCTTCGGAACCGTCGAGCCCTTCTTGGGAGCGTCGCGGACTTCAGGCTCAGGCTGCGGCACGGTCTTCGCCTTCGTCTTCTTGACTGGCTTGGTCTTCAGCTCGCCATCATCCTCGTCGATCGCTTCCGGATGAACCAGTTCGGCTTCCGGCTTCGGCTTGATGGGGGCCGTTTCCGGAATGGCTTCCAGAATGAGGCCGGGTTTGCCGTCTTCCTTCGTGCCGACGGTGACATTGACTACGCCGCCCTTCTTCAGCTTGCCGAAGAGGATTTCGTTCGCCAGCGGCTTCTTGATGGCATCCTGGATGACGCGGGCAAGCGGGCGGGCGCCCATCTTCTCGTCGTAACCCTTTTCCGACAGCCAGGCGATCGCATCCTCGTGCAGGTCGAAGGTGACGTTGCGTTCGGAGAGCTGAGCTTCCAGCTGCATGATGAACTTCTGCACGACCTTGTGAATGACGGCCGTCGGCAGCGGCGCGAACGGGATGATCGCGTCGAGACGGTTGCGGAATTCCGGCGTGAACAGGCGGGTCAGCGCCTCTTCGTCTTCGCCGGTACGCTTGGACGAACCGAAGCCGATGGCGGCCTTGGCCATTTCCGAAGCGCCCGCGTTGGTCGTCATGATCAGAACGACGTTGCGGAAGTCGATCTTCTTGCCATTATGGTCGGTCAGCGTGCCGTGGTCCATGACCTGCAAGAGGATATTGTAGATATCCGGATGGGCCTTTTCGATTTCGTCGAGCAGGACCACGCAATGCGGATGCTGGTCGACGCCATCGGTCAGAAGGCCGCCCTGATCAAAACCGACATAGCCGGGAGGTGCACCGAGCAGACGGGAAACCGTATGCCGCTCCATATATTCCGACATGTCGAAGCGCAGCATCTCGACGCCGAGCGAGGCGGCAAGCTGCTTGGCGACTTCCGTCTTGCCGACGCCCGTGGGGCCGGAGAAGACGTAAGCACCGATCGGCTTGTTCGGCTCGCGCAGGCCGGCACGTGCCAGCTTGATCGAGGTGGACAGGGCTTCGATCGCCGTATCCTGACCATAGACCACCGAGCGCAGTTCCTGCTCGAGATTGGCAAGAACGGCTTCGTCGTCCTTCGAGACGGTCTTCGCAGGGATGCGGGCCATCGTCGCAATCGTCGCTTCGATCTCCTTTTCGGTGATCAGCTTGCGGCGCTTTGACGGCGGCAGCAGCATCTGGGCCGCACCGGTCTCATCGATGACGTCGATCGCCTTATCCGGCAGCTTGCGGTCCGAGATGTAACGGGCCGAGAGTTCGACAGCCGTCTTGATCGCCTCGTTCGAGTAGCGCAGGTGGTGGTATTCTTCGAAATAGGGCTTCAGACCCTTCATGATCTCGATCGCATCATCGATCGACGGCTCGTTGACGTCGATCTTCTGGAAGCGACGGACCAGAGCCCGATCCTTTTCGAAGAACTGGCGATATTCCTTGTAGGTGGTCGAACCGATGCAGCGGATCGCTCCAGAAGACAGGGCCGGCTTCAAGAGGTTCGAGGCATCCATGGCGCCGCCCGACGTTGCACCCGCGCCAATGACGGTGTGGATTTCGTCGATGAACAGCACAGCGCCCGGATATTCTTCCAGTTCCTTGACGACCTGCTTCAGGCGCTCTTCGAAGTCGCCGCGATACCGTGTGCCGGCAAGCAGCGTGCCCATGTCGAGCGAGAAGATGGTGGCGTCAGCCAGTGCTTCCGGCACCTTGCCTTCGACGATGCGCTTGGCGAGGCCTTCAGCAATGGCGGTCTTGCCGACGCCGGGATCCCCGACATAGAGCGGGTTGTTCTTGGAGCGGCGGCACAGGATCTGGATGGTCCGGTTGACCTCGGCGTGACGGCCGATCAGCGGATCGATCTTGCCACCCTTGGCCTTCTCGTTGAGGTTCACGCAGTAAGCCTTCAGGGCGTCCTGCTGCTTCTTCGGCCCGCCTTCTTCCTCATTGCCGCCGCGTGCGGTCGGCTTGGATTCAGACTCATCCTCAGCGCCGCGCGGCGGCCGGTTCTCGGATGCGCCGGGGCGCTTGCCGATGCCGTGGGAGATGTAGTTGACGGCGTCGTAGCGGGTCATTTCCTGCTCCTGCAGGAAATAGGCAGCATGGCTTTCGCGCTCGGCGAAGATTGCAACCAGCACGTTGGCGCCGGTTACTTCCTCGCGACCCGAAGACTGGACATGGATCACCGCACGCTGAATGACGCGCTGGAAGCCGGAGGTCGGCTTGGAGTCCTCGTCATAACCGGTGACCAGGTTGGAGAGTTCGTTATCGACATATTCCAGGAGCGTTTTACGGAGCGCGTCGAGGTCGACATTGCAGGCACCCATGACCGCAGCCGCATCGGCATCGTCGATCAGGGCGAGCAGCAGATGCTCGAGCGTCGCATATTCATGATGCCGCTCGTTGGCAAAGGTCAGTGCCTGATGGAGCGCCTTCTCAAGACTAGGCGAAAATGTTGGCACGTTCAGTTCCTCACTTCTTTTCCATGACGCATTGCAGCGGATGCTGATGCTGCCGGGCAAAGTCCATCACCTGGCTCACCTTGGTCTCCGCTACCTCGTATGTGAATATTCCGCATTCGCCGACGCCATGGTTATGGACATGCAACATGATGCGGGTGGCACTTTCCCGATCCTTTTGAAAAAAACGCTCCAGGATATGGATGACGAATTCCATTGGGGTGTAGTCGTCATTCAAAAGCAGTACGCGATAGACGTTGGGCTTCTTGGTCTTCGGCTTGGTGCGCGTGATGACCGAGGTTCGATTTCCGTTGTCCCCGTTCCTTTCGCTGTCGTTCTGCATCCGGATCGGTTTGGCGATCATTTTCATTCATTCCTCAATCAATCCGGCGAGCAGCATGGGAGGGGTGCTTTCCCGCCGAATATCTGAAACACTAAGGTAGTTCATAATAGAGCGATTTTAAGCCCCTTGTTTCCGACTGCAATCACAATTCCGCAGGACTTGACGCAAAGGCCAAAAAAGTCTGCGTAAAAACCGGAGCATGCTTCGGGAAACAAAAAAGACCGGCCGCAAATGCGGTGCCGGTCTTTGATTTTCAATAGGCGGGGCGCGATGCGCCACCAGATTTATGCGGCGGCAGGGGTTACCGGAGAGGCTTTCGAGACCTTGGCGGCAGCGGCAGCCATCGGCGCCTCGTAGGGCTTGTAAGCATTTTTAGCGAGGTCGGCATACATTTCGCCGAGCCTGGTCGCCTCAGTGATGAAAGCCTCATAGGAAGACTTCGCATAACTGGTCTGCAATTCGAAGGCCGCCTCGAAGCTCTTTACGCCCGACAGCGTCTCGAAATGGGTGACGGCATCCTGAAAGGACTTCTTGGAATATTCGGCCGCCTCAGAGGCGATCGCCTGAAAACCCTTGGCGGTATCGGAATAGCTCTTGAGCACCGAGTCCACGGATTCCTTGCTCTTCCGGTTTGCATCGTCAAAATTGAACATGACCATCCTCCAATTGGCTGTTGCAGGCAGAGGGTAGCTGCAACGCACAAAGAGTCAAGTAGTCTTGTGCATTGCAAAACATCCAGTGGTTGCAGTCAATATTCACGCCAAAGACCGATTTTTTGGGCACGTCCGTCTTTTATTGATTTTGCTAAAATATATCAGCCGCATGCAACCACAGGGTTAGCAGAAATTTTGGCGAATACGCCCATTTGGCGGCGGCCATCCAACAAAAAAGCCGCGCATCGCCCGGCGATGCGCGGCTTTTGATCAACGTGACGTTCGATCAGAGATCTACGTCGAGAATTGCCATCGAGAAATTGTAGGAACGGTCGCCGTCCTCGTCGTCGATGTAGATGACGCCCAGAAATTCTTCGCCAATATAGACTTCCGCGGAGTCGTTCTTGCGCGGGCGCGCCTTCACCACAATCTGCGGGTTCAGCGTGCGTTTGAAATAGGCGTCGAGCTTCTTGATTTCTTCTGGCTTCACTCTCTCATCTCCGTAAGCGATCTCGGTTGGCCGCTTCTTGCACAGGTAAAGCGGCGCTGTAAAGGTCGCGAGATCCTGTTAGCAATGACTGTCCCTGCCAGGATCTAGGCGCTTTTCCGCATTTTTCCAATGAAGGCTCAGATATCTGCGCCGATAACCTGATCCATGACGCGTGCCGGCTCCGAGCAGCCGGCCTCGCCGACGACCTTGGCGGGCACACCGGCCACTGTCGTCTTGGGCGGTACCGGCTTCAGCACGACCGACCCGGCGGCAACACGCGAACAGAAGCCAATCTCGATATTGCCGAGAATCTTGGCACCCGCGCCGATCATCACGCCCGTTCCGATCTTCGGGTGACGGTCGGCGCCCTCCTTGCCGGTGCCACCGAGTGTGACGCCGTGCAGAATGGAGACGTTGTCGCCGATGACAGCCGTTTCGCCGACCACGAGGCCGGTCGCATGGTCGAGGAAGATACCCTTGCCGATGCGGGCGGCCGGATTGATGTCCGTCTGGAAGACGCTGGAGGAGCGGCTCTGCAGATAAAGCGCGAAATCGCGACGGCCGCGGTTCAGCAGCCAATGCGCCAGCCGGTGCGTCTGCAGGGCGTGGAAGCCCTTGAAGTAGAGGACGGCTTCCATGAAACGCAGGCAGGCGGGGTCGCGATCATAGACTGCCTGAATATCCACGCGCAGGATCGAGCTCCATTCCGGCCAGTCGTCGAGCATTTCCTCAAAGGTCTGGCGCAGCAGGTTTGCCTGCATGTCGGGATGGTCGAGGCGCTCGCAGATGCGATGGATGACACATTCTTCAAGCGAGCGATGGTTGATGGCCGTCGAATAGAGGAAAGCCGCCAGCACCGGATCGCTTTCCGCCGCAAGGCGCGCTTCTTCTCGCAGACTGTCCCAGATAGGATCCATCACTTTCAGTGGATGGGCTGCGTCCAGCGTGCGGATATCCGTCTTAGCGACCATTTCCGGCCTCCTCATTTCCCGTTGGGATGCGATTATATAGAGGAAAACGCCGATAACATAAATGGGTGCCGGGGGCACACCGATTCAACGCTTTTTCCTGGAGATCACGTTTATGTCACCCGCCGGCGACATCAGCCGGCAGCAACCTTTGCGTAGAATTCCAGCACGGCTTTTTTGAAGACCCGGTCACCCACGGCGAGCATGTGGTCGCGACCGGGGATATCCAGCGCTTCTGCGTCAGGCATCAGCGCCGCGAGCTCCTGGGGGGAACCAGCAATATCGTCCTTGGTTCCGACCCCGATCAGCGTAGGCACGTCGATCTTGCCCATGTCAGCGCGGGCGACAAGATCGCGCGAACCCTTGATGCAGGCGGCAAGTGCCTCGCGGTCACTCTTCGTCTGGTCGGCAAAAGCGCGGAACATCTGGCCACGTGGATGGGTGACATCGGTCAGAGAAGGGGCAAGCAGTGCATCGGCGATCGGATCCCAGTCGCCCACTCCGTCCGTCATGCCGATACCGAGGCCACCAAGCACCAGCGAGCGGACGCGGTTCGGATGGGCAAGTGCGGCAAAGACGGAGATGCGGGCGCCCATGGAGTAGCCCATCAGATTGGCCTCGGGGATACCGAGATGATCAAGCAGCGCGATCGCATCGCCCGCCATGAACCACGGCCTGTAAGCTTCGGCATCGCGCGGCTTGTCGCTGGCGCCATGACCTCGGTTGTCGATGGCGATGACACGGTAGCCGGCATCACCCAGAGTCTTCAGCCAGCCCGGATGAACCCAATTGACGTTGGCTGATGAGGCGAAACCATGAATCAGGAGCACCGGCGGGCCGGAGGGATCGCCCTCATCAAAGAAAGCGAGTTTCAATCCATCATGCGTGAAGCTTGAAAATGCAGGCGTATTCAGGTTCATCGGGCCGTCCTTATTTGGCGCGACCATAGTCGAGCACCCCCCAAGCGTGAAGCCAAAAACTCGCAGGGGAGCCATGCTTTGGCACTACACTTTTGTTTCGAAGGCCTATAAGGTCCGCGCAGAATTCAAAGCATTCGGAGACAGACATGGCCGGCCACAGCATTCCCCACTTCCAGAACGACGGCGGTCACCGCGTTATCGAAGTCGGCGTCAAGGAATTCATGTGCACCGGCGCATCCGTTCCCTTCGATCATCCGCATATCTTCATCGATATGGGCGACGACAATGAGAAGGTCTGCTCCTACTGCTCGACCCTCTATCGTTACAACGCCTCGCTGAAATCCAACCAGACCAACCCGCCGGGCTGCGTCTTTCACGTCAAGGCGGCGTAATTTCCCTCTTCTATAGATCGGATATCCCATGCCGGTCGAACATGCCGCCATCATCGGCGCCGGAATTGCGGGGCTAACAGCCGCTCTGGCGCTTGCGCGACGGGGCATCAGCTCGGATATTTTCGAACAGGCGACCCAACTTGCAGAGGTGGGTGCCGGCCTGCAAATCTCTCCCAATGCATCGCGCGTGCTTGCCGAGCTCGGTGTTCTCGACGAGCTGACCGGCGTCTGGCTCGAGCCGCAATCCATCCGGTTGATTTCGGGTAGTTCGCTGCGCGAACTCGCTGCGGTTCCTGCCGGGAGCTTCGCCAGGAATCGCTGGGGAGCACCATACGGCGTCCTGCACCGCAAGACGCTTCAGAAGGCGCTTCTGGATGCTGTTGGCATCAATCCGCTCTGTACGCTCCATTTGGGAACGCGCTTCGAGTCGGATCTGCCGCAAGGCCAGCGTCCGGCAGATGTCGTCATCGGCGCTGATGGCGTCTGGTCGCGGTTGAGGCAGGCAATACCAGGCGCCCCTGCCCCGCAATTCTCAGGAAATGTCGCCTTCCGCTTTACCATCGCAAAAGGAGAGGCACCGGGGTTTCTCGATCCTACCAGTGTCTCGGCCCTGCTCGGCTCGTCGGCGCATATGGTGTGCTATCCGCTGAAGGAAACCGGCGGCTTCAACATGGTGGCGATCACCGCCGGCAATATTTTACCGCAGGTCTGGCAAGGCGAACCGACACCGGCTCAAATGGAGCTTCTCCGGTCACGCTTCCGGCGCTGGCATCCGTCTGTCACCGGCTTGCTCGGACGGCACAGCGACATCACTTTCTGGCCACTGTACGAAGTAACGCCGGGCAAATGGCAGGATGGGAACAAGACCGTGCTGATCGGCGATGCCGCACATGCCATGATGCCCTTTGCGGCCCAGGGCGCGGCAATGGCGATCGAGGATGCATTCGAGCTCGCAGCCTTCCTCGCCACCCGCCCGGCTTCCGAAGCCATCCCGCTCTTCGAACGGCACCGCGCGCCCCGCATCGCCAAGCTGCGTCAGCGCGGCGCCTTCAACCGTTTTGCCTATCATGCAAGCGGACCGATCCGGCTCGGCCGGGATATTGTCCTGTCGCTGAAACCGCCGCAAAGCCTCGCGGCGGATCTCGACTGGATTTACGGCTACCGCCCTGTCGGCTGATCCGACAGCGGTTGATCAGACGGCGTTTGCCGCCGCAAAACCGCGCTCGATGTCAGCCTTGAGATCAACGATATCCTCAAGACCGATCTGCAGGCGAATGACGGGGCCTTCGACCGGTGCCTTGGCGATCTTGCGGTCGGAGAGGTTGACCAGCACGGCGAGACTTTCATAGCCGCCCCAGGAATAGCCGAGGCCAAAATAGGAGAGTGCATCGAGGAAGGCATGCGCCTTCGGCTTTGCCTTCTGCGGATCGTTTACATCAAGCACGAAGGAGAAGATGCCACTGGCACCCTTGAAGTCACGTTTCCAGATATGGTGCGACGGGAAGCTCGGCAGAGCCGGGTGCAGGACGCGGGCAACCTCCTCGCGGTTTTCGAGCCACGTGGCGATCGAAAGCGCGCTTTCGTAGTGGCGCTCCAGCCGGATGCCCATCGTGCGCAGGCCGCGCAGGATCTGATAGGAATCATCGGGCGCACCGCAAAGGCCGAGCGTGCCATGCGTCTCGATCAGCCTCGGCCAGTGCTCGGCATTGGCTGAAATCGTTCCCATCAGGATGTCGGAATGGCCCGACGGATATTTGGTAGAGGCATGGATGGACACATCGACGCCGAAGTCCAGCGGCCGGAAATAGAGAGGCGTGGCCCAGGTGTTATCCATCAGGACCACGGCGCTGTGCTTGTGCGCCACAGCGGCAATGGCCGGGATATCCTGCATCTCGAAGGTGTTGGAGCCAGGGGCTTCGGTCAACACGACCGTGGTGTTCGGCTTGAAGAGCGCTTCGATGCCCGCCTCGATCGCCGGGTCGAAGTAGTCGACTTCGACACCCATCCGCTTCAGGACAGTATCGCAGAAATGGCGAGTGGGACCGTAGACGGAGTCGACAATAAGGACGTGATCGCCTGCCGCTACATAGGCAAGGATCGCGACTGTGACGGCGGCGAGGCCGGATGGCACAAGCACAGTCCCGGCCGAGCCTTCGAGCGCATTGATTGCCTCGGCAAGGGCGTCGGTCGTCGGCGTGCCGCGGGTGCCGTAAGTGTATTTCTTGTTGCGCGTCTCCATGGACTTGGCATCGGGAAAGAGCACGGTGGATGCACGCACCACAGGCGGGTTGACGAAGCCGTGATAGTCGCTGGGATCATAGCCGATATGGGAAAGACGGGTATTGATGCCGGCGCCCGGCAGGAGACTGTCTAGATCTTTCATTTGGGAAATGGCCTTCTGGCGAGGGTATGCGAAGCCCGAACTTTTGAACCCCGTCGCCATCAGGGTCAACCCCTACAACTTGACGTGATCGTCTCGCCTTGCGAAGCCGCCGACGTTTGACCTCGCGATTTTAGCGCCATTTTTCCTCACCTTGGCGCCCAATTTCTAGCCAAATGCCCATGCGTACAGCGTAATCTGTCAAAATGCTGAAATTTGCCGCAATTATTGGCCGCGACACTTGACCATAGTGACATTTGCGACTGTGATAGACCCACTCGCGCCGGGAGGGTTGCGGGAAACGGGGAGGCACACGGGCAATTTCAATTCGGCCGCTCCCCAATATGATAAAATATAAGACAACGGAAAAAAGGTTGGGAAAAATGAAGTACAAGCTCCTGTCCGCAGCTGTCGGCGCAGCAGTTTTCGCTCTTGGCGCTTCGGCCGCTTCGGCCACAACTCTCGGAGACGTAAAGGCAAAAGGCTTTGTTCAGTGCGGCGTCAATACCGGTCTTGCCGGCTTTGCTGCTCCTGACGCGTCCGGCAACTGGTCGGGCTTCGACGTCGACTTCTGCCGCGCGGTTTCCGCTGCGGTCTTCGGCGATCCCAACAAGGTGAAGTTCACCCCCCTCAGCGCCGCCAACCGCTTCCCTGCCCTGCAGTCCGGCGAAGTCGACGTGCTCGCCCGCAACACGACCTGGACCATCAACCGCGATACCGCGCTCGGCCTGAACTTCCGCTTCGTCAACTATTATGACGGCCAGGGCTTCATGGTTCGCAAGAGCCTGAACGTGAAGTCGGCGCTCGAACTTTCCGGTGCATCGGTTTGCGTTCAGTCGGGCACCACGACCGAGCTCAACCTCGCCGACTATTTCAAGGCCAACAACCTGCAGTACAATCCGGTGGTCTTCGAGAAGCTTGACGAAGTCAACGCTGCCTATGACTCCGGCCGTTGCGACGTCTACACGACTGACCAGTCGGGTCTCTACTCACTGCGTCTGACGCTGAAGAACCCCGACGAGCACATGATCCTGCCGGAAATCATCTCCAAGGAGCCGCTTGCTCCGGCCGTTCGCCAGGGTGACGACCAGTGGTTCGATGTTGTCAGCTGGGTCGGCTATGCGATGGTCAATGCCGAAGAATTCGGCATCACGCAGGCCAATGTCGACGAGATGAAGAACTCGCCGAACCCGGATATCAAGCGCTTCCTCGGCGTGGAAGCCGATACGAAGATCGGTACCGACCTCGGCCTGACCAATGACTGGGCCTACAACGTCGTCAAGAATGTCGGCAACTATGGCGAAGTCTTCGAAAAGAACATCGGCCAGGGCAGCCCGCTGAAGATCGCACGCGGCCTTAACGCTCTCTGGAACAAGGGCGGCATTCAGTACGCTCCGCCGGTTCGCTAATCGGCCTCAGGCATGAAAAGCCGGAAAGGCGGGAAACCGCCTTTCCTCATCCTCCTATAAAAAAGCTCCGAAAAGGGGCGCATAACGTGGGGAATTGGCCAGGCATGACGCATCAGGTTGCGGATTCATCGTCTTTGACTAGGAGCGGCTGGAGCTTCCAGTCTGCCCTCTATGACCCGACAATTCGGGGCATCTTCTTCCAAGCTCTTACCATTATCTTGCTGGTCGCATTGATCTGGTCGATTGCTCACAATACGGCAGTCAATCTGGCGCGCGCCAATATCGCATCGGGTTTCGGATTTCTAAACGGTCGCGCCGGCTTCGAAGTCGGCCAGTCGCTGATCCCTTATTCCAGTGATTCGACCTATGGCCGTGCGCTGCTCGTCGGCCTTCTGAATACTATCCTGATCGCCGTTACCGGCATCATCACCGCGACCATCATCGGTTTCATCATCGGTATCGGCCGCTTGTCGCGGAACTGGCTGATTGCAAAGCTCTGCACGGTCTATGTGGAAGTCTTCCGCAACATTCCGCCGCTGCTGGTAATCTTCTTCTGGTATTCGGGCGTTCTGGCGATCCTGCCCAACGCCCGTGACTCGCTGCATCTGCCGCTCGGATCATATCTGAACAATCGCGGCCTCGCCTTCCCCAAGCCGATCTTCGGAGACGGTTTCTGGCTGGTCGGCATTGCTTTCCTGGTCGCGATCATCGCCGCTATCGTCACCGCCCGGTGGGCGCATCGCCGGCAAGCGGCAACGGGCCAGCCCTTCCACACGATCTGGGTCTCGGTCGGCCTCATCGTCGGCCTGCCGCTCCTTGCCTTCCTCATCGCAGGTGCGCCGCTTTCCTTCGATTTCCCGGTCGCCGGCAAATTCAATTTGACCGGCGGTTCGGTGGTCGGCCCGGAATTCATGTCGCTATTCCTGGCGCTTTCCTTCTACACGGCTGCCTTCATCGCCGAGATCGTGCGCTCGGGCATTCGTGGCGTACCGAAAGGGCAGACGGAGGCGGCGGCGGCACTCGGCCTGCATCCCTCAGCAATCACCCGCCTGGTGGTCATTCCGCAGGCTTTCCGCATCATCATTCCGCCGCTGAGCAGCCAGTATCTGAACCTCACCAAGAACTCGTCGCTGGCGATTGCCATCGGTTTTGCCGATCTCGTCGCCGTCGGTAGCACGACCCTCAACCAGACCGGTCAGTCGGTCGAAGTGATCCTGATCTGGGCAGTGATCTACCTCAGCCTCAGCATCCTCACCTCGCTGCTGATGAACTGGTTCAATGCCAAGATGGCCCTGGTGGAGAGGTAAGATGAGCAATAGTTTTGTCAGAACCACCATGCTGGCGCAGGAGCCGCCGCCATCCGGAGAAAAGGGCGCCGGAGCCTGGATACGCCGCAACCTGCTTGCGACACCCAAGGATATCGTCCTCACCCTTCTGGCAGTGACCTTCCTCGCCTGGGCGTTGCCGCATGCCATCGACTGGCTGTTCGTACAGGCGGTCTGGACAGGCCCGGACCGCACCTTCTGTGCCACGACAGTTCAGGGCGGCATTCAGCCGGACGGGTGGAGCGGTGCCTGCTGGGCCTTTGTCAATGCCAAGTTCGACCAGTTCATCTACGGGCGCTACCCGCTCGACGAGCGCTGGCGCCCGACGCTGGTCGGCATTCTCTTCGTGCTCTTGCTCGTGCCGATGCTTATTCCATCAGTGCCGCGCAAAGGCCTGAATGCGATCCTGCTCTTCATCGTGCTGCCGGTCATCTCCTTCGTCCTGCTCTACGGCGGATTCGGCCTCGAGGTCGTCGACACGCCCCTCTGGGGCGGACTGATGGTGACGCTGGTGCTCTCGTTTGTCGGCATCGTCGTCTCCTTCCCGGTCGGCATTCTCCTGGCTCTCGGCAGGCGCTCGCATATGCCTGTCATCCGCATGGTGAGCATCATCTTCATCGAGGTCGTGCGTGGAGTGCCGCTGATCACGGTGCTCTTCATGGCAAGCGTCGTGCTGCCGCTCTTCCTGCCGGCGGGCTGGACGGTGGACAAACTGCTGCGCGCGATCGTGGGTGTATCGATCTTTGCCTCCGCCTATATGGCCGAGGTCATTCGCGGCGGCCTGCAGGCAATCCCGAAGGGCCAGTTCGAGGGCGCCGATTCACTCGGCCTTGGCTACTGGCAGAAGATGCGGCTGATCATCATGCCGCAGGCGATCAAGCTGGTGATCCCCGGCATCGTCAACACCTTCATCGGCATGTTCAAGGATACGTCGCTGGTATCGATCATCAGCATGTTCGATCTGCTTGGCATCGTTCGCCTCAACTTCACCGACGCCAATTGGGCAACCGCCGTAACGCCGCTGTCCGGGCTGATTTTCGCCGGCTTCACCTTCTGGCTTTTCTGCTTCGGCATGTCACGCTATTCAGCATTCATGGAACGTCATCTCGACACCGGCCACAAACGATAAAAAGAGGAACAAGCAATGGCAGAAGCCCAATCAAAAAAGATGACCGTGTCGGCGACCGATGTTGCCGTCGAGATCATCAATATGAACAAGTGGTACGGTGACTTCCACGTTCTTCGCGATATCAACCTCAAGGTCATGCGCGGCGAGCGCATCGTCATCGCCGGCCCGTCCGGTTCCGGCAAGTCGACGATGATCCGCTGTATCAACCGTCTGGAAGAACACCAGAAGGGTCAGATCATCGTCGATGGGACCGAGCTGACCAACGACCTCAAGAAGATCGACGAAGTGCGCCGCGAAGTCGGCATGGTATTCCAGCACTTCAACCTCTTTCCGCATCTGACGATCCTGGAAAATTGCACCCTGGCGCCGATCTGGGTGCGCAAGATGCCGAAGAAGCAGGCGGAAGAAATCGCCATGCACTTCCTGAGACGCGTCAAGATCCCGGAGCAGGCCAACAAATATCCGGGTCAGCTTTCGGGCGGCCAGCAGCAGCGCGTGGCGATTGCCCGCTCGCTCTGCATGAACCCGAAGATCATGCTGTTCGACGAGCCGACCTCGGCCCTCGATCCGGAAATGATCAAGGAAGTGCTGGATACGATGGTGGGCCTTGCCGAAGAAGGCATGACCATGCTCTGCGTCACCCACGAAATGGGCTTTGCGCGTCAGGTTGCGAACCGCGTGATCTTCATGGACCAGGGCCAGATCGTCGAGCAGAATTCACCGGCCGAATTCTTCGACAATCCGCAGCACGAGCGCACCAAGCTGTTCCTCAGCCAGATCCTGCATTAACAGGACCGATCTGAAATTATGTAAAACCCGCCGGTTGACGTGCCGGCGGGTTTTACATGCATTCTAGCGGGAGGCCGTGGAGCGCAGTAGGCCGCAAAGCCCTGCAAGGCCGGAATCATAGCCGCTGGAGACAGATATATCCCGGCAACGGATCAGCAGCTTACGCTGGTCATTGACCGGCATTTCACGAAATCGTTGAACGATAGCCGACTGGGTGCTGCCGCTCCCTGCGCCTGTGCCTGTGCCTGCGCCGCTACCATTACCAGCGCCTGAGGCTGCACCGGCACCGCCGAGTCCAAGACCGAGATTCAACCCGTTCGGGCCGAAAAGCGTAGATCCTGTTTCACCTCCACCGCCGATTCGGGCATTGACGTTTGCGCCCGTCCCCGAGCGCCCGAGCGCGCGGGCTTTGACGTCAGCGTTCAGTCCATTGCTTCCGCCGGCACCGAGATTGACATTGGCGTCGATGCCATCCCGACCACCGACGTCCGCATCCACGTGGGCTGCAACCCCGCGGCTGCCACCGACTGTCGCGTCTACGTCAGCATTGGCAACGCTGCTACCGCCGAGGGAGGCGTTGGCATCCGCATTGACGCCGTTGGCGCCGCCGGCGGAGGCGTTCGCGTTGGCATCCAGCCCACGCGAACTCGTTGACGCGCCGACATCAGCACTGATTCCTCCAACATTTGCGGAAACACCGAGATCGAGCGCTCGCGCAGCAGCGGCAGGCAGTGACAGGGCAATGCAGGCCGAGGCGAAAAGCGCAAGCGACCGTCTTTGAGAAATGCACTTCATGACTTCCTCCGTTTTTTGAGCCGGATAGTTCCGGCGATAAACCGAGGAACGCGCGTACCTTCGATCGAGCGAGCCAGCCGTAAGTGGACGTAACCCGTTCGAATTAAACGCCGTAAGGTTGTGAATGTTTCAGGCAAGCATCTGGAAAGGCGGAATAGTTAGGGACTCTAAAATTAATCTCATAGCCTGTTTCACAATGAGACACATACACCTTTCGGATGAGGGGCGACCGGCCTCTTCAGCCGGCCGCAATGCTTGCAGTTGTCCCTTTATGTCAGTTGCTACCGTCATTCGGGCGGGACTTGCGCGCTTCTGTGCTGCTGGAAGAAGCCGTTTTGCCATCCGGCTGCTGGCCGAAATAAGTTCCGCCAAGATGTCCTCCGGCACTGGTATTCTCTACCTGCCGCTCTGTTCGCTTGCGGATATCGTCTGCATTGGTCTTACTCATCCTAATCTCCATCGCTTGAAAAATGGACCTCTGGACAACCGATGCGGGCCAATAGGGTTCCCTAAAAGACGACCGCGACAGCTTGGCATAGTCGGCTCCTGGAACCAAAATAACAGCAAAGACTTTCCTGCCTTGGTTATGACAAAGCCGACGCTATATCCTTCCTGCGATATCCATAGGAGATTGAGATGAAAAAGATACTCGCAACCACAATCGCTACAGCCGCACTGCTTCAGACCTTCGCCATGGGCGCCAGCGCCGCGGACATGGTACGGGCAAGCCCGGCTGTCGAACCGGATGTCAGCGGGGGCGTAAAGATCGGCTACCTCAGCTGCGATATCGGCGGCGGCGTCGGCTACCTGCTCGGCTCCTCCAAACAGATCGATTGCGTCTTCCAGCCGACAAGCAATGCCGAAGCGCCGGAACACTATAGCGGCGCATTGCGCAAATTCGGCGTCGACCTTGGTTTCACGACGCGCGGCCGCCTCCTCTGGGCTGTCTTCGCCCCGACCGCCGGCTACCATCGCGGCTCGTTGGCCGGCCTCTACCAGGGCGCAACCGCTGAAGCGACGCTGGTTGGCGGCATCGGCACCAACGTTCTCTTCGGCGGTACGTCCGGCTCGATCCATCTTCAGGTCATCAGCGTCACCGGCCAGCTCGGCATCAATGTGGCTGCAACCGGCACTTCCATGACGTTGACGCCTGGCAGCTGAGACGGCGAAAAGGCTTAAAAAACAAGGCCGGCCGCGCATTCGACTGAGGTCGCGCGGCCGGCCTTGTTGTACCGGACGATCAGCTTCTGGTATGGCGCGGACTTCTTGAGCGGCTTCTTCGGATCGAATTCGCCGTTCTCGACGCTCTCCTCGACGTCACCGATCATACGCACTTCCTTAGCGCGCTCAAGACGCGGTCCGATCGCGATTTTCGAATAGTGAAGCTCAAGCCGATCGGCGAGCCACTGGCGGTTTTCGAAACCGCGCTTGAAGCAGACACGGCGGATCATCCGTTCCAGATCTGGCGGATATGCACGCGGCAAACATTGCCCGGCCCCAGTGATAAGCAATCCTCTATTTGTCGGGTTGCTGCAAAGTCTTGAAAAAATCCTGCGTCTGCGCGTTTGAAGCGCTCTCGTAAGCCGCCCGAAGGGAATGGTAGTTTTGCTTCCAAGCATCATCACCTGGCACGAGACCAATTCGGTTGAACTTGTACTCATCACGCGCTCGCCTGATAGCCAACTTCGCGGTGTAGGCCGACGACCACTGATCCCCAAATTTATAGATCTGCTTCACACCCTCTATAATTGCAATTGCGAGCGTTATCAGCACACCGATTACTCCGAGCGCTGCGCCCGGGATTTTTAGCGCATCCGCCGCCGCGGACCCTGCAACGAAAACCGGCGCTAAAAGGGACATAACCATCGTGGAAACGGTCAGTCTACGATGCCACTTTCCTGCTTTTTCGATTTGCTTGCGGTAGTAATCGAGAGATTCAGAGATGATCCGCAGAAGCCGGTCTTCTTGCTCATCGTAACCAATCTGATCAGGCGTTAGTTTCGACGCCGGCACGGCAATCGGTGATAAGATTTGCGGTTCGCTCATATTGGCCCCTCTCGTTCAATTGGCGTTCCCCTGGTTCAATAAGGAAGCGCACAATCTGAGATTTGCCAATAGAAATGACACACTTCTTCTATCGCGCGGATTGCTGCTTATCCGCGCCATCGCCCGGAACCTTTTTCGTACCAAGCTTGTTGCTAGTGCATGATCAACACAGAGCAAAAAGCCAGCAAAGGCATGATCAAGTTCGTGCTGACGATTTTCGTCATCGCGATCATTGTCGCAGTGGCGTATCTCTTGCTTTTCACGCCGGGTCAGCCCGTTCCGTAGCACAGGGGTGGCCTATAGTGGTGCAACGGCTCGAACAGGATTACGCTCCAGCCAGCCACACGACCGCATGACCTTCACATCTTGTATTGACTCACAACTTAGGCGACCTTCTCATAGCCTGATTTTTTCGCGGCTAACCCGGAGGTTGATTATGAGTATCAAGTCTCTTCTTGGATCTTCGCTTCTCTCATGTACGCTTGCTCTGGCTTCCTTTGTCTCACCGGTCGCGGTTCCCCGAGTAGCGAGCGCTCAGGTTATCGTCGGCTCTGGCACCAGCCTAAACCACGGACGAGGTATATCCTGCCCTCAGGGTGCGCGGCTGCTTCGTACGCGAGGCTTTCGCGGCGTCCGTCAGGTTAATTGCCGCGGCAGGTACTTTACCTATCGCGGAGTCCGCCGCGGGGTGAGCTACGAGATCAGCATACGTCAAAGAGATGGTCGTATCGTCGACCAGCGGCGCACGAGCCAACCGCGGTAACGCTTTCATGCCGGCCACCACCAATCGCGGCTACGACGAAGCCCGCCTCGGTACGTCTGCCTGTCATGGTCCTGCCTTCTGATCGGCTGAAAATTTTCGCGTGATGTGACCCAGGGCGCACGACATCTGCAGCAAGCAATGCAATTTTTGATTGCATTTCTGGGTGGAGGATTCGGGATGGGTGACAATTCGGCGGTGCCCCTGGCTTCAGGTGCAACGGCGCGGCGCGCTGGAAGAGCCTCTTCATCTCAGCGCGAGATGACGGTCTGTCTTTTGTCTCCTGCCATACCCTGAAGCCTTCGATGGCTCTGGCGTCGAGATTGCGAAAGCATTGCTTGCTGCTGCTGTTACCCCAAAGCGAACAGTCAAGAAAAGTGGTCTGCTAAGCTATTGAAAAGATGGCGACCCCTGCAGGACTCGAACCTGCGACCTGCTGCTTAGAAGGCAGCTGCTCTATCCAGTTGAGCTAAGGGGCCTCTGGATGCCGCCACGAACGGCACCAGCATTTCTGTTCCTGAACCTCGGACGGATCAGTGCGTCCAGGGCTGCGTGCGGGTATAGCGGAAATTATCCGGGTAAGCGACCACCTGGCGAACAGGATCCTTCGGCGGGATGACACGATATTCGACGCCGTTGCGCTTGGCGTAGGCTTCGGCGAGTTCCTGCGTTTCGAAGGTCAGCTTCACCTGCTGGCGCATGTCGCCTGAAGATGTGTAGCCCATGATCGGGTCGATCTTGCGCGGCTGCTCCTGATCGAATTCCAGCACCCAGAGGTGGGTCTTGGCCTTACCGGACTGCATTGCGGTCTTGGCCGGACGATATATCTTAGCAGACATGACTGCGGCGCCTCCGATATGCGGGCATTTCCCGCCTTTCATAACTCGGCCAAGGGACAGGCCGCTTCCACACCGAAGATGGCAGGAAGAAGTGAATTTTGCTTATCCGCGAATCCCCGTTTTTTCAAGGGAAAAGCGCCTTTGCCACTGCAGTGACTGAGCAACGAAACCGAATGTCTCGTGGCGCGTTTATTGGATTGAGCGCTTGAGCGCAGCCCTTGTTCGCAGCCGGGTGTGGATAAGCGGGCAATCTTGTCACACGATCCGATATGTTTCGGATTGTTGCATGTTTTGATCGCTTTCTAATTGTTATGACCGGCGGAGGCGACTAGGGTGCCTACCAACCGTTGTGACACGGGTGCGAGCTATGAGAACCTCTGCAGAATTTCATGCCATCATGATCGGAGCTACCATCACTGCGTTTTTTTATGCAGTGATCAGCTATGCTCAGTATGTCGGCCTGCTTGCTCAGGGCTGAATCACAGCACGCCTGAATAGGCGTGCTTCGCGATATCGATGACATCGTCACGATCTACCCAACTGCGAACTCGCGAGCAAGATCGGGCCTGCACCCTTTAGGCATCGGTCAGATGCGAGACTGACTCAAATTGCGGAAAATATTGGGAGAATAATGGTCGGAGTGGAGAGATTCGAACTCCCGACCCTCTGGTCCCAAACCAGATGCGCTACCAGACTGCGCTACACTCCGAGCCGTTAATGGCAGCGGGAATACACGCTTCCCCCTGCCCTAGCAACCCCATAAATCCACCGGACCCGGCAGATTTCACAGGCTTACTTCGCCTTTTTCGTTATCGTGGCGCTGACGAGGCGATCGCCGGGGCGGATATTGAGCTTGCGGGCGACGCCGGCATTCACCTCGACCACATAGCGCACCTCTCCCATCGAATCGATGATGTCGCGGGAATAGGGCGTGGCGTCTTCCTTGATATGGGTGATCACGCCCCTGTCGTCTGCAAAGAGCATGTCGAGGGGCAGGACGGTATTTTCCATCCACATGGTCACACGCCGCGATACGCCGAAATCGAAGATCATGCCGGCGTTTTCGGCCATCGACTTGCGGAACATCAGGCCGTAGGCGCGCTGCTCGCCGGTGGCGGCGATCTCCACGGTGAAGTGCAGCATCTTGCCGGCGGTCGTCTGGATGATCAGCGGTTCTTTGTCGAAGCGCATGTCCTGCTGCGCGAATGCCGGCAGGGCGGCGATGAAAAAAAGCGCCAAGAAGGCGCTTCTCATCATCTCAACAGAAAACAGGCTGCGCATCAGTGAGACCGGCCAACCGGGCTCGGAACGTCAGGATGGATCTCGGCGGCCATCAGGCCCTTCTCGCCGTCGCCGAAACGCACGAGCACCACCTGGCCGGGGCGCAGTTCGGTCAAGCCGAAGCGGCGCAGCGTTTCCATATGCACGAAGATGTCTTCCGTACCCTCGCCACGGGTCAGGAAACCGAAGCCCTTGGTGCGGTTGAACCACTTCACCAGAGCGCGCTCGAGGCCGCTCGTTGCCGTGACCTGCACGTGGGTGCGAACCGGCGGCAGCTGCGACGGATGGACCGCAGTCGATTGATCCATGGAAAGGATCTTGAAAGCCTGGTAGCCACGTTCGCGACGCTGGATGAGCGCGACGATGCGGGTGCCCTCAAGGATGGTCTGGTAGCCATCGCGGCGCAGGCAGGTCACGTGCAGCAGTACATCCTGCATGCCATTGTCTGGTACGATGAAGCCAAAGCCCTTGGCCACGTCGAACCATTTCACCACGCCGGTGATTTCAACGAGGTCAACCGGTTCCGCCGACAATTCTTCAATGTCGGTGAAGCCATTCGATGAAATCCTGTCAGCCATGTCGCCAGCCCCTCAATACGCGTCACACTGTTACGGTTAACTGATTCTTGAAATCAAGATTAACATCTTGGTAACGGATAAGCGCAAGTCCTAGTTTTCGGTTATTCCCAACTGTACATTTTATCGAGATGACTTGCCCGAAGCTGGTGTCTGTTACTCCAGATGGGCTAGCCTAAATAGAGAGAGGAAACACAATGCGTTATCTCCACACCATGGTTCGCGTCAAAGACCTCGACGCTTCCCTCCATTTTTACACTACACTCTTCGGACTCGAGGAAATCCGCCGCCATGAGAACGAGAAGGGCCGCTTCACGCTCGTTTTCCTGGCCGCTCGCGATGATCTCGACCGCGCCCGCAGCGAGAAAGCCCCCTGTCTGGAGCTCACTTATAACTGGGACACGGAAGATTATACCGGAGGACGCAATTTCGGTCACCTCGCCTATGAGGTGGATGACATCTACGCGATCTGCCAGAAGTTGATGGATAATGGTATTACGATTAACCGCCCCCCGCGCGACGGCAACATGGCCTTCGTACGCTCGCCCGACGGCATCTCGATAGAGATCCTGCAGAAGGGCGAAAAACTGGCCCCGGCCGAACCCTGGCTGTCCATGGGCAATACCGGCGCCTGGTAAGCCGAGCCAAGCTGCGGGCAAGCTTCACAAGGCACTCTCCGGCCCAATCGTAACGGAAGCGCGCTTTCGAGCGCCTTCCGCATTCACCGGAGATTTCTCGGTTGACCAGAAACAACAAGATTGCCCCTCCGAGCCGGCAGGCTATCGGAGCTTTGTTGATCGCCGGCTCTATCCTGGCGCTTTCCGGATGCGTCTCCGACAAGAAGGCGCTTGATTCGGCCGCCGTCGCCACACCGGCTGCGGAGGGACAGCCGGCACCACGGCTTGCAGCGGCAATGCCTGCCGCATCGTCCCCCGCGCCGAAACAGCTCTATCGCGATCCGATGCTGACCAATGTTTCCGGCGTCAATCCGCAGGCAGCAGTGCAGGATCCGAATGCGGCAACGGCTGCGGCACCCGTCGATCCGTCAATGCAACAGCAGCAGCAACCGGCCAATATCGGTGGTCTGGTCATGCAGTCGACGCGAATCAACGCGCAGGCAATGAGCATCTTCTCCGATCGCCAGCCGCCGCCGCAGAACAATTCGACCTCGACGATCATCCAGCCGCAGGGTGGGAACGCCTATGCGCCACTGAACGCCGGCCCAAGATCGAGCGTGTTCAGCGCGCCGCCCGAGCCGCAACAGGGCGAGATGCTGCCACAGCAATCATCGCAGAATACCAGCACGAAGATCGCGCCCGTGCAGACCGCCTCGCTTGCCGGCGGAAACATTCCGGGATCGACCATGAATGCGCTCTACAGCGCGCCAAAGCAGAACCTGCTCAGCAGCCTTTCCGGGCTTTTGCAGAAGGCATCGCTGCCTGGGATGACGCGCGTCGCGCCAAACGGCCTGCATGTGCAGAACGACAGCGTCCAGGTCGGCTGTTTCAAGCCTGATCTCATGCGAGTCATCAAGACAGTCGAGACTCATTTCGGCAAGCCAGTCGTCGTCACATCAGGTTACCGCGACCCGCAGCATAACCGTGAAGTCGGGGGCGCCGAAGAATCGATGCACAAGAGCTGCGAAGCAGCCGACATCCAGATCGACGGCATCAGCAAATGGGATATCGCCCAATATATCCGGTCACTCCCGAACCGCGGCGGCGTCGGCACCTATTGCCATACGGATTCGGTCCACCTGGACACAGGCAATGCCCGCGACTGGAACTGGGGTTGCGGCCGCAAGAGCGCGCCGATCGCTTCTGCAAGAGCGATCTGACCTTCGACCTCTGAGAGCCTGACGTTGAGTGAAGCGGCCGGAACCCGATTCCGGCTCCCGCCGCAGCTCTTTGATTCGGCTGCAATAATCTACATTTTCCACATGCGGATACGGCCTGTCATTTTTTTGAAAAATTTCGAATTTGCCGCTTGCGGGATCGAAAGTGCCTGACTATAAGGGCGCCACCACAGCACGCGCCCTTCGTCTATCGGTTAGGACGACAGATTTTCATTCTGTAAAGAGGGGTTCGACTCCCCTAGGGCGTGCCACTTCTTCTTCCAATCCGATGTCCTATCTACCGCTTGTGGAAAGCCTTTAGCCTTCCTATTTGAGCTGAGTGCCTGCGCCCTTCGTCTATCGGTTAGGACGACAGATTCTCATTCTGTAAAGAGGGGTTCGACTCCCCTAGGGCGTACCAGAAATTCTGAGAATCCCGTGGCTGCTATCGAGCAGACCAGATGAGTCGAAGCTCTCGAGCGCCTGGTGCTTCGTCTTACACGTTCCCAATTCCAGCATCGGCCCGAAATTCGGAATCGATTCTCGGAAGGCCTGATGGGCGGATCGAATAGATGGAGTGTCCTGCAGGCGGGCGTAAGGCGACCGGGCATTTCCAGCGCCTCCGCACGGGACTGCAGGGCCGTGTGGTTCCCACTTTTCCACAAGCCCGGAAAAAATCTGCATAATCCGGTAAAAAATTCTCATTTTGCCGCTTGCGGCGCAGAAAGGTGCTGACTATAAGGGCGCCACCACAGAGCACGCGCCCTTCGTCTATCGGTTAGGACGACAGATTTTCATTCTGTAAAGAGGGGTTCGACTCCCCTAGGGCGTGCCACTGTCTCCTTGTTATTTCCCCGTATTTTCATAGTGTTGCCTTTGCGGGCGCAGCTACGCCTGCCATGCGAATTGATGAGGCAAATGCGGTGACATTACCCCCATCCGGCGCTGCCTTCTGTGACGCAAAGTTCGGTTTCTAGCTCCTCTCGGCCATCTTGTCGAAAGGTCATTGTTTTCAACGGCATGACCAGCCAAGAATCATTTTCGGTATTTACCGGGGATTAGCGGTCGTCGCTTAATTTATTGGAATATTTTTGCAGACCGCCAATCCAACAGGCCTCTCGGCGATAGGTGATTTCGGACATGAGCTATACGGACACGACCTATACCTCGTGGTTTGCGCGCATCAGAAACGCGCTGACCGGTGCACTGATCGGCCTTGTGCTGCTTATCGGATGTATCTGGCTCATGATCTGGAACGAAGGGCGTGCGATCCAGACCTATCGCGCCCTTTCCGAAGGTGCGTCACAGGTTATTTCGGTCGATGCTATGGCAGTCGATCCGGTCAATGAAGGCAAGCTGGTCCATATCAGCGGGGTGGTGAAATCCGATCAGCTCCCGCAGGACAGTCAATTCGGCATCACCGCCGATGGCGCCGTGGGTCTCTCCCGCGAAGTCGAGATGTATCAGTGGGTGGAAAAGAGCCAGAGCCAGACCAAAAAGACACTGGGCGGCGGCGAGGAGACGACGACCACCTATTCCTACACCAGGGAATGGAGCCCGGATGTGGTCGATTCGAGCCGCTTCAAGCAGCCGGATGACCATCAAAATCCAACCGGCATGCCTGACGGCGCTACCTTCACCGCAAAAACGGCCCATGTCGGCGTCTTCTCCGTGCCTGGCAAGAACATGGCAGGCATCGGCTACTCTTCACGCCTCGCGCTCGCTGACAGCGACGTGCAGCGCATAGGAGCAGAGATTGGCGCTGGCCGGCCGGCAAAGCGAAATGCAGAGGGTGCCTATATCGGCGTGAACGAAAACCTGCCTGCCATCGGCGACCTCAGGATCAGCTATCATCGGATCGACCTGGAAACGGCAAGCGTTGTCGGCAAGCAGAATCATAGCGAACTCGTTCCCTACGAAACGACGAACCACCGCGATATCTTCCTGACCGCTGCCGGCAATGTGGATGCCAGCCGGATGTTTCAATCGGCCGAGAGTGAAAACAATATCATCACCTGGCTTGTGCGCGTCGCCGGTCTCATCGGCTTGTTCATCAGCTTCAAGCTGATGTTTGGGCTCCTGCCCATTCTTGGCGACCTGATTCCATTTATCGGCACGGTCATTGGCTTGGGTACGAGCATCGCGGCCTTCGTGCTGACACTGCTGATCGGCCCTGTTGTCATCGCCATTGCCTGGTTCGCCTACAGGCCGCTGCTTGCCGTCGGCATCATCGCGGGCGGTCTATTGCTCGCCCTGGCCGTAAGCCGCCTTCGCAGAAAGGCGCCGTTGTCTCAGCCGCAGCCGACCTGATGGCCTTGGGGCGGTCACTTGGCCGGCGCGCCATCACTGATGCGCAGCTGGATCCTGCGCGAGCCCTGATAATGTTCAGCACCGAGAGAGCCTGCGACATGCAGGTTAGCGCCGCGTGAGTTGAGGAGCAGGTTGCCGAGCGGAGTCTCCGCGGCCCTGAAGGCGATGCCGTCAAGGCGCGCGCCATCCATGGCTTCCAATGTCACTTTCACGTGCCGTTCGCCGACCAGACGGGAATCACGCACACGATGCGCCGGCACGGCAAAGACCGGCTGGGAATGTCCCGAGCCATAGGGGCCTGCGGTTTCCAGACGATCAATGAGCTCAATGGTCGCGCCGCTTGCAGCGATGGCACCATCGATCTTCAGCGTTTCGTTGGCGACAAGGGCCAAGACCGTCTTCTGTGCCTTCTCGGTGAAGAAGGCGCGCAAGAGACCGAGCTTGCTACGCTCGACAGTCAGACCTGCCGCCATCGCGTGACCGCCGCCCTTGACGAGCAGTCCCTCATCGACCGCGGCGCGCACCATCCTGCCCATGTCGAAGCCATTAATCGAGCGGCCCGAGCCGGTACCCCTGCCGGATGGATCGAAGGCGATGGCGAAGGCAGGTCGCTTGAACCTTTCCTTCAGGCGCGCGGCAATAAGGCCGACAATACCGGGATGCCATTTCTCATGGGCGGTAACGATGACGGAAGCGCCCTCGCCGTCTCCGTATTCGGCAAGTGATTCGGCTTCGGCCTCCTGCAGCATGATGGCTTCCATGGCCTGACGCTCGCGGTTGAGCTCATCCAGCCGCTGGGCGATAGCTTCGGCCTCTACGGCATCATCCAGCGTCAGCAGACGGCTTCCAAGCGCTGCATCGCCGATTCGCCCGCCGGCATTGATGCGCGGGCCGATCAGGAAGCCGAAATGATAGGGCGTAACCGGGCCAGCAAGGCCCGCCTTGCGGAATAGCGCCGCGAGGCCGGCATTGCTCTGGTGGCGCGCGGCGACCAGTCCCTTAACCACATAGGCACGGTTGAGGCCCTTGAGGGGCACGACATCGCAGACGGTTGCAAGTGCCACGATATCCAGCCACTGCAGGAGATCTATCGCGAGGATGCGCTTGTCGCCTGCCTCGCGCAGCAGGCGCAGCGTTGCGACAAGCACCATGAAGACGACGCCGGCCGCGCAAAGGTGGCCCAGACCGGAAAGATCGTCTTCGCGGTTTGGATTGACGAGGGAATGGCAAGGCGGCAACTCATGTGTCACCTGATGGTGATCGATGACGACGACATCGATGTTGCGGTCCGCGGCAGCAGCCAGCGCCTCATGGCTAGTGGAGCCGCAATCGACCGTGACGATCAGGTTAGCGCCATTGTCGATCAGCTGATTGATGGCTGTTGGATTGGGTCCGTAACCTTCGAAGATGCGATCGGGAATGTAGATATGCGCCTTGACGCCGAAATGGGTCAGGAAACGATACATGAGTGCGGAGGATGCCGCGCCATCGACATCATAGTCGCCGAAGATCGCGACCGGCTCGCCATCACGGATCGCAGCCGCAATACGCTTGGCCGCCCTCTCGCAATCCGTCAGCTTGTAGGGATCGGGCATGAGGCTGCGGATCGTCGGATCCAGAAATTCGACGGCCTCGTCGACGGTCACACCGCGGCCGGCAAGGACGCGTGCGATCAGATCCGGTAAACCATGCATCTGCGACATGGCGAGCGCGCGGTTCTGCCCGGCCTGATCAAGGCGCGAAACCCAGCGATTGTCGAGAACCGATTTTTCGACGCCAAGGAAGGCGCGCGGTACCGGATCGACCTGATCTGCCATGCCAAACTCCGCTTTCATCATCTGCCCTTTTTACAGATGCGGGACGGATAGCAAAGCGGTCGATTTCAGGTCCTGTGGATTACCGGAAAATTGTCCAGATAACCAATCCGATAACAAACAGCTGGACGAAAACGATCGACAGCAGAATCAGCAGCGTGGCCCAATTTCGTCCCTGAGGCGGCTCGCATTCAAGGGCGGCTCCAAGCGCTGTCGGATCAAATTTCGGTGAACCCGCCCGAGGACTCTCGGGCTCGATGCGTATGTCATGCGTCTGCTTGATCTTCCTCACCCGCGACTCCAACGGCTCCCGGGACGATTATATCTATATCCGCATATCTGTTAATATAAATTTTTGTGAAGTACTTTGATTAATAACAGAAAACCCGTCCGAGTGATCCCGGACGGGCTGATCTGCTCCAATCTGGAATAAATGTCAGGATTCTTCCTTAGGACGCTCGATGCGGATCACCTGCGGCTCCCCGACGAGGTAGCCCTCTTCCTTGATCGCAGCAACTGCCTTGCGCACTGAGTCTTCCATCGTCGCGTGGGTGACGAGGATGATCGTCTGGTGGTGCGAAGGCGCCAGATGCTGCTTGGAACGCTGGACGATCGATTCCAAAGAAATCTGGTTTTCCGCCATGCGCGTGGCGACGCTGGCAAAAACGCCGGTGCGGTCGAGAACGGTCAGGCGGATGAAATAGCCGCCCTCATGGCTCTGGATCTGCGCCTTGCGGTAAGTCTCAAGCGACTTGGCGGGATGGCCGAGAACGGGAACGCGCTGTGCGCCCGGCTGGCTCTTGGCGATGTCGGCGATATCGCCAAGCACCGAGGACGCCGTGGCATTGCCGCCGGCACCCGGGCCGACCATCAGCAGCTCACCGAGGATATCGGATTCGATCGCGACGGCGTTTGTGACACCATCGACCTGAGCGATGACGGAATCGACGGGCACCATGGTCGGATGCACGCGCTGTTCGATGCCGGTCTCCGTACGCTGAGCGACGCCGAGCAGCTTGATGCGGTAGCCGAGGTCGGCGGCGGCACGGATATCCTCGATCGAGATATTGGTGATGCCTTCGAGATAGATATCATCGGCCGCGATCCTGTTGCCGAAGGCGAGCGTGGTCAGGATCGAGAGCTTATGGGCGGTGTCGTTGCCTTCGATGTCGAAGGCCGGATCGGCTTCGGCATAGCCGAGGCGCTGGGCTTCCTTCAGGCAATCGGCAAAGGACAGGCCTTCCTTCTCCATCTTGGTGAGGATGTAGTTGCAGGTGCCGTTCATGATGCCATAGACGCGCGAGATCGTGTTGCCCGTCAGCGATTCACGCAGCGCCTTGATGACCGGGATGCCACCCGCAACGGCTGCTTCGAAATTCAGAAGCGAGCCCTTTTCCTCGGCAATCGTTGCAAGCTCGACGCCGTGATAGGCAAGCAGCGCCTTGTTGGCAGTCACCACATGGAGACCACGGGAGAGAGCGGCGCGAACAGCGACGTTGGCCGCGCCTTCAGCGCCGCCGATCAGTTCAACGAAAACGTCGATATCGGCCTTCTCGGCAAGATCTTCAGGACGGTCGAACCAGGTGATGCCGGTCAGATCGATCCCACGGTCCTTCGAACGGTCACGAGCCGAAACTGCCGTAATCGTAATCGGACGGCCGCAGGTGACTGCAAGTTCATTGCTCTTCTGCTTGATGATGCGAACAAGCGAGGCACCAACGGTACCCAAGCCCGCAATGCCGATTTTGAGGGCGTCTGCCATGGATCGATCCTGAAATGTCTGGTGAGAGACAGCCGCAAATATGCGGCTGTCTTTCTAGGTTGCAATTAACGGTGGGCGTTGAGCGAGATGACGTTGTGCATCGTCTCGTCTGCCGTCGACATGAACTTCTTGATGTTGCGTGCAGCCTGGCGGATGCGGTGTTCGTTCTCGACGAGTGCCAGACGAACGTAATCATCGCCCTGCTCGCCGAAGCCGATGCCCGGGGCAACGGCAACGTCAGCCTTCTCGACCAGAAGCTTGGAAAACTCCAGCGATCCGAGATGACGGAACTTTTCCGGGATCTTCGCCCAGGCAAACATGGTAGCGGCCGGTGGAGGCACGTCGAATCCGGCCTTGCCGAAGCTTTCGACCATGACGTCGCGGCGGCGCTTGTAGACATTGCGGACTTCCGCAATGTCGGAGCCATCGCCGTTCAGGGCATGGGTTGCGGCAACCTGGATCGGCGTGAAGGCGCCATAATCGAGGTAGGACTTCACACGCGTCAGTGCTGCGATCAGTCGCTCGTTGCCGACCGCAAAGCCCATGCGCCAGCCGGGCATGGAGAAGGTCTTGGACATGGAGGTGAACTCGACGGTCACATCCATTGCCCCCGGAACCTGCAGGACCGACGGTGGCGGCTCGCCATCGAAATAGATTTCCGAATAGGCAAGATCCGACAGCACGATGATGTCGTGCTTCTTTGCGAAGGCAATGACGTCCTTGTAGAAGTCGAGGGTCGCCACGAGTGCCGTCGGGTTCGACGGATAGTTCAGGATCAGCGCCAGCGGCTTCGGGATCGAATGGCGCACGGCGCGCTCGAGCGGCGGAAAGAAGCTTTCGTCCGGCTCGACCGACATGGAACGGATCACGCCGCCGGCCATCAGGAAGCCGAAAGCATGGATTGGATAGGTCGGGTTCGGGCAGAGGATGACGTCACCCGGCGCGGTGATCGCCTGCGCCATGTTGGCAAAGCCTTCCTTGGAGCCGAGGGTCGCGACCACCTGCGTGTCGGGATTCAGCTTCACGCCGAATCGGCGCGCATAGTATGCAGCCTGGGCGCGGCGCAGACCGGGAATGCCCTTGGAGGACGAATAACGGTGCGTGCGCGGGTCCTGGACGACTTCGCAGAGCTTGTCGACGATCGCCTGAGGGGTCGGAAGGTCGGGGTTTCCCATGCCGAGATCGATGATATCGGCCCCGCCCGCTCGCGCGCTCGCTTTCAAACGGTTGACCTGTTCGAAAACGTAAGGCGGCAAACGCCGGACTTTGTGAAACTCTTCCATCTCTTTCCCCATGGAAATGCGGCCAACGTGACCGCTGTCGAAGCTCGTTCCGTCTCCCGGCAGCTGCGATACGAGCTTCAGACTCGCAGCGCCGTATTCCTCTTCAACTTAACTGCGCGGCAAATCTTTGACGGAGAAGCCGCGCACGAAGCGCATTATCGGGAAAATTGTGTCTTCCGATCCATCCGGAAGGCTTTGCGTCCAAATCGCCTGAAAGGCAAGGCTTATTTGGTGATTTCGGAGAGCGTTTCGGCCCCGTGGTCGGCGGCCAGCTTCCGCATCTCGGCAACGCGGCGCTGATACTCCGCCTCGGAGATTGTGCCTGCCTGGCGCTTGGCACCAAGGGCGCTCAGCTGATGCTGCAACTCGGCCGCCTGTTCGTCGTTCATTTGAACGTTGGCGGCCGTCAGCGGCGCACCGAACGACGGGTAGCCGTCGGGGCTCTTGGTCAGGCCGCCTTCAACGGGTTCGCCCTTGGAAGCGGGCATCACGACTGCAGTCGGTGCTGCCATGCGCTGGGCGAAAGCCTTTTTCTCCTCGGCGGTCTTGTTGCATCCGGCAAGCGCAAAGGCCATGGCCGCGGCCGCCGCGCAGATTGCTGCGGTGCGGGTGAAGGTCACGAAATGCCCAATGCCTGTCGTCGTCATGCCTGATGATCCAATCCTGCCTGCTTCGACTGTTAAATTCGTCGCAGCGACAAAGCAATAGCATGAGAGCGGGTGTGCGGAACTTGTTTTCTTCAACGCAGCAGATGTACAACGGACAAACAATGGATGCTGCCGCCGGAGGAAGTGCGTGACCGACAGCAAGCGGGAGAATGGTGCCAAGCTGGATTTCGACGCCAAGGATCTCGATCCCTATATGCTGAAGGATCCCGAGGCCATGGCGCTCAATTTCGCCCGTGCGCTCGAAAACCTCGGCAAGGCAGCTTCGGCATGGCTCGGCCCACGCGAGCGCGGCGAAATCTCCGACACGGCGGTCGAACCCGTCACCGATATGGTGAAAACGCTCTCCAGAGTGACGGAATACTGGATCGCCGATCCACGCCGCACCTTCGAGGCGCAGACACAGCTGATGACCTCCTTCTTCGGCATCTGGATGCGCTCGATGCAGCGCATGCAGGGCGAGACGGTCGAACAGGAGGTCGAGCGCAAGGACAAACGCTTCGCCGACGAGGACTGGCAGAAGAACCCCTTCTTCGAATTCTTGAAACAGGTCTATTTCGTCACTGCCGACTGGGCCGAAAAGCTGGTTGCCGAGACCGAGGGGCTCGACGAGCACACCAAGCACAAGGCCGGCTTCTACGTGAAGCAGATTACGGCGGCGCTCTCTCCCACAAATTTCGTGGTCACCAATCCCCAGGTCTATCGCGAGACGATAGCGACCAGCGGTGAAAACCTCGTCCGCGGCATGAGGATGCTGACCGAGGATATTATCGCCGGTCGCGGCGAGCTGCGGCTGCGCCAGACCGACATGACCAAATTTGCCGTTGGCCGCGATATGGCGCTGACGCCGGGCAAGGTGATTGCCCAGAACGAGATCTGCCAGATCATCCAGTACGAGCCATCGACGGAGACCGTCCTGAAGCGGCCGCTGCTGATTTGCCCGCCATGGATCAACAAGTTCTATATTCTCGACCTCAACCCGCAGAAATCCTTCATCAAATGGTGCGTGGACCAGGGACATACGGTTTTCGTGATCTCCTGGGTCAATCCGGATAGCCGCCATGCACTGAAGGATTGGACCGCTTATGCCCGGGAGGGGGTCGATTTCGCGCTGGAAACGATCGAAAAGGCGACCGGCGAAAAGGAAGTCAACGCCATCGGCTATTGCGTCGGGGGCACGCTGCTTGCCGCAACCCTCGCCCTGCACGCCAGGGAGAAGAACAAGCGCATCAAGAGCGCAACGCTCTTCACCACCCAGGTCGATTTCACCCATGCCGGCGACCTCAAGGTTTTCGTCGACGAGGAGCAACTTCAGGCGCTGGAAACGCACATGCAGGAGCTCGGCTATCTCGATGGTTCGCGCATGTCGACCGCCTTCAACATGCTCAGGGCAGGCGAGCTCATCTGGCCCTATTTCGTCAACAACTACCTGAAGGGCCAGGAGCCCCTGCCCTTCGACCTCTTGTTCTGGAATGCCGATTCGACTCGCATGGCGGCGGCGAACCACGCCTTCTACCTGCGCAACTGCTATCTGCGGAATGCGCTGACCAAGGACGAGATGATCCTCGACGGCAAGACCTTATCTCTGAAGGACGTCAAGATCCCGATCTATAATCTTGCGACGCGCGAGGATCATATCGCGCCGGCAAAGTCTGTCTTCGTCGGCAGCCAGTACTTCGGCGGCAAGGTGCAGTTCGTCGTTGCAGGCTCCGGCCATATTGCCGGCGTCGTCAACCCGCCAGACAAGCACAAGTATCAGTTCTGGACGGGCGGCCCGGCCAAAGGCGATTATGACGCATGGCTCACCAAGGCGAAGGAGACGGCAGGCTCCTGGTGGCCGCACTGGCACGGATGGATCGAATCGCAAGCCGGCGAGCATGTGGCTGCCCGCAAGGTCGGAGGAGCAGCGCTCAATGCGATCGAGGAAGCTCCCGGAAGCTATGTGATGGCGCGCAGCTGAACGCGGAAAAATTCCCGGCGCCGGCTTGCCTTCATCGGGCTACGGCAGGCGGGCTGCGGCAAGTCTTTGAAAAATAGCTTTTTCTAAAATATTGCGTCTGTTTTCGCGACAATCGAAGCAGAGAGCTTCGCCTGTAAACCAATTGGAAACCATAGTTCGTCATCCTTAAGAAACGGTCGCATGTCGCGAACAGGCCCAAATTCGGCCTTTTTGGGCAGTTAGCGGCTCCGGCAAAAATCAGTAAGCCAGTGCTGCCGGCCTGCGTAGCGCGTTTTGGAAGACGAGTAGAGTATGGCGTTTGCGGTAGGGACGTTCAATAACGTCGCCCCTTTTAGCGGATCCCCTGTTCGTTCAGGCAGATCTCGCGGTTTTCTAACCGGCATCGCAATCGCCGGATTTTTGACCTCCACGTGGCTTATCGGCACCGTTGTGACGATGCAATCGGTGTCGATGCCGTTCTCCACACAAAAGGAGATTTCCCCGGTTGCCGCTGCGTCAAGGGCGACACGGGTTGCCGTTACGCATGAGCGTCTCATCCATGTGAACAAGGCTTCACGGCTTGCGGCATTCGACGCAAAGCCGGTGGTGCCTTTGACGGCACAGTTGATCCAGTCGCATGCGCAAAGCACATCGGCTGCCTCGAATGCAAAGCTGGCGCTGGCCAAGACCAATGGCGTTGCCGTCGCGGAACTTCAGCCGGTAGCCGCCTCCGGCAATTCGCGCTTCAGCAAGGACGATACAATCAAGACGCCCGATGCGACCGTGGAAACCGCTTCATTGGCGGCTGGCGAAGGTGATGCCGACCGGATCATCATTCCGTCGAAGGAAGCCGTGGCTGCGGCCGAAATGCCCGCCATGGTCGCCCTTGCCGATGCGGGTCCGCGTGTCATGCCTGTTCCGGTCGATCCGCAGCAGCTTAACCGCGCAGTTGCTCCTGCCGCCGACAAGCCGGCGGAAATCGAAGTTGCCGAAGCGGACGACGGTGCACCGCCTTTCGATCTGGTTCTTGCCCCCGATGAGGATTCTGTCCCGCTGCCGATGGCGCGGCCCGACGGTCTTGTCGGCAAGCCGGCTCCTGCTTCCAAGGGCTCTCAGCGCTCTGCCGAGCCCGTGCTTGCCTATGCCAAGCCGAACTCACCAATCGAAGATGACGATGACGATGCGGTGCCGCGCTATGACAAGCCGGTCTTTACGCCGCGCGTGCGTGCCGGTGTCGCGATCTACGACATCGAAAACGCGACTGTCTACCTTCCGAACGGCGAGCGGCTGGAGGCCCATTCCGGTCTGGGCAAGATGCGCGACAACCCGCGCTACACTAATCAGAAAATGCGCGGACCGACGCCACCACATACCTATAATCTGACGATGCGCGAATCCCTGTTCCATGGCGTGGCCGCCATTCGCCTGACGCCAGTGCAGGGTTCGGACGCGATCTTCAACCGCGTCGGCCTTCTGGCCCACACCTACATGCTCGGCAAGAACGGCGATTCCAACGGCTGCGTTTCCTTCAAGGATTACAAGCGCTTCCTGGCCGCCTACAGGCGCGGTGACATCCGGCAGCTCGTCGTCGTGCCACGGATGAACAACAAGCCGGCTTCGACGCTCGCTTCGCTCTTCTCTTCGCGGACCTAAAGCTTAGCCGCGAGGAAATCCGCCAGGGAACGGCTCTCCGCAGACAGACGGAGCCGTCCTTTGACCAGGGCGAGTTCGGACGCCGGCTGCGGATCGAAGCCATCCGCGGCTCCAAGTTCACGATGCTCCGGCAGGACTGCATCCGACGGCAGCAGGCTGATGCCGAGGCCGGAAGCCACAGCAGCCTGCACACCCATCAACCCCTGGCTCGTATAGGCGATACGCCAGCGCCGCCCGCTGCGCTCGATGAAACGGATTGCTCTTTCGCGGTAGATGCAGCCGACAGGAAAGACGGCAAGCGGTACCGTCTCGTCCCGCACCGGCCGATGCATGCTTTCAACCCAGACCAATTCCTCCGTCCAGCTTGCCAGCGCGCTACCATCGCCCGGTTCACGCTTGATGAGCGCAAGATCGATTTCACCTGCTTCCAGAAGACGGCGAAGCTCGACGCTCCAGCCGCTCACCGTATCGAGCCTTATATGCGGAGAAGCCGCTGAAAAGCCCGAGAGGAGATCAATGAGCCTGCGGCCGGCAAAATCTTCGGGAACGCCGAGCCTGACGGTCTTGGGTGCGGCGGGCTTGCGCATAAGCTCCATCGCCTCTTCGGCTGTCGCCAGCAGGCGTCGAGCATAACTCAAGAGAAGCTCCCCTTCTTCGGTCGTCTGAATTCCACCCGTCGACTTGTCGCGCAGAAGAAGGGTGTGGCCGATATTGGCCTCCAGCTTCCGGACCTGCTGGCTGACGGTAGACTGGGTGAGATGAATGCGCTCGGCCGCTCGTGTGAAACCACCGGCGTCGACGACAGCCGCAAAAGTTCGGAGAAGATCGAGATCGAAGGGGAAGCTCATTCGATTTTCCACTGCCAGCTATTATGACATTTAATTTCTCAATGAGCTGCTTTCTTGTCAATATGAGGAAAAGCACGGAGACCACAGATGACACTTCCCGGAAATCGGCCGAGCTGGCTGACCTTCGATTGCTATGGCACGCTGATTCAATGGGATGAAGGCCTGCTTGCCGCCATGAATGAGATCCTGTCGGCAAAGGGCGGCGATATCGACCAGCCAGCCTTTATCGCCGTCTATGACCGTTACGAACATGAACTCGAAGAGCAAAGGCCGCACCGATCCTTCAAACAGGTCACCGCGCTCGCGCTCGAACTGGCGATGAAGGAATTCGGCCTGCCCTTCGATGGCGCCGATGCCGACCTGCTGACTTCGTCGATCGGCCGGATGCCGCCTTTCCCCGAAGTTGTTGCGACGCTCGGCAAGCTGAAAGCCGCCGGCTTCAGGCTTGCCATTATCTCCAATACCGACGACGCGATCATTGCCGGCAATGTCGCGCAGCTTGGCGGTATCATCGACCGGGTGATCACTGCCGAGCAGGCGGAAGCCTACAAGCCGTCGCCGCAAATCTTCCGGCATGCATGGAAAACGCTCGGCATCGATATGAATGATCTCGTGCATATCTGCGCAAGCCCGCATCTTGACCTTGTCGCGGCGCGCGAACTCGGTTTTCGTGCAATCTGGGTGGATCGCGGCACCGGGCGCAAACCCCTCAGCGACTACCGCCCCAACGAGATCGTGCCGACGCTCGACAAGGTGCCTGCCATCTTTGCAGCGAAGGGCTGGATGTAATTGACGCGACTGGAGACGAGACATGGCTCATGAATTGAACCTCGCGAAAGGGCAGCCGGTAATATTGCGCAACCTGCCGCTCGATACGGCCGAGATCTGGCAGGCGCGCGTCGATCTGGCGGCGTGCCTCAGAATGGCGGCTCGGCTTGGGCTCGAAGAAGGCATTTGCAACCATTTCTCGGCCGTCGTACCCGGTCATCCCGATCTCTTCCTCGTCAACAGGCTCGGCTGGGCCTTTCAGGAAGCGACCGCCTCGTCACTGCTGATCTGCGATTTCGAAGGCAATGTCGTTGCCGGCGATGGCGTGCCCGAAGCAACCGCCTTTTTCATCCATGCCCGGCTGCACAGGATGTCGCCGCGCGTCGGAGCCGCCTTCCACACGCATATGCCGAATGCAACCGCACTCAGCATGGTCGAGGGCGATCCCTTCGTCTGGGCCGGTCAGACGGCACTGAAATTTTACGGCCGCGTTGCCGTCGACGAGAATTATAACGGGCTGGCCCTGGACGAACGCGAGGGTGACAGGATTGCCGCCGTGCTCGGCGACAAGGACATTCTGTTCATGAAGAACCATGGCGTGATGGTCTGCGCGCCCAATATCGCCGAAGCCTGGGACGATCTCTATTATCTGGAGCGGGCAGCCGAGGTTCAGCTCAAGGCGATGAGCACCGGTCGGCGGCTCATCCCGGTTTCGACAGACATCGCCGAGCAGGCTGCCCGACAGATGCGCGAAGGCGATCCGGAAAGTGCGCGGCTGCATCTAGAAAGCGTCAGGCGCGTTCTCGACCGCCAAGCGCCGGAATACCGGAACTAAGCGCCGTTACTTCAGCCAGGCGCCGATACGTTCCACCGCCTCGGCGATCTCAGCCTGCGAACCGGCATAGGACATGCGCAGCGTGCGCGGTCCTTCGACCGGGTCGAAATCGAGGCCGGGCGTGGCAGCGACATTGATCTCGGCCAGCATGCGACGGGCGAAATCCATACTGTCATTGGTGAAGCGCGAGACATCGACATAGGCGTAGAAAGCGCCGTCCATCGGGGAAGCCGGCGCTAACCCGATCTTGGGCAGCCGATCGAGCAGCAATTCGCGGTTTGCCGCGTAGCTTGCCTTGACCCGATCCAATTCTTCGTTGGCGTCGAGGGCAGCCGTGGCAGCGATCTGGGAAAGTTCCGGCGGCGAGATATAGAGGCTCTGGGCCACGCGTTCGATCGGGCGCACCAGCTGCTCGGGCAGCACCATCCAGCCAATACGCCAGCCGGTCATGCAATAATATTTGGAGAAGGAATTGATGACGATTGCCTCGTCCGTCAGTTCCAGCGCGCTCGTCTCTTCTCCTGCAAAGGTCAGGCCGTGATAGATTTCGTCGGAGATGAAGGCGATGTCATTGGCATCGCAATAGGCGGCGAGCGCCTTCAGGCCTTCGCGGCCGGTCACAGTGCCGGTTGGATTAGCAGGACTTGCCAATAGCACGCCCTTCAGTTTCACGCCCTTTTCCAGCTGGATCGCTTCGAGGCTTTCGGGCGTCAGCGTGAAATGCGTGTCCGCCGTGACCGGCACTTCGACAACGTCGAGGCCGAGAGCGCCGAGGATGTTGCGGTAGGCGGGGTAGCCTGGCCGGGCGATTGCGACCGCGTCGCCGGCGTCAAAGAGCGACAGGAAGGCGAGATTGAAGGCGGCCGACGAGCCGGTCGTGACGGCAATGCGGGCGGGATCGATCTCCAGGCCATGGCGGTTGCGATAATGCGAGGCGAGCCCCTGCTTCAACCGCGCCGTGCCAAGCGCATCCGTATAGCCGATGCGCCCTTCGGCAAGTGCCGCGCGGGAAGCATCGAGTGCGGCCCTGGGCGCCGGATGGGAGGGCTGGCCGACGGCCATGGAAATGACGGGGTGGCCGCTCGCACGTCGTTTCGTCGCTTCGGCCAGAACATCCATTGCATGGAACGGTTCGACTTCGCTGCGTTTCGAGATGGAAAACACGATCACTTCCTGCCTGGCTTCAGATGACGGCCAGACAATTGCCGCAATAATCGGCTCATCACAATCCCGCGAGGGCTTGGATCGGAGGAAAATTCCTGTTTGATGGCGGCCCGACGCGCCGTAATTTGATGCGGACGCATCCAAGCCCATTAACCCGGCAATGGTAATTTCGCTCCGAAAACCCATCAGCCGACGACGAGGATACCATGGCCTTCTTCTCCAAAACGCTCACCGCACTGGCGCTTGCAGCCTCCATCGCCCTTCCGGCTCAGGCATTTGCATTCGACGACCAGCAGAAGAAGGAACTCGGCGAATTCATCAAGCAGTATCTGATCGAAAATCCTGAGATCATGCTCGACGTGCAGGATGCGCTGCAGAAGAAGCAGCAGATGGCCCAGCAGGTGAAGGCCACCATGGCCATCGAGAACAATACCGACGGCATCTTCGATTCCAAGAATGACGTAACACTCGGCAACCCGAAGGGCGATGTCACCGTCGTCGAGTTCTTCGACTACAATTGTACCTATTGCCGCCACGCCCTGCCCGACATGCAGGCGCTCCTGAAGAAGGACAAGAATGTCCGTTTCGTGCTGAAGGAATTCCCGATCCTCGGGCCGGATTCGGTTGCCGCGCACCGCGTTGCGGATGCCTTCCGCCGGATTGCGCCGGAAAAGTACAGCGATTTCCACGTCGCTCTGCTCGGCAGTGACGGCCGCGCCTCCGAGGACACTGCAATCCAGGTCGCCTCTTCCCTTGGTGTCAGCGAAGACAAGATCCGCGCGGAGATGAAAAAAAGCCCGAACGACGATATCGTGCAGGCGACCTATCAGCTCGCCGCCAATCTCGGCATCAGCGGTACGCCGTCCTATGTGATCGGCAATGAAATGGTGCCCGGCGCCGTCGGCATCGACGATCTTGAGGCCAAGGTGAAGAACATGCGGGCCTGCGGCAAGACGAGCTGCTGACGCACCGCCCATCAAATCGCCTAAATCGAAGTGCTTCAGCCATGTGGACAAACATGGCGCGGCGCCCCCTGCCGATTCCGTAAGGGCTTTCAATAAGTCCGCGTGGAGTCTATAGGTGGCGCTCGCGCATTCCCGTGCCTTTGTCACCGAGAGGCTGGCATCGGACGCGAGGAATACACTGAACCGCGTACGGTTGCTTGACCCCCCGAGGTCCAGAGCCGGTGCGCCAAACGGAACATTCGATGACGAAAACGATTTTTGTCCTGAACGGGCCCAACCTGAATATGCTGGGCAAGCGAGAACCTGGCATCTATGGTGGCAAGACGCTCAAGGACATCGAGGCGGACTGCAAGGCTGCGGGCCGCGAACTCGGGTTCGACATCGACTTCCGTCAAAGCAATCACGAAGGCACGCTGGTGGACTGGTTCCACGAGGCGGATGAAAAGGCCGCCGGCGTCGCCATCAATGCCGGCGCCTATACGCATACGTCGGTCGCGCTGCACGATGCGATCCGTGCCATTTCCATTCCCGTCATCGAGCTCCACATATCCAACGTGCATGCACGGGAAGAATTCCGCCACAAGTCGATGATCGCGCCTGCATGCAAGGGCGTGATCTGCGGCTTCGGGCCTCACAGCTACATCCTGGCGCTGCACGCGCTGAAGAACATCACGGCATAAGAAGAAGACAGGGCTACACTCATGGCTGAAAAGAAATCCGGTATCGATCAGGCGCTGATCCGCGATCTCGCAAACATCCTCAAGGACACGGATCTGACCGAGATCGAAGTCGAGCAGGAAGATCTGCGTATCCGCGTTTCGCGCGCAGGCACGCCCCAGTATATCCAGGCGCCGATCGGCGCTCCCGCCTATGCGGCGCCAGCTGCAGCAGCCCCGGTCGCGGCTGCCGCAGTTGCGGCTCCGGCGGCAGTCGGACGTAACCCGGCCAATACCGTCAACGCGCCGATGGTCGGCACGGTCTACATGGCTCCGGCCCCGGGCGCGCGCGCGTTCATCGAACTCGGCGCCACCGTCAAGGAAGGCCAGACGCTGCTCATTATCGAAGCGATGAAGACGATGAACCAGATCCCTTCGCCCAAGTCCGGCAAGGTCACGGAGATCCTCGTCGAAGACGGTTCGCCCGTCGAATACGGCCAGCCACTCGTCGTCATCGAATAAGGCTTTGCCAATGATCTCGAAGATCCTCATAGCCAATCGCGGCGAGATCGCCCTTCGCGTGCTGCGCGCCTGCAAGGAACTCGGCATTGCGAGCGTTGCCGTGCATTCGACGGCCGACGCCGACGCCATGCATGTTCGCCTCGCTGACGAGAGTGTGTGCATCGGCCCGCCGCCGTCGCGTGAGAGCTATCTCAATATCCACCAGATCGTCGCGGCCTGCGAGATCACTGGCGCTGACGCCGTGCATCCAGGCTATGGCTTCCTGTCGGAAAACGCCAAATTCGCCGATATCCTCGAAGCCCACGGCATCACCTTCATCGGCCCGACAGCGGAGCATATCCGCATCATGGGCGACAAGATCACCGCCAAGACGACGGCGCAGGAGCTCGGCATTCCCGTCGTTCCCGGTTCCGACGGCGAGGTTAAGACCGAAGAGGATGCGCTGAAGACGGCTGCCTATATCGGCTATCCGGTGCTGATCAAGGCAACGGCCGGCGGTGGCGGACGCGGCATGAAGGTTGCCAAGACCGAAGCCGATCTGATCGAGGCCTGGTCGACGGCCCGCACCGAGGCAGCCGCTGCCTTCGGCAACGACGCCGTCTACATGGAAAAGTACCTCGAAAAGCCGCGCCATATCGAAATCCAGGTATTCGGCGATGGCGAGGGCAATGCGGTCCATCTCGGCGAACGCGACTGCTCGCTGCAGCGTCGCCACCAGAAGGTCTGGGAAGAAGCCAACTCTCCGGCGCTCAACGTCGAACAGCGCATGAAGATCGGCCAGGTCTGCGCCGACGCGATGAAGAAGTTGAAATACCGTGGCGCCGGCACGATCGAGTTCCTCTACGAAAATGGCGAGTTCTATTTCATCGAAATGAACACCCGCCTGCAGGTGGAGCATCCGGTCACCGAAGCCATCACCGGCATCGACCTCGTGCATGAGCAGATCCGCGTCGCCTCCGGCGGCGGTCTGTCGGTCACGCAGGACGAGGTGCATTTCCAGGGTCATGCCATCGAATGCCGCATCAATGCGGAGGACGCGCGCACCTTCGTGCCCTCCCCCGGCACGATCACGCATTTCCATGCACCGGGTGGTCTTGGCGTGCGCATCGATTCCGGCGCCTATCAGGGCTACAAGATCCCGCCTTATTACGACAGCCTGATCGGCAAGCTGATTGTCCATGGCCGTACGCGTGTCGAATGCATGATGCGCCTGCGCCGTGCGCTCGATGAATTTGTCGTTGACGGCATCAAGACAACGCTGCCACTGTTCCAGGATCTCGTTTCCAACCAGGATATCGCCAATGGCGACTATGATATCCATTGGCTGGAAAAGTATCTCGCCAACAGCAAGCCGGCAGCATAGGACAGAATGGCAGGAGCGCGCAGGAAATCGCCAGGTATTACCCCGGAGATCCTCCTGCGCGCCTATTCGATCGGCCTCTTCCCCATGGCCGAATCTGCCGATGATCCGGAGATCTTCTGGGTCGAACCTGATGTCCGCGGCGTCCTGCCGCTCGACGACCGTTTCCACGTTTCCAAAAGTCTTCGAAAGACGATCCGGCAAAAGCCCTTCGAGATCCGCTTCAACAGCGCCTTCGATGCCGTGATGACCGCTTGCGCGCAAGAGACGACCGATCGTCCGAGCACCTGGATCAACGAGACGATCCGAACGCTCTATTCCGCCCTGCACGGCATGGGCCATGCCCATTCCGTAGAAGCCTGGGATGGCGATGAACTCGTCGGAGGTCTCTATGGCGTATCGCTCGGTTCCGCCTTCTTCGGGGAAAGCATGTTCTCGCGGCGCACCGATGCTTCGAAGATCTGTCTCGTACATCTGGTGGAACGTTTGCGGCAGAAACACTTCACGCTGCTCGATACGCAGTTCACCACAGAGCATCTGAAGACGTTCGGGGCGCTCGACGTGCCAAAGGCGGATTATGCGCTGCTGCTCGCCGATGCGATGGAATCACCACATCTGCAGTTTTAAGGTTGAAATTTTCACCTCTGCGTTGATTTTTTGACTGATTCAATTAAGGTCGAAATACAACGGAGGATGGAATTTTGAAGCGATATATTGCGGCTGCGATCCTGCTCGCGCTCGCTGCCGGAGCAGCAGATGCGCGTCCCTATCAGGAAATATTTCCAAACAGGACCGACTTCTCCGATGAAGAGAAGCCGCTTCTGGAGAAGCTCGATTTCCAGCAAGGGGCAATCAAGCTGCCGACTGCGAAGGCGACGCTGAACGTACCTGAAGGGTTTTATTTTCTAAGCCCCGAAGATACGAAAACCGTGCTTGTCGACATCTGGGGAAACCCTCCGGGAGCAGCGGCTGACGCACTGGGCATGCTATTTCCTGCGCAATACTCCCCGACTGATGCCGGGTCATGGGGTTCGGTCGTCGAATACAGCGCAGATGGCTATGTATCGGACGCCGACGCAGCGACGATCGACTATGATGACCTGCTGCAGAACATCAAGGACTCCATTTCGGAGAGCAATACCGAGCGACAGAAGCAGGGCTTTCCGACTGTGACACTCGTCGGCTGGGCTTCTGCCCCGCATTATGATCAATCCGCACACGCCCTGCACTGGGCGCGCGACCTGCTGTTCAACGAGAATGGAAACACGCAGCATACACTGAACTATTCCGTGCGCACGCTAGGCCGTGAGGGGGTCTTTCAATTCGACTTCGTTGCCGGTCTCGAGCAGCTGAAGGAAATCGAGACCGCCGTCCCGACCGTGACCAAGCTGGTACAGTTCGACAAGGGAATGGCCTACGGCGATCACGTGGATGGCGACAAGATCGCTGCCTATGGGATGGCAGGCATGATCGCTGCAGGTGCTGGCGCCAAGGTTGCCGCCAAGATCGGGCTGCTGGCTATCGCCGCCGCCGTGCTGAAGAAGGCTTGGATCCTCGTCTTCGTGGTATTTGGCGGGGCGTTCAGCTTTGTGAAGAAGCTCTTCACGGGCAACAAAACGCCAAACGCATAGCGACCAGCATCAACAGGCGTGTCGCATCGAACCGATTGTATGCGACACGCATCCGGCGCCGCCATCGTCTTGCTGTAGATCGTATCTCGCAGCCGAAAGTCTGGCCGATCAGGTGCACGCTTTTACTTAGCGCCGGCGCTGTCCGGTGGCGGGACGTCGGAGTTCTGCTTGCAGTCCTTCAGCCAGACGTCATAGATCGGATGCTCGACGGCATTGAGGCCCGGGCTGTCGGCAAACATCCAGCCGGTGAAGATGCGGCGGATCTTGCGATCCAGTGTGATCTCGTCGACTTCGACGAAACCGTCGATCTTCTGGGCTTCCGACTGGTCGCGCGAATAGCAGGCCTTCGGCGTCACCTGCAGGGCACCGAACTGGACCGTTTCGTTGACATAGACGTCAAACGTGGTGATGCGGCCGGTGATCTTGTCGAGGCCGGAGAAGACAGCGACCGGATTGTCGATGCGGGCGGCCTGTGCCTGATTGGAAAGAAGCTCGGCGGAGAGCGCCAACAGCGATACAGCTCCCGCAGCCGGCAGGACCATGTTTCGCAGGGAAAGCTTCATACTACCCGTCTCCAGCACGTATCAGGTTCATGGCCGCAGCGATTGCGGCCAACCTGCGGGTAAAGGTCAATTGTGGCCAAAGCGCGGGGTGAAACCCGCCATCGGATGCCTTGATCTCAGTTACCGGGCGTCCAGGCGTCGTAGTCACCCGTCACACGCGGACGCTCACCAGCAACGGACAGCGAGCCCGGCGGACGATAGGCCTGCGGCGAACCGGTCGGATTGGCGCGATGCGGTTTCTGCCATTCCTTGGCGACGTAGGTTTCCTTGGACGGAGGAACATCAGTGCGGTGATGCATCCAGCCGTGCCAGCCCGGAGGAATGGCGGAGGCTTCGGCGTAACCGCTGTAGATCACCCAGCGCTTCGGCAGACCGTAGGAGGAAAGACCGCCTTCGTAATAGACATTGCCCAACTCGTCTTCACCAACCCGCTTGAAGCCACGAAGGGCAAACAGCGTGCCGAAGGTGTAATTGTTCCACCAGGTGAAGGTGTGCAGCAGGAACTTGATCATGTCTTTTCCTCGTGGCCGCAGGACGCGGACGAAAGCAGATAGGCTTTTTCGCTTATGCCGCCGCCAAGCCCAATTGTCCAGTGATTCCGACCGAAAACGCGGTCATTTCAGAGCCATCTTGAAACCGAGATGCGACGGCTTGAAGCCCAGCCTTTCATAGAAACGATGGGCATCCTTGCGCACCGCATTCGATGTCAGCTGGACGAGCCTGACACCGCGACTTTTCGCCTCGGCAACGGCAAATTCGATCATCTGCGCACCGATCCCCTGCCCGCGCAAATCGGCGCGCGTCTGCACCGCTTCGACAATCATGGCAGATGCGCCGCGTGCGTTAAGCGAGGTGGTGATCATCGTCTGGAAGGTGCCGACGACTTCAGCGTCCCATTCGGCAACATAAAGCGTCTGGGTGGAGGATGCCGCAATCGTCGCAAAGGCCCGGACGTAATCGGGATAGGCCTCAGGATCAATCGTGTCACCATGGCCGCCAAGCGGATCGGCGGCAAACATGGCGATCAATACCGGCAGATCGGCTTCACGTGCTTCGCGGATGATAATCTCGCCGGATGCCATCAGTGGAACTCGAGCGCTTTCTCGAAAACCAGCGTGGGAATGCCGGACTGGCCGGGGCCGGTATTCTCGTTGCGGCCAGCTTCGACAAAGCCGAGCCGGGCATAGAAATGGATGGCTTCGTGGTTCTGAACCTCGACCTCCAGCCGCATGATCTCCGCGTCCGGGAAGCAGGTTTCGAGCTCCGCGAAGATATCGCGGCCGATGCCCTGGCGCTGCAGATCCGGCTTCACGTAGAGAAGGTGCAGCATCACGGTTTTCGTCATCTCGGACGACATCGCTGCGTAACCCATGCCGCCAATATTCCTGCCATCATCGGCCACGAGGAATTCGGCGTTCTTTTTCGTCAGCCGCGCCTTCAGCGCGGTCGGCGAAAAGAGATTGGTGATCAGCTCATCGACCTTTGTGACGCCGTGACTGGCGTCATAGGCACTATGGAAGCTCTCGACCAGAAGGGCGCGAACCTTCTCCAGATCGCGCTCGCCAGCCGTTCGGACAAAATAGACCAAGACCTTCTCCTTGCGGCATCGGTCTTCCGAAAACCGCTTCTGACCGTTCAGCCTGCAGCACCGGTCCGAAAATCGGAAACGATTCTCGGAAGACCTATGCGTAGCTTCAAAGAATTAGAGCGTCCCTTGTGCGTCCGAATGGACGCACAACGCTCCAGCCTTCGGCTTATTCTTCCTCGATACCGAGCTTGGCCTTGACGAGGGCCTGAACGGCCTGCGGATTGGCCTTGCCGCCGGTCGACTTCATGACCTGACCGACGAACCAGCCGGCAAGCGTCGGCTTTGCCTTGACCTTGGCGACCTGATCCGGGTTGGCGGCGATGATCTCGTCAACAGCCTTCTCGATGGCGCCGGTATCCGTCACCTGCTTCAGGCCGCGGCTTTCGACGATCTCGGCGGGGTCGCCGCCTTCGTTGAGGATGATTTCGAAAACATCCTTGGCGATCTTGCCGGAAATGGTCTCCGACTTGATGAGGTCGATGATGCCGCCGAGCTGTGCCGGAGAGACCGGCGTTTCCTCTATATCCTTGCCAGTGCGGTTCAGGGCGCCGAGCAGATCGTTGATGACCCAGTTGGCGGCCGCCTTGCCGTCACGGCCTTCGGCAACGGCCTCGAAATAATCGGCAATCGCCTTTTCAGAGACAAGCACGGAGGCATCGTAGATAGAGAGACCCAGCTCGCGGACGAAACGCTCCTTCTTGTCGTCGGGCAGTTCCGGCAGATGCTGGGCAAGCTCGCGGACGAAGGCGTCGTCGAATTCGAGCGGCAGCAGATCCGGATCGGGGAAGTAGCGATAGTCATGCGCATCTTCCTTGGTGCGCATCGACCGCGTCTCGCCCTTGTTCGGGTCGAACAGGCGGGTTTCCTGATCGATCGAACCGCCATCTTCCAGGATGCCGATCTGGCGGCGGGCTTCGTATTCGATCGCCTGGCCGATGAAGCGGATGGAGTTGACGTTCTTGATTTCGCAGCGCGTGCCAAAGGCTTCACCCGGGCGGCGCACGGAGACGTTGACGTCGGCGCGCATGGAGCCTTCATCCATATTGCCGTCGCAGGTGCCGAGGTAGCGCACGATCGAACGCAGCTTCGTCATGTAGGCCTTGGCCTCATCCGACGTGCGCATATCCGGCTTGGAGACGATTTCCATCAATGCCACGCCGGAACGGTTAAGATCGACATAGGACATGGTCGGATGCTGGTCGTGCATCGACTTGCCGGCATCCTGCTCCAGGTGCAGGCGCTCGATGCCGATCTCGATATCCTCGAACTGGCCCTGACGATCGGGGCCGAGCGAGATGACGATCTTGCCCTCGCCGACGATCGGATCCTTGAACTGCGAGATCTGGTAGCCCTGCGGCAGGTCCGGATAAAAGTAGTTCTTGCGGTCGAAGATAGAGCGCTTGTTGATCTGAGCCTTCAGGCCAAGACCGGTGCGCACCGCCTGCTTGACGCATTCCTCGTTGATGACAGGCAGCATGCCGGGCATGGCGGCATCGACGAGCGAGACGTTCGAATTCTGCGGCTTGCCGAATTCCGTCGACGCACCGGAAAAAAGCTTGGAGTTGGAGAGCACCTGGGCATGGACTTCCATGCCGATGATGACTTCCCAATCGCCAGTGGCGCCGGGGATATAACGTTTCGGATCAGGCGTGCGAACGTCGACAAGGGTCATTGGATGCTCTTTAAAGGCTGTTCTTTTCATCTGGTGAGGTAAAGGAAATGGCCTGCCGGTGCAAGGCTTTCAGTGCCTCGGCAAGGGTCTAGAAACCGGGACCGTAACCTTCCGGCTCCTGCGGGCCGAGATGTTTGCTGAGACCGACGGAGGGCACGTCGCGGTCCAGCTTCGGATTATAGGCGACAGAAAGCCAGTGGATGGCGTAGCCATGCTTCTGGAAGAAGGAGATCGCCTCGGTGTTTCCCGAATGGGTCTGCATCGCCGCCTCCTCGAAGCCCTGCTCGAAAATGTCGGCTTCGATATGTTCGAGAAGTGCCGCGCCCAACCCCTGGCGGTTGAAGCTCGGATCGATCCAGAAGTCGGAAATGGTCTCGTCCAGCCCCTCGCGCGCCGCCCAGCCGGCAACCTGCCCGTTCTGCTCGACGACCGTAATGGTGAGCCAGTTATTGTCCACGAAGGTCCGGAAGGCGTTGCGGGCTCCATCCGTCATGGCGTCCGATTCGCCGATCAATGCCATCGCTCTTTGCCAGGCCCTCAAGCCGATTTCGCTCAAGAGTTCCGTTTCGCCTTCGCGGGCATTGCGAATGTGGATCAATGGCACCTCCGCGCTAGAGTACGAAGTAGACCATTGAGTCGGGCAATTTTCCAGTGCCTCCAATGAGATAAACAGCCAAACCGGGTTTATCCGCCACTTTCTGCAGGTTGCCTTCGCTTGACCAAATTGTGGTTATTGATAGAAAGCACGTCAGGGTATTTCCGCTTTTCTACGAAACACGGAAATGCCCTATCTCTTTCTACACGCAATTCCGGACGCAATGCCGCTGAACGCTTTTGCTGGAATTGCTCAAGAGGTGTTTATGTCTAACCTGTCTGAGACCCGGTAAAGGCCCTGCCCGCAAGCACAGCCTCGCGCGCATGGGCCCGAAAAACGAAGCCGCGGCGTATCGGATAAGCCCGAGCGCCAGATCGTTTTTGTGCGCCTTCATGAAGGCGCGTTTCCGGATCAACAGCAATGGACATCTCGCGCACAGAACAGCGCATCCTGCACCTCATGGCCCAGGGCGGCCGCATCGAAATTACCCGCAACGACAACAGAAAGATCGAAACGGTGAGTTGCTTCACCCGCGACGGCTGGGTCTATCCTGGCTTCGGCATGGAGCTTTTCCGCAAACTGAAGCGGCTGAAGGCAATCAAGTCTTCAGCCGGTCAGCCATACCGGATCACCGAACGGGGGCTGAAGCTCGTCAGGGCACAGGTCGATAACAGATAGGACTGACAAAAGCCTGGCCGCGCGACGAGGTCTTCGCGCGGCCAGGACGGTTTCAAAGCTTTTCCGAAAGCTCTGCGCGCGTCGCTGTCCACTCGTCGGCGATCGTGCCAGCGCCGATCACCTTGCCGGCACGGCGATACCAGTAGCCTGCATTCCAGTCGTCACCTTCGACACGGTGACAAAGTGCATGCCCCCAGTCGAAGGGCTGTTCGCCCTCGTGGTTCTGGCAGATCTCATGAACTGCCTCCCACTCCGGCCCCATTTTGAAGCCTTTGGCAGCGAGGCGATCAAAGGCCTCGATCAACCGCGCAAGATTCTGTTTCGGCATGGGGCCCTCCCTGCAGAGTCGTCCCTCTATAGCAGGCGCCGCCTCAAAATCCGAGACGGCGCCTGCTTTTCCTCAATCGCGGAGATTGATGATGTCGTTCATCAATCCGCCCGTACCGTCGTGGATGGTCAGGTGACCAACCTTGCCGGCAATGGTTTCGAGGGCTTCAAGCTCCTTCAGACGCAGCATGACCGGGTTTTCAGCCATGACCTTCGCCGGCCCGACTCAACTGATCCTCAAATGCATCGGCAAAAGAGAAACGCCGACCATCTTGTGGCCGGCGTTTGCATTCTTTCGGATCGTTGGGCCATCACCACCATTTGGCGGCAGTGAACTTGCCTGCGGCCTGCTCGATGACATGAGCGGTCTTGAAGAGAGTCTCCTCGTCGAAGGCCTTGCCGATGAGCTGCAGGCCGAGTGGCAGGCCTTTGTGATCGAGGCCGGCGGGAACGGCGATGCCCGGCAGACCGGCCATGTTGACCGTCACCGTGAAGATGTCGTTGAGGTACATCTTGACCGGATCGGATGCGAGGTCCTCGTCGGCAACGCCGAAGGCCGATGACGGGGTTGCGGGCGTCAGAATGGCATCGACGCCGGCATCGAAGGCAAGTTCGAAATCGCGCTTGATCAGCGTGCGGACCTTCTGGGCGCGCAGGTAATAGGCGTCGTAGTAACCGGCCGACAGAACATAGGTGCCGATCATGATGCGGCGCTTGACTTCCTGCCCGAAGCCGGCGGCGCGCGTCTTCTCGTACATATCGACGATATCCTTGCCGTCGACGCGCAACCCGTAGCGCACACCGTCATAACGGGCGAGGTTCGAAGAGGCCTCGGCGGGAGCCACGATATAATAGGCCGGAAGGGCGTATTTCGTGTGCGGCAGAGAGATGTTGACGATCTCGGCACCGGCATCCTTCAGCCAGGCGATACCCTGCTGCCAGATGGATTCGATCTCTTCCGGCATGCCGTCAACGCGGTATTCGTTCGGAATACCGATCTTCATGCCCTTCAGCGACTGGCCGATGGCGGCTTCATAATCCGGAACCGGCAGGTCGACGGAGGTCGTGTCCTTGGCATCGACGCTCGCCATCGACTTCAACAGGATTGCGGCATCGCGCACGTCGCGGGCGATCGGACCGGCCTGATCGAGCGAGGACGCGAAAGCAACCGTGCCCCAGCGCGAGCAGCGGCCATAGGTCGGCTTGATGCCGACGGTGCCTGTGAAGGCAGCCGGCTGGCGGATCGAGCCGCCTGTGTCGGTTGCAGTTGCACCTGCGCAAAGATGGGCGGCAACGGCTGCAGCCGAACCACCGGAAGAGCCGCCCGGAACGAGCTGCTGATTGGAGCCGGCGGCGCGCCAGGGGTTGATGACCGCGCCATAGTGCGAGGTTTCGTTGGAAGAGCCCATCGCGAACTCGTCCATGTTCAGCTTGCCGAGCATGACCGCACCGTCATCCCAGAGGTTCCGGGTCACGGTCGATTCATAACGGGGCTCGAAACCGTCGAGAATGTGGCTGCAAGCCTGGGTATGCACACCGACGGTGGCGAACAGGTCCTTGATGCCGAGCGGGATACCTTCGAGATCGCCTGCCTTGCCGGCGGCGATCCGCTCGTCGGAATTCTTCGCCATGAGACGGGCGAGATCCGGCGTGACCTTGATGTAAGCGTTGAGATGAGCATTGGCCGCATCGATCGCCGAGATATAGGCCTCGGTCAGTTCGGTCGCGGTGATTTCCTTGGCGCGCAGCTTGCGGCGGGCTTCGGCAATGGTCAGGCTGGTGAGTTCGCTCATCGTGTTTTCGCTTCAGATCTGAAAATGGCAACAGGGTCGGAAAGAGGCGGATAAAGCGCCTTATTCGACGACTTTCGGCACCAGGAAGAAATTGTGGTCGGTGATCGGCGCATTGGCAACGACGTCCTCAGCCTTGTTGCCGTCGTTGACGACATCCGTGCGCTTCTTCATGTCCATCGGCGTTACCGAGGTCATGGCCTCGACGCCGTCGACATTGACTTCGGAGAGCTGCTCAACAAAGCCGAGGATACCATTCAATTCGCCGACCATGCGATTTGCCTCTTCTTCCGAGACGGCAATACGGGCAAGGCGCGCAACGCGCTTAACGGTGGCGAGGTCAACGGACATGGCATTCTCCGGATAGGAATTTTCCTATCGCTATAAAGACCATGTCCGTCCTGTGCAACGGGTTTGCCTTTTGGGCAATGCAGAATTCCTGCCCTCAAACACCGCGGGATTTGAGGGCTAACGCGTCAGAGCGACAGGCTTTCGCCGGGCTTCGGCGCCTTCACTTGCGTCTTGGAGGCTTCCATGCCGGCGATGAATTTTTCCGGCGTCTGGTCGATGATCGGGAAGGTGCCGTAGTGGCAGGGAATAGCCGTCTTGAAGTTGAAGTAGCGCTGGCAGGCAAGTGCGGCCACCGCGCCGCCCATGGTGAAGCGATCTCCGATCGGCACAATACCGATATCGGGCTGATGCAGTTCGTTGATCAGCGCCATATCCGAAAAGATGTCCGTGTCGCCCATGTGGAGGAGGCTCGGCTCATCGTCGAAATGCAGCATGAGGCCGTTCGCGTTGCCGAGCGAATGGGAAACGCCGTCTTCCGTCATCTGGGCCGAAGAATGCAGCGCGTTGGTGAAGGTGGCGGTGAAGCTGCCGAGCGAAACCGTGCCACCGGTATTGCCCATTTCGAGCTTTTCAACGCCCTTGGTCCCGAGCCATGAAGCAAGATCGGCATTGGCGAGAACGACGGCGCCCGTTTCCTTGGCGATCGCTACGGTATCGCCGACACGCCGTGGCCGTGGGTCAGCAGGATGTGGGTAATGCCGTTGGTCACATTCTTGATATCCTGGCCCTCGAAGGACGAATTATAGCTCAGGAAGGGATCGATCAGGATTTTGGCGGCTTTCGTCTCGATACGGAAAGCGGAATGGCCGAGCCAGATGATCTTCATGAAAAGTCTCCTTAATCACATGTTACAAAAGCGATTTCCGGGACCAGAATGGTTTAACGTGGTTCCGGTTCGGAAAACCGTTTCGCACTTTTTCTGGAATTGCTCTAAGGACATAGCCGATATGGCTGCAAAGAAAAGCGGCGGGAACTTCAATTTCTCTTGACAGGATGACATGGCAATGACGGTGCTGACGATCGAGGAACTGGCCGGAATACTCGCCCCTGGGCAGGCGATCGCCGGCCTCGATCTCGGCACCAAGACGATCGGCCTTGCCATGTCCGATCTCGGACGCCGCTTTGCGACGCCGCGTCCCGTCCTCAGGCGCGAGAAGTTCTCCATCGATGCCGAGGTCTTGCTGGGTTTTGCTGCAAAGGAAAAGGTCACAGCCTTTGTCATCGGCCTGCCGATGAACATGGACGGATCAGCGGGGCCGCGCGTGCAGGCGACGCGGGCCTTCGTGCGCAACATGGAGCAGAAGACCGCCACACCCTTCGTTTACTGGGATGAGCGACTATCGACGGTGGCGGCAGAACGGGCCTTGCTGGAAATGGATGTTTCGCGGGCAAAACGGGCCGAACGGATCGATTCGGCCGCCGCAAGCTTCATCCTTCAGGGCGCGCTCGACAGGCTTTCCTTGCTGGCGAGATCGGCTGACGACACAGAGGCGTGACGCGCCTTCCACCAGGCGGAGATCTGGCCGCGCTTGCGGAAACACATGATGGCAAAAACGACGAGGCTGTCGACGGCGATGGCGCGGGCGACGAGCGGCGGGATTTCCTGCGGCGGCAGGCCGAGCGCCTTGCCGTAGATCTGGAAGGTCAGGTCATGGACCTGCCGCGTCAGCATGAAGATGCCGAAGTTCAGATCATAGTAGGAAAGCCAGTACCATCCCGCCAGGAAGACGATCGGACCGGCCCAGAAGATCAGAAACCACTTCATGCGGCCTCTCCTTCGTGCTTGCGCAGGACCGGCATATCAAGAGACACGAGCCAGACCGACGACGCCATGACGCAGAGTACGAGCGTGGGCACAGCGATATCCAGCGCCAGTACGGCGAAAAACATCATCGCCGCGACAAGCAACGCGGTTCTGGCTGCTCTGGTTCCCATCACTGAACTCGGGTCCACATTCGTTACATTTCTAATGTGGGCCACACTGGCGGGTTAACCAGCACCACGCAACGTAAACCAAATGTTAAGGTTAACGCGGGAGCGGAGGCTGTGAATAGCTCAGCCGTAGACGCCGCGCACCAGCCGCTTCAACGCGCCTGCCGCCTTCTCCCAGTCCTTGCCGTTCTTCAACACCATGCCCGCGCACTGGCCGCCGGCAGCGGCCGAAAGCACGAGGTGCTGGATGGAAGCAAAGATCAGGGCATTGACGGCCGCGGTATCGACGCCCTTGGGCGGCATCAGCGAACCGCGCATCCGCTCGAGCCAGAGCCCCAGAGCTTTCGAACGCGCTTCGGAAAGTCGCTTCACCTGCTCGGTATTTTCCGAAACCTCCCAGGCGACGATACGGCGCATCAAGGGATCGTCACGCAGCGCTTCCAGGAAGAGCAGCGACAGCCGCTCCATCAGGTCGCCATAGGTCAAAAGGAACATGCCGCCGGTATCTTCGGGAATGCGGTCCTTGACCCAATTGCCGAGATCGGCGCCGATCGCCTCGACGAGACCATCGAGACCGCCATAATAGCGGTAGATGAGCTGCTTGTCGCAGCCGGCGCGGCGGGCCACGGCATTGATGCCGAAATTCTGGAAGCCCTCTTCAGCCAACAGATTCTTTGCGGCTTTCAAGATAGCGCGCTCGGTGGCGCTTCTGTCGCGGATGCGCTTTTCAGGTTCAGCGGCACCCGTCTTTTCGAGCACGGCCACGGCAGTTTCATTCAGCATTCGGTCAACCCCGGTCTGTCACCAATCGGTGAGTAACAGTGGAATTTTCCGTCTACAATCCTATCTAATTGAGAAGACTGTGGATATTGATGATCCGCGACGCTGGTGGGCGGCCCGGCGGCATTTTTCATCCGACATAACACGCCGAGAAATCTTGCCCATGCGGTTGATCGCGATGGACGAACCCGGCATAGCTGCATTATGAAAAGAGACGACAATTTCTGCTAAGGCCTTGCAATGGTGAATTATATCGAAGCCGCAACCGCGCCGCCGAAAAATACCGGCGCCATCAGGCTTTACGGCCCTGAAGCATTCGAGGGAATGCGCAACGCGTGCCAGTTGACCGCACGCTGCCTCGATGCGCTTGCCGATGTCGTCAAGCCGGGTCTTGCCACCAATGAAATCGACCGCTTCGTTTTCGAATTCGGCATGGATAACGGCGCCTATCCGGCGACGTTGAACTATCGCGGCTACACGAAATCGACGTGTACCTCGATCAACCACGTCGTCTGTCACGGCATACCCGACGACAAGCCGCTGCGCGAAGGCGATGTCGTCAATATCGACGTTACCTTCGTTGTGGACGGCTGGCACGGGGATTCGAGCCGGATGTATCCGGTCGGCCAGGTCAAGCGTGCGGCGGAACGGCTGCTGGAAGTGACCTATGAGTCCTTGATGCGCGGCATCGCTGCCGTCCATCCCGGCGCGCGCACCGGCGCGATCGGCGAAGCGATCCAGACCTATGCGGAAGCCGAGCGCTGTTCGGTGGTGCGCGACTTCTGCGGCCATGGTGTCGGCCGCCTCTTCCACGATTCGCCAAACATCCTGCATTATGGCCGCGCCAATGAAGGGCCGGAACTGCGCGAGGGCATGATCTTCACCATCGAACCGATGATCAATCTCGGACGCCCGCATGTGAAGGTGCTGGCCGACGGTTGGACGGCGGTGACGCGCGATCGCTCGCTGTCGGCGCAATACGAACACACGGTCGGCGTCACCGCCAATGGCTGCGAAATCTTCACGCTTTCGCCCGCCGGCCTCGACCGGCCGGGCCTGCCGCCATTGAACGGGTGACGTTGTCCATGGCGAAGGGGCCTGCTCCGCAGTCTGGCGACGACGAACTGCCTTTCGATACGGACGAGGACATCGTCACTGATGAACGAGCGTTTTTCGGACAGCCGGCAAAGGGGGCCGCTTCTACCAAAAAGTCCGCCCTGCCCGTCAAGGAAGAACATTATCACGGCCATCGCGAAAGGCTGCGCAGCCGTTTTCGCGAGCACGGCGATACGGCGCTCGTCGATTACGAAATCCTCGAACTCCTGCTTTTCCGACTGATCCCGCGCCGCGACACGAAACCCATTGCCAAGGCGTTGATCGACCGCTTCGGATCGCTTGCGGGCGTCTTAGGCGCACCGGCCGCACTGCTGCAGGAGGTCAAAGGCGTCGGCGAGGCGGTGGCACTGGATCTGAAGCTGATATCCACCATCGGCCATCGCGCCCTGAAGAGCGAGCTTAGGGGCAAGCAGGTGCTCTCCTCGTGGTCGTCGGTCATCCAGTATTGTCACGCGGCTATGGCGCATGAAACGCGCGAGCAGTTCCGCATTCTGTTCCTCGACAAGCGCAATGCGCTGATCGCCGACGAGGTGCAGGGACGCGGAACCGTGGATCACACACCCGTCTATCCACGCGAGGTCGTGAGGCGGGCGCTGGAGCTTTCCGCAACGGCGCTCATTCTCGTGCACAACCACCCCTCGGGCGACCCCACACCATCACGCGCCGATATCGACATGACGAAGATGATCATCGATGCTGCGAAGCCGCTCGGCATCGCCATCCACGATCACATCATCATCGGCAAAGATGGACAAGCAAGCCTCAAAGGGCTGCGCCTGATATAAGACTGCGACCAAGGCATGAAAAAGCCATCTTGGCGTTCTCCAAGCTGAACGACTGAAACAGGATGGGAATTATGGGCGTTTCTCCTGGTCGCTTGTACGCGCCGCCAAGCCTTCGATCGCTGATACGGCTGACACTTTTACTGCTCGTCGTAACCGGCCTCTATCTCGGTTACCTGCAGCTTTCGACAAATGTGCATGCGGTCGTCGATGGCCAGGTATACCGCTCCGCCCAGCCCTCCCCCGCGAAGCTTGGCGAACTCGTCAAGGAATACGGCATCAAATCCGTACTGAACCTGCGCGGCGACAGCAGCGGCGAGGCCTGGTACGACAACGAGATCGCCGCGGCAAAGGGACTCAATATCCAGCACATCGATTTCCGGATGTCGGCGACAAAGGAGCTCTCCGTCGAGGAAGGGCGCCAGCTGATGGCGATCATGGCTGCTGCACCCAAGCCGATGCTCATCCACTGCAAGGCCGGCGCTGACCGTACGGGGCTGGCTTCGGCGATCTATGTCGCCGGCGTTGCCAAGGAAGGAGAGATGGCGGCGGAATCGCAGATCTCGCTGACCTACGGCCATCTGTCGCTTTTCTTCATCGGCGCCTATGCAATGGATCGCACATTCGAGCGGCTTGAGCCGATGTTCGGCTTTCTGAACTCCTAAACTGTACCGGAAATAGAAACTGTAACATTGACCGGCTACCGATGAACGCGCGACATTTCGCGTCGCAATATGATTCCAATTCCAGTTCGGGGCTAAAGGATGTTCCAGTACGATCTCGTGGTAGTGGGCAGCGGCCCGGCAGGGCGCCGTGGCGCAATCCAGGCTGCAAAACTCGGCAAGAAAGTGCTGGTCATCGAGGCGGGAAAACGCGTCGGTGGCGTCTCGGTCCACACCGGTACGATCCCTTCGAAGACGCTGCGCGAAACCGCACTCAATCTTTCCGGCTGGCGCGAGCGTGGCTTTTACGGCCGCAGCTACCGCGTCAAGCAGGAGATCAGCGCTGAAGACCTGCGCCGACGCCTGCTGATCACGCTCGACCATGAAGTCGAAGTGCTCGAACATCAGTTCGCCCGCAACCGCGTGCAGCACATTCGCGGCAAGGCAAGCTTCGTCGATGCCAATACTCTGCAGATCATCAAGGACGACGGCGACACAATGACGGTGACTGGCGCCAGCATCCTGCTTGCCGTCGGCACCAAGCCGTTTCGGCCTGATTACATGCCCTTCGACAACAAGACCGTGCTCGATAGCGACGAGCTGCTCGATATCGAGGAACTGCCACGCAGCATGGTCGTCATCGGCGCCGGCGTCATTGGTATCGAGTATGCAACGATCTTTTCGGCGCTGGATACGGCCGTTACCGTCATCGATCCAAAATCGACCATGCTCGACTTCATCGACAAGGAAATCATCGAGGATTTCACCTATCAGCTGCGCGACCGCAATATGAAGCTGCTGCTCGGCACGAAGGCCGAGAAGGTCGAGCGGCTTGAGACAGGCAAGGTGCAGCTGACACTCGACAGCGGCCGGCATCTCGTGACCGACATGGTACTTTTCGCCGCCGGGCGCATGGGCGCCACCGATACACTCAACCTGGGGGCCATCGGCCTCGAAGCCGACAGCCGCGGACGCCTGAAGGTCAATCCCGAGACGTTCCAGACCTCCGTGCCCAATATCTATGCCGCCGGCGACGTCGTCGGCTTCCCGAGCCTTGCCTCGACGTCGATGGAACAGGGCCGCATCGCAGCACGCGTCGCCATCGGTGCCGTCGCCAAGGAGCCGCAGAAGTATTTCCCCTACGGCATCTATGCCGTACCGGAAATTTCGACCTGCGGCCTGACGGAAGAGGAGATGAAGGAGCGCGGCATTCCCTATGAATGCGGCATCGCCCGTTTCCGCGAGACATCACGCGGCCATATCATGGGCCTTGAGACCGGCCTGCTGAAGCTGATCTTCTCGCTGAAGACGCGTCGCCTGCTTGGCGTGCACATCGTGGGCGAAGGTGCGACCGAACTGGTGCATATCGGCCAGGCTGTGCTGAACTTGAAGGGCACAGTCGAATATTTCGTCGAAAATACCTTCAACTATCCGACGCTTGCCGAAGCCTACAAGATCGCCGGTCTCGATGCCTGGAACCGGATGGGCGATATAAAATCCGAACTTTGAGAACGCAAAGCGGAGACCAACCAGGTTAGCATCGAGGTGTGACATCCCCGCATCTGCAGGCTTTTTCTCGATGACGCTAACATGTGCACATCCTGTGGTAGTCTGATATGAGGCCTGCAAACTGCCTATATCCTATGTCAAAAGATATTGGTAAAGTTCGAGCTGTTCGCACCGGGGGTCGTTCTATTGCGTTTTGTCTGTTGCCTTCCCAAGTATGGTGCGCGCCTTTCGACAGCATGAAATCCATGTCTTAGACTAGCCTGCGACGCCACCAAGGACCGGTCCGCAGCCAAAAACGAAAGATAATATTTTGGCCCATATTTCAGAGACTGCTCGCAGGCGGTTTCAGCTTATCCTGATCAAGCCGTCGCACTATGACGACGACGGCTACGTGATCCGCTGGTGGCGGGCGATGATTCCCTCCAATTCGCTGGCGGCCATTTACGGGATCGCTGCTGACTGTGCCGAGCGGCAAATATTGGGCGCCGATACGGCAATCGACATTACCGTTATCGACGAGACCAATACGCGCATCGATTTCGCAGCGATCCTGGCGCAGTTCAAACGCAACGACAATTTCGGAATGATCGCGCTGATCGGCGTCCAGTCCAATCAGTACCCCCGCGCACTCGACATCGCCCGTCCCTTCCGCGATGCCGGATTGCCGGTTTCGATGGGTGGCTTTCACATCTCGGGATGCCTGTCGATGCTCGACGGCGACGCGATCGGCCTCGAGGAATGCCGCAAGATGGGTATTTCCATGTTTGCCGGCGAGGCCGAGGGGCGGCTGGAGATGGTGCTGCGCGATGCAGTGGCCGGCGAACTGAAGCCGCTCTACAATTTCATGAACGACCTTCCCGGCATCGGCGGCACGCCGGTACCCTTCCTGCCGAAGGACAATATCCAGCGCACGCTCGGCCTCAGCACCAGTTTCGATGCCGGCCGCGGCTGCCCCTATCGATGCTCCTTCTGCACGATTATCAACGTGCAGGGCCGCAAGTCGCGTTTTCGATCCGCTGACGATGTCGAACGGCTGGTGCGGATGAACTGGGCGCAGGGCATTCATAAGTTCTTCATCACCGACGACAATTTCGCCCGCAACAAGGATTGGGAAGCGATCTTCGACCGCCTGATCGAACTCAGGGAAAAGGATGGCATTCCGCTCGGCCTGATGATCCAGGTGGACACGCTCTGCCACAAGATCCCGAACTTCATCGAAAAGTCGAAGCGCGCCGGCGTCACCCGCGTCTTCATCGGCCTCGAAAACGTCAATCCTGACAATCTGACCGCCGCCAAGAAGAACCAGAACAAGATCACCGAATATCGCAAGATGCTGCTGGCCTGGAAGGCACAGGGTATCATGACGCTTGCCGGCTATATTCTGGGCTTCCCGGCCGACACGCCGGAATCGATCCGTCGCGATATCAAGATCATTCAGGAAGAGCTGCCGCTCGACGTCATCGAATTCTTCGTTCTGACACCGCTGCCGGGTTCAGAGGACCATCAGGTTCTCTGGAAGAAGGGCGTCGAAATGGACGCCGATCTCAACATCTACGATGTCGAGCATGTCTGTACGGCTCATCCGAAGATGAGCAAGAAGGAGTGGGAAGATATCTATCAGGAGGCCTGGTCGCTCTACTACTCGCCTGAGCATATGAAGACCCTGCTGCGGCGCGGCGCGGCAACCGGCATCAAGCTCAGCAGCCTCGTCAAGGTTCTCGTCTCGTTTGCGACAACCGTGCCACTTGAGAACGTTCATCCGCTGCAGAGCGGCCTTGTTCGCCTGAAGCATCCTTCAGAGCGTCGCCCCGGCCTGAAGCGCGAGCATCCGCTGCTGTTCTGGCCGCGCTTTGCCTTCGACACCGCCCGCAAGCATCTCTCACTTGCCGGCACGATCATCAAGCTTAGCATTTCGGCTTTCTTTATCGCCCGCGATGTCGCTGCCAAAAGCTACATGGACAAGGCTCTGACACCGGTTGCCGATGATGACGAAGATGTTCTCGACCTCTTCACAAAGACGGCTGGCGGCACCGCTGCCGTCAGCCATATCAAGAAGGTCGCCGAACTGACCCACTCACGCAAGGCTGTCTAAAGTACCGTGCGTTCATCCGGACGCACTAGGGGTGCTTTAACTCGTTGAACCAACCATTGAGCTTCCCGAGAATCGACTCCGATTTTCGGGCCGGCGTGATAATAGTGACGATTGAGCGATCGAGAGAGAACGGCCACGTGATCTCGTGGCAGCGACGTGACGTCAATCTGCCGCCCGACCCCATTCTTAAGTTAATGGCGGTCGCGTCCTGCCTCAGCCTCTATATCATCCAATCGGCAAAGCAAAGGCGCGCTGTTGTTCGTCCCAGCATCTCCTCGCCCAATCAGCTCGCGAAGTGCGGCGGCCGGCGATATTCACAGCGCTGCGTATTCAGTTGCGGTCATGCGCCGCCTGCCGACACCAAACTGAATTGGCTATCACTCGTTGCCAAACAAGCCGAAGCCGTGAGGCTCCGACTTTTGTTCTGGCTCAAGCAATTTGAATGATCTAGCCAGCCTCGGTCATTTGCAGAGTATCCAGGAATTCGACGATCTTGACACGATCCAAAAGAAAAGGCCCCGCACGTCGGCGGGGCCTTTCGGATTTCAGTCCGGAAAAACCGATTACTCGGCGCTATCCTCGGAAGCCTTCTTCTTCGGAGCAGCCTTCTTCTTCGGAGCAGCTTCTTCGCCTTCAGCAGCGTCTGCAGAAGCTTCCGTCTTGGCGGCAGCCTTCTTCTTCGGCGCAGCCTTCTTGGTGTCAGCCTTTTCAGAAGCTTCGCCTTCTTCGTCGGCGAGCAGTTCTTCCTTGGTCACCTTCTTGTCGGTGACGTCGATCTCGGTCAGCAGGTGGTCGATGACCTTTTCTTCGAAGATCGGAGCACGGATCGAGGCGGCGGCACCCGGCTGGCTGCGGAAGAACTCAAGGATCTGCTTTTCCTGGCCCGGATACTGGCGCAGCTGTTCGTAGACCGCGCGCTGCATTTCGTCTTCGCTGACTTCGACGCCGGCCTTTTCGCCGATTTCGGAGAGAACAAGACCGAGGCGAACGCGGCGCTCGGCGAGCTTCTGGTACTCTTCGCGAGCCTTCTCTTCGGTCGTGTCTTCGTCTTCGAAGGTCTTGCCGGACTGGGCGAGGTCATTGCTGACCTGGTTCCAGATGCCGTTATATTCGGCTTCGACGAGCTTGGACGGGGTTTCGAACTTGTAGAGTTCGTCAAGCTGGTCGAGGATCTGGCGCTTCAGCTTCTGGCGCGTCAGCGAACCGTACTGGGATTCGATCTGGCCGCGGACGATTTCCTTGAGACGGTCAGCCGATTCGAGACCGAGCTTCTTGGCAAGTTCGTCGTTGATTTCAACGTCGGCCGGAGCAGCAACTTCCTTGACAGTGACGTCGAAGGTGGCTTCCGCGCCAGCGAGGTTCTTGGCCGGATAGTCGGCCGGGAAGGTTACGTTGATGGTCTTCTCATCGCCAGCCTTGGCGCCGACGAGCTGGTCTTCGAAGCCCGGGATGAAACGGCCGGAACCGAGAACCAGTTCAGCGTCCTGATCGGTGCCGCCGTCGAAGGCAACGCCGTCGACCTTGCCGACATAGTCCATCTTGACGCGGTCGCCGTTGGCGGCCTTGCCCTTCTTTTCGGCATAATCGCGGGCGCTTTCAGCGACCTTGAGAACCTGCTCGTTGACTTCGTCGTCGGAGATGTCAACGACTTCGCGCGTGACCTTGATGCCCTTGTTGGACTTCAGTTCGATCGGCGGGAGAACTTCGTAGGAGAGCGTGAACTCAAAATCCTGCTGGGCAGCGAGGATCTTTTCGACCTCGGCCTGGTCTTCCGTCATATCGATTTCCGGCTGGGTCGCCGACTTTTCACCACGGCTCGACAGGATCTGCGTCGGCTGGTCGCGGACGATCTCGTTGACGAGGTCGACCATGATGGACTTGCCATAAACCTTCTTGAGGTGAGCGGCCGGAACCTTGCCCGGACGGAAGCCATTGATGCGAACCTTGTCCTTCACGTCGGCAAGGCGCTCGTTCAGCTTGTTTTCCATGTCCTTGGCCGGGATAACGACCTTGATTTCGCGCTTCAGCCCTTCAGCGAGCGTTTCGGTAACCTGCATGTCTTCCTACCTTCATTTCCGTGGCGGCCGTGCCCAGACGCCGTTCGTTTCGGTGAGCACGACGCCGGCCAACTGCCGCGCGTGGCTTTTTCTCAATTCCTGTTCGTTCCGCCTTAAGCGGAACTGCACTCGCTTTCCGGGTATCCGGGACAACCGAGTTCCAGTCCTCCCGCCCTGCAAGGCAGCTTGGTGCGGGTAGAGAGACTTGAACTCCCACGCCTTGCGGCACCAGAACCTAAATCTGGCGTGTCTACCAATTTCACCATACCCGCGTTCGCAAAACCGCATGCATATGCCTGCGCATGAGGCCTTCCGGAGCGCGGCGTCTCTATAACACCCGATTTAGAACAGGCAAAGGAAAAATGAACGGCAAATGACAGGGATTTTCGGCCAAAATCGCATCGTTCCCGCCAGCCATGCCGGCTCTCAATAGAGAGGCTCTTCATAGGCCGGCTTGCCGTCCACGACGAGGCTGCGGATCTGCGCTGCACCGGAGGAGGAAACGCTGGCGGCGATCGAAACGACGCCCTCGTTGCGGGCCTCCTCCAGCGGCTTGCCTTCGCCTTCCGGCACGTAATAGCGCTCTATCCCGTATTCGACACGGATGGTTTCGCCGCTACCGGGACCATAGCTATAGAAAGGCAGGCTGCGCAGGACGACTGTATCCGACGCCGCCGGCAATTTTGCGAATGACGATTCGACAATGCCCCAGAATCCGTCGGGCTGGCGTTTGAGGCGCACCCACAGGGTCTGCTCGCCGGCTTCCGCCGGAATGCCGCCGGTGACTGTCGAGACAGGGACCGACGATATGTCGTAGTTCAGCACGACGTAGTCGCCGCGCAGGAAATCGCGCGGATCAACCGGAGCCGTCTTCAGCAAGACTTCGGTTCCGCTTGCGAGGATAGAGGCACGGCTCTGGATAATGTAGCCGAGGATCAGCGTCTGCAGGCCGGCGACGAGGATTGCGGCAACAAGATAGAAGCGGCCGGTTTGCAGTCTTGCGAAGGCGAAGCTCATGCGCGTTCCTCCCCTGCCTCGGCGGATCCCGGCCCAGACGCGAAGCGCCTTTCCAGGCGGATGACGACCCAGGCCACGGCAGCGACCACCAGGCCCGAGAAAAGGAAGAGGCTCGACGTGCCCAAGATCGTGCCAACCGTTACCGAGGCGAGGTACAGCATCTCGGCGGCGAAAGCGCCATAGGCCAGATAGCGCACCGCTCCATTATCCCGGCCATGCAGCACGAGCGCCACAATGGCGGCAGCCAGCGTCAGCAGGCCAATCACCACCATACGTCCGCCTTCATCCATTTCGATATGGAGCAGGAGCAATCCCATGAGGGCGACGAGGAAACTATAGAAGGCCGGGGCTGCACCCGCGGTTCTGACGAGCGAGGAAATCGGGCGGACGGGCAAGGCAGTCAGCAAGAAGGCCAGCATGCCGAGAACGGCGAAGGCGATCGCCACGGATATTTCCTCGGTCATCATATAAAGCCATGCGAGCCAGCCGACCACCAGCAGATAGGCGAGATGGCGCGCCCGGACAGCGCCTGTGAAGCGCACGAGCCCGATGATGACAGCCGCCATGACAAGCGGCGCATAAGGGCCGAAGCCGAACCAGCGCGTGTCGAAATTTTCGAGGTAGACGGCAAAGGACGCCCAGGAGAGAAAACCTGCGACTACGGTCACGGCGGCCGAGCGGAAAAGGATGGCTGAAACGGTCGCAACGGCGAACCAGAGATACATGACCACCTGTTCGTCGCCGGAGAGATGATACATCTGGCCGGTGAGCGAAATGGCGCCGCCGAAGCTCAGCGCACCGATAATGAGCAGACCGCTGGCCGTCGCCTGCGCCCCGCGCATAAGAAGGAGTGCAGCGCCGATGTGCACCGCCCAGATGAGCGCCAACATCAGGCCGACACGAACGAGGCGCGGGATGTACTCCCAGTTCGAAGCGACAAGAAGCAAAAGGGCAGCTCCGAGCAGTAGGGCCGCCAATCCCATCAGCACGCGGCCGAGGCTGAAACTTGCCGGACGCGCGTCGTATTCGGCCAGCAGCGTCCTGGCCGTTCCCTCCTCAAGAAGCCCCTTCTCCACCCAGAGAGAGAAATCCCGCTCCAACCTGCCGCGATACATGCCCTACCCCGCATCGACCCGCCAATTTCGGCTTCTGCATTTATAGCGCAGGATCGCCGCACGGAAATGCCGGTATTTCAAAAGTACAAGTTCCTCACTGGTCTAAATTGGATCAGGCATTAACGAAACACTAACCGCACCATTGCTAATATACGACCACTACAAAGAGGCATGCATGAACCGCATAGCCCTCATGAATATATTGCACTGCAAAATCATCAAAAGTCATACTATTTAACTTGATATCGAAGCACGGGGATGGCGCCCCGGCCCGGTTTTCCGGATGCCTGCGGACCATATGTCCGTGACGAGATTCGCAGACGCGCACTCCTCCTCCCAGCGCCCTGCGATAGACTGGCAACACTCCTCCTCCCAGTTGCCAGTCACCATCATGACGCCCACCGGATCCTCCCCCGGTGGGCGTTTTGTTTAACGCATGGTTAAACGATTAGCATCCTGACTTCTCGGGCTTTCACGAGAATCATCGTCAAGCATTCGTTAAGCACGGTTGGCAAGCGGGGCGGGCAACATCGACGCTGATACGCAGCGATCTGGTGTCACGGATTTTCAGGACGGCGTTCCCGGGAGAAAAGACTTCCCGCAAGCAGGCACGCGGACCAAATATCAATTCGCAAAAGCCGGGTGATCAGCGAAAAATCATTCTGCCTATTCATTGACCAGAAAATGGCCAAAGCTTGTAAATCACAGCCAGAGCTCTGCGAATCATGCATAGGTGGATTGAAATGTTGTCTCTGTTAGTTCTTCGCGGCGCAACATATATTCTGGTCATCAAATAGAGGTCAGCGCCGAAGAGATGGCTGCTGGCAGGATCAAGCCCTAGGAAAGGGGATTAACATGAACTTCTCTCGCTCTTTCAATAACTGGCGCAAGTATCGTCAGACCGTTACTGAACTCGGCCGCATGACCAACCGCGAATTGCATGACCTCGGTATCGACCGTTCGGACATCCATCGCGTTGCTCGCGAAGCTGCCACCCGCTAAGTACAGGTAATCGCTGCTCCTCCCAAGCAGATTGCCTTCCCAAAACGCCTGCTGCTCCCGCAGCGGGCGTTTTCTTTTTGCGCATTACAGTCGCTGCCGCAAAGGTTGCGAAGGTGTTAATTCCTGATGCGCTCAAAAATCGCGCGCTGCATAATTAGCGAGCATCAGACTGCACATTTGCATAGCAGACGCCTTTTATTTGCACTGCACAAAAAACGAGACCTCGACTATATAGATGTCAACAGCAGCAACGGCGATACCCGCCGCCTGCACAAGACATCCGAGGAAAAAACCATGAACCCGATCCGCATTGCAAAGAGCTGGATTAGCTACCGCCGTACGCTCAACGAACTTGGCAACCTGTCCAACCAGACGCTCGCCGATATCGGTGTGAGCCGTTACGACATCCGCGGCATCGCATCCCGCTCGTTCCGCTAAGAAAGCGAACGAACCATTCCCCAAGACGGCGCCATCAGGCGCCGTTTTCGTTTTTGGGCCTTGCTCCTTCTTTGTCGGAACCCTAGCGCCTTCCGTCAGTTCTCCTTCACGAAAGGAGACCAACATGGCAAATCAGCTCAATGCAGGCTTTACCGGCCAGCCCGCGAACAAACCCGAAGGCATCCGAAAGGCCGCGTCGAACACCGCCTCCGCGGTCAAGCGGGAAGTACAGGCCGTCGCGACGGGCGCGGCCGATCATCCACACACTGCCAGCTCGGTCGTTGTCGGTATCGGCGTGCTGGCTTTCAGCATCGGCTATCTGCTCGGCCGCCAATCCGTCGAGACCGGCCGTTTCTGGAGGTGATACCTTGACCAGAACCATTCTCGAAAAAGCAACTGATGATGCGCGGGCAGAAGACAGCCCGGCAGCCGACGCTCGCCGGCGTGAGATTGCCCGGGCGATGGATGCCCGGCGTAAGGACGGCGGAACACCGAAGGGTGAAATAGACACTTTCGGCGAGCACACGGAAGAAATGGCCCCCGATGATCTCCCCAACCTCGCTGCACAACGCGAAGCGGTGCGGGAACATGGCGATGCCTACGTCGTCGCTGCCGATCTCGAAGATGCCGACCAGCGCGAAGCGTCGCCCGGAACGCGAGAGCAGGACTGACCAGCTTGCGGCGGCGCCGGGCACCGTTTTCGATTCTATTGTTGGATCGCATGTCCTGGCGTGATATCAGCCGCCAATGACAAATAATTCCTCCTATTCCCCCATTCATGTCATTGGCGGCGGATTGGCCGGCTCTGAGGCCGCGTGGCAGATCGCCCATGCCGGCGTTCCGGTGATCCTGCACGAAATGCGCGGCGTGCGCGGCACGGATGCGCACAAGACCGATGGACTTGCGGAACTCGTCTGTTCCAACTCCTTCCGCTCGGATGATGCTACCAGCAATGCCGTCGGCGTCATCCATGCGGAAATGCGCATGGCCGGTTCACTGATCATGGCGTCGGCTGACAAACATCAGGTGCCGGCGGGCGGCGCGCTGGCTGTCGATCGTGATGGCTTCTCTGATGCCGTGACCAAGGCAATCCACGAGCATCCACTGATCACGGTCGTGCGTGAAGAGGTTTCGGGCCTGCCGCCGAAGGAATGGGATCAGACGATCATCGCCACCGGTCCACTGACGGCGGCATCACTTGCAGGCGCCATCCAGGCGGAAACGGGCGAAGATTCCCTTGCGTTCTTCGATGCCATCGCACCGATCGTCTACCGTGACAGCATCGACATGGATATCTGCTGGTATCAGTCGCGTTACGACAAGGTCGGCCCCGGCGGCACCGGCAAGGACTATATCAACTGCCCGATGACCGAGGAGCAATACAATGGATTCGTCGACGCGTTGATTGCCGGCGATGCGGTCGGTTTCAAGGAGTGGGAGGGCACGCCCTATTTCGACGGCTGCCTGCCGATCGAGGTGATGGCCGAGCGCGGACGCGAGACGCTGCGCCATGGACCGATGAAGCCGATGGGCCTTACCAATGAGCACAATCCGACGGTGAAAGCCTATGCCGTGGTGCAGCTGCGCCAGGACAATGCGCTCGGCACGCTCTACAATATGGTCGGGTTCCAAACGAAGCTGAAATATGGTGCCCAGGCAGAGATCTTCCGGCTGATCCCGGGCCTCGAAAATGCCGAATTCGCGCGGCTCGGCGGCCTGCATCGCAACACCTACATCAACTCGCCGACTTTGCTCGATCCATCACTGATGCTGAAATCGCGCCCGGGCCTGCGGTTTGCCGGTCAGATCACCGGCTGCGAAGGCTATGTGGAAAGCGCAAGCGTCGGTCTGCTGGCAGGCCGCTTTGCCGCGGCAGAACGCAAGGGCGAGCCAGTTTCCCTTCCGCCAGCGACAACGGCGCTTGGCTCGCTGCTCGGCCACATTACCGGCGGCCATCTCGTCACCGACGAGGAGCCGGGCAAACGCTCGTTCCAGCCGATGAACATCAATTTCGGTCTTTTTCCGGAATTGCAGCCGGGCTCGATCGTCAAGCCAGAAGGCGTCAAGCGCTTCCGCGGCAAGGACAAGACGATCATGAAGCGACAGTTGATTGCCAAGCGGGCGCTTGCAGATTGCGCCGCCTGGCTGGGTCAGGACATCAAGCTCGCCGAAAGCGCCTGAAATTACTGCGGTTAATGCCCGTTTGCCGCCGAGGTATTCGGCGCGGACAATTCCTTATCCGGCTCGGCAACATAGTTGCCGAGCAGCCATAGCGAGACCTCCGACGCCTCCTTGGCCGAGGTGAACTCGTAGGTGCCGTTGTGAGAGGGTGCATTGACAAATTCGATGCTCAGCCCCCTGCCCGTTTCGGAAGCGAGGACACGCACCGTTCCCGGCTCGATCAGATGGCAAGCGAAATGGCGCGACATGTTGCGCATGAAACCAGCCTTGTTGTCATGCAGGCGTACGAAGACGGCCTGACCGTCAGCGGTCGCCTGGAGCTGGCGGATTGCTTCGTTGGGGAAAGCCCGGCCGAATTCGATGATGGCAAGGCCCGTATCGTGCAGGCCATCTTCCTTGTTCTGAGCAGCCATGCGAGTCGCCACGAAGGCGAAGAAGATGACGATGGCGAAAAGAACGCACCAGACGATAATGCCCACGCGGATTCTCCGTTTAGAATGGGGTTACGCCTGAGATAACGCACGAGACTTGCGCGAGTTTGACCGTTGTCAGATTTTCTTGCGCATGCCAGCAAATGCCATGCGCATCTGACGCCGCCATTGGGGCTCCTGAAGCGAGGCCTCCAGAACGGCGGCACCGCGCTTCTGCGCCTTCACCAGTACAGGTTCCGCAAGCACAGCAGGCAGGAAGGCGGGCAGGACCGATGGCGGCAGGACGGACGCCCTCGCCTTCGCAAGGTGATCGCGACCAAGCCCGGCAAAAGCTTCGATGGCCGCAGAGATGCGCGGCTTGTCCTCGCCAGCCAAAAAAGCCTCCCGGTCGAGACCTGTCGCGGACAGGATTTCAAGCGGGATATAGACCTGGCCGCGGCGTTGATGGAGCGGCATCAGGAGCAGCATGCCTGAAATAGCCTGCGCCACACCGGCATGACCGGCGGCATCGGCGGATTTCATCGCCTCGTCAGGGGAAAGGATGAGGCCTGCAAGCTGGATGAGCGCCGAGGCTGTTTCACCCGCATAGCCCTCCAGCGAAGTACGGCTTTCCATCGGGTCGTCGTAAAGATCGAAAATCCGGGCCTCTATCATGTTGACGAGCGTCTGGCGTGGCAGCCGGTGCGCCTCGACGGCCGAAAGAAGGGCTGCTGCGAGCGGATTGGCCTCGGTCGAACCGTGTGCATTGCCTTCCAGGAGATCGCGCCAATATTGCATGCGGATTTCGCCCGGCAGCGGTTCGTGCACGAGGTCGCGGATGCGGGCGAGCTCGGCATTGAAGGCATAGAGGGCGGCGAGCGCACCGCGCTTGTCATCAGGCGACAGCAGGCAGGCGAGGTAACGGTCGCGATCGGTGTCGCGCAGCATCGCCAGGCTGATATCCTGGTTCGTCCTTGTATCGCTCATGTTCAGACTGCGATCAGGGCGGCGGCGACGGCACGCTGCTCGGAGAGCATGATATTGAAGGTTCGCAAGGCGGCACCCGTGCTCATCGGGTCTGAGGAGATCCCGCGCGCCTTGAGCGCGGCACGCAACTCTGCAGGCAGGCGTCGAAGCTCCGTGCCGGTGCCGACCAGCAGCACTTCAATATCGGCCGCCTCATCGAGCACCTGGCGGAAATTCTCGACCGACAGAGGCTTCGTCATATCCATGTCCCAGCCGTGAATGCCCGACGGCAGGCAAAGGATGGAGCCGCGATGCGACATATCCGCAAAACGGAAGCCACCATTGCCATAGGTGTCGATGGGAGCGCGGCCCGGGAAATGGGCGTCGCGGATTTCAATGCCTTTTGCCATATGCCTATACCGCCGGCTTGCCGGATTTCATGCTGATATCGCCCTCATCCTCGCCATCGCTCTCCCGGCGCAGCCGGAAGATGATGAGAACTGGCGCCGCTATATAGATGGAGGAGAATGTTCCAAGCGCAACGCCGAAGAGCATGGTGAATGTGAAGGAGCGAATGACGGCACCGCCGAAAATATAGAGCGCAAGCAGCGCCAGCAGGGTCGTGGCGGCCGTCAGGATGGTGCGCGACAGCGTCTGGTTGATTGCCGCATCGATCAGGATCGGCAGCGGCATCTTCCTGTAGCGCTTCAGATTTTCGCGCATGCGGTCGTACACGACAACGGTGTCGTTCAGCGAATAGCCGACGACGGTCAGAAGCGCTGCGACACTCGTCAGATTGAACTCCATCCCACTGAGCACGAAGAGGCCGAGCATGATGATGACATCGTGCAGCGTCGCAACGATTGCGCCGACCGCAAACTGCCATTCGAAGCGGATCCAGATATAGATTAGGATTGCGAATAGCGAGGCAAGGATGCCGACCGTCGCCAGCATCGTCAATTCACCGGAAACGGAGGGGCCGACGACCTCGACACGACGGAAATCGTAGTCCTCGGCCAGTTCGCCGCGAATGAACGTTGCGACTGACTGCTCGGCATTCTCGCCGCCATCCTGCGAGCCGACACGGATGAGGGCGTTGGTGGCATCGCCGATGCGCTCGACGCGCACCGGTCCGAGATTCAGTTCGTTCAGACGGGCGCTCAGATCGGCAATATCGGCATTGCCCTGCTTCGCCTTGACCTCGATCAGCGAACCGCCGGTGAAGTCGATACCGAGCTGCAGGCCGACCGTTGCGAAGGCGAGCATTGCGGCGATGCAAAGTGCTGCAGATGCCGTGAAGACATAGCGGCGAATGCCCATGAAACGGATATTGGCGTGCTCGAACAGCCCGGTCAGCGCAGTCTTCGGCAGATGGCGCGGATTGAGCCTTGCAAGCCAGGCAGCCACGAAGCCGCGCGTCAGCGTGAAGGCGGTCAGGATGGTTGTGAGAATGCCGACGGCGAGCGTCACAGCAAAGCCGCGGATGGATTCACTGCCGACGAAAAACAGAATGACGGCGGCGATAAAGATCGTGACATTGGCATCGACGATGGTTGAAAAGGCGCGCGAGAAGCCGCGCTCGACCGCCTGTACGAAGGTCGTATGCGGTACCCTCTCCTCTTCGCGGATGCGCTCATAGATCAGAACGTTGGAATCGACTGCCATGCCGACGATCAGGACCAGGCCGGCAATGCCCGGAAGCGTCAGTATCGCGCCGGCAACACTCAGCACCGCGACGATCAGCACCAGATTGAAGGCAAGCGACACGACTGCGATGACGCCGAGCATGCGATAGAGCGCGATCATCAGCGCTGCGACAAGAACGACGGCGACGATACCGGCGATCAGGCCGGAGAAAACAGATTCAGAACCAAAGAGCGGACTGACGGTGCGCTCTTCCACTGACGTCAGCGTCGCCGGCAGCGCACCGGCCCGTAGCATGACGACAAGATCCTGAACGCCCTCCTCCGAGAAATTGGCTGATATCTCGCCGCTTCCATCTGAAATCGGCGCTTCGATGACCGGGTTTGCCATGACCTGATCGTCGAAGACGATGGCAAGATGTTTTCCGACATTGGCCGTCGTTGCCTGAGCCAGACGTTTTGCCGCCTCGGCATTCAGCCTGTAGACAATCGCGCTGTCCTGGGTCTGCGGATCGGTCTTGCTATCGACTTCGGCAAAATCGGCACCTGTGGCGATTACCGTGCGATCGACGAGATAGGGAACCGGCGGATCATCCAGAGAATACAGCACCTGCGACGTCGCGGGCCAACGGCCGGCAAGCGCCTGCTGGCCGGTCATGCTCTCATCGATGAGGTGAAACGAGAGTGCTGCAGGTTCGTTCAGCAGGTTCTTCAGCCGCTCGGCATCGACGGAGCCCAGCACCTGCACGGCGATGCGATCGTCACCATCAGGACGAACGGTGAAATTCTCTTTGCCGAAACCGGCGATCCGGCGGGCGACGATATCGAGCGAGCGGGTCTGCGCAGCGAGCGTGTCAGCATCGATCGCCTTGTCGGAGATCTGCAGCGCCAACTGACCATCATTGCTCTGCTGCAGCGAGACGTCGGCCGATGTCAGCGACTTCAGGAGATCGGCTGCGGGCTGCAGCTGGGCCATATCGGTGATCTTGACCGTCACCGTCTGCGCGGTTCCGGCGAGCCCCGTATAGCGGATGTTGGCGCCGCGCAGCTTGTCACGAACGCTGGCAACCGTGGCCTCCAGCCGATCCCGGACAATGTCGGAGCGTTCGAGGCGCAGTACGATACGGGAACCGCCCTGCAGATCGAGACCAAGGGTGACGCGGTGCTGACGAACCCAGTTGGGCAGGGAGGAGAGCTGCGCCTGGCTTAAAAGATTAGGCGCAGCGACGACAACAGCCGCAATCGCGACCAGCCAGATCAGAAGTGTTTTCAAGCGGGAAAAATGGTGCATTCTCTCGACTATCTTCCGATCCGGCGGGTGTTGTTATCGCATGTTATGCAGCGTCGGCCTTGACCGGCTCGCCCTTGACGCGGATTTCGGAAATACCGGTGCGGACGATGCGCACGCGCACGCCTTCGGCGATTTCAACTTCGACTTCCTTCTCGTCGACGACCTTCGTGACCTTGCCAACGAGGCCGCCGCCGGTGACGATCTGGTCGCCGCGACGGATCGCCTTCAGGGTTTCCTCACGCTTCTTGGCCTGCGCCCGCTGCGGGCGGATGAGCAGGAAATACCAGACTACCATCAGCGGCACGAACAGGATGATCATTTCGAGGCCTGAGCCGCCGAAAGCGCTCGTAGCGTCGGTTGCGCTCTGGGCAAATGCCGGGGTGATAAACATGCTAAGCTCCTCAGGCTGTGGGCGGCGGAACCCCGCCTCTCTTTTCAGGTCGCCGGACTATAGTTGCAGCCTTGATGAATGCAACAAAAACAGCCGGAAAGCGTACCGATTCCGCTGCCTCATAACCTTTCCGCTGTGGAAAGGCCATGCTACCCGGCATCAAAAAAACGAAAGCGGATGATCGCTGCAATCTATGAAGGAGGCACCCGATGGCCGAGGAAATCAATAGCGTTCTGCTTCAGGAGCTGAAGAGGCTTGCGGATGCAGTCGAACGGCTGGCAGGCGCCCCACCTGCCGCCAATGATTGGACCGCCGCGGACTGCTTCGTCTGGTCCCCCGCCCGCCAGTATCTGCAGCCTGTCAAGCGCCCCAACCGCGTGGCGCTGAAGCTCATCCGCGGCGTCGATCACGTGCGCGATATCCTGCACGAAAACACGGTGCGCTTTGCCGAGGGCTACGCAGCCAACAACGTGCTGCTCTGGGGTGCCCGCGGCATGGGCAAGTCCTCGCTCGTCAAGGCCGTGCACGAAGATGTGCGGCTCGAAAGCGGCGTATCGCTGAAGCTCGTCGAGGTGCATCGCGAAGATATTGCCAGCCTGCCAACGCTTCTTGACCTCCTTAAGGATACGCCGCACCGTGTCATCGTATTCTGTGACGATCTTTCCTTCGATCACGACGATACCGCCTATAAGTCGCTCAAGGCGGCGCTTGACGGCGGCGTGGAAGGGCGTCCGGACAATGTGCTCTTCTATGCGACCTCCAACCGCCGCCATCTCTTGCCGCGCCACATGATGGAGAACGAGCAGTCGACAGCCATCAACCCATCCGAAGCCGTGGAGGAGAAAGTTTCACTCTCCGATCGCTTCGGCCTGTGGCTCGGCTTCCACAAATGCAGCCAGGAAGATTATCTGGCGATGATCGATGGCTATGCCGAATACTTCAAGCTTGGCCTCGAGCGCGAGAAGATGCATGCCGAGGCGCTGGAATGGGCGACCACCCGCGGCGCCCGCTCCGGCCGTGTCGCATGGCAGTATATCCAGGATCTGGCCGGCCGCCTGCGCATCCATCTCGACCGCGCTTGAGCACGACCTGGCGACACAGCTGAAAGACGACAAAAGCCCGGCTTCTGGCCGGGCTTTTGCACATTCCTGAAACGCTCTACCTGCTCAGGAAGTATCCTCTACTCAAGGAATGTCATCGGGTTTACCGGGGACGCATCCTTGCGAACTTCGAAGTGCACCTGCGGCTGCTTGACGTTGCCGCTCATGCCCGACACGGCAACCGTCTGGCCGCGCTGGATCTTCTGGCCACGCGTGACGCTCAGCGTATCGGCATTGCCGTAAACCGTGACGGTGCCGTCGTCGTGACGGACGAGAACCGTGTTGCCGAGCTCCTTCAGACCGTTGCCGGCATAAATGACCACGCCGTTTTCAGCAGCCTTGATCGCCGTACCCTGCGGAACCGAGATATCGATACCGTCGTTGCGGCTGCCGTTGACGTTTGCACCGTAGGCCGCGATCACCTGTCCGCGTACCGGCCAGCGATACTTGCCGATGCCGGTTGCTTCGGGAGCGGCAGCGCTGACATCGGACTTCTTCTCGACATCATCCACCGTCTGCGTCGCGGCAGGAGCCTTGTAAGGCGCCGGCTGTGCGGAGGCCGTCTGGACCGGGGCTGCAGCCGGCTGGGCGGGCTTCACCTGCTCGACTTTCTGGGCCGGGATGGAGGCCGTCTTGATCGTGTCGGCCGAGGCTGTGCCATTCGGGATCTTCAGCTCCTGCCCGATGCGGATCGAGCTTGCCGACAGATTGTTGGCCGCCTTGATATCGTCGATGTTGGCGCCCGTCGCCTTGGCGATCTTGGCAAGCGAGTCGCCCTGCTTGACCGTGTAGGTACCGGCGCCACCGTTCGGGTTCTTGCCGCCACCTGCAGGAGCCTTGCTTGTCGGATCGGCGCTTGCGACAGCCTTGTCACGAGCCGAGTTGGCACCCGGAACGACAGCGACCTTCTGCTCCTGGCCCTTCGTCGGCTGCGGCAGGTTGCCGGGCTTTGAAAGATCGGCTGACTGGGCTGCGGCCTTGGCGGGATTGTTGCCGCCATTGAAGGTCGGGATGAGGATCGCCTGGCCGGGCTGCGCTGCTGAAGCCGTCTTCAGATTGTTGACGCGCAGGATTTCCTTTTCCGGAACGCCAAACCGACGTGAAAGCACTGCGATGTTTTCACCAGGACGCAGCGTGACGGAAGGCGCATTGGTCGCCGACCAGCCCGAGACTTTCGGCGTCGTGCCCGTCGTCAGTGTATCGGTAGCATCCCTCGGAGCATTCACGCCCGCCGGGGCGATGCGATCAGGCTTCGGAGCCGACGGGAACGGCTGAGCGAGAGCGACATTCCTTTCCTGCTGCCGGGGAGAAACAGACCCTGCGCTCGGCGGCGCGAGTTCGGTTCGCTGAACGGAAACCGGTGCGGATGCCATCCGTGCGGGGGAAGTGGCAACCGGATCATAGTTCGGGCGGCCCGGATAGGGCTGGTTCATCGCACCATTCTGAGCGTAGGCCGGCTGCACGGCCGAACCACCGAGATCGGCGCGCGGCACCGGGTCGCCCTGCGGCCCGTTGAAACCCCTGCGCGGGATCGAATTCGTCGTCATCTGATCCTGCCCCGAGGAGGAAAACAGACTGCCGAAACGTGTTACATCGGAGCTGCAGCCTGTTGCTGCACTCGCCAGCAAGGTGACGACCAGAAGATTGCCGGCCGATTTCCCGAACTTCGGCGAAAGACTGAAACGCATGACTCGACCCACTTAGAACGCAACCATTTGTGAATCTATTAAAGCGCGTTAGTGTTACCATGCGGTTAAGGCGCTGGAATCAGTGCTATATTTTTGAGAACTTGATAACCATAAGTTTGCGGGCAAAAAATCATAGCCCGCAGGGCTTTGCGGTCTGCCGACGCATGTCGCGATCCTTCAGGTTCGCATGCCATGCTTCTGATCTTTGTTTTACGGATGTCGTTGGTGCAAAACCGGTGCACCCGTTTTGCGTGTCTTGCTTTAAAGCTGGGATGCGAGGCGGGGAACAATCGGCAGATAGGGAGCGTCAAAAAGCTCCTCCCGCTCGAAGCGGCTTCCGGTTTTCGTCAGGCGAACCATGCGGCATTCGTTTTCAGAGATCATCAGCGGCGCAATCATCGAACCGCCGGAGACCAACTGATCGGCATAGAAGCGCGGCATGGAGTTGAAAGCAGCCGTGACAAGAATGCGGTCGAAAGTGCCCTCGCCCTGCATGCCGCCGCTGCCATCAGCCTGGCGGATGATGACGCTGCGCAGGCTGAGGGCTTCCATTCGGCGCTGGGCCGAAAGTGTCAGCGTCTTGTAGCGATCGACCGTCAGCACACGCTCCGCAATGCGACCAATGACCGCCGCTGTGAAACCGCTGCCTGTTCCGATTTCGAGCACGCGCTGACCGGGTCGGACCTTCAGATGATGCAAAAGACGGACCACAAAATCGACGCCCTCCAGAAAGGAGCCGCATTCGATCGGGATCGTGCGGCTGGAGTAGGCGTTCTCGGTAAATTGCGGTGGTACGAAAAGCGAGCGCGGCGTTTGCTCGACTGCCGTCAGCAGATCGATGTCGGAAATGCCTTCCGCGCGCAATCTCAAGACCAGCGCTGCAAAGCCTTCCTTCTCGGCCAGTTTTGCCGTCAACCCTTTACTCCGTGTCCGAGGGCCCGCGCCACGCGGTCCGTCACGGAATAATCGGTCAGATCAAGTTTCAAAGGTGTTACCGAAATCCTATTATGCTTGAGGGCGTGGATATCGCTGCCCTCGGTAAAGGCGCCGGCACGCTCGCCGAATTTCAGCCAGTAATAGGGAAAGCCGCGGCCGTCGGTGCGCGCATCGACCTGCAGGTTGAAGGCAAGCTTGCCCTGGGCCGTCACTTCCACGCCCTCGACCTCTTCAGGGCGACAGTTCGGGAAGTTGAGGTTGAGGAAAGTGCCTTCGGGCAGATCGACGGTCATCAGCTTTTCGAGGAGAGCAGGCGCGTGCGCCTCGCAGACCTCCCAGGGCAGGATCCGCGCGCCATTATCGTAAACATATGCCTGGCTGAGGGCGAAGGAGCGCACGCCCTGCATCGTTCCTTCGATGGCGCCGGCAATCGTACCGGAATAGGTTACGTCGTCTGCAACGTTTGAGCCGGAATTGACACCCGACAGGACGAGGTCCGGCTTGATATCCAGCACCTGCTTGATGCCCATGATGACGCAATCGGTCGGCGTGCCGCGCAACGCATAATGCTTATCGGAAATCTTCCGGAGCCTTAGCGGCTCCGAAAGGCTGAGCGAATGCGCAAGGCCGCTCTGGTCGGTTTCGGGGGCAACGATCCAGACATCGTCAGAAAGCGCCCTTGCTATCCGTTCCAGCGCACCCAGGCCTTCGGCATGGATACCGTCGTCATTCGTCAGCAGGATGCGCATTGGCTCAGGCCGCCCGTTCGATCTTTGTCAGACCGCCCATATAGGGCAGCAAAACGTCCGGAATCGTGACCGAACCATCCTCGTTCAGATAATTTTCGAGAACCGCGATCAGGCAGCGGCCAACTGCGGTGCCGGAGCCGTTCAGCGTGTGAACGAACTTCGTCGCCTTGTCGTCCTTGCCGCGATAGCGGGCATTCATTCGCCGCGCCTGGAAATCGCCGCAGACGGAGCAGGACGAGATCTCGCGGAACGTATTCTGGCCCGGCAGCCAGACTTCGAGATCGTAGGTCTTGCGCGAACCGAAGCCCATGTCGCCGGTGCAGAGTGTCATGGTGCGGAAATGCAGGCCGAGGCGCTTCAGTACTTCCTCTGCGCAAGCCGTCATGCGCTCGTGCTCGGCAAGCGAGCTCTCGGCATCGGTGATCGAGACCAGCTCGCACTTCCAGAACTGGTGCTGGCGCAGCATGCCGCGCGTATCGCGACCGGCGGAGCCTGCCTCCGAGCGGAAGGACGGCGTTAGCGCCGTGAAGCGCAGTGGCAGCTTCTCCTGATCGAGAATTTCTTCGCGAACCAGATTGGTCAGCGTCACTTCCGCAGTCGGGATCAGATAGCGACCATCCGTCGTCTTGAAGAGATCCTCTTCGAACTTCGGCAGGTTGCCGGTGCCGAACAGGGCTTCAGCGCGCACCATCAGCGGCGAAGACACTTCGGTATAGCCGTGTTCGGTCGTGTGCAGATCAATCATGAACTGGCCGAGCGCGCGTTCGAGCCTGGCGAGCTGGTTGGTCAGGACCGTGAAGCGCGAGCCGGAGAGCTTGGTGGCACGTTCAAAATCCATGTAGCCGAGGGCTTCGCCGATTTCGAAATGTTCCTTCGGCGTATGGTTCCAGCGCGGTTTTTCGCCGACGATACGGGTGACGACATTGTCGTGCTCGTCCTTGCCGACAGGCACTTCGTCAAGCGGTACGTTCGGAATGCGCGAGAGCTGGTCGTAGAGATCGGCGGAAAACGCGCGCTCTTCTTCCTCGGCTGCCGGCAGGGTCTCCTTGATCTCGGCGACCTCGGCCTTCAGCTTGTCGGCAAGCTCGGTGTTCTTCTGCGCCATGGCCGCGCCGATCTCCTTGGAGGCGGCGTTACGGCGGGAGAGCAGGTCCTGCGCCTTCTGCACGGCGGAGCGGCGCTTTTCGTCAAGGGCGACGAGAGATTGCGACAGAGGTTCCGCGCCGCGCTTGGCAAGGGCAGCATCGAGAGCCTCGGGATTCTCACGGATCCATTTGATATCGAGCATCGTCGTTCCAGATCGTTTCAACATAAATGAACCGGTCGGAGGAAACCCCGACCGGATGGGAAACGGCAGAACTCAGTGAACTGTCCTGACGCGCTCAGACGCTGTCCGTGTTGGCGACGTCAGAGGATTCGCTGGCCTCTTCAACCGCCTGTTTGGAACGCTGACGCTCCACGAGTCGTGCCGCGTAAATGGAAATCTCGTAGAGAAGGATCGTCGGTAGCGCAAGACCGATCTGGGACATGGGATCGGGCGGTGTGAGCACCGCGGCGACCACGAAGGCAAGCACGATCGCGAACTTGCGCTTTTCGGAGAGCCATTGCGACGTCAGAAGGCCGACACGGGCCAGAAGCGTCGTGATCACCGGTAGCTGAAAGACGAGGCCGAAGGAGAAGACCAGCGTCATGATCAGGCTCAGATATTCCGAGACCTTCGGGAGCAGCGAAATTGCCACCTCGTCATGACCCGGCGCCTGCTGCATCGACAGGAAGAACCACATGACCATCGGCGTGAAGAAGAAATAGACCAGCGCCCCGCCCATCAGGAACAGGATCGGCGATGCGATCAGGAACGGCAAAAAGGCCTGGCGTTCGTTCTTGTAGAGGCCGGGAGCGACGAACTTGTAGATCTGTGCAGCGATGATCGGGAAGGCGATCACCAGACCGCCGAACATCGCGACCTTGACCTGCGTGAAGAAGAACTCCTGCGGCGCCGTATAGATCAGCTGTGCTTTCTCGACATCGAGATGAGCCCAGCTGACAGCAAGCTTGTAGGGATAGACGAGGTAATTGAAGATGTGCTTGGCGAAGATGAAGCACACGATGAAGGCGATGAAGAACGCAGCGATCGACCAGATCAGCCGCGTGCGCAGCTCCATCAGGTGCTCGATCAACGGCTGCGGCTTGTCTTGTATATCACCGCTCATGCCTCATCCTTCTTATTTTTGGCGGCAGGCTTTGCGACGGCGGCCGGCTTCCTCGTCGCGGCAGCGCGCTTCGGCTTCTCGACCGGTGCCGCGACCAACGCAACCGCGTCAGCCTTGTCTGCAGCCTTCACACGCGGCTTGCGGACGGCCTTCGGCTTTTCAGCCACGGCGACCGGAGCAACGGTGGCGGCAGCGGCCGGCTGCGGCGCAGGAACGACCGGCGGCGTTTCCGGAAGGCTCATTGACGGCGTCGGCGCGGAAACTTCCGCAGGCGGCGCTTCCGTCACAGTCCCGGTACCCTGCTCCAGCGGGCGCTGTTCTGCCGGGTTGTCGACCTTCGTCGAATTCTGCAGGTCGGCCTTGATCTCGTTACCCATCTGGCGCAGCGGATTCATCGCCTCGCGCAGGCTGTTGACCGGGTTGAGCTTCTGGGCGTCGCTGATCGTGTTACGCACATCGTCAAGCTCGGCTTCGCGCAGTGCTTCGTCGAACTGGGCACGAAACTCACCCGCGACCTTGCGGGCACGTGCTGTCATCTTGCCGAAAGCGCGCAGCATCGGCGGCAGATCCTTGGGACCGACAACCACGATCAGAACGACCGCGATAACCAAGAGTTCGGTCCAGCCAATATCGAACATGCAAGGCTCCTGAACGGGCGGCGCGGGGGCAGCGCCCTTTCCCGTACGTGATTACTTCGTTTCGTCGGCCTTGTGATCGACGGTCTTTGCTGCTTCCGGCGCGTCTTCGTCCGTCATGCCCTTCTTGAAGCTCTTGATGCCCTTGGCAACGTCGCCCATCAGTTCCGGGATCTTGCCGCGACCGAACAACAAAAGCACAATGGCCAGAACGATAAGCCAGTGCCACATGCTAAAAGAACCCATTACGCATACTCCCTGTTTCGATGTTCCCTCGATGTAAGAATTTCCGATCCGGTTTCCAACATCAATCCTTCTGGATTGAGCTTAATGTCACGGTATCGGCCTTTGTGACAAGCCATTCGTCCATCGAAAAATCGTGATTGACATTGTTTTGCGCGGCCGTGGCAAAAGCAAGACCAACCTTCATCATTCCTCGGAGGCGCCACCCGGGGCGAGCAGTCCAAGCTCTTCAAGGTCCAGTTGTGTAATTGGATCCTCATCCTCGGCCAGTTCGTCGTTCATGAGGGGCGACGGAATGTTGAAATTGGCCGGGATTCGGCTGGACAGCAGGCCGGCGCCCTTCAGTTCTTCAAGTCCCGGCAAGTCGCGCAATTCCTCAAGGCCGAAATGATCAAGGAAATCACGCGTCGTGCCGAGCGTCACCGGCCGGCCCGGTGTGCGACGGCGGCCGCGGAAACGCACCCAGCCCGCCTCCATCAGCACATCGAGCGTGCCGCGCGAGGTTTGCACACCTCTGATATCTTCGATCTCGGCACGCGTCACCGGCTGGTGATAGGCAATGATCGCCAGCACCTCGAGGGCTGCGCGGGAGAGTTTGCGGACCTCATTCTCATCGCGACGGATGAAAAAGGAGAGATCGGCGGCGGTGCGGAAGGCCCAGGCATCATCGACCTGCACGAGATTGACGCCACGCGGCGCATAGTGGTCCTTCAGGCGCAGCATGATCTCGCGCGCATTGAAGCCCTTCGGCAGACGCTCGGTGATAAAGCCTTCGGATACCGGCTGGGCGGAGGCGAAGACCAGCGCTTCGGCTATACGCTCCGCTTCGATCTCGGCCTGCAGATTGCGGGAAGCGTCTTCGCCCTCCCCCTCTTCACCTTCAAAGTCATCGTCCTGCGCGCCGATCAATCCGACTGCTCCTGTTCGACCACCTGAAGGGTGGCATGTTTCGGGCCGCGGCGCATATAGATCGGCTGGAAGGCGCCATCCTGGCGGATCTCCAGCTTGCCCTCGCGCACCAGTTCCAGCGAGGCGGCAAAGGCGCTGGCAACGGCCGTGACGCGCTCGGCGGGACTTGCAAGGTACCGCAGCAAATATTGCTCGAGCGCCGTCCAGTCGACGATGTCGCCGATCATCTGGGTCAGCAGTTCGCGGGCGTCGGTGAGCGACCAGACGTTGCGCCGCTCGATCGTCACCTGGGTGATCGCATGACGCTGTCGCAGGGCTGCGTAGGCGCTCAGGAGATCGTAGAGATTGGCCTCATAGGCCGATTGCTGGCGATGCGGGATATGTTCGGGCGCGCCGCGGGCGAAAATGTCCCGGCCGAGCCGGTTGCGATTGACGAGGCCGTCGGCCACCTGGCGCATCGCTTCCAACCGCTTCAGGCGAAAAGCAAGCGTTGCGGCCATTTCCTCACCCGAGGGACCGTCGTCCTTGACCTGCTGCGGGATCAGCAATCGCGATTTCAGATAGGCAAGCCAGGCGGCCATGACGAGATAGTCGGCGGCAAGCTCGATGCGAATCCGCCGCGCGCTTTCGACGAACTGAAGATATTGCTCGGCAAGGGCCAGAACCGAAATGCGCGACAGGTCGACCTTCTGGTTGCGCGCAAGATAGAGCAAGAGGTCGAGCGGGCCTTCGAAGCCGGCGACATCGATCACCAATGCCGGCTCGTGGGTGGCGCGTTCCGAACCGTTCTCCTGCCACAGCTTGTCCATCGGCGTTGACGCCGCCTGGGACCGCTCCGTGCCCTTGATCGTGTTCACCTTACCCTGCCTTTCCGGCCTCTTCTCAAGCCGTCGCAAACATGGCGTCGAATTCCGCCCTTATCGTCGTCTCGTCTGCAGCATCGGCGGCCGGGAAGCCATCCTCGACCAGCCGTGCCCGCTCGCGCGCAAGACCTGCCAGCGGCGGAACATTTGCCACGACCTGAAGCATCTCGTCCATATGGCCGTTGCAATGCAGCACGATATCGCAACCGCCCGCAATGATATTCGCCGCGCGTTCGCCGATCGTGCCGGAAAGCGCGTTCATCGAGCTATCGTCCGACAGGAGCAGCCCCTTGAAGCCGATCTCGGTGCGGATGACCTCGTCAATCACCTTGCGGGATGTGGTTGCCGGATTGTCCGGATCGATGGCCGTGAAGACGAGATGGCAGGTCATGGCCATCAACTCATCCTTCATCGCGATGAAGGGCGGGAAGTCGTGAACTTGCAGTTCTTCGCGTGATACGGCGACGACCGGCAGTTCCAGATGCGAATCTGCAAAGCCGCGCCCGTGGCCCGGCATGTGCTTCATGACCGGCAGCAAACCACCGGCTTTCAGCCCCTCGGAAGCAGCCCGGCCCATCTCCGTAACGGTAACAGGATCGCCGCCATAGGCCCTGTTGCCGATAACATTGCTGCTGCCTTCGACGGGCACGTCGAGCACCGGCAGGCAATCGACATTGATCCCGAATTTCTGGAGATCAAAAGCATGCAGACGCGACATCAGCCAGGCGGCGCGCAGGCCAAGCGCACGGTCGCGGCGATAGAGATCGCCAAGCGCCTGCCCAGGCGGATAGTGCTGCAGGATCGGCGGGCGGATGCGCTGGACGCGACCGCCTTCCTGATCAATGAGCACGGGCGCATGCCAGCCGACGCAATCGCGCAGCTCGGCAACGAGATCGCTGATCTGCTGGGCTTCGGAAATGTTTCGTCCGAAAAGGATGAAGCCCCACGGGCGCTCTGCCCTATAGAAGGCCTTCTCTTCGTCGGTCAGCTTGAGGCCGCTGCAGCCAAGGATCATTGCTTTTGATTCGGTCATACCCGAATCATAAGGGTCGCCCGGCGAATTGCGAGCGAGGTCAAGCGCGATCCCACAAAAAAGAACGGCGGGACAAGCCCGCCGTTGCGATAGAGGAAGCCGGAAAGCCTACTTGGAGATCAGGCAGCTTCCGCCGGCCGAGCGATACTGCTCGCAAAGAGCGGCTGCCTCGTCCTTCGAACCGGCCGGGATGCGGACGCGGTAGAACGTGCCCTTGCCGGCGATATCCGCCTTGCGGATTTCGTAAGCGCGGCCACTGAGCACGCCTGCGAACTTCTTCGACAGGCTGGCATAGGACTTCTTTGCTTCATCTTCTGACGGCAGCGATGCGATCTGGATGCCGTAGCCGCCGCTTGCAGCGGCCGGAGCCTGCTGTGCCGGCTGAGCAGCGGACGCTGCCGGTGCAGAAGCGACCTGCGTCGGTTTCTGCTGGGCCGTCGGGCGGACATTACCGTTTTCGGTTACCGTGCCGACGACATTGACCGGCTGTTCGGCCGGGCGGGCCGTCGGGACAGGCGCCGTATCGGTCGTCGCAGCGGAGGCTGCATCGGTGATCGGTGTGGTCTTGACTGCACGAACCGGCGGGTCGACCTGATTTGCGTTTGCGGCGTTCACCTCAGCCATCTTGGCGGTGGTCTGAGCCGGCTGGGTTGCAGGCGCTGCTCCGACAGGCGGAATGGCGGCGGATGCAACCTGATTGCCGTTCTGATTGCCGGCGCTGGCCGGGAAGCTTGCAGCAGACGGCGTCGCGGCCGGCTGGGCTGCAGGCGTTGTCGATGCGACTTCCTTTGCCGGCGCGGATTGCTCGGCAGGTGCCGGCTCTTCGCGGGCAACGAGCGTGCCGTCCGGCTTGACGATCATCGTGCGGACCTTGCGTGGCGAAACGGATGGCGTCCCATTGTCATCGGCAGAGGAGGCATCCGCAGACGCGTTGTGATCCGGCAGCAGGCGCGGATCCTGCGTCTCGCCGACGGCAGTCGGCAGGACCGAATCGCCCGTACCCTCGTCGTCATCGGGCGAGACTTCAGGCGTCAGCGTGCGCTGGACGACATCGACCGGCTGTTCGTCGGACGAGACCAGAGCCTTCTGTTTCGGCTCTTCGGCAGCACCTGCAACACGGTCATAGACCGCCTTGTCCTGGTTCGGCACGGTCTTGCCGCCCGGATTTTCCGGAACGACCTTCACAGGGTCCTTGTCAGCAGCGATGACCCGCGGCTCGCCGGAGCTGACGATGCTAAGGCCAGAGCCATTGGACACCCAGCCGTAGATGCCGTAAGCGCCGCCGGCAAAAACGACCAGCATGGCGGCTGCGGCCAGAAGGCGGCGCATGGAGCGGGCGCGATTGAAATCCGCCGCCTGGCTTGCGGATTGGATATGGACTTCGGAAACGCTCTCGCGGCGCTCGACGGGCTCACGCACGCTGCGGCGGAAATCCTCTTCCAGCGCGCGTTCGAAGTCATCAAGACCGTCGGCGAACACAGTGCTTGCCGGCTTGGCTGCAACTGCTGCCGTTGCGGCAGCGGCCGGAGGCGCCCAGGCGGGCGCAGCCTGCGGCTTCTCCTGCCGCTTGGCGGGCTCGAAGAAGCTTGCAATCTCGGCATCGAGATCGAAATCGAAGTCGGCGGTTTTGGCAACCGGTTCCGGATGCTCGACCGGCGGCAGCGTCGGAACATGCATGTCCTCGACCGTCTCGGGACGATCCTCCGGGTCGGAGATCATCGAGGGATCGAAAGGCAGATCGTCGGTGGGTTCGCTTGCGGGCACCGGCCTGCTGTAGCTCACCGGAGCTGGCTGCGGCTCAGGCACGAAAACCGGTGCGGGTTGCGGCTGAGGACGCGGCGCAGGCTGTGCCGCGACCACCGGAGCTGCACGTACCGGCTCGGGCTTCGGCTGCGGAGCCTGTGGCTCGGAGAAATCAAGATCGGCGAGCTCAAGCTCTATGCCGGCAAGATCCAGTTCGAAATCATGGCCGGCAAAAGGATCTTCGGCGTCCAGTTCCGGCTGGCGTGCAACGACCGGCGCGGGTGCGATAGGCGTCGAAATCGGCTCCACCGGCTCCCGAACGACCGGTTTCGGTGCTTCGGGCTGACGAAGAACAGGCGTCGCACGGCTCATCGGCACGGGCGCGATCACTGTCGGTTGCGCAGGTGCACGAGCAACGGGCGCTTCAAAGACGGGGGCTTGGAAGACAGGTGCTTCGAAGACAGGAGCGTCAAACGTGGGAGCCTGGAAAACAGGCGCGGCAGGAGCCGGGACCGGCGACAGCTCGGCAACGGGTTCAGGTGCCGCGGCAACAGGCTCTGATGCGACGGAGCCAGCAGCGCGCTGCGGCACCGGATAACGGGAGACATCCGCCAGGAGATCGTCGAGATCGAAGGCATCCGAATCGAAACTTTCCGGCAGCGCTTCCGTCAGCGCCGCGTCGGGATGAACATCGCCTTCGGCCGTAGCGGCGATCAGGTCAAAACCGGCATTGTCAGGCTCGGCCGGCTCTTCGAAGGCAGCAGCCTCTTCGAACCTTGCGACAGGCTCTTCAGGAAGGGCAACTTCTTCGTGGCGGTCAATCTCGGCCGGGAAACCGAAGGAGGCAGCAACCGGCTCGAAATCTGCCGCTTCAACCATGGCGACCGGCAGAGGCTCGTCAGCCACTTGAGGCGCAACCACTTCGGCTTCGACAAGCACTTCCGGCTCAGCAACAAATTCCGGCTCGGCAGTGAAGGCTTCGACGGGAGCGTGAGCCGGCTCAAGAACAGATGAATCGACGACTGGCGCCTCGACGGCCGGCTCGGAAAGAACCGGCTCTTCGCGACGTGGGGCGTGAAAATTGGCGAGCGGCAGACGGATGCTGGCGGCCGACCATTGCGGCGCTTTGGCCGGCGGTTGAACGACCGGAGCCGCAGGAAGAGCGTTACCGATCGAAAGCTCGAGTTCTTCGATCAGATCGCGGGCGCCACCATAGGCCGTAAAGGTGATCGGCGGCTCTGGGGGAACGGCGACAGGCTTCGAAGGCGTGGGAGCCCAGTCGGTGGCGACGGGCGCTTCCCATTCGGCGGCAACCGGCTCAGGCGCCTCCACTTCGGGGGCCACAGCAACGCTCTCTGGAAATTCAGGCTCAACGGCAGGCGTCTCGAAACCGGACATAACCGAGGGGGCGAGCTCTTCGCCAATCGAAGGCACATCTTCCTGGACCGGCTCGACATAATCGTAAGTCTCAGCTGCCTGAGCGATCGGCTCCGTCGGATGATCGAGATCGGCCAAAGGACGTGGCGCATCATAGCGCTCGAACTCACGGAGAAGCTCGTCCTCGAGATTGAGAGCCGGCTCCTGCCGTGTGGGTTCGCTTACGGTATTGGCCGCGACACGAGGTTCAAAGCCAACAATACGAGCGAGTTCTGCCAACGGATCGTCGTCGGCAAACATATCGTCTTTACCACGCGTGTCATACGCAAGTCGTTTATCAGCCATGCCCATCCCACTCAAAAACGCAAACACTCAAATGCCAGCGCATTGTGGGGAAATGGTGACGTTATCGCATTTCGTCCGGTGCGGCAGTGCCTGTAATGGCAAGTCCCGACTTCAAAACCGACGCGACGGCGTACACCAGCCCAAGTCTGGCAATACTTGATTCTCGGTTCTTATCGTTAACAAATCGTAATTCCGTCTGATCTTTACCTTTGTTCCAGTGGGCGTGGAAGGCGCTGGCAAGATCATAGAGGTAAAAAGCGATGCGATGCGGCTCCTGAGACTGGGCTGCACTTTCGACGATACGCGGGAATTCTGCAGCCTTGGCAATCAGCTGCAATTCGGTGGAATCCGTAATGCCTGCAACGGATTGCGCCAAAAGCTCGGGTGTCGGGGCGAGATCAGGGAAGGCTTCCCTCGCCTGCCGGAAGACGGACATGCAGCGGGCATGCGCATACTGCACGTAAAAAACCGGATTATCTTTGGATTGCTCCGTTACTTTGGCAAAATCGAAGTCCAACGGCTCCGAATTCTTGCGGTAAAGCATCATGAAGCGAACCGAATCACGTCCGACTTCTTCAACGACATCGCGCAATGTGACAAAATCGCCCGAACGCTTCGACATCTTAACCGGCTCACCATCGCGGTAGAGCTTGACGAGCTGGCAGAGCAGCACCGTCAGCTTCGCCTTACCGTCGGAGACGCCACGCGCAACCGCCTCGAGGCGCTTGACGTAGCCGCCATGGTCGGCGCCGAGCACATAGATCATCTCATCGAAGCCGCGGTCGAACTTGTTCTTGAAGTAGGCGACGTCGGCAGCGAAATAGGTATAGGAGCCGTCCGACTTGATCAGAGCACGATCGATATCGTCGCCGACTTCGGTCGAGCGGAAAAGCGTCTGCTCGCGGTCTTCCCAATCTTCGGGAAGCTGGCCCTTCGGCGGCGGCAGCGTGCCCTTGTAGACATAGCCCTTGAAGGTCAGGTCGTTGATGGCGGTGCGGATTGCTGCCGCGCCATTGGCATGCAGCGTGCGCTCCGAGAAGAAGATGTCATGATGGACGTTGAGTGCTGCCAGATCCTCGCGGATCATCACCATCATCATCTCGATGGCGCGATCCTTGACGATCGGCATCCATTGCTCTTCCGGCATGTTGTGCAAGCGCACGCCGTATTCGGCGGCGAGCGATTCTCCGACCGGGACCAGATAGTCACCGGGATAAAGGCCGGATGGGATCTCGCCGATCTTCTCGCCAAGCGCCTCGCGGTAGCGCAAGAAAACAGAACGAGCCAGCACATCGATCTGCGAGCCGGCGTCGTTGATGTAATATTCCTTGACGACGTCATAGCCGGCAAAGGCAAGCAGATTTGCGAGCGCATCACCGACGACGGCGCCACGGCAATGGCCGACATGCATCGGGCCGGTCGGATTGGCCGAGACATATTCGACGTTGACCTTCTTGCCCTGCCCCAGTCCGGAGCGGCCGTAGCCTGTGCCCGACTGGATCATCGAGGCAAGCAGGCGTTGCCAGTAGCCAACGGACAGCCTGATATTGATGAAGCCCGGACCGGCGACCGAAACCTCGGCGACGTCGGTGTCTTCCTGCAGCTTGGCAATGATGATTTCGGCAAGCGCACGCGGATTGGTGCCGAGCGGCTTGGCGAGCACCATGGCGGCGTTGGTCGCGACATCGCCGTGGGTCGCGTCACGCGGCGGCTCCACGGCAATGCGACCGAAATCGAGCTCGGATCGCTTTTCCTTGACCAGATCGAGCTGTTCAAGAGCGTTTTTAATCCTGGCTTCAAAATCGGTAAAAAGGTTCATCGCACTCTTCCATGCACAGGCTGTGCCAACAGGTTTGCCGGCGGCTGCCGGGCGCCCGCTGCCTATCGCAAATCCGGAGTGTGGTCAAACAATCGCCTGTGGGCACTGATGGCATAGGTATCCGTCATGCCGGCCAGATAGTCCCCGACATGGCGGGCTTTCGGTGCGTCGGAAAGACCGGCGATATGGTCGACCCAATAATGGCTCTGCATCTCCTTGGGATTGGCCATATAGGCACCGAAGAGATCCTTGACGATCTGAGCGGCACCGGCACGGATGCGCATGATATCGGCATTCCGGTAGATGCGCTTGAAGAGCATCGCCTTGATCTGCCTGTCGGTCTCGGCCATCTCGTCCGAAAAAGTTGCCATTACGTGATCCGCATTGCGGATATCGTCGGCGCTTTGCGGGTTCAGCTCTGCCAGGCGCTTCTGCGCTACGCCGATAACATCCTCCACCATGCGCGTGATCTGACGGCGCATGATTTCATGCGTGAAGCGGCTCGGCTCCAGATGCGGGTAGCGCTCCCTCACCTCAGCCATCAGCCCGGCAAGGAACGGGATTTCCTCCAGCATCTCGAAATTGAGATAGCCCGAGCGCAGCCCGTCATCGATATCATGCGTATTGTAGGCAATATCGTCGGCGATCGCCGCCACCTGGGCTTCGAGGCTCGCATAGGTCGCCAATTCCAGGTCATGCAGTTCGCAATAGTCGAGTATCGGCTGCGGCACCGGCCCTCGCGTGCCAACACCATCGGCCGTCAGCAGCGGACCGTTGTGCTTGACGAGACCCTCCAGGCTTTCCCACGTCAGGTTGATGCCATCGAAATCGGCATAGCGTCGCTCAAGTTTCGTCACGATGCGCAAAGACTGGGCATTGTGATCGAAGCCGCCATAGGGCAGCAATTCCTCGTGCAGCGCATCTTCTCCGGTATGACCAAAGGGCGTGTGTCCGAAGTCATGGACGAGCGCCACGCCCTCTGCGAGATCCTCGTCGACCTTGAGAGCGCGGGCAAGAGCGCGGGCGATCTGAGCCACCTCGATCGTATGCGTGAGGCGTGTTCGGTAGTGATCGCCATCCTGGGCGATGAAGACCTGCGTCTTGTGCTTCAGGCGGCGGAAGGCCGTCGTATGGACGATGCGATCGCGGTCACGCTGGAAATCGGACCGTGTCGGGCTGCCGCTCTCCGGATAGAGACGCCCGCGCGAATTCCATGGATCTGCCGCATAGACCGCCCGTTCGCCATAACCGAAACCCAATGCATGCCTGTCGAAGCTCATTCTTCACCGTCACTAACGCGTTGCGACCTTGCCCATTGACGCCGCTTTCCGCTCTTCATACCTATAGCTTACAGAAACGGCAAAGAGGCGCTTTGTCGACCGCTTCGCCAGATCCTGTCCTTTATGGAAGGATCATGATAAGTTTCTTTGATATCATGCGTTTGAACATCAAACGTCCAAATTGGATTCTCTCCGGATCTTGACCCCGGCAGGAGGAAAAATGACTGAAGCGAATGTAACCCTTTCCGATGCCGCGGCAAAGCGTATTGCCGCTATCGTCGGCAGCGATCCCGGCAAGAGCGCGTTGCGCGTCTCCGTCGAAGGGGGCGGCTGTTCCGGCTTTTCCTACAAATTCGATCTCGTGGACGGCGTGGCTGATGACGACATCGTCGTCGAGAAGAATGATGCCAAGGTATTGATCGACAGTCTCTCGCTGGTCTACATGGCCGGCTCCGAGATCGATTTCGTCGACAACCTGCTCGGGCAGTCCTTCCAGATCAAGAACCCGAATGCGGTGGCAAGCTGCGGCTGCGGCACCAGCTTCGCAATCTGATCCAAAACCGACTTTCCACGAATAACCGGCCGAAGATTTTCTTCCGGCCGGTTTCCTGTCTTGTCCGCCAACGTGGGAGCGCGATAAAAGAGCCGAAGCGAGTTAGCAGGATAAAGCCATGAAGATAGCGACCTGGAACATCAACGGCGTCAAGGCGCGTATCGACAACCTGACGCAATGGCTGAAGGATTCCAGTCCAGACATCGTCTGCCTGCAGGAAATCAAAACAATCGACGAAGGCTTCCCGCGGCTCGAAATCGAAGCGCTCGGCTATCATGTGGAAACACATGGGCAGAAGGGTTTCAACGGCGTTGCCATTCTTTCCAAGAGCACGCCTTCCGAAGTCAATCGCGGCCTGCCGGGCGATCCGCTCGATGAGCAAGCAAGATTCCTCGAAGCGGTCTTCTCGCTGCCCGGCAACAAGGTGGCACGCGTCTGCTGCCTATACCTGCCGAATGGCAATCCGCCGGAAACGGAAAAATATCCCTATAAACTCGCCTGGATGGAACGCCTGCAGAAATTCGCGGCCGAGCGGCTGGAGTATGAGGAAATTTTCATTCTGGCCGGGGATTACAATGTCATTCCCGAACCGCACGATTGCTTCGACCCGAAGGTCTGGGAAAGCGATGCACTCTTCCTGCCGCAGACGCGCCAAGCCTTCCGCCGGCTGGAAAATCTCGGTCTCGTCGATGCCGTACGTTCGGCAACCGACGCGACGGCGCTCTATTCCTTCTGGGACTACCAGGCCGGCGCTTGGCCCAAGAACAACGGCATTCGCATCGACCATCTCATGCTGTCACCGGAAGCTGCCGACTGCATGGTGTCAGCGGCGATCGAAAAGCATGTGCGCGCCTGGGAAAAGCCGTCAGACCACGTGCCCGTGGTGGCTTACTTCGATTTCGCTGCCTGAGATCTAAGGCATTTCCGTTTTACGCGATTCCGGACGCAAAACCGCTACGCACTTTTGCTGGAATTGCTTGAAACTCAGTCGTCCGAGCCTGTCGCAATCGAGTGCGACAGGGAGACCGCCGTGCGCCGATCCGCTTCGCTGGCAACCGAGAAGGCATCTTCCTGCAGCGACTGCATCCAGCTGCAATCCTTCGGCTTGCAGCGATCGAGAGCCGCAGTCATCAGTGCGAGACCGCGGGCGGACTGGCCCTCATCGAAGAGGATATTGCCGAACACTGCCATGGCGCCGGGATGGCCGCTCTTGCGGGCCTGATTGAGCCATTTCTTGGCCTGGTTGATATTGGCGCTGCCGCCCTCGCCTGCAAGCATCATCTGCGCAAGCTGGAACTGCGCCTCGGGAACACCGAACGTGGAGGCGACCTGGAAATAGAGCTGGCGCGCCTGGTTGAGATCGATCTTCACCGGGCTGCCGGCAATGCCGTGCTTGTAATAGTTGGCGAGCGACAGCAGCGCATTGATGAAGAAGCCGGTATCCTCCGAGCCGGGCTCGACACCCTGCTGCGCAATCTCACTGTAGATCTTGAAGGCTTCGAAATCATCCTGCGCCACGCCGTCGCCGTCGGCATACATGTTGGCGAGTGCCCAGCGCGAACCGGTGTGGCCTTTTTCTGCGGCGTATTTATAGGCTTCTACCGCCTCTTCCTTCTGACCGTTCTTGTATGCCTTGAAACCGAATTTGAAGAGATCGAAGGGTCCCGATTCTTTCGTGACGCCCGTTTTGATGTCGAATGCCAGGACCGGACAGGCCAAAGCCAGGGAAACGGCCATCGACATGCTGAGCAGCATGAATTTGAACAATCTGAACTCGGACGTTACCATCTTTACCGGTTTCTTTCGTTCATCACAGACGCCTGGCGGCGGCTTTTTTTGCCGTTCTGCCCGCGTGGATGCATTCCTTCCAGGCGAGCGATCCCGCGGCGGGCTCCAGGGCCCCTTTACCCGCGTCGCTTCCAGCCCCATGCCCCTCTTTCAAAACCAGCACATCCTTGCGAACCACCCGGCTCCCGGCACGGCCCGCATATGATGCCTTAGGTACTCCCTTTGCGGTCCAGGTTTCCGCCCGTCCGCCTTTATCGTCTTCGTAAACAGCAAATGTGACCAAACCGGTATCGCTACCGTGCCGGGAGGACGAAGCGTCATGCCGGGGGACTGAAAATGATCGAAGCGAGCAAATCTGCAACACTACCGAAGGGGCGGATTTCTGGCCGGAAATGCCTTTGGCGAAAAGCAAAGCGGCCGTTGCCGCTGGCTTCTCGCCCCTGCTGTCGCGATGTCTGGCGTTGCCGGAAAAAATTCGACCCATACTACTGCTTACGCACACCCTACGCTTGTCATCTCCTCGCCCGCTAATAGCGCTGCGCCCTCTTTGTGGCGGGAAATGGACAAATTCGCCCTACCGACACCATACGCGAACCATCGTAAAAAAGTGTTGCTGAATCGTCACAAAACGAGACGAGAAGATGGATGATTAATGGCGGCAAACAAAGAAGAACCCGGCATTGCCGGGCTCCTCAATTCTTCAAATCAGGGAATTAAAACTTGACCTTTAGGCTGGTCGACAATGCGGCAACAAGGTCGTTGCCAAAGGAATAGGAGACATCATCTCCAAAGGTGACGCCGTTCTGGGTGACCACGCCTGACGAACCGCTCGTCAGCAAGCCAACAGCACCGGCGACGCGCCACTCGATATGCTCAGTTGGCGTGAAGGCTGCGCCGACACCCAGCGTCCAGCTATCGGTCTGTGCCCCGTAGCCTTGGCTGGTGCCGCGGTCCCATGTCAGGCTGACTGCGCCCGCCCACTGATCGTTGAACTTGTGGCCGACACCGCCGGTAATCGTCCAGCCGTCACGATAGAGAAGATCGAGCGACGTGAGTTCCGTCCTGCCGCCGGAGGTGCAGGCGACCAGGCCCTTCGTCGATGTCGGGCAGAAAGGCACGGACTGCAGAACACTCCAGTTCGTCCACTTGACCGAACCGAAAGCGAGCCAATCAGGAGCGATGCCACTCTGCAATTTCAGTTCGAGCGAATCCGGCGCCTCAGCGGAGCCGAAGACGGGCGTGACCTTTCCATAGGGAGAGGCGTTCAGAGGAGCAAAGGGCGCAGTAACCTGGGTAAGGTCCACCGTACCGGTGAGGTTGTCGTACTTTACGCGGCTGTTATAGACGAGGCTCGCGCGCATCGCATATTCCGGAATCTCGTAGGCAAGACCAGCGCGCCAGCCCCAGCCATTGTCCTCGAGATCGAGACGACCGACGCCGTCACCCGTACCGACCAGAAGCGGAACCGTCGAAACCAGCCGTTCCTTGAAGCCCTCGACTTCCTGGTAGAAGGCACCGCCGATGATACGAAGCTGTCCCGGACCGACATCGAAACGATAGGAGCAAGTACCGCCATAATTGCGGGTTTTGATCTCCGTCTCGATATTGTTGTTTGCACCAGCCCAGTTCAAACCGGGATTGGTATGCCCGCCAAACGGCTCGGAATAATCGACGAGGCAGTCGACCACATCGCCGAAGCCGCCCTTGAACCCAAAATAAGGGATGGCGTAATTCGCGGTATCGTCAGCGGTGCTCGGACGGTTGTTCAGATTGCCGCCGCCTGGAGACGCAGAAGTATCTGTGTCGCGAACATTCTTCAGCTTACGTTGGGGGGTAACATAGATGATGCCCGACTGGAACGAGAAGGGTGAGGTATCGAACAGCTGATCGATATTGTAGCCACCGCGCTCCAGGCCGCCCGCGAAGGACGGCGAAGCCAGTGCCGAAAATGCAATGAGCGATGTTACGCCCCTGGAAAACATACGCGCTGCCATTGTGTCTCCCCCACTCAAGCAATTGATGTAACTACACTGTGCTAGTGAACTTAATAAATCGCAACGAAGCGCGCCGCTGCGACGCGAAGTTGCGTTATGGCTAATTTACGTAAATAATTGACGGGCACGTCAAAAAATCAGATAGATAAAATTCTATTCTTCTATCTATTGACTTTAAGGGGCCTGTTAGATTTTTTTTCCACAAAAGGCGCTATCTGTATCAAAGCGACAACAGTGGCAGTTTTCGCACCCAGCATCGCCCAAACGGGTGATATCCACAGGTGAAAACCGAAAAAGAACGTGATTTCCGTCGAATCGTCATACTTTTTAATGCAAAAGGCGCGCTCCGATGGAACGCGCCTCCAGAAAAATTATACTCGTTAACCGCGATTATCCCGCTTCGCTAACTCGCGCCAGAGCAGTCCTCAAACTCGCGATCTGGCTTGTCAGCTCTTCATGACGCTCACGCTCGGCTTCCACCACTTCCGGGTTGGCATTGGCCACGAACTTCTCATTCGACAGCTTGCCGTCGATGCGCGCAACTTCGCCTTCGGCCTTGGCAATCGCCTTTTCGAGGCGGCTCTTTTCCGCAGTGAGATCGATCAGCTTGCCAAGCGGCAGGCAGACAGTCGCTTCCGCGACGACGATCTGAGCGGCACCTTTCGGGGCAGATTCGGCAAGCGAGATCGCCTCGACACGCGCCAGGCGCTTGATGGCCGCGTCGTGACGGAACAGCCGTTCACGCGTCAGGCTGTTGGCACCGACGACGACGAGCGGCGCGGTCGCCGACGGCGGCACGTTCATTTCCGAGCGGACCGAGCGGATGCCCGAAACAAGGTCGATCAGCCAATTGATCTCATCGGCGGCAGCATTGTCGGTGTAAGACGGCGACGGCCATTCGGCGTGGCAGAGCAATCCGTCACGTTCCTGGCCCTCACCCGCCGTATGCGCCCACAACTCTTCGGTCATGAAGGGCATGAAGGGATGCAACAGCTTGTAGATCTCTTCCAGAACATAGGCGCTGCAAGCCTGGGCTTCAGCCTTCGCGGCCGCGTCCTCTCCGCCGAAGACCGGCTTCAGAAGTTCGAGATACCAGTCGCAGAACTGATTCCAGACAAAACGGTAGAGCGCGCCGGCGGCATCGTTGAAACGGTAGGCTTCAAGCGCTTCCGTTACGTCACGTTCCGCACGGGCAAGCTCGGTCAGGATCCAGCGATTGATGGTGAGTTCGGCTGCTTCCGGCACGAAATGCGGATCGCTCTTGGCACCGTTCATTTCGGCAAAGCGCGTGGCGTTCCAGAGCTTGGTGCCGAAATTGCGGTAACCGGCGATGCGCGCCGGGTCGAGCTTCACGTCGCGGCCCTGGGCCGCCATGATCGCCAGCGTGAAACGCAGCGCGTCCGCACCATATTCGTCGATCAGTTCGAGCGGGTCGATGACGTTGCCCTTGGACTTCGACATCTTCTGCCCGTTCTTGTCGCGCACGAGAGCGTGAATATAGACGGTATGGAACGGCTCGACGGGGTTATCGTCCTCGTCCTTCATGAAATGCAGGCCCATCTGCATCATGCGAACAACCCAGAACGGAATGATATCAAAACCGGTGACAAGAACGCTCGTCGGGTAATATCGCTCCAGTTCGGGTGTCTTGTCCGGCCATCCAAGCGTCGAGAACGGCCAGAGTGCCGAGGAGAACCAGGTGTCGAGCACGTCTTCGTCACGCGTCAGAATCTCACCCGGCCGGAAATTCTCAAGCAGATCCTCGACATAGGCCTTCATCGGCCCTTCATGCGACAAATAATGCTGGATGGCGGCCTGCAGCGCCTCTTCTTCGGTCTTTTCGACGAAAACCTGACCATCCGGGCCGTACCAGGCCGGAATCTGGTGGCCCCACCAGAGCTGACGGGAGATGCACCACGGCTGGATATTCTCCATCCATTGGAAATAGGTGTTTTCCCAGTTCTTGGGAACGAACTTTGTCCGGCCTTCGCGAACGGAGGCAATGGCGGGCTTGGCGAGGGTCTTGTTGTCGACCCACCATTGCTCGGTCAGACGCGGCTCGATCGGCACGCCACCGCGATCGCCATGCGGAACCATATGCTTGTGCGGCTCGATCTTGTCGAGCAGGCCTGCTTCCTCGAAAATCTCGACAATGATCTTTCGTGCGACGAAGCGATCCTGGCCTTCCAGCCGGTCCCACGCGCCATGCAAGGCGGCCGGATGATCGAGACCTTCCAGAAAGTCCTCGTTTTCCTTAATGGTCACCGAAGCATCAACGTTGAGGACATTGATGGCGCGCAGGCCAGCACGCCTGCCCACATCAAAGTCGTTGAAATCATGCGCGGGTGTGATCTTGACCGCGCCCGTGCCGGCTGTCGGATCGGCATAGTCGTCGGCAACAATCGGAATCCTGCGGCCAACGATCGGGAGGATGACGTGTTTGCCGACTATCGACTTGTAGCGCTCGTCCTTGGGATTGACCGCAACGCCGGTATCGCCAAGCATCGTCTCCGGCCGCGTCGTCGCAACCACGAGGTAGTCGCGTGTTTCGAACTCGGTGGGCTTGCCCTCCTCGTCAAAAGCGATCGGGCACTGATAGGTGACGCCCTCTTCCAGCGGATAGCGCAGATGCCAAAGATTGCCTTTGAGCTCGATTTGCTCGACTTCCATGTCGGAGATCGCGGTCAGCAACTTTGGATCCCAGTTGACGAGGCGCTTGTCCTTGTAAATCAGGCCTTCCTTGTAAAGCGTGACGAAGACTTCGAGGACAGCCTGGGACAGGCCCTCATCCATGGTGAAGCGCTCACGCGACCAGTCGCACGAAGCGCCGAGACGCTTCAACTGATTGAAAATCAGGCCGCCCGATTCAGCCTTCCATTCCCAAACCTTTTCGATGAAGGCATCGCGGCCCATGTCGCGGCGGCCGGGAAGCTGCTGTTCCATCAGTTTGCGCTCGACAACCATCTGCGTGGCGATGCCAGCATGGTCCATGCCCGGCTGCCAGAGAACATCCTTGCCGCGCATGCGCTCGAACCGCACCAGGACGTCCTGCAGCGTATTGTTGAGCGCGTGGCCCATGTGCAGCGAGCCCGTGACATTCGGCGGCGGGATGACAATGGTGAAGCTTTCCGCATTCGGCTTTGCGTTCACACCGGCGCGGAAGGCATCCGCCTCATCCCATTTCGCGGCGATTTTCGGTTCGACGGCAGCGGAATCGTAGGTCTTTTCGAGCATTTTCTGACCAATTCGAGGTTCGAGGATGGGCGTTTTGTAAATAGGATGGCTACGGCCAAGTCAATAAAAAAGCCGCCCCGGAGACCGGAGCGGCTCTTGTCTGGAAAAAGCGTTTCCGGTCAGCGGCGCGGGCCGCGCGCCACGCGTTCGATTTCTTCGCGGACGAGACGTTCGACCAGCGTCGGCAGATTGTCATCAAGCCATTCGCGCAGCATCGGCCGCAGCATGCCTTCGGCAATCTCATCCAGCGAGCGGCGCTCGGCTGCACCATCGATGGCAGCGGCAAGCTCTTCGAAGGAACGGGCAACCTGCAGGCCGGTGTTCTGCGACAGAAGTGACGGCTGTACTTCTTCCGTAACGCTGGCAGGCGCGACGTCGGCAGGCTGGTATGCCACCGGCTCGATACGCTGCTCGACCGCGGGAAGCGCAGGCGCCTCCTCGACGAGCGCAGGCCGCAGAACCTCGGGCAGACGCTGCTCGGCAAAAACGGGCGCCGGCTCTGGTGCATACTGGGCAGCAGGAGCAATCGGGGCAACGAAGGGCGCCGGCTCGGCCGGGCGGGGAGCGGCTGTTGCGCGCGGCGCTTCATAAGCCGACTGCGGTTCGAATTGCGGCTGCGGATCGCGGAATACCTGGGGCACGTCACGAAGAGCCTGTCCGGCCTGGACGGCGCTGCGCTCGGAAGCGGCACGGACGCGGGCTGCAACATCGGCTAGGGACATGGCGCGGGCCGGCACTTCCGGCTCGGGCGCCGTGCCGGCAGAATTTGCGGCGACGAAACGCGGATCGGAACGCAGCGCAGGCGGCTCGGGGAATTCGACGCCGGCATAGGTTTCGTCGACCGTCAGATGGATTTCGGAGTCATTTTCCTCTTCTGCGCCGTATACGGGAGGAAGAGAGGTTGAAATCGCCTTTCCGGCGCCCGGCTCATTGCTTTCGATAATCTGACGAATGGAGGCCAGGATCTCTTCCATGGACGGTTCACGCACTACACCTGGCTGAGCCATATCTATCCCCGTTATCCCTTAAACAACGACCGGATGGCGTGGAGCATGCATCCGAATCACCATGACCTTAGAATACCCCAAAGGGGAAAAAAATCAGCGCGAATCAAACAAATGCAGCCATGCACAGTTTTGTTACCCGAGTGTAAGCGAAGTCTGTGAGGGCTTTTAAGACAGCCGAAACGAAAACGGGCGCCGATGGCGCCCGCTCCATAAAAACCGCGCCAGAAACGCCTTAGAATACGAATTCCCGAGCCTTGGTGAAACCGGGCAGCGGCTTGACCGAAGCATTGAAGAAGACGTTTTCGGAAACAGCACCACGCTCGCTGACAAAGACCTTCGCACGGGCCGCATTGCCGTAACCCTGCACGACAACGAGACGGCCGCCATCCTGCAGCTGGCCGAGAAGTGAGGCAGGAACTTCTTCTACGGAACCGTTGATGAAGATCAGATCGTAGAGAGCGCCGGCAGCATTGCCCTTTTCAAGCGCGCCAGTCACCACCTGCACATTTGCATAACCGGCGAGATTTGCCTTGGCTTCAGCAGCAAGGGTCTCGTCCGATTCGAGCGCCACGACGGAGCCTGCGATCAGCGACAGCAGTGCGGAAGTGTAGCCCGTGCCCGCGCCGACTTCCAGAACGGCATCATCCTTGGTGACAGCGGCGAGCTGCAGCAGTTTGGCGAGCGGCGACGCCTCCATGAGGAAGCGGCCCGGATTGCCCGCAGCTGCCGGAGCAATTTCGATGTCGTTATCGATATAGGCCAGCACCTTCGCCTTTTCCGGCACGAATGCTTCGCGCGGGACGGTGAGGAAGGCCGTCAGCACCGAATGCGAGGTAACGTCCGTGGTGCGGACCTGGTTGTCGACCATCTTTACGCGTGCTGCTTCGAAATCCATCATATCCTCTCGCCGATGAAATCGGTTCTGTCCTCCGTCTCTTAATCTCCGGCACGAATGCTTTCAAGGCTTGCCGGAGGCCCGTTTAAAGAATCCCGCAGGCCCTTCCCCGCATGCAACAGGTTAAAGACGAAAGCTGCAACTTCCGCGTGGAGTAAATTACGAATTCATGATATTGTTCTAACCGGAGGAAATGAGGAGGAGCAGGCCATGTCTGCCATTCTGGAATATTTCACGCTGTTCGACTTTTTCATCGTCGCAGCGCTCGTTGGCATATTCTGCTGCGGGATGCTGGACCGCGAGACGAACTGACAGATCGCCCTCCCGGCGAAAATCTTCCAGCTGCCCGCTGGCGCATCTGAAGAATGGATTTCCGTGTCCATTCGGATCAAGCCGGCACAGTTGATTGCGCAATTAACTCTATATCAACCATATTGTTGCGCGGGTCATAGCTTTCGCTAGGTTGGCGGCATGCAAACATTCGCCATTCAATCATCGGATATCGAGACACTCCACTACAATCCGGAGGCTCGACTGCTGCTCGTGAAATTCAAAAGCGGCGCGATCTGCAATTTCACGCGTATTTCGGCGCAGGGGCTGCGGCGACTGCTCGGCCCCGATGTGCAGATAGAGAACGACACTGCAGCAGACGATGCCAGCTATCTGGCTGGCCTGCGCAGCGGTGGGTTGCGGGCGCTTTACTGCCTCACCGGGATCACGCCAGCCCAATTCGATTTCGCAAAGGTTCCCGGCATCTGGTGACGCGAGACTGCTGAACTGGTGCCGCGCCTCATTTCCGAGGCGGATCGGATTTCTATGTCGGTGGAAATTTTGGAGGCCTCGCCCGGAATTGAACCGGGGTACAAGGATTTGCAGTCCTCTGCGTCACCACTCCGCCACGAGGCCTCACCTCTGACCGATATGTCTAAATATCGTGTGGTGGCGCGGATTTAGAATGATCCTAACCGAAGCGCAAGAGGCTTCATTCTGAATTAGGTCCTTTTTTCATTCTGAATAATCGTTTCCAGAACGTTCCTACGCTTCGTCGCCTTGGGGCGGCGGCTACTGCGGCTCTAATCGACATTAAGTCTGAAGCAACCTTTTAGCGTGATAGGTGTTGTCCGGAAATATGCATCCTGCCCTTGTCTCCGCTGATAGAAAGGCATGGCGATGGCGCCAGAATCTGAACTGGAGAAGCTTGAAGACCGGATAGCCGCCAACAACGCACGCATAACCGCACTTAAGGTGCAAAGGGCCTTTATTCGCCGCGGTGCGCTCGGAGAACATGATCGGCATATCGATCGGCTTGAGCGCTGGAAAGCCATACAAGAGAGGCTTTTGTTGCTCTTGCGAGAAAAACTGACTTGAAATCGTCCGCGCCCTTAAGCGAACGACCGGACCCAATGTACTAAGCGTCTGCGATGAACCGGTTTCTGCGCCGAATCCGGCGGTCGCGTAACACCTGATTAAGGGCACTGAAAAATTCCCGCGCGTCGAGCTTGCCGTTGAAAAACCGTTCGGCAGCGTCGTAAAGCTCCCCCAGATCGACATTTGCGTTGCCAATCACCCGATGTCGGATGAAGGCAATAAGTAGACGGTTCATCGCACATCCCTCAGCCTGCCAAACATCATCCCACTGGCAGGGCGGCGAAAAAACGATTTTGCTGCCGATTTGTTCCTTAGTTATTTTGGATTACAAAGACTTCGGCATTGTCCTGCTTTTCCCGCAGGCCTTTGTAAGACGCATGGCGAAGCTTGCCGTCATGGGTCCATGCGCGATATTCGACCTCCGCTATCAGCGTTGGCTGGAGCCATGTCAGGTTCTTTCGGGAACCATCATAAGCGACGGGAGGCCTCTTGACCGTCAGCTTTTCCATCATGCCGCGAAGCTTCCATGCCTCGCTGTCTTTGATGCCGGTTCCAACTGATCCGACATAAACCAGATCATTGCCTTTGTAGGCAGCCAGGAGCAAAGAACCAACATGGCCTCGCGCGACACTCGATTGCTCCCAGCCGACTATCATGAAGCTATCGCTTTGGATGCATTTGACCTTAAGCCAGTCGCCGAGCCGGCCAGAGCGATAGGCGCTGTTGCGATCCTTGGCGATGATCCCTTCGAGCCCGTGCTCGCAGGCTAGGCGCAGCAACTGCTCGCCGTCCGCCTCCACCTCCTCCGATATCCGGATGGCACTTTCCCTACCTGGCGCGATCAGCCCTTCAAGTAGATGCCGGCGGGTTGAAAGCTCTGTCTGCGTGAGATCGTGACCATCGAAATACAGGAGGTCGAAGGCCATCAGAACGGATGCACCGGAGTTCAGCCTACCGCCGCGGCCCCCGAGCGACTGCTGCAACTGGCTGAAATCCGACCGGCCTCGCTCATCCAGCACCACGGCTTCACCGTCGATGATTGCCGTTGCTGCCCCGAGCTGCGCCGCCTCAGCAGCAATCGCCGGGAAGCGGTGCGTCCAGTCGTGTCCGCCTCGCGTCAGAATACGAACGCCCTTGGGCTCGATATGAACCGCAATCCGGTAGCCGTCCCACTTCACCTCGAAGGCCCATTGCTGCCCTTTAGGCGGTTTCTGCTTCAGGAGAGCGAGACACGGCTCGATGCGCGCCGGCATGGGATCGAGGGGAAGATTTGGCTGCGCGGGATCTCGCGGCTTGCGCGCTCGCGAGCGAAGCGGCCTGTCGGATTGCAGGAGCGGCTTTGACTTTGGAGACTTGGTCATGAGACCACTCCATCAGCAAATGCTTAAAATGCCGTCTATTGACACGCGCGGCAAGGAGGTCGAGTTTTTGCGCCATGAGCGAGATCCCTCCGCCGCAAGTCGAAGAGAACGACCCCGATCGCTTCATCAGCTGTCAGGATGCTTTGCACGCCGAGTTTCAGCATCTCGTCGAGCGTGCCGACGCGGCAGGTTGGAGAGCGCATGAGGTGCTTGCGGCACTGATAGAGCTTGCCGATAATCAAGCCCTGATGATCGAAGCTAATGCCGAGGTGGAAGCAGCTTTGAAAGTCCTGCGGCGGAAGGGCTTTCTTTAGGTTCTTGACTCCTCGCCAAAGAAGAACATAATAAGAACGCCTCGCAAGGTATGCGGACCGTGCGCCCTCCTTGTTTTTACACCTCTGAGATCCCGCGCGGTCCGCTTTTGCCCGAACAATATCAGCCCAGATACAAATGGCAGGAAACCTGGCCCGGTGGGGGAAAGCAGGATTTCGTCGGCTATGACGGGAAAGAGATCGTGGGCCGCATCCAGGTCGACCAAACCACATCGGGCAAGGAAAACCAGTGGCGCTGGAACGGCGGCTTTGCCTCATGGATACGCAGGCGCATCATGCCGCAGCAGGGGTGGGAGGCGACGGCTAGAGAGGCATCGCGCAAAGTCGAAGAGCACTACGACAAGCTGAAAGAGATGCACGGCTCGTGAAGGGAGATGACGCGGCATGAGCAACGAAGGCCATTCGACGGCGCCAGGGGCGAACGTGATCGTCGAGCACTATTGCTCTGTCACGGGCTGCGGGAAGTGGGGAGGACTGGGGTTTGCGGTCAACAAGACCGAGGAGACCCGTTGGTGGTGCTGGGAGCACTATCCATACAAGGAACAGCCCACCGGCCAGGTTAGACCGCAATGATCGCCGGAATGCTGATGTGCGCCACACTGTCTGCGGTAGATGGCGACACCGTGCGCTGCGACGGGCAGCTCATGCGATTGCTGGGAGGAGGAGTGCCGTTCCAATGGGGCATAGATACCCCGGAGGTCGGATCGCACGCGAAGTGCATCAAGGAACGGAAACTGGCGCTAATCGCCAAGGGAAGGCTGAAAGAGCTTTTGGAAGAACGCGGCCTGCAGATAGAAATAAAAGGCTTCGACAACACGCCGAAGCATAGGCCGCTCGTAAACATCTATCGAACGAACGGGGAAGAGATCGGGACCAAGCTGCTCAAGGAAGGGTTCGCCCGAGAGTGGACACCGCACCGGAAGAATGATTGGTGCACGGCTGGTTGAGCATGGAGGCAAGCGCTTGACGTTTTCTTCGCGTTGTAGTTGATCGAGCTCTTGTGAGGGTTCGATGCGAAAACATTCAGAGAAATACAGACGCTTCCAAAGAAAAGTAGCGCGAGACAGAGAAATTCGAAGACTTATTTGGAAGACTTCGCGCAAATCTCGCCAGAGCAGAGCAGGTGCTCGCGCTGTCGTCATATCTAGAGGGGGGGCCCGATTCAAAACAAGAATGATGACAGCCATTCCTCTTCCTCGTGTCTTTTGTCTGGAGGACAACGTGGATGCTACGCTAGAAGCAATACATCGCTTGCGGGCTGACGTTCTAGATCGAGCCGTCGAGGCCAAGGCGGACATGGTCAGGGGACACAAGCGCCCATTCAAGTTGAAGCGTTATTTTGATTTCACCACGATAAACGAGATAAGCCCTTCTGCGGCTCTTGTGCTCGCAGCGGTTTTTCAGCGCGCCAAACACATAACCGGGCGAAGAATTCATAGCGTCGACGAGCACAAGTGGCGTGCCAATGTGACAGGGATGCTACGTGCTTTAGGGTTCCACGAGTTATTGGAGATGCAACCTTTCGACACACGAAAACGCTATACTGGCGACGTCAAAATCCAACGGTTTGTCTCGGGCGAGAGAGCTGACGGCGAAGAATTGGGTCGGTTGCAAGACGCGCTAGCACTCTTGCTTCCTACGGAACTGCGAGAGAAATTATTTACCGCGGAACCTTACGGTGGAATGCTCGAGGCAATCCTGAACTCCTATAGCTGGGCATACCCAGCGGAACATGTCTGGGAGCATGAGGCTCTCAAAAATTGGTGGTTGACGGGTGCTGTCAATACTAAAACCAACCAAGTGCTCGTATGTGTTTACGACCAAGGGGTTTCGATACCACACAGCCTACCCCGTTGGGCGCATTGGAATGCAGTTGAAATTCGTGCTAAAAAGTTTATGCAGCGCTTGAAACTTTCAATGCCAATAGACCATTTTAGCAATGACGGATTGGCAATACATCTGGCAATGAAGATTGCGAAGTCTTCAACGCAACTGCCTCAGCACGGAAAAGGGCTTCACACCATTGTGGAAGTAGCTCAGCGCGCTAGGTACGGAAGACTTAGAATTCTAAGTCGAAATGGTGAATATATCTGGGAGACTGGAAAGCGGCCGAGAAGCCTCACTCACGAATTCCCATTAAGCGGAACGCTAGTTGAGTGGCAGCTTGAGTTGTAGGAAGCAGATGCCTAGGGTTATAGAAATCGCTGAAGAATTTAGCCGGTTCCCCGGCCCGCGCTACAAGCAGCACGGGGATTTCAGTGGAGAGGAATTCCGCGAAGAAATTCTTGTGCCAGCACTTCGTGCGGCTAAGGATCAGGATTCGGTGCTGATCGTGGTACTGGACGACGTCGCCGGATACGGTTCCTCCTTTCTGGAGGAAGCGTTCGGCGGACTCATTCGGGCTGGCTTCTCACGGGAGGAGCTGGATAAGCACCTTCGTATTGAAGCCCGTACGTCTCGCTTCAAACATCACGCCGTTCGCGCAGCGACCTACATTAAGGAAGCTGCCGGTCGGCTCCACCACGCGTTCCATTAACCTCTGATGGTTCTTCTTTCAGGTTTATTGGGTGCGCTAATCGGCGCTTCGATCACGCTAGTATTCAATATGTGGAAGTTTCATCGCGACGAACTGACGTCGCGGTGTGATGAATTGTGCAGGGCTATTTGGGATGCGAGTGTCCACGCAGCTGATTATTGGGCAACAGACTTCAACAAAACGGGTTCCCGCCAGGCTCTTGCCGAAGCGAGACTTCTAGCTCTTCAAACACACATTGATGGTATCTTCGGTGATTTCCGGCCGTTCCTGAGCGAAGCGAACGAGATCGAGATTGATGCTCAGTTGTCGGATCTTTTGGATGTCCTTACGGGAGGCCTTTACTCCGTCCCCTGTCGAAAGATCGATCTAGCAAGGGCAACCCGCGCGGCCCCCTTGGCTGGAGATTTGAGTGTAAAAATCCGCCGCGCCCATCGAGAGTCTATGCCGTTTTATAAGTTACGGCTCTCGTTCCACGAAAATAAGCGGAGGAAGCTGGACATGCCTTTAGGCTGGGAACAACAATGATCCACGACCGGAGGGCAAACGTGTCAGCGCGTTGGGAGGCTCGCGCCGGCAGTCCTCAGCGAGGAAAGCTCCTTTTCCAACCGCTGCTGATTTTCTCGTAGCTCGATTAGAACATCCCGGGCGCCGTATATCGCTCCTTGCGCCGTCTTCACCTCGTCGACCTGCCGCTGCTGATCGGTAAACCGCTGGTCATAGCTGCCGAACACCCGGTCGAGCTCTTCCCGCGGTACTTGGTTATCACGCAGATCTTTTACCGCGGCATCAGTCCTAGCCCGATCCTCTGCCGATCGGGCTGTACGCCACTCCAGCTCCCCCTGCGTGACCATCTTGTCCGCCAGGAGGTTGACGGACGCCTTCAGGTCGCTGGTCGCCTCTCGGATCGGTAGGTATGCCAGGCCGCCGAGCATCGCCGCAAACGTCAACGCGACCCCAAGCGCCTGCCATTGCGGCTTGTTGCGCTCGGCAAGGTTCGTCGACAGTGCGGCGATCGAAGCACGCGTTTCGTTCGCAAGAGACGTGACGGCGGTATCAATGTTCTTGAAGCCGCTGCGCACCTCGGTCTCGAGATCCGTCTGCCGGCGGCCAAGGTTGGTCACCCGCTCGCCAAGCTGGGCGGTGATGGCATCGGTATAGACCCGATGGGCGTCATTGTTGTTGCTCATATCGTCTGACATCCTTTGCTTCGCCCTGTCCTTTCAATGCCATTTCGACCGGACGACACCGGCATGCGGATAACGAAAAGCCGCCCAAACGGCGGCTTGGAACTTTTACCGTAGATCTCGGTTTGAAGCGCTGGATCGCGTGGTGCATCTGTCTCCAACAGTGCGCCTTCTCGGGCCTCGCCGCGCGGTCCGCTTTCCTGTTGCGCCAACTAGCCCGCTTCGGCGGGCTATTTTTCGCCCCCCGTATGCGGGGGTTCGACGACAGGCCGACACCGTGTTTTCATCTTGAAAACCGGGAGGAAAACATGAAATCGTTCCATACCGCAGTGCAGATCGATCAAGCCCGATGGGCAGTCACATTCATTTGCGAATTCGGTGTCCTATCGGCGACCCGGATCATGTCTAGCACCGAATTCATTGAGATGATCACGGCGGAAGCTCAACTCGGTGGCGACGACCTAAATTCCTTCGTCGACAGGGAACAAACCGATTTGATGTGAGTCCTTGCGTTTGGGATCGCGTGGTGGGCGTGCATCGCCCCTTCCCTCCGTTAGCCCTGAGGCCGCGCGGTCCCACCTCCAGCTTCGATTTCGCCCGAAAGAGTTATTGACGGAACGAATCACCGCCGCACCTGTTGAGTCGCGAATCAGTAACGCGTGAGGTGTCGCGATGAACGCTGCGGCTGGGATTCCGATCAAACCGGTGACTGTTCAGGTGGGCGACAAAGGTCCCGGCCGCCTCGGCGCAACCGTTGAGGACCTCATGGGAATGCTCATGAGCACGCGGTGGCCGAACAAGTCCTCACCCAGGTTCAGCCGCGCGATGAGCGCCTGCATGGATGCCACAATTGGTGGCAGCGGCGACAAAGCCCGCAAAGCGTTTGTGGACGCAGCGCATGACGCTGGAATAGTGGTATCGCCTGACGATGATAGGAAGCCTAAGCCCCGCCGCAATGATAAAGCTCGTACCGCCCGCGGTGCTGAGCGATCGAAACAGCCGCCTGCCGGTCATTTGCGATAAGATAACTGTTCGTCGCCGGCTTCGGGTTTATAGCGACTAGGATGTCGCAAGGCTCAGTTACCTTCGCCGTCTGGCAGCTCGCACCCGCCAAGCATAGCGCAAAGGCCGGGATCATCAGCAGCAAGTGCTTTCGCATCGATATTCTTCCCATCTTTGAGGATTTTGACACGGTTGGCTTGGAGATCGGCGTAGACGTCTGATCGGCCGCCGGAGTATCCGAAGCCGTAGCCAATCAGAAAGGCGATGCCCGAGGCGGCAAGCGCGCCTAGCGCAAGCTTGAGCAAAGTCCCGATGGTCATGACGCCACCGGGATATCGAGGGCATCTTTGAGCCGGTCCTTTTTGCGCTTCGCGTACCAGCGATAGGCAAGGCCGCCGATCGTCAAAACAGCGCTCACGATGATCAAGCCGGCAACCACCTTGCCGATAAGCTCGCTGGAGTAACTGAGGGGCGAAAGCTGATCCTGCACCTGCTGGAGCGTCACAGCGATGCCGCCGGAGCCGACACCGCTGCCAGTCGAAGCATCTGCTACGGCAAGAGCTGGCGCTGCCTTCGCGCTGGACAGGAATGCTTTGGCCTCACCGCCCGGTTTGTAGCTGATTTCAGGGCCGACTGATCCGGTAGCCCAAGCCTGCCCCACTGCCTTCACGTCTCTGATGCGGCTGATCCAGCCCTTCCCGAAGGTCTTGAAGGTCTTCAGAGCTCGGAGGAAAGCTTCTCGGCGCTCGATGATGCGTGCGATCAACATGTCGTTGTCGTTGACGCCAGCCGCCGCCAGGATCGTCCCCTGCCCGATGATGCCGTCGATCGCTCCCTGGTAGAGCCCAAGCCCCTGCAACGCGCGCTGGAGCCACTTGATGGATTGGGAGACGCCCGAGTTCACGTTGCCGTCGAAGACGACGTAGGAGACACCCGGGGCCAGCTTGTCGAGTTTGGCGACGTCCCAGTAGCGCTTGCGGTAGATCGCCGCGACTTCCGCACCCGTGATGGTCCGGACGTCACGCGAAGGCTTTCCATCGGCGGCCAGCCATTCGGTGAAGACGCGCTGTGTGACGCCCTTCATCGTGGCGCCGCCCGGATCCGCCGGATGGTTGCTATAGCCGCCTTCGTGGACGAGCACCTTGGCGAGAGAGCGCGAGAATTCGTTCGCCGTGTCATTGACTGGCATTGTTGATGTCTCCGATTTTGGGAAAGTTTCGCGCAAGCTTCGTGGTGGATTCAGCGGCTTGCAGGAATCAAATGACGCGAGCATGTTCTCGCGGGTGATCATAAGGATCTTCGGTTATGGCGTATGACTGGACCGGCGCGCGCAGCAGACGTACTCGCCGCATCAAATTTGCTCTCGCTTCTTTGATTGTTCTGGCAGCGGTCACAGCGCCCGTGCTCGCCTTTAGCTGACCACGGTGGTGACGCCTGGAAGATCTCGACGGTAGTCTTGTCCGTTTTGGTGGCAGGGACAGAGGAGCCACAGGAGCGGGTTTAGCTACAGACGCGGCTATCCGGCCTCCATCAACGCCGCCTCGAATGAGCGGGCATACTCGGCACGTACACATCTTGGTGGTTTCACCGAAGTCTATTCGGCAGGCTGTCCCGCGATACTAATTCCATTACGCCTATGCCATGCTCGACCTATCCAGGCAACGATCGCCGTGTATGGCAGGAGCATGAAATCGGCTGCTGTGTTCGTCCAATAGCCATAGCTGTGCGACAGATAGATGCTGAGATGCATGCTCGCGAAAAACATCAGAAATGCCGGGCTCAATCGCGGGAAGAACAGAGCGATCGGGGCTATTAGCTCAAGGGCAAAGACCAGGAACGCAACGACGCCCGCAAAGACCTGGACCGACAGAATATTGCTGAACCAAAGGTTTGTCGACCAGGTTGATACGAACAGAGACTGCTCAACCGCGGCGATGGAGAAGAGGTCCAAGCGGGCATCCAAGAACCAACCTGGGCCGATGTCGATAATCTTGTTCAGACCAGAATAGAAGTAATAGGCGTCCATGAAAAACAGCAGAATGAAGACCGGGCCGTGGAACGCATTGCTGAGAGCAAGGGGCCGGGCGCGCTTCCCAATCTTATAGTAGGCATCGCGAGGAAACAGCGCGACGAGGAACAGCATGAACAGCAACACCGTCGTCGATGCATCCATCGTGTCGCTGCCTAGCAAGAACCATCCTATAAGGTGTGATCCCAATAGCAGCGCCATCCAAGCCGCCGCGCGGGGAAAGATTCCAAACAGGCCGCAAAACAAGGCGACGATCGTCGCCATCTGAATGGCATGGAGTGCGCCGACGGAGGGGCGAGGGATATACTCGTAGATGAACTGGAAGGTGGTCCAATAAAGCCCAGGCGTCTTCCAATAGGTAAAGAGCAAACCTCGCGCGTCGCGAACGAACGCATCTGCCGGCATCAAGGCAAGCCCAGAAAAATCCCATGACAGGAAGAGGTACAGTGCCAGTGCGAATGCTCCTGCCTGGATGATGTAGCAGTGCAAGGCGAGAACAGGACGAGGTCGGCCATAGAAATCGACCGGGCCGAGGAGCTTAGCGATCATCCGTTCACCTGTGCAACCTTTGTCGCCCCGACGATATTTACCGCCCCTGCATGATCGTCTATCCGGACTGTGAGTGTCCATAATGAAGCTCCCACGATCTCCTCCGCTGCCGGGTACCCACGATAGTCGATGCGCTGGTAGTTTAGATGGCTGGGATACGAAATGGCGCCAGGCATCAAGAACGGGCCGCCGGCGCGGCGGTTTGCGAAGTTGTGTTTGACGATCGCCAAGAATTCGGGGCCGTGGGTCATTTGCCCATTCGCCAGTCCAAAAGTGGATTTCGGCCAGCTGACCATGGCGAGTTCATAATTGGCTGGTCGCATCGTTCCGTCCTTGAAATGGAGGAACAGAACCTCGCTCGACGCATAGCCGCTCCGATGGATATACGGCATCACCCATGGCTGCAGCGCGGCCTTGAAAACGGCGGGGTCGATATCGGGCGGCAGGGAAAGCTTCGCGGGCTCCTCGGGTTGGATGACGTCTGGCATGCCAGCGTACACCCACCCCGGCACTCCGCGGTGCGCGATGCCGATATGCAGCTGCCAGGAGTAGCTCGTGAATATCAAAAGACAGCAGCCGACGACGACCCATCGATATCGGTCGCCCGGCGTTTCGAGCGCCCAGGCGGCTATCGACATGCAAGATCTACGGACAAATTTCTGGAAGAGGACGAAAGCTACGGCTACAAAAATTGCCCAAGGCAACATCGATCGTCCGGTATTACTCAACCATGTGACGTGGATCGTTCCCTTGTCCTGAAGGAGGCTAAGCAGGGGCAAGGCCAAACCGACTGCGATGACGAACGAAAGGTAGGCACGAAGTCCAATGGAGAGCCGTCGCGCGAGGTCCTGATCAACTGCTGCGGTTGTCAATTGCGTCTCCCTACAATCGGGTCGGGTATAATTCCCCGAACCGTTTCTTGTCAACGGTGCAGGCTTTGAACGATTTGCGCTTGATCCCTGGCGGTGGCGAACCTACGTTCTGCGGTATCCGAAGCCAAGGTAGATCGGTAGCTTTTCATGATATCCACAACGGATATAGGTTTTCGTCCCGAGTGGAAGGGCAAGACGGTCATCGTCTATGACGGCGATTGTCCATTCTGTTCGAACTTCGTGAAGTTTCAGCGCCTCCGGTCTGCGATTGGAGAGGTATTACTTATTGACGCAAGGTTGAATCCAGATCTGGTCGTCGCTTTCCAAAGCCGCGGCATGTCATTGGATGACGGGATGGTCTTGCTAATGGATGGCAGGACATATTTCGGCGCTGACAGCATCAACCGCTTGGCGCTGTTAAGCAGCGAGAGCGATTGGTTCAACCGGGTGAATGCCCTGATCTTTCGGTCGCCGACCGTTTCGAAAGTGGTTTATCCAGTTTTGCGGTTCGGCCGCAATCTGACGCTCAGACTGATCGGCCGCCAAAAGCTGGGGGCGTAGCTTCCGGTCGGCAGGGCTTAGGGCCACACCACTGCCGCTGCCGCGGCCCTCACGGCCTCTTCTGTGCTAGCCTCTTCGATGGACGCTTTAGCTTTCAGGCGGGTCGCTTCTATGCGGGCTCCAATGATCTGCCATTGCGTGAACGCTGCCTTGACAACAGCGGCCACCCCGCTGATGTCGGATGCAGTGATGCCGACCTCGGCGGAAAGCAATGGATAATCTGCCGCGACCGGCGACGCCGCCATCAGATACCGATTTGCCTCGTCTGATTTTTGGCTGTAGGTCAGCGCCTGGCCGGAGCCGGGAGTGATGTATTTGAGCCGTTCCGCTTCGGCGGAGGCATCAATTTCGAGCTTTATCATAGTCTTTAGTCTATTCAATTGCCCAGGGGCCTGCGCGGCCCGCCAGTCTTCATCGGCAAGCATCGTCTCGATGGCAGTCGCGGTATGGCCATCAGCCACCAGGAAGCCATCCTCGTAAGAGGCCCCTGAAAGATTAAGGGTGGAGGAGATCAGCGTCACGTCATCTGGCGAAAGTTCGAATTTTGCACTCATGGAAGTCTTCCTTAAGAGGCGCCAATACGGGCGGCGGAAAGATTGTAACTGTTGAAGGTGACGCTGCCGCCTGTGGTCTGAGAGACCTGGAAGGCGACGATGTCTCCGACATTGAGGACCACCGCCACGCTGGGTGAAGAGTGGCCGACAGCACTGCTGCCAGAAGTTTGTGCGCCATCGCTGGCGACCGCCACACCATTGACAGTTATCTGCGTTGCCTGACCCACGGTGCCGAGTCCATTTTGCCGCGCAGAGAAACCGAGATACCAAAGGCCTTCATCGCCCGCCCCGATAGTCAGAAGGCCGGATGCGAAGGTGCTCGCGCCCTGAAAATGGGTGGCAACGGCGCCGAAGCTGGTGAAGGTGGTGAACACACCGCTGGGAATAGACTGACTCCCAGAGGAAGCCGACATGTACGAAGCTTTCTTCTTCGCTGATATCAACGGAGTGATGTATCCGACGTCACTCACACCAGCATCGGCTTCCGCTTGTGTCGCCGGGCGCGGTGCCGACATCACCAAAAATCTGGTCCCGTCGTATACAAGATCAACAACAAGACCAGGCCTCAAATGGTTCGCCATCAGCGCGCTGCCGTCGACCTTGGTGACAGCCTTTGCCCCGAGGCCATTCAAATTCAACGTGACTGCGCCAGTGTTTGCCAAAGCGATTAGCAAAACCACTCGCAGGCCGACTGTATATGCTGTTGGTGCGAGTGTGAGGGCAGCGGTCAGCACGTTCGCCGTGCCTCCTGCCGCCGCATAGTTGATCTTGCCGCTCTGAATCGCCTTGGCGAGGTCGAGAAGCTTATCGGTATCAGGCGTGATGCCAGCGGCAAGCAACACGTTCCAAATATTGCCGATTGGCCAGCCGGCCGTCCAGTTGAACAGCTCCTGATCCGCTGGGCCGCAGGGATAGCCGCTCTCAAGTTCTGACGCGAGAGGCGCGCGCGTGTTGTCGTCGAGGCTGTTCCAGGGAACAACACCGTCAGTGTAAAAAGGCATGTCATGAACCTCGCTTTAGGCGCAGTTGTAAGGGTCAAATTCCTGAGGGCAGAACCAGATGGAGCCTTCGCAGAGTCCGCCCCATCCGGCACCGAAGCCGAAGATTTTTCCGACGTCGCGTGAGATGTACGGCGTGATCCCAGGGGCTAAAGGAAGGACCCGAAACGCGACGGGAAGTTGAATCTCTTCAAGCGCGCTCAGTGCCCGTCCCGGCTGGATGGCGACACGGGCGCCACCCATGCTGGTGACAGTGACGTCGTCGCCCCAGATATGCTCTGCCGCCGCTTGGAGACTGTCGATATCCCAGAGCTGGCGCGCCTGGTACCGGCGAGCCAATAGGTAGCGACGATAGGTTTCATCGTCATCGAGACAGATATCGCCGTCGCCGGCTTCCTGGCAGCCTGACCACACGCCACCTTCGCAAAGACCGACGATGGTCACGTTCGGGTTTGCAGGGCCGCAGTCGAATCCGAACACCGGAACAGGTACGCAAATGCAATGGCATCGCGGCCAACCAAGCCGTTTCCCCAGTAGCGTCAACTGATCGCCGACAGCGGAGAGAATGTCGAACTCATCAGGCATCTCGCAGGAGGAGACGATGATATCGGCCAGTTCTCCCAGATCACGGCGGATGATGCCGAGAAGGTTCGGGCTTTCGCGGTATTGAGTTAGGATACGGTTGATCCGCTCCTCAACGATGGTCGCCTTATCGGGGCACTCCATGTCACACCGCCGTGATAGCTATGTTGGCAAGCGTTATCGAGGCCATCTCGTCGAAATCGATGACGATCGGCAGAGCTGCGGCGCCCGAGCCTACACGGTTCCCCGTCGCGACCGTCACCTCGACGTTCGGATAGACGCACGAGATGATCGTCCGGATAAGGTGCAAGGTGATGTCCTTGCCATTCGCCGGTCGGTTTTCGCCGGTCATGCCTGCAAATAGGGTTTGTGCGATGGCAGCGTTAGACGGTGGTGGGCATCCAGCCGCATCGTTCGTTTTGGATACCGTCAAGTTGAGGAAGATCGGGACTTGCTCCGGCCGCATGATCTGGATGGAGCGGCAAAACCCTTCAATCTCTGTCGAGACCATCGTGTTTCCATAGGTGGAGATGCCGGGGACCACATACTGCCGAGCGGATAGTGCGACTTGCTCGTCACTGCCGCCGATTGCGACGACCGAGACACTATGAGCAGCCAAGCCGTTTGCGTCGGTGGCGCCGGTGTCGTTGCTGTAGATTTTCGCCCACGTCACGCCGTCGATATTGATGATAGCCCTGTAGAAATCAGCATCGCGGGTGTTGGGAACGCCGAGATTGGTGATCGCTTGGCGCAGCGATTCGTCGGTCTCATCCGGGGCTCTGGTGATGAGCCGCAAACGAGCGAGGATATCGAGGCGCGTATCCTCTGCCTGATCCGGGTCATAGCTCTGATAGATGTCTTCGAACATCTCCCATGCTGCTGCCAGGAGATCGGCGCGAAGGCCGTTCAATTGGCCCATGGGGCTCTGCGATGTCTGGATGACGCCCGGACCAAAGATGCCGATATTCGACTGCTCGATCTCGCCGAGAATGACGGATAGCGGCTTGCGGGAGAAGCCAGAGACGACGACACCGTAATCAGTCATCAGATGGAAACCTCTTCATCGAAAATGGTGCCGACCTCGACTGAACGGATGATCAGCCCGCGGGTCGCTTTGTCGAACGAGACCGAGAAGGACGTGATTTCGGTCACGCCATCGGTGTTCAGGATCTCCGCCTTGACGACGGATTCGGCGAGTGCGGGGTCGTAAGCCCTGCCGAGGATCTGATCGAGCCATGGGACGCCAGCCGTCGTGTCGAGAAACCACTCTCGAGCGAAGGTCGACAGTCGCTGCCTGACGTGCTGTCCCACAGCCTCGGCGTCAGTCACGGTCGCCAGATTGCCATCGCCGGCGAGGAACAGGTCATTCGTCGCCTGATCGATCGCCAGGGCAAAGCGAACTGAAGTCATATCTGCATCGCCCTCAGTTTGTCCGCAATGACAGCCAGTTCGTCGCCGATCTGGTCGTATCGCGGCGAGTGATCAAGGCCCTCTGCGCCAAGCTTCTTGAAGCCTTCCGAGGTGAGTTCGACATGGGCGATGAGCAGATCGAAGATGCTGCCCTCGCTGCCTATCAGATCGAACTTTCCTTCGGGGGAGCCCTTGAGACCATATTCGCCGGCTGCATCAAACCGCACGTGAGTGTTGTCCGGGTCGACGTTCTGGAGCGGATCCGAAACACTGTCGCCGCCGGAGATCGTCGCCCGCATGTCCGCGAGGTGGAAGGACCGGCCATCGAAAGGAGCGCCGTCGCCATCGGTGTCGTAGTTGTCCATGCTACGCATCATCGGAGAAAGCATCACCTTCGTCCCGGCAGGGATCGGGAAGGTCATGCCGGCGCTTGCCGTGCGCGGCAGATCCACAGGGACTTCAAACAACTGCGGCATCGCCACCGGCTGCCCATTGTGCACGGGCTTATAGAGCGGCTGCACGGTCGCCGTCTGGCTTGCAGGGTCGTAGGATACGATCTCGCCGGGGATCGGCCCCCACATCGCTTCGCGCTCGCTCTGCGCCTGCTGACCGGTGATGTCGCGCTGCTGGTTGGTGCGCTTGCCGAGGTATCCGACCATTATCTCTTGATCCCCTCGTCTATCTTGCCGCTCTTGACCGCCTCGCCGGTGATGTCGACCTTCATCTCGCCATCCATGTTGTTGCCGGAGTAAGAGACGCCGGTGACGCGATACATGCCGTCATCACCATTCATTTCGAGCGTGTCACTTTTCAACTGGACGCGGCGGTTGGGCCGGATCTCGGGATTGAGCAGCGCGGTCACCCGAACACCGTTGTCCGTGATTGCCGGTGTGCCGATCATGCCCGTCTCAGGCGTGATGAGAACCACGCCACCGATGAAGCCATCGCTCGGGATAATCTCCATCGTCTCGTTCTGCATGTTCCAGTAGAAGCCATTGCCCCGGCCGATCGTATCGAGCTCGCGCGCGCAGGAACCACATACGGCATAGGGCCGCTTGAAGGTCTTGCTCTCGACGTCTTCCGGGAACTTCCACTCGCCGCGGCTGACGCCTTCCTTCTCGAGCTGCTTGGATAGCTCGTCGACCACATCCTTGACCGGCGTTCCCTTGGGAAACGATTTCGATATCGTCGCCCGCCGGAGGGCCTTCGATCCATCACCGCATGAGATGATGGTCATGATGTTCGGGCCTTCACGGCGATGCTCGACATCACGAACAGCCCCCTTGAAGATGACGCCCACATTCCCAGAGCCTTCAGGCGGGATGTAGCCGGCCTCAAGCGTTATCGCGTCGAACTCCTTGCCGACGCTGTTCCTATGGCTTTCCGACAGGTTGAAAATCGTGATCTCGGCAGAGTTCGGCGAAGACGACGTGTCCTTGTCGATGTTGAACTCGATGCGGATATCGTGCGGGTTGATCCCGCCCGGATTGATAAGCAGGCCCCCGTTGAAGGTTGCCCGCACCTTGCGAAGATACTGGCGCATCAGGCAGCCGCAGCCTCCAGTTCAGCATCCGACGCCTGAATAAGCAGCACGGTTCCTGCTGGCAGGGCGCGGCGGTCCGGAACGGCTCCAGGCGTCACGGCATAAGCGAAGATGCTTCCGAGGCCGAGACGAAATGGCGCGAGCAGGTCGGCGCCCAGGACAATGCGACGACCGGTCAATACCGGAAGGTTGTCGATCGAGAGGTCGAAGCTCCAACGGTCCATGGTGGTGTTGTAGCGCAACCGGATAGTCACGCGGCGGCCATTGATGATCGTTCCGAACTGCTGATCGGCATAGTCGACGACGTTGAAGACATTCATTGATGACCAATCCCCGTGATTCCGCTCAAGATCGATTGGTTAGCTGGTGCCGTTGTCACGCCCGCATCGCCTCGCTGCACCGTGCCGGTTGATCGGTCGCCCGTCACCGCATCGCCTGATCGCTCGGCTGCCGGCGGCGCGGCTCTCGTGCTTTTTGTCCCGCCTGCCTTGCCGCGCTGCCCTGTGTTGTCACCATCGGGTGACGCGGCATAGGAAGTGCTGACGATGATCACCTCCTGCAGGTCGCACCGGCAGCGAAGAATGCGAGATGAACCGGCATCGCGATCGGCATCGATCCGCTTGATCAGCATGCTGTTGTAGATCGTCAGGCCAGTCACCAGCGAGAACGGCACACGGCTTTCCTGAAACGCGACAAGGGCGGCATAGGTGGCCGCTGCGCCATAGTCCGCCACGTCGAGCGTGATCCTCTTCGGAACGATAATGGCGTGGTCGGTGATCTTCGCACCGGTCTCGATCGGGATCTCGGTGATGTCGAGCTCGGAGCTATGGCGTTCCGAAAGGACGCAGTCGATGGCAACGGGACCGATGGCGCTGGAGAAGGCGATGACAGACATCAGAAGGCATCATCCTTTTCGAAGCGGGAGGCGCGAGCAGCACCCTGCCCGACAGCGTTGCCAACGGCTGCGCCGACAGCCGCGCCAGTACCGGCGACACCGTTGACCTGCACGCCGCCTACGTTGACCTGAACAGACTGGTTCCGATTGTCCTGCTTATTGTCGTTGACGACAGCATTGGCCGGAGCGCCGCCGCCCATCTTTGCAGTGTTGCCTTCGGCGTTCTGCATCATCAGCTTCCAGTCCAAGGCGTCCTTGGTCATGGAATCTTCGAGGTTCGGCGGACGCGGCTGATCGACGACGGCGGCACCCTTCATGTAGATGCCGCCCATGCCTTCGACGTATCCCGGCTTTGACTTTGGGTTATCGACCGCCGTGATGCCCTCGATTTTCTTGTCGAGGTTAGATTTCACGAACCCGAGATAGTCCAGCCCTGCCTTTGCTGCGGCGAAAGCAGCAGCGAACGCCAGGAGCGAGGCGGTCAGAGGCGTTATGGCCGCCGTCATCAGGCCGATTGACGATGCCACGGCTGCAAGCGCCACTCCTCCCGAAAGGGTGGCGATGATGGTGCTCAGGGTGTCGGTGTCTATCCCGGTCAGCTTCGACAGAGCATCCGCGAATTTGCCGATTATGCTATCGCCGCCCTCCATCCACGACAGGATGTCCTCAAGGACCAGGAGACCAGTGAGGAACGGGAACTTTACCGCGGCGATCAGCCCGAGACCGACGGCTATAGCCTTGAACAGGTCCGGGTTGACCGAAACCCACTGCGACAGGAACTCGAAATGCCGGCGCAGGCGATCCACGAGGAACACTGCCGCGTTGACACCGGTCTCGAGAGCGGACCCGAGCGCCTTGGCGAACTTTTCGAGAGTGCCATTCGAGCTCAACTCGCCCATAAAATCGAGAAGCCGCCCAAGCTGGCGCTTTACCGCATCGAAGAAGCCGGCATCACCGACCTTGCGAAGGAAGCCGGTCCATGCGTCCCCGAGGTTCGACACCATGCCGTTCCACGTCTTGGACTGCCTCAACATCGCGCCATTAAAGCGGTCTGCGAAGTTGTCCTTCAGGAACTGGATGATTTCGGCGCTGTTCTTCTTGACGGTCTTCGACAGCGTCTTGCTGTTTTTCGTCCAGTTGAATGTGACCTTGTCGCCGGCAACGCTCGATGTGATGCCGAACTCCTTCAGTCGCTCAAATTCACCTGTCGCAGCGTCGGCGATTGCCTCAACGCCCTGCATCAGGGTCTTGCCCATGGCGCTGGACGCATCGCCGACGGATTCCAGCGCTCCGGTCGTGGGATCGATACCGTAGGACTTCAGCCGAACGAAGGCTTCAGTGACCTCGCCAACCTCGTAAGGCGTCTTGGCGCCAAAGGTAGAAACCCAGTCGAGCGCCTTCTGTGCCTTTTCAGCACTCCCCTCGATCGTTTCCAGGGTTGCGGCATAGCTTTCGAATTGCGCCGACGTGGTGATGACCGACTTTCCGAGTGCCGCCAGAGCGCCGGCCGCCGCGGTCGCTGCAGCGGCAGCAAAAATCGTGATCCGCTTCGCAGTCTGATCGATAGACTGCTGAAACTTCTTCAGCTCGCCCTCACCCCTGGTCTCATAACCAAGGATGGCGATAAGTTCGTCAACGATCATAGATTGAAATCCGATTGAAACAGGGCCACATTCCAGGCCTCAACGGAGAGGTTTTCGATGCGCGTGGCATTGGCAATGGTCTTGATGATGGCGGCAAGCGCTGCATCGGCGCAGACGCTCAACACCAAGGACTTCATGACCGCGAACGAGGTTGGGCAAATCATCGGGGCCGCTGATCTCTGCGGCTATAAGCTCGACGATGCAAAGACTGCCGCTTTCATGGAAACGACCGTGGCGAACCTCGATGACGCCTCTCGCATGCACTTCAACAATGTCCGCTCTCTTCAAGGACAGATGTTCTCGACCATGAGCTCGACCGAGAAGAAGGCACAGTGTGCCCTTCAAGCGAAGCTCGCCCAGAAATACGGGCTCACTCCTTAGCCGCCGCCTCTGCCATCGCCGCCTTCAGGTCCAGGGCTTCATGGGCATCCATGACGTCGGTCAATGTCACCCACGTCTGCATGTCACGCATTGAGTAGATTGGCGGCTCCGACAGTATCGGCCGCCAAAGCCACATGTTGAGATTGGGCGCTACCCTGCCGATCTCGCGCTCGCTTAGGCCCTTGCCGTCATCGCGCGGGTTCCATTCGCCAGGGCGCCGGAGAAAAAATCTCCAAACTGCTCCTTCAAAACGAACACCGCGACCGGGATGATGTCGCCGAGTCGGCCGGCGAAGTCGCCATCGAGGTCGACCGGATCGTAAGCACCGGATGGGCGCTTGATCCTGGCGATCTCGACGATGTCTTTCACCAGAGCGGCGAACTCTTCAGGGGCGATAGCCTCGAAGATGCCGGTGATCGCCAGCAGAGCCTCGGTGTCGGCTGCTGCGCGTTCTTCGATCGATGCTCCCTCCCTGCGAGAGGCAAGGATTGCCGGGATCTTGGAGGCCAGCGGGCCAGCCGCACGCATGAGGCGGGCCTGCAGGATGAGAGCCTTGGTCGCGAGAAGCTGATCGACCTTATACTCGACGCCGTTGATCTTCTTCTCAGCCATTGTCAGGGATCTCCGTATTCCAGTCACCGGTCCAGAGCACCCACTCCCGAACGACGGCGTTCTTGCCCTTCGAATCGGCCGGCGCGCTCATGATGAACGCACGGTCGGCCGAGCCACCTTCATTGGTGCCGTTGTCGATGAGGGAGAACGGGAAGGCAGCGGCCGTCGAGCCAAGAGCCTTCTGGCGCTTCCACTTCTGGTGAAGCAGGCGATGCGTCGGGCTCGTGTGCTGGAGCTTGACGCTGATTTGGGCCGAATTGTCGGCAGAGATCGAGAAGATGCTCGACCCGTCGGCACCGACGAGACCGGAGCCGGCATCAGCGCCCTGGGTGACGACGATTGCGTCGTCGCCATCCCAGAGACCCTGCACCTTCTGGCCGTCGAGCGTGGCCGACACATTGACCATGCTATATGCGGTTGAGTTTCCCATGTGTCGGCTCCTTAGAACGTCATGGTGTAGTTGATGGTGGTGTAGTGCACCGCGCCGGCGTAGCGGAAGCGGACCGAGATCGCCGGGGCGATGCGGGCCTTTCGCTGGCTTTCCGGAACGTCAAACACCGACGGAACCGTGATGACGACGGCAGGCGCATAGTCGCCAGTTTCAGGGTCGAGATCCTGGGCGATGAGGCCGGCGCGGGTCGCCTGCTGCATGACGGTCCGGGCGGCAGAGGCAAGTGTCTGCATGCCGGCGTCAGTGAACGGCACGCGGGCATTGTTGAGGAGGATCCCGAGCGCTTCCTCTTCCGTGCGGGCGATGATCCAGTCGGTGGCGTGGATCTCGTCCAGGAAGACGTTGGCCGTGAGGGTCGAACCTTCAACCACGAAATTCCGGCTGCCGATGTCGATATAGGTGTTGGCCATGTGGCCGACCGATTCCGACTGGCCGACACCTGGGGTAAAGCCGGTGATCGCGCTGATGGCCGCAGAGCCCAGGTTGACGGCGCTGATGCCCTTCAGGTTCTTGAACTTGGCCGTGTAGGCGCTGTTCGCGTCGTCGAAGTTGCGGGTGGACATCCACGCGGCCAGAGCGGCGGCCGGGAACAACGCTGCATTGGTGTGGTAGAAGATGCCGGTACGCTCGAAATCACCTTTGTTGCGGGCGGCGATTGAGGTCGTATCCGCAGGGTTTTGAGTGGCGGCCGCGTTGCTGTCGATGATCGCCAGCTTGTTCTTCGCTTCCGTCCACTGGAGCAGACCGTCTGTATAGGCCTGATCGCGCAGCGTCGTGTCGACGGTGATGAAGTACCAGTCCTGGTCAGAATCGTAGAGCGTGTTGAGCTCGGTCTGAAGCTCGGCGGCCGTCGGGGTGCCATCGCTTGCGACAAAGCCGATCTTGATCTGTGTCGGACGCGGGTTCTGCGAGAATGCCGACAACGCAGCCTTATAGGCGTCAGCCGTGGTCGCGAAGTCCGCCGCGACTTCCTCGATCGAGGCGTAGAGCTTCGTCCGATGGGTTGCGTCAACCTTGCCCGCAACGGCTACGGTCGTGAGAATCAGTTCCGTTCCGAAGCCACGACGGCTCGGGAAGGCGTCGTTACGCGACAGGGTCACGTTGACGACCCTGTTGTATGGGAGGATTGTCATCCTGCCGTCCTTTCTGGGGTTATCCAGCCCGAGCTATGTCGAAGCTGCTTTCATCGATGGTGTCGATTACGAAGCCGTCGCGGGTGAGGCCGCGAACGATGAGGTCCATCTGAGCCCGAGGCTCCCACTTGTTGTTGATCCAGTCGGGTACGTTCCGGATCTGAGAGACCTCATGGATCACGAGGCCGGGAAGCAAAGGCTCCATGACCTGCGCGAGCTTCGCCGCCGATGTGATCGGGCGAAGGATGCCGGTAGGTGCTGGGCCGTAGGAGTGGACCGAGAACCGCCATTCGACCTCGATCACCGGCGCAGCGCTGATCTTGTTCTTGCCTTGGCTGTTCGGAATGCCGGTGTCCGTATATTCAACGGTCTGCTCGTGCTGGCGAACCTCGGCGTCAGCCGTGAAATTCACCGTCACGTAGGGCAATGCCGGATCGGGGCCGCTCTGGTGCGACTTTATCGTCGTGACGCCCGTAACGGTCTTCACCCAACGGACGACAGCGCTGTGGATCTCATCGTTCGTCATTTCGTCAGCCTGCCCAATGTAGCGCGGTAGAAACCACCTTCCATGCGCGGCCATGTGAAGAGGACGCGGTAACCGATGCCGCCCGATGTGATCTCGCCGTCTACGGCAATCGCCGATCGGGTCCAGAGCATCCACCCGGCCTCGGTCCTGATGCCCTCGGGCATGTCCATCAACTGATTGCCACGGGTGGGCTGGATGGCGGCGCGGATGGTCGAAGACGTCGGCGCGCCGGGCACCCAATTACCATCGGCATCGTAGTATCCGGCGGCTTTGGTGGTCAGGGTGACGTTGACGGCCTCGCCATCGATGGCAATCGCAACATCGATCATTCGTCGACCTTCCACGTAACAGCGCCGCGCATTTCGCCGTCGGCAATGAGAGGCTTGCTTGATCCCTTGAGGGCGATGGTCACAGGGCTGTTCGGCGGCGATTGCAGAGAGGTGATCTCCGCCTGGATATCCCCTTGAGCAACGATGCCGAGCTTTGCCAGGACCTGGCGCAGGGTCGTCTTGCCCGTGAGCAGTTTCGCAGCGGAAGCCTTGAGCGCGTCACGATACTTGCCGCGGTTACCGCGCATAGCATTCCGCATGAACGGACGCTCGGGCACCGGGCCGCCCCAGCCCCCGCCAGAAGCGCCGCCCTTGGTGCCGAACTCGTTCCAGATCGCCTTGTTGATATTGTCCTGGTCGGCCTCACCTTTAGGAAAGCCGACTTTGACCTGCGATGGTCCTTTCACGCCCTTCGGCAGCTTCACCACCTCGCGGCGCTTCACTCCGATTGTGAACATCAGACGGCAGCCACCGGGGGGAAATTCTTGCGCATGAGCGAGAGGAACTCTTGTCCATAGATCGTGGCGGCATAGCCGGAAGCGGAGCCCCCGCCTGCCGATGCGCCATTTCCCGCGAACTCAGTTTCCACATCACCGACCTTGCGCCGCTTGATGGGGCCGGTAGCGCCCGATCCTTGGCCGGTTGTCGACCGTCCCGGCTCACCTTCCATCGTCAGCATGTGGGCCGCGAGGAGCATCTGAGCGCGAGCGCGGTCCTTTTCGAGCCACGTATCTCCGACATCGGAGATCGCCTCGTCGAGCACGAGCTGCACGAGCGCATCCGACACGGGCTGGAACTCGGGATATCGCGCCTTGAAGGTGGTTGGCGTGGGGGCGACATAGGCCATTACTTCGAGACCTTAGCCGCTTTGCCGGCCTGCTCCGCAACCGCTTCACTGACCTCGATGGCCTTTGCAGCGAGGAGAGATTTGGCATTGTCGGAGTGCTGAAGGATATGCCAACGGTTCGTACTGATCGATACGCCGGGGCGAATTGTCAGGCTGCCGATCGAGACGGACGCACCCGTCATGTTCTTGATCGTGGTCATTGTCCGTTCTCCGGTGGAAATTGGACCCCGGCCGTTGCCAGCCGGAGTGATGATTATTCGGCGAGCTTCGCGTCGATCTTTTCGCGGAGCTGTTCGGCGGACCAGCCGTTGAACGGCTTCTTGCCCATGACGTCGAGATAGTCGGCTCGGAGTTTGGCCAGATCTTCGACCTGCGGCTTGCTTGCGCCGCCCTGCCCGCCTTCTTCGGTATCGCTCACGATCACCACAGATCCCGAAGCTTCGAGGATCATCAGATAATCGTCTGTGAACTCGCCCTCTGCCTCTCCGAAGGCAGGGATACGGACCGGGCCGTCCCTGCCCTGGAGATCATAGGGGCTGTTCGTCAGGTTCTTCACCTTGACCATGTCAGCCCCCTATCAGGCCGGAGTTTCGCTGACGCCGTCGAGATAGCGGATGGCTGCCGTGGTAAGCGCTTCGACGCCACCAGTCCGGAAGATGCCAGGAACCTGCCAATTGAGCGGGCCGTCCTGATAGACCGGAAGGAACCGGTGAGGCATCGGAAGGTGGAGCTTCAGGTAGTTCTCGTCGTTCTTGTAAACGACCATACGGCCCTTGCCGGTTACGCCTGCCGTGGTTGCCGCTGTACCGAGCTCGCGAACCGAGCGGACCGTGAGTGGCCGGCCGGTCGTGAGCGTGTACAGATTGGTGCGGAGCAGGAACGACAGGATCGTTTCCATCGTCGTCGCGCTATAAGGCGTAGCGGCGATGTAATTCAGCGCTTCGACCGGCAGGAACACGGTGTCAGCCAGCTCGACCTGGTTTGTGGCCAGATTGATACCCTGAAGACCGAGGTTGACGTCTCGGACGATCTGCGCTGGCGTTTTCACACCAACGCCGGCCGCGTTCACCCAGAAGGTGACTCCACCAGTACCGTCTGCCGGTACAGCCGCCGTCGTGACGCCCGGGTAGTTCGTGATCCCGCCGAGACCCTTCTCGGCGCTGCCGAACAAGGTCAGGTCGTACATGAACTTCGTGTAGGCCAGACGAGCAGCCTTCGCGCGGCGGTTCGGCAGAGTGCCGCCCGGGATCTGGATCGCCGCGTTCACTTCCTGGATGTTGAACTGGTAGCCGATGGCCGCCAGGTGGAAGTTCTTGAGCTGGTAGTCCTGGTTGACGTCGGCGAGCGGGATGTCCTTCGCTGCGCCCGACTGCCAATTGGCCGCACCCGACATATCGGAGAGATAGGTCAGGATGCCGGGGGCCCACGGGTCGCCTTCGGTTTCGACGTAAATGAGGCGGCTGAAATCCCAATCGGGGTAGCGCGTCTCATAGACGGTCTGGTTGATGCGGTATGCCTGCGCCGTGACGAAGGCAAGCGCCTGGGTGGCGTCCGCCATGAGCACAGGGCCGCCATTGTGTCCAAGTCCATACATTGATGTGGCTCCTTATGCCGACAGAGACGGAACAGGACGACGGTAACGGACCTTGCCGACCGCGCCCGAGGAACCGGCTTCATCGAACTGAGCGCCGGGGATCGTCAGGACCGTTCCGGATGCGGCTGCACCGGTCCAGTTCTTGTTGGTTATGTCGAAGCGCGCCTGAGCGCCTTTCGTGACGTTGGCGCCGAGCAGGACGCCGATCACGCCGCTTTCGCAGATCGGAACGTTGTCGTACTGGGCGTAGGCATCGCCGGGGCGAGGAAGCGTCGGGTCCGCTTCGGTGATGCCGAGCACGTTCTGAGCTGCCGCCGTCAGCGGAGCGCAGGTGTGAGCGGCGGCGCCGGCGATAACAGGCTGGCCGAAGCCAACAGGCGTAGCGCCTTCGAGCGAGCGCGTGATCGCATTCCACTCTTCCATGTTGACACGGCGGCCGACCGCATATGCGGCAAGGGTGTTGCTATAGGTGATAGGCATCGATCAGCCCTCCTTACTTGTTGCGCCAGGCGTTGAGGTCATTGACGCTCTCCGACCATGCCTTGTCCGCGGCGACGTGGACGTCGACGTTGGGGCGAATGCCGTCGGAGAGAACTCGCGCGAACGGATCGGCTCCGATCGCCTTCTTCGCCTCGTCTGCCAGGATGTCGAAGCGAGCGTCGATGTAGGCGTCAGCCTTGCCGGCAATGGCAGCATCGCCGAGCTTGGCAGTGACAACCGCCTTGCGGATGGCCGCATCGGAAAGACCGGTTGTCTTGACGTCCTTCGCGATGGTGGTGGCGATGGCGATCAGATCGGCGCGGTCCTGGACGCGCTTGTCGATATCAGCATCCGAAAGCACCTTGGCCTTCAGGCTGTCGATTTCGGCATCCTTCTTGGCGAGTTCGCTGTCTTTTGCAGCGATTGCGGAGAGGTGCGCGGCGTCTGCCGTGCCCATCTTGGAGTGGGCATCCGCAAGCCGCTGCTGCAGCGTTGCGATAACCGTGGCACCCTGATCGGTTACTTCAACCGGGATGCCATCGACGGTAACCGTCTTCAGGGTCATGATCTTTTCCTCTTGAGGTTTGTGATCAGGGGTGACAGGGCTGATGCCCCAATTCGCACCGTCACCGATGCGAGCCTTTGAACCAGCCCGAGCGCGATCGACGACGGCCAGGTGGTTGATCTTGATGTTGGTCTGCTGGGCGTCGTACTGCTGGCCATCCGGAGTGACGCCGTCGCCCCATACGAGCTCGCAGACGTAGCCGGCGGAGAGTTCGCGCTTGCCACCCTCGACGCCCTTGATTGCCGCTGCATCCTTCAGGATGAGCGGGAGATAAACCCACTCCCCGTCCCGCTTGGCGGCCGTGCTGACCTCGCCGACTGCCAGATCCTTCCAGTTCTCGGCCGTCACGGCGTCCTTCGGGTGATCCATCGTCACCGGTGCGTGGGTGAAGCTCTGTAGGCTGGCATCGGCGAAGACGGATTCCGGCGGGCGATAGACCCTGACGACGGACATCTCAGGCTTTCCGACTTCATCGCCCGTATAAAGCTGGATGCCGGTCCGGACTGCCTTCGCTTCGGCGACAAGGTAGCCGTCGTCGGTCCGTCGCGTTCCCGCGATGGTGACAGCGTCGGTGAAATTCATGGAATTCTCCTATGCCGCCAACTGCCAGGCCGTTCGCGGGCTTGCAATCTTGCGGATGATCGGCGCCCCGATCTTGGCGACGCCGGTTCCTCCAGTCGTGCAGAGGTGCCTCAATATCAGCAGGTTATCGAGCCTGATGTTCGTCATCGTCAGACCGGTCGGAAGCCAGAGTTTCGAGCCGCAGATGAGCGACCGATTGCGGCCACCGATATAATTGCCGGTCGTCCAGCCGCCGCCGGTGACCGTGACAGTATTGCCGATCTGAACCGGGCCACGGATGGAGCTGTCGAGGTAATCCCAGCCCGCCCAGTCGTTCAGCTCGACGGGGATCTGGATCTCGAGCCAGTCGCCGGCGACGAGGCCGAGTGTTGCCAGGCTGAGATTGGCCGGCAGGCCATAGGTCACGGTATGAACGGCAGCCGCGTCGTTGACGGGCGTGATCGTGATCACTTGTTTTTCGTTGCCGGTCGCCACCACTTCCTTGCTGGCGACATAGGTCGAGGTGCCGGTGCCGCGCACCAGGCGCATGCCAGTGGCAACGTCACCAGTGACGTTGGTCTTGGTTCCGGCTATCCCCGGTGTGCCCTTGGGCGGGAAGATGTTGTAGGCGGCGAGTGGATCGAGCGACCTTGTCTCGCCTGCTGAGACCATTCCCTGCAGGATCGGCAGCAGAATATCGGAGCGCTTCGCCATCAGGTCCGGCTTGGGGTGAAGCCCATCGACAAACATGGTCGGCGAGATGCCCGAGGCCGGTCCATCGAGCGAAAGCGTATTGCAGAGCACGACGCCTTCGCGTCCCGCCTGCGCGACGATCCACGCATTGATGCCGTCGAGGATGCCAGGCCATGCCGGATCGTCAACGCCTGGCTGATCGTCGAGTGTGTTGGTCCAACTCAACGTCTGCAGGACGACGTAGACCCCGGCATCAACAATGCGCTGCACCTGCGTATCGAAGTCGGCAAGGATCGCCGCCAGGCTTCGACCCCGGACGATGTCGTTGTAGCCTATGTCGATATAGACGATGTCGGGTTTCTGGCTGAGAGAATAGGCCGTGCGCGCGAGCGTGCCCGGGAACTGCGCCTCAAGCCCGGGAACAGGAAAGAGGCAATCGCCCGACTTGCCGGCCATTGCGCCCGAGAAGGCCGCAAAGGAACTCGGCGCGAAAAACGGACTGTTCAACTCGGCGAACATGTCGATGTTGAAGCGGCCATCGGCTGCCTTGATCCATGAGAGGACCGTGCGGCCGTTCTCATAGAAGCCGGTATGACCATTCGTCGCCGTCTGGCCTGCGGTGTAGGTTTGCGCGGTTCCGAGGCCAATGAAGCTATGGCCGAGGCCCATGACCTTAGCCCCTGTCGCCAAAGGCAGGGCCGGAAGCGGAACCACAACGCCCTGAACTGGAAGGGTGTCTATCCACTGACCGGCGCTGTTCTGGGCTGCCTTGCCCGCCACAACGCGGACGGGAATGCCATTCGGGTCTTCCGTGACCTGAATGATATCGACAGGCCGCCCTGCAGCGTCGGTTTCGCCCGCGCTCGCTGTCCGAACCGGGATTGCATCAATAGGCTTGCCGGTGCTGTCTGTCGTGACAACGGTCGAAACGGTCTTGATAAGCATTGCCAACCTTTTCGATATGCACCACAAAAGCAGGCATGACCGACGAACAATTCCGAGCCTTACGGCAGTTGATCCTTGACCAGAGCGTCAAGATCGAAGCTCTGTCATTGGAAGTCCGGAGCCTGAAGCAGGCGATCGAGACCACCGAGGTCATTCTCGTCGACGACGAGCGCGTCACAAGCGCCGAGCTCGAACACCGTCTCAAAACTCCACTACCCCGCGGGCCACACAACGACAATTGACCGGCTGCCCTGGCGGAAGACCTTCTTCGGCTCCCGTCGGCTCGCCCCACTTGTAGGTGTTTCCGTCAAGCTTCTTGTGCAGCGGCCGAACGCGCTCATCGTGCGCCGTCATCCAGACGTATGAGGTAACGCCAGCCTGCTGTTGCCGGATTTTGTTCAGATCCGAGTTAAACTTGCCGGTCTGGTCCCGAGCGATGAGCCGCGCCCGCCGATCGGTGATCCCGAACTGTGCCTGCAACGTCTTCCGGAGCGTCGTCACCGAGTTGCCGGCGATGCTGTTCGTGTAGACCGTCTGCTCTATCCGCTTCACGATGTCGTCGGACAGGCTTTGGATCAGCGATGTGTTGCGGGCAACTGCCGCCTGCAGATAATCCGCTAGATCCTCATCCCGCACGACCGCAGACAGGTTTATTCCGAGCGCTCGCTTGGCCGTCGCCATGAAGGCTTCGGTGTGGCGCTGCGCTTCCAGATCCAGGATGCGCCCGACCGTGTCCGAAGCGATCCGCTGCAATTGATTGGCCAAGGCCTGCAATGAGGCGAACCAAGTGCGGTCCGCATCGCCCGTGAAGGCTCGCGCGGCGCGCTTCATGTCCAGTTCCTGCTGGTAGAGCGGGATGATGTGATCCCGCGCTTCCTTGGCAATGCCGTTCAGCATCGAGCGCAGTGCGGCGTAGTGCTGCTTTTCTGCCGAGAGCCGAACATCGACAGGTGGCAACTCAACAACCGTACCCTTCGGCCGGTCGGCGATCTTGGTCAGCGAATAGCGGAGCATCACGCCTCGACGATCTTGCTCTTCCAGTCGTCATTGACCTCTTGGAAGATTTCCGGCCCGAGGATGATCTCACCGCGGTACGGCTCGACCGTCGAAAGGTCCATTCCTTCCGGCTTCTGCCACGAGATCGTGACGTGTGGCTGGTAGTCGGGATAATCCGTGTCGGCGCCGAGGCGCTTGATATCCTCATGACGCCAGGTCAGGCGCGAGCTTGCGAACTGAAGCACGACCGCATCGCCGAACTGCTCCATAAGGCGCGGGCCACCGGCGAGGATCTTGATGGTGTTGCCGCTGTCAGCCCACTCGATGTCGTTCCCGACCCTGATCCAGTCCAGCGGCGTACGAGTGTGGATGATGGTGACGTGCAGATCGTCCTGAACGGTCTCGAAGCCCTGAGTCTTCGCCCACTTCTTGATGTCGTCGGCGTTCACCACGTCACGATGAATGTAGAGCGTGCGCGGTGCAGCGTCGGCGGCCCGCTGGCGCGTCTGCTGCTGGTCTTCCGGTTCATCGGTCTCATCATCGCCACCGAGGTCAAACTCGCCGGATGCATCAGTTGCCGCCACCGCCTGGTCAAGACCGGGATAGAAGCTCGATTCCACAAGCTGGTTCGTGACGACGGTTCGCAGCTCGACCGGGGTGAAGATGCCCGTATCGGCCAGCGTCTTCGCCGTCTCGGCGTTCAACTTGCCGATTTCAGCCTGCTCCTTCTCGGTCATCTGCTTGAGCGGTGACCACTCATAGAAGACTTCGTCGGGGCGGCTGCCGAGGGCAGAGCGGATCAGGCACTCGTCAAGGCGATAGAGCGCGGGCGTCACTTCCAGCGTCTGGATAGACGACACGCGATCGTAATAGTTGTTCATGTCGGATTCGCCGGTCGCCGACATGCCGGCCGGAGACTGGCCGAGAAGCCGTGTCACCGGGATATCGGCAGCACCAGCTGCCATCTGCAGAAACGACTGCATGACTTCCGGAAGTGTGGCGAACGATATGGTCTTACGCTCGTATTCCTCTTCCTTGTCGAGGACGAGCGCGCGGTTGATACCCTTCGCCGTCGCAGCGAGCGAAAACCGCTCAAGCAGCCGGCTCCTATATTCCGGGTCGGCCAGGCCGTTCATGAAATCCGGGATCCGGAACACGTCGACGTTGGCCTCGAAGACGAGGCTGGCAATGTTCGCCGCCGTCGCATCTGCATTTTTCATCGCCGAGTAAACGGCCTCGATGATGCTGTCGCCCCAACCGTCGTTCACGCCGAAGTTCAGCAGGTTGTCTCCATGGGGCTCGCCGATGAAGACGGCAAACCTTGATGGGTGGATGCGGATCATCGATGCGTTGCCGGTCACCTCGTAATATGACGGCTTGCCGTAGAAATCGGACAATACATTCTGATCGATCGGCCCGGCGGCGACATCGCGACGCGACAGCGCCGTAAGGTATTTGATTCCGCCCTTCCCGGTCCGTTCGACATTCAGGGGCTGCATGAGATCCTGCTCGCCAGTACCGATGAACAGCGCAGCGCCACCCCACAGCCGGGCCTTGACCTTTACCTCAAGCAGCTTGTGCCAGAAGCCTAGCCGGTTCTGCTCTGCCTCGATGGCCTCGATCTGGTCCTGCTCCGCCTGCCAGTCCCTGCCCTTACGGATAGCATCCAAGGCCGGGATTTTTACGATCTTCTTGCCGAGCCAGTTGCTCTTGTAGATGGCGGCGAGCTGATAGTCGTCGATGTACTGCAGGCCATACGAGGCCGTAGCCATCTTGTCTCGGAAGGGATCGCCGAGGCCGGCGACCATCGAGCGCAGGCTGTCATTCGCCCGAAGCTGGATAACGTCACCCATTGCGGCTCTTCCTGATGTTCGGCGGGTTCTTCACGACGTCTTTGGCGACCTTCGGCAACACTTTGAGGAAGCCCTTAGCCCCGGCCTGCTTCCGTGCTTCGGCGATCATCTGGCGACGCTTTTCACAAGGTCCACAGGCCATCGGTCATCCAATGTTCGAAAGGGTGTAAGTCGAGCCGGTGATGTGAACGTTGTCGGCAGCGATAACAGCATCAGCCAGGTTGTGAGACTTCACACCCAGATCCTTCTTAAGCTTCGCCTTGGGCACGACCCGCTTTTTGCCTTCGGTCTCTACCCACCACGGAACACAAAGCTCAGTGAACAGCGCATCAAGCCTCTTGACGTCGATCTGCGATGAGAACGACAAAACATCCTCGGGCTTGATCGGCTGGCCTCGTGCCACCGCGTTGAACGTGAGCATGGCGCGGCGGGCAGTGTTGGCCCACGCCTGCGCCTTCAGGTTCAGATATTCATCCTTGTTCAAAGGACTGTTTTTGTTGAAAGGGTCGCTCGGCTTGTCGCCGTCCATCACTGCGCCGCCGGCGTGGAATGCGTAATGCTTCACTTTGGTCCCGTTGACCTGGTTTTGCTCGTCGATGTAGCCGCCCACGAATGCACCGACGCCGATCGTGTCGTAGGAGACCGTTGAATCGGCGTGCTTTGCCTTGGCCCAGACACGCTTGGCGTTTTGGACGAGCTCATCCTTGCCGGATGACCAGTCCTCGGCATCTATGAAGACCCCGCCGATCTTGTCAGCCGTCGCGCTCTTGTCCTCGCCGTCGTCGGCAGGGTCGAAGCCGATGATGTTCCGGCCGGTCAGCGAGAGCTTGAGAACCTTGTGGGCATCGACACAGGCCTCAAGCCATTTGCGCTTGAAGATCGACAGTTCGCCATCGCCGAGCGGCACGCCGCCGTAGATGTGCTCGAACAGCTCCGGGTTTCGTTCCTTCATTGCTGCGATGTCGCGCAATGCCTTGGCGGAAAGGAACGGGTTTTCTGTGTAGTTGATCTTCCGCACGATGCAGTGTGGAGGAACGTTGACGACGAAGTGTTTCCAGACGTAGTCGGTGACGAGCTTCGGGTTGAACAGCAGGATAGCCAGGCTGTCTTCCTTGCGGATCGTCGGGCCAATGACGGTCCACTGATCCTCGGTCAGCTTCTCCGCCTCTTCCACCCAAAGGATATCGACGTCGGACGTCCCCTTGATGTCTTCGAGGTTCCGCTCGATCCCGTAGAAGATGAACTCCGCGCCGGTCCGCCGGTGAATGATCGTCGTCTTCTGGACGTCGTATGCGGCTTCAAGCCCGAGATGAGCAATCGCCCACTTCAGTTCGGTGTAAACCGAATCCTGAATGCGGTTCTGGAAACGGCGGATGCAAAGAACCCGCATCCTGACGCCGACATGGTCGACCAGGCGCACCAGCTGGCATGCCGTGTCTCGTGTCTTTGAGCTTGAACGCCCACCGTGGAGAACCGCGATGTCTGCCTGCCCGAAGAAAACCTGCTCCCAAAAATCGTGAAGGGCCGGGTTGGTGAGATGGGTGGTCGCGTCTAGCTCTTTTCGCTGCGCAGCACTTCCCGCCATGTTCTCGTCTCGGTCTGTATCGGCGCGCCGTCTTTACCAGTGTGCTCGTGCTTCTCGACAATGAAGCCGAGCATCTTAGCGAGGTCGACCAAGGCGCCCTTCTTGTCGTGCAGCTTGAACTTTACCCGACGAACGTCGCGGGCGTCTTCGCCCCTCCCATCCTTGAAGTCCTCGACGGTAACCTCCGAAAGCGCTGCGGCCTGATCGCGCGTCAATCCGGAGAAGTCGAGATATGGATCGCCGTCGGGACCGGCCCGCATGTAGTCGAGCATGTTGGCAAAGCCGATCTTTGCCAGCTCGTCGACGATACGCTCTTTGGTGATTTCGAGCCGTTGAGCGACCTTGCTCTGCTGCCTTGAGAGCTCTTCCTGCACCACAACATTTGACAACAGGCGGCTGCCTTGCTGTTGGGCGGTCTTGGCGCTGTAGCCCGCCCTAATTGCGGCTTGCGTTGCATTGAGGTCGATCAGATACTCTGCGACGAACCGCTTCTGTTTTTCACTCAATGCGGGCATTGCTTTACCTTGGGAGGACAGGATGGACGCTGAACAACTTGAGAATGTGCGTGGGCGCTACGAGGAAGTGATCCGACACGCAGAGGAGATGATCGACTATATCGACAAATACCGCTTCGTAATCAGGGACGTTGAAGACACCAGGCCAGACCAGGTGCTCATTGACGAGCAGAAGCAACTCCACCTCCGGCTAATCGACAGCTATTCGTCCTACCTCGCGGCCCTCGAAAAGCGGTACGGATCGAAGTGACGAAACAGCACGGCAAAGAAGAAGAGTTCGTTTCGATCCCTGGCCCAAAGCTATTGGAGGCCATAGGGACCGTCGCGGTGAAATGGTCGGCACTAGAATTCCAAATCGACAACTTGCTGTTTTGGGCCTCGGATCCAGCTGGGGAGGACATTGGCGCCTTCATCAACAGCAAAGGGGTTCAGCAGAGGTGCGATAAACTCAAGTCCATCCTAAGAACTGATCATGCTACGACGCCGGGCACGCAAGGCCTTATCGACCTTATCGACAAGGTACTGGCGATGAAGAACGAGCGTGAGCAAATCATTCATGGCCTGTACGTGGATCCGGCATCGTCAAAAACGAACGCTGACGCGATCATCATAAATTTCAAGAGCCACAAGCAGAAAACAGAGTGGCCAATCACTCGCCTTCGCGCGCTTACAACGGCGAAAAAAATAGATCAGCTATGCAACTCAATTTTCCTCCACGTTATCAGCCACGGCAAAGATATTGGCGGAGGGACAATTTGGCCAATTACATGGCGTCATAAAGACCGGATAGATCAGTAGCACCTTACAGCCAAATCCCCTCACCCGCCGGCTGGTACGATTGGCATGCTGTGAGGAAAGCGGCAGCCATGCAGGCGACGGCGATGGCGAATAGAACAGCAATCACGGCTCGCTTCATCTCGCTCTCCTCAGTCCGATGATGGACCCTTTTAGGATTGATATCGGCTCGCCCGAGCAATCTCTCGCCGCCTAGGCAATTCCCGGGACCGCGTGAGATACAAAAATCTCCGCCTGCATTTGGTTTTGGTCCTTCAAAACCATAATTGCTCAACGAAAGGAGGTGATGCGTAACATGTCTATCCTGATGCTCTTCCAAATTGCGCTCGTGATCGTTCAGATCGTGACCACAATCGACAAACATCTCGACAGCAAAAAGCCGCCCGTTCGATAGGAACAGACGGCTTCAAACTATCACACGGTTTTCGTGCTTTTTCACTTGTGTAAAGCACGGTTTTCGTGCATAACAATCTTACCGAAGCAATTCCGCTTCGGGAGGACTGGAGGCCACCATGAGCGTCAAGCTCACCCTTCAAGTCCGGTTCGGCAAGTGGAGAGTAACGATCTCCATCGGCCGGTAACTGGGGGCCGGAGGGGCTGCAACCTCTCCGGTTCCCCAAGATATAGCAAACAGCCTTGGAGCCTTCAATGTCTTACAACGATCTCCTCGCCATGCGAAAGGAACTTGGCCTAACGCAATCGGAAATGGCAGACCGGATGGGCGTGCCCTTTCGGACGTACCAGGACCTAGAGGCTGGCAAATCTGCAGTTCGGCCCATCCACCTGAAAGCGGCGGAGTATGCTAGAAAACTAGAGCGCCAGGAGATCAGTGACGACGACGTCATGATAGTCCACCCATTCCATATCGGTGCAGATGGGATGCTGGATGACGAGCCGGCAATTCGAGTTTATGGCGAAGACATTGAGATCACTGCTAGGCACTTCTTCGGCGAAAATATTACTTTCGATACCGGCATCGCCTCGAACATAAAGGGCAGCATTGCGCTCGTCCGGGGCGGCAAGGTCGACAAGCGGATGGTCTACAAATCATAACCCGCCGCCACGAACCGGCTGGCTACAGACTGCTACTGATAGGTACGGGCGCACCATAATCGGCCCCTGAGGGTGGCAGTCTACGTGGGATTTTCACTGCTGTTTAACCGACTAGACCAGGCCGGATGTCGTATGGGCCGAATCAAAAAGCCGCCCGGAGGCGGCTGATTCGGTGATCGCTCTGCGCAAATCACCACACTAATCACTAAATACCCTGCAAGGTTTACCTTGGCAACACTACCGATTGGGAATTCTGTGGTGTTTTTCGCTTCTGGAAGCCCCAATGCACAGCCAAATCCTCTAGGGCATCTTTCAGATAGTCTGCCAGCGTGTGCCGAGCGCGCTTCGACACCCCGAGCTCGGCTATGGTGCAGCCCTCCCCTGCAACGCGGCTGACGACGTCGTAGTGCCGGCGGCCGAGCAGTTCCCGGCACTCCTGAAGCTTGAAGCCGGCATCAATCTGGCGATCGCTGATTGGCTCCCGGGCACCGCCGCCGTCCACAGGCTCGCGGGAATAATCGAACGATCCGGCGCCCGCTCCACCGAGAGATTCCCACAGCCGGCGGAACTTGATCGCTGCCTCGACCTGGTGCGCTTCGAGATGCCCTTTCGCCGCCATCATGGCGATCGGGCTCTCCCGCAAGTTCATGGCCGCTGTAATCGTCTTCGGATTGCCAGATGCCCCGGCGTGAACCTTGCTGTAATGCGGGTTCTCGATCTCGACGAGCTTCACCTTGGCATGCTGGCTTCCGAGGCCGCTGAATTCGTCGACGTTCGCAACTGTCAGGCCCTTGAACGTCCGCGCCGGCCGTTTGCGCGCTTTTTTCGGTTCCGCCATTTCCGTTTCCCTCGCCTATACCCATTCGACTTCAACTGTTCGGCCGCCACCGATGAAGAGCTTCTCAGCCCTGGCCCGCGCCGCCACCGCCGGTTTGACTGTGACGTCGAATGTCTCGCCGCGGATTTCGCGGCCGTTCATGAAGGCGACCATATGCTTGAGGCATTCCTCGGCAGCTTCGCCTTTGCTGCTGAACACCTTCGGCTTGTCGCCTGTGTCCATGACCGGCGACGGCTCGCTATCGCGGCAAAGCCTGATCATTGCCCAGTAGCCGAAGCCGCCAGGGACGCGGCGAGGATATGCGCTGTATCGGTTCATGCCTCACCCCGCTTCATGGCTTCGACCTTCCGGACGGCAAAGAGAACGGTGGTGTGATCGCGTCCGCCGAACAGCCGGCCGATCGCCGGGAAGCTCAAGCCGAATTTGTCCCGCAGCTCCCACATGAGCTCCTGACGCACCTTCACGATCGGGTGGCACTGGCTGCGGCCGATAATGCCGCGGTACTGCACATCGAGTTCCAGACACCGATCCTTCAGATACGTTTTGGCCGGGTTTCCAGCGCGGTCCCACCACTCGACCATGTGAGCGTCGAAGTGGATATCCTTCACCTTCCAGAGCGGAAGTTGCCTGAATACGAACCTTGCCGCCGCCTCGATGACGACCGGCTCAGGCTTTGCCGGCACCACCGGGTTGACGCAGCGCTGATGCACCGCCGCATAGTGGGCGCGCATCTCGGCTGCGCTGGTGAACTGTCTGGCTGCTACGATCATCGACTGAAGCTCCTCTCGGATCTGGCTCGCTCCTGGGCGAGGTATTCTTCTCGGGTCTGTGGTTTCTGCAGGTGCGCAAGGCCGCTTGGCTTGCGAGGCTGCTTGTCGGGAGGCTTGGCCGGCTGGTCTTTCCAGCGGTCGTCGGATAGCCATCGGACCGGCGAGCACCACTGGCGATCGTCGGTTTTCGCGGCATACGCCCTGACACCAGTCATGATTTCGTCGAGGCTGGCGCGCTTTATGGCTTGCGAGAAGGCCTTCTCGGCCGACGGCCTACCGATCTTGTTCGGGTAGGCATCCCAGAATTCTTCGAAGTCAGAATCGGATGTGGGCGCGCTCGCGTCTTCCGAACGAAGTGAGGAAGATAGGTTATCGGTTAAAGGTGGCACGCCCGTATCACTGCATTTCCTTTGCACATGCATTGCATTTGCATCTGAAGTTTGCGTTTTGCCCTTCGAATGCCGCGCCTCTGCAGCCGAGCGGCGCTTCCCGATGATCTCGTCCGCCTTCGACAGCTCGGCATCGATGCGCTTATGTGTCCAACCTGGCCCGAACAACATGGCGAGGATGTCGCGACTCTCTTCCCACTGCTCCGGCGAAAGCTTGGCAATGCGGGCAATGACGCGCTCGTTTTCCGGCAGCCGGCCGTTCTGCCAATAGTGCATGATCAGCAGCAGGTATGCGCCGTGCTCGGTCGCCGTCAGATGGCCGGTGTCTGCGAGATAGTCGCCGATGTGGAGAGGCATCCAGGCGCGGTTGCTCACTGGCAGACCTCCACGTCGATGACAGCAGCATGCCCTTGCAAGTCGTCAGCCCACCGGGCGGTGACACACTCTGCCAAGCTGTCATCCTGAACGACGCCAGCCTTCACCAACGCGTCCGAGATCGGCTTGATTATGTTGTCGATATCTCTCGCGCGCTTCGAGCGCCAATTGCGCTGAGCAACGATCGATAGCCGATATGGTCCGCTGATCTTGCCGACGCCCTGAGATCTGATTTGGTCCACGGCCGCCTTGCGCCAGTCGGCATAGCCGTTGCTTTTGACGCTGACGACCTTGCCCTCCTGGATGAAGCTCTTACGCAAGCCGTTAGCCGACGGCGGCATGACCGAGATGATGACACGGGCGGACGAGACTGCCTTCGGCTCGACGAACTGCTCACGGTACTGCTGGGCGGTCATACGCTCTGTCATGCCGGCCTCCGACTATACTGGGCGCGCTTCTGGTACCGGCGATCCATGAGGTCGTTGATGAGGCGGTCCGCTTCGGGTGGAGTGATGCCGAGGGCATCGGCGATGCGCTCGACGTCTGGGCCGTACTTGGTGAAGGCTTCGAGGAAGGTCATCGGCCGGCCTCCCGCAAAAATTTCACGCGGCACGTATTGAAACCGAAAAACCGCAAAAATACATTTTTCGCCGGCGTTGAGATTCGGCGCCATCCTTGTTGATCACCAACGTTTTCAGTGAGGTAGCTATGAATGCAAACTTCATTCGCCCCGTCTATCTGAAGGAGCGGGAAGGACTGGTTCGGGAGATAGTCTCCCTGGCAGACGCGATTGACTTCCTTGAAGATTGGCCCGAGCGCGACCGGGACCTCGCCCATGAGGCAGCCCTTAAGACCTGCTACATGGCCCACGACGGACATAAGCCGCTTGAGGTAGCTCGCGACGCCATCCGAGCGTTCGGAAATAAAAAGGGAATCTTGATGAAGCAGCCCGCGATCCAGCCGTGGATGATCAAGACCCCGACCGGCGGCGGGCGTGTCTCTGCCTGATAGTCTCGCGTAAGTGGAGAGGCTGCAATTGCGGCCTCTCTTTGCCCCATAATCGCGAAGCCCCCAGTTAGGCGGCGACGTCACAACGCAATCGACCGAGTGCGCCGGCATCGCACGCATGGCTTCGATGCAATCGTCCACAAGGATCGTGCCGCGGCCGTCGAGAATTGAGCGGGTTTCGATCATGCCGCCTGCTCCCTCTTCGCCAATGCCTTCACATACGCCGCCTTGATCTCCTCAAAGCGGGCGATGTCGTATTCCTTGGTTTCGATTTCGTGGTCTGGGCGAGGCTTCTTTGAGCCTTTGCCGTGGTCGTCCAGCCAGGTCATGGCGGAGGCGATGCGGCGGTCGAGCCAGGCGATCATCTCGGAGGGTTCGGTCATGCAGCCTCCTTAACTCTTAAGGAAGGAGAACAACCTACAAGGGAGAACCAAACGAGAGGGAGGTTCGTATGCCGTTCATGCTTGGCCAAGTTTACAACCGCGTAGCCGATATCCACGGGGTCTATAACGGGCAACAGCGCAGCGGCATCATCACGCCTGCTGACACTCCCATCATCTTCATTGTTAGCGGTGAGGAAGGACGGCGGCACGGATACGCCGATCGGTGGAGAGACGATGGCGTCTTCGAGTATTTTGGTCAGGGGCAGGTTGGCCCGATGGAAATGAGGTCCGGAAATCGAGCTATCGTCGATTCCTGGCAAAATGGTGAGGCTATCCATCTCTTCACGTCGGTCCGAGGCGGGCTTCGCTATGATGGAGAAATGGTCTATGAGCGCCACCACTACGAACCAGCGCCAGACAAATACAACAACATCCGCGATGCGATCGTCTTCGAATTGCGCCGCGCAGGAGATGTCGCAGGCAACCTCGACCACGTTGAACCCGTCCTCCCGAACGACGAAGAAGATATCGAAGAGCTCAGGCGTCGAGCTTTCGAAGCTGCAGAGCCCACACCGGAACGTGTTCCAGCACAGAGAAGCGTTTTCGCTAGGAGCCGCGACGTACGGGACTATGTCTTGGCGCGCGCCGGCGGAATTTGTGAAAACTGTAGGGAACCAGGGCCATTTCGACGCCCTAACGGCAGTCTTTATATCGAATGCCACCATGTGCACCGTCTTTCCGATGGGGGGCCTGACAGCCCCTGCAACGTCATCGGGGTGTGCCCTGACTGTCACCGGCGTGCGCACTTTGGGATCGACCGAGTCGACTTCAATCAGCGTTTGATTGAACGATTGCGTGTTGTCGAGCCGCGCCGCAGGAGACCGAGGCCCAGGCAACGTGCAGCTTAGGCTGTCTGAATGCATCGTCGGGCGTTTCATCAGAGCCTCACATCAACAGTGGCTGTACGGAGCCGTCTGCAAAGACAGCATCCATTGGAGTGTCGGCGGTCGGCTCGTCGCCGTCCCAGCCGTTTGGCCAGGTGCGGAGCGAGACCAGCTCGCGGATGCGGCACTCTTCCTCGGCATTGATCAGATCGACGTGCGGTCGGACGAGGCGATTGGCATTGAGTTTGATCTCTGACTGAATGGACAGGATGCGACCAAGCGCCATCAGACGAGCTTCGAATGTCAACGGGCCCATCCGCTGCTTGTTCTTGGCCGTGGCAATGTCGCCGTTCTCTTCGATTCCTGTCTTCTTGAGTCTGTTTCGCGGCTCGCGCAGTTCCCGATAGAGCGGCTTCAGACCGGAGAGAGGCGAGATGTACGACCAGAACGGAACGCGGACGACGGTCTCAAGCCCAAGATCGCGGGTAGCGAGTGGACATCCGTTGCACCCGGTCCTCGCATTGATCTCCTGCGCCTCGTCGCCACCATAGGCGTCGACGACAGCCGACGTATCCCAAGCGCCATATTCTTCCATCCGGGCATAAATCTTGAGCCAGTCGAAGACGTTGCAGACGCGCCAGTGAAGGATCGGCGCCAAGGTGGCGATGCGGCCGCGAATACCTTTCGCTTCCGGAACAACCTGTTGATACCAGCCTTGGCCGCACTCCGCCCCGTCCTTGCCGCATGACATGGCGATGCGGCCATCACGGATGGCGCTCTCGCCCTGGCGCACGCCAGTGATCATCAGGATCGAGCCGTCGAGCTCGTTGATCCGACGCTCCAGCGCCGCGGTCATTGGATCAACCTTGATCTGGCGAGTGCACCAGCGGAACGTGTTGTTGTTCGGCGGTGGAACACCACGACCAAGCATGTAGACGAGGAAACGCTGATCCATTGGTGCGCACACGGTCTCGCAATGGATGCCGCGCGTGCGGAGCCGATCGAGAAGGCGCTCAGCTGCGATTGCAAGCGGGGGCAGTTCCATACGCGTATCAGCGTAGAGAACGCTGATAGACTTCGGCGCAGCGAGCCGGCCGGCGTCGATCAGGTGGATGATGACCGTCAACGTTGCTGTGCTGTCTTTACCGCCAGAGAAGGCGAACACCCAATGATCGTGTGCCGGTCCGTAGACCTGCATTGACTGTAGCGTCATCTCGACCGCTTCGTCGTAGACAAGACGCTTCGAGCCCTCGAAGAGTGTCGGCTGATGAATGCTCATCTCAGTCTCCCATGATCCACTCGGCCCGATCGGCCCACTTATTCGCCCGCGCCCGCCACCGCTCGGCGAGCCACGCTCTCGCCGAAAGCGGCAACCTTTTTGTCCAGCGCAGCCAGACGGGCGCGTAATTCTTGTTGCTCACGGTGAGCCTCCTCGATGATCGCTGCCTTGAGCGCTTCCATTTCCTCAGCATCGATCCGGCGAGCTGTTCCCTCGCGGATGGATCGAATTCTTCTTGGGGTCAGCTCTTTCGAGACCTTCGGGCGAACGAAGCGATATGCCGCAAATATCGCTCCCTTCACCGAGCCGTACCGGCTCTCTGGAAAGGCCTCTCTCAGAAGGTTTTGTGCGTAAAATGCATCAGTCATGACCTTGGCCCTGTTTGCCAATTCCTTGTCTTTGTTTGACAACACCTTGTCTGGCTCCTGCTTTACCTTCGCCCTTGTTCAGAGGAGCTACAGATGCGCAGGACTGAGATTGAAGACGACGGGGCCGATATCCTGGCAGGGACTTCAGTCCCGTCGTCTGGTCCGCCGCACGGGCCAACCCTCATTCCATTCCGCAGAACCGACACATCCGCCGCGTCCGGTTCTGCTGCAGGTGGCGATCCGCCGTCGCCACCTGACAATTGGGAACCTCTTGTCTCAGTCACTGACGCCGTCGTCTTGCGTCTGGCGAACAAGAGGGTCCGCATAAAGGTGACTGGTCCAGGCGCTCGGGAGAGTGGGGGTAACCTGGACCAGTCGTGACGGGCGGGAGGAGGTGCCCGTCAGTTCGTGTTCGCGGGGTGCCGGCTACGGTGCAAACCCGCGTTCTCTTCGTGGCGGATCTTTCCCGACAGAAGAGCGGGAGCGATCGCCATCGCCGCGCAGAAGAGGAATCCGAAGATGACAAGGGCGAGGAACATCGGGCCAAGAGCGCTCATGCCGGCACCTGCTCAGTCTTCGGCGTCAGCATGGCTTTGAAGATGGAGATGTCCGTCTTGCGCTCGGCGACAGGCCGGAACGCTTCCGCATCGAACGACACCTCGGTCATCCCGCCCTGGTACATGAGAACGGGGTTGCGGATCTCCGCAAGCCTGACGAACGTCAGCTTATAGCGATCGTCGAACTCGACGGTCCGTAGGGTGTAGACCTTGCCGTGTTCAGGATATCCGACCCCGGCGTATCTATCCCTCGCGAAGTCGTCCCTGACGCAAACAACCTTCTGCCCAACTCGGAAATTGCACATGGCTATTTCGCTCCCGGTCTTGAAACTTGCTTTCGATCGAGCCCGACGCCGCGTTCAATCGCGCGTTGGGCCAGTGCATCGATCGAGGTTGGATGGAGGATCGGCGTCATCGGCGCGCCTCCCGAAACTCATGCTTGGTGATCATGAACGGCTGCATGCCGTTCTCGACGAGAACGCGGTCGATCTCGCGGATGGCCTGCACTCGGCTCAGACGCTTCGGCCTGCCCTTCGATCCGATCTTCTGGACGATGTAGAGCTTTCGGTCCGTCCTAAGCTCGTAGCCGAAGCCCTTGAAGACATCCCGCAGATAGATCCAGTCGCTGGTGAAGCCGCGATCGAACTTGCGGATTTCGCCACCCTTTGCTGTGAAGTCGATAATCATCGACGTCAGCGCGGCGCGGGATTTGATGTGCGGAGCCGTGATCATGCCGCCACCTCAGCTTGCTTCGATGCTCGCAGGCAGTAGGCGCAATGCGTGCTGCCGTAGCCGCCACAGTTGTCGCCTGGGTTCCGGCACAAAGGCCGAAGGGGCTTCTTGACCGACTGGACGGGCACACCATCCAGCCGGTTGTTCAAGGTATGGGTGTCCTGCTGTCGCCCGGACGCGCGCTCTACGCTGCGGTTTACATGGTCGCCTCCTGCGTTGGCGCCGACGTTCCCGTCGAGGCTGTGGCCTTCTTCGCGATCCTCATTCGGATCGATTTCGGGATTGGTGGAGAGGTCGGCCGAAGCCGCCTCCCCTTCGAAACGGCCCTCACGATCCGCAAGCGTCCCGGCTCCAGTCCCGGCAGGAGAGGCTTCGGCTTGCGGACCTGCCTCTTGGGATGGCTTATCGTTGGTCGAGGGCCTCTGGTGCGTCTCGGAATTATCGTTGACGAACTCGCCCGTGATCGGGTCGAATTCTTCCTCATGCGTGTGCGCGATTGCAACTGCCGTGCCAGATGCGCGCTGGTAGGCATGCAGGTACGTGTCGAAGATGCTTTCGGCTTCAGCAATCGCGCCGTCGCCTTCCTTCAGCACCTTGCGGAGATGGGCGACAAGCTTGCCCATCACGGTCTTGTCGTAGCCTTCGGCCTTTGCCTCGGCGTAAACGTCTCGGATGTCCTGGCCGAGTGCGTCCTGCTCTTCCTTCAGGCGAAGAACTCGGTCGATGTAGGCTTTGAGCTGCTTGTCGGCCGTCATGCTGCTGTCTCCGCAGCATCGATGCCGCGAACGGCGCAATTCGCCGCGTGCAGCTCTTCAGCGCTCGTGTCCGTGAGGGACATGAGAAGGGTCCAGTGGCGGTCTGGGATGCCCGTGATCGACCATTTGTATATGGCATCGATTTTGAGCGGCCACTTGCTCTTCTCGCTCAGGCTAGCCGCACTAATGCGGCGGGCGCCTCCGCAATCTTTGACAATCTCTGGGATGGTTCGGAACGTGCTCATTCCTCATCTGTATAGGATTTTAAATCCAAGATCAATGGATGATAAATCCAAAGCGGATAAAAAATCCCAAAGTATGATCGCGCCATGAAATGGTGGGAAAGACTTCAGCAGGAAATGGACGCGCTCGGCTTGAACAAAGCCGATCTGTCAAAGCGTTCCGGTGTCCCTTACGACAGCATCAACAAATATCTGAGGGGCGACACAGACAACCCGCGAGGGAATGTGATCGACAAGTTGGCTGATGCGATCGGCAGGTCGCGCGTCTGGCTTCGAGATGGTATCGAGCTTGAACCTCAGTCTGAAGTGTCCCCTTCATCGGAAAAGTGGGTTCAAGCGAGGAAGGCCGGCATCGTCTCCGCAAGCCTCTTCCGCGAGGTCGACGAGTTCGATCAATCAGAGCCCGAAGAGATCACGGTTCCGCGCGACGAGAAGTTTCCAAACGCCCGCCAGCTTACCTTCGACGTCGAAGGCGACAGCATGAACGAGCTTCGGCCTCGCCCCATCCTGCCAGGTGACACGATCGTCGCCACCGCTTATGAGGATGTTGCCCACCGCGTCGTGCTTCGCGATGGAATGGTCGTCGTCGTGCAGCGGACCCGCGACGGCGGCCACATGCGGGAATGGTCGGTGAAGCAAATAGAGATCTATGAGGACAGGACGGAGTTCCATCCTCGATCGAGCAATCCAAGGCACAAGCCGATCGTCGTGCAGCGCCAGTTCGACGCTGACGACGGGGTAATGGTCGAAATTATCGGGATCGTCCGTATGGTCCTCAATACGATGCCTGGGTTCTAAGCGGCGAAACTCCGCCTACCCTTAAGATCGAATTCATTGCAAGCGTTGCCAATATCCTGCAGCAGCCAGCGCGACGGCGGTTCGCACATGTAGCTCTTCCCGTCGTCGCCGACGAAATTCATGATCGGCAACACCGTGAAAGCGCCCTCTTCACCAACTGGCGCGAACGGTCCGACCTTGAAGTCGTACCCCGGGAAGCGGTGAGACAGGTAGTTCTCCAGCCGCTCCTTCGCCGACGCCACAGCTGCGCGCTGCTCGAATGGCGCCACGATGATAAAACTCAACACTTCCTTGCTCATTCTACTCTCCCACCACTGATAGCGAACAGCTTGCCAATCGAACTTTCGCAGTGTGCGCAAAAGAACGGGACGTTATCGAGATATCCCTCCTGCGCCAGTTCATACATATCGCTCGGAACATGGGTGTCCGCCGGCACCTCCAGGACCTTTGAACTCTCCCGCAGGCAGTTCTCGCACCGGATATGAAGCCGCAACGGCGACTGCGATTTCATCACTGCTAAACCCATGATGTTCTCCTTTCGTTCTATGAAGCCAGAACGAGCAGGGTGAGTCGAGTCGATTCGTTAACATGGAAAATAAATCCAATTAACGCTTGACTGGATTTCATGTTGGATTTATTCTCCAACTCATCAACGAAACGCCGCGGCGACGAGGATGAGCGATGCAGCACTTCCCGAATATCTCAACTGAACAGTCCAGACGGGACGCCCGCTGGAACGCAGCGCGCACCATCGCCGACTGCAACGCCTACATGGCGATCGAAGCCCAGCGCATGGGCGCTCTCGCCGCTCCGTACATCGAAGCCAATGCCTGGAAAGGCCCGTCGTGGGTTCGTGGGACGATCTCTGCCCGTCGCGGTCACTACGACTATGCGCGGCAGATCATGGGCATCACCAACGAGGATCAGTTCTATGCGTGAGCCTTTAGCAACTGACGTAAACCTGCAACTCGCCATCCGCGCCCACGCAGGTACCAGCCACAGCCCCGAGCGTCGGGGCGAGAGCGAAGTCTCCGACTACGTGGCGCACATGACCAACTTCAACGCCAAACTTGTTTCTGTCGCAGATACGGACGAGCGCATGGCCGAAGCGGTCGCGCAGTCTGAGCGCTACAGAGAAAACTACATCCAGCGCCTCTCGGCCATGTGGTCTTCGCGTAGCCATATGATGTCGACGATGATCACCGGACCGGCGAACTTCCCTGTTCGTCGTCAGGAGAAAATCTGGAACTCCTACGAGAAGAAAGCCAAGGAGCTTTACGACTGGCAAGACCGCGCCTTGGCTGCCTCCATCAAGGCAGTGAAGGCCGTCGGCTATGTCGCCCATCCCAAGCCGGAAGGCGCGAAGTCGGGCAAGGAAGAGTTCACCATTGGTGACGTCCTCATCGTCGCTAATCACGACATTGAGCGCCTTCAGATCATTTTCGATGGCAAACCCTCCGCTGAGATCATCTCCGCCCTGAAAGGCGCAGCCTGGAACTGGTCGCCGAAGAACGGCGCGTGGCAGCGGAAAATCACGAACAACGCGATCTATTCGGCAAAGCAGATTGCCTCCAAGGCAGGTGCAGTATGAGCTACGCCGACCTCCTCCGCGCTCTGAACCAAGCGGCCTATGCAGCCGCCAGAGCCTGCCAGAACGAAGAAGAAAAACGCCAATTGAAGCAGATGTGCTTTGAGACCGACGCGCTCGTCGATGCCCTTCCGGGCCGTATGGATCTCGACTTTCACGGCGAAGCTCCCGTCTTCCTGATCGAGGGGGCACGGCTGCCATGACCGACATCCCAGCCCAGCTCGCCGACATCAACGCCCGCGCCGCTCCGGTCCTCGAAGGTCACCTCCGACTGATCGGCGCCATCAACAAGGCGATCACCCTCATCCTCACCGTGGCCGCCGTCGGCGTCCTCACCGTCCTCTCTTTCGCGCCGACCGAGCAGAACCTCAAGGCGGGCGCGCTCATCAACCAGGAGCAAATCGCATGGCAGAAGTGAATGTGTGGGCTTGGTGGCAGAACGCCCTTGAAGGCAACCTCGGCCCGATCCACGACGGCGACCCGCAGCAGGGCTACTATCGCACCCGCTTCAAGGACAAGCCGTGGGACCCCGTCGCCATCTGGTTCGAAGACGGTAAGTGGCATGCGATGCGCGGTGAGCGTCAGGTTGACGCTTCCGATATCTGGACGTGGTGCTGCCGCAACCCGATCAGCTACGAAGCCTATACCAAGGCGATCGATGGGGCTGGCTGGGATGATGAGCCTGAAGCGCCAGCCATCGGCCATAACCTGCCGACCGATCCTTTCGAAGCCCTCCAGGTCGAGTTTGCCGCCGAGCGCGAGCAGGCGGAAGCCTTCCTGAAGAAGCCGATTACCACGCAGGCAGAGGCCGACCGCGCCGCGATCTGGTCGAAACGTCTGTCGACAATCGCCAAGAAGGCGACCGACCTGCACAAGGTTGAAAAGCAGCCTCACCTCGACGCCGGCCGTTCGGTCGACGACAAGTGGCGCGCTCTCAAGGATGAGCCCGACGCGATCAGCAAGAAGCTGAAGCGCCATATGGACGCCTTCCTGCAGGAGGAAGCGCGCAAGGAGCGCGAGCGCCAGGCTGCGGCCCGTGCCGAAGCCGACCGCATTCAGCGCGAAGCCGATGCAGCTCGTGTTGCTGCCGAGAAGGCTGCAGCGAAGAACGACAACAGCGCCGCGGCGGCTGATGCCGTGGCCGAGGCCGAACGCCTTGCCCAACAGGCGGCCGCAGCCGAGCGCGAAACTCAGGCTCGCAACGCCAGCGCCGGTCGGACGGGCGCTAAGGTTTCTCTCCGCACCTTCGTCTTTGCCGAGATCACCGATTTCGACGCACTGCTTATGGCGCTGAAGGACCGGGCCGAAATCAAGGAAGTCGTCGAGACGCTCGCCAACCGCGCCGCCCGCTCTGGCGTTGAGCTGGCCGGAATGGCGATCCGCTCGGAACAGAGGGCTGCCTGATGACCGAGACAGCCCTCCGCTCGATCGTCGCCGTCAAGTTCGCTTGGGAGAAAGACGGCAAGACATACGACTATTTCGCTGATTTTCCCGTCACCGTCGGCCAACGCATCTACGTGCCGACCAAGCGCGGCGAGGCGAAGGTCGAGGTCATGAAGATCAAGACCGAATCCGAGATGGCTTCGGTCGCCGCACTCCGACCGGTCGTGGACCTTCGGACCGACGAAGAGAAGCAGGCAAAGTACCCCAACGGACAACGCATGTACTCTGAAGACCGATGCTCGATGCAAAGGGCAATCGGTCGATCTTCGACGACGTCGATCGATAGGAGCGTCCCATGAACAGCCATGTTCCAACCCTGACCGGCGGCGGCAATGTCCTCGCCATCGTCCCTCAGACGTTCGAGGAGACGCTGCGCATCGCACGAGCTGTGTGCGCCTCCGGCCTGGCACCGTCGGCACTGATCGGCAAGCTGGAGGGCGATGATGCAGCAGCCGCAGTCGCAGTCGCCATTATGTCCGGCGCTGAGCTCGGCCTCAAGCCGATGGTCAGCCTTCGCAGCTTTACCGTGATCAACGGTCGGCCCGCCCTCTACGGCGATGGTCTGATCAATGTCGTCCGCATGTCTGGCAAGGTCGCCTATCTCCGGACCGGCTGCGAAGAGCGCAACGGCAAGATGGTCGGCTTCTGCGAGGCAAAGCGGCTCGATACCGGCGAAGAAAAGCGGGTCGAGTTCAGCCAGGCCGACGCCGAACGCGCCGGGCTGTGGCAGACCAAGGCCACGGTCGTGAAGTGGAACAAGTGGGACAAGAAGAACGAGGAGAAGCCGAACGACAGCCCTTGGTATCGGTTCCCGCAGCGCATGCTAGCGTGGCGCGCGGCCGGCTATTGCCTTCGCGAACTGTTCGGCGACGTGCTCGGCGGTATCCGCGACGAGTTCGAAGTCCGCGAGATCGCCGACGCCGAAGAGATGCGCGATATCACCCCGCCCGCTGAATCGGGCGAGGGCAAGCCGACGCCGCCCAAGCCTCCAAAGCCGCCCGCTCCTCCATCCAAGACGATCGAGGCCAGAGTCGAGCCCGAGCAGCCGACGGACGAACCTGCAAGCGAGTTTTCGCTCGGTGACTTCCTTGACGAGATCGAGACCGCCCTCGCCGGCGCAAAGGACGAAGCAAGCGTCGAGGAAATCTGGACCGATTTCGATGCGCCGGCCGTGCTGGAAAGCGAAGGTCATGCCGACATGATCGAAGCAGCCTTGGCGATCAAGTCGCGCCGCCTTGCCGCGCTGTCTCCGCTCAATGGAGGCTGAGATGGGCAGAGCGCTTCTCGTCCTAGCGAACGACCACTTTCGTCAGAAGGCAATCGACTGGATTCAGCGCGCGCCCAGAGACACCCGTGTCGAGTTCAAGGGACCGAAGCGCACCACCCCTCAGAATGACCGTATGTGGGCGATGCTGACCGACCTTTCGCTCCAGCTCACCTGGTACGGCCAGCAGCTCACGCCTGACGATTGGAAGTTCGTGATGCTCGACGCGCTGCGTCGGGAAAGGTCCGAGCAGATCCGAATGGTCCCGAACATAGACGGGAGCGGCTTCGTGCCGCTCGGCACTTCGTCATCCGACCTGTCCAAGGAAGAGATGACCGACCTCATTGAAATCATCTTCGCCTTCGGCGCTCAGCATGGCGTCGAGTGGTCTGATCCGAAAGGAAAAGCGGCATGAGCTACAGCACACTAAGTGTTCTTGCATCTTCTGAAACGATGAAACGCCTGCAGGTCATCGCCGCCGAACTCGGCCGCGATATCGAGGAGCTTGCTGAAACCTCTGTTGCCGAGGCCGCGCTCGAATACTTCCGCCACCGCAAGGACGATCCGGCGAAAGGCGGTGAAGCGTGACCGATCGCCCAATTCTCTTCAGCGGGCCGATGGTCCGCGCCCTGATCGCCGGTACGAAGACGCAAACGCGGCGCGACCTGACGAAGGTCTTTGCTCGCTATCCGCAACTGGCAGGTTATGAAACGAACGGCACGCTTAAGCCGATCGAGGGCCGGAACGTTCCCTGCGTGGAGTTCGTCCACTCTGTTCTAGGACTTTGGGACGCGGAAACGAACCCATCGGGCCGTAGCGGGTGGTATGTGCCCCTCAAAGCTGCTGTCGGTGATCGCCTTTGGGTTCGCGAATCGTGGAAGCCACACAGCACCTTTGACCATCTGCCGCCGCGCGAGATCCCTGAAAGCAACGTGTTCTATTTGGCTGATGAGAAGTATTCACCATCTGGATCGCGCGGGCGCCCCGGAATCCACATGCCTCGCTGGGCATCGCGCCTGACACTCACCGTCACTGACGTTCGCATCGAGCGGCTGCAGGACATCAGCGAAGCCGACGCGATCGCCGAGGGATGGCCGCACGCCGATACAGGCGGTGTTGGCGTCCCGCTGCGCGATGCCTACCCTATCGGCTGGTACGGCAACCTCTGGAACGACATCAACGGCGTCGGCGCATGGGAGAAGAACCCCTGGATCGTCGCCTACACCTTCACCGTCCATCACTGCAACATCGACGCCATGTCGAAGGAGGCAGCATGATGGCCTACGCAATCCGCCGACTACCTACAGCCTTCGCCGACACCCGCCGTGCTAAGGAAGTGACCGAGATCCGCGACCCTCGTCACCTGGCTTGGATCGCCTCCCTTCCCTCTGTAATCTCCGGCGCCTTCGGCTGCGAGGCTGCTCACGTCAATTTCCCCGACAAGCGCTTCGGAAAGCACATGCGCGGGAAAGGCACGAAGGCGGGAGACAACTGGACGCTCCCTCTCCTGCCCGAAGAGCACCGCACCGGCCCGGACGCCCAGCACAAGACCGGCCACGAGCAGGCTTGGTGGGAATCCCACGGCATTGACGCCACCACCCTCGCCGATCGGCTCTGGCGCGTGTCGGGCGACACCGCGGCCGCGATAAAGATCATAATGGAGGCTACGCGCCGATGAGCGACTCGAACGTGGCATTTGTCGTCGACGACCTGGACCACATCGCGATGTCGGTTTGCCCTGGATCTAAATCGTATGTCGAACCGCCGAAACGCCAGGAGCCGGAGAGTAATCCACTCTCCGGCTCCTCGGGGCGAAATCGGGTTCAGTTAGCGGCAAACATTGGTCGTCCGCGTGACCCGCTCACCATAACGATATGTCGTTACCCGTTTGGTGAAGCAAGACGGGTGGCGCCGGTACTCTTCATGGACCATTCGTGCTCTCATCCCACGGTGACCGTTATACCAGCCGCGGTGCTCGCCACGTTCCCAGCCGCGATGCAGGCCCGGACCGTCATCAGTACGAATGATGATGCTGTCCGCATAGGAAGCGGCAGGGACGGCAATGAGGGACGAAAAAGCCAGAGCTACAGCAAGAATGATTTTTTTCATTGGGCTTTACCTCGAGTTATTGGACCGCGGTTAAATGATTGCCTGGTCTTTGGGTTCCACCAAAAAACCCACCTCGGACTTCAGTCTGAAGAGACGCCAGACCATCGGCGCACCTGTGGACAACCCCTGTGGAAACCGGGGAGACAATGACTAAGCACGCTGAAATCCCCACCGGCTGCTGGCCTGCTGTCCTCAGGGACGAGCATGCTGCCGCCTATGCCGGTGAGAAGACGGTTGACGCCTTCCTGAGCCGTGTGGGAACGATATGGCCGAAGCCGTTCATTGACACCGGCACAGGCAAAGGGAAGTTCAGGGCGTGGCGGAAGATCGATCTGGACAGGGCGATCGACCCAGGAAGCGTAAGCGGCGTGCCGGAGGCATACTGATGGTGCCTGTGGAAATGCCGCGGTACACGTCCTTCAAGACGCTCGCCAGTGGCTCGACCGGCTATTATTGGACCTGTCCTAGCCTGTACCGTAAAGCCGGCTGCCCCTATCTGAGCGCCGCGCTCGGCGAGAACCTTCCGCAAAGCGAGCTAATCGCAGCCGCGAAAGTCTGGAATGACCGCCTCGACGCTTGGAAAGCCGAGCGCAACCCCATGGCGCCGGTCGAGACGCTATCAAAATACGGCACGGTCGGATGGCTTCAGAACGCCTACCTGAAGCACGATTCCTTCCTCGAACGCGTCTCAGAGTTCAGCCGCCCTGATTACAAGCGCGTGCTCGATCGCGTCTGCGATGCGAAGATCAAGCGAGAGTCGACCGGCGAAGAACTCCGCGTCGGTGACATCAAGATCATGAACATAGCCGTGAGCACGGCAGAGAAGATCTACCACGCGTTTTCTGGCGACGGAGGCAATCGGACAGGGGAAAAGGTTGTCACGTACTGCAAGGCGATGTGGAAGCGAATGAAGCCACATCATCCCGAGCTGTTCAGAGCCGACACACCGAACCCGTGGGAAGGCGTTACCCTCAAGCGGCGGAAGAAGACCACCAAGGGCCACGTTGACCGCGAGACCGTCTATGCCTTCGCGAACGGCGCTATCGCAAACGATCGCGGGGAGTTGGCCGCAGCTGCCGTGCTGGCCTTTGAATGGCTCATGCGCCCCTCCTCGATCGGCGCCGGCTACGCGCCATGGACCGGATACCGGGCTCCTGATCACCCGGACAAGATTCGCCTAAAGCATCGGAAGACGGACGAGCTCGCCCTACACCCGCTCGAATATCTCGACGAAGACACGGGAGAGCTCATCAAGCTCTACGAAGATGCAGAGAAGATCCTCGCCCAGACGCCGCGGTACGGCACGTCGATCGTCTGCAAAAAGAACGGGCAGCTATTCGGTGACGGAACCTACCTCGCACATGAAGTCCGAGAGATGGCCGACAAACTTCGCGAGAACGGCGAATCGATCCCCGTCGGCTTCAGCCTGGACAAATGCCGGCATGGCGGGATGACTGAATTGGAAGAGAGCGGGCTGACCGAGGGACAGGGCCGAGTGCTGTCAAAGCACAAGACGGCAGCGGCCTACCGTGGCTATGCGAAAGAGACGGAAAAGCGCGTCCTGGAGGCCACGAAGAAGCGTTTCGGTCATTCTGAACAGCCGAAATTTATGAACAAAATCAATGGCGGTAAAAACGAGAAAAAGGCGTGATTTCGGCGCTCTTATTCAGAAAGACCATTGATTCTGTTGACTTTACCGGGGATTTGCAGTCCTCTGCGTCACCACTCCGCCACGAGGCCTCACAGGCTGTCATGCTAGCCGTGGCGAGCGTTTAGAATGATCGTAAGGAAATCGCAAGAGGGCTTTCCAAAAACATTTCCTGCAATTTCAAACTCCGGCCACATAAGGCTCGTAGTGATCAAGGACCGATCCGGTGCCTGAGGACGCCGCGACAGCCGCACGCGCAGCTGATGATAAAAGGTCCATCGTGATGGAAATTCGGGCTGCGCTGAACAACAATTAGGCTAACAGCTGCCCAGTCCGCAACCATAAGTCTCTCGGCCGCGCAAAAGACAGATCTCAGCGAGATTAGCCTGTCGCCTATATTTATCCTAGGGCGCGATCTGCGATCACAATGATCGCCTTCACCCTCACTATATTAGCTAAGCCGAAATTTAGCTTCAAACATTAGTAACAGATTCTTAACTTGACTTTCAGAATCGTCATTCCATCCTACCTCTGGGAGAGACAGGAGTTGAAATGAATTGGGTGCCTTTGAATTCCAAGCAGATTCGCGCTGTCTCCTACGACCCAGAGACTCAGGTTCTTCATGCCAAATTCGCCGGCCGCAGCTCAGTGCGCCATGTCGGGGTGCCGCCGCATATTTATGACAACCTCGTCGAAACCAGCGACCCGGAATTTTACTATAAATATTATCTGGAGCCTTCGCGTATCGAGAGCGGCTGGCAGAAAGCCAATCTCAGCTCCCACGCGGTAAAGCTGCTGATCATTCTCATCGGCGTGCTCGCGATAACGGCGACGGCGCTCGAGGAGAATGGCGAACTGCCAATTCACCTGTCGGAGATTACAGAAACAGGAGCAATCTCTCCAGCTCCGACTGCAAGCCCTGCTGTCTCACCGCACTGACGGATCCAGGGCTGCGCTGCGGCGCCGATTCTCCCGGCGTAGCCGCTTACGAACTTACGCGGGCCGCTTCCGGCGATGCCACCAGACGGCCAAACGGCGCCGCCATCTGCGTGCTATCGGCAAGTCGTGAGACAGGACGATGAAGCCCAGCGGCAGCATCCAGAATCCCAGAATAGGCAAAAAGCCAAGGAAACCGCCGAAAATGAGGACCATTCCAGTCATCATGCGTGCGATACGCGAGCGCGGCATCGGCACCCGCAGCGAGCCGAGAACAAGCTTGCCATCCCTGTGATCGATACCGAAACGCTTTTCTCCGGCCTTTTTCGGCCCATTTTTGCTGCTAGTCATCCACAAGAGATGGGCCCAAGCGCTGCAAATACAAGCTGATTTCATTTTTTTGAAAAAACTGCTTGGCAAATCGGGAAAGCATTTGTATTACCCCGCTCACGCCGCGGCCAAGCGGTGATCCCTGGTAGCTCAGCGGTAGAGCATTCGACTGTTAATCGACAGGTCGCCGGTTCGAATCCGGCCCGGGGAGCCAGTTTCAGAGATAAGCGCCTGTTTTCGTAGAATATTCCGAAGCAGGCGCTTTCTCGATACCCCTCCCAGCAGTTTTCGCCGATCAGCCGATAAAATCTCGACGTCCGTCGCCGACATGCTGACAGCAGCCCTTTCGGCTATCGCACTTGCGCTCGCCTGAATTTTCGTCAAAATCCTGATTGCAGTGCGCGGGCTCCCGATATCAGCGCGCCTGTGCCCGAAATTTTCATTCATAAATCAAAAAAAGAATTGCAGATCGCAACGTGGTGGCGGCACTCAGCCCCTCGCGCTTATCAGTCCAAATTTCCAGCCTATCTTCACGACGAGGATGCGACATGGATTTCGACGCATCGCAAGGCGACAGAAAATATCCGACCAGTCAGCAGGTGGGCGGGCTTGTTGAATGTTCGGGCCTGCAGGTCGAGCTGCGGCGTTTCGATCCGGGCTGGCAGGTCGACCTTACGCTCGAATGCACGGAGATAGCCGTCCTTTTGTCGGGTCAATCGAAGATCAGATGGACAGGCGACGGTCACCGGCGGGAGGCTATCGCCCGACCGGGCATTGCCTGGGTATGTCCAGCTGGCGTCAATGAGAGCGCTGTTGAGATTGTCGGCACCATGCCCGAGTCCCTGCACATCTTCCTGCCGCCATCACTCGTTGCCGAGAGTGCACTTTCAAACTTTGATATCGACCCGGCCAGGGCGCAAATCGCTTATGCGGGCGGCGTCCCGGATCCGGTAATCTTGCAACTGGGCGAGCTCTTTCGTGGCGTGCTGAATCGCAAACTGGAAGCAACGGACCGGCTGTTTCTCGATGGAATCCAGCTGGCGCTGGCGGCGCATTTGCTCGGGACCTATTCGTCCGCCCGCTGGCATCCGCCGACGCGGACACCCACCATCGATCCGAAGAGGCTGAGGCGCGTCCTCGATTTCATCGAGGCGCGCATCGCGGCGGAGATATCGCTGGAGGACCTTGCGGCCGAGGCCTGCCTCAGCCCCTTCCACTTTTCCCGCGTGTTTCGCGCCGCCACCGGCTTTGCGCCGCATCGCTATGTCACCGAGCGACGGATCGAGGCAGCCAAGGAGAAGCTGCGGCTCGCGCAGTCTTCGCTGGTGGAGATCGCCATCGATACCGGCTTCGGCTCGCAGGCAAACTTCACCCGCGTCTTCCGCAAGATGACGGGGCTGACTCCGGGCCAGTACCGCGCGCTTTTCACCTCATAAGCGACCCATCCACCTTCCTGAGGCGCTTGCCTGTTTCCCCTTGCGCGTCCGTCAGGCGCAAGATTTGCACATAGTGCAGCAAGAGATGGAAATACGGCACGCGACTTCCAGCCTAAACCTGTCGCATCGAACGGGGCCGCCCTGAACGATGAGAGGAGACAGGGACATGATCACCATCGAAGAGGCCCGCAGAGTCATCGCTGCCGGTGAGGCGCGGGCAAGGGAAATCGGCGTTCCGGCCAATATCGCGGTCCTCGATGCGGGCGCCCACATAAAGGCGTTTGCACGCATGGACGGCGCCCTGCTCGGCTCCATCGACATCGCCGTCAACAAGGCCCGGACGGCTGCGCTGTTTTCCATGCCCACGGAAACGATCGGCGAATTCTGCAAACCCGGCGGCACATCGTTCGGGTTGGAGCAGACCAATGGCGGCCTCGTCGTCTTCGCAGGCGGCATTCCCCTTACCGATGGACGCAACATCGTGATCGGCGCCGTCGGCGTGTCCGGAGGGGCAGTCGCCCAGGACCTCGACATTGCCCAGGCTGCAGCAGCCGCCATCGCCGGCTGAACTATTTTCAACCCCAAGCGCATCGAAGGAAGTCATCATGACGAAGACCATTCTCATCACTGGCGCAGGCTCAGGCTTCGGCAAGGCTGCCGCCCTCGGCATGGCCAAGAACGGCCACACCATCATCGCGACGGCGCAGGTCTCCTCGCAGGTCACGCCGCTGCGCGAAGAAGCCGCCGCCCTCGGCCTGAAAAACTTCCACGTCGAACGCCTCGACCTCACCGACCCCTACGATATCAAGCAGGCGCAACGCTGGGATTTTGACGTGCTCTGGAACAATGCCGGCATGGGCGAAGCCGGTCCGGTCTGGGAAATCCCGGTCGAGCTCGTGCGCAAGAACTACGAAGTCAACGTCTTCCTGCCGCTGGTACTGACCCAAGGCGTCATTCAGCGCTGGATCCGCGAAGGCAAGAACCATGGCAAGAAGGTGGTCTTCACCTCCTCGATGGGCGGCCTTTTCACTCCAGCCAACTGGGGGACCTATGTTTCTACCAAGCACGCTCTGGAATCGATCGCCGAAGCGCTGCAGCAGGAACTCGGCCCCTATGGCATCAAGATCCAGACGATCAATCCGGGTGCCTATTACACCGGCTACAACGAAACGATGGCCGACAATCCGTTCCGCTGGCTCGATGACAGCAAGAATTTCACCAAGCGCACCGACCTGCGCAAGGGCTTCGACGACTTCTTTGCCACCCCCGAAGGCAAGATGGACCCGGCGGAAATGATCGACCGGATGATCGAGATCGTCCCGGCCGATACCGGCAAGTTCCGCAATGTCGTCCCGAAGGTCATCGAGGACATGCTTAAGGAGCATCAGCTCAAGGCCTGGGAAAACCAGATCTAAGCAGATCATCGGCGGCAAGCGCCGCAAGCGGCACCTCCTAGTGGGTGCCGCGTCGTCGATCCAACTCAGGAGGAAGCCATGTCCATCACCACAAGCGCAACGCTCCACAGCCCGGCACCCTTTGTTCGTCGTATCTTCAACGCTGCCCTCGGCATCGCAGCCGCGATCCTCGCCCTGATCGGGCTCGAAGCCCGCGCCGCCTCGCAGACGCTCACCGAAACCGAGCGCCGCAACAAGGCGGCCGTCGAGGCCGGCTTTGAGGCATGGGCATCAGGTACAGGCAGCCCTTACGACCTTCTCGCCGACGACGCCCGCTGGACGATCGAGGGCTACTCGCTGGCATCGAAGACCTATCCGAGCCGCGAGGCGTTCCTGCGCGAGGTGATCCGGCCGTTCAACGCCCGCATGAAGGCACCGCTGAAGCCCGTGATCCGCAACGTCTATGCCGACGGCGACACCGTGATCGTCTTTTTCGATGCCCGCGGTATCGCCCGGGACGGGAAACCTTACGTCAATACCTATGCCTGGTTCCTCGACATGCGCGACGACCGTATCGTACGCGCCTCGGCCTTCTTCGATTCCGTCGCGTTCAACGAGTTCTGGACGCGTGTGACGCCTTCAGAATAGACGTCAAGAACTTGATCTCGCTCAAACGACGCGCGACGAAGCAGACGTAACCTCCGTTCACAGCCAACGGAGATCCCCATGCCAACAGAGACCATCATTATCGTCAGTGGCGTTGTCGCAGCATTCGGGCTTTTTGCAGCCGGTCTCGCCTTTGCGAGCATCACTTCCAGCAAATAGGCGGAAAGCAATCGTCCGGCTCAGAAACCGCGTCAGCAGCAGACACCGTCGCCGACAAACAAAGACGCCCCGGAAACCAGGGCGTCTTTTTTGATTCAAAATCGGATTGTTGTTCCCGCGCGAACTTACGCAGACGGCTGCTTGGTCTTGCGGAGATAAGGCAGAACCGTATCGAAGGAGCCGAAGCGGGCGATGGCGTCTTCGTTGGAGACGGCGGCGGTTATGATGACGTCGTCGCCCTGGTTCCAGTTGGCGGGCGTCGCAACCTGGTGCTTGGCGGTCAGCTGGATGGAGTCGATGGCGCGCAGGATCTCGTTGAAATTGCGGCCCGTCGTCATCGGGTAGGTGAGGATCAGCTTGATCTTCTTGTCCGGGCCGATGACGAAGACGGAGCGCACGGTGGCGTTGTCTGCGGGCGTGCGGCCTTCGGAACTTTCACCGGCACCGGCCGGCAGCATGTCGTAGAGCTTGGCGACCTTGAGGTCCTTGTCGCCGATCAGCGGATATTCGACATCGAAGCCGGTTGCCGTCTTGATGTCGTTCTTCCACTTGCCGTGGCTTTCGACCGGATCGACGGAAATGCCGATGATCTTGACGCCGCGCTTCTTGAACTCACCCTCGAGGCCAGCCATGGTGCCGAGCTCGGTCGTGCAAACCGGCGTAAAGTTCTTCGGATGCGAGAAGAGAACCGCCCAGCCGCTGCCGATCCAGTCATGGAACTGAACGGGGCCCTGGGTGGTGTCGGCGGTGAAATCGGGAGCGATATCGTTGATACGTAGGCTCATGGTCGGCCCTCCAATTGCGGATCGTTAAATCTGAGCACTCACAGGCAGTTCTGCGTGCAGATGACTATCTACAGACCTGCGCCGAGCGCGGTCAAACGAAAGCCTTCCTCGAATGGGCCAGCGGCGGAATATTTATTTCCAGCTCCAAAGATGACCTGACATCGGACTACCGGCATCATGCACGCAAAAAGGCAGCGGCGCGCGCACAAATCGATGCTTTTCGCATGCCGCGTTATTCCCTACTCACTATCGAAGAATGACAAAGAAGGAAGCGGCGATGGCGACACCATTCTATTGGAATGAACTGAACACTTATGATTTTGCCGCTCTTTCCGCTGATACGACCATCGCCATCCTGCCGATTGCTTCGACAGAGCAACACGGTCCGCATCTGCCCATAGCAACCGATGTGGCGATCGCCGAGGGCATGCTGGCGGAACTGCGCCGACAACGGCCCGACGACCTCGATATCCTTGTCTTGCCAACCCAGGAAATCGGCAAGGCCAATGAGCATGTCTATGGTCCAGGCACGCTTTCCCTCGGCGCCGAGCTGCTGATCCCCGTCTGGACGGCGATTGGCGCGAAGGTGGCGGAGGCCGGGCTGCGCAAGCTCGTCATCGTCAACTCGCATGGTGGCAATGTCGATATCATGAGCATCGTCGCGCGCGAGTTGCGCGTGCGCCACCAGATGGCCGTCGTTTCCACACAATGGGGCCGCTTCGGCAATCCTGACGGCATGATCAGCGAGCACGAGACACGCTACGGCATTCATGGCGGCGAGGTGGAAACCTCGCTGATGCTGCATTTCCGGCCGGAACTGGTGCGGATGGAGAAGGCTGAGAATTTCACATCGAAGGCTGAATGGATGCGCGAGCAATCGCAGTATATCCAGCCGCTGCCGCCGCATTCGCTCGCCTGGATCGCGCACGATCTCAATCCGAACGGGGTTGTCGGCGACGCCTCGAAGGGAACGGCCGAAAAGGGTGAAGCGATCTGCCGCCATCAGGTGAAGGGCTTTATCGAGCTTCTCCGTGACCTGAAGCGCTATCCGCTCTCCAACCTCTATTCGCGATAGTCAGGCAACGACAGGACGCTCGAGCGGGATGTGTCCCTTGGCCTGCAGTTCCTGAACAAGGCCGGCAAGCTCGGCCAGCAAGTATTCAACGAAGAGGCTGGTGGCGGAATCGAGCGGCGCCCGGGCACGGGCAAAGAGCTTCATCGGCTGATGGCGGCTGTGCGGCTCGGCAATCGGGCGGAATACCAGTTCGCCCTGGCGGCATTCGGTGATGACATCAAGCGGGTTCAGCATGGAGAGCCCTGCCCCGCATTTGACCAGTTTCTTCAGCATTTCCGAAGCGTTGGTCTCCAGAACCGGCTCGACAGGAATATCGAGCCTCGCCATTGCGAGGTTGATGACCTCACGCAGGCTGGTGCCCTGCTGCGCAAGCACCAGCCGCTCCTGCACGACATCGGCAAGGCTGATCGGACCGGGCCCGATCAGGGGATGGCCAGGCGGAAGGACGACGCCGATCGGGATATCGAAATTGCCGAGCGTGCGGATGCCGGGTGTGGCCTGAATATTGAAGCCGAGGCCGATATCCACCTCACCCGACAGAACCGGATTGACGGTCATCGTGCCGGCATCGTTGCGCAGATGGATGAAAACGCGCGGATGCTCGGACTGGAAGCGGGCGATGATTTCCGGCAACGGTCCCGCGGCAAGGCCGACGGTCGTCACCAATCGCACCTTGCCGGCCTGCTGCATCTTCAGGCTTTTGATGCGACCTTCCAGCCGCTCGTAATTCTTCAGAACCTCTCTGATATGCTCGATGCAGAGTTCGCCGGCGGCCGTCAGCCGCAAGCCGCGCGGCAGGCGCTCGAAGAGCGGCGCACCCATTTCCTCTTCGAGAGCCAGTATCTGCCGATTGATCGCCGAAGAAGCGACGTTGAGACGCGCTGCAGCCTTCCGGATCGAGCCGGTGCGGGCGATCTCGTTGATGTACAGAAGCTTTCTGGAGTGCAGCATCGAGACCTCGTTGCATCGTTTTTAAGCACGGCGCCCAAATTAGGCACAGACATCAGGTGAGATGCCAAAAAGGCATCGTTGCGCACGAATTTTGATGCTTTTCAAAGAGCGAAGCAATCGCTCAAATGAAGAAAATCGGGGGCCGAAAACGAGCTTCCAAGGCACCAGAAGGGGAACGCCGCCATGTCCAACAGATTGAAAACATCCGTATTTTCTGCCCTTCTTGGGCTTGGCGGCATGCTTGTCGCCAGTGCACCGGGCCATGCGCTCGACAAGGTCAGCTATGGCACCAACTGGCTGGCACAGGCAGAGCATGGCGGCTTCTATCAGGCAGTCGCCGACGGAACCTATGCAAAATACGGCCTTGATGTCTCTATCGTGCAGGGCGGGCCGAATGCCGCCAACAACGCGCTGCTGATCTCCGGCAAGATCGACTTCTATATGGGCGGGCCGCAGGGCGAAATCTCCGCCGTCGAACAGGGTATTCCGCTTGTCGACGTTGCCGCGATCTTTCAGAAGGACCCGCAGATCCTGATCGCTCATCCTGACGTCGGCATCGACAAGTTCGGGGATCTTGCGAAACTGAAGAGCCTGTTCCTCAGCAAGGATGGCTACCTCACCTATTTCGAGTGGATGAAGGCAAATTTTCCGGGGTTCAAGGACGAGCAGTACAAGCCCTACAACTTCAATCCAGGCCCGTTTCTTGCCGACAAGCAATCCGCCCAGCAGGGCTACCTGACCTCGGAGCCTTACGAGATCCAGAATCAGACCGGCTGGGAGCCGAAGGTCTTCCTGCTCGCCGACAACGGCTATTCGCCCTATTCGACGATGATCACCACGACCCAGCAGATGGTCGATACCAAGCCTGACGTCGTGCAGCGCTTCGTCGATGCCTCTATCGAGGGCTGGTACAGCTATCTCTACGGCGACAACAGCAAGGCTAATGCGCTGATCAAGAAGGACAATCCGGAAATGACGGATGGCCAGATCGCCTATTCGATCGCCAAGATGAAGGAATACGGCATCATCGAGTCCGGCGACGGCCTGGACAAGGGCATCGGCTGCATTACCGATGCTCACTACAAGAAGTTCTTCGACGAAATGGTAGCGATCAAGGTCTTCAAGCCTGAGACCGACTATACCAAAGCCTTTACGACGAAATTCGTCTGCAAGAACGTCGGCGCATCGCTGAAGAAATAAGCCTCCCAAGGCGGGCCTGTCGCCACCCGGCGGCGGGCCGCTTCCCCTTCGATAAAAGAGCGAGAGAATGTCCCTAGCGGAAACCAAGGCGGCGCCTTCGAAGGAGACTCGCAAGCGGCCGCTGGTCGTCATGCAGTCGGTCTCGAAGGTCTTTTCCAGCGGCACGATCGCGCTTTCGGGCATGTCGCTGACGGTCGAGAGCGGTGAATTCATCAGCCTTCTCGGCCCTTCCGGCTGCGGTAAATCCACGGCACTACGCATCATCGCCGGTCTCGGCGACGCCACGTCGGGCAAGATCGACTGGCCAAGTTCGCGCATCAATTCGCAGGGCCTGCCGGAGGGCGATATCGGCTTCGTCTTCCAGGAACCGACGCTGATGCCGTGGAAGACCGTGTTCGGCAATGTCTACCTGCCGCTGAAACTGCGCGGCGTTTCCAAGGCGCAAGCCAGGGATCGGATCATGGAGGTCCTTGCGACCGTCGGCCTGCAGGATTTCGCCGATGCCTATCCGCGGGAACTCTCCGGCGGCATGAAGATGCGTGTGTCGATTGCCCGCGCGCTGGTGACCAAACCAAAACTGCTGCTGATGGATGAGCCCTTTGCGGCGCTCGACGAAATCACGCGCCAGAAGCTCAATGACGACGTTCTGCGGCTGTGGAAAGCGACGGGCATCACCGTGATCTTCGTGACGCACTCCGTCTTCGAGTCTGCCTATCTTTCCAACCGCATCGTGGTGATGAAGGCACGGCCGGGCCGGGTGCATGCGGATTTTCCGCTGACGACAAGCCTCGAGCGGGATTCGCACTACCGGACTTCGGAAGAATACCGTCGGGCCTGCGAGACGGCATCGCGTTCGCTGATCGAGGCAATAGGCGGAGCGGAGGAACATTGATGAGCGTCGAGAGCATCGAAACAAGCGAGACCGCGCCCCTGTCCGTTCCCAATCCGATCAACGCAAAGAGGCGCGATCTGGCGCTTCGCATCGCTGTGCCTTTTCTGGTGATCGGCGTGCTGATCGTCATCTGGGAGTTCTACGTCGTGCTCTCGGGTGTTCCGCCTTATATCCTGCCCGGCCCTGGCGCTGTCGCAGCGGCCTTCATCAACGATTGGGGCACACTTGCCCCTGCCCTCTGGGTCACCACGCAGATCACCTTGATATCGCTTGTCCTGGCACTGATCGGGGGCGTGGGATTTGCGATCTTCCTGGTGCAATCGCGCTGGATCGAAATCGCCTTCTATCCGCTCGCTGTCATCCTGCAAGTCACACCGATCGTGGCGATCTCACCGCTGATCCTGATCTACGCGCCGTCGACGCAGGTGGCGCTCCTGATCTGCGCCTTCCTCGTCGCCTTTTTCCCGATCCTGTCCAACATGGTCCAGGGTCTGAAGAGTGTCGATCATAATCTCATCAACCTCTTCGAACTCTACGGCGCCTCGCGCTGGCAGACGCTGATCTACCTGAAGATCCCGGCCGCCCAGCCCTATTTCATGACCGGGCTTCGCATCGGCGGCGGCCTAGCGCTGATTGCCGCCGTGGTTGCCGAATTCGCCGCAGGTTCGGCGGGTGCCGGTTCCGGCCTCGCCTTCCGTCTGCTGGAATCGCAATATCGCATGAACATTCCCCGCCTTTTTGCCGCGCTCTTCATGCTGTCCATGCTCGGCGTCGCGATCTTTGCCATTACCTCCTTCATTTCATGGCTCAGCCTGCATCGCTGGCATGAGAGCAGCCTGAAGCGGGAAAATTGATGACCTATTCCTTCATGTCCCCCCCGAATGCGGGCCGTTTCGTGCTCGCCAACGCAACGCTTCCGGCTGTCGCCATCAGCGGCTTTGCTGCCGTCGCCAATGAAGGCCTCGTCAAGGCGGATATCGTGATCGCCGACGGTCTCGTCTCGGCAATCCTGCCTCCCGGAACAGCGCCAGCCGAATTCGCCAAGTCCGACATGCGGGAAGGCATGGTGTGGCCTTGCTTTGCAGATATCCATACGCATCTGGACAAGGGCCATATCTGGCCGCGCAAGCCCAATCCGGACGGAACCTTCATGGGTGCGCTGGAGGCGGTCGGCCGGGACCGCGAGGCGAACTGGTCGGCTGCGGATGTGCGCAAGCGCATGGAATTTTCGCTGCGTTCAGCCTATGCGCACGGCACTGGGCTTATCCGCACGCATCTGGATTCGCTGGCACCCCAGCACCGTATCTCCTTTGAGGTCTTTGCCGAGATCCGGGAGGAATGGAGAGACAAGATTGCCTTGCAGGCGGTCGCTCTCTTCCCGCTGGACAACATGGTCGACGAGGCTTTTTTCGCTGATCTCGTTGCTGTCGTAAAGGACAAGGGTGGGCTGCTTGGCGGTGTCACCAAGATGGGACCAGCACTCGACTGGCAGCTCGATACGCTTTTGCGCGCCGCGGCGGAGAACGGCCTCGATGTCGATCTGCATGTCGACGAGACCGACGACCCTGGCGCAGAAACATTGAAGGCGATCGCCGAAGCCGTTCTGCGCAACCGGTTCGAAGGCAAGGTGACGGCGGGCCATTGCTGCTCGCTGGCGCGGCACGACGACGATATCGCGCAACGGACGGTCGAACTGGTTCAAAAGGCCGGAGTTTCGGTCATCTCGCTGCCGATGTGCAACATGTACCTGCAGGATCGCTATCCCGGCCGCACACCGCGCTGGCGCGGTGTCACTCTGTTCAAGGAACTGGCGACTGCCGGTGTCGAGACGGCCGTCTCCTCCGACAATACCCGCGACCCCTTTTACGCCTATGGCGATCTCGATCCGGTCGAAGTGTTTCGTGAGGCAGTGCGCATCCTGCATCTCGATCATCCGCTCGACACCGCGGCACGCATCGTCACGACGTCACCTTCCAAGATTGCCGGCAGGCCGCAGATGAGCCGCATTGCCGTCGGCAGCCCCGCCGATCTCGTGCTCTTCAGCGCCAGGCGCTGGAGCGAATTCCTTTCCCGTCCGCAGTCTGACCGCGTCGTGCTTCGTCGCGGCAAGGTGATCGACCGCAGCCTGCCGGATTACCGTGAACTCGATAGCGTCGTTGGAGCCTGACATGGCCGATTATCAGAAGATCAAAAAAGAACTCGAAGGTATCGCGATCGAGGACAATCCGGCGCTCGTTCGCCAGAAGAGCCGCGACTTCTACTGGTATTCGCCAATCCTGAAGGCGCAGCTCGATAATGTGACGGCCGATATCGTCGTCACGCCGAAAAACGAGGCCGAAGTCATCCAGACGCTAAAGGTCGCCTTCGCCCATGGCGTGCCCGTCACCCCGCGCGGCGCCGGCACGGGCAATTACGGTCAGGCCATGCCGCTCTCAGGCGGTATCGTGCTCAACCTCGCCGCCATGGACAAGATCAAGGAAATCCATCCGGGTCGCGTCATCTGCGAACCCGGCATCGTGATCGCCCAGCTCGACAAGCAGACCAAGGCGCATTCCGGCCAGGAGTTGCGCTTCCATCCCTCGACCGCCCAAACGGCGACCGTCGGCGGCTTTATCGCCGGCGGTTCCGGCGGTGTCGGCTCGATCACCTGGGGTGGATTACGCGATCTCGGCAATATCCTGCGCCTGCGTGTCGTGACCATGGAAGCGGAGCCGCGCGTGCTCGATCTCACCGGCTGGGATCTGCAGAAGGTCAGCCATGCCTACGGCACCAACGGCATCATCACGGCAATCGAGATGCCGCTCGCACCCGCCTATGACTGGGTGGATGTGCTGGTCGGCTACAATGACTTCATGGATGCAGTGCGCTTCTCCGATGCGCTGGCGAAATGCAACGGCATTCTCGTCAAGGAAATCGCGCCGATCGCGGCCCCTATCCCGCATGACTATTTCACCCGCCATAAGCCCTATATCCGCCAGGGCCAGTCGATCGTCGTGCTGATGATCGCGCCGCATTCCATGGATGCTTTCCTGGCTTTCACGGCAGCGCAGAAGGGCGAAATCATGTTCCGCTCCGACAAGGTCGAGAGCATGCGTGGCATTCCGCACGCCTATGAGCTAGCCTGGAACCATACAACGCTGCGTGCGCTCAAGGTCGATCCCACCTTCACCTATCTGCAGGTGCAGTATCCGGGACCGGATCATGTGGCCAAGGTGAAAAAGATGGTGGAGATCTTCGGCGATGAGGTGCCGGGTCATCTCGAATTCATCAAGTTCGATGGGCAGATCCAGTGCTCGGGCCTGCCGCTGGTACGCTATACGACAGAGGAGCGGCTGGAAGAGATCATCAAGATCCATCAGGATCATGGCTGCCCGATCTTCAACCCGCACCGCTATACGCTCGAAGAGGGCGGCATGAAGCGCACCGACAAGGTGCAGCTCGCCTTCAAGCATGAGACCGATCCGAAGGGGCTGCTCAATCCTGGCAAGATGATCGCCTGGGAGAATCCCAATTTCGATTTCGACGCCGGCAAGAATTACCTTTTCCCGGGCCTTGCCGCCGTCATGGAGGCTTCATGAGGGTTCTTGTCCTCCACTCGCACCCGGTCGAGGAAAGCTACGGCAAGGCGCTCTACAGACAGACCCTGGAGAGCCTCGCCAAGGCGGGGCATGAAGTGGATGCCTGCGATCTCTATGCGGAGAATTTCGATCCCGTCCTGTCGCAACATGATCGGCTCGTCTACCACGACTATCCCGACAATATTTCGCTGGTGAAACCCTATGTCGACAGGCTGAAGCAGGCCGAGGCGCTGGTTATCTGCACGCCGGTCTGGAATTTCGGGTTCCCGGCGATCCTGAAAGGCTATTTCGACCGGGTCTGGCTTCCGGGCGTTTCCTTCGCGCTCGTGAACGGCAAGGTCGAATCCCGCCTGCGGCATATCAAGAAGCTTGGGGCGGTGCTGACCTATGGCGCGACACCTTTCCGCGCCTTCGTTGCCGGCAATCCGCCAAAGAAGATCGTGAAGCGTGTCTTGCGGGCGCAGATCGACCCGTTCAAGCCGGTTACCTTTCTCGCCCATTACGACATGAACAACTGCACCCCGGAGACACGGGCAGCGTTCCTGGCGAAAGTGAAGGACGCGATGGAGCGATTTTAGGGGCGGCTTGCATCGGTACACCTAACCGGGCGCACCCTGCATGGTGGTCGATCTCTTCGGCGCCGATATCGGCCAGCATGCGCGCACCGCCATGGGGGCTGCTGCCGCGCCGGCGAGCTGCCCCGTCGTGATCGCTGCGGAGCTGCGAACAGATCTTAGAAAACCTTCGCCGCCGTGACTTCCACTTCCACCAGGAATTCCGGCCGGGTAAAGCCGTTGATGATAATGAGCGTCGAAACGGGTTTCGGATCGAGCGTGAAGCGGTCGCGCACCGCCATATAGGCCGGGAAGTCTTCCCGTTTCGTCACGAAGCCGGAAATGCGGATGACATCAGCAAAGCTCATCTCGGCCTCGGCGAGGATCGCCTTGATCGCTTCGAAGCAGAGCTCGGCCTGGGCCGTCACATCCTCGGGAACCTTTTCATCGAGGCCGATGCCGAGCTGACCTGACGTGACCAGCAAGGATGCGCCCGGTGGTATGAGCAGGCCGTGATTGTAATTTCCGAAGGGACGGCGGACGGATGGCGGGTTGAAAATCTTCTTCATGAAAAAACCTCGCTATAGACAGAGATTTATAGCGAGGTTTTCCGTCGCATTCCAAGTACTTGCTTGCGATAGATCTCAAAAATCGAGGGATTGCTGGGCAGGAGGCGGTGGACCGACATGCACGCCTTCGAGCTCCAGCATGCGAAGCTTGGACGTCGAACCGCCAGGCGCCGAAAAGCCACCGATCTTTCCACCTGCCGCCAGCACACGATGGCAGGGAATGATGAGCGCGACAGGGTTCTTTGCCATCGCTTGGCCGACGTCGCGCGCTGCCTCTGGTCCCACCCCAAGCTCCTTCGCCAGGGTGCCGTAGGTCGTCGTGCGACCCCAGCCGATACGGCGCGCGGCGGCATAGATATCGCGGAAAAATGCGTCCTGGCCGTCAAGGTCAACGGCGACAGTGGAGAAGTCGATTTCTTCGCCTTCGAAGTAACGCTTTACCGCAGCAACAGCGTCCAAAATCTGCGGCGTCGGCTTGCCCGGTTCGGCAGCCGGCAGACGGCGCAGCAACAATCGTTCGGTCGAATCGGCGCTTTTCGTGGGCAGCTGGAACCGCGTCACGCCGGCATCGCTCCAGGCGATGCCGCAAAAGCCGCCTGCGGTTTCAAAGATCAGGTATTGATGCACTTTCTGAGCCATGGTGAAGCCCTCACATTCCATCAGGTATCAGAATCGTATCGCGAGGGTGCAAGTTCAACCCGTTTCTTGCGCGTATCCCGATAAAATGTCAGGCCGATGCCGCGGTCGTGGCATGCGGGGATATCTGTGGTCTCTTTGCCTTCGCCTTGCCTTTCACCACATCAAACAGCGTATAGCCGCCGGTCCAGCGGCCAAAACCGCTGGCGATATTGATATGGCCTGCAAGCCCGATATTGCGAACTTCGGTTTTCCAGAGGCGGGTGTAGAAGCTCAAACGGTCGAGCGACATGTATTTGTCGTCGAGACTACCGACGGTGAGGCTCGGAAAGGGAAGCGGGGTAGTCGGCATGGGGCCGAAAGCGAGCGACCCGGGATGCAGCCTTTCCGTGGCCGGCAAATCGCAGGGGGCAACCAGAAGCGCTCCCTTGATCCTGCGTGCCACTGGCCGGTCGGCGAGCCTCGCCGTCAGGATGCAGCCGAGGCTATGGGCAATGATATAGGCCTCTCCAGCTTCCAGCAGTGCCTGTTCCAGGCGCTCCATCCAGCGGTCTAGACGAGCATGATTCCAATCGTCCTGGCCGACCAGCCGGCTCTGCGGCACATCATCAAGCCAAAAGTGCTGCCAATGCCCCTCGTCGGAACCGAACAGACCCGGCACGATCAGGATTTTCGTCATTGCTGTCTCCTGGCGCAGGCGCAGCAGACTGCTGCAACGCATCTCCGCCAGAATTATCCATAAATTTTATGGACTAAAGAAATGAAGCTCCAAAACCCGGAAGAAAGCTGGAAAATCCATCGCTGGATCAGAAGTTGCTGCTCGACGAAAAAGTCGCCAGGTCGCAGGATATTCTGAGCCCGATGGTATCATGGCAGCCTGTCCCCTCGCCCGCAGCCATTTCTCGCTCGACAAAAAGCTGAGTGCTTTCGACCCGGACGGGGCCGGCAGACCAGAGCAGCGGGCGGTTGACATCGATGGCGGCAACCCGCTGCTCGGTGGCCTTTACGACGGTGGAAGCGAGCGCCATGCCGCCCAAGGTCAAGGCGAGAGCAAGTACCATCTGAAGGCAGAGATCGCCTGCCTCGCGCAGTGAAATGAACATGGCGGCCTCATGCCGTAAACGGGGATTCACTGCGCAGGTAAGGCAAGGAAGGGCGGAGGCAAAGCGGCTTTCGCGGTTAAGGTTTACGCGTAACCATCGCAATCACTTCAACCGCGCCGCTTAAATTTCGGAACAAGCAATCGCCTCGCGGGTTAGGCACATGTCACCAAAGATGAAAATCGAAGGAGGATAGCTCCCATGCGTAAATCCCTTATCGCCGCTTCGTTGCTTGCCATCGGCATGGCTTCGTCGGCATTTGCCCAGTCCAATCCCGACACTATCGGCCCGACCAACGGCGGCTCCACGGACCCGGGCTCGGGCAATTACTCCTCGGATTATACGAGTGACAGCAACGGCATTCATCCGGTTCCCTCAAGCGCGGTCGATCCGGCCACGACACAGAGCATCGGCGGCCAGGCCATCGATTGCCCCGGCATGGCGCAGCAGAACACGGGTGTCGATACACGCGGCGGCGAAAGCGGCGCTTCGATCAGTGAGGCATGCCGCGAATACGACAACTGATCGGGCAAAGACCCGTTCGTTGAGAGAGGCCGGCTCGACCGGCCTTTTTCATGCGTGCTTCATGAAACTCCTGATCCGATTGCCCCGTACTTCCGTAACAGACAGGAGAGGCAGGACAGGGAGCAGCCATTGGCACGGGATATTGTTGCAAGACCGGTGATCGTGTGGTTTCGCAAGGATCTGCGCCTTGACGACAACAGGGCACTTCAGGCGGCATGCGCATCGGGGCGGCCGGTTATTCCACTTTATATTCGCGAACACGGGGAAGACGGCACCGGGCCGCTCGGTTCGGCTCAGGCCTGGTGGCTGCACCATTCGCTGCATGCGCTCGATAGCGCCCTTAGAAAACGTGACGGCAAGCTCGTCCTGGCCAGCGGCCATGCCCGAAACGTGCTGGGCGACTTCATCAGGCGAAGCGGTGCGGAAGCGGTATTCTGGAACCGTCGCTACGATCCGCCCGGCATTGCGATCGACACGCGCCTCAGGCATGAACTCGAAAAGCAGGCAATCGAGGTGCGCAGCTTCGGCGGCCAGCTCCTGCATGAACCGACGAAACTCAAGACATCAGGCGGCACGCCCTATCGCGTCTATACGCCGTTCTGGCGGGCACTCGAAGAAGATGGAGAGCCGGAAGCGCCTGTCGACATGCCTCAACGCTTCCGCTTCCCCAAAGAGTTTCCCACATCTGAAACGCTCGCCTCCTTCAAGTTTCTGCCACGCAAGCCGAACTGGGCGAAGTCCTTCCCCGACATGTGGACACCGGGGGAAGCCGCTGCCCACCAAAAGCTCCAGGAGTTCGTCGAAAACGGTCTTCCAGGTTACTCGGCTGACCGGGATTTCCCCGGGAAGGCGGCAACGTCCCTGCTCTCTCCGCATCTGGCACTCGGCGAGATATCGCCAGCGCGTATCTGGGAGGCGACAAAGGGCCTTTCCCGCAGCATCCCATCCGACGATATCGTGCGCTTTCGCAAGGAACTGGCATGGCGGGAGTTTTCCTACCACCTGCTCTTCCATTTTCCCAAACTTGCAAGCGCCAACTGGAACGACAGTTTCGACGGTTTCGGCTGGCGACAGGATGAAGACGGATTCCATGCCTGGTGCAACGGCCAGACGGGCTATCCCATCATCGACGCAGGCATGCGCCAGCTTTGGCGCCATGGCTGGATGCATAACCGCGTCCGGATGATCACAGCCTCGTTTCTCATCAAGGACCTGCTGGTCGACTGGCGTCGAGGCGAAGCCTGGTTCCGCGACACACTCGTCGATGCGGACCCGGCCAACAATGCGGCCAGCTGGCAATGGGTGGCAGGTTCAGGCGCCGATGCCTCTCCCTTCTTCCGCATCTTCAACCCGGTTCTGCAGGGCGAAAAATTCGATGCGGACGGCAGCTATATCAGGCAGTTCGTGCCCGAGCTCGAAAATCTGGAGGACAAATATATCCACCGGCCGTTCGAGGCACCCGCGAGCGTGCTTGAAAAAGCTGGTGTCACGCTTGGTGAAACCTATCCCCAACCCATCGTCGATCATGCCACTGCGCGCCGGCGGGCGCTGAAGGTCTATAACGCCATAAAGGATGCAGCATGAACGCGCATGTTCCTTCGCTGCCACTCCGCCTCAAGGTCGCGGTCATAGGATCGGGCATATCGGGTGCATCGGCTGCCTGGGCGCTCAATCCTGTTCATGACGTGACGCTCTATGAGAAGGCTGTCCGGCCGGGCGGCCATACGGCAACTGTCGATGTCGATTATGACGGGTTGAGCATTCCTGTCGACACCGGCTTCATCGTCTACAACGAGCACAATTATCCCAATCTGACCGCGCTCTTTGCAGAACTCGGGGTCGCCACGCATGCCAGCGACATGAGCTTTTCCCTGTCGCTCGATCAGGGCAGGCTGGAGTGGAGCGGCGGTGGGCTCTCGTCGATATTCGCGCAGAAGCGCAATCTGCTGAGCCCTTCCTTCCTCTGGATGATCCGCGAGATCCTGCGCTTCAACCGGACCTGCCTGGAAGATCGGGCAGCCGGGCATCTCGCCTCGCGCTCGATCGGCGATTATCTCGACTGGCGCGGTTTCTCGCCCGGTTTCACCAACAACTATCTGGTGCCCATGGCGGCGGCGATCTGGTCGACGCCATCAGCGCGCATGCTGCAATTTCCCGCCGAACATTTCGTCAATTTCTTCGACAATCACCGGCTGATCTACCGCCACCAGCATCAGTGGCGCACCGTCACCGGCGGCAGCCGCAACTATCTGAAAAGGCTTCTGTCACCGCTTGGCGACAAGGTAAGACTTGGCTGCGGGGTGCGCGGCGTAATACGCAAGGCGAAGGGCGTCATCCTCATCGACGAAGCCGGCGGCGAGGCTTTCTTCGACAAGGTGATCTTCGCCTGCCACAGCGACCAGACCTCGCGCCTGCTGATCGATGCGACTGATCAGGAAAAGCGCCTGCTCGCTGCCGTCCCCTATCAACCTAACCGCGTTATCCTGCACCGTGATGCCAGCCTGATGCCGACGCGGCGCAAGATATGGGCCTCCTGGAATTATCTGCGCTCGAGCCATGGCGACGGCAGGGCGGGCGTAGCTGTTACCTACTGGATGAACAGGCTGCAGGGCATCGATCCGAACTTCCCGCTCTTCGTTACGCTGAACCCGGATCGCGAACCGGATAGCCGCAAGGTCTTTGCCGAGTTCACCTATGAGCATCCGCAGTTTTCCGCCGAAGCGATGGCAGCACAGCAGGCGATCGCGGTCATCCAGGGAAAGAACAATTGCTATTTCGCAGGCGCCTGGACCGGATATGGCTTCCACGAAGATGGACTTGTCTCCGGTCTTGCGGCGGCGGAAGCTCTGGGCGGCATCACACCCTGGCGAACCAACCGACCCTCCCCTCGTGAAACGATACTGGAAGCGATGGCATGATGGGATCGCGCAAAAGCCCCGACGCATCGAGATATGGCGTCAGCGTGACGCGAAACGGTCGTCCGCCGGACGCAGCGGCAGCGCTTTATGTGGGCAATGTCATGCATCAGCGCATGAAACCGTTCGGCCATCGCTTCCAGTATCGGGTGTTTTCGCTTGCTATCGATCTCGACCGTTTGGACGAAGCAGACAGGCAATCGACGCTGTTTTCGGTCAACCGAGGCAATCTCGTCTCGTTCCATGAAGAAGACCATGCAGCAGGCGGAAAGCTGCGCTCGCATGCCGATGGCCTGCTTGCAGATGCCTGTGTCGAGCGACCGGCCAAAATCCTGCTCGTCTGCTATCCGCGGATCTTCGGCTACGTCTTCAATCCGCTTTCCGTCTATTATGCTTATGACGAGAAGGATTCAGTGATTGCGCTGATCTACGACGTGCGCAACACGTTCGGCGAGCGGCATAGCTATGTCTGCCCCGTCGAGGAGGATGAAATCTTCGAAAGCGGTCTTCGTCAGACCTGCGAAAAGCTCTTTTACGTCTCTCCCTTCATTGGCATTGGAATGCGCTATCATTTCCGCATGCTGCCGCCCGGCCAGGAAATCCGCTGGCGCATCCTGGAGACCGATGCGGACGGACCGCTTCTTGCCGCAACGTTCGCCGGGCGGAAAAAGCCGCTGACTGGCCGGACGCTCGGTTTTCTTCTCACAACCACTCCCTTCCTGACCGTCAAGATCATGGCCGGCATTCACTGGGAGGCTCTGAAACTCTGGCTGAAAGGCGCTATCTACGTTCGCCGGCCACCACCTCCTCCGCCTGTCAGCGTGAAGCCGGCAAGCCGGCTTGCAGAAGCTGCGGAATGAATTTAGCGTTTGTCGCAATCGCCGGAGGAGAGGCGCAAGCATTGTCCTGACCGGCCCCAAAATACGGGAGGACGGACGGTGAGCAATATACAGGACTTGAACCAAGCTACCCCGGACGCGGTAACGCTGACGGCGGAGAATATTTCGCGCATCGTCAGAGACCTGCCGTTCAAGGCGAAGCTTGCGCTGCGCGGTTTGCTGGGCATACAGCAAGGGTCCCTTGCCGTCACGCTGCCCGACGGGCGCAAGGTGTTGATCAGGGGCGAGGCCGCCGGACCGAATGCAGCGCTCACGCTCCGGAATTGGAACCTTCCCGACCGGGCTCTGACCAGCGGCACGATCGGGATCGCAGAGACCTACATGGATGGCGACTGGGATAGCCCCGATATCACCGCCTTCCTCGAGCTGTTTCTCGTGAACGGCGAGGCCGCATACAGTTATTCTTATGGCACGAGCGGTATCGGCCGCTTCGTGGAACGCATCCGCCATTGGATGAATGCCAACACCAAGGCCGGGTCCAGGCGCAATATCTCGGCCCATTACGACCTCGGCAATGACTTCTACAAGCAATGGCTCGATCCGAGCATGACCTACTCGTCAGCGCTTTATTCGACCGGCGCCAACGACCTGCAATCGGCACAGAGCGCCAAGTATCGGGCGCTGGCGGAAGCGACCGGCATCAAACCCGGTGATCATGTGCTCGAGATCGGTTGCGGGTGGGGTGGCTTTGCGGAATTCGCGGCCAGCGAACTGAACTGCCGGGTGACCGGACTGACCATCAGCCGTGAGCAGCTTGCCTTCGCACAGGAGCGCATCAGCAAGGCAGGGCTAGGCGACAAGGTTGATTTCCGCTTCCAGGACTATCGCGACGAGACCGGTGTCTACGATCGCATCGTTTCCATCGAGATGTTCGAGGCCGTGGGCGAGAAATACTGGCCGGCCTATTTTTCCAAACTCAGACAATGCCTGAAGCCGGGCGGCAAGGCAGGGCTGCAGATCATCACTATCCGGCCCGAATCTTTCGAGCAATATCGCAGTAATCCGGACTTCATCCAGAAATATGTCTTCCCCGGCGGCATGTTGCCGACGCGTCATCACCTTGCCGAACTCGGCAAGAAGATGGATCTGTCACTGGTCAGGGACTTCGGGTTCGGCCTGGATTATGCCCGCACGCTCGCGGAATGGCGCGAGCGCTTCTGGTCCGTGTGGCACAAGCTCCGGCCGATGGGTTTCGACGACCGGTTCAAGCGGCTCTGGGAATTCTACCTGTTCTATTGTGAGGCCGGCTTCCGCGCCCGCAATATCGATGTGCGGCAGGTGGTTTTTTCGCGCCGCTGATCATTCCGCCGGATGCGGTGTCGCCGGCCGGTGACCTCTGTCGAGAGGCCGCTCTCGCCAGCCTGTGAAGCGGTTGACCAGAGGGAAATAAAGACCGTAAGGCAGTATCCGCAGGAACTTCAGCATATAGGTGAAATGCCGCGGGAAAGTGATCTCGAAAGCCTGCGTCTTGAGGCCTGCCGCAATGCGCTCCGCAGCGGCCTCGGGCGAAATCAGTGCCGGCATCGGAAAGGCATTCTTGCGCGTTGCCGGCGTGTCGACAAAACCCGGATTGATGAGCTGGATACGGATGCCGATCTTGTCGAGGTCGAATTTCAGGCTTTCGGCCATGTTGATCAGGGCAGCCTTGGTCGCACCGTAGGCGGCACTGGTCGGCAATCCCGTGTAGCCGGTCACCGAGGAAACGATGGCGACCTGTCCCTGCCCCTTCGCCTTCATGTGGCGGAGCGCCGGCAGGAGGCAATTGACGACGCCTGACAGGTTGACGGCAAAAGTCTCCTCGAAATCGGCTCTGTTCAGATCCTCGCCGTGAACGGGCTGATAGACGCCTGCGCAGAGGATGGCCATGGCGAGCGCACCATGCTCGTATTCGATCGAGGCCATGACATGTTCCATGTCTTCGGCGTCGGTCACATCGCCGTCGAGCACGATGATGCTGCCGGGCAATCCGGATGCCTCGGCCTGCAATTCCACCAGTTTTTCGTGATTGCGGGCGGTGACGGCAACCCCGTATCCCTCGCCTGCGAGCTTCAGCGCCAGCGCTCGGCCTATTCCGGAACTCGCGCCGGAAATCCAGACGATACCATGCTCCGGGCGCGCGATGAAATTACGCATGACACTTCCTCCGGTCTGCCGATTTGAATACGAACACAGTCCGGAAGCTCCCCCATCTCTCCCGGGACAATGGCTCTATCACAGCATTGTGGCTGCTTTCAGCCGATGAGATCGCCAATGATCTGACGGAAGGAGCCGGTGAGCTTGATTGGGCCGTCCGAAACGGCGAAAGCGATGCAGGGCCGGTCCTTTTCTGCGACGGGGCGATGGTCGATCGTGGCATCCGCAACCGAGATATCTCCCGGCCCAAAGCGGCCGCGCTCGTCGTGGAAGGCGCCATCGAGGATGAGGATCAGTTCCATGCCCGCATGCGTGTGGGCAGGCAGCGCTCGGCCAGGCCTTATCCACATCAGGCTGACTTCGCAGCCGTCGATATCAGTCGCATATTCCTTGAAGCCCGGAAGGCGCTTGCGCCACGGCACGTCGTCGGCTTCGAAACCGACGAGATTGCGCAAGGCACGCGGAAAAAGAGCGCCCCGCGGACGTGACGGGGGCTTCGCAGGGGACGCAGGAGCCTTCGAGCCGAAGATTGCCGCAAGCTTCGCATCTCGGTCGCTGATCGGGCTTGCCGGCGTGCTTTCCAGAGCGTCTCCGGCCAGCCGTTCAAGGTCGGCCACAAGGCCGCGATTGTCCGCCTTCATTTCGAGATGGGATTCCACGAGTACGCGGGCCGGCTCCGGGAGGGAGCCGGCAACATAATGCGCCATCAATGCATCGATCGTGTCGATATGCTCGTGAACCATGTCAGATTCGGTCACGCCTTGTTCCTGCGCCCGTGCTTGCTTTGTCGTCATCCATACGCCGAAAGTCAATCTTCGGATCACCGGCGCGCCTGGAGACGGCAATGGGCTGGAAGGGAAAGACTAATTTTATCGCGTGCCTGAAAGGCATGGAATAGGATTTCTTGCCAACGCCGCCTTGTGAAGGGAAAAGACCGTTCCTAAACTATGCGTAAACGAGGCAGATTCCATGACCTTCCACCCCTCCGTAATCGAGGCTATCGGCAATACGCCCCTCATCAAGCTCAAGGGTGTTTCCGAGGCAACCGGCTGCACCATTCTCGGCAAGGCCGAATTCCTCAATCCCGGCCAGTCGGTGAAGGACCGAGCGGCGCTCTATATCATCCGTGACGCCGAGAGGAAGGGCCTGCTGAAGCCTGGCGGTGTCATCGTCGAAGGTACGGCGGGCAATACCGGAATTGGCCTGACGCTCGTTGCCAAGGCGCTCGGCTATCGTACCGTGATCGTCATCCCGGAAACGCAGAGCCAGGAAAAGAAGGACGCGCTGCGCCTGCTCGGCGCCGAGCTCGTCGAAGTTCCGGCGGTTCCCTACAAGAACCCGAACAACTATGTGAAGGTTTCGGGTCGCCTTGCCGAACAGCTTGCCAAGAGCGAGCCGAACGGCGCGATCTGGGCGAACCAGTTCGACAACGTTGCCAACCGTCAGGCCCATATCGAAACCACCGCGCCCGAGATCTGGAAAGATACGGATGGCAAGGTCGACGGCTTCATCTGCTCGGTCGGTTCGGGCGGAACGCTTGCCGGTGTTGCCGCAGGCCTCAGGGGCTTCAACAGGGATATCAAGATCGGCATCGCAGATCCCGAGGGTGCCGCGCTCTACGAATTCTACGCGAACGGCGCGCTGAAGTCGGAAGGATCGTCGATCACGGAAGGAATTGGCCAGGGGCGCATCACTGCCAACCTGGAAGGCTTCACGCCCAATTTCTCTTATCACGTCACCGATGCCGAATCGCTCCCCTACCTTTTCGATCTGGTCGAACATGAGGGGCTTTGCCTCGGCGGCTCCACGGCGATCAACATTGCCGGTGCGGTTCGCCTCGCCCAAGATCTCGGTCCCGGCCATACGGTCGTGACAATCCTCTGCGATTATGGCAACCGCTATCAGTCCAAGCTTTTCAATCCGGACTTCCTTTCGTCCAAGGGTCTTCCCATTCCTGCCTGGATGGTCGGCTCGACGGATATCAGAATACCCTACGAACCCGCAGCGTGAGCCTCCATGCCAGTCAATGCCCTCTACCGTGACGACTTCTACCTTTCCACATGTGAAGCGGTCGTCACGGCCGTCCACGAGGACGGGGGCATCGAGCTGGACCAGACTTGCTTTTACGCGACGTCTGGCGGGCAGCCGGGCGACACAGGCTTCTTCGAACGGGCTGACGGCTCCAGGATAGGGCTTGGCCAGGCGAAACATGGTGCGGCCAAAGACATCGTCATTCATGTGCCGCAGGAGGGCGAGCCGCGGCCGGAGGTCGGCGAAAAGCTGGTTGTGCACATCGACTGGCCGCGCCGTTACAGGCTGATGCGCATGCATACGGCCTGCCATCTTCTTTCAGTCGTCTGCTCCTATCCGATTACCGGTGCTGCTGTCGGCGAGGATGAAAGCCGCGTCGATTTCGACATGAGCGACACGATCGACAAGGACGAGGTGACGGCCAGGCTGATGGACCTCGTCAACCAGAACCATCCTGTCTATGTTCAGTGGATCACGGATGAGGAGCTCGCCGCCAATCCCGGCATCGTCAAGTCGAAGAATGTGCGTCCTCCTGTTGGTCTTGGCCGTGTCAGCCTCGTCTGTATCGGAGAGAATTCAGCTATTGACAGCCAGCCCTGCGGCGGCACGCATGTTTCGGAAACTCAGGAAGTCGGCCAGATTCATATTGCCAAGATCGAGAAGAAGGGCAAAGAGAACAGGCGCTTCCGCATTCGCTTCGGCACGCCCGGCGACGAAGCCTGATAGACGATATTTTTGGGGAGATCATCATGAGCGACACCAAGAGCCGTTTCGTCGTTTCGGCCGACTGGCTACAGGCTGAACTCGGCAAATCCGATCTGCGCGTGCTCGACGCATCCTTCTATCTGCCGGCGCAGAAGCGCGATGCCGATGCAGAATATTCTGCTGGCCATATTCCGGGTGCGATCCGCTTCGATCAGGACAAAATCGCCGACCACTCGACGAACCTGCCGCACACGATCCCCTCGCCCGATCATTTCGCCGCCGAAGTCGGCAAACTCGGCATCAGCGAGAATGACCGTATTGTCGTCTATGACGGCATCGGCATGTTCGCCTCCCCGCGTGTGTGGTGGCTGTTCCGGGTCATGGGTGCAAAGAATGTCTTCGTCCTCGACGGCGGACTGGACGGATGGAAGGCTGAAGGCCGGCCGCTCGAAACCGAAACGCCAAAATATGCGCCGGCGAGTTTCAAGACGAATTACGATTCCAACCGTGTCGTTCACCTCGAGCAGATGCGCGATATCGTCTCAAGCGGCGCCCTGCAGATCGCCGATGCCCGCAGCGCCGGCCGTTTCGCGGCCAGCGAACCGGAACCGCGCGCCGGCATGCGCTCCGGCCACATGCCGGGTGCCCGCAGCCTGCCTTCGGGCGTTTTCGCAAACCAGGGCCGTTTCAAATCGCTGCCGGAACTGAAGCAGACGATCGAGGATGCCGGCATCGATCTCTCGAAGCCGGTCGTTACCTCCTGCGGATCGGGTATCACCGCAGCAATCATCACGCTGGCGCTGGAATCCCTCGGACATACCGACAACAAGCTCTATGACGGCTCATGGAGCGAATGGGGCAGCCGCGAGGATACGCCTGTCGTTACCGGTCCTCCTGCAGCGGTCAAAGCCTGACGCCATGGGAAAGACGCCCGCCTCGCTCAAGGCCCATATCACGCGGCTTGAAATGGTCGCGCCGCCGAAGGCAAGCCTGCCCGTGCCCGTCAATATCCAGACGGCGATCATGCGCGCACCGGCCATTCCACTGCCCTTCTATCGCTATCTCTATCGACAGGTCGGGGCGCGCTGGCAGTGGGTCGACCGTCTGCGGATGAGCGACGAGGAATTGACCGTCGCCCTGCACGACAAGCGCAACAATATCAGCGTGCTCTACGTCAATGGCGCGCCGGCAGGCTTCTATGAATATCTCTGCGAGGACGAGGATACGATCGAGCTCAGCCATTTCGGGCTCTTCGAGCATGCGCTCGGCCTCGGCATCGGCAAATGGTTCCTGCTCCAGGCTCTCTACGCGATCTGGACACTGAACCCGCAAAAAGTCACGACGACCACCAACAATCTCGACCATCCGAGGGCTTTGCAGCTCTACCAGATGTTCGGTTTTTCTCCCGTCTCCACCGGCACCGGGATCGTCAGACCATTAAGCGACAAGGAACTGCTGGAAATAGCCCGACGCAGCTGATCGAGCAGCGCCCAAACCTTCCCGGTTTCAGGCAAGAATCGGGTGGTTTGGACGGCCGCGAGGGCAGACACTATGGCAAAGCTCATGAGGAGATTTGCCATGAACAACATTCAATTTTCAGCCATGCCGACAGCTGATGCAGAAGCGCTGTGGAGCGGCGGTCGCGATGCCTACGGACGTCTGCCGGAAACAATGATCTCCGATGGTCCGGGCCATCCGTGCCGGCATTGCCTGCGCAATATCGGCGCTGGCGAAGAGCTGTTCGTCTTTGCCTATCGCCCCTTACCGGAACTGCAACCCTACGCCGAAACCGGGCCGGTCTTCCTGCACAAGCAGCCCTGTCAGCGCTATTCTTCCGACGAGGTCCTGCCTCCCGTCCTGACCACGAGCCCGGATTTCATTGTCCGCGGCTATGGCGAGAGCGACAGGATCGTCTACGGCACCGGCGCGGTGACGCCGATCGACAGAATTCCCTCCTATGCGGCCGAATTGCTCGCACGGCCCGATATCGCCTACGTGCATGTACGCTCCGCGCGCAACAATTGCTATCAGTGCCGGATCGACAAAATAAAGGCGCCAGCCCTTGCGGAAGCTGGCGCCCTTACCTGACCTGGAGTCAGCTGGTTTACGCCACGTTCAGTGCGCTTTCAGGAGCCACTGCCTCGTAACCAAGCGCATCCGCGACCGGCTTGTTGGTGATGCGGCCCCGATGGACGTTCAATCCGTTGCGCAGGTGCTTGTCCTCGGCAATGGCGCGCAGGCCGCGATCGGCGAGTGCGAGGCCGTGGACGAGCGTCGCATTGTTCAGCGCATGGGCTGATGTGACGGGAACCGCGCCCGGCATGTTGGCGACGCAATAATGCACGACACCGTCGACGACATAGGTCGGTTCGGAATGCGTCGTTGCGTGCGAGGTTTCGAAGCAGCCACCCTGGTCGATGGCGACATCGACGATGACGGAGCCCTTCTTCATGCCGGAGAGCATTTCGCGGGTCACAAGCTTTGGTGCGGCAGCGCCGGGGATCAGCACGGCACCGATGACCAGATCGGCAGTAAAGACTTCCTCTTCCAGTGCCTGGATGCTGGAATAGCGCGTATGAATACGGCCATTGAAGATATCGTCGAGCTGGCGCAGGCGCGGCAGCGACTTGTCGAGAATGCTGACATCGGCACCGAGACCGGCAGCCATCTTGGCGGCATGCAGGCCGACGACGCCGCCGCCGATGATCGCAACCTTGGCCGGGAGAACGCCGGGCACGCCGCCGAGCAGGATGCCAAGGCCGCCATTGGCCTTTTGCAGCGCGGTGGCGCCGGCCTGGATCGAAAGTCGACCGGCGACCTCAGACATCGGCGCCAGGAGCGGCAGGCCACCGCGATCGTCGGTTACCGTCTCATAGGCGATTGCAGTAACGCCGGATGCGAGCAGACCCTTGGTCTGTTCCGGATCGGGCGCGAGATGCAGATAGGTGTAGAGGAGCTGACCGTCGCGGAGTTGCGCCCATTCCGAGGGCTGCGGCTCCTTGACCTTGACGATCATGTCGCACTTTTCGAAAATATCCTTGGCGGAGGCGGCGATCTTCGCGCCAGCGGCCACATAGGCGGCATCATCGGCACCAATGCCGGCACCTGCCTTCGTTTCCACCCATACCTCGTGGCCATGGGCGACATATTCTCTGACCGAAGCCGGCGTCAGGCCGACGCGATATTCATGGTTCTTGATTTCCTTCGGGCAACCGACACGCATACGCGTTCCTCTCATTTTATGTCTGCATTTCGCAGAGCGTTTTCTTGCTGATGAATCCTCCCACCGCTGCAACGAAATGTCCTTGCAAAGAGGATTTGCACAAACATGAAGTTTCGAAGATTATTGCGTCATCGCCCCAATTTTCGAAGGTTCTTCGAATGTCAGACCTCGACAACATCGATCTTGCGATTCTGAAGGCGTTGCAGATCAATGCTCGCATCACCAATGCGGAACTCGCCGACAAGGTCGGGCTGTCGCCTTCGGCCTGTTCGCGGCGGCTCGACATTCTTGAAAAAAGCGGTGTCATCGGCGGCTACCATGCGCGGCTTTCGCACAAGGCGCTCGATTACAAGATGATCGCGATCGTGCACATTTCGCTGTCTGGCCAGTTCGCCAAGACATTGTCGGAATTCGAAGCGGCGGTGAAGCGCTGCCCGAACGTACTCGTCTGCTATCTGATGTCCGGCGAGTACGACTATATCCTGCGGGTCGCCGCCCGCGATCTGGAAGATTACGAGCGCATCCACCGAGACTGGCTTTCGGCGCTGCCGCACGTGGTGAAGATCAACTCGAGCTTTGCGCTGCGCGAAATCATCGACAGGCCGAATGTAGGCCTCTGAGCCCTTGCAAAGCCCCCCGGAATCCTGTCCTAGCTTGACGTCGCGGGTATTCCGCTTCAACGGCAAGACATGAAATCCAAGACTCACGGCTATATCTTCCTGCTCCTCGCGCTGACGATCTTTTCTGCGCAGGACGCGATCTCGAAGCATCTTGGTTCAGCCTATTCGCCTATCTTCGTGACGATGGTGCGCTATTGGGCCTTCGGGTTGTTCACCGTGGTTCTGGCCTCGAAAATGCGCGGCGGCATCGCCGCAACCGCCCGCACCAAGCACCCATTTCTGCAGGTCTCACGCGGCATCCTGCTTGCCACGCAGGTGGTACTGGCAATCACCTGTTTTGCGCTGATCGGGCTGGCGCATTCGCAGGCAATTTTTGCCGCCACCCCCATCATCGTCGCGTTGCTTGCCATTCCGCTGCTCGGTGAAAAGGTTGGCTGGCGCCGCTGGACGGCCATCGGCGTCGGACTTTGTGGCGTGTTGCTGATCCTCAAGCCGGAAGGCGGGTTCTTCGACGTGAACCTGCTTCTTGCGGTGGTCTCCTGCCTCAACTTCGCACTTTACGTGATCGCCACACGTTACGTGAGCCGGCAGGATTCGGCGATGACGAGCTTCTTCTATACAGGCATCGTCGGCGCTTTCGTCATGACGCTTGCAGGCCCCTTTTACTGGACGCCGATTCAGGGCTGGGACTGGATCTGGATGCTCGCCGTCTGCCTGACGGGTACATCAAGCCATTATTTCCTGATCCGCGCCTATGATAGTCTCGATGCAGCGGCCGTCCAGCCGCTCACCTATATCCAGCTCGTCTACGCCTCGATCCTCGGTGTATTGATCTACGGGGAGACGCTGACGCTGAATATGATCGTCGGCTCGATCATTGTGGTTGCGGCCGGTATATTCACGGTCTGGCGCGAGCATGTCGTGGCGCGACGGGCGGCCGTGCCGAATTGAGACTTTCGGCGCAATTTTAAACAAGCCTCTAAAGGCATTTCAATTTTCCGCGTTTATGCTTTTCCCGAATTCTTCACGGGGAACAGCATGACACGTAACCTCAAGATCACCGCCCGGAAGGCGGACCGCAGGAATTGCCGCGTCTTCGGCAAGATCAGCTATATGAACAGCCAGATAGACGCCCGCATCCTCGATCTTTCCGCCACGGGTGCGGCACTCGAGGTGAAAGCCCCGCTTTATGCGGCCGCCGGCAGCAAGGTACGCATCGAAGCGGAAGACCTCGGCCTGCTCGATGGTGTCGTTCGCTGGAAACACAATGGCCGCGTCGGCATCCAGTTCGATGTCAATTCCAATGCGCGCGCGCTCATTGCCTCCTACTTCCGCTTCTTCCATCGCGACGTGCCGCGCGTCCGGTAGGCTCAGGCTTGCCGCATTCGCGGCACCGTCTTTGCCGTTCTGTCATTTTCAAGATGTACTCCTTCGCCAATCATCCTAAGTTCGCCGAACCGGGTGATGCGTAATGTCAAAAGGAGTGTTTCCATGTCTTCCATTTTCGATGTGCCTGCAATGAGCCGCCGTTCCCTGCTCGGCGGCCTTGCCGCTACTTCCGCTCTCGTGCTGCTTCATCCGTTCAGCGCCCGCGCTGCCGCAAACCAGGCGCATCTGCGGCTGATGGAAACGACCGACATTCACGTCAACGTTTTCCCTTACGACTATTATGCAGACAAGCCGAACGACACGATGGGCCTGTCGCGCACGGCAACAATCATCGACACGATACGTGCGGAAGCTGCCAATTCGCTGCTGATCGACAACGGCGACGTGCTGCAGGGCAATCCGATGGGCGACTACATGGCCTATCAGCACGGCATGAAGGATGGCGACGTGCATCCGGTCATCAAGGCCATGAATACGCTCGGCTATACCGTCGGCACGCTCGGAAATCACGAATTCAACTACGGCCTGGACTTCATGTTCAAGGTGCTGAACGGTGCGAACTTCCCCTTCGTCTGCGCCAACCTGACCAAGGGTCAGCTTGCCTCCGATCCCAAGCAGGACGAGCTGTTCTTCAAACCGTACATCATCGTCGAAAAGCAGATCAAGGACGGCTCCGGCAATGAAAGCCCGGTCAAGATCGGCTTCATCGGCTTCGTGCCACCCCAGATCATGCTCTGGGATATCAAGAACCTCGAAGGCAAGGCACAGACGCGCGATATCGTCCAGGCCGCCAAGGCCTGGGTGCCGGCCATGAAGGAAGCCGGCGCAGATATCGTCATCGCCCTTTCCCACTCCGGCATTGACGGTTCCGGCCCATCCGAAAAAATGGAAAATGCTTCGCTGCATCTCGCTGCCGTCGAAGGCATCGACGCGATCTTCACCGGTCACCAGCATCTTGTCTTCCCCGGCCCGAAAACCTGGGATGGCATTGCCAATGCCGACCCGGTCAAGGGTACGCTGCACGGCAAGCCCGCCGTCATGGCCGGGTTCTGGGGCTCGCATCTCGGCCTGATAGACCTGCTGCTGGAGAAAGACGGCAATAGCTGGAAAATCGTCGACTTCACGTCGGAAGCGCGGCCGATCTATCATCGCGATGACAAGAAGAAAGTCGTGGCCGACGTCGCCGACAAGAAGGAAGTCGTTGAAGCGGCGAAAGCAGAGCACGAGGCAACGCTTGCCTATGTCCGCACGCCGGTCGGCAAAACCTCCGCGCCGCTCTATTCCTACTTTGCGCTGGTCGCCGACGATCCTTCCGTGCAGATCGTCTCGCAGGCTCAGACCTGGTACATCAAGCAGATGCTGGCCGATACGCAGTTCAAGGATTTGCCGGTTCTCTCCGCCGCAGCCCCCTTCAAGGCCGGCGGTCGCGGCGGTGCCGACTACTATACGGACGTTCCTGCCGGCGATATTGCCATCAAGAACGTCGCCGACCTCTATCTCTATCCGAATACGGTTCAGGCCGTCGCCATCACCGGTGCGCAGGTGAAGAACTGGCTGGAAATGTCCGCCGGCATGTTCAACCACATCGAACCCGGCGCGAAGGATGCGGCGCTCCTCAACAACGACTTCCCGTCCTACAATTTCGACGTGATCGATGGCGTGACCTATCAGATCGATCTGTCACAGCCGCCGAAATACGATTCGTCTGGCAAGGCCGTCAATCCGACTTCCAACCGAATCCAGAACCTTGCCTTCGAGGGCAAGCCGATCGATCCGGCGCAGAAATTCGTCGTTGTTTCCAACAATTATCGTGCGGGCGGCGGCGGCAGCTTCCCTGATATCGCTTCCGACAAGGTGATCTTCCAGGCGCCGGACACCAACCGGGATGTTATCGTGCGCTATGTCCATGATCAGGGCACGATCAATCCAACGGCCGACGGCAACTGGACCTTCAAGCCCCTGCCCGGCACTACGGTCGTTTTCGAAAGCGGCCCGAAAGCCAAACAGTATCTCGCCGACGTCAAGAGCGTGAAAATCGAGGATGCCGGCGAAGGCGCCGAGGGATTCACGAAGTTCAGGCTGGTTCTCTGAAGCCGCAGGGGCGCGGTTTCATCAACCGCGCTCCTTTTTCGCTCAAGCCGTCTCTGCCTTGGCTTCAACGCGCCGGACAAGCAGGCCAAGTTCGGCCGGCGGCTTCTTTTCGAGGCGGTGATATCGTCTGCCGTCCCGCGTACGGTGGACAAGCCCGAAATCGAAGAGTTCGCGGCGCAAGAGCGCCGGATCGCCGAAGAGATGCAGGCGGTCCAGCAAATCGCTGATTTCACGCTCCGTCAGTTCCATGCCCGCCGGTATTTTCGACCACAGAACCCAAAGGCAAAGCTCCTGTAGCCCTCTCCTGCCCGGCCAGCGGATCAGTCTGCCGCTGCCATCATAATGGCGCGATGCCTTCAGCACGCGATCCTCGTCCGGCAAGGGCTCGGGATCCTGCTTCAGGTTCCAGTCCTTCTGGACTTCGGCGGACTGCGCCATGCTGCGGAAATGCTGGTAGTTGCGATAACCCGCCGCGCGCGTCAGCAGATTGAGCATATCGACATGGCTCGGCTTGTCAGCGAGCGCTTCGATCTGCTTGCGGAGAGATTTGGCAAAAGCCGAAAGATCGGCGATTTCCATTGGAAAGGTAGATCTGGTCACGTCTCATCCTCAACGCGCCGCTTCCGCAAAAGGGTGTCGGTGGTCGCCGGCTTTCGACTTCGGCACAGGACAAGTGCTGATGATCTTTCTGGAGCAGGTTTAGCTTCCCTTGCGGGACGGCGACGCCTCGGTGAACTGCAGACCGTGGCGCCGTTATAACAAAGGCCTGAAACCCGTCAAGCTTGTGACTATTCCGCTGCCTCCGGCATCGCATGCAGTTCGTCTATACCGAGCATGCTGACCATTTCGCCATGGCTCGGGCACATTGAGAGCCGCCGGCGAAAAGCCTCGACCAGCCATCTGCCCGCCGGCCCCGGCGGATTGGCGGCCTTGTGCATGGCATAGATCGGGTATTCGCCCTGTTCGTAGGCATCGAGCTTGATGGCGATGAGGTTGCCTTTCATGATGTCGTCACCGACGAGAGAGACCGGCAATCCACCCCAGCCAAGCCCGCCTTTGATGAGCTGGTGCTTGGTTGCTATGTCGCTGACGCGCCATGTCCTGTAGGACAGGACATTGAAATCCCGGCCCTTGGTCAACCCGGAGGCATCGGAAACGACGAGCTGGATTTCTTCGCGCACATCGGCCAGCGTCAGCGGCCGTTCGATGCGCGCCAACGGATGATCGGGCGCAACGACAGGAACCATAAAGGAATAGCCGATCTTTTCGGCTACCAGCGAATCTCCCTGCCGCACGAGCGCGCCGCCAATGCCGATATCGGCCTTGTCATTGAGCACCATGTCCATGACCATTCCGAGCTCGCCGACGTTGAGGTTCAGCGCAACGCCCGGGAATTTCTCGCGAAATTCGCGCAATTCCATCATGACGGCATTGGCCGGGACCATGACGCTGATCGCCAGAGAAAGCTCCGCCTCCAGCCCCTGCTTGATGCTCTTGACGCGGGCGCGCATCACCTCGAGATCGGCCATCAGGCGGCGGGCATCTTCCAGCATTGCCTTGCCGGCATCCGTCAGCTTCGGCTGGCGGGCGCCTGAACGCTCGAAAAGCGGTATTTCAAGCTGGGCTTCCAGATTGGCGATCGTATAGCTGATGACCGACTGTGCGCGGTTCAGCACACGTGACGCGGCCGAAAAACTGCCGGTTTCGGCGACAGTCAGGAAAACCTGCAATTGATCCAGTGTCGGGTTGGGAAGCATCGTCCATCCAATCCATCGATAATTTTGATCGACATTATCCCAGTTTTTTCGATAGCAGGCCAGTCTTATTTCCTTTCTCGAACACAGCGGTTTGCCGCTCCCAACCGCCGCTGAAACCCATTTCGAGAGGAAATTCAACCATGTCTTCCATTCTTCTTCTGACGTCCAGCCCGCGTTCAGAGTCGCTTTCCACGTCGATCGCTGTCGAGCTTGCCGACAAGCTCAAGGCCCAGGCCCCGGGTAGCGTCGTCGTTCGCCGCGACCTTGCCGCAAATCCGCTTCCGCACATCGACGATCTGTTCACCGCCGCTATTCGCAAGCCGCCGGAAGCCCGCACGGCTCAGGAAGCTGCTGCCGTAAAAACGTCCGACGAGTTGGTCAATGAACTGCTCGCAGCCGACAGCATCGTCATCGGCACCGGCCTTATCAATTTCAACATCTATTCTTCGCTGAAGACCTGGATCGATAATGTGGCCCGCGCCGGTCTGACCTTCAAGTATACCGAAAGCGGCCCGGTCGGCCTTGCTACCGGCAAGAAGGTCTATGTCGTCCTTGCTTCGGGCGGCGTATATTCCCAGGGTCCGGCTGCTGGCATGAATCATGCGGTTCCTTACCTGAAGTCGGTTCTCGGCTTCCTCGGCATTGCCGACATCGAGACCATCTATGTCGAAGGCCTCGCCTTCGGCCCGGAAGCTGCAGAAAAGGCTATCGGCGCCGCAAAGTCGCGCGTCGACGAGCTTGCTCTCGCTGCCTAACCTGCAAATTCGAAGTTCCACTCGAGGGGCCGGCGCAAGCCGGCCCTTTCATTTTGCCTAGAAATCATTGACGAAAGCTCGGGCCGTTTCCAGAATTTCGTCGGAGAGTTTTTCATCGTCCGCGATGCGCGCAAGGCCGAGCGCGCCACTCATCAGACACGAGACGATGATTGCCTTGCGGCGCGCCTCAGCCTCATCGCCCGCGCTCATACGGTTTGTCATGTTTTCCAGATTCGTCTTCAGCTGCTCGGTCGCAAGCGACCGGCATTTCCTGTCGCTGCGGGCGAGATCGGCCGTCAGCGCAGCAAAAGGGCAGCCGCCGCTTACGTCGTTACGATGAACCTCGCTCAGATAGTTGGCGGAATATTCCGCGATCGGAATATCTGCCGGCGCCCTGCCCTCTGAACGCACTTTCGCTTCCCAGGATCCGAAAGCCAGTTTCATGGCTTCCGCCACCATCTCATCGCGTGACGCAAAATGCTTGTAGAAGCCGCCGACCGTCAGCCCGGCCTCCTTCATCAGGTCGGCAACGCCGATACCCTCGAGCCCCTTCTCCCGCAGGCGCCTGGACGCGATCTCGATGATCCTGTCGTGCGTCTTCTGTTTTTCCAGTTGCGAATGGCCCATTGAAATCTCCCGACATGCGGACTTGACTTATGTGGATTATGACCATAATCCTTCTAGATATCGATCGTAATCCAGATCGGGACATTTTCCAATAGGAGCCATTCCCATGCGTCTCAAGAACAAGGTCGCGCTCATTACCGGCGGCAACAGCGGTATCGGGCTTGCCACCGCCAAGGTTTTCGTTGCCGAAGGCGCGAAGGTCATCATTACCGGCCGTAATCCGGAAACGCTCGCAGCGGCCAAGAAAGCGCTTGGCGGCGACGTGCTCGCACTGAAGATTGATCTGACCGACGTAGCGGCCGCGGAGAAGATCTTCGCCGAGGCAGCTTCCGCCGTCGGCAAATTCGATATCGTCTTTGCCAATGCCGGTATCGGCGGCGCAACGCCGCTCGGCCAGACGTCGCTGGAACAGTTCGAAAAGATCATCAGCACCAACCTGACCTCGGTCTTCTTCACGGTTCAGTCAGCGCTTCCGCATCTGAATGATGGCGCATCCGTCATCCTCAACGGCTCGGTCCATGCCGTTCTCGGCGCACCAGGCTGGTCGGCCTATGCCGCCACGAAGGGTGCCGTGCGCTCCATGACCCGCAACCTTGCCTCCGAACTTGCGCCGCGCGGTATCCGCGTCAATCAGGTAACGCCGGGCGGCACGCGCACACCGATCTGGTCGCCCTATGCGCAGACGGAAGATGCGATGTCGGCACTCGAAGAAAAGCTCGGAAGCATGAGTGCGCTTGGCCGCATGAGCGAAGCAGACGAGATCGCAAAGGCTGCGCTCTATCTCGCCTCCGACGATTCCAGCAATGTCACGGGCATCGAGATCACCGTCGACGGCGGCATGACGAGCGCTCCCTCCGGCGCCAAGGTCTTCCGCGCCGCCTGAGCGCGCGGGATCTAGACGACCTTAACCACTCCGGAGCGGCCGACGACACAGTTGCGGCCGCTCTTTTTTGCATCATAAAGGCGGCTGTCTGCCGCCGACAGCACGGTTGTGAAGCTGACGCCGTCCTCGTCCGCAGTCGCAACCCCTATGCTAACCGATACCGAGGCATCGTCGGGTGTCTTCACACTGGTCACGATCGTCCAGCGCAGGCGTTCCGCCAAGAGCAGGCCTTCCTCATGGCCTGTACCGGGGCAGACGGCGACGAACTCTTCGCCGCCGAAGCGAAAGATACGATCGCTGGAGCGCAGCGTCGTTCCGAGCCTGCTGGCGATGGCCTTCAGAACCTCGTCGCCCTGCAGATGGCCGAAGCCGTCGTTGACGTCCTTGAAATGATCCGCGTCGATGATGAGAACGGTGGCATATTGACCCTGCCGCAGCGCCTCGCGCACCATCAGTGGCGCCTCCAGCTCCATGCGGCTGCGATCATAGACACCAGTCAGCATATCGCGACCGGTGCGCTCCAGAAGATCGTTGTAGCGTTCGCGGAATGTCAGATCGCCGAAAAGGTCGCTTATCGAGCGGGCCGAGGCTGCAACGCCGTTCCGTCTGATGTGATATTCGTAGACGGCAAACATCAGGGAATAGAGGCAGACGGCCAGCATCTTGGCTTTCCAACCCGCCCAGAAGGCCGCCATCGGGACGCCCACGAAATAATGCAGGCCGCTGAAGAAACAGATCTGGTCAAAGGTCAGAACCACAAGGCCCGAGATCATGAAGCGCAGCACCACGCGCCGGCGCATGAAATCGCCGAGCTTCTCGTAGAGCAGGATGATGCCGAGCGAGTCGAGATAGAGGATTGCCGTTCCCCATACCATCAGCCAGCCCATTTCCTTCAGGAAGTTGACATCGGCCGGATGGCCCGGCGACAGCTCCAGCGGCTGATGAAGCTGCAGCACCCAGGCGATGGCAACGGTCAGGAGATTGCCGAAAAACAGGCCATAGATCGGCTGGCGAACGGCCGACGCATCCTCCTGCAGATAGAGCATGAGGATCATCATCAGCTTGCCGGAAAAGAAGATCGAAGATCCCGGGGAGACATCCCCGAACGGCAGGGAAACATAGAAGACCGCAGCGAGGTAGGTCTCCATGAAATGCATGACGCCGAGTGCAGTCAGGAAGACACCCAGTCCGAGGCGCTGGCGAAAATGCAGGAGGCTGACCATCAGCACGAAGTAGCCGACGGCTTCGACGATGAAGAGCGCGGTGTTGAAGAGTTCCATCACGGCCTTCCACCGACAGCGCGACCGCGCGAGAGAGACGCAGCCGCAGCTGCGGATTTTCTGGTCAATCGTCCGGAAAGCTCAAACACATGCGGCGCCCTGCAAAACCTGCAGGCGCCACCTTTACCGCAATCCTTTAAGATTAGGTGAGCAAAGCAGCAATTTCCGCTGCTGGAATGCGGTCATGGATTTGAAAAACAACGGGAAATGTAGCTCGAACAAGTCCTGCCCGATCAACGGGTGCTTACACTTGCCGCAGCTTCTCGCCGTCATTGAAGAGAGAAGGGCCGTGCTGATCGATGATCTGCTGCGCCTTGCGCACGGTGCATTCGATCGCATCGTCAGACGAAGAGAAGAGATCTGCGCGAATGAACTTGCGCACCAAAACGTCCTCGCCGACCTTCTTTTCGATACGGCCGGCAAGACGATACTGGCCGCCTTCCTTCTGCGGCTCGGCATAGATGGTGCAATCACCATAGAGCTGGGGCTCGCCGGAAGGACCTGCAGCCGCCTCGCTAGAGGATTTGCCGCCGCCGGAGAATACCGAAAGAATGTTTGAAAGGAACGAAGCCATAATCCGCCTTTAGCACGCAGTGCAGTTGACGCAAAGTCAAATGATCAGGTTTGCGAGGATCTCGTTTTCGGTAATGTCTTCGAAGCCCATGCCCGCGCTTTCGAAATTGGCAACCAGCGTTGCAAAATTCTCCGGAGCCGTCGTTTCGATGCCGATCAGGATCGACCCGAAATTGCGCGCCGATTTCTTCAGATATTCGAAGCGGGCGATGTCGTCATGCGGTCCGAGCAGATTGAGGAAATCGCGTAGCGCGCCAGGGCGCTGGGCAAGGCGCAGGATGAAGTATTTCTTCAGGCCGGCGTAGCGCATGGCCCTTTCCTTGACATCGGGTAGCCGCTCGAAATCGAAATTGCCGCCAGAGACGACGGCAACAATCGTCTTGCCCTTGATGGCCGCGCGATCCATGGCGGCGATCGCCGTCAGCGACAGGGCGCCGGCCGGCTCCAGCACGACACCTTCGACGTTCAGCATCTCCTGGATGGTGACGCAGATGGCATTTTCCGGCATCAGCCTGACCTGCTCCGCAGAAAAGCCGTTCAGCGCCGCGAAATTCAGGTCACCGATGCGGGCGACGGCCGCGCCATCGACGAAATTGTCGACCTTCGGAAGTGTCACCACCTGCCCCGCCTCAAGGCTGCGGCGCAAGCTCGGCGCGCCGGCAGGTTCGGTGAAGATGAAATCGGATCTCGCGACGATACCGTCGAGATAACCGGTAATGCCGGCGGCAAGCCCGCCGCCGCCGACCGGCAGGACGATCATGTCAGGCAAAACGCCTTCGGGAAGCTGCTGCATGATTTCGGCGGCCACTGTCGCCTGCCCCTCGATGATATCGACGTGATCGAAGGGCGGCACCATGACGCCACCGATCGCCTCGACGTGATCGCGGGCAGCCTGATAGCACTGGTCGAAGAAATCGCCGATGAGTTCAATGGTGATGAAACCGGCGCCAAACATGCGGGTCTTGTCGATCTTCTGCTGTGGCGTGGTTACCGGCATGAAGACGACGCCCGGGACGCCGAAATGGCGGCAGACGAAGGCAAAGCCCTGCGCGTGATTGCCGGCCGATGCGCATACGAAGGTCTTGCCGCCCGCCCCTTCGGCAATCGCCTTGCGGAAGAAATTGAACGCGCCGCGGATCTTGTAGGAGCGCACCGGCGACAGATCCTCGCGCTTCAGCCAGATATCGGCACCGTAGCGGGCGGAAAGGTGATCATTGAGCTGCAGCGGCGTGGCGGGGAAAAGGCTGCGCATTGCCTCTTCTGCGCCTTCGACATCGTGTCTCGTCACGGGCGTTCGTCCATTCTTCAAAATCCTGCCGCCGCTATGCCACAGGCAGCCAGCGGAAAGAAGTCCGTTTGCGCTATTTGCGGTTCGCTCGACGAAAGGCTTCCTTAAGCGCGTCTTCGGATTAAGCCCAAAATCACGGTCTGGTGGACGGCTTTTAACTTGATGGTGCATAGCAATTGCTAATATGACGGCAGCATGACATCCAAGATCACAAAGCCGCTGGCGTGGCTTCTTCTCGCCTTCATCGTATTCGTCACAGTTTCACCGATCGAATTGCGTCCCCACACGATCGAAACGCCCGATATCGATCGCGCCTCGGCTTATCTCGCCGCCGGGCTGGCTTTTGCTCTTGCCTATCCGAAGCAATGGAAAATGGTTGCCGTGCTGCTGATCCTCGGTGCGTTCGCGATCGAATATCTGCAATACCTGTCGCCGACGCGGCATGCGCGCCTTCACGATGCAGGCGTCAAGGCAGCAGGCTCCGCAATCGGCCTGGTCGCCGGCTGGGTCTTTAACAAATGGCGTGAAACGAAAACCGGGGCGAATGCCGCTGTGTAATTTGCCAGACACTGGCAGTGGATCGGAAAACTAGAAGCCGCGGAACTGCACCGCCCAGAGGAACAGCGGCACCGCTGCCATAGCCGTTCCGAACAGGAGAAGAGCGCTCATCTTGAAGAGCCTGATGCGCCGCGTTCTTGCTCCATCCCAGTCGTAAACCATCGTCTTACTCCCACTAAGACAACCCTTACTCAACCGCACAATGCCTACATTTTTTGCAGCAACGGCGCCATAGACAAGCACTGCCTATGGTTTATCCACATTATACAAGCACATTCGAACACATTTATAAAGATGGTGCGAGCGACGGGGATCGAACCCGTAAAGCCTAAGGCCGAGGGATTTTAAGTCCCTTGCGTCTACCAGTTTCGCCACGCTCGCGCGCCGTCCAGATCAACGACTTAGGCGGATTCGTCAAGAAAATGTTTATGCTGCCCTGCTGGCGATCGAAAAACTGTGCGGTGAGCAACATCCCAAAATAAAACGGCGGCCCCGAAGGACCGCCGTTTCATCGAAAAGATTGAAGCTGAACTCAGGCGAGCTTTGCCGCGATCTTGGCGACATGCGCGCCTTGATACTTGGCGGCTTCGAGTTCGATTGCCGAAGGCTGGCGTGAGCCGTCACCGTTGGTGATGGTGGATGCGCCATAAGGTGAGCCGCCCTTTACTTCTTCCGTGCCCATCTGACCCTGGAAGGCATAGGGAAGGCCGACATAGGCCATGCCGTGGTGCAGGAAGGTCGGGACGAAACCGAGGATTGTCGATTCCTGGCCACCGTGCTGCGTAGCGGACGAGGTGAACATCGAGCCGACCTTGCCGACGAGCTTGCCGGTGAACCAGAGGCCGCCGGTCTGGTCCCAGAAATTGCGCATCTGGGAAGCAACCGTGCCGAAGCGAGTGCCGGCACCGACGATGATCGCGTCGTAGTCGGTCAGTTCGTCGACGGTCGCAATCGGAGCTGCCTGGTCGAGCTTGTAATAGGAAGCCTTGGCGACTTCTTCCGAGACCAGTTCCGGCACGCGCTTGACGACAACATCAGCGCCGGCAGACTTTGCGCCTTCGGCTACGGCGTAAGCCATGGTTTCGATGTGGCCATAGGCCGAATAGTAGAGGACGAGAATCTTCGCCATTGTTATCTCCATCAAGGATGATTGAATTTCGTGACTGCCATCGTTCTACCAGCGCATCCGGCCCAACATAGCCCCGCGCAGAAGAACGCAGTGTTCACTGCCTGTAGACGAAATTTCACTTGCCGTTTCATTTTCGATTGAATGGGCTTTCCGCTTTGCCGTTTGCAAAGCGACCAAACGGCGCTACCTATTTGCGAGCTTCACACTACGGAAATATCCCCATGAGCAATGAGACTGTCGTCACCGCCGCCATGCTTGCCATCGGCGACGAGCTTCTTTCCGGCCGTACTAAGGACAAGAATATCGGCCACCTCGCCGATATGCTGACCATTTCAGGCATCGACCTGAAAGAGGTTCGCATCGTCGCCGACGAGGAGGATGCGATCGTCGAGGCGCTGAACGCGCTACGCCGCAAATACGACTATGTCTTCACGTCCGGCGGCATCGGGCCGACGCATGACGATATCACCGCGGATGCTGTCTCCAAAGCCTTTGGTGTGCCCTGCGAGCACGATGCGGCGGCGATGGTGCTGCTTGCCGAGATGTACAAGCGCCGGGAGATGGAATTCACAGAGGCGCGCCAGCGCATGGCCCGCATGCCGCGTGGCGCTGCCCATATCGCCAATCCGGTATCGACCGCGCCTGGCTTCATCATCGGCAATGTCTATGTCATGGCAGGTGTTCCGCAGGTCTTCCAGGCCATGGTCGACAATGTATTGCCGACACTGAGAACGGGTACGCCTGTCCTCTCGCTGGCAATCGCCTGCCCCTATGGCGAAGGCGAGATCGGCACGCCACTGACGGCTATCCAGAAGGCACATCCCGAAACCAGCATCGGCTCGTACCCGCGTTACGTGGGTCAGAAATTTTCGACCGAGATCGTGGTGCGCGGGCGCTCACAGGACGTGATCGAGGCTGCAGGCGCGGAGGTGCGGGCCATGATCGAAGACATCAAACGCAGGAAGGACATTGCCGAAAATTATCAGGCAGAAGCGTGAGGGGCGGGTGTCGCAATCTTGATTCCGGTCAAGGAACCGTGGTGCATTCCGGCGCATTCCTTTCCTCGCGGAACGCGATTTTTTAGCCGCAAAGGAGAATTGATATGTCTTACAAAACCATTCTCGCCATTCTGGATACAGCAGACAATAGCGGCGCCGTTGCCGATTTCGCCTTTGCCATTGCCGCGGAAAGCGGCGCCCATGTGATCGGCCTGCATGCCGAAACCATTGCCGCCGTGCCGCTGGTCGCACCGATGGAGATTCCCGATCCGGTCGCTGTGCAAGCGCTTCAGGACATGGCCCATTCAGAAACCATCGAGGTCGAGCGGATATTCCGCGCCCGCGCTGAGGCTGCCGGCGCTTCCTTCGAATGGCACGCCTTTGCGACGTCGACGGGTTACGGCTCGGCGCCACTGATCGAAAGCGCGCGCAGCGCCGACCTCTTGATCGCCTCACAGGCCGATCCGGCAAAACCCTCCGACAGCCATGTGGATGTCGATGAATTCCTATTCGAAAGCGGCCGCCCGGTCCTGATGATCCCCTACATCATCCGCCAGCCAAAGCCGATCAAGCGCGTGCTGATTGCCTGGAACGGCTCGAAGGAAGCGACGCGCGCCACCTTCGATGCCCTGCCGATCCTGAAGGCTGCCGAAGCAGTGGAAATCTTCTCTGTCGATCCGACCGAGACGGCAACACATTCGGCGACAACCGCCGGCGCAGAGATCGCAGCGACGCTTGCCCGCCACGGCGTGAACGTGACACTTGCCACGGCCGCAAGCGGCGACAAGAACACCTCGCATGTCATCGAAAACCGGCTTTCAGACGACAGCATCGACCTTCTGGTCATGGGTGCCTATACGCATTCCTGGCTCTGGCAGGCGATCTTCGGTGGCACGACGAAGACACTATTGCAGTCGATGACTGCACTGACATTGCTCTCGCGTTAAGGCCGCTCTTGCCTTTTGCCTCCAAATCCCGCTAATTGCGGCGACCGATGATATCAGGCTTCGGCATCCATCGCGCAGTTCCGGCTGCGCGATTTGCGTTTTGCCAGCCGATGTTCCTCGGTCGCCGGCAAACGGCGTGTCGTTTCTTCATGCCGCGGAGTAGCCCGATGTCCCTTCCCGATAAAGCCTTCCCTGTTTCCTGGGATCAGTTCCACCGCGATGCGCGTGCGCTTGCCTGGCGGCTCGCCGGCCTCGGCCAGGAGTTCAAGGCGATCGTCTGCATCACTCGCGGCGGCCTCGTTCCAGCGGCGATCATTTCACGCGAATTGAACATCCGTCTCATCGAAACCGTCTGCATCGCCTCCTATCATGATTACGTCAATCAGGGCGACATGGTGCTGCTGAAGGGCATTGCACCGGAGCTCACAGAAAATGGCGGCGAAGGCGTGCTTGTCGTCGACGATCTTACCGATACCGGCAAGACCGCCGCCCAGGTGCGCGCGATGCTGCCGAAGGCGCATTTCGCCTGCGTCTACGCCAAGCCGAAGGGCGTACCGACCGTCGATACCTTCATTACCGAAGTCAGCCAAGATACCTGGATCTACTTCCCCTGGGACATGGGCTTCACCTATCAGGAGCCGATTGCCAAGGGCGCTCGCGGCTGACAGCGAGCAGTCCTTAATCATACAACTGAAAATTGTTCCAATCTTGGTCTCGCCGATGGTGAATTTCCGCACCAGTTCGGTAACGTCCGTTTTATTTCATTAGCATAACCTCAGGCAACTAACGGTCGTAGCGGCCGGGCTAAGAGTAAGACGGGATGCGGTTGGGGCGTGCAATGGCTTGCTGGGGCAAGATTCGAACGGCAGTGGCTTTCGGGCTGATCGGCTGCCTCACTTCCAACAAGCCGGCCGGGGCGGAGCCGGCTTATGTCGGCGTCGTGCGCGAATATGTCGAGACCCTCGTCCGGCCGATGGCGGAGGCCCCTGTCGTCGTAAAGGCGATCCAGGAGCAGAATGCCAAACTCGGTGATGTCAGCGAGATGGATATGCGGGTCCTGGACGAGACCTACCGGGCTGAGGTCGCGCAGGGCGACCTTCAGATGGCCAAGACGCTGATGGCGAAATCCGTCTCGCAATACCTCAGGACAAAGCAGGACGATTCTCAGGGAACGATTTTGGAATTCTTCGTCACCGACTGCCACGGTCTCAATGTCGGCCAGAGTACCGTTACGACCGATTACTGGCAGGGCGACGAGGACAAGTTCCTGAAAACCTTCGCCGTCGCTTCGCGTGATATCTATATCGGCGGGGCGGAGCGCGACGAGTCGACCCAGCTTCTGGAGACTCAGGCAAGCTTCGTCGTCACCGACGAAAAGGGCGAGCCGATCGGCACAGCGACCGTCACGATTGCCATCGATGCGCTCTAGAAAGTCCTGATTTCCCTGAACGAATCGGAATGCGCATTTACGTTGCAAAAGCCATCCTAACTTTTGCCGCAGTCGATTTTTTTGCCTTTTCGTCCTTTCGTTTGCCCGAGCCTCGTTGCAAGCCCTTGTATTTTCAGGCTTACCCGACTTTCCCCAGTCTCCACAGGTGCATCCACAAGATGTTGTGGTTAGCATTCGGTTACGTTCCACCCCTTGACGGAATCAGCTGATTCAAAGTTAATGTTCCAGATGTTGCGGCGGCGACTGAACCGGAGGTAACGAGCCCGGTTCTCCCAAGGAAAATTGGACGCATAATCAGGGTGTTGCACCGTCGAGAACGGTAACACCCCTGAGGATTTTTGCGCCGTTTTCCAGCCTCCAGAAAGCGACAGGGGGGACTGGTAAAAATAAGCTGTTAACACTATATTTAGTGTTTGCAGCCAGCCTCACCACAAGATACAGGACAAGCATCTCCGGATGACAATCCTGTCACAAGATGGAACAAGACTGGCCACACGAAGCGACAACGTGGAGCCGGATGGGAATTTTGCGCCCTTTCGGGTGCCAACACGAGGTAGAGAAAATGCACATCGAACGTCGGTTTACGAAGGCTGGTCAAGGCGCCTATGCGGATATCGAATTCCGCAAGGCGACGAGTGAGATCAAGAACCCGGATGGGTCGATCGTCTTCCGCCTCGAAAACATCGACGTTCCCGCGCAGTTCTCCCAGGTCGCCACCGACGTTCTGGCGCAGAAGTATTTCCGCAAGGCCGGCGTCCCCGCCCGCCTGAAGAAGGTGGAAGAAAATGACGTCCCCTCTTTCCTGTGGCGCTCCGTAGCCGACGACGCGGCGCTGAAGGGCCTGCCGAAGGACGAACAGACCGGCTCGGAAACCGACGCCCGCCAGGTCTTCGATCGTCTCGCCGGCACCTGGACCTATTGGGGCTGGAAGGGCGGCTATTTCTCTTCAGAAGAAGATGCGGCAGCGTTCAAGGACGAGCTTGCCTATATGCTCGCCACGCAGCGCGTTGCGCCGAACTCCCCGCAGTGGTTCAACACCGGCCTGCACTGGGCCTACGGCATCGACGGCCCCGGCCAGGGTCACTTCTATGTCGACCCCTTCACCGGCAAGATCACCAAGTCCAAGTCGGCTTACGAACATCCGCAGCCGCATGCCTGCTTCATCCAGTCCGTTGAAGACGACCTCGTCAACGAAGGCGGCATCATGGACCTCTGGGTTCGTGAAGCCCGCCTCTTCAAGTATGGCTCCGGCACCGGCTCCAACTTCTCGATGCTGCGCGGCGAAGGTGAAAAGCTTTCCGGCGGCGGCCGCTCCTCCGGCCTGATGAGCTTCCTGAAGATCGGTGACCGCGCTGCCGGCGCCATCAAGTCTGGTGGTACGACGCGTCGTGCGGCCAAGATGGTCGTCGTCGATATCGACCATCCGGATATCGAGGAATATATCAACTGGAAGGTCAAGGAAGAGCAGAAGGTTGCCGCTCTTGTGACCGGCTCCAAGGTCGTCGCCAAGCATCTGAAGGCGATCATGAAGGCCTGCGTCAATTGCGAAGCCGACAATGGCGATTGCTTCGACCCGGCGAAGAACCCGGCTCTTAAGCGCGAAATCCGCGACGCCAAGAAGTCCCAGGTTCCGGAAAACTACGTCCAGCGCGTCATCCAGTTCGCCCGCCAGGGCTACAAGGACATGGAGTTCAAGACCTACGACACGGACTGGGATTCGGAAGCCTATCTCACCGTTTCCGGCCAGAACTCCAACAACTCGGTTTCGATCAAGGACAACTTCCTGCGCGCCGTCGAGGAAGATGGCGACTGGAACCTGACCGCCCGCAAGGACGGCCGCGTGATGAAGACGCTGAAGGCCCGCGACCTCTGGGAAACGATTTCCTACGCCGCCTGGGCATCGGCCGATCCGGGCATCCACTTCAATACGACGATGAACGACTGGCACACATCACCGGCCGGCGGCCCGATCCGCGGCTCGAACCCGTGCTCGGAATATATGTTCCTCGACGACACGGCCTGCAACCTTGCTTCGCTAAACCTCTTACAGTTCAAGGACAAGGCCACCAAGCGCATCAATATCGGCGACTACGAACACGCCGTTCGCTTGTGGACGGTCGTGCTCGAAGTCTCGGTCATGATGGCGCAGTTCCCGTCGAAGCGCATTGCCGAACTCTCCTACGAATACCGCACGCTCGGCCTCGGCTACGCCAATATCGGCGGCCTGCTGATGTCGACGGGCATCCCCTATGACAGCGCCGAAGGCCGCGCCATTGCCGGCTCGCTGACGGCGATCATGACCGGTATCTGCTACGCGACCTCGGCCGAAATGGCTGCCGAACTCGGCCCGTTCCCGAATTACGAGCCGAACCGCGAGCACATGCTGCGCGTCATCCGCAACCATCGCCGTGCCGCTCATGGCGAAAACGCCGGCTACGAAGCGCTCTCGGTCAACCCGGTCGCGCTGATCCATTCGGAAAACCCGGACCAGGATCTCGCAGCCCATGCCATGTCCGCCTGGGACAAGGCGCTGGAACTCGGCGAAAAGCACGGCTACCGCAACGCGCAGGTTTCGGTCATCGCACCGACCGGCACGATCGGCCTCGTCATGGATTGCGACACCACCGGCATCGAGCCTGATTTCGCACTCGTAAAGTTCAAGAAGCTCGCCGGCGGCGGCTACTTCAAGATCATCAACCGCGCTGTTCCGGATGCGCTGCGCACCCTCGGCTATTCCGAAAGCCAGATCGCCGAGATCGAAGCCTACGCTGTCGGCCACGGCAACCTGAACCAGGCACCGGCCATAAACCCCTCGACGCTGAAGGCCAAGGGCTTCACCGACGAGAAGGTGGAAGCCGTCAACGCCGCTCTGAAGAGCGCCTTCGACATCAAGTTCGTCTTCAACCAGTGGACGCTCGGCGCCGACTTCCTGAAGACCACGCTGAAGGTTTCCGACGAACAGCTCAGCGACATGAGCTTCAGCCTGCTCGAGCATATCGGCTTCTCGAAGAAGGATATCGAGGCTGCCAATATCCACGTCTGCGGTGCGATGACGCTGGAAGGCGCGCCCTTCCTCAAGAAGGAGCATCTGCCGGTCTTCGATTGCGCCAATCCGTGCGGCAAGATCGGCAAGCGTTACCTCTCGGTCGAAAGCCATATCCGCATGATGGCGGCTGCCCAGCCCTTCATCTCGGGAGCGATCTCCAAGACGATCAACATGCCGAACGAGGCAACGGTCGACGATTGCAAGAACGCCTATATGATGTCCTGGAAACTCGGTCTGAAGGCAAACGCCCTCTACCGTGACGGCTCCAAGCTGTCGCAGCCGCTCAACGCCTCCCTGATCGAGGACGACAGCGACGAAGATGCGCTTGAGGATCTGATCCAGCAGCCGCTTGCCGCCCAGGCCGTGACGGTCACCGAGAAGATCATCGAGAAGGTGATCGAGCGTGTTTCCCGAGAACGCGAGAAGCTGCCGAACCGCCGCCAGGGTTATACCCAGAAGGCTGCCGTCGGCGGTCACAAGGTTTATCTCCGCACCGGTGAATTCGGCGATGGCCGCCTCGGCGAAATCTTCATCGACATGCACAAGGAAGGTGCTGCCTTCCGCGCGATGATGAACAACTTCGCCATCGCCATCTCGCTCGGCCTGCAATACGGCGTGCCGCTGGAAGAATATGTGGAAGCCTTCACCTTCACCAAGTTCGAACCGGCCGGCATCGTCATCGGCAATGACGCGATCAAGAACGCCACGTCGATCCTCGACTACGTGTTCCGCGAACTCGCCGTCTCCTACCTCGGCCGCCACGATCTCGCCCATGTCGATACGTCCGACTTCTCCAACACGGCACTCGGCAAGGGCATCCAGGAAGGCAAGACGAACCTCGTCTCGACCGGCTGGACCCGCGGCTACAAGCCGACGCTGGTCTCCAACACCGGCAGCGACCGTCAGCTCGGCGAACCCAAGGGTGCGGCAACGGCAGCCCCTGCCCGCGCCTCCTCGAGCGGTTCGGTAACCTCCTTTGCAGGTGCCGCAGCCCGCAAGCTGGAGCCGACTGTCGCCATCTCCACCTCCGAAATCGTCGCCTTCAAGCGCGACTATGAAGAGCGGGCCAAGGAACTGGCGGAAGAGATTGCCGAAGAAGTGGTCGATGAAGCCGGCAGCGAAGCAACCGCCCTCTTCTCCGACAAGGCCGCAGCCGATGCTGCAACCGCCAAGACGGAAGCCAAGAAGATGGAAGCCGAACGCCGCGCCCGCTCGATCATGCAGGGCTATACGGGCAACATGTGCTCCGAGTGCCAGAACTTCACCATGGTGCGCAACGGCACCTGCGAGAAGTGCGACACGTGCGGCGCCACCAGCGGCTGCAGCTGACCTCTTCGGGAAATTCAGATCTAGCTGGCCGCCAACCGGTCAGGTCGGACAGAGATCCGATTTCCTTCAGAGCAGAGCGATCAATCAAGCTCCAGGCGTCACGCGCCTGGAGTTTTTTATTCAGAGGCGGTCGGCAATCTCGCATGCGATCCGCTCTATCCAGCTCGCCACGACCGTGACTTCCCTCATTCGAACGCTCACGCCGTAATCCTGTCGCAATGGTCGTCGTGAACATAGGATCGGAAAGGTGGGCGAGACATGAAAATCCTATTGGTCGAAGACGAGACCAGGCTGGCGGAAACGGTTGCGGCCTCTCTCGGCAAGAAGGGCATCGCGGTCGACCACACCGCTCTTCTTGAGGACGCAATCGAACTGGCTCGACAACAGACCTACGATGCGATCGTGCTCGACAGACGCCTGCCGGACGGCGACGGCATCACATTCATTCCCTGGCTACGAAGCTCAGGCGTCGTGACGCCGGTCATCGTGCTGACCGCCAGAAATGAACCGAAGGAACGGGTCGCGGGCCTGGACCTCGGTGCCGATGATTATCTGGGCAAGCCGTTTCTGATGGAGGAGCTTTTCGCTCGGCTGCGGGCGGTATTGCGACGCCCGTCCGCCCTCGCCGAGCCGTCCATAGTCGCAGGACGGATGACCGTGGATCCGATCCGGATGGACGTCATGGTCGGCGAACTGCAGCTCGACCTGCCTCGTCGAGAGCTGATGGTGCTCGTTACCCTTGCAAAGCGAAAGGGCAGGACCGTCCTCAGATCGGCGCTGGAAACCGAAATCTACAATTACGAAGAGACGATCCAGTCCAACGCGCTGGATGCGCATGTGTCACGACTGAGAAAACGCCTCGCTGACGCGGACGCCGGCGTGTCCATCCACAACATCCGCGGCGTCGGATACCTGCTGAAGGAACATTGATGCGATTTCCGAATACGTCGCTGTGGTGGAGACTAAACTGGCAGCTCAGCCTACTATTTGTCGGCACTACCGCATCAGTGATCGTTGGCCTGTGTATCTACGGGGCGATGATCCTTTCTCCGAACGTCAGCATGGAGCACCGGCTTCTGAACGCCCTGGAAGGGTCCTTGAGCTACGAACCCGGACGCGGGCTTCGCATCGAAGACAGCGAACAGCTCCGAGCGTTGAAAAATGATACTCCCAATCTCTTTTTCTACGCGGCAGCCCCGGACGGAACGGCGGTGGCATATGGGAATATTCCAGCTGCGTACATACAGCTGACCAAGTTCGTGTCGCTTATCAAGGACGCCGACATTCGTGGCACGGGGGCAAACGCCCCTGTACCGGCTTCAGTCGACGACATCGAGATCAACACGACCGAGATCCGGGTACTTTATGGTGGCCGCAACGAAAACGAGTCGATATTCCTCACGATGCTTGGTGGCACATACAAGATTTACGTGCCCCTGCTTGCAGTTACCCTACCCGCCCTCTTCTTCGCCGTGCCACGACTGGTCAGGCGTTCGCTCTCGGGACTGAACGACGTTGTTCGGAAGGCTCCGGAGATCGACCCGCGCCAGCCGGGATCACGGCTTCCAGTGGATCGGGTTCCGAGCGAAGTCGTTCCGCTTATCCACGCCTTCAATTCCGTTCTGGAGCGGCTCGAGCAGCAGTTCGCAGCGAGGGAACGTTTTCTGATCGACGCCGCGCACGAGCTCCGCACGCCGATTGCCGTCATGCAGACGCGTATCGATACGACCCTGGAGGGAAACATCCGCGACATCATGATGGATGACATCGGGCGGCTACGGGAGACGGCGGAGCAATTGCTCGACTTCGAACGGAGCGAGCAGTCTCCGGATCTCTTCGAACAGGTCGACCTGGTGGAAGTCGCCAGGAACGTCGTTGCCGACCAAGCCCCGATTGCCATCAGAAATGGATATGAGATCTCGTTCGACAGTGAGGTCGACGAGCTTTATCGCCTGGTAAGTCCGTCGGCGATGTCACGCGCCATAGGCAACCTTGTGCGCAATGCGATCGACTATGGCGGAAATACCGGCACGATATCGGTTCGCGTGTCAGAACGTGGCGGCGTCTCGGTTTCGGACGAGGGTCCCGGCATTCCAGCGGCGCACCGAAACCTCGTGTTCGAACCATTCTACAGGGTCACACCACGGAGCACGGGTGCCGGCCTCGGATTAAGCATCGTGAAGCAGATCGTGACCCGTCACCGCGGGAGTGTGACTCTCGAAGGCAATCCGACAGGAACGACAGTGACTATAAGCCTGTGACAGATACAGCGATCGGCTCGCCGCTCCGATGAGCGGTCAATGAAGCTCAGTAAAATGAAATGGCCGAACCAAAAAGGTCCGGCCATTTCATACTGGAATAAACTCAAGGGCAAAGAGAGCCGATCCGGCTTTGGCCCTGCCTAGAAGCGACGCGGTGCTTCCGGTTTGTTTCCGACAATGCTGTCGATCCGCTCCAGCACGTCAGACGTCAGCTTGCTCTTGTGCGAGAGGGCCGCGAGATTGTCCTGCAGCTGGCTTGCGCGCGAGGCGCCGAGGATGACGGTCGAGACGTTCTTGTTGGCGAGGCACCAAAGAAGGGCGAGATGGGTGATCGACAGCCCGATCTCGTTCGAAAGCCTGGCAAGCTGACGCACCTGTTCCAGCTGGGCGCGACCAGCGTCGGTGGACCATTTTTCCTTCAGCCATTCGTAGCCCGGCAGGTTCATGCGGCTGTCGGCCGGTACGCCGTCATTGTATTTTCCTGTCAGAACGCCGGAAGCGAGCGGTGACCAGATGGTGGTGCCGAGGCCAATCAGGTCGTAGAGCGGAAGGTAATCTGCTTCGACCTTCTGACGTTCGAAGATGTTGTACTGCGGCTGCTCCATAGTCGGCGGTGTGATGCGCAGGTCACGGGCGACAGCGTAGGCTTCCGTCAGTTGCTGGGCAGACCATTCCGACGTTCCCCAGTAGAGCACCTTGCCCTGGGCAACGAGATCGTGCATCGCGCGGACCGTTTCTTCGATCGGAGTGTCAATATCCGGGCGGTGGCAGAAGTAGAGGTCGAGATAGTCGACCTGAAGCCGCTTGAGCGCCGCGTGGCAGGCGTCCGTCACATGCTTGCGCGACAAGCCGCGCTGCGTCGGCTTCTGACCACCCCAGAAGACCTTGCTCGAGACGACATAACTGTCGCGACTCCAGGCGAGCGATTTCAGCGCCTCGCCCATGACGATTTCGGATTTGCCGCTCTCGTAACCCTCGGCATTATCGAAGAAATTGATCCCGCTGTCGTAGGCGAGCTTCATGAGATCGACAGCGTCGCCGCCGTTGACCTGCTTGCCGAAAGTGACCCACGATCCGAAGGAGAACTCGCTCACTTTCAGACCCGACTTTCCCAAACGACGATATTCCATCACATATCTCCCAAAACTTATAAAATCTACCGCCCCCAAAATTGAGGTCGGCTTCGTAAAATCAGGCAATGGCTGATTGTGCGTAACCTATCTTATTGTCAATAATATGCGAGGCCTCGCAGTCACAAAGTCCTGCGTCCTATTGCATCACTTTTGTCCGTACCCTATTCGGGCCTGCGGAGCAGAACCGCGCCTCACGCTAGTAACTGCAAGGGCGATCGTTGCCAAATCCGCCGAGGCAGGCCGGCCGGAGCCCAAAGTCGGTGCTTTGCGATCCATAGCCAACAGAGCCGGTCTGTATCGAACTATCCGAGCTTGTCGCACAGGACGAAGTAATGACCGCCACGATGACAGCTGATCCTATGATCAGCAGTTTTCGAAATTGGGACATTTTGATCTACCCCCAAACCGATAATCGGTGACACCGGACGCAGTGCATGTCGGTGTCGGCTAAGGAAATAGGCCAGTCCGGCTTTCCGAGAACGCCGCCGCCGATCAAGATTTCGTCATTTGCGCAGGCTGCTGCGATCGACCATCCGACTTTCATGCTCTGGCCGCGGCAAGGAGGCGGCTGGCGTTTTTCACGGCATCGGATACAACTTGCTACAAGTCAGCCTCTGAAGCCGGGATTTTCATGCAGGTTTTCGAAGCATTCCGTGTGCGCTGCCCCGTTTGCGCCGCCGTTATCGGTTTGCTGTTCGGTCCTGACGTCGTGATGGCCTATCTCGGACGCGGCCTGATGGCGATCGCCTATTTCGTCGGTGGGGTTTCGGTTACGGCTGGTTTGATCCGGCTCTTTATCACGCTTTCGATCCCGGGCGCTTACGGCTCGCTTATTGTGCTTGCCTGGCATTCGTTCGGCGCGATCCTCGGTTATCGCGTATCGCGCACGATCCCAAGCGACACTGCTTTTCCATGGTACTCGCGCTGGTACAATATCGTCCTGCTTTTCTCGGCCGCGATCTTGCCTCTGGTTATGCTTGCCGGACGTTTCGCATTCCCGGCACTCGATTAATCCGTCGCTATTGGCTTCGCTGACAGTTAAAGCGCAGCGACGGATCGCTGCCACGCCGGTCCGCTCAGAAACGGGTTGCCCCAGCGAAGATTTCGGCCAGACGTTCGATCCCGGCCTGGTCGTCGGCATCGAAGCGGGCGGGAAGCGGGCTGTCCAGATCGATAACGCCGACGATCTCTTCGCCATTTCGGATCGGGACGACGAGTTCGGATCGGGATGCCGCGTCGCAGGCGATATGGCCGGGAAATGCATGGACATCTGCCACGAGGATCGAGGCGCGCTCCTTGACTGCCGTGCCGCATACGCCACGGCCGACAGGGATGCGCACACAGGCCGGCTTGCCCTGGAACGGCCCAAGGACGAGCTCCTGATCCTTAAGCAAATAGAAGCCCGCCCAGTTGAGATCGGGCATCATCTGGTACATCAGGGCCGACGTGTTGGCGGCGTTGGCGATCATGTCCGGCTCGCCTTCGAGCAGTCCCTGCAGCTGCTGGGCAAGCTCGCGGTAGAACTCGGCCTTGTTTTCCACTTCGATCGACGCCGCCTGAAACATTGTTACATCCACTTCCTGTCTCTGAGCCGCTGATATAGGTGGTCAGGCAGGTTTTGACAAACGGCCGATGAGGATATGGCAGTTGAATCGCGGCAGCGAATCCGGTCAGATTTCCACATGATGAAGACGATCAGAATATCGGCCGCACTGCTGTTGCGGAGCAACGGCGACACGCTTCTGGTGCGCAAGCGCGGCACGGCGGCCTTCATGCAGCCGGGCGGCAAGATCGAGCCGGGAGAGACGCCAGAGCAGGCCCTGTCTCGAGAGCTGTCAGAAGAAATCGGCGTCACCGCAACAGCTGCCGAACTCGAATTCCTGGGCCAATTTCAGGCGCCGGCGGCAAACGAGCCGGATCATCTCGTCGTCGCCGAAGTCTTCCTGGTGCATGCGAAGGACGCCGATATCAAAGCAACGGCGGAGATCGAGGAGGTCCGCTGGATATCGCCGTCGGAAGCGGGCGGGATCAATATGGCGCCGCTAACGGAACACCATATCCTGCCATTCTACCGCCAGCGGCAGAGCCAGGCGGCCGGGCAAGGTGTCAGGTATCCGTCTTGCAGAAGCGGTCGGCCGGCAGATTGATGTCGCAGGATGCCGCTCTATTCTCCCAATGGATCAAGGGAGGATCGTGCCATGGCTTTCATTCATACCCCCGATGCATCCGCCAGCGAGAAGACGGCTTCGATGTACGCTTCGGCAGAAGCCAGCTACGGCTATCTGCCGAACATGTACCGGGCTTTCGGCCACCGGCCAGAGGTGATGGAGCATTGGGGGACGCTGCTTGCCAGTATTCGCGGCCATATGAGCCAGCGGCGTTATGAGCTGGTGACGCTGGCGGCGGCCAGGGAACTCAAATCGTCCTACTGCATGCTTGCGCATGGTTCGGTGCTGCTGCGCGACGGCTTCACCAACGACAGCCTTTCGGCAGTCGCCGGCGGCAGCGAAAAAGCGCCCATTGATGCGGTCGAGCGGGCAATCATGGATTTTGCCGCCAAGGTGGCGCGCGATGCGACCTCGGTGACGCAGCAGGACATCGATGGTCTGAAGCGGCACGGGCTAAGTGACACGGAGATCTTCGATGTCACCGCAGCAGCGTCAGCACGCTGCTTCTTCTCCAAGATGCTGGATGCGCTGGGTGCAGCACCCGATCATGCCTATGCCGAGCGGCTCGATCCCAAACTCCGTCAGAATCTCGCCATCGGCCGGCCGATCGAAGGGCTGAATTCGAACCACTCGTAGAAGCTCAGATCGCGCCGTTGTGGATTGGCCTTACTGTGCGGGCGGGTCTGCAAAATGCATAATCGCGAATTCGGCGATCCTCTGGCCGGCCTTGTCGGCATCATCGAGCACCGAAGGGAAAAGCTGCCAATGATGCGGCATTCCCGGCCAGACCTCGGCCGTCACGTCGACGCCGGCCTTTTGCGCCTTGTCGGCCAGCCGCAGCGTATCGTCGAGCAGCAGCTCGCCGGAGCCGACCTGCAGCAGCAAGGGCGGAAAACCGGTGAGATTGGCATAGAGCGGAGAAATGTCGGGATCGGTCGGAGAATTGTTGCCGAGATAGGCCTTGCGCAGCGCATCCAGCGCATGCTTGTCCAGCATGGGATCGTTGGTGGCGTTCGCTGTGACCGATGCACCTGAGGCGGACAGATCGGTGATGGGGCTGAGTGCCACGACGCCTGCCGGCAGCGGCTGGCGGGAACGCATCTGCCGCAGCACCGCCTCGAGCGCGAGATTGCCGCCGGCGCCATCGCCCATCACCACGATATTTCCGTTGCTGTAGCCGCTGTCGAGCAGATAGCGATAGGCGGTCAGTGCGTCATTGACCTGTGCTGGATAGCCATATTCCGGCGCCAGCCGGTAATCGATAAGCAGCACATCGCTTGACGCAGCCTTGGCAAGCGAGCCTGCAAGCAGACTGTGGCTACGGATGGAGCCACCATAGAAGCCGCCGCCATGGATGAAAAGGATCACGCGCCGGCCGACCGGGTGATGAAGGCGCGCCGGCCAGATAAGTTCGGCATCGACCCCATCGGCGTCGACATGCCGGATCTGGATGCGCGTCGGCTCCGGCAGCGATTCCATGAAATCGCGAAAAGCGGTGCGCCGGTCGCGCAGACTTACGGCGCCCTTGAAATGCTCCTGCCAGCGAGACACCAGTTTTTCGACCTGTTCATGCGAGGCAGGCGTCTGTGCCGGCATGTCCCGCGTCGACTTTTCCTGCGCGGCCACTGGAAAGGCAATTAGAACCGCAGCCGTAAAGGCCGACAGCATTGTTCGACGACACTCCACTTTCCACCAATTGCCAGCGGAAAAAACCGGCTTTCTCATTCGCCCCTCCGGCGCTGCTCTTCCTTCGTGCGGCGCATCTTCACCACTTCGCCACCGAGAGTCAAAAGGGAGTTTTGACTGATCACCGGAAGCTTTTCCTGCTCTGATTGGAACATTGTGACCAGGAAAGGCTCCTGATTTATAGCCTGCATTTCTAGTTGTGCTAGACTACTTTAAGGAGGGATAATCATGGATAAAGCCGCCCTTATCGGAACGTGGCGCATGATCTCGTGGACACGAACCGTCGTTGCGACGGGGAAGGTGAGCGACGCTATGGGTGCCGATCCTATCGGATATATCGCCTATCACGCAGACGGCCGGATGATGGCCTTCGTTACCAACCGGCGCAGGCCGAAACCCAACGGCAAAGCGCCAAACGACAGTGAAAAGGCCGCACTCTTCGATACGATGCTGGCCTATACCGCCGAATATTCCCTGGAGGGTGACAAGGTGATCCATCACGTGGAGGCCGCCTGGAATCCGACATGGGAGCGGCCCCTTATCCGCCCGGTGCATATGGAGGGCGACATACTCGTCATCAGCGATGCACCCGGCACCGATCCTGTGACGGGAGAGGATGTTGTCTACCGATTGGAATTCTCCAAACTCTGACCACCAAGCATGTCGCGACAGTTTCGCTTCCGACGCTTTGGATCCTCGTATCCACGCACGTGGTTGGCACAAAACCACGGCACACTTTTACGCGATTTGCCTTAGTCGCCGCGAATCGCGTCGATCACCGTCCGGAATCCCGCCGAAATATGCCGCCGGCTGGGATAGTAGAGATAAAGCGGCTCCTCCGGCTGGCACCATTCGTCGAGTACCTGGATAAGCTGGCCGCTTGCAATCAGCGGCGCCACCCTGCCCTCCCAGACATAGGCGAGCGCCACGCCGCTCAAGGCTGCCGCCGTCATCAATTCGTGGTCGTCGAGCGAGAGCGGACCGGTCGGGTGGAAAGTGATGGCCTGGCCGTCCCTTTCAAAGTCCCAGGGGTAACGCGCGCCCGAGGGGAACATGTTCTGGATGCAGATATGGCGCTTCAGATCATGTGGCGTCTCAGGCTTCTGCCGGGTTTCGAAATAGGCGGGAGAGCCGACGACGACGAGGCGCATGCGCGGCTTGATGCGTACGGCGATCATGCCTTCCGTAACGCGCTCGCCGAAGCGAATGCCGGCATCGAAGCCTTCCTCGACAATATCCACCAGCCGGTCAGTCGCCGCGATCTCGAGCTGCAGATTGGGATTCTTCATCAGGAGCGGCCCGATGACCTGGCCGACGACGAAGGGAGCAATGGAATTGCCGACATTGATACGAACGCGACCGAAAGGGGTATCGCGGAAACGGTTCAGCGCATCGAGTGCGGAATTGATCTCGCCGAAGGCCGGATCGAGATGGGAGCGAAGCAGTTCGCCGGCCTCCGTCAGCGAGACGCTGCGGGTCGTGCGGTTCAGCAACCGGATGCCGATGCGGTCCTCCAGGTTGAGGACAGCGTGGCTGATCGCGGAGGCGGTGACACCCCTCTCCTCTCCCGCCTTGCGGAAACTCTTGTGCCTGGCGACAGCGGCAAAGGCAGCCATTTCGGAAAGTTCGGTCGCTCTCATTAATGAGTATCACTCATCATAGTCTCTCAAATAACAAATCTTATACATGAGCTGGATTTGCGTCAAATTCCTCTCCGTCAGCAGCGCACTGCTGAAACAAACAGTCTCAGGAAAGGGAATTGTCATGAAAGTCTGGTTTATCACGGGTGCATCGCGTGGCTTTGGCGCGCTGATGACCAAAGACGCTCTTGCTGCCGGCGACGCTGTCGTTGCCACCGCCCGCAACCCGAAGACCATCACCGAACAGTTCGGCGATCATCCGAACCTGCTTGCCGTCGCTCTCGACGTTACCAATGAAGGCCAGGCCAAAGAGGCCGCCGCTGCTGCCGTTGCCCGCTTCGGACGCATCGACATCCTCGCCAACAATGCCGGTTACGGCCTGCTCGGCGCCGTCGAGGAAGCAACGGCAGAGGAGATCGAGAGGATCTACGCCACCAACGTCTTCGGCCTCCTGAAGGTTACCCGCGCCGTGTTGCCCTATATGCGCCGCCAGCGCTCGGGCCATATCCTGAACTTCTCCTCGATTGGCGGCTATTACGGCTTTCCTGGCTGGGGCGTGTATGGCTCGACGAAGTTCGCCGTCGAAGGCCTGTCGGAATCGCTGGCGACCGAGGTCGAACCGTTCGGCATCAAGGTTACGATCATCGAGCCCGGCTTCTTCCGCACGGACTTCCTGCATGACAACTCGCTGGCGATCAGCCCGGCTTCCATCCCCGATTATGTCGGTACGCCAGCTGGCAACATGCGCGACTTTGCAGCGAACGCCAACCACGCTCAGCCGGGCGACCCGGCCAAGCTAACCGCCGGCATTATCGAAATGGTGAACGCCGCCAACCCGCCGCTGCGCATGCCTTTCGGCAGCGATACGGTCGCCAAGATCGAAGAGGAACATGCCAACGTGGAGAAGGAACTGGCTCAATGGCGTCAGCTCGCGGTCTCCACAGACTTCGAACAGACGGCCTGAGACGGTCTGGCCTTTCACGACAACAACAAGCGTGCCTGTCGGCGCGCTTGTTTTCATTTCCGCGTGAAGAGCGTTCGAAAGGTCAAGATTTTCATTCGTCCTGCCACTTCGATGGCCTATGTCTACCGCGTCATCACCAACAGGAAGAGACAGGAATGGCGAGCACATCGATCTGTATTTACGGAGCAGGCGCTCTTGGAGGCGCGATCGCCGTCAAGCTCGCAAGCCGGCTCGGCGACAATGCTACAGTCTCCGTCGTTGCCCGTGGCGCGCACCTGGAAGCGATCCGGAAGAACGGTCTCTCCCTGCATGAAGCGGATTCGGACAAACCGATCAACGTGCGGATCACAGCAACCGACGATCCGACCACGCTTCCACCGCAGGATCTCATCATCACCGGCCTCAAGGGCCACCAGCTCGGACCGGCGGCCGAGGGCATGGCCACGCTGCTGAAGGGCAATACACGCGTTGTCATGGTGCTGAACGGGATTCCCTGGTGGTATTTTCATCGCGATACGCAAAGCGGCCATGCCGAGCTGCAGTTCGACGAACTGGATCCCGGCGGCAAACTCTGGCGCCTGATCGGCCCGGAACGAGTGATCGGCTGCGTGGCTATGCAAGGGGCGGAAGTCGTCAATCCAGGCGAGATCCGCCTGTCCAATAAAGGCCGTTTCGTGCTCGGCGAACCCTCCGGCGAAATGTCGGCCGATCTCGAATCCGTTGCCGGCCTCCTTGCCGGGTCCGACCTCAATGTCTCGACCACGCCGCGCATTCGCGACGAGATCTGGAACAAGCTGACGGGCAATGCAGCGTTCAACCCGATCAGCGCACTGACGCGAGCCTTGATGACCGACATCATGGCCGATCCCGCGCTGTTCGAGATGGTCGGCAAGATCATGAACGAAGTGCGCGCGGTCGGCAGCGCGCTTGGCGCAAAATTCAGTATCAGCATCGAGGAAAGGCTGCAGCAATCGCGTCACATCGGCCCGGTGCGCACCTCGATGCTGCAGGACCTGCTCGCCGGCAAGGCGCTGGAAATCGTGCCGCTCGTCGGCATGGTCGTGGCACTCGGACGTATCGCCAACGTGCCGACCCCCGTCTCGGAGGTCGTATTGGCGCTGGTGACGCAGCTCGACAAGGAAAACCAGCGCGGCGGCTGACGCCGCATCTTTATGTGATTCCTATATCTTCGATTTCCACTCCGAATGGATTTCCTATCGGAGGCGGCAGTAGCCTTTGCCACAACAGCAAAGGTTACCGCCATGCGAGATGTCATGTCCCCTCAATATCTGCCGCTTCGCCCGCATCGCATCACACGCGGCAATCGGCAGATGCGCGAGAAGCGCACGGCCCAGGCGCTGATGATCTTCGGCATCGTGCTCGCCTGCGTGGAACTCTACGTCATCCTCGGCTCGCTCTGAGACCTTATCATGAACAGTACCGGAAGACTGCGCCCGGGCGGCGCGATCACCGCGCTCGTTACGCCGTTCCACAACGGCGAGGTCGACGGCGCGGCACTGGAAGCTCTCGTTGAATGGCAGGTGCTGAGCGGCGTCGATGGACTCGCTCTTTGCACGGCGGCGGGTGAAGGGCTCAGCCTCTCACCGCAGGAACGCCGCATGGTGCTCGACATCTGCGTCCGGGCCGCGGCGGACCGTATTCCGGTGATCGCCGCGGCCGGTACCAATTGCACCGAAAGCACGATCGCCCTGATACGCGATGCGGAAGAATGCGGCGCGCGCGCCGTACTTGTCACCGTGCCCTATTATTCCAAGCCGGGGCAAAAGGGCATTCTCCATCATTTCCAGCAAATCGCCGCGGCAAGCAATCTGCCAATTCTGGTCGAGAATGCACCATCGCGCACGGCGAGTGATCTGACGGTGGAAACGCTGGGGCGATTGGCCGAGCTCGATGCGATTGTCGCCATCGTCGATGCGACAGGGGATATCGCCCGCTTCGCCAACCTGCCACCGGCACTGCGACATCGGTTCCGCTTCCTGTCCGGTCATGACGGCACGGCGCTTTCATTTCATCTTGCTGGTGGTGACGGCATCGTATCGGCGGCTGCCAATATCCTCCCGCGCCTCGTCACCTCGCTGCAGCAGGCGGCGTATGGGAGCTATATCTCCGCTGCACTTGCGCTCAGCGACAGGCTGCATCCTCTTCTGACGGCGCTTGGGCCGGAGAGTGATCCTGCCCTGCTGAAATACGCGCTGCAGGTGCTGCGCGGCATGGAGGCCGATCTTCGCCTGCCACTCGTACCGGCCGACGCGGATAGCCGCTTTGCGATCGTATCGGCGCTTTCTCCCTTTGTCGGTGGCGGCACCCAGCGCATCGCGCTATCCCTATGAGATTTTAATGTTTTTGCTTGCGGCGCCAAATGGAAACCCTATCCGCCCGCATCTATCTTGATGATCGTGACACCGCCGCAGCCATCTTGCGGCGGTTGAGTTAGACTTCGAAAGGACAAACGATGTCACGCCTGACTGATACGCCTGCCAAGACTGACCCGCTGCAACGTGGCGAAAGCGCCTGTGCAGGTTCGGCTGATCCCTCTCATCCGCTGTTTGCCGGCCTGGTCGCCGTTGCACCGCGGCTCGGCGCCGTCATGGCTTTCGCCGGGCTCGTGCAGATGAGCTTCCACCTGATTTCTCAGTAAGAGCCGGACAGAGGATCACGACCATGGCAAATGCACAGCAACGCCGGCAGATTCCGGCTCCCGTCACAATCCGCCCCGCCCGCTTCACCGTCGGTCGCGACAAGGGCGGCCGCTGGATCGTCCAGGATCGCGAGGGGCTGGTAGGCGGTCTCTTCATCAATGAAGCTGCAGCCCTCCATTTCGCGGCGGAAGAATGCAACCACAATCCGGATGAGATCTGCCGGGCGGCAACGGGCATCGTGCTCGATTTTGCACCTGTTGCGCGCAGCACCGGCAATATCCACTGAATACTGTGCCGTTCCTGCCATTTTGAAACAGCAGGAACGGCAACAGGCCGAGGATTTCCAACTTTTCCTTAACCGCCAGCCTGATAGAGTCCCGCTTGCAGAGACTACATATGCCGCGAGACCGATGCCGAAACCGAACTTCCGCTTCACCCATTACGATATCAAGGAACAGCGCGCCGGAACCATCGTCGAGGTGTCACTGAGCGCCGTGAACAATGTGCGGCTGATGACGGCTCCGAATTTTCAGCGGTTCACCGAAGTGCTCGATTTCAAATATATCGGCGGCGTCGCGCGCAAGTCACCGGTCAGGCTCGCGATCCCCGAAAGCGGCCACTGGCATATCGTTGTTGACATGGAAGGCCATCATGGGCTGGCGGATTCTTCCGTCAAGCTGATCGCTGCTCCAGCTGCACAGAAGCGCGCCTGAGCCCGGCCCGTTTTCAGCGCGGATTGCGCTCCTTGCGAAGTTTTGCCCACCAATCCAGCCGTTTGCGAATCTCGCGTTCGAAACCGCGTTCCGGCGGATCGTAAAAAGTCTGGCGACCCATCTTTTCGGGAAAATAATCCTGACCTGAAAAGGCATCCGGCTCATCGTGATCGTAGCGGTAGCCTTCGCCATATCCCTCGCCCTTCATCAGCTTCGTTGGCGCGTTGAGGATATGCTTCGGCGGCAGCAGCGAGCCGTTCTGCTTGGCGGCGATCGTCGCTGCCTTGAAGGCGGTATAGACGGCATTGGATTTCGGGGCGGTCGCAAGATAAACGCAGGCTTGCGCGAACGCCAGCTCGCCTTCCGGCGAACCGAGATAGTCATAGGCATCCTTGGCGGCGTTGCAAATGACCAGGGCCTGCGGATCGGCAAGCCCGATATCCTCCACAGCCATGCGCACCAGCCGCCGTCCGAGATAGAGCGGATCCTCGCCGGCATCGAACATGCGGGCGAGATAATAGAGCGCGGCGTCAGGGTCGGAGCCGCGGACCGACTTGTGAAGCGCCGAGATCAGATTGTAGTGACCGTCCTGCGCCTTGTCATAGACCGGGGCTCGGCGCTGGACGATGCGCGTCAGCCCCTCGGTATCGAAAGTCTCGCCCTCGCGGGCGGCGCGCCAGACTTCCTCAGCCAGCGTCAGCACCGCGCGGCCGTCGCCATCGGCCATGCGGATCAGGCTGGCGCGCGCATCCTCGGTCAGTGGCAACGGCCTGCTTTCGACCATCTCGGCGCGTTTCAGCAGTTCCTCGAGGCTGTCTTCATCATGCGACTTGAAGGTCAGCACGCGGGCCCGCGACAGAAGAGCGGCGTTGAGCTCGAAGGACGGGTTTTCCGTCGTGGCGCCAACGAGAATGACCGTGCCATCCTCCATGACTGGCAGGAAACTATCCTGCTGGGCGCGGTTGAAGCGATGGATCTCGTCGACGAAAAGCAGCGTCTGGCGGCCGTCCATGCGGCGCATACGGGCTGCTTCAAAAACCTTCTTCAGGTCGGCGACACCGGAGAAAATTGCCGAGATCTGTTCGAAGGCCAGGCCCGCCTCGCCCGACAGCAGCCTTGCGACCGTCGTCTTGCCCGTACCGGGCGGCCCCCAGAAGATCATGGAGCCGAGAGAGCCGCTTTCGATCATGCGGCGCAGAACGCCATCCTCACCGGTCAGATGTTCCTGACCGGTGACTTCGCCAAGCGTCTTCGGCCGCAGACGATCGGCAAGCGGCCGCCGGCTGGCGACCTCTTCCGGAACACGCGGCGCGAAGAGGTCATCACTCATCGGAAGAACTGCCTGATGCGCTGACCATCGCGTTCGATCTCGACCCGCCAGAGGCTGGGATCGGAATCGGCGATCTCCTGCAGGTCACGGCTGGTTTTGACTTCGGCCCCATTGATGGACACGACGATATCCTTCGGCTCGAAGCCGAGCCTGGAAGCGGGAGAACCGGCCTCGACGTCGGCTATGACCACACCCGCAGAATCGAGCGGCATCCTCAGTTCATCGGCCACGCGCGGCGAAAGGTTTTCCACGACCGCACCGGTAAAGGGCGTATGTCCGCCGATCGTGCGCTGATCGCGGGGCTGGGTTTCCGGCGCGCGGGCAAGGGCAAGCACTATCTGCTGCTCACGCCCGTTTTCCATGACCGTCAGGTTGACCGACTTGCCGAGGCCAGCTGTCGTCAATCGATAGAGAAGCGCATCCGGATGTTCGACGGAGACGCCATCGACCGCGGTGATGACCTCGCCCGCCTTGAGGCCGGACTTGGCTGCCGGGCTATCCGCAGTGACCTTGGCGATCAGCGCGCCGCGTGCCTTGTCGAGGCCGAGCGCGTCTGCGACCTCAGAGGTCACCGGATCGAAGGTAGCGCCGATATAGGGCCGCTCGAAGGACTTGACGCCTGAATCGGCAGAGGTGAGGAAAACCTTGACCAGATTGGCGGGGATGGCAAAGCCGATACCGTTCGATCCGCCGCCGCGGGAAAAGATCGCGGTGTTGATGCCGATCAGTTCGCCTTTCATGTTCATCAGCGCGCCGCCGGAATTGCCGGGATTGATCGACGCATCCGTCTGGATGAAGAAGCCGAACTCGTTCTTGACCACCTGGTTGCGGGCAAGTGCCGAAACGATACCGCTGGTGACGGTCTGGCCGACGCCGAAAGGATTGCCGATCGCCAGCACGAGATCGCCGACTTCCACTGCATCGGAATTGCCGATCGGCAGTGTCGGGAAATCCGCCTTGCTATCGATCTTCAAGACAGCGAGATCGAGGCGGTCGTCACGCAGAACGACCTTGCAGGGGAATTCGCGACCGTCCGACAGCGCCACCTTGATGTCGTCGGCGCCCTCGACGACATGATTGTTCGTCACGACGGTCCCGTTCGCCTCGACGATGACGCCGGAGCCGAGCGAAGACTGCTTTTCGGAGCGGTTCGGCATCTGCTGGCCGAAGAACTGCTCGAAAAAGGGATCGCCGGCAAAGGGCGACTGCCGCTGAACAGTCTTTTCAGCATAGACATTCACGACAGCGCCCGAGGTCTGCTTGACCAGCGGCGCGAAAGAAAGCTGCATCTGCATCTGGCTTTCCGGCACTGTCTTGGTCTGCGCCTGGGCGTAGGCGGGCAGCAGGAGCGTTAGTGCCAGAAGCGAAACGGAGGCGTGCTTTAACAAGCCTTGCATGGGAATCCTTTTTGAAATGCTCTTACGAAAAATGTTGTAGCGCCCGACGCTAGAAAGGAAAGGGGGCGGAAGCATGGAAGGTAGAGGCATCGCGGATTTGGGAATTTGAATCAGCAAAATCAAGCAGGTTACTGATATCTAAGCTCAAATGCAGGACGCAGTCACCGATCAGGGACATCAGCTTGGAAGCAGGCCGATGGGTTCGATCCTTGCCGTAAGACGGAGTTGCATCATCTTTGCCGTGAGGCCGAAACAGAGTGCCCTACAATTGGAGAGAATATGAAGACCACCATCCTATCTGCTGCCATCTGCGTCACCCTCCTCGCCCTTGCACCGGAAGGCGCACGGGCGGCAAGCTTCAACTGCGATGCGAAGGAGCTGCAGCCGGATGAGAAGGTGATCTGCGAGGACCGGTCGCTCAATGATGCCGATGTGAAGATGGTGACGACTTTCGAGCTGCTGTCGGGTCTGCTGGCCATGGGTGCGCGCGGCACGCTGCAGGATGAGCAGACCGCATGGCTGAAGAAGCGGCAGGCCTGTGGCGCGGATGCCGCCTGCATCGGCGCGGCCTATCAGGATCGGTTGAAGCAGCTCGGCGAGACCTACAAGAACATCAATCGCCCGCTCTGAGGATGTTCAGCCCTGATCTCTTCCGCTCTGGAACTCGGCGATCATTTCGTTGATGAGACCGGCTGCCTGGTGAAGCCGGTCCTCGCCGTAGTTGGACCCATGTTCGTTCGCCCAGACCGTCTGTCGCGCTGCGATATCAGCAAGAGCGCTCTTGCCCGCCTCCGTCAGTTCCATGAGTTTGGCGCGCTGGTGCACGGGATTGACGCGGTAGGCAATCAGCCCCTCGCCTTCCAGAAGATCGGCGATACGCTGCACACCCTGGCGTGCGAGGCCAAGCGCACGCGCAGCATCTGCAACCGACATGGGCACATGGTCAGCCGCGGCAAGCACCTGCCAGCGCGCGCTGGTCTGCCCCGCGGGCCTGGCAAGCGCATCGCCTTCCGTCTGCAGGTGGGCCGAGAGCCGGATCACGGCGATGGAAAGAGCGGCAAAGGCATCGCCTTCAGGCGTTCGTTTCTTGATCATATTGACAACATATTGTCATTCATTGATAATGACAATATGTTGTCATATCACATGGCTATGCGCAAGGAGGAGCACATGAGGAAGACCTATCACGGAAGCTGCCATTGCGGCCGGATCCGCTACGAGGCCGATATCGACATTCAGGCCGGGACGGGAAAGTGCAATTGCTCGATCTGCTGGAAGCTCCGCTACTGGGGCACGAACATCAAGCCAGAGGATTTCCGCCTCTTGTGCGAGGAGACAGGCATCAGCGACTATCAGTTCGGAACCTTCTCGGGGCATCATCGCTTCTGCGCCAATTGCGGGGTGCCTGCATATGGCGACGGTTACATCGAGGCAATGGGCGGTGCCTATGTCTCGATCAATCTCGCCTGCCTTGACGATCTCGATCCCGCCGAGCTTGTGGAGGCGCCGGTGCAATATTTCGATGGCAGGAATAACAGCTGGTGGACCGTTCCGGCCGAAACGAGACATCTCTGAAAAAGAAAGAGCAGCTGACTCTTAATCAGCTGCTCCAACTAATCTGTGAAAAGCCCGCTTATCGCGCGTTCAGGTCGCGAACGGCGCCGCGGTCGGCGCTGGTTGCGAAGGCCGCATAGGCCTTGAGCGCGGTCGAGACGTTGCGCTTGCGCGGCTCGGCCGGATGCCAGCCCTTCTGATCCTGCTCGGCGCGGCGGGCGGCCAGTTCCGCATCGTCGACGCGCAGGCTGATCGTACGGTTCGGGATATCGATATCGATCATGTCGCCTTCGCGCACCAGGCCGATCGTGCCGCCGTTTGCCGCTTCCGGCGAAGCATGGCCGATCGAAAGACCTGAGGTGCCGCCGGAGAACCGACCGTCGGTAATCAGCGCACACGCCTTGCCGAGGCCCTTCGACTTCAGATAGCTCGTCGGATAGAGCATTTCCTGCATGCCGGGGCCGCCCTTGGGGCCCTCGTAGCGGATCACGACGACATCGCCGGCTTTGACCTCATTGGCGAGGATCGCCTTGACGGAAGCATCCTGGCTTTCGAAAACGCGGGCCGGGCCAGAGAATTTCAGGATCGATTCATCGACACCTGCGGTCTTCACGATGCAGCCGTCAACCGCCAGATTGCCCTTGAGGACAGCAAGGCCGCCATCTTTGGAGAAGGGATGTTCCACGGAACGAATGACGCCGCCCACGCGGTCGGTATCGAGCTCGTCCCAGCGGGCTTCCTGGCTGAAGGCAACCTGTGTCGGTATGCCGCCGGGAGCGGCACGGTAAAAGTTGCGGACGGTATCGCTGTTGGTGCGGGTAATATCCCAACGATCGATCGCATCGCCGAGCGTCTCGGCATGAACGGTCGGGCAGTCGCGATTGAGGAGGCCACCCTTCTCGAGCTCACCGAGGATCGACATGATGCCGCCGGCGCGGTGAACATCTTCCATGTGAACATCGGACTTGGCGGGCGCGACCTTGGAAAGGCAGGGAACGCGGCGAGACAGCGCGTCGATGTCGGCCATGGTGAAATCCACCTCGCCTTCATGCGCAGCTGCGAGGATGTGCAGAACCGTATTGGTGGAGCCGCCCATGGCGATATCGAGCGCCATGGCATTCTCGAAAGCCTGCTTGGAGGCAATCGCGCGCGGCAGGGCCTTCTCGTCTTCCTGCTCGTAATAACGACGAGCGAGATCGACGATCAGGTGGCCGGCTTCAACGAAGAGGCGCTTGCGGTCGGCGTGCGTTGCAAGCGTCGAGCCGTTGCCGGGCAGCGACAGGCCGAGCGCTTCCGTCAGGCAGTTCATGGAGTTTGCGGTAAACATGCCGGAGCATGAACCGCAGGTCGGACAGGCCGAACGCTCGATGACCTTGACGTCTTCATCGGAAATCTTGTCATCGGCAGCCGCGACCATGGCGTCAACGAGGTCGAGCGCATGGGTCTTGCCATGCAGGACGACCTTGCCGGCTTCCATAGGGCCGCCGGAGACGAAGACCGTGGGTATGTTGAGGCGCAGCGAAGCCATCAGCATGCCGGGTGTGATCTTGTCGCAGTTGGAGATGCAGACCATGGCGTCGGCACAGTGCGCATTGACCATGTATTCGACGCTATCGGCGATCAGCTCGCGCGAGGGCAGCGAATAGAGCATCCCATCATGGCCCATGGCGATGCCGTCATCGACGGCAATTGTGTTAAACTCCTTGGCCACACCGCCCGCCGCTTCGATTTCGCGGGCGACCAGCTGGCCGAGATCCTTGAGGTGCACGTGGCCGGGCACGAACTGCGTGAAGGAGTTGACCACAGCGATAATCGGCTTGCCGAAATCAGAATCCTTCATTCCCGTGGCGCGCCAAAGGCCGCGCGCGCCCGCCATGTTGCGGCCGTGGGTGGTGGTTCTGGAACGATAAGCTGGCATCGGTGTCTTCCTCAATATCCAGGAATTGTCTGGCGATGCCGGGCGGCAAGGGATTTGCGAAGGCCGGGCAGTCGCTGCTTTTTGGAATTGTCCTAATCCAATCGGCCCAAGCTGTCACTACCGCGAATGCCCAAAGCGGTACGGGCTGCACCATCAGGCACATACGGATGCCAGGGCACTTTTGTTACCGTCTATTCCATCACGGACGAACACAAAAAATTGGCTTTTCGTCCCTAAGATTCAAGGCATACACACTGATCCAAAGCGCGCTATCTGCGTCTAAAGATTCACGGGTCGCCCCGCCCAGGAGGAATTCGAATGCCAGCCTATCGTCCGCCCAAGATCCGCTCCTCGGAGATCACACCGCGCGAGGCCTACCTGAAGCGCCGGGAATTTCTCGGCGCTGCGACGTTTGGCGCGATGGCGCTCTACGGCGCCGGCAAGGCGAGTGCGGCGGCGCTTGCGACCGTCAAGAGCAAGTACACAGTCGACGACAAGCTGACGCCGATCAAAGACGTGACCACCTACAACAACTTCTACGAATTCGGCCTCGACAAGGGTGATCCTGCGGCACTCTCCGGCAAATTCAAGCCGCTGCCCTGGACGATCAAGGTCGACGGCATGGTCAACAAGCCCGGCACCTTCGATATCGAGGCGCTGATGAAGGAGTTCCCGATCGAGGAGCGCGTCTATCGGATGCGCTGCGTAGAGGCCTGGTCGATGGTCATTCCGTGGGACGGCTTTCCGCTCGCCTCGCTTCTCGACAAGGTAGAGCCGCAGGGCAGCGCCAAATATGTCGCCTTCGAGACGGTCGTGCGCCCGGAGGAGATGCCAGGCCAGGCCGGCCTCTTCCAGTCGCTGAACTGGCCCTATGTCGAGGGCCTGCGTATGGATGAGGCTCGCCACCCGCTGACGCTGCTCGCCGTCGGGCTCTATGGCGAAACGCTGCCGAACCAGAATGGCGCGCCGGTGCGCCTGGTGGTGCCGTGGAAATACGGCTTCAAGGGCATCAAATCGATCGTGCGTATCACGCTGACCGACCAGCAGCCGAAGAACACCTGGCAGGTCACCAATCCGCAGGAGTACGGCTTCTATGCCAACGTCAATCCTGCTGTCGACCATCCGCGCTGGAGCCAGGCGACCGAGCGGCGCATCGGCGAAAGCGGCTTTTTCGGCGCCAGCCGCCACCCCACCCTGCCCTTCAACGGCTATGCCGACGAAGTTGCCAGCCTCTACGACGGCATGGATCTGAGGGTGAATTTCTGATGACGGCGTTTTCGCTCGCCATTCCGAAGCGCTGGCAGCCTGCCTCCGTCTGGCTGCTCTATGTCGTGGGGTTCGTGCCCGCCGCCTGGTATTTCTACCTCGGCGCGACGGATCAGCTCGGCGCCGATCCGGTGAAGACATTCGAGCTCTTTCTCGGCATCTGGACGATTCGTTTCCTGATCCTGACGCTTGCCGTCACCCCTGCCCGCGACCTCCTCGGCTGGAATTACCTGCGCTATCGCCGCGCGCTCGGTCTTCTGACCTTCTACTACGCGCTGATGCATTTCACCGTCTACATGGTACTCGATCAGGCGCTGGATATCGCTGCCGTCATCGACGACGTCGTGAAGCGTCCCTTCATCATGTTCGGCATGGGTGCATTGGCGATGCTCGTCCCGCTTGCCATCACATCCAACAATTTCTCGATCCGCAGGCTTGGCAAGAACTGGATCTGGCTCCATCGCCTCGTCTACATCATCGGTGCCTCAGCCGCGCTGCACTTTGCGCTATCGACGAAGATCCTCGACCTCGAGCAGTATATTTATATCGGACTGATCATCGCTCTCATTCTCTACCGCTCCTACAAGCCGATCGGGCGGAGTCGCAAGAAGGGACAAGTGCGGCCACGCGAGCGTACCGCAGCATCGACAGCGTCTTAGAGGTCTGCGTCGACCTGCAAAGACGATGATGACCTGCGCGCGGGGTCAAGCCCGTAAGCAACTGCGATCCCGATAGTGTATGCGACGATATTCCAGAGCGAGAATACCCGCCCCAACAGCAAGGCACCCGCGGTCGTCAGTCGAAAGGCATCTAGCCAGGGCGCATGATATAGACGGAACAGCTCGACGCAGATGGCGGCAACAAGCGCCGTCGCGGCAATTGCCGCCGGTCGAATTCCCCTATGGGGACCCGCAATCAAAACGGCCAGCAGGAAATAGACCATCGCCCCCCAGAGCAGTGATCCACCATATTTGACGAAGAAGAAGGGCAAATCGACGGAATAGCCGAAGCGCCTGAGCATCAGGCCCGAAATGATGATCAGAAATAGGGCTGCGAGGCGCTGCAACTGCCTGCCTTGAATCATTCCGCTCAATTGCAATCGACCACCATGATCTCAACTGATTTGAACGCCTAATTGCGAAGCAGCAAATTATCAAGCTGGTGCTGTCCTGGCTTAACCGACCCTGATAGTTTCCTACTGCTTCGAAACGAGTCCGGATCAGTCGCAAGAACATGCCGAAAGTTGCCGTACTTCAAGGATTGCTTCCTCTACTGGACAAGCATCTAATCGACCAACCGGCCGATCTTGCGCGCAGCGGCATTGAACGTTTCGTTCTTGAATTCTTCTATTTCGGCGTCAAGGAAGCCCGGGCCTGCCTCTTCGCGGGTCTGTTTTTTCTGTCGGTTTTTCTGCTGCCGCGTGCAGGCATCATCGGCATCCCGCGCTACGATCTGCTGCTGATCATCGCTCTTGCCATCCAGACATGGATGGTCTGGGCAAAACTCGAAACCATCGACGAATTGAAGGCGATCTCGGTCTTCCATCTGGTCGGTTTTGCGCTGGAGGTCTTCAAGACTTCAGGCAACGCGCCATCATGGAGCTATCCCGATTTCGCCTACACCAAGCTGTTTGGCGTGCCACTCTTTTCCGGCTTCATGTATGCGGCTGTCGGCAGCTATGTCATTCAGGCCTGGCGCCTTTTTGATCTGCGCGTGAGACATCACCCACCTTACTGGATGGCCGGGCTGATGGCCCTGGCGATCTATGCCAACTTCTTCACACATCACTATATCGGGGACTATCGCTGGTACATTGCCGCCTGCACGCTCGGCCTCTATGCGCGAACGACCGTGGTCTTCAGACCCTATGGTCGGGACCGCAAAATGCCCCTGCTTCTCGCCTTCGGCCTGATCGGCTTCTTCATCTGGCTTGCAGAGAACATCAGCACCTTCTTCGGCGTGTGGCGCTATCCGAACCAGATCGGCGCCTGGTCGACCGTGCACATCGGCAAATGGAGTTCGTGGTGCCTGCTAGTAATCATGACGTTCACGATCGTCGCCAATCTGAAGCACATCAAACACAAGATCCACGTGCCCGATTGAACCTCTCAGTCCATGAGGAGGACGAGACTTGATTGACCATATCACCGTCGCCGTCAGCGATCTCACGAAGAGCAGGCTCTTTTATGAGAAAGCCTTCGCGCCTTTGGGGTATACGCTGTCTTTTGGAAAAGAGGAGGTATTCTGGGCTTTCGACATCGGTAATGGCTGCCTGTTCGAGATCCAGCAAACCGACAGCACTGCGCCTCTGACACGCATCCACGTGGCCTTCCGCGCCAATAACAGAGCGGAAGTCGATGCTTTCTATCAAAGCGCGCTGGCAGCCGGCGCGCAGGATAATGGTGCACCTGGCCCGCGCCCGGACTATACGCCTCACTATTACGCCTGCTTCATTCTCGATCCCGACGGCTACAATATCGAAGCCATGATCAATCAGCCGCCCGAGAAAGCTTGAGCGGGAGCGATCTCAATCGCAAAACGAAAAAAGCCGGGCAGAGCCCGGCTTTCCTGTTTCCGTAACCGGAAATTCTTATGCAGCGACAGACTGCTCTTCAGCAGCGACGCGAGCCTTGTCGGCTGCGCCCTTCGCGTAGGTGTCGCGGTCAACGAATTCGATGACGGCGAGAGCGGCGTTGTCGCCCTGGCGGAAGCCGGCCTTCATGATACGCAGGTAGCCGCCGTTGCGGGTAGCGTAACGCGAAGCGATCGTGTCGAACAGCTTGTTGACGACAACAGCGTCCTTGATCTGCGAGATCGCCTGACGACGAGCGTGCAGGTCGCCGCGCTTGCCGAGGGTGACGAGCTTCTCGACGATCGGACGGATTTCCTTGGCCTTCGGCAGGGTCGTAACGATCTGCTCGTGGGTGATGAGCGAAGCCGCCATGTTGGCGAACATCGCCTTGCGGTGGCTTGCAGTTCTATTCAGCTTGCGGCCGGCTTTACCATGGCGCATTGCTATTCTCCTTTAATGCAGTGCCCTTACTTCGTTACCGGGCCTGCCGTTTCCTGGCACATGCAGGCGATATGCCTGCTGTTTGACTGGAAAAGGCAGCCGTTAAGAACCTGCCTTTTTGTTATGTTCTGCGATCGGCGTGCGGGCGGAAAACCGCTTCACACTTTTCCTCACGCCGCTCAGTACTGGTCTTCGTAGCGCTTGGCGAGATCTTCGATGTTCTCGGGCGGCCATGCCGGCACTTCCATGCCGAGGTGCAGGCCCATGGAAGCGAGAACTTCCTTGATTTCGTTCAGCGACTTGCGACCAAAGTTCGGGGTGCGGAGCATTTCTGCTTCGGTCTTCTGAATGAGGTCGCCGATGTAGACGATGTTGTCGTTCTTCAGGCAGTTTGCCGAACGAACGGACAGTTCAAGCTCGTCCACCTTCTTGAGGAGCGCCGGGTTGAAGGCCAGTTCGGTGACTGCTTCCTCTTCGGCTTCCTTCTGCGGTTCGTCGAAGTTGACGAAGACGCCAAGCTGGTCCTGGAGGATGCGAGCCGCGAAAGCGACGGCATCTTCGCCGGAGACAGAGCCATCGGTTTCGATGGTCATGGTCAGCTTGTCGTAGTCAAGAACCTGTCCTTCGCGGGTATTTTCAACCTTGTAGGACACCTTCTTGACCGGCGAATAGAGGCTGTCGACCGGGATGAGACCGATCGGAGCATCTTCCGCACGATTGCGCTCGGCCGGGACGTAGCCCTTGCCGTTGTTGACGGTGAACTCCATGCGGATTTCGGCACCCTCGTCGAGCGTGCAGATGACATGCTCCGGGTTGAGGATTTCGATATCGCCGACCGTCTGAATGTCGCCAGCCGTTACAACACCCGGACCCTGCTTGCGCACGACCATGCGCTTGGCATCGTCGCCATCCATCTTGATGGCGATTTCCTTGATGTTGAGCACGATGTCCGTAACGTCTTCACGGACGCCCGGGATCGACGAGAATTCATGCAGCACGCCGTCGATCTGCACGGCCGTAACAGCGGCACCGCGCAGAGAGGAGAGCAGAACGCGGCGCAGCGCGTTGCCGAGGGTGAGGCCGAAACCGCGCTCGAGCGGCTCTGCAACGAGAGTCGCCTTGGTGCGCGAGCTCGAAGAGAACTCCACCTTGTTCGGCTTGATCAATTCCTGCCAGTTTTTCTGAATCATGTTTTAGCCTTCCGTTCGTTGCCACCATCCAATCGTGGCAACCGAGCTTGAAAACCACCGGGAGCGCAGAGGCGCTCACCGGTGACGATAGCGATGATCAGACGCGGCGCTTCTTGCGCGGACGGCAGCCATTGTGCGGGATCGGGGTCACGTCGCGGATGGACGTGATCATGAAACCGGCAGCCTGGAGCGCGCGCAGAGCCGATTCACGGCCGGAACCCGGGCCGCAGACTTCGACTTCAAGCGACTTCATGCCATGTTCCTGAGCCTTCTTGGCGCAGTCTTCGGCAGCGATCTGGGCAGCGAACGGGGTCGACTTGCGCGAGCCCTTGAAGCCCTTGGCGCCAGCAGACGACCAGGCAATCGCATTGCCCTGCGCGTCGGTGATGGTGATCATCGTGTTATTGAAGGTCGAGTTGACGTGAGCGACACCCGACGAGATGTTCTTACGTTCGCGACGGCGAACGCGGACGGCTTCCTTAGCCATGGTATTCCTTTCTTGGATCTCTTCACCGCCGTAATCCCAGCGGCTACACCGGAACAGCGCCTATATGGCCCCGCTCCAAACTCAAAAGAGGCCGGCGCAGACCGCCAGCCTCCCCATCCCGGTTTCCCGGAAATTACTTCTTCTTACCAGCGATCGCCTTTGCCGGGCCCTTGCGGGTACGGGCATTGGTGTGCGTGCGCTGACCGCGGACCGGAAGGCCGCGACGGTGACGCAGGCCGCGGTAGCAGCCAAGGTCCATCAGACGCTTGATGTTCATCGAGGTTTCGCGACGAAGATCGCCTTCGACCTGGTAGTCGCGGTCGATGGTTTCGCGGATCTGAAGAACTTCAGCGTCCGTGAGCTGATGAACGCGGCGATCAGCCGGAATACCGACCTTTTCGATGATCTCCTGCGCGAATTTCTGTCCGATCCCGTGAATGTAGGTCAGCGCGATGACGACGCGCTTTGCAGTCGGGATGTTGACGCCAGCGATACGTGCCACGCCTATTCTCCTTGCATTCCAGTTGCCATCCGGCAATAGGGCTTCGTTATGCAGCCAAAGGCCGCTCGTTCAAATTCGGGTTCGTAACATCGCAAAACGACCGAACCCGGATTTCCTTCGGGAAATCCGCGCCGATCGCAGGGAATGTCGCGAGTTGGCGCGGTTTAGCGGAATCAGTGCAAAAAAGCAACCGTTCCCGCCAAGTTTATTTTCAAAGCTTTAAAGCTTGGAAAGAATGCCTTCGATCTCGGCGGTAACCTGATCGATTTCGGCCATGCCATCCACGGACTTCAGTTTGCCCTTGGCGTAGTAATAGCCGATCAGCGGCGAGGTTTCCTTGTAGTAGACCTCGAGACGCTTGGTCATTGTCTCGGCATTGTCGTCAGGACGACGCTTGAAGTGGGTCGAGCCGCACTTGTCGCAGACGCCTTCCTTGACCGGGACCTTGTCGGAGTCGTGATAGACAGTACCGCACTGGGCACAGGAATAACGGCCTGCCACCCGGCGGACCAGCTCCTTGTCGTCGACACGGAATTCGATAACGACAGAGAGATCGAGACCCTTGGCCTTCAGCATCGCCTCTGTGGCATCTGCCTGCACAAGCGTGCGCGGGAAACCGTCGAGGATGAAGCCGTTAGCGCAATCGGGCTGATCGATTCGCTCGGATACGATGGCGTTGACAATCTCGTCCGAGACCAAGTTTCCGGCGTCCATGACAGCCTTGGCGCGCTTGCCGACTTCAGTACCTGCCTGAACGGCGGCGCGCAGCATGTCACCCGTGGAAAGCTGTGGAATGCCATGCTTTTCCACGATCCGCTGGGCCTGGGTCCCCTTACCCGCGCCCGGCGGCCCCAAAAGTATAAGTCTCATCGCCCCCTCTTTCCTCCACGCAACTTCGATTTCTTGATCAGGCCTTCGTACTGCTGTGCGATCAGATGGCCCTGGATCTGCGCCACCGTATCAAGAGTTACGCTAACCACGATCAAAAGCGAAGTCCCACCAAGGGATAATGGAATGCCGGTTTGCGACACCAGAATCTCAGGAAGGATGCAGACGAAGACGAGATAGATTGCGCCGATCACCGTGATACGGGTCAGCACGTAGTCGATATATTCGGCCGTACGATCACCCGGGCGAATACCGGGGATAAAGCCGCCATGCTTCTTCAGGTTATCGGCCGTGTCCTTCGGATTGAAGACGATGGCCGTGTAGAAGAAGGCGAAGAAGGCAATGAGGCCGGCATAGAGAACCATGTAGAGCGGCTGACCGTGGCCAAGTGCTGCAACGATCGAAGTGGCCCAGGCCGGCATTGCCGTCGAGCTCGCAAAGCCTGCAAGGGTCGCCGGCAGAAGAAGCAGCGAGGATGCAAAGATTGCCGGGATGACGCCCGAGGTGTTGAGCTTCAGCGGCAGATGCGAAGTGTCGCCCTGGAACATGCGGTTGCCGACCTGACGCTTCGGATACTGGATCAGCAGGCGGCGCTGCGCACGTTCGACGAAGACGATGACGGCAATGACCGCGATCGCGACGACGATGACGAGCAGAATGAGGCTTGTCGACAGCGCGCCGGTACGGCCGAGTTCCAGCGTGCCGGCAAGGGCGGTCGGAAGACCGGCTGCGATGCCCGCGAAGATGATCAACGAAATGCCGTTGCCGATGCCGCGCGAGGTGATCTGCTCACCGAGCCACATCAGGAACATGGTGCCGCCGAGCAACGTCAGAACGGTCGAAATCTTGAAGAACCAGCCCGGATCGACAACGAGGCCATTGCCGCTCTCGAGACCAACGGCAATGCCGTAGGCCTGGAGCGCACCGAGGATGACCGTGCCGTAGCGGGTGTACTGGTTGATGATCTTGCGGCCCTGCTCGCCTTCCTTCTTCAGGTTTTCGAGCGCCGGCACGACCGAGGTCATGAGCTGCACGATGATCGAAGCGGAAATGTAGGGCATGATGCCGAGGGCGAAGATCGCCATGCGCTGCACAGCGCCGCCCGAGAACATGTTGAAGAGGCCGAGAATACCGCCTGCCTGGCCCTGGAAAGCCTGGGCATATGCCTGCGGATTGAGGCCTGGAAGCGGAATATGGGTGCCCAGCCGGTACACAAGGAGAGCTGCCAGTGTGAACCACAGGCGCTTCTTAAGATCCTCAGCTTTGGCGAAGGTCGAAAAATTGAGGTTTGAAGCCAGTTGTTCCGCTGCAGAAGCCATGCGTTTCTCCGCGCTACCAATTCCGGGCGCTCTCGAGTCGGCCGGCACCGGAATCAGTATGAATTTCTTTTAAAAACCGGGCTTCGGACGGATTGCTGGCGCAACCCTATGCCTCACCCTCGTTTCCAGTCTTACCGTCTCGACGCGGACGCGTCCAAGCAGGTTTTTGTGAGGCTCACATATGGGAGCAAAATCGCCCGGTGTGAAGCACCCCGGGCGATATATCATCAGTTTATTATTCTGCCGCTGCGGCAGAAAGAAGCGTTACCTTGCCGCCAGCCTTTTCGATCTTCTCGACGGCAGGCTTGGAAGCGCCTGCAACTTCGAGCGTGATCTTGGCCTTGAGCTCGCCGTCGGCGAGAACGCGAACGCCGTCCTTGGCACGGCGGATGACGCCGGCAGCCTTCAGAGCAGCTGCATCAACGGTTGCCTTCGCGTCGAGCTTGCCGGCATCGACGGCAGCCTGGATGCGTCCCAGCGATACGACGACGTAGTCGGCTGCGAAGATGTTGTTGAAGCCGCGCTTCGGCAGGCGACGGTAGATGGGCATCTGACCGCCTTCGAAGCCGTTGATGGCAACGCCCGAACGGGACTTCTGACCCTTTACACCACGACCACCGGTCTTGCCGGAGCCCGAGCCGATACCGCGGCCGAGGCGCTTGCGGCTGTGGGTAGAGCCTTCGTTGTCTTTAATTTCATTGAGTTTCATGAGCGTTACTCCGGGCTCACTTCTCGTCGACGACGCGAACGAGATGCTGGACTGCACGGATCATGCCACGAACGGCCGGAGTATCTTCCAGCGTGCGGCGACGGTGCATCTTGTTCAGTCCGAGACCGATCAGCGTACGCTGCTGGACGTCCGGACGGCGAATCGGGCTGCCGATCTGTTCGATCGTGACAGTCTTCGCTTCAGCCTTCTTGGTAGCCTTGGCCATTGGTCAGCTCCTCTTATTCTTCAGAGGCGTTGCCAGAAGCGGCACGGCGAGCCTGAAGCGTAGCATACTTGATGCCGCGCTGTGCTGCGATGTCCTTCGGGTGAACCTGGTGCTTCAGAGCGTCGAAGGTGGCGCGAACCATGTTGTAGGGGTTCGACGAACCGGTCGACTTGGCGACGACGTCGTGGACGCCGAGCGTTTCGAAAACGGCGCGCATCGGACCACCGGCGATGATACCGGTACCGACCTTGGCCGAGCGCAGCAGAACCTTGCCGGCGCCATGACGACCATGAACGTCGTGATGCAGCGTACGGCCGTCACGCAGCGGTACGAAGATCAGTTCGCGCTTGGCGGCTTCGGTAGCCTTGCGGATGGCTTCCGGCACTTCGCGTGCCTTGCCATGGCCGAAGCCTACGCGGCCCTTCTGGTCGCCAACGACGACGAGTGCTGCGAAACCAAAACGACGGCCGCCCTTGACGACCTTGGCGACGCGGTTGATCGCGACAAGCTTGTCGACGAATTCGCTATCGCGCTCTTCGCGGCTCTGGCGGTCTTCCCGCTGCGGCCTTCTTTCCTGTGCCATTGTCCTCTTCCTTTTTCTTTTCCGGGTGCAATCGGCAAACAAAACGAGGACCGCATCGGCTTCCGCGAGGGAACGATTTGCGGTCCGGTGAAATCCGGCCGAAGACTATGAAAGCTTCGGCCGGAAACTATTAGAAGGTCAGGCCGCCTTCGCGGGCTGCATCCGCCAGGGCCTTGATTCGGCCGTGATAGATGAAGGCGCCACGGTCGAATACGACCTCGGTCACGCCTGCCTTCGAAGCGCGGTCTGCAACGAGCTTGCCAACGAGGGCAGCTGCTGCGGTGTCGGCACCGGTCTTCAGAGAACCGCGCAGATCCTTATCGAGCGTCGATGCAGCGGCAAGGGTCTTGCCAGCAACATCGTCGATAACCTGAGCGTAAATGTTCTTCGACGAGCGATGAACCGACAGGCGCGGACGGCCGTTGGCCACCGACTTGAGATGACGGCGCACGCGGTTGGCACGACGTGCAAGTGCTTCTTTCCTGCTAGCCATTTCGCGTGATCCTTACTTCTTCTTGCCTTCTTTGCGGACAATCCGCTCTTCGGCATACTTGACGCCCTTGCCCTTGTAGGGCTCCGGACCGCGGTATTCGCGGATCTCGGCGGCGACCTGACCGACCTGCTGCTTGTTGATGCCGGTGACGACGATTTCCGTCGGCTTCGGCACAGCGATCGTGATGCCCTGCGGCGGTTCATAGACCACGTCGTGGCTGAAACCGAGAGCCAGCTGCAGGTTCTTGCCCTGCAGCGAAGCGCGGTAACCAACGCCGTTGATTTCAAGCTTGCGCTCGAAGCCGTCCTTGACGCCCTTGAAGATGTTTTCGATCATCGTGCGGGACATGCCCCACTTCGAACGAGCTTCCTTCGTCTGGCTGATCGGCGCTACGACGACCGCATTGTTTTCGAGCTTTACGCTGATTTCGTCGTTTGCGACGAAAAACAGCTCGCCCTTCGGGCCCTTAGCGGTAACCTTCTGGCCATCGACCGTAGCCGTGATCCCAGCAGGCACCTGAACGGGCTTCTTACCGATACGAGACATGTTTCAATCCTGTCTGTTCGCTATGGAGACCCTGCGCAGTCTTAGAAGACCGAGCAGAGAACCTCGCCACCAACGTTCTGTTCGCGAGCCTGGTGATCGGCCATCACGCCCTTCGGGGTCGAAAGGATGGTGATGCCGAGGCCGTTCGCGACCTGCGGAATGGACTTGACCGAGACATAAACCCGGCGGCCCGGCTTGGACACACGGCCGATCTCACGGATCACCGATGCGCCTTCATAGTACTTGAGTTCGATGTTCAGTTCGGACTTGCCGTTGCCAAAATCGACGACGGAATAGCCACGGATGTAGCCTTCGGACTGGAGAACATCGAGAACACGTGCACGGAGCTTGGAAGCAGGCGTCGAAACCGACGACTTGCGACGCGAAGCACCGTTGCGGATACGGGTGAGCATATCGCCCAACGGATCAGTCATTGTCATCTAACCTGCTCCTTACCAGCTCGACTTGACGATGCCCGGCACCTTGCCGAGATTGCCCAGTTCGCGCAGCGCGATACGCGACATACGCAGTTTACGGTAGTAAGCGCGCGGACGACCGGACACTTCGCAACGGTTGCGAATGCGGGTCTTCGATCCGTCACGCGGCAGGGATGCCAGCTTGATCGAGGCCTTGAACCGCTCTTCGATAGGAAGAGCCTGGTTCATGATGATCGCCTTCAGGGCAGCGCGCTTGGCGGCCTGGTTTGCGACCGTATTACGGCGGCGCTTGTTCTTTTCAACTGCGCTTGTCTTCGCCATGTCAGGTTCCTTTTCTACGCTCGTCGTTACGGTTACTGACGGAACGGGAAGCTGAACTCCGTGAGGAGCGTGCGAGCTTCGTCGTCGGTCGTGGCCGTCGTGCAAACGATGATGTCCATGCCCCACATCTGATCAACCTTGTCGTAGTTGATTTCTGGGAACACAATGTGCTCCTTGATGCCCATGGCGAAGTTGCCACGGCCGTCAAAGCTCTTCGGGTTCAGGCCGCGGAAGTCGCGAACGCGCGGAAGCGCGATGTTGACCAGGCGATCCAGGAACTCGTACATGCGGGCGCCGCGCAGGGTGACCTTTGCGCCGATCGGCATGTTTTCGCGGACCTTGAAGCCAGCGATAGAGTTGCGTGCGCGGGTGATGACCGGCTTCTGACCAGCAATGGCGGCCAGATCGGCGGCAGCAACGGTCGGCTTCTTCGAGTCAGCCGTGGCTTCGCCCACACCCATGTTGATAACGATCTTGTCGAGCTTCGGGATCATCATCTCGTTGGCGTAGGAGTACTTCTCCTGAAGCGCCTTGCGGATCCGCTCGACATATTCCTTCTTGAGCCGCGGCTCGTACTTTGCCTCAGCCATCGATCACTTCTCCCGAACGCTTGGCCACGCGGACCTTCTTGCCGTCAACAACCTTGAAGCCGACACGGGTCGGCTTGCCGTCCTTGTCGATGATCGAGACGTTGGACAGGTGGACCGAAGCTTCCTTGGAAATAATCCCGGCTTCCTGGGTCTGTGTCTGGCGCTGGTGGCGCTTTACGAGGTTTACGCCGCGAATGACGGCGCGATCTTCCTTCGGCAGGACCTGGAGGACTTCGCCGGTACGGCCCTTGTCCTTGCCTGCGAGCATGACGACCTTGTCGCCCTTACGAATCTTCTGCATCGTTCCCGCTCCTTACAGTACTTCGGGAGCCAGCGAGATGATCTTCATGTGGTTCTTCGCACGCAATTCGCGCGGAACCGGTCCGAAGATACGGGTGCCGATCGGCTCTTTCTTGTTGTCGATGAGGACTGCTGCATTGGTGTCGAAGCGGATGACAGAGCCATCCGGACGACGGATGTCCTTGGCGGTGCGAACGACAACCGCCTTCATCACGTCACCCTTCTTCACACGGCCGCGCGGAATAGCTTCCTTGATCGAAACGACGATAACGTCGCCGATCGAGGCATACTTGCGCTTCGAGCCGCCCAGCACCTTGATGCACATGACACGACGTGCGCCGGAATTATCCGCGACGTCGAGGTTTGTTTGCATCTGAATCATATCAGGTCGCCTTCTTGTTCTTACCGGAATGGTTGGGCAAAGCCCCCTCTTCCGGCTTATGAAAATTGTCTACCGGCCGCTCGTCACGAGAACAGCGAAAACGCGGCAATAGCTTGAATAGCGCGGGGTAGATCGTTGCCAGGGTGGTTTCCCAGTTGGGACCTTCCGTGCGCTTAAAGCAAAAGAACGCCCGGCATTCGAGCGTTCCGACGCTGCTTCATATAGAAATTTCCGCGAGACGCAAGGCCTCGCGCAAAATTCTTACTTGGCCTGGGCGGCAACGACCGTCCAGCGCTTGTCCTTGGAGATCGGTGCGCACTCCTCGATGGAGACGATATCGCCGATCTTGTACTGATTGTTTTCGTCGTGGGCCTTGTACTTCTTGGAGCGACGAACGGTCTTCTGGAGCAGCGGATGAGCGAAACGACGCTCAACGCGAACTACGACAGTCTTCTCGTTCTTGTCACCAACCACGACGCCCTGCAGAATACGCTTCGGCATGTTCTTTTTTCCTTAAGCCTTTGCTTCTGCCGCCTTCTGGCGGGCAATGGTTTTCACGCGGGCGATGTCCTTGCGGACTTCGTTGATGCGCGAGGTCTTCTCAAGCTGGTTCGTCGCCTTCTGGAAGCGCAGGTTGAACTGCTCCTTCTTCAGGTCGGCGAGCTTGTCCTTGAGCTGGTCGGCCGTGAGGCCGCGTACTTCTTCGGCTTTCATCGTGCCTTCTCCTTACTCTGCGATGCGCTGTACAAAGCGCGTCTTGACCGAGAGCTTGGCCGAGCCGAGGCGAAGCGCTTCACGCGCGATTTCCTCGGAGACACCGTCGATCTCGAACATCATACGACCGGGCTTGACCTTGCATGCCCAGTATTCCACGGAACCCTTACCTTTACCCATGCGGACTTCGGTAGGCTTTGCGGTTACCGGAACGTCCGGGAACACGCGGATCCAAACACGACCGGCGCGCTTCATGTAACGCGTGATCGCGCGGCGAGCCGCTTCGATCTCACGAGCGTTAACGCGGTTCGGCTCCTGAGCCTTCAGGCCGAATTCGCCGAAGGCAAGGTCGGAACCGCCCTTGGCAACGCCCTTGATGCGGCCCTTGAACTGCTTGCGGTACTTAGTACGCTTTGGCTGCAACATTTTCTTACTTCTCCGAGCTTATCTTTCGCCAGCGCTAATTACGCGTTGTCGCGTTCGCGGCGACGATCGCCACGGTCGCGTTCGCGGCTTGCCGGGCCCTGTGCGTCGCCTTCCAGCGCGCGGCGTTCGGAAGCCATCGGATCGTGCTCAAGGATTTCGCCCTTGAAGATCCAGACCTTGATGCCGCAGATACCGAATGCGGTTTCGGCTTCAGCCGTACCGTAGTCGATGTCAGCGCGCAGGGTGTGCAGCGGAACGCGGCCTTCGCGGTACCATTCCGTACGAGCGATTTCTGCACCGCCGAGACGGCCTGCGCAGGTGATCTTGATGCCTTCGGCTCCAAGACGCATCGCGGACTGAACGGCGCGCTTCATAGCGCGGCGGAAAGCCACGCGGCGCTCGAGCTGCTGGGCGATCGACTGAGCAACGAGCGTTGCGTCGACTTCCGGCTTGCGCACTTCAACGATGTTGAGATGCGTTTCGGAGTTCGTCATGTCCGACAGCTTCTTGCGGAGCTTGTCGATGTCGGCGCCCTTGCGGCCGATGATCAGGCCCGGACGGGCCGAGTGGATCGTGACGCGGCACTTCTTGTGCGGACGCTCGATAACCACCTTGGAGATACCAGCCTGCTTCAGTTCGCTCATCACGAACTTACGCATCTTCAGGTCTTCGTGCAGGAGCTGGCCGTACTCGGCATTGTCCGCAAACCAGCGGCTATCCCAGGTACGGTTGATGCCAAGACGGAAACCAATCGGATTGATTTTCTGACCCATTATGCGGCCTCCTCTTGTGCCTGCACTTCACGAACGACGATCGTCAGGTGAGCGAAAGGACGTTCGATGCGCGACGCGCGGCCGCGGCCGCGGGCGTGGAAGCGCTTCATGACGATCGACTTGCCGACATAAGCCTCGGCGACGACGAGAGCGTCGACGTCGAGGTCATGGTTATTCTCGGCGTTGGCGATCGCAGATTCGAGCGTCTTCTTGACGGCACCTGCGATACGCTTGCGGGAGAATTCCAGCTCAGCGAGTGCACGCTCTACCTTCTTGCCGCGGATGGCCGCAGCAACCAGGTTGAGCTTCTGGGGGCTGACGCGGAGCGTGCGGGCGACTGCCTGCGCTTCGTTGTCCTTGAGCCGGCGTTCTGTTTTTGCCTTGCCCATCGTTACTTCCTCTTTGCCTTCTTGTCCGCGCCGTGACCGTAGTAGGTCCGGGTCGGAGAGAATTCACCGAACTTGTGACCGACCATGTCTTCATTGACGCTGACCGGAACATGCTTGCTGCCGTTGTAGACGCCGAAGGTGAGACCGACGAACTGCGGCAGGATCGTGGAGCGACGGCTCCAGATCTTGATCACTTCTGCACGTCCGCCTTCACGAACCTTCTCAGCCTTCTTGAGAAGATAGCCGTCAACGAACGGACCTTTCCATACTGAACGAGCCATTGGAGACTTCCTCTCTTACTTCTTACGCTGATGACGCGAGCGCATGATCATCTTGTCGGTCGACTTGTTCGACCGGGTGCGCTTGCCCTTGGTCGGCTTGCCCCACGGTGTCACCGGATGGCGACCACCGGAGGTGCGGCCTTCACCACCGCCGTGCGGATGGTCGACCGGGTTCATGACGACGCCGCGGTTATGCGGACGCTTGCCGCGCCAAACGGTACGACCGGCCTTGCCGTCGTTGATGTTGGCGTGGTCAGGGTTGGAGACGGCGCCGATCGAAGCAAGGCAGGAGCCATGGACGAGACGCTGTTCACCGGAGTTCAGGCGAAGGATCGCCATGCCCTGGTCGCGGCCGACGAGCTGCGCGTAGGAACCGGCAGAGCGAGCGATCTGACCACCCTTGCCCGGCTTCATTTCCACGTTGTGGATGATGGAGCCGACCGGGATGAACTGCAGCGGCATGGTGTTGCCGGGCTTGACGTCGACAGCCTTCTCGGACGCGATGACCTTGTCGCCGGCAGCGAGGCGCTGCGGAGCGATAATATAGGCCTTCTCGCCGTCAGCATAGGTCACCAGCGCGATGAACGCCGTGCGGTTCGGATCGTATTCGATCCGCTCGACAGTGCCTTCGACGTCGAACTTGCGACGCTTGAAGTCCACCAGACGATAGGTACGCTTGTGACCGCCGCCGATGAAACGGGCGGTGATGCGACCGAGGTTGTTACGGCCGCCGCTCTTGGTCAGACCTTCCGTCAGCGCCTTGACCGGCTTGCCCTTGTAGAGCGAGGAGCGATCGACGATGACCAGCTGACGCTGGCTCGGGGTGATCGGATTGAATGTTTTCAATGCCATTTTCTTATACCTCAGAGACCGGTGGAGACGTCGATCGTCTGGCCTTCAGCCAGGGTCACGACAGCCTTCTTCACGTCCTTCTGCTTGCCGACGAAACCGCGGAACCGCTTGGTCTTGCCCTTGCGCAGCAGAGTGTTGACGGCCGTAACCTTGACGCCGAACAGCGCCTCGACAGCAGCCTTGATTTCCGGCTTCGTCGCCTGCTTGGCGACATTGAAAACAACCTGGTTGTTTTCGGATACCAGCGTGGACTTTTCGGTGATCGCCGGGGAGACGATCACATCGTAGTGGCGAAGATCGGTCACTTGAATCGCTCCTCTAGCGCTTCAACCGCAGCCTTGGAAAGCACGAGCTTGCCGCGGCGCACGATGTCGTAAACGTTGATGCCCTGGATCGGCAGAACATCGATGTTCGGGATGTTCTGAGCTGCCAGCTTGAAGTTACCATCAAGCTCTGCGCCACCGATGAAGAGGGCGTTGGTCAGGCCGAGCGTCTCGAAAACGGACGCGAGAGCCTTGGTCTTGGCTTCAGCGGCAACCAGGTTGTCGATGACGATGACGTCATCGGCCTTGATCTTGGCCGAAAGGGCGTGGCGAAGGCCGAGTGCACGAACCTTCTTGGGAAGATCATGCTCGTGGCTGCGCACGACCGGGCCGTGAGCCTTGCCGCCGCCGCGGAACTGCGGAGCGCGAGCCGAATGGTGGCGGGCGCGGCCCGTACCCTTCTGCTTGTACATCTTGGCGCCGGTGCGCGAAACTTCTGCGCGGCCCTTAGCCTTGTGCGTGCCCTGCTGCTTCTTGGCAAGCTGCCAGCGGATAACGCGGGCGAGAATGTCTTCGCGGGGCTCGAGGCCGAAAATCGCGTCCGAAAGGGAAACCTTCCCGGCGTCTTTTCCCTCGAGGGTCTTGACGTTCAATTCCATTGATCTGGCTCCCTTACTTCGCGGCCGACTTGACGGCGTCGCGCACGATGATCCAGGCACCCTTGGAACCAGGAACAGCACCCTTGATCAGGATCAGACCACGATCTTCGTCGGTCGAAACCACTTCCAGGTTCTGCGTCGTGACGCGCGTCTGGCCCATGTGACCAGCCATCTTCTTGTTCTTGAAAACCTTGCCCGGATCCTGGCGCGAGCCGGTCGAACCGTGCGAGCGGTGCGAAACCGACACACCGTGCGTGGCGCGCAGACCGCCGAAACCGTGGCGCTTCATGGCGCCGGCAAAACCCTTACCGATCGTCGTGCCCGTCACGTCGACGAGCTGACCGGCTGCAAAGTGACCCGCCTTGATCTCAGTGCCGACTTCGAGCAGCTGATCTTCCGACACGCGGAATTCTGCGACCTTGGCCTTCGGCTCGACGTTGGCAACGGCAAAGTTGCCGCGCATCGCCTTCGACGTGTTCTTCACCTTCGCATGGCCGGCACCGAGCTGAACTGCGGTATAGCCATTCTTTTCGACAGTGCGCGTGGCAACGACCTGGACGGCCTCCATGCGCAGTACCGTTACCGGGACATGCTCGCCGGCGTCGTTATAGACGCGGGTCATTCCCACCTTCTGTGCAATCACACCTGAACGCATCGGTTCAATCCTTCTCACTCAGCCCGAAGACCCGAGGTCTCAGAGCTTGATCTCAACATCGACACCGGCGGCGAGATCGAGCTTCATCAGCGCGTCTACCGTCTGCGGGGTCGGGTCAACGATATCGAGAAGGCGCTTATGCGTGCGCATCTCGAACTGTTCACGGCTCTTCTTGTCGATGTGCGGGGACCGGTTGACCGTAAACTTCTCGATGCGGGTCGGAAGCGGAACGGGGCCCCGGACGCTGGCACCGGTGCGCTTCGCCGTCGATACGATCTCGCGCGTGGAGGCATCGAGAATCCGGTGATCGAACGCCTTCAGGCGGATGCGGATATTCTGGCCGTTCATTCGACTTTATCCTTGTGTCTGTTATCCGCGTGTCACCATTGAGGGACACGACTTACCTTCAGTTACGTTAGCGGGCCACCGGTTTCAAAGATCGAGAGGGACACCGAGATCGGCGTCCCTATCCTTTCCTTGGGCCTGGTGGCCCAGCCGCTAATTACTCGACGATCGAAGCGACGATGCCGGCGCCGACGGTGCGGCCGCCTTCGCGGATGGCGAAGCGCAGCTTTTCTTCCATCGCGATCGGAACGATCAGCTCGACGGCAACCGTGACGTTGTCGCCC